>Ga0080064_1000006_pt1 | contig 950095 bp, 860 predicted proteins | sample Subgrocontami54m_FD_69260 | JGI IMG/M metagenome (GOLD analysis project Ga0080064, IMG submission 69260) | Subsurface groundwater microbial communities from S. Glens Falls, New York, USA - GMW46 contaminated, 5.4 m (SPADES assembly) (version 2) ... | reverse complement strand
CGACCCCCCGGGACCCCCCCGCCCGCGCCCGGGGGGCCCCCGCCGTCGCCCGCAGCCCGCCCCGCCGCGAAACGGCGGGTGGCGCGGGTAAGCGTCAGGCCCGCCACGGCAACACTCCCGCCGGCAGGCGCCTGCCGAAAATGCTCGCCCCGGCCATGACGACGAAGATCATCGCGACCGACAGCACCGACACGGCAGCGGCGCGCACCGTATCGCCGCCCTCATCCAGGGCGAACACGATGACGCCCAATGTCTCCGACCCCGCCGACCACAACAGGGCCGAGACGGTGAGCTCGTTCACGGCGGTCAGGTACACCAATATGCCGCCCGCCGCCGCCAGGGGCGCCACCAGCGGGAACACGACGCTCATCAGCCGCTTGCCGAACTTGGCGCCGCACATCTGCGCGGCTTCCTCGAGCGCGCGGTCGATCTGCGCGAGGCCGCCGATCGCCGGCCTGAGCGCCAGGGTCAGGAACCGCGCCAGATACGCGACGAAGATGATCCACACCGTGCCGTAGAGCGACAGGCCCACCAGCGGCAGCGGCTTCAAGAAAATCAGGATGCAGGCCACCGCCAGCACCACGCCCGGCAGCGCATAGGGAATCTCGGCCGCCAGGTTCATGATCCTGAGCAGGCGGTTGCGCCGCCAGACGATGAAATAGGCCAGCGGCACCGCGCACAGCGTCAGCATCAGCGCCGCCGCGCCTGCCAGCAGCAGGGAATTGCGGAACGCCCGCGCCGTGGCGCCAGGGGTGAACAGCACCTGCTTGAACGCGGCGAAGGTGGCGGTATCGAAATTGAGCTTTACGCCATAGGCCGGCACCAGGGCCGTGACGAACAGCGCCAGCAACGGGGCGGCCAGCACGAAGGCGATCACCACCCAGCACAACGCCTCGACCCAGGGCCTGGCACCGCCCAGCGCCAAGGCGAGCGGCGGCGTGGGTGCGCCGATGGTGCGGTAATCGCGCCGGCGCAGCAGCCAGCCCTGCACCAGCACGCCGGCGAAGGCGATGGCGCCCACCAGGATCGACAGCGCCGCGGTTTCGGCGATCACGCTGGGCCCGAAATTGGCCAGGCGCTGGTAGATCAGCGTCGGCAGCGTGAGGTACCGCCCGGGAATTCCCAGCAGCGCGGGGATGCCGAAATTCCCCACCGCCGACACGAAGGCCAGCGCGGCACCCGCCACCAGCGGCGGCAGGGTCAGCGGCACCACCACGTCCTTCAGCACGCGCCAGCGCCCGGCGCCGCAGGCCCGTGCGGCCTCCACCAGCTCGCGCGGCATCGAGCGCAATCCCGCGCGCAGCGCCAGGAACACCAGCGGCGCGTGCTGGATGCCGAGCAACAGAATGATCCCTTCGCGCGAATAGAGCGGATTGGGCGAGCCCGGCGGCGGCGCCAAGCCGACCATGTTGAGCAGCACCGAGGCCGGCCCGAACAATTGCAGCCAGGCCAGCGCATTGACCTGGGGCGGGATCATCAGCGGCACCATGAACAGGAACACCAGCGCAGCCTTGGCGCGGATATCGCTGAGCGCCACCAGCAGCGCCATGCCGCCGCCCACCGCGATCGACAGGATGGTGCCGAGCACCGCGACCTCGATGGTGTTGCGCGTGGCGGTCCAGACCCTGGGGTTGTCCCAGGCCGCGATCAGGAACTTGAGCGACGGCACGCCCGCCGGAATCAACGCCTCCAGCACAAGGCGCACCATCGGCAGGACCGACAGCGAGAAGACCAAGACAGCCAAAGCGGCGAGGGTCAGAACCTCGCCGCTCGGCCGCGTGAAAGAAAACCTACGGAACAAGCCGATGGGTCATCCGCCGAACAGGTCGGCAAACTTCTTCTTGTTGGCCTCGTCGGTCTTCATGATGCCGGGAATGTCGGAATTCATCAGCTTGATCTGGTCGAGCTTGGGAAAGCCCTTCGGCGGATCGATCCCCTTGTCCAGCGCCAGATAGCCCTGCGCCACCGCCAGCGACAATCCGGCGTTCGACAGCAGGAAGTCGATGAACTTCTTGGCCGCGGCCTGGTTCTTGGAAGTCTTCAGGATCGCCACCGGCTCGGTCACCGCGGTCACGCCCTCTTTCGGGAACACGAAAGTGACCGGCGAGCCCTTGGCCTGCTCGCGCAACGGCATGAAATCGACCACCACGCCATACAGCTTCTCGCCCGTTGCCACGGCCTTCAGCACGTCGCCGTTGCCGCGCACGGCCACCGCGCCGTTCTTGGCCAGCTTCTCGAAATAAGGCCAGCCGAAATTCTTGTCGGCGGCCAGCGTGCCGACATGGATCACGGCAGCACCCGAATACAGCGGGCTCGCCATCGTCACCTTGCCCTTGGCCGCGTCGGACAAAAGGTCGTTCCACGATTCCGGCAGCTTGGCCGATTTATGCGCCACGATACCCGTGGTGATCAGCTTGGTGGCGAAATAGGTCTTGTCCTTGTCGAACGTGCCGGCGGGCAGGCGGGCGGTGTTGGCCTCGCCATAGGCCAGCAGCCGGCCGGCGGATTTCAGCGTTTCCATCGCGGTCGCATCGGCGATCAGCAGCACGTCGGGCCTGGGATCGCCGGCTGCGAACTCGGCCGCCAGCTTGCTCATGACCTGCGTGGTGCCATTGCGGATGAACTCGACCTTGATGCCGGGATTGGCCTTCTCGAAGGCCGCCACGGTCTGCTCGGCGTCGCTCTGCGGTTGCGAGGTATAGAGCGTGAGCTTGCCCTGGGCCTGGGCCGCGCCGGACCAGGCCAAGCAAGCGGCCAGCGCCGCGACGACAGCGGTTGCGAATGCACGTTTCATTTCCGGGTCTCCCCCTCCAACAAGTCGCCGATTTTCGCCGGGCAAACTGGCCACCGGCCGTGTCGGCTTCGCGTTATCCATGTGACGGTACAATGACAGAGCCTGCGGTCGGCCCACAACTGCCCAAAACGGGTGCGAGCCAAAACCGCGAATCACCGGGCCGTTCGGGCTCTTTCGGCCCGAAGCCGACGGCTGGGGCCGCCATCCGCGGCCGGCCGATGAGTGAGTCGGTTCAAGCCCTTGATGAGGGCCAACCCCACCACCTGTGGATAGTCTTGACCGGGAGAATCACCAGATTTAGAGGTGATTCGCCGGATTCGGTTGTCTATGCAGGGACTTAACTGGAGAAACCCGATGCGCAAGCTTGCCGCCGCCACATTCCTGGGCCTGGGTCTGGCCGTGGGATCGGCCCCCATGACGGGGGGGCAAGCCGATTTCCTGAAAGACATCGAGGACGGGTTCAACGAAGGCTTCATCGGCGCCTTCAAGGGCAAGCCCGTGCCGAAGGAAGTGGACGCGGCGCGCGAAGCCAAAAAGAAAGAGGATTTCACCGAAGCGATGCGCCAGTACGACTCGCAGGTGCAATACGACGACCGCGAGTCGCTGTACGAGACCGCGCGCATGTTCGAGGAGAACAAGGGCGCGCAGGCGCAGGGGATGAACGAATTCCGCCGGATGCAGCAGGCGGCGCTGCGCTACAAGCGCGCGATGGAGCTGGGCCATGTCGACGCGGGCTATCGCTATGCGCGGCTGCTGGCGCGCGGCATGGGCGTGGACCGCGATTACGTTACGGCGGCGCAGTATTTCCAGTGGGCGGCGATCCGCGACCACGGGAAGGCGCAATACGAATTCGGCACCATGCGCGCCACCGGCACCGGCACGACGCAGGACGAATACGCCGCATTGACCTGGCTGCTGATCGCAGCACAACGCAACGATGTTTCGCCCGCTGAGCCGGCGGCCGAGGCGCTGTGCGTGCGGCTGCGCGAGAAGATGGAGCTGGAGTGGCATCTATCGCTGATCGAGAAGACGGGGCGCGATCTGACGAAGGCCGAGATGGACCTGAAAGCGGCGGGCACCGACGCCGACCGCCTGCGCATCAGCGCCGAGATCGCCAAGATCAGGGAAGACGCCCGGGACATCCGCCAGCGGCAGCACTACACACAGCGCGCGCCGGTGGACGGCTATGCCGTGATGCCGTCGAGCATCGGCACGGCGATGCAGCGGGCGGTCGATTTCACGCCCGAGGGCCCCGGCGCCAAGAAAGGCAAGCCGGGCTTGCCGACTTGGCGCTGCTTCTCGGGCCAGGTGGATAGCTGACCGAACGTCAGATTGCCGCTTCGTCCAGGGAAACGATCTCGGCGCCGCCAGTCTCGACCGATTGCGCCAGCCCCGAGGCCTGCGGCAGCACGTTGCGCGAATAGAAACAGGCAAGGCCGCGCTTCAGCTCGAGGAATTTCCGGTCGCCGCCATCGCCCGCCCCGAGCCGGCGTTCGGCCGCTCGCGCCTGGCGGTTCAGCAGGTATTGGCCAATCGCAGTGCCGGCCAGCCTTAGATAAGGCGAGGCCGCGGCGGCCACGAGCGCCGGCTCCCTGGCGGCGGTTTCGGCGATGTAGCGCGTCGACTTCGCCAGGGCGTCGAGCGCGGGGCGCTCGCTGTCGGACAGCGCGGGCCGCATCTCGGCGATCAGACCGTCCATCGCCTTGCCGCCGTCGCGCGCCACCTTGCGGAACGCCAGGTCCATCGCCTGGATGCCGTTGGTTCCTTCGTAGATTTGCGCGATGCGCGCGTCGCGGTAGTGCTGCGCCGCGCCGGTCTCCTCGATATAGCCCATGCCGCCATGCACCTGAATGCCCAGCGAGGCTATCTCGGTGCCGAGATCGGTATTCCACGCCTTGCAGATCGGCGTCAGCAGGTCGAGCCGCGCCTGGGCGGCATCGCCTTCGCCCGCGTTCACGCGGTCGAGATACGACGCGGTGTAATAGGTCAGCGCCCGCGCCGCGTCGATCCCGGACTTCATGGTCAGCAGCATGCGCCGCACGTCGGGATGGCGGATGATCGGCACGCCCTCTTCCCCCGCCTTCAGGTCGCGGCCCTGCACGCGCTCGCGCGCATAGCCGCGAGCCTGTTGGTAGGCGCGCTCGGCGATCGCCACGCCCTGCATGCCCACGGACAGGCGCTCGTTGTTCATCATCGTGAACATGGCTTCCAGGCCGCGGTTTTCTTCGCCGACCATCCAGCCCACGGCGCCGTCGTTGTCGCCATAGGCCATCACGCAGGTCGGGCTGGCCTTGATGCCCAGCTTGTGCTCGATCGACACGCAGCGCAGGTCGTTGCGGCCGTTTAAGGCGCCGTCCGCGCCGACCAGATATTTCGGCACCAGGAACAGCGATATGCCCTTGCTGCCCCGGGGGGCGCCGGGGGTACGGGCCAGCACCATGTGGATGGTGTTGCCCGTCATGTCGTGCTCACCCCAGGTGATGAACACTTTCTGGCCCTTGATGCGGTAATGGTCGCCGCGCGGCTCGGCGCGGGCCGTGAGCCGGCCGAGATCCGAGCCAGCCTGCGGCTCGGTCAGGTTCATGGTGCCGGTCCATTCGCCCGAGATCATGTTGGGCAGGTATTTGGCCTTCTGCTCGGGCGAGCCGTGCGCGGCCAAAAGCTCGATCGCGCCCTGGGTCAGCATCGGGCACAGCGCGAACGACATGTTGGCCGCCGTCCACATCTCGGCCACGCAGTTGGCGACGGTCCGGGGCAGGCCCTGGCCGCCGAACGCCGGATCGCAGGGCAGGCCGTTCCAACCCGCGGCGACGAATTGCGCGTAAGCCTCTTTAAAGCCCTTGGGCGTGCGCACCACGCCGTTTTCCAGGACCGAGCTTTCGATGTCGCCGGAACGGTTGAGCGGCGCCAGCACGCCGCCAGCGAACTTGCCGGCTTCGCCCAGGATCTGCGGCAGCGTCTCGTCGCCGGCGTCGTGGCCTGCGACCTCCACAAGCGCGAAGATCATGTCGGCGACCGGGGCCTGATATCCGCTCATCGCAGCACGCTCACAGCACCTTGCCCGGGTTCATCAGCCCCTTGGGATCGAGAGTGCGCTTGAGGCCGCGCATCATCTCGACCTCCACCGGCGCACGGTATTTCAGCAGCGCTTCGCGGCGCAACTGGCCGATGCCGTGTTCGGCGCTGAAACTGCCGTCCATTTGGGCGGTGATGTCGTAGACGATCTTGCCCACCGCCTCGGTCTTGGCCATGAAGGCGGCGAGGTCCGCGCCCGGCGGCGGGCACAAATTGTAGTGCACGTTGCCGTCGCCGATATGGCCGAAGGCCAGGGTATCCGCCCCGGGCACCAGCGATTGCAGCGCCGCGTCGGCGCGCCTGATGAATTCGGGCACGCGCGAGACCGGCACCGACACGTCGTGCTTGATGTTGGCGCCGGCGCGCACCTGCGCCTCGGGCAATTCCTCGCGGATGCGCCAGATCTTCTTGGCCTGGTCCTGCGACTGGGCGATCGCGGCGTCGACGATCACGCCCTGCTCCAGCGCGGCAGCCATCGACGCTTCCAGCGCCGCCGAGGTGCGCCCGTCCGCCACCGTGCCGGTGAATTCGATCAGCGTGTACCACGGATGCTTGGCCGCCAGGGGATCGGAAATACCCGGCAAATGCCGGAGGCACAAATCGATCGCCATGCGCGGCAACAGCTCGTAGCTGCTCACGGCGTCGCCGCTGCCCGCGCGCAGGATCGCCAGCAACTCGACCGCCGCGTCCAGGTCGCGCAGCGCGGCAAAGCCGGTGGCGGTTTCGCGCGGGCGCGGGAACAGGCGCAGCGCCGCCGCGGTGATGATGCCCAGCGTGCCTTCGGCGCCGATGAACACATGCTTCATGGCGTAGCCGGTATTGTCTTTGCGCAGGCGGCGCAGTCCGTTCCACACCTGCCCGTCCGGCAGCACGACTTCGAGGCCGAGCACCAGCTCGCGCGCGTTGCCGTAGCGCAGCACGTTGATGCCACCGGCATTGGTGGAAAGATTGCCGCCGATCTGGCAACTGCCTTCCGCCCCCAGGCTCAACGGAAACATCCGGTCGGCATCGGCGGCGGCTTTTTGCAGATCGGCCAGGACGCACCCCGCCTCGGCCGTCATGGTGTAGTCGGCGGCGTCGAGCAGGCGCACGCGGTTCATGCGCTTCAGGTTGACGACAATCTCGCCCGGACGCTGGTGCGGCACGGCGCCACCCACAAGGCCGGTATTGCCGCCCTGCGGCACGATGCCGACGCCCGCGGCGGCGCAGGCCTTGACGATGGCCGCCACTTCTTCGGTATTGGCGGGCAGCAGCAGCGCCGGCGAGGAGCCGCTATAGAGCCCGCGCCAATCCTTCAGATGCGGCGCCATCGCGTCGCGCGCGTCGATAAAGCCTTTCGGCCCCAGGGTGGCGCGCAGACGGTCGAGCAGCGCGGCAGGAACAGCGGCGGCGACGTCGTTCACGGCGATATTTCCCCCGAGCTCCAGCCTAGAGCGATTTTTCCAATCAAGCCATTCGGCTTCGGCGTCAGGCGGCGTCACGCAGGGTGACGACCATCTGCTTGCCCAGGGCTGCCAGGGCGGCCGCCATCGCGGCAAGCCGCGATCCGTGGCGCGGGTCCAGCAGCCGGCGCACGTCTTTCTCGTCGCAGGAAAGCCGCTTCGCCAATTCGATCTTGGTTATGCGGGCTTCGCGCATGGCGAGCGCCAGCGCGGCCTTGGCCGCCGTCTGCGCCGCGACCGCGACCAGGCGTTCACCGCGCTGCGGGCGCGACGGGCGCGGAATGTCGAGACCCGCGAGGATGCGCGCCGCGACGGCTTCTTCCAGCGTCCCGGCGGCGTCGGCCAATGCTTCCTTGATCGTCTCGCCCTGCCCGTGACATTCCGGCAAGTCGCGGCAGGACAACACATAACCCGTTTCCTTGGCGGCGAAGCGCGACGCCGGCACGATCCGCACGGGATAGGTAAATCGCTCGCTCATGTCAGCCTCAATATAAGTCTTCCAGCCGCAATCCCAACTGCTTCAGCATGCCGTGCAGCGTTCCGGTCTTGAGTTCGCCGCGGTCGCCGAGAATCGTGTAGCGCGGACCTAACCAAACCGTAACGTGGTCGCCCTTGCCGCGGCTCGCATCGATCCTCAACGCAACGCCGCGTTTCCGCGCCAGGCGGCGGAGACGGCGCACGAGCTCGCGCCCGGTCACGGATCGACTATCGGGCATTTTTGCCCGATTATCAAGTCCACCCCCGAAGGACTGCCGCCCGGCCGGTTCATGGCTTCGCCGCCGCGCGGCGCAGCCGGTCGTTGATGGCGCGGCCGAGGCCCACCTCCGGCACCGGCATCGCGGCGATGGCGGAAGCACCCGAGGCATCGAGCCGGCGCAGATAGTCGAACAGGTGCTGCGCCGCCTCGATAACGTCGCCGGCGGGACTGAGGTTCAATGTCGTATGCGCCCCGCCAGGCACATCCCGCCCGAAAGCCAGCAGCGCCTCGTTGGGCTTCACGTCGCGCGCGCCGACCCTGAGCGTCAGGCGCGGCGCGTAATGGCTGGCGAGCATGCCCGGCGATTTGATCGGCCCGTCCGCCTGGGGGTACGCGAGCTTGCCTATGAGCGCCTCGATCTCTTCCACCGGCACGCCGCCGGGCCGGAGCAGCACGGGGCTAGGCCCGGTCAAATCCAGCACGGTCGATTCCACGCCCACCCGGCACGGCCCGCCGTCGATCACCAGCGCCACCTTGGCCCCAAGCCCGGCGGCGACATGCCCGGCCGTGGTGGGGCTGACCTGGCCCGAGGGGTTGGCGCTGGGAGCCGCGATCGGCCGGCCGGCGGCGCGGATCACCCCTAGCGCGGTTTCATGCGCCGGGCAGCGCACGGCCAGCGTATCGAGCCCAGCCGAGCACAGCAGCGACACCCCGCTATCGGCGCGGCGTGGCAGCACCAGGGTCAGCGGCCCGGGCCAGAATCGCGCCGCCAGGGCCTCGGCGCGCGGATCGAATTGCACGAGGCGCCGCGCTTCGGCTGGGTCAGCGACATGAACGATCAGCGGATTGAATTCGGGCCGGTCCTTGGCGGCGAAGATCGCGGCCACCGCCCGGTCTGATGTCGCGTCCCCCGCCAGGCCGTAGACGGTTTCGGTGGGCAGGCCCACCAGCAGCCCGTCGCGCAAGGCTTTGGCGGCGCGCTGGACCGATTCGGTTCCAGCCGGGAGAATCAGGGGGACCGGGGCTTGTGTGGCGGTCATGGCGTCCGTGCTTGTGCCGCGCCCGGAATCCAAACGCAAGCGGCGGCACGCAAGCTGCAAGGCTGCGGTGTGGTAGAATTTAGCTTGGCCCTTCAGGGCCCGTGGGAGTGGCGTCATGGCGGCCAAGGTGTTCACCATCGCGCAGCAGAAGGGCGGCGCCGGCAAGACCACCATTGCCTGCCACCTGGCGGTGGCGCTGTCCCAGGGCGGCAAGAAGAAAGTGGCGGTGGTGGATATCGACCCGCAGAAAAGCCTGAGCCGCTGGCACGAAATGCGCGAACAGAAGCTGGGCAAAGGCAAAAGCGGCCTGACCTTGAGCGCGATCGGCGGCTGGCGCACGCAGAACGAGGTGGACCGCCTGAAGCAGACGATGGATTTCGTGGTGATCGACAGCCCGCCGCATGCCGAAACCGAGGCGCGCATCGCCGTGCGCGCGGCCGATCTGGTGATCCTGCCGGTGCAGCCCAGCCCGATGGACCTTTGGGCGGTGCAGCCGACCATCGACCTGGCGCGGCAGGAAAAGGCCGAGATGGTGCTAGTGTTCAACCGCATGCCGCCGCGCGGCGTTCTGGCCGACGAATTGACCGCCCAGGCGCGCGAGTTGGGCGTGCCGATCGCCGACTCTTCCCTCGGCAGCCGCGTGGCCTTCGCCGCGTCGCTGTATGCCGGGAAATCCGTCGGCGAATCCGAGCCCTCGGGCCTGGCCGCGGCCGAGATGGCGGCCCTGGCGGCGGAGTTGACGCGCCGCGCCGGCGCCTGAATCCTCCCCACATGGACAGTCCAGCCGCCAAAAACGCCAAGCCCCAGCCGCCGTTCCAGCCGGGCGACCCGATTCCCTGGTTTGCGCTGCCCGGGAATAGCAGCGCCAACTTCAAGATCCATTCCGTCGCCGGGATTTACATCGTGCTGTGCTTTTTCGGCACGGCCGCGGACCCCGAGCGCCTGGCGCGGCTGAAAGGCGTGTTGGCCCACCGCCAACTGTTCGACGACGAAAAGTTGATGCTGTTCGCGGTGGCGACCGACGCAGCGGGCAAAAGCGCGGGCACCTATCGCGACGCGTTGCCGGGCGTGCGGTTCTTCTTCGATTTGGACGACGCGCTGTCGCGCCGCTTCCGCACGGAAGACGGCGTGGGCGTCACTTATCTGCTGGACCCGATGCTGCGCGTGATGGCGGCCGTGCGCTTCGACGATCCGGCGGGACACGATGCGACGATCGGCGCGATCCTCGCCGGCCTGCCGCCGCAGGACGGCCACGCGAATACCGTGCTGACCGCCCCGGCCTTGCTGGTGCCGCGCGTGCTGGAGCCGGATTTGTGCCGCACGCTGATCCAAACCTATGAATCGGGCCAAGGCGAGGATTCCGGCTTTATGCGCGAGAAGGACGGCAAGACCGTCGCCATGCTGGATCACGCGTTCAAGCGCCGGTTCGATGTCAGCATCGAAGACGAGGGCTTGCGCAAGACGCTGATGGAGCGCGTGACGCGGCGGCTGGTGCCGGAAATCCTGAAGGCGTTCCATTTCCGCGCCACGCGCATGGAGCGCTATCTGGTGGCCTGCTACGACGCCGAGCCCGGCGGGTATTTCAAGGCGCACCGCGACAACACCACCAAGGGCACCGCCCACCGGCGCTTCGCCGTGACCATCAACCTGAACGCCGGGGAGTACGAGGGCGGCGATCTGCGCTTTCCCGAGTTCGGTACGCGGACCTATCGCGCGCCCACCGGCGGCGCCGTGGTGTTTTCCTGCTCGATGCTGCACGAGGCCCTGCCCGTGACCAAGGGCAGGCGCTATGCGTTCCTGCCGTTCCTGTACGACGAGGCGGCAGCGAAAATCCGCGAAGCGAACAACCCGCATCTGGGCGAGGGCATCAAGCCTTATGTCCAGGCCGACAAGCCGGGCGGCGGAACGACGAAGGCGCGAACCTAGGGTCTAGCGCCCGCGGGCGATGTAGCCGGGGTTGCGGAAGCCGGGCTTTTCATAGAGCAGCGGCTTGCCGTCTAAGGTCGTGACCGTGCCGCCCGCGGCCAGCACCAGGGCATGGCCGCCGCAACTGTCCCATTCCATCGTCGGCCCCAGGCGCGGATAGATGTCGGCCTCGCCCGCGGCGACGCGGGCGAACTTGATGGCGCTGCCGGTGATGCGGAACTCCGCCGCCTTCACCCCGATACCGGCCAAGAACGCTTCGACATCGGCGCGGGAATCGTGGCTGCGGCTAGCGGCGACGATCAGGCCGCTCGACGGCGCCGTCCGCACGCGGATTTCGCGCTCAGGCCCGTCGCCGTCCTGCGCGAAGGCCTTGCCGTCGGCGCACCAGAACATTTCCTGCTGCACCGGGGCATAGACCACGCCCAGGATCGGCCGGCGGTTCTCGACCAGCCCGACATTGATGCTGAACTCGCCGTTGGCTTTCAGGAATTCCTTGGTGCCGTCGAGCGGATCGACCAGCCAGAAGCGCTTGCCGGCGACATCGGGCACGTGCCCGGCCTCGAACGATTCTTCGGCCACCACGGGGATTGTGCTGTCGATGGCGCCGAGCGCCCGGAGGATGATCCGCTCCGACGCGTGGTCGGCGGCGGTGACGGGCGAGCCGTCGGCTTTGTCGGTTTTGGCGACGTCCGGCTTGTAGTGTTGCAGAATCGCGCGCCCGGCTTCGCGCACGGCGCCGAGCAGCGGCGGGATCAATACCCCAGGTGCCGTCGGCGCGATGGCCCCTACTCCGCCGCCAGGCGCGTCTTGCCGTGGATCGCGCGCCACACCCGTTCGGCCGTGGCCGGCATGTCGATCTGCTTCACCCCACGTTCGGCCAGCGCGTTGAGGATGGCGTTGATCACCGCCGGCGGCGCGCCGATCGCCCCGGCCTCGCCCGCGCCCTTGATGCCCAGCGGATTGGTGGTGCAGGGCTGGTTGTTCCAATGCACGCTGAACGACGGCACGTCGGCCGCGCGCGGCAGGGCATAATCCATCAGCGAGCCGGTCAAAAGCTGCCCGGTCGCGTTGTCGTAGATGCAGCCCTCGTACAGCGCCTGGCCGATGCCTTGGGCCACGCCGCCATGCACCTGGCCGGCCAGCAGCAGCGGATTGATGACCCGGCCGAAATCGTCGGCCATGACGATCCGCTCGACCGACACGCGCCCGGTATCCGGGTCGACCTCGACCTCGCAGACATGGCAGCCGTTCGGGAAGGTCGCCGCCGAAGGGTTGAAATCGCCCAGGCCCTTGAGGTCGATGTTCTTGGCCTTGGCGCGCTTGGCGACCTCGAAGATGCCCACGGCGCGGTCCGTGCCGGCGATGCGGTAGCTGCCGTCCCTGAACTCGATGTCGGCCGCCGCCGCCTCCAGCGCCTCGCCCGCCAGTTCCTTGCCCTTGGCGATCACGTCGGTCACCGCCTGGGACGTGGCGGCGCCGCCCACGGGCAGGGCGCGCGAGCCGCCCGTGCCCATGCCGAAATCGACCGTAGCCGTGTCGCCCTGCACCACCTTGATGCTCTCCAGCGGCACGCCCAGGCCTTCGACGATCAACTGCGCATACGCGGTTTCGTGCCCCTGCCCGTTCGATTGGTTGCCGATCATCAAGTCAACGGTGCTGTCGGCGTTGACGCGCAGCGTGGCCTTTTCATTGGGCTGGCCGCCGCAGGCCTCGACGTAATAGGCCATGCCGATGCCGCGCAGCTTGCCGCGCGCCTTGGAGTCGGCCTTGCGCGTGGCGAAGCCGGCCCAATCCGCCTCTTTCTGCGCCAGCGCCATGGTGCCGTGGAAATCGCCGCTGTCGTAGGTCAGGCCCATCGCCTGCTTGAACGGCATCGCCGATTTCGGAATGAAGTTGAGCGCGCGCAGCTTGTCGGGCGCGATACCGAGCTCGGCCGCCACGCGATCGACCGTGCGTTCGACCAGATACGCGGCTTCGGGCCGGCCGGCGCCGCGATAGGCGTCGATCGGCACGGTGTTGGTGACGCTGCATTTGACCGACACGTGCGCGGCCTTGAAGGCATAGACGCCGACGAGCAGGCCCGAGCCGCAATCCGTGGGGATGAATGGCCCGTAATTCGAGAGATACGCGCCCAAATTGGCGACGGTCTTGACCTTGATCGCCAGGAACCGCCCCTCACCATCGACCGCGATTTCGGCGCGCGAGACGTGATCGCGGCCGTGCGTGTCGCTGATGAAGGCTTCGCTGCGGTCGGGCGTCCAGCGCACCGGCCGGCCCACGCGCTTGGCCGCCCACAGCACCATCACATATTCGGGATAGGCGAAGATCTTCATGCCGAAGCCGCCGCCCACGTCGGGCGTGATGCTGCGCACTTTCTTTATATCCACGCCCAGCGCCTCGGCCATCTGCGCGGCGATGTTGTGCACGCCCTGGCTTGACGTGTGGATCGTGTAGCTGCCGCTCGCCTTGTCGTATTGGCCGAGCGCCACGCGCGGCTCCATCGAGTTGGCGATGACCCGGTTGTTGACCAGCTCCAGCGCCACCACGCGCTTGGCCTGCTTGAACTGGGCGTCGGCCGCGGCCTCGTCGCCCATCTGCCAGTCCAGCACCAGGTTGCCCTTGATCTCGGGCCAGACCTGCGCCGCGCCGGGCTTCAACGCCTCGGCCGTGCCGGTGACGGCGGGCAGCGGGTCGTAGTCCACCTCGACCGCATCGGCGGCGTCGCGCGCCTCAGCCAGGGTCTCGGCGATGATCAGCGCCACGGGATCGCCGACGAACCGCACGCGCTCCAGCGCCAGGGTTGGGCGCGGCGGCTTCACCATCGTGCTGCCGTCGCGGTTCTTGTAATCGACCTTGCAGTGGATGTAGTCGAGCTTGTCGGCGGCGATGTCCGCCCCCGTCAGCACCGCCAGCACGCCCGGCATCTTGGCCGCGGCCTTGGTGTCGATGCCCTTGATCGCCGCGTGCGCGTGCGGCGAGCGCAGGATATGGGCATAAGCTTGGCCCGGCAGGCTGATATCGTCGGTATAGCGGCCCTGGCCCTTCAAGAGCCGCGCATCCTCGACGCGGCGCACGGGCTGGCCTACGCCAAACTTGGCCATGACTGGACGGTCCCCTAGCGGTGGAAAGAATTCATCCCACGATGATAGGGGAATCCGCGGCGGCTGCAATCAGGCTCGTTTGCCTTTCAGCGCGAACTCCCAATACAACTCGCGCGCGCGCTTATAAACGGGCCCGGGCTGGAAGTTCCGGTCCTCGACGCGCGTGACGGGCTGCACCTTGGCGTAGTTGCCGGTGGTGAACACCTCGTCGGCCTCCATAACGTCGCGGACCGTCATCGCCCGTTCGTGGACCGCGATGCCGGCGGCGCTGAGCAGCTTTACGACGCGCTGGCGCGTGATGCCGTTGAGGAACGTGCCGTTCGCGGCCGGGGTATGCGCCTCGCCGTTCTTGGCGATCCACAGATTCGCGGTGGCGAACTCGGCGACGTTGCCGATCGGGTCGAGCATGATGGCGTTGTCGAAGCCTTTTTCCTTGGCTTCGTTCAGCGCCCGGCCGGCGTTGGGATAAAGGCATGAGGCCTTGGCGTCGGTCGGCGCCGTATCGGGCAGCGGGCGGCGGAAGCGCGACACGCAGGCCGAGAACCCCGTAGGCGGCGGCAGCGGCGCCTCGGTGATCACCAGGGCGAACACCGTGCTGTTGGGATCGGCGGCGACGAAGCCCGATTCGGCGAAGAACATCGGCCGGACGTAAAGCTCGGCGCCCGGCGGGAATTTGCGGATGCCCTCCCAGCACAGTTTTTCCAGCGCCTGGGCCGACATCGTGGCCTTGAGGCCCAGCGCCCCGGCCGAGCGCACCGCGCGCTGGCAGTGCAGATCGAGATCGGGGGCGACGCCGGAAAACGCGCGCGCGCCGTCGAACACCACCGACCCCAGCCACACCGCGTGGGTGCTGGCGCGCATCAGCGCGGGATTGTCGTCGTGCCACTTGCCGTCGAAATAGACCCAGCTTTTGCGTTCGGCCGAGGACAGCGGCTTGCCCGCGTAATGGGACTGGGTGGTGGCGGCCGGTTGGGTGCTCATGGTTCGCTCACATTCCTTGCGTATGGCCGGGCGCTCACGTGCGCCACCAAAGCCGCATCAGGTTGAACAGGCAGTTGCGGAACAGATCGGTTTCGGGCGCCTGGGGCGCGGTCTGCTCCAGGAAGTCCTTGACCTTGCCCAGGTCGTGCAGGATGCCGCGCGCGCGTTCGTCCGGCACGTAGCTTTCCACCCACGATACCGCCGCCAGGCGCGAGCCGCGCGTGACGGGGCTGACATGGTGCAGGCTGGTCGTGGGATAGACCACGCAATCGCCCGAGGCATGCTTGGCCCGAAGCTCGGCATGGCCCGAGGAGATCACCAGCTCGCCGCCCTCGTAGGTGCCGGGGTCGCTCAAGAACACCGTCAGCGACAGGTCGGCGCGCACCTGGCCGTTGTTGAGGAACGGCGCGTCGACGTGGCTGCCGTAATACATCCCCACGTCGTAGCGGTTGAACGTCGGCGGCACGATCAGCCGCGCGAACGTGGAGGCGATGAAGTCGGCGTTGCGCATCAGCGCCGATATGACGATCTGGTCCAGGCGCTTCTTGATCTCGGGCTTGCGCTCGAACTGAAGGTTGTTCTTTACCTCGCGCGCGCGGCCGCTGGCGGTGGCCGCACCGCTTTCGAACTGGCCCTCGGCCATGATCTGGAAAATCTGGCTGACCTCGTCTTGCGACAGGACGCCGGGAATATGTTTCAGCATCGCTTCATGGGCCCCCTTCGGCGGGGCCGATTGTGCGGCGCGGACGGGCATGGGGGCAAGGGCCGGATTGTCACGGTGACAAACCGGGCGTACCGGCGCTAGGGTCGGCGGCGATGGCGGAAAAGCCGATCTACAACCTGTGCCGCCGGGCGGACTGGGAAGCGGCGCTGAAGCTGGGCGAATATCGCGGCTCGGCCGACGACCGGCGCGACGGCTACATCCATTTCTCGACCGCCGCTCAGGTGAAGGAAAGCGCGGCCAGTCACCGGGCGGGAGCGCCCGATTTGCTGCTGCTGGCGGTCGATCCCGCCCTACTGGGCGCCGCGTTGCAATGGGAGCCCGCGCGCGGCGGGGCGCTGTTCCCGCATCTCTATGGGCCCTTGCCGGTGCCAGTAGTAAAAACCGTAACGCCCCTTGAGCTCGACCCCGGCGGGCGGCACGTGTTTCCGCCGCTGGACTGAGCCTTTAGGCCGCTTGTCTTGCTCTTTTCCCGCCCAAGCTGCTAAGTATTTACGTTTCCTGGAATTAATGGCTGAAGGACCCGCTTAACCGCGCATGTCGGTCCTGTCGCACATAGCACTCATCATCACCTACACGCTGATCGCCGCCGCGATCTTCGTGGTGCCGGACGTTTTCACGTCCGTGGACCCGACGCGCAGCTCGCTGATCGCGGTTTTCGTGTTCCTGCTGGGCGCGCTGACCCACGAAATAATGGCGCGGCGCGCGCGCCAGGACCTTTTGTCCCGCCGCATCGCCGCGGCGCGGCGCGAGCTTACCGAGATAAAGTCGGAGATGGCCAAGACGCGCGAGGACGCCAAGCGCGTGACCGACGCGATCGAGCGCGCGCCCGGCCCGGCCGCCGACGGCCGCGGGGCGGACGCGGCGGTGGCCGAGGTCAAGGCGCTGCAGGTCATGATCGACCGGCTCAGCGCCGATAAGCCCGGCGCCCCGGCCGGCCCGCGCCAGGGCCTTGCCGCGGTGATGCCGTCCGACCGTCCCGCCGAACCGGGCGATGCCGACGCACTGGAAACCCTGGAACAGGCGCGCGAGGCGTTGAAGCGCGACCGGATGGATCTGTATCTGCAACCGATCGTCAGCCTGCCGCAGCGCAAGGTGCGGCTCTACGAATGCCTCCCGCGGCTGCGCGGGGCCGATGGCGCCACGATCCTGCCGCAGCAATACGCGGACATAGCCGAAAAGACCGGACAATCCACGGCGATCGACAATTTGCTGCTGTTCCGTACCGTGCAGATGGCGAGCAGGGCGCGGCGCGAGCGCCCGGATACCGGGTTCGCCTGCAACGTCACCCGCGCCACGCTGGACGATTCGGTGTTCCTGGGCGAGCTGGCGGCGCTGGCGCGCGAGCACCCGGAAATCGCCACGCAGCTGGTGCTGGAATTCCCGCAAAACGCCTTCGCGTTGCAGGACGCGGCCACCGGCGAGGCGCTGGCTGGGCTGGCGCAACTCGGGGTGCGGTTTTCCATCGACCAGGTGGACAATCTGCGCTTGGACGGCCCGGCCCTGGCGCGCCAGGGCGTGCGCTTCGTCAAGATTCCCGCCAAGTCGCTGTTGAACGAGCTCAGGCTCACCCAGCCGAGCATCGATCCACGGGCGCTGAAGGACGGCCTGGACAGCGCGGGCATCGACCTGGTGGTCGAGAACGTGGAATCGGAAAGCGATCTGATGGAGTTGATCGACTTCCAGATCGATTTCGGGCAAGGCTTCCTGTTCGGCGAACCGCGCATCGCCAAGGAAAGCCCCTAAATCAACCAAAGGATCGGATTGCAGTGCCCTTGCCGCCCCAGATTCACGGCCTGGCGGAAATCGCCGGGCGTTACGACGGTTTCATCCTCGATTTGTGGGGCGTGCTGCACGACGGCGACAAGCCGTATCCCGGCGCGGTGGATTGCCTTAGGCGGCTGAAGCAGGCGGGCAAGCGCGTCATGGCGCTGTCGAACGCACCGCGGCGCGTCGACGTGGCTTCGGCGCGCATGGCGGAGATGGGCATTCCGCTCGATCTTCTGACGGCCGTCATGACCTCGGGCGAGGATGCCTGGCAACACCTGAAGCAGCGCGACGATCCCTGGTACGCGAAGCTGGGGCGCAAATGCTTCCACCTCGGCCCCGAGCGCGATACCGGGATGCTGGAAGGCCTCGACCTGGCTGTCGTGCACGACATGGCGCAGGCCGAGTTCGTGCTGAACACCGGCGCGCACATGGACGGCGAGACGCTGAACCTGTACGAGCCGATGCTGCAACAAGGCGCCAAGCGGCGGGTGCCGATGGTCTGCGCCAACCCCGACTTGGTGGTGATCCATCGCGGCAAGATGCAGATCTGCGCTGGGATGCTGGCCGAACGCTATGAGGCGCTGGGCGGGCATGTGCGCTGGCACGGCAAGCCGCACCGCGACGTGTACCAGACCTGCTTCAAGCTGTTGGGCGTGGCCGACCGCCGCCGCATCCTGGCGGTGGGCGACTCGTTCCGCACGGATATCGCCGGGGCTAAGGGGGCGGGCATCGACGCGGTGTTCGTGGCCCACGGCATCCACGGCGACGAGCTGGACGTGCCGCCGGGCGGGCATCCCGATCCCGAAAAATTGAACGCGCTGATCGAGCGAACCGGGTTATCCCCGGTATCGGTGTTGCCGCATTTCGTGTGGTAGCGCCGGTTGGCCGGCGGGGGTTGAAGGTTCCATGCCGACACGATCCTGGACCTGGCGCTTCGAGGCCCCGCCGCCGCCCGTGTGGACGGCGATGGCCGACACGGCGCGTTTCAACGAGGCCGCCGGCCTGCCCAAGCACGCGATCATCGAGACGCCGCTTCCCGACGGCTCGGTCGACTACACCGCCAAGGCGCGCAAGGGGCCGTTCACGCTGGAATGGCGCGAGCATCCCGTCAACTGGGTGTACGAGAAATGGTTCGAGCACCGGCGCACGTTCCTTAAAGGGCCGTTGAAATCGATCTGCGCCACCTTCCGCCTGTCGCCCGACGGCGCGGGCAGCCGGGGCGACTACACGCTGGAAGCCGAGGCGGCAAACCTGCTGGGTTCGGCGATCCTGGCGGCCGGATTCTTTTCCTCGACCGAGAAAAACTTCGCGCGGCTGGCGAAAGAGGCGGATACCTTCGCCAGGGGACAGAGCGAGCAGCCCTTCATCACGCCGCCGCCCGCCCTGCCCGACGGCGCCGCCGCACGCGCCCTAGCGATCGCCGCCAGGATCGAACAGACGCCGCATGGCCACGGGTTGGCCAAGCGGCTGGCCGATCACCTGTTGCATGCGCCCGAGGTCGATCTTTGGACAATACGGCCGTTGGAGTTGGCGCGGCGCTGGCATGCACAGCCGCGCCACGCCATCGAGCTGTGCCTCCAGGCGGTGCGCGCGGGATTGTTGGAACTGCGCTGGGACATTTTGTGCCCGCGCTGCCGCGTGGCCAAGTCGCAGAGCGGCGGCCTGGACGCGCTGCCCAAGGGCGCGCATTGCGGCACCTGCAACATCGATTACGACCGCGATTTCTCGCGCAACGTCGAGGCGAGCTTCCATCCGGCGCCCGGCATCAGGCCGATTTCCGGCGGCGAATACTGCCTGTTCGGGCCGATGAGCACGCCGCACATCAAGGTGCACGTGACCGTGCCGGCGGGCGCCACGCGCATTGTCGACGCCGATCTGCCCTTCGGCCGCTATCGCTTGCGCACGCTGGAGACCGGGCCGAAGCACAACCTGCGCTGGAAAGAAGGCGGGTTTCCGGCCGCGATCGTCGACGATAGCGGCATTCACGCCGGCGCCCCGGCCAAGAAAGGTACCGTCGAGCTCGTCAACCGCACCGGCCGCGACCGCACCTTGATCGTCGAGGACCGCGCCTGGGTGCGCGACGCGCTGACCGCCGACCGCGTCACGACCTTGCAGGCGTTCCGCGACCTGTTCTCGGACCAGGCGCTCAGGCCCGGCGACGAGGTGGCCGTGGGCCAGGTGTCGCTGATGTTCACCGACCTGCGCGGTTCGACCGGACTTTACCAGCGCATCGGCGACGCCGCCGCGTTCCATCTCGTGCGCGAGCATTTCGCGTTCCTGGCCGAAACCGTGCGCGCGCACGACGGCGCGGTGGTCAAGACCATCGGCGACGCGGTGATGGCCGCGTTCACCAAGCCCGCCGACGCGGTCGCCGCCGCGCTGTCGGTGCAGCGCAAGGTGGCGGATTTCAACGGCGAGCACACGTCGCGTGGCGACACCGAGGGCATCGTCATCAAGCTGGGCTTGCATTGCGGCGCGTGCATCTGCGTGACGCTCAACGACCGCATCGATTACTTCGGCGGCACCGTGAACCTGGCGGCGCGATTGCAGGGCCAGTCCAAGGGCGGCGACATCGTGCTGTCGCAGGACATATCAGCCGATCCCGAGGCGATGAAGCTGATCGAACCGTTGAAGCCCGCCGCCGAATCGGCGGTGCTGAAAGGCTTCGACAAGCCCGTGCCGTTCCTGCGGATTTCTAGCGCCTGAGGCCCTGGCAGATCGCCTGATAGTCGGGATGCTCGGCTTCGATCAGGCCGTGGCGCAGCAGGAAATCGATGATGCACAAATTGCAGTTGAACTTGAACTCGCGCGTGTCCCGGACGATCTGCGCAACTTTCAGGATGGGCCACAGCATGAACTCAGCGATCTCGCCGTCGGTGTTTTGCGGCGTGAAATCCTGGGGCAGCTCGAGGTCGTAGCAGAACTGGATGTCGGGCTTGAGGCCTCCCTCGGTTTTGCCCTCGTAGGCATAGGAGATCGCGCCGACGGGAATCGCGCGCTCGGCCAGCGCGCGCGGGATGCCGGCTTCCTCCTGACATTCCTTGATCAGGTTTTCCTTGTAGGTGATGCCCACGGGCTGGCCGCCCGCCACCATGTTGTCGAGCATGCCCGGATAGGTGGGCTTGTCCTTGGCGCGGCGGGCGACCCACATATGGATGCCGTCACCCCGGCGCACGAAGCCGTTCATGTGCACGCCATGGGCGCGCACGCCGAAATGCGGCACGGCCGCGCGCTCCATCGCCATCAGCACCGGTCCGCCGCCGACGGGATGCACGGGGTAGATCTCGTCGCGCCAGCCCTTGACCTGCCCTTCGGCGGCGAGCTTGCGCAAGACCGCGCCGACCGCCGCGCTGCGCTTGTCGGGTGTGTCGAGCGACGGGACCAGCGAGGCGTCGTTGTCGCCGACAAGGAACACCTCGGGAAAGCGCCTGAGGACCGGGACGAACTCGGTATAGACCCAGCCCGCCTGCTCCACGCCGATGCGGAACGGCCGGAACCGCGTGAGGTCGGCGTTGTTGCACTCGATGATGCGGTCGAGAAAACTCATGGTGTGTGTGGTAGCTTCCAATCATGGCCCAGGTCAAGATTTGCGGCGTCAACGCGCCCGACGCGTTGCACGCGGCGGTGGACGGCGGCGCCGATTTCATCGGCCTGGTGTTCTATCCGCCCTCGCCCAGGGCGGTGACGCCCGAGCAGGCACGCGAGCTTGCCGGCTTCGCGGGCGCGCGGGTCAAGAAGGTCGGGCTGCTGGTCGACCCCGAGGATGTGACGATCGAGCGCATCCTGGCCCATGTGAAGCTCGACATGCTCCAGTTGCACGGAAGCGAAACGCCGGGGCGCGTGGCGGCGATCAAAAAGCGCTTCGGCCTGCCGGTCATGAAAGTGATCAAGGTGGCGGTCGCCGCTGACCTGGACGGTGCGGCTGTGTTCGAGCCCGTGGCGGACTGGCTGCTGTTCGACGGCGTGCCGCCCAAGGACAAGAAGGGCGCGCTGCCGGGCGGCAACGCGGCGCGGTTCGACTGGACCCTGCTCAAGGGCCGGAAATTCACCCTGCCCTGGATGCTGTCGGGCGGGCTGACGCCGGAAAACGTCGCCGAGGCGATCCGCATCTCCGGCGCCACCTGCGTGGATGTGTCATCGGGCGTCGAAACCGCGCCCGGCCGGAAAGACCCGGCCAAAATCGCCGCGTTCATCCGGGCGGCAAAGAAGGCTGGCTAACCACAACGACACCACGAAAAAGAATGTAATGCGCGCCTGAAAGGCGCGCGGGAATTCGACGTGGTGACCGTTGTGCCGTGGTGGTTTAATCTTTCGGCTTCTCCGTGTCTCTGTGGTTGTCTGCTTGTGCTATGAGTCGGGCTATTCTATGAAATTCGCCCTGGAGTGGGACGAAAGCCAAAACGATGACCCTCAACACCTTCCGCGCCGGGCCGGACGAGCGCGGCCAGTTCGGCCTCCACGGCGGGCGCTATGTCGCCGAGACGCTGATGCCGCTGATCCTGGAGGTCGAGCGCGCCTATAACGCGGCCAAGGCCGACCCGGCGTTCCACGCCGAGATGGACTACCAGCGCAAGCACTATATCGGCCGGCCGAGCCCGCTTTACCTCGCCAAGCGCATAACCCAGCATCTGGGCGGCGCCAAAATCTATTTCAAGCGCGAGGAGCTGAACCACACCGGCGCGCACAAGATCAACAACACCGTCGGGCAGATCCTGCTGGCGCGGCGCATGGGCAAGACGCGCATCATCGCCGAGACCGGCGCCGGCCAGCACGGCGTCGCAACCGCGACGGTCTGCGCCCTGTTCGACCTGCCCTGCGTCGTCTACATGGGCACCACCGATATCGCCCGGCAGCAGCCCAACGTGTTCCGCATGAAAATGCTGGGTGCGGAAGTGCGGCCTGTAACATCCGGCTCGGCTACGCTGAAAGACGCGATGAACGAGGCGCTGCGCGACTGGGTGGCGAATGTCGAGGATACCTATTACCTGATCGGCACCGCCGCCGGCCCGCATCCCTATCCCGCGATGGTGCGCGATTTCCAGTCGATCATCGGCGAGGAAGTGCGTACGCAGATCATGGAAGCGGAAGGCCGCCTGCCCGACACGCTGGTGGCCTGCATCGGCGGTGGGTCGAACGCCATCGGCCTGTTCCACCCGTTCCTGGACGACCGAGGGGTGACAATGGTGGGCGTCGAGGCGGCGGGTCACGGCCTCAAGACCAAGAAGCACGCCGCGTCGATCGAAGGCGGCAGGCCGGGCGTGCTGCACGGCAACCGCACCTATCTGCTGCAGGACGACGACGGGCAAATCCAAGAGGCGCATTCGATCTCCGCCGGCCTGGATTATCCCGGCGTCGGCCCTGAGCATTCCTGGCTGCACGACGTGAAGCGCGTGGAATACGTGGCCGCGACGGACAAAGAAGCGCTGATGGCGTTCCAGCTCTGCTCGCGCCTCGAAGGCATCATCCCGGCGCTCGAACCCGCGCATGCGCTTGTCGAGGTAATCCGCCGCGCGCCGAAGCTAAGTAAAGACCATCTGCTGGTGGTCAATCTGTGCGGACGCGGCGACAAGGACATCTTCACCGTCGCCGACGCGCTGGGCTCGAAGCTGTGAGCGGCGGCAACGGACAAACTGATAGCCGCCTGACCAGGCGCTTCGCGGCGCTGAAGGCCGCGGGGCGCGGCGGGCTGGTGACATTCGTGACCGCGGGCGATCCCGACGCCGCGACATCCGCCAAGATTCTGGGCGGCCTCGCCGCCGCCGGGGCCGACGTGATCGAACTCGGCATGCCGTTTTCCGACCCGATGGCCGATGGGCCGGTGGTCCAGGCGTCGTCCCTGCGCGCGCTGAAGTCGGGCATGACGCTGAAAAAGACCCTGGCGATGGTAAAGGCCTTCCGCCGCCGCGACGGCGACACGCCCATCGTGCTGATGGGTTACTACAATCCGATCTACAGCTACGGCGTCGCCAAGTTTCTGACCGACGCCAAGGCTTCGGGCGTGGACGGGCTGATCGTGGTCGACCTGCCGCCGGAACACGACGATGAGCTGTGCATCCCCGCCAACCGCGCGGGAGTGCATTTCATCCGCCTGGCGACGCCCACGACCGACGAGAAGCGCCTGCCGGCGGTGCTGAACAACACCTCGGGCTTCATCTATTACGTCTCGATCCTCGGCATCACCGGCACGCGCACGGTCTCGGCCGAGCACGTGCGCGGCGCGGTCGCGCGCCTGAAGCGCCACACGCAACTGCCGATCGCCGTGGGCTTCGGCATCAAGACCGCCGCACAGGCCGCCGAGGTCGCCCGCGTGGCCGACGCTGCCGTGGTGGGCTCGGCCCTGGTCAACATCGTCGCCGGCAACCTTAGCAAGACCGGCAAGGCCAAGCCCGGCCTGCCCGCCGCCGTGCTGAAGCAGGTCGCGGCGCTGGCCAGGGGCGTGCGCGGCGCGCGCAAAGCTTCGGGCAAACGCGCATGAACTGGCTGACGAGTTTCGTTAGGCCCAAGATCCGCGCGCTGGTCAGCAAGACCACCGACACGACCGACAAGCTGTGGCTCAAGTGCCCGGCCTGCGGCCAGATGATGTTCCACCGCGACCTGGAAGCCGCGCTGTTCGTGTGCACGAGCTGCGGCCATCACCTGCGCATGGACGCCAAGCGCCGCCTGGCGATGCTGTTCGACGACGGGCAGTACCAGCGCATCGAGCTGCCCAAGACGCCGCACGATCCGCTGAAATTCCGCGACAAGAAGCGCTATGCCGACCGCCTGAAGACCGCGCAGACCGCCACCGGCGAGGCCGACGCCATTGTGGTGGCTCATGGAACGATCGGCGGCCTGTCCGCCGTGGTCGCCGCGTTCGAGTTCGATTTCATGGGCGGGTCGATGGGCGTGGCGGTGGGCGAGGCGCTGGTGACCGCCGCCAACCTAGCCAAGATTCAAGCCGCCCCGCTGATCGTCGTGCCCTCCTCGGGCGGCGCGCGCATGCACGAGGGCATCCTGTCGCTGATGCAGATGCCCAGGACCGTGATCGCCACCATGCAGTTGCGCGACGCGGGCCTGCCCTATGTCGTGGTGCTGGCCGATCCGACCACCGGGGGCGTCACCGCCTCCTTCGCCATGCTGGCGGACATCGCCATCGCCGAGCCCAACGCCACCATCGGCTTCGCCGGGGCGCGGGTGATCGAGGAGACGATCCGCGAGACCCTGCCCGAGGGCTTCCAGCGCGCCGAGTACCTGCTGGACCACGGCATGGTGGACATGGTGGTGCGCCGCAAGGAGCTGCGCTCCACGCTGATCCGGATTTTGGGGCTGCTGACCAAGCCTGAGCCCACGGCCGAGGTCCTGGCCCTGCAGCCGCCGCGCGGCGGCGACGCGCACCCGGGCGCCGCCAAGAGAAGCTAGATGGGCGCCGAAGCTGCGCCCGCGCGCGCGCCCAGCGACAAGGTGCTGGCGCGGCTGCTGTCGCTGCATCCCAAGCTGATCGACCTGTCGCTCGACCGCGTGCTGCGGCTGTTGCAGCAATTGGGCGACCCGCAGAACAAGCTGCCGCCGGTGGTGCATGTCGCCGGCACCAACGGCAAGGGTTCGGTGGTCGCGTATTTGCGCGCTGCCCTGGAAGCCTCGGGGCGAAGCTGCCACGTCTATACCTCGCCGCATCTCGTGCGCTTCCACGAGCGCATCCGCCTGGCGGGCGAGCTGATCTCGGAAGCGGCGCTGGTGGACGTGCTGGAGGAATGCGAGCGCGTCAACGCCGGACAAAACATCACCTTCTTCGAGATCACGACCTGCGCCGCGTTCCTCGCGTTCTCGCGCATATCAGCCGACGCCGCGCTGCTGGAAGTGGGCATGGGCGGGCGTCTGGACACCACCAACGTGATCGACCGCCCGGCGGTGACCTGCGTGACGCCGGTATCGATGGACCACATGGACCATCTCGGCGACACGCTGGCGAAAATCGCGGGTGAAAAAGCGGGCATCTTCAAGCCGGGCGCTCCCGTTGTCTTGGCGCCGCAAGCCGGCGAGGCCGAGGCCGTGCTGGAAGCCCGCGCGCACGCCCTGGGCGCGCCGCTCTATCGCGCCGGGCGGGAATGGACCGTTGCCGCGACGGAAAGCGGCATGCGCTACCAAAGCGCACGCCGCATGCTCGATCTGCCCAAACCGGCGCTGTTCGGGCCGCACCAGATCGTCAACGCGGGCACGGCGATCGCCTGCCTGGATATGCTGGACGGCCTGCCGGTGACCGACGCGCAGATCCGCCAGGGCCTGCTGAACGTCGAATGGCCGGCGCGCATGCAGCGCCTGAAGCGCGGGCAATTGGCCGCGAAACTGCCCACGGGCTGGGAGCTGTGGCTGGACGGCGGCCATAACGCGGGCTGCGGCGAGGCTTTGGCCGAAATCGCCCGGGGCTGGCGCGACCGGCCCTTACACCTGATCTACGGCATGCTCAACACGAAAGCGCCGGAGGGATTCCTGAAACCTTTATCCCCTTATGTTGCAAGTCTGCGCGCCGTCACCATCCCTGGGGCCGATGCCTCGCTGCCGGGCGACGCGGCGGCGAAACACGCCCGCGCCGTGGGCATCGATGCCGCCGCCGCACTGAGCATCGAGGCGGCCCTCGACGGCATCGTCGCGTCGGGCAAGGGCCCGGCGCGGGTTCTGATCTGCGGGTCTTTGTATCTGGCCGGCGCGGTGCTGGCGGAAAACGGCTGACGCGGCCCTAGGCTTTGCCGGGCGCCTTGATCTCGATCTCCACGAAGGAAAAATCGAACTTGTTGTCGTTGATCACGTTGTGCTCGACGCCGACCTGCCGGAAATACGACTTGCCCGCCGTCAATTCGGCGTGCGTCTGCTGCTTGCCGTCGTCGATCAGCAGCTTGCCGGTGACCAGCGGCACGATCACATAGTCGTAGCCGTGCCGGTGCCATTCGGTTTCGGCGCCCGGCGCGAAGCGCCATTCCGTGACGGTGACGCGCGGATTGTCGACGTGGACGACGGATTGGGCCTTTGGGCGGCCGGCCATGGCTAGTGCCGCCCCTGGATCAGGCGATCGACTGCTGCACCCACTGGTACAGCGCCTGCTTGGGCGCCGAGCCCATCTTGGTGGCCACCGGCTTGCCGTCCTTGAACACCATCAGCGTGGGGATGCTGCGGATCTGGTACTTGCTGGCGATCCCCGGATTCTCGTCGATATTGATCTTGGCCACGGTCAGCTTGCCCGCCATGTCCTTGGCCATGTCCTCGAGGCTGGGCGCGATCGCCCGGCAGGGCCCGCACCATTCCGCCCAGAAATCCACCAGCACGGGGCCGCTGGCCTTCAAAACGTCGCTGTCGAACGAGGATTCGGTGACTTTGCGGGGGGTGCTCATGGGCGAGGGATTCCGATCTGGCGGGTGAGGGCGCTAGGGTGAATCTAGGTACCGCCCCCCGGCAGCGTCAAGACGCGGGAAAAGTATCTTCGCGCGTCGGGTCGGCGCGGTCGAGCAGGGCGTCGGGCAGCATTGTCACAAAAGCCCCGTCCGTCCACAGCAGCGCGCACCGCACGGGCCGGCCGGGATAGACGCGCCGGATCACCGCGCGATAGGCGGCCATCTGCCGCACATAGCCCATCGGCACGTCCTCCGCGCGGCTGGGCGGCGGGCGATTCGTCTTGTAATCCACGATGATGACCGCGTCTGGCCGCACCACCAGGCGGTCCACCTGCCCCGCCACGATGCGCTTGCCGATGCGCCCGGCCACCGGCACTTCCGGCCGCCCGTCCGGGCCGAACAGATCGGCCAGGCCGGGGGTTCGCAGCACCGCCAGCGTCTCGTCCGCCAGCTTCCGCCGGTCCTCATCCGTCAGCTCGCGCGCCCAGCGTTTCAGCAACGCGGCGGCGGCATTGCCCCAGCTTTCCGCCGGCAACTCCGGCAAAACCTGCAACAGGCGATGGACCAAGAGGCCGCGCCGGAAACGCCGCGTCTCTTCCGCGCCGATCGGCGACAGCACCGGCGGCTCGCCCATCGCGTCCGCCTCGCCGGCCTGGGACGGCGCCAGGGGCGTGGGCGGATCGGGCTCGGCCTGGGGCGGCTTGTGCGCCCAATCCGGCAGCTTCGGCGCCGGCGGGCCGGCGGAACGCTCCCGGTCGCGCTTGCCCTTTTCGCCCTGCTCGGTCGCCAGGACCAGGCTTTGCCCCACCCAATTGTCGCCGTCGCCCACCAGCGGCACGAACTCAACGGGTTTGGCGATCTTCTCCGCGCCTTTCTCGATCAATTCGTACCAGCCGCCCGCGCTCGCCGATTTTTTTCCGCGCCAGCCCGTCACGTATAGCCGGTCCTCGGCGCGGGTCAGGGCGACATAGAGCAGCCGGCGGTATTCGCGGTCGCGCGCGACTTTCGCCTCCTCGCGCAAGGCGGCGGCCACCGGGTCGTCCACGCCGACCCTGGGCGACCAGAGTGGCATTCCCTCGCCGCTCCATAACACCGGATCGAGCTGCGACGGCGGCTGCATGGTATCGGGCAGGATCACGACCGGCGCCTGCAATCCCTTGGCGCCGTGTACCGTCATGATCCGCACCTCGTCGCGGCCGCTCTGGTCCAGCTCGCGCTTGATCTCGGCCGCGCCGGCCCTGAGCCATTTCAGGAACCCCTGCAGCGACGGCGCGTGCTCGCGCTCGAAGGTCAGCGCGGCGGACAGGAACTCGTCGATCGGATCGCCGGCGTCGTGGCCGAGGCGCCCGACCAGCTTCCGGCGCCCGCCCAGCGCGCCCAAAAGCTCAGCATAGAGCGCATAGGGGCCGACGAAATCGGCGCGCGCCAGCAGTACGCCCAGCGCCGCGACCGCTTGCGCTTCGGGGCCGGCGGGATCGTCCTCCGCCCTGGCGTTCAGCGCCGCCCACAATGTGCCCTTGCGCCCGTGCGCCGCGTTGTAGAGCCGCGTGTCGTCGAAGCCGAAAAGCGGGGCTTTCAGCACCGTGGCGAGGGTCAGGTCGTCCTCGGGCAGCAGCAGCGCGTCGCCCAGGGCCATCAAATCCATCACCGCGATCTGCTCGGTCAGCACCATGCGGTCGACCCCGGCCACGGGAATGCCCAGGGTTTTCAGCTCGCGCACCAGCTCTTCCACCAGCGCGTCGCGGCGGCGGACCAGCACCATGATGTCGCCGGCGCGCAGCTTACGGCCGCGCGATTGCAGTACTTCGCCGCCTTTCAGCCACGCGCGCACCTGCATGGCGATGCTCTTGGCCAGGCGCGCGCGCGGCGCATCGCCGCCCCGGCGTTCGGCCGGCGGCGACCAGGGCTCGATCTCCGTATCCTCGCGTGGCGTGGCGGCGGGCCACAGCCGGATCAGCCCCGCGTCCCTGGCACGATCGGCCTCGTGCTTCAGCACGTCTTTCCCGGGCACCACCCCGTCGCGCGCCAAGCCTTCCGCGAACACCGCGTCGACCAGGCCGAGCACCGGCGGCGTGGAGCGGAACGACTTGTTGAGCGCCACCGGGCGGAATTCGGCCCGCGCCGCCTGGACGCGGTTTTCGAAATGGACGCGCATGTCGTCGAACGCCTTGGGATCGGCGCGCTGGAAGCTGAAGATCGACTGTTTGGGATCGCCGACGGCGAACACCGTGCGGCTGGAATCGCGCGCGCCTTCCCCGGCGAAGAACTCGTCGGTCAGGGCCTGCACCACGGCCCATTGGTCGGGATTGGTGTCTTGCGCCTCGTCGATCAGCACATGGTCCAGGCCACCGTCCAGCTTGAACAGCACCCAGCGCGGCAGATCGGGGCGTTGCAGCAGCCGGCGGGTGTGATGGATCAAATCGTCGTAATCCAGCGCTCCGGCCGCGCGCTTGGCGCCCTCATAGATATCCAGCATCGCCTTGCCCAGGCGCACCATCGCCTCGGTCGCCGCCGCCACGGCCAGCGCCCGCCGCCGCGCGGCCAGCTTGAACAGTCGCTCGGCTTCGTGCGCCAACGCGGCGAGCGTGCCCGGGGTTTTCTTTTCCACCGACGCGGTAGCGATGGTCTTGCGGATCGCGCCTTCGTTCGTCAGGAACACCCGGCTGTAGTCGTCCAGCATCGCCGTGCGCACCGCCGGGGCGGCGGCCAGCCAGCCGGCGATGACGCCGCAGCGCTTCACGTCGTTGTCGCTGCCCGCTTGCATCGCCTTCGCCGCCGAGGCCAGCGCCCCGCGGTCGAAAGCGCCGTCGGCCGACGCCGCGGCCGTCAGCTCGGCCTCGGTTTTCACCCCATCCACGCCGTGGCGCTCACGGATCGCCTTGCTCAGTCCTTCGACGCCGCCGTGGCGCTCCAGCGCCGCGGACAGCCGGCCGCGCTCGCGCGCCAGGGCCTCCATCAGCTTGGCGAAGTCTTCCTCGCTGGCGTTGGCGGCGATGCCCGCGACCGGATCGCCCAAAGCCGGCTCGGCGCCTTCCGCGCCCAGCAGCGTGCCGCGCGCCGCGCGCATCAACTCGCGCGCCGCGCCTTCGTCCAACACGGTGAAATGCGGCGCCAGGCCTGCTTCCAGCGGAAAGCGCTGCAACACGGATTGGCAGAACGCGTGGATGGTCATGATCCGCATGCCGCCCGGCGCGTCCAGCACCCGCGCGAACAGGCGGCGCGCCAGGGCCAGCGTCCCCTTTCCCGCGTCCGTGTGACCCAGGGATTTGATCTCGCGCGCCAGCACCTCGTCCGGCGCGATGGTCCACACGCCCAGGCGCTGGGCGATGCGCGTGGCCATCTCGGCCGCCGCCGCCTTGGTGAAGGTAAGGCACAGAATCCGCGTCGGCGCGGTGCCGCCGAGCAGCAGGCGCAGCACGCGCGCGGTCAGCACCTGGGTCTTGCCGGTGCCGGCCGACGCCACCACCCAGGCCGAGGCTTCGGGGTCGGCGGCTTGCAGCTGGTCGTGCGTCAGGTTCATCGGCGGCGGCGTTTCGATCATTCCACGTCCTCCGCCACCGACCATTCCTTCACCCTGGCCAGATGCGCGTAGTCGGAGAAGCGCGGCGCGAACGCGGCGCGCGGTACCGAGGCATAGGGCGTTTCCGGCTTGTCGAATTCCTCCACCAGGCGCTTCAGCCCCTCAAGCGCCCGGCGCGCGACATCCATCGCGTCGCCTTCGATCGCCAGGGCCTTGCCCGGCTCGGCGCCGCCGCTCAAGCGCCAGACCTCCATCGCCTCGACCGTCGCCGCCGCGATGCCGGAAAACCCGCCCGTGCTGGCGATGGCGGCTTCCAGCGGCAATTGCGAGGCGATGCCGAGCTGCACCAGTTTTTGCGACGGCGCCTGGCCGGTCTTGTAGTCGATCACCACCAAGCTGCCGGTTTTCAGCCGATCCACCCGGTCGGCTTTCGCGGTCAGGCGGAACGGCCCGCCGGTGGAATTGAATTCCAGGGCGCCCAGCGCTTCGCCGCGACATTCCGCCAGCAAGGGGCGGCGGCGGCGCTCCGTGTCCACGAACCACCGTGCCGCGCGCTCGAACCTGGGCCACCAGAACGCCGCCACGCCCGGGCGCGAAGCGAACGGCGCGAACTCCCCGCGCCCCAACTCCAGCAGCCGGTCGAGCGCGTCCTCGGGCAGCCCGTGCGGAAACCGGCGCACGAAGGCTTCCAGCGCCCGGTGGATGATGATGCCGCGGTCGGCGGCGCCCGGCTCCTGGTCGATGTCGTCCAGCCGGTTCAGGCGCAGGATATGGCGCGCGTAGATCGCATAGGGATCGCGCATCCAGGTCTCGATCTGGGTCACGGACAAGCGGCGCGGCCGGTCGGCCACGGGCGGGCGCGGCGCGGGACGCTCCGCCGACCTGATCGCCTCGGGCTCGTCCAGCTCGCCCTGCCACGCCAGCCAATGCCCCGGGTCGAAGCCGCGGTCGTTTCCGCCCACGCGCAAAACCGCGTCGAGCCGCATGAGCCAGCGCGACGGCACCATCGGCGTGCCTTCCACCCGCGCGGCGCGCGTCAGGATCACTTCGCTGGACAGGAAGCCTTGCGCGAAATCGTGGGCGCTGAGGCCGATGCGGCGCTCCGGCAGCGGCAGGCCGAATTCGGCGCGCATCGGGCGGCTGAGCCAGGGATCGTCTTGCGGCGCCGGCGGCCAGGTGCCTTCGTTCAAGCCGCCGAGGATCAGCCGGTCGGCCTGTTGCAAGCGCGCTTCCAGCAGGCCCCAGATCGCCAGTCTGGGATGCTGGCCCCGGCGCGGGCGCACGACAACACCGTTCAGCAGTTCCGCGAACACGGGCAGGTAATCCGGCGCGGCGATGCCGGGCAAGGCGGTGGACGCCTGGTTGATCTCGTCCAGGCGACGCGCCAGGGCTTCGCCCGCCTCGCCGACCCTGAGGCGCGGCGTGCCGTCGGCGTCCGTGGCCAGGAACGAGGCCAGTTCCCAATGCGCGGCGATCAGCTTGTCCAGCGGCGCCAATTCCTGCCGCAGCAATTGCGCGAAAGCCCGCGCGTGCCCGGCCAGATGCGCCACCCAATCCATCAATGCCGCGTCGGGCTTGTCGGCGGCTTTCAGCGCCGCGACGATGCCGGCAAATCCCGGGGCGGGGCGCGGCCCACGCAACACCGCGATCTCAAGCCCACGCGCCAGTGTGCGGAAGCGGCTGCGGTCGAGGCCGCCGGCGCAGAGCGGATGCTTGAAGCAGGCGAGCAGCGGCACCGGCGCCGCGCCCTCCACCAGCATATGCGCGACCAGGCGCATGAACACCGCCGGCGGCGTGTCGGCCAGATTTTGCCCGGCGGAATCGTCGATCTCGATTTTCCAGCGCCGCAGCTCCACCGCCACGCGCCGCGCCAGGTCGCGGTCGGGCGTCACCAGCGCCGCGGTACGGCCGGGTTGTTCCAGCGTCTCGCGCAGCATCAGCGCGATGGCCGTGGCTTCCTCGCGCGGGCCGGGGCAATCGACGCGCCATACCTTCTCGGTCGCTTCGCTACCGAACGGCTTCAAGCCGCGCCAGCTATCGGTGGCGGCGGCAGGGCGCAACGCGGCGCTGAGCAGGCCGGCGCGCTTCGGGCGCAGCAAGACGACGCCTTCGGGCCAGTCGCTTATCTGCTCGGGACCCAGCTCCAGCTTGCGCACCAGAAGCGCCATGCCGTGCTGCGGGTGCGTGGGATCGTCCAGGATCGCCTGTTCGTTTTCTATTACCCCGGCGCGGTCGAAGCCCGGCAGGATCACAGCACCCCCGGGCAAGGCGGCCACCACCGCCATCAGATCGGCCGTGGCCGGCACGCTGCCGGTCGAACCGGCAAGCAGCACGCGCCCCTTGGGCGGATGCTTGCGCCAGCGCTGCGCCAGTTTCCCCAGCGCTTTGTCGCGGCGCTCCGCCGGGTCCATCGCACCCTCGGATTCGAGCACGCGCGGCCACGCCTCGGTGACGATGGCGAGGAAGCGCAGCGTCTCTTCCCAATGCTTGGCGAATTCGCGCGGCACCAGGTCTTGCAACTTGTCGAACGGCCGGCGTTCGGTATGCGCCTGATCCAACAGCCGCCCGAGGGATTGCGCCAGGCGCAACGCCTGCCCGGCGCTGAGAGTCGCGTCGCGCGCCATGATCAGGCGCGTCAGCAGCATCAGCCGGCGCGGCCCGGAGATCGCCGGCGGCAAGTCGATATCCTCGATCGCCGCCGCCAGATCGTCGCCCAACAGCGCCGCGTCGTCCTCATCCACGTCGCCGATCGGCCGGAGCGCGGGCAGGATCGTCGGCCGCCCTTCGGACCAACGCAGGAACGCGTCGGACACCGCGCGCACGGCGCGGCGATGCGGCAGCAGGATCGTGACTTCGCTGAAGCGTAAGCGGTCGCCGCCGCAATCCAGCGCCACCCCAAGCGCCAGCGCATCGGCGAAGGCCGCGCCCGGCGGCACGGTGAAGACGCGGCGCGTCGCTGCGCCGCTCATACCCTAGAGTTTCTTCGCCAGTTCGCGGCCGGCTTGAGCCAAGCCGGCGGGCGAGCCGATGTGATACCAAGCCCCGTCATGCACGAGAGCATACAGCCGCCCGGCCGCTTCGGCGCGGTCGTAGAGCAGGTTGAGCGAGAACCGCCTGGGCCTCGCCCCGGCGAACAACCGCGGGTGCAATATCTGCACACCCGCGAACACGAACGGCGCGGGCTCGCCAGGTTTGCGCCGGCGCAAAATTCCCTGCGCCGACATGAAATAGTCGCCCGTGCCCTCGTAGTCTCCGGCGCTTTCCCGGGGCACGACCAGCAGCAGCGCGTCCATGCGCGCATCGTCCCAGGCCGAGGCGAGGCGTTGGAGTGCCGGTATTTTTCCATCGAGCCAGGCGATGTCGCTGTTCACGACGTAGAACGGGCCATCGCCCAGCTTGTCCAGCGCCTTCAGCACCCCACCGCCGGTCTCCAGCAGCTCATCCTCGCGTGAGATGTCGATTGCCGGACGTTTGCGGCTGATCAGATGCTTCTCGATCTGTTCGGGCAGGTAATGCGTGTTGACCACGGCTCGCTGCACGTCAGACGCCTCAAGATGGTCCAAAGCGCGATCGAGCAGCGTGCGCCCACCCACCTCCACAAGCGGCTTGGGAAGCTTTTCGGTGATCGGCCGCAGGCGCAGGCCGAGGCCCGCCGCCAACACCATCGCGCGCGCCGGTTTCGCGCTCATGCCGCCAGGCCAGCGGGGATTGCCCGCAAATGCGCGGGCACGGCGCGGTCGAACCAGGCGCGCATCGCGCCGAGCGCGGGGTGTTTCAGGTCACTCTCCAGCAACCGCCACACACGGGGGATATGACGCAGATAGACCGGCTTGCCGTCGCGCACGCATAGCCGCGTGAAGATGCCGACAATCTTGGCGCTGCGCTGCGCGCCGAGGATCGCATAGCTGGCGGCGAAGGCATTGCGCTCTAGGTTGGGAAACGCCGCGAGATAGCGCGCGTACATCGCTTTCGCAAGGCCGGGCGCGACGTCGCGCCGCGCGTCCTCCAGCAGCGACACCAGGTCGTAGCTGGCAGGGCCGATCACCGCATCCTGGAAATCCAGCACGCCGCAGGAAGCGATGCCCTGCCGCCCATCAACCAGCATCAGGTTGTCGATGTGATAGTCGCGCAGCACCAGGGTTTCCGGCGCCTGGCGTGCCAGGGCGAACAAATCCTGCCACAGTGCGCGATAGTCGCCCCTGTCGGCGGACGAAACCGGGTTGCCGGTGGCGGCGGGCAGGAACCAATCCGTCAGCAGCGAGGCTTCGGTCAGCAGGCGCTGGTCGTCGTAGCGCGGCACCCCCTTGCCGTCGGCCGGCACGAACCGTCGCTGCAGATCGATCAGCAGGTCGATCGCCAGGCGATAGAGCGCCGCCTCGTCATGCCCGCGCGCCAGCAGCCGCGTATAGGTGTCGTCGCCGAAATCCTCGATCAGCAGCAATCCGTTCGCCGGGTCTTCGCCCAGGATCGCCGGCGCGCTGAACCCCAGGCGCTTGAGCAGCCGCGCGATCGACACATAGGGGCGCACGTCCTCGCGCTCCGGCGGCGCGTCCATCAGCAGCGCCGTGCCGCCGCTCCGGCGCAAGCGCACATAGCGCCGGAACGACGCGTCACCGGGCAACGGGTCGCGCACGGCCGAGCCCCAGCCCCGCGCGGCCAGGAACGCGTCGATGATCCCGGCGCGGCCGGTCATGACAGGCGCGCGCCCCAATCCCCGTGCGCGGCCAGCGCGGCTTCGCGCGCTTCGGGCCGGCCCTTCCCGGCATAGCTGAACGCGATATCCAGCCGGTCGCGCGGCAGCCCGGCGCCGAGCCGCTCCGGCCATTCGATCAGCGACACGCCCTCGGCCAGGGCCTCGTCCATACCCAGCTCGACGGCATCCTCGGGCCGCTCCAGTCGGTAGAGGTCGAAATGCCAGACCGACACGGCGCCGAGATCGTAGGTCTGCACCAGGGTGAAGGTCGGGCTCGGCACTTCCGCCGGCGGCGGCGCCCCGTGCCGGCGGGCGAGCGCGCGGATGAACGCGCGGGCGAATTCGGTCTTGCCCACGCCGAGCGGGCCGGACAAGGCGATCGCGTCGCCCGGACGCGCCAACGCCGCCACCCTAGCGGCCAGATCCCGGGTCGCGTCGAGATCGGGCAGCGAAAGCGTACGGGCGAAGGCGTTGCGCGCGGCTGTCATGTCGAACCGTGGGACGACCCTGTTTTGCATGGTCGGCCGGTTCTACCGGGCCGGGCTGGCCGGCGCAACGGCGGCCGTCCTATGGGGTTGCGCGGGCGGCAAACCGGCCACATCTTTCCAGGGTCATGGCTGGTGCCGCCAATATCCACAAAACCGACGTGGCCGTTATCGGCGCGGGGCCTGTGGGCCTGTTCGCCGTGTTCGAATGCGGCATGCTGGACATGCGCTGCCACGTGATCGACGCGCTGGACGCGGCGGGCGGGCAATGCACGGCGCTCTATCCCGAAAAGCCGATCTACGACATTCCCGGCTATCCGCTGATCGGCGCCAGTGAGTTGGTAGAACGGCTGCAAGCGCAAGCAGCACCCTTCAAGCCCGTGTTCCATCTTGGGCAGCAGGTCACCGGGCTGGAGAAAACCTTGGACGGGTTTGCGCTGACCACCAGCGGCGGCGGGCGCATCGCGGCGCGCGCCGTGCTGATCGCCGCGGGCGTGGGCGCGTTCGGCCCCAACCGCCCGCCGCTAAAAGGCATCGAGGCGTATGAAGGCGGCGCGGTGCGCTATCTGGTGACGCGGCGCGAGGATTTCCGGGACAAGCGCGTGGTGATCGCCGGCGGCGGCGATTCGGCGGTGGACTGGGCGCTGTCGTTGGCGGATATCGCTGAGGTGATGGTGGTGCACCGGCGCGACAAGTTCCGCGCGGCGCCCGAAAGCGCCCGCAAGCTGAAAGAGCTGGTGGACGCGGGCAAGATCGAGCTGGTGACGCCTTGTCAGCTCGAAGCGCTGGAGGGCGACGGCAAGACGCTTAGGGCGGTGATCGTGAAATCGTTGGATGGCGCCACGCGGCGGCTTGGGGCGGATTTCCTGCTGCCGTTTTTCGGCTTGGCGATGACCCTGGGGCCGATCGCGGAGTGGGGCTTGAACCTGGAGCGCAACCGCATCGCCATCGACCCGGCGACATCCCAGACCTCGATTCCCGGCGTTTATGCCGCGGGCGACATCGCCGAGTACAAGGGCAAGCTGAAGCTGATCCTGACGGGCTTCGCCGAAGCGGCGCAGGCCGCGCACGCGATGTACCCCCTGGTGCATCCCGGCCAGGCGCTGCATTTCGAGTATTCCACCACCAAGGGCGTGCCGGGAAGTTAGAGCTTCTCCGCCGGCGCTTCGGCCGGTGCGGCCGCACAGGCGATGTTGCGGAACAACTGGTCGACCACACCGGGATCGAGATCGCGCCCGATCAGCACGATGCGCGTGCGCTTGTCGCCGCTGGGCCAGGCATCGAGCATCGCCGGGGGGTGGAACAAGTGCTGCACCCCGTGGATCACCACGGGGTTGGCTTCGCCTGCCACGTCGATGATGCCCTTCAGGCGCAGTACGTTTTCGCCGTGACTGGCCAGAAGCACGTCCACCCACGTCGCCAGCGATTCCCAGACGATCGGCTTGTCGTGATTGAGGCAGAAGGCGCGGATGCGCGCGTCATGCCGGTTCACGTCGGGCTTGGCGTGATCGTGCTCATGCTCGTGGTCATGGCCGTGGTCATGCGCCGCGGCGCCATGCTGCTCATAGGCTTCGGCGCGCAGCCATTTGCGCACGTCGGAGGTTTTCTTGTCGGGATCGTAAAGCCCGGCGTCGAACAGCCGGTCCGGCTCGATCTGCCCCTGCGCCACGGCGAACACCGGCGCGCCGGGATTCAGGCGCTTGAGGCGGTCTTGCAGCGCCAGCACCTGGCCGGGCGCGGCGATGTCCTGCTTGGTGAGCAACAGCCGGTCGGCCACCGCAGCCTGTTTCACCGACTCCATGTGCTGGTCGAGCTGCAATTCGCCGTTGACCGCGTCGACCGTGGCGATCACCCCGTCGAGGCGGAAGCGCGCGGCCACCAGCGGATCGTTCATCAGCGTGTGCAGCACCGGCGCGGGATCGGCCAGGCCGGTGGTCTCCACAACCACGCGCTTGAACGCCGGCACCTCGCCCCTGGCGCGCTTCAGGTACAAATCGCGCAGCGCGTTCACCAGGTCGCTGCGCACGGTGCAGCACAAGCAGCCGCTGTTCAGCACCACCATGTCCTCGGACGCCGAGCGCACCAGCAAATGATCGAGGCCGATCTCGCCGAATTCGTTGATGATGACGGCGGTCTCGCCCATGGCGGGATGCGCCAACAGGTGCTTCAAGAGCGTGGTCTTGCCGCTGCCCAGGAACCCGGTCAGCACGGAAATCGGCAGGCGTTCGTTGGCGGCGTCGCTCATTGTCGATTCATCTCTGGCGCTTCACCCGGAAATGGTTCGGCGTATCATCGGCGGTGTAACGAAATCGTATCATCTGGGCTGGATTGCATCCAATGAAGAAAACCCGCCGCAAGAAGCCGCCGCTCAGCGTCCTGGGCATGGATCATATCGTGCTGAGGGTGCGCGATATCAACCGTTCCATCCGGTTCTACCGGGCCGTGCTGGGGCTCAAGGTCGAGCATCGCCAGCCCCGCCTCGGGCTGGTGCATATCCGGGCCGGCGGGCAGCTGATCGACTTGATCGACCTGAAAGGCAAGCTGGGGCGGATGGGCGGCGCCGCGCCCCGGCGCAAGGGCGGGCGCAACATGGACCATGTGGCGCTGCGCATCGCGCGGTTCCAGCCCAAGCGCCTGGCCGCGCATCTGAGGCGCCACGACATCGTCATGCCCGAGCCGGCCTTACGCTTCGGTGCGGACGGGGTGGGCCCGTCGATCTACATCGCCGACCCGGACGGCAACATCATCGAACTGAAAGGCCCCGGCCCGCGCCGCCCGAAGCGTCAAAGCCCGGGAAAAAGCCGATAATCCTGGGCCGGTCCTGGGGTGCGTGGTATGGTCGCGCCGCCCGCGGGGCCGAATGTCCGGACGGGGAATCACGGTAACTGGGAACCGGCTGCTCGTGGACGTCAATCAGCTCATCGCCGATCACGGCACCTGGTTCTATCCCATCACCTTCTTTTGGACGTTTCTCGAAGGCGAGACATTCGTCATTTTCGCCGGCGCGGCCGCGCAGCAAGGGCACTTGAGCATGCCGCTGCTGATCGCCGCGGCATGGCTCGGCAGCTTCGCCGGCGACCAATTCTATTTCTTCATCGGCCGGCGCTTCGGTCCGCGGATCCTGGCGCGGTTTCCCAAGCATCGCGGCTCGGTCGACATCGCCCTCGGGTTCCTGCGCCGCTACAACATCTGGTTCATCCTGTCGTTCCGCTTCATCTACGGCATCCGCAACGTCAGCTCGTTCGCGATGGGCACCTCGGGCCTGCCCTATGTCCGATTCCTGGCGCTGAACTTCGTGGCGGCGGGAGTGTGGGCGTTGAGTTTCGCGGGCGCCGGCTATCTCCTCGGCCATGCGTTCGAAGCGATGCTGGGCGATCTGGTCAAGCAATTCGGCCTGGTCATGCTGGGCGTGTTCCTGCTCGTGACCACGCTGGTTTTTGCCCTGCACAAGCGCCTGCAGATGCGCGAGGCCGAAATCCTGAAGAAGAAAGCGGCGGACGACGCGGCCGCCAAGGCCGGCGAAAACAAAACCTAGCGTTGACCCGCCGGCGCTATTTTCCGGTGAATCTGGCCTGGCGCTTTTCCAGAAACGCCATCACGCCCTCGCGGAAATCCGCGCTCTGCCCGCATTCACGCTGCAATTCCGCTTCCAGCGCCAATTGCGCGGCGAGCGTATTGCCGGAAGAGGCATCGAGCGCCTTTTTGATGCGCGCATAGCCCAGCGTCGGCCCTTGGGCGAATTTTCGCGCGAGATTCAGCGCCTCGTCCATCAGCTTGTCGTCGTCCACGGCCTTCCAGATCAGGCCCCATTCCGCCGCGCGCTCGGCGGGCAGCGGCTCGGCCAGCAAGGCCAGGCCCATCGCCCGCGCCGGCCCCACCAGCCTGGGGAGGTGATAGGTGCCGCCCGCGTCGGGCACCAGGCCAAGGCGCGCGAAGGCCTGGATGAAGCTGGCGGAGCGCGCCGCCAGCACGATATCGGCAGCTAGGGCGAAATTGGCCCCCGCACCGGCCGCGACGCCGTTCACCGCCGCGATCACCGGCAGCTCCAGCGCGCGGATCGACAGGATCAGCGGGTTGTAGTTGGTGGCAAGCGTCTTGCCGAGATCGGGCGCAGCGCCGGACTGCAAGGTGACCGCGCGTTCGCTCAAGTCCTGACCCGAGCAGAACGCCCGTCCCGCCCCTGTGAGCACCAGTGCTCGCGCACCGCCGCCGCGCACCCGTTCGACGGCATGCTTCAGCTCGCCATGCATCTCCGATGTGAAGCAGTTGAGCTTGTCGGGCCGGTTGAGCGTGATGGTCGCCACGGCACTGTCTTCGGCGTAAAGGATCGTCTTGTAATCCATTCCCGTTCCCCAGATGTAAATTCCCGGCCTCGCGCCACGCTGTATTGCAATTGTAACGTAGCTTCCACAAGTGCGCTTCCCACGTCAGCCGGTTAAGCTAGAGAAGCTGCCGGTCGGTTTTCGTTACGGAGGAAATACGTTGACCATTTTAAGACGCCGCGACTTTCTGGCCGCAACGGGCGCTACCGCGGCCGCGGCGATCACCGCGCCCTATGTCGCGCGCGCGCAAGGCAAACCTATCAAGATCGGCGAGATCAACAGCTATACGGCGATCCCGGCTTTCACCCTGCCCTATAAAAACGGCTGGGCGCACGCGATCCTCGAGATCAACGCCAAAGGCGGCATCGACGGCCGCAGGATCGAGATCGTCGCGCGCGACGACAACGGCAAGCCCGAGGATGCGGTGCGCCTAGCCGGCGAATTGCTGGACTCCGAGAAGGTCGACCTGCTGGCGGGCGGCTTTCTGTCGAACGTGGGTCTGGCGCTGGCCGACTTCGCCAACCGCAACAAGCGCCTGTTCGTGGCGAGCGAGCCCCTGACCGACGCGATCGTATGGGCGAACGGCAATCCTTATACCTTCCGCCTGCGCCCCTCGACCTATATGCAGGCCGCGATGCTAGCGGAAGAAGCGGCCAAGCTGCCGGCCAAGACCTGGGCCACGGTGTCGCCCAACTACGAATACGGCCAGTCGGCGGTGAAGTGGTTCAAGGAGCTGCTGACCAAAAAGAAACCCGATGTGAAATTCGTCGCCGAGCAATGGCCGGCCCTGGGCCGGATCGACGCCGGGGCCACGGTGCAGGCCATCGCCGCCGCCAACCCGGAGGCGATCTACAACGTCACGTTCGGCCCGGACCTCACCAATTTCGTGCGCCAGGGCAATACGCGCGGCCTGTTCGAGAAGCGCGCGGTCGTCAGCCTCCTGACCGGCGAGCCGGAATACCTGGACCCGCTCAGGGACGAGACGCCCAAGGGCTGGATCGTCACCGGCTATCCCTGGGACCAGATCAAAACGCCGATCCACACCAGGTTCGTCGAGAGCTACCGCAAGAATTTCAACGACTACCCGCGCTGCGGCTCGGTCGTGGGCTACGAGATGGTGCAGACCATCGCCGCGTGCCTGAAACGGGCCGGTTCGGCCGATACCGGCAAAATGGTCGCGGCGATGAAGGGCTTGAGCTACGACAGCGTGTTCGGGCCGATCACCTATCGCGCGCTGGATCATCAATCCACGATGGGCGCTTTCGTCGGCAAGACCGACGTGAAGAACGGCCGGGGCGTGATGACCGATTGGCGCTACGCCGACGGCAAGAACTACCTGCCCAGCGACGACGAGGTGCGCAAGCTGCGCCCGGCGGGGGCGTGAGAGCCGATCCGGCGCGCGGGCGGAGACGCCCTAGGCTAGACTGCCGCCCGTGTCGTTCCTCGCCGTCCAGTTCCTGAACGGTCTCGCCTCGGCCTCGTCGCTGTTCCTGGTGGCGTCGGGCCTGTCGATCATCTTCGGCGTGACGCGCGTGGTGAACTTCGCGCACGGCTCGTTCTACATGCTCGGCGCCTACATCGCCTGGAGTCTGGTCGAGCGCCTGCCCGCGACTTTCGCCGGGTTCTGGGGCGGGATCGTGCTGGCGGCGCTGCTGGTCGGTCTGATCGGCGCGGCGGTGGAGGCGCTGCTGCTGCGCCGCATCTACCAGGCACCCGAGCTGTTCCAGCTGCTCGCCACGTTCGGCGTGCTGCTGATCGTGCAGGATGTGGCGCTTTATTCCTGGGGACCGCAGGACCTGCTGGGTCCGCGCGCGCCGGGCCTCAGCGGCGCCATCGAGATACTCGGCCATCGCTTTCCGCTGTATGAGCTGTTCCTGATCGCGGTCGGCCCGGTTGTGCTGGCGGGATTGTGGCTGCTGTTCCACCGCACGCGCTGGGGCACGCTGGTGCGCGCCGCGACCGAGGACCGCGAAATGACGGCGGCCCTGGGCGTGAACCAGGCTGTCCTGTTCACCGCGGTGTTCTTCCTGGGCGCGGCGCTGGCGGGCCTGGGCGGCGCGCTGCAATTGCCCAGGGAATCCGCGAACCTGCACATGGACCTGTCGATCATCGCCGAGGCTTTCGTGGTGGTGGTCGTGGGCGGCATGGGCAGCGTCGCCGGCGCGTTCCTGGCGGCGCTGCTGATCGCCGAACTGCACGCCTTCGGCATTCTGATCTTTCCCAAGATCACGCTGGTGCTGGTGTTCCTGGTGATGGCGGCGGTGCTGGTGCTGCGCCCGCACGGGCTGTTGGGCAAAGCGCAGGTTCATGCGCGCGCGCCCACGGGCGATACCGGCGATGCGATCCGCGGGGCGCCGCGCGAATTGAAGCTGCTGGGCGCGGCGGCCCTGGCGCTGGCGATCGTGCTGCCGCCCTTCGCGGGCGATTATGCGGTCAGCGTGTTGACCGAGATCGCGCTGTTCGTACTGTTCGCGTCGAGCCTGCATTTCATCATGGGGCCGGGAGGGATGGCGTCGTTCGGCCATGCCGCGTATTTCGGCCTGGGCGCCTATGGCGCCGCGCTGGCGGCGAAATACCTCCTGGCGCCGATGGCGGCGGGGCTGATCCTGGCGCCGCTCATGGCCGGCATCGCCGGCGTCGCGTTCGGGTTTTTCTGCGTACGCTTGAGCGGCGTCTACCTGGCGATGCTGACGCTGGCCTTCGCCCAGATTATCTGGTCGGCGGCGTTCCAGTGGGTCGAGCTGACGGGTGGCGACAACGGCATTTTGGGCGTCTGGCCGCCGGAATGGGCGCGCGGGAAGCTCGGCTTCTATTACATGGCCCTCACCCTGAGCATCGGCGCGACGTTGCTGCTGCGCCGGATGATCCACGCGCCGTTCGGCTACGCGCTGCGCGCCGGGCGCGACTCGCCATTGCGCGCCGAGGCCATCGGCATCGACGTGATGCGCGTGCAATGGGCGGGTTTCGCGCTGGCCGCGGCGGCGGCGGGCCTGGCCGGCGGCCTGTTCGCATACATGAAGGGCAGCGTGTTTCCGACCTATATCTCGATCCCCCGGTCGGTCGACGCGTTGCTGATGGTGCTGCTGGGCGGCGTCAACACGGTCAGCGGGCCGATCATCGGCGCCATCGCCTATGCCGGTTTGCAGGAACAGCTTGTGCGCTTCACCGGCTATTGGCGCGGTGTCCTGGGCCTGGCGATCGTCGCCCTGGTGCTGGCGTTCCCGCAAGGACTGGCGGGCTTCGCGGCGGCTGAGTGGCGGCGCCGGCGCGGAGATGAAGGCGCATGACGATCCTTGAGGTTCAGGGCTTGTCCAAATCCTTCGGCGGCGTCGCGGCCGTGAGCGGCGTGAGCTTCGCCCTCAACGCCGGCGAGATGCTGGCGCTGATCGGCCCGAACGGCGCCGGCAAGACCACCTGCTTCAACATGCTGAACGGGCAAGCGCGCCCCGACGCGGGCAGCGTGACGTTCGCGGGAACCGAACTGGTGGGCCTCAAGCCCCGCCATGTCTGGCGCCTGGGCGTGGGGCGCAGCTTCCAGATCACCGCCACCTTCGCGTCGATGACCGTAGCGGAAAACGTGCAGATGGCGCTGCTGTCGCATCATCGCCGCCTGTGGTCGTTCTGGCCGGCGGCGACGCGGCTGTACCGCGACGAGGCGCTGGCGCTGCTCAGCCGCGTGGACATGGCGGCGCAAGCCGATCGCGCCTGCGGCGTGCTGGCCTATGGCGATCTGAAGCGCGTCGAGCTGGCGGTGGCGCTGGCGCACGCCCCGCGCCTGCTGCTGATGGACGAGCCGACCGCGGGTATGGCGCCCGTCGAGCGCGCGGCGCTGATGGCGCTTGTGGGCGGGATCGCGCGCGGGAGCGGCGTGGGAGTCTTGTTCACCGAACACGACATGGACGTGGTGTTCGGCCATGCCGACCGGATCCTGGTGCTGAATCGCGGCAAGCTGATCGCCGCGGGCAAGCCCGAGGAGATGCGCGCGAACCGTCAGGTGCAGGAAATCTACCTGGGCGGGGGCACGGCATGACCGCGCTGCGTCTTATCGGCGTCGACGCCTATTACGGCCGCGCGCATATCCTCGCGAACCTCAGCTTCGAAGTAGGCCAGGGCGAGGTGGTGGCGCTGCTCGGCCGCAACGGCGCGGGCAAGTCCACGACGTTGAAAACGGTGATGGGGCTGCTGCGCGCCGCCGCCGGGACCGTCGAGTTCCGGGGCCGGCGCATCGAGCGCCTGCCGCCCTACCGCATCGCGCGCCTGGGCCTGGGCTATGTGCCGGAGGACCGGCGCATCTTCACCGGCCTTACGGTGATGGAGAACCTGGAGGTCGGCCGCCAACCCGCACACGACGGGAAGCCGTGGACGCCCGACCGCCTGTTCGAGCTGTTCCCCAACCTGGCGGACATGCGGCGCCGGCCGGGCGGCAGCATGAGCGGCGGTGAGCAGCAGATGCTGGCGATCGCCCGTACGCTGATGGGCAATCCATCGCTGCTGTTGCTGGATGAGCCGTCCGAAGGGCTGGCGCCGGTGATCGTGGAACAGATGGCGCGCGCCATACGCGGCCTCAAGGACCGGGGCGTCGGGGTGCTGCTGTCGGAACAGAATCTGCGTTTCGCGCGCGCGGTGGCCGACCGCGCGGCGGTCATCGAAAAGGGCCGGGTTCGTTTCGCCGGCACGATGCGGGAACTGGACGCGAATCCCGAAATCCGCGCCCAGTATTTGATGGTGTAGCGGCGGACTTGCGCGCGGGCGGCGGCGGCGGCAGTCTTGTGCAACCAGCCGCCCAAATAGGCCTTTGGGGAGAAAAGCCATGAAGGACTCGGGTTTCACCGTACGCGCCGCGATCATCGCCCTTGCGGCCGCCATAGCCGTTGCCACCCCGGCAATCCCGCAGGGTTGGGCCGCCGCGGACCGTCCGCTGCTGGCCCAGGCCGCCGGCGACGACAAAGCGGAAATCGCGTTCTGGGAATCGATCAAGGACAGCAAGAGCCCGGCCGAGTACAAGGCCTACCTGGACACCTATCCCAAGGGGAAATTCGCCGCCCTGGCGCGCGTGCGCATGGATGCGCTGAACAAGCAGGCGGCGCCCGCGGCGGCTCCGAAAGCGGCGCCCGCCGCTTCGTCGTCCTCCACCTCATCGTCGTCATCGTCGAACCTGCCGCAATTGCCCGGCCAGAGCGGCGGCGCTTCCGGCGCGCAGCCGCAGCCCGCCGCCGCCCAGCCCGCTGCCGCGGCTGCGCCGGTGAAAGAAGAACCGAAGATCGAATATTGGACCGCGTCGCGGCCGCGCGTAAACATCTACAAAGAACCGAACGGGCGCTCGTCGTTCGTGTTCGACGATTATTACGTCATCGAACAGGGCATCAAGGTTGTAGAAACCATTCCCGGCAAGAAAGTGTTGCCGTGGCTGAAGGTGATCACGCCCAAGGGCGCCACCGGCTACGTATTCAGCGGCGAAGCGCGCCCAGCTGGGGTCAGCGCCTCGGGTAAGCAGATACGAGCGGCGAACATGGACGATTGAACGGCCTCGCCGGCGCGAGGCTCTGATACCGAACCGAAAGGCCGCCCGCTCCGCGCGATGATCGTCGATCCCTTTTTCTATCTGCTGGCGGTGCCGGCGCTGCTGGTCACCGGCATCAGCAAGGGTGGTTTCGGCTCGGGCATCGGCATGGTGGCCGTGCCGCTGATGGCGCTGGCCGTGCCGGTGCCGCAGGCCGCCGCCGTGATGCTGCCGATCCTGTGCCTGATGGATCTTGTGGGTATCTGGACCTATTGGCGGCGCTGGGACACCCCCTCGATCGCGGTTCTGATCCCGGCCGCCTGCGTGGGAATCGCCATCGGCGCGGCCACGTTCAGCCTGCTTAGCGATCATGCGTTGCGGGTGATGCTGGGTGGCGTGTCGCTGGTGTTCGTCCTGCATTACTGGGTCAGCGGCAGCCGCCGCCCGCCGGCGCGCCCCGACGCGGCCAAGGGTTGGTTCTGGGGCGCGCTCAGCGGCTATACCAGCTTCCTGGCCCATGCCGGCGGCCCGCCCGTCAGCATGTATCTGCTGCCGCAGCAGATGGAGAAGACCAAGCTGGTCGCGACCACCGTCGTGTTCTTCGCGGCGGTGAACTACATGAAGCTGCTGCCGTACTGGTGGCTGGGGCAGCTCAACCTGGGAAACATGACCACGGCGCTGGTGTTGAGCCCGCTGGCGCCCGTGGGGATGCTCACCGGCGCGTACCTGCTGCGCCAGGTAAGCCAGGCGGCGTTCATGCGGGTGTGCTATGCCTTCGTGTTCCTGGCGGGGCTGAAGCTGACCTGGGACGGCTGGGCCGGGCTGCTACGCTAGCCGCTGTTTCGCCCGCGCCTTTTCGTAAAGTCCGCGCGCCTTGCCCGATACCGGCACGTCCCACCAGGCGCCGCCCTCGGCCGTGCCGCGATGCGGGTCCGTGTCGATGACGATCACGTAAGTACGCTTGGCGTTGCGCGCGCGCTTCAGCGCCTGCTCCAGGGCAGCGACGTCGGCGACCTTTTCCGCCCCGGCGCCCATGCTGCTTGCATGCTGGGCGAAATCGATGTCGGGCGCCGCCTCGTCCCACAGATTGTTGAACGAATCCAGCCCGCAGCCCTGGGTCTGCAGCCGGTGGATGCAACCGAACCCCCGGTTGTCGAGCAGCACGATGGTCAGTTTCCGGTCCAGCGCGATCGAGGTGGCGATCTCGGAGTTCATCATCAGGTAGCTGCCGTCGCCGACCATGACGTAAACCTCGCGCTGGGGCGCGGCCATCTTGGCGCCGAGCCCGCCGGCGATCTCGTAGCCCATGCACGAGTATCCGTATTCCAGGTGGTACGAGGTGGAATCGCTGGCGCGCCACAGCTTATGCATTTCGCCCGGCAGGCCGCCGGCGGCGCACACCACCATCCCGCCGGTCCCGACCGCGCGGTTGACCGCGCCCAGCACGTCGGCGTCGGTGGGCAGGCGGTTGCTGCCCTTGAGGGGCCCTGCCACGAGCTTGTCAACGGTCTTGTTCCATTGCTCGGCCAGGCGCTTGGCCTTGCCGGTCCATGCCTCGGGCGCGCGCCAGCCCTCGAGCGCCGCGGTGAGATGCTTCAGTCCGCGCCGCGCATCGGCCGCCAGCGACAGGCCGCCATGCTTGGCGGCGTCGAACGGCGCCACGTTCAAGCCCACCAGCGTCAGCTTGGGATTGCCGAACAAGGCGCGCGAGCCGGTGGTGAAATCGCCCAGGCGCGTGCCCACCGCCAGCACCAGGTCGGCCTCTTGGGCCAACGCATTGGCGGCGCTGGCCCCGGTGACGCCGATTGAGCCGACGTTCAACGCGTGATTCCAGGCCAGCGATCCCTTGCCCGCCTGGGTTTCGGCGACGGCGATTCCATGCGTTACCGCAAAATCGCCGAGCGCTTTTTCCGCCAGGCTGTATTTCACGCCGCCGCCGGCGACGATCAGCGGACGCTTGGCTTTCTTTATCGCAGCGATCGCCTCGTCCAGTTCATGCGGGTCGGGCCCGGGCCGGCGCAGACGCCGGACGCGGCTTTCAAAAAACTCGGCGGGGTAGTCGTATTCCTCGGCCTGGATATCCTGCGGCAGCGCCAGGGTGACCGGCCCGCAATCCGCCGGATCGGTAAGCACGCGCAGCGCCTGGGGCAGGCTCGTCAGCAATTGCTCGGGCCGCGTTATCCGGTCGAAAAACCGCGACACCGGGCGGAAGCAATCGTTGGCGGAGGCGGTGGCGTCGCCGAAATCCTCGACCTGCTGCAGCACCGGATCGGGCCGGCGCGAGGCGAACACGTCGCCCGGCAGGAACAGGACCGGCAGGCGGTTGACGTGCGCGACGCCCGCCGCGGTCACCATGTTGGTGGCGCCGGGACCGACCGAGGTGGTGCAGGCCATCATGCGCCGCCGCGCGCTGGTTTTCGCGAAGGCGATCGCGGCATGGGCCATCGCCTGTTCGTTGTGTGCGCGGAAGGTGGGCAGCGCGCGCCGATGCGAAAAAAGCGCCGGGCCCATTCCGGCGACATTGCCGTGGCCGAAAATGGCGAACACCCCCGCGAACAGCGGTTGAAGCCGGCCGTCGATATCGGCTTGCTGCGCCGCCAGGTAGCGCACCAAAGCCTCGGCCATAGTCAGTCGTATCGTTTTCATGCCAGCGTTTCCCATTGACCCGGCCCCAAGATTACGGATTTATGACGCCCGCAACAAGGAACCGCTTTCGTCGAGAATGGCAGGAGAATAGAGCGATGATCGAGTTTGCGCAGTTCGGCGCCGGGCGCATCGGCGCCATCCATGCCGGCAATTTGGCGGGCAACCCGGCGGCGCGGCTGCGTTACGTCGTCGACGTGAACCCGAAGGCGGCCAAGAAGCTGGCGGACAAATACGGCGCCACGGTCGTGGACCGCGATACCGCCATCAACGACCCGAAAATCGGCGCCGTGGTGATCGCCTCGTCCACCGACACCCACGCGGACCTAGCGGTCGCCGCAGCCAAGGCCGGCAAGGCGATCTTCTGCGAAAAGCCGATCGACCTGTCGCTGCGCCGGGTGGACGCGTGCCTGCGCGTCGTGGCGGCCGCGGGCGTCAAGATGCTGGTGGGGTTCAACCGGCGTTTTGATCCGAGCTTCAAATCCCTGCACGACCGCTTGCGCAAGGGCGAGATCGGCGTGCTGGAGCAGGTGATCATCACCAGCCGCGATCCTGGCCTGCCGCCTCTGGAATACCTCAAGGTCAGCGGTGGCCAGTTGCGCGACATGACGATCCACGATTTCGACATGGCGCGCTGGCTGCTCGGCGAGGAGCCGGTCGAGTTGTTCGCCACCGGCAGCTGCCTGGTCGATCCCGATGTTGGCGCCCTGGGCGACGTGGACAGCGTGATGGTGGTTATGCGCACCGCCTCGGGCAAGCTGGCGCATATCAACAACAGCCGCCGCGCGATCTACGGCTACGACCAGCGCATCGAAGTCTTAGGCTCCAAAGGCATGTTGCGCGCCGGCAACCGGACGCCGACCACGGTCGAACGCTCGGGCGTCGACGCTGTGGCGGGCGATAAGCCGCTGTATTTCTTCCTCGAGCGCTATGCCGAGGCCTATGGGGCGGAAATGGCGCATTTCATCGCCTCGATCGACGCCGGGGTGCAGCCCAGCGTGGGCGCCCAGGATGGGCGGCAGGCCCTGGTCCTGGCCGAGGCGGCGCTGAAATCGATGAAAACCGGCGGCATGGTGAAAGTCCCGCAATAAACTGCTTTTTCAATATGTTAATGGCAAGATGGGGGCGCATTCCTGCTTTGCGCCCAGGTTTATGCTGCAACTGCGAATTGCGTTGACTTAGCGGGGTTTTTGGGCTTTTGTCTCGCCCGCAATCGACGTTTTGGCCCAGCTTGGCCGTTTGCTCCCGGCGCTCGTACCTGAGTCCCTACGGGCGGCGTTTCAAGACCTACCAAAATCAAGGTTGTGCGAAAACCGCGCGATGGTCGCGCGGTTGCTATTGCGTCCGCGAGCCCCCACATGAGGGGGCAGCGGGACACAATCTACCCAAGGAGTGACTAACTAATGGCTATCGGTACTGTTAAATGGTTCAACGCGCAGCGCGGTTATGGCTTCATCCAGCCGAGCGACGGCGGCAAGGACGTGTTCGTTCACGTCACGGCCGTCCAGGGCGCCGGCCTGGGCACGCTGGTTGAAGGCCAGAAGCTCAGCTATGAGGTCAGCAACGAACGCGGCAAGCCTTCCGCCACCAATCTGACGGCGGCCTAAGGCCAAACCTAAAACCACCGGCGCCGGTTCCTTGAATGGGGCCGGCGCCGGTTTCTTTTTCTCAGGCCCGCGATTGGCGGTTTTCCGCTCTGCAACAACGCCTTGGCGCCCCACCGCCCGGCCCCACATCGGTTGACAAGAAAGCGCGGGGCTGCACCTAATCTTCCCCAAACCCGCCGGCAAAACCGGCGCGGTGATGACCAAGTGGGGAGCTACAATCGATGAAATCGAAATTCGGACTCGCGGCGCTGGGCGCCGCGGCCGCGATCGCCCTTTCCGGGCCCGTGGCGGCCAAGACGTTGGTGTTCTGCTCGGAAGGCAGCCCCGAGGGCTTCAATCCGGCGCTGTACACCGCAGGCACCACCTTCGACGCGACGGCCCGGCAGATCTACAACCGGCTGGTCGAGTTCGAGCGCGGCACGACGAAAGTGATCCCGGGCCTGGCCGACGCCTGGACCGTGACGGAAGACGGCAAGACCGTCACCTTCAGCCTGCGCCGCGGCGTGAAATGGCAGTCCGGCAAGGGCTACACCCCGACGCGCGACTTCAACGCCGACGACGTGATCTTCACATTCGAGCGCGCGTGGAAGCCGACCCATCCGTTCCACAAGGTGTCGGGCGGCAAGTACGAATACTTCAACAGCATGGACATGCCCAAGCTTTTGAAGGGCATCCGCAAGGCCGACGACTACACGGTGATCTTCGAACTCAACAATCCGGAAGCGCCGTTCATCGCCAACATGGCGATGGATTTCGCCTCGATCCAATCGGCGGAATACGCGGCCGCGATGATGAAGGCCGGCACGCCCGAGAAGCTGGACACCGAGCCCGTGGGCACGGGGCCGTTCACGCTGGTCAGCTACCAGAAGGACGCGGTGATCCGCTACAAGGCGCACCCGGCCTATTACCAGGGCAAGGCCAAGATCGACGATCTGGTCTTCTCGATCACCAAGGACGCGTCGGTGCGCTGGGCCAAGATCAAGGCCGGCGAATGCCATGTGATGCCGTATCCGAATCCGGCCGATCTGGACGCGATGCGCAAGGACCCGAGCATCACGCTGATGCAGCAGGAGGGCCTGAACATCGGCTACTGGGCGTTCAACACCGAAAAGAAGCCCTTCGACAACAAGAAGGTGCGCCAGGCGATGCAGTACGCCGTGAGCAAGCAGGCGATCATCGACGCGGTGTTCCTGGGCTCGGGCAAGCCGGCGACGAATCCGATCCCGCCGACCATGTGGTCGTACAACACGGCGATCAAGGATTATCCGTACGACCCGGTGAAGGCCAAGGCGCTGCTGGCCGAGGCCGGTTTCCCGAACGGCTTCGAGATGGATTTGTGGTGGATGCCCGTGCAGCGTCCCTACAATCCCAACGCCAAGCGCATGGCCGAGGTGATCCAAGCGGACCTCGCCAAGGTCGGCGTCAAGGCCAAGCTCGTATCCTATGAATGGGCCGAGTACCTGAAGCGAAGCAAGAACGGCGACCACCAGACCCTGCTGTTGGGCTGGACCGGCGACAACGGCGACCCCGACAACTTCCTGAACGTGCTGTTGGGCTGCGCCGCGGCGAAAGACGGCACCAACCGCGCACGCTGGTGCAACAAGCCGTTCGACGACCTGGTGAACCAGGCCAAGGCGACCAGCGACATCGCCAAGCGCACCGACCTCTACAAGAAGGCCCAGGTGGTCTTCAAGGATGAGGCGCCCTGGTACACGGTCGCGCATTCCGTGGTCTACAAGCCCGTGCGCAAGGAAGTGATCGACTTCAAGATCCATCCCTTCGGCGGGCACATCTTCTACGGCGTCGACATCGCCGAAAAAAAGAAATAGTGATCCGTAACGTTCGGATCGCGTCTAAGGGTGGGGGAGCGGCAACGCTCCCCCTTCCCGCTTTCGCAGGCTGCAAACGCCGCCTGGATTGACCCAGGATGCTGCGCTTCCTTCTGACCCGCCTGTCGCTGATCGTGCCCACGTTTCTGGGCGTGACGCTGCTTACCTTCGCCATGATCCGCCTGGTGCCCGGCGATCCGATCCTGCTGATGGCGGGCGAGCGCGGCATGGACGACGCGCGCTACCAGCAACTGATGGCCGAGATGGGCTTCGACAAGCCGATCCTGGTGCAATACGGCACCTACTTATCCGACATGGCGCATGGCGACTTCGGCAAGTCGATCATCTCGCGCGAGCCGGTGCTGACCGAATTCCTGACCCTGTTCCCGGCCACGGTGGAACTGTCGCTGACCGCGATCACGATCGCGGTGCTGATCGGCCTGCCGGCGGGCATCATCGCCGCGGTCCGGCGCAATTCGGTGTTCGACCACACGGTGATGGGCGCGTCGCTGGCCGGCTATTCCATGCCGATCTTCTGGTGGGGATTGCTGCTGATCCTGCTGTTTTCGGTGCAACTGGGCTGGACGCCGGTATCCGGGCGCATCTCCGTGCAGCATTTCGTCGATCCGGTCACCGGTTTCGTGCTGCTCGATTCCTGGCTGGCGGGAAATTGGGGTGCGTTCAAATCGGCGCTGCAGCATCTGATCCTGCCGGCGATCGTGCTGTCGACCGTGCCGCTGGCCACCATCGGCCGCATGACCCGCTCGTCGATGCTGGAAGTCTTGAACGAGGATTACATCCGCACGGCCCGCGCCAAGGGCCTGCCGCCCTGGCGCGTGGTGGGATTGCACGCGCTGCGCAACGCGCTGATCCCCGTGATCACCGTGATCGGCCTGGAGGTCGGCCGGCTGCTCGGCGGCGCGATCTTGACCGAGACCATCTTCTCGTGGCCGGGCGTGGGAAGCTGGCTGATCGAATCGATCCGCCGGCGCGACTATCCGGTGGTGCAAGGCGGCGTGTTGCTGGCCGCCAGCATCGTGATGCTCGTGAACCTGAGCGTTGACGTGATGTACGGCATGATCAACCCGCGCATCCGGAAGGGGCGCTAACATGGCCCCGCCCGTGGATACCGCCGCCCCCGCCACAGCATTGGCGCCCGAGCACACCCCGCCGCATCCCCTGGTCGAGTTCTGGCGCTATTTCCGGCTGAACAAGGGCGCACTGGTGGGCCTTGGCGTGATCGCGCTGCTATGTGTGGTGTCGATGTTCACCGAAACGCTGTCGCCGCATCCGCCGGCCGAGCAGTATCGCGACGCATTGCTGGCGCCGCCGGTATGGCAGGAAGGCGGCAGCTGGAAATTCGTCCTGGGCACCGACGATGTCGGCCGCGACATGCTCTCGCGCCTGATCTTCGGCGCGCGCGTGTCGATGATCGTGGGCGTCAGCGTCATTGCGCTCGGTCTTTTGATCGGCGTGGCCTTGGGTCTTCTGTCGGGATTTTTCCCCGGTCCGATCGAGATCGCGATCATGCGCGCGATGGACACGCTGCTGGCCCTGCCGGCGCTGCTGTTGGCGATCGTGGTCGTGGCGGTCCTGGGTCCGGGCCTGTTCAACGCCATGTTGGCGGTGTCGATCGTGGTGCTGCCGGGTTTCGCGCGGCTGACGCGCGCCGCGGTGCTGACCGAACTTTCCAAGGACTACGTCACCGCCGCGCGCATCACCGGGGCGCGGCTGCCCAGGCTGATGTTCCTGACCGTGCTGCCGAACTGCCTGGCGCCCTTGATCGTGCAGGCGACGCTGGGCTTTTCCACCGCCATTCTCGACACCGCGGCCCTGGGCTTCCTCGGCCTCGGCGCCCAGCCGCCGACGCCGGAATGGGGCACGATGCTGTCGGACGCGCTGCAATTCATCCAGCGCGCATGGTGGGTGGTCACCTTCCCCGGCATCGCCATCCTGGTGACGGTGCTGGCCTTCAACCTGATGGGCGACGGGCTGCGCGACGCGCTCGATCCCAAGCTCAAGCGATAGCAGCCATGCCGCTATTGGACATTCGCAACCTCAGCGTCGATTTCGCCACGCATGGCGGGGTGGTGCGCGCGGTCGAGGGCGTGGATTTGAGCGTGGACGAAGGCGAGGTGGTGGGCATCGTCGGCGAATCCGGCTCGGGTAAAAGCGTGGCGTCGCTGGCGGTGATGGGGCTGGTGGCGGCCAACGGCACGGTCGGCGCCGACCGCATGGAATTCGCCGGGCACGATCTGATGAAGCTCAGCCCGCGCCAGCGCCGCGCGATCACCGGCCGCGACGTGGCGATGATCTTCCAGGAGCCGATGACCAGCTTGAACCCGTGCTTCACCATCGGCTTCCAGTTGATGGAGGGGATGGCCGAGCATATCGGCGGATCGCGGCAGACGCTGAAGAACCGCGCGATCGAACTGCTGGAGCAGGTCGGCATCTCCGACCCCGAAACGCGCCTCAAGGCCTATCCGCACCAGCTATCCGGCGGCATGAACCAGCGCGTGATGATCGCCATGGCGATCGCCTGCAACCCGCGCCTCTTGATCGCCGACGAACCGACCACGGCGCTTGATGTGACCATCCAGCGGCAGATTCTCGACCTGCTGCTGGATTTACAGCGCCAGCGCGGCATGGCGCTGGTGCTGATCACCCACAACATGGGCGTGGTGGCCGAGACCGCGCATCGCGTGCTGGTGATGTACGCGGGCCAGGTGATGGAACAGCAGCCGGCCGCGGCCCTGTTCCGCAAGCCGCACCACCCCTATACCGCCGCTCTGCTGGAAGCCCTGCCCGAACGCTCGGCCGGCAAGCGGCGCCTGGCCGCGATCCCCGGCGTGGTGCCGGGCCTGGGCGACCGGCCGCAGGGCTGTCTGTTCCATCCCAGATGCGCCTATGCGGTCGAGGCATGCATGAGCGCCAGGCCGCCGCTGGTGCGCGACGGCGCGGCGGCGGTTCGCTGCATCAAGCCGCTCAACGCCGTGCTGGAGCCGGCGTGATGGTCGCCCAAGCCAAGCCAAGCATGAATGCACCGGACGGGGTGGTGATCGAAGCCGAAGGGCTGACGCGCCATTACGCGGTGAAGCTGGGCCTGTTCCGCGGCCACGCCACGGTGCGTGCCGTGGACGGTGTCAGCTTCACGCTCGCCGCCGGCAAGACCCTGGCGGTGGTGGGCGAATCCGGCAGCGGCAAATCGACCCTGGCGCGACTGGTCACCCTGATCGAGCCGCCCACTTCCGGTACGCTGCGGCTGATGGGCATGGACCCGGTCGCGGCCGACGCGCCCGCGCGGCGCGAACTGCGCAAGGCGGTGCAGATGGTGTTCCAGGACCCGTATGGGTCGCTGAACCCCAGGCGCAAGGTCGGCGCGATTTTAGAAGAACCGCTGATCATCAACGCCACCATGACCCCGGCGGAACGGCGTCAGCGCGCGCTGGCGATGCTGACTTCGGTTGGCCTCAGGCACGAGCATTACAACCGCTACCCGCATATGTTCTCGGGCGGGCAGCGCCAGCGCATCGCCATCGCCCGGGCGCTGATGCTGAACCCCAGGCTGGTGGTGGCCGACGAGCCGGTCTCGGCTCTCGACATCTCAATCCAGGCGCAGGTGCTGAACCTGATGATGGATTTGCAAGAGCAGTTCAACCTCGCCTATCTGTTCATCTCGCACGACCTCAGCGTCGTGCAACACATCGCCGACGACGTGATGGTGATGTATCTGGGCCGGCCGGTGGAGCACGGCCCCAAGCAAGCGGTGTTCGAGCGCCCGCGCCATCCCTACACCATGGCGCTGTTGGCGGCGACGCCACGCGTCGAACCCGACAAACGCGAGAAGCCGCAGATCGTCAAAGGCGAACTACCCTCGCCGCTCAACCCGCCCAAGGGCTGCACCTTCCACACCCGCTGCCCCTTCGCCAAGAACCGCTGCAAGGTTGATGAGCCGGCGATGCGGCTCGTGGACGGGCGCCTGGCTTCGTGCCATTTCGCCGAGGAAATCGCCGCCGCCCAAGCCTAAGGCCCGGCAAACATTGGCTTTGCTGGTGGGTTGCGGGACGGGCCAGAAACCGGCATAATCTCCGAAATATCAGGCACTTGCACCCCTCGGGAGGCCCACCACTCGGGCCGGGGCTGCCGCCTAAAGCCGCAGACCTCGCCCCCAGGGACGCCGCGCCGCTCAAGAACCGGCGCGCGAAGGGATGACGCCCATGAGCACGGCCAAGCAGACTAGGACCGACAAGAACCGCGTCTATATCTTCGACACCACGCTGCGCGACGGTGAGCAATCGCCCGGCTGCTCGATGAATCTCGAGGAAAAGCTGCGCGTCGCATTGGTTCTCGAGGAAATGGGCGTGGACATCATCGAAGGCGGTTTCCCGATCGCCTCGCAGGGCGATTTCGAGGCGGTTGAGGCGATCGCCGCCAAGATAAAGAACTCGACCGTCGCGGGCCTGGCGCGCGCCGGCAAGAAGGACATCGACCGCGCCTGGGAGGCGCTGAAGAAGGCCAAGCGCCCGCGCATCCATACCTTCCTGTCCACCTCGCCGCTGCACATGAAATACAAGCTGCAGATGGAGCCGGCGGCCGTGCACCAGGCCGTAATCGACAGCGTGACCTACGCGCGCAATTTGTGCGACGACGTGGAATGGTCGCCCGAGGACGGCTCGCGCACCGAACGCGACTTTTTGTGCCGCACCGTGGAAAGCGCGATCAAGGCCGGCGCCAGCACCATCAACATTCCCGATACGGTGGGCTATGCCGTACCGTCGGAATTCGCCGAGCTGATCGCCATGCTGTTCGAGCGCGTGCCGAACATCGACAAGGCCATCATATCGGTGCATTGCCACAACGACCTGGGCCTGGCCGTGGCCAATTCGCTGGCGGCCGTGGGCGTGGGCGCCCGGCAGGTGGAATGCACCATCAACGGCCTGGGCGAGCGCGCGGGCAACGCGGCGCTGGAGGAAATCGTCATGGCGCTGCGCACGCGCCACGACAAGATGCCATATACCACCGGCATCAAGACCGAGCACATCACCAAGGCGTCGCACCTGGTTTCCACCATCACCGGCTTCGCGGTGCAGCCAAACAAGGCGATCGTCGGCGCCAACGCCTTCGCGCATGAATCGGGCATCCACCAGGACGGGATGCTGAAGCACGCCGGCACCTACGAGATCATGACGCCGGAATCGGTCGGGCTGAACCGCTCGACCCTGGTGATGGGCAAGCATTCGGGCCGGCACGCTTTCAGGGCAAAGCTCAAGGAACTGGGCTTCGAGCTGGGCGACAACGCGCTAGAGGACGCCTTCAAGCGCTTCAAGGACCTGGCCGACAAGAAGAAGAGCGTCTACGACGACGATCTCGTGGCGTTGGTGGAGGACGAGGTGGTGCGCGACCACGCGCGCCTGAAATTCGTGTCGCTGCAGGTGATGTGCGGATCGCGCGGGCCGCAACTGGCGGACCTTGAGCTGGAAGTCGACGGAACCGTCCACAACGTGCAGGCGCGCGGCGACGGGCCGGTGGACGCCACGTTCAACGCGATCAAGAAGCTGGTGCCGCACGAGGCGAAGCTTCAGCTCTATCAGGTTCATGCCGTAACCGAAGGCACCGACGCGCAGGCCAAAGTGACCGTGCGCCTGGCCGAGAGCGGCAAGAGCGTGAACGGCCAGGGCTCGGACACCGACACGCTGGTGGCCTCGGCCCGGGCTTATATCCACGCCCTCAACAAGTTATTGACCAAACGGGAGAAAACGGCCCCGGCGGCGATGACGGCCTGACCGGCCGGCACCGCCCCGCGCCTTGAATCGGCCCCGAAGGAGGGCTAGGAATCCACCCCCGAACGGCCCTCCACGGCGGCCAGCCGCGGAGGGCCGTTCGGTGCTGAGAGGCCCCAAGAACGGGCCGAACAAGAACGAACCGGACGGGAAAGAAGCACTGATGTTTTCGCGCCTGATGGGCATGCTGTCCGCCGACATGGCGATCGACCTCGGCACCGCCAATACGCTGGTTTATGTGAAGGGCCGCGGCATCGTTCTGAACGAGCCGTCGGTCGTAGCCATCCACACCTCCAAGGCCGGCAAGCGCCAGGTGCTGGCGGTGGGCGACGAGGCCAAGATGATGCTGGGCAAGACCCCGGGCAACATCACCGCCATCCGCCCGTTGCGCGACGGCGTGATCGCCGATTTCGAGGTCGCGGAGGAAATGATCAAGCATTTCATCCGCAAGGTTCACAACCGGCGCAGCTTCGCCAGTCCCCAGGTGATCATCTGCGTGCCGTCCGGCTCGACCGCCGTCGAGCGCCGCGCGATCCAGGAATCGGCCGAGGCCGCGGGCGCGCGAAGGGTATTTTTGATCGAAGAACCGATGGCCGCGGCGATCGGCGCCGGCCTGCCGGTAACCGAGCCCACGGGCTCGATGGTCGTCGATATCGGCGGCGGCACCACCGAGGTCGCCGTGCTGTCGCTCGGCGGCATCGTCTATTCGCGCAGCGTGCGCGTGGGCGGCGACAAGATGGACGAGGCGATCATTGCCTATATCCGCCGCAACCATAACCTTCTCGTGGGCGAATCCTCGGCCGAACGCATCAAGAAGGAAATCGGCTCGGCCTGCCCGCCGCAGGAAGGTGAGGGCCAGACCATGGAGATCAAGGGCCGCGACCTGATTAACGGCGTGCCGCGCGAATTGATGTTGAGCGAACGCCAGATCGCCGAAAGCCTGGCCGAGCCGGTGGGCCAGATCATCGAGGCGGTGAAGGTGGCGCTGGAACACACCGCGCCCGAACTCGCCGCCGACATCGTCGACAAGGGCATCGTGCTGACCGGCGGCGGCGCACTTTTGGGGAATTTGGACCTGGTCTTGCGCCACGCCACGGGCCTGCCGATCTCGATCGCCGACGATCCGCTGTCCTGCGTGGCGCTGGGCACCGGGCGGTGCCTGGAGGAGATGAAGACGTTGAAGAGCGTCCTCATCAGCATGTACTAGCCCCGTCATGGCGAACGACATACGCCGCAAGGACAGCTACAAGGAAATCCTGCACGAGGTTGTGGAGCACAACGGCGTGCTGTACCTCGCCGGGCTGGTCTCGGAAAACCTGCTGCTCGATATCACCGGCCAGACCGCAGACGTGCTGCGCCAGCTCGACGCAGTGCTGCAAGCCAACGGATCGGGCCGCGACCGGGTGTTGACCGGCCTGTTGTTCATTCCCGATATGAGCCTGAAGCCGGCGCTGAACGAAGTCTGGAAGAAATGGTTTGCGCAGGCGCATCTGCCGACGCGCGCCTGCATCGGCGTCAAGGATTTAGGGCCGAACGTGCTGCTGGAAGCGGTGTTCACCGCCGCGGTGGCGCCCGCCAAATCCAAACTCGCTAAACCCGCCGCCAAAGCGAACAAAAAAACCAAGCGCCGCGGCCGCTAGTCAGCTCTTCCGGCCGTCCAGCGCCCGCTTCACCACCCATCTGTGGGTTTCGTCATAGAGCTTGGCCAACGCGTCATCCACCCGCATCCACTGGGGGTGGTTTTCGGCGAGCTGCGGGCCTTTTGACTCGCCGATCAGCCGCACGGCATAGAACGCACAGTGCTTGTCGCGGAACTGCTTGTTGATCGGGTCTTGGGTGAACTCATTGGCCCGGCCGATCTCGCTGAGGATTTCGACCGCGTAGCCGGTTTCCTCCAGCATCTCCCGCGCCAGGCCCTGCTCGTAGGTTTCGCCCGCCTCGACCCCGCCGCCGGGCAGCCAAAAATAGCCGCCCTCCTCCACCAGCAAAATCTCGCCGGCGGCGTTGAACACCAGGGCATAGGCGCCGGGGCGGGGCGGATAGTCCCGGCCCGGCAGCTTCTTGCCGAATTGTGGAACGCCAGCGCTCAAACCTTGAATTTCGGGTCGAGCCAGTCGCGTAAGCTGTCGCCGAACAGGTTGAAGGCGAACACGGCGGCCGAGATGGCGAGGCCGGGGAACAGGATCATCCACGGCGCTTCGCGATAGAAGTCGGATGCGTTGCCCGACAGCATCAAGCCCCAGGACGGCGTCGGCTCGGCGACGCCGAGGCCGAGGAACGAGAGCGATGCCTCGAGCAGGATCGCCTGGCCGATCGAGGCGGTGAGCATGATCAGATACGGCGCCACCACGTTCGGCACCATGTGGCGGAAGATGATGCGCGCGTGGCCGAAGCCCTGCACCCTGACCGCGTCGATATACGGCAGCTCGCGGATCGAGAGCGCCGAGGAACGCACCACGCGCGCCACGCGCGGCAGCATCGGCACGGCGATCGCCAGGATCAGGTTGAAATCGATGCCCAGGATGATATTGCGGCCGAGCATCGCCACCACCACCAAGGCCAGCACGATGATCGGGAAGGACAGAAGTATATCCATCAGGCGCTGGATCAGCGTGTCGGCGCGGCCGCCGAAATAGGCCGAGGCCACGCCGACGACCGCACCCAGCGAGCAGCCGAGGAAGGACGACAGGAAGCCGATCGCCAGCGCCGTGCGCGCGCCATAGATCGCGCGGGACAGGATATCGCGCCCGAATGCATCGGTGCCGAACCAGTGGTCGCCCGAGGGCGGGGCCAGCATGGCGCCGAAATCGATCACCACGGGGTTATACGGCGCCACCTGTTCGGCCAACAGCGCCGCGGCGCCCATTAGCACGATCGCGACCAGCCCCGCCGTGCCCAGGGGCTGCGACAGGCAGAACGCGACCACCGGGTTGCGGCGTTTGATGCGCTGGACTTGTACGGTCGATGCGGCGGCAGTGGCGGTCATGTCACTTGTACCGGATGCGCGGGTCGAGCACGGCGTAGAACAGGTCGACCAACAGATTGCTCACCACGAAGATCGCGGCCGTCAGCATCACCAGCGCCTGGATCAGCGTGAAATCGCTGTGGCCCACCGCCTGCACGAACAACCGCCCGATGCCGTTCAGGTTGAACACCTGCTCGGTCACCACCAGCCCGCCGACCAGGAACGCAAATTCCAGGCCGATCACGGTGATTGTGGGCAGCATGGCGTTGCGCATGGCATGGCGCACGATGACCAACCGTTCGTACACGCCCTTGGCCCTGGCCGTGCGGATGTAATCCTCGTTCAAGACCTCGATGATCGAGCTGCGCATCATGCGCGCCACGACGGCGGAATAGCGATAGCCGACCGATGCCGCCGGCCAGATCAGCTGCGCCATGTTGTTCCACGGATCGACGTAGAACGGCGTATAGGTGAGCGGCGGCAGCCAGTGAGCGAACGTAAGCAACGAGACGATGATCAGCATGCCGAACCAGAACGACGGCACGGCTAGGCCTGCTATCGTGAATATTCGGATCGCGTAGTCGATCCACGTGTCCTTCAACAGGGCCGACAGCGTACCCAGCGGCAGCGCCAGCACCACCGCGATGATCGACGCCATCAGCGCCACCTGCAACGACAGCTCGAAGCGCAGCGCGATTTCCTCGGTCGCCGGCCGCTCGGTCCACATCGAGATGCCCAGATCGAACGTGGCCAACCCCACCATCCAATCCTTGAACTGGATATGCAGCGGCTGGTCGAGTCCCAGCCGCTTGCGCTCCATGTCGACGGTTTCCTGGGAAGGGTTGCCGCCGTCGCCGCGCAGCTTGACCTCGACGATGTCGCCGGGCACCACCCGCAGCATGAAGAAGATCAGCACCGCGACGCCGGCCAGCGTCGGGATCATCAACAGAATGCGGTTGATGAGATATGTGAACACGGCCGGGCCTTGCGGTTTCTTAAGCCGAAGCCCGGCCGTGTTCGCGCGTCGTCATTTGTTCAGCCACACCCGCGCCAGGTCCTGGCCCAGGTTGTGACTGGGCGACATTTCCCAGCCCACCATCGTCTTGTTCGTGGCGACGGCGCGGTGCCACCACAACAGCGGCACCTGGTACGCGGCATCGAGCGCCAGCTTCTCGAACTGGCGGATGTAGCCGATGCGCTTCTTCGTGTCGCCCTCGCGCGATTGCAGGTCGTAGAGCTTGTCCAGTTCCGGGTCGTTGTAGCCCGAGCGCTGCTCCGGCGCGCGGCTGGACGAGACGTACTTCGCCAAGCCCAGGCTCGGTTCGTCCATGAACAGGTTCGAGAAATCGACGGCCACATCGAACTGCCCGTTGTTCATGCCCGCTAGATAGGGCGAGGTCTCGAGCTGCTTGTTCTCCGCCGTCACCCCGATCTGCCGCCATTGGTCGACCAGGAATATGCCCGCGGGCGTATAGGGCTGGGCGATCGTGCGGTTGTGCAGCACGAAGCTCAGGTTCGGCACCCCCGCCTCGGCCAACAGCTTCTTGGCCTCGGCCCGCGACTTGGCGATGTCGCGCGAAAAGCCCGGGAACTTTTCCAGCTCTTTAGGGTCTATGGCGTAGGGGCTGCCGGGCCGGATGACGCCGCCGACATGGCGCAACAAGGAGCTGCGAGCCAAGCCCTGGCTGCCGCCCCAGCGGTCGATCGCCATGGTCAACGCCCTACGCACGCGCACGTCGTCGAACGGCTTCTTCTTGGTGTTGAACGTCACCATCAGGTGCAGGGTCCAACTCGCTTCCTCGATCCGCACCTTGTCGCCCATCGCCTGGCGCAGGCGGTCGGCCTCCGCCGGCGTGATGCCGCGGAACTCGCCCATCACCTGCCCGCCTTGCAGCGAGTTCATCATCGCCGCGGCTTGCAGGAAAAAGATGCCCTTGAATCCGTCGAGATAGGGCTGGCCTGCGCGGAAGTACTTGTCGTTGCGCACGCCCGAAACATGGCTGCCCTTGACGTGCTCGGTGAACTTGAACGGCCCGGTGCCCAGGATGTTGGCCTTCGGGTATTGCGGATCGGCCGTGATCTTCTCCGCCTGGTAGATGCAGTTCCACGGGCTGGCGAAGTGCTCGATCATTGCCGGGTTGACCGCCTTCATCTTGAAGACGACGGTGTACGGATCCGGGGTTTCGATGGCGCCAATGTCGCCGAACGTCGCCTTGCGGGTGCTGACCACGCCCGGCGCCGGGTTGCGCAGCCGGTCGTAAGTCGCCTTCACGTCGGCCGAGGTCATCGGCTTGCCGTCGTGGAACATGACGTTCTTGTGCAGCTTGAAGGTGTAGCTGAGCTGGTCTTTGGCGACGGTCCAGGATTCCGCCAGGTCGCCCTTGACCCCGGGATATTTTGGCAGGTCGAACTGCAGCAGCGTGGAGTAAAACGGCGCCGCGAAGTGCAACGTCGCGTAGGTGTCGCTGCCGTGGCAGTCGTAATGCGGGGTTTCCGCGCTGATGGCGAACTCGAGCGTGCCGCCTTTCTTCGGCGTCTGGGCGTTGCCGGCGCCGGTCAATCCCAGGGCCAGGGCCGCGGCCAGTCCGGCCGCGAATGTGAATTTACGCATGCGTAGTTTCCTCCAGTTTGTGCGCCAAGCCTTGCCGGCGCGATTTCCGCCCTGTTTCCCGGGCGCTTTGGACATAGAAAACGCAGGGACCGCCTGCCTCGTCAAGGCCAACCTTCCCCCGTGTAAACACCTAACGGGCAAGGCCATTCCCCAATTCCTTCGCGTTGCCCCCGTCAGACCTTGATGCAGGCCGCGCTGTGCCCGGGCTGCTTCTCGACCAACTCAGGCACCACCCGGCGGCACTCCTCGTCCGCCAGCGGGCAGCGGGTGTGGAACACGCAGCCCGTGGGCGGATTGAGCGGCGACGGGATTTCGCCTTTCAGCGTACGCGGCGCGCGGGCGCGCTCGATCGTCGGATCGGGCACGGGTGCCGCGTCCAGCAGCGCCTTGGTATAGGGGTGCAGCGGGGAGCTGTAGATCGTGTCGCGGTCGGCCAGTTCCATGATCCGGCCGAGATACATCACCGCCACGCGGTCCGAGATATGCCGCACCACCGCCAAATCGTGCGCGATAAACAGGTAGGTCAGCCCCAGGCGCTGCTGCAGGTCTTCCAGCAGGTTCATGATCTGCCCCTGGATCGACACGTCCAGGGCCGAAACCGGCTCGTCGCAGACGATGAAGCTGGGCTCCATCGCCAAGGCGCGGGCGATGCCCACGCGCTGGCGCTGCCCGCCCGACATTTCGTGCGGGTAGCGCTCGGCCATGTACGGGAACAGCCCGGCTTGTGTCAGCAACTCGGCCACGCGCTCCTTCGCCGCCTTGGCGTTGGGCGCCAGGCGATAGACCGACAGCGGCTCGGCGATGATCTGGCCCACGGTCATGCGCGGATTGAGCGAGCTGTAAGGGTCCTGGAAGATCGCCTGGACACCCCGGCGCAGGCCGGCGATGCCGCTTTTCGACGCGGTGGCGATGTCCTTTCCCTCATAGGCGATGGCGCCGCCCGTGGGCGTTTCCAGCCGCAGGATCAGCCGCCCGACGGTGGTCTTGCCGCAGCCGGACTCGCCAACCAGGCCCAGCGTCTCGCCCTTGGCGATGTCGAAGGAGACGTCGTTGACCGCGCGCACTTCCGACGTAAGGCGCGCGAACACGCCGGTGGCGCGCGAGACGGCAAAGAATTTCTTCAGGTTGCGCACGCTCAAGATCGGCGCCTCGCCGGAAGCGGCGGCGGCGGCAATGGGCGGCGGACGCGGGGACGGCGGCGGCGGCGCCAGGGTGCCGGCGGCGAATTCGCCGGCCCTGAAGCAGGCGGAGAAATGCCCGGGTTCGATTTCCGCCAAGGCCGGATCGTTCGCGCAGGCGTCGACCCGGAAGCCGCAGCGCGGCGCGAAACGGCAGCCCGTGGGCGGGTCCAGCAGATTGGGCGGCAGGCCCTCGATCGTTTCCAGCCGCGTGCCGCGCCCGCGATCGAGCCGCGGCACCGAGCGCATCAGCCCCATCGCATAGGGGTGCCGGGGCCTGAGGAATACGTCGTCGGCCGTACCGCGCTCGGCCACGCGGGCCGCGTACATCACGTTGACGCGGTCGGCGTAGCGCGCCACCACGCCCAGATTGTGGGTGATGATGATCAGCGTCACGTCGAGGCGCTTCGACAGATCGCGCATCAGCTCCAGAATCTGCGCCTGGATGGTTACATCGAGCGCCGTGGTCGGCTCATCGGCGATCAGCAGCTTCGGGTTGCAGGCAAGGCCGATGGCGATCATCGCCCGCTGGCGCATGCCGCCGGAGAAATGATGCGGATACTGGTCCAGCCGCCGCTCGGGGTCGGTGATGCCGACCATCTTGAGCAGGTCGATCGCGCGGTCGCGCGCCTGCTTGTCGGTCATGGCGAGATGGATTTTCAGCGGCTCCATGATCTGCAGGCCGATCGGCAGCACGGGGTTGAGCGAGGTCATCGGCTCCTGGAAGATCATGCCGATGTGGCGCCCGCGCACCTGGCGCATTTCCTCTTCGCTGAGCGTCAGCAGGTCGCGCCCGTCGAACACGATGCGCCCGTTGGCGACGCGGCCGGCCGGCCGCGCCAGAAGACGCATGATCGCCAGGGCCGAGACCGACTTGCCGCAGCCCGACTCGCCGACGATGGCCAGCACTTCGCCGCGGCGCACCTGAAAGCTGACGCCCTCCACAGCGCGCACGGTGCCCCGCGACGTCATGAAATGGACGTGCAGGTCCTCGACGCTGAGAATAACGGGCGCCTCGGCGCTGTCGCGCCGCGCTACGGCTAGGCTTGCGGTCATTCCTCCCCTTTAGTCCCTCGTTTTAATCGGCGGGGACTTGGGGGCTAGTTTAATGAAAAGACGCTGGAATACCAGCCCGGAAAGCTACCGGGCGGCTACCGGCCCGCGCTGACCTGGACGATGGACCCGCACAGATATGAGGCAGAATCGGACAGGAGCCAGACCACGGCTTCGGCCACCTCATCGGCCGTGCCGGCGCGGCCGATCGGCACGGTCGGGCCGACCTTTTCCACCCGCCCCGGCATCTGAATATCGGTGTCGATCAGTCCCGGCTCGACGCCGTTGGCGCGGATGCCCTCGCCCGCCACCTCCTTGCCGAGGCCGATGGTGAAGCTGTGCGTCGCCCCCTTGCTGGCGGCATAGGGCACGAACTCGCCCGGCGCGCCCAGGCGTACCGCAGCCGAGGTGATGTTGACGATCGCCCCGCCCTTGCCGCCGTGCTTGGTGGACATGCGCTTGACTGCTTCGCGCGCCGCCAGGAAATACCCGGTGATGTTGACCGACCACAGCCGCTCCAGGTCGGCGAGTTTGACCTGGTCGACGCGGCCCATCGGCCCGATGATGCCGGCGTTGTTGACCAGGCCGGTGATCGGTCCTAGCTGCTTTTCCGCCTCGGCGAACAGGCGCACGACATCGGCTTCCTTGGCCGTGTCGCCCTGGATCGCAACGGCCTTGCCGCCGCCCGCCTTGATCGCGGCCACCACCTTGTCGGCCGCCGCCTTGTCGTTGCGGTAGTTCACCGCGACGGCGTAGCCCAGTTTTTTCGCCGCCAGCTTGGCGCACGCCGCGCCGATGCCGCGGCTGCCGCCGGTGACCACAAGTGTCCCTGCCATTATCCCGTCCCCTTGTTGGAATTATTCGGCGGCGCGCGCGCTTACGCTTGCCGCGCCGAAACTGCGCTCCATCTCGCGGCGAAACTTGATCACATCGTCGTGCTCGTCGACCGCCACGTCGGCCCAGGTCACAACCGACCCGGCCTTCACAGGCCGCGTGAGTTTGATCTTGTGCGCGAGGCCGATGGGCAACGCGCCCGTGGCCAGGCTGTCCTTGGCCGACAGCAGCCTGCCATAGACCATGTAGCCGCCCTCGCCGTCGAGAATCTCACCCGATTTGAGGTCGCGCTTGGCCGTGGCCGCCGCGTCGGCGCGGAACCCGTCGGGGCAGCCCGTCGGCTCGCCGCGCAATCCGACCGATGCGACGGAGATGCCGAGCTCAAGGCCGATCAGGTGCCAGCGCTTGTACATCGCCGCGTATTTGCTGTTGGGATCGCTCACCAGGCCGTATTCGGTGAAGCAGCGCCGCACGTATTCGGTGTCGCCCTCGAACACCACGAAGATGCCCCAGCGGATATGGTTCGGTATCTGCCGCCCATCGCGCTCGAGCGACGACAGCACCTCCACCTGGCCCTTCTGGTGCAACTGTCCGCCCTCGGACTTCGGGCGGCAGACATAGGGCAGGTCGTCGAGCGAACAAGGCGGAAATTCCAGCCCGTTGGGCGGCGGCACGAGGCCGGTGGCGTTGCACACCGCCGTCGATTCGATCACGGGCTTGGAGCCGTCGAGGAACGAATTGAACATCTGCGGATTGAGGCCGCCGAGCTTGGCCTGTTCCGGCGTCAGCCCGTAATAGCCCCAGACGGTTTCCGGCGTGGAGGTATAGAAATGCGGCAGCCATTTATGGCCGCGCCCCGCGCACACCACCTCGAACCCCGCCGCGCGCGCCCAATCCACCAGCTCGCAGATCAGCGCGGGCTGGTCGCCATAGGCGAGGCTGTAGACCACCCCCGCTTCGGCCGCGCGGCGCGCGAGCAAGGGGCCGCAAAACGCATCGGCCTCCACCGTCACCATCACCACGTGTTTCTTCGCCGCGAAAGCTTTGAGCGCGTGGCGCACCGCCGCGGGCGGATTGCCGGTGGCTTCGATCACGATGTCCAGGGCGGGATGATTGACCAGCGCGTCCACGTCGTCGCCGACATGCGTGGCGCCGGACTTGGCCGCGTCGTCCAGGCTGCGCGCGGCGATGCGCTCGGCCGCCCAGCCCGTGCGGGTCAGCGCGTCCTTGGCGCGTGGCACCGACAGATCGGCGACGCCCAGCAAATGTATGCCCGGCGTGCGACGGGCCTGCGCCAGGTACATGGTGCCGAACTTGCCCGCGCCGATCAGACCGACGCGCAGCGGCTTGTTCGCACTAGCGCGCTGCAAAAGTTTTTTGTGCAGGTTCATATCTATTCCGCCGCCGTGCGGCCCTGCTTCTTGTATGTAAGCAGGCAATCGTCGGGCAGCATGTGGATCGGCGCGAAGTCGCGGTTGGCGATCCAGCCCGGGCGCTTGAAACGGCGGATCGCGTTGTCGCAACGGTTCAGCGACAGGTACACGATCCAGCGCGACCAGGGCGTCAGGTTCGAACCCGAGGCATGCACCAGATTGCCGTGGAACAGCAGCGCCGAGCCGGGCGGCCCCTTGGGCGCGACGATGCCGCCCTCGCCCACCAGACGCGTGATCGTCTCCTTGTCGATGGTCCACAGCGGATACGAGGTGGTGGTGACGTCGTGCCCGGCCGCGAGCCGCCCCTTGCGGTGGCTCTTCGGGATGAACATCAGCGGGCCGTTGAACTCGTTCGCCTCGGCCAGGAACAGCGCGATGTTCATGGCGCGGGGCGTGGGCATGTCGTCGTCGGCGTACCAGGTGGCGTAGTCCTGGTGCCATTGCCACACAGCGCCGTCGAACGCCGCCTTCGCGTTGATCTTGAACTGGTGCATGTACAGTTTGTCGGAACCCAGCAACTGGATGCCTGGCTCGACCAGCCGGGGATGGCGCGCCAGCATCTCGTAGACCGGATTCCAGGTCTGCACGTAGAAGGCCGAGCGCGGCGCGTCGGTGCCCTTCTCGCGCACCACTTCCTCTCGCTTTTGCGCCAGGATGCCCGGCACCTCGGCGTTGAGCAGGTCCATTTCCTGGGCCGAAAACAGACCGGGCAGGAACAGGTAGCCCTGCTCGTCGAATTCCTTGAGCTGATCTTGCGTCAGTTTCATGGGTTTCCTCCGGCGGTCTTTTTAGCACATCGCCGCCTGCGCTAATATGCCATGATCCGGCGCAGGATCGAACCCGGGGAGAACCGCGATGAACGAAGAAGTCTTCAACATGGAAATCCGCAAATTCCTGAAGAAGGTGGGCGTGACCGCCCAGCGCGAAATCGAAGAGGCGGTGCGCGGCGCGGTCAAGGCCGGGAAGCTGAAAGGCAGCGAGACGCTGAAAGCCTCGGTGACCCTGACGCTGTCGGGCGCCGGCCTGAACAGCAAAATCGACGGCGACATCAGCCTGCAATAACCCCAGGGGTTTTTTCGCATGTCCAGGATCGGGTTTCTTGGCGCCGGCAACATGGCGCAGGGGATGGCGCGCCGCCTGATCGGGGCCGGGCATACGCTCGCCGTCTACAACCGCAGCCCCGCCAAGCTGAAGCCGCTGATCGAAGCCGGCGCTAGAGCCGCCGCGACTCCGCGCGGGGCGGCCGAGGGCGCCGACGCGGTGTTCAGCATGGTGTCCGACGATCCGGCCTCGCGCGCGGTGTGGCTGGGACCGGACGGCGCGCTCGCCGCTAAAACTTCGCCCGGTGCGTTCGCGGTGGAATGCTCGACCTTGACGCGCGACTGGATGATCGAACTGGCGGGCGCGGCGAAGGCCAAGGGAATGCGCTTCATCGACTGCCCGGTCACCGGCCTGCCCGAGGTCGCCGCGGCGGGCAAGCTGGTGCTGCTGGTGGGCGCCGACAAGGCGGATTTGGAAGCCGCTAGGACGTTGCTCCTGCCGCTCAACGCCGAGATCATTCACTTTGGCCCAGTTGGGGCAGGGACGGCCTACAAGCTGATCGTCAACACGATGGGCGCGGTGCAGATCGCCGCCGTGGCCGAGGCGATGCTGGTGGCCGAGGCCGCCGGCCTCGACCTCAAGACCGTCGACCATGCGCTGTCCACGGGTGCGGGCGCCAGCCGGCAGGTAATCCGGGTAAGCGGCATGATGAGCCGGGGCGTGCACGAGCCCTATACGTTTTCGAGCGCGCTGCGCCTGAAGGACGCGTCTTACGGCCTGGCGCTGGCGCAGAAGCTCGGCGTGAACGTGGCCGTGGGCGCGGCGGCGGTGGCCGCGTTCCAGAAATCGGTCGCGGCGGGCCTGGGCGATGCGAACGAAAGCCGCGTCATCGACGCGCTGCGGGCGAAACGCTAGCTACCGCCGCGCCAGCATCAGCTTCTTGATCTCGGCGATCGCTTTGGCGGGGTTGAGGCCCTTGGGGCAGGTCTTGGTGCAGTTCATGATGGTATGGCAGCGATAGAGCCGGAACGGGTCTTCCAGCTGGTCCAGCCGCTCGCCGGCCGCCTCGTCGCGGCTGTCGGCGATCCAGCGATAGGCCTGGAGCAGCACGGCCGGGCCGAGATAGCGCTCGCCATTCCACCAATAGCTGGGACACGAGGTCGAGCACGAGAAGCAGAGTATGCATTCCCAGAGCCCGTCGAGCTTGGCGCGGTCCGTGGGCAGTTGCAGCCGCTCGCGCTCGGGCGGGGCCGAAACGGTCTTCATCCACGGCTCGACCGCCGCCAATTGCGCATAGGCGGTGCTGAGGTCGGGCACCAGGTCCTTGATCACCGGCATGTGCGGCAGCGGATAGATTTTCACCGCGCCCTTCACGTCGCTGATGTATTTGGTGCAGGCCAGCGTGTTGGTGCCGTCGATGTTCATGGCGCAGGAGCCGCACACCCCCTCGCGGCACGAGCGGCGGAAGGTCAGGGTCGCGTCGGCCTCGTTCTTGATCTTGATGAGCGCGTCCAGGACCATCGGCCCGCACGAGCCCATATCGACCTGATAGGTGTCGAGCCTGGGGTTGCCCTCGCCGTCGGGATCGTAGCGATAGACCTTGAACTCGCGCAGGGTCTTGGCGCCCGTGGGCGCGGGATGCGCCTTGCCGGCGGCGACCTTGGAATTGGCGGGCAGCGTAAACTCGGCCATCAGTACACCCGCTTCTTGGGTGGGAAGGATTGCATGTCGCCACGTATGCGACCAATTCTGCTCATCCCACGATCACGCGGCATACTTAACCACCTCGACCTCGGCGCCGGCGCGCAGCACCGCCTCGACCTGACGCATCACTTTTCCCGTCACGTCCTCGCTCAAGTAGTACTCGCCGCATGTGTCGCAAATGTCGGCGGGGACATCCTTGAGCACCACCACCGCCCCGTTCCGTTGCAGAGTAACCGTCGCCTCACCGGGCTTGGTCTCTCCGTGTTTGCAGATCACACACTTCATCGCTTCAGCCGGCGCTTGAAATCGCCGCTCCAGGTAGCAGGATCGGGGCGGTAAACCGTAACGACATAACAGATGCCCGTCCGCGGATCGCGCGATACTAGCACATGCAGCGCCCGGCCGTCGCGCCTGCCGAGCAACAGGGTCGTGGGGTAAGGCGTGTCCGACGGATCAATTTCGATGACATCGCCAAGGCGAACCGCGGCGAGAGTCTCTTCAAGGGATAGGTCGCGCTCGACCATGCGCAGCACGGCATGCCTCGTGAATTGGATGGCCGCGCAGTCCATGTCATGCGTCGCCGCTTCGCTGCCGCTAAATCAATACACCCGCTTCTTGGGCGGGAAGGACTGCACGTCGTTCGACAGTGGATTCATGTGCACCGGGCGGTAGTCGACCCGGGGTTTGCCGTCCGCCGCCAGCCACACGATCGTGTGCTTGAGCCAGTTCACGTCGTCGCGCTCGGGGTAATCCTCGCGGGCATGCGCGCCGCGGCTTTCCTGGCGGTTCGCCGCCGAATGCATGGTGACGACGGCCTGCGACATCAGGTTGTCGAGCTCGAGCGTTTCCACCAGGTCCGAGTTCCAGATCATCGAGCGGTCGGTAACGGCGATATCCTTCATGCCCGACCAGCATTCATCGAGCTTCTTCTTGCCTTCCTCCAGCACCTCGCCGGTGCGGAACACGGCGCAGTTCGACTGCATGATCCGCTGCATCCGCAACCGCAGCGCGGCGGTGGGTGTGCCGCCTTTGGCGTGGCGGAAGCAATCGAGCCGCGACAGCGCCTTGTCGGCCGCGTCCTTGGCGAGCGGCGCGGGCGAGTCGCCGGGCTTCACCACCTCGGCGCAGCGCAGCGCGGCGGCGCGCCCGAACACGACGATGTCGAGCAGTGAATTGGAGCCGAGGCGGTTGGCGCCGTGCACCGACACGCAGGCCGCCTCGCCGATCGACATCAGGCCCGGCACCACCGCGTCGGGGTCGGCGCCCTTCAGCGTCACTACCTCACCTTTGTAGTTCGTGGGAATGCCGCCCATGTTGTAGTGGCAGGTCGGCAGCACCGGGATCGGCTCGCGCGTCACGTCCACGCCCGAGAAGATGCGCGCGGTCTCGGCGATGCCGGGCAGGCGCTCGTGGATCACCTTGGGATCGAGGTGTTCGAGGTGCAGGTGGATGTAGTCCTTGTGCGGACCGCAGCCCCGCCCCTCGCGCATTTCGATGGTCATCGAACGGCTGACCACGTCGCGCGAGGCCAAATCCTTGGCGCTGGGCGCGTAACGCTCCATGAAGCGCTCGCCGTTCGAATTGGTGACGTAGCCACCCTCGCCGCGCACGCCCTCGGTGATCAGGCACCCCGCGCCGTAGATGCCGGTGGGGTGGAATTGCACGAACTCCATGTCCTGCAGCGGCAGCCCGGCGCGCAGGACCATCGCGTTGCCGTCGCCGGTGCAGGTATGCGCCGAGGTGCAGGAGAAATAGGTGCGCCCGTACCCGCCGGTGGCCAGGATCGTCATCTTGGCGGCGAAGCGGTGGATCGTGCCGTCGTCGAGGTTCCAGGCGATCACGCCGTGGCACTGCCCCGCCGCGTCCATGATCAGGTCGATGGCGAAATACTCGATGAAGAACTCGGCCGAATGCTTCAGCGATTGCTGATAGAGCGTGTGCAGGATGGCGTGGCCGGTGCGGTCGGCCGCGGCGCAGGTGCGCTGGGCGATGCCTTCGCCGTATTTCGTGGTCATGCCGCCGAACGGGCGCTGGTAGATCTTGCCGTCGGGCGTGCGGCTGAACGGCACGCCGTAATGCTCCAGCTCGATCACCGCCGGAATCGCCTCGCGCACCATGTACTCGATCGCGTCCTGGTCGCCCAGCCAGTCCGAGCCCTTGATCGTGTCGTACATGTGCCAGCGCCAGTCGTCCTCGCCCATGTTGCCCAGCGCCGCCGACATGCCGCCCTGCGCCGCCACGGTGTGGCTGCGCGTGGGGAACACCTTGCTGATACAGGCGGTCTTCAGGCCCTTCTCGGCCATGCCGAAAGTCGCGCGCAACCCCGCGCCGCCCGCGCCCACCACCACCACGTCGTAATTGTGGTCGATGACGGTGTAGGCCTTGCCGTTGATGGCCGGGGCGGATTTCTTGGTCTGGTCGAGGGGCATGGTCAGGCCGTCGCCACTTGAATGATCGCGATAAGGCAGGTGAGGCCGAGCAGCGCGCTCAGCAGTTTCACGACAACGATGCTGGCGACCTTGAGCCCTTCGTGATGCACGTAATCCTCGATCACCACCTGCATGCCGAGCTGCCCGTGATAGAACGCGGCGGCCACGAACAGGATCATCGCCGCGGCGTTGATCGGCCGCCCCAGCCAGTCCTGCACGTCCGACAGTTCGGCGCCGACATGGGCGATCACGCCCGCGGCGAACCACAGCGTCAGCGGCACCAGCGCCACCGCGGTCAGCCGCTGCATCCACCAGTGATGCGTGCCGTCCCTAGCCGCGCCCAGATGCCGCACCCGGGCGATGGGCGTGCGTAAGCTCATCGCACCACCGTATAGGCCGCGAACCACGCGGCCAGCGTCAGCACCACCGTGCCGCCGACAACCACCCAGCCCGTGGCATAGGCCTGCTTGAGATCGAAGCCCCAGCCCGCATCCCACAGCAGATGCCTTATGCCGTTCAGCAGGTGATAGAAAAGGCACAGCGACCAGCCCAGCAGCACGAGTTTGCCGAGCGGCGAGGCCAGCCAGACCTGCAGAACTTCGTAGGACGTGGGGCCTTGCGCCGCCGCCACCAGCCAGCAGGTCAGCAGCAGCGTTCCGGCCATCAGGCCGACGCCGGCGATGCGATGGCTGATCGACAGAACCGAGGTGAGCTGAGGACGATAGACCTGCAGATGCGGTGAAAGAGGGCGCTCGCGCGCGGCCATCCGGTGTCCTTCTTAAAACGAACGCGGCGACGGGGCCAAAAGCTCGCGTCGCCGCGGGTTCCTGATGTTTTCGTTTAGACCCCGTAAGGTCCCAAGTCAACGCTGGCCCGGGCGGCGGGAAAAGGCGGAAAAGCCAATTCCGGCCTGGGCTTGGCATACGTTATTCCAGCGCGCATGGGCAGACATGCGTAGGCTCGGCGCTGACCGAAGCCTGGGCAATCCGGCGGCATGGACGCCAAGCGTCGGCCCGGCGCGAGCAGCGTGCGGTCAATTCCGCCGAACGCGCGGGCGATGCGCCTCGTGCGCGCGACCCACAAGACTGAGCGCCGCGCGCGCGCCGCTCCACCACATGCGGCTCGCTGTGGATGGCTTTGTGGATATGGCGTTGATGCATTGTGAGGCACTGAACTTTCTATGCACAAAAATCGCATCGCATGCCGGTTTTTCCGATGGAAGTCGAAGCCGCCTCGCGCGATGCTTTTCATGCGACGCGAAAGCGCCGAAGCACGGTTTCACGGGTAAGGCGAGCGCGGTTCCTACGATCAGCGCTGCTACTCAGGGAACACGGCTTCGGGAACGGGTACGAAGGGCTCCGTCCCGGCGTGTCCGTTTGGCTCCGACGGCTGGCCTCTTCCGGAGGGTTGCCGTCGGCTTCGGGAGCGGAAGCTTCCGGGTTCGCTCCATCGTCCGGATCGCATAGCGGCCCACGCGAGGCGGCTGGCGGTCCGATCCTAAGCGGCGGCGGCTTTCGGGTCGTTGTTGCGGTGGAGGCCGGCGACGTGGGCCGCGACGCGAAAGCGGCGCGGGAGCGTCGGTGGCGAGGGAGCGGGAACGGAGGCGGAGGATCCCGGGTGTGAGGGTATGGGTGATCGCTCGCGGCGATCAACCGGTGTTCGGCGGCACCAGTATCTGCAAGGGTGCCGATGCCGCCTGAACGTCCAACCTGCCCGGTCGCGATTGCAAGGGGCCTTTGCGGGCTCCAGAGGCGTCGGGTGTGGTCCGGCCGGACCACGTCGCGTTGGGTTCCCGCCAGCGCGCCCGACGCCTCATTTCTTATCACCGCACCCCCAGGCTAACAACTAGATTTGGGCCATTGGCGGGCCCCATACACCATTTGTGGTGGGGTGATGCAGCGCGGTCACATCCCCTACAAGCCCATGACGACGCGGGACAAATCGGCCGCCTGGCGCAAAGTGGCGGCGTCGCCCTCGGCCGCGATCCGCCCGCGCGCCAGCACGGCGGCCCTAGCGGCGACCGACAGCGCCGCGCCGATATTCTGTTCCGCCAGCAGCACCGCCATGCCGGATTTCGCCACATCAACCAGCTTCGCCAGCACCTCGTCCACCAGCGCGGGCGCCAGCCCCAGGGACGGCTCGTCGAGCAGCAGCAGGCGCGGCCTGGCCATCAACGCCCGAGCGATCGCCAGCATCTGCTGCTGACCGCCGGACAGACTCCAGGCCGGTGCGTTGCGATAGCGCGCGAGCTGCGGGAACAGCGCCATCGCCTCGTCCATCAGGCGCGTGCGCTCCGCTATGGGCGCGAAACTGGCGACGGCGAGATTGTCGGTGACACTCATGCCCGGAAACACACGCCGTCCCGCCGGGCAATAGCCGATGCCCAGGCGTGCGCGGGCGCGCGGCGCCAAGCCGGCGAGATTCGTTCCGTGCAATAAAATCGAACCGGACAGAACCGGCGTCTCGCCCATGATGGCTTTGAGCAGCGTGGACTTGCCGGCGCCGTTGGCGCCGAGCAGCGCGGTGATTTCGCCCGGGCGGACTTCCAATGACAGGCCCGCGATCAAGGGTGCCACGGCAGGGCCGGCGCTGAGGTCGCGGATGTCGAGTGCCACACTCATGCCCGGCGCTCCCAGTTCAGGCCGAGATAGGCGTCGATCACCTCTGGGTCGCGCGTCACGGCATCGGGCGTTCCGTCGGCCGCCACGCGGCCTTCCACCAGGCAGACCATGCGCCGCACGAAGGTTTTCAAGAACGGCACGGCGTGTTCGACCACGATCACGGTCAGGCCCTCGGCGTTCAGCAGTTTCAGGCGCATGGCGAGATCGTCCTGTTCTTCCGGCGTCAGGGCAGCCGCCGGTTCGTCCAGCAGCAGCAGGCGCGGCGATGAGGCGAGCGCGCGGGCGATTTCCACGCGCCGCCGAGCGCCGCCGGGAAGATCGCCGCAAATCAGCGCTGCGATCCCCGCGACGCCGAGCCGCTCCAGGCAATGCATCGCCACCCCTCCCGGATCGGGGAGCCTGCGCGCGGCCAGCGCCACGTTGTCCAGTACGCTGGCGCGATCGAGCAACCGCGGGGTCTGGAATCCGCGCGCCACGCCCAGGCGCGCGATTTGGTGCGGCGCTCGACCGCCGATCGGCGCATCGCCAAGAACGATCGCGCCGCCGTCCGGCCGGTACAGGCCGGCGATGGTATTTATCAGCGTGGTCTTGCCCGATCCGTTCGGGCCGATCACGCCCACCAGCTCGCCCCCGGCGATGTCGAGGCTGATCGCGTTGAGCGCGGTGACACCGCCGAACTTTTTGGTCACGCCGCTGAGCGACAGCAGCGGCGCTCCTGGCGTGGCGCGCATATGCACTTTCGGCGCAACGGGCGCGGGCAATCGCGGCATCGGCTGGGGGACGGCCTTGGCGACCAGCCGCGCCAGCGCGCCGGCCAATCCTTCCGGCACGAACACGATCGCCGCCAGCAGCACCAGGCCATACACCGCCATGTACCAGGGGCCGACCACGCGCAGCCATTCCGGCAATTGCACCAGCAGCAGCGCGCCGAGGATCGCGCCCCAGAGGCTGCCGCGCCCCCCGATCACCAGCATCGACAGGCATGTCACCATGACCGGGAATTCCAGCACCTCGGGCGACACCACGCCCAACAGGTGCGCGTGCAGCGCCCCGGCCAGCCCCGCCACGGCGGCGGCGAACAGGAACGCGGCGAAGCGCAACGCACCCGTGTCGATGCCCAGGGACGATGCCGCGATCGGATCGTCGCGCATCAGGGCGAGCGACAGGGAATTCGTACCCGCCGCGCCGCGCGCCGACAGCACGGCCGCGCCCAGGGTTGCGATCCATACGACAACGAGCAGCGGCCAGCCGCGCTGGATGACCGTGCCGAACAGCGCGAGAGCGGGTACACCCGACAGGCCGTTGGCGCCGCCGGTCAATCCTTCCGCGTTGACCGCCGCCAGCAGTGCCAGCTGTGCCAAGCCCAATGTCGCCAGGGCGAAGTAATGCGATTCCAGCCGCAGCACGGGCGCCGCGACGATCGCCGCCAGCACCGCCGGGACCAGCGCCGACAGGACCAGCGTGACCGCGCCGTCAAGTCCGTAGCGCGCGCCCAATATGCCGGTGACATAGGCGCCGATGCCGAAGAAGGCGCCCTGCGCGAGGCTGAGCGCCCCCGCCCCGCCGAAAATCGCCTGATAGCCCATCGTGAGCAGCGCGTAGATCCCCGCCGATGTCAGCAGGCGTAAGCCGTAGCTTCCCGCCAACAGCAGCGGCGTCGCGGCGGCAAACGCGGCCAGCGCCAGCGCCAACGGAAACGCGCGCGCGCGCAACGCCTCAGGCACGGCTGCCCGCCGCTTCGCCGAACAATCCGCTGGGACGCAACAACAGGATCAGCAGCAGCGCCGCATAGAGCAGCGCCTCGGCCGCGACCTGCGACGCGGCGGTGGCGACCGCGGTTTCGAACACGCCGATCATCAGCGCGCCGAGCGCCGCGCCGTGCAGCCGCCCCCAGCCGCCGATCGCCGCGGCGATATAGGCCTTGAGCATGAAGTTGCCGCCCTCGGCCGGCGTCACGAAAAAGCTGTTTGACAGCAGCAGCCCGGCCGACCCCGCCAGCGCCGCGGCCAGCGCGAAACTGAGCGCCGTCATGGCGGCCACGGGAATGCCCAGCGCCTCGGCCATGCCGGGGTCCTGCGCGGCGGCGCGTAGTCGCCGGCCGAGTTGCGTGCGCGCGAGCAGCAAGTGCAGGCCCAGATACACCAGAGCCGCCACCGCGATGGTCGCCACGGCCTGGCGCGGCAGTTGCGCGAAACCCAGGTCGACGATCCCGCCGCCGATCAGCGACGGCCCGGCGCGAGGCGCGGCGCCGAACCATGCGGTCGCCGCGTTCTGCAGCACGATGCCCAGGGCGATGGTGCTGACGAACACCGAAACCGCCGGGCGTCCGCGCAACGGGAAATAGGCGACGCAGGCCAGCGCCACGCCGAACAGGGCCATGAGCCCAAGCACAATCGGCAACAGCACAATGCCCGGCACCGGCAGCAGCCCCGCCAGCGCCACGGCCAGGAACCCGCCGGCCATCACCGTGTCGCCGTGGGCGAAATTGACCGCGCGCGAGGCGTTCAGCGCGAGGACGAATCCGGCGGCGACTAGCGCATAGGCCGCACCCAGCGCGATGCCGTCGGCGGCGAGTTGCAGGGCGTTCATGACAGAGCCTCATCCTTCGACAAGCTCAGGATGAGGCTAAAAACAAACTCCCCGTCCTGAGCCTGTCGAAGGACGAGAGCAGAAAACATCGGCGTCAGCTCGTGCCCTGCGAATACCTTTTGACGATGCGCGGAACGCGGTCCTTGCCGTCGTAGCACACGATCAGCGCGTCATGCGCCATGTTGCCCTTGCCGTCGGAGCGATAGGTCATGGCGAGGCCGCGATGCGGGTTCGCCGCCAGGTAATCGCGCATCGCCTGCGGCGCGCGCGCGCCCGCTTTCAGCGCCGCCAACACCATCATTGCTCCGTCGTATTGCGCCAGGGCAAACGCGTCGGGCTCGGTCTTGAATTCCCGGCGATACGCGGCGGTCCAGGCCTCGATCTCCGCCGAGCCGCCGGAGATCGGCGACGAGCCGGTTTCGGCGCACACGCCTTTCAACTCCGCGGGTTCCAGCAGCGCGGCGGTTTCGGGCTGGTGCATGGCCGACCCGGCGACGATCCGGGGCATGCCCGGCATGGTCGCGGCCTGGCGGATCAGCAGCGCCGTGGGCCCGGCATGCAGATGCAGCACCACAGCGTCGGGTTTCGCCTCCAGCGCCTTGGCCAGCACCGGCTTGTAGTCCTTGACCGTCGGCGCGATGCCTTCCTCGAACACCACGGAGGCGCCCAGTTTCTTGAACGCTGCTTCCAGCACCTGCCGTCCGCTCTGGCCATAGGCGGTGGTCTGATAGATCACCGCCGGGCGCTTGGCCTTCAGCTCCTCCACCACATAGCGCGCATGCGCAGTCTTCACCACGGCGTCGCCGGGAAAGAAGCGGAACACATAGGCGTTGCCCATCTCGGTGAGCTGCGCCGTGCCCGACACCGTGACCAGCGGCACCTTGCGCTCGGCCGCCAGCGGCAGCAGGGCGAGCATCTGCGTGCCGAGCATGGGCGCGATCACCGCCGGCACCGCGCCGCCGGACAGGGCCTTCTCGAACGCGTTGACCGCCGTTTCCGGCGCGGTCGCCGTGTCCTGCACCTCGGCCACGGCGAGGCCGGGCGCGGTTTTCAAGGCCAGCAGCGCGCCGTTGCGCTGGCTGGTTCCCTCCAGCGCCAGGAACCCGGTGACCGGCACCAGCACGGGCAGGCGCTGCGGCGGCGATTGCGCCAGGGCAGGCGTAATGAAAATGACGGCCGCGAGAGCGGCGGCTGGACGGATAGCAGACGTGAATCGGGGATCGCGCATATCGGGGCTCCCTTCGCTGGCATGACCCAGATCAGGTTCGGTGGGTATGATCTCAGCCCCGCGCGGACGCGGGACACCCCAGCCATGAGGAGATGTTAAGGTCCCTGAAGCCGCCCCTGTCAACCCGGCGTCCGTGATATTTCCGCCACAGAGCTAATTCCGCTGCGGCATTTGGCCCGCGAATCATCCCTAAACATAGACAAAACCTAGTGAAATAGGCTAGTTACGGCGCTCCATGCAGATCATACGCAAAGCATTGGCCGTCAGCCTGGCCATCGCGGCAGTCGCCCTCGGCGGCGGCAAGGCCGTGGCCGACACGTGTTGCAGCGGCTTCTATCTGGAAGCCGTGGTGATCGGCGGCGGCGGCTACATCAAGGACATCCAAAGCACCGGACCGACCAACGGCAACCTGAAGGACGACACCGCGAAGGATTCCGTCGCCGGCGGCGGCATCGCCCTGGGCTTCAACTGGAAGCGCCTGGGCGCGCCGATCCGCACCGAGCTGGAGTTCCACCGCATGGTGCGGCTGGATTGGGACTCGCGGCCGGTCTTCACCAACGTCAACACCTCGGCGGGGATGGAAAACAATTTCGACAGCACCGCGATCATGCTGAACGTGCTGTACGACTTCGAGATCGGCTATCCCTGGTGGCGGCCCTTCGCCGGGTTCGGCATCGGCTACGCGCAGAATCACTCCGACGTGAACTACAACGATTTCAGCCTCGGCGGCACCAACACGGTGCGCTCGGAAAGCTTCAACACCAGCAACCTGGCCTGGTCGGTGATGGGCGGCGCCAATTTCGACATCACGCCGAACTGGTACGCGCAAGCCGCCTATCGCTTCATCAATATCGGCGATGCGCTGGCCGGGTACACGCCCGCCGGGGTGAGGCTGGAATCGGACACGGTGTACCGGCACGAGCTGAAACTCGGCTTCGGCTATCGGTTCTAAGGGATTTTGCCGTAGCGCTGCTATGCAGCTTCGCGCCCGGCGCCCACCGGTGGGACTAGAAGCAAGGGAAGCCGTATTCTAACGATCGTTCCATCTCCTTCCGATCCCGACGGCGCGATCGTGCCGCCGAGCTGACGCACGAAGATGGCCACGTAGTCGGCGCCGCGTTTCCCCGGAACCTTCCCCGAATCCTTATCCTTCATACCCACGCCGTCATCGGCGACGATCAGCTCGATTTGATCGCCGACCTTTTCCACGCTCAGCCTGACATGTCCTGTCCCATGCGGAAAAGCGTGCTTGATGGCGTTGGTCGCAAGCTCATTGACCAGAAGGCCGAAAGGCACGGCGCGATCGGGGTCGATTTCCAATGGCTCGGCCTTGACCTCTATTTCGATGCCCGACATGTTGCCAATCAGGCTCGCCGACATCGCCTTGGCGATTTCCTGCAGATATGCGTCCACGGCGACTGTCCGGCCGCGGCTGGATTGCGATATCAGGTCGTAAAGCTGGGCAATGGCGCCGATGCGCGCCTGCATGGCTTTATAACCCTCAACGCACGGGCCCGCCGTCCATTTGGATTCGTAGGCGATCAAGCCGACGACGATCTGCAAGTTATTCTTGATCCGGTGGGAGATTTCGTTCGTCAGGCTCAGGGCGTCGCGCTCCCGCTGCTTGCGGTCGGTGATGTCCTCGAAGACAAGAAGCATCCGGCGGGCATGGTTTCCGGGCTGGGAAATTTTTCGGGCGTTCAAGTTGAAGACGCGGCGGCCGAGACCCGGAAAACTATCCTCGATTTCGAAACTTTCGATCGGCTTGTTTTCCGGAAGCACCTTCTCCATCAAATGACGCAGCGCCGGCACGTCCCATTGGTGCTGGCCCAGTTCGGAAACGCGCCGCCCATGCGCCTCCGCCTCGGTAATCCCGAATATCGTCAAAAAAGCCTTGCTCGCGGTCACGATCGTCATGTCGTCTTCGAGCACGACCAGGGGGTCGCGGATCGTGTCGACGATGCTTTGAGTCAGCGTCCAGTTGCGCTTGCTCTCTGCTTCGGCAATTCCCTTGGCGCGACGCAACACCACCGCATCGAGGGCTGCATCGATGGCTCTGCGCAGAAGAACCAGAAACTCGCCTTGTACGTCCTTGGCGACGTAATCGGCCGCGCCGGCCTTCAGGGCCGCGACCGCCACTCGGCCTTCCTGCATCGCGGTTACATAGATCACCGGCGGCGGTTCCGCCAAGTTGCGAATGCTCGCCAAGGTTTCCAGCCCGTCCTGGCTCGGCATGTAGTGGTCGAGGGCGACAACGTCGATGCCGCCCTGTGCGATCCGCGCAACGCCGCTTGCACCGTCGGTCGCGACCTCGACGCCATAACCCTGACGTTCAAAATCCTTCTGGACGAGCCGGCACAGGCCGGGATCGTCATCGATGTAGAGAATGCGAGCGCGGGGTGCGTACATCAGATCGCTTCGGGAATTTGCATGACGTACATAAACAACCCAAGCTGCTTAATCGCATTGGCGAATTTCTCATAGTCGACCGGCTTGGTGATATAGACGTTGCAGCCGAGGTCGTAGCAACGCTGGATTTCGGACTTATCATCGGTCGTTGTCAGCACCACCACGGGCGCCAGTCTGAGATGCTCGTTCTCCTTGAGGCGTTTCAAGATATCTATGCCGGACATATCCGGTAAATTGAGGTCCAGCAGGACCAGCAAAGAGCGGCCTTTGTTGACGAGACCGGAGCCATCAGAACCGAACAGGAACGCGATCGCGCTCGCGCCGTCCGCAAGCGGCACGATCTCGTTATGAACTCCCGCGCGACGGAGGCCCTTCTCGATGAGGCGAGCGTGGCCTTCATCGTCTTCGACCATCGCGATCGTAACTGGTTGGGTCATGCCACCATCTCACTTGCTGGTAGAGGCCACTTTTTGGGCAACGTCACTTTGAATACGGTGCCGCGGTTGGGCTCACTCTCGACGTTGATCGAGCCCCCCAGGCCCCGCACAAGCGTACGCGCGTGAGCGAGGCCGATGCCATCGCCCGGCCGGTCCTGAATGCCCGATCGACGGAACAGATCAAAAATACGCTCACGATCCCTTGTGTCGATGCCGCGACCGTTGTCGCGAACCTCGTACGTGATCATTCCATCTGATTCGGTCGCCCCGATGTCGATGCTCCCAGGCACGCCGACCCGCAAATACTTGACCGCGTTGTCCATGAGATTCGAGAACACCTGTTCGAGGGCGAGACGGTCGCTGGTGATCGCCGGAAGTTCTGCAATGCTGACCTTGGCGTTAACGGCCTGCGCTTGAAAAGCCAAGGCCTCCAAAGTGGATCGCAACAACTGCGACATGTCGATGAATTGCGGCTGAAACTGACGCTGCCCCTCGCGCGACAGCTTGAGAAGGGCGCCGATCAGGCGGTCCATTTTCGCAACCGATGATTTGATGAAGCTGATCGCTTCTTCGACGTCGCCGCGCAGTGCTTCATCGCTTTCACCATCCTGCTCGCTCCCGACTTGAGCCCGCAGCGCCCCGAGTCGCTCGAAGATCTTCTCCCGCCAAGCGTCGATTTCGCTGGCAAAACCCATGATATTGACGAGAGGCGAGCGCAGGTCGTGGCTGACGATGTATGCGAAGCGCTGTATCTCCTCATTCGCCTCGCGTAGGTGCTGGTCGAGCTTATTTTTTGCGGCTTCGACCAGCTTGCGCGCGGTGTTGTCGGTGCCGATCAACAGGTAGCCGATGATGGCTTCCTGCGCGTCGCGCAGCGCCGTGACGGACACCACCGCCGGGAACCGGCTTCCATCCTTGCGGATGTAGGTCAGCTCGTAGATGTCCTCGATCCCGCGCGAGGCCTTGAAGACCAGGGCCTCGAAGCCCGGTGTGATCGTGGTCGCGAGCTCGATGCTCAATGCCTTGGCGCGCGCGATCACTTCCTGCGGATCGGAAATATCGGCCGGCGTGATCTTGTTCATCACTTCGGCGGCCGTGTAGCCCAGCATGCGCTCGGCGCCGACATTGAAGATTTGAATGACGCCCTTCGCGTCGGTGGCGATACTCGAGAAGTTGGCGCTGTCGAAGATCGCCTTCTGCAGGGCTCCCGCCTTGAGCAACGCCTCTTCCGCCAGCTTGCGCGCGGTGTTGTCGGTGCCGATCAACAGGTAGCCGATGATGGCCTCCTGCGCGTCGCGCAGCGCCGTGACGGACACCACCGCCGGGAACCGGCTTCCATCCTTGCGGATGTAGGTCAGCTCGTAGATGTCCTCGATCCCGCGCGAGGCCTTGAAGACCAGGGCCTCGAAGCCCGGTGTGATCGTGGTCGCGAGCTCGATGCTCAATGCCTTGGCGCGCGCGATCACTTCCTGCGGATCGGAAATATCGGCCGGCGTGATCTTGTTCATCACTTCGGCGGCCGTGTAGCCCAGCATGCGCTCGGCGCCGACATTGAAGATTTGAATGACGCCCTTCGCGTCGGTGGCGATACTCGAGAAGTTGGCGCTGTTGAAAATCGCGCGCTGCAGGGCCCCCGCCTTGAGCAACGCCTCTTCCGCCAGCTTGTGTGCGGTGTTGTCTGTGCCCTCGGAGGCGCCGATCCGCGTCCTCGTCTCGCCGCTTCCATTAGTCATGGCGTTGCTCCCGGCGACTCGTACTTGTTCCGCTTAGCGGATGGATTCCGTGACTTCGACATTACGTCGCGAGCAGAGTTGCAAAACTGTCTTGGAGCTGATGGTCCGTGTACGGCTTGCGAAGGAACTGCGTGCCTTCGGCAAACAGCGCTTTCATTTTGTCGGTAATGAAATTGCCGGTCGTGTAGAGTACGCGCAATTCCGGCCGAAGCTTGATTGCCTGGTGTGCGAGGTCGCAGCCGCCAAAAACCGCTTTTTTGAGATAGATATCGGTAAAAAGTATGTCGATGGGTTGAGGGGAACGCAGGTGTGAAAGCGCCTCGTCCACGTCGCTGGCCGAAAGTGTTTCGTGACCCAAGTCTTGGATCGTCATCTCCGCTATTTCGCGGATAAACACTTCATCTTCGACGATCAGTATCACGGCCATCGAAACTCTTCCCGTCGCAACACTTGGCGTCGCGGCTATTCTTCCCTTCCTTCGGATCCGGCGACCGAAAGCCTCCTCTCATGCGCCGAGACTCGTATGGCGCACGCCTGTAGGGAATCATCCTCAAACTGTAGATACCATGCTACGGCAAGGGAGTGGGGGGGTCGGAATCTACCTAGGGCGGCGCCCGGCAGCCCCCTCGGCCGGGTGCGCAAAGCAATCTGGAATTGGCCGGGAACGAAAATCGGGCCGAAGTTCATTCGGCGCGGCCCCTGGCAAGTTTCCAATCGGCCAGCCGGGCGCGCCATTGTACTTAAGTGCCTGCAACATATATGTTTTTCTCTTACAGCTATCACCGCTGATTTCGCCGGTCCTTACCCGTGCTTAGGCCGGCCGTGATAAACTAGCCGCCGGTTGAATCATCGGGCCTGTGGGGGGCCTGTTTTAAGTGAAAGACCGCTCGGGATCGGTGCTGCGGCTGACGCAGCCGCTGCGTCTTTGGCTGCAGCGCTTCACGTTCCTGCTGCTGCTGGGGACGGCGGCGGGATTGATGCTGCTGGGCAAGGCCGACACGGTGATCGTCGAGCGCATGCGTGTCGCGGCAAGCGACGCGGCGGCGCCCGTGCTCGACGCGCTGTCGCGCCCCACCGCGGCGGTGAACGACATGATCGACGCCGCCCGCAACGTCTACGGCCTGACGCTGGAGAACCGCACGCTGCGCGAAGAGAACGCGCGGCTGCTGCAATGGCAGGCGGTGGCGCGCAAGCTGGAGGCCGAGAACACGGCGCTGCGTGGCGCGATGGGCTTCGTGCCGGAAACCGCCGCGACCGAGACCGCCGCGCGGGTGATCGCCGCGTCGGGCGGCGCCTATGTGCGCAGCGTTCTGGTGGCCGCGGGCTCGCGCCACGGCGTGCGCAAGGGCCAGGCGGCGGTGGCCGGCGCGGGCCTGGCCGGCCGCGTGCATGAGGTAGGCGACCGTTCGGCCCGCGTGCTGCTGATCACCGACCTCAACAGCCGCATTCCCGTGGTCGTGGAAAGCTCGCGCGACCAGGCGATCCTGGTGGGCGACAATTCCGACCGGCCGCGGCTCGATTATCTCAGGCCCAACGCCAGGGTGGCGCCGGGCGACCGGGTGGTCACTTCGGGCCTGGGCGGCATTTTTCCGCCGGGGATTCCCGTCGGCACCGTCCTGGCTATGGAGGGCGGCTTTCGCGTGCAGCCGCCGATCGATTGGGACCGGCTTGAATTCCTGCGCCTGATGGATTTCGGCCTCGGCGGCCCGGTGCGCGGGCATGACGCCGCGGGCGATCCGGGAGGCCGGCCGTGAACCCGGCCGAGACCGGGCTGCTGGCGCGCCTCGACGCCGCGGCGCGCGCCGCCGCGCCCACGCTGACGGCCCTGGCGCTGATCGTCGTCAGCGTGGTGCCACTGCGCCTGCCCGAATTCGCCGCGATCGTGCCGTCCTTCGCGCTGATGGCGGTCTATTACTGGACCATGTACCGGGCCGAGCTGATGCCGGCGCCGGCGGTGTTCGGCATCGGCGTGTTTCAGGATCTGTTGAGCGGCGGGCCGTTCGGCGTCAACGCCTTCGTGCTGCTTCTGGTTCATGGAGCTGTCCTAACGCAGCGCCGCGTGCTGATGCGCCGGCCGTTCTCCCTAGGCTGGCTCGGTTTCGTCGTCGTCGCGCTGATGGGCTTCCTGCTGAACTGGCTGGCGATGACCGCGCTGAACCTGACGCTGTTCGATCCGCGCCCGGCCCTGGTGCAATATGTGATGACGGCGATGCTGTACCCGCCCGTGGCCTGGATGTTCGTGGCCGTCAACCGCGCCTGGGTGCGCTAATGGCCAGCAAGGACGATGTCGCCCGCGACCGGCTGTTCACGCGCCGGGCGCTGATCCTGGGCGGAACCCAGGCGGCGCTGGTTTCGGCGCTTGTCGGCCGCATTTATTATTTGCAAGTCGTTGAATCCCGCCGCTTCCACATGATGGCCGAGGACAACCGCATCAGCATGCGCCTGTTGCCGCCGCAGCGCGGACGGGTGCTGGACCGCTTCGGCGAGCCGATGGCGGTCAACCGCCAGAACTACCGCGTGATGCTGAACGCCGAGCAGGCGCCAAACGCGGAAGCCGTGCTGGCGGCGTTGGCCGAGATCATTCCGCTGGCCGACGCCGACCGCCGCCGCATCCTGCGCGACATGCGCCGGCGCCGCGCCTTCGTGCCGGTGACGGTGCGCGAGAATTTGAGCTGGAACGAGGTGGCGCGCATCGAAATCAACGCGCCCGACCTGCCCGGCGTTTCGATCGACGTCGGGCAGACGCGCTATTACCCGTTCGGGCCCGCCGCCAGCCACCTCGTGGGCTATGTCTCGGCGGTGGGGGAAGCCGAGCTGACCGGCGATCCGCTGCTCGAGCTGCCGGGTTTCCGCACCGGCAAGAGCGGCGTGGAAAAGGCGCACGACATCGCCTTGCGCGGCCGCGCCGGGCGCTCGCGCATCGAGGTCAACGCCGTCGGCCGGGTGGTGCGCGAGCTCGACCGGCAGGAAGGCGCGCCGGGCAGCGAGGTGTCGCTGACCATCGACATGGGCCTGCAAAACTTCGTGACGCAGCGCTTGGGCGAGGAATCGAGCGCCGCCGTGGTCATGGACGTGCATTCGGGCGAAGTCATGGCGATGGTATCGGTGCCGGCCTACGACCCCAACCCCTTCACCACCGGCGTCGGCGCGCGGGACTGGGACGATCTGCTGCGCAACGAGCGCACGCCGCTGGTCAACAAGGCGATGGCCGGGCAATACGCGCCCGGTTCGACCTTCAAGCCGGTGGTGGCGCTGGCCGCCCTGGCCGGCGGGCTGGTGACGCCCGAGCAGCAGGTGGTGTGCGCGGGGCATCTGGACTTCGGCGACAGCCGCTTCCATTGCTGGAAGAAGGAAGGCCACGGCGCCATGAACCTGCACGACGCGCTGACGCAGAGCTGCGACGTGTATTTCTACGAGATCGCGCGTCGCTGCGGCATCGACCGCATTGCGGCGATGGCCAACGTGCTGGGCATGGGCGATCGCACCGGCCTGGATCTGCCGGGCGAGCGGCCCGGACTGATGCCGACGCGCGAGTGGAAGCTCAAAGCCACGGGCGTTCCCTGGCAGCAGGGCGAAACGCTGGTCAGCGGCATCGGCCAGGGCAACGTGCTGACCACGCCCTTGCAATTGGCGGTGATGACCGCGCGCATCGTCAACGGCGGCGTGGCGGTGAAGCCCAGGCTGACGCGCGAACTGTTCGGGCGCGACGGCGGGTTCGTGCCGCGCCAGGCCGAGTTCGACGCCATCGGCGTGGCGCGCCCGCATCTCGACCGCGTGCTGCGGGGGATGGACGCGGTCAGCAACAGCCCGCGCGGCACCGCCTACAAGGCGCGCATCGAACAGCCGGCCCTGGCGATGGGCGGCAAGACCGGCACCGCGCAGGTCCGGCGCATCACCTTGAGCGAGCGCGAAGCCGGGCTGGCGAAACCGAACGAGCGGCCGTGGAAGGAGCGCGACCACGCGCTGTTCATCGGCTACGCGCCGGTCAGCGCGCCGCGCTATGCCGTGGCGGTGGTGGTGGAGCACGGCGGCGGCGGATCGGCGGTCGCCGCGCCCATCGCGCGCGATATTCTATTGGAAACACAGCGCCGCGATCCGTCGCGCCAGCGCCCGCCGCCCAACCCGCGCGTGGCCCAGAGCGAGGGGGCTTAAGCATGTCGGGAAGGCGCGCGCGCGGATTGAACGCGGTCACCCTGACGCTCGGCGACAAGGCCTGGCGCATCAACTGGATTCTGGTGGCGCTGCTGTGCCTGATCGCGTCGATCGGCGTGCTGATGCTGTATTCCGCGGGCAACGGCAGCTTCAGCCCCTGGTCACAGCGCCACATGCTGCGCTTCGGCGCGGCCCTGGCGCTGACGCTGGCCCTCGCGCTCGTGGACATCCGGGTGTGGCTGAAGCTGGCCTATCCCGCCTATGCGCTGGGCCTGGTGCTGCTGGTCGCGGTGGAGGCCGCGGGCATGATCGGCATGGGCGCGCAGCGCTGGCTCGATCTCGGCCTGTTCCAGATCCAGCCCTCCGAGATCATGAAAATCGCGCTGGTCCTCGCGCTGGCGCGGTATTTCCACGGCCTTAACGCCGACGAGGTCGGCCGCGTGATGTTCATCGTTCCGCCGGCGCTGATGGTGCTGGCGCCGGCCGCGCTGGTGATGCGCCAGCCCGACCTCGGCACCGCGGCGCTGCTGCTCTTGGGCGGGGCGGCGATGTTTTTCGTCGCCGGCGTGCGGCTGTGGAAGTTCGCGCTGGTCGCGCTCGGCGGCCTGGCGGCGATGCCCGTGGCCTGGGCCATGCTGCGCGACTACCAGCGCAACCGGATCCTCACCTTTCTGGACCCCGAGCGCGATCCACTGGGAGCGGGCTATCACATCCTGCAATCCAAGATCGCGTTGGGCTCAGGCGGCATGTTCGGCAAGGGATTCCTGGAAGGCACGCAGAGCCATCTCAATTTCCTGCCGGAAAAGCAGACCGACTTCATCTTCACCATGCTGGCCGAGGAGCTGGGCATGGTCGGCTGCCTGGTGCTGTTGGGACTTTATGCGTTGACGGTGACGATCGCTTTCACCATCGCGTTGCGCAGCCAAAGCCTGTTCGGCCGGATGCTGGGCATGGGCATCGCCATGATCTTTTTCCTGTACGTGTTCATCAACGTGGCGATGGTCACGGGCCTGATCCCGGTGGTCGGCGTGCCGCTGCCCCTGGTATCGTATGGCGGCACGGCGATGCTGACGATGATGATCGGCATGGGCCTGCTGCTGGGAGTCGATATCCACCGCGACATGCGCCTCGGCCGCTACGGCGAGGCGATCACGAACTGACCCACTAGAGCCAAGGAAATCAACAGCGATGTTCACCACCCGCCCCGAGATCGCCGGCAGCTTCGGCGTCGTCGCCTCGACCCATTGGATCGCCTCGCAAGTGGGCATGGCGATGCTCGAGCGCGGCGGCAACGCCTTCGACGCCGCCGTGGCCGCCGGCTTCACGCTGGAGGTGGTCGAGCCGCATTTGAACGGCCCGGGCGGCGACATGCCGGCGCTGATCCATCCTGCCAGCGAGGGCCGCGTGCGCGTGATCTGCGGCCAGGGCGTGTCGCCGGAAGCCGCGACCATCGAGCGCGTGCGCGGCATGGGCCTGGACCTGATCCCCGGCACCGGCCTGCTGCCCGCCGTGGTGCCTGGGGCGGTCGACGCGTGGCTGATGATGCTGGCGGATTACGGCACCATGACCTTGAGCGAGGTTCTCACCCCCGCGATCCTCTACGCGCGCGACGGATTTCCGGTGGTGCCGCGCATCGAGGAAACGGTCGGCCAGGTAGCCGAGATGTTCCGCCAGGAATGGCCGACCTCGGCGGCGCTGTGGCTGCAAGGCGGCAAGCCGCCGGAAGCCGGCGGCATGTTCCGCAATCCCGTCCTGGCGGAGACGTTCGCGCGCCTGATCGCAGCGGGTGAAAGCGAACGCTCGCGCGAGCAGCGCATCGCGGCGGCGCGCAAGGCCTGGCGCGAGGGCTTCGTGGCCGAGGCGATCGACAAGTTCTGCCGCGCGAACGAGGTGATGGACGCGTCGGGCCGCCGCCACCGCGGCATGCTGACCGGACACGACATGGCGGGCTGGCAGGCGAGCTATGAAGCGCCGCTGACAGTCGATTACCACCGCTACACCATGTGCAAATGCGGACCGTGGGGCCAGGGGCCCGTCATGCTGCAAACCCTGGCGCTGCTCGCCGGCTACGACATCGGCGCGATGGACCCGCTGGGCGCCGAGTTCGTCCATACCGTGACCGAGTGCTTCAAGCTGGCCTTCGCCGACCGCGAGGCGTTCTACGGCGACCCGAATTTCGTCAAGGTGCCGGTGGAGCGCCTGCTGTCGGCCGAATACGCCGCCGAACGCCGCACGCTGATCGGCCGCGAGGCGTCGCGCGAAATCCGCCCCGGTACTATCCCCGGCTATGGCGGCCCGGTCCTGATCGGCACGGCCGACCTGATCGGCGTTCCGGGCCTGGGGGCGCAGGCCGTGGGCGAGCCGACGGTGCGCACAGCCGACCGCCTGCATACCGGCCACGGCGCCGGCGAGCCGACGGTGCTACCGAGCGGCCTTACCGCCGGCGACACGGTGCATGTCGACGTGATCGACCGCCAGGGCAACATGGTGTCGGCCACGCCCAGCGGCGGCTGGCTGCAAAGCTCGCCGACCATCCCCGAGCTGGGCTTCTGCCTGGGCACGCGCGGGCAGATGTTCTGGCTGGACGAACGCTCGCCCTCGGCCCTGGCGCCGCGCAAGCGCCCGCGCACCACGCTCACCCCGTCGCTGGCGATGCGCGACGGCAAGCCGTGGCTGGCCTTCGGTTCGCCCGGCGGCGATTCGCAGGAGCAATGGCAGCTCTTGATGTTCCTGCGCCACGTGCATCACGGCATGAACCTGCAAGCCGCCATCGACGCGCCCAATTTCCATACCGAGCACGCGCCGTCGAGCTTCTGGCCGCGCGCCGCGAAACCCGCGCATCTGGCGATCGAGGACCGCCTGCCCGCCCAAACGCAGACCGAGCTTGCGCGCCGCGGCCACGCTGTGGAGAAACGCGGCGACTGGGTGCTGGGCCGCCTGTGCGCGGCCAAGCGCGAGGGCGGCATGCTGAAAGCCGCCGCCAATCCGCGGGGAATGCAGGGCTACGCGGTGGGGCGGTAAGGCGGCGGTTATCCCCTCACCCAGGCGGCCGCCATGCTCGACGTCATCCTGCCCGTGTTCGGGCTGATCCTCATCGGCTATGTCGCCGGGAAAACGCCGGTCATGCGCCCGCCGGCGGTGGCCGGGCTTTCCAACTATGTGCTGTACGCGGCGATACCGTCGCTTCTGTTCCGCACCCTGTCGCGCACGAATTTGAGCGAGGCGCTGGACCCCGGCGCGATCGCCGCCTATTTCGGCGGCGGTCTGGCCGTGATGGCCCTGGCGTTCCTGACGGCGCGGCGCGCCCTGGGATTGAAGGGCGACGCGGCCGGGGTGTTCGCGATGGGCGGCATCTACGGCAACACCGTGATGATGGGCATTCCGCTGGTGTTCACGCTGTACGGCGAGCGCGGCCTGCTGGTCTTCAGCAACTGCATGGTGCTGAACTCGCCGCTGTTCATACCGCTGACCACGCTGCTGGTGGTGGCCAGCCGCGCTAGCGCGGGCGGCAAAGACGGCGTTTCGCCGGTCGCCGCGGCCCTGGCTTCGGTGCGCGAGACCGTCGGCGCCCTGGTGCGCAACCCGATCATGATCGCGATGGCCCTCGGCCTTACCGCCAGCATGCTGGGCTTCAGGCCGCCCAAGCCCGTCGACCGCGTCATGGAGATGCTGGCGGCGACGGCGATTCCAGCGGCGCTGTTCGCCCTCGGCGCCGGCCAGGCCGGCATGGACGTGCGGGGCGACTGGCGCGAGATCGCCGGCATGTCGGCGTTCAAGCTGCTGCTGCACCCCCTGGCGGTGTGGCTGATCGCGGCCCACGCCCTGGCGCTGCCGGCGGATGTGACCGGCGTTCTGGTGCTGCTGGCGGCGATGCCCGTGGGCATCAACGTCTATCTGCTGGCGCGGCAATACGATTGCGGCGTGGCGCCGTCGGGCGCGGCGATGATCGTGTCGACAGCGCTGTCCCTGGGAACGGTCGGCGCGCTGATCGCGCTGCTGCCGGCGGCGCGCTAGAGCGGTATCCGGCCAAATGGAACCGGCTGCGCCGGAGGGATTTTACGCCGCGGGCAGGAAAAGGGCGCAGCCGCGTAGCCTGGTGCTACGCGCAAGCCCTTTGACGAACCCCCGGCGTAAAATCCCCCGGCCCAAGAGGGTCGCGCCGTGGCGGGCACCCGCGTCGTTGCGCCGCTCGGACGATGTCCCGCATCGCCCTTCGCGTCGCTCCTAGCGGATCGCCACGCCACGCCGCGACGCAGCTGATTTCATTTGGCCGGATACCGCTCAAGCCTACTCGGCCTTCAGCAACCCGGCGAGGATCGAGCCTTCTTTCTTTTCCAGCTCGGCGAAGCTGCCTTCCTCGGCGACGCGGCCGTCGGCCATCGCCACCACGCGGCCGAAGCGCCTTGCGGTCGAGGCCTTCTGCACCGCCCAATAGACGCCCTTGCCCTGGAATTCGCGCAACACGCCCTCGACCACCCGCGAGTCCGAGGCGGCGTCGAGCGCGGTGGTGGCCTCGGCCAGCACCAACAGGTCGGGGCGCTTGAGGGCCGCGCGCGCCACGCCCAGCTTCTGGCGCTGCGCCGCCGACAGGCGCGAGCCGCGCGTGCCGACCTGGAAGCCCAGGCCCGCCTCGACGATCGCGTCGTGCAGATGCAGTTCGGCGATCACCTCGGCCATCATGGCGTTGGCGCGTTGCAGCGCCTGCGCCTGGTTGAGCGCGATCTTGCCGAACAGGATGTTGTCGCGCAGCGTCAGCGCCGTGTTGAATTTGTCGGGATCGAGGAATTCGACGCTGCCCTTGAGCTTGTCGGGCAGGCCGTCCGCGAACGCCTTGCGCGCCGCCAGCATCTTGGCCTTGAACGCGTCGTTCATGGCGACATGGCGGTCGCGCGTGGGCACCAGCTTGAACGGCACGGACAGCATCATCGCCCGCTCTTCCGCGTTCAGCGCCTTGGCGCCGTCGCGCTTGGCCTTGTCGACCACCGGCCGGTAATCCGGCAGCTCGTCCAGCTTCACCACGCTGACATCGGCCAAGAGCGAGCTGCCCTCGGACACGTCGCCCACCAGCTCGAGCAGGTTGCCGATCACCGTCAGGCCCATGTCCAGGAATTCGTCGGTCAGCCCGGTGTGGTTCAGCACCGACAGCACATAGGCGTTGCTGCCCAGGTTTTCCGGATCGAACGCCGCGACCTCGGCGGTGCCGAAGAACAGGTTTTCCGCGAGGGTGGCGTTCATGATGAACTTGGCCGGGTCGAACGGCTCGACCAATTGGGCGCTGGCCTGCCCGGCAAGGCGCGTGCGCATCGCCATGCGCGCCTTCATCAATTGCGCCACCAGCTCGGGCTGCCGTTTCACGTCGATGGTGACGCGCAGGCCGAGCTGATAGACGTCCTCGATCATGTCGGCCATCGCCAGCGCCTTGAGCGTGGATTGCTTCAGGCCGGCTTCGTCTTTAAGCCCCAGGACCTCGTGGTCGATCCATTGCGCGCGCACGTCGTCTGTGGAGTTACCGGCGATCGCCGCTTCGGCCAGCGCCCGGCGCACCGAAGCTGCCTCGTTTGGCTCGTACTCCGCGGGCCGGACCGGCCGGTGTTTCAAGACGTAATGCAGATTGTCGCCCACGGTGCCGGTGGCAAGCCCGGTATCGGAGCCGACATAGGCGATGCGCCGGCCCAGAACCGCGAACGGCACCTCGGCGATGTCGCGCCCGCCCAGGCGCACCGTGCCGCTCGAGGGCCGCACCAGCCCCGCCAGCAACTGCCCCAGCACGTCCTTGCCGCTTTGCCCCGCGCCCACCACCGCCACGTGCTCGTTGAGCGGCATGGCGAAATTGACGCGCTCCAGCAGCGTCACCCCTTCATCGGTGACGGTGGCGTCGCGTACCGCCACCTCGCCCGTGAGTTTCTCCACGCGCTCGACCGGCGGCTCGTGCGGCAGCATGCCCTCGACGTTGAAGGCCGTGACCACCTGCTCGTATTTCTGCTGCGAGTCCTGTTGGATCTGGTAGTTGTTCAAGAGTTCGTTCCACGGCGACAGCAGGTCTTTCTGCGCCGCCAGTGCTGCGACCAGGGCGCCCAGGCTCAACTGGCCCTGGATCACCAGATAGCCGCCGATCGAGAAGAACATCAGCGGCGTCATTTGCGTCAAAAAGTTGTTCAGGAACTTCACAAAGAATTTCAGGTTGTAGATCTTGAAGCGGATCGTGAACACGCGGCCCATGCGGTCGGCGTAGTCGGCGCGTTCGTAATCGATGGTCTGGTGGGCGCGGATTTCGCGCGCCAGGTTGACCGTGTCGCCGATGCGCTCGCTCACCTTGCGCATTTCGCGCACGCGGTCCTTGCCGAACGCCCGTACCTTGCGTTGCAGCCTGGGGATCAGGTAGCCCTGGATCGGATAGAGCGAGACGCAGGCCACGCCCATGCGCCAGTCCTGCACGAAGATGAAGAAGATCGCGGTCGCCAGCAGCCCGCCCTGGTACAGCGGCACCACGAAGGCGTCGCCGATGAAGCCGCCCACCGGCTCGACCTCGGCGGTGATCATGTTGATCAGCTCGCCTTCCGAGGTCTTGCGGAAATGCGGCAGCGGAAAGCGCAGGATGGTGTCGTAGAGCTGGTAGCGCAGGCGGCGCAGCATGCGCTCGCCCAGCTTGCCCTTCAGCACGTTGATGAACAGCTTGAAGCCGCCGTTGATCAGCACGAAGGCGAAGAAGATGAAGCACAGAAACGCCAGCAGGCTAACCCGGTCGTTGTCGAACAGGTTCAGCTCGATCCCCATGAATTTGGGCGGCGTCAGGTAGTCGCGGTGCTTGCTGTCCAGCACCTTGTTGATGATCTGCTTGGGAACGTCGAGCGAGGCGTAATAGAACGGCAGCGAGGCGAGCGTGACGCCGACGATGAATATTTGCGCGTGCCAGGAATGGCGCAGGATGTAGCTGAACAGGCTGGTCTCGAAGTTTTGCTGCTGCGTCGCCATTCCGGGGGCTCGTCACCTTAGCTGTAGGCACAACGGGGCCCCGGCCGATCCTCCGGCCCGCCCCCTGCGCCTGGCGCGTCTGTTGGGACCGCAAGGTACACGCAGCCTTCCCCCCGCTTCAAGCGCCGCGGCCCATAGGTTAAAGTCGGCTTTCCGGCGCCGCAACCCACCGGGGAAATCGGGACTTATGGCCAAAAAGCCCAAAGCCAAGCGCGATCTGCCCGCGGTTTCGCGCGATCCGGCGTTCATGCGCCGGGCGCTGGCGCTCAGCCTCGCCAACGCCGGCAGCGCCAAGGGCGGGCCGTTCGGCGCCGTGGTGGTCAAGGACGGGAAAATCGTCGGCGAGGGCGCTAACCGGGTGACGACCCAGCGCGATCCCACCGCCCATGCCGAGATCGTGGCGCTGCGGGCGGCCGCCAGGCGACTCAAGACCCACGACCTGACCGGCGCGGTGATCTATACCAGCTGCGAGCCCTGCCCGATGTGCCTGACGGCGATCATGTGGGCGCGCATCGGCCGCATGGTCTATGCCTGCTCGCGCGCCGACGCGGCCAAAGCCGGGTTCGACGACGACTGGTTCTACCGGCAGGTGGCGCTGCCGGTGGACGGGCGCGCGCTCAAGGCCAAGCGCATAATGACGCCGCAGGGCCGCCGGGCCTTTCAGGTATGGACTGCCAATCCGAAGAAAGTGTCGTATTGAAAAACGCCCGGCTAGAGTCCTATTCGACGACGTAGTTGCGCGCTTCCATGCAGGCCTTGTAGGCGCGCTGGTAATGGCTGGCGAGTTCCATCTGTTTCTGTTCCATCTGGTGCATCGCCGCGGCCTGCTTTTCCTTGGCTGCTTCTTCTTTGTGTTCGTGGAAGACGTGGCGGATGGCGCCGATGGCCGCGCCCCGCGCCGCGTTGCCCATGATGGCGCCAGTGGCCGCGCCCTTGGCGGCATTGGGGCCGCCGCCCTGATGCTGCTGCAGCGGCGGGTCGTGCATCTGCTGCGCCAGGGCCGGATCGAAACCGGATTGCTGCACACCCCATTCATGGCACTCATACCGGTCGCGCTGCTGCACCTCTTGGCTTTGGCCGGCTTTCGGATAGGCATAGCCTTGCGCCAGCGCGGCTTGCGGGCACGCGGCGAGAACAATCGTCGCCGCGGCAAGGTAACGAAATGGCAATCCATCCCCCCGATGAAATCGAACTGGCCTTGCCCGATGGGCCCGCTTTTCGAATCGAGCCTATCCGGCGATTCGATCCGCACGATACCCCATTCCCAGCGCGCGTTCGAATCCGCTGGCAGGCGGCGTTGCCGGTGGACAGCCGGGTCTTGGCCCGGCCATGACGATTATAATTTTGGAGTGACCGAACCCGGCTGCTTTACGCCTGGGCGGATTTCTCGGCGCGCTTGCGGTCGTGCGGGTTGAGGATCGACTTGCGCAGGCGGATCGATTTGGGCGTGATCTCGACCATCTCGTCGTCGGCGATATAGGCGATCGCCTGCTCCAGCGACATCTTGCGCGGCGGCGTAAGCCGCATCGCCTCGTCCGCCGCCTTGGTGCGAATGTTGCTGAGCTGCTTTTCCTTGATCGGATTCACTTCCAGGTCGGTATCGCGGCTGTTCTCGCCGATGATCATGCCCTGGTACACCTTGACGCCGGGGTTGATGAACATCGACCCGCGCTCTTCCAGGTACCACAGCGCATAGGTGACGGAGTTGCCGTCGGCGGTTGAGATCAAAACACCCTTGCCGCGCCCGGAGATCGTGCCGCGCCACGGACCATAGCCCGCGAAGCTGCGGTTCATCACCCCGGTGCCGCGCGTGTCGGTCAGGAATTCGCCGTGATAGCCGATCAGGCCGCGCGACGGCACGATGAACATCATGCGCGTCTTGCCGCCGCCCGACGGGCGCATCTCTTTCATCTCGCCCTTGCGCTGCGCCAGCTTTTCCACCACCACGCCGGTATAGGCGTCGTCCAGGTCGATCAGCACCTCTTCCAGCGGCTCCTGCCGCTGGCCGGTGGCGGGATCGGTTTTCATCAACACGCGCGGGCGGCCCACCGACAGCTCATAACCCTCGCGCCGCATGGTTTCGATCAAGACGCCAAGCTGCAATTCGCCGCGCCCCGCCACCTCGAAGCTGTCCTTGTCGGCGGTTTCGGTCACGCGGATGGCGACGTTGCCCTCGGCCTCGCGGAACAGGCGCGCGCGGATCACGCGGCTGGTCACCTTGTCGCCCTCGGTGCCGGCCAAGGGCGAGTTGTTGATCGAGAAGGTCATGGCCAGCGTCGGCGGATCGACCGGCACCGACGCGATCGGCTTTTCCACCAGAAGGTCGCAGATCGTGTCGGCCACGGTGGCGACGGGGAACCCGGCCAGCGCGACGATGTCGCCGGCGCTGGCCTCGTCCACCGGCACGCGCTCGAGGCCGCGGAACGCCAGCAGCTTGGTGATGCGCGTCTCTTCCACCTTGTCGCCGGCGCGGTTCAGCGCCTTGACCGTGGAGTTGGAGCGCACCGAGCCGGAATGGATGCGGCCGGTCAGCACGCGGCCCAGGAACTGGTCGCCTTCCAAGAGCGACACCAGCATCGTGAACGGCGCGTCGGGGTTGACCTTGGGCGGCGGCACGTGCCGCACGATCAGGTCGAACAGCGGCGTCAGGTCGGTCTTGGGGCCTTCGGGCTTGTCGGCGGCCCAGCCCTGGCGCGAGGAGGCGAACAGCGTGGGGAAATCGAGCTGCGCGTCGGTGGCGTCGAGTGCGGCGAACAGGTCGAACACCTCGTCGTGCACCTGGTGCGAGCGCGCGTCGGGCCGGTCGACCTTGTTGACGATCACGATCGGCCTGAGGCCGGCCTGCAGCGCCTTGCCGACCACGAACTTGGTCTGCGGCATCGGCCCTTCGGCCGCGTCCACCAGCACCACCACGCCGTCGACCATGTCCATGATGCGCTCGACCTCGCCGCCGAAATCGGCGTGGCCCGGCGTATCGACGATGTTGATACGTACGCCCTTCCAGACCACCGAGGTGCACTTGCTGAGGATGGTGATGCCGCGCTCGCGCTCCAGGTCGTTGGAATCCATCGCCCGCTCGGCGACCTGCTGATTCTCGCGGAACGTGCCGGATTGGCGCAGCAACGCGTCCACCAGCGTGGTCTTGCCGTGGTCGACATGGGCGATGATAGCGACGTTGCGGAGCGTCATGCTGGCGCGTTTCTGCCGGTGGCCGGGTTTTGGGAGCCGCGTTACAGGGGCATGTCGTTCGGGACACGTCCCCGGGCGTGGCGGGTGGGGGTTTATATAGGGAGGATCGGCCAGACTCAAGGCTTTATGACGCAGCGCACACAGGCATCCTAAGCATAATTATTTTCGTGGTCCCCCTTCTCAAGGCCCTGCCCTGGGTGTATCGTTTTATGTATCAATGATACAGCGTAACGGCTGAAACATTTAGGAGCGGACTTTGGGCTATTTCGAACACATGGATTTGTACAACCCGCCGGCCAATCCATTTCCCGGCAACGAACCGCGCAACGATTGGGAGCGCACGGACCGGATCATGCGGATGCTGGCGCGCGATCCGTCCACGATAGGATCGCCCGCCGCCGACGCGGCGGATTACGCCGGCTATTCCTCGTCCCTGCCGCCGGCGAGCGAGAGCCGGCGCGGCGCCGGCACCTATCGCCGCGAATACATCGAACCCGAGCCGCCGCGCGACGCGATCAACAATTTGGGCGACGAGATGGTGATGTGGGCGGCGACGCTAGCGGGCGGCGCCGGCCGCGCGCTGCCGTTTGCCATCCGCTTGGGCGAACAGGGAACGGCGGCGATCCGTGGGCTGACGCCCCACGCCGAGCGGGCCATCGCCGAGACGGCGCAATCGTGGATGAACCGCCTCGGCCGCCTGCCGATGGCCAAAGAACTGATCGAGGCGCTGGGGCTACCTAGGGACGTCGGCGACAACCAGGCGGAAGGCCTCGGCAATCCTTTCTACGGCCGCACGCCGGAGCAGATCGACGCGATGATGAAGGCGAAGGGATTCGAGCAGCGCTGGCAGAATCCTGAACTTCCCGAGCAGCGTTCCTATCACTATGGAAAAGCCGACCGCTCCTATCATATCAATCCTGAACCCACGGAATGGAAGAAAGGAACTGAATTTCCGCATGTGGATGTGCATCGGCCGGATAGATTTAGAATGAGAAGCTATAGTGGTCCGCTGGAGAGAAAGCGGAAATTTCCGCTGGGAGACCGGCTGAATGATTCGGAATAGATTGCTGACCTTCGAGCGGACTCCGAATCCCGAATCGTTGGAAATCTACTGCGATGGGGAAGGCCTGCTCGATCTGATCCACTACTTGTCCAAGCTCGCGGGTCGCGACCCGCACATGACCGACCACGACCATTGGATGGCGGAATCGATCGGCGGCCACGACCTCACCGCCCAAAAACAGGGCTTGAGCAACGCGCTCTATGAAATGGTCACGGCGCACTACATCCCGCCCGGCAAGGAATCCAAGTCACAGACTGCCGCTGCAGGCAGGCTGTTGACTATTATTGCCGGCCCGCCGGGCGGTGAGTGTGAAATTTTCGGAGACTTCGCGGGTCTGCATCGGCTCATCGACAGGCTGCGAACGTTGGCCAGCGGCGATTCGACCCGCCCATTCAGCGATATATGGACGACCACATCGCCAGACGGCGGAATGCTGACCGACGAGAACTGGGCGAAGCGAGGCACACTCGTCAAGCAGGTGACGCTGCACTACCGGCCCTAAGGCGAAGGCCGCCTAACCCCTGGTCGCCCTGGCGTAGAAATCGCCGATACAGAGCGTGTGGGTGATCAGGCCGACGCCCGGGCGCCAGTTGTGGAGCTGGAAGCCCGGCGGCTCGAGCGTGAAGATCGGCGGGCTTTTGGGCCGGAAATCGAGCGCGAACTGGTGCGCCGTCGAGGGGCACACCGTCACCGCCGTGCCGCGCCATCTCAGCGCCATCGCCCGGTGGGCATGGCCGCAGATCACGCGCTCGACCTGGGGATGGCGCGCCAATACTGCCCCGAATTCCTCCGCCCCTTTGAAACCCCAATCGTCGAGGTGATCGACGCCCACCGCGAACGGGGGGTGGTGCATGAAAATGAGCGTCGGCTTGTCGGGCGCCTTGCCCAGTTCCGCGTCGAGCCATTGGCAGCGCGCCGGATCCATGAACCCGCCCACGTTGTCCGGGATCAGCGTGTCGAGCGCCACCAGGCGCACGGGGTAATCCTCGACCGTGTAGTGCAGATACGCGCCCGATTTGGGCAGGTAGGCGTGATCGGCGAAGGCCGCGCGCATCGCCGCGCGCTCGTCGTGATTGCCGGGAATGACGTAGACCGGCTGCTTCAGCTTGCCCAGCGCCCCGCGCAGCCCAGCGTATTCCTCGGGGTGGCCGGAATCGACCAGGTCGCCTGTGGCCAGCACGATGTCGGGCTGCGTGTCCAAGCGATTCAAATGCGCGACCGCGGCTTCGAGCATCGGCAGCGTGTCGACCTTTTTATAGATCAGCTCGCCCGGGCGCTTGATATGCGTGTCGGTGATCTGCGCGATCAGCATGGAGCCGCTCAATAGGCCCCGATGAACAGCGCCACGCCGAGCGCCAGGATCAGGGAAGGCCCGGCGAGATCGAGCGCGCGGCGCCAGCGCGTCGGGCGTTCGGCCTTGCCGCCGCGCTGGGCGAAGGCCAGCGTCCGGCGGCGCGCGACCATGCCGGCGAGGCCGAAGCCGGTGAGCGTCACCGCCATGCCCAGGCCGATCAGCAGCACCAGGCCGAGGCCCACCACGGGGATGCCGTTGGCGATGCAATAGATCAGCACCAGCACCGCGCCGGTGCACGGCACCGCGCCGGCCGCCAGCGACACCATCACCGAACTGCGCCCTTGCGACTTGCCGTGCGCATGATCGTGGCCCGCGTGGCCGTGGTCTTGATGGGCGTGCAGATGCCCGTCGCCGCCGCGCAGCACGCTGGCGAGCAGCCACGCGCCGATCGCCGCGACCGATGCGTAGGAGGCCAGCTTCACCCCGCGCATGTCCTCGGGGCTGGGCGGCGCCGTGCCGGTCATGATCGCCGTGGCGATGATGGCGACGATCACAGCACCCCCGACATGCACCAGGGCGATCTGCCCGCCCATCAGCGCCCCGCGCAGGGGATGCGCGTCGCGGCCGATGAAATACGACACCACCAGCATCTTGCCATGGCCGGGCCCGGCGGCATGGAATACGCCATAGACGAACGCGAAGGCCGCGCCGATCAACAGCGCCACCGGCGAGCCCTTGTTGATCTCGGCCAGGCGCTGGTTCAGCTGCCGGTTCACCTGGCGCTGCAACTCGGCGAACCAGCTACCGCCTAGGGAAGCCGACGGGGCAGCGGCCGGCGCGGTTTGTTGCGCGGGCGCTGCCTGCGGCTTGCTGCCGGGCGCAAATGGGTTGCCCTGCGCCCATGCCGCAGGCGCGGCGATCAGGGCCAGCAGCAGCGCCAGGAAAGCGGCGCGCAGGATCACGGCGTCTTGTCGCATTTCAGCCGCATCTCCGGCGGCGCCACTTGCCCGTTATAGATGCGCTTGCTGGGGTTTTCCGCCACCGTCGCGCGGCAGGCAATGCCGGCGTTGCCTTCATACCGGGTTTCCTTGCCGCCGCCCATGTCCAGTTCGACGAAGTATTCCAGGTCGTAGACGCTGAACGTGAAGCCCTGCTTCATGGGATCGACCGGCCGGTCCAGCGGCACGATGAATTCGTACACCAGCTGGTCCTTCTCGATGCTGGCGGCAAAGCCGGTCACGCGCACCGTGGGCACCGCCTTGTCGTCCACCGTCACATAGGTGAAATAACTGAAGGTCTGGAGATTCGAGAACGCGCCCTTTTCCAGCTCTTTCAGCTCGGCCGCGTCGAACTTGCGGTCCTTGTTCTTGTCGAACTGCATGATGATGCTGGCGCTGAAAATCTCGTCGAACGCCCAGCGCAGCTTGATCGACGCGATCTTGCCCTCTTGGAACACGAAGGTGGCGATGTTGTCGATCCAGACATGCGGATGGGCTTGGGCGGGCGCCGCCGCCAGCAGCGCACCCAAGGCCGCGAGCACCGCCGCGTTACGCCGCATCGCTCCAGCCCTCCATCAGCGCGTTGAGCAGGCGCTCCAGGTCGCCGGCCAGCGCCTCCGCGCCCTTCAGCGTGCCGGCGTGGCTCGGCGCGCGCCTGTCCATGCCCGCGCCCATGTTGGTGACGGCGGCGATGCCCAGCACCCTGAGGCCGCAATGCCGCGCGATAATCGTCTCCACCGCCATCGACATCCCCACGAAATCCCCGCCCAGCATCCTGAGCACCCGGATTTCCGCCGGCGTCTCGAAGCTGGGGCCGGGATAATACGTCATCACGCCCTGGCCCAGCTTCACTTTGGCGCGCGCGGCGGCTTTTTTGGCCAGCGCCCGCAGGGCGGGATCGTAGGCGTCGTTCATCGATGGAAAGCGCGGACCGATGGCGTCGTCATTCGGGCCGGCCAGCGGATTGAAGCCCGACATGACGATGTGGTCGGTGACCACGGCCAGGCTGCCGGCGCGGATTTTCGGATTGATCGAGCCCACAGTGGACACCAGGACCACGGCGCGGCAGCCCAGGCCTTTCAGCGCGCGCAGGGGAAGCGCCAGCGCCTCGGGCGCATGGCCTTCATAGGCGTGGACGCGGCCGCTGAGCGCCGCCACGGAGCGGCCGGCGAGCTTGCCCAGCACCAGCACCCCGTCATGCCCCTGGACGGTGGATTTGGGAAATCCGGGAATCTCGCCATAGGGAATGCGCGTCGCCCCGGCAATGCGCGCGGTCTGGGCGCTTAAGCCCGATCCCATGACGATGCCGATCGCCGGCACGCGCCCGCCCGAGCGCGCGCGCACCGCCGCGACCGCCGTGTCGATAAGCTTGCTCATCGCTCTTTCACGTAGGGGATGCCGATCGCCTTGGGCGCCATCGCGCGGCCGACGAACCCAGCCAGCAGCAGCACGGTCAACAGGTACGGCAGGGCCTGGATCGCCTGGACCGGAACCTGTCCGATCAGCGGCAACGACACGCCTTGCAGCCTGGCCTGCAACGCGTCGGTAAAGGCGAACAGCAGGCAGGCGAGCAGCGTCGGCACCGGCTTCCATTTGCCGAAGATCAGCGCCGCCAGCGCCAGATAGCCCTTGCCCGCGGTCATGTCGCGCACGAAGCCGGCGCCGTGCGCGGTGGAGAGATACGCGCCCGCCAGGCCGCACAGCACGCCGTTGCACAGCAGCGCCCGGTAACGCAGATTGCCGACGAAGATGCCGGCCGTGTCCACCGCCGACGGGTTCTCGCCCACCGCCCTGAGGCGCAAGCCGAAGCGCGTGCGGTAGATCACGAAGGCGACCAGCGGCACCGACAGCGCCGCTGCGTAGACCAGGATGTTGTGGCCAGAGATGCGCCCGTAGATTTCCCCCAGCACCGGCACCTGCGCGATTGTGTCGGCGAACGGAAACACGATCGGCTCGAACCGCCGCCCCGGCCCCAGCATCGGCGTCTGCCCGCCCTCGCGGAACCAGGCGAAGGCCAGGGTCGGCGCCAGGCCCGCCATCAGGATGTTCAGCGCCATGCCCGAGACCACCTGGTTGCCGTTGAAGGTGATGCAGGCGAGACCGTGCACCATCGCCAGGGACGTTGCCGCCGCGATCGCCGCGAGCAGGCCGAGCCAGGGCGAGCCGGTGACGTAGGCGACGGCGGCGGCGGCGAACGCGGCGCCCAGCATCTTGCCTTCCAGGCCGACATCGACCACGCCCGCGCGTTCCGAGAACAACCCCGCGAGGGCGGCCAGAACAAGAGGCGTGGCCACGCGCACCGTGGCGTCGATCATCGTCAGGATCAGCGGCAGCCACTCTTTCATCGCGCCATCCCCGGCCCGCTCAAGCCGCCGCCGGCTGGCGCCGGCGGAACAGGGCGGCGAGATGCGGGCGGAACATCGCCTCGAACGCGCCGCAGAACAGGATCACCAGGCCCTGGATCACCACGACCACTTCTTTGGTTAGGCGCGGCATGTCGAAGCTGAGTTCGGCCCCGCCCTGGTACAGCGCCCCGAACAGCAGTGCCGCCAGCGCGATGCCGACGGGATGGTTGCGGCCCATCAGCGCCACGGCGATGCCGACATAGCCGACGCCGCCGGTGAAATTGAGGATCAGCCGGTGCTGCACGCCCATGATCTCGTTGACGCCGACGAGGCCCGCCAGCGCGCCCGACAGCGCCATCGCGCCGATAATCACCCCAGCCGGCGAGATGCCGCCGTACACGGCGGCGGTTTCGTTGTGGCCCACGACGCGCAGCGCATAGCCCCAGCGCGTGCGCCACAGGAACGCCCAGACGCCGACGGAGGCGAGCAATGCGATCAGGATCGACAGGTTGAGCGGCGACTTGGCCATCGCCAGGCCGAATTTGGCGGCGAGGTCGTGGACGAACGGCATGAAGGCGCCGGGGTCGAACTCGCGGCTTTCCGGCGATTGCTGGCCCGGCTTGATCAGGATGTTGACCATCACGTGGGTCATCAGCGCCGCGGCCAGGAAATTGAACATGATCGTGGTGATGACGATGTGACTGCCGCGCTTGGCTTGCAGGTAGCCCGGGATATAGGCCCAGGCCGCGCCGAACAGCGCCGAGGCGATCACGCCCAGCGGCAGCACCAGGACCGGCGGCAGGAATCCCAGGAACAAACACACCAGGCCCGCGCCCAGGCCGCCGATATAGGCCTGGCCTTCGCCGCCGATGTTGAACAGCCCGGCATGGAACGCGATCGCCACGGCCAGGCCGGTGAACACGAAATTGGTGGCGTAATAAAGCGTGAAGCCGATCGCCTCGCCGTAGCCCACCGAGCCGTAGATCAACAGGCTGAGGGCCTTCAGCGGGTTCTCGCCCAAAACCGCGATCACCAGGCCCGCGACAATAAGCGCCGAGCCCAGGTTCAACGCCGGCAGCAGCACCAGATCGGCCCAGCGCGGCATGTCGCGCGCACTCCCGGCCATGGCCCTACGCAGCTCTAGCGATGCCGGCCATCAGCAGGCCGAGCTTGTTTTCGTCCGCTTCCGCGGCGCTGAGTTCGCCCACGACGCGGCCTTCGTTCATCACCAGGATGCGGTCGGCCAGGCCCAGTATCTCGTCCAGCTCGACCGACACCAACAGGATCGCCTTGCCCGCGTCGCGCAACTCCAGCAGGCGGCGGTGGATGAACTCGATCGCGCCGATGTCCACGCCGCGCGTCGGCTGGCCCACCAGCAGCATGTCGGGATCGACCTCGATCTCGCGCGCCAGCACAATCTTCTGCTGGTTGCCGCCCGAGAAGTTGATGCTGGCGAGCTTGGGGTCGCTCGGCCTGACGTCGTAGCGTTCCATGTTGCCGGCGCAGGACGAAACGATCGCGCGTTGGTTCAGCATCATGTTGCGGTTGAAGACCGAGCGCGCCTGCTGGCCCAATATCGCGCTGTCATGCGCGGCGAACGTGGCGATCAGCCCCATGCGCAGCCGGTCTTCCGGGATGTGCCCCAGCTTGCGGTCGCGCAACGACCGGGGACTTAGATGCGATTTGGCCGAGCAGACCTCGACGCCGTTCAGCAGCACGCGGCCCGCATCCGGCGCGCGCATGCCGGCGACGGTTTCGATCAGCTCGCTCTGCCCGTTGCCGGCCACGCCGGCGATGCCCACGATCTCGCCCGCGCGGACCTTCAGCGATACGCCGCGCACGCGCTCCACCCCGTTTCCGTCGCGCACCGACAGGTTTTCCACTTCCAGCACGGTGCGCCCGGGATTGGCGGGCTTGCGCTCCACGCGCAGCAGCACTTTGCGCCCGACCATCATCTCGGCCAGTTTTTCGGGATTGGTGTCGGCGGTCTTGACCGTGCCGACGACTTCGCCGCGGCGCATGACCGTCACGTTGTCGGTCGCGGCCATCACCTCGCGCAGCTTGTGGGTGATCAGGATCGCGGTTTTGCCCTCGCGCTTCAGCACGCGCAGGATGCGGAACAGGTGATCGGCCTCCGGCGGCGTCAGCACCCCCGTGGGCTCGTCCAGGATCAGCACGTTGGCGCCGCGGAACAGCGCCTTCAAAATCTCGACACGCTGGCGCAGGCCGACGGACAGATCGCCCACGACAGCGTCGATGTTCACTTCCAGCTTGTATTCCTGCTCCAGGCGCTTCAGCTCCGCCCTGGCCTTGTCCATGCCCCCGCGCAACAGGAACCCGCCCTCGACGCCCAGCACCACGTTCTCCAGCACCGTGAACGTGTCCACCAGCATGAAGTGCTGATGCACCATGCCGATGCCCGCCGCGATGGCGTCGCCCGGATCGTCGATATGGGTGAGCTTGCCGCCGACCCAGATTTCCCCCGCATCGGCCTGGTAATAGCCGTACAGGATGCTCATCAGCGTGGACTTGCCCGCGCCGTTCTCGCCGACGATGCCGTGGATGGTGCCGGCGGGCACGATCAGCGAAATGGCCCGGTTCGCGTGAACCGGGCCGAATCGCTTGTCGATGCCGCGCAGCTCGATCGCCGGTGCGGCTACGGTGGTACTGGCCGTCACCGGCCGGTTTCCGCCGGTATCAGTTCGGGCAGGTATTGGCGGCGCGGTAGTCCACCACCTTGGTCTTGCCCGACTTGATATCGGCTTCCACCGCTTTCAGCTTCGCTTCGGCGTCGGCCGAAACCAGCTTGCGGTTGTTGGCGTCCAGCGCCCAGCCCACGCCCTGCTCGGCCAGGCCCAGCACCTTCACGCCGGCCTTCCAGGTGCCGGCCTTGGCGGTGGTGAACGAGTCGTACACCGCCACGTCCACGCGCTTGGTCATCGACGTCAGCACCGAGCCGGGATGCAAGTGGTTCTGGTTGCTGTCGACGCCGATCGAAAGCTTGCCCTGGTCCTTGGCGGCTTGCAGCACGCCCAGGCCCGTGGCGCCCGCCGCCGCGTACACCACGTCGGCGCCGCGGTCGAACTGGCTGCGCGCCAGCTCGCCGCCCTTGGTCGGATCGTTCCAGGCCGCGGGCGTGGTGCCGGTCATGTTCTGCAACACCTCGACCTTGGCGTTCACCGCCTTGGCGCCCTGGCTGTAGCCGCAGGCGAAGGCGCGGATCAGCGGAATGTCCATGCCGCCGACGAAGCCGACCTTGCCGGTCTTCGAGGTCATCGCCGCCAGCATGCCGACGAGGTACGAGCCCTCTTCTTCCTTGAACAGCACGGACTGCACGTTCGGCAGATCGACCTTCGCGTCGATGATGGTGAATTTGATGTTCGGGAATTCCTTGGCCACGACCTGCAGCGGCGTCGCCTGGGCGAAGCCCATCGAGATGATGATCGACGCGCCGCGCCGCGCGGTGTTGCGCAAGGCCTGCTCGCGCTGCGCCTCGTTGGTCACCTCGAAATCGCGGTAGGCGATGCCGGTTTCCTTCTTGAACCGCTCGGCGCCGTTATAGGCCGCTTCGTTGAACGACTTGTCGAACTTGCCGCCCATGTCGAAGACGATCGCGGGCACGAATTCCTGCGCCGCGGCGCCGGTAATCGCCCAGACGCCCTGCGCCATCACGCCCGCCGCTGTCAGCGCCGCGAGCGCGCAATACCGCCGTGTAATCATGAATTGGCTCCCTTTCGCCCCACCGGCTAAACGCCGCCCGATAGCGGCCGGTCCGGTTGCCACAATCATGGCAAAAACCGGCCCCGGCGTCGATTCCGCGCGCGGGGACCCGGCCTACCTGGGCGATTTCTGGGCAATCCTGGGGCATGCCTTGGCGCCGCTTGCCGCCGGCCCCACGTGACACCAAGGGACAGAGTTAGGCCACGAACCGAGGAGGTTACGATGACCAACTTGACCAGGACCATTGCCGCCGTGGCGCTGGCCGTCGCGCTGGCCGCTTCCGGCGCGCCGGCGGCGCGTGCGCAGGACAGCACCGTCCTAGGCGCGGGCGCCGGTGCCGGCGCCGGTGCGGGCGTCGGCTTCGCCCTGGGCGGACCGGTGGGTGCGGTGATCGGCGGTCTGCTGGGCGCGGGTGTGGGTGCGGGCGCCGGCCACGAAATCGGCCGCAAGGACCGGGACGAGAATCGCGTGCGCTATGCGCCCCCGCCTCCGCCCCCGCCGCCCCCAGCCGGCACGTATCGACCCGCGCCACCGCCGCCGCAGTAAGCGGCGCCCCTCGGCGGCGCTTGCCAGCCAAGACGGCCGGTCCCGCGCGGGCCGGCCGCCCGCGGCGTTCCTGCTTATGTGACCTCCGTCACTCCTTAATTGCGCCAAAATGGGATATCATTTTGTTTATGGCGTATTCCGCCGGGGGCGGAGGAGGATCTGCATGACCAAACTATCGAGGATTTTAGCGGCCCTGGCGCTGGCCGTGGGCATCGCCGTGGGCGGCCAGGCGCAAGCGCAGGACAGCACGCTGCTCGGCACCGGCGTCGGTGGCGCCGCGGGTGCCGGTATCGGCTACGGCCTCGGCGGCGCCAAGGGTGCCGCCATCGGCGGTATCCTGGGTCTCGGCGTCGGCGCGCTCAGCGGCCACGCGATCGGCAAGAAGGACGACCCGCCGCCGCAGCCGGCTTATGCGACTCCACCGCCGCCGCCGCCCGGCTATTACCAGCCGCAACCGGCCTACACGCCGCCGCCCCAGGGCTATGCCCCGCCGCCCCAGGGCTATGCCCCGGCGCCGCAGGGCTACGCGCCGGCGCCGCAGGCCTACACGCCGCCGCCGCAGGGCTATACCCCGCCGCCCGATCCGTATCAGCAGCAGCAACAGCAGGGCTACCAGCCGGCGCCGCAGGGCTATCAGCCGCAGCAGGCCTACGACACCAGCTATTGCCGCCAGTACAACAAGGTGACGACCATCGGCGGCCAGCAATACACGACCACCGGCACGGCCTGCCGCCAGGCCGACGGCACGTGGCGTGAAGTCAATTAGGCGCGAGGTCGACTGATCCGCGCCTGAAAATCCTTGCTTGAAGCCAAGCGCCCGCGGCCGAAAACCGCGGGCGTTTCGCTTTACGCCCGCTTCAGCGCCAGTACGGCGTTGAGGCCGCCGAACGCGAACGAGTTCGATAGCGCAGCAGCCGGCCGTGCGGCGCGCGCCGCGTTCGGCACGTAATCCAGATCGCATGCCGGATCGGGCCGCTGGTAATTGGCGGTGGGTGGCACCACGCCGTCTTTCAGCGCCATGACGGCGGCCACCAGCTCGACCGCGCCGGCCGCGCCCAGCGTGTGGCCGTGCATCGACTTGGTGGACGACACCATCAGCTTCGATGCGTGCGCGCCGAAGCTGCGCTTGATCGCCCTGGTTTCGGTCGCGTCGTTGACCAGCGTGCCGGTGCCGTGCGCGTTGATGTAGCCGATATCCTCGGGCTTCAGCCCGCCGTCTTTCAGCGCCAGGTTCATGGCGTCCGACGCGCCCTGCTCGGACGGCTGCACGATGTCGCCGGCATCGGCGGTCATGCCGACGCCCGCGAGCTCGGCCAATATGTCGGCGCCGCGCGCCTTGGCGTCGTCGAACCTCTCGATCACCACGATGCCGGCGCCCTCGCCCAGCACCATGCCCTTGCGCCCACCGCTGAACGGCCGGCAGGTATCGGGCGCCAGCACGCGCAGCGCCTCCCATGCTTTCATGCAGCCGTACGTGATGCAGGCCTCGGCCCCGCCGGTGACCGCCGCGCGCGCGCGGCCCGACTTCACCATCCAGTACGCCTCGCCGATCGCGTGGTTGGCGGACGAACACGCGCTCGATACCGCGAAGCTGGGGCCGGTGATGCCGAATTCCATGGTGACGTGGCTGGTGGCGGCGCTGATCATCAGGCGCGGGATGGTGAGCGGCACCTGGCGCGACGATCCGCCGCTGCCGTTGCTGCCGAACAGGCGCGTATAGGCGTCCTCGATCGTGCCCATGCCGCCGGCGCCGGTGCCGATGACGACCGCGCTTTCGCGCCCCAGCCCTGCCTTGAAATCGAGCCCGGACTGCGCCACGGCCTCGCGCGCGGCCACCAGGGTCAATTGCGAGAAGCGGTCGAGCAGCATCAGCTTGCGCTCGTCGAAATGCTTGGCCGGGTCGAAGCCCTTCACCTCGGCGGCAATGCGGATATTGAGCTTGTCGTGCGGCACCGAAACCGGGCCGATGCCGCCGCGCGCCTCTTTCAACGCCGCCCAGAACGAGGGCACGTCGTTGCCCGGAGCCGCGATGCAGCCGAGACCCGTGATCGCTACCCTATGCATCGATAGAGTCTCAGCTCTGGCTCGCTGGCGCTTCGGCCTTCTTTTCGGCCATCAGGCGGCTGACGCCCTCGACCACGTCGTTGAGGGTTTCGAGCTTGTAGGCCTCGTCGTTGTACGGCACATAGACGTCGAATTCGTCCTCGATCGCGAACAGGATCTGCACCAAATCGAGCGATTCGATCTTGAGCTGGTCCAGCCGGGTATCGAGCGTCAGCACGGCGCGATCCAGCTTCGCCTCCTTGGCGATGATGTCCATTATCTTCTCAGCGATCTGCGCCATGCCGCAACCGTCTCCGTTCGTTCAGCCGCCGCGAGGGGCCGTTGGACTTACCTTGCCGCCGATCCCAGCTCCGGCCAACGCCGCCCTTAATATACCCGACGGTCCGGCCACCCCCATCCCGTCGCAAGTTATGCGCGATCCGGCCGCGCTTGTCGATCTCGCCAGACAGGCGAATTGCCGCGCCGCTCGCTCGCGCGTTTGCCACGGTGGAGGCGCGTTCTAGCACGGCATTCGGCGGGCGAAAACAGGCAATAAGGACTGTCGGTTCGCGGAAAAACCGGGCCGGTCAGGCCGCGGAATGCAGCACGCGCTCGGCCGGCAGCAGCACCGTGACCGTGGTGCCTTTGCCCGGCGCGCTGTCGATCAGCAACCTGCCGCCCAAATGCTCGGCCAACGATACGGCGAGCGGCAGTCCCAGGCCCGTGCCCTGGTTGCGGCGGGTCATCGCGCTATCGATCTGGCCGAACGGCTCCAGCGCCGTTTGCACCTCGTCCGGCGACATGCCGATGCCGGTATCGGCGACAGTGAAGACGCATTGCCCGGCGGCGTCGACGCCGGCGTCGATCGTCACCCGGCCGCGCTCGGGCGTGAATTTCACCGCGTTGGACATAAGATTGGTCAGGATCTTCTTCAGCGCCAGAACGTCGCCGCGCAGCCTTAAGGCCGGCGCCACGCGCTCTTCCAGGATGATGCCGCCGAGGCGCGCGCGTTCGCGCACCAGGCGCGTGCAGTCGGATACCACCCCGGCGACGTCGAGCAGCTCGTCGCGCAGTTCCATGCGCCCGGCCTCGATCTTGGCCAGGTCCAGCACGTCGTTGATGACGTCCAACAGGTGGCGGCCCGACGCGCCGATGTCGCGCAGGTATTCGCTCTGCTTGCCGTGCAGCGCGCCGGCCAGGCCGCTGGCCAGCATGTCGGAGAAGCCGATCACCGCGTTCAGCGGCGTGCGCAGCTCGTGGCTCATGTTGGCCAGGAATTCGCTCTTGGCGCGGCTGGCCACCTCGGCCGCGTTCTTGGCTTCGATCAGCGCCGATTTAAGCTGCATCTCGGCGGTCACGTCGCGCCCGATGCCGCGATAGCCGGCGAACCGCCCCAGCGCATCGAACACGGGCTTGCCGCTGGACGAGATATAGAGCCGCCGGCCGCCGATTTCGGCGTGGAACACCATGTTGCGGAACGGCCGGTGCGCCTTCAGATCCTCCATATGCGCGCGCCACTTCACCGTATCGTCGTTCCGGTCGAGCGCGATTTCCCAGCGCAGCTTGCCGATGGTAAGCGCGGGATCGATGCCGAGGACGCGCCTGAGGCCGTCGGACATCATGCTGAAACGATGCTCGGTATCGGTCTCCCACAGCCAGTCGGATGAAGTTTCCGCATAATCCGCCAGGCGCTGGTTGGCCTCGGCCATCTTCAGCTCGGCGTTCTTGCGGTCGGTGATGTCGATCGCGGCGGTCAGGATGGCGAATGGAGCGCCGTTCGCGCCGCCGAGCGGAATCTTGCTGGTCAGCCAATGCACCTGCCGCCCGTCCGGGGTGGTGAAGCTTTCCTCGAAATTGACCTGGGCCGCCGCCCCCCCGAGCAGCTCTTTGTCGCGCGCGGCGGCATTGGCGGCGAAAACCGGGAATTCCTCGGGCTTTATCGTGGGCACGTTCAACTCTTCCAGGCGTTTGCCCAGCACCGCCTCGAGCGGCAGGCGGCAATCGTCGAGGTGCGCCTTGTTCATCATGATGTAGCGGCGCTCGCGGTCCTTGACGTTGATCAGCGCCGGTACGGTGTCCAGCACCGCTTGCAGCAGATCGCGGCTTTTCGCCAACTCGTCCGCAGCGGTCTTGGCCTTGAGCTCGGCATGCTTGATGGCGGTTACGTCGATCGCCACCGACAGGATGCCGTTGACGCGCCCGTCAGCGTCGCTGAGCGGCACCTTGCTGCTGAGCCAGTTGATGGGCTCGCCGTCCGGTCCCGGCAGGACGTCTTCATGCGACAGGACCGGCCGGCCGGTTTCCAGCACGTGCTTGTCGCGCCGCTCGACGCTGGCGATGAAATCGCGGCGCGTATCCGGGCTCATGGACGGAGTGTCGATTTCCTCCATGCGCTTGCCGCGCACGCTGTCCATCGTCACGTCCCAGGCTTCGATCTGCGCTTTGTTGGTCAGCACGAAGCGCTGGTCGGCGTCCTTGACGCTGATGCGCGCCGGCACCGTGTCCAGCACCACCTGCAACAGGTCGCGGCTGCGGGCCAATTCCTCGGCCGCGGTCTTGGCCTGCTGCTCGGCCTTTCTGATGTCGGTTACGTCCACGGCAACCGTCAGTATCGCGTTCGGCGTGCCGCTCTCGTCGAACAGCGGAGTCTTGCTGGCCAGGTACGAACGGACGGTTCCGTGCGCGCGGGAATAGGCCTCCTGGTAGAAGTTCTCGGCCTTGCCCGAGGCGATCACGGCCGCTTCCCGCGCGGCCATCTCCGCGCCGCGGCGCGCATGCTCGGCGGCGGCGACATCGGCGAGCGGCACGTCCTCGAATCTTTTGCCCAGCACGTCGCCGAGGGTGGCGCCCCATTGCTTCAACTGCTCGTCGTTGACCATGAGGTAGCGGTGATCGGGGCCTTTCAGGTGGATGCGCGCAGGCACGTTGTTGAGCACGGCGCGAAGCAGGTCGCGGCTGCGCTGCACCTCGGCGGCGGCGGCCTCGGCGCGCAATTCGGCGGTCTTCGTGCCGGTGACGTCGCGCCCGGTGCCGCGATAGCCGCGGAACTGCCCGCTTTCATCGAAAATCGGATAGCCGCTGATCGAGAAATACACGACGCGGCCGTCGCTCAGCCGTCGCCCCACGAGCAGGTCGCGGAACGGCCGGCGCGCCGCCAGATCTTCCTTGTGGCGCCGCATCTCTTCGGTGTCCGGATCGGCGGCGATCTCCTCGCGCCGCTTGCCGAGCATCTTGCTGGCGTCCAGCCCGACGCGCTTCAGGTGATGGTCCGCGACATAGGTGAACCGCAGCTCGGCGTCCTGTTCCCACACCCAGTCGGACATCGAAGCGACCAGGTCGGACAGGCGCCGCTCGCTGACCGCCTGCGCGCGCGAGGCGCGCTCGCGGTGATGCAGCATCACCAGCAGCAACGACATGACCACCAGCGTGACCGCAACCGCGCCCACCGCGCGCAGCACGTAGCCGCCGAGCGAGCGTCGCCACGGCGCCAGCACGGCCTCGGAGTCGTAGGCGACAGCGACCACCAGCGGCAGACCCTCGATCGCACGGTGGACCGTGCGCCGTTCGCCCAGCGGCAAAACGGCGGACGCCGTGCGGTTTTCGCCGGTAGCCGGCTCGAACCCGGCGAACTCCGCCGAGACCTGGCCGACCACCTGGGGATCGCTGGGATAGCGCGCCAGCACCGTGCCGTCGTTGCGATACAGCGTCACGCGCAGCGCGTCGTCCGGCGTCTGGTCGCGGTAGTTCGCGGCGAGCTGCTCGGGCGAAAAGGCGGCGATGACGACGCCCTGAAACCCGCCCAGCGCATCCTGCAATCGCAGGCTGGCGACGAAGCGCCAGCCCTCGGTCACCCTGCCGCGCACCGGCTCGCTGATGAAGAATCCGTGCTTGGGATTGTCGCGGTGCACAAGGAAATACGCGCGGTCCGACGCGTCGAACGGCCGGGCCGGAGCGGGCCGCGAATCCGCCACGACCGTGCCGGCGCGGTCGAGGATCATCATCGCGCGCAGCACCGGCACTTCGCGCGTCAGATCGGCCAGCGTCGCGTTCATGCCCGCGACGTCGCCGCCATGTTCAAGCCGGTTTGCGTGCTCCGTCGCCGCCAGGCGCAACACCGCGCGCACGGCGTGAAAACTGTGGATCGTGTGCTGGCTCAACGATGACGTCAGCCCGTCGGCCCTGGCCTGGGCCTGAGCCAGCGCGGCGCGGCGCGCGTCGGCGGCGGCGCTGAGCGCCGCGGCGACCGACAGCCCCGCCACGCACAGCGCGGCGGCGATCAGCGCCAGGCGCATTCGCCGGAAATCCCGCAATCCGGCCAAAGGCGAGGATTGGATGTTGAGCCCAAGGTTCTGCATGCGAAAGCCGCTACCGCCCGACTCGCAATTCACCGGGCGGCACCCTATGCCCTGATTAGTTAATGAACGGTCAAAATACCCGTTTGAAATGGCGGAATAGAGCGAATCGAACCGCCCGCCCGGGAGCAAACTTCCGCTCCCGGACCATCGCCGCTGAGGTGCTGGCGCATGTGCCCGGCGGCGCATGCAAGCCTTGGATTGCCTGGGGTTGGGGCGCCGCCGATCCGCGATAACCCCGTGCGCGCTTGCAATCGGCTAGGGATTGAGTATGAAGCCCAAACCCTTACTAGGGGTTGGCACAACACTCGTCTGGGGAATACGCACGTGAACCAAACCGAACTCGTTGCCGCAGTCGCGAAAAAGACCGGCTTCAGCGCCAAGGACTCGAAGGCCGCGATCCAGGCCGTCTTGAGCGCCATTGAGGACTCGCTGACCAAGGGCAAGGGCGTGCGCACCACGCTTGGCACCTTCGTTCTGGGCAAGCGCGGCGCCCGCATGGGCCGCAACCCGAAGACCGGCGAGGCCATTCAGATCAAGGCGAGCAAGACGATCCGCTTCAAGGCGTCGAAGACCGTCAAGGACAAGGTCAACAAGCGCTAAGGCCTTTTCCGCCCGCGGGCACGTCCCGCGGCGCTGAAACGATCGAGCTTCCATCCGGGCGCGATCCCCTTGACCGGGGGGTTGCGTCCGGATTGCTTTTGCGCGGGCCTTCGCTTGCAGCGCCCTGTCGTCTATCATCGCGGCAGGGGAGAAACGCACAATGAATCAATTCAAATTCCTGGCCGCGGCCGCCCTAGGGCTGTCGCTGGCGGCCGGGGCCGCCCAAGCGCGCATCGTCGAGCTGAAAATCGTAAAGACCGAGCCGCTGGCGGGTGGCGCCGTGTTCGGCGCCGCCGGCGCCTATGAGCGCGTAACCGGCACGGCCCTGGGCGAGCTCGACCCGCTGGACCCGCGCAACGCCGGCATCGTCAACCTGGACAAGGCGCCGCTGAACGCCAACGGCCGGGTCGGCTACGAGGTCGAGTTCTTCCTGCTGCGCCCGGCCAGCCCCGCCGCCGGCAACCACAAGATCCTGTTCGAGGTCACCAATCGCGGGCGCAAATTTCTGTTCAACTGGCTGATGGACGCGCCGCCCGCCTCCGCCGGCACCCTGGACGCGGTGAAAGAGGCCAAGGACGCGGGCAACGGATTGTTCCTGAAGCTGGGCTACACGATCCTGTGGACCGGCTGGGACCCCGACGCGCCCAAGGCCAACGGCGGCATGGTCATCAAGGTGCCCGCGGCGATGGCCGGCCAAGCGCCGATCGTGCGCACGATCCGCGACGAGCTGGTGTCGGGCACGCGCGGGCCCGAAGTCCAGTCCTTCAAGCTCAGCTACGAGGCCGCGAGCCTGGACAAGGCGCTGTCCAGCCTAACCTTGCGCCGGCACGAGGGCGACAAGCCCGCCGCCGTCGCCGCCGACGCCTGGGCGTTCGCCGACCCGCGCACCATCAAGCTGCTGCCCGAGGGCGCCAAGCCCGCGCCCGGTGCTATCTACGACCTGCGCTACCCGGCGAAGAATCCCTGGGTGCTGGGCATCGGCTTCGCGGCGACGCGCGACCTGGTGTCGTTCCTCAGGCGCGATGACAAGGACCGCGCCGGCACGCCCAACCCGGCGGGGCCTGGAATCCAGACCGCGCTGGCGGTGGGTATTTCGCAAAGCGGCCGGTATTTGCGCGACTTCATCGGCCAGGGCTTCAATCGCGACGAAGGCAACCGGCGCGTGTTCGACGGCGTGCTGTCGCACATCGCCGGGGTGGGGGGCGTGTTCCTGAACGCCGAATTCGGCCAGCCCGCGCGCACCAACACGCAGCACGAGGATCATTTCTATCCCGAAAACGCGTTTCCGTTTTCTTCGGCGCGCACCACCGATCCGGTCAGCGGACGGGCGGGCACGCTGCTGCGCGGCGACCGTTTCGATCCCAAGCTGATCGAGACCAACACCTCGACCGAGTATTGGCAGAAGGGCGCGTCGCTGCTGCACACCGATCCGCGCGGCCAGAAGGACCTGCTGCTGCCGCCGAACACGCGCGTTTACCTGATCGCGGGCACGCAGCATGGCGGGCATTTCGGCAGCGGCACGGCGCCGGGCCCCTGCGCCAATCCGCGCAACCCGCACAGCGCCGGCCCGCCCCTGCGCGCGCTGATCGCGGCGCTGGACAGATGGGTGACGGCGAACGAGGCGCCGCCGCCCAGCATGATGCCGCGGCTCGCCGACGGCACGCTGGTCGAGCCGGCCGCGACCGGCTTCCCCGCCGTTCCCGGCGCCGCGGTGGCGAAATCGGGCAACGAGATCGCGCCCTATGGCGATTGGGTGGCGCCGCGCGCGGACAAGGCCAAAGCCTATCGCCCGCTGGTGGCTAGGGTCGATGCCGACGGCAACGAGACGGTGGGCATCCGCACGCCCGACATCGCCGTGCCGCTGGGCAGCTATACCGGGTGGAATCTGTACAAGGAGCCGTTCCCTTCCGGCGCCTTGTGCGACCGCGACGGCAGCTTCCTGGCCTTCGCCCGCACCAAGGCCGAGCGCGAGGCCAAGGGCGATCCGCGCCGCTCGCTGGAAGAGCGCTACCCCACCCACCAGGATTATGTGATGGCCGTCGAGGCGGCGGCGAACGAGCTGGTGCGCGCGAAGCTGCTGTTGGCCGAGGACGCGGCGCGGTACGTCGCCGCCGCCAAGGCGCGCGATCCACTGAAGCAGTAACCCCACGGAGGATGGATCATGGCCGCGGAACCGTTCCGCCTGGGCTTTACGCACGACTGCATCAAGCCGGACGGCAAGCCGGCCTTCGACCCCGTCGTGCTGGAGAAGCTGAAGCAGGCGGCGCCCGGCGTCGCGTTCGAATTCATGGATGCGGCCACGCCGGCGATCACGCCCGACCAGGCGCAGCGCTACGACGCCGTCGTGACCATGCGCCCGGCGACCGACCGCGCCTCGGTTTCGGGCGCTAACCGGCGCTTGAAGCTGGTGTCGCGCTTCGGCGTCGGCTTCGACAATGTCGATGTCGCCGCCTGCACCGAGGCCGGGGTGATCGTCGCCAACACGCCCGAGGCGGTGCGCCGGCCCGTCGCCACCATCATCCTCGGCTTCGTCATGGCGCTGTCGCTGAAAATGTTCAAGCTCGACCGCCTGACGCGCGATGGCCGCTGGGCCGAGCGCCACGACGACATGGGCGTGGGGCTGGTGGGCAAGACCTTCGGCGCGTTCGGCGCGGGCAGCATCGGCAGCGAGGCGTTCCGGCTGTTGCAGCCCTTGGGCATGCGGCTGATCGCTTGCGATCCTTACGCCAAGCCCGAGGCGATGAAGCAGTTGGGCGTGACGCTGGTGGATAAGGACACGCTGCTGAGGGAGGCCGATTTCGTCAGCATCTCCACGCCGCTGACGCCCGAGACCACCAAGCTGGTGGGCGAGCGCGAATTGAAGCTGATGAAGCCCACCGCCTTTCTCATCAACACCTCGCGCGGGCAGACCGTGGACGAAAAGGCGCTCTATGCGGCGCTGAAGGACCGGCGCATATCAGGTGCCGCGCTCGACGTGTTCGAGCAGGAGCCGACGCCGCCGGACAACCCGATCCTCAAGCTCGACAACGCGATCGTGACGCCGCATTCGCTGTGCCATACCGACGAATGCTTCCGCGACATCGCCGCGAGCGCCATCGGCGCCGCCTTGTCGCTGGCGCGGGGCGAGCGCCCGCGCTTCGTGGTCAATCCCGAGGTGCTGAAGCACCCCGATCTCGCCGCCTATATGCAGGCGCGCAAGGGAAACTAGGCGTCGCAAAACAGCAAAGGCCCAGCCCTATATCGGGCTGGACCTTTCGTGGTCGGTTGGCGGCTGGTACCGCGATCTACCTTGCCATCGCGTCGGCAGCCTTTACGGCGGTCATGCAGCCCGCTTCGTCCTTCTTCGCCATTGCTGCCTCGGCTTCCTTGATCTTCACGTTGGCCGAGTCCTTGTTGCTCTTCTTTGTGTCGGGCAATTTTGCGACAGTTTCCTTGACCTTCTTCAGGTCATCCGCACACGCAGCGAACACCGGATTGGCTGCGAACGAGAACGCCACGATCGTCGCGGCAGCTAAGATCAGTTTTTTCATCGGTGTATCCTCCCCATGTAATCGACGGCCTATGGAACGACTTGCGTCTATTTTCGTCAAGCCGCCGGTATCCCGGCCTTGATCAAGCCCTCGCGCAAGTGCTGAAGATCCGGCTCGTTCGCGTAATGCATGGTCTTGAGAAATTTCTCCAGATCGAATCCGGGATCCAGTTCACGCAGCCGGGCCACATGCGCGGCCGCCGCCGTCCGGTCGCCGAGGCAGCCATAGCAGGCGGCGACAAAGGCATGCGGCATCACGTCCATCGCCGAAAGATGCATGAAGGCCTCGATCGACTTGCCGTATTGCCGGGCTGTGAAATGCGCCCTGCCGAGATGGCTCCAGAACCGCGCGGGATGGTGCGGGTTCAGTTGCATCGCCTTCTGAATCCACTCGATGCCCTCTTCGGGGCGGCCCAGCCAAGTGAGGAGTTCGCCCATCTGGACCACGACCAGGTCGTAGTTCGGGTTCAGCGCCAGCGCCCGCTCCTGGTGGTAGCGCGCACGGTTCAGATCTTTGCGGGCGATGTTGACCGCGGCGAGGATGCGGTGCACGTCGGCGTCGTTGTCGTCGAGGGAGAGCGCCTTTTGCAGCTCGACGGCAATATCCGCGAAGGTAGCGTCCTTGTCCGCGCACCAGCCATAGCCCCAGGACTGACCCAGAATGCAGCCGCGCCAGGCATGGGCATGGGCGTAATCGGGGTCGAGCTCCACCGCCCGGTCGATCAGCTTCAGCGCCTGCGTATTGTCCTCGCGGGTGCCGCGGTGGTGCAGCACCTTGGCGGCCAGTACGCATTCATAGGCGGCCATGCTGGAGGGTTTCTTGCGCGCCAGCTGGTCGTGCTGCGCCGCCTCGAGCCTGCCGGGCAGGGTGGCGACGATCGCCGCCGTCACCTCGTCCTGGATGGCGAAGATGTCGTCGAGCTTGCGGTCGTATCGCTCGGCCCAGATATGGGCGTCGCTCGCGGTGTCAATCAGCTGGACCGTGACCCGCAGCCGGTCGCCCGCCTTGCGCACGCTGCCTTCCACCAGATATTGCGCGCCGAGTTTTTGCGCCACCTCGCGGAGATTCACCGCCTGGCCCTTGTAGACGAAGGTCGACGTGCGCGAGATCACGAACAGCTCGCGGCGGCGGCTGAGCTCGGTCAGGATGTCCTCGGTCAACCCGTCGACGAAGAATTCCTGCTCCGGATCGCCGCTCATGTTGGCAAAGGGCAGCACCGCGACCGTGGGCTTGACCGCGGCGCGCTTCTGGGCGGTCTGGTTTTCGCCGTGCGCGGCCTTCTGCTCCGGCGATTCGATAACGGCCCGATAGACGCGCACCGGGCGGCTGATGTTCTTCAGCGACTTCTCGCCCAGATCGTCGAAGGCGACATCCATCCGGCCGGCCACCTGATCGTAGACTTGCCCGGTCACGCAGACGCCGCCGACCTCGGCAAGCTGCTCCAGCCGCGCGGCGATGTTCACCCCGTCGCCATAGATATCGTCCTGATCGAAGATGATATCGCCGAGATTGATGCCGATGCGGAACTGGATGCGCCGCTCTTCCGGCACGTCCGAGTTGCGCCGGCGCATACGCTCCTGCACCTCGACGGCGCATCTGACCGCGTCGGCGACGCTCTGGAATTCGACCAGCATCCCGTCGCCGGTGGTCTTGATGAGCCGTCCCTGGTTTTTGGCGATGGCCGGATCGATCAGTTCGATCCGGTGCGTGCGCAGCCGCGCAAGCGTACCCTGCTCATCCGCCTCCATCAGCCGGCTGTAGCCCGCCATGTCGGCGGCCAGAACCGCAGCGAGTCTGCGTTCCATGCATCCCCCTCTTGAGGGACTCTAGATCATGATGGCGTACGGAAGCTATGCATAATGCACGATGGGTTGTCGCCCTTCGGCCTTACGCCGCCGCGCGCCTTGCTTGGACCGCGAACGGGCTGAGACCGAGCCACGTCTGCATTTTGCCCGCGATGCCGCGATCCCCCGTCAGCGCGACTTTCCCGCTCTCTTTCTCGACGGTCGTGAGCCCCATCCAGATCGCCGTCATGGTGCGCAGGTCGGTCGAGACATAGAGGTCGATATCGAATCCCGGATCGACCGAGCAAAGATCCACCTCGCCCTGCGGTTCGACCACCAGCCACCAGGACCGCGTCGCCGCCGGCAGGTCGCGGTAAAGAAACTGTATCACCGTGCGCCGGTCGGGCAGCGGCGACGGGTCGAGGTTGCGCCGCATGTCCCACATGAGCAATGAAGGGTCGAGGTTCTTGAGGGTCTGGCGCGAGTCGATCCATTTATGCCCCCAGATCCCCATCGCCTCGACCACCGGGCGCAGCGCCCTGCCGGACTCGGTCATGCGGTATTCGAACACGCCTTTTTCCGACTTGAGCGCCTTTCGCTCGACGACGCCGGCCGCCTCGAGCTCCTTGAGGCGCTGCGACAGAAGCGTCGGGGACATCTTCGGAACGCCGCGGCGCAGATCGTTGAAACGCGTCGATCCCGCGACCAGCTCGCGCAGCAGCAGCATGGTCCAGCGCGTGCACAGCAACTCGGCCGCCATGGCGACGGGACAGAACTGCTTGTATCCGGGCTGCGTCATTTTTTCGCCCTCCGCTCGATTGCGGCGGGACCTTAGGCGCTAGCGTGCCGCGCAACCAGTACAAAATCTGTACCGGCCGGCTACAGTTTCTGGACTGGCGCGTTCCGGCGTTGTTTTGCGAGGTTGCGGCCACGTGCAGGGCACAAACGGTGCCGAACAACCCACGACAGGAGATAACGACAATGACGGTTTATTTGATCGCGGACATCAAGGTGACCGACGGCGGATGGGTGCCGGAATACGCGACGTCGGTGCACGAGCTCGTGCACAAGCATGGCGGCAAGTACCTGTCGCGCAGCGGGAACGTGAAGACGCTGGAGGGCAAGCCGCTGGACACCACCCTGATCGCGCTTCTGTCGTTTCCGTCGGCGGAAGCGGTCGCGGCCTTCGCCACCGATCCCAACTACGCGCCTTACGCCGCGGCCCGGAAGAAGGGCAGCGACAGCCGCTTCCAGCTGATCGACGATACCGACGTGGCCGGAACGATTTCCTATCTGCGCAAAGGCTGAAGAACCGGCGGAAATCGGCATAAGCCGGCGGCGGGTCGCTGGCAGGGGATCATCGCCCCCGTGGGCTGAACCCGCGGCGCGGTCCGGGGATAGGAGGACTTTCCAGCATCGGGTTGGAGTCCGGCTTGACCTGGCCGCGCTGGAGGGGTGCAGTCTCGCGGACATGAGCATCCAACCGACCCGCCGCCGCCTGCTGCGAGCCGCGGCGGCCCTGCCGCTGGCGGCTTCGGCATGGCCGGCCTGGGGCGCGCAGCGCCGTGAATTTTCGCTGGTGGCAAAACCCGGCGCAGTGAAGCTGGTGGGCGACGCCAACCCGGCGACGCCGGTGTGGAGCTTCGGCGGCACCGTGCCCGGCCCGGCGATCCGCGTGCGCCGGGGCGATATGCTCAGCGTCGCCGTGAAAAACGACTTGCCGCAGGAAACCACGGTGCATTGGCACGGCATCCGCCTGCCCAACGCGATGGATGGCGTGCCGCATCTGACGCAGAAGCCGATCGGCCCGGGCGAGACATTCACCTACGAGTTCACGCCGCCCGACGCCGGCACCTACTGGTATCACCCCCATGCGCGCAGCTTCGAGCAGGTGCCGCGCGGCCTGCATGGCGCCTTGATCGTCGAGGAGACCGACCCGCCCAAAGTGGATCGCGACGAGCTATGGGTGCTGGCGGATTGGCGCCTGGATAAGGACGCCAGGCTGGTCGCCGATTTCGGCAATTTCCGCGACCTGAGCCACGACGGCAGGCTCGGCAACACCGTCACGATCAACGGCCGTGAGATCGACGCGTGGCCCTTGCGCGCGGGCGAGCGCGTGCGCCTGCGCTTGGTCAACGCCTGCTCGGCGCGCATCTTCGCTCTGGAGTTCAAGGATCACCGCCCCGTGGTGATCGCGCTCGATGGACAGCCGGTGAGCCCGCGCGAACCCGAGGGCGGCCGCATAGTGCTGGGTCCGGCCGAGCGCGTGGACATCATCCTCGATGCGATCGGCAAGCCGGGACAGCGCTCCGGCGTGATCGACGTAGAGACGCCCGGCCGTGCCTACCGCCTGGTCGACCTGGTCTACGGCGCGACGCCGTTCAGCGATGCCGCCTTTCCGCCGCCGCCTTCCCTACAGGCCAATGCCCTGCCCGAGCCCGACCTGGCCAAGGCCGCGCGGCACCGCATCGCCTTCACCGGCGGGATGATGGGCGGGCCGTTCGAGGCCGCGCTCGACGGGCAGATGCTCGACCCGCGCGCCCTCGCGCAGCGCGGCAAGTTCTGGGCGGTCAACGGCGTCGCCGGCAGCGACCATGCGGCCGGGCATCACATGAAGCCGATGCTGACCCTGAAGCGCGGAACGCATTGCGTGCTGGAGCTGGCCAACGACACGGTGTGGAGCCACCCGATCCACCTGCACGGCCATTCGTTCCGCGTCGTCGCGCGCGCCGGAACGCCCTTGCCGGTCAAGGATTGGCGCGACACGGTGCTGATGGCGCCGCACGAGAACCTGGACATCGCCTTCGTCGCGGACAACCCGGGCGACTGGATGTTCCACTGCCACATCCTGGATCACCAGCAGGGCGGCATGATGGCGCATATCAAGGTGGCGTGAGGCGGGCGGGCGGGCGCCCGCCGCTTATTTCTCCGCCAGCCAGACCGCCGCCAGGTCCTGGTTCAAATAGTGGCTGGGCGACATTTTCCAGCCCTTGATGCGCTTGTCGTACGCCACGATGCGATGCCACCACACCACCGGAACGGTATAGCCTTGCGTGATCGCGCGCGTTTCGAAGGCGCGGATATGCTTGGCGCGGTCGGCTTCGCTGGTCGCGCGCTTCTGCTTCTCGAACAGGTCGTCCAGCTCGCGGTCGATCGCTTGGCTGACGTTGACCGGCGACTTGTCGTTCGAGACGTAGAGGCGCAGCTGCGTGTCGGGCTGGTCGGTGTCGTAGCAATTGGCGTCCAGCACCACGTCGAAATTGCCCTCGATCATCGCCTTCTTCTGCTGCGCCACGTCCTTGGGGGCCAGCTCCACCGCCACGCCGATCTGGCGCCATTGGTCCACCAGGAAGATGCCCACCGGCTCGTACGGCATCGGCACGCTGCGGCTGAGCAACGTGAATTTCAGGTCTTTCACCCCCGCTTCCGCGAGCAGCTTCTTGGCCTCTTCCTTGGCCGCCGCCCCGTCGCGCCCGAAGCCCGGCAGCTTGACCAGCTCGGCCTCCGTCATTGCCAGCGGGTAGCCCGGCCGCAAGGGGCCGCCCACCGCACGCACGAAGGCGGTGCGCGACAGGTTCTCCGCGCCCTTCCAGCGGTCGACCGCCATCGACAGCGCCCGGCGCACGCGGATGTCGGACCAGGGCTGGCGCTTGGTGTTGAAGAACAGGTCGAACTTGCACAGCCAAGGCGTCTCCTCGACCTTCAGCTTGTCGCCGGTGGTTTGCTTCAGGCGGTCGCGTTCGGCCGGCGACAGGCCGCGGAACTCGGCCATGATCTGCCCGCCCTGCAGCGCGTTGATCATCGGCGCGCCCTTGATGAACACGATGCGATAGCCGTCGAGATAGGGCTTGCCCTTGTCGAAATAGTTTTCGTTGCGCTGGCCCACCCAGTGCGAGCCCTTGACGTGCTCGACGAACTTGAACGGGCCGGTGCCCATGATCCGGTTCTTCGGGTATTCCGGGTCGGATTTCAGCTTGGCCGCCGACAGCACGCAGTTCCAGGGGCTGGCGAAATTGCCGAGCATCGAGGCGGCGGGCTTGCTGAGCTTGAACACCACGGTCGATGCGTCGGGTGTTTCGATCGCGGCGATGTCCGCGTAGTCGGCCTTGCGCACCGACACCGCGCCGGCTTGCGGATCGCGGATGCGCTCGAACGTGGCCTTCACGTCCTCCGCCGTCAGGACGGAGCCGTCGTGGAACTTGACGCCGGCCCTGAGCTTGAAGGTATAGGTGAGGCCGTCGGGCGAGACGGTCCAGGACTGCGCCAGGCCGCCGGTCACCCGCGGGTACTTGTCGGGATCGAATTTGAGCAGCGTGGAGTAATGCGTGCTCAGGGTCTGCATCGCCACGAACGTGGTGGTGCCCATGCAGTCGTAATTAGGCGGATCGGAATTGACCGCGAAGATCAGCGTGCCGCCCTTTTTCGGCGCTTCCTGCGCTAGAGCCGCGCCGCCGCCGCATGCCGCCGCGGCGCAGACGGCCACAGCCAACGCGATGCGGAACGATCCCGTGTGCATGGACATAGTTTCCTCCCCTACGGCCGCCGTTGACCGGCAGCACTTCATAGGCAGGCAGTATAGGCGGGAATTCGGGTGGGGCTAAGTGGGGATATTGCCTATGCCGTCCCGGTTAGTTTTTGGACAGGACGTAGTTGGTGTATTTGATGCCGCTGCGGCGCGGCGCTTCCGGATCGGCCTCCAGCGGAATATGCAGGTCCCGTGCAACCTCCAGGAACCGCGCCTCGGGAGCGAAAAGAATTACCGCGACCACGCCGTCGGTATGGAGCTGAATGAAGCGCTGCGGGCGTCCAAGACCGGCGAGAACGCCATTGAGTCCGTTCAGCACGCCGCGCAAATCGTAGTATCGTCCGGCATGTTCGGTGGCGAAGGCATAGCCGCGACCGCCATGAGTGAAGCGGACTTCGCTGCCGCCGTCCGGCCCTTGCCCGGCGACCTGCGACACGTCTTCAAGCACGAAATCGTCTGTCGCGATATTTCCAAGCCACTGCACCAGGTCAACGTGGTCGGCTGGGGAGTCGCCCGTCTTGCAATCGAACGCGGTCAAACGGCCGAGCGAACCGATCATGTCCCAAAGAATCGGCGAAGCGTCCCGGTCCTCGACCCAATCGGATTCGTATCGCGCCAGCTTCTCTTTGCTCGGCATCGGTATGACGCCGGCCGCCGCCAGCCGCTTCGCCACATCCCCCGGCCGGATACCATTGATAAACCAATGCATGCTCATGGCCGCGTTACGGTCGACGCGCGCCGCCGCGGCTTCCAGGATCGCCCGCGTCTCGCCACCGACGGCCATGACGGCATTGACGAGGGCCTCGATCGTTTCGACGTATTTCTCGGTATCGAGCGCCGCCGCGAGCGCGCCCAGCACGCCGGCCGAGGCGGTTCCCCCGGCAAGCTTCGCCAAGCCTTCGGCGGCGGCCTTGCGAAGATCGCTGTCGCTCAACGCATCGCAAAGACGCTCGATGCCAGCCGCGCCTTCCAGTTTCGCGAGGCGCTTGAGCGCGCTTCCGCGTGCCCAGGGTTGCAGCTTGGACCGGATCGCCTGCGCTAGAAGTGCCTGCTCATCGGCGGGGCCGGCGGCGGCGATCGCGGCGAGGCAGGACGAAACATAATTGGCGATAGAGTTGTCATCCTCATCCAGGCAGGCGCGCACGTATCTCATGGCGATACGGCAGGCGTCGTTCCGGGCGCCGGGATCGGCATGCTCGCCGAACTCCTTCAATGCGTGGGTAAGGTGGTAGACGTCGCGGTCGCCCAAGCCCGCCTGGAACAATCGTTTTTCGATGACGGCCAGTTCGTCTTTCCAGCTCATGGCTTGCTCGCCTTGCGTGCGACAGATTGCGTGCCGGCAACGGGCCGCTTTTGCCGCGGCCATCGTGGAGGCAAGTATAGGCGGCAAGTACCGTCGGGCTGAATAGGTAATGCCGCCCAGCGCCGGAATCGAACCGGCGGTCCCGCCGGTCGCGTCACCCGGCGCTGGACCAGGCCTTGAAATGCTTGGCGGTGCCTGCATCGGCGGGGAAGAAGCACTCGATGCGGATTTCCTGCGCCGTCACGTCTTGCGGCGTGCCCAAGGTGGCGATCGTGGTGAAGAGCTTCAGCGATGTCGCGCCCTTGGCGAAATGGATCGAAAGCACCGGCTCGGGCGCAGCGCCGACGGGATGCATGTGCGACAGGCGCGGAACGCCGGGGTAGGCCGTCAACCGCCGCAACAGGGAAGCGGTTTCTTCCGTGCCGTCGGCGAGCGCGTCGGCTTGCACGCCGCGGATGAAATAGAGCGCGACGTCGTGCCAATTCTCGATCAGCGGGCGCAGTGCGTCGGGCGCCACGAGCGCGTCGGCAAGATTGATCGGCTGGGCCGGCTTGGGCGCTAGAATCGAAGCGCCGGTCAGGAACTCGACCAGGCGCTTGCCGCCCTGGTTGAGCCGCAACAGGTTCCAGCGCCGGTCAACGACGAAGGCCGGATAAGGTTCCTGCTGCGCCAGGATGAAGTCGAGCGCGCGGCCCACGGCCGCGAGGGCCGGCGCGTCGAGCGCGCTTTCCTGCCAGATCGGCGCATAGCCGGCGGCGCGCAGCAGCACATTCTGCTGGCGCAGGGGAAGATCGAGCGCCACGGCCAGGCGGCGCACCATCTCGCGGCTGGGGGCGTTGCGCCTGCGCTCCAAAAAGCTCAGATGCCGCTGCGAGATTTCGGCAGCACCGGCGAGTGCCAGCTGCGACATGCCGCGATGATCGCGCCACCATTTGAGCTGCGAGGCAAACCCGGCTTTCGCTTCCATTATTACCTGCCACGTAGTTGATCCGGCAAACGGCATGATCATGATGCGCGCCCTGAGGTCCGCAGGTAAAGGATTCGCGCGCCATCGACAAAAGATTTGCAGCCGGCGTGGCGGTTGTGTCTGTGGCCGTCGGCGGCGCGGCGGCGGCGATGCGCTGCCTGATCGGCGCGGCCAAGGCGTGCGCGGAGCGGCGGCGCCAGCAGCGGTTTCTCGCGGCGCTCGGCGAGCGCGCGCTGCGCGATATCGGACTCAGCCGCGGGCAGGTCCGGTTCGATTCCGAACCGCCGTTCATCGGCTGGAAGTGATCCATCGCAGCGAAAGGCGGGACTCCATGATTGAGTTGCTGGGGCCATTGGTCCTGTTCGCCGCGGCCATGTGCCTGACGCCGGGGCCGAACGTCGTCATGATCACGGCGTCGGCCGCGAATTTCGGTTTCCGCCGCGCCATCCCGCACATGCTGGGCATCACGCTGGGCTTCGGCTTTTTGGTCGTGGCGGCGGGGTTCGGCCTGGCCGGCCTGGTGCATGCCGAACCGCGCCTGCATGCGGCGCTGAAATACGCCGGCGCCGCCTATCTGCTTTATCTTGCCTGGCGCATCGCACGGGCCGACGCGGCCAGCGGCGACGCGACGCGCGCACGACCGATCGGCTTTTTCGAAGCGGCGCTGATGCAGTTGATCAACCCCAAGGGCTGGGTGATCGCGGTGGGCGCGCTCGCGGCCTACACCACCCTGGGCGGCGACGTGTTGCTGCAAACCTCGGTGATCGCGGGCGTCCTAGCGGGCGCGTGCCTGGCATCGGTCGTGCTATGGGCGGGGTTCGGCACGGCGATCGGACGCCTGCTCGGCAATCCGCGCGCGCGCAAGGCGTTCAACTGGTCGATGGCCGGCTTGCTGGTGCTGTCCCTCATCCCGGTGTTCTGGTGACGGCCGCGGATGAAGTGGAGCTTGCCCAGCGCCCCGCGACGCCCGGGCCGTCTTGGCCGGTTTGTTAAGTGCATATGAAGAAGTGGTGCCAGGGCCGGAATCGAACCAGCGACACCGTGATTTTCAGGCGCGACGAGGCGCACTAAATCGCCTCGCGCCGTGCTATACTGGTTTCATGGTCAAGACTCTGGAAAAAGCCATCGCCGAACTGTCGAACCTGCCGGCCGACGACCAGGAGCAGATCGGCCGCAAGCTGCTTTCGCACGTCGAAAAACTGCGGCAGCTTCGCGGTGAAATCGACAAGGGCGTCCAATCCCTCGATGCCGGCAAGGGGACGCATTTGGATATCGACCGGTTTCTCTCCGGTAAGCACAGCCGCGCATGACCGCCGGCCGGCGGCCGGTTCTATGGTCGCCGGAGTCGCTGGCGGATCTCGATGCCATTTGGGACTATTACGCCCGCGCCGCCGGCCGCGACGCGGCCGACAGGCTCGTGCGGGAGATCGGCGGTTTAGTTGAAACGATCGAGGCGCATCCGCTCGCAGGCCGATCCCGCGATGAGTTGCGGTCGGGCATCCGCTCGATCGCGGCCGGTGCGCATGTCGTGTTCTACCGCGTGGCCGATGACATCCCACAGATCGTCCGCGTGCTCGACGGCCGCCGCGATATAGATGAGATATTCGCGGACGGAAGCGAGGAAACGTGAGGCGGCGAAGATGGTGCCCAGGGCCGGAATCGAACCAGCGACACCGTGATTTTCAGTCACGTACAGGCCCAAAATATAGCAAAACATAAGAAACCATGTTTTTGAACGAAACTTAAAAATACCCTTGTATTTCCATTAGTTACCTACACACTGATGCACATAGTGCCTCTCCGATTGACATGGCCTTGGTGTAGCCCCACTGTAGCCCCGAGCAGGCAACGTGACAATCACACACGTGCTCCATGGCGACAACAAAGACACTCACCGATCGCGCGGTCCAAGCGCTGAAGCCGGCGTCGCCCGGCAAACGTTATACCGTCTACGACGCGCTCGTTCCCGGATTCGGTGTTCGCGTTACGGACAAAGGTAAGAGGACCTTTGTCGTATATCGGCGCATGGCAGGCGAGCCCCGCCCCATTCGCGTCGCGCTAGGTGCCTATCCTCCCACGTCTCTCGACGATGCGCGCAGGCGTGCTCGTGCCGCGTTGGAGGACCTTACTTTCGGCCGGCATCCCAAGGAGCGAGAGCTGGAGCGCCTCCAGGAGGAGGCTCGGCGGCGTCGGGATACTTTTGCAACCGTCGCCGAGGAATTTATTAAGCGCCACGTTTCGAAATTGCGAAGCGCGAAGGCGATGGAGGGCGCCATTCGCCGGGAGCTACTCGGACAGACATTCGTAAATGGTAAGTGGATAGATGACACAAAGGAGCGGCGGTGGCGTGAGCGGCCCATCACCGAGATATCGCGCCGGGATGTCGTAGAGCTTCTTGAAAAAATCATCGATGATGACCGGCCATATATGGCGCGAGTTGTGCTCGCCTACATTCGTAAGCTTTTCAACTGGTCGATAGGACGCGCGGTCTACGGCCTGGAGCACAGTCCGTGCGAACATGTCAGCGCAGGCGATCTCGGCGTTACCGCCAAGCTTCGCCAAGTAGTGCTTTCAAACGATCAAATTCGACTGGTCTGGCGGGCTACGGAATGGAAAATCAGAAAGGCAAAGGCCACCAAGGAAGTAGTATCCGGGACTGATGTTGAAGAGCTCGGCTATCCCTTCGCGCCCTTTGTCCGTATGCTGCTTTTCACTGGTCAACGCCGCAACGAGGTTGCACGCATGCGTTGGCAAGAGGTCGATCTCAAAGAAAAATTGTGGGTAATTCCGGCGGAGCGGATGAAGAGCGGACGCCCTCACGAAGTACCGCTACCTAAGCGTGTTGTCGAACTGCTTGAGGCGCTCCCTCGCTATACACGAAGTGACTATGTGTTCACCACCACTAGCGGCGAACGGCCCATTAGCGGCTTTGGTAAGGCCAAGAATCGCCTGGACCAAGCCATCGCCGAACTGCTCGTCAAACAGTCCAAAACCCGGGAGAAAGAAAAAAAGCTTCCGGGCTGGCGGCTCCATGACCTGCGCCGAACCGTTCGCACTCAATTGGGCGCCCTTCCCGTCCCTTATGAGGTCCGGGAGCTGGTCGTGGCTCATGTTCCGCCGACTCTGACTCGGACTTATGACCTGCACGATTACCGCGAAGAGAAGCGGCGGGCGCTGGAGCTGTGGGCCGATCGGTTACGCGGCATTGTCGAAAACGCACCCTAAGCCCGCAAAGGATTTCGTATGTACTGCTATGTGCACGTTGAACGGGTCCCTATTTGAGCCTATGCTCATCTATGCCTGCTAGCTGGTTTTCGGTGGGCATCGCGATGCTCCCTTTTGAGGGAGTGTCCGATGACACAGAGACTGGTTACAAAGAAGGAACTGAGATCGCTATTCGGTGTCCCGTACAGCTTCGCGCATATTGCGCGTCTTGAAGCCGCCGGCCAATTCCCTAAGCGGGTACGGCTGGGAGCTTGCAGGGTGGCGTGGTTGGCCGAAGAAGTGCAGCACTGGATAGACGAACGCGTCGCTACCCGCGACATGGCATCATCTCCTTCTTGAAGGGTAAGAGCCCCGGGGTCCAACCCGGGGCTTTTTTATGGCCAATGGGCGGTTTGGCGGTTGGACCGCCCAGGCGCACCGGTAGGCCTGAGGCGGAAATAGATAGCTAGCTCACGGCGCAATGAGTCGCCGAAGCTCATCAATGAGCGGTCGTTCGTTTCCTTGGAAGCTGGCTACAATTACGGCCAAGAATTTCCGGGGTCTGATTCGTTCGAGCACGACAGGGTGCCCGGCATGATCGGCCAGGAGAGCGAGGAAAGTCATTTGGGTACGACCGTTGCCCTCACGAAATGGGTGAATTGCATTGAGGGTTGCGAGGAAATGAGCCGCTTGGTTGGCAAATTCGTCACGGGCTAACTCACGCAAATACCGCCGTCGCTTGAGATCATTGAAGAGACTTCTCAACTCAAGTGCGATGTTTTCAGGATAACAGAAAGCACTGCCACCCTTGCTAAGGCGCACGGTTCGGAATTTTCCGGCCCAAGCATATACATCCTGAAATAGGTGCCGATGGATAGCCCGGTAATGGCGGGCACTCAATCGACCCTTGGGCAGGGGCTCGTCGGAGCGTTGGGCGGTGCTAACTGCTTCAAACTTATCGAGCGCTGCTTGAACGCGAAGACCGGGAATATTTTTAAGGACTGTCGTATCCGTATAGCAGTAGGGATCTGCTATGGCGTCATACATACTCAATAGCTAGCGGACATTTCCATATTTCTTGGCAATCAACCTGCGTCGTTCTGAGCCAGAAAGACGTTTGCGGTCAAATTCGTGAAAGTCTGCATCCATTGCCGCGGTTATTTGGATGCCTTCAATGGCGCTGATTTTCGCAAAGCCGTAGCGACCAATCGTAAAGGCCTTGGCGGCACGGTCTGCTGATTTGGTTCTCAAGATTTTCATGTATGAATATTACCACAAATGAGACTCTGTACACCAGTAACCCGCGGCACATGGATGAACGCCCCGCGGGATACCATGTGATTGCTTCACGATTCAGCGATTGCGGCGGGACAAACGGGCTGGCAACTGGGCACGTATGGTACCGATCATCGACCGACGACAGCTCGCCGACTGACCTCTCGCCGTCTTCCAAAATAGATAATCACAAGTAGCAGGCCCATTGACCGCACAACCTGCTTCGCTCACACTACCCCGTACGGTCCCGCGCCGCAGGCGCACTCAATAAAAGTAGTTCATGAACGGACCTCGGGGGAGGAACTTGCCGATGCAGCTAAAACTCAAGCGCTCGCAACGTTCGGGCGGACTCATGGGCGGCAAAGTGTTTTTCGGCCTTGATGCGCGCACAGACCTATCGAACGAAGAACAGGGCCTGGTCAAAAAGTACGGCCTCGGCAAGCTCGTGGTCTACGACAGCGAGGCGCGCAAGAAACATAACGAGTCGGCTTACGGTCATTTCGACGATGCCGCAAACACCCAAGGTGTCGGCTTTTCATCAGCCGGCCGCAGTTTGTGGAAGAACGCTCGCGGCATCGCGAGCGCTGCCATGATGGCGCTGTCCCTTCGCGTCACGGTCGATAGTTTGATGAGCGGTCAACACATCGAGTGTAAAGACCTCGATGAGCTGCTTGGCGCCGAGGCCGCGATCCTCGACGCTTGTAAGAGCCTCAAGGCCTATCTCGATACGGCATTGACCTTCGATGGCCGGGAGGAGGTCGTTGAGTTCTAAGCTTCCGCCGTTCCAACCGCCGTCTCCGTTTATCCCGTTCCTGCGTCGCTTCACCGACGAACGGGCGCGCGATCTGTCCGAGACGATTACGCTCTACAACGAGGTGCGTGCGGCGCACCTTGCATCGCTCTGGTCGCGGGACGACGCCATTGAGCGCGTCAACGGCTTCGTTGCCGAATGGGTCGGTAAGGTGGTCGGCCTTCCCGACGCGTCGATCCTGATGGAAGCGCTCGATCGTTGCCAGAAGGCAGTGCTTGCTCTCGAAACCACGATTTTCTCATTCCCGAAGATCGATTGGGACATCGCGATACTATCGCTCAAGGAGCAGGTCGATCTTCGCCGCTTTCTTCGGGCACAACAGCATTTTCTTGCGAACGACGATCGCGTCAGCGATCTTCTCACGACCGCCCTCGGCAACGTATTCGGCGGGTTGATCTCCGAGCTTCCCGCCATCCCAGAGAGCACGGACGATCCGGCATTGACGGTTCCACTCGTCACGCTCATGCGCGATCCGGGCGGCACCGTCGATAAGATCATCGGCACCCTCTTGAAGGAAGAGTTGGTGGACGCCGGGCTGTTCACGACCCTCCAAGAGCGCCTGTACGAAAATACGTGCATCGCGTCCGGCGTGCTGCCGGACAAGGAGCAGCGCAAGCCGCTCATCACAGCCGATGAATCCGAGCTTCCGCCGATCGAGCTGGTAGAGACCTATCTCAAGGGCACGCCCTTCGTCGATCTCTTTCTTGCGCCCGTTCCCTTCCACATCCCAATGTCAGCCCGCTTCCAGCACCACTGGATCGTCGCGCCGCCGGGTACTGGAAAGTCGACCGCGCTGCAATTTCTCCTCGCCCGCGACCTTGAACTTGTTGCCCGCAATGAAGCCTCGGTCGTCGTCATGGAGAGCAACCGCGACCTTATCAAAGCCGTCGAAGGGCTCAAGGTTTTTGCCCCAGGCGAGGCGCTCGATGGGAAGCTATTGAGCATCGATGCCGAAGATGTCGAGTGGCCGATCGCACTCAACCTGTTCGATGTCGGCATGGAGAATATGGACTCCTACTCGCCGGTCGATCGCGAGGCCCTGCACAATGCCGTCCTGTCGCTCTATGATTACATATTCAGCGCATTGCTCTCGGCGGAGATGACGAGCCGCCAAAACACGCTGTTCAATTTCACCATTCAGTTGCTCCTCAAAATCCCGTCAGCCACGCTCGATACGCTGATCGACCTCATGCAGCCGAACGGACTCAAGCAATTTGAGCAGTATCTGCCCGCACTCGATCACGACGCTCGGCGATTTTTTGATCTCAAGTTCAGCAGTCGGGAGTTCGACCGCACTAAAGAGCAAGTTGTCGACCGCCTGTTCGCAGTGAAGCGTATCCGAACGCTGTCCCGTATGTTTTCCGCGCCAAAATCCAAGTTGGATTTCTTCAAGGAGATGGGAAGCTCCAAGGTCATTCTCATCAATGTTCCGCAGAGCCTCTTGCAGGAAGACGGCGTGGAGATCGTCGGCCGGTTCTTTATTTCGATGATCTTGCTTGCCGCGCACAAACGGCAGCTCCTGCCGAAGGAGCAGCGGCTTCCATGTTTTGTCTACATCGACGAATGCCATGATTTCATCAAGCGCGACCCGAAAATTCCCGTCATCCTCGATCAGGCGCGCAAGCTCAATGTCGGGCTGATTCTGGCCCATCAGCGATTGCAGCAGCTTCAGCCCTATGTGCTCGATGCGCTCTATGGCGCGACAGCCATCAAGTTCGCGTCGCAAGTGAGCGACGCCGCCGCGCACGCGCTCGCACGCGATATGCGTACCACGCCGGATTTCATCCTCAACCAGCCGCCGTATCATTTTGCCGCTTACGTTCGCGGACTGACAGATACCGCGCTATCGATCGGGATTCCCGCGATTGACATGAATGCCGCCCCTCGCATGACCGAGGAAGAACGACGCATAGTCCGGCAACGCATCCGGGACAGATATGCCGTGCCCTTGGGGGCTGCTCAGCCGACCGCTGCGGCAAAACCGGAGCCCAAAGCAACATCTCCCGTGGACCCGGACAACATCGATACCGGAGCGGCGACGAAGTGGTAGCGCCGCACAAACTAGAAGACCATGAACTCACGGGCGGCGGTAGGGCATGTCCGGCGAGGTCAGGTTATGCTCATGCTCAACGCCCGGACTTTGCTGGCGCTGATCGGCTCTTTCGAGGAGTGCTATAAGCGGCTATTCGTTTCCTTCCCAGCATCTACATCCACATGTTGGAAAACGGGCTATGCGTCTCGCCCCTTGGCCGCCCTTCGAAGGGCTCACACCTAGCCACTGATCAATCTAGGCGCACGTTGGCTCGCCTCAGAAAAAGCGTTGGCTGGCAGCCTGTCCGGCAGTCTCAGGTGAAATTAGATCAGCGAGTTCATCAAGAAGTAGCTTTAGTTTGGCGTGATCTGCCCTCACCATGGCTCTTTCGATTGATGAACCAAAATGCCCCTCGCGGTAGAGCGTCGCGGCGCGCCCGCGAATCTCACGCGCAGCGCCGTCGCGCGCGTTCTGATCTGGAAGCCCGCCAGCCGCCATGCGCTTTGTGATCTCCGCCTTCAACCTCGGGATAGCCCCGTCAGCTTCCGCAAAAAGGGTCAGCACGGCAAGGCCATATACCGAGCGTTCGAGAACCGCCCAGCTGGACTCGACCTGCCCACCCTTGAACATCCATGAGACAAGAAGGTCCGCCACCTTCACCGCGATATCCGGGCAGTTTCGGTGATGCGCGTCAAGCGCCGCCTCAAAAAGCGTCTCGGTCATCCGAAAGGTCTCAATGAATGTCACCGTGTCTTTGTCGCCGGGGACGAAAGAGAGGACCGATATCAACCGAAGAGCGTGTTTACGCAACTTATCCTGGTTGTGCTGGACGCAGGCCGGAGCATTAGAAACGAAGATCAGCACGCCAGTCACGCTGCTAATCCAGTGGATCATGTCGAACGTGAATTGCGATTTCCTCTTGATCGCTTCTAGAAGGATTTCCTTTTCTGTCTGGTATAACCCGTCGGCCCATTCCTCGATGTTGTCGATGACCTGTCGTGCGTTCTTATCATCCGCTTTTGCTTTAGCGATGGCGTTGACGAGTTCTACGAGCAGTGTCGAAAGCGCCTGCGAGTTGGTGGCTGAGTAGTAGGGACCAAGGAATGTACTGTGCATACTCGTGAGCGGCGTATCCGGCACTGAGAGAAACAGCTTGGCGACCAACGCTATGCTGCCCCGGATTTCTTCGGCGGCGAATCGGACATCGCGTGAACGTGTGCGGAGGAGATCAAAGCTTAGCCGCGCTAGCTGTTCGACGCACGTCGATGTGACCGGGCGGTAACTCTCTCTTGCGACGCCGCAGCAGGCGATGAGCCCAAGTTTCTGGGTCAATGTGTGGATGGCGCTGGGGCCTTCAGCAGCGAGAAGAACGTGCGCGCATTGCCCCATTAGCCGCGTGCCCTCCATCAGGACGTCAGGCATGCTGTACGGTACGATGCGCTCGACTTCCGCCGTGAGATAGCCTGCGGCAAGATGAGCGTGGGTCTTGGAGGCGTCCAAGCTTCTATAGTCAATGGCAGCATAGATATTGACCAAGGCGACGAATGCATTCAGCGTCTGCTCAATCTGCTGCTCGTCCCCACGCGAAATTCCGATGCGGGCCGTCTGCCGCAGATGCTCAAGAGTATCGTTGATAAAGCTGTCCGATGTGAGTGGGTTGTCGAGTATGATCTGGTAGGTGAAGAAGGTCTTTCCCTTTGCTTCAACATAGGCCGCATTGATCGCAATGATCGCGTTGAAGGCGGCGGCGCTCACATCATGGTCACCCTGCTCGGCATAACGGCGAGCGAAGGAGACGGCGTAGCGGACCGCCAGTTTCGAGCTGTCCGTCCAGTGCGCATTTGCCCGGAAATAGGCGAGCCGCGCCAGATCATGTTTTGGGGCGAAGGCGTCATTGTGATCGCCATGCTGAGGATTCGGATCAGACAAAAGCGGTGCGGCGCGCTTTGCCCGATGCACCCAAGCCCGAAATTCTCGACGCGTCCCCGCGACTACGAGTCTGAGCTGCCGGAGCGGGTTAACGAGGACGAGCGCGCGACGGTAACCATAGAGGAACAGAATCAGGATTAGCGTAGTCGCCCAGAAAGCTCCAAAGGTGGCACTGCCAATCAGGCTCGTACTTGGCACTAGCGATAGCGCTGCGACGAACACCGCCAGTAGAAAGGTTGCTGCAAAGGTACTGAGAAGACGCCGGTCGGTGCTGAGCCGCCGAAACAGGCCGTGCGGCATGCGCTCGACATTGACTTGCATCGAAAACAAGACGAGCGAAGAGACGATGGCGGCGGCTCCGAGCAGTGCGCCGCCCAGTGTCTGGAATAGCGAGCGCAGCCCCTGTACTCGTTCTTCGGTGGTGAACAAGGATTCGAGGCAGACCTGCAAGGCAGGAATCCAGAACGCGGTGACAACGAGTAGAGCCAGCAGGAGGATCGCCGCCGCGATTGCGCCGTGCCGAGAAATCCAAATTAGCGTTCGATAACGTACATGATAAAGTCGGTGCCAAAGAAGCGCTTCTCTCCGTCGGTGGGGTCTTAGCAGCTGGCGCAGCCGTTGCCTTAGACTCCGCCGCGCGCGATGCAGGGCTACGCGCACTATCCGGGCATGCCAAGTCAGCCACGATCTGATTCGCCCGTCTCTCTCCATCACGTTCACAATGCTTTCCTTTGTCATCCAATGCCCAAGTAGGACTCTACATCCGATTCATTCGCTTGGTCTCGCTCGGCCCTCGCCCGGCGGGTAGCAATATGACTTCGCAAGACTCGCCGGATCGTCGCTGGCTTCTGTCCACGCGGATCGGAGGTCTGCTAAGGGTCACGGCCAGCCCATTCTCCAAGCACAATCAAGGTCTACGTTGCGTCGTTTAGTGGGCCTTCCGGTTTTATTGCGCGCCTATGAGGCCACATACTAGCTATAAAAAAGAAGCCCCGCATGACGCGGGGCTTAGTGTCTCGGTGGGCCGCACTATAGGCCTCAGTAATCCTCCGCGAGCATGATGGTCATGACGCGAGTGGTCTTCGCCGGGTCGCTTGGATCGTCGGACCCGTAGCGAACATCCTGGTCGTAGTAGTCGATCTTCCAAAAGAACTTCTGTCCGGCGAGATCGAAGCTTCCGAAGTCGTGCTCTCCGTGAGGATCGTTGTCCTCGGTGAAATCCTTGAACGACCGGACGGCGAGAAGCGCAGCGGTTTTCACGTCAATGGGAAGTTCATTCACGCTCGCTGTCATCACGACTTTTCCGCCGATGAAGGTGCTGCGGAAGCTATCATTGAGAACAGCGATCTTGTTCGACGGAGCCTTTCTTGCCGATCCAGAAGGGACATGAGGCGGAGTCCTGTGGCGATTTGAAAGAGCATCGTCTGCCATGTCTTACTCCTTCGCATAGCGGGAATGCCGGACCATTCCGACACTCCCGAGCACGAGGGAGCCGCACGCTACTCAGGCGGCTTGCCTTCACCTCCAGCCGCATTCTGAAAGAATGTCAGCACAAGCGCCGCTGCATCGAAGAGCCCCATGCGGGCGTCTTCGGTCATCCAGGGCTTTCGGGGTGGCGGCACATAGCGTTCGAATACCGGAATGTGCTTCGCGATCGTTTCGGCAATGGCGTGCTTGCTTGCCGATCCCAAGTAGCTGAAAGCGAGACGTACACGGGCGCGGGAGTAGGTACGGACGGGAATGTCATTCAGCTCGGCCAATTTAAGAATCGCCGCGTTGAGAGTCGTGATCCGCCGCGAGCGCCGCGTGCCAGTCGACAAGGTATCCTGAAGCACCAGCACATCGGGTTCATGGCGGGCGAACAGGCTGGCGATAATCTGGAGACACCGATCATTTCTGTCCCGTCCGCGCACGGCGGTCACGCCCCAATCAACCGGGGAGAGCGATCCTTCGAACAGCACGAATGCGAAGCCGCTTGTGTTCGGATAAATAGCAAGCACCAGTTTGTATCGCCTCAACGTGTTCATATGCGTGTATTGCCATCGCTCCTCCGCTTTGCTCGTGCAAACATCTGCTCCAGGAAGTCGAGCTTCATCTGCGCTGTCTTAGAACGATTACCTTGCAAGCGTTCGTAAAGGTCATATGCGCGCGCCAAGACCCCGTGTTCGACCTCTGCAAAGAGCGCCGGAAAGAACTCAGCGGCATCCGTGCCGAACACGATGTGCAAGGCGAAAGCAGCCGCGAGGCTCGGCCGGCGCCTCCCATGCTCCAGGCGAGAGACGACCGTGCGGCTCTTGGCGCCGATGATGAAGGCAAGCTCCTTTTGGGTGAATCCCCAGCGCCGCCGCTGTGGGCGTAGATAGTAACGAAGTCTTTTGTCCATAAATGTGTGTTGCCGGCCGCGACAGCTCGGCGGACACGTGCGCAAGGTTCGTTGAAAATCAACAAATGCAATAGGAGTGAAAACGTGCCAATTCGGCACGTTTCAATCGCCATCGCGACGGTCACGCCAAAACGCTGCTTGTCGGGTGGACTTGGGGATGTGGGGACGTAGTTATACAAATAAAAAGCGGATGGCAGCGAGGGAAACCCACTAATGTTTCCCGCCATCCGAATGAATCGGGGGGACCGTTATGAAGTCCCCGAAGTCCCCACGTCCCCCGATTGTACCGCGGCGGCAACATCGGCGAGCGAATCGATCCCGTAGCGTGTGCATAACAGCTCGATTTTCGTGCGCTCGCTCACCGGCACGACATAAACACCGTGGCTCTTGTAGGTCTGGAGGTTGAGGCGTTTGCGAAGAATGCCGCCGACCCAGCGGTTTGTGATTGGACGGTCATACTCCACGCCGTATCGTTCGATTAGCCCTGCGGTCACGTCACCTACGGCGATGACGGGACGATCGGTGCCCGCCATGAGGTCAGCGAGAATCTCCAGCACCTGCGCTTCCGCGAGGAGCCCGCGCTCAGCGACAAGGTTGGCTTGAGCGTCGAGCGCCACGGATCGTAGTTCCACACGGAGGTTGGGATCGCTGATGACGCTTAAAAGCGGTAATAGAATTTGGTTGAAGCGCGGTTCGAGCAGCGGATCGACTAGGCTGGCATCGAGCTTAATATCGAACCTTCGGTGAAACCGATACAGCAACAGCTTGTTGCGTAGCTCGCGTGCCTCGTCCGCAAACGTCACCGGCAGGTTGATTGGGATATCGTGTCGCAAGCGCCTTCCGCCCATTTGTTCCGTGATGAAACGGCTCTCCAAGCCCTTGTCCTCATAGCTGCTGCGGGTGGCCACGATCTTCGGGCCGAAGACTTGGAACGCTTGCGGGTTGAACTCACGCTGGCGGTTCATCATGGTGCGGAGCACCGGCATACCGCGCACGTTGCCGTTGTTGAGGATTTTAACGATCTGCGCCCGCTCGTCGCTGAAGCGAAAATCCGCTTCGTCGAAAATGAGCGTCCCTCGAAAGGCGTCGAGTGTATGGAAGATCGGCGATACGGTCGATGCCCCGCTCGCGAAGAATGGCTTGTAGCACAGCGATCCGATCGTTAGGAGCGTTCGTGTTTTGCCGGTGCCGAAGTCTCCGCGCAAGCGCAGATATGGCAGATCGTTGAAGGCATCATACAGCCATGTGAGGAGTACGTAGTAGGTCGCGACTTTTTCGAAAGTGGGGCTGAGATCGACATAGCGATGGATGAAGCTCTGGATGTCTGCGAGGAGCTCTTTTTCGCTTCCATAAATTCCCGGCTCGGAAGGCAGGAGTACGACATCGTTCTTGATGAGGTTGTTTCCGGAAGAAAATGGAACGAGCCGTTCTCCGTGTGTCGTTTCGAATTCTTGCTCGATCGTCCATTTCCCGTTCCTACAGACGGCAAAAGCCGTGGTTCGCTCCACAGGATGATACAGCAGCTCAACGAGAGTGCCGTCAGGAAAGCACCGCGAAACCGCAGGAACCGCCAAACGCGCTTCTTGCGGCTTGCTCTGTTGTACCTGATCCATAGAACGGAATCGTAGCCGACTGTGTCGATGCTACAGAGGCGGGGAAAAGTGCATTTGCGGTCCGAATCCGGTCCTACAGTAGGTCGCAGTGGCGCAGTACAGTTTTCGGATGGCCAACGACCCAATCGACGAAATACCGAAATTCATTCGCCGGGTCATGCCTAAAGCCAGCGAAACGGAGCTTCGCGAGGCGACCGAGACGTTCAATGAGTACATGGCCGTCGTGTGGGACATATTTCAGCGGATCAAACGGAAACAGGCGGACAGAGATTCGCCAAATTCCGGAGTCCGCGATAGAGTCGATAATGTCGATCAAATAGTATGAAATCGTATTTTGCGTACATCCGCGTTTCAACCGTCAAACAGGGCGAACATGGGTCTTCGCTTCAGGAACAGCGCGACGCCATAACAATCTTCGCCACCCGGCACGGGCTTCATATCGTTAGCTGGTTTGAGGAACGAGAGACGGCGGCCAAGATCGGCCGGCACGAATTCTCGCGAATGCTCGCTGCAATAAAAAAAGGCGAAGCGACCGGTGTAATTTTTCACAAAATTGATCGCAGCGCACGCAATCTGAAGGACTGGAGTGTAATTCAAGACCTCGCCGACCTCGGTGTCGATGTTCGCTTCACGCAGGAAAGCATCAACCTGGCGTCCAACGAAGGAAAACTGACCGGAGACTTCTTGGCAGTAATCTCGGCTCACTATATCCGGAATCTCCGCGACGAAGTTCGAAAAGGTATTCGCGGAAGACTCAAGCAGGGGCTGTATCCGTTCAAGGCCCCCGCCGGATACCTAGATCAAGGAGGCGGCAAGGCCAAGATTCCAGACCCCCAACGAGCCCCGCTAATTCGCGCCGCCTTCGAGTTATATTCGACCGGCACGTTTTCGCTCCACACCCTGAGCCAAGAACTCTGCCAGCGCGGCCTGCGGAACAGAAGTGGGAAAAAAATTGGAGTCAATCGGCTGTCAGACATTCTACGCAACCCATTTTATATCGGCATCATTCGCATGAAGCGCTCGGGAGAGAGCTACCCCGGCGTGCACGAACCAATCGTCTCCAAGGTGATCTTCGACCGCGTGCAACGCATTCTTGATGGCAAGTGCACCAAAGGTGTTATTGTGCATGACTTTTTATTCCGCCGAATGATTCGGTGTATGCATTGCAGCTACCGATTGGTGGGCGAAACAAAAAAGGGACACGTGTACTACCGCTGCCACACGCGAACGTGTCCGACACTCTCGCTTCGAGAGGAGCTGGTAGATGCATCCATTCGAGGGCAGTTGGCTCCTCTCGGTCTTCTTGAGGATGATGCCGCCGAAATGAGGGAAAGAGCCGCTTTGCTCGCGAGCGACAGTACAAAAACTCTTGAAGATCGGTCCCAAGCCGTGAGCCTTCAACTTGAGAACCTCAGCGGACGGCTTGCGAGGCTCATGGACATTTATCTCGACGGTGCCGTTGATCGGCAGCTATTCGAGGAAAAGAAACTCGCGCTTCTTCTGGAGCGTAAAACCTTGGAGGAGCATCGGGCCAAAATTTCCAGTGGAAAGCAGACATTCGTCGGCCAACTGCTTCAATACATCGGACTTTTGGAAACCTTGCCGTTGAGCTACGAAATCGGAATTCCGATGGAAAAGCGCCGATTGGTGAAAGCCGTTACCTCGGACCTTACTGGAGACCGAAAAAACGTAGTGGTGGAGCTGAAATCTCCCTTTCGAGAGATGGTAAAACTGACTTTTGTTCCGACTGGTGGACCACTCCGGGGCGAACCTCGGACTAAAGTAAAAAAGATTTTTAATCTGCTCGTGAAGCATTGTAAGGCGCATACCGAAGAACGCCAATACGAGGAAGAGATCCTCATGGCGGCGTAGGCGCCATCATCTGCGGAAGTCGGAATGACTGCACGGGCGGAGAATGTGCCAGTATGGCACTCGTCCTCTAGCCTGCCAGCTTGTCGAATACCGGGTCGAGTCGCGCAACGGCTTTACCGGACTTTCCTACTCTCTTGGCCAGCTCGAGACACACATGCTTATAACCGACGTTCTTGGGCGAGATGTGCCGCTGATAAAATTCCTTGAGCACAATTTTTCCTCGAAAACAGTCAAGTGATTTACCGTCCGCGATAATGCGATCGACATGCTCGGTAATTTCGAGAATGTCCTTCTTGAGTTGTTCGTCTGTAGGAAGGAGCTTTTGAACTCGATCTAAGGTCGACGCTTGTTCTCCCTTCACTTCTTCAAGTGAAGCACCGCCAATTCGGATCGTAAAACCTCGAATCTTTCGTCGGACACGGAGTGAGATTTCGCTCTCTCTCATCGCCGCAGCAATATTTTTGAGCTCAGTGGCTACCGAAGCGGCATCAGAGAATTGAACAATTCCGAGCGAAACGACATATTCATGAATGGTTTCCGCATCTAAAAGGAGATTTTCAATCATGCACACAGGAAGCGTCTCGACTCCTGCAACAGTTTCATCCGATTGATCCGCATCAACCAGTCCGCGCACGCGAATACGAAAAGTGTCCTCGGGAACATAATCGCGCAGACTCTTTACTGTATTTATGACGTTCCCCTTTCCTCTAGTGGGAACCAATGTGAATGCGGTGGCCCTCGGATACATCATTTCGAGAAGGCTAAGATCACTGGCATCCGTTTTTTCGGTTTCGGGCTGACCCTCGATGCATACGACCACACGTCCAGTGGTAAGAAAATATGCGCTTCCCGTTAGTTGTTTGAGTGCTTCCAATCGGTCAGCGTTTGTGGCGATGCGGCGCAATTGGTTCTCGGCTGGATCAGCAGATGGAGGTGACAAAGCAAAAAGTTCGTCATCAAAGGCCTGATCAAGAATTGTCGGTGAGTGCGTCGTGATTACAAACTGTGCCTTGGATTCGTGTGCGACGTTGCGCATGTAGGTTAGGATTTTTGCCTGGAGGTCAGGATGGAGATGCTGTTCTGGTTCGTCGATTAACACGACACGATCTTCAACTGGAGCCACAGCTTTTTCTCCGGGAGCCGCCATGCTTTCTAAGAGGTCAAGGCGTTCTCGAAGTTGGTCTTCAAGTAACGGCAAAAACAGAACCGCGATGGATTTTTTACCAGAACTGAGATCATCGATATCAAGCTCCATTGTCCCTTTTGCGTCTGAACGCTTCCAAAGGCAACGAACATTGTCCTCGTTCTCGAAATCGATTCTACTGAATGACAAGTGCGGCAGCAGATGCATGGTGAGCGTTCGAAGTGGCTCATAGATGTCGGGCAGAGCAGTAAGGTCCAGTTGCGCATTCTCGGCCTTCCTTCGATCAACAACTTTGGCCAAGATAGACTGACGACGATTTTCGACCTTTCCAAGCGTGTGTTTAATCGTACTACCAGCCTCATCGACGTTGTCCGGCGTACGGCTGGAGTTTTGAAATGACAAACCCTCGTACCCAGACACATCTCCTGCGCCGCTCAACAAATCGAGAAGCCATTTCACACCACCACCGAGCCAGCGTCGCTGCACGGTAGTTCGGCGAAGGACACGATGCGGTCCTTGATAAAGAACCAGGGTCCCAGGAGAAGAAAGTGTCCCCGCTCCATTTTTTATTGCATAAAGCAATGTTGACTTACCGACTCCGTTTGGGCCGGCGATAACCATAACGGCCGGGATGCTGGTTGCCTCAGCGAGCCCTACCGATTTTTGGTTTGTGACTTTGAAGCTGACTAGAGCCATAAAAATTACCTGAATTGACCTCTGATACGGATAATCGAATTATAGCGCGTCGCGCTGTTAAATGCTTCGACGGTTATTTTTTACAAGCTAATTCATCGTACATATGAACTTCGAAAACCCCTGGCTGAAAGGCTGGGCGCTTCGCTTTGTGCGGCGACGGTGCCCGAAGCTCTCTGAGACTGAGCTCGAAGAGGCAGCTCTGAACCTGCTCGCGTACATGGAGATCGTCTGGGACATTTATCAGCGCCTGAAATCCGAGGGACGAATCGAAGAAGTGATGGCTCGGGCACAGATAGAACGACAACAGAGACTCCGGTTATTGCTCGTTGACAATCTCGCATCGCTATTGTCCTTCCGCGCATGGAAAATGAGCATTCAGGCAACACATGATTCCAAGGCACAGAATAGCTGAATGTCCGAGTCCTGTTTGGTCTAGGCCTGTTTTTGTGTCTGAGAAGCACAGATGTTGAAACGAAAAAAGCCCTCAACAGAGGGCTCTTTTCGTCAAGGCGTGTGAGTGTATGTATTTGGCACACTATGTGGACCACTCCGGGGCGAACCTCGGACTAAAGTAAAAAAGATTTTTAATCTGCTTGTGAAGCATTGTAAGGCGCACGCGGAAGAATTCCAATGCGAGGAAGACATCCCTATCGCGGCGTAGATGTCATAGTCATCGAAAGTCAGATTGATTGCACGGAGTGAGAACGTGCCAATTTTGCCAATACGGCAAATTTTACGACCCTTTCTGTTCCACGTTCGACCACTCCAAAAGAATTCTTTGCTCGAAGCCGCCTTTCTTTTTCGCGTTGATTGCGCGCGCTTTTGTCAAACCTGCCTCGCTGATATCGAATGTCTTTTTGATTTCATCGATGATATCGAGAATATCTGCCAGCTCTCCTGCCATGTTCTCGTTGCCTTCCGAAGAACAGAGCTCCCCTGCTTCCTCGATAACTTTTTTTAGTAGCTCTTTTTTGAATTCCACTTCTTCGAGCTGTCGCGTCTCGAACGTTACACCCGCCTTGCGCATATTGTCGGGTGCGTTGTCCCGAATCAGCTTACGGTGCAGTACCTTTCCCATTTCTCGCTTATTGTACCAGACCTCACTCTGCGTTGGTCGACGATTGTTTTACCCGCTAATCAGTCATTCATATGGATTTCGAAAACCCCTGGCTCAAAGGCTGGGCGCTTCGCTTCGTGCAGCGTCGTTGCCCAAATCTCTCTGCGATCGAGATCGAAGAGGCAGCTCAAAATCTGCTCACGTACATGGAGGTCGTCTGGGACATCTACCAGCGCCTAAAATCCGACGGACAGATCGAAAAGGTGTTGGCCCAAGCACAAGCTGAGCGAGAACAGAGACTCCGGCTATTACTCATTGGTGATCTCGCATCGCTTTTGTCGTATCGCGCACTGAAAATCGGTCTTCGAGCGACGCACGATTCTAAGCCACAGAATAGGTGAAGGTCCGAGTCCGGTTTGGTCTAGGCCTGTTTTTGTGTCGGAGAGGTACAGACGTTGAAACGAAAAGAGCCCTCTGTTGAGGGCTCTTTTCGTCAAGGCGTGTGATGATATGTATTTGGCACACTATGTGGACCACTCCGGGGCGAACCTCGGACCAAAGTAAAAAAGATTTTTAATCTGCTTGTGAAGCATTGTAAGGCACATACCGAAGATTGTCAGGACCAAGAAAATTGTCATCTCATCGCAGCTTAGATCCTCTGCCACAGGACCAATTGGACACTAGGGCGGTTTGGGTGCTGGCGCACGCGGATAGGATTGATCCGATAAGAACCAGAAGGTTTATGACGTTCGATCAAAATGCCGACGACTAGCTTGTCAGACCAATCGGCACGTATAGGCCAGCGTATGCTGTCAATTCGCATGCAACTCAAGACATACCGCGTTTGGGGTTTTCGGCAACGACAAAGCGAGCCGAGCCGTCAAAAGGCTTCCGTTTCAAAGTCCATGATCGACCCGCTGCTGGACATGACGGCGGTAACCAAGGACGAACTCTGCGGCAATAGATACTGCATGTAAAATCGCGCGGTAGCGATTTTCGCCTCGTAGAATTTCTTCTCGCCGACGTTCTCCAAGGCTGAGTGCGCGATTTTGACGATTTTCGCCCACTCGCTACCCAGCGCAACGAGTCCGAAAAGACGAAGATAGTCATTCGCCGCCGCAGCTACCTTCTGACGGTTTTTCGTGCTCTGATCCCCAATCCACGCCGTCACCTGTTGAAGCTCACGAAAAGCTTTAGCGAGTGGCAGGACGAACTCCTGCATTTGAGTGTTATCCCCATGCTCGTTGATGAACCGATCAATGGGATCGAAAAACCGTCGTAACAAACGCCCGGACTTCATCGCAATCTTGTGACCCACAAGGTCCAACGCCTGGATCCCGTTCGTCCCTTCGTAGAGCTGACCGATGCGGGCGTCACGCACCAACTGTTCCATCCCGTGCTCGCGAATGTATCCATGGCCGCCAAAGACCTGAAGGCCAAGATTGGTGGCCTCGAAGCCGTGGTCCGTAACGAATGCCTTGACGACGGGAATCAAAAGCTGAACCAGGTCATCCGCTATTTCGCGGGCCGCAGGATCAGGATGATGGCGAGACAGATCGACATGCATGCCGACCCAATACGCGAGGGCACGTGCGCCTTCGTTGTACGCCTTCATCGTGAGCAGCATGCGCCGGACATCGGGATGAACGATGATTGGATCGGCCGGCCGATCAGGGCATTGAGCGCCTTTTATGGCGCGACCTTGCAGCCGTTCTCTCGCGTACGCACGGGCTTTTTGATAGGCAGTTTCCGCGAGTCCTAAACCCTGCAAACCAACGGCGAGCCGCGCAGCATTCATCATTGTGCGCATGGAGCGGAGCCCGTCGCGCCGTTTGCCGATCAAGTAGCCGGTAGCGTCCTCGAAGCTCATCACGCAGGTAGCGGACGCATTGATGCCCATCTTTTTTTCAAGCGCCCGGCAACTTACTCCGTTGCGTGGCCCTAATGAGCCGTCGGAATTCACGAGAAATTTGGGAACCAGGAAGAGGCTGAGGCCTATCGTGCCCGGAGAAGGGTCGGGCAACCGGGCGAGCACCAGGTGGAGGATGTTTTCAGTCAGATCATGCTCGCCAGCCGTGATGAAAATCTTTGTTCCGCTCAGTCTGTAGCTGCCATCGGGTTGCGGTTGTGCCTTCGTCCGGATTAAGCCGAGGTCACTGCCGCAGTGGGGTTCGGTCAGGCACATCGTGCCACTCCAACTGCCGTCCACCAACCTGGGCAAAAACCTGCGTTTGATCTCGTCCGATCCGTGTGCATCGATGAGGACATAAGCGGCGTGCGACAGCGCCAAATAAGTCTCTAATGCAAGGTTGCTGGAGCACGCCATCTCGGTCAGCGCGCAATTGATAACCTCCGGTAAACCCTGGCCGCCGTGGGCGGGATCACAGGCCAACGAAGTCCAGCCTCCTTCAGCGAACATTCGATAAGCGTCCTTGAATCCCGATGGGGTTCGCACGACCCCATTTTCGAAATGGCAACCCTCCTCGTCACCCGACTGGTTGAGAGGAAGAAGTACCCGTTCACACAGGTCAGCGACTTCCTTGAGCGCGGCGTCGACAACATCGCGTGTCACAGCCGCAAACCCAGCAATTCGACCGAGCTGACCGATGTCGAGTAGCTCGTGCAAAACGAAACGGATATCGCGCAGCGGCGCACTGTACGTTGCCATGGATCTATGCCCAGAGTGAATTTCCAACCACAGAGCGAAGCCTAACGAATTTTGTTCCGGTCCGATCGAAAGGTCCAGCATGCCGGGGACGCTGAGTTCAACGATCCAAGAAAGCGCACCGAAATAATAACAAAAACGACAGGGCGCGATGAAAATGGCCAATGCCGATTGCAGGTGCCTCCAGATTACACTTACTCTAATGCGCAAATGGACTTCCGAGATTGTCATCTGGGATAGGTTGATTTAGCATCGTCATTGATTGCTGCGGTGCCCAATCATGGCGGACTTGCTGAGAAAAAAGACCGACACGCCGACGCGCGAGCAGGCTTTGCCCGGGCGCGCGCTGCGCATGAAAGTGCCCGCATGTCACGCCGTGCTGGGAACGCCGATGGAGCCGCCGTTCCCCCCGGTCATGAGCATCGCCATGTTCGGCATGGGCTGCTTCTGGGGTGCCGAAAAGCTGTTCTGGCAGACCAAAGGCGTGTACTCGACTTTCGTGGGCTACGCCGCCGGCTATACCCAGAATCCCACTTGTGAAGACGTCGGCACCGGCATGACCGGGCACAACGAGGTGGTGCGCGTCGTATACGACCCGGCGATCGTGTCGTATCAATCGATGCTCCGGACGTTCTGGGAAGGCCACGACCCCACCCAGGGGATGCGCCAAGGCAAGGACGTCGACACGCAATACCGTTCGGGAATTTATTTCTATTCAGCCGACCAGCGCAAAGCGGCCGCGGAGTCGCGCCAGCGCTATAAGCTGGCGTTAGCCGCGGCCAGGCGGCCCGCCGGAATCACCACGGAGGTCCTGACGGCGCCCGAGTTTTTCTATGCCGAGGATCATCACCAACAGTATCTGCACAAGAACCCGTCCGGCTATTGCGGGCTCGGCGGTACCGGCGTTTCCTGTCCGGCCCCAGCGCCGAAGACGATAGTGCAAGATTTCTAGTGCTCACTAGCGATTTGAGGCGTAAGCGCTCGGTCACGACGCCTCCTTTTAATCCCGGCCTTTCCTGATTGGGCGTGTTTTTTGCTTCGGCGTGCCGATGGCAGCCAGTTGCCGTTTGATTGTCTCTTCCCCGATATCATTTGGGTCGTATGGGCCGCCATACCATTCCAGTGCCTGCTTGGCGGCTTTGGTCGGCCGACCTCTGGCCGCCCCCGAGATCGCCTCGATGAACTCGAAGTAGCCCGGCGGGCCGCCGCAATCCTCCGGCGGGCAACGGCGCTCGCCGCCGAGGAACAGCGGGTATTTTATCCCGGGCTTTGCCGCATCTGTGCCCTCGACGAGGATGTGATGCAGCCAATCGTCGCCAAAGTCATAAGTGTAGCTGAATCCGCGCATGCCGCGCCCTGTCAAAGAGACGAGAGAGGTTTTATCGGCAGGATGGACGGTGACGCCGCGTATATTGTCCTCTGGATCGGGGACGCCAAAGATCTCATCATCGAGGCGATATTTCCACAGGTGATAATCCAGCCAACCCATCGCAATCTGGATGACGTGATGAAGGGATGTCAGCGTCATTGTTGCTGGTACCGCTACACGCCGCCAGATCAACGGCTCGATATATGCCAACTCGATGCGGAGAATAATGACTTGATCAGCGGCTTGGCTCATGCTGCCAGTTTGGCAGACTCCGTTGCTCAGTTCCACGGCGGCAGACCGGCGATGCGCCGGGCCGGATAAGTAGCTATGCGGGTGAGTACATTGCGGAGATAGGCTTCCGGGTCGGCGTCGTTGAGCTTGGCGGTTTCGATCAGGCTGTAGATGGCGGCGGCGCGCGATCGCCGTCGCATCGCGCCGCCCACGTCGAATAAAAGTGCCCCGCCTCCGGTTCCGATCTGGCGCGCCGCCGGGAACTTAAAAACCATATTGAAATAGGGGATTTGCGGGTTTACAATACACAACGATCCAGTTCAGAATCGTGCATTAAGAAAACGGCATAATGTATTGATAAAAAAGACTAATCTCCCCCCCCCCCTCGGGGGGCTGATTCGCTACGGCCCAACGCCGCCCAAGCTAAGGATTTGTGCGCCGCCGCCGAGTTCGCCGACATCGTCCTCACTGCCATGAGCGAAGCCGTCGTCCTTATCGATGACGGTCAGCGCATCGTCCTCTTCAACCGCGCTGCCGAGCAGATGTTCGGCTACGCCGTGCGCGAGGTCCTGGGGCAACTCATCGACATGCTCCTGCCCGAGACCGCGCGCGCGACGCACCGGCGCCTGGCGGAAGATTTCGCCGCGGCGCCCGAGCGCTACCGGTCCATGGCCGGCCGCCCCAAAATCCAAGGCCGCCGCAAGGACGGAACTCTATTCCCGGCCCAGGCGGCGCTCTCCAAAACAACCGTCGCCGGCCACATTTATACGGCCGCGGTGGTTTACGACCTCAGCGATCTGGACGCGATGCGACAGTCGCTCGACGTTACCGATACGCGTTACCGCGCTCTTTTCATCCAGAACCCCGTCGGCATCGTGTTCGTCGGCCTCGATGGCAAATGGTTCGAAGTCAACCCAACGGCGGGCGTGCTGCTCGGTCGCAAGCCGGCGGAGCTCGTGGGGCGCTCCTTCGAGGCCCTGACCCATCCCGAGGATGTCGAGGAGGACCGGCGGCTGCTCCGGCAGCTTCTCGCCGGCGAAATCCCCATGTACAGCCGCGAGAAGCGGTACCTGCGCGGGGACGGAACGACACTGTGGGCGGACGTGACCGTCGCCCCCCTCCGCACCTCGGAAGGTGTTCTGCGACATCTGATTGTTATCATCGAAGACGCCGCGACGGCACGGTGGAAGGAACTGGGCGCGATCATCGAGGAGTCGTCCGGCGAGATATTCATCTTCGACACCGAGACCCTGCGGTTCGCCTACGTGAACCAAGGCGCCTGCCACAACCTCGGCTACACCAAGAAGGAGTTGCTCGCCCTCACGCCCCTCGACCTCAAGCCCGAGTTCACCCTGGAGAGCTTCGCCGCGCTTGTCCAGCCCCTCCGCGACCACACCCGCAAGGTCGTAACGTTCACGACCGTCCATCGCCGCAAGGACGGCACCCCTTACGACGTCGAGGTCCGACTCCAGTTGACGCCGTTTGACGGGCGGCTTTCCTTCCTGGCCTTCATCGAAGACATTACCGAGCGCAGGCGGCTGGAAGAGCAACTCTTCCAGGCCGGCAAGATGGAATCCATCGGCCAGCTCACCGGCGGTATCGCCCACGACTTCAACAACCTGCTCCAGGTGATCCTGGGCAATGTCGATCTTCTGGAGGGGGAGCTCGCCGAGGAAACCAGCGCCCGCCGCGCCGCGCACATGATCAAGCTCGCCGGCGAGCGCGCGGCCAAACTGACGCAACATCTGCTCGCCTTCGCCCGCCGGCAGCCGCTGCGATCGGAGTCGTTGAATCTGGGCGATGTCGCCAGCTCTCTGCAGCCGTTTCTCGCGCAAACGCTCGGTGAGAGCATCGATGTCCGGATCGAACTCTCCGCGACGCCCGTGATCGCCGCCGTCGACCGCACGCAACTGGAGAGCGCTCTTCTCAACCTTGCGGTCAATGCCCGCGACGCCATGCCGGACGGCGGCACCCTCACGATCGCGGTCGACACCGTCGTTCTCGACGAGGCGGCCGCCGCCTTGCGCGAACTCCCTCCCGCCACGTACGGCCGCCTGCGCGTCCGCGATACCGGCTGCGGCATGGCGCCGGAAGTGCGCGCCAAGGCCTTCGAGCCCTTCTTCACCACCAAGGAGGTCGGCAAGGGCACGGGCCTCGGCCTCAGCATGGTCTACGGCTTCGCCAAGCAGTCCGGCGGCGAAGCCGCGATCGACAGCAAGCCCGGCGGCGGCACTACCGTGACCATCCTGCTGCCGCTGGGCAAGCCCGGCATCCCCGCGGAAACCGCCCCAGCCGCGGCCGGAGTCCAACTTAGCGCCGCCCTCGCGACAATCCTCGTTGTCGAAGACGACGTATTCGTGCGCGCCTATGTTAGTGGTGTCATCCGTGAGTTGGGCTACTCCGTGATCGAAGCCGAGGACGGTCCCTCGGCCCTGGCCCGTCTCGCCGAAGCGCCGCGTGTCGATCTCCTGTTTACCGACGTGATCCTGCCCGGCGGCTTGAACGGCAGGGAACTGGCCGAAAAGGCTCGGGAAACGCGTCCCGGCCTCAAGGTCCTTTTTACCTCCGGCTATCCAAAGAACGTCATCGTGCAACAGGGTCGGCTCGACCTGGGCGTCCAATTGCTCGCCAAACCCTACCGCAAAGCGGCGCTGGTGCGCGCGTTGCGCGACAGCCTGGCGGGCCGAACTCCTACAACCAAAGCGGAAACCGGAGAATAGAACGGGGGATTGGGACAATGGCGCGCATTCTCGTGATCGACGACGAGGAACTGGTTCTCGCCACGCTCAATGGTATTCTCGGTCGGGCCGGGTACGAGGTGTTCACGGCGCGCGACGGCGCACAGGGTCTCGCGACGTTCGAGCGTCACGCCGTCGATCTGGTCATCACCGACATCATCATGCCCGAGAAGGAAGGCATCGAGATCATCGGCGAACTGCGCCGACAGAGGCCGAACCTGCCGATCATCGCCATCTCCGGCGGCGGGCGGATGAATAAGCTGGATATACTCGCGATCGCCGAGAAGCTCGGCGCAAATGAAGTCTTCGCCAAACCGGTTCAGTCCGCCGCGCTCTGTGCCGCGGTTGCCCGCCTGCTCAGCCGGACCTTGAAGCGCGAGTGACGATAGCCCCGAAAACCGCAAGTCAGGGCCGTTTCCTGCGGGGTTAGCGCCCATTATGACATCCTCCGCCGCCGCGAGTGTCACTCATTGGTCGGGCTCCCGGTCAACGTGCGCAGCCGCTGTGTGGATCGGCATGGAATTGAGGACTCGTTTTCGGGGTGATCGGCATCCAGTCGGGGCTGACCACCTCATCTGCGGATACCCTGATTTCAAGGTATTCTGCTTATATTATTGGATAAACACAAAGAAACTATGGACATAGGAAAAAGGATTTATAGGCTCTCGCGGTGGCTGCTTTCTCCGCTCCGGGGATTCGGGCTTCGCGACTATGCGATCGTGCGCTGGCTGCTTTCGATAATGAAACCGCGCATTGCGTATGTGCACGGCTTCCGGATCAATCTCGATCGCACCGACGAATCGATGTCGCACTTCTACATCGAGGGAATACAGGAACCGCTCGAAACGCGGCTTGTGTACGAATTGGTGCGACCGGGCAACGTCGTGCTCGATATCGGCGCGAATATCGGATACTACACGCTTCTTCTCTCGAAGCTCGTCGGCAGTGAAGGAAAAGTGTATGCATTCGAACCGGCGCCGGAGACTTATCAATTGCTCAAGAAAAATGTGCGCGAGAATCGTGGCAATACACTCGGGCAGATCTATCTGAATGAAGTGGCGGCATCAGATCACGCGGGCATCGGCAAGCTCTTCATCAACGAATACAACAAGGGCAACAATCGGCTCTATGGATCCGAAAAGCTCCGGAGCGTTCCGATCAAACTTGCGCGCATCGATGATATCGTTCCGAAACATCAACGGATCGACTTCATAAAAATGGATATCGAAGGGGCCGAAGTCTTGGCTCTGCGTGGCATGCAAAGGATGATCGAGCGCGACAAGCCGACGATCATCATGGAATTCTGGCCGCGCCGTTTCCCCGCTCTCGGCACAACCGCGAGCGAGCTCATCGCTACACTCGAATCTCTCGGATATATCTTCGAGGATATCGACGAGAAGAATGCGAAAGTCCAGCCAATGAAAGGCTGCGACCTTCTTAAGAATTATTCGGATACTATCGATGGCGGCACAAATATCATCTGCCGTATAAAAAACTAATCTATGGACACCATCACATCGCTTCTTTCACTTGTTGTCGCTCTTCTCATGGCGATATGATCGCATCCGAATCTGCCGCTGGCCGTACGCTTGGAGGGCCGCCCTCTAGAAATTGATGACTCGACAACTCCCCTTCCAAAGGGTGGGCGAGGAATTCGTAGAGTAGCGTAATACGCGACGCCATTTCGCCCGCTTCTTCAGCCGAGATCTCTATGCCATACGATTCTTTGTAGGCAGTTCGGAATCTCTCAACGCTTTCGTCTGACAATTTTATACGGCAGGCTATCAACAGAGGCCAAACTGATAGGCGTGAGATTGTGCCATAGACGCCAGAAATAGCCCTACTATGCAGATGAAACCATTACGCCTGATGCATCTCGAAGAACGACCGGGCTATTCCATTAACGCCGCTGCCGGATTAAATAATACACAGACCTAACCTTCGCTCGGGCGATTGCAACAGCAGCGGCCACAGTCATGCGTTGTGGGGCGCAAGCACTTGTCGGATGTGCTATGCGGTCAAGCGATCAGCCGCGGGGCGGAAAGGGTCCGTTGACGATAGTGCCGTGGCGGGGCTGGCTTTGCAGTTCGATTCGGCCGCCATGCATTTCGGCAAGCGAACGCACGATTGCCAGGGTTCAGTGCTACGCAGCGTGCTCGCCACCTGTTCGGTGAGTAGCGCGTGGACTAGAACATGCCGATCTCGATGGTGCGTGCCGAGCTCGGGCGACGCTGGACGCGCGAGAATATCGACCACCGCACCGGCGGACCGGCGCGCTATGTCCGGGTGCCCACGTGTGCCGTTTTGGCACAAAACCCCTCCTAGAGCGCGACCCTCTATCACGTAACGATGCTCGCGGTACCTGTTCTTTCAGGTGCTTCTTTCATCAAACCCTAGATCGCTAGCTGCCTGGCAACCCGCCAGGCGCGCCGATCTTGTTTATGCAAAAGGAGTAGTGTGATGAGGAACTCGCTCATGACGATACCGCTGTCCCAGCTCCAACCGGCGAAGGACAACGTGCGAAAGACCGAGCGCAGTGCCGACATAAAAGCGCTCGCCGCAAGCATCGAAGCGCACGGTCTGCTTCAGAACCTCACTGTGCGCCCGACTCCGACCAACGGCAGGCAGAATAGGCGCTATGAAGTCGTAGCCGGCGGCAGGCGTCTCCAAGCCCTGGTGCTGCTTGCCAAGCGCAAGCGAATCGCAAAGAACTTCGGCGTTCCCTGCAAGCTGCTTGGCAAGGAGAACGAAGCCAGCATCGAAGTTTCGCTGGCTGAGAACGTGGTGCGAACAGCGCTCCACCCCGCCGATCAGTTCGAGGCTTTCTCGCAACTGCAATCGAAGGGGCTCGGCGCGGCGGAGATCGCCGCTCGGTTCGGCGTTACGCAAAAGGTGGTCGAGCAGCGCCTAAAGCTCGCCGCGGTGAGTCCTCGGCTCATGGCCTCGTACCGGGAAGGCGGCATGACACTCGACCAACTCACCGCCTTCACGATCTCTGACGACCACGCTGCTCAGGAGCATGTGTGGTTCGAGGCACCCCTGTCCGACCATAGGCCGGAGACCATTCGCCGGTCGCTTACCAAAGCCCTCGTCGAGGGCAGCGATCGGCGGGTGCGCTTCATAGGCGTCAAAGCCTACGAGGACGCCGGCGGCGTCGTGATCCGCGATCTGTTCGATGAAAACGCAGCGTACTTCGCCGATAGCCAGCTACTTGATCGGCTCGTGGCCGAAAAGCTGGCAGCCGAGGCCGAGAACGTCAGGCGGGAGGGATGGAGCTGGGTCGAAATCCAATCGGAGATTGACTACGAGGTCTTGGCACGGTTCGGCCGACTCCAATCGATCGAGGTCAAGTTGCCCAAAAGGGAGCGGAAGAAGCTCCAGGCACTCTGCGAGAAATACGATGCACTCGTTGCGGGGCTCGAAGAGGAGCCGGATAAGGCGACTGATGCCAAACTCGATCGGCTCACCAAGGAGATCGAAAGCCTATCTTGTAAGCAAGAGCAATGGAGCGATAAGCACAAGGCCCGGGCAGGAGCATTCGTTAGCGTCGGCCCGCAGGGTAAACTCCAGGTAACGCGCGGCCTTGTACGGCAGGAGTCGACTAAATCATCGAAACAAGGAAAACCGGCAGACAACTCTAGAGAATCTACCCCGGAAAAAGCGCACGCTGGCCATTCAGCCGCGCTTCTTCGGGACCTGTCTGCTCATCGCACGGCTGCGCTACGAGAGAGAATCGCAGCGCAACCCGACACCGCCCTCACGGCGCTTGTGCACGCGCTCGCTTTGCGCATCTTCTTCGATGCGAGCGATGAGACCTGTTTCGATGTTCGGCCGGTCTGTGTCGATCTAGCCCCGTTCGCGGACGGGATCGGATCGAGTCCAGCCGTAACCGCGATGGCCGATCGGCATAAGCGATGGCTGGAGCAACTGGCGGAGCCAGGCCTGGTTTGGTCCTGGCTTACCGAACAATCGGTCGAGACTAGGCTCGATCTTTTGGCCTATCTCAGCGCTTGTACCGTCAACGCGGTACGACACAGGCTGAATCCCGGGGACGGCGGCAAGCTCGCTCAAGCGGATACGCTTGCGCACGCTGTCTCGCTCGACATGTCGCGGTGGTGGCGGCCCAATCGGGCGTCATACCTCGACCGTGTGAGCAAAGAGCAGATCGCCCAGGCAGTACGCGAAGGCGTATCACCGAAAGCAGCTCAGAACGTCATCGGGATGAAGAAGGCTGCAATGGCGGCGCGCGCCGAGGAACTGCTGGCAACAACAAAATGGCTGCCGAAGCCTCTGTGCAACACGCGCATTGTAGAAACGGGCAAGTAATCGCACCACCTTGCCAAAAAACTCTAAGGGCCGCTCTGCGGCCCTTTTCTTTTTATTTGTGTATCGTTCGAAAGTGGCTATGTCTGCGAGTGGAACACTTCAGAGCAGCCTCACACTGGCAGAGTTTGCAACTCGCCCGCACAGGGGTATAACCAGAATGGACTCTCCCTATGAGTGAGGGCAAATCGGGAAGCAGGTCAAACCGGCGATGGCTAAAATGTTCCGGCAGTGGTCGGAAGCCGTGCCGGTCCGCCGGGATTGGCGGCGCGGCCGGAGCCAAGAGGCGCGCGGCATGAGCGTATATTTGAGGTGCAAGGAAGCTGGAGTCCGTTTGTGCAATGATGCCTAGCGAGCTCGATATTTGATACTCGGCCAATCTCTACGTGTAAAGCTGCGCGACAGCGACGCCCCCATTTACGCTGCAATGCGCGCCGGTGAGTTGACAGTTCAAGGCACCTTTCAGGTTGTAAAATCTGGCAAGAAATAACGAGGGAAATCAAATGGCTCACATAGCGAACCAGGAATGCGTGGGTGTGTCTGGCGAGCATGCCGGCAAGCCACCTGACACCATGCGCATAACTATCTTGGGCTGCGGTGCGTCGATGGGCGTGCCACGACTGGGTGGTTTGAATGGGGCAGGTGACTGGGGCGCCTGCGACCCGGGCAACCCGAAGAATCGCCGGCGGCGCTGCTCTCTACTCGTCCAGCAAGACGAAACCACAGTGCTGGTTGATACTGCCCCGGAGCTGCGCCAACAACTGCTCGACGCGCGAGTCAGCCGGATCGACGGCGTACTGATCACCCACGCCCATGCCGACCAAACCCACGGCATCGACGATTTGCGTCCGATCTACAAGAGCACGCAGCGGCGTATCGACTTATATACCGATGCCGAGACGCTTGCCCGTCTGACGACGCGTTTCGGTTATTGCTTTACTACACCCCGGGGCAGTGACTATCCGCCCATCTTGGCAGCCCACATGATCCCCGAACCCTTCGTGCCGTTCGCAATTGATGGTCCGGGCGGCAAAGTGCCGGTGCTAGCCTTCGGCCAGAGGCATGGGACCATTCGATCGCTGGGCTTCCGGTTCGGCAGGCTGGCCTATTCCAGCGACGTGCATGGCCTCGACGACGCGGCTTGGGCGGCGCTGGGAGGCACCGAGGTATGGATCGTGGACGCGCTGCGTTACACACCGCATCCGACCCATGCCAACATCGAAACCGCTCTGGGCTGGATCGCCCGCCTGCGGCCCAGGCGCGCCATTCTGACGAACATGCATAGCGACCTGGATTATGAGGCCTTGAAACGCCGATTACCGGCGGGCGTGGAAGTGGCCTATGATGGCATGGTGGTCGAAGTTTAGTTAGGCCTAGATGAATCAAGGCTGGCTAGTTCAGGGCTTGTCGGCATTTCAGTTAGCCGCGTGAAATCGGCCTTGAAGCCGATTGGGTCTCCCTGTTGGCAAGCTAGACCCCCCGGGGGGGGTGGGGGCGGGGCCTAGGTTCCTGGCCGGGTGCTATGATCGCGACGATGAACCGAAATCCCCGCATGTGTCCGCGAAAGAACTCCGCGCCTACCAGACGGCCCGCAGCCTGCGCCACCGAAACACCGCACTCCTAGACTAGCCTGACAGCCTCGAGCTTGAACTCTCCCGTAAAACTCCGCCGTCCCATAGTCCACCTCCGGTTCCATAGTCACATCTAACTCGATGTCCTCGAAACCGGCAGCAGCCCACGAAGTCAGAGCCCATCTGTCCTTGGCGAAGGATGCGCCCGCGCTTCGGCTGGTCCAGCATGTGGGCAAGATTCAATCACGTCCTCGCGCGGCCAAATCGTACATTTCCCGTCCGCAGATTTAGTTGGTGATGTTTCGAATTAGTTGCTATGTATTAGATTCGGAGTGTGCAACTCATCCGGACAGTTGGCTGGCTTCCACGCCATTTTGATGGGCATCACCACCCGTAATGGTGATATTAGGTAACGCAGAAATCACTTGCGCCAATGAATGCAACCGTTTCGGTCATAATACCTGTCTACAATCAGAAAGGGACTTTGAAGCGGGCGATTCAAAGTGCGCTGAGTCAAACCCGCTCTCCTTTTGAGATTATTGTTGTGGACGATTGCTCGACCGACGGTTCTCCAGCACTCGTCAGGACGATCAAAGATCCGCGGCTGCGCCTGATAGAGCAGCGGCTAAACTTGGGGGCGGCGGCCGCGCGAAATCGTGGAATTGCCGAGGCTCAAGGCGAGTGGATCGCATTTCTAGATGCAGATGATGAGTGGTCACAGAATAAGCTGGAGCTACAGCTCCCCACGGTATCACCGGCCAGCGGCGGTTCACGCGCGAGCGTTACTGGTTATCTGATAGATGATTTCCGAACCAATACACGGCGTATGTTCAAACCGCTTCCTGGGAACGTGACGCTAGATTCATTGGTCTGGGGCTGTGCACTAAGCCCCGGGGCGACCTTACTGGTTGCACGCGAGATCTTTCAGGATGTTGGGGTCTTTGATACTGAGTTGAAGCGACTGGAGGACTGGGATTGGCTGATCCGTTATACGCGCCGGTATTCTCTCGCTTTCGTGGCCGCCCAGTTAGCAATCGTTCACAAGACTGGTAACCCCTCATACACCGACGTTAGCATCGCTACCGCTGTTCTGCGGCGCAAACACGCGGAGTATTGGCAGTCGATTTCGTACTCTCGTGCCAGGAGGTTTCGATCGAGCTTGCAGCTGGAATGCGCCGCGGCGGCGTTTTTTTCCAAATCATATGTTAAAGCCATATACCACCTGCTAACCGCCATCGCATTATATCCCCTACGAAATACCCTATTCTATAGCATGATTTTAAGGAATCTTATTGCATTGCTGAAGCGTTAGCGGCCCTACGCAGATGAAGGTTTCCACAACACCGATTCTCGCCGCTACCGGGATGATAACCCCAGTCGCGGCTATCTACCTGCCGGCCAGCATCGCTGCAATAGGCACTCTGGCCGCGATAGGCGTTGTAGCGATCGCGCTAGCTCAACGTCGGTGGCTTGCCCTGCCTAGTGTGCCGCTGATACTGGTACTGGTCGCCTTGTTCGTCTGGTCGCTATTGTCGGCGCTTTGGTCGATACGACCAGAAGAGTCATTGACACGAGCGATTCAGGTATTCGCGATAGGCATTGCTGGTACCGTGTTGCTATGCTCGACTGAAGTGCTCGATCAAAATGATCGACGATGGATAGGACGCGCTGTCGCCTTTGGCGTCATGGTTGCCATTTCAATTTGCCTGGCCGAACGTGCCTCGGACTTCGCGTTGCGGCGACTGGTTGAGCCGTACTGGATCCCTAGGCCAGATAGCTACAACCGCGGCGCTACAGTTCTGTCGTTGTTTATGTGGCCAGCGGCGCTGGGCCTTTACCGAATACGGCAACCGGCCGTTGCCACAGGCCTGCTTGCGGCGGTTGGGGTTGCGGTGTTTGGACTGGAAAGCGCGTCCGCGAAATTGGGTTGGCTTGTCGGCCTGGGGACAATGGCCTTTGTATACTTCACGCGTCGAGCCGGTTTCCGCACTATCGCGGTAGTGACCTGTGCGTTCATTTTTCTTGCGCCACTCATTGTACGCGTCATGCCCAACCCCGATCCACTCGATTTTACTAGACGGCTTTCTAGTTCCGCAGCGCACCGCCTGGTGATGTGGCATTTTACCGTAGATCGAATTAGCGAGCGTCCCTGGCTTGGATGGGGCCTAGATAGCGCTCGAAATTTGCCCAATGCACGCCAAGAGATCCTTTGGAGCAAAGCGACGGAGCTTTCGCCGGATGGCCATCAATTGGTAATGGTAACGCTCATGCCATTACATCCTCACAACATGCCTTTGCAGCTATGGCTGGAGTTGGGACTGGCCGGCGCCATCCTGGGGGCCGGTGTCGTACTGGTCATTGCGCGTTGGATCGAACGGCGCGCGTCCAACCGCACAGACCGAGCGATCTTATCAGGTCTGTTCGCAGCCAGTATCTCGATGGCCTCTATTAGTTACGGTGCTTGGCAGAGCTGGTGGTTGATGGCGCTATGGATCGTCGCGTCAATCAGCGCAACGTTGGGAAAGACTCCGACGGAATCGCCGGTACCTCCAGTGTCCCCGGCCCACGGCACCGGACCAGACACTCTCTGATTCCTGATTGCATCTCTTGTTGTACAAATTGATTCATGAAAACCTATAGCCGCAGAGCGCATTACCAACGAAACCGAAACAGGTCATCGATCCTTCGCCTTGCGTCGTCCTTGGGTCGCGATCTTCTTACAATGTGTAAGTATTTTCTGTATCTCCTTTACCGGCCTATCCTGTAGCGCGTGTGACTAGGGTGTGGACTCAATAGCTGAGCCAGAAACGGGCGGCGAAGAAGTATAGCGCGGCGAGGAAGTTTCGGGCGAGCTTGTCGAAGCGGGTGGCGATCCGGCGCATGTCCTTGCAGCGGCAGAAGAAGCGCTCGACGATGTTGCGCAGCCGGTAGAGCCCCTCATCGTGGGCCTGTGGGTTCTTGGCCGAGACCCGCGCCGGGATGACGGGCAGGGCACCGTCGTCGCGGATAGCCTGACGCACGGCTTGGCTGTCGTAGGCCTTGTCGGCCACCACCGCCAACGGGGCGTGGGGATGGCCGAGCAGATCGGGCAGGATCGGCGCGTCGTGCGCCTGGCCGCCGGTCAGGACGAAGGCGAGCGGCCGGCCCAACCCGTCGACCGCGGCATGGATTTTCGTCGTCCGGCCGCCGCGTGAGCGGCCGACAGCCTGCGCCAACTCCCCCCTTTTGCGCCGCTAGCGGCCCGGTGAGCCTTGACGATGGTGCTGTCGATCAGGTGCAGGCTATGGCGCGAGCGCCGGGCCAGGCGGTCGAACATCGCCTTCCAAACGCCGCGTTTGGCCCAGCGGTTATAGCGGTTGTAGCAGGTGGTGTAGGGCCCGTACCGCTCCGGCAGATCGCGCCACGGGCAACCCGTGCGCAGCATGTAGAAGATGCCGTTCAACACCCGCCGGTCGTCCACCCGCCGCGCCCCGCGTAAACCCCGGGGCAGCAACGGGGCGATCAGCGCCCACTCCTCGTCCGTTAGGTCGAACCGTGCGCTCATGATCCACCTCCGCGGACCATGAATCACAAAACGCCCGAATTGGGAATCCCCTATTGAGTAAAGACCCTAATGTTCGATAGATAAACTGTTACAGCGCAAAAACGGGAATACGGCTGCCAACGAGGTATGGTCGATGGACTTCGTCTCGGATGCTCCGTTCGACGGTCGGAGCCTTTGCGCCATGACGCTACCCGATGTCTTCACGCGTGAAGCTCTTGCCATCGAGGTCGACCAGAGAATCGCCGGCGAACAAGTGGCCGACGTGCTTGATGCCGTGATCGAAGGTCGCAATGCGCTAAAGCGAATCAGGGTGGACAAAATGGGCTCGAGGTCGCCTCGAACTCGTTCAACCGCTGGGCCTCTGAGCACGGCGTGACACTTGACGCCAGATAGCCGGGCAAACCGATTGACAATGCGTCCGTGGAATCATTCAATCGCTGCCTGCGCAAGGAGTGTCTGAATGCCCATTGGTTCTTGTCTTTGGAGGATGCCAAGAACAAAATCGAGGCGTGGTGGATGTTCTACAACGAGAGCCGGCCTCACTCTGCTCTTGGCTCTCGGCGATCGTACGTCGCGCGAATTTGCTTCATTGGCTGGGGTTAACCCCGGCCAATGAAGACCGGAAGCCTACCGTCTGGTCGGCCGAGAAACCGGGGACCCGTCATAACCTTGACGGACTCTAACTCAAATCTGGAGGAATTATAGGGGATCAAGTCAGTTTGCCGATCCTTCTAGCTTGGCATCAATGTTGCAAGGCTCTGGATTCCGTATCCAAGAAGTAAAACAGCTAAGTTGCAGCATCTCAACTTTGATAATTCGCATGCAAGCTTTACTGCTACGAAAGAATGCGTTGATAATGCTTACATGAGGAAATTCTGTTTTTTTTGCACTGCTGCGACTGAAGATGACGTCGAATTTTGCCGACTTAATTTCGCCCAAAATTTGTAGGTTGCCGGAGAGGTAAAGGTCTTGTTTAATGTCTGTAGGTACTTCCGCTTGGAAAATTATGCGGCACCCATAACTTATACTAAAGATCTCCTCTTCACGCAGCCCCAAATACCGAATCTGCGCCTTGCTGATTTGGGTAGAAGCTTCCGTCGAGCAGAAGAGGATTATGATAATATTTATGATGCTCGCATATAGTATATTTTGGCTTGGCCACGAGCCGAGTATAGAGATTTTTCCCATGAATAGTTACCTGCTGTGTCGCAGTGTCCGATGCTTTACGGTCGGGTATCACTAGCGGTGTCCGTTTGGTAGAGAAACTTTATATTGGCCGAACTGGCGTTTTCTATAATCTGGCAACTCTTAAATCGCCATATTTCGCTGCATCCCGCGTGCGTCTTGGCCGTTCTCCAAAAGCCACGCGTAGCTAGATACGATGCCATCTTGGAGGTTAATTTTAGCACGCCAGCCCAGTGCGTGCAGCTGGGAAACATCCGTCACCTTTCGGGGCATGCCGTCCGGCTTCGAACGATCGAAGGTCAGCCGCCCGTTGTAGCCGACGACATGCGCGATCAACTCCGCGAGCGCCTTGATTGATATTTCCTGCCCCGACCCGACATTGACCTGACTCTCGGCTGAATAGTTTTCCAACAGAAAAACCGCCGCGGCGGCTAGATCGTCGACATGCGTGAATTCTCGTTGTGGGGTTCCGCTTCCCCAAATGACCACCTTAGTGGCGTTCGTCAGTTTCGCTTCATGAATTCGGCGCAGGAGCGAGGGAAGGACGTGTCCATCGGCTAGGTCGAAGTTGTCATTAGGACCATACAGATTACTCGGCATCGCCGAGATGAAATCACATCCATGCTGCCGACGGTAGGCATCGCAGAGCTTTAAGCCGGCGATCTTTGCCACAGCGTACCACTGGTTCGTCGGCTCGAGCGGCCCCGTCAGCAGCGCATCCTCACGAACCGGTTGGGCCGCGAGGCGCGGATATACGCAGTTCGAGCCAAGGTAGAGCAGCTTTTTGACGCCGGTTCTGCGCGCACCTTCGATGACATTCGCCGCGATCATCAGGTTGTCGTAAAGAAAGTCAGCAGGCCGCGTGTCATTGGCATGAATTCCGCCCACCATTGCCGCAGCTACGACGATGGCGTCAGGCCGGTGTTCAGCCAGCCAATCTTCAGTTTCAGCCTGTCGGCGGAGATCAACCGAGCTCCGTCCGACCGTCAGCAATTCGCAATCTTGCCCTTCCAGGCGACGTAACAGCGCCGAGCCGACCATCCCCCGATGGCCAGAAATCCAAATACGGCTGCCGTCGATTCGGAATGACCGCACGATCTTGCTCTGTCGGTTGTCGTTCAGCATCGGCACTACAAAAATAAACGCTGATCAATTTGATGGCAAATACAATGATAAATGCAAACATGCACCTGTTGGATCAGCGGGGTGAACCGCGATGGAACATTAAGGAGATAATCCGCCACTAGAGCCAACCGACCACTGTCCTGTCCAGTAAGAGCTACAGTTATCATTCCGATCTCGTGCGCTTTCTCAAATGCTTTCACAACGTTCGGTCAATTCCCCAATGTGCTAATGCCCATCAATACGTCTCCCCGGCGGCCATATACCTCGACTTACCGTGCAGATACAGTGTCGAATCTCACGTCATTGCTCCACGCCGTCAAGATTATTGGACTGTCTGACAGGCACATCACTCGCAGTGCAGGACGATCCTTCAAATAGCGGCCGACCAATTCGCCCGTCATGTGCATTGCATCTGCTGCAGAGCCCCTATTGCCGCACAGCAAGACTGCGTGGTCAGGTTTCAGATATCCAGTACACGCAGTGACCGTGGCGTCTACAGAGGTTTCCAATAAGCAATCGATTGTTTGTACGATCAATACCGTCGATTGACGCAAATATTGATGGATTCCGGAATAATCCGGTATCTCTGGATGCCCCAACGCCCCCATAGCGCCCATCGTCATTTCAACGCACACCCATGCATTTGTTCCAATGCCATCGGATCGCATGCTAATCTTGGGATTGGTAATTGTAGCATATTGTTATTATAACTTAAAAATGAAATACTGCAATATTCGCCGCTACTTAAGAGCTTTATCCATCGGAGGGTGAAAATTTGTGACACTACCCACCAATTGGCGAAAATGACGATGTAATGGCCCACAGATCGGTGCAATTAGGTGTGTGTAAATGAGCTCTTTTCCCAGCCAGACATCTTCTACCCCCCCTATCGACCCGGATGGTATTCCGGAGGGTGAGGTAGCAAAACTCTATCTTGCGATGCGTCGAATTCGGCGCGTCGAGGAAGAAATTGAGCGGATTTACCACACCGACGTCGTCAAGAGCCCCGTCCATCTGTCGATCGGTCAAGAAGCTGCGGCGGTAGGTGTTTGCGGCGCCTTGCGGCCGAATGACATAGTGTTTGCTACGTATCGCGGCCATGCCGCCTACTTGGCCAAAGGCGGCGATATGAAGCGGATGATCGCCGAATTGTATGGAAAAGCCACCGGCTGCGGGGGCGGCAAATCTGGCTCGATGCACCTGATCGACATTGCAGCAGGCATGATGGGGACGTCTGCAATCGTCGGCACCACCATTCCCCAGGCCATCGGTTATGCGTATGCCATTAAGCGCCGTGGCCTAGACCAGGTAGTGGTATCGTTTTTTGGCGACGGCGCCACCGAAGAAGGTGTGTTTCACGAGAGCATCAATTTTGCCGCGCTGAAACGCCTGCCCGTGCTGTTCGCTTGCGAGAACAATCTCTACGCCATCCATTCACACGTACGCGACCGCATGGCGACCACCGACTTGGTGCTTCGTGCACGATCATACGGTGTTCCAGCCGAACGCATTGCGCATGGTGACGTGTTCGCGTTGCGCCGAGAGGTGTCCAACATGCTACCCGCCATCCGTGCTGGCGGAGGACCTCGTTTCATCGAGATCGAAACCTATCGCTACAGTCGACATGTTGGGCCCGGTTCGGACATCGAGCTTGGCTACCGCGCCAAGGAAGAGTTGGAACTGTGGCAGGCGCGCGATCAGATCGCTCGCCTGGCCGCAATGCTCCCCTCGGAGGCGCGCGCGAACATCGACAATGCGATCAACGCCGAGGTTGCTGAAGCGTTCGCCTTTGCTGAGCGCAGCCCTTTCCCCGCCAACAACGCGCTACACCAGAATGTGCTCCATGACTGAACGCACGCGCGAGCTAACCTACGCCCAGGCTCTGTTCGAAGCCACCGTCCAGGAGATGGAGCGTGATCCCGATGTGTTCGTATTCGGACTTGGGGTGGATGACCCCCTGGGCATGTACGGTACGACCCTCGACCTGCACAAACGCTTCGGTGCCGACCGAAACTTTGATACGCCCTTGTCCGAAGATGCGATGACGGGCCTGGCGATCGGCGCTGCGCTAGCTGGCATGCGCCCAATTCACGTGCACCAGCGCATGGACTTCCTCATGCTGTGCATGAATCAGCTTGTCAATATAGCCGCGAAGATGAGTTATACCTTTGACGGTTCGGTGAAGGTGCCTATGGTCGTGCGTGGCATCATCGGCAGAAGCTGGGGCCAGGGACCACAGCATTCGCAGTCGCTGCATTCGTTCTTCATGCATGTGCCGGGGTTGAGAGTGGTCGCCCCAACCACTCCGCATGATGCCAAAGGCTGCATGATTGCGGCCATCCGCGACAACAATCCGGTGATATTCATGGAGCACCGGATGCTCTACAGTCTCAAAGGCTTGGTGCCAGAAGATGCCTATGCTGTCCCATTCGGTTCAGCGCGAGTGCTCGGCCACGGCGACGACATCACGATCGTGGCAATCAGCTACATGGTTGTCGAGGCGCTGCGCGCGCGTGTGCATTTGCAAGAGGTTGGCATCTCGGCTGAAGTGATAGACCCGGTGAGCTTGGCACCGCTCGACGTCGACACGATCGCCGCGTCAGCCGCCCGAACTGGGCGGCTCTTAGTGGTAGACACGGACTGGACGGATTGTGGGGCGTCGGCCGAGATAATTGCCGCCGTGATAGAGCGGTTCGGACGCGGCGAAGCGCCACATGTCGCGCGCATGGGCTATGCGCCCGCCCCCTGCCCTACGACCAAGCCCCTGGAAAATCTATTCTATCCAAACGGCCGCACGATCGCGGCCAAAGCCCACACGATGGTCAAGGCGCACGAGCCAAAATGGGCACCTCAGAGTGTCGAGGCCGAGGAAATTACCGAGTTCAGAGGGCCCTTCTGACCATGTCTATCGAAGAACGCTTGCGCTTGAACGTACATGCGGCGATCCGTGCCTATTGCGAATCCCAGCACGATTTTCGTTTCAAGCCTAACGACCCGATCGTGCGGCTGCATGAACCTACTTTTTCAACGGATGAAATCAATGCGGCAGTTGATGTACTACTATCGACTATGGTCACGATGGGGCCAAAGGTAAAGGAATTCGAACGTGAGTACGGTCGGTATTTCGGTTTCGACCATAGTGTGATGAGCAATTCAGGATCATCGGCCAATCTGTTGGCGATCGCGGCCTTGGTCAACCCGGCGACCCCTGAGCATCTTTCTCCCGGCGATGAAGTGATTGTGCCTGCACTCTCGTGGTCGACAACGCTTTGGCCCCTAGTGCAGTGTGGCCTCAAGCCCGTAATTGTGGACATCGACCCTGACACGCTCAACATAGATCCGAACGAGATCGAGCGCGCGATCTCGCCTCGCACGCGCGCGGTAATGGTGGTCCACGTTTACGGCAATCCATGCAACATGGCGGCAATAGGTGATATCTGCCGGCGACACGGCTTGCAGCTAGTTGAGGACTGCTGCGAAGCTTTGGATGCGCACTACGACGGCAAACCGGTCGGTAAGTACGGGCGCGTTGGCACTTTCAGCTTCTATTTCTCACACCACATGACCACGCTAGAGGGCGGCATGTGCGTCACCGACGATTTCGAGCTGGCCGAGGTTATGCGTGCACTGCGCGCACATGGTTGGACGCGGGAGCTGGAAGACCGCGGGCGCTATCTCCGGCAGTACCCCGACATCGACCCACGCTTCCTGTTCGTCAATGTAGGCTTCAATTTGCGTGCAACTGAAATTCAGGGCGCCATCGGTCTGATACAACTCCCCAAGCTCGCGGGCTTTGTGGCTCAACGGCGCGCCAATTCGACAGCATGGCGTGAAGATCTCAGCCGTTGGGAGCGCTATTTCAGATTCCAAATCGAGTCGCCGAAAGCGCAATCGTCGTATTTTGGCTTCCCAATGACGCTCAAGGACGACGCACAATTCACGGTGTCCGAGTTCATGGCATTCCTCAAGCAAGCGAGAATTGAAACACGCCCGATCATTGCCGGCAACATTGCCGTGCAGCCGGCGATGAAGCTGTTCGACCACCGCGTGGTCGGCGACTTGCAGCACGCCACTCGAGTCATGCACGGCGGTGTCACCTTCGGCAACCACCAGGCGGTCGATGCTGCGGCTCGTGAGTACGTCAACTCGCAAGTCGCCGGCTTCATGGCCAGCAAGGGCCTGGCGTGACCCAGCCAAGCGTCGGTCCGGCCATGAACCGGATTGGTTGATTAAGGGCGGCCAAATATGACTAATCCGCGAGCGTTAATTACTGGCATTACGGGCATGGTTGGCTCGCATCTGGCCGACTATCTGATTGAAAAGACCGACTGGGAAATCCACGGGATGATCCGGTGGCGCAGTCCCCTGGACAACCTGGAGAGCCTGATTGGTCGTGTAAATCGCCGCGATCGGGTATTTCTGCACTACGGAGATCTGCGCGATACGCTGGCGGTGCAGGACGTCGTCCGGTCGGCGAAGCCTGACTTCGTGTTCCATTTGGCGGCCCAAAGCTTTCCGCGAACCAGTTTCGAATCGCCGCTCGACACATATGACACCAACATCCAGGGCACGACGCGTGTGCTGGATGCCTTGCGCCAATACAGTCAAAAGTCGGTAGTTCATGTCTGCGCCTCGTCCGAGGTGTTTGGCCGTGTCCAGAAGGACAAGTTGCCAATTAACGAAGAGTGCATTTTCCACCCCGCCTCGCCCTATGCGATCTCGAAGGTCGGTACCGACCTCGTTGGCCGATTCTATGCCGAGGCTTATGGCATGACAGTGATGACCACGCGCATGTTCACCCACACCGGGCCGCGGCGGGGCGATGTATTCGCAGAGTCCACATTCGCCAAACAGATCGCGATGATCGAAGCAGGGCTAATCAAACCCGTAGTCAAGGTTGGAAATTTGACGTCGCTACGAACCGTGGCGGACGTGCGCGACGCCGTGCGTGCCTATCACCTCCTCGTCACGGTCAAGCCACAGGCTGGCGCGTACTACAATATCGGCGGCAGCTACAGTTGCACGGTCGAGGACATCCTTCACACTCTGCTCAAGCTGTCGCCCAAGGCGAACGAAATCAAGATCGAAGTTGATCCAGAGCGGCTTCGCCCGATCGATGCCGACCTCCAAATCCCTGACACACGCAAATTTTCGGCCCATACCGGCTGGGTGCCGGAGATCCCATTCGACGTCACAATGCAAGACTTACTGAATTATTGGCGAAGCCGCGTCGCGCGTGATGGCGCGCGATTGCTGGTGCGCTAAGGACAGCCCCTTCCATGATCATTTGCCGCACCCCCTTTCGCATCTCTTTCTTCGGCGGTGGAACCGACTATCCAGCGTGGTACAGCGACCATGGCGGCGCGGTCCTAGCCGCGACGATAAATCGCTATTGCTACATCAACTGTCGGTTCTTGCCACCGTTCTTTGAATACCTCAGCCGAATAGTCTGGTCGAAGATTGAGGTAGTGAAAACGAATGAACAGATCGAGCACCCAGTAGTCAGCAGCGTGATGCGGTACCTCAATGTGGTAGAGGGGATAGAAATTCATCACGCTGGCGACCTGCCCGCGCGATCCGGGCTTGGCTCAAGCTCCGCCTTTACGGTTGGGGTGCTGCACGCCCTGCACGCCTTAAAAGGGGAGTTGGTATCTAAGGAGACCCTGGCCCAACAGGCGATCCATGTCGAGCGTGACTTGCTGCATGAGACGGTTGGTGTGCAGGACCAGATTCAGACCGCATTTGGCGGCTTGAACCGCATCGACATCGCCCCGAACGGCCTGTTCCAGGTACAACCACTACCTTTGACCCGGCTGCGCGTGGCGCAAATTGAAAATCATCTGCTGATGTTCTACACGGGCGTGGTGCGCAATGCGAGTGAGATCGCCGCGGCACAGGTCCGGTCAATTTCGGACCACACGCACGAGTTGCATGAAATGCGCAAGCTGGTTGATGTAGCGGTCGACACGCTTGCAGGTGACAATGACATGTCGGAATTCGGCCGGCTGCTACATGAGACCTGGGAGCTGAAACGAAGATTGTCGAATAAGATCGCCCCCGACTTTGTCAACGAAATTTATAGCCGCGCGCGCAGGGCCGGCGCCTTGGGAGGAAAACTCTTGGGCGCAGGCGGCGGCGGCTTCATGCTATTCATCGTTCCTCCGGAGCTGCATGTGTCCGTCTGCACTGCGCTGTCAGAGCTATTGGTCGTTCCGATTCAATTCGAGTGGAGCGGGACACAGCTCATTTTCTATGACCCGCCCAGTTATTCCAGAACTGCGCATCATCGCCGCGATTTCAAGCACTATGTCGTCGGCAATGGCCACAACCGAGATAGCGCCGACTAGCTCCGTATTTCTAGCCCACGCAATGTGGTTTGGACCTCGGGCCGCCGCCCCCCGAGGAGAAACTTGCCAATCGGCATGCCCACATGATGCCATCTGAGATGTTAACAGAGCATTGAGCGCCTCGAACGGGTCTAGGAATAAAACCTCCGCACCTTCAAGGTCATCCCGATTGGTGCGCGAAGCCGTGGGTGCAGCTCGCTCTGTCCTCGCCCAGTGACTGCTACTCGCGTCCTGTATACCCTGTTTCCTCCATGAGCTCACGCCGAGTCGCACCGATCAGGCTTCGTTCGTATTGATCCGGCCCAACAGGCAACGTGAGTTCTATGCGCCGCACGCCGTACTGGTACTATCGAAGAAATAGGATAGAGCCATCGCCGCGTTCGGCCACGATGGTGGCGAAGTTACCGGCTGTGACCTGATGGTAGTCGTCAATCACTTGGCCATCAGCCATTCGCACCGTTTCCACTGGCAACCTCAAGATACGGAGGCGTGAGTAAACGACCCGGCGACTCAAAACATCCCGGGACGTCACGAGCTTGTTTCCTTGCTTTCTGTGTTTTTTAGGTTGACGAAGAAGTTGCGACTCTGGTTGATCGCAAGTACAGCGTCCACTGCGGCTGCGGGCAACGGGCCTTGGCCACTGGCTGCAATATTCTCATCCACCTCGTCCGTGTTAAGCATGCCTGGAATTACGGTTGACACTGCGGGAAACGACAAACAGAAGCGTAACGCGATCTGCGTGGCAGTAACACCAGAGGTGGTTTGGACGGTCGCAAGCAGTTCTCTCGCCCCCTCAATCCAGCGGTCCAGCTGAGAGCGTGGCCAGCCTAGGCGGTGATCACCCGGAGGAAATATTGTTGATGGGAGAATTTTTCCGGAAAGAAAGCCAAAGCACAATGGTGTGCGCGCAATAATTCCTATTCCTCTCCGCGATGCCTCGTCCAGCAGCCCTAGCGTCGCCGCCCGTACATCCAGCATGTTGAAATTTACTTGCACCGCGGCAATATTCACTACCCGGAGTAGGTCGATCGCTTCGGCCGGCGATTTAGCTGACACGCCCCAGAGTCGAATTTTACCAGCTTGCACTAGCGACGATAGTGTCTCGCGAACGTCATCCTGATTTGTCAGCTCGATTGATGAATTGTGCAACTGCAGGAGATCGATGTAATCGGTCTTAAGGCGCCGCAGGCTACCCTCCACCGAGATCGTAATTTCGGCGGGCGAGAAGTTGGGGCTGCGGTCCCACCTCTGGTATCCCGCCTTAGTCGCAACTACGACTCGAGTTCGTCGGCAGCCAAGCGCGCGGCCGATCAGTTCCTCGCTCCGACCATAGCCGTAGACGCTAGACGTATCGAAAAAGGTGATGCCCTGGTCAAACGCACGTTGAAGCGCCCTGAGCGACACAGCATCGTCAGTATCGCCGTACGAGGTCTGACCATCTGTCAGGCCTCCAATACCCCAAGCGCCAAAGCCGATTTCTGAAACCAGAATCCCGCTGCGGCCGAGCGGACGATATCTCATTTTGTAATGTCCAAGATTAATCAGTGAGACCGGTATAGAGACCGCTAGTAGTGGCCGGCAAGTTCACGCGTAATTTCAGCAGTCCGGGTTGAATAGAGATAAGCACCCTTCTTGTTGCCCCACCACACCACTTCACGGCACCAGACTTGGAAATCATCGTAGGGTTTGGATGCCCGATCGACCTCCACCACGGTAGGCTTTTCATGCAATGTCGCCGACTCGCCATCGCGCACACGTCGCCAATAATCCAACAGATCGTAGCGCAAGCGGAGGGCTTCGTTTTCATGCACAAAGGGTTGCCGCACCAACGCATGATTTAGCCGCACAGCCTCCGTCACGATCTGCGTCGACAAACCAGTGCCGCGTGTTGCTACTGTTTCGAGCAGCAACCGCCCAGCCTCGGCATAGAAGGCATCGAACTTATGTTCCGCTGTCAGCTTAATAAAAATGAATTCATCGGCCGGCCAGTAAATATTTAGGTAGGTCTTGGAGAATACATATTCAGGGCCGCCCTGTTGAATCGATCTAGACTCGGCGTCGAAGTAGTCATTAATTTCGGCGATCATTGGGTAGCGCCCGGCATCGGCGGTCATGAACGCCTCTATCATGTCACGATACGAAATACCTGAGATGCCATGCGCCACTATCAGCGGAATCTGAAACAGCTTGTCGAAATGCAATAGTGCAGCCATCCAACAAAATGCTCGGGTGCGACGCCAGTCCTTCGGCGGCATGGCAGCGGTTGCAACTACCAATTGCTGAACCTCGGGCACGTCGTCGTCCAACTCGACGCGTTCGCCGTGAATGTTGATGATCTTCGATTCCACCGTGACCATGCCATATTTGCGTTGATAAGCTGGATCGCCCATCTCGGCGTTTGGCAAGATCGACAGGTTATTGAATTGGATGCGATTGTGCTGGCCGTTGTCGATCAACTGGTCCACGCCGCGCACGAAGGACTCGTATGTCTCGCCAGGCAGGCCTAGAATTAGATCAGAATAAGTTTCCACTCGATCCCGAGTGAACCGCCGCTGTAATTCCATATAGGTATCGAGCGAAATGTTGTCCCGCTTGATTGCCTGCAACGTGGTTGTATCGACGCTCTGCATCGACAGAGCCACGCCCTTGTTTAGGCCGGCGTCAGACAAAATCTTTTGTGTATCATAGGCCCGCTCCGTCGCGTTCTTGGTATTTTGCACCGACAACGCGACCGGATACCCCGTCTCCAACTTCACCTTGGCAACGTATCGCGCGATATCAATGTCACGCTTTTGGATTCCGAAGTTCGCATCACAGCAGAAGATATACTCAATCCGTTTGTTCGCAAACCAATCAATTTCACGGTATAGCCGGTCCTCGCCGAACTTCGTCACCTTGCCGGCGGTTGCCGAGCCCCAGTCGCAGAACGTACAGCGAAAAGGGCAGCCGCGATTGGTTTCCCATAGGCCGATCCAACTCTCGCGCGGGTTCGCCTCCATCAGCGAATCGAACGCCCCTTCGAAGAACGGCGACGGTATTTCATCTAGGTCCCGAACCCGCTCCGCATTCGAGTTGCGGATGAAGCCGCCGTCAGCTTTTACAAAACTGATCCCAGGCAAGGCCTCCCATGAACGGTCGGGAAACATCTCAAGCAATTTTAGGAAAGTGCGCTCGCCCTCGTTGTGAACCGCCAAATCGATCTGCGGATGGGCGCGTAAAAATGCCTCGGGCTGATCCGGCACTTGCGGCCCACCGAACACGACAATAATGCCGGGCTTGATCGCCTTCAACCGGCGCGCGATTTCAAGCGATATTTGACCGTTCCAAACATAGGTGCTGAAACCGACAAGATCGGCCTCACGCAACGCCTCCACTGCCTCGGCGATACGTACTCGCTTGTATAGGGGGAGCAAGAATCGATAGCGCGACGGATCGGCTGCATTCTTCTGTGCATATGTTTGCAGCAGCGCTGTCGAATAAGGCAGATAGTTCTGACCCGAAAATGAATTGTTGATCTGGACCAGTCCGATCGTGACCGGACAACGAATCGTCGGTGTTGGCATTCCGGGTCTGCCGGACAAACCGTCAGAGAGAAGTCGATCATTGGTATCTTGAGCCATCTCTACAGCCATCCAAAACGCAGCCGCTCTAGCATCAAGACTGCGACAATTTCCTAGTATGTAGATGAGATACGGACCGTGATGCTATGTCCCGGTACAACGGGCAAGCGTGCATTATAGAAATGATGCTAACCAATGTGAGAGCTCGATTCAAGGTTGATTTACCTATATTTGGTTGCATAATACGCGCTTTTCTGCCTACTTTTCCCCGTTCCCCACGCTAACTAGGGTGTGGACTCAATAGCTGAGCCAGAAACGGGCTGCGAAGAGGTGGAGCGCGGCGAGGAAGTTGCGGGCGAGCTTGTCGAAGCGGGTGGCGATCCGGCGCATGTCCTTGCAGCGGCAGAAGAAGCGCTCGACGATGTTGCGCAGCCGGTAGAGCCCCTCATCGTGGGCCTGTGGGTTCTTGGCCGAGACCCGCGCCGGGATGACGGGCAGGGCACCGTCGTCGCGGATAGCCTGACGCACGGCTTGGCTGTCGTAGGCCTTGTCGGCCACCACCGCCAACGGGGCGTGGGGATGGCCGAGCAGATCGGGCAGGATCGGCGCGTCGTGCGCCTGGCCGCCGGTCAGGACGAAGGCGAGCGGCCGGCCCAACCCGTCGACCGCGGCATGGATTTTCGTCGTCCGGCCGCCGCGTGAGCGGCCGACAGCCTGCGCCAACTCCCCCCTTTTGCGCCGCTAGCGGCCCGGTGAGCCTTGACGATGGTGCTGTCGATCAGGTGCAGGCTATGGCGCGAGCGCCGGGCCAGGCGGTCGAACATCGCCTTCCAAACGCCGCGTTTGGCCCAGCGGTTATAGCGGTTGTAGCAGGTGGTGTAGGGCCCGTACCGCTCCGGCAGATCGCGCCACGGGCAACCCGTGCGCAGCATGTAGAAGATGCCGTTCAACACCCGCCGGTCGTCCACCCGCCGCGCCCCGCGTAAACCCCGGGGCAGCAACGGGGCGATCAGCGCCCACTCCTCGTCCGTTAGGTCGAACCGTGCGCTCATGATCCACCTCCGCGGACCATGAATCACAAAACGCCCGAATTGGGAATCCCCTATTGAGTAAAGACCCTAGGCTCAGGACCCGCTAATTTTCTTGCGGGGCTGGTGGTGAGCCGGTTCATTGGTGACGCGGGGAGGCGTCGCCATGAACGATTTGTTTCTGCTTTCGCCGGCACAGATGCGCCGGATCGAGCCCTATTTCCCGTTGTCGTACGGGGTGCCGCGCGTCGATGACCGCGGAGTGATCGGCGGGATCATCTGTGTGATCGGGAACGGTCTGCGATGGCGCGATGCGCCGAGGGACTATGGTCCGCACAAGACCATCTACAACCGCTTCATCCGTTGGAGCCGGCTTGGCGTGTTCAACCGGATATTCGCCGAACTGGCGGACAAGGGCGCCAAGCCCGACCGGCTGACGATCGACGCCACCCACCTCAAGGCGCACCGCACGGCGGCCAGCCTGCTTAAAAAGGGGCTGTTCCCCGACGCATCGGGCGCACCAAGGGCGTGTAAGGTCCCAGGGTGTGATGGAGCGGATTAATTTTAAAGTTTTCGGAGTTTTCTGTTCAGGCTTTACAGATGAACTCATGCGGGGTGAGGCCGCGTAGGGTCTTTAGGCGCTTCGCGAAGTTGTAGGCGGCCAAGAAGGCATCGAGATGGGACAGCAGCTGGTCGTGGGTCTCGTAGTGATATCGCTTGACGGTCGCCTCTTTCAGCGTGCGGTTCATGCGTTCGACCTGACCATTTGTCCATGGATGGTTGGGCTTGGTGAGCCTGTGCTCGATTCCGTGCTTCTCGCAAAGCATGTCGAACATATGGGTGCGCCAAGTGGCGGTCGGGCCTGATCGTAGATGTGGCGGATCGCAGAAATGGACGCCATTGTCTGACGCGTCTATACAGACGCCTACGATAGTCAAGGTCATATCCGAATCTTCGATCGAACCCGCGCGCTCAGTTGGCGCAGCGGACGGGTAATACGCCAGCTTTTAGAGGAATAGGTAGCCAAAAGCTCAGTACGCAGTCTCTCCACTTCTTGTCCCAGCGTGTTTACCAATTCTTGATTCGGCTCTATGCGCACAGCGCTGGCCTTTTCCAGTTTCTGATATAGCCGCATGCGCTCGTTATTGACGTCTTGGAGTTCGCTCAAAAGATTCCGGTGACCGGCGCGCGCCTTCTCGTTTTCCAGTTGAAGCGCCAAAAACTTAACGTTAGCATCCTGTATTTCCTGTTGAAGCTCTGCGCGCTCACTACCGAACCGCTGCAACTCCCTATGAAGTGCCAACCTCTCGACTTCGGCATTCTCCTGGCTGTTTCGGAGCTTCGTAAGCTCGACGTTGGAGCGTTCCAGGGCATCCTTATTGACGTCTTGGAGTTCGCTCAAAAGATTCCGGTGACCGGCGCGCGCCTTCTCGTTTTCCAGTTGAAGCGCCAAAAACTTAACGTTAGCATCCTGTATTTCCTGTTGAAGCTCTGCGCGCTCACTACCGAACCGCTGCAACTCCCTATGAAGTGCCAACCTCTCGACTTCGGCATTCTCCTGGCTGTTTCGGAGCTTCGTAAGCTCGACGTTGGAGCGTTCCAGGGCATCCTTTACGGCCGCCCATTCGGCACGAACTCCGCCAACTTCCTGTTGAGCAAGCGTATGTTCCAGTCGCGCACTATCCAGTTCTTGTTGGATCGCCACACGTTCGGCATGTGCATTCGTCAACTCATGCTGAATTGCGGTATGTTCGACCAGCGCATCGTTCAGCTGCTGCTGAACGGCGGCACATTTGGCGTGAGCGGTATCTAGCGCCTGTTGGATCTTATGCCGCTCGGTATCAGACTGGTCAAGTTGCCGACGGAGCGCCTCTGGTGACGAATCAAGAACGACTCCTACGGGCAGTCGTAGCATTATCTGTTCGGTATGCAAATAAAGATCACGATAGAACGGCGCGTCACGAAACAAACTTTGTTCTTTGTCCTTTAAGAACTCACGGATCAAATCACGACTGGGGCAAAGTCTTATAGCATTCCACATAAAAAAGTGCCACGCCGAATTTCGACGCTGCATTTGTCGCGCTACGGCAAATGAGAAGGTTGCTGCTGTTTGATAGAGATAATCGGCGTTGGTTGGCGGCAGCATTTTTTCGGCTAATAGTTCAAGATATGGAGGCGCGTCCACCTCGATCTGTGAAAAACCAAGCTCTCCAAAGGCATCCCAAACCAGAATGCGCCACGTACGATCAAGTTTGACCGACACGTTGCATAGATCAGGGTCCACCGACGCTGGGTCAAATTTTCCGAAGCGATTGATGCTATAGAAATATCTAACGGAGAGGCGATCGTTGATGAACTCCATATAGTGATCGACGGTGCTTTGGGTCATTTCACCCAGCGAGCAGGTATTGATGATCAGATCAATCTGTTTGCCTCGCAAACCGCTAACAAACTCGGTGGGAACGAACACGAAATCTAGCTTGTCGGTTGATTTCAGTTGGCGAGAATCCGTCACAAACAGCAGCCGTGCGTCCGGAAAATGGAATGCAATAAACACGTAGGAGCAATAAAGAGAGTCAACTAAATCGACGATGTAGTAGGTTTGGGCCGGATAGAACAACCGCATGATCCGTGCGAGATTGCCGTATCCACCACCGATCTCCACAACGGTTTTTAAGTTAACCGTATGAGTCTTGATTCGCAACGCGACACATAAATGTAGAAGAAACATTGTCGACAGCAATCGCCCGCTGCGCTTAAACAGTGTCTTGTCGCTTACCAACGGCGACTCCGCAATATTGGGTGGCAAGGTGCCTAGTGGCATTCCCTCGCGTTCGAGATATGCAAGATATTTGTCTGTGATCTCGACACAGCGCGGATCAATGGTGTGACGTGGAAATGTAAATGTATTGTTCTCGGTGAGAAAGCGAATTAGCTCGCATTCGTCATCAATTGTTTCAATCGCGTTACGATGCATCGTTTCATGATTGATCATCCACAACTGGGATGCCGGGAGAGTGTTCTTGGTGTGAGTAGCCAACACCTTCTGGCGCAGCACTCTTGCGCGGTTGATGATCTTACCCATTCAGCCTCCAACATGAACACATGGTTTCTGCCGCGATGAGTTCCGCAATCATCACTCAGGTAACCAGAATACCAAGCGTGTAGAAATATCACGCCGCTGGGGACGTGGGTAGTAGGCCAGTCCCCGGTTTCGTAGACAGCATCTTAAGCTAATTGCATCGGCTTTTCGAACTGAAGTGGACCCGGTTTTTGGGGGCCAGGGGCTTAGAGCATGATTGGGTGAGGTAGAAGCGTATCCTGAGTTACGGAGGTAGGCGGCGCATTCACGGAAGAGCAGATCATCGGGATATTAAAGGAGCATCGGGCTGGCGTGTCGGCCTGTGATTTGTACCGCAGGCATGGCATCAGCGATGCGACTTTTTATAAGTGGCGGTCGAAGTGCGGCGACCTGGAAGTGTCCGACGTGCGGAGGCTGAAGGCTCTGGACGACGAGAACCGGGCATGATCTCGATTATCTTCGTCTTTGACACATACGCGTTAGCTTGAACAGTGCGGCCTGAGAACGCCACGGCCGCTCCATCGAAGAGATCGGATCCCCAGACCTAGCGCGCAGGTATGCCTCATAATAGCGATCAAGCCACGGAAAGCGCTGAATACCCGCCACTAGAAACCTGCGATACCTGCCGATTAGCGCGCGCCGAAGATTTAGCAGGCCAATCGCACGGCGCGCGAAATAGGCGAAATACCTCGGCACACGCCCAGAGTAATAGACGACGCGGTCAAGAATCTGCCCGTTCTTAGCCTTGTAAAGCTTGGCTCCTTCATCGATCAGCCACTCGAACTGCGTCAAACCGGCAGCCGACGCTGAAGCGTCGCGGAGATTCGTCAGCAAGCGTGCAGGCATGTATTTTATGAAGGGCTGAATTCTTACGAAACGGTCAATTTCTTGTTCAAGGCGGCGATGAGCTTCGGTCGAATACGTTATGTTTCCGAGACGGTACCAGCCTTCAAGCACATGCTGAAGATCGTCGATCCGATCTGCTCGCTCGAACAGTCGACCAACCCGATGCGTATGGGTCAGCAATATGGCCGGATAGCCGTTGACGCAAGCGATAAATATATCGCAGACTTTGCTTGCCATATCGGCGTCGCACTCTCCTATGAGCGAACAATATTCCAGTAACCACTCCAGTGAGGAGCGAAGAAGCGGCAGATTGTCTTCGAAGATAGCCAGCGATTTCCAGAGATGAGAGAAGCCCTCCTTGTAATTTCCCCGGTCAATTGCCTCCCAACCCAGATAGCCCCAAGCGGCGGCTCTGAGTATGTCCGCAAGTCGCTTTTCGTGGTCACGGTCTGTCGACGTAGAAAAGCCGCCTTGCTTCACTGCGTAAGAGGCAACGCATTGGGCGTAAGCATAGTATGGAAACACCCGTTCCGCTTCAGTTAGCGTATAGGCCAAGCCAATGTCGGATCCCAGCGGGTCGAACTCGTAACGATCCCATTGTTCGAGAAGATTTTTGAATAATTGTGCACCGTCATGGCGGCTTTCGGCGGACCCAAAAAACGCCCAGTGGGCGCGGTTGAACGCCAAAGCTAATGATGCGGGATATCGGCGGCAGCCTTCCGTGTAGAAGCGGTCTGCCGACTGCCGCCACTTCGAAGCATCGGGGGCTTCCCAGAAGATCAGGGCTAACTGCGCATAAACATGTGCAAGATTATTGATATCCTTGGCATCCTTGGAATTTTCTTTAGCGTCGGAGTCGGCCATGCGCGCGATCTTCTTGCGTACGTTATGCCGCCCATAGATGACGGGATCGATGCAGGGCGTCGGCCATACTAGGCGTCGCGAGTGTAGCCGATCCCTTGGCCGGCGCTGCGGTCGTAAAACCAAGGCCGCGAATGCCGCGTACTTTAACTGCCGCTCTACCAGTATGTCGCGGCCCTGGCGGAACAAGGACATTTCACTTTCGATCGCCGATGCAATCTTCGATGGATCATAGGCAGCGTCGTGCAAATCGAACTGCTGCAAGTGCTTTCTTACATCATTAGCCAAAGAAGGGATATCGAAGGCGTGGCAGCCCGCGAACATCCTTCCGTAACCCGTGCCGCGCGGATACAGCACGTAGGCTGAGTTCGCCAACGCATCGCGCCAACGAGGCGATGGACAGCCGGCGTAGCGATTGACAATCGGTAAAAACTTGCTGCGCGATAGAAGATCGTAATATTGGCTCTGCGGAAGATGACCTTGGATAACGCGGACCTGATATTCGTTGCCCAACTCCGCCAATGCAAAAATGAAGCGTGCCTTTTCGGCATGAAAGCTATCAAAGACCGAGCCGGTAAAGATAATATCTATGTCTTTTTTCGAGGCCGGCCGAGCCGGCGGGAATTCCGTGCTGAGTGGATCGGAAACGAGATTTGACATACAGAATTGGTCGGTTGCCCGGGTAAGCTCGAAATGCTCTTGGGACGTGTTGACCACAAGAGCGTCGTACAGCTTCAAATTATCAATTGCCCGGTAGATAAGTATATCGGTGTCATGGCACCACACCACCTTCGGAATCTTTACTTTGTCCAGGTTCTTCGGCGGCGGCCACAGTGGTGTCAGCGTAAAGATCAGATCGGGCCGCTCATCGGGTGGCAAGCCGTCTATGAACTCGTCGAATGGCTGGTGTGGCTCATAGTCGTAGGCGCTGAATGTCGCCTGCGTGCCTACATGCTTGACCAAGAACGATCCGTAGCACTGCACGGGTGCGCGTGCGGATTCCGGCACGTTACTGATGCTTGGCACTGGCAAAAAGGCGGCGGTAACGAATACCGATATCTGTTGCTTTTCGATCAGGCCAAGAAGCGAACCAGCGTGATCGGCATAGGGAGCGCCCGAGGGAACAGAGAGCAGGCTGGCGCGCGCAGCTTCTCTTCTGTCGAGTGACCATTCCGCGAATGCTTTGCACACTAATCCGCGAGAACTCAATGCCGCTTGCGCCGTGAGAACGGCAAGGCCGCGCCCTAGGGCGCCGGCAAGGACCAGCGCGCAACCCTCTAGCTCACTTCCAGGCTCGGCGAATTCGGCGACTAGAAGATAAGCCCCGTGTTCGAAAGCCTCGTCCAGTGATTTATAAGACGCCCTGATCTCATCAGTCGTGAATCGAAAGGAGAACTTCGGGTTTATCGGGTTTTGCGGCATTTCTCTCATATCCGTGCGAATGGCCTATCCTGTATGCTGCTGGACGCCACGCGCGAACGGCCAGTTGTAACGGGCACTTACACACGGTTGTAAATTGGACAATGGCTGCATACTAGTGCGCTCAATCCTCTCGTTTCAATGAAAGCCGCCGGCTCCGCTGGCGCCACTCTCTTAGCGGCCGGGTAATAGCCCACCTAGTCGAACTTAAGATCCGCAGTATTTCCTTCAGCACCAGCCTATGCCGCGGCAGCATGCGCATACTCGCGTCCAATTCAGCTGAGTACGGCACGAGGTAATATGGTGCGTGGGTAATATTGGCGCCTAACAAGGCGGCCTTGCGGATGTTGATCGCAGAGAGAGCCAGGTTCTCAAACTGCGTCAAGCTCGCCCTGGTCGTGGGGCTGCCTCCGCCGGCAGCAAGCCTGCCTAGCAATCGTTGCGGCAGGTAGTCGGAATAGTCGCAGATCTTGATGATCCAGTTGATCTCACGGTCAAAGCGTTCCTTCGATTTCGTCGTACACATGACATTACTCAAGCGATACCAACCAGCAAGGACATGGCGCAAATCGTCGGCTCGCGATGCGATTATGAACATCTCACAAATGCGATGCGTATACGTCACCAGGACTCCCGGATACTGATTTATCGTCATTAGGAAGATGTCACAGATTTTACCTGCCACCGTACGATCTGGCTTCTTTAGCATCTCCCAATAACACAGAAGGCAGTCCAAAAAGAACATTTTCAATGGAAGGTTCTCGGAATTTATTCGCAATGATTCGACAAAGAGTCTGAACCCCTCGGTAAAATTATCCCGCTCGATTGCTTCCCAGCCCAGATAACCGTAGGCCGCTGCCCTAAGGATATTGAGGGAGGTTTCGGTTTTCCGGTCTGCCGCCTTTCCGCCGCCGGTCACCGTCGCAGATGAGACTATCTGCTGACCGTATTCAAAGTACGGAAAGACTTTGTCCCGATAAAGCAACGTATGCGCAAACCCGATGTCCTGGCCCAGCAAATCACTCTCATAGCTATTCCAGTGCTTGAGTAGATACCTGAACATTACGGCGCTCGCACGACTGTCTCCAGGTGCCAGCTTGCCTTGCCCAATCGCAAAGGCGATCCAGTTTGAATTCCGGAAGAACCGCCAATGCGCTTGATTGAAATGAAGCGCAAGCGACAAGGGGTACCTGCGGCAGCCCTCGGCGAACAGCTCATCCGCCCTTGCCCGCCAAGCGCTCGATTCCGAAGCTTCGGGATAGTAGAGGGCGAGTTGCCCGTATAGATGCGCAAGATTGTTGAAGTCGACCGCGTCTGATAGATCTTCACTTCGTACCGTATCCGCCATTCGGGCGATTTTTCGGCGAATATTCTCCAACCCGTAGATTGGGCCGTCGATGCATGGTGTCATCCATGCCAACCGTCGCCTAGGGGTACGCTTCTTGATTTTGCTGGATTGGCGCATGACGAGCGCAGAAAAGGCGGCAAACTTCAGCAACCGTTCGAAGAGTTCTTCGCGACTTACCCGCAATTGTGCGAGGCGGGTATCGATTTCTCGGCCGGTCCGAGCTGGATCATAAGGCGACTTGCCCGCAGCATGTCGGCGCAAATGCTCGCGAATATTCTGCGCCATCGAGTTTGAATCGAATGCAAAGCATCCAGGAAACGCCCTGCCATAGGCCGTGCCGCGCGGATGGAGCACAAAAGTGGAATTCGCCAGAGCATCGCGCCATCTCGGCGACGGACAGCCAGCGTAGCGATTAATTATTGGCAGGAACTTGCTGCGCGACAGCAGATCGAAATAGTCCTTCTGGGGAAGGTATTCATCGAACACCGCGACTTTGTACTCTTCGGATAACTCCGCGAGCTCATAAATAAACCTGGCTTTTTCAGGATGATGGATGCTGAGGGCCTGTCCGGTGAAGATGACGTCGAAGTCCTTCGGCTGAACGGGATGGGAATCGGGACACCGGGGACTGAGCGGCTCTAGCATTAGATTCGAGACGCAAAATCCTCCGAAGATACGGCCCAGCTCGAACTGCTCTTGCGACGTATTGACGATTTGTACATCGAACAGCGCCAGGTTGTCGTGCGCGCGATAGATGAAAACATCCGTATCGTGGCACCAGATTACTTTGGGTATTGATACCTTCTCGAAATTCTTCGGTGGAATCCACTGCGGCGTTGCCGCAAAAATGAAATCGGGACGATCCTCCGCGGTAAGCATCTCGATGAATCGATCGAACGGCATGTGCGGTTCGTAGAGGTATGCGTTGTCCGTCAACTGACTCGCAACATACTTGACCAGAAAGCGGCCATAGCGATGCACCGGCGCATAGGCGCTGTCTGCTGTATTGGCGATTGTGGGCACGGGCAAGAATGCTGCCGTCATGAATACGGTGACCTGATCCCGATCGATGAGATCGAGCAGGGCGCGTCCTTTTGCCGAATACGGTGTGCTGCTGGGCAGTGACCGCAGGCTGGCGCGTGCCGCTTTGTCATCGCCAAATGACCATTCGGCAAACGCCTTGCACAGCAGGCCGCGCGGCGACAGGGCGGGCAATCGACCTAACACCGAGAGTCCCTGCTGGAGGAAGCCGCCGAGCGATAGCGCGCAGCCAGAAAGCTCACTGTTCGCTTCCGCATATTCGACGACCAGAAGGTAGGCGCCTGCGTCGAACGCGGCATCCAGCGATTCATAGGAAGCCCGAATTTCGTCCGCCGACACCCTAAATGAGAAATCGGGATCAATCGGACCGACCGACGCCTTAGGCTTGTGCATTTGTGAGTTAAGTGACATCGCACCCCACCTTGGTCGCCGGATCTATCGCCGGATTCCGAGCGCCGCCGCCAGCCGTTTGAGCCGGCCGTTCCACTGCCGCAACGGCCGAGTCATGCGCCAACTTTTGGAAGAGGTAAGGGCTACCATCGCCTTTTCCATGTCGTTCAGACGCGCCAGCAGAAGCCGGCGCTGCGTATCCTGTTCATCGGCGCCGATGATTTCCACGGGCGATGACGGAACGGCAGCCGGCGGTGGCACCGGAGCCGGCGGCGTCTCAGCGATCACATGCTTGGAGGCCAGCTCGATGGAGACTTCTGCCGGCGCCGAGGTGGATTTCTGATCGCGGCTCGATTCAGGCGCCCCTGGTGTCTTTGGAACGTTCATGACGCGCTTCAGCCCGACCAGAACCAAGTTCTCGAACTGCGTCAGCCCGAGCGGCTCGGCGGCACCGCCGAGATGGGGGGCCAATTTAACCATGAGCCGGCCGGGCAAATGATCGGCGAATCGACAAACGCCGACGATACGGTCGATCTCGCGCTCCAGCCGCTCTTCCGGCTTAGTCGAATATGTTATGTTTCCAAGGCGATACCAACCGTCGAGTACGTGCCTCAGATCGGCGATTCGGCCCGTCGCGGCAAACGATGCACACACTCGATGGGCGTGGGTCAGTAATATCGCCGGGTAGCGATTGGCGCAGCCAATAAATGTGTCGCAGATTTCTTGTGCCAGCGCCGGAACCCACACGTTCTGAGACTCTCCGTGCGACAGCTCGGTATCGAGCATGAAGCGTAGAACCACGAGATTGTCCGGGTGGATGCGCAGAGATTCCCTCAGATGCCCAAAGGCCGCGGCAAAATCGTTCCGCTCCAGCGCCTCCCATCCCAAATACCCGTACGCCGTTGCCTTGAGGATGCCGCACAAATGATCGCCGTCTACCCGCGCTTCCGACTCCTTGCGCTGTGCCGCGAGCGATGTCGCCAACTGGGAATATTCGTAGTAAGCGAAAATCCGATCCTTTTCGAGAAGCGTATAGGGGAATCCCACTTCCGCCCCCATCGGCGAAAATTCGAAACTGTCCCAGCGCTCCAGCAAAGCTCGGAACAGGCTTGCCGCCGCAGCTTTGCCGCCGGCGTCTCGAAAAAACGTCCAGTGCGCCCGGTTGAACCAAAGCAGCAAAGATTTGGGATAGCGGCGACAGCCTTCGGCGAACAATCGATCCGCCCGCGACCTCCAGTCTTCCAGTTCAGCAACGCTTACATAGTGAAAATACAGCGCAAGCTGGGCATACAGATGCGCCAAATTGCTGAAGTCCTGTTCATCGGACAGCTCCGCTTCAGGCGTCGCTTCCGCCATAAGTACAATCTTTTTCCGGATATTGTCCTGGCCATAGATCGGCGGATCGATGCACGGCGTCAGCCACACCAGTCGCCTTTTCTCTGGTCGCCAGGCGGCCTTGTTGGCCGGGCGCACGACTAGCGCCGTGAACGCCGCAAGCTTCAGCAGTCTCTCGAAGACTTCGTCGCGTTTCTCACGGAAGATCGACATCTCTCCGTCGATCTCTTCCATCGTCCTGAGCAGGTCATAGGGCGCCTCACCGGCATTGTATCTATCCAAATGATCGCGAACATCATCGGCGATCGACGCCGTGTCGTAGGCAAAGCACCCGGAAAAAGCTTTGCCGAACGCAGTGCCGCGCGGATAAAGGACATATGCGGAATTGGCCAAGGCATCGCGCCACCGCGGTGAAGGACAGCCGGCATAGCGGTTTACAATCGGCAGAAATTTGCTGCGCGACAGAAGCTCGTAATATTCGCCTTGCGGCATGTATCCATCGAACACGGCAACACGATAGCAATCTCCGAGGGAGGCCAATTGATATATGAACCTCGACTTTTCCGCGTGGAAGGCGTCGAAAGCGGATCCGGTGAAGACAACATCAAATTCCTTCTTCACGTTTGTCCGGCATTGCGGGAAATTACCGCTCAGCGGATCCAGCATCAGATTTGACGCGCAGAACTTGCCGAATGCGCGCCCGAGTTCGAATTGTTCCTGCGTCGTATTGACGATACGCACGTCGTAGAGATTGAGGTTGTCAAACGCCCGGTAGGAGAACACATCGCCGTCGTGGCACCAGATGACTTTGGGAATCTGCACCTTTTCAAGGTTCTTCGGCGGCAGCCACAACGGGGTAAGAGCGAATATGAAATCAGGCCGTTCTGCGGCAGGCAGCCGCTCGATGAATCGGTCGAATTCCTGGTGCGGCCCGTAATCGTAGGCGTTGGCCTCCATCTGCGTGCCGACTTGCTTGACAAGGAACGGTCCGTATCGGTGAACCGGATTCCGAGCGCTTGTCGACGCCTCGGTTATCGTGGGCACTGGCAGGAAAGCCGCGGTCACGAAAACCGTGATTTCCTTCTTGTCGATCAGCGACTGAAGAGCGCGGCCTTTAGCCGTGTAGGGGCTTCCCACAGGAACGGTCGCCAAGGTTGCGCGCGCATCGTCATTGCGCCCCAGGGACCATTCTGCGAATGCCCTACATACCAAGCCGCGTGGGGTCAGCGATCCTCGAGCCTTTAGAACCGCAAGACCACGCCCCAGCGCCCCGCCCAGCGCGAGCCCACACCCTTCGAGCTCGCTTCCAGGCGGCGCCATCTCGGCAACCAGAAGGTAGGCCCCTTCCTCGAATGCCGTCTCAAGCGAACTATAAGCCCGCATGATTTCTTCGGTTGAAAACCGAAAGCCAAACTTCGGATCGATCGGATTGGTCAGCTCTTCGGTGGCCCGTTTGAATTCACTAGTTCCTCGCTCGATGCTGTTACGCTCAATGGCCGCTTGATTGCTCATCTTGACAACCGACCGATCAAGCGGCGAACCCGGTTTCCGGCGCGCCGCAGAGGCGCCGTCATGCGCATGCTGCTGGAGCTATTCAGACTTCTCAGTCTTATCTCGTATTTTAGAACCTCCTGCGACAGAAGCCGCTCCCCATCGATCAAAATGTCACGGGGGACGATACGGTAACGCAGTGCCTGTTCCATCGGCTCATAGATCAGCGCCTCTCGTATGGTCAGGCCTGCCAATACAAGGTTTTCAAACTGACTGAGCTTCACTGCGCCGGCGGCTGCTTCGCGATGCGCCTTCAACCGATCAATCAGGCGTCGCGGTATATAGTCGGCAAACCCGCAAATTTCGACGATATCATTGATTTCTCGCTCGAACCGGCCCCGAGCATCGACCGAATGGCACACGTTGCTCAGGCGATACCAACTCTCAAGGACATGGCAAAGCTCCTCGATCCGTCCAGCAAGCGTGAATTGCACACAAACACGATGCGTATGACTTAGCAGAATTGCGGGATACTGGTTGGCGCATGCTAAAAACGTATCGCATATCTCGCTTGCTTCATAGGCTGCGGGCGTATCTTGCGATTGGCTATACAACAATCGGGCATCGAGTAGGTATCGCAGCAACGACAGGTTGTCTGGATAGATTTGCAACGATCGCTTCAGACAGCCGAGTCCTTCAACAAAACTCTTGCGTTCGAATGCTTCCAATCCCAAATATCCGTAGACAGCAGCCTCGAGGATGCTGCGCAATGGTGCACTGATCGATTGGCTTCCTTCCTTTCCGCGCCGCGCCAAAAGAGAAACCGCGTGCTGCGCGTACTCATAGTACGGGAACACCCAATCTACGCCGGGAAGCGTATAGGGGAATCCGAAATCCGCATCCACCGGGTCAAACTCAAGTTCTTCCCAACGATCAAGAAGGTCGTGGAATATTCGCGTCGCCTCCGACTTCCTGTTGTCTCCGAATACCAGCCAGTGAGCGTAATTAAAATGCAGCAGCAACGACGCTGGATAGTCAGCGCAGCCCTCTGCGAACAAGTGGTTTGCCCGCGATCGCCATTTCTCAGCTTCCGGCGCCTCTGGGAAAATGAGCGCCAAGGCCCCGTAGACATGTGCCAGATTGTTGACGTCTTTCTCGTCCGCTAGTTCTCTTGGAGACGTCGCGTCTGCCACCCGGGCAATTTTGGCTTGCACGGTTTCGCGCCCATAGATGCTCGGATCGATGCCCGGAGTCAGCCATACTTGGCGCCGCTCTGATGTTGCTTTGCGCGCCCTGCACGGTGCAAGCACGAGAACCGCGAAAGCCGCCAATTTCAGCTGCCGCTCTACCAGGGTGGATCGCCCTTCCCGGTAGATCGCCATCTCTGTTTCTACTGCGGCCGCAATTTTTGAAAGATCATAGGCCGGATCGCAGCTGTCATATCGCTCCAGATGTCTGCGCACGTCCTCCGCGATAGTACCCGCATCGATCGCAAAGCAGCCCGGGAATGCTTTGGCAAAAGCGGTTCCGCGTGGATAGAGCACATACGCGGAGTTTGCCAGCGCGTCGCGCCAACGGGGGGTCGGATTGCCGGCAATTCGGCTGACAATCGGCAGGAACTTGCCGCGCGAAAGAAGGTCGTAGTAGTCTCGTTGCGGCAAATAGCCGTTGACCACCGCAACCTTATACTTGTCCGTCAGGTCCAGAAGATTGTAGATGTACCTTGACTTTTCGGCGTGATAGCTGTCGAACACCGAACCGGTAAAGATGACATCGAATTCTTTTTCTTTGTTAAACTGCGTTTGCGGAAACTCCGTGTTCAGTGGATCGGACATGAGGTTGGAGATAGAGAAGTCTCCGACAACCTGACGCATCTCGAACTGCTCTTGTGTCGTCAGACAGATGCGCACATCGTAGAGTGAAAATACCTCTCGCGCACGATAGAGGAACATGTCTCCGTCGTGGCACCAGATGACCTTCGGTGTCGCCACTTTCTCGAAGTGTTTCGGCGGCAGCCATTGGGGCGTCATCGCAAAGATGAAATCCGGCCGCCTATCCGCTGGCAGCCGAGCAACCAGCTCGTCGAATGGCTGATCGAGCTCGTAATCGTACGCATTCTTCGGCAGTTGGGTGCCGACATACAGGACTTGGAAGCGTCCATAGCGCTGTATCGGTTTGCGCGCGTCGACGGACGATTTGCTGATCGTCGGTACCGGCAGAAAGGCTGCGGTGACCAAGACCGTGATTTTTTTCCTTTGCAGCAGATCGAGGAGTGCTTGAGCCTTGCCTGAATAGGGTGACCCCGCGGGCACAGCGGCCAAACTCCTACGCGCATCTTCATCCCGGTCCAAGGACCACTCGGCGAATGCCTTGCACAATAGCCCGCGAGGTGTGAGGGATGTCTGGGCTCTAAGCACCGAAAGTCCACGGCTCAACGATCCGCCCAAGACCAAGCCGCAGGCTTCGAGCTCACTGCCTGCTTCCGCCAATTCCGCAACCAGAAGATATGCCCCTTCTTCAAATGCCTGGTCCAGCGATTCAAAGGATGCCCTGATTTCTTCTGTTGAATATCGAAAAGAAAACTTGGGGTTTATCGGATTGGTTTTGCCTTCAGAAGGATCGTGTCTCATCGCGCCCCGTACCCCCACCAGCCAATACTGCGTAGTATATCTGATATATCTGATATGATGGTAACAACGTTGTTGTATCCGCTCCAATTGCACCACCGCTGCAATATGCCTACTCTACCCGTTCCACGAGTGCTATATGAAGTATTAGGGGCCAGAAATTGATTGCGGGCAAACTCAACCGGTTGGGTTGCTGCGGCCGTGCTGGCTCAAGTCTCTGGTTTGAGAATCCGAAGTCCCACCATGTGTACCGAGGTTGCGGCCTTGCGGATCGTGGTTAAAATCGTACGGGGCATCCGCGTTAGTCCGGAGCGGGCATGAGTTTTCTTGTCACCGGTGCGGCCAGCGGACTTGGCAAAGCCATCGCTGATAATTTTGGCGGCACGCAGATCACCCGCGGCGAATTTGCGGCCTTTCGCCGCGGCTATCGCGGTGGACCATTCGACGCCATTTTTCATTGCGCGTTCAACTCGTCGAAAGATGTGACGATCAGCACGGCAGATAAGTATGTCTATGACAATTTGTTCTTTACACAAGAGCTGGTAGAATTGGAGTGCAAGAAATTCATCTACATCTCCTCCCAGGATGTCTATCCACGCTCGCTGCGGGTGCGCCGGGAAGACGCCGACTTCGATCTGACCGCAATCCACGGGGTATATCCTTTTACGAAGATCTTTTCAGAACTTGCCATCCAGCGGCGCGTAAAGAACTTTCTTATTTGTCGGCCCACGACATTTCTTGGTCGATCGATGAGACCGAATACCACGTCGCGTCTCCTCGTTGAACGTCATCCAAAGTTGTTTTTGGCGCCTGATTCTCGCTTCAACTACGTGCACCACGGGGATGTGGTTCGGTTTCTTGAGATCGCGCTGCAGCGCGATCTCACGGGCGTATACAACATCGCTTCATGCGGGACCGTAACCCTGCGCGAGATTTGCGGCGATCTTGGCCTAGCGCCGACATTCGGCGATTTCCTCTATGACATTGGGAATGTCGTCAATACCAAGGCGGCCGCTCATTACCCCAGATTCGCCAGGACCTCAGACGAAGCTTTGAACGAATTCATCGATCAGCTTGGCGCAGCATTTGTCGGCTCAGGCAGGGTTGGGAAAGGGGTACGATAGCTTGATGGTTGGATCGAAAGACGCATGAAAGCCGGCGCACTCACTACGCCTAGGCCGGATGATTGTGACGATGTTGTGGCGATCCTTCGCTAGATGAGGATCTCAATTGTCACACCCACGGTCGATGATGCTCCATTTCTCGATGAAGCGATCTCGAGCGTTCCTTATTGGAAACAGGGCGAAGTCGAACACATCGTCGTGCATGACGGCAGCGCAGCGTTTGCCCTGGCGCTTCAAACACGCCACCGACATTTGAAACTCGTCAAAGGCCCCGGTCGAGGGGCAACTGCGGCCGTGGCGGATGGAATTGCGCTCGCCACCGGAGATTTCGTTCTGCAACTCAATAGCGATGATCGCTTGTTTCCGACTGCGTTTGATAGCCTGTTCGCGGCCGCGACTCGATGGCCGGAAGTGGGTATCTGGACCGGTGGCACCAGGATATTCACAATCGACGGCAGCGGGCGCGAGATCATTATCCGGCATATTCAGTCCCCGGAGGCGACGAAGTTTTCGCTCCTTCGGCTGTTCGACGATATCCCGTTGATTCCGGCTCGCTTCATCCATCGATCGGTATTTTCGAAGATCGGCAGTCTTGATCAACGGTTTCTGGAATCGAGCGATCGAGAATTTATGATCCGCGCTTTCATAAACGGCGTTACCGAGGGGCCGCTCGATGTCTTGGTGTCGGCAATACGCCTGCACTTGCAATCGCGCACAACACACCGGCGGCCCCGATGGGTGCCTCCGTATCTGGCCGAGCATCTTCGAATTGCCGATATGTGGCTGGTGAGCTCGACCCTCGCGCCGGAAAAGAAACGAAGCTTCCGTAGTTGGCGCGCCCGCGAGGTCTTGCGCCTTGCGGTCTACCAGCTACTCGCTCATCAATGGGCAGCCGCCGCTCGGACGGTGTCCCAGGAGAGCACAGTCGATCCGCTGTGGTGGTGCCGGGCGCCTAGCATCTTCGGTGCGCTATCGCGCCGGCGGCAGTCCTAAGATCCCGGCGAAGGTCAGTTCGTGGGCCGCCAGGCCAGAATGGAATACGCCTCATGAAATAGGCCGCCGAACGCAATGCGGCGTAGCGTGAGAATTTCTGCCCTTCCGGCGCGGGCCAGATCGCCGATGAACGGACAGAAGCCGCGGAGATAACCGCGCTTCAAATGATAGCGCCGTGCCCGGTCGTCAAACAGGGACGTATCGTCATAAAGTTCCCAAAGGGGTTCAACATGCAGGCAAAGGGCGGGACGCTTTGCCAGCAGGTAGTCGGCGAAAGGGCGCCATTGCGTGCCGAGCTGCTCCATCGCATGAACCGTGAATACAGCGGTGTTGCGATCGATCGTGTCGCCGGCCCATCCCTCGGCGTTCAGCATGTTGAACAGATGGCCTTTGATCGAATGCCCTGTCTGCCGTGCCATCTGCTCGAGAATCTGACAAGACGCCTTTGTCCAGTCGCAGCCGATCAATCTAGTTTGCGGCATCTGGGCGCTCAACAGCAGCAGATTGATGCCGGTACCGCATCCAAATTCCACGGCCGCGTCGACGCTCCTCAGGAATTGATAGAAGAATATCTGCCGCAGCGCCAACCCGACATCGTATTCGAACTCAGCAACAAGCGGCCGAATGTAACGGCCGAACAGTCGGCACGTCGGCTCTCCGCGAAAGTATTGCGGGCGAAGGACTTCGGGAGCGATCTGCCGGTCCTTAAGACTTGCCGCGATTTCGCCCCAACCCCGCTCCCACACCGTCGGATCATTGCTGCCAGATTTTCGCAGATCTTCGGAAGTTATGACATCTTCTACCCTAGCTTCAAGTTTGGCAAGCTCTTCGGGCTGCAATTCGCGATACCGAAGCTCGGATATGCGGCATCTCCGGAGAACGGTATCAACGTCGTCGATGCTACGCCCGGTCAGCTGCGAGAAGTCAGAAGTCGTCAGCAGCTTGATCATAGATCCTCATCGATTAAGCGGATCGACAGGCTGGGCTTCTCCACACACTCCCCTCTTTGATGGCGCTGAAACGCATCCAACGAATTGGCGCTTGCGAGCACCATGGTCGAACCACAGTTACGCCAGACATCGGTCGGCACGTAGTTTGCTTTGGATTGGCTGCAATCGGCGGTCTCTCCCGCCAGCAGCTCCGCGGCTATCGCCCGGAAGTCAAGAGAAAGGCGCAACGCAGGGCCGCGGCGGACGGTCTTGTGAAGCGAAAGCGAATCCGACAGGAACACCCGGCCCGTCTCAAAAGACAACGGATACTGCTCTACCGAGTCAGTGACCCGGCTACCCAAGGCATAGTCGGACAAGGGCCCTCTCAGCTCTTCCGGAAAATCGCGTGGCTCGAAGAAATGAAGATCGACGGCTTTCGTATCGCCGAGGACGGGAATATTGAAAAGAATCGAGCTAATGGGTTCGCCGTTCCAGACATCAGTGTGGAGTTTTGCCGACGAATACGGCCGCGCCTCGGTCGCAGGGCTCGGCACACCGCTGACGATGCGGACATTGCATGGCAGTTGAATCAAAGACAGCTTCGAGAAAAGGCCCATTTCGCCGATGGCATCGGCAAGAGCCTGGTGAACTAGATTAAAAGAAAGGAAGGACTCTCGCCGTGGCAACAGCACACCATTCGGAGTCCGGTTCGGTAATTCCAATATCTCCGCACCATGATCTTGGATCAATGTCCGACTGAGCGTAAACGCACGGTCCGGATAGGCGCGCGAGAGGCTTTGCCAAAGATAGGCGATAGCGGCGCCCTCGATCCGGGCGAAGGACGCCCCGGACAATCGTATGGCCTTTACCAACGGAAAGTCCTCGACTGTGACCGCCTGCGCAACGACGCGAGACAATCGCTGCGCGCGCGAATGCCAGAAATCGGTAGCTGTCATCTGACTTCCCAAATCACAACCGCAAAACCCGACGCCATCACACGAACCGACACAGTGCCGCTGTAAAACCGCTCGTACAAGAAATCCTTGCATCCCTTATCGGCGCGTCGCGGGCATCAAAATCCGCACGCCAATCGATAGATTGCTGCTGCTTTGACGGGTGCATTTGAAGAACAATTAGCGGATAATGGTACTATGCGTCAACTTTGGTTGCAGGTGAGTCCGAAGCTTCGGGCGCCTGCGATTGGGAGTTTTGCGATTGACCGGCCGTGAGAAAAGAGTGTGCCTGATTACCGGCGGGGCGCGCGGAATCGGCGCCGCCTCGGCGCGGCTCGCCACCCAACGCGGCTATGCCGTGTGCGTCAGCTACCTTTCGTCGCAGTCCGAAGCGGAAGCGTTGGTCGCCTCGTTACGGCCCACTGGCGCGGAAGCGATCGCCGTACGCGCCGATGTCAGCCGCGAGGACGATGTCCAGGCACTGTTCGCGGCGATCGACGGCCGATTGGGCCCAATAACCGCGCTGGTAAACAACGCCGGGATTTCCGACAAACGGCAGCCGATCAACGATACCGAGTTTGCCAGTTTTAATCGTGTCGTCGGCGTCAATCTAGGCGGCGCCTTTCTCTGCATCAAGGCGGCGGTCGCCCGCATGGCAAAATCGAAGGGCGGGCTTGGCGGCGCGATCGTCAATCTTTCCTCTACCGTGACGCAGACCGGCGGCTATCGGTTGTCCTCGTATGTCGCCGCCAAGGCCGGGATCGAGGGGCTGACGCTCGCGCTGGCGCCGGAACTGGCCTCCGAGGGAATCCGGATCAATGCCCTTCGGCCAGGCTTCATCGCGACTGAATCCCAGCCGCTCGATGATAAGGAATGGCGCAAACGCGCGCTGGCCAGCATCCCGCTCGGCCGGCTCGGCGCGCCCGAAGAGGTTGGCCACGCTGTCCTGTGGTTGCTGTCGGACGAAGCTTCGTACATTACCGGCGCCGTTTTGCCGGTTGCCGGTGGGCGCTAGCGCCAAACACCAGCCGGCCCGGTGCCGGAAGGATGTACAAGCGATCAAGGTGGGATAGCGTCCCGCGCCGGCGCGTTCGCGGGCCCTTTGGCTCCAATGCCGAGGTCTACGCGGCGGAGCCGAGCCATCGGCTGCTCGATGTATTTCACCAGCGGTATTGCAACGAGCACCATCAGAGGCCATGCCACCAGCACGCTTACTGCCCCCTTCGGCAACCCGAGCGCCCATAGTGCCATCAACAGCGTCAGGTGGCCGATATAGATTGGATACGCAATGTCGCCGATGAACCGGTCGGCGTGGCTGTACCTCGTCGCTGCCTCAAGGAACGGCACCGAGGCGGCAACGAGCAACAGAAATCCGCCATAGGCCGCCGCGTGGCCGATCAAACCGGCCAAATCAAAGCCTTAGAAAACCCACGGCGCACGCCCCCTATGGAAATGAATACTATAGCCGCGACCGCAGGGTCGACAATCGCAGACCGGCGAAGCTGGGGGCCGCTGGCCACACCAGCCGAATCCATCAGATCAATGGCGCTGGGCACTCACCGCCTAGGGACATCTCCGTTGGAAAGCGCGCCTGCCTGGATCCGCCGGGTCCCCGATGGATTGAAAACGGACCATGGTTTCATGCGCCTCTTTCGCTAGCGGGGCCGTGAGTTCGATGATTTTTCTGAGGCGCGGATCGGAAAGGCGCCGGTCATATTCCTCACGCGCGCGCTCATAAAACCAGATGTCGTCGCGCAGCAGGTCCGCCAGAAACGTTTGTTCTTGGTGGCTCAATGACTCCCTGAGAGGGGTCCCCGTTAGGTCCGGATGATCTTGAGTCCTATTCACGATGTTCACGGGCAATATATTGTCGAAGCCCATCAGATACCCAAGGGTGATCGCGAACTCGGTTAGGTTTTCAGTGAACCCATAGAAGCTAACTCTGGTCAATAGATTGTTCAAACATTGGTTGGCGTTCCCACCACCAGTCGGCGTAACGACGCCCCGACCGGTATCGTCGAACCAACTGTATTGCGGCCCGAATGCTGACTTTAAATTTATCGCAAGTTCCAAAAGTGACATGCGGCCGCTTATCACTTCAGCGTGCCATGGCGCATCTGACCGGCGTAGCGTGAAATTGTAGGTTGACTGTATGATGCTCAATGGATGCCGCAGCGTGGTGACGACAACATGAGGGGCCTGTATTCGACGAAAAATCGAATGGTCGAGCCGGAAATGGCCAGTCAAAAAAACTTCGCTTCGGTAGGACCCGTTTTCGTAGGAGCTAAAAAAGCACTGTTCGTCAATACATTCGAAGAAATCATTGGTCTTGGGGCTCCAATCTACTTCTGAATAGTCATTTTGTGCGAGCAGCCTGTTGATTGTATTGCCACCTGTCTTTGGCACATGGATATATAGGATCGTATGCAAGTCGGCCGCTTTGGCATGCCGATTCAACAACTCATCGAACGAATAAGACCTGACCGCCGGGGTGCTCCCCGCTGCTTCTCGGCGGCGAGGCGATTGCTGGGATTTCGGCGCGGCGGCGCTTCCCGCAGCCGCTTCCACCACGCTCAGTCGCGCGGCGATGCCCACCTGACGCGATAAATTAGGGCGCATCAAGTCCGCGGGGTTGGTTCGCGCCTCTGGAAGAGCTGGCGTTGCCGCTGCGCGGCTTAGGCGCGACGTCGCGGCTCCAACGCTGGACTTGCGAGCCTTGCGGATCTTTCGACGCGGCGCGCGCGATTCCGGTCGCCTCTTTTTTACCCGAGACTTTGACATGGAACTCTCCGCGCCAAGCCGGTGTGGAAAATCGTCTCTCCGATTGGACATCATCACCGGCGGGTTGCGCAAGCCCCAATCGGATTGAGGATCAGCATGTTAGAAATCGCATGGATAAAGCTCCATCGTCCCATAGTCCACCTCCGGTCCCATAGTCACATCTAACTCGGTGTCCACGAAACCGGCAGCAGGCCACGGAGCAGTCTCATGATCACACGGCCTAGCATTCTAGAGCCCGGCGATCGCGCCGAGACGCCCACCACATCGTGCCACGGCAGATCAATACGAACCTATCGCCGGGTTCTTCATCAACCCGTTAGATACTCAAAGCCCAGCTAGATAGACTGGCCAATACGCAGGCCAAATCGTAGACCAGACGATGCCTTTGGCAATACTGATGGTACAGCTACTAGTTCCGCTGCATTGCTGCAAACGGATCACGACTTGAAAGATCAACGAGAGCACTCCGACGCTGCCGTAAGCACAAAGAGAAACCCTAACGCGTCTCAACGAAGTGCTTGATTGCTTTTCTAGGCGCATACTTTTCTCCTTAGCCTTGGCCCTTAGACCCGTAACCTCATCGTCTTCATAGCATCGTTGCGCTAGGCAATCCTTAGGCCCACAATATTCAGCCTAATTAGCTAGCGTCAGAGTTCCGAGATTGCCGAAAATGAGCGCCTTTTGGAATCGATAGACGGCGCACCGTGACCTGTTGGCAGTTGGGGGCCACAGACTAAGATGGACGCCGCACAAGGATATAGGGTAAAGATTTCCCAGGCTAGCAGTACCGCCTATGGCCGGAATGGCCTAGCTGAAGCGGCAATGCCTTCACGGCCATCTTTGCATTTCCTATGCGACTAGAATGAACCGACCAGCCCCAATGAACCAGATTCCGGCATGAACACTTCGGGCACATCCGATCCGCCATTGCCCATGCCTGGTAAATCCACCAGCTTTCGTTCCAACGTTTCCGCCGCATTCAACGACATTGTCGAGGGGATCAGCAAAGACTGGATTTGGCGCGCGATCGCCGTCGAAGAGGTCAAGCTGCGGTACCGCGGCTCCGTACTGGGCCCGTTGTGGCTGACGATAACTACGGTCGTGATGATCGTTGCGATGGGCGTGGTGTTCGCGCGCGTGTTCAACCAGGACATATCGAAATACATGCCCTATCTGACCATCGGGCTGGTGGTATGGCAGTTCATTTCGACTCTAATTAACGAGGGATGCGGCGTTTTTCTCAATGCGAAGAGTGTCATTCTACAAGCGCCGATACCGTTCACGATCTACGCATGTGCCATGGCCTACCGCAATCTCATCATCTTTGCGCATAGTTGCGTGATCATTCCTTTGGTACTGCTATTTTTCGCGGTGCCCGTCGGCCCGGACGCCCTCTGGATAGCTCCTGCGGTCTTCGTTCTATGCCTCAACGGCATCTGGCTCAGCCTTCTTCTTGGCGCCATCAGCGCGCGATATCGCGACGTGCCGCCGGTCATCGCCAGCTTCGTCCAGGTAGTCTTTTTCATCACGCCGATTTTCTGGTTGCCGGAACTGCTGGGCGATTGGAAGGGAATAGCCGAACTGAACCCGATGTTCGCGGCGATCGATGTGATACGCGCGCCGTTGCTCGGTGTGCCGCTAGCACCCAATTCGTGGGTGGTATTGTTGACGACGACATTTCTGGGCAGCCTTGTTACCTTCGCCGCTTTTTCTTGCTATCGCTCGCGAATTTCGTATTGGCTATAGGTCATGCCGTTTTTGCGGTTGCGCAACGTCTCGGTCGAGTTCCCCGTTTTCCACGGCAATAGCCGGTCGCTGAAACGGTTTTTGCTCGCCGCCTCGAGCTATGGAAATATCGCGCGCGACGCGCTTAATCGCGTTACCGTGCACGCATTGACCGATGTGACCGTCGACATAGAGGATGGCGACCGCGTCGGACTGATTGGATTGAATGGAGCCGGAAAGAGCACGTTGCTCAAAGTGCTCGCTGGGATCCACGAGCCGACACGCGGAGAGCTGAGCACGTCCGGCCGGATCACGGCGCTGCTCACGGCCACCCTCGGTTTCAACCCCGAGGCGACTGGACGCGACAACATCATTCTTCGCGGTCTGTACATGAATATCCATCCGGCAGAGATGCGAAAGTATGTCGATCAGATCGCCGAGTTCACCGAATTGGGCCACTTCCTCGACTTGCCGGTACGGATGTATTCATCGGGGATGATGGTTCGGTTGGCCTTCGCTGCCTCGACTTGCGTGCGCCCGGAAATCCTTCTGATGGACGAATGGCTGGGTTCCGGTGACGAACGTTTTCTGGCCAAAGCGCAGAAGCGGCTCGCGGATTTTGTCGGCGGCGCGAACATCCTGGTGCTCGCCTCGCATTCGCTGCCGCTGCTTCAGCAGTGGTGTTCGCGCGGCGTGCTTCTCGATCGAGGGCAGGTGAAGGCGGTAGGTCCAATCGAAGAGGTTTGTACGAAATATCACGACCTGATGAAAACGCAAACCGCGCCGATTGCGCCGGAAACAGAACAACTGGCCTAGCGCAACGGAGTCATCGGCCCGCATTGCCTTGGGTTGCACGCCACCATGCGATCGTCTTGGTGATGCCGGCGTCGAGATCGATCGCCGGCCGCCAACCAAGCAACCGTTCGGCTTTCTCGCAATTCAGGCTCACCGAGGTGGCGATCGTAGGCTGGCTCATGTCGTATTCAATTTGCAGCGGATGCCCGGACGCCAAAACGATCTTCTGCACTAGATTGCGCACGCTCACCGGCTTTCCGCAACCGCAATTCAGCAACTCAAAGGGCGTCTTTTGACGGTCGATGGCGCGTTGAACGAAATCGACCAGGTCGTCGACATACAGCAAATCGCGGGCCTCTTCGCCGCTGCCCCACACCTTGATTCGCCCGTCTTGGGCGGTCATCACCTTGGTAACCGTGGCCCCGAAGACATGGGAACGCTCCAGATCGAACTTGTCGTGCGGGCCGTAAATGTTGGAGTGACGGATGGCGGTGTAGCGCGTGGTGCCCAGTCTAGAATAAAAGTCACACATTCTTTCGCCGAAGAGCTTGGTCCAGCCCGCCCCAAAATACCGCGGGTGCAAATCGTCGTTTGGATTGAAATCGGTTTCCCGGAGGGGCGTTGAGCTGTTCTGGTACATAACCGCGCAACTGAAGTATACGACGTGCTTTGCCTCGAGGTCGTGAGCCGCCCTGAAAAGAAGCGCGTTCATCACCACATTGTCGGTCACGTGGATGTGGGGCCGCTGCGTGATGTCTTTGATTCCCGAAGTAGTCGCCGCAGCTTGAACGATGATGTCCGCGCCCCGAACCACGGACTCGACGGCGCCTGGCGAAGTCAGGTCGCCCTTGACCCATTGGATATTCAGCTCGTCAATTGGAGGCCGGCGATGATAGACGCCCACGACTTCGTATTCGGGCCGTCGCGCAAGGTACTCAGCAATGTTGCGGCCGATGAATCCCGTGGCGCCGCAGACCAGCACGCGAGTTCTCATGGAAAGTGGCACCTTGCTTGGTTCTAGCTATCGATGCAACATATACTAGGTGCAATGACAGCATCGTGGCTACTGGTCGGTCACGAAGCCGCCACCCGGTTCTTTGGTGTGTCGGGGATGGCGGCGCAGCACCGTTTGCGTACGACACCGGAGCGTAGGAGTTGATGCAAGCGGTGATCCTTGCCGGCGGGCGCGGCACGCGCCTGGGGGGGCTTACAGCAGGCCGCCCGAAGCCCTTAATCGCAGTCGGCGGTAAGCCTTTTATTGTTTGCCTGATCGAGAACCTGCGTCGCTTCGGGATATCCAGCATTGTGCTGCTAGCGGGCCCGTTCGCGGACGAGTATCACGCGACCTTAGGCGATGGATCTGGCCTTGGAGTAACCCTGAGTCTTGTGCCCGAGCCCACGCCTGCCGATACCGCAGGAGCCCTAGGCTATGCGGCAATGCATCTTGCCGAGCGGTTTTTCGTACTTAACGGCGATTCGTTTTTTGACTTCAATGTCCTGGACCTTACTGTACAGACCGCCTCAACACCCTGGCTGATTTCAATCGCGTTACGCAGGGTTACAGATGTCCAACGCTATGGATCCGTGACGTTGAAGGGTAAAATAGTAGCCGCGTTTGATGAAAAAACGACAACAGGTCCTGGAACCATCAACGCTGGTGTCTACTGGATGAGGCGGCAGGTCCTCAATGAAATTGGCCCCCTGCCGGCCTCACTTGAACGATCGGTACTGCCGCGCCTCGCCAGCCGTCAGTTGGTACGCGGCACCGTATATGACGGTCATTTCATCGATATAGGTACACCGGAAGACCTGGCGCAAGCGCAGGATCTGATGCCGGCATGGGAGCGTCGGCCGGCCGCCTTTCTGGATCGTGATGCCGTCTTGAACCTCGACGACGGCTACGTCGGCCGGGAAGGCGATTCCGCATGGCTCCGCGGCGCTCAAAACGCGGTCAAGATGCTCAATGACAACGGCTACTTCGTCATCGTGGTCGCCGATCAATCCGCCGTCGCCGAGGGGAGCTACACACGGAAGGACATAGACCGATCGCTTGGCTGGATGAACAAAGAATTGCGCCAAATCGGCGCTCACATCGATGCATTCTATTGTTACCCTAGCCACCCTCGCGCGGGAAATGAGTCTGGTCGGCAGATTCGCGAGTGCAATAAGCCCACTCACGACATATTGCTGCAGGCCATGCGCGATAGGCCCATCGACCAGACTCGTAGTTTTATGGTTGCCAATAACGAAATAGACGTTGCTGCGGCGCAGCGAGCTGGAATCAGGTCTATCTCGATCCATGGAGACGTCTTGAGCAAAGTACTGGCTGGGTTGCGGATTTGATTTCGGCGCCATCTTTCCGCAGAGTTGGAAGGTCACGTCGCTTAGAAGCACAAGATCAGCCGTGGGGGTAAGATTGGCAATTGAGAAACGTATCTACAGCATGGCGATACGAAGCTCCATACCGTATCCCCAAGTTATATCCGGTTCCGTCGGTCAAATTAGCGCGTCTATTCAAAGCGTTCCGAAAAGCGATAGGTAGCACATACAACCCCGACTTCCTCCTATTTCGTCGGCCTTATTAGGTCGTCCGACAAGACCAAGTTCATTGTTCCACCTCAGTTCGAGATACACCTACTAGTGGATCAAATCTGACATTTGAGTCCGAGGAGGGATTCCCGCCGGACTCGTCGCATGCGAGTCTGGCGCATGCGAATCGGAATTTTCATCGCCCTCAAGCCCGGCGATCGCCGCCGTCTGGCGGCACTCGCGCGGGATCGCAATGCACCGCATAAGCATGTCTGGCGGGCCGAGATCGTCCTGTTGAGCGCGGACGGCGTCGGCACCAATGCGATCATGCGCCGGACCGGTAAGTCGAAGACCTGTGTGTGGCGCTGGCAGGAACGCTTCATGCAGGCAGGTTGCGACGGCCTCCTGCGCGACAAGACGCGACCCTCGCGCATCCCTCCACTCGGGTCGGATATCGCCGAGCGTGTCGTATCGCTCACCCGGACCGATCCGCCCGTCGAAGCGACCCACTGGACCGCCACGATGATGGCGAAAGCCGTCGGCATCGGCGCGAGTTCCGTCCAACGCATCTGGCGCGCGCATGGTCTCCAGCCGCGCCGGGTCCGGCAGTTCAAGCTCTCCAACGACCCGAAGTTCATCGCTAAGCCGCGCGATGTTGTCGGGCTTTATGTCGATCCGCCCGCCCATGCCATCGTCCTCTCGGTCGACGAAAAGTCGCAAATCCAGGCGCTCGACCGCACCCAGCCCGGCCTGCCGATGAAGAAGGGTCGTGCCGGGACGATGACCCACGACTACAAACGCCACGGCACGACAACGCTGTTCGCCGCTCTCGACGTACTCGAAGGCAAGGTCATCGGCCGATGCATGCAGCGCCATCGTCACCAGGAGTTCATCCGCTTCCTGAACGCCATCGCGGCGCAGATGCCGGTCGGAAAGATCGTGCACGCGATCCTCGACAACCACGCCGCCCACAAGCATCCGAAGGTGCGTCACTGGCTCGACCGACACCCGCGCTTCACCTTCCACTTCACGCCGACCTCCCGCTCGTGGCTCAACGCCGTCGAGGGGTTCTTCGCCAAACTCGCGAAACAGCGGCTAAAGCGCGGTGTCTTCCGATCCATTGTCGATCTCCAAGCCACCATCAACCGCTTCGTTGCGCAGACGAACCACGATCCCAAGCCCTTCACCTGGACCGCGGACCCAGACAAGATCATCGCCGCTGTCAGACGAGGGCACCAAGTGTTAGATTCTATCCACTAGCAACGGGACGTTCGTCCGTGCAGTAGGGACCATCTCTTCATAGAGGAGGAGGCATAATACGAGAGAAGCATTAGGAGGCGTAGGAGATACCGGATTCTGCACAGGTCGCTACGGCTAAGTCATATTCGGCACAGTGCGACGCATTACTGTTTGAGATAAAGTTTCCCTGGGAAAAGTTTTTCATGCGAGTTTTGTAGATTTTCCAGATTTTAAACTCGCGATTCTAGAACTTTTTCTATCACTAGAATTATCACGTGTGGATCGCTGATCGTGCTCCGATTGGGTACGCGTTCTCGTCCGCCAGTAACAATACAGAACGGCTTGTCAAACGACACAATTGGCACATTCGTCTCTCTCCTGGATCGGCGCGGGCAAGGAGAAGATGTTTTCCATCATATGCTCGATGACCAAGTTATTCATTTCGCGCGCGTCGATTTTCGCAACGACAATAGACTCTTCGGAATCAGGGACGAGGATCGCTTTTCGCATATCTACATCATCGGAAAGACGGGCACTGGAAAATCAACATTGCTGGAAACAATGGCGCTCCAGGATTTGGAGCGCGGCAATGGATTTGCGCTGATCGATCCTCATGGAGACCTGGTGGAGCGCATTGCTGCTCGCATACCGCAGTCGCGTAAATCGAACGTGATCTATCTCAACGCTGCCGACCCTTCGCAGCCGTATGGATACAATCCCCTTCGTTACGTGCGCGAGGATCGCATCGCGCTTGCTGCCTCTGGAATGATGGAGGTCTTCAAGAAGATGTGGCCGGACGCGTGGGGCGTTCGCATGGAGCATATTCTGCGCAACGTCCTTATGGCCCTCTTGGAGCAGCCGCACGCAACGCTTCATGACGTGCTGCGTATCTTTACCGACCAGAAGTTTCGGAAGGAAATCGCCAAATCGCTCAAAAACGAGACTGTCAAGAAATTCCTGGAAAAGGAGTACGAACGCTTCTCGTTCGGGTACCGCGCCGACGGTACTGCGCCGATCCAAAATAAGGTGGGCGCATTCCTGGCCGATCCGCTGCTCAACCGCATCCTTACCGCGCCCCCGATCGACATTCACATTCGCCAGCTTATGGATGAAGGCAAGGTGCTGCTCGTAAACCTAGCCAAAGGCCGAATCGGAGAGGACAGCTCATCGCTCCTCGGCGGGTTGCTCGTTACGACTATCGGCCTTGCGGCATACACCCGTGCCGATACGCCGGCCGATAAGCGCCGTGATTTCTTTGTCTACGTTGATGAATTTCAGAGCTTCACCACGCTCGCCGTCGCTAACATGCTTTCCGAGCTGCGGAAGTACCGCGTAGGATTTACCGTCGCCCATCAATATCTGCATCAGCTTGAGCCAGACATCCGGCACGCAGTATTAGGCAATGCCGCCAGCGTTATTTCGTTCCGGGTTGGGGCTGAAGACGCACCATTCCTCGTCCGGGAATTCGTGGAGCAATTCGAGGAAGTCGATCTCATGCAGCTCCCAAACTACCGCATTTACTTAAAACTCATGATCGACGGTATGCCATCAAAGCCGTTCAGCGCAAAAACTCTTACGCCTTTGTCCTAAGGGACAAACATCTAAACCCTTGTGTACGAGGCAGACTGTAAAATAATTTTGTTCTCCTCATACCAATTCAGGGCCGCTCTCTCCGGCGCATGGCGGAACATAGCGTACGGTTACAAGAAAGTTTTTTGCGTTTATCTGCCGTGTCCTCTTTACGAGGACACATCGCATGCACTGCCACAAACATTCACAATACCGAGTTATTTACGCAGACCCTCCGTGGCCCGAATACGGCGGGGGCAAAATCAAGCGCGGTGCTGATCGGCACTACCCGCTCATGTCTATCGCGGCAATACTCCGGCTCGGCGATAGCTTGCAGTCGCATATCTATGATGATGGGTGTCACTTGTATCTGTGGGTGACGAACACGCACTTAGCTAATGGCTTTCTCGTAATGGACAGGTGGGGCTTCCAATACAAAACGACGATCACCTGGTTCAAGGATCGTTTCGGATTGGGACAGTATTACCGAGGCCAGACCGAACACTGTCTCTTTGGAGTACGTGGCCGCCTCCCATATCGAACCATGAAAGACGGTAAGCGCGCACAGGGCGTCACCGGCATCTATGCTCCTCGGAAGGCGCATTCTGCGAAGCCTGACGAGATGCGTCAGATGATTGAAAAAGTCAGCCATGCTCCCCGATTAGAACTATTCGCGCGCCACAAAACCGCCGGGTGGGATGCGTGGGGAAACGAGGTTCACAGCGACATAGCTATTGCCGCGTAGTCGACGATCCATGGAGACAACGAAACGCCGTTCCCGCATGCGCCGCATTAGCACGGGCAAACGCGTTGAACTGACCGACCGCGACATCGAGCTTTTCAAGCTCCTCAGTCGGTATCACTACCTCCGTTCTAATTTCCTCTACGCCTTCCTGGGCGGCAGTTCGGAGACCCGCTTCAAGGAGCGGCTCGGGCATCTCTATCACGAAGCCCGGTATATCAATCGACCCGAGCAACAATGGCAGTTTGCGAACTGCCGCTACATGCCTGTCATCTATGAACTCGACGACAGAGGCGAGCGGGTGCTCCGCGAGCGAGGTCTAGTACAAAGCGACAGTCCACTCCTCAAAAAGGGCCGCATGGGCGCGTATCGTCAATTCGCGCACCAACTTATGATTTGCGATTGTCTCGCCTCGATCGAACTCGGTGTACGCCAGGACCCGAACCTGCGCTTTATTTCGTGGCAAGAAATCATCGTCAAAGCGCCGGAGAAGACACGCAACGTAGACAATCCCTTCGAGCTTCCTGTTTCAATCTCGTACACGTTCCCGCGCACTGGGAACACGCACCGGGCGGACATTAAGATCGTGCCGGATGGATTGTTCGGCTTGGAATACATGTCCGGTGGGCAGAAAACGTATCGCTTCTTTGCTCTGGAAGCCGACAGGAACACACTACCTGTCAAGCGTTCGGACCTGTACCAGACAAGCTATTTGAAAAAGATTTTGGGGTACCGACAAATTGTCATACTGGACATTTACAAATCGCATCTCGGTCTTCCGAATCTCGTCGTATTAAACGTGACTACCAATGAAATGCACATGCGGCACGTTATGGCGCTTGCCCAGGAATTGGCTCACGAGGGAAAGAGTAAATTGTTTCTGTTCAAGACAATCAGCAGTTTGGGTGATTTTGAGAAAGCTCCGGCGCCAACGCCCCACATGCTCACGTCACCGTGGCAGCGCGTAGGATACGAGCCGTTCCTGATTAATACACCCTAGGGGACAGCCGCACTCTAAGCTGACCGTGTTAGAGCCGCCCTGCGCTTCGTAGTCGCCATCGAAAATAAGTACTCCGCATGCGTATACCCGAGACGCAGCGGTGTCCTCGCGCATTTTTAAGAGAGCGGTATACTTCTGTGTGAGCTGTTCGCGGCTCAGGTATGCAATCTGATTTTTTTCTAAGAAAGTTTTCTCGCTCTCTCGCGTCCCTTCTTCTCTTTGTTGTTGTGCTCGCGTCATTTCCGACGAGCGCGAGCGCGGCCACCGGTGTCTATCTCACATCTGGCAGCAGTTGGACGGTTCCGGCTTGCTGGAACTCTTCAAGCAATACGGTTGAGGTTATTGGCGGAGGTGGAGGGGGAGCATCGGCTGCAATAGCCAATGCCGGCGGAGGTGGAGGCGGCGCTTACTCAAAAGTCTCCAATCAGTCTCTGACAGCCGGTGGTTCTGTGACCTACCAGATAGGCTCTGGCGGTTCGGCCGGTTCAGCGGGTGGCGACACCTATTTTAATGGAGCCAATCTTGGTGCGTCGTCTGTGGGAGCGAAGGGCGGTAGCGGCGGAGCTGGGGGTACAGGTGGAACTGGTGGAGCGGCCGGAAGCGGAGTTGGCACAACGAAATACTCCGGGGGAGCCGCTGGGAATGGAAGTGTCGCAGCGGGCGCAGGAGGTGGTGGTGGCGCTGGTGGGCCCGCAGGGAATGGCGGAGCTGGGAGCAGCGCCAATGTCGGAGGCGGAGGAGGCGGCGGCAATGGTGGAGGCAGCGCGGGCGGACCGGGTGGTGGTGCAGGTGCTCCAGCTGGCTCTGGTGGCAACAATGCCAGCGGTTCTGGCGGCGGGTCTGGGGGCACAACAGGTTCCCCCAATGGCTCCGCAGGATCGACAGGCGGCGGTGGTGGCGGCGGGCAAACTGGCGGGAACGGTGGTGCGGGTGGAGCAGGAAATGAGTGGGATTCTTCGCACGGATCGGGTGGTGGCGGAGGTGGTGCCGGTTCAGGTGGAACAGGCGGGGCGGGCAGTGGCTACGGAGGCGGAGGTGCGGGAGGCAACACCGGCGCGAGTGGCACTCAAGGTCTTATTATAATCACCTACACGCCGCCAATGGGTTGTCATACTGAAATCAACTTGACGGGCAATGTAACCGTGACTGGTAACGCGAGTGTTGTTGGTTCCGTCTCCAAAGGCTCGGGCACCTTTGTGATCGACCATCCCCTCGACCCCAAGAACATGCTTCTCTATCACTCCTTCGTCGAGTCACCGGATGCGAAGAATATCTACGATGGTGTCGCCACCTTGGACAAAAACGGGGAAGCCGTAATTGAATTGCCACGGTACTTTCTCGCTCTTAACAAGGATTTTCGATACCTCGGTACGGCAATCGGTCAACCGATGCCGAACCTGCACCTTGGGAAGGTAGTTCGCAGATATTTCTTCGGCCTGTTTGGCAGGATCGTTTTCAAAATTTCAGGCGGCGCTCCGAACGGCCGAGTGTCCTGGCAAGTGACCGGCATCCGCCACGACAAGTATATTTTGGCGAACCCGATTGTGCCTGAAGTGGAGAAGGGGCCGGGGCAACTCGTTGGAAAGGGAGAATGCATTTTTGCGCCACTGTGCGCAGGCAATTAGAGAAACTTTACTTATGAACAGCTAGCCATTTTCAAACAATTCTGGAGTGGTACCTGAATTGGACGTAAGCTACTCGCTAACCACTAAACTGATTCGAGCAGCACATGGACAGTGGTTTGATGCCCGTTTAAGGCATGAATTATGCGGGTACATCTGCGGGTACTCGGCATGAGTCACAAGAATACTGCGTTATATTCTAAAGGCTTGTAACGACAATATGATTCCGGCCCTGGGCATAGAGGCTCATAGCTGTTCGCTGTTGCTCATAGAAGCGCATTGGCCCGAAATTCCGAGGGCGCGACCGATGCCCGTGGTCGCGCCCCCTGGCTCTTGTCAAGCACGGTGAATTGCCGTACAAGTATCTTAGGAGAATGATCATGCCGTCCGCGCGAAAGAAGCCAGCATTGCCTAAGCGGGAATACAAATCCCAACGGCTCGAATTGCGCCTAGCGCCATCGGCAAAGAAGGTGATCCAGCAGGCCATGTCGGTCACCGGTCTTGCCGCCGGCGATCTTGCCTATGAGGGCGCGCGCCGGATTCTCGACGAGCACCAACGCATGGTTCTGTCGGGCGCGGATCGCGACGCCTTCCTCGCCGCGATTGGCCGGAGCGCCGATCCATCCCCGCGTCTTGTCGAGGCTTTGAAGCGTCATCGTCATCTCTTCGGCTGATCGCGCATGATCGAAGCGATCGAACCGCTCGGCAAGCATGACCGCGCGGCGTTTTCGTGCGGTGTGGCTGCGCTCGATGATTGGTTCCGTCTTCGCGCTGGGCAGGACGAGAAGCGCGATGTGGCGCGTGTCTTCGTCGCTATCGACGATCGACGCGGGATCGTCGGTTTCTACAGCTTGAGTTCGTTCACACTCGCCATCACCGACCTGCCGCCGGAACATGCAAAACGTCTGCCCCGCTATGACGCCATTCCGGCCGCTCTCATTGGGCGTCTCGCGCGCGATGAGAAAGTTCGCGGTGAAGGGGTCGGCGATCTTCTGCTCGCCGACGCGGTTCGAAGGGTGATTGGGGCCTCCCGTTCGCTCGCGGTTTTCGCCATCGTGGTCGAAGCGACGGATGAAAAGGCAGCGGCCTTCTATCGCGACTTTGGATTCGCGCCGTTTCCGAACCGCCCGCTCAGACTGTTCATGCCTGCGTCCGAAGCGGCGGAGGCTGTTTCCCGCGCGCTGTCGCGGTAGCCGTCGCTCGACAGCTCACCCGATCCGAGGCTATCGCATCAAAGCTCAGTTGGTAGAGCAGCTGACTCTATAATCAGAAATCAAAACATCGAGGGCGATTGCACGAAATGTGTGACTTGTAGCCCAGGATGTAGCCCCAGAGAGCCAAGCGCCCAAGGCCGAAAATAACCTTCTAGATAAACCACTGATAATTATATGTAAAATGGTGCCCAGGGCCGGAATCGAACCAGCGACACCGTGATTTTCAGTCACGTGCTCTACCAACTGAGCTACCTGGGCATCCGATGAGGCGATATTCGTTGGTACGGACGGGGGTTTACTTAGAGAATTTCGCCCGGGCTGTCCATATCCCGGAGCGCATCCCCAAGCCGTCATGGCCGGGCCATGAGAGCTGAATTGAAGCGTGGATGGCCGAGTCTGGGCCCGGCCATGACGCTGGAGGAATAAGCGGCAGGGAGAATCCGTGGCGCGGCAAAGACCGCCAGCAGGCTGGCCCTACAGCCCCGCCGCGATCGCGGCGTCGAGCGCCACGGCCCTGGCGTCGCGCTCCAGCCCCGCGGTCTTCAGCGCCCAGACCATGATGCCGATATTGACCGGGTTCTGCTTGGCGAGCTCGGTTTCGCCCAGGCCCGCCAGGGCGTGCAGCACGGTCAGCCCCACGCGCTTTTCCGCCGCGGCCAGGCGCAGGCCGAACCACGCCATCGGCGACGGCATCGTGCCGGTGACGGCGACCGGCCCCTTATAAAGCGGCTGCCAGTCCGCGCCGATCACCGGATCGCCCAGCGCGTCGAACAGCGTCAGAGCCGCGGCGATGCGCGCCTGCGCCGCCTCGGGCTTGCCGGCCTCGGCCGCGCCGCGCCAGGCCGCGAGCTTGTCCGCGTTCCAGGCCGTGCCCGCGTCGCCGTCGGCGATGCGCGCGAGCGCCCACAGCGTGAGCGCCGCCGCCGCCGCGTCGCGGTCGTTGGCGGCAGCGCTTTCGGCCACGTCGAGCCAGCCCTTGGCCAGGGCCGACTGCCCGGCGGCATAGAGCGCGCGGCCGGCATCGGCGGCGAACCAGGCCTGCTCGCGCTGTGCCGGCATTTCCTTCAAGAGCGGCGACGCCGCCAGCGCGAGGAGCGCGAAATCTCCGTCCAATCGCCCGAGGGCGAACAGCGCGCGCAGCGCCTCGGCGCGGCCCTGCGGCTGCGTCTGGTTCTTGGCGGCGCGATACAGCAGCGCTCTGGCCTGCGCGCCGCCCAGCTTCGCCGCTTCGCTGAACGCGCCGGCGAGCTGCGCCGGGGCGAACTCCGCGCGTTCGAACATCTTGGCCAGCTCGTCCGGCGGCAACGCCCCATAAAGCGCGGCGCGGTGCGCGGCTTGCAGGCGCAACGTCGTCGGCGCGTTGGGCGCCCTGGCGATCGCCGCCAGGATCGCCGGCTTGTCGCGCGGGCCGGTATCGGCCGGCAATTGCTGGTTGGCTATGCGCATCAGCGCCAGGGTCAGCGCATTGGCCTCGGGCAGCGATTCCACTTTGGCGCGCGCATTGCCCGACAGCGCATCCACCAGCGTGAAGAACGCCGGGTCCTTCTCGCCCTGGTCGCGCACCATCGCCGCGCCCAGTTGCGCCTTGGCCGGGTCGCGCGCCGCCAGGTCGCACAACACCGCCAGCTTGTCCCAGAACACGCCGGGCGCGGTGCTGAGGCGCTGGCGCCCATCCATGCAGGCGGCGGCCACGTCGTCGCTGAGCAGCAGCGCCGTCACGCGAATTTCCGCCATCGCCGCGTCGACCGCGCGCGCCGGCACCGCGCGCACCAGTTCCTGCGCGTCCGCTATGTCGCCCATCGCCAGCAGGCGCTCGGCGCGCAGCGTCATCAGGTTCTTGGCCGGGTTCTGTCCCTGCGGCGGATTGGCGATCGACAGCAGCAGCCGGCGCTCCAGGCTTTGCAGCGACGGCGCGCTGAGCGACGCGGGCAAACGCGGCAGCAGCATCTCGACGATGTCGCGGCGGGTTTCCAGCCACAGGTTGACGCCGAAGCCGCCATTGGCCTCCGACAGCATGCCCAGCGATTCGATGTCGATCGCCGGCAACTGGCCGCTGGCGACGGGCGCCACGCTGGCCTCGCCGGGTTTCGCGGTCTCGCTGGTGATCGCGTCGGCGGCCGGCGGCGCTGTCTCGGTCGCTGCTGCGGCGCCGGCGGGCGGCGGCAAGGGCTGGGATTCAAGGGGCTGGGATTCAAGGGGTGCCGCCTGCACCGGCGCTGATCTTTGCGGCGGGGTCAGCGGCATGGGACGGCTGGCGCCCTGCGCCCACGCCACCCCGGCCCCGGCCAGCGCGAACGCGGCGGCCAGCGCGGCGGCGGCGGCGCTAACGCGGCAGCTTGTCATCCGGGATGGTCCGTTCGATCGTCTTGGTCGGCGCTTTGGGCTCCCACAGCACCAGAAACCCCGCCCCAACCGCGAGGGCGGCCAGCACGACGACGGTAAAGATGGAAATAAAGCGCATGAAAATCCGGCGTGGCGGCGGTGCGTACGATGCGTCGGCGGCCGCCATCGCCGTGGCGACGCGACGGTCCGCTATGCTAGATTTGGAGTATGGCGACAATGCGGCAGTTTACCTAGTCGCCAGGGTTCGATTCAACCCAGCCGGCCGCGTCCGCGCGGGGTAAATGCCGCAGCGCCCGAGGTTTCGTTTTCACCGCCGATCGGCCCGATTCAATGTCGTCCCTGACCACGCCCACCGCCCCCACGCCGGATCTGCCCCCCGGCCTCGCCGGCATTCCCCGCACCATCGTCATGGTGGGGCTGATGGGCGCGGGCAAATCCGCGATCGGCCGGCGCATCGCCCAGCGCCTGGGGCTGCCGTTCGTCGACGCCGATTCCGAGATCGAGCGCGCCGCCGGCCAGACGATCGAGGAGATCTTCGCCGCCCACGGCGAGGATTATTTCCGCGACGGCGAGCGGCGCGTGATCGCGCGGCTGCTCGCCGACCCGGTGCACGTGCTGTCCACCGGCGGTGGCGCCTTCATGGACGCCGAAACCCGCCGGCTGATCGCCGAGCGCGGCATATCGGTGTGGCTGCGCGCCGATCTGGAGGTGCTGCTCAGGCGTACGTCCAGGCGCGGCAACCGGCCACTGCTCAAGAACCGCGAACCGTCCGAGGTGCTGTCGAAGCTGATGGAGTTGCGCTATCCGGTCTATGCCCAGGCCGACATCACGGTGGAAAGCACCGACGGACCACCCGAAGCCACGGTGCAGCGCGTGATCGACGCCCTCGCGGCGCATCTCGCGCCCAGGCCCGCGCCGTGAAGCCCAACACCATCCGCGTGGCGCTGGACGAGCGTGGCTACGACATCCATGTCGGCCCCGGTCTTCTGGCCGAGGCCGGGCGGCTGATCCGCCCGGTGCTGAAATCGCCGCGCGTCATCGTCGTGGCCGATGCGGCCGTGGCGAAGCTGCATCTGCCCGCGCTCGCCGCCGCCCTCGGCAAGGTGGGCATCGCGCACGAGACGATCGAAATTCCGCCGGGCGAGGGCAGCAAGGATTTCGCGCACCTTGAACGGCTGCTCGGCGATCTGTTGGACCGCAAGCTGGAGCGCTCCACCGCCCTGGTGGCCCTTGGCGGCGGGGTGATCGGCGATTTGGTGGGCTTCGCCGCCGCCATCGCCCTGCGCGGCGTGGATTTCGTGCAGGTGCCGACCACGCTGCTGGCGCAGGTCGACAGTTCCGTCGGCGGCAAGACCGCGATCAACACGCGCCACGGCAAGAACCTGGTGGGCGCATTCCACCAGCCCAGGCTGGTGCTGGCGGATTGCGACGTGCTGAAGACCCTGCCCAAGCGCGAGATGCTGGCGGGCTACGCCGAGGTGGCGAAATACGGGATCATCGGCGACGCCAAGTTCTTCGCCTGGCTGGAGAAGAACGCCGGGGAGGTGATCGCGGGGTCGCCAGAGGCGCTGATGCACGCCGTGACCGTGAGCTGCGAGGCCAAGGCGCGCGTCGTCGCCGCGGACGAACGCGAGACGGGCCTGCGCGAGATCCTGAACTTCGGCCACACCTTCGGCCACGCGCTCGAGGCCGAGACCGGGTTCGGCGACGCGCTGCTGCACGGCGAGGCGGTGGGCTTCGGCATGGTGCTGGCCGCGCGCCTGTCGGCCGAGCGCGGGCTTTGCCCGCGGGGCGACGCCGAGCGCGTGGCGGCGCACCTCGCCGCCCAGGGCCTGCCCGCCGCGTTCGCTGGCCTGCCGCAATACCAGTGGAACGCCGGCCGGCTGATCGAGCACATGACGCGCGACAAGAAAGTGCGCGACGGGCGCATCGGCTTCATCCTGACGCGCGGCATCGGCACCGCCTTCGCCACGCGCGACGTGCCTCTGGACGAGGTGAAGGCGATGCTCGACGGCGCCATCGCCGGGAAGCGCCCCGATGCTTGAGATCGCCGCGTCGCTGAGCGAATTCTGGGGCACGCTGACCGTAGTCGTGGCGCTGCTGGTCGCCTCGGCCTTTTTCTCGGGCGCCGAAACCGCGCTGACCGGCGCCTCGCGTCCGCGCATGCACCAGATGGCGCAGGACGGCGACCATCGCGCGGCGATCGTCAAGCGCTTGCAGGAAGAGCGCGAGAAGACCATCGGCTCGCTGCTGCTGGGCAACAACCTGGCCAACATCTGCTCCTCGGCGCTGGCCACCGCGGTTTTGATCTCCGTGTTCGGCGAGGCGGGCGTGGCCTACGCCACCATCGTGATGACGGTGCTGGTGCTGGTATTCGCCGAGGTGATGCCCAAGACCTATGCCCTCAACCACGCCGACAACGTCGCCCTGGCGCTGGCGCGGCCGACGCGGTTCGTGGTCGCCGCCCTCACGCCGCTGGTGGTGACGGTGCGTGCGATCGTGCGCGGCACCTTGAAGACGTTCGGCGCCAGCCTGCCCGACGACCTTAAGGTGGGTACAACCGAGGAAGAGCTGCGCGGAGTGATCGACCTGCACGCGGGACCCGAGCCCGACGTCAGGCGCGAGCGCGCGATGCTGATGGGCGTGCTCGACCTCGACGAGGTGACGGTCGAGAAGGTGATGACCCATCGCAAGAGCCTGTTCACCATCGACGCCGACGAGCCGCCCAAGACGCTGGTCGACCAGATTCTGGCCAGCGGCCACGCCTATGTGCCGCTGACGCGCGCCGGGCCCGACAACATCATCGGCGTGATCGACGTGGCGAAGCTGGTGCGCGCGGCGATCGCCGCCGGCAACGCCGCCGAGGCGCTGGACGTCGTCGCCCTGACGCAAAAGCCCTGGTACATCCCCGAATCGACCACGCTGTTCGACCAGCTACAGGCGTTCCGCGAGCGCGGCGCCGGCCTGGCGCTGGTGGTGGACGAATACGGCGCGCTGATGGGCGCGGTGACGCTGCAGGACATCGTCGCCGAGATCGTCGGCGACGTGAACAAGAAGCCCGAAGCCGCCGCCCCGGGCAGCCCGCTGGTGGGTGTGGCGGTCCAGCCCGACGGCGCCTATGTCATCGACGGCACTGTGTCGATCCGCGATCTGAACCGCGAGTTCGATTGGGCCCTGCCCGACCAGGACGCCGCCACCATCGCCGGCCTGGTGCTGCACGAGGCGCGCATGATCCCGTCGGTCGGCCAGGTGTTCGAGTTCCACGGCTGCCGCTTCGAGATTTTGCGCCGCCAGCGCAACCAGGTGACGTCGATCCGCGTCGCCCCGCCGCCCAAGCCGACCGAGGATTGAACGCGCTGGCATGACCGGGTCCGATCTTCCGAAACTCATGGCCGACCTGTTCGCCATCATCGCGCCGGTGTTCGCCGGCGCGGGCGCGGGCTGGATCTGGGGCCGTCTCAAGCGCCCGTTCGACCACGCGATGGTGACCGCCCTGGCGACGCAGATCGCCACCCCCTGCCTGGTGTTCTCGACCCTGACGCGCATGGACGTCACCACGGCGGCGTTCGGCGAGATCGCGGCGGCGGCGCTCATGAGCTACGTGCTGATGGCGGCGCTCGGCGCCTCGGTACTGCTGTTGTTGAAGCAGCCGTTCCACAGCTACCTGCCGTCGCTGGTGTTCGGCAACATCGGCAACATGGGCCTGCCGCTCAGCCTGTTCGCCTACGGCCACGCGGGCCTGGCGCTGGCGATCGCCGTGTTCGCCGTGGGCGCGGTTTTGCAATTCACCGTCGGCGTGTGGATCACCTCGGGCAAAGGCTCACCGATGGAGCTTTTGCGCACGCCGATCCTCTACAGCGTGGCGGCGGCGCTGGCGTTCATGCTCACGGGCGTCAAGCCGCCGCTATGGCTGCACAATTCCACGCGCCTGATCGGCGAGCTGATGATCCCGCTGATGCTGCTGGCGCTCGGCGTATCGCTGGCGTCCTTGCGCGTCACGTCGATGGGCCGCGCGGTCGGCTTCAGCGTGCTGCGGCTGTTGGGCGGATTCGCCTGCGGCATTGCCGTCGCCTGGGGGTTCGGACTCACCGGCGCGGCGCGCGGCGTTCTTATTGTGCAGAGCACCATGCCGGTGGCGGTTTTCAATTATCTGTTCGCAAAAGCCTACAACCGGCGCCCGGAAGAGGTGGCGGGCATCGTTCTCATCTCGACGCTGATCTCTTTTGCCACCTTGCCTCTGTTGATTCTCGCCGTGCTGTAATGCGGTATCCCAGGCATTTCACGAAAACTACCGATGATCGCCGTTGACAGTGCGGCGCAGCAAGGCAGAGCATTTCAAACCATGAGGTTCCTTGGGCCGGGTCTTAAGGGGGCCGGGAACACCTAAACTGGAAAAATCGGCGATACGGCTTGTTGCCCACCGGAAGGAGGGTCCGCATGCAATACCGCATCATTCCCGACGTGGTTCGCGACCAGAACGTGCGTCTGCTGCCGGCCGGCGGAACGGTGATGGACGCCGTCCGCTATATGGCGATTCGCAAGATCGGCGCCGTGCTGATCGGCAATAACGGCGTGATCGAAGGCATTTTCTCGGAACGCGATCTGCTGATGCGCGTCGTGGCCAAGGGGCTGGACCCCGACCAGACGCAACTCAGCCGCGTGATGACGCCCAATCCCGAGACGGTGACGCCCGAGCAGACCGCCAGCGAGGCGCTGGAGCGCATGCACAAGGGCGGCTTCCGCCACCTGCCGGTGGTGGGCGCGGACGGCAAGGTAGCGGGCATCGTGTCGCTGCGCGACCTGAACGCCGTCGTGCGCCGGCAGTTGGAAGACGAACTGCGCGAGCGCGACGCCTATATCCAGGACACCGGCTACGGCGCCACGCACTAGGGCCGACCGCTTCTAAACATTGACGCGGCGCGGCATGTTCCGTTAAGACCTCGGCCCATCCACCAGGAGGGCCAGGACATGCCGCTGTCGCCGCCGAGCCAGCGCGAGCATCTGCACACCCGCACCGTCGAATGCCGCGGCTTTCGCCGCGCCGACGGCTTGTGGGACATCGAAGGCCACATCGTCGACGTGAAGACCTACGGCTTCGACAACGAATGGCGCGGGCGCGTGGAGCCGGGCCAGCCGGTCCACGACATGTCGATCCGCCTGACGCTCGACGACGAGTTCACCATCACGGACGTCGAGGCCAAGACCGATCACAGCCCGTACCAGATGTGCGGCGACATAGCACCGGCCTATCGCAAGCTGGTGGGCCTGAAGGTCGTCCCGGGCTTCACGCGCAAGACGCGCGAGCTGTTCGGCGGCACCCACGGCTGCACGCACCTGATGGAGCTGCTGGGGCCTGTAGCTACTACTGCTTTTCAAACCATCTTCCCGGCGCGCGCGCGCTATCCGCGCAAGGACGCGCCGGCGGAGGAAAAGGCCAAGGGCGCCGCCGCGGGACAGAAGCGCCGCTCACGCCTGATCGACACCTGCCACGCGCTGGCCGCCACCAGCCCGGTGGTCAAACGCTTCTGGCCGGATTTCTATACCGGACCGAAGTAAGAAGAATTCACCACGAAGGCACGAAGACACGAAGAGAAAGGAAAGAAAAAAATTGAACCACGACGACACCACGAAGGAATTTCTTTCGCGCGGCCTGTGAGGCCGCGCATTCGTTTCCGGCGTGGTGTCCGTTGTGCCGTGGTGGTCTAACTTCTTTTTCTTCTTCGTGTCTTCGTGCCTTCGTGGTTCAGCTTTACTTCCCGTCTTCCTCCGGCGTCAGGGTCTTCACCTCCAGCGCGTGTACGCCCCCGGCGAATTCGTCCTTGAGCGCGCCATAGACCAGCCGCTGGCGCGCGACGCGCGAAAGTCCGGCGAATTGCGCCGACACGATCTCGACCTGGAAATGCGATTCGCCGCCCGCAGCCGCCCCGGCATGGCCGCGATGGCGCGCCGAATCGTCATGCACCTGCACCCTTACGGGCGCGAGCGCGCGGGTGAGTTTCTCGGCGATGCGGTCGGCCATGCGCATGACCACAGGGTTCCCTGAAAGCCGGAAGAATTTCAAGAGATTAATGTGCCGCGGGACTCTTGCCTCTCGCTAGACCGCCTCCCATACTGTTCCAATGCCGAAGTCGCGCATAGCGAAACGCCCCGCCGTTCCGCGCAAGACCGAGCCGCCGCCGCTGCAACGCGCCTGCGACGTGCCGGGCTGCGACGACGCCGGCGACTACCGCGCGCCCAAGGGACGCGACAAGCTGGACCAGCATTACTGGTTCTGCCTGGACCACGTGCGGCAATACAACGCCCACTGGGATTATTACGCCGGCATGAGCGCCGAAGAGATCGAGCAGCACCGCCGCGCCGACACCACCTGGCGCCGCCCGTCCTGGCCCTTGGGCGGGGCCGGCGAGGCGGCGAACGGCAAGCCGCGCAAGCCGATTCGCTTTGACCTGTTCGACAACATGGGCATCCTGGACGATATCGAGATCGCGGGCGTGGGCCGCGCCAACGGCCGCTTCGACGGCAAGTCGAAGGCGGGCAAGGCCGATCCGCGCGCCACCGTGGCCGAGGGCATCCGCCGCGCGCTGGCGGTGCTGGATCTGGAGCCGCCGGTGGCCTTCAACGCGGTCAAGGCGCGCTACAAGGCGCTGGTGAAACGCCATCACCCCGACGCCAATGGCGGCGACCGCGCGGCCGAGGAGCGCCTCAAGACCATCAACGAGGCTTTTACGGTGCTGAAGGGCTTTTATTTGCCCCAGACCGCACCAATATCCTAACCCACGGACATAACGGGGTTTACCGCCCTTCCCGGGCCGCCGCGCCCTGCCGCCCCGCGACAAAGGCTTTTTGCTCCAAGGCCTTGGCTGATATGCGGAAATCGGGCGTGACTTGCCCCCCCGGACTGCCGTAAAACCGTGATGCAACGCAACATATGGAACTAGCCACAATGCCCGCCTCGACCACCTCCGCGGCGCAAGCGGACACGCCGGACATCACCATTTCGGTCCGGCAGACCTTCGGCCTGGACTGCGACATGCAGGTGCCGGCCTTCAGCCAGCCGCGCGAGCACGTGCCGACGCTGGACGAAGCCTATTGCTTCGACCACGACACCACGCTGGCGATCCTGGCGGGCTTCGCCTACAACCGCCGCGTCATCATCCAGGGCTATCACGGCACCGGAAAATCGACGCATATCGAACAGGTGGCCGCGCGCCTCAACTGGCCGTGCCTGCGCATCAACCTGGACAGCCACATCAGCCGCATCGACCTGGTGGGCAAGGACGCGATCGTCCTGCGCGAGGGCAAGCAGGTGACCGAGTTCCGCGAAGGCATCCTGCCCTGGGCGCTGCAGCACCCCACGGCCCTGGTGTTCGACGAATACGACGCCGGCCGGCCCGACGTGATGTTCGTGATCCAGCGCGTGCTGGAAGTCGAAGGCAAGCTGACGCTGCTCGACCAGAGCCGCGTGATCCGCCCGCATCCCGCCTTCCGCTTGTTCGCCACCGCCAACACCGTGGGCCTGGGCGATACCTCGGGCCTCTATCACGGCACGCAGCAGATCAACCAGGGCCAGATGGACCGCTGGAACATCGTCACCGTGCTGAACTACCTGCCGGCCGAGGACGAAATCCGCATCGTGCTGTCGAAGGTGCCGCACTACGACAACGACAAGGGCCGCGTCATGGTGGCGGCGATGGTGCAGCTGGCCGATCTGACGCGCGCGGGCTTCATGGCCGGCGACATCTCCACCGTCATGTCGCCCCGCACGGTGATGACCTGGGCCGAGAACGCGCGCATCTTCGGCGATATCGGCTTCGCGTTCCGCGTCACCTTCCTCAACAAGTGCGACGAGACCGAGCGCGCCACGGTGGCCGAGTACTATCAGCGCTGCTTCGGCAAGGAGCTGACCCCGGCCGACACCAAGGCCAAACTGGTCCAGCACTAAGGAACCGTCATGGCCGCGGCCGACACGCCGCTCGAGATCTTCAAGCGCGCCAACGCGGCGGCGCTGCGCGCCATCGCCAAGCGCCCGGATATCGAGGTCGCCTACGCGGCCGACCAGGCGCTTCTGGCGGGCAACCAGGTGCGCCTGCCCCTGCCCTCGCGCGAATTGCCCGAGGGCGAGCGCGCGCATGTGCGCGGCGAGGCCGACGCGATCGCCCTCAAGCTGCGGCACACCGACATCAAGAAGCACGCGCGCCGCATGCCCGCGGGCGAAGTGGCGCGCGCGGTCTACGACGCGGTCGAGCAGGCGCGTGTCGAAGCCTTGGGCAGTAAACGCATGCCCGGCGTGGCCGGCAACCTGGCCGCGGCGCTGGAGGAGCGTTACCACCGCCAGGGCTATGAGCGCGTGGCCGAGCGCGACGAATCGACCCTGGCCGAGGCCGTGCGCCTGATGGCGCGCGAGCGCCTCACCGGCGACCTGCCGCCGCCCTCGGCGCGCAAGGTCGTTGAGTTGTGGAAAGCGACCCTGGCCGAGAAGCTGACCGAGGATTTGGCGGCCCTGGCGCGCAGCGTCGACGACCAGGAGGTCTATTCCAAGGTCGCGCGCAAGCTGATCGAGGACCTGGAGCTGGAAAGCGCCGACGAAGCGGCCAGCGAAGGCGATCCCGACCAGGACCAGACCGGCCAGGAGCAGGACCAGGGCGACAGCGACAACCAGACGCGCGGCGGCGAGGAGACCGAGGCCGGCGCCTACTCGCTGGCCGAGGGCGAGCCGTCGGGCGACGCGTCGGAAGACGGCGCCGAGCAGCCGGTGGACGGCAGCGACGACGAGATGATGCCGGGCGGCGGCGACAGCGACACCGCGACGCCGGGCAACCGCCAGCGCCCCGATCTGCGCGGCCGCAACGACCCCGACACGCAGTACCAGCCCTATACCCTGCAATACGACGAGGTGACGCAGGCCAGCGCGCTGTGCGACGTGGAAGAGCTCGACCGCCTGCGCCAAATGCTCGACCAGCAGCTTTCGCACCTTCAGGCGGTGGTGGCGCGCCTGGCCAACCGCTTGCAGCGCCGCCTGTTGGCGAAACAGAACCGCGCCTGGGAGTTCAACCTCGAGGAAGGCATCCTCGACACGGCGCGCCTGTCGCGCGTGGTGGTGAACCCGACGACGCCGCTGTCGTTCAAGCGCGAGCGCGACACCGAATTCCGCGACACGGTCGTGACCTTGCTGATCGACAACTCGGGCTCGATGCGCGGGCGCCCCATCACCATCGCCGCCATGTCGGCCGACATCCTGGCGCGCACGCTCGAGCGCTGCGGCGTCAAGGTCGAGATCCTCGGCTTTACCACGCGCATGTGGAAGGGCGGGCAGAGCCGCGAGAAATGGATCGCCGCCGGCAAGCCGCCGAATCCCGGGCGCCTCAACGATCTGCGCCACATCATCTATAAATCCGCCGATTCGCCGTGGCGCCGCGCGCGCAAGTCGCTCGGGCTGATGCTGCGCGAGGGCATCCTGAAAGAGAACATCGACGGCGAGGCGCTGCTATGGGCGCATGACCGGCTGATGGCGCGCACCGAGGAGCGCCGCATCCTGATGGTGATTTCCGACGGCGCGCCGGTGGACGACTCCACGCTCTCGGTCAATCCCGGCAATTACCTGGAACGCCATTTGCGCGACGTGATCCACTACATCGAGAACCGCTCGTCGGTGGAACTGATCGCCATCGGCATCGGCCACGACGTCACGCGCTATTACCGCCGCGCCGTCACCATCGTCGACGCCGAGCAGTTGGGCGGGGCGATGATGGACAAGCTCGCGGAACTGTTCGACGAAGAACCCAAAGACGTGGCGCCGCAACCCGTGCGCCGCACCGGCGCCAAGGCCGCGCCACCGAAGCGCAAGGCGGGCTAGGCCCGCCATCCCTTAAACGTCATGGCCGGGCTTGACCCGGCCATACACGCTTCCGTCCCACAATGAATTCGGCGTGGATGCCCGGAACAAGTCCGGGCATGACGACAAGAGAGAGCGATAGGCGAGTGCGTTAATCCGCGCCGCTAAAGCTTTTTCCCGTCGTACGGCATGGTTTTCAGCGCGGATGGATCGACGCCGTCGAGGCAGCGCACGTTGATCGCCACCATGTCGGCGCCGTCCGGCTTCTTCCCGCGCGCGAACGATTCCACGCCGCAGGTGGCGCACGACAAGTGGTGGATCACCTTTTTATTGAACTGGTAGTCGGTCAGGCCGTCCGCGCCGGATTCCAGCGTGAAGTCCTTGGCCGGCGCGAAGGCCAGCAGCAGGCCCTTGGCCGCGCAGATCGAACAGTTGCACGAAACCACGCGGTCGAGGCCAAGCGTCACGCGATAGCGCACGGCCCGGCAGTGGCAGCCGCCCTGGTAGGTTTTTGTGTCAGCCATTGCCGTCTCCGCCTCCGTGTTCCAGGCGATAGGCTACGCCCATCCACGCGAACCGTCATGGCCCGGCCATGTCGCCTTGGAAAGCGCGCTTCAAGCCCGCGCGGCGGCGCGCAGTCCGGCGGCGGCTTCCCGCTCGGCGGGGGTGCGGTCGTCCATCGGCCATTGCAGCGCGAACGCCAAGAGCCCGATCCCGATCAGCCAGCCCCAGGCCACGTCGTACGACCCGGTGAGATCGTAGGTGAGGCCGCCCAGCATCACGCCAAAGAACGACCCGACCTGGTGGCTTAAGAACACGAAGCCGTACAGCGTGCTGAAATATTTGAGGCCGAACACCCGGCCGATCAGGCCGCTGACCAGCGGCGCCACGCTCAGCCACAGAAAACCCATCGCCGCCGCGAACATGATGGTCGAGGCCGGGCTTACCGGCAGCGCCAGGAACGCGATGATCGACAGCGTGCGCAGCAGATAGATCAGCGCCAACAGCCGCCGTTGCTGGAATCGCGCGCCGAGCAGCCCGAAGCAATAGGTGCCCACGGCGTTGCACAGCCCGATCACGCCGATGGCGGTGGCGCCGAGGCTCGGCGACAGGCCGCAGATCGCCAGATACGACGGCAAATGCACGGTGATGAACATCAACTGGAAGCCGCAGGCGAAGAACGCCGCGGTCATGGCGAGATACCCGGGATGCGTTCCGGCCTGGCGCAGCACGTGGGTGAGCGAACGCTCGTCGGCGGCCTCTCCCGGCGCCGCGGTCCCGGCGGCGGCCGATTGCCTTCCGACCGCGTAGGACAGGAACGCCATCGCCACCGCGAATCCCGCGAACGCGGCCAGCGCCGCGCGCCAGCCGAACCCGTCGATCAGCCACTGCCCCAGCGGCGCCAGCGCCATCGTGCCGAGCGATCCGGCGGCGGCCACCGCGCCCACCGTCTGGCTCTGGCGCTCGCGCGGCACGGCGCGCGCGGCCACGCCCATCAGCACGCCCAGATTGGTGCCGGCGACGCCGATGCCGGCCATCACCCCGCCGCCGATGTCGAGGCCCAGCGCGCTGCCGGTAAGCGCCACGATCGCCAGGCCCGCGGCATAGACCAGCGCGGAGCCGATCAGAACCGGCTGCGCCCCATAACGGTCGGCCAGCATTCCCACCAGCGGCTGGCTCATGCCCCAGACGATGCTCTGCAGCGCGATCGCGAAACTGAACGCCGAGACCGAGATGCCGAGCACCGTCATCGGCTGCAGGAACAGCCCGAGGCTCTGGCGGATGCCGGTGCTCACGGTCAGCACGACGGCGCACAGCGCCAACAGCAGCAACGTGCGCGAGGGGCGAAAGGCGGCAAGGCGCTGGGACGGCGTCTGCATGGGGAGGTCCTTGATTACACAGACCTGTGTAAGTATCCTAAACGGGCAAACGACCGCGTCAAGCGGATATTACACAGACCGGTTTACCTATGACCCGATCCTCGAACAGACTGGCGATGCGCCAGCGGATTCTCGATACCGCGGACCGGCTGTTCTATCGCCGCGGCATCCGCGCCGTGGGTGTGGACACGATCGCGGCCGAGGCCGGGGTCAGCAAGCGCACGCTGTACAACCACTTCGCGTCGAAGGACGCGCTGATCGAGGCTTATCTCGCGGGCCGCGCGACGCCGCTGCCGTCCTCCGGCCTGCCGCCCGGCGACCAGGTGCTGGCGGTCTTCGACCGGCTGGAGGGCACGCTCGCGCACCGCGACTTCCGCGGCTGCCCGTTCGTGAACGCCATCGCCGAGCTCGGCACGCCCCGGCATCCCGCGCGCCGGATCGCGGTCGCGTTCAAGGAGGGGCGGCGGGTGTGGTTCCGCGACTTGTTGCGGCGCCTGGGCGCCAGCGATCCCGACGGGCTCGCGACCCAGTTGCGGCTGCTGATCGAAGGCGTCATCGCCACGGCGCTGGTGAGCGGAGATCCCAAAATCGCCCGCACGGCCAAGGCGGCTGCGCTGGCGTTGCTGGCCCAGGCCGGCGTGGCGTTGCCCGCCGGCGTAGGGAAGGAAAAGCGGCGGCTTTAAGCCTGCGCGGCGGCGGCGGCGCGGTGCTTGGCGGCGCCGGCGATGCGGCGCTTCAGCTTCTTGGCCTCGGGCGACAGCACGCGGTTCGAGGTCTTCATCAGCCACGCGTCCAGCCCGCCGTTGTTCTCCACCGTGCGGATGGCGCGCGGCGTCAGCCTGAGGCGCACCGGGAAGCCCAAAGCGTCGCTGACCAGGCTGGAATGCTGCAAATTGGGCAGGAACCGCCGGCGCGTGTGGCGCTTGGAATGGCTGACGTTGTTCCCGCTCATCGGCCCTTTGCCGGTTACGAAGCAGCGACGAGACATGGCTTAAATCCTTGGTTTTGCTTGGGTATCGCGGACGCCCGCGGGCGGCCAAAGCGAACGGCGCTTTTAGGCCATAGCAGGCCCAAGGTCAAGGCTTGGGCTTAGGCTATTTGCCCTTGCTGAGGAAGGCCTTGAGCAGCTCGCGCGCGGCCGCCCCGGGGGTGATCGCGCCGCTATCGAGCCGAGCTTCGAGCCGGGGGATCAGGCGCTGGGCGGCGCGGTCGGCTTTCAGCGCGGCCATCAGCCCGTCGGCGATCTCGCTCCATAGCTGCGCCTTGGCCTGGCCGGCGCGGCGCTTGTTTATTCCGTTCCCGGCCTCCCCGGCTTTGCGAAACGCCGCGACCATGCGCCAGATCTCGGGCACGCCCGTGCCCTCGAGGCCCGAGCAGGTGACGACCCTGGGCGGCCACCACGGCGTGGGCGCGCGCAACAGGCGCAGCGCGTTGGCGTAATCCGCCGCGGCGCGGCCCGCGGCTGCCAGGTTTTCGCCGTCCGCCTTGTTGACCGCGACGATGTCGGCCAGCTCGGCCACGCCGCGCTTGATGCCCTGCAATTCGTCGCCGGCACCGGGCTGAAGCAGCAGCAGGAACAGGTCGGTCATGTCGGCAACCGCGGTTTCCGACTGGCCGACGCCCACGGTCTCGACCAGCACCGCGTCGAAGCCCGCCGCCTCGCACACCAGCACGGCCTCGGCGGTGCGCCGCGCCACGCCGCCGAGCCGCCCGCCCGAGGGCGAGGGCCGCACGAACGCCCGGTCGTGCTTCGACAGCTTGGCCATGCGCGTCTTGTCGCCCAGGATCGACCCGCCGCCGCGCCTGGAGGACGGATCGACCGCCAACACCGCGACGCGATGGCCTTCCTTTATGGCGTAGAGGCCGAACGCCTCGATGAAGGTCGACTTGCCCACGCCCGGCGCGCCGGAAATGCCGATGCGGATCGATTTGCCGGTTCTGGGCAGGATCGCCGCCAGCAGCGCGTCGGCCCTGGCGCGGTCGTCGCCCCGGGTCGATTCGACCAGCGTGATGGCGCGGGCCAGCGCGCGCCGGTCGCCGGCAAGGACAGCTTTGATGTCGGCTTCAGCCATTCAAAGAGTTAACCACGAAGGCACGAAGACACGAAGCAAGATGAAGAAGATTTGAACACGACGACACCACGACACCACGAAAGGGACTCCTTCGCGCGGCCCTCATAGGCCGCGCAATCATGTCCGGCGTGGTGTCCGTCGTGCCGTGGTGGTTTATGTTCTTTTCCTTCTTCGTGTCTTCGTGCCTTCGTGGTTCATCTTCGTCTTCCTATTTCACCGCGACGATCACCTCGATCTCCACCGGGATGCCGCTGGGCAGCGAGCCCATGCCCACGGCCGACCTGGCGTGCTTGCCCCGCTCGCCGAACACCTCGACGAACAGGTCCGAGCAGCCGTTGATCACCTTGGGGTGGTCCTCGAAATCGGGCGCGGCGTTGACCATGCCGAGGACTTTCACCACGTCGGTCACGCGCTCGAGGTCGCCGCCCAGCGCTTCCTTCATGACAGCGATCAGCACCAGGCCGACCTGGCGCGCGTGCTTGTAGCCTTCCTCGACCGACATGCCGGCGCCGAGCTTGCCCTTGGGCATGGTGCCGTCGGGGTAGTGCGGCCCCTTGCCCGCGAGATAGAGGAGATTGCCCACGCGCTTGGCATGCACATAGCTGCCCATCGGCGGCCGCACCGGCGGCAGCACGATGTTCTTCTGCTTCAAGGTCTGTTCGACGGTCATTTCAAGCCTGCTCCTTGCGATCATCAAAGAAAAGACGAAGGGAACCACCAAGGCACAAAGACACCAAGGAAAAGTAGCAGCGCCGAAGGCGCATGGGATTCTTCTTGGTGCCTTGGTGTCTTGGTGGTTGCTCCTTCCGGCAGTTTACTCCGCCGCCCGGACCGGCTCGCCCGGTTCGGGCGCGGGCTCGGGCGTGACCAGCTCTCCCCTTTTGGCCGCGTCCTGCTGCTTGCGCCACATCGCGGCGTATTTGCCGCCCCTGGCCAAGAGCTCGTGGTGCCGGCCGCGCTCCACCACCGCGCCGTCTTCCAGCACCAGTATCTCGTCGGCGTCGATCACGGTGGACAGGCGGTGCGCGATCATCAGCGTGGTGCGGTCGGCCGAGACCTCTTGCAAGTTCGCCTGGATTTCCTTTTCCGTGTGCGAGTCCAGCGCCGAGGTCGCCTCGTCGAACAGCAGGATGCGCGGGGCCTTCAGGATCGTGCGGGCGATCGCCACCCGCTGCTTCTCGCCGCCCGACAGCTTCAGGCCGCGCTCGCCCACCATGGTGTTGTAGCCGTCGGGCATGGCGCGGATGAACTGGTCGATATGGGCGTGGCGCGCCGCCTCTTCCACCTCCGCGCGCGACGCTCCCGGGCGGCCATAGGCGATGTTGTAATAGATCGTGTCGTTGAACAGCACCGTGTCCTGCGGCACCACGCCGATCGCCGCGCGCACCGAGGTTTGCGTCACGTCCCTGATGTCCTGCCCGTCGATTTTGATGGCACCAGCGTCCACGTCGTAGAACCGGAACAACAGGCGCGCGATGGTGGACTTGCCCGAGCCCGACGGGCCGACGATCGCCACGCTGCGGCCTGGCGCCACGCTGAACGACACGTCTTTCAGGATCGCCCGGCGCGGATCGTAGCGGAACGAGACGCTCTCGAACGAAAGCGCCCCGCCGCCGAGCGCCAACGCGCCCGCCCCCGGCTTGTCGGCGACCTCCTGCGGCACGTCGAGCAGGCGGAACATCGCCTCCATGTCGATCAGCGACTGCTTGATCTCGCGGTACACCATCCCGAGGAAATTGAGCGGCAAATAAAGCTGGATCAGGTAGGTGTTGACCAGGACGAAATCGCCCGGGGTCATGCGGCCCGACACCACGCCGTTCGCCGCCATCAGCATCACCAGCGTCACGCCGATGGCGATGATGAAGCCCTGGCCGATGTTGAGCAGCGACAAGGTGGTGTGGCTTTTGACCGAGGCCTTCTCGTATTTCTGCAAGGACACGTCGTAGCGCCGCGCCTCGTGCTCCTCGTTGCCGAAATACTTCACGGTTTCGTAGTTGAGCAGGCTGTCGATCGCCTTGGTGTTGGCCTCGGTGTCGCTTTCGTTCATGGCGCGGCGGAACTTGATGCGCCATTCCGTGACGCCCAAGGTATAGGCGATGTAGAGCGCTATCGTGACGAAGGTGACGGCGGCGAAGCTGAAATCGTACAGGCCCCACAGCACGCCGCAGACGAGCAGAATTTCCAACAGGGTAGGCGCGATGTTGAACAGGGTGAAGCTCAACAGGTTGTCGATGCCGTTGGCGCCGCGCTCGATCGCGCGCGACAGCCCGCCGGTCTGGCGTTCGAGGTGGAAGCGAAGCGACAGCGCGTGCAAATGGCGAAACACCGACAGGGCGACGGTGCGAATGGCGCGGGCCTGCACCTTGGCGAACACGAAATCGCGCAACTCGGCGAACAGCTGCGCCAGGACGCGCGCCAGGCCGTAGGCGAGGATCATGCCCACCGGCACGGCGGCGGCCACGACCGCGACGGTCGCGCCGGTGGCACCCTTGCCCGGCGTCAGAGCATCGATCGCGTACTTATAAAAGATCGGCACCCACAGATTGGCGAACTTGGCGACGGCGAGGCAGGCCAGCGCCAGGACCACGCGCACGCGCAGCTCGGTATTGTCGCGCGGCCACAGATGCGGCAGCAGCGTTTTGATCGCACCGAGCTGGAACGCGGTGCGGCCCTTGGCGCCGCCGTCGCCGGGGCCGCCCGGCCTGGGGGATAAGGGGTGCGGAGGGCTCATGCCTTGTATCTAGTGTCTCTTCCGCCCTTGCGGGAGTCTTCCTTTGTGTCCCCCCTCCCCAACGCGGGAGGGGGATAGGGGGAGGGGCGCGTGTTCAACGAACTCATGCCCAGAGAATACGCCAGCCCGGCATGGCAGTCATATGGGGGTGAAAGGGAGAGAAGGAAGTAGAGCTAATGACTCATTTCCTCTATCTGTCTAATCATCAGGGCCGCCTAAATTGATTTGAAATTAAACTCCCGTGAGGCTGAGAAAGGCGCAATAAGCAACGCAAGAGAAAATAAATTATCGACAAACCGATACCTTGTTTTCATTGCAAGATCAGACTCTTGCGCGACTAAAAGTACTGTTGTAGGTTTCTAACAGTATTGAACCAGCGCAAGACTAAGGGGCACTCGTGCGAGACACCGAGATTGATGTCACGCCATTTCTAAAATGGGCTGGCGGGAAACGTTGGTTGCTTTCGCGACTCGCTGACATTATCCCAAAAACTTTTAACCGATACATCGAGCCATTTCTAGGAAGCGCTGCGGCCTATTTCTATCTTTCACCTAAGCAAGCACTCTTATCCGACATTAATTCTGATTTAATCAATTGCTACGTCGCCATTCGTGATGACTGGAAAAGAATCCAACAGCTGTTGGATGAGCACCAAAAGAATCACGGGACACGTTACTATTACAAGATTCGTGAAAAGAATTTTCGCGGAACTTTCCAACGTGCGGCAAAATTCCTTTACTTAAATCGGACATGCTGGAACGGACTATACCGAGTCAACCTAGATGGTCGTTTTAACGTACCGATTGGGACAAAGGACTCTGTCATTCTCGAAACTGACGACTTCAAAACAACAGCGAAATTGCTTAAGTCCGTAGAAATAAACTGCTGCGACTTCGAGCAGACGATAGATTACGCACAATCCGGGGATTTCGTATTTGTTGACCCGCCCTATACCGTGAAACACAATCACAACGGCTTCATCAAATACAACGAACGCTTGTTTTCTTGGAATGATCAGATTCGCCTAAGTGAAGCAGTACGCCGCGCATCAATGAGGGGCGCAAAGGTTTTGGTGACAAACGCCAACCATCGATCCGTGCAGGAACTATATAGTGACTTTCCACGACTAACGTCGGTCACACGCAAGAGCGTCCTAGCCGCCGATCCTAACTATCGCGCAAAGGTTCAAGAGCTCTTGATACAATCATGGCGATAATGAACCGAACAACGATAAAGCGTCTCTGGCGCCGGGTTCCAATTTTTGGCGGCCTGGTCGATGCGCGAACTAACGATCACTTTGAAGCATTCACAGAGATTGCGCTTAATGTTGGATTTTCCACAGTTCCTATTTGGTTTGGTGCATTTATCATGCTGGCCGGCAAGGACACAAAAGATACTTGGTTTACACTGATTCTTGATAACGTTCGAACTGGTGAGCTTTGGTTGTATGCAACTGCCATGTTGAGTCCGTTGTACTATTTTATTTTTAAGAACTATCGAAGCGCCAAGGTCTTTCCAAGCGGAAGAAGTTTCATGGTGATAGGAGCTCTCATTCTTATATTTGCATCCGGCTTATTTGCTGTTCAGCGGGCCGAACGTGCTTCACTAATTGGCTCGTTTTTAAATCATGATTTTGTTTTCGATCTATCATGGAAGGGGTACCTATTTTCTGTAGGTTTAGTCTATCTCGCTCATGTTTATAGGAATTTCCTAGAGACTGGCGCCGCAACACTGACTGGCACTGACACTCAGGAATTTGTCGAGGACTTCCTATCGGAGCGTAGGGACAAATAATGGCGCGAGAGCATCCAAAAACCGTTTCTTTTCCGTGTTTCAAACTATCTCAGCCGATAGGAGATTTTTTTGTCGGGGTGATGAGCTATAAAATCCTTACTCAAATCGCCGATTTCGACGTTCGCCGAGTAATCCAAAAAGAACGTGACGTAGAGCGATACCTCGGGATTCAGCGGCCACTCAACGATGCGCGGGTTACTGATTTGCAAAAGTATGTTCGCTTTTACGATGCTACGTTCCCTACGTCCATTATCCTTGCTATCGATCCAGACTGCGTCGACTATAATGACAAGAAGAAAGAGATGACATTAAATAACATTGTCGAATCACAGGATGATAAGGAGGTATTGTTCAAGCATATAGCGCGCGTGATTGATGGCCAGCATCGGATTGCAGGGCTTTTTGGATATACCGGAGATGAATTTGATCTCAATGTGACGATTTTTGTCGGATTTGATATTGCACAGCAAGCTCAAATATTTTCGACGGTCAATCTGGAGCAAACTAAGGTCAATAAAAGTTTAGCTTATGATTTGTTTGCACTAGCAAAAAGTCGCAGCCCACAAAAGACATGCCATAATGTAGTTGTTGCACTGGACCAGGATAAAACGAGTCCATTTTTTAGAAAAATAAAGCGCCTTGGTGTTGCTACCGAGGGAAGATTTAGTGAAATGTTGACTCAGGCCACATTTGTTGAATCACTGATACGGTATATATCTGCAGATCCGAAAAGTGATCGGGATAAATTGCTTCGTGGTTCTAAACTACCTCCTGCATCAGCCGACGAACTGATGAAGCTCCCGCTTCGAAACTTATTTATCCAAGAAAAAGACCTCGATATCGCGAAGATTGTCTGGAACTACTTCGATGCAGTTAGATTGACTTGGCCTACGGCCTGGGAATTTGGTGGACAGGGCCTAATACTAAACAAGACGAATGGCTTTCGCGCGTTAATGCGTGTGTTTAAGCCGATGTATCTGAATTTAGCCAACCCAGGTGATGTCGTGTCTTCTAAGGATTTCAAAAAGATTTTTTCACGAACAAAAACTAAAGACGAGTACTTTGAGATTTCTAACTTTCCCCCCGGCTCCTCGGGAGAATCCCTCTTGAGGACACATTTGCTTTCTGACTTACACTTGGAAGACGATTAGAACTCTAATGGATATGATGAGTTTGCATTAAGACGTGTCCTTCCAAAATCATTTCTAGCTACGGACCTCCCCCTCTTCCTGCGCGGGCTTTTGATCGGCCCCACCTGTCAGAGCGCGATCACCGTCCTTATCTCGTCGTAGGCGGCGCTTAAACGCCCGCGCTCGCGCGCGATCAGCCCGGCGGCTTCCAGCGCCGCCACGTCCTGGTGCACGCGCTTGTAGTCGCGGCGCAGTTGCCGCGCTAGGGCCGCCACGCTTGGCGCCGGGCGGCGGTGCAGCCGGCGCAGCAACTCAAGCCGCTTGCCCGTCATCGCCTTCGACAGCGCGTTCCATGAAACGAAGGTCAGATGATCCTCCGCCTCTCCGCGCCGCGCCCGGCCGGTCTCCGCGCGCCGCCATGCCCGCGCCACGCGCGCGGCCATCGCATCGTATGTGCCGCCGACATGGACCCTTACGCCCTTGCTCATATCTTCTCTCCCCGCAACCGCTCGACATCGGCCTTGAAATCCGCCAGCAGCCGCTCGATCGAGCGAAACCGGTAAGGCTCCTCGCGCCCGCCATAGTGCCGGTGGTCGCCCTTGCCCCGCTCGTTGTCGTAGCCCACGAGGCGCTGGCCGCCATGCCCGTAATACAACGAGTATTTCAGGCGGTGACGCGATGGCGGAACCGGCCCCGGCAGGCGCCACAGCTTGATCTCGATGATCGCGCCGTCCTCGAACACCATCCGCTCGCGGATCACCAGCACCGCCGCCATATGGCAAACTATGCCATATATGCTCTATGGCGTCAAATGCCATAAATATGGAACGCGCCCAGGCCGCCGGCGCGAGACACGCGCTATCGCGGCCTGATATAGAAACCGCATGGAGCTTCCCCTCTTCCTGCGCGGGCTTTTGATCGGCCTCGCCATCGCCGCCCCCGTGGGGCCGATCGGGCTGTTGTGCATCCGCCGGTCGCTTTCGGGCGGATTCGGATCGGGCTTCATCACCGGCCTCGGCGCCGCGGCGGCCGACGGCGTCTATGGCGCCATCGCCGCGTTCGGCCTCACCGCCGTGTCGTCGTTCCTGGCGGCGCAGCAGGGCTGGCTGCGCCTCGCCGGCGGAGCCGCGTTGATCGTCCTCGGGATTTCCATCTTGCGGAAAAAACCGGCCGGGGATGGCGCCGCCGCGACATCGAGCGCCGCCGGCCTGATCGGCGCTTTCACCCAGACTTTCTTCCTCACCCTCGCCAATCCCGCGACGATATTGAGCTTCGTCGCCGTGTTCGCGGGGTTGGGACTAGGCGCCGTGCCGTCGGCCGGCGGGGCCGCCATCGTCGTGGCGGGGGTTTTCATCGGCTCGGCCGCGTGGTGGCTGTTTCTCAGCGGCGTCAGCGCCGCGATGCGCCGGCAGATCGCGCCCGCGGCGATCGCGTGGATCAACCGCGCCTCGGGTCTGGGCATCGCCGCGTTCGGCCTCGCCGCGATCGCCAGTTTCTTTTTCGGCTGAACCGAACTGGCGCGATCAGTTGCCGCGCCCGCCGCGCCTGTCCCGGTCGGGCGGAACGAAGGCGTCGGGCGCCGGACGGTTGCGGTTGGCGTTGGTCTGGGCCTCGCCGGCGGCGCGCGATGCCCGCTCCGCGTCGAGTTTCTTGCGGATTTCCTCGCCGCTCTCCGGCTGCGGACGCGGGGCCGGTTTGGGCGCGGCCTGCGGGGCCGCTTGCGGCGCGGGCCGCGCGGCGGATTGCGGGACCGGCTTGGGCGCGGGTTGCGGCGCGGCTTGCGGGGCCGGTTGCGCGGATTGTGCCGGGGCCGGTTGCACGGCTTGCGCCGGGGCCGGCGGCCGGACCTGCTGCTGTTGCTGCTGGCGGGCACGCTCCACCGCCTCGCGCCGCGCCTGGTCCTGCTGGCGCTGACTCTCGGCCTTCGCGCGATCTTGCGCCGCCTTGTCGGCGGCGGATTTATCCTGCGCAGCCTTCTCACGCGCGATGCGTTCCTGGTTCGCGCGTTCCTGAATCGCGCGTTGTTGATTGGCGCGGTCCTGCGCCGCCTTGTCCGCGGCAGCTTTGTCGGACGCGGCCTTATCGGCAGCGGCCTTGTCGGCGGCGGATTTTCCCTGCGCGGCTTTTTCAGCGGCGGCTTTTTCGCGCGCGAGGCGTTCCTGATTGGCGCGGTCCTGCGCGGCGCGCGCCTGGTCGCGGCCTTGCTGCCCGCGATCGCCGGCGGCTTCGTCGGCCCGGTTCAAGCCGGTCTGCCCGGTGGCGCTGGGCCCGACGCCCTGGCCGCGTTGCGGAGTGGCGGCGGGAGCCGGACTCGGAGTCGTAGTCGGAGCGGCGGCGGGCTTCGCGGGCGCTGGCGCTGGCGCGGCCGTGCGGCGCGCGTCGGTGGGCGTCCAGCGGTTGCGCTCGTTGCGCTCCCAGCCCTGCTCGCCGCGGCGATAGACCTTGCCGTCCGAGCCGACGAACACGTCGTTGCGGTTGGCCGCTTGCGGTTGAGTTTGCGCCTGCGGAGTCCGCGCGGCTGGTGCGGCTTGTGTTTGCGCCTGGCCCGCGCGGCTGCGCGCGGCGGCCTCGCGATAGGATTGCGAGTCGCGGCGCATCTGCTCGGCGCGGCGTTCGCGTTCCCGCTCGCGCTGGCTGGTCTGCTGTTGCGGCTGCGCCTGGGCGGCGGCAGTGCTGCTGCGTTGCGCCTGGGGAGATTGTGAGGATTGCGCGGATTGCTGCGCCGGCGCGGTGTTGTAGTTGTTGACGACGATCGTGGTGTTGGTCGTGTTGCTGTAGACGTTGGACGAGAAATTGCGCTGCGCGCGCCAATCGCCGTCGCGCCGCGCGTCCGGTCGGGCGGCATCGCGCCGCCCGTCGCGCCGGTCGTTGTCGTGGTGCCAGCCCCAATACGGACCCCAGAACGGCGCGGACACGATCGCCGCGGTGGCGAGGCCGAGGGCGAAACCGGCGAAGCCGCCCGAGACGAACGCGGCGCCATAGCCATAGGACGCGGGCCTCGGGTAATACGCCCGGCCGACCCAGGGGCGATAGCGATAGCCGGCACCGTACACCACCGTTCCGCGCGGCGTTACATAGGTGCCGAAATATCCCGGCGTGTAGCCGACATGCACATAGCGCGGCGAGTAACCGTACACGCGCACATAGGTGCAATAATAGATCGGCGAGCGCGGCGGGATGGTGTAGATCACCGGCGGCACGACATAGGCCACCACCCACGGGCCGGCCGGCGACGGGCCGGTGTACCACACGCCGTTATAGACCGCGTAGTACGAGTTCGGATCCACGCGCACCACCGGCATCGGCGCGTTGGCCGCGTAGTACAGCGGCGTGCCTTCCACCGGCTGGAATTGCGGTTCGCCGTCGTAGACCGGCTGGAAATTCACCTGGGCCTGGCGGTCCACGGTCGCGGTCTGCGGAATCAGGTTGGCGATCGCGGCTTCCTGCGCCTGCGGCGTGCCGGCGATCGAGGCGAGCACGTCGCCCTTGGGATGCTGTTCGGGGATGCGGCGGAAATCGGCGGGCAGCTGCGTCGAGTCGACATAGGCCCACGGCCCGTCGACGCTGCGCGCGCGGAACCAGCGGCCCGACACCAGCACGAAGAATTCCTGCGAGCCGGTATCGACGAAAATATCGCTGACCGAATTCGCGACGTAGAGCAGGCGCGTGAAGTCGATCGGCGCGTATTGCGGCTCGCCGTCGGATTGCAGCAGCTCGGCCGGACCGCTGCTGATGTAGATGGTGGGCAGCACGCCGTAGGGGCCGGGCTGGTCGTCGTCGTCGAGGATGTCGACCTGCGCCTGTTGCAGCGCCGCCTGCTTGATCTGGTCGAGCTCGCCCAAGCCCGCGCGCTCGATATACCACGGGCCTTCCAGCGACGGTGCGCCGGCCCACAGGCCCGCGACGCGCAGATAGAAGCGCCCGCTCGTGGAATGCTTCAACAGCAGCGCATTGGTGTTGACCACGCGTTCGTAGCGTGTGTTGAGCACGGGTTGCAGCGCCGGTTCGCCGTCGATCAGCACCAGCACGGCGGGGGTCGTCGTGAAAAGAATATTGGGCGGCGTGTTGTCGACCTCCACCGCCTGTTGCTGGTTCTTCCAGGCCTGCGACGCGGCGAGGCTGGCCTGCAGCCGGTCGAGCGACACGGTGCGCGTGGCCCCGGCCCATTGCCGTTGCAGCGCGTCGCGCACCGGCGCCACGAGCTGCGGATCGCCGGGCATGTCGAGGCGCGTGACCTGCACGTCCTGCAAGAACACCTGGCGCGAATTCTTGTCGACATCGGTCCTGGCGGTGAAATACGCCACGCCGTAGCTGAGCTCGCCGTTGGCGCCGCCGCCGACCGACAGCGCGGCCTTGGATTGCAGGCGATAGCTGTCCCACGAGTCGATCTGCGGCTGGTACATCAGGACGCGCAGGCCCTGGGGCGATGGTATCTCGCGCGGCCAGCCCTGGGGTTGCCCGGGCGCGCCGGACTGGGCGGATACCGGCATGGCGCCGGGCACGGGTGCGGGCTGATAGACCTGCGCCGAGGCGGGCAGGACCTGGGACGCCATGAGGCCGGCCATCGCGGTGACGGCGATGGCGGAACGCAAGCGGGAACGGAGGCTTAGGCGGATTATCATGGCGCGCTCTCCCTGTTCGGGGCTTGGTTCGAGCGTATCCCCACCTGCTTTCACGGGCCGGGGCATGAAACCCTGCTATTGCGGCCCCGGGTTGAAAGCGTGTCAAGGCTAGGGGTGGGGCGATGAACCTCGGATGAATGCCGGACGCCGCAAGGGCGCGGATCGTGGCGATTTCGGGGCGGGATTGGGGCGGAGCGATGGGATGTGGCGCTGCGGGATTCTGCTAGTGCGGAATGACCGGACTAGCAACAACGTCATGGCCGGGCTTGACCCGGCCATCCACGCCGATTTCAAAAAAGTGAAGCGTGGATGCCCGGCTCGGAGGCCGGGCATGACGGAAAAAAATCATCGCGACCAAGACAAAAAACAGCGATTCAGGCCAACGTATCGTAAAGGTCACGCCAGTCCGTGTTCATGGCATGAATCAATTTCACCTTCCAGGCCCGCGACCAGTGCTTCATCGTGGTTTCGCGTTGAATCGCATCGCGGATGGCGTCGTATCTTTCGTACCAGACCAGCCGCTTTAAGCCGTGTTTCTTTGTAAAGCCGGGTATCAGCCCTTCGCGGTGCTCGTACACCCGGCGCGCAAGATCGCTCGTCACGCCGACATAGAGCGTGCCGTTCGGTTTATTGGTGACGATGTAGACCCAGCCGCCCCGCATACGTGCAAGTGTGGGTAAGCGTGGATGGCCGGGTCAAGCCCGGCCATGACGACTATTCGATTGTTCCAACAAAATGTAACTTGAGCGCGGCGGAGAAATCGTCCACAAGCGGCGGCGCGCTGAGCGAACACGGGGTCGAGGGACAAACGGTGGAAATGAAAATCGGCGTGGGGCTCGCGGTCATCGCCTGCGCGATTATAATCGTGGCGGCGGCGAATCCCGGGCGCGCGGAACAGCCCTCCCCGCTTCTCCTGGCGCAAGCCGCCGAGCCGGCGAAGAAACCGGCGGCGCCGAAAACCCCCGCCAAGCCGGCGGCCGCGCCCGCGAAACCCGCGCCGAAGCCCGCGCTAAAGCCCGAGCCGGTCGTCGTGACCGACGATCCGGCCATCCCCTATATCCGCCTGGACAGCCGCCTGCGCGAGACGGTCTATGAAATGCGCTACTCGCTGACCACGATCGTGACGCGCGCGAGCGGCGCCAGGCAATACCTGCTGGCGGTGCAGGTGACGCACCACGACGAAACGCCGCGCCACTACGCCCGGGCCGAGCGCGACGGCGCCGTGGCCCTGGCCATGACGGAAACGCAGCGGCCGAGCAGGCAGTGCACGCGCAACCGCGACAAGACGCAGGCGTGTTTCCACGACGAGGCCTATGTCGTCGAGCTGCCGGAGGCCTACCTGGCGGCGGGCCGCAAATCGGGATTGACCCTGCGCCTGAGCGCGGCCTCGGCCCCGCCCATGACGCTGATGGTCGAGGCCGCGATGATCGACGCGCAGCTCGCCGCCACCGAGCGCACGACCGCGAAGAAGTGAAAAGATTCAACCACGAAGACACGAAGGCACGAAGAAGAGAAGGAAGAACGGCTAAAATACTAAACCGTCATGGCCGGGCTTGACCCGGCCATCCACGCTTCATGCAAGCGTATCGTATAGGTCGTGCCATTCCGTGTTCATGGCGTGAATCAATTTTACCTTCCATGCACGCGACCAGTGTTTCATCGCGGTTTCGCGTTGGATCGCATCGCGGATGGCGTCGTATCTTTCGTACCAGACCAGCCGCTTTAAGCCGTGTTTCTTTGTAAAGCCGGGTATCAGCCCTTCGCGGTGCTCGTACATCCGACGCGCTAGATCGCTCGTCACGCCGACGTAGAGCGTACCGTTCGGTTTATTGGTGACGATGTACACCCAGCCACCTTGCATACGTGCAAGTTTCGGCAAGCGTGGATGGCCGGGTCAAGCCCGGCCATGACGATACTAAATTAAATCCGGCACGCCGTTACCGCTTCCTACTCAGGACTTCGATCGGGATTAGGCCGCCGCCGTGCATCGCGCGCGCGGTATTGGCGGCCATGACCGGCGCGGCCGCCCCATGGATCAACATGACGGCGCGGTGCGGCGGTTTTTCGCCCCGCGCCACGACAGCGCGCGACTTGGCGCCGTAGTCCAGCGCTTTTTGCAGCGTGTCGTGCAGGTCGAGCACGTCGAAGCCGGCGGCGGCGAGGCCCGCACGCGTTTCGTCCGGCGTGCTCAAGAAACTCGACGACGCGGCGGCGGCCCAGGGCGTGGGGTATTGCGGCGGCGCGCCGGGGCCCTTGGCGGCCTCCGACAGCACCAGCCAGGCGCCGGGCCTGAGCACGCGATGGATCTCGCGGTAAAAGCCCGGCTTGTTCTGGATGTTCATCGCCACGTTCATCGAATAGGCCCCGTCGAACGTGGCGCCGGCGAACGGCATGGCGAGCGCGTCGCCTTGTTGGAACGCGACCTTGCCGCCCAAGCCCAGGGAAGAGGTGAGAAGGCGCGCGACGTCGCAGAACTCGGCCGTGAGGTCGATGCCGGTAACGCGGCAGCCGAAGCGCCAGGCGATGTAGCGCGCCGGGCCGCCGATGCCGCTGCCGATATCGAGGACATGGTCCGTGGGCCCGACCGGCATGAGGGCGGCGAGCTCCTCCGTCGCCTCGATGCCGCGGCTGTGGAACTGGTCGTAGGGCGCCAGCGCCTCTGATGTGGGACGGTCGGGATCGGCGCCGTCGGCGCGCAATGCCGCGCGCAGGCGTTCGAGCAACGCGCCGCTGGTGTAATGGCCGGAAATGTCGGGTTTGTCTGTCAAAACCGGAATCCTCCCCGGTGCAATGCTATATCGGCCCGGGAAGTTGAACCACCAAGGCACCAAGACACCAAGAAGAATGAACCCAGAATTTTCCTTGGTGCCTTGGTGCCTTGGTGTCTTGGTGGTTTTCAGCCTTTGAGCAGCCGGATCAATCGTGTATCGGACCTGAAAATAATTTTCGTGGTCCCCCTGCACAGGATCATGCTGATGAGGCATAATCGGTCAAATTCCGGAAAACCCGTTGTGCCTTTGAAACGCCCGCGCCGCCCGCGCGCCGCGCGGCATTTGCCATGCGAGAAATCCATGACCGACGATGCAACCATGCCTCTCCGGCCACGGGGACGGCAGCGCCGCCGACCGGCCTATAGCGTGGAGGAATGTTTCGCCAACATGGCGATGCTGTGGCGGCACTACGGCCGCGCGCCGCGCTTCGAGGAGATCAACCGGCCGCCCTCGAAAATCGGCCATAGCCCTTATCTGCGGCGCTCTGGAAGCTGGATGCGCGCGCTGGAGTCGTTCGCGCAGTTCAGCGGCCTCGACGTGAAGCAGACGACCCTGGAGGCACCGCCGGAATTGGACGCGGTTGCGCAGGCCGGGACGGCAACACGCTTGCGACAGCGCCCGACCCGCACCGTGCGGCTAGGCCTGCGCTTCCAGGTCTTGCAGCGCGACCGGTTCAAATGCGCGGCCTGCGGCAACTCGCCGGCCACCGACCCGCACTGCAAGCTGCATGTCGATCATATCGTGCAGTGGTCGCGGGGCGGCAAGACCGAGCCGGGGAATCTGAGGACGCTGTGCGCGGCGTGCAATATCGGGAGGGGGGCGCGGGCGGAGGAATGAAAAAGGTCAACCACGAAGACACGAAGGCACGAAGCCGGAAAGAGGAAGAAACCACCACGGCACCAAGGACACCACGTAAGATTCTGCGCGGCCTGGGCCGCGCAATCGTTTTTAACGTGGTGATCGTGGTGTCGTTGTGGTTCGACTCTTCCTTCCTTGATCTTCGTGTCTTCGTGCCTTCGTGGTTTAACTTTTCGGCGTGGATGGCCGGGTCAAGCCCGGCCATGACGAAAAATGGAACGTCCTACGCCGCCAATCTCTTGCGGCGGAGCAGGCCAAGGACTTCGGCGGCGGCGTCGGGGATGTTGGTGCCGGGCCCGTAGATCGCGGCGACGCCGGCTTTCTTGAGCGGTTCGTAATCCTTTTGCGGGATCACCCCGCCGCAGATCACCAGCACGTCGCCGGCGCCCGCTTCCTTCAACGCCTTGATCAGTTGCGGCACCAGGGTGGTGTGGCCGGCCGCTTGCGAGGACACGCCGACGACATGCACGTCGTTCTCCACCGCCTGCTTGGCCGCTTCCTCGGGCGTCTGGAACAGCGGGCCGATATCGACGTCGAAGCCGAGGTCGGCGAAGGAGGTGGCGATGATCTTGGCGCCGCGGTCGTGCCCGTCCTGGCCGAGCTTGACCACCAGCATGCGGGGCCGGCGGCCCTCGGTTTCGGCGAAAGCCGCGCATTCCTTTTGGATGCGCAGGAAGGCGGCGTCGCCGTCGTAGGCCTGGCCGTAGACGCCGCTGATCGTGGCGTTCGCGGCCTGGTGCCGGCCGAACACCGCCTCGAGCGCGTCCGACACCTCGCCCACCGTGGCCCTGGCGCGCATGGCCACGACCGAGGCCGCGAGCAGGTTGCCGCTGGAACGGGCGGCTTTTTCTAGGGCGGCAAGCGCGGCCTTGCACGCCGCTTCATCGCGCTTGGTGCGCACGGATTTCAGGCGCTTGATCTGCTGGTCGCGCACCTTGGCGTTGTCGATGTCCAACGTATCGACGCGCGTCTCCTCGTCGGGCTGGTATTTGTTGACGCCGACGATCACGTCCTCGCCCCGATCGACGCGGGCCTGGCGCCTAGCGGCGGCCTCTTCGATGCGCAGCTTGGGCATGCCCGCGACCACGGCCTTGGTCATCCCGCCTATCGCCTCGACCTCGTCGATCAGCTTCTGCGCTTGGTTCACCACCGATGCCGTGAGCGCCTCGACATAATACGAGCCCGCCAGGGGGTCGACCACGTGGGTGATGCCCGACTCCTCTTGCAGGATAAGCTGCGTGTTGCGGGCGATGCGCGCGGCGGCCCGGCTGGGCAACGCGATCGCCTCGTCGAAGCTGTTGGTGTGCAGCGACTGCGTGCCGCCCAGGGCGCCCGCCAGCGCCTCGATCGTGGTGCGCACCACGTTGTTGTGCGGGTCCTGCTCGGTGAGGCTGACGCCCGAGGTCTGGCAATGCGTGCGCAGCGCGAGGCTGGCGGGATTCTTCGGGTCGAACTTGCGGATCATGCCAGCCCACAAGAACCGCGCGGCGCGCAGCTTGGCGATTTCCATGAAGAAATTCATGCCCAGGCAGAAGAAGAACGACAGGCGCGGCGCGAACTGGTCGATGTCGAGGCCCTTCGAGAGGGCGGCGCGCACGTAATCGAGGCCGTCGGCCAGGGTGAAGGCGAGTTCCTGCACGCAGGTCGCCCCCGCCTCCTGCATGTGATAGCCCGAGATCGAGATCGAATTGAACTTGGGCATGGTCTTGGCGGTGTATTCGATGATGTCGGCGACGATGCGCATGGAAGGCTCGGGCGGGTAGATATAGGTGTTGCGCACCATGAATTCCTTGAGGATGTCGTTCTGGATCGTGCCGCTGAGCTTCGCGGCGGGCACGCCCTGCTCCTCCCCGGCGACGATGAAGGCGGCCAGCACCGGCAGCACCGCGCCGTTCATGGTCATGGAGACCGACATCTTGTCCAAGGGGATGCCGTCGAACAGCACCTTCATGTCCTCGACCGTGTCGATGGCGACGCCGGCCTTGCCCACGTCGCCCACCACGCGGGGATGGTCGCTGTCGTAGCCGCGATGGGTGGCGAGGTCGAACGCGACCGACAGGCCCATCTGCCCCTGCGCCAGGTTGGCGCGGAAGAACGCGTTGGAATCCTCGGCGGTGGAAAAGCCGGCGTATTGCCGCAAGGTCCAGGGCCGGTTGGCGTACATCGTGGCGCGCGGGCCGCGCAGGTAAGGCGGGAAGCCGGGCATGGAACCCAGCGTCTCCAGCCCTTCCAGATCGGCCGCGGTATAGAGCGCCTTGACCGCGATCCCCTCGGGCGTTTGCCAGGTCAGCGTATCGGGCGCGGCGCCGCCCAGGTCTTTGGCGGCGAGCGTCTGCCAGTCGGCGAGGGTCTTGTTCGGGAAATCGGTCATGCCCCATTTTAGCGGCGCGGCGCGGAAAGCGGAAACAGGGGCCAGGGCCGCCCTGGACAGGCTCCGACCGATGTTATAACATCGGTAATAACATTGGAGATCGCGCCATGATCAAGCTCAAGGTCCGCAAGATCGGCAATTCCTGCGGCGTGACGCTGCCGAAGGACGTACTGGCCAAGCTGAAGGTGGCCGAGGGCGACAGCCTGACGATGACGGAAGTTCCCGGCGGCTATCAGGTTACCGGCCCGGACGAGGTTTTCGACGCGGCGATGGACGCCTATGAACGCACGCGCAGGCGCTACCGCAACACGCTGCGCGCCCTGGCGAAATGAAACAGCCGGTCTGGCTGACGAAGGAAATCGTCGCCGCGCTTCATCTCGGGGCGATCGACGAATTCGGCGGCAATCCCGGCATCCGCGACGACGGCCTGTTCGAGTCGACGCTGGCCCACCCGCGCGACCTGCTCGGCAACGGGGAGCCAAGCCTGTTCGAGCTTGCGGCGGCCTATGGCTTCGGCCTGGCGAAAAACCACGCCTTCATCGACGGCAACAAGCGGGTCGCGTTTTCCGCGATCGACGTGTTTTTGCAATTGAACGGGCATGAGCTGACCGCCGATCAGGTCGAAGCCGTGGTGGTGATCCAGGACCTGGCGGCGGGCACGTTGAGCGAGGAAGACCTGGCGAAGTGGATCGGCATCAACAGCAAGAAGCTGCCGAAGCCCTAGCCCGCTTCGCCCTCCCTTCGTACCGCCGCGATACGCTGCACGACGGCCGGTTTGGGCTCGGTCACTTCCAGGCATTCATAGGCGACCACGCCGAGCTGCCCGTGCACGGCCTCCAGCAGCTCGCCGTCGGTGAGCAGAAAATCGGGGTTGCTGGGCCGGCCGAAGCGTTCGTTGCCGCGGGCGAAGGTTTCGTAGATCAGCGCCCCGCCGGGCGCCACCGCCCCAACGATCAGCGGCAGCACGGGCCGCCACAGGAAATTCGTCACCACGACGCCGGGAAAGGTCTGCCGGTCGAACGGCCACGGCCCATGCTCGAGGTCGGCCAGGATCAGCTCGACATCGCCGCGGCCTTTCAAATCCGCCATGCCCGCGACATCGGCATCCACTGCCGTGATGGGATGCCCGCGCTCCAGGAAAAACCGGCTGTGCCGCCCGCCGCCGCAGGCCAGGTCGAGGACCACGCCGCCCGCGGGCACAAGCCCGGCGAACCGGACCACCCAGGGCGATGGCCGGGTCAGGTCGTGATGAGGTTTCATTGCGATTGCGCCAATCCGTCCAAACGGGCCGGGACCCTATCAACCCTGGGGTTAATTATTTGGAAATTTTGGCGATTCCCGTCCTTGCCGCCACCGGAACCGGGGCCATCTTAAGCTATCGTTCATCGTGTTGGCGTTAGGTATGGCGCCACGGCAAACCACGGGGCAGCCAGTATGGCCGCCGGAACAGGCAGGAAGCCCATGATCCGTCTTCAGCTCAAATGCGTGCATGGCGATTATTTCGACGCGTGGTTCAGCGACCGCGCCGGCTTCGACGCGCAGGCCGCGCGCGGCCAGGTGGGCTGCCCGCATTGCGGCGAGGTCAACGTGATGGAAGCGCCGGTCCTGAAGCCCGGCCTCTATCCCGACATCACCGAGGACCAGGCCAAGCAAATGGCCTGCGACACGCGCCGGATGCTCGAAGGCTGGATCGGCCAGGGCGGCTTGGGCGAAACGCTCGCCAACGACCCGGCCAAGATGCAAGTGCCGCAAGCGCCGCAGGTGCAGGACCCGAAACCGGCCGAGGACAACGAGCCGGCCGGCGAGCGCCCCCAGCCCGCCGTGCGCCCCTCGCGCCACGTCGCCTACGATTGCTAGGCGACGGGCTTCCCCTTTTCCTCGTCTTCGAGCGACCGTTTACGGCTGCGTTTGACCGTTCGTGTTGTTAGATTTTTTTGGCGGCGGACCGCCCGCACCGAGACCAGCCTCTGCGCGCGCTACGAGGTCTGGTCCGAAGCGCTCACTGAATCCAGAAACGAACCCCACGACCGCGAGTGCAGCTAAAAGCTTAATTGTTAGCACTGTGGTGTCGTCGCCTTCCGGAATCACCTCCATACCAGCGACTTTGAAGAATTCTGTCTTCAGTATCACGTAGGCGAACAACGCGAAGAATATGCCAATGAACGGCTTGCAAACACCATTGCAGAACAGGAGAAATGGATCATACCCCCTTTCCGTTGCGTAGGTTTCAAGCTTCAGCAAGAGGCTCGCAAGGCTGCCGAGATACGCGAACGCAGCAACCCAAAAGATTTCGCGGCAGAGTGTCCATATCGCCGGGCTAGTGACGAGCCACATCGCCAGTAGGGTGTTAGCAACTATCCCCACCAGCACGAGGCCCAGATTGACCAGAAGTCCCGCCAAGATAGCGTTAAGCGCCGTATTGCCAATCAAGCGGCGAAAATACGTGAAGACACCCGTGAAATTCTTGCGGGAGGCAACCTCAATTTGCCGAATTATGCCGCGCGCGGTTTCCGGATTGGGTGCAGGTTTGCTTAGAGCATCAAGAGCAAACGTAATCTTCTGCAACAAATCTTCGGAGTTGGGTTGATCTCGGATCTCTGCATCGGGCAGGACATTGATAATCCGGGCGATCTCATACCGCAGATTTGAGTCGACCGTCTCTTTCAAAAGGGTCGAAATACGCGTTTCGATGTCAGTCAATCGATCTTCCAGTTTCTTTTTCATCGCCCGAAGCTTTTCTTCCTGTTTTTTTTTCTCTTCCTCCTGTTTTCTTCTATCTTCTGGGTCGGCTTGATTGAATTTCCACCACTTCCCATCACCTTGCGGAGGGTCTTTGGGCGGCTCGCTACCTGGCGGCGAATTGTCGCCGCCGTTCGTACCCGATCCCGCAATTGTGTCGGTCATGATCGCCCCCGGCTGTGCTCTTTATTTATTACAACCTATCATATATTTACCTCGATTGCCATCAATGCCCGCCATATTGCATGTGTGTTCAATATAGAAAATAACTAAAGATTGTATGCAACGGCGCGGCGGCGATCCCGGGCACGGGCCGGCCGAGATGAAATCGCAGGACAGCAAATGGAGAGCGCCGAGAACTCGCGACGGCCAGCCTATCCCCGCTCCGCCACAGCCAGGTAGTTCACGTCGACGTCGCGCGTGAGCGAAAAGCGATCCGATAGCGGGTTGTAGCTCACCCCCATCAGCTCGCTGAGTTTCATCCCAGCGCCGCGCAGATCGGCCGCGAGTTCCGACGGCCTGACGAAGCGGTTCCAGTCGTGCGTGCCCCGGGGCAGCCAGCGCAGCACGTATTCCGCCGCGACGATGCCGAACAGGAACGACTTGGCCGTGCGGTTGAGCGTGGCGAGGATCAGCATGCCATCGGGCTTCACCAGACCGGCGCAGTCCTTGATGAACGCCGCGCGGTCGGCGACGTGCTCGACGACTTCCAGCGACAGCACCGCGTCGAACTTTTCCCGCTTCCTTACCAAATCATGGGCGGACGCAAAGCGATAGTCGATCGCCAGCCCCTGCCCCTTGGCGTGCGCGCCCGCGACCGCGACGTTCTTCTCGCTGGCGTCGATGCCGGTGACTTGGGCGCCCATTCGCGACAAAGGCTCGGCGATCAGCCCGCCGCCCGAGCCGACATCGAGCACGGTGAGGCCCTTCAGCGGCTTGTCGCCCAAGGGATCGCGGCCGTGCTTCGCGGCGATGCGGTCGCGGATGAATTCCAGCCTGGTGGGATTGAAGCGGTGCAGCGGCGCGAACTTGCCCTTGGGGTCCCACCATTCCCCGGCCATGTCGGCGAAACGCTGGACTTCCGCCGGGTCGACGGTCTTGTCCCGGGGGGCGAGGGGTTTCGGCTTGGTCTTGTTGAGGGCGGGCATGTCGCTTCTATTCTAGCCCATTCACTCGATTACCCCCTCCCCCGAAACCGTCCCGGAACGTCCCCTATATAGGCTCCAAAGCCTTGCCCCCGGCACCCCGGCCGGAGTATGGATACGCGCGTTTCGGCGGGGGAAAACCGCCTTTACAACCCAAGGGTTAGGGACCATCGACGATGGCTCGGCTGGTGCTCAAATTCGGCGGCACGTCGCTCGCCGACATGGAGCGCATCCGCAACATCGCGTTGCGCGTGAAGCGCGAGGTGGATGCCGGCCACGAGGTGGCGGTGGTGGTCTCGGCCATGGCGGGCGTCACCAACCAGATGGTGGCCTGGGTGACCGAGGCCTGCCGCCTGCACGACGCCCGGGAATACGACACGGTGGTGTCGTCGGGCGAGCAGGTGACCGCCGGCCTCGTGGCCCTCGCCCTTCAGAACCTCGGCGTCAACGCCCGGTCGTGGCTGGGATGGCAGATCCCGGTCCGGACCGACGGCGTGCACGGCAAGGCGCGCATCCAGGAGATCGACACCAAGACCCTGATCGAGCGCTTCGCCCAAGGGCAGGTGGCGGTGATGGCGGGGTTCCAGGGTTTAGGGCCCGACAACCGCGTGACCACCCTGGGACGCGGCGGGTCCGACACCTCGGCCGTGGCGCTGGCCGCTGCTTTGCATGCCGACCGTTGCGACATCTTCACCGACGTGGACGGGGTCTACACCTGCGATCCCCGAATCGTTGCGAAGGCGCGCAAGCTGGATAAGATCACCTACGAAGAAATGCTGGAGATGGCGTCGCTGGGCGCCAAGGTGTTGCAGACCCGCTCGGTCGAGCTGGCCATGAAATACCGGGTGCGCACGCAGGTTCTGTCCAGTTTCGTGGATAAGCCGGGCACCCTGGTGGTGGATGAGGATGAAATCGTGGAAAAGGAAATCGTCAGCGGCATCGCCTACAACCGGGACGAGGCGAAAATCACCATCGTCGGCGTGCCGGACCGCCCGGGCGTGGCCGCGGCGATCTTCGGGCCCCTGGCCGACGCCGCGATCAACGTCGACATGATCGTGCAGAACGTATCGGAGGCCGGGCACACCGACATCACCTTCACCGTGGCCAAGGCGGATTTGGAGCGCGCCGTGGCGGCGCTGAAGGGCAAGCAGCCGGAGCTCGGCTACAAGTCGGTCAAGCCCGATCCCAACGTGGTGAAGGTGTCGGTGATCGGCGTGGGCATGCGCAGCCATGTCGGCGTGGCGCAGCTTATGTTCAAGACCCTGGCCGACAAGGGCATCAACATCCAGGTGATCTCGACCTCCGAGATCAAGGTCAGCGTGCTGATCGCCGACGAGTACACCGAGCTGGCGCTGCGCGCGCTGCACACCGCCTACGACCTGGACGCCGCCTAAGATGGGCATCTCTCCCGCCCGCGCCCAGCTCGACCGGCTGTGGCGGCGCGGCCGCGCGTTCCTGGGCGTGGAGTACGCCATCATGGGCGGGGCCATGACCTGGGTCAGCGAGCGCCACCTGGTCGCGGCGATTTCCAACGCCGGCGGATTCGGGGTGATCGCCACCGGGTCGATGAACCCGCAGCAATTGGCGGCCGAAATCGGCGGCACCCAGGCGCTGACGCACAAGCCGTTCGGCGTGAACCTGATCACCATGCATCCGCAGCTTTTGGAGCTGATCGACGCGTGCCTGGCGCTGAAAGTGAGCCATATCGTGCTGGCGGGCGGGGTGCCCAGCCGCGAAGCGGTCAAGCGCGTCAGGGACGGCGGCGCCAAATGCGTGTGCTTCGCGCCGGCCCTGGTGATCGCGCGCAAGCTTTTGAAATCCGGCGCCGACGCCCTGGTGATCGAGGGGCACGAGGCCGGCGGGCATGTCGGCCCGGTATCCACCGCCGTCCTGGCGCAGGAAATATTGCCGGTCGTGACCGAAGTGCCGGTGTTCGTGGCCGGCGGCATCGGCCGGGGCGAGGCGATCGTGTCGTACTTGGAGATGGGGGCGTCGGGCTGCCAGCTCGGCACGCGCTTCGTGTGCGCCGCCGAATCGATCGCCCATCCCCGCTTCAAGCAGGCGTTCATCCGCGCCGCCGCGCGCGACGCGGTGACCAGCGTGCAGGTGGACCCGCGCTTTCCCGTGATCCCGGTGCGCGCGCTCGCCAACAAGGCGACCGAGAGCTTCGCCGCGATGCAGCGCAAAACCATCGCCGAGGTGGATAGCGGCGCGCTGGACATGAAGGCCGCGCAACTGAAGATCGAGCATTTCTGGGCCGGCGCGCTGCGCCGCGCGGTGATCGACGGCGACGTGGAATCGGGCTCGATGATGGCCGGGCAGAGCGTGGGGATGGTCACGCGCGAGCAGACGACCAAGGAAATCATCGCGGAACTGGTGGATCAGGCAGTGACGGTTCTGTCGCGCCGGGCGGAACCCGCCACGGTCGGCGACTGATGGCCCAGGCGGGGGGATGGGGCGGCGCGTCGCGGCAATTGCTGCGCCGCTTGCGCGACATCATGGCCGGCGCGGGCGCCGCGCAGGAACGCCTGGACCGCATCGTCAAGATCATCGCCGCCGAAATGGTGGCCGAGGTGTGCTCGGCCTATGTGCGTAGGGCCGGCGACATTCTGGAACTGTGCGCCACCGAGGGCCTCAGGCCCGAGGCCGTCCATCGCACCACCCTGCGGATCGGCGAGGGCCTGGTGGGCGACATCGCCGCCGAGGCGCGGCCCCTGGCGCTGGCGGACGCCCAGGCGCATCCCAATTTCGCCTACCGGCCCGAGACCGGCGAAGAAGTGTTCCATTCGCTGATGGGCGTGCCGATCCTGCGCGAAGGACGCGTGCAGGGCGTGCTTGTCGTGCAGAACCGCACCCAGCGGCAATACGACGAGGAAGAGGTCGAGGCGCTCGAGACCATCGCCATGGTGCTGGCCGAGCTGGTGGCGTCGGGCGAGTTGCTGTCGCGCGCCGCGCCGGGTGCTGCGGGCACGGGCCCCGCGCTGCCGCTGCGCCTGACGGGCGTGAAGATCTGCGGCGGCATTGCGCTCGGCCGCGCGGTGCTGCACCAGCCCTCGGTCGCCATCAAGCGCGTGGTGGCCGAGGACCCCGAGACCGAATTGAAGCGCCTGCGCGAGGCGGTGCAGGGCCTGCACGACGCGCTCGACCGGATGATGGCGTCGACCGACCTGGCCGCGTCGGGCGAGCACCGCGACGTGCTGGAAGCCTATCGCATGTTCGCCGAGGACCGCGGCTGGCTGGGGCGCATCCGCGAGGCGATCCGCTCCGGCCTGACCGCCGAGGCCGCGGTGCAGAAGGTGCAGAACGACACGCGCGTGCGCATGAACCAGGTCGAGGACGATTACCTGCGCGAGCGCCTGAGCGACCTCGAGGACCTGAACAACCGGCTGTTGCAGCACCTGGCCGGCGGCGGCGTGGCCGCGTCGCCCGCCGAGCTGCCCGACGACGCGGTGCTGGTGGCGCACAACATGGGCCCGGCCGAGCTGCTGGACTACGACCGCAAGCGCCTGCGCGCGGTGGTGCTGGAGGAAGGCTCGCCCAACGCGCATGTCTCGATCGTCGCGCGCGCCCTCGACATCCCGCTGGTGGGGCGCGTGAAAGACGTGTTCTCGCGCGTCGATCCGCTCGACCCGATCATCGTCGACGGCGATACCGGCGTGGTCATGCTGCGCCCGGCGGAAGAGGCGAAGCAGACCTACGCCAGCGCCGTGAGCCAGCGCGCCGAGCGCCGCGCGTCCTATGCCAAGCTGAAAGACCTGCCCTGCGTGTCGCGCGACGGCGTGGCGATTTCGCTCAACATCAACGCCGGCCTGTTGATCGACATGACGCAGCTCGAGGACGGCAACTGCGACGGGGTCGGCCTGTACCGCACGGAAATCCCGTTCATGGTGCGCGCCGCGTTTCCCGACGTGGCGGCGCAGGAGCAGCTCTACCGCCAGGTGCTGGACCGCGCCGGCAACCGGCCGGTGACGTTCCGCACGCTGGATGTCGGCGGCGACAAGCTGCTGCCGTATTTCGCCGCCGAGCACGAAGCCAACCCGGCGATGGGCTGGCGCGCGATCCGCATCGCGCTGGACCGCCCGTTCATCCTGCGCCAGCAATTGCGCGCCCTGGTGCGCGCGGCCAGGGACCGGGATTTGCGCGTGATGTTCCCGATGATCGCCGAGGTGCACGAATTCATGGAGGCGAAGCACATCCTCGATCTGGAGCTGGAGCGCGCGAAGAAGCAGGGCCTGCCGAGTTCGGTCGCGGTCGGCGCGATGCTGGAAGTGCCGGCCCTGGCGTTCCAGTTGCGCACCCTGTTCCCGGTGGCCGATTTCGTGTCGGTGGGCAGCAACGATCTGATCCAGTTCCTGTTCGCCGCCGACCGCGGCAGCCCCAGGATGGCCGAACGCTACGACGTGCTGTCGCCGCCGATCCTCGCCTTCCTGCGCCGTCTCGCCGACCAGGCGGCGCATGCCGGCAAGCCCCTGGCGCTGTGCGGCGAGATGGCCGGCAACCCCCTGGAAGCGATGGCGCTGATCGGCCTGGGGTTCCGCACCCTGTCGATGGCGCCGCCCGCGGTCGGGCCGGTCAAGGCGATGGTGCGGGACTTGGACGTGGGACGCTTGAGCGAATTCATGCGCCGCCTGGTGCGGCTGCCGGACCACAGCGTACGCGAAGCCATGCGCACTTTTGCACGCGACCACACTGTGGCGGTTTAGCCGGACCAACCGCCCGCGCGACGGCCGGTGCGACCTATCCACGCCCAAATACGCAGAACCCGCGAATCAGCTACGTTTCTCGTTGCCCCGGCCGATACATTCCGGTAATAGATTCGAGCCAGTGGCGGAGTGAGCGCCAAGTGAATCAATGCTTTACCGGGGCCTTGTAGGGCTGGGGCGCCGGAGCAACTGGGCCGAAATTCCATCGACCATGTGGACGGGTAAAGAGCACAAGGACTCTCCGGACCGGCGGGCCGACGACAGGGCCGCCGAAGCCCCGGGTGCGCCCGCCCAGCCGCGCCATGTCGGCATCCTGCTGCGCCGCGCCCGCGAGGCGCAAAACGAGGATTTGCGCGTCGCCGCCACCCATCTGCGCATCCGCGACGGCTATCTGCGCGCGATCGAGGACGGGCGCTTCGACGAACTGCCGAGCGGGGCTTATGCCCTTGGTTTCGTGCGCGCTTACGCCATCCACCTGGGGCTGGACGGCGACAAGCTGGTGCGCCGCTTCAAGGAAGAGACCGGCGCCGGCCTGCTGCGCCGGCCCGAACTGATTGTCCCCGAACCGCAGGGCGAAAGCCGCGTGCCCGGCGGGGCGCTGGTGTTCGCCTCCCTGCTGCTGGCGGCCGGCGCCTATGGCGGCTGGTATTACGTCAGCAGCAACAGCCGGATCGCCGAGGCTCCCGCAGTCGAGGAACCGCCGATTTCAGCGCCGGCAAGGCCCGCCGCGATCGCCGCCGCCCCATCCCTCCCGGCCCAGCCGCAGGCGGCGCAGAGCCCGGCGCGCGCGCCGATCCCGCCTTTGGCCGCGACCGGCGGCATCGACACGTCGATCGCCGCGGCGCCGCGCAGCGCCATGCCGCCGCAAGCCGCCATCGCCACATCGGCCGGCAAGCCGCCGGAACCAGCCAAAACCCAGGCCGTCGACGAAACCGAATCAGCCGACGCCACCCCAGCGCCCGAACCGCTGAAGCCCACAGCCCGGGCGCCCGAGCAGGTGGTGCAGCAGGCCGCGCGCGCCGTGCCGGACCAGCCCCTGCCGCGCCCGCCCGTCAGCGCCAGCGCCGCCAGCGCCGCCACCTTCGACAGCCCCCCCACCCCGGCCAAGCCTAGGCCCCGGGTGGTGATTCGCGCCGTGGCCGATAGCTGGCTTCAGATCGGCGATGGCCGCGGCCCCTCGGTCTTCGCGCAAGTCCTGCGCGCCGGCGACAGCTTCACCGTGCCCGACCGTGCCGGCCTGCGCTTCGACACCGGTAACGCCGGGGGCCTCGAGATCACCGTGGACGGCCAGACCGTCCCGCCTTTGGGCCCCAGCGGGGCCGTGCGCCGCAATATCCCGCTCGACGCCGACAAGCTCGTCGCCGGCATCAACCACTAGCTTTACTGGAGACGCGAGCGATGGCCGGTCTTCAGCCGGTGCGCGGCACTCACGACCTGTTTCCGGCCGACATGCGCCGGCACCGCATGGTGATCGACACCGCGCGCGCCGTCGCCGAGCGGTACGGGTACGGCGAGATCGCCACGCCGATCTTCGAATTCTCCGAGGTGTTCCAGCGCACGCTGGGCGACACGTCGGATATCGTCACCAAAGAGATGTACAGCTTCACCGACCGGGGCGGCGAGACCATCACGCTCCGCCCGGAATACACCGCCGGCATCGCGCGCGCGTTCATCTCCGGCGGGTTGCAGCACCAACTGCCCCTCAAGGTATTCTGCCACGGGCCGATGTTCCGCTACGAACGGCCGCAGAAAGGCCGCCAGCGTCAGTTCCACCAGATCGACGTGGAGCTGTTGGGCGTGGCGCAGCCGCAAGCCGATATCGAGGTGATTTCGCTCGGCTGGGACATTCTGGCGGCGCTGGGATTGAGCGAGCGCTGCGTGCTGGAGCTGAACACGCTGGGCGACCAGGCCAGCCGCGCGGCGTACCGCCAAGTGCTGGTGGAGTATTTCCGCGCGCACAAAGCAAACTTGAGCGAGGACAGCCTGGCGCGGCTCGACCGCAATCCCTTGCGCATCCTCGACAGCAAGGACGAGGGCGACCGCAAAGTGGTCGCCGGCGCGCCGTCGTTCCAGGATCACCTGAACGACGACTCCAAGGCGTTCTTCGCCACGGTGAAAACCGGGCTTGAGACGCTGAAGATTCCCTACAAGCTGAATCCCAGGCTGGTGCGCGGCCTGGATTACTATTGCCATTCCGCCTTCGAGTTCACGACCACCGATTTGGGCGCGCAAGGCACGGTTTTGGGCGGCGGGCGCTATGACGGCTTGATCGAGACGATGGGCGGGCCGGCCACGCCGGGCATCGGCTGGGCCGCGGGCATCGAGCGCCTGGCGATGCTGATCGCCGAGCCGCCAGCCCCGCCCCGGCCGATCGCCATCGTGCCGATGGGCGAAGTGGGCGAGGCCAAGGCCCTGGTGCTGGCGCAAGCCTTGCGCCGCGCCGGGTTCACGGTCGACCTCGGTTATGGCGGCAACATGAAAAAGCGGATGCAGCGCGCCAACAAGGCCAATGCGCGCGCCGCCGTGATCTTGGGCGAGGACGAGTTGCAGCGCGGCGCCGCGGCCGTGCGCGACCTGGACAGCGGCGAGCAGACCGAGATCCCGCTCGACCGGCTGGAGACCCATCTCGCCCAGTTCCGGTAGACTGACCACATGGCCGGACAACAAGACACGCCGGGCGCAGCCGCCCTGTTCGTGGTGGGCGCCAACCACCGCTCGGCCCCGCTTGCCCTGCGCGACCGGCTGTTTTTCGACGAGGCGGGCCACGCCGAGCTGCTACAGCGCCTGAAACAGCGCGGCCTGACGCAGGCTATCGCGCTTGCGACCTGCGACCGGGTTGAGGTTCAGGGCGCCGCGCCCGATCCCGAGGCGGCGATGCAGGCCGTGCTGGAGGAGATCGCCCGGGGCGGCGGCATGGAAGCCGCTGCCGTCGACGGGCAGTTCTATCGCCTCACCGGCGACAAGGCCCTCAGGCATGTCCTGGCGGTCGCTTCATCCCTCGACAGCCTGGTGATCGGCGAGCCGCAGGTGCTGGGCCAGGTGAAGGCTGGCCATAAACTGTCGGAGACGCTGGGACTGACCGGGCCGGAGCTCGACACGGTGCTGCAAGCCGCCTATGGCGCGGCCAAGCGGGTGCGCAGCGAAACGCGCGTGGCCGAGGGGCCGGTGTCGCTGGCCGCCGCCGCCGCGCAGGTGGCGCGCGATCTGCACGGCGATCTGGAGCAGATTTCGTATCTGGTGATCGGGTTGGGCGACATGGGGCTGCTGCTGGCGGAGCATTTCATGACAGCCGGCGCCAGGCGCATGGTGATCGCGGCGGCGAGCCCGGCGCGGGCCGAGGCCGCCGCGCGGCCCTTGAACTGCAACCACGCGGGCCTCGACAAGCTGGGCGACCTGCTGGCCGCCGCGGATGTGGCGATCAGCGCGCAGGGCGCCGGCAGTTTTACCCTTACCGCCAAGGACACGCGCGACGCGATCGCGCGGCGCAGACGCAAGCCGATCCTGATGATCGACGCGGCGATCCCGGCCGACCTGGCGCCCGATATCGACGACGTGGACGGCGCGTTCCGCTACGACCTGGATGCGCTGGAGCGCCTGGCGATGCAGGGACGCTCCACGCGCGAGGCGGCCGCCACGGATGCCTGGCGAATCGTGGATGAAGAACTGGAATCGTTCCGGCGCGGCCGGGCCGAACGCGCGGCGGTGCCGGCCTTGAGCGCCCTGCGCCAGCGCTTCGAGGCGGAGCGCGGCCGCCTGCTGGCCGAAACACCGGGCATGGACGCGGCCGAGGCCACGCGCCTGTTGGTCAACCGGCTGCTGCACGATCCGTCCGAAGCCCTGCGCGCCATCGCCGCCGAGGGCGCCGGCCGCGCGGATTTCGAGGCCCTGCTGCGCCGTTTGTTCCGGTTGAGTGGAGAAGAGAAGTGAGCATCGACACCAAGCTCGACCGCCTGGTCGCGCGGCACGAGGAGTTGCGCGCGGCGATGGCGAGCGAAACGCCGCTCGACCACGAGGCCTATACCCGCGCGGCCAAGGAATATTCCGAGCTGACGCCGATGGCCGAAGCGATCCAGAACCTGCGCCGCATGCAGGCGGAGACCAAGGATTTGGAAGCGATCCTGGCCGATCCCACGAGCGACGCCGAGATGAAGGCGATGGCCGAGGAAGAGCGCAAGGCCCTGGCGACCACCCTGCCCGCCCTCGAGAACCGCGTGAAGCTGCTGCTGCTGCCGAAGGACTCGGCGGACGAGAAGAACGCGATTTTGGAGATACGCGCCGGCACCGGCGGCGACGAGGCGGCGCTGTTCGCCGCCGCCCTGTTCCGCATGTACGAACGCTATGCCGCCAACCGGCGCTGGAAGTTCGAGGTGATGGAGCGCAGCGAGACCGGCATCGGCGGGTTCAAGGAAGCGATCGCCGAGATCGCCGGCAAGGGCGTGTTCGCCAGGCTCAAATACGAATCGGGCGTGCACCGCGTGCAGCGCGTGCCGGCGACCGAGGGCAGCGGGCGCATCCATACCTCCACCGCCACCGTGGCGGTGCTGCCCGAGGCCGAGGAGGTGGACATCAAGATCGACGAAAAGGATCTGCGCATCGACGTGTTCCGCTCGTCCGGCCCGGGCGGCCAGTCGGTCAACACCACGGACAGCGCGGTGCGCATCACCCATATCCCCACGGGCGTGGTCGTGCAGCAGCAGGACGAGAAATCGCAGCACCGCAACAAGGCCAAGGCGCTGAAGGTGTTGCGCGCGCGCCTATACGAGGCCGAGCGGCAGAAGATCGAGGCCAGCCGCTCGGCCCAGCGCCGCGGCCAGGTGGGATCGGGCGACCGCTCCGAGCGCATCCGCACCTACAATTTCCCGCAAGGCCGGGTCAGCGACCACCGCATCAACCTGACGATCTACAAGATCGACAAGGTGATGGAGGGCGAGGCGCTGGACGAGCTGATCGACGCGCTGATCGCCGACGACCAGGCCAGCAAGCTGTCAGAGCTGGAATGACCCGGTCGGAGTACTCGATTCCTGGTTTCCCTCCGTCGTCATGGCCCGCCCCCGGATCAAGTCCGGGGGTGATCGGGCCATCCACGCCGAAAAAATCGACCACGAAGGCACGAAGGCACGAAGCCGGAGAAGGGAAGGAACCACCACGACACCAAAGACACCACGTAGGATTCCAGCGCGGCCCCAGGGCCGCGCATTCATATTCCGGCGTGGTGATCGTGATGTCGTTGTGGTTCGACTCTACTTTCCTTCCTCTTCGTGTCTTCGTGCCTTCGTGGTTATCTTTCCTGGAAGCGTGGATGGCCGGGTCGCGGCCCCGGGGGCCGGCCCGGCCATGACGGAAAAAAAAATAGCGCCGGCCCTTCTGCTTTCCGCCGCAGCAAAATTGAAAGCCGCCGGCATCGACAATCCCAGGCGCGACGCGCGGATATTGCTGGCGGAAGTCCTGGGCCTGGAGTCGAACGCCAATCTGCCCGACAAGGCGCCGACCGAAGCCCAGGCGCGGAAATTCGCCGCGATGGTAAAGCGCCGGGCAAAACGCGAACCGGTGTCGCGCATTTTGGGCCGGCGCGATTTCTGGACCCTGACGCTGAAACTGAACAAGGACACGCTCGATCCCCGGCCCGACAGCGAGACGGTGGTCGAGGCGGTACTGGCGCATCTGACGGACCGCACCGGCGCCTATCGCATTCTCGATCTCGGCACCGGCACGGGCTGTCTGTTGCTGGCGCTGCTGTCCGAACTGCCGAACGCCACGGGCCTGGGCGTCGATATCGCCCCGGGGGCGGTCAGGGCCGCGCGCGCCAACGCAAGCGCCGCCGGCTTGGGCAAGCGCGCCCGGTTTGCCGTGGGCAATTGGAGTGCCGGATTGCGCGGACGCTTCGATGTAATCGTCGCCAATCCTCCCTATATAAGAAAGAGCGACATCCAGCACCTCGATCCCGAAGTGGCGAAGCACGATCCGAAGCAGGCGCTCGATGGCGGGCGCGACGGTCTCGATGCCTATCGCGCGATCCTCAAAGGGCTACAGGCGAAGGCCGCCCCCCATGCGCTGGTCGCGTTCGAGCTGGGCCAGGGCCAGGCAGGGCAGGTCGCCGGGTTGCTGAAAGCGCAGCAGTTACAAGTACTTGAGACTAGGCGCGATCTGGCCGGAATCAAACGGTGCATTATCGCAACAGCCGTGTAGAATCGGCACTGCTCGAGGAACGATAGGTAAAAACCCGTTGGAAACCCAGGCTTCTGCGTTCTAGGGTGCCTGACGAAACAGCGGCCGGAATAGGCCGCGTATCCCTCCGAGGATGAGGGCTAGAGGTCTCGCATTTCGACGACTGCCGCCGACCGGCCCGCTTCAGGCGGGTCTGACCCCGTGCGTCATCACGGCATGCGCGACCGGCAACGAAAGACCGAATGGAACAAATGAGACAAGGTGGCAAGAACCGCTCGCGTGGGCGCAACGGCCGCAATGGCCACAAGCCGCACATGCCGATGCGCGTGCAGACGTTCGACAGCTCCGGCCCCGAGGTTCGCATCCGCGGCAACGCCTGGCAGGTGCATGAGCGCTATCTGAACATGGCGCGCGAGGCGTTCCAGGCCGGCGACCGCGTGGCCGCCGAAAACTTCTTCCAGTTCGCCGACCATTACTACCGGATGGTCAACGGCGAAGGCCGCCCGCAGAACGGACCGAACGGGCAGCACCCGCAGCACCAGGGCCAGCATCCGCAACAAGGCCAGCACCCGCAGCAGCAAGGTCAGCCGCAACAGCAGCAAGGCCAGCATCCGCCGAACGGCTATCCGCAAGGCCAGCAGGGCCAGCCCGTGCCACCGCAGGGCCAGCACCCGCAGCAGCAAGGCCAGCCGATGGGCTATCAGCCGCATCCGCAAAACCCCGGCCAGGGCCACGGCCCCCAGGACGGCGACCAGGCCGAGCCGTTGGACCGCGACCGCGACCGGCCGCCCCATCCCGGGGAGTAGTTTTCTCTCTAGGAGTCCCGCCTAGGCGGGCGGCGTCAGTTCGTCGCCCCGTGCGATCTCGCCCGGGTTCAGCACGCGGCCGTAAATCCCCATGTCGGCATGGCCGAAGCCACGTTGCAGCGCCGGCACCACTTTCATGTCGCGCTCGGCGGTTTCGGGATTCACATGCGTGGCGGCGCAGCGCTGGATGCGCTTCATGACGCTAAGCCGCACCTTGCCGATGGCGATCTCCTTGCCGGGCCAGGCGTTCTCGGCCCAGGCCGCAGCGCCCGCGACGTAGATATTGGCGCGGAAGCGCAAGGGGTGCACCGGCGACCCCGTGACCCGCTCGAGGTCCTTCACGCTGTTGAGGTTGACGATCGACAGCACCTTGGCGTTGACGTCGGAAAAATTATGCCCGGGGGCGGCGACGATCCGGGGCTGGCCGCGCGCCACGTCGCCCATGTAGGCGGCGAAGAACTGCTCGATCACCGCCCGGCCCATCGCGTCGTCGAGCCGGCCGCGCGCCAGGCGCCGCCCCTGGCGCACCACCGTCAGCGTCTGCGTATCCGGCTCGAACGAGGCTTCCAGCGCCGCCAGCTTTTCGTCGCGCATCAGCATCAGGAAATTGGTCTTGGACATGTGCTGGGGATGGGCCGGATCAAACGACGTGGCCGCCAGCGCCAGGGCGTAGGCGCGGTCGAACGGCAGCATCTCGCCCGGCTTGACCGGAACATGGTCGAGCTTCTGGGCGGAAAGGCCTTTGACCGGGTAGCGGTAGATGGCGTCGACGGTGATCGGCATTGCGCCGCAGCATAACGGTCGCCCGGGGGAAGCGGCAAGGCGCATAACCCCTTGATTCAAGTCAAGGCGCGGCGCCGGGGCGGCGCTACCCTGACCTTGCATCGGGCGAAAGAACCGCCATATAGCAGGGGCATTCCAAAGGACGGGTGCCGCGTGCCGGGCTCGTTTTGCAAGTCCTGCCTCTGACGGGGGGACGAGGGAGAGAGAGCATGGAATTCGACAAGTTCACGGAGCGGTCGCAGGGATTCGTGCAGGCCGCCCAGAACCTGGCCCTGCGCGAGGGCCATCAGCGCCTGGCGCCCGAACATCTCCTTAAAATCCTGCTGGACGACAAGGAAGGCCTGGCCGCGGGGTTGATCCGCGCCGCCGGCGGCGACCCTGTGCGCGCCTTGAAGGCCGTGGAAGCCGAGCTCGCCAAGACCCCCAAGGTCGAGGGCCAAGGCGCGGGGCAAGTCTATATGTCGCCCGAGTTGGCGCGGGTGTTCGAGGACGCCAAGAAAGTCGCGGAGAAAGCCGGCGACAGTTACGTCACCGCCGAGCGCTTGTTGCTGGCGCTGGCCCTCTCGCAGAACACGCCGAGCCAGCGCATTTTGAAGGACGCTGATGTCACCCCGCAATCGCTCAACAAGGCGATCGAAGAGGTGCGCAAGGGCCGCAAAGCCGACACCGCCACCGCCGAGCAGGGCTACGACGCGTTGAAGAAATATGCGCGCGACCTGACCCAGGCGGCGCGCGACGGCAAGCTCGACCCGGTGATCGGGCGCGACGAGGAGATCCGCCGCGCCATCCAGGTGCTGGCGCGGCGCACCAAGAACAACCCGGTGCTGATCGGCGAGCCGGGCGTGGGCAAGACCGCGATCGTCGAAGGCCTGGCCATGCGCATGATCAAGGGCGACGTGCCGGAATCGCTGAAGGACAAGCGCCTATTGTCGCTCGACCTGGGCGCGCTGATCGCCGGCGCCAAGTTCCGCGGCGAGTTCGAGGAGCGCCTGAAATCGGTGTTGCAGGAGATCACCTCGGCCGAGGGCGATATCGTGCTGTTCATCGACGAGCTGCACACGCTGGTGGGCGCCGGCAAGGCCGAGGGCGCGATGGACGCGTCGAACATGCTGAAGCCGGCACTCGCGCGCGGCGATCTGCATTGCGTCGGCGCCACGACGCTCGACGAATACCGCAAGCACATCGAGAAGGACGCGGCCCTGGCCAGGCGCTTCCAGCCCGTGTTCGTGAGCGAGCCCACGGTCGAGGACACCGTGTCGATCCTGCGCGGCCTCAAAGAGAAATACGAGATGCACCACGGCGTGCGGATCACCGACGGGGCGATCGTTTCGGCCGCCACGCTCAGCCACCGCTATATCCAGGACCGCTTTTTGCCGGACAAGGCGATCGATCTGATCGACGAGGCGGCCAGCCGCCTGCGCATGGAAGTGGACAGCAAGCCCGAGGCGATCGACGAGCTGGACCGGCGCATCGTGCAGTTGAAGATCGAGCGCGAGGCCTTGAAGAAGGAGCGCGACCCGGCCTCGAAGGATCGCCTCGGCCGCTTGGAAGGCGAACTCGCGGAGCTGGAGGAGAAATCCACCGGCCTGACGCGGCAATGGAAGGCCGAGAAGGACAAGCTGGCCGGCGCCACCAAGATCAAGGAGAAGCTGGACCAGGCGCGCAACGAGCTGGAGACGGCGCAACGCGGGGGCAATTTCAACCGCGCGGGCGAGCTTACCTACGGCATCATTCCGCAGTTGGAGCGCGAGCTGAAGACCGCGGAGAAAGCCGGCGAGAAGCACATGCTGAACGAAGAGGTGACGCCCGAGCAGATCGCGGGCGTGGTATCGCGCTGGACCGGCATCCCCGTCGACAAAATGCTCGAGGGCGAGCGCGACAAGCTGTTGCGCATGGAAGAGGGGCTGAAGAAGCGCGTGATCGGCCAGGACGAGGCGATCACCGCCGTGTCCAACGCCGTGCGCCGCGCCAGGGCCGGCCTGCAAGACCCGAACCGGCCGATCGGCTCGTTCCTGTTCCTCGGTCCCACCGGCGTCGGCAAGACCGAGCTGACCAAGGCCTTGGCCGAATTCCTGTTCGACGACGACCAGGCGATGGTGCGCGTCGACATGTCGGAATACATGGAGAAACACGCGGTCAGCCGCCTGATCGGCGCGCCCCCCGGCTATGTCGGCTACGACGAGGGCGGCGCCTTGACCGAGGCGGTGCGCCGGCGCCCGTACCAGGTCGTGCTGTTCGACGAGGTGGAGAAGGCGCATCCCGACGTGTTCAACGTGCTGTTGCAGGTGCTGGACGACGGCCGCCTGACCGATGGCCAGGGCCGCACGGTCGATTTCCGCAACACGCTCATCGTTCTCACGTCCAACCTCGGCAGCGACATATTGGCGAACCAGGCGGAGGGCGAGGACACGGACAAAGTGCGCCCGCAGGTGATGGAAATGGTGCGGGCGTCGTTCCGGCCCGAGTTCCTGAACCGGCTGGACGAAATCCTGCTGTTCCACAGGCTCAGCCGCGGACATATGAGCGGCATCGTCGCGGTGCAACTGCAACGCCTGAAGAAACTGCTCGGCACGCGCGAGATCGAGATCGAGCTGGACAAGGACGCGATGGCCTGGCTCGCCGACAAGGGCTACGACCCGGTGTACGGAGCCAGGCCCTTGAAGCGCGTGATCCAGAACGAGCTGCAAAACAAGCTCGCCAACCAGATCCTGGGCGGCACGGTGCATGACGGCGACACGGTGCGCGTGAGCGTCGCGGGCGGCGAGCTGGCGATCAAGGCACGGCGGGCGAAAGCGGCTTAAAGTTTTATCCCTCTCCCACCCGGCGCGGAAGTGTCGTAAAACGGCGCGGTGACGCAAGACAGCCCCCCCGTTCCCAGACGCCAGCACTTCTTCCTCAAGCTGATCGCCGCGGAGAAGGTGGCCAAGGGCATTCTGCTGCTGGCGGTGGGCGTGGGCCTGCTGTTCCTGGATCTGCGCGAGAGCTGGTTCCAGGCCGCGATCTTCTGGGTCAACGACGAGCTGATGCTGCCGCACGGCAACGTCATCCTGTTCGTGCTGGAGAAGGCCGAGGAATTCCTGCTGGGCACGCGGTTGCGCGCGCTGGGCGCCCTGGCGCTGGTCTATGCCGCCGTGCTGCTGATCGAGGGCGTCGGGGTGTGGTTCGAGAAACGCTGGGCCGAATGGCTGATGGTGATCGCCACCGGCAGCCTGATACCGCTGGAGCTTTATCACCTGATCCACCGCCCAAGCCTGGTGAAGCTGGCGGCGCTCACGATCAACGTCGCGATCGTGATCTATCTGATCCGCGTTCTGCGCCGCAAGCACGCCGCGCGACAGGCCGCGTGAGCCGCTACACCGCCACGGCGTGGCGCGCGGGGCCGGGCACAAGGTAAGCGTCGAACACGGCGGCGACCGAGCGCACCAGCGGGCGCGCGGCTTCGGCCATGCCTACCCGCATGCCGTCGAGCGTCACGATCCCCTCTTCCTCGAGCGCCACGAGGCGGTCGAGCTCGTCGGCGAACTCGGCCTCGGGATCGACGCCGAAGGGCCGGCACACATCGGCCAAATCCACCCGCATGTCGCACATCAACCGTTCGATCGCCGTGCGGCGCAAAAGGTCGTCGTCGCCCAGCGCGATGCCGCGCGCCACCGGCGCGTCGCCGCGCGTCAGGGCGGCGCGCCAGTCCGCGATATCGGCCGGCGCCTGGGCATAGCCCTGGGGCAGCGCCGAGATGGCGGACGGGCCGAAGCCGATCAGGGCGGGGCAATCGTCGGCGGTGTAGCCCTGGAAATTGCGGCGCAGGCGCCCGTCGCGCGCGGAAGCGGCCAGCACATCGCCCGGCAGCGCGAAATGGTCCATGCCGACGCGTTCGTAGCCGGCTTCCACAAGCCGCGCTTCGGCCGCGCGCGCCATGTCCCAGCGCGCCTTTGTGTCCGGCAAGCCGTGGCGCTCCAGCGCTTTCTGGTGCGGCTTCATCCAGGGCACATGGGCATAGCCGAACAGCGCCACGCGGTCCGGCCGCATCATGGCGGCCAGATCGGCCGTGAGCGCGACCGTATCCGGCGTCTGCAACGGCAGGCCGTAGATCAGATCGAACGAAACCCGGGCGATGCCGGCGCCGCGCAGCGCCAGCGCGGTTTCGGCCACCAGCGAGGCCGGCTGCAGGCGATTGACCGCGCGCTGCACGGCGGGGTCGAAATCCTGCACGCCCAGGCTGGCGCGGGTGACGCCGGCATCGGCCAGTGCTGCGATCATGTCGCCGCCGAGATTGCGCGGATCGATCTCGACGGCGATTTCGGCATCCGGCGCGAAGTCGAAGCGATTGCGCAGGCGATCCACGACCGCGGCGAATTCCCGGGGCGACAGCGCCGTTGGAGTGCCGCCGCCGAAATGCAGATGGCGCACGCGCATGCCCTGGGGCAACGCCGCCGCCGTCGCGTCGATCTCGCCGGCGAGGTCTTGCGCGAACGCGCCGATCGGCCGGTGGCGCGAGACGATCCGCGTGTTGCAGCCGCAATAGAGGCAAAGCTTGCGGCAGAACGGCACATGGACGTAAAGCGACAGCGGCGCCGCGGGATCGAGCGCAGCGAGCCAGCTTTTGGCCGTATCGCCGCGCACCGAGGCAGAGAACCGGTCGGCCGTGGGATACGAGGTATAGCGCGGCACGCGGCCGCCGATATGCGCTTGCCAGCGCCGCGGGAACGGCGCGGTCATGCCGGCCGTCCCTGCCCCGCCGCGCCGATCTTCAGGAACGCGCCGACGCGGTGCCGCCACTGTTCGTGCCAGACATAAAAGGAGTTGCGCACCCAGTTCATCTGGATCGCGCGGCGCGGGCCGGAGAACGGCTCGTGCCCATGCCACGATTTTTCGCTGCGCCGGAACGCCACCAGCGTGCCTTCATCCGGCGGCACCTCGGCGACGGAATCGTTTAGATCGGGCGAACGCAGCAGGCGCAGCCGCCCGCCCCGCGCCTCCCAGGACGGGTTCATGTAGATCAGCACGGTGACGATCTTGCCGGCGGAATCGACGTGGATCTTGCCGTCGCTGGCGCGGCATTGCGCGCGCACCGTGAACATGCGCGGCCTGCCGAACAGCGTGACCTGGAACTTGTTTTCGAAGGCGCGTTCGATCGCGTCGCCGCCGAGTTCGTCGATCAACTCCTGGAACGCAGGCCCATGCGGCGCCATGTCCAGCGGCACGCTGCCCGGCACCAGCAGCTTGGGATAGTCGCGGTTGATGTCGCCAAGCGCCGAACGCCGGATGAAGCCCGGCACCACCACATGCTCGAACGGCGCGGTTTGCAGCGGCGTGGTGCGGAACGCATTGAGGTCGATCATGCTCATGCCGGGGCTCCGACCGGGCGATCGGGAAAGGCCAGCTCGTGCCGCGCGCGCCATTCCGGCCCGACGTAATTGACGATCAGCGACCGGCGCACGCCGGCGATCGGCCGCCGCCGGAAACCATGCCAGGTATCGGCGCCGGGAATGAAGATCAGGCCGCGGCCCGGCGCGAACGGCGCGCTGCCCAGCACGTCGCCCCCGGCGCTCATCAGATCGGTGCCCAGGTTTTCGGCGCCCGACAGGTAGATCAGGAAGGTGAATTTCTTGACGCCGATATCGGTATGCGATTCCAGCCAGAAGCCGTCGCTGTCCTGGCAGTATTCGATCCGCAGGCTGCTGCCTTCAAGATCGATGCCGCAGATCAGCTGGATGGCGTCGACAGCCGGGCCTTCCTGCAGCGCCCGCGCCAAATCGTCGCACACGGGAAAGCGCGCGCGGTTTTCGGCCCCGAAATGGCTGCGGGTGGCGTTGTTGGTCTCGCGCCTGCCTTTGGTGTCGGCGATGGCGGGCGCCGGGATCGGTAGGCCGCAGACCGCCGCGCCGACGCCCGGCGGCAGGATATCCGCCAGCAGCCAGTGGCGAAATGGCGTTGCCCGCCTTTCCGCCCCCTCGATCGCCCGCATCAAGCTTGCGGCGATTGCGCCGCTGGCAACCATGTCCGCCTCCGACCCTTTGGAAACCACATTCCCGGGCCAGGGACGCGGCGGCTTTGATCTGGATCAAACCAAGCGGCGTTAAAAGGCCGCAGTCGGCGCGGCTTAAAGCTTTTGTACGCCGAACAAGAGGTCGGGCAGGAAGGTCGAGATGATCGGCACGTAGGTGACGATCACCAGGAACACCAGCAGGATGGTCAGCCACGGGAACGCGGCCTTGACCACTTCCCACAGGCTCATCCCCGTGATGCCCGAGGTGACGAACAGGTTGAGGCCCACCGGCGGGGTGATCATGCCGATTTCCATGTTCACCACCATGATGATGCCCAAATGGATCGGGTCGATGCCGAGCTTGAGGGCGATCGGGAAGAAGATCGGCGCCAGGATCAGGATGATCGCCGACGGCTCCATGAAATTGCCGGCGATCAGCAGGATGATATTCACCACCACCAGGAACAGCCAGGGCGGCATGTCGGCCGCGACGATCAGACTGGTGATGGTCTGGGGTATCTGCTCGGTGGTCAGCACGTGGGCGAACAGGAAGGCGTTGGTGATGATGAACATCAGCATCACCGTGACCTTGCCGGCCTCCAGCAGCACTTGCGGCACGTCGGCGAGCTTGAGGTCCTTGTAGACGAACACGGCGACGATGAAGGCATAGACCGCCGCCACCGCCGCGGCCTCGGTCGGCGTGAACGCGCCGCCGTAAATGCCGCCGAGGATGATGACGATCAGCATCATGCCCCAGATCGCCTCGCGGAAGGATTGCCACACCACCTTGATGCTGGCGCGCTGCTGGTACGGCAGGTCGATGATCCGCGCCACGACATAAACAGCGGCCATCAGCATCAGGCCGAGCAGCAGCCCGGGCAGGAACCCGGCCATGAACAGGCGGCCGACCGATTGCTCGGTCGCGGCGCAATAGACCACCATCGGGATCGACGGCGGGATCAGGATGCCGAGCGTGCCGGCGTTGCAGATCACGCCAGCGGCGAATTCCTTGGTGTAGCCGGTGCGGATCATCCCGGCGATGACGATCGAGCCGATGGCCACGACCGTGGCCGGCGACGAGCCCGACACCGCGGCGAAGAACATGCAGGCGATCACGCCAGCCATCGCCAGCCCGCCGCGAACGTGGCCCACAAGCGCGATGCCCACGTTCACCAGGCGGCGCGCCACCCCGCCGGTTGTAAGAAAAGCGCCGCTGAGGATGAAGAACGGGATCGCCAGCAGCGTGTACTGCTCCATCGTCGTGAAGACCTTGAGCGACAGCGAGGCCATCGAATCCTGCGAGAACAACAGGATCGACAGCACGCTGGCCAGACCCAGCGACATGGCGATCGGCATGCCCAAGAACATGAACAGGAACAGCAGGACGAACAGCGTGACGGTGGTCATGGCCGGGCGCCCGGCTTGCCCGCAGGGGGCGCTTCGTCCGTCATGTGCAACTGGTCGATGGCCTCGCGCGCCTCGTCGGCCAGGCGCAGGCCCGATTGACTGCCGGTGAAAATACGCCAGGTCGCCTGCGCCAGCCTGACGAACAGCAGCGCGAAGCCGATCGGCAGGATGATCAGCAGCAGCCAGCGCTGGATCGGCAGATCCTCGGCCTCGACGCCCAGGGTGTGCATCTTGTCGATGTAGACGATGCCGCCATAGAGCACGATGCCGGCATAGAGCAGGCATAGCAGGCCGGCGAGCACGCCCACCCAGCGCTGCCATCGCGGCGGCAATTGCTTGACCAGTATGTCGACGCCGATATGCGAGCCCACCCTGATGCCGTAGGACATGCCGAACAGCACCAGCCATCCGAACATGTAGGTGGTGGCCTCGAGCGCCCAGAACAGGCCCGAGTTGAAGACGTAGCGCAGCACGACCTGCGTGAACGTCAGCAGGGTCATGGCGGCGAGGAGGAAGGCGATGACGCCTTCCTCCAGCTTGCCGGCAATGCGCTCCATCGGTCCGCCCCTCCCCCTGGGACGGCGCTGCTCTAGGCGATCAGCTGCCCTTGTTCGCGGCGAGCGCGGCCTGGATCAGGTCCTTGCCGATTTCGCCCTCGAACTGCTGGTAGACCGGCTCCATCGCCTTGCGCCACTGACCCTGCTGGTCCTTGGTCAGCTTGATGATCTCGGAGGTCTTGGCGTCGATGATCTTCTTTTTGTCGATGTCGTTGAAGTCGTTGGCGGTCTTGTTGGTCTTGATGGTGACGTCGGCCATGATCCGGTCGAGCGCCACGCGGATGTCCTTGGGCAATTTTTCCCAGAACGCGGTGTTGGCGACCACCATGTAGTCGACCACACCGTGGTTGGTTTCGGTGATGTATTTCTGCACCTCGTGGAATTTCTGCGAATAGATATTGGACCAGGTATTTTCCTGCCCGTTGACCGTGCCGACCTGCAGCGCCTGATACACTTCGGCGAACGCCATCTTCTGCGGGTTGGCGCCCACGGCCTGGAACTGCGCCAGCAGCACGTTCGAAGGCTGGACGCGGAACTTGAGACCCTTGGCGTCGCCCGGCACGCGCAGCGGCTTGGTGGCCGACATCTGCTTCATGCCGTTGTGCCAATAGGCCAGGCCCTTGTAACCCTTCGGCTTGATCGCATCCTCGAGCAGCGACTGGCCGAGCTTGGTTTTCTGGAACTTGTCGATCGCGAGGATATCGTCGAACAGGAACGGCAGGTCGAACACCTGCAGCTTCTTGGTGAACTTGTCGAACTTTGACAGCGACGGCGCGATGATCTGCACGTCGCCGAGCGCCAGGGCTTCCATCTCCTTGGCGTCGCCGAACAGCGAGGAGTTGGGATAGACCTCGACGATCACCTTGCCGGCGAGCTTCTTTTCCACTTCCTGCTTGAACATCAGCGCGCCCTGCCCCTTGGGCGTGGCGTCGGCGACGACGTGGCTGAACTTGATCTTGATCGGCGTCTGGGCCGCGGCCACGCCGGACAACCCGGCGATCAGCGCGACGGCAGACACGGCGGCGACGAAGATACGCATGGCGGAACTCCTCCCTAAACCCAGCTGGGGCGGCCCCCAGGGCCAACCCGGCCCGGATGCTCTTATGTCCCTCACGCCCGATAATTCCTGGAATGCCACGCAAAGGCAAGCGGTTAACCGGACCGGCGGATTGAGTGTTTCCGCCTATATCCTGGGCAGCCCCGCGCGGATCGCGCCTTCAGTCGTAGGTGGAAATCTCCACAAGGTTCCGGTCGGGATCGCGGATATAGACCGAGGTGATAGGGCCGGTTGCGCCGGACTTGGCGACCGGCCCCTGTTCAATCTTCACGCCGCATGTCTTCAAATGGTCGATCACCTGCGACAAGGGCACGCCCGAGATCAGGCACAAATCCACGGTGCCTGGCTTGGCCAGCTCGGCGCGCGGCGAGAACTCGGCCCCCTGCTGGTGCAGGTTGAATTTCTGCCGGCCGAATTCGAGGCCGCGCCGCCCGCCCGCGAAGGTCACCGCCCGCATGCCCAGCACTTTGGTATAGAACGCGATGGTCTTATCGACCGACGCGCAGGTGAGAACGATATGGTCGATGCGGTCGATTTTCATGGTGCTGAGCGGCGCCCTTTCCTATTTCGTCATGCCCGGACTTGATCCGGGCATCCACGCCGAACTGGCATACATCCTACACTGATGAAGCGTGGATGGCCGGGTCAAGCCCGGCCATGACGGGTTGCGAATTGACCCGGGTGCACACTATCCACCAGACTCCGCGCATGCTGATCCACGCAACGACGGTCGCCATCGGCGGCAAGGGAGTTCTGATCCGGGGCGCCCCGGGCAGCGGCAAGTCCGACCTTGCCTTGCGGCTGATCGACGCCGGGGCGCGGCTGGTGGCCGACGACCAGACCGAGATCGCGCGGGTGGGACGCGGCCTGGTTGCGCGCGCGCCCAAGACTATTTTCGGCAAGCTGGAGGTGCGCGGCATCGGCATCGTCAAGGTCCGCGCGGTCAAACAAGCCCGGCTGGTCCTGGCGGTCGACCTGGTGCGCCCGGACCAGGTGGAACGCCTGCCGGACCCGGAATGGGTGGAATTACTGAATGTCCGAATACCGCTGATCCGCTTGGCGCCATTCGAGATTTCGGCCCCGGCCAAGCTGCGTTTGGCCCTTGGTGTTGCATCGCGATAAAATGGCTATAATCCCGCTCCCTTAGGCCCTTAACGGTTGTTAAGGCTACATGGCAAAAGCGTCTGCAACGATCGAGCGCGCGGGCCAGCCGCGGCCGGCTGAACGCGCAACCGCGCCGCGCACGCGCGTGGTGCTGGTCACCGGCATGTCCGGCGCGGGCCATTCGTCGGCGCTGAAAGCGTTCGAGGACATGGGCTACGAGGCCGTGGACAATCTGCCGCTGGCGCTGCTGCAAGGCCTGGCGCCGCAAGGCGCGGCGGCCGCGCGGCCGATGGCGATCGGCATCGACGTGCGCACGCGCGGCTTCGGCGCCGACGCCTTCCTGCAGGAGCTGGACCGGCTGGCGCAGCACGAAGACCTGGATGTGCGGCTGCTGTTCCTGGATTGCGACGACGAGGCGCTGTCGCGCCGCTATACCGAAACGCGCCGCCGCCACCCCTTGACCGCCGACCGGCCGGTGGCCGACAGCGTGCGGCACGAACGCACGGTGCTGCGCCCGGTGCGCGAACGCGCCGACCAGACGATCGACACCACCATGCTGACGGTCGCCGACCTGAAGCGAGTGCTGAACGGGCATTTCGCCCTGGCGCGCCAGGCGGCGATGGCGGTGTTCGTGACCTCGTTCGCCTATCGCAACGGCGTGCCGCGCGAGGCCGACCTGGTGTTCGACGTGCGCTTCCTGGACAATCCGCATTACGACGAAAGCTTGAGGCCGCTCACCGGCCGCGACGCGCCCGTGGCCGAGCACATCAAGCGCGACGAGGCGTACAAGCCGTTCTTCGAGGACTTAAGAAAAATGCTGAAACCGCTGCTGCCGCGCTACGTGCATGAAGGCAAAAGCTACCTTACCGTGGCCGTGGGCTGCACCGGCGGGCGGCACCGCTCGGTGTTCGTCGCCGAGCAACTGGCGGGCTGGCTGAACGATCTGGGCTATCCTGTGGCGCTCAACCACCGCGACATCGACCGGGGCGGAACCGGGGGACGCGACGGACCACGCACGGGAGGCCGCGCTTGATCGGGATGGTTCTGGTGACGCACGGGCGCCTGGCGATCGAGCTGGTCAACGCGCTGGAGCACGTGGTCGGCTCGCAGAAGAAGGTGGCGTCGGTGTGCATCGGCCCCGACGACGACATGGAACAGCGCCGGCGCGAAATACTGGACCAGGTCGCCAAGATGGACGAAGGCCAGGGTGTGGTCGTGCTGACCGACATGTTCGGCGGCACGCCGTCGAACCTGGCGATCTCGATCATGGACAAGGCCAAGGTGGAAGTGATCGCGGGGGTGAACCTGCCGATGCTCATCAAGCTGGCGTCGGTGCGCCAGACCTTCGATTTGAGCAACGCGGTGGAGTGCGCCCAGGACGCCGGGCGCAAATACATCAACGTCGCCTCGCGCCTCCTGAACGGGGAAGGCTGATGGCCGGCCCAGCCGCGCCGCCAGCCGCGAAAGACCCCGCGGCGGCGGGGCTGGCCGGTCTTATGAGCCGCACCGTCCAGATCATCAACCAGCGCGGCCTGCACGCCAGGGCCGCCGCGCGGTTCGTGAAAACCGCCGAGCAGTTCCACGCCACGGTCAGCGTCGTGCGCAACGACGTGCAGGTGTCGGGCCTGTCGATCATGGGGCTGATGATGCTGGCGGCCGGGCCGGGGTCCGAGATCGAAATCCGCGCCGAGGGCAGCGACGCCGAAGTGGCGCTGGAAGCCCTGGCGGCGCTGGTGGAAAACGGCTTCGATGAAACGTAAGTCCGCACCCGCCGACGGCGAACGCGTGCTGGCGGGCCTCGGCGTATCCGCGGGCATCGGCATCGGCCCGGCGCATCTGCACGACGGCGGCACGGTCGCGGTGCCGGAATACCCGATCGGCGCCGAGCAGGTGCCGGCGGAGCAAAAGCGCCTGGCCGACGCGGTGGCCGCCGCGCGCAAGCAACTGGTGAAGCTGAAGACCAAGGCCGGCGCCCTGCACGGGCCGGCGGCCGAGGAGATCGGCTTCCTGTTGGAAGCCTATATGCAGATGCTCAGCGGCTCGCGCCTGGTGCGCGGGGTGGAGCGGCGCATCGGCGAGAACAAGATCAACGCCGAGGCCGCGGTGCAGGCGGAGATCGACGCGATCGTCGCGGGCTTCGCCAAGATGAACGACGAATACCTGGCGGAGCGCGCCGCCGACATCCGCGAGGTCGGCGGCAGGCTGCTGCGGCAGTTGACGCGCTCGCCCTATCAATCGCTGAAGAACCTGCCGGAAGGCGCGGTGCTGATCGCCGAGGACCTGTCGCCCGCCGACACGGCGCTGTTGGACCCAAAGAAGGTGGCGGGTTTCGCCACGGTGCTGGGCGGGCCCCAGGGCCATACCGCGATCATGGCCCGCTCGCTCGGCATGCCCGCGGCTGTCGGCGTGACCGGCCTGTTGGAGGGCGTGAAGGCCGGCGACATGGTGATCGTCGACGGCGTGCGCGGCGAAGTGACGCTGTCGCCCACGGAGGCGACGCTGGAAGCCGCCCGCGCCCGGCAGGAGGCGCTGCGCCAGGAACAGCGCCTGCTGCAACGCGTCGCCAAGCTGCCGAGTGTCACGCGCGACGGCACCGAGATCGTGCTGGAAGCCAATATCGAGCTGCCGGGAGAGGTCGAGATCGCGGTCGCGGGCGCGGCCCAGGGCATCGGCCTGCTGCGCACCGAATTCCTGTACATGAACCGTGAAAAACTTCCCGACGAGGACGAGCAGTACAAGATGCTGCGCGACATCGTGCGCGGCATGGGCGGCAAGCCGGTGACCATCCGCACCCTCGACATCGGCAACGACAAGCTGGTGGGCAGCGAGGGCGAATCGGCGGCGGCGAACCCCGCCTTGGGCCTGCGCGCGGTGCGCCTGTCGCTGAAGAAGCCGGAGCTTCTGGAAACGCAGCTCGCCGCGATCATGCGCGCGGGCGCGCACGGGCCGGTGCGCATCCTGCTGCCGATGATCGCGTCGGCCTCGGAGATGAAGCAGGTGCGCGCGATATTGAACCAGGTGCGCAAGCGCCTGAAGCGCCGCGGCGTGCGCTACGCCAAGCCGACGCCGCCGCTGGGCGCCATGATCGAAGTGCCGGGGGCGGCGCTGTCGGCCGACGCGCTGGCGGGCGCGGCCGATTTCTTCGCGCTCGGCACCAATGACCTGACGCAATACACCCTGGCGATCGACCGGTCCGACGAGCAGGTGGCGCATCTCTACAACCCGCTGCACCCCGCGGTGCTGCGCCTGATCCAGTTCACGGTGGAGGCCGCGTTGCGCGCGCGCATTCCCGTCAGCGTGTGCGGCGAGATGGCGGGCGATCCGCGCTTCACGCCGCTGCTCCTGGGTCTGGGCCTGCGCGACCTGTCGATGGCGCCGGTGCACCTGTCGCGCGTCAAGCAGCGCCTGCGCGCGCTCGATATCGGCTCGGCCACGCGCCGGGCGCGCACGATCATGGAACAGGCCGACCCGGTGCGCATCGCGGCGCTGCTGGACGATTTCAACGGCGGGGTGTGAGGCGGCGCCTGGGGAAAACTGTGGGCAAGGCCCCATAAACCCCTGCAAATCCGTGCTACATAAAGATATCTTTATACTTGCAACTATGCGCCCCGGCTGGTACTAACCGCGCTTCCCTTTACCAGCATGCCGGAAAGAAAACCGATCATGACCACCAAGCACGACTACAAGGTTGCCGACATCAAGCTGGCGGATTGGGGCCGGCGCGAAATCACCATTGCCGAAACCGAAATGCCGGGCCTCATGGCGATCCGCGCGGAATACGGCAAGAAGAAGCCGTTGAAGGGCGCTAGGGTCGCCGGATCGCTGCACATGACGATCCAAACGGCGGTTCTGATCGAAACCCTGCAGGCGCTGGGCGCCGACGTGCGCTGGGCCTCGTGCAACATCTATTCGACGCAAGACCACGCCGCGGCCGCGATCGCCGCCGCCGGCACGCCGGTGTTCGCGGTCAAGGGCGAGAGCCTGAAGGATTACTGGGACTACACCCACCGCATCTTCGACTGGCCGGGCGGCGGGACCGCCAACATGATCCTGGACGACGGCGGCGACGCCACGTTGCTGGTTCATTTGGGCGCCAGGGCGGAAAAGGACAAGTCGCTGATCGCCAAACCGACCAACGAGGAAGAGGAAGTCCTGTACGCCGCGATCGCCAGGACCAACAAAGAACGCCCGGGCTGGTACGCGAAGCTGGGGGCGGCGATCCAGGGCGTGACGGAAGAGACCACCACGGGCGTGCATCGCCTCTATCAGATGGAAAAGGAAGGCCGCCTGCTGTTCCCGGCGATCAACGTGAACGACTCGGTCACCAAGTCGAAGTTCGACAACCTATATGGCTGCCGCGAGTCGCTGGTGGACGGCATCCGCCGCGGCACCGACGTGATGATGGCCGGCAAGGTGGCGATGGTGTGCGGCTTCGGCGACGTCGGCAAGGGCTCAGCCGCCAGTTTGCGCAACGCCGGCGCCAGGGTGGTCGTGAGCGAGGTCGACCCGATCTGCGCGTTGCAGGCGGCGATGGAAGGCTATGAAGTGATCACGATGGACGACGCCGCACCACGCGCCGACATCTTCGTCACCGCCACCGGCAACATCGACGTCATCACCATCGAGCACATGCGCAAGATGAAAGACCGCGCCATCGTCTGCAACATCGGCCATTTCGACAGCGAGATCCAGGTGGCCGCGCTGAAGAACCTGAAATGGCACAACGTGAAGCCGCAGGTGGACGAGATCGAGTTCCCCGACGGCAAGCGCATCATCCTTCTGTCCGAAGGGCGGCTGGTGAACCTGGGCAACGCCACGGGACACCCCAGCTTCGTGATGTCGAGCTCGTTCTCGAACCAGACCCTGGCGCAGATCGAGTTGTGGACCAACCAGAAGAAATACCCGCGCAAGGTGTTCACCCTGCCCAAGCACCTGGACGAGAAGGTGGCCACGCTGCATCTCGGCAAGATCGGGGTCAGGCTGACCAAGCTCAGCGACAAGCAGGCGGCCTATATCGGCGTGAAAACCGAAGGCCCGTTCAAGGCCGACCACTACCGCTATTAAGCTTTACGTTCAGCGCGGCTTTGCCGGCGGCCGGGGCTTTTCCCCGGCCGTTAACCTTGCATAACCGAATCAGCTATTAACCTATTGTTTTCGTTTTATTCCCCGGCTTGTTTACGGCGCGGCGTAATGTTACCGTCAGTCTATCTAGCTAGGATTGCTCGCCTTCCGTGATGTAGCCGCCGCCCCGGCGACCCCCTTAGGCCAGACGGGGCGGCGGTGCTTTTATCGGAGATGGACGATCGCCCCCTCTGATTGCCGCCGGGCCGCGCTGGCATTCGCGGCCTTGTTGCCGATTGCCGCGCACGCCGCCGCCGGCGAGCTGACCCCGGGAGGAATCCTGGACGGCAAGGGCATGGTCGTACCGTTGTACGGGCCGCCGATCTTCAGGCCGTTCGACCTGGGACCCATGCCGGTGATCGCCGTGCCCGCGGCCGTGGTGGAGCCGGAACGCGGCGGGGTGGCGGCGGACTTGCCGCAGACCGCCCAGGCCAAACCCGAGGTCAAACCCGAGGTCAAACCCGAACCCGCGCCCGCCGCCGAGGGCAAGCGCGGCGAGCCGATCGGGAACGGCGACTACTGGCTCAATTATTTCTACAACATCCCGCGCTTCTTCACGGCGCCCACGCGCTTCGACACCGAGGACTGGATCAAGACCGGCGCGTTCGTCGTGGTGCTGGGAGGCGCCTACCTGGCGGACGAGAGCATCCATCGATTCTTCAAGGGACACACCAACAGCTTCACCGACGATCTGGCTTCCATCGGCTATCGCCTGGGCGACAGCAAGACCATCGTGGCGGGCGCCGCCGCGGGCTATGCCGCGGGCTACCTGCTGAACGATTTCCGGATGCGCGAAACGTCCCTGTTGGTGTTGCAGAGCTGGGCCTTGTCGGCGGGCGCGTCGGAAGGCATCAAGCGCCTGACCGGCCGCGAACGGCCGAACATCACCGACTCGCATGACAATTTCGATTTCCTGGGCGGCAATGGCAAGTCGCTGCCGTCGGGCCATGCCACCAACGCCTTCTCCGCCGCCACGGTCATAGCCGAGCAGTACGGCGACGTGGTGTGGGTGGCGCCGGCCGCCTATGGCCTGGCGAGCCTGGTGGCGTGGTCGCGGCTGAACGACAACGCGCATTGGACCAGCGACCTGGTGTTCGGCGCGGGCCTGGGCTACGCGATCGGCAAGGTGGTGACGCATTTCAGCCCGTTCCGCGAGCAGACCGGCATGACCGCGATGCCGCTGCCGGTTTCCGGACAGGGCGGCGGGATGCAGCTCGGCTTCCGCTTCTAGGCGTCGCGGCGCATTCTTCCGGCGTTCAAGGAACCCTTATGCATACCCTGCTGGTCGAAGACGATCCGACGCTGCGCCAGCTCGTGTGCCGGAACCTGACGGCCGAAGGTTTCGCCGTCGATACCGCCGCTATCATGGAAGAAGCCGACGGCGCGCTGGCGGCCACGCAGTTCGACGCGGTGCTGCTGGACCTGTCGCTGCCGGACGGCGACGGCATCGAGCTGCCGCAGATCGCCGCGCCCGCCGCGGCCGCGGCGGCGCAATAGCGCGGCCCGAAGCTAGCTGAAAATCTGGTCGGTCACGGCGCCGCGGACCGGCGCGGGAACCTTGGCGCCGGCCATGCTGTATCATGGCGCGATGAGCGTTTTAGAGCGCATCGCAACGGACCTCGCGCAGCACGGCCTGATCCTGCGGGGTGGATTCCATGTAAGGCCCGAAGACGGCGTGCCGGCAGTCGAAGACGGACGGCAAGCCGCCACCGTGGCGATGATCGGCAACGCGGGCGCCAAAGGCGGCGATCCGATGTGGCGCGCGTTTTCGGCGGAACGGGAACGCTATCCGGGCAAAGACCCGATGAACCGCTGGACGCGCGCCGTGATCGGCCCGATCGCGCGCGGCGCGGGTGCTAGGGCGCTGTTCCCGTTCGACCGGCCGCCCTTGCCGTTCCAGCGCTGGGCGATGCGCGCGGACGCGGTGTTCCCTTCGCCCCTGGGGCTGTTGATCCATGCCGAGTTCGGCCTGTGGCACGCCTATCGCGCCGCGTTGCTGTTCGCGGAGGAATTGCTCCTGCCCGCGCGCAAAACTGCCTCGTCGCCGTGCGAAAGCTGCGCGGCCAAGCCGTGCCTGACGGCGTGCCCGGTCGAAGCGTTCGACGGCCGACGCTACGACGTGAAAAGCTGCGTGGGGTTTTTGGATTCGGACAAGGGCGGCGATTGCATGTCCAGGGGCTGCGCCGCGCGCCGCGCCTGTCCTGTTGGCTTGGAGCGCGTACAGGAACCCGGCCAGGCGCACTTCCACATCGCCGCATTCAAGCGCGCGGCGTCGGCACCAAAACGCTAGATATTATTTCGCCAGCAGCGGATCGAGCTTGCCGGCCGCGTCGAGCGCGTAGAGATCGTCGCTGCCGCCGATATGCGCGCCGTCGATGAAGATCTGCGGCACGGTGTTGCGGCCGTTCGCGCGCCGGCGCATTTCCTCGCGCCGTACGGGATGCTCCATCACATCCACTTCTTCGAACTTCACGCCCTTGCGGCTGAGCAGCGATTTGGCCCTGGCGCAATAGCCGCACAGGAACGAGCTGTAGATTTCGACCCTAGCCATGACCCCATTTTGCCGCATCTGGGCGGCCGTGAAAAGCGCTAGACGCTGCCTCTTAGATGCTTCTGGGGCGGTTGACGCGCGCCAGGGTCAGCACATCGACGGCCGCCGCCCCGGCGCGCTTTAGCACCTTGGCGCATTCCTCGGCCGTGGCGCCGGTGGTGAGAACATCATCTATCAGCAGCACGCGCTTGCCCAGGATCTGGGCAGCATGCCGCGCCTTGAGCGCGAAGGCCCCGGCGACGTTGGCACGGCGTTGCGCCGGCCCCAGATGCCCCTGCTGGGGGGTGGCGCGCTTGCGCACCAGAAGACCGGGCGCCACCGGCTTCGCCGCCAGCCGCCCCAGCGCCAAGGCCAAGAGCGCCGACTGGTTGTAGCGCCGCCATAACAGCCGCCAGCGATGCAGCGGCACCGGGGCGATCAGGTCGCACTGATCCAGCAACTCGGCGCCCGCCCGCGCCATCCAGCGCGCCAGGCCCGGCGCCGTGTGCGTGGCGTCGGCATGCTTCAGGCGCAGCACCAGCGACTTGGTGTGGTCGTCATAGGCCAGCGCGGCGCGGGCGCGATCGAACGCCGGCGGATCGGCGGCGCAGGCCGCGCAATCGAACGCCCCAAGGGACTCATTCGTAGAATCACTGGCCTGCGGCGGCAGCTCGAAAGCCAAGCCGCACCGCGCGCAATGCGGCGGCGCAATGAACGCCGCCTTGCCCCAGCATGGGGCGCACAACGCGCCGGGTTCGTCCACCACGGCGCCGCAGGAAAGGCAGCGCGGCGGCAGCAGCACGTCGATCGCCCGCCGCCCCGCCCCGCGAAGGAATGACATCGCCGTGATCCGACCTGTCATATATCAATTCTAGCAGTCTTCCGCCGCCCGCGACGGTATTATGCCGCCATGTCCGCCGCACCCGAAACGATGCGCGTGTTCGATCGCCGCCTGGTGCGGGCGCGGCGCGACCGCCGTGCCGGCGATTTCGCCCGCCACGATTTCCTGTTCCGCGAAGTGGCCGAGCGCCTGGCCGACCGGCTCAGCGACGTGAAGCGCGAATTCCCCCTGGCGCTGGACCTCGGCGCGCGCTCCGGGCTGATGGCCGGTGCGTTGAAAGGCCGCGGCGGGGTCAAAACCCTGGTGCAGGCCGAGCTGTCGGAGCGCCTGGCGCGCGCCGCGCGCAAGCTGTCGCCCGCCGTGGTGGCGGACGAGGAAACCCTGCCCTTCGCCGACAACAGCTTCGATCTGATCGTCAGTTGCCTGTCGCTGCATTGGGTCAACGACCTGCCCGGGGCGCTGGCGCAAATCCGGCGCGCGCTGAAGCCCGACGGGCTGTTCCTGGCGGCGCTGTTCGGCTATGGCACGCTGGCGGAGCTGCGCGAGGCGTTCCTGGCGGCGGAAACGGCAACCACCGGCGGCGCGGGGCCGCGGATTTCGCCGTTCACGGAGTTGCGCGACGGCGCGGCGCTGCTGCAACGCGCGGAATTCGCCCTGCCCGTGGCCGACGCCGACGTGATCAACGTCACCTACGGCAACGCGTTCGAGCTGATGCGCGACCTGCGCGGCATGGGCGAGAGCAACGCGGTGGAGGCGCGGCCGCGCCGGCCGCTTTCCCGCGCCACGCTGTACCATGCCGGCGACCTCTATACGCGGCGCTTCGCGCAAAACGACGGACGGGTGCGCGCGCGCTTCCAGATCGTCTACCTGACGGGCTGGTCGCCCGGCCCCGGCCAGCCCGAGGCCAAGAAGCCGGGCAGCGCCGTGCGCCGCCTGTCCGACGCGCTGGACGCCACGGAACGACCGGCCGGCGACAAGACGGGACGGAAGAAACAATGAAACCTCTGGCGTTGTTGTTTTTCGCAAGCACGGCCGCGCTCTCCTGCCCGGCCCTGGCGGCGGGCGACGCGGCGGCGGGGCGGCGCAACGCCGACATCTGGTGCGTCGGCTGCCACCAGGTATCGGACGACGACAAGAAAGCCGGGCTGATCGACACGCCGCCGTTCAGCGACATCGCCCGGCAGCGCACGCCGGAGGCGATCCGCGCGTTCCTGCAAAAGCCCCACCCCGCGCGGCCGCAATTCCGCCTGACGCCAAAGGACATCGACGACCTGGCGGCGTTCATCGCGGGATTGAAGAAATAGGATAACCACGAAGACACGAAGGCACGAAGAAGAAGAAGAAGAAAATCATTGCGGCCGAAGGCCGCGAAAAGCTTTTCTTATTTTTTCTACCTTCGTGCCTTCGTGGTTTTCTTCCGGGCCGGCTACAAAAAATCCCGCAGCATCGCGCAGAGCGGCCGGTCGGCCGGCGGCATCGGATAGCCGGCGAGCCGGCCTTTCTCGACCCAGGCCAGCTCCTGCCCTTCGCGCGGCGTCACCTCGCCCTGCCACACGCGGCAGACATAAAGCGGCATCAGTAGGTGGAACTCGGTGTAGCGGTGCGAGGCGAAGGTGAACGGCGCCAGGCAGCTTTCTGACACGTCGATGCCCAGTTCCTCTTTCAATTCGCGGATCAGCGCGCGCTCCGGTGTTTCGCCACCAACCACCTTGCCGCCGGGGAATTCCCACAATCCGGCCAGCGGCTTGCCCGCGGGGCGCCGGGCCAGCAGCACGCGCCCGTCGCCGTCCACCAGCGCCACGGCGCTGACCAGCACGATCTTGGGCGGCGGGGTCAGCGCCAGGTCGGCGCGGTCGCTGGTGTAGACATGGACGCGCTTCAGGCCGCCGCGCGCCGGGAAATCGTACTCGCTCTCGCCCGCGCGCTTGAACCCCTCACCCGCGAGCACGCGGCACGACGCCGCGTTGTCGATCAGCACCGCGCCCCAGACCCGGTCGAGGCCCAGCTCGTCGAACGCGAAGCGCACCATGCGGCGCACCGCCTCGCGCGCGTAGCCGCGGCCCCAGAATTCGCGGCCGACCCAATAGCCGATCTCGGCCGATTTGCCGCGCGGCAACCGCGTGGGCTGGCCGGCAAGGGCGGGCTCGCGCTGGCTTTGGCGCAACAGGATGGCGCCGGCCGGGCCGGCGAGGCCGCGCGGGGCGATCGCCAGGGCGTAATCCATGCGCTCGTCGATGCCGCGCCTGGTGGAGGCGATCCAACGCGCGGCCAGGCCCGGCGGATAGGGATAGGGCGCGTCGGAGAGGTTCTTGATGATGTCCCAGTCGCCCACCAGCCGCGCCACCGTGTCGGCGTCGGCGAGGCGCAGGCGGCGCAGGATCAGCCGCTCGCTCTCGAGCGGGGTGAAGCCGTCCTCCAATCTATCAGTCGCAACAACCATCTCAGCTTAGGAACCATCCTAGAGTTTTAGAGCCTTCTTGCCTGTAATTATTATTCTTTCAGTAGCTTCCCGTATAAGTCCGTATTCAGCATCTAAAGAAGAGAAATAGTCATCCGCCCTGGCTGGCGAGTCTAATTTATTGACTAAATCACCTAATAACTTTGCCGTGTTCGTTGATAATAGCAGGTCAGCGATAGCCCTTACCTCAAGAAGTTTGCGATGGCATTCGTGATATTGCTTTCGCCGCGCTTCCTTGGTCGCTTCTGTTAGCTCGTGTCGCTCTATATGTTCATCAATCCACTGCCCCACAACGCGGAGCATTCCATTCAGAGCGACAACCACTTGAATATAAGCTTCAAGTCTTTTCTCCCAAATTCGCTCGGCACGAAAGCGCCTTAATGCAAGACGCACTGTAATTATTGCCGTGATACCGGAAATGAACAAGGATCCGACCACCTTTTCAAGGAGGTCAGGCTGATCAACTATTAGATGTTGCAGCCACTCCATTGCGGGAAGCATACTGAATGGGATATCGGAGACTGGCAACCCCATGAGCGACATTCGACACTGGAAAGAATTTGAACGACTAGTCGCCGCAATACAGCAATGTGGAAACGGGGGCGCAGAAGTCGCTTGGAATGAAAAGATTGGCGGCCGGCAATTTGACTGTGCGATTCGATTCCCGTTTGGATTGTATAAATACCTTGTAGTTGTTGAGTGTAAAAATGAGAATCAGCCAACTTCAGCAGAGGACCTTGATGCTTTTGTAACTAAAAGTCGTGATGTGCACGCCAACAAGGCGATATTTGTTTCGAGGGCAGGATTTCAATCTGGTGCCAAAGAAGTCGCCGAGCGTCATCAAATTGATCTGTATACGATTGATGAGATATTCGCACTTCCAGATCATGCTGTGGATTTGGGTGTCAAACCCGTAATTCAGATACACGACTGTCGCTTATATAGCTCAAATAAAAAACTTCTGCGGCGCCTTCCAGAGCGGCCGAACGTGCTTCAGTTCTTCATGGGTCACGTTAAATTCTTCCGTGATGACGAATGGCAGTCGTTGAGTAAATTAGTGGATTCGAACTGGAAAGAAATTGACCGTATTGCCACTGAGACCCCTCAAGAGTTTACAATTCAAATCCCTACAAAAGAACCAATCAAAATACCGCAAATTGACAACCCCGTAGTGGATGAGCAACTACGTGCGCGATATTTTGTTTTCACTTTCCGAGTGACCCAAGGGAGAGAAATTGGTGGTGGCGTCGATCCCAATCATGTCCTTGCTTTACTCAACTATCGATCAATCGCTACAGGTGAAGCGCGGCTTTTTACCCGGCGCGAACTTACGAAAGGGATTAAAACATTTTTCCAAGTTGGAAAGTTTTACGCAAGCTTAGTTTTAGATGCCAACTATCTATGCGCATCTATCGATGGTGAGTTAGTTACACTTCACATGATTGAAAGTTATCAGCATGGGAAATTCATTCAGGTAACTTTTACATTCAAAGAAAAATATAGCAGTCAGTATATTGAGATTGAAGACAAACGAGAGATAATTCGACTCAAAAAAATACACAAACAGTTTATGAAGAAAAAATAAAACTCAACTGCGATAGTCGCCATTGATATTGATATAGCCGTGCGTCAGGTCGCAGGTCCACACCGTGGCCTTGCCCTTGCCGATGCCGACATCCACGGAAATTTCGATCTCGCGCCCCTTCATGTGGGCGGCCACCGGCGTTTCGTCGTAGCCCGGCGCCACCGCGCCCTTCAGCGCCACGGTGACGCCGCCGATCGCGACCTTCAACTTGTCGCGGTCGGCGCGCTCGCCCGCCTTGCCCACGGCCATGACGATGCGGCCCCAATTGGCGTCGGCCCCGGCGATCGCGGTTTTGACCAGCGGCGAATTGGCGATCGACAGCGCGATGGTGCGCGCCGCCGCGGCGTTGGCGGCGCCGGTGATGGTTATAGAGACGAATTTCTCGGCACCCTCGCCGTCGCGCACGACTTGCAGCGCCAGGTCGCGCGCCAGGGCGTTCAGCGCCACGGCGAATTCCGCCAGCTTCTTGTCCGAGGGCGAGGTCACGCGCGGATGCTTGGCCTGGCCGGTGGCGCACAGCAGCAGCGTGTCGCTGGTGGAAGTATCGCCGTCCACCGTGGTGCAGTTGAAGGATTGGCCGGCGGCGTGGGTCAACAGCGCCTTCAGCACCTTGGGCGGTAACGCCGCGTCGGTGACGATAAAGGCCAGCATCGTCGCCATGTCGGGCGCGATCATGCCCGAGCCCTTGGCGATGCCGTTGAGCCTGACCGTGGCGGCACCAATGCGCGCGGTGCGCGTGGCGGTCTTGGCGAAGGTGTCGGTGGTCATGATCGCCGCGGCGGCCTTGTCCCAGGCCGTATCGGACAAGCCTTGCACCAGGCCGGGCATAGAGGCGGCGATTTTGCTCCAATCCAGCGGCACGCCGATCACGCCGGTGGAGGCGACGAACACTTCCCCGGGCTTGCAGCCGAGCGCCCGGGCGGCGGCATCGGCCGAGCGGCGCACCGCTTCCATCCCCGCCTTGCCGGTGAAGGCGTTGGCGTTGCCGGCATTGACCAGGATGGCGCGCGCCTTGCCGGCCTTAGCCGAGGCGCGGCACCAATCCACCGGCGCCGAGCACGCGAGCGAGCGCGTGAACACGCCCGCCGCCGTTGTGCCGGGCGCGAAGGCGATCAGCAGCAGGTCGTCGCGGCCCTGGTAGCGGATGCCGCTGTTGGATGTCGCGAGCCTGGCGCCGGCGAGCGGCGGCAGCACCTGAATGGCGGCTGGCGCCAGCGGCGAACGGGAAAGCGTCATGGCGGCGTTGTCTCGCGGCTGCGCGTCAATTCGGCTTCTTTTCCGGTTCGGCTGGCAGCGGCTTGCCGTCCGGGCCGAAGCGCTCGATCTTCGCGCTGGTGCGCAGCGTTTCGATGTACTGGCTGACGGATTGCTGCGACAACTGATTGAACAGGTCCTGGCGCGATTCTTCGAACGTCACCGGATTGGCGGAGCGCCGGTCCTCGACCTTGATGACGTGCCAGCCGAACTGGGTTTTCACCGGTGTGGCCGAGATTTCCCCGGTCTTCATGGCGAAGGCGGCCTCGGCGAATTCCTTCACCATCTCGTCCTTGCCGAAGAAGCCCAGGTCGCCGCCGTTCTGCGCCGCCGGGTCTTTCGATTTCTGCTTGGCCAGGCCGGCGAAATCGGCGCCGCTGCGCAATTGCACGATGATGCCCTTCGCGTCGGCTTCGTTGTCCACCAGGATGTGCCGGGCGCTGACTTCCTCCTTCGGCGGATTCTCCGACAGGTATTTCTTGTAGAGCGATTGCAGCGCGTCGTCGGTCACCGACTTGTGAACCACGTTCTCAAGCAGCACTTGCTGGATGGCGCGGTCGCGGAAACTGTCGACGCGCTTCTGCACCTCGGGCGCGGCGGCCAGGTTCTGGCGCTTGCCTTCGGCCAGCAGCAATTTGTTGCTGATCAGCTGGTTGAGCAGCACCGCCATCAGCCGCTCCACCGGGATCGAGCGGTATTGGTCCGGCAGATTTTCCGCCGCGTCCTGGATGTCGGACATGCGGATCGGGTCGCCGTTGACCGTCGCCAGCACCTGATCGGCGCCGGGCTTGGCGGCCGGGGCCGGCGCGGCCGCGGGCTTGGCCGGCTGGGCGGCGGGGCTGGTCTGCGCCTGGGCGGCCGGGAACACCGGGCCGAGCAGCCAAAGATGGGCGGCCAGACCCAAGCCCAAAGCCGCGGTTGCCGTACTGCGCATGGAGGCGCTCCCTATCCTGTTCCTTGGTGTCCCAAACTCAGCCGGGGCGGTCCCGCCCCAAAGCCGCCAGATGCATAGCATACCGCAGGGGCTAATCCATTCAAAAGACTGGTACTAGGGCGCGTTGACAGTCAGGGGCGCAACGCCTATTTACCAACAGGGCCGCAGGGCCCTTTCCCTCCCCGATTCCGAGGATTTTCGATGCTCGCGGCCTTTGCCAAGCGGCTCTTCGGCACCGCCAACGACCGATATATCAAGACCCTCGGCAAGGATGTCGCGGAGATCAACGCCCTGGAGCCGTCGCTCGAGGCCTTGAGCGACGAGGCGCTGGCCCAGCGCACGCCGGCCCTGCGCAAGCGCCTGGAAGACGGCGAGGGCCTGGACGACATCCTGCCCGACGCCTTCGCCACGGTGCGCGAGGCGGCCAAACGCGCGCTGGGGCAGCGGCATTTCGACGTGCAGCTGATGGGCGGCATCGTGCTCCATCGCGGCATGATCGCGGAGATGAAAACCGGCGAAGGCAAGACGCTGGTCGCCACGCTGCCAGTGTATCTGAACGCGCTGGAAGGCAAGGGCGTGCACGTGGTCACCGTGAACGACTACCTGGCCATGCGCGACTCGGAATGGATGGGACGCGTCTACAAGCGCCTGGGCTTGAGCGTGGGCTGCATCGTGCACGGCATCGACGACGAACAGCGCCGCGCCGCCTATGCCTGCGACGTCACCTACGGCACCAACAACGAACTGGGCTTCGACTATCTGCGCGACAACATGAAGTACCGGATGCAGGAGATGGCGCACCGGCCCTTCAACTACGCGATCGTCGACGAGGTGGACTCGATTTTGATCGACGAGGCGCGCACGCCGCTGATCATCTCGGGGCCCGCCGAGGACAGCTCGGACCTTTACCGCAAGATCAACCTTTTGATCCCCAAGCTCGATGCCGCCGACTTCGAGAAGGACGAGAAGCAGCGCACCGTAGCGCTGACCGAGGCGGGCGTGGGGAAGATCGAGGTCCTGGTGCAGGAAGCCGGGCTGATGAAGGGCGACAACCTGTACGACATCGAGAACGTGTCGCTGGTGCATCACGCCAACCAGGCGTTGCGCGCGCACAAGCTGTTCCAGCGCGACGTGGACTACATCGTCAAGGACGACAAGCTGGTGATCATCGACGAGTTCACCGGCCGCATGATGGAGGGACGGCGCTATTCCGAGGGCCTGCACCAGGCGCTGGAGGCCAAGGAACTGGTGACGATCCAGCATGAAAACCAGACCCTGGCGTCGATCACCTTCCAGAACTTCTTCCGCCTGTACCCCAAGCTGTCGGGCATGACCGGCACGGCCCTGACCGAGGCCGGCGAATTCGCCGACATCTACAAGCTGGAAGTGATCGAAATTCCCACCAACCTGGACTGCATACGCCAGGACAACGACGACGAGGTCTATCGCACCAAGCGCGAGAAATACGGCGCCATCATCATGCAGATCGAGGAATGCCATGCGCGCAAGCAGCCGGTGCTGGTGGGCACGGTCAGCATCGAGAAATCGGAAGAGCTGGCCGAGCTGTTGAAGAAGAAAAAGATCAAGCACCAGGTGCTGAACGCCCGCTTCCACGAGCAGGAGGCGCTGATCATCGCGCAGGCCGGACGGTCGGGCGGGGTGACCATCGCCACCAACATGGCGGGCCGCGGCACCGACATCCAGCTGGGCGGCAACGTGGAAATGCGCCTGAAGCTGGAGCTGCCGGCCGACGCCGACGAAACCACCCGGGCGGCGCGCGAGGCGCCGATCCGCGCCGAGGTGGCGAAGGAAAAGCAGGAAGTGCTCGCCGCCGGCGGCTTGTTCGTCCTGGGCACCGAGCGCCACGAAAGCCGGCGCATCGACAACCAGCTGCGCGGCCGGTCGGGCCGCCAGGGCGACCCGGGCGCATCCAAGTTCTTCGTGTCGCTGGAAGACGACCTGATGCGCATCTTCGGGTCCGAGCGCATGGACACCATGCTGCGGCGCCTGGGCCTGAAGGAAGGCGAGGCGATCGTCCACCCCTGGATCAACAAGGCGCTGGAGAAGGCGCAGCAGAAGGTCGAGGCGCGCAACTTCGAGATCCGCAAGCAGCTGTTGAAATTCGACGACGTGATGAACGACCAGCGCAAGGTGATCTACGAACAGCGCCGCGAGATCATGGACGCGCCCGACGTGCAGCAGACGATCGAGGACATGCGCCACGAAACCGTGGCCAACGTGGTGGCCAGGGCGATCCCCGAGAACGCCTATGCCGAGCAGTGGAACCTCGCGCAGTTGCACGAGGAATGCCTGCGCGTGATGAACCTGGACCTGCCGGTGAAGGACTGGGCCAAGGAAGAAGGCATCGCCGACGCCGAGATCCGCCAGCGCATCGCCGAGGCCGCCGACCGCAAGATGGCCGAAAAAGCCGCGAATTACGGCCCCGAGATCATGCGTATGGCGGAAAAAAGCCTGCTGCTGCAGATTTTGGACCAGCAATGGAAGGAACACCTGCTGCACCTGGACCATCTGCGCCAGGGCATCAATCTGCGCGCCTACGGCCAGCGCGACCCGCTGAACGAATACAAGCGCGAGGCCTTCGGCATGTTCGAGGACATGCTGGCGCGCCTGCGCGAAACCATCACCGGCGTGCTGATGCACGTCGAGCTGCGCGTCAACATGCCGGAAGAGCAGCTTCAGCCCCAGGGCCCGCGCAACGTGCAGGAGATGCACCCGCAGGCCCCGGCGCTGGCCGGGCTGGCGGGCGACGAGGCCGGCGAAGCGCAGCGCGCCAAGCCGGTGCAGACGCGTAAAACCGCCGGCGGCAACGGCGGGGCGATGCCGGGCGATCCCGCGAGTTGGGGCCGCGTGCCGCGCAACTCCCCCTGCCCCTGCGGCTCGGGCAAGAAATACAAGCACTGCCACGGCCGCGCCGCGAACGCCGCGGAATAGCCGGCGGCCCGAAGCAACCCACCCATGAATTTGCGCGACCTGCACGACGCCTTGCAGCAAGCGGTGCTTCTGGCCCTGCGGCGGTTTTGGGGCGATACGGCGATGCCGCGGCGCCTCGACATGCTGGTGGATGAGTATTGGCGCCGGAAGCGCGACGCGTCGAAGAACCCCCTCGTCAAATACGGCGAAAAATATTTCTCGCAGAACGACGAAGACGGCATCACGCTGGAGATCGTGCGGCGCATCGGCGTGCGGCAGGGCCGGTTCGCCGAGTTCGGCGTCGGCGACGGACTCGAGAACAACACCCTGATCCTGCTCGCCTCGGGCTGGAGCGGAATTTGGATCGGGGGCGAGGACCTGGCCGTCAAGATTCCCCCCGGTTCGGCCAAGCTCAAATTCACCAAGAGCTGGGTCACGGCCGAAAATTGCGCCGCCCTGTTGCGCGACGGACTTGCCGGAGCCGGCGGCCTCGACCTTTTGAGCGTCGACCTCGACGGCAACGACCTGTTCGTCCTAAGCGCGCTTATGAAATCGGGAATCCGCCCATCCGTCGTCGTCGCGGAATACAACGGAAAATTCCCGCCGCCGATCCGCTGGAGCATCGCCTACGATCCCCAGCACAAATGGAACCACGACGACTACCAGGGCGCCTCGCTGCAATCGCTGCGCGATACGATGGGCGAGCACGATTACATCCCGGTGGCGTGCAACGTGACGGGCGTCAACGTGTTTTTCGTCGACGCAAAATTCAAGGACAAATTCACCGACGTTCCGGAAAAACTGGAGGAACTGTTCGTTCCCGCCGATTACAGCTGGTTCTTCGGGCGCGGGCACCGCACGTCGCCCAAGACGGTCGAACGGATGCTTTAACGGCCCGGCGATATTATCGCGCGGCTTCCAGAGCCGCCCGGCCGCCGGTCAGTTCAGCCCGTTGCGTCCCATCTGCAGGAACCGTTCACGCCGGCGCTGGCGCAGCATGCCGCGATCCGTCGCCAGCAACTCGCGCAAGGCCATATCGAGCGCCTGGCCGACCGTGTCGATCGCCTCGTCCCTAGCGCGATGCGCGCCGCCCAGGGGCTCGTTCACCACCCGGTCGATCACGCCCAGGCGTTGCAGGTCTTGCGCCGTCAGCTTCAACGCCTCGGCCGCTTCCTTCGCCTGCTCGGCGCTGCGCCACAGAATCGAGGCGCAGCCCTCGGGCGAGATCACCGAATAGATCGCGTGCTCGAGCATCAGCACGCGGTCGCCCGCGGCCAGGGCGATGGCGCCGCCCGAGCCGCCCTCGCCGATCACCACGCTGACAACCGGCACGCGCGCGTCCAGGCACGCTTCGATCGACCTGGCGATCGCCTCGGCCTGACCCCGTGCTTCGGCATCCACGCCCGGGTACGCCCCGGGCGTGTCGACCAACGTCACGATCGGCAGCTTGAAGCGTTCGGCCAGGCCCATCAGGCGCCGCGCCTTGCGATAGCCCTCGGGCCGCGCCATGCCGAAATTGTGGCGCACGCGATCCTCGGTATTGCCGCCTTTTTCGTGGCCGATCACGACCACGCCGCGGCCGCGGAACCGGCCGAGGCCGCCGACGATCGCCTTGTCCTCGCCGAAGGCGCGGTCGCCCGATAGCGGCGTGAATTCCTCGATCAATCCGCCGATGTAATCGGCGGCATGCGGCCGGTCGGGATGCCGCGCCACCTGCACCTTCTGCCAGGCCGTCAGCTTGGCGTAGGTCTGGCGCAATTGCCGGTCGACCTTGGCTTGCAGCTTCGCCACCTCGTCGGCGATCGACATGTCGCCGGTGCGCGCGAGGTGGCGCAACTCCTCGATCTTGCCTTCGAGTTCGGCGATCGGCTTCTCGAAGTCGAGGAAATGGCGGGCGGGCCGCCGGTTGTGGTCCCGGTTTTCCGCGTCAGCCGGCATTTGCGGTTCCCAAGGGGGCGCCGATCAATTCCGCTTTGCGCACCACAGCCTCGGCCTGGCGGATCGAGGCGGCGTCGATCATCTTGCCGTCCAGCGCCACGGCGCCCTGGCCTTCCTTCTGCGCCTTGGCCATCGCGCCGATGATGCGCTTGGCGCGGGTGAGTTCTTCCGGCGCGGGGCTGAACACGGCATTGGCCATGTCGATCTGGCTGGGATGGATCGCCCATTTGCCGTCGCAGCCCAGGGCCGCCGCGCGTTTTGCCGCGGCGATATAGCCGTCCCCGTCCTGGAAATCGCCGAACGGCCCATCCAGCGGCCTGAGGCCATGCGCGCGCGCCGCGACCACCAGGCGCGCCAGGCCGTAATGCCAGGGATCGGCCCAATGCGTTTCGCGCCCGCCGTCCTTGTCTTTGTGCGTCAGCACCGCGTAATCGGGATTGGCGCCGCCCATGCCCGTGGTGCGCGCGCGCACCGAACCGGCGAAATCGGCCACGCCGAAATGCAGCGTCTCGTTGCGCTTGCTGGCGGCCGCGATCGCCTCGACGTTGGTCATGCCCAGCGCGCTTTCGATGATCAGCTCCAGGCCGATGCGCCGCGTCCAGCCCTTGGCCTGCTCGATCTGCGTCACCAGCATGTCGAGGGCGTAGACATCGGCGGCCACGCCGACTTTCGGGATCATCAAGAGGTCCAGGCGCTTGCCGCCGCCCTCCACCACCTCGACAACGTCGCGGTACATGAAGGGCGTATCGAGGCCGTTGACGCGCACCGAGACGGTCTTCTTGCCCCAATCGATATCGTTCAGCGCCGCGACGGCGTTCTTGCGCGCCTTGTCCTTTTCGTCGGGCGCCACCGAATCTTCCAGGTCGATGAACACGACATCCGCCGCCGATTTGGCCGCCTTGGCGAAGAATTCCGGCCGGCTGCCCGGCACGGCCAGCTCGCTGCGGTTCAAGCGCGCACGCGCCTGCTCGACGACGGTAAAGCTCATCAGGCCACTCGGACGCGGGTTTGTTGGCGGATAGAAGCGTGACACTAGCCCGTGGGGCGGTGAAGTCAACCCGGCCGCGGCGGTGCGTTATCGAAGCCCGATCAACGGGTTAGCGCCCCTGGCGCGGCCGCTTCGCCAGGGGATGGTGGTCGCTCACGGTGCGCACCAGCCGGTCCTTCACCACATGCGTGTAGATCTGCGTGGTGGCGATGTCGGCATGGCCGAGCATTTTCTGCACGCTGCGTAAATCCGCGCCGTGATCGAGCAGATGCGTGGCGAAGGCGTGGCGCAGCACATGCGGGCTGACGCTGCCCGGATCGATGCCCGCTTCGACCGCCAAATCCTTCAGCAACTGCCCCAGGCGATGGCGCGTCAGATGCCCCGACCCGCCACTGGACGGAAACAAATGCGGCGAGTCCGCTGGCCGAGCGCCCTTTTTCTTAGCCCGGGGCAGGAAGTGGGATCGCGCGTCGCGATACGCGGCCAGCGCTTTCAGCGCCGGCGCGCCCAGCGGCACCAGCCGTTCCTTGCCGCCCTTGCCGCGCACGATGATGGCGCGGATATCGCGCGTCACGGCGGCCAACGGCAGCGTCACCAGCTCGCTGACGCGCATGCCCGTGGCGTAGAGCAATTCCAGCAGCGCCGACAGGCGCAGGCCGTCGGGGCCTTTGCGCCGGGCGGCGGCGGCGATCAACCTGCCGACCTGCTTTTCATCCAGCGGCTTGGGCAGCGGGCGGCCCAGGCGCGGCGAATCCATTGCTGCCGTGGGATCGTCCACCCGGCGATCCTCGCCCAACTGGAAGCGATAGAACTGACGCAGCGCCGACAGGCGCCGCGCCGCGGTCCTGGGCGTCCAGCCCTTTCCCGCCAGGGTTTTCATGTAGCCGCGCAGATCGGCGGTGGACGCGTTGGCGAGGGTCGTGTGTTTGCGCTTCAGGAACGCTTCGGCGTCGGCCAGGTCGCGGCGATAGGCCGACAGCGTGTTGTCGGCCGCGCCGCGCTCTGCCGCCATCATTTCAAGGAACGATTCGGCTGCGTTGGGCAGCGCCGGCGGGACCGCGGGACGCCGCCCCCTCATCTATCCGCGCGGCCGGTTGTCTGTGGACAGGATGGCGAACAGCACATGATCGGCCCAGACCCCGTCGATGCGCAGATAATCGCGCGCCAGGCCTTCCTCGTGGAAACCGCATTTCGCCAAGAGGCCGCGGCTGGCGACGTTGCCGGGCAGGCAGGCGGCCTCGACCCGGTGCAGGCCCAGGCGGTCGAAGGCGAAATCCAGCGCGCAATGCACCGCCTCGGTCATCAGCCCCTGGCGCGCATAGGGCGCGCCCAGCCAATAGCCCAGCACGCAGCTATCCGCCACGCCGCGGCGCACCGTGCCCATCGTCAACCCGCCGAGTAGCGCGGTGTCGGACTTGCGCACCAGAAAAAAGCCGTAGCCGGTTTCCGCGCGCCATTCCTGTTGCGCGCGGCGGATGCGCCGGCGAAAGGTCTCGCGCGCCAGCGCGTTGCCGGGCCAGGTCGGCTCCCAGGGCGTCAGGAACGCGCGGCTCTGCTCGCGCAGATCGGCCCATTGCCGGAAATCGCCTTGGCGCGGCCGGCGCAGGTAAAGCCGCTTGCCCGCGACCACGGCCGAGGACGGCGCATCGCCGAAAGCGCGCGCCCAGAGCGAGCCGAAGACCAGCGACCCGGCCACGTATCCTCCGTCAGTTCAGCCGCGCGCCGAACCGGGCGCGGGTTTCCAGCTTACCCAGCGGCCCGACCGCGGCCAATGTCGGCTTGGACGCGATCACGCGGCGCAGGATGCGCGACACGGCTGACGCGTCCACCGCCTCGATCTTGGCGACGATCTCGTCCACTGGGATCGGGCGGCCGAACACCAGCAATTGCTGCGCCAGCTGCTCGCAGCGCGACGAGGTGCTTTCCAGGGACATCAGCGTGCCGGCCTTGAGCTGCGCGCGGGCGCGGGCGACCTCGGCCTCCAAGGCCGCGCCGGCCAGCTTGTTGAGCTCGTCCGCCACCACCGGCATCAATTCGCGCACCTTGTCGGCGCCGGTGCCGGCATAGATGCCGAACAGCCCGCCGTCGCGCATCGACGACGCGAAGGAATAGACGCTGTAGACCAGGCCGCGCTTCTCGCGCACCTCCTGGAACAGGCGCGAGGACATGCCGCCGCCCAGGACCGTGGACATGACCTGTATCGGATAGAAATCGGCATCGTGGTGGCCGACGCCCTCGAACCCCAGGACCAGGTGCACCTGGTCGAGCTTGCGCTTCTCGCGCTTTTCGCCGCCCTTGTAGCGCGCCGCCGGGCGCTTGTGCACGGCGGCTTGCGGCAGGGAATCGAATTTCTCGACCGCGAGCTGCACCAGGCGGTCGTGGTCGACATTGCCGGCGGCGGACAGCAACAGCCTGCCCGGCGCGTAATGCCTGCCGAGAAACCCGCGTACCAAGTCGCGCTTCATCCCACGCACGACCGAGGCCTGGCCCAGCACCGGCCTGCCCACGCCCTGGCCCGGAAACGCGGCCGATTGGAAATGGTCGAACACGATGTCGTCGGGCGTATCGCGCGCCTGGCCGATTTCCTGCAGGATCACCGTGCGCTCGCGCTTGAGTTCTTCGCCGTCGAACAGCGAGTGCTGCAAAATGTCGGCGATCATGTCCACGGCCAGCGCCACGTCGCCCTTCAGCACCCGGGCGTAATAGGCTGTTTGTTCGCGCGCGGTATAGGCGTTCATGTGGCCGCCCACCGCCTCGATCTCCTCGGCGATGGCCTTGGCCGAGCGGCGGCGCGTGCCCTTGAACAGCATGTGCTCCAGCAGATGCGCCACGCCGTTGACCCGGGGATGCTCGTCGCGCGTGCCGACGTCGCACCACACGCCCACCGTGGCGGATTCCACCGTGTCGATGCGGTCGGTGGCGACGCGCATGCCGTTGTTGAGGGTGGTGACGCGGACGGTCATTCCGGTTCCTAGTTTCCGCCGCGCGCCCGGGCGCGGGCCTGGATGAATTCGCGCAAGGCGCCGAGATCGTTGGGCAGGCGCATGCAGCGCTCTTCGCGCTGGTAAAGATCGCCGAGGCGCTCGGGCAAGGCCGGGCGCTTGCCGATGGCTTTTTCCACCGCGTCGGGGAACTTGGCGGGATGCGCCGTGCCCAGCGCCACCACCGGCAGGCCGCGCCGGGGCTTCACCGCGCGCGCCGCCGCCACGCCGATGGCGGTGTGCGGGTCGAGGATCTCGCCCGAGCTCTCGTATTCCCGCTTCATCGCCTGGAGGGTTTCCGCGTCGTCGAACCGCCGCGCGGTGAACAGCGCCCGGGCGGTATCGATGCGCGCCTTGCCGACATCCAGCCTGCCCTCGGCGCGGAACGACTTCATCGCCCCGGCCAGCGCCTTGCCGTCGCGGTCGTAAAGGTCGAACAACAGGCGCTCGGCGTTGCTGGACACTTGGATGTCCATGCTGGGGCTGAGCGACGGCTCGACCGTGCCGATGCGCATTTCGCCGGTATCGAAGAAGCGCGTGAGGATGTCGTTGCGGTTGGAGGCGCAGATCAACAGCTCGATCGGCAGGCCCATCGCGCGGGCGGCATAGGCCGCGTAGATATTGCCGAAATTGCCCGTGGGCACCGAGAACGCCACTTTGCGGTCGGGCGCGCCGAGCGCCAGCGCGGCGTGGACGTAATAGACGATCTGTACGGCGACGCGCGCCCAGTTGATCGAGTTGACCGCCGACAGGCCGACTTGGTCGCGGAACGCCAGATCGTTGAACAAGCCCTTCACCAAGTCCTGGCAATCGTCGAAGCTGCCGTCGATGGCGATATTGTGCACGTTGCCCGACAGCACCGTGGTCATCTGCCGGCGCTGCACCTCCGACACGCGGCCGGTGGGGTGCAGCATGAAGACATCGACCCGCGCGCGGTCGCGGCAGGCCTCGATCGCGGCCGAGCCGGTATCGCCCGAGGTGGCGCCGAGGATGGTGACGCGCGTGTCGCGCTTGGCCAGCACATGGTCGAACAAGCGGCCGACCACCTGGAGCGGGTAATCCTTGAACGCCAAGGTAGGCCCGTGGAACAGCTCCATCAGCCACAGGCCTTCGTCGAGCTGCTTCAAGGGCGCCACGGCGCGGTGGCCGAACCCGGCATAGGCTTCATCGGCCATGCGCGCGAAATCGTCCGCGGCCACGCGCCCGCCCAAGAATGGCGCGACGACCTTGGCGGCCAACTGGGCATAGGGCAGGCCCTGCATCGCCCGCCACTCGTCGGCCCCGAAACGCGGCCAGGACTCGGGCACGTAGAGGCCGCCGTCGCGGGCCAGGCCGGCCAGCAACACGTCGTCGAATTCGAGTAGAGGCGCCTCGCCCCTTGTGCTGATATAGCGCAACGGTGTGTCCTTTCGCGGGGCCTTGTTTACGGCGCAACCCGCCCCTTCGCAACTGCCCCTGGCCGCATGCCCGGGCCGCGCGCTAGGCTGGCTGGCTGTTAAGGGGAATATCCGATGACCGCAGCCCAAACCCTTTCCGCCGGCGCCAACCGGCGCAGCGGCGGCCGCGTGCTGGTGGACCAGTTGCGGGTCCACGGCGCCGACATGGCGTTCTGCGTGCCGGGCGAGAGTTTCCTCGACGCGCTCGACGCCATGCACGACGCCGGCGGGTGGCTGAAGCTGGTGACCTGCCGGCACGAGGCCACGGCCAGCCACATGGCCGAGGCGCACGGCAAGCTGACGGGGCGGCCCGGCATCTGCTTCGTCACGCGCGGCCCGGGTGCTGCGCACGCCATGATCGGCGTGCACACCGCGTTCCAGGATTCCACGCCGATGATCCTGTTCGTGGGGCAGATCGAGCGCGCCACGCGCGACCGCGAGGCGTTCCAGGAAATCGACATCAAGGCGATGTTCGGCCACACCGCGAAATGGGCGGCGGACATCGACGACGCATCGCGCATCCCCGAACTGATCAGCCGCGCGTTCCATGTCGCCACGTCGGGCCGGCCCGGGCCGGTGGTGCTGGGACTGCCCGAGGACATGCTGGTGGACCGCACCGAAGCCGCCGACGCGGAACGCTATAAGGTCGTGCGCCCCGCCGCCGTCCCGGCTGAGATGGCTGGCTTGCGGGAAATTCTATCGAGCGCGAAACGCCCGATCGTGATGCTGGGCGGCGGCGGCTGGAGCGATAGGGCCGTCGCCGGCATGCGCCGGTTCGTCGAGGCCAACAACCTGCCGGTCGTGGCTTCGTTCCGTTGCGTCGATCTTCTGGACAATGCGCACCCGAACTATGCCGGCGAAACCACCGTCGGCGGCGCGCCGCCCGAGCTGCCCAAGCGCATCCGCGAGGAGTGCGACGTGCTGCTGGTCGTGGGCGCCAGGCTGGGCGAATTCTCGACCCACGGCTACACGCTGGTCGTGCCGCCCAAGCCGCGCCAGCGCCTGATCCATGTCTTCGCCGATCCCGACGAGCTGGGCCGCGTCTATCAGGGCGAACTCATGATCGCCTCGGGCATGGAGGAATTCGCGGTGGCCGCCGCCGCCCTGCCCGCCATCGAGCGGCGGCCCTGGGACGACTGGACGCGCGCGGCGCGCGGCGACTACGAGCGCAACCAGACGCCCGGCCCCTGCCCCGGCGCGTTCGATTTGGGCCAGGCGATCAAGCAATTCACCGCGGCCCTGCCCGCCGATGCCGTGGTCACGATCGATTCCGGCAATTTCGGCGGCTGGGTGCAGCGCTTCCATCGCGTGCGGCGCTTCCGCGGCTTCATCGGCCCGGCCAACGGCACGATGGGCTATGGCATTCCCGCGGCCCTGGCGGCGAAGCTGGCCGAGCCAAAGCGGCCGGTTGTGGCCTGGGTTGGCGACGGCGGCTTCATGATGAGCGCGCACGAGCTGGCGACCGCCGTGCAGTACCGCGCCAACATCGTGGTGCTTGTCGTGAGCAACGGCATCTACGGCACGATCCGCATGCACCAGGCCCGTGCCTATCCCGGGCGCTATCCGGGAACCGAGCTCAGCAATCCCGATTTCGCCGCGTTCGCGCGCAGCTTCGGCGCGCATGGCGAGACGGTGGAGCGCACAGCGGACTTCATGCCGGCGCTGGAGCGCGCGCTGAACGCCGGCAAGCCCGCCGTCGTGGAGTTGAAGCTGGACCCGGAGGCGATCTCGTCGCGCGTGACCCTCAAGCAACTGGCCGAGGCGACGCGGACCGGCACGCCGATCCTGGCGCGCTGATCCGCCCGGATTCTCCCTCGCCCTTCGCCGGCATCAGGGCTATTTGCCTTGCGCCAGCTTGACCAGCTCGTCCGCGGCGCGGCGGAACGGCGTATCCCAATCGTTGGTCGCGGGCTGGCGGAAGAAGCGCATGGAGGGATACCAGGCGGTCGTGTCGGTTTCGTTCTCGAGCCACAGCCAGTGCGCGTGATAAGGCAATAGCACCCAGACAGGCCGGCCGAGTGCGCCGCACAGATGCGCCACCGAGCTGTCGGTCATCAGCACCAGGTCGAGCTGCTCGATGATCGCCGCCGTGTCGGCGAAATCCTCGATTAGCGGAGCCAGATCCACAATCGGCGCATCGGCGCCCAGCGCCTTCATCTCCACCTCGGGCGGGCCCTTCTGCAGGCTGAAGAGACAGATATCGGACAGGGCGAAATGCTTGAGGAAGCGCGCCAGGGAGGTGGCGCGGTGCATGTTGTCCTTGAAGGTCACGCTGCCCGACCAGACGATGCCTACCTTCAGGCGCCCGCCCGCCAGCGCCAAAGCGCGGGCGAATTTTTCGGCCCCGCCCACGGGCGCTTTCAGGAACGGCACTGAGCCTGGAATCGTTTCAGTGGTCGTGTTGAAGCGCCCGGGCAGGCTGTTCAACGGGCAATGCATATCGTAGGCCGGCAGGGCCTTGCCGCGCGGCACGATCTCATCCACCCCTGCCACATCCGCGAACAGCCGCGCGAGCTGCGGCTTGCAGTCCAGCGCCACGCGCCCGGCGCCATAGGCCGATTTAAGCGCCGGGACATAGCGCACGCATTGGATGGCGTCGCCGAAACCCTGTTCGCTGTGCAGCAGGATGGTCTTGCCGTCGAGCTGCTCCCCGTTCCATAGCGGCTTGGCGAGCTTGGGCATGGCCATCTCGGACAATTGCCAGCGCGCCTCGTAGAGCGGCCAGCCCTTGTCGAAATCGCCGACATGCAGGCGCACCAGCGCCAGGTCCCATTTCGCCGAGGTCCAATCCGGGCGGATTTTCAGCGCGTCCTCGAACGCGCGGATGGCCTCGCGGTACTGCCCAGCCTGGCGGTAGGTGATGCCCAAATTGTGGTGATTGCTGGCCTTGCCGGGATCGAGCGCCACGGCCTTCTGGTGCAGCTTGCTCGCCTCTTCCAGGCGGTCGCAGTCCTTTTCGGCGTTGCCCATGTTGCCGATGGTGCTGGCGGCTTCGGCGGTTCCCATGCCCAGCGCCTCGCGGTAGCAGGCGATCGCGGCCTCCGGGTATTCGTCGACGCGCAGGATGACGCCCAGATTGCCCCAGGCCGCGGCCAGGCGCGGGTTGTAGACCAGCGCCTGGCGCCAGGCGCGCGCGGCGCCGGTGGCATCGCCCTTGGCGTGCAGCTCGTTGCCCTGGCTCATTAGCGCCTGCGACTGGCGCAGCAGATTGGGCGCGATCGGCCGGGGCTTCGGCTTGGGCCGGGCGTGCAACTGGCCAGCCAGCCATTCCGCGGCGGCGCGAAACGGCGTCTGCCAATCCCGCGCGGCGGGCTGGCGGCCGACGGTGAGCGATTTAAGCTGGTCCGGCAAAGCGCCCTGCGGCCAGTTGCCGACGAGGCCCGCGGGCAGCAGCACGAACCCCGGCTTCGCCATATGTCCGGCAATTTCAATCGCGCGCGAATCGACGGCGATCACCGCGTCGAGCCGGGCGATCGCGGCGGCGAGCACCGTGTCGTCGATGGCCGACGGATCGATGCCGGCGAAGGGATCGAGCACGATGCCGGTCTGCACCAAGCGCCTGACCTGCGCATCGGCCGGCCCCTGGCGCAACACCACCAGCCGCACCCCGTGCTGCGCGAGAAAGCGCAGACAGAGATCGAGCGAGACCGAGAAGCGCCCCGCGCCCGGCGTGCCCGGTGGATCGTCGAGCAGCGGATCGCGCGGGCAAGAGGATTCCCAGCACACGCCCACCTTCATGGCGTCGCCCGCGGCCGCCAGCGCCATGGCGATCGCATCGGCCACCGGCTTGGGCAGGTCGCGTTTTTCTGGCGCCGGTGGAACGGCGGCGGCACGCGCGGCTGCGACCTCGGCACGGATCGCTAGGGCGCGTTTCTCGCTGGGATGCAGGTCGAGCGCCTGGGCGGCGGCTTGTTCCGCGTCCTCGCCGCGCCCGAGGCGCAGCAGCACCAGCGCGCGGTTGGCATGGAACCCGGCGGCCTGGTGCGCGGCCACCGCCTGATCGGCGAAGGTGAGCGCCAGCTCGGGCTGCTCCAGCGCCAGCCAGGCCCGCGCCATTCCGTCCAGCGCGGCGCCCCGCGCGGGCGCCGACGCGGCCAGCACGGCGGGGCGGAACGCGGCCAGCGCGGCCTCGGCATGGCCGGCGGCCAACAGGCGTTCGCCGCGCGCGATGCATTCGGCCGGGTCGGCGGCGTTAACGGCTGTTTGGGACGACTGTTGCGCCATGCGCGCGGCAAGCTAAAGCCGCATGGAGCGTCTGTCCATCGCGCGCCTGTCCATCGCGCGCCGGGGTTGCTACAGTCCACGCCCTTTCCAACCCGCCGGGAGACCGACGCCCATGACCGCCGCCCCCACCCCGCAAGACCTTGCCGCGCTGGCCAAGCTGGATACGCCCAGCATCTGCAACGCGCTGGAGATGATCGACGCGAAATACCGCACGCAGTCCTGGACGCAGGAGCCGCTGATCTGCGCGTTCCCCCAGTTGCCGTCGATGGTGGGCTATGCGGTCACGGCGACGTTGCGCTCGACCCAGCCGGGAGCGCCGGGGCGCGAGCGGCGCCTGGCCTATTTCGACTATCTGTCCAAGGTGCCGGGCCCGCGCGTGGTGCTGATCCAGGATTTGGACGGCGCAAGGGCCGGGTTCGGCGCGTTCTGGGGCGAGGTCAACAGCACGGTCCACAAGGGCCTGGGGTGCCTGGGCGTCGTAACCAACGGCGGGGTGCGCGACCTGCACGCCGTGGCGCCGGGCTTCCAGTTCATTGCCGCGCGCATCACGCCCAGCCACGCCTATGCCGACATCCTGGATTTCGGCGGCGAGGTCAACGTATCGGGCATGGTGGCGCGGTCGGGCGATTTGATCCACGCCGACCAGCACGGCGCGGTCAACGTGCCCAAGGACAAGATCCCGGAGGTGCTGAAGGCCGTGGCGCTGATCGCCAAGCGCGAGGCCAAGATCATGGAAGTGGCGCGGCAGCCCGGCTTCGGCGTCGACGCGCTGCGCAAGGTGTTCGCGGAGGTCGAGCAGTACCACTGAGGCCGGGGCGCTTGGGCCCGGGGCCTGTGGCCGTGCGTTACCGCGCGACGCGCAGCTTGCTCAACTGCTGGGCGATCTGGTTGAAGATGCCGGAGAGCTGCGAGGCCGAGGGCGAGTTGAAATAATACTCGGGCTTCGTGGCGCAGTTTTTGTACAGCAGATCGGTGGCCTCGTCGTTCGTCTGCAGCAGGATGGTGTAGATAATGATCTGCTTGGCCTTAATCGCCGTGCACAGCGACGTGATGCGGTTGTTGAGCTCGGTGGTGAACTCGTCTTTGGTATCGATGCCGCTGCCGAACTGGCGGTCGCTCATGCGGCCATAGGCCGTGTAGTCGGAATCGATCGGGCATTTGTAGGTCTGATACTCATCGATTTCGCCGTTGCAGCCCGGCATGTCGCGATTCGAGGTGCCGTTGAGCACGGTATTCACGCCGTCGGTCAGCAGCACGACCACCTTGCTCATCTTGTCGGTGTTGTAATCGAGCGGCAAGGTCGCGGGCGTGGGCGATCCCCACAGGTTGCGGTAGTTCGGGCTCAACGCCCGCCAGCCCCAGGCCAGGCCCGTGGGCACGGCCGTGCCGCCGCCCCACCAGGGCTGCATCGCGGAGATGCCGGCGGTGACCACAGATTTGTTGGGTTGCAGCGGCGTGATCGCGCTGGCGCAGCCCTTGTTCGGGCCTTTGGTGCTGCTGTGCTGGGACTGCGACTCGTTGATGTCGCCGCTGGCCCACTCGTTGTCGCCCACAACATAGGACGAGGTCGAGCTGCCGGTCCGCATCACTTCCTTGAATTTGCTGCTGTTCTTGTCGGTGTCGAACCACCGCACGTTCTTGGTCGAGGGCCAGAACGCCTTGGGGAAACCGACGGTCGTGGGCGTGGCGTCGGCCGAGCCGGTTTCGTACGGATCGTCGCGCATCTCGACGCAGCCCTTCCACGAGCCGTTCGACGTGGTGTAGCTGCTGGTGGACGGAAATGCCACGGGCGCGCGCTGCACCCTGAGCGTACCGGAGGCCGACGAACCGCCGCTGGTGCCGAGGATCACGTACCAGAACTTGGTCGTGTTGTTGCCCGAGGTGATGCTGCAGCCGGTCGTGGAATTGCCGGCGCCGGTGCGGATCTGGAACCGGCCATTATAGACCGAATTGGACGCACCCGAGACGTCGACTATCGTTCCGTCCTTGAAGTTGTGCATCACGGAAGTGGTGCCGCAGACCAGCGACGTGTCGGGGTTGGCGCTGGTATAGCTTGTGCGCGTCAGCGACGTGATCGTAAGCGACGGATTGCTGGTCGCGACGGTCCAGGCCGACCTAGCCGTGCCGATATTGACCATCGCGACGAACGGCACCAGGCCGACATAGAGGTTCGGCACCGTGTCGTTGCTGCCGTACAGCGTATCGATCAGGTCCTGCGCCGCGCTTTTCATCGCGGTCATTTTGCCGTCGTCGTTCATCGACCCGGTATTGTCCATCACCAGCATGACCTCGAGGCCCGAATTGGCGCGCGTGACGGTGGTGCTGGCGGAGACGGTCATCGTGTCCTGGCCCACCACCTTCATGAAGGTGGTAGCGAGCGTGGCCGAAGCCGTGACGGTGATGGTTTGGCCGCTCGCATCGGGCGTGATGTTGGCGCCGGCGGCGGTGGGGCCGGCGACCGTGGCGCCCATGAAGCCTTGCGGGAAGTTGGCGTCGAAGTACATGGCGATATCGGCATTGCGGGTGCTTTCGTACATCACCCGGCCGCCGGCCAGCGCCGCGGCGTCGAGCGCCTGGCTGAGCCGTGCGCGCAACAGGTAGGCACGGCCGCTGTCCACGCCGATGCCGATGCCGGCGATCAGCGGCAACATGCCGATGGCGGCGATTGTGGCGATCGAGCCGCGCTTGTCGCGGCCGAACCGCTGGGCGGTGCGGACGGTCCAGCCGGCAAGACGGCGGACGATGGACGGGTTGCTGCTTCCTGCGGTCGGCATAACGGCTACATGCTCCCTGGCCCGTACTAACCCGGGCAGACTGCGGCAGAGTGCCGAAAAAAGGTTTACCAGTGGTTAAATTTCGCTCAAATCCGCTGGAACGCCGCGGGGATGGTTAACTGGCAATCGCCGCCGGTGTTAACGGCCCGTTCACCTACTCCGGGGTAGAAATGCGGACCTTCGCAGGAAGCGAAGTTGGAGAGCACAGGACGTGCGTAAGCTTCTAGACCTTTTCCGGCGCCGGCAGGAAGGCGCGACGGCGGTGGAATTCGCGCTCGTCGCCCCGGCCTTTTTCGTCGTCCTATGGGGCGCCGTGGAAATCGGCATGCTGGGCCTGGCGTCGACGCTGCTGGAAGGTGCTGTGCGCGAGGCCGCGCGCGTGGGCATTACCGGCTATTCGCCGGACGGCACGGCCCGCGTCGACCACATCAAGAACACGGTCAAGAAGTACACGGTCAACCTCCTCGACATCACCAAGCTGACCATCGACACCAAGTCGTATACGGGGTTCGACACTATCGGCAAAGCCGAGGATTTCACCGACAAGTCCCCCTTCAACGGCAAGTGGGACGCCGGCGAGACCTATACCGACACCAACGGCAACGGCCAATGGGATTCGGACCAGGGCAAATCCGGCCTGGGCGATCCCGGCAGCGTGGTCCTCTACACCCTCAGCTACGACTGGAACTGGTTCGCCGGCTACGCCAAGGACATCTTCGGCGTGCCGGGCGTGACGCTGAAGGCCGCCGTGGCCGTGCGCAACGAGCCGTACTGAGGGCATGGCGATGCGGCGCTGGCTTTCAAATCTGATCCGCTTCAAGCGCGAGGATCGCGGCGCCATGGTGGCCGAGTTCGCGCTGATGCTGCCCGTGATGATGATCCTGGTGATGTGCGGCGGCGAAATGGGCCGCTTCATGCTGCTAAACCAGAAGATGGACCGCGCCGCCACCACGATGGCCGACCTGGTGTCGCAAGAAGAGACCATGACCACCGCGAAGATGACCACGCTGTTCAGCGTCGTGACGCCCACGATGACGCCGTTCGCGCTGGGCGCCAAGTCGACGATGATCGTGTCGGCGATCACGCTGGTCGGCAGCACGCCCACGGTCAAATGGCAGCGCACCGGCGGCGGCACGTTCAGCCAGGCCAGCAAGATCGGCGCCCAGGGCGGCACCGCCACGCTGCCCACCGGGATGACGGTAGCGGCCGGCCAGACCATCATCGTGGCCGAGATGTTCTACGATTTCACCACCCTGTTCGTGCCGAACACCTATACCATCGGCGTGATCGACAACCAGACGCTGTACCATCGCGCCCTGTTCCGCCCGCGCATCGGCGCCCTGGACACCATCAGCTGACCCCTGCCCCCGGCTGGGCCCGTGCTATGCTCGGGCCGCCGTGGTTTTACCTATCAAAGCCTCGCTTCCAGCGTTCGCCGGGCCGGTCTTGGCGGCGATGCTTTTCGCGCCCGCGGCGGCACAGACGCTGTTTGAGCGCAACGCTGCTTACGACCAATGCTACCGTGAGGCCGCGCGGAAGTTCGGTCCCCCACCCCGCATCGACCCCCGCCCGGGCGAGGACATGGTGCTGCTGGCGCGGCGGCGCCAGGACTACGACGATCGCTATGGCCGCTTCTTGAATACCTGCCTGTACGACGCCGAGCAGCGCCTGCGCAGCAAGCCCGCGCGCTGAAACCGCCGGGCCGGAGCCGATTCCCCCCGCCGGTCCGATTTCGCTTCTCCAACCCCGCCCGGAACCGCTAACTTGGCGCCCGCCTAAAGGGGGGCCTAAGAAACACCGATGGATACGTTGTACGACCCGCAATTCTGGAACGGGCTCTGGCAGATCATCGTCGTCAACATCCTGCTGTCGGGCGACAACGCGGTGGTCATCGCACTCGCCTGCCGCAACCTGCCCGACCGCTATCGCAACCCGGCGATCTTCGCCGGCAGCGCCGGCGCGGTGGTCATCCGCATCGTTTTCTGCCTGATCATCGCATGGCTGCTGGCGATACCGGCGATCAAGCTGATCGGCGGCCTTTTGCTGCTGTGGATCGGCGTCAAGCTGATGGTGCCGGAGCACGAAGACGGCGGCGGCGGCGTGAAGGGCGCCGGCAATCTGTGGGGCGCCATCCAGACCATCGTCATCGCCGACGTGGTGATGAGCCTGGACAACGTCATCGGCATCGTGGCGGCGGCCAAGGGCGACATGGTGCTGATCGTCATCGGCATCGTGATGTCGGTGCCGCTGATCGTGTTCGGCAGCCAATTGCTGCTGAAGGTTCTGAACCGTTTCCCGATTCTGGTCATCGCTGGCGCCGGGTTGCTGGGCTGGCTGGGCGGCGAGATAATCGCCGGCGACGTTCTGGTGCATCATTGGATCGAGGACAATACCGGGCAGTGGGGCGAGCGGATCGCCGCCGCCGTGGGTGCCGCCATCGTGGTCGGCCTCGGCCTTTATATGAAGCGCCGGGCCGAGGCCAAGGTAGTGGTGGAAATCCAGGAACCGATACGCGAGGAGGCTGGGATGGCCGCAGAGCCGATTTGCACCTTGGTTCCCTATGACGGATCGCCGAACGCCGAACGCGCGCTGAACTTCGCGCTACGGCTGGCCAAGGCCGTCCCCGGGTCGCGGCTGGAAATCGCCAACGTGCAAATTCCGGTTGGCGGCGCGGTGTCGATGTTCATCAACGAAGCCGACATCAAGGACTACCACCGCGACGAGGGCATGAAAACCCTGGCCCCGGCCATCGCCGCCGCCAAGAAAGCCGGCGTGCCGTTCGGCCACCGTATCGGCGTTGGCCAGCCCGGCCCGACCATCGCCGCCCTGGCCAAGCAACACAAATGCACGCAGATCGTCATGGGCACACGCGGCCTGGGCTCCGCCATGGGCCTGCTGCTGGGATCGGTGGCGACCGACGTGATCCACCATGCCGACGTGCCGATCACGCTGGTGAAGTGACGCGATGGCGGGGCCCCAAGCCCGCGCCGCGTCGATCGGCGAGTGCATGATCGAGCTCGCGCCGCGCGAGGGCGGCTTGTACGCCCTCGGCTTCGGCGGCGACACGCTGAATACCGCCGTGTACATGGCGCGCCTGGGCATGGGCGTGGATTACCTGACGGCGATGGGCGACGATCCTTATAGCGACCGCATGATCGCCGCCTGGGCCGCCGAGGGCGTGGGGGTGGAGCGCGTGCGGCGCATCGACGCAAGGTTGCCGGGGCTGCATCTGATCGAGACGGACGCCAAGGGCGAGCGGCGCTTTTTCTATTGGCGCGACCGCGCGCCGGCGCGCGAGCTGTTCCGCCTGCCCGACAGCCCCGCCCTGCTCGACGACATCGCGGGCTACGAGCTTGTCTACCTCTCGGGCATCAGCCTGTCGCTCTACGGCGACGACGGGCGCGCGGCGCTGACCGGCGCGCTGGACGAGCTTCGCCGGCGCGGCGGCAAGGTCGCCTTCGACAGCAACTACCGGCCGCGCAACTGGCCCGACGCCGGGGCGGCGCGCGCGGCGATGGCCGACCTGATGCAGCGCGCGGATATCGCGCTGCTGAGCTTCGACGATGAAAAAGCCTTGTGGGACGACAAATCGCCCGAGCACACGGCCAAGCGCGCCGCGGAGCTGGGGCCGGCCGAAATCGTGGTGAAGAACGGCGGCGGCGCCGCGATCCTGGCGCTGGCCGGCGAGCGCGCGCTGTCGATCTCCCCCGATCCGCAGGACCGCCCGCGCGACACAACAGCGGCGGGCGACAGCTTCAATGCCGCGTATCTGGCGGCGCGGCATGCGGGCGCCGGGCCGGCCGAGGCGGCGCGCGCCGGGCATCGCCTGGCCGCGGCGGTGATCCAGCATCCCGGTGCTATCATCCCGCGCCAGGCCATGCCCGCGACGATTTGAGGGAGGATGCTATGGACGCGCCCGAGAAATCTACCGGCCTCGCCGCCACGCTGAAACGCGCGGGGTTCGTGCCCGTGGTGACGATCGAGCGGGCGGAGCACGGGCCGAAGCTCGCCCGCGCGCTGATCGCCGGCGGCTTGAGCGTGATCGAGATAACGCTGCGCACGCCCGTCGCGCTCGACGCATTGAAGGCGATCCTGGCCGAGGTGCCGGAGGCCTGGGCGGGCGTCGGCACGGTGTTGAGCGTCGAGGACTTCAAGCGCTCGCAAGAAGCCGGCGCGCGGTTCGCGGTGTCGCCCGGCTTCACGCCGCAATTGCTGGCGGCGGCCAAGGGCAGCGCCATGCCGCTGCTTCCCGGCGTTACCAGCCCGGCCGAAGCGATGCAGGCGCGCGAGGCCGGATTCCGCACGCTGAAATTCTTCCCGGCCGAGCAATGCGGCGGCATAGCGGCGCTGAAGGCCTTTCACGGACCGCTACCCGATCTTCTGTTCTGCCCCACGGGCGGCATCACCGAGGCGAATATCCCGGACTATCGCGCGCAACCCAACGTGGTGGCGGTGGGCGCGGGCTGGGTGACGTCCCTGGAAGACATGGCGGCGGGTCGCTGGGACAAGATCACGGAACGGGCGAAAAAGGTGCGGGCGATCCTGGGCGGCTAGAAATTCAAGATCATGCCGGTAGACCAGGCGACGCCGGTCGCCTCTTCGCTCGCGGTTCCATTGCCGTCCCAGCGCCCCACGTTCACCACGGAAAATGCCTTGATGCCGGGGCCGAGCAGGTACGCGCCGCCGATTTCGGCATAGACCAGCGTGTCGTTGCTGCGCCGGACCAGCCGCCCGGATTGCAGCGCCTGGCCGTCCTTGGCCACGACATAGGCGACGTCCGCGCCCACCAGCCACGGGCCCGCGGCGTAGGTAAGACCCGCCGCCAAGTCGTAGCGGCTGTTCGGGCCCTGCAAGCCCAGATTGTCCCATGCGAAACTAAGGCCCCCGGTGAAACCGGCATAGCCGATGCTGAGGCCCGTGGTGGCGACCATGCGGTCTTTGCCCAGGCGGTCCTGCCCGGCGGCCGAACGCGATTGCTTCTCCAGAAAGCCGTATCCCAGCCCCAGGTCGAACCCCAGATTCACCCCGTTCATCGACCGCACGAAGTTCATGCCCGCTTCGAGAAAATGATGGTGGTTGGGCTGGTCGTTGTCCGAGACGCCGTTGCCGGCGTTGTAGGCGCAGCCCCCCTTGCAGTTGGCGCCGCCGCCCACGCCCACGCTCTGGAAGCCCGTGAAGGCGTCGTCGTCGGGCGTGTAGGAGAAGCCGAACTGGAAACCGGGCGCGAAACGCGGCGTGAAATAGGTGAGCTTGTCGGCGTCGCCGGTGAGCTGCGAGAACGTCGAGACCGTCCCCACCTTGTTGGCGGCCGGGGCGCGCAGCGGGAAGAAGAACCGCACCGTCTCTTCGACGCCGAAATAGCTGCCGGTGGGCGACGGGGCGCCGAAATGCAGCAGATAGGGCGCGGAATTTTCGGCGCCCGCGATCAATCTGCCGAAGCCGCCATCGAGATAAATGTAGTGCTCGTCGATCTGATCGTTCGACGTGTAGGCTTCAAGCTGGATGTTGACGCCGACGGTCAGGCCGGAATCGGTCTTCATCGAGCCCTGGAAGAAGATCTCGGACTCCCAGAATGCGTCCGACCGCCCGATATCGGTGGTGATGGCGAAGACGCGGTCGTCGCCGGCGCCGCGGTTGACCGTCGTGGCCGAGGCGGTGTTGTCCTGCTGCCGCACGGTCAGGCCCGTGACCGCATAGCCGCCCAGCGACAGCTTCAGCGGCTCGGCGCCCCAGGCCGGCGATAGCGCCACCCCCGCCATTGCCGTGGTGGCCAGAAGTTTCGAGCGCATGACTGCCCGTTTTCCGCCGCGCAAACGGCACGCAGCTTATGAATACTATCCATCCGCAGGGGCGGTGCGTTGATCTGGGTCAAACCGGATTCGCACGCCCGGCGGCGCAACCTAATTGCGCGTCCAATCGCGTATGCGATTTATCAAGCCGCGAGTTGATGAATCGTGCTTGCCGGTCTTGCCGCCTTCGAGCGCGGGCAGCACGCGCCCTGCCAGTTCCTTGCCCAGCTCCACGCCCCACTGGTCGAAGGAATTGATGCCCCAGACGGCGCCCTGGACGAAGATCTTGTGCTCGTAGAGCGCCACCAGCATGCCGAGGGCATGCGGCGTCAGTTCCTTCAGCAGGATCGTGTTCGATGGCCGGTTGCCGGAAAACACCTTGTGCGGCAGCAGGGCCTTGAGTGCTTCGCCCTTGATCCCCGCCTTCATAAGCTCGGCGCGCGCTTCCTTCTCGGTCTTGCCCAGCATCAGCGCTTCGCTTTGCGCCAGGAAATTGGCGAGCAGCACGGCGTGGTGCCGGCCGGCCGGGTATTGGCTGCGCGCCGGGGCGATGAAGTCGCAAGGCACGAGGCGCGTGCCCTGGTGGAGGAGCTGGTAGAACGCGTGCTGCCCGTTGGTGCCGGGCTGGCCGAACAGGATCGGGCCGGTATCGCGCCGGACGGGCTTGCCGTCGCGCCCCACCGACTTGCCGTTGCTCTCCATGTCGGCCTGCTGCAAATAGGCCGGCAGCCGCCACAGGCCCTGGTCGTAGGGCAGCACGGCATGGCTCGAAGCGCCCAAAATATTGGCGTTCCACAGGCCGATCAGCGCCAGGACCACGGGCAGGTTTTTTTCCAGATCGGTTTCAAGGAAATGCCGGTCCATCGCGTAGGCGCCGTCGAGCATCTCGGCGAAACGGTCCGGGCCGACCGCCAGCATGATGCTCAAGCCCACCGCCGACCACATCGAATAGCGCCCGCCGACCCAATCCCAGAACCCGAACATGGTGGCCGGGTCGATGCCGAAGCCGCGCACCGCTTTTTCGCTGGTCGATACCGCCACGAAATGCCTTGCCACCGCCGCCTCGCCCAGCGCATCCACCAGCCAGCCGCGCGCCGTGCCGGCGTTCAGCATCGTCTCCTCAGTGGTGAAGGTCTTGGAGACGACGATGAACAGCGTGCGCGCGGGATCGAGGCCTTGCAGCGTGCGCGCGATCTCGGCCCCGTCGACATTCGAGACGAAGCGGAAATCGAGCCCGCGCTGGCGATAGGCGGCCAGCGCCTCCACCGCCATCGCCGGGCCCAGGTCCGACCCGCCGATGCCGATATTGACTACCGCCGCGATGCGCTTGCCGGTGGCGCCCAGCCACTGCCCGCCGCGCACAGCATCGGCGAAATCGCCCATGCGCTTGAGCACGCCATCGACCGCCGGCATCACGTCGCGCCCATCCACCAGGATCGGCTTGCCGCCGCGGTTGCGCAGGGCGACGTGCAGCACGGCGCGATTCTCGGTGGTGTTGATGCGCTCGCCCGCGACCATGCGGTCGCGCAAGGCCTCGACGCCGGCGGCGCGCGCCAGGTCGAACAGCAGCGCCATGGTCTTGGGCGTGATGCGGTTCTTGGAGTAATCGAGCAGCAGGTCGCCGAGCGTGAGGGTGAAGCGCTTGGCGCGGCCGGGATCGGCCTGGAACAGGGCGCGCATGGGTTTCGCGTCCGCCTGCTTGCGGTGCTTGAGCAGCGCGGCCCAGGCCGCCTCAACCGCACGTGCGGTCATGCCCCCTCGCCCCCCGGCCCTTAAACGCGTTCGGCGGCCGTCGCCGGCCGCCGAGTACGCACGTCGCACCGCCGCGTCATGGAACGCGCGGCGGCCATCGAACCGGGCCTTCCGGCTATTTCACCAGGCGGCCGAGCACGTAGCCGTCGCCGGCCGCGCCCTTGACCTTCAGCCAGCCGGTCTTGGTCACTTCGATCACCTGCAGCTTGGTGCCCGCATTCATGCCGGCGATCTTCTTCGACTTGGAGCTGGGGCCGCTGCGCAGATTGGCGGTCTTGACAGTGACGGCGACCGTGTCGCCGGCCTTGGCGGCGACGGTCTGGGCCAATGTGGCGTCGGCGCCGCGATGCGGCGTGACCGCCGAAGCGGCGACGGGCTGGGCATAGGCAAGCACCGCCGCCAACACGGCCGGGGCGATAGCGCGAACGAACGTCATTGCGATCTTCTCCGTTGTGAATGTCGGCCCGGCGTTGCCTGTGGATCGGCGCGGGACGCCGGGCCAGGGTTGAATAGACGTCATGGTGCCGTGGTGCCTTAAGCGGGCCTTCGCCCGCAGCGGCGCATTGTTCGTGGTTTCGAAGCCTTTCCTCCTCAAACTCGGGCCGCGGTTGGCGCGGGTCGTCTTGGTTTCTTGTCGTGCGCGTTTCGCAAGGCCCTGTTTATCGAACGTCCGCCCGCGCCGCAAGCAAGCGCGGCGGCGGACGCGCCGCGCGCTTGTTGGCCCAAGGCGTTCAGGCGATTCGACGACGATTTTGTGGCGGCCTCAAGGCCGCGCTAGGGCTGTCATGTGACATCCGATTCGCCCGATGCGAATCGCGGGCTTGGGGCCTAGAGCAGCGGCTTGGCGCCGTCGAGGGCCTGCATGGCGCCGGCGCGATCCGCCGGGGCTCCGGCGCCCGCGGCCTGTACCGCCGGTCCGCCGGTCATTACGCCGTTTTCCAGCTTGTGCAGCACGATCGACGGCAGCACGGTTTCGGTTGCCGTGGGAACCGCCAGCAACTGCCCGATCGAGGTGAGGGATTGCAACTGGTTCAGGCTGCCGCGATCGCCGGAACCGCCGCCGGGAAAGCCGGGATCGGGCCGGTTCGGTATACCGGGTATGTCGGGAACGGTGGGCGGGTTGTAGCTGCGCGTGAAATCGGGTCTCGGCGTCTGCGGCACCACAACCGTTTTCGGCGGAACATAGACCGTCACCGGGGGCGTATAGGTGGGCGTGTAGGTGGGCGTATAGCTCGACCCGGTGGTGCTCTGCGCCGACGCCGGCGCCGATACCAACATTGCCAGAGCGGCGGCAAGCAATGCCGCGTTCAATAATGTTGCCGACTTCCTGTGCTCCATGGCCGCCTCCTGGCGGTTGTTCTTGGGCATAAATAACTTAAATCGGCCCGGCCGGTCACGCTGTGATCCGGATCACTGAGTAAACTATTGAAAATATTGAATAATCAATGCCTTGATCGGGCCGCACGGCCTTGCCATTGTCGCCGCCCCTGCTCCACGAACCCAAGGAACCACGAATCGTGACCGCCCTACCGGTGGCGCCCCGCCGCCCCGCCAAGCTACGCAGCGAAATCCAAGCGCTCCAAGAATCCAAGATCGTCGAGGTCTGGCAGCTCGGCTTCGGCCGCAAGAACCTGATCCCGCTATGGGTGGGCGAATCCGACCTGGTGACGCCGCCATTCATCCGCCGCGCGGCGACCAAGGCGTTGGAGGAAGGCCGCACCTTCTATTCCCACAAGCGCGGCGAGCCGCCGCTGCGCGACGCGCTGGTGGCCTACACCAACCGGCTCTACGCCACCGCGGCGCGGCCCAAGCCGGTGGACCTGGACCGCATCTTCGTCACCTCGGCCGGCATGAACGGCATCATGATGCTGATGGAATGCCTGATCGACCAGGGCGACGAGATCGTGGCGGTGACGCCGGTATGGCCCAACATCTTCGCCTCGGCGCGCATCATGGGCGCCGTCGCCAAGCCGGTGGCGCTGACGCTGGACGAGAAGGGCTGGCGGCTGGACCTGGACAAGCTGTTCGCCGCCTGCGGCCCGCGCACGCGCGCGCTGTTCGTCAACAGCCCGGGCAACCCCACGGGCTGGACCATGACCGAGGCGGAGCAGCGCGCGGTGCTGGAGTTCTGCCGCCAACGCGGCATCTGGCTGATCGCCGACGAGGTCTATGCGCGCTTCGTCTATGACGGGCGCGCGGCGGCGCCGTCGTTCCTTTCCATCGCCGAGCCCGAGGACGACCTGATCGTCGTCAACAGCTTCTCCAAGCCCTGGGCGATGACCGGCTGGCGGCTGGGGTGGCTGACCGTGCCGCATCGCCTGGCCGACGAGCTCAGCAAGGTGGTGGAATTCAATACCAGCGGCACCGCGCCCTTCCTGCAATATGGGGCGCTGGCCGCGATCACCGAGGGCGAGGATTTCGTGAAGCAGATGGTGGAGCGCTGCCGCGTCGGCCGCGAGCTGGTGTTCCAGGCGCTGCAAGCCTCGCCGCGCGTGACGCTGGCGCGGCCCGAGGCCGCGTTCTACGTGTTCTTCAAAGTCGCGGGCGTCAGCGACACGGTGCAGTTCTGCAAAGATTTGCTGCTGAAAGCCGATGTCGGCCTGGCGCCAGGCGAAGCCTTTGGCCCGGGCGGCGAGGGCTGCGTGCGCCTGTGCTTCGCCAACGCGCCGGAACGCCTGTCCGAGGCGATGCGCCGGATCGGCCCGGCTTTGGCCTAGGTCGGCTTATTTTTCCTGCCGGGATAATCGCCTATTAACCAATTTCTTGAAATTAACCAACAAAATCAACGCGGCGCTAACTGAATCCTCTTGCCATAAGGTGAATTTTCTCTTAACGTGGATCAACTGATCGGCGAGCCCAAGTAATTCGGCCCATGTAGAGGCCTTAAGGGATCGCGGGTCCGGCGTCAGGGCGAGCGCCACATAGGAATGGCTGGCTTTCCAAAGGGGGCCAAAATGCTCGCTGCGATCCGACGCTTTTTCGGCGACCGTAACGGCGCCGCATCCATCGAATACGGGCTGATAATTTCCCTGGCTACCGCCGGCGCGATCGGCGTGGCCAACGAAGTGGGCGCGCGGATGGACTTTCTAATCCGCGGCGTCGCCGACGTGATCGACGCGGCTACTGCCGGTCGCGTTATCCCGCCGCCTTTCCTTTAGGGGTCCGGCGTTCGCAAGTCGGAGGCGGCGCTGGATAAGAAAATCAGACCGGCGCCGTCGCCTTCGTTTTTTCGGCCTCGTCCACTATCCAGTCGCGGAACGCCTTGATCTTGGGATTGTCGCGCGTCGCCATCGGACAAACAGCGTAATAGGCCCAGCGCGCGGGCGCGGGCATCGACACGTCGAACGGCCGCACCAGCCTGCCCGCCGCCAGATCGGCCGCCGCCAGCACGCTGCGCGCCAGCGCCACCCCCTGCCCCTCCACAGCCGCCTGCACCACCATGGAGCTGTCGGTGAACGCCGGCCCGCGATCGGGATCGACGCCCTTGACCCCCGCCGACAGCAGCCAGATGCGCCAATCCAGGCGGAAATCGTCGTGCAGCAGCGTGTGGTGCTTGAGGTCCGCGGGCTTGAGCAGGGGATAACGGCCTTGCAGCAGCGCCGGGCTGCACACCGGAAACACGTCCTCGGTCATCAGCCGGATGCAATGCAGGCCGGGATAGTCGCCGTTGCCGTAGCGGATGCCCATGTCGACGTCCTGGCGCGCGAAATCGACCATGTGAAGGTCGGTTGAAATGCGCACGTCGATCTCGGGGTGCGCATCGCGGAACCGGCCGAGACGCGGCACCAGCCATTTGGCGGCGAAGGACGGCAGCACGCTGACGGTGAGCGCCCCCTGCTTGTCGCGGCGCATCAACTGGTCGGTCGCCCGCGCGATGCTCTCGAACGCCTCGCGCACCGTCGGCACATAGGCCTGGCCGGCATCGGTCAACAACAGCGCGCGGTTCATGCGCTTGAACAGCGCGATTCCCAGCCTTGCCTCCAGCGCCTTGATCTGGTGGCTGATGGCGGCCTGCGTCACGTTCAGCTCGCCGGCAGCCCTGGTGAAACTAAGGTGACGGGCGGACGCCTCGAACGCGCGTAAAGCATTGAGCGGCGGGAGAAATTTGGCCATTTCCGGGAGCCTTAATTGCCTTGGTTCGCATAAGAAATTCTAAGCCACTCTATTAGAAACCATCGTTTGTCGGCAAGCCGCGTGTTCCCTATTTCAAAGGTCCATCGACACCGGCCGGACGGTCCGTAACACGGGGCCCCCGGCCCAAAAGCAGGAAAAGGAGTTTCGCCATGACCGGATTGACCACGCATCTGCGCAGCCTCCCCTTGGTTTCCACGTCGGGTGTCGTCGTGCGCGCGCTGGACAAGCTGCTGGCGTGGCAGGAACGCGCGGGCGAACGCCGCCGGCTGGTCGAGCTCAGCGACCATGAGTTGGCCGATATGGGCCTGGACCGCAGCACCGCCATCGGCGAGGCCGACAAGCCGTTCTGGCGGCCGTAATCGGCGCACGACGATTTCCAACGCATTCCCCTCCCGTTGGTTTCAGGGGCGGCTTCGGCCGCCCCTTTTCTTTTTTACGGACGGACGCGACCGATGAAACTCTATTCCGGGCCGCTCAGCCTGTTCGCGCGCAAGGTCGAATTCGCACTCTACGAGAAAGGATTGCGGTTCGAGCGCGTGATGGTGCCGTTCACGCAAGAAACGGGCTACGCGCCGAAGCACCAAGCCGTGCTGGCCGCCAACCCCAAGGGCCAGGTGCCGGTGCTGGAAGACGGCGACCTGACGCTGTTCGATTCCACGCTGATCTTCGAATACCTGGAGGACGCCTATCCGGCGCCGGCGCTTTATCCGCGCGCGCCCAGGGACCGGGCGTTGTGCCGGCTGATCGAGCTGACCGCCGACGAGATCATGCTGCCGCCGCTGCGCGCCCTGATGACCCGCAACACCCCTAGCGACCCCGATCCCGCGCGCCAGGCCGCGCGCGAGGCCGAGGCAGGGCGCGGCGAGGCGGCGCTGGCGGAGCACTTTGCGGCGCTGGATCGCAAGCTCGCGGGGCGCGAGTATTTCTGCGGCGCGTTCAGCGTGGCCGACATCGCCGTGTTCATGATGGTGCTGTGGACCTTGCGCCTGCGCGGGCCGCGCATCGACGGCCATCCGGCGTTGTCCGCATGGTACCGGCGCGTCGGCGCGCGGCCGGCGGGACAGACCGTCGCGGCCGAAATCGCGGCGGCCGACCGGGAATTGTCGCCGCCGCGGAAGTGAACGTCTTCAGCCCTGGGCGCGGCGGATCAGCATCCGGTTGATGCCGTTGAACGCGGCATAGACCGGCGCGAACTGGCCGAGGAAAGCGGACCAGTCCTGCCCGGGCATGGCGGCTTTGTGGATAGCGCCGAGCGGCGTTTTGCCGTCGATCCGCGCCAAGATCTCCGCCGCCCCGTGCGGCAGTTTCAGCTTCACCGTGAGGCCGTCGAAATTGGCGCTGGGCGCGGCGTTGGCCAGCCCTAGCGCGAGGGACGGAAAATCGACATCGCGGCCATAGGGCACGGCGCCGGGCTGATCGGCACGCGCGACGCAAGCGCCCGCGCGGGCGCGCGGCGCCACATAACACACATGGGTTTTCATGTTGCCGGCCAGAAGCTCGGCGAAAGCGGCGCGCTCCAGCGCGGACAGGCCGGCGAGTTTCGCCAGCAGCGCCGGATCGCTGAGATACGTCGCCGGGTCGTAGCGCGAAGGTTCGATGAACGACGCGACGGCAAGGCCCGCGCCACCAACCAACGCCGCCAGTTCGGGCACGCGATAGGCGCGGTCGCGGCTGTGCAGCAGCAGATCGTAAAGCCCGGCATCGCCGCCCGAGAGATGATCGCCCACAAGCGGATTGCGGCGCAGCCGGTTGCTGGCGGGCAACTCACGCAGCAGCGCGCGCGCCGTTTCTATGCGCTCTGAATCGGCCGCACCGCCGCACAGCGTGCGCAGCATGTCTTGCGCGTCGTACACCCCGGTGCGCCCCAGCTCGCCATAGACCATCAGCCCCATGCCGCCACCAGGCGCGAGCTGCGCCGCCAGGGCGTTCAATCCCGAAGCCGGATCGTCGAGATGGTGCAACACGCCGTTGCAATCGATGTAGTCGTAGGGACCGGGTGCGATCTTGCCGGCATCGAGCAGCGATCCGCGATGGAACGTCACCAGCTTGGCGAGGCCGCGCGTTTCGATGCGCGCCTGGGCGATACGGCCCGAGGCCTCGGACAAATCGAGATAGTGCAATTCGGCTGGGGTGCCGCGATCGGCGAGCTGCTGCGCGAGCATCACCAGCGCGTCGCCCGTGCCGCCGCCGGCGATCAGCGCCTTGAACGGCGCCTTCCAGTCCAGCGCGCCCGCAAACAGATAATGGTCGATCTCGCGCACATCGCTGGGCGAGCCGATTATCAGGCGGTTCTTTTCCTCCGCCGGCTCGCGCTGGGGATAGGGGTGCGCCTCGTACTGCGCGCGCACGCGGTCGGTCATATGAGCACCACCACCTTGCCCTGGGCCTTGCGGGAGGTGAGCAGTTCAAGCGCCCGCGCGGCCTCGGCCAGGGGGACGCGGTGCGAGATATGCGGCTTGAGCTTGCCGGCCTGGAACCAGCCCGCCAGGTCGGCGAATTCCCGGGCGATCAGGTCGGGCCGGCGCTGGCGATAACTGCCCCAGAACACGCCATGCACCGACAGGTTTTTCACCAGCAGGATGTTGCCGGGGATTTGCGGCACCTTGCCCGAGGCGAAGCCGATCACGGCGATGCGCCCGCCCCATTTGGTCGAGCGCAGCGAGGCGTCGAACGCGTCGCCGCCGACCGGATCGAACACAGCGTCGGCTCCCTCGCCGCCCGCGATTTCCTTGATGCGCAAGCGCAGGTCTTCGCTCGCGTAATTGATCGCATGATCGGCGCCGTGCGCCTGCGCCAGATCGAGCTTTTCCTTGCTGCCGGCCGTGGCGATGACGACGGCGCCCAACGCCTTGCCGCATTCCACCGCCGCCAGGCCCGCGCCGCCGCCGGCGCCATGCACCACCAGCGTTTCGCCTTTTTGCAGCTTGAGGTGCCAGGTCAGCGCCATATGCGCCGTGCCGTAGATCACGGGAAACCCGGCGGCTGTCGCGAAATCCATGCCGGGTGGAATCGCGAAAACGTCGGTTTCCGCCGCGGCGACGAATTCCGCGAAGCCGCCGTTGCTGGGCATCGCCATGACGCGGTCGCCCGGCTTGAAGCGCGTAACGCCCGCGCCGCATTCCGTCACCACGCCCGCGGCCTCAAGGCCCGGGGCGAACGGAAACGCCGGTTTCTCCTGGTACTTGCCCGCGACCATCAGCGTGTCGGCGAAATTGACGCCCGCGGCCTTGACCGCGATCAGCACCTCGCCCGGCCCGGGCTTGGGCTGGGGCAACTCGCCCGGCTCCAGCTTGCCCCATTGCGTGACAACGGCGGCACGCATCGGCGCCCCGGTCAGAACGGCAATTCGCCGGCCGGGCGGATTTCGCCCACGGGCCTGCCCACGACATTGCTGAGCGGCGCCGTCGCCAGCTCGGCAGCACCGGAAATGCCCAGGCGCTCCAGCACCGCGGCCAGCGCAATTTGCGAGGCGCGCCCGGCGCCATCGGCGATCTTCAGGCAAATGCCCAGGCCCTGGCCCGGCAGCGCCGCCATGTAGACGCCCTCAGCGCCGGTCTTCAGCACCACCGCATCGCCGAGCTTGGTCATCACGCGCGTGCAGAACCGCCCGGTGCCCGCGACCATGAACGGCTCGCGCGTCATGGCGCGGCGGATACGCTCGATCGCCGCGCGTCGCGCCGGCGCGAGGGAAGATGGATCGGCCACGCGCGCCATCGCCAGGGCCAAACGCTCAAGAGGTATGCCGACAACGGGAATGCCGCAGCCGTCGATGCCGTGCGCGCCTTTGGTCAGATCGGCGCCACAGAGATCGGCCAGGGTTTGCAGCACGGTCTGCTGCACGGGATGACCGGCGCCGATATAGCCCAGCGTCGGCCAGCCCTTGTGCTTGGCGACGCTCAAAAACCCCGTGTGCTTGCCCGAGCAGTTGTTGTGCGCGTTGGCGATCGGCGTGCCGGCGCGGTACAGCGCCTCGGCCGCCGGGGCGAAGCTCGGGGGGTGCGTGCCGCATTCCAGGTCGTCCTCGCTCAAGCCCAGGCGCTTCAGCCAGGCGCGCACGGTGTCGACATGCCTTGGCTCGCCGCCATGCGAGGCGCAGGCCAGGGCGATTTCCGCGTCGCTGAGCTTGAAAGCATCGGCCGCGCCCGATTCGACCAGCGGGATCGCCTGGATCGGCTTGATGGCGGAGCGCGGATAGATCGGCTGGCTGATATTGCCGCAGGAGAGCTTCAAGCCGCCCTTGGCGTCCACCACCGCCACGGTGCCGGTATGGCGGCTTTCCACCATGTCGCCGCGCGTCACCTCCACGAGGATCGGCGCGGTGGAGATATCCAGGCCTTCGATGGTGACTTTCATGGGGGTGGTCATGCGCCGCACCATGCCCCGTAGGCCGCCTTGAAGGCAAGCCAGCACCCGCCGCTTCCCGCTATACTGCCGCCATGCGCGGGTATTTCGGCATCGGGGTCGAGGGCATCAGCAAGCCGATGAATCTCGGCGCGCTGTTCCGCTCGGCCCATGCCTTTGGGGCGAGCTTCGTGTTCACGGTCGCGGCCGACTACCTGAAGGCTCGGTCTGACACCACCGACGTCGAGTCAAACCTGCCCTATTACGATTTCGCCAACCTTGAGGCGCTGCGCCTGCCCCGGGAATGCAAGCTGGTGGGGGTGGAGTTCCGCGACGACGCGGTGGATTTGCCGAGCTTCCGCCACCCCCGCTGCGCCGCCTATGTACTGGGACCGGAGCGCGGGTCGCTGTCCGACAAGATGGTCGAATGCTGCGACCACCTGTTGAAAATCCCCACGCGGCTGTGCGTCAACCTGTCGGTCGCGGGCGCCATCGTGATGTACGACCGGATGCTGACCCTGGGGCGCTTCGCCGAGCGGCCGGTCGCCCCCGGCGGGCCGGTCAAGCCCCTGCCCCCGCACCGATTCGGCGACGTGGTGCTGCGCCGGGCGGGCAAACGGGTGCCCCTATCCAAGACCAGGCAGCGCTAGCGGCCCGGCCTGGGAACGCCTATATCTCCCCACAATGAGCGCCGAAAAACATGCCCAGATGGCCGCGCCCGGGAACACCAGGGCGGACGGATGCATCGAGATCGTCGGCTTGAGCCGCGAGGAATTGCAGGGCGAGCTGGTGAAGCTCGGCCAGCCCAGATTCCGCGCCGGGCAGGTGTGGCACTGGGTCTATTTCCGCGGCGAGACCGATTTCGCGCGCATGTCCACCCTGTCGAAGGAACTGCGCCAAGTGCTGACCGAGCGCTTCGCGGTGACGCGGCCTGTGATCACCCGCGCCCAGAAGTCGCTCGACGGCACCCAGAAATGGCTGCTGAAAATGCCGGACGGCCAGGAAGTGGAATGCGTGCACATCCCCGAGGAAGACCGGGGCGCGTTGTGCGTATCGAGCCAGGTCGGCTGCACGCTGACCTGCCGCTTCTGCCATACCGGCACGCAGCGCCTGGTGCGCAACCTCAGCGCCGCCGAGATCGTCGGCCAGGTGATGCACGCGCGCGACCAGTTGAAGGAATGGCCGTCGCCCACGGACGGGCGGATGCTCAGTAACATCGTGATGATGGGCATGGGCGAGCCGCTGTATAATTACGACAACGTATCGAAGGCGCTGAAAATCGTGATGGACGCCGAGGGCATCGCGATCTCGCGCCGGCGCATCACGCTGTCCACCGCCGGCGTCGTGCCGATGATCAGGAAATGCGGCCAGGAGCTGGGTGTACGTTTGGCAATAAGCCTGCACGCGGTCAACGACGAGATCCGCGACCGCATCGTGCCGCTGAACCGCAAATACCCGATCAAGGAACTGCTACAGGCCTGCCGCGAGTACCCCGGCGCCAAGAACGCGCGGCGCATCACCTTCGAATACATCATGCTGAAAGACGTGAACGACAGCGTGGCCGACGCCAGGCAATTGGTGCGCCTGATCCGCGGGATTCCCGCCAAGGTGAACCTGATCCCGTTCAACGCCTGGCCGGGCGCGCCGTTCGAATGCTCGAGCGGCGAGGCGATCGCCAAGTTCGCCCAGATCGTCAACGACGCCGGATACGCCAGCCCGGTGCGCACCCCCAGGGGGCGCGACATATTGGCGGCCTGCGGGCAGTTGAAATCGGACAGCGTGAAGCAGAAGCGCGCGGCCGCGGCCGAAGCCACGGCCTGACGGAGAAACGGCACGCCCCCATGCGCTAAGGGCGTGCCGTCCGGAATGCCTACCTGACCCCTTACGGAACTGCCTGTCCCGTATCCGAGTGCGCAGTCTATGGGTTTTCGCGCACGCGCCTTGTGAGGCGGGCCACCAAGAATCTGTGACGGCGCGCACAGCCACGTTGGGCCAGGAAACCGTGAAACTTTTATTGGCATTGGCTTTTGTGTGTTTTTCATCGGCCGCGCCGGCGGCGGGGTGGGATACGATTTTCACACGCTGGGGTACCAGCGAAACCGAGGTCGCGGCAGCCCAGGGATGATAATCGGCTCATCCTTCGACAGGCGAGGGATGAGGCCGATTGGAGTTCCTCGTCCTGAGCTTGTCGAAGGACGAGGAGCGGCGCTAGGCGGATAAGGCCGCGAACACGTCGCCGTCGGGCTTGCGGCCCTCGACATGGCGCTTGTGCCATAGGGCATAGAACAGCAGCGACCAGCAGGCGAAGCCCTGCCGCCCCTCGGGGTTCTTGAACAGCGCTCGCACCGCGCCGGGAATCGCGATCTCCTCGATCGCGGATTGCCTGGCCAACAGCTCGCCCAGCTCCGCGCCGCGCCGCCCGATCCATTCCGCCACCGGAACGGTGAAGCCGCGCTTGCGCGCGAACGCGCCCACTTCCGGCAGCTTGGCGTCGACCCAGCGCCTGAGCAGAACCTTGCCCAGATCGCCTTCGACCTTGAGCGCATCGGGCAGTGGAAAGGCGAAGCGCGCGACCTCGGGATCGAGAAACGGCGTGCGGCCCTCGAGGCCATGCGCCATCAGGCAGCGGTCGAGCTTGGTGAGCAGATCGTTGGGCAGCCAGTCGGCGCAATCCACGGCCTGCGCCGATTGCAGCCGCGTGCGGCCGGGACGGCGCGTGTCTTTTTCCGCCCAGGCGATGCCGTCGCGCCAATGCTCGGGTGACTGGCGCAACACGCCCAACCCGTCGAACGCGCCGCGCCGGCGCATGCGCTTGCCGAGAAACCACCACGGCCGCATCGCGTCGCGGTAGCGGCCATAGCCCGCGAACAGCTCGTCGCCGCCCTCGCCCGACAGCACCACCTTGAACTCGCGCGCGGCCTCCCGCGCCAGCTTGAAGCTGGGCAGGATGGCGTAGTCGGCGGCGGGATCGTCCATCGCCGCGGCGCAGGCCGGCAGCAGCGTCCAGAAATCTGCTTCCTCGAACGGCACTTCGACATGCCTGGCGCCGGTGGCCTTGACGGCGGCGCGCGCGAATTCGCGCTCGTCCGGCACGGCGGTGCCGGGAAAGAACGCGGTGAAAGCCGTCACCGGCTTAGGATTGAGCCGCGCCATCATCGCCAGCACCGCCGAGGAGTCGATGCCGCCGCTCAAGAACATCGCATAGGGCACGTCCGAGCGCTGATGCACGCGGATGCTGTCTTCCCACACCGCGTCGAGGCGAGTAAGCGCGGCCGTTTCATCCATCGCGTCCGGCGCGCCCAAGGGCAGCGCGTCGAGACGCCGGCGCTCCACAACCCTGCCGTCCTTGACCGCGATGGTTTCGCCCGGCAGCAGGCGCTTGACGCCCAGGAAAATCGTGTCGCGGCCCGTGGTGAATTGCAGCTGCAACAACTCGTCGCGGCACAGCACGTCGATCAGCGGCAGGCACATGCCCGCGGCAATCAGCGCCTGCGCCTCGGACGCGAACACGAACCCCGCCGGGGTTTCGGCGTAGTATAGCGGCTTGATGCCGAACGGATCGCGCGACAGAACCAGCGTTCCGTTGGCGCGGTCATGGATCGCGATGGCGTACATACCGCGCAGGCGCCGGGCGTAATCGAGGCCGTGCTTGCGGTACAGGAACAGCGCCGGCTCGCAATCCGATTGGCTGGCGAAGGCCACGTCCTTCATTTCGGCGCGCAGTTCGACGTAGTTGTAGATCTCGCCGTTCGCCACCAGCGACGCGCCACCCGGCTCGTGGAACGGCTGATCGCCGGTATTGAGATCGATGATCGCCAGGCGGTTCTGCACCATCCCCACGCCGCCGGACACGTAGCGCCCGCGCCCGTCCGGCCCGCGATGCGCCAGGGCGTCGGCCAGGCGGTCGAGCACGCGTTCGTCCACCGCACCGCCGCCCGCAATCATCAGACCGGCGATGCCGCACATCGCGCCTTACGCCCCCGCCGCCACGCGCTCGAAGAACGCGCGGTACTGCGCCACGACCCGGGCTTCGGTGAATTCGGCCTCATAGGCCTGGCGGCCCGCTTCGGCCAGGCGCGCGCGCAAAGCCGCATCGGCCAGCACGCGCTTGATCGCCAGGGACAGCGCCACCGCGTCGTCCACCGGCGCCAGCAACCCGGTTTCGCCATCGCGGATCAGGTCAGCGGGGCCGATAGCCCGCGCCGCCACGACAGGCTTGCCGGCCGACCAGGCTTCGATCACCACATTGCCCAGGGGCTCGTGCCGCGACGAACAGACGAATACGTCGCAAGCCGCCAGCAGTGCCGCGACGTCCTCGCGCCAGCCCAGGAAGCGCACGCGCTTGGCGATGCCGATGTCGCCGGCCAGGCGCTTCAGCGCCGCCTCTTCCTCGCCCGTGCCCGCAAGCCACAGATGGGCGCCGGGGATTTCCTTGACCGCGCGCAACAGCACGTCGAAGCCCTTGTTTTTATGCAGCCGCCCCAGCCCCAGCAGCAACGGCGCGTCGGGCGGCGTGTCGAGCGCTTCACGCGGCAGCGGATCGCCGCGCATGGCATCGACGAAATTGGGCAGGTAATGCGCGCGCTCCGGCTCCCATTTCTGGTGCTTGATGTAGGCGACGATATGCGGCGTGTTGCCGATCAGGTGCGTGCAGCGCCGGAAGTTCTTGAGCTTGTAATAGCCGCCCAGCCGCCCGACCTGCACGAACGGCTGGGCCGATGTCGGCTTGGGACAGAACCGCGACGCGCGGCCCATCCAGGTCAGCACCACCTGCGGCTTGAATTCGGCGATCGCGCGCCTCATCGCCGGCCGCGTGGCGAAATCGAGCCAGCCGCCGAACTCGAGCTGAACAGGCTCGATGCCCCCGGCCTTGAGCAGCTTGGCGCGCCTGGGGTCGCGGCGGATCACCACGCGCTGCTCGACGCCCGCGCGGTTCAGCGCCAGCACCAGGCGCTCGAAGAACCCCTCGGCGCCGCCATGCGTGGCGCCGGCGATGGCTTGCAGCACGCGCGTCATGGAATCAGCGCCTCGAACGCTTGGGCGGCCTGGGGCCAGCCCCATTCGCGCTGGCGCTCCAGCGCCGCGCGATGCTGCTTAAGCCACAGATCGTCGTCGCCCAGCAGGCGCATGGCGTTCAGCGCGAAGTCGTTGTCGCCGGCGGCGACAAATCCGGTCACGCGGTCGATCACGCGCTCCGGCACCGCGCCGATGCGCTGCACGATCGCCGGCACGCCCAGCGCCTGGGCCTCGGCCACCGCCAGGCAAAAGCTTTCGCCCGGATCGCCGCGATAGAGCATCACCCGCGACCGGCGCAATTCTTCCACCAGGGCCGGGCGCGGCACCGGCTCGCGCAACACCACGCCGCAATCGCTTAACGACCGCGCGCGGTCGAGCACGGCCTGCATCGCCGCCGATTTCGCCTGCCCGTAGGCGCCGTAGGTGGAAGGGCCGGAGAATACATGCAGCTCCGCCCTGGGCAGGCTGGGATGGATGCGCGAAGCCCACAGCTCCAACAACCAGGCCAGGCCGCGCAACGGATTGGAGGTGAAGATCGCGCGTGGCGGCGGCGGGTCGGCGGCGGGGCGCGCCTTCAGGAACAGATCGTCCACGCCCAGGGGGATGGCGACGCGACGGCCGCCCGGCGCCCAGGCGGGGTACGTCGCCATGTGACTGGGCCCCGCGAACACCAGGGCCGGGCGCTGGAACGCGAGCTTCCACATGTAGCGCAGCTTCATCAGGTAGCGCGCGGGATTGTGCAGCCAAAACACGCTCTGCCGCGCGCGCCGCGCCATTTTCAGGATCAGCTTGTCGCCGCGATTGGCGATGTAGAGATCGGCGCTGTCGGGAAACCCCTGGGCGATCGGCGCCCATTCCACGCCCCAATGCACGCCGGGATGCGCGCAGTTGTTGCGCACGCCGACCTGGTGTCCGCGCGCGGCCAGGGCCTCGGCCAAATTGACGAACGCCGACTCCGCACCGCCCAGGGCGCGCTCGCGCAACATCACCCCGTCGAACGCGATGCCGTCGTCCGCCATGACGATGCGCGCCATCAGGCCCGGTCCTTGTCCAAGGTGGCCTTCAGATAGGACAGGATCGGGTATAGCGCGGCGCACAACGCGATGGCGAAGCCGTAGCCGCCCTCGCGATAGCCGCGCCGCGCGATATAGCATTTCCAGAAGCGCGAGAAGATGCGCCGGATATTATGCGCGAAGCTGCCGACGTCGCCGGATTGGCGCAGGTCGAGCGCGCGCAGGGAGGTATAGCGGTTCAGCCGCCCGATCATGTCCGATATGTCGCGGTCGACGTAATGCTGGATCGGGCTTTTTAAACGCGGACCCTTGTTGCCCTTGAACGTCAGCTTGGGATGCACCCGCTCGCGGCCCCAGGACTTGGCGCCCTTGCGGAACAGCCCGGCATAGGCCGAGCGACCGAACGACGCGCCCCAGCCGTAGCGCACAAGACGCGCGCCGATGTAATTGTCCACGGGAATTTCGTGGATGTCGTGCGTCGAGGCGGCGACCGTCGCCGCGATTTCCCGCGCCAGCGTATCGGTCACATGCTCGTCGGCATCGACTTCCAGCACCCAAGGGCCGCGGCAGTAATTGATGCCGGCGTTGCGCCGGTCGCCCTCGATCTCCCACGCGCCTTTCAGGATGCTAGACGTGAATTTGCGCGCGATCTCCTCGCTGCGGTCGCTTGAGCGGTCGAGCACCACCACGATCTCGCCGGCGAAGGCTAGGCGCTTGAGGCATTCTTCCAGCCGCGCCTCTTCGTTATGGGCGACGACCAGGGCCGATACCGTGGGCGCGCTCATGCCGCTTTCCCCCGCGATTTGCGCCACAGCGCCTCGGCGGCGGCGGCGGCGGTATCGACGTCCAGCCCGTCCATCAGCGTGCCGGTGGTGCGATGGTCGAAGCCGGACGCGCCGACAAGCTGCTGGTAGCTTTCGCGCGTGCGCGCCACTGCCGCATGCGCGCCCCAGGGCGCGTAGCGATATTCCGGGCTGGGACCGAACAGGCCGAGGGTCGGCGTGCCCGCAGCCGCGGCCAGATGCATCAGGCCAGAATCGTTGCCGACGAACAGCGCGCATTTCTGCAACGCCGCGGCCAGGACCGGAAGCTCGGCCGCGCCCACCAGGTCGATGCGCCGCTCCGCTGGGATCGCGTCGAGCACGGGGGCGGCCTGGGCGCGCTCGGCCGCCGCCGCCAGCACCGCCACCCGCGCCCCGGGAAGAATGCCGTTGGGCGCGGTAAGGCGCCCGACCAGGGCCGCGAACCGCTCTGCCCGCCACTGTTTGCCGCGCCAATTCGCCGCCGGGCCGACCGCCAGCACCGGCCCGCCGGGGCGGATCAGCCGCGCAGCCTCGGCGCGGTCTTGTTCGCTGAGCCAGATCGTGGGCGGCGGCGGTTGCGGCAAGTTCATCGCCGCCGCCACCTCCATCACCCGGTGCCGGCCCGGCAGTTTGGGCGCGCGATACTGCCGGCCCTTCAGCAGTAGATAGGGCAGCGGCGTGCGGCGCAGATCGGCCACCACATCCCAGCGCTTGCCCACCAACTGCCGCCACAGCGACAGGTAATGCAGGCCGAGCCGCCGCTTTTTCAGCGCGATCAGGTTTTCCAGCCCGGGCAGCGCACGGAACAGCGGGGCGGCGGGGCCGCCGCACACCACGGTCACCGCGATGCCGGGATGGGCGCGGCGCAGGTGATCGAGCAGCCCCGTGGTTAGAACGGCGTCGCCGACCCGCGTCGCGGTGATGAACAGCAGCCGCATTGCGCCGTTTATACGGCCCGGCGCAAGGACTTGCCAAGCACGGCCCGCGATCCAAGGTATATAATGACAATTCGGGCGCGGAACGGCGTTAAGGAACGGTCACATTATGGGCGGCAAGACCTATGTAGAGCTGGGCGAGCGCGGGGTGCTGGCGGTATCGGGCCCCGACACGCGGACGTTCCTGCAGGGACTGGTGTCGAACGACGTGCAGCGCGTATCCCCCGCCAGGGCCGTCTATGCCGCGCTGCTGACCGCGCAAGGGCGCTATCTGCATGATTTCTTCATCGCCGAGATCGCCGGGGCGCTGTGCCTGGATTGCGAGGCGGCGCGGCGCGACGACCTGTTGCGGCGCTTGAAGATGTACAAGCTGCGCTCGAAGGTGACGCTGGAGGACGCGACCCAGCGTTTCGCCGTGGCGGCGATGCCGGGCGTCGAGGCGCTTGCGCCCTTGAATCTCGCCGCAGAGCCCGGCGCGGCGAAAGAGACCGCGGGCGGCACGGTATTCGCCGATCCGCGCCTGGCGGCGATGGGCGCGCGGGCGATTCTGCCGCGCGAGTCGATCTCCCTCACCCTGTCCGGCGCCGGATTTTCGCCCGGCATATTGTCGGACTATGAAGCCCTGCGCCTGACCTTGGGTCTGCCCGACGGCAGCCGCGACCTGGTGGTGGAAAAATCGCTGCTGCTGGAAAACGGCTTCGACGAGCTGAACGGCGTCGACTGGAAGAAGGGCTGCTATGTCGGCCAGGAGCTGACCGCCAGGACGAAATATCGCGGGCTGGTGAAGAAGCGCCTGCTGCCCGTGCGGATCGACGGGCCGCTTCCGGCGCCGGGCACCGAGGTGAAAGCCGGCGGCGACGAGGCCGGGGAAATGCGCTCAGGCACCGGCGGCCTGGGCCTGGCCCTGCTGCGGCTGGAACAGATCGACAAGGAACTGACCGCGGGCGCCGCGAAAGTGAAGCCGGCCAAGCCGGATTGGCTGCGTCTGCCCGAACCCGAACCGCCCAGCCAGTAAACGCGGGGGAAATCGACTATGGGCCGGGCGCGGCTGCGCGATCTGGGTATTAGCGTCGGCGCCCTTGAGCCGGGCAGGCTGAACGCGATCACCGACGTGCCTGATGTGCGCGTGGGACACGCCACCATCGTCCACGACACGCCGTTCGTCGCGCGCACCGGCGTGACCGCGGTTTGGCCGGCCGGCCCCGATATCTGGACCAACGCGGTGTTCGCCGGATTCCATTCCTTCAACGGCAACGGCGAGATGACCGGCACGATCTGGATCGCCGAACAGGGATTGCTGTGCGCGCCGGTGTGCATCACCAACACCTATTCCGTGGGGACGGTGCGCGACGCGATCATCGCCTATGGCGCCAAGATCGGCGTGCCCCTGGCGTGGCATCTGCCCGTGGCGGCCGAGACCTATGACGGGTGGCTCAACGAGATCGAGCATTTCGCCGTCACCAAGGAACATGTGTTCCAGGCGATCGAATCCGCCACGTCCGGCCCGGTGGCCGAAGGCTGCGTCGGCGGCGGCACGGGGATGATCTGCCACGAGTTCAAGGGCGGCATCGGCACGGCCTCGCGCGTAACCGAGGCGGGCGGGCAGCACTATACCGTCGGCGCCCTGGTGCAGGCGAATTACGGGCAGCGCGAGCTGTTCCGCGTCGCGGGCGTGCCGGTGGGCCGAGAGATCGGCAAGGACGTGGTGCCGTCGCACCGCGACCAGCAGAAGCGCGACGGGTCGATCATCGTGATCCTGGCCACGGACGCGCCGCTGCTGCCGATCCAGTGCCAGCGCCTGGCGCGGCGCGCGGCGGTGGGTCTGGCCTGGGTGGGCGGCATCGGCGCCAACAGCAGCGGCGATATTTTCCTGGCCTTCGCCACCGGTAATCGCGTGAAACAGGGCGAGGCGATCGTCAACGCGCGCATGCTGGCCGCCGATCACCTGACGCCCCTGTTCCAGGCCGCGGCCGAGGCGACGGAAGAAGCGATCTTGAATGCCCTCACCGCCGCTGAAACCACGACCGGGCAGAAGGGCCGCACGGTCCACGCCCTGCCCCTGGACCTGTTGCAGGCGGCGATGCGGAAATACGGACGCTTGAAATAAGGCCGGCGCTAGATCGCCGCCTTCACTTTTTCATAGGTCGCTTTGATCCGCGCCATGTCGCCGGCGCGGTGACCCCAGTTCATCTTGAGGTCGTCGCCGATGCGCCGGGGCAGGATGTGCAGGTGGAAATGGAACACCGACTGCTCGGCGCCCTTGCCGTTGGCCTGGACCATGTTGATGCCGTCGGGGCTGAACGCCTTGACCACTGCCTTGGCCACGCGTTGCGCCGTGGCCGCGACCGCGCCCAACAGCGGCGTCGGCATGGAGTAGAGATCGGCGTGATGCGCCTTGGCGATGGCGAGCGCGTGCCCATCGTTGCCCGGATTGATGTCCATGAAGGCCAGGGTGTCGGCGTCTTCATACAGTTTGAAGCACGGGATCTGCCCGGCGACGATCTTGCAGAAGATGCAATTGGGATCGGCGGTCACGCGAAAATTCTCCTTTGCCCTATAGGAACACCGGCTTGCCGGCGATGAAAGGGTGCGCGAGCAGCAGCGCCACGTAGAGCACGAGGCCGCCCGCAACCCGGCCCCAGCCGATGCCGGCGAAATCGAATTTGGCGCGGCCGCTGGCAATGGCGCCGAACGGCAGCACGGAACTGCCCATCGCAATGGGTCCCCAGGCAGCACCCATGCGGCGCTGCGCCTTGGCGTCGATCGAGGGCATGCCGCCCAGCGCCAGCACGGCCATGCCGCCGAACAACAGCACGCTGGCCATGTCGCCGTTGGCGGGGATATGCGCCAGAGCCCACAGCGCCACGCCCCACAGGAAGGGATGGCGCGTGATCCGCATGATGCCGGGCACGGGATCGGGCAGATCGGCCGCGCGTTCGCCGCCCACCGCCGTGGAGTTGGGCGTGGAGAGCCCCGCGACCAGCAGGATGCAGGCGAACGGCAGCACCAGCACCGGCACCAGGCGCAACAGCGCCGTGTCGTTCCACAGCACCCGGTACGGCGCCTGGCCGTAGGCCATGACCACCCAGATCAGCGTCACCGCCGAGAACAGCGAGAACACCAGGCGGAAGCGCGTTTCGCCCCCCACCATGTCGGCGAACAGCTTGCGCAATGGCGTTCCGGCGAGCAGGAAATGCCCGCCCACGAAAGCTAGCAACGCCAGCGCCAGGCCGGCCATGGTCCCCAGGATCATGCGGGGAGTATCGCCCCGACAGCCGCGGCAGGGAAGTGGGCGGCGCGCGAATAGGGGGCTAAAGCTGGGGCGCGGGCAACCCGGCCTGCCTGTGGGCGGCGATCAGCGTATTGCGCAGCAGGCAGGCGATGGTCATCGGCCCCACCCCGCCCGGCACGGGGGTGATGAACCCCGCGACCTGGGCCGCCTCGGCGAAGGCCACGTCGCCCACCAGCTTGCCGTCGGCTTTGCGGTTGATGCCCACGTCGATCACCACGGCCCCGGGCTTCACCCAATCGCCGCGCACCATTTCGGCCCGGCCCACGGCGGCGATCAGGATATCGGCGCCGCGGCACACCCCTGGCAGGTCGCGCGTCTTGGAATGGGCCAGCGTCACGGTGCAGTCGGCACCCAGCAGCAGCGCCGCCACCGGCTTGCCGACGATCTGCGAGCGGCCCACAACCACGGCATTGGCCCCCGCCGGGTTCGGCATGACGCGCTTCAGCAGCAGCATGCAGCCCTGCGGCGTGCAGGGCACCAGCCCGCCGCCGGCACCCCATAGCAGCCCCGCGTTCACGGCGTGGAATCCGTCGACATCCTTGCCCGGATCGATGGCCGCGAGCACGGCCTGTGAATCGATCGGCTTGGGCAGCGGCAGCTGCACCAGTATGCCGTTGACCGCCGGATCGGCGTTGAGCCGCGCGACCAGCGCCAGCACCTCGGCCTGCGTCGCGCCAGCGGGCAGGCGATGCTGGACGGAATTGAAACCCGCCGCCTTGGCCTCACGCTCCTTATTGGCGACATACACCTTGCTGGCCGGGTCCTCGCCCACCAGCACCACGGTCAGGCCGGGGGCGGTTCCCCTGGCGGACTTGAACGCGGCCACGGCCTGGGCGACACGCTGGTTCGATTCCCTGGCCACGGCCTTGCCGTCGATGATCGAGGCGCTCACGACGTTTCCCCCAAGAGTTTTTCCAGCCGCCGCATCACGTCGTCCGTCTTGCCCGCGACCTCCACCAGCTTCAGGCGCTGGGTGTGGCCGGAAACGACGCTGAACGACGACGGCGGCAGCCGGCAGCGCTTTGCCAGCAGTTTCACCAGCGCCGCGTTGGCCTTGCCGTCCTCGGGCGCGGCCGGAACCCACGCCTTCAGCGACAAACGCCCATCCGCGCCCGCCATCACCCCGCCCAGGCGCTCGGACGAGGCCTTGGGCGTGAGGCGCACGCTAATGCGCACGCCGCCGGGAAACGGCGTCAGCGGCGACGGATTTTGCGCCAAGAGCGGCCTGCTTGGTCGGCCGGCGTCAGCGCGGCCAGTATTCGAACAGCAGGTTGCGCGCGAAGATCAGCACCAGGATCACCACCACCGGCGACAGATCCAGCCCGCCCATATTGGGCAGGAAGCGCCGGATCGGGGCCAGGGCCGGTTCGGTCACGCGGTACAGGAACTCGCCGATCGTGCCGACGATGCGGTTGTGCGGGTTCACCACGTTGAACGCCACCAGCCAACTAAGGACCGCCGAGGCGATCAGCAGCCAGATATAGACCGAGATGACCGTATCGATGAGGCTGAGCAGCGATAGCATGGGGGATTCCGCCGCGATTCCTGGGGACTTGCGGACAACCACCCTAGCTTCCGGGCCGTTCCGGCGCAAGGCGAAGCGGCCGAGCGACGGCGTCAACCCTTGGTTTTCCTTGCCTTGACACCCGCCCGCCCCCTACCCATTATCGCGCCGCCAAAACCGGGCGGCCGCCCCCAAAGCGGCGTCCTGAACGGCTTTCTGAAAAGCGGTTTTGTGGGGCTGTAGCTCAGTTGGGAGAGCGCCTCGTTCGCAATGAGGAGGTCAGCGGTTCGATTCCGCTCAGCTCCACCATTTAATTCAAGGGCTTGGCTGGAAACGGCCGAGCCCTTGTTTTTTGTAGGGAAGCAAGAGGGAAGCACGCGGCAGAAAGTCGCGGGCGCCGGCAGGGGCACCCAATGACGGGGGCGCGCCGCAGATTTCCGCCGCGTCTCCGCGCACGCCTTTGTCAGATCGCCTTCGTGTTGATGCTGTGGGCAATCACGCTCTTGGGAATCGCGGCGCTAGTGAAGAAGTACGGCCCGCGGTGGGAACTCTGGTGACGAGAGCGCCAGCATAGCGACGACGCTCCCATACGGCATTCTCGTGCTCCGGCGGCGGCGCCTTGCTCGAGCTGCACGGGAAATTGGGCTGCCGGCTGCGGTCTGCACCTTCTGCGGCGCCGATGAATTGCAGCCGATCGGCCTGGGCCGGCCGGGGCCCGAGCCATAGGGCTGCGCCTACTGTGGCGATACGCAGGAGCGGATGGTGCGAACCACCTTTCAGATCGTGCCGACGCTGCGGTGAAAAGAAGGGACCAAGAATCGCGGCAGACCGCGAGGCGAGACGGTGGCAAGCCAACTTGCCGTCCGGGCCACACGTTGCTCTGGTAGGCGTCAGCGCCGGCTTGGCGATATCACTCGTAACCGCCGCCTTAGCTCTGCTGTTCAGCCCGGGCTGGGTCGGCGCCCGCGGCCTCACTCGCCCAGGGCTTGATCGCGTGCCCCGCGGATGTACGGGCTGACCACGACAATCAGAGCGCCGGCGGCGAGCGCCAGCATTACGGCGCTGACCGGCTGCGTGAGAAAAACCGTGGGGTCGCCGCGCGAAAGCAGCAGGGCACGGCGCAGATACTCTTCCATCAAGGGGCCCAGGATGAAGCCCAGCATCATCGGCGCAGGTTCGCAGCCCAGCTTGCCTAGGACGTAGCCGGCGAATCCAAACCCGGCGAGAAACCACAGGTCGGTGAGCGAATTGTTCAAGCTCAGCGTGCCGATGGCGCAGAACACTAGAATGGCCGGATACAGCAGGTGGTATGGCACCATCAACAGACGCACCCAGATGCCGATCAGGGGCAGATTCAGCACCAGCAGCATCAGGTTGCCGATCCACATCGAAACGATCAGTCCCCAGAACAGCGCCGGCTTCGCGGTCATGACCTGAGGCCCGGGGTTGATTCCCTGGATGATCATCGCTCCGATCATCAGTGCCATGACCGGATTGGACGGAATCCCCAGCGTCAGCATCGGAATGAAACTGGTCTGGGCACCGGCGTTGTTGGCGCTCTCAGGCCCTGCGACCCCTTCGATCGCGCCCTGGCCGAACTCGGCTTGGTTTTTCGAGATCTTCTTTTCGACCGAATAGGACGCGAATGCCGACAGCAGCGGCCCGCCGCCAGGCAAGACCCCCAGCATCGCGCCCAGCGTTGTCCCGCGCAGGATCGGTCCGACCATACGGCGGATGTCCGCGCGAGTCGGCATCAGCCCGGTGACCTTCTCGGCCACGCGGTTGCGGCTGCGCTGGTCCTCCAAGTTGCGCACGATCTCGGCCACACCGAACATGCCCATCGCGATTCCGACGAAGCCGAGTCCGTCGGCCAGGTCGGGAATGCCGAACACGAAGCGCTGCTGGCCCGAGGTCACGTCGGTGCCGATCAAGCCGAGCAGCAATCCCAGCAGGACCATGCCTAGCGCCTTGAGCAGCGAGCCCGAGGCGATCACGACGGCTCCGACCAGGCCCAGCACCATCAGAGAAAAGTACTCGGCCGGGCCGAAATTGATCGCCACCTTCGCCAACGGCGGAGCGAACAGAATCACGACGGAAGTTGCCACGGTCCCGGCGATGAACGAGCCGATGGCCGCCGTCGCCAGGGCGACGCCGGCGCGGCCCTTCAGTGCCATCTGGTGGCCGTCGAGCGCGGTGACGATCGACGAGCTCTCGCCCGGGATGTTGACCAAGATGGCCGTGGTCGAGCCGCCGTACTGCGCACCGTAATAGATGCCGGCCAACATGATAAGCGCGGTCACCGGCGGAAGCGTGAATGTGATCGGCAGCAGCATCGCGATCGTGGCCGCCGGACCAAGGCCGGGCAGAACGCCGATCAGGGTGCCGAGCAGCACGCCGATGAAGCAGAACGCGAGGTTGGTGAGCGACAGCGCCTCGCTGAAGCCGAGCACCAGGTTGTCCAGCATCTCCACCGGATCAGCCCGCGAACCAGGTGCCGAAGGCGGGCAGCGGCAGGCCGAGACCGAAGGCGAACACGGCCCAAGAGAACACGGCCAGTGCCACCCCGAGCACCAGCGCAGTTGCGACCCGGAAGCGGATGCTGGCCGTGAGGCTGGCGACGACCAGCGCGACCACCGCGGGCACCAGCCCTGCGCCGCGCACCAGAAGGCCGAACACGGCCAGCGACAGCACCGCGATGACCAGCGGCCGCCAGGCGAACATCTCCAGCCGCCCGGGCACGCCACCGAGGGAAATCAGCACCAGCACGGCGCCGAGCGCCGCCAGCAGCCCGCCGAGGATGGTCGGGAAATAGGCCGGGCCCATCTGGCTGGCGCTGCCCATGGAATAGTCGCGCGCAAAGTAGACGAACGCGAGACCGATGCCGACGAACAACAATCCGGTCAGAAAATTGTTCGGGTTGCGGATAAATTGCGGCATGGAACGGACCTATCGCGGCCCGCGGCGGCGCCGCGACGCGTTGCCGCCGCGGCGCTGCTCGGAGCTTCTCAAGCTATTTGTTCGCCGTGATGTTCGCACTCTTCGCGACTTCGGCCCAGGTCTTCGTGTCCTCCTTGAGCTCCGCGGCGAAGCTCTTGGGATTGCTCTTGCCTTCGACTTCGTTGCCCGAGGCCGTCAATTTCGCCCGCACGTCGGGAATGGCAAGAACCTTGTTTACCGCACCGGCAACCTGCTCGGCGATCGCAATCGGCATGCCCTTCGGGCCGAGCAACCCGCTCCAATAGCTGGCGATGCCAAAGCCCTTGAGGCCTTGCTCTTCCATGGTCGGAAGCTCTGGAGCCGTGGGCAGACGGCTGGTCACGGCCAGTGCGACGATGGTCTTCTCTTTGATCTGCGGCAGGGCGGTCGAGGCGTTTGCCACGCTGAAGTGGACCCGGCCGGCAACTTGGTCGAGCATTGCTTCGGGCGATCCGCGGAACGATACGGCCGTCGCCTTGATGCCCGTGCGTGCGCGGAACAACTCGGCGATGAAATGTGACGGTGCGCCGTAGCCAGCGATCGCGTAGAACAGCTCGCCCGGCTTCTTCTTGGCCAGGTCGACCAGCTCCTTCGCCGTCTTCACGCCGAGCGAGGGATGCGCCACCAGGATCAGCGGCGTGCGCGATACGCTGACGATCGGCATGAAATCGTTGACGTTGTAGGTCGTCTTGGTGCCCATCGCCGCGACCATGTTGAGCGCCGACGACGTGAACAGCAGCGTGTAGCCGTCCGGCTTCGCCGCTGCCACGGCCTGGGCGCCGATCACGCCCGCCGCGCCTGCCTTGTTCTCGATGATGATCGGCTGACCAAGCGCGGCCTTAAGCGGTTCGCTCATGTGGCGAACCATCACGTCGATCTGGCTGCCCGGCGGCCAGGCAACCACGATGGTGATCGGCCCCGTGGGGTATTTAGCTTGCGCAAACGCCATGCCCGATGCGGCGATCAGCAGGACAGCCGCACCCATCATTGTCCGAAACGCTCGCTTCATCTTCTTCCTCCCTTGGCTTGTCTTACCCATGGCCCGCGGTCTTAGTCGTCCGCGGTTCAACTACGTGGATCGACCCTTTTGGACCGCGCCGCGCAGATTCGCGGACGCCTGCTTGGCGGCTGCAATCAGATAGGTGACGTCGGTGCCGCCCATGAAGATTCGCGCTCCATGTTTCGCCATCTCGGTCGCATCTGGCCCGCCGGCGCCGCCGGCCACGAAGTGCTTGCCGTGCTTTTTCGCGGCCGCCGCCGCCGCGATGTAGGCGTCGCGTATCAGAGCATGGCGCACCTCGCCCGGGATGCCCAGCACGGCGCTCAGGTCGCCGGGTCCGATCATTAGGGCGTCGATGCCCGGAACCGCAGCGATCGCCTCTGCGTTGGCGACGCCCTCGGGCGTTTCCAGCATCGCGAACACCATGGTTATGTCGTTTTGCAGTCGCATGATCTCGGCGGCCGGAAGCGTGCGGTATCGCGTTGTCGGGCCCAGGGCCGCGACCGAGCGATGGCCAGCCGGGGGATATTTCACGCAGCGCACGGCGGACGCCGCATCGGCGGCGCTGTCGACGTGCGGGACGATGATTCCCAACGCGCCGCCGTCGAGCGCCGCCGCGATGTCGGACGGCGCGTTGGCGCGCACGCGCACGGCGGGCATCAGGCCCATCATCAGGCCGCTTGCGCACAGCGACGCGGCTTCCGCGTCGGAATACATACCGTGCTCGCGGTCCACGTAGAACCCGTCGAAGCCGCATTCGCGCACGATCATCGCGGCGTCGGGCGTGCGCAACTGTCGCAGCGACATCATAAAGGCCGTGCCATGCGATTCCAGCCGGTGCTTGAACGGATTGCCGATCAACGCAGGGTCGATCATGACTTGCGCGCCCATTGCGCCAGTTCTGCCGGCATATGGGGATAGCCGCGCGCGCAGAAGCCGGCATCAACCGTGACGATGTGGCCCGACATTGCGCTGGCGCGTTCCGACGCCACGAAGGCGACCACGTCGGCGATTTCCCGGGGCTGGATCAACTTGCCGCGCGGCCAGCCCACGATCAGCTCGCCCCACCGCTCGGCGTCGCCCAGCTCCTCGGCGGCACGCTTGCGCAGCGAGCGCTTGGCTCGTTCGGTCTCGACCCAGCCCGGGCTTACGCCCATCACGCGTACGCCGTAGTCGAGACTGACGCTGCCGACGGCGCGCGTCATCGCGACCAGCGAGGCGTTTCCCGATGCTCCGGCGGCGTAGGCGTATTCCAGTTTCTCCGCTCCGATGCCGATGATGTTGACGATCACACCGGATCGGCGCTGCATCATGCGCCGGTAGTATTCCCGGGTCATGCTGATGTAGCCGAACACCTTCAGGTCCCAGCCAGCGCGCCAAGTTTCCTCGTCCACGTCCAGGATGTTCCCGCGTGGAGTGCTGCCGGCGTTGTTGACCACAATGTCGGCGTCGGGACATTGCGCGGCCAATGCCGCCGCCGCGCCGCGTTGCGCAAGGTCGATCGGGTGGGCCGTCACCGATACCTTGTAGGCCTCGGTCAATTGCCGCCGGGCGGCATCGAGCGCATCGGCGTTACGCGCCGCCAGATGCAGATTGCAGCCCTCGCGCGCCAACGCCTCGGCCACGGCGCGGCCGATGCCTTGGGAGGCGCCGGTGACCAGCACGTGGTGGCCCGCGATGCCTAGGTCCATGGCGATCAGGCGTCCCTGGGCCGCAGTTCGATCAAATCGGGGCAGCAGCCATCGGCGGCGCTGACCGCGAATACCACCGCCTCGGCGACGTCCTGCGCGGTGATCGGTTTGTACTTCCGCGTCGCGATCGATTCGAGCACCTTGGGATGCGTGCTGGATTTGCGGATGTCGGTGTCCACCATGCCGGGCGCGATCTCGCTGACCTTGAGGCCGTGCGGCTTGAGCTCGAGGCGGAAACCCTTGGCAAACGCCGAGAGCGCGTGCTTCGTGGCGCCGTAAACCACACCCAGCGCGTTGATGTTGCGCGCCGCCAGTGACGTGACGAACACCATATGCCCGCGCTTGCGCTCGACCATGCGGATGCCGATCTCGCGCGCGATGGCGAACGCGGCTACGACGTTGGTGCGGAACATCGCCTCGCAGTCGGCCACGGTCGATTCCAGCACCGGCGCGTAGGTCAGGATTCCGGCATTGTTGACCAGGATATCGGCATGGCCGGCACGCCGGCCTAGCTCACCGACAAAGCCGGCGTCGTCGAGATCGCCCGCTATCGCCTCGGCCGCGACGCCCAGCGCGTGGCATTCCCGTACCACGCCACCCAGCGCGGCCTGGCGCCGCCCGGTCGCGATCACCGACGCCCCTTCGCGCGCCAAGGCGAGCGCGGTGGCCCTGCCGATGCCGGCGCTGGCGCCGGTGATCAGGGCCGTGCGCCCCGCCAGCTTGCCTGCCACTCCGTCACCCCTTCGCGCGCGATGCGCTCAGCGTTTGCCGCCGGGCGGCTCGTTCACGTTCACCGTGTCGTAAACCGCCGGTATGATGATCTCAAGCACCTCGAGGTCGTCCGAGTATTCGAGCAGCGTGTGCTTGGTGCCGGGCGGCTGGATCCAGGAGCTTCCCGCGCGCATGATGTGCTCGCCGTGGCCCTCAAATTCGTTGCGGACCCAACCTTTCAGCACATAGACCATCTGGAAGTTGACGTCGTGAAAATGCCGGTGCGAGACCTCGGCCGCGTTGAAGGGGCGGGCGCGGCGATTGACATGGGCCTGGACCATGCCGCCCGTCGCCTTGGCGAATCCTAGGTCGCGCGACAGCGCGAAGGCGCGAAGCCCGTCGCCCTGGAAGTCTTCATCGCGCAGATGGCTGACGTGGAAAACCTGCTTCGGCCAACCGCCTTTCTTCGCGATTGATTGCGCGGGGTCGTACTCCTTTTCCGACATTACACGCAGCTTCGCTCTGGCTTCTCTCATCGTTCACTCCCAAATGTAGGGTTGCTGGTCAGTAAACTCGTCATCTCGTGGCGGAGCATCGGCGCACCACAATCCACGCCGGAGGCGTAGGGCCCAGGGCGGAGCCCATTTACGCGCATCGAACCAATGGGAAAGTACGCGGCGTGTCCGGGACTGCGGTCGTGGAACGAGCATCCGCCGAGGAGTCGATCGCGGCTCGATAGCTGTTTCGCATCGGGCGCCTCCAACGGGTAACGTTTTTAGAAGTTTTTATTTTCACAATGTTAGCCCGTCCGTGAACCCGCTCGCAAGGAGCAAAGCGCCGCGCTTCACCGTTCTTGATGAAATCATTACCGCCCTTGGAGTCTTGGCGTCGATCGGCGACGGCGGGCATTTTCTACGCGCCGATACCGCCATTGAACACCGCCCGCCGACATTCTCCGCCACTTATGTGGGCGTCACGCCCGGTCCGTATGATCGGCAGGCATTCCTGCCATGCGCGCGGATGACGGCCGGTGACCGCGAATGACAACCGGACCGTCGGCCGCGCCGGTGGTCATGTCCGTTCACTAGGCCATGCCCTGGAGCGCCGTCTTCAAGGGCATCCAGCCGCACATCAGCGGGTGCTTCGGGGCGACCAGTGGTGCCGCGGTAGGGGCTATTGCGCCGCCCCAATTTGCCCCCAGGGCGCTCCAGCGCGCCATTCCGATCAGCGTGGCGGCTGAGGCTTGAGCCACGGGGCTGCGCTACTCGCAGGGACACGCAGGAACGGATGGTGCGCACGACCTTTCAGATCGTGCCGACGCTCCAGTAAAGGGCGCTCTGGCAGTCATCGCATGCTCCATCAGTTGTAGTTTCGATGAAAATCCCTGCTCGCCGGCCATGTCTGCTTCGCCTCGTGCCGGGGATGGCGTAGGCGGTTCGCCACGCGGCAGTCATTACCCGGCCGCTTGACCTCGTCAGCATGGGCCGGCGCCAGCGGCATTTCGCTATCTTCGGGCTTGCCGAGTTCACGCAGCAGATCATCTCGGGCGATCAGCCGGCCTACGACCAGGTGGGTCACGTGCCCTCGCGTTGCAGCTTACCGATGGCGACCACGAGCCGGGCGCCCATGACCACGGGCCGATAGCGTTCGAGCACGGTATTCCAGACCACCAGGTTGGCGATGCCGGTCTCGTCCTCCAGGGTCATGAACACGACGCCGCTGGCGGTCCCGGGGCGCTGGCGGACCAGCACCAAACCCGCCACGGCCAGGCGCTTGCCGTCGGGCATGGTGCCGAGTTCCTTGGCGGGCACCACGCCATCCCGGGCATGCTCGGCCGCGATATCATGGCGTAGCAATTCCAGGGGATGGCATTTACCCGACAACTGACCCAAGTCAATGCACGGCGATCGCCGAGCTGCATTAGTTCGTCATCCGCCGAAAAAGCGGCGCGCAGCTGATGCCGACTGAAAGTTTGGGATGAGGAGCGCAAGCCGCTCCAAACTAAGAGGAGTTACTTGAAATGAGGAAATCATTGATCGCTTCTTTTGCCATCGTCACCGTCTTTGCCAGCGCGGTGGCAGCCCAAACCCTCGTCGATCCGTTTGGGGCGAATGCAGCGTCGCTTAGCCCCGACGATTTGGCGCTAATGCGGCAGTCGATCGAGAAGGTTCTCAAGACGAACCGGGCCGGCGCGGTCGCGGAGTGGAAGAGTACGACGACCTCCACCGCCGGACGGTCGGCGTTGCGGAAAACCTTCACCAAGGGCGGCTTACCTTGCGGAGAAGTCGAACATATATTCACTTCGGGGGATGGGCATCGTTATGTGCTGCCATTCTGCGAGGTGAAGGGCGGACAATGGAAGCTGGCATTCTAGCTGCCGCGTCTCGATCTTTGATGCGCAGACAGAACGGCGAAGGGCGCAAACCCACGCACCAGGCGATCTTCGCGACGCCTTCCACGAGGCGATCGATCTGTACGAAGCATGGCAGGCGGCGAGGTCATGGCCGGCGCGCGACATCTCATACCGCCTCGAAGAACCGGCCCGTCAAATCTCGCGGCCGTGCGATGGGTCCGCCGCCGCACCGTCGCGCCAACGACCCGGCGCAACCCCCGTCACCCGCTTGAAGGCGCGATTGAACGCGGCTTCGGACTCATAACCGACGTCGGCGGCAATGGCGGAAAGGCTGTCGCGGCTGTTTCGCATCCGCTCGGCGGCCAGCTGCATACGCCAACCGGTCACATACTCGATCGGAGCCTGGCCCATGACGTTATTGAATCGTTCGGCGAGCACCGTGCGCGAGGAGCCCGCCGCGCGGGCTAGGTCGTCAGCCGTCCATCGGCGGGCGGGATCGCCATGCACAACCCGCATCGCGCGCGCGACGATCGGATCGTTGAGCGCCGCAAACCACCCTTTCGCGCTTGCCGGTAGGCTTGCCGCATAACGGCGCAACACCTCGACAAACAGCAATTCCATCAACCGGCCGAGCATGAGTTCCGCCCCCGGCGCGGCCGCGTCCGTCAGCACCAATATTTGCCGTACCGTCGATGTTATGAGCGCGGTGACTCGATCGTCTTGCGTTCGATCGACCAGCAATGGCGGCAAGGTGCGAAATACGGGCGTAAACAAAAATTCCGAGGACTCGAGGAACCCGCAAACTATCCGGGTCTCTCGACCGCCGCCGCCGTGATTGACGTTCCACATCCCCTTGATCGGACCGGGGCGCACCAAATCGGCGGCGCTTGCCATTTCGCCAATTTCGCCGCTCCAGAATTTATGCGCGTCGGCGAACGGCATCAGCAAAATGTCGCCGGCTGAAACGGTTTTCCGTTCACCGGTGGCAATCTCGACGGTGCAGGAGCCGGCGGCGATCAGATGAAAGATGCTGATGTGGCGCAGATGCGCCATCGGCGTGCGTTCATCGTATTGCTTGGGACTGACGATGCCGAACGGGGCCGAAAAGCAGGCGTTTAGAAAAACCGATCCGGTCAAGCGCACCGCGCGCAACATCTCGGCGAGCACATCGTTGCCGTCGCCGCGCACGGGGTCCGGCGTACCGGCAAATGAAAGCGGTGTCCCGGTCATTGAGAGAAACAGGCCTCCGGCGCTATCCATCAGCCATGGGCGCGGCGGTTTCTTGTCCGGCGCGTCGAAAATCTACCCGATGGAGGCAGTCATGATCAAGAGATGGTCCGCCAAGGCGGTCGCCGACCGGCCGCCGTCTTCCATCACGCCATGCCTTGTCCCAAGCGGTCTCATGCTTTCCGAGAAAGGAAACACCATGCGCGATACAACGAAGACTATCGCCCCCGCCACGCCCGATTACGCAGCCATCAAGCGACGTCAGCAGGCGACGTGGGCCGCCGGCGACTACGCCGTGATCGGCACGACGCTTCAAATCGTCGGCGAGCGCCTATGCGACGCGATCGATCTGCGCGCCGGCGAGCGCGTGCTCGACGTCGCCGCCGGCAACGGCAACGCAACGCTCGCGGCCGCCCGCCACTTCGCGCAGGTCACCTCGACCGACTATGTCGGCGCTCTGCTCGACCGCGGCAAGGAGCGCGCCGCCGCCGAGCGTCTGCCGGTCGCCTTCCAGCAGGCGGACGCCGAGGCGCTGCCCTTCGCCGACGGCAGCTTCGATGTCGCGCTGTCGACTTTCGGCGTCATGTTCACGCCGGATCAAGACAAGGCGGCGGCCGAGCTTGCTCGCGTGGTGCGTGACGGCGGCCGTATCGGCCTCGCCAGCTGGACGCCCGACGGGTTCATCGGCCAGCTCTTCAAGACCTTGGGCAGGCATGTACCGCCGCCGGCCGGCGTCAAGTCGCCCGCGCTGTGGGGCAGCGAGGCGCGGCTGGGCGAGCTGTTCCCCGGTCATCGAGTGAAGGCCTCGAAGCAGATCTTCAATTTCCGCTACCGGTCGCCGGAGCATTGGCTTGAAACCTTCAAGACCTACTACGGTCCGACCAATCGCGCTTTCGCCGCGCTGGATGCCGTGAAGCAAGCGGCCTTGGAGGCCGACATCGTCGAACTGCTTGAGCGGATGAATCGCGGCGGCAAGCACACGCTGATCGTGCCGGGCGAATATCTCGAAGTCGTCGCGACGAAGCAATGACGCCTCATGCCGGCTTGTCTGGGCGCGCGCGGCGGCGAGCGCCGCGGGGCAGCCGCCGAAACGAAAAGGAAAAATCGATGAGATCGGCCAAAGACGTCCTAGACAATCACTTGAAGTGTTTCAGCGCGGGAAATCTTGAGGGCATCCTTTCCGACTATGCCGCGACCGCGGTGCTCTTTACCCCGGAAGGAGCGCTGAAGGGGCCGGACGCGATCGAACCGCTTTTCCAAAGAATGTTGGCGGAGTTCGCCAGGCCCGGCGCTTCGTTCACCATGAAGCAAGCGTCGGTCGACGGAGAGTACGCATACATTGTCTGGTCCGCGGAGACGGCGGAGAACGTTTACGAGCTGGGCACCGACACCTTCGTCGTGCGGAACGGCAAGATCGTCGCGCAGTCTTTCGCCGGAAAAATCACGCCGAGGAAGTGAGAGGCCCGCGCGTCGCTGGCTCAACGCCCGCCGACACTGTAGCGGCGCGCCATGCGCCAGGCCACCGGCCCCGGGTAAGTGGGTGGCACCCCCGGGTTTACGTTTGGGTCCCCTACCGGGCCAAGATGGGGCCCCACCACGTATCCACTGGGGCTCGCGTGGGGGTCTCGGTATGCTATTTTCTGACGCTGCGACCCGCAAGCATAGTATGGAGACGTCGACCATGCGACGCTGGATTACAGCGGCGTTTCTCCTGCTCACAGCAAGCGGAAGCTCAAATGCTGGATCATGGCACGCTTGTGGTGATGATCCCGACCAACGAAGGGCTGGTTGCTGCTTCGGATAGCCGGCTCACGCTTGATGATGTGTTCTGTGATGGCGTAGAGAAGTTTATTGAGCCTGCGAGGCCTGGGCGAACCTTGCTGGTCGTCACCGCTTTCTGTTCTACCGGCCGGGTGTGGCTTCATCCGGAACCGACTCCGAACGCGAATTGACCCGAATCCGGTATCTCATCCGCAGCTATTGAACAAAGCCGCTGACAAAGTCTCGGCGATCGCACCGACGCCAAATTTCTCAGCGAAGCGCGCCGCATTCGACCATGCGCGCCCGGATCACCTGCCATTGCGCCGCGGCCAGGCGTGCCGGATGCCGCCCACCCAGCGCGCGCAGCCAAAACACGCGCGCCGAAAGTGCCGGATCGCCGGCGCAATCGAAACTGCCGGGCGGCGAGGCGACATCGGCAACGACGGCATCCAGCCGTAGTGCGGCGAGGACGTCTGAGCCCACGGCGCGCCCTCCGGTCGTGGCGATGAAATGGGACACGCCGGATACGCTATTTCGCAGGTCTGTGAAGGCGATCACGTCGGTCGCGGCATCGGCCAGGTCCGATGGGACAATCGAAGGGGAGCGTGTCACGGCCAGTACCTGAACGCCGCGGCCGGCGAACAGCCGTACCAGCGGCGCGCCGATGGCGCCTAGCCCGACGACGGCGGCGGTCGAGCCTGGCGCCGGTCTTCGGCCGGCCTCATCGAGCGCCTCCAACGTCGCCTCCGCGATCAGGGGCCCGCGCATCGATTTGAGGCCGTCGTCTTCGCCATATTCAAAAACGGCGATTCCATGACGCGCCGCGAGTTCGCGCAGCATTTGGTTGGCTGCCCCGGTGATCAGCACGGCCCCGCTCGCGACAAGGCCGAGCAAGTCGTCGTCTAACTTGATCGGCGCCGCGGCGTGCGGCGCGAACACCAGGTCATCCGTCATGTGTGGCACTGGCAGAACGATCACCTGCGCATCGCGCAGTGCGTCGGCGGCCGAAGCGGCATGAACCACGCCGGGCGGTGTAGGGCCGGCCGGGACGCCATAGACGCGAACGTCAAATCCGTCGGCCGCCGCAAGCCGCGCGATCTCCGGCTCGCGTCGGTCACCGCCCAGGACCGTCATGCGCGCGCGCGTCTTCATGCCGGGGCGGACGGGCCGTTGCCGTAGCGAAACGCGTCGATGGCGTCCCTCAGGCGATACAGCGTCACGATGCCGCGTGCCACGGCGCGCGCGGCGGCGGCAGATGGAATCGGACGCAGCGGTTCGGTGCGGAAGGCCAGCGACTCCGCCGGCGTACCGCCGGCCCGTCGGGCAAGCTCGCGCCCCATGACCGTGCCCAGCGCGATGCCCCGGCCGCTGTAACCTAAGCCGGACAAGAGCCCGGGCGCTGGCTCGCTAAACTTTGGAAACTCGTCGGCCGTCATGGCGATCCAGCCGCTCCAATGTCCGGCCCAGGCGATTTCGCCGAACTGCGGAAACAGCGCTCGCAGGCGCGCCGTGGCGCCAACATAGTCCGGCCTGGCCTCGGGGCCGAATGGTGCTCCGTAACCGCTGAGATGCAGGCTGCCGTCAGCGTGCAGGCGCACGCCCGAGATCATACGCCTCGTGTCGGTCAATGCCTGTCCGCCAGGCAGGATTGACCGCCGAAGGTTTTCGGACAGAGGCCGGGTGAAAAGCTGATAGGCGCGCACCGGCACGATGGTTCTGGAAAGTCCGGGCCACAGGCCGTCGGTATAGGCGTTGGTGGCGATGACGACGGCGGCAGCGAAAACGCTGCCAACGGCGGTTTCGGCCCGCCAGCGTGCGCCGTCATGCTTAAGCGCAGTTGCGCGGCTACGGGTGCACAACCGTGCGCCGGCCGCTTGCGCCGCCCGCGCCAGACCGCGGGCATAGCCAAGAGCATTCAGCGTGCCGCCGCGCCGTTCCAGCGCCGCGCCCCAGTAGCGGCCGCCGCCGATTGCATCGTGCGTTTCGGTCGGGCCCAAAATGGCAATCGGGTTGCCACGGTCGCGCCAGAAGGCGGCCCGCGCTGCAAGCCGGGTAAGCGCCGCTGGTGCGTGGGCGGCAAACAGCAAGCCATTGCGCTGTGCTTCGCACGCCATACGGTGCCGTTCGATCAGCCCGAACACCAGCTCGGGGCCAGCCGCCGCCGCCTCCACCATTCGGCGTCCCCAGGTCTCACCCAGCGTCGACAGAGCATCGGCCGGTTCATGCTTTAAATAGGGCACCACTTGGCCGAAATTGCGACCGGAGGCCCCCCAGCCGATTTCGTTCGCCTCCAATAAGATTACGCGGGCGCCGGCTTCGGCGGCATGCAACGCAGTCGAGAGCCCGGTATAGCCACCACCGATCACGCATAGATCGGCCGCATGATGGCCGCGAAGAGGTGGCGTCTCCGGCGGCTCGAGCGCCGTGGCGCTGTAGGCGGTTAAGGGCAGTGTCGGCGGATCGTGCAAAGGGTGATACATCCGGCGGCCTCAGAGACTGCGGGCGGCCATATGAGCATCATAGATTGCCGCCTCGACATGGCGTGGCGACCGCGCATCGCCGACCAGGTGCAAGCGCAGACCCGGCCGGGCCGCTACCAAGGCGTGGCGCAGCCCGTCTAGCGGACGCGCGCCGGTCGCGGTTACTACCGAGGCGATATCGGGCAGAAGTCTTTCGCGGCCCGTGACCATGTGGCGCAGAATGATGCCCGTCTCGGTCAGGGCGATCACCGCGTGGTCTGTGATGATTTCGACATCGCACTCGTGCAGCCGTTCCTGCAGCAGCCTGAGGGTCATCGGCTCGATTTTGCTGCCCATCGCCCTCTGCGTCGTTACCAGCGTCACGCGGCGGCCGCTGCGGGCCAGGAATTCCGCCGTGGTCGGCCCAATCATGTCGCCTTTGGTGTCGAACACCGCGACCACATCCCCGACCATGGCGCCGTCCAGCGCCGCGCGCGCCGAAACCAGGCGATTATTGCCGTCGTCGAGGCCTTCGGGCACGAAGGCGCGCGATCCGGTGGCGATCACCACGGCATCCGGCTTCAGCGCCAGGATGCTTTCCACCGTCGCCTCGGTCTTCGTACGCAATTCGATATCGAGCCGGCCGATCACACGCAACAAGTTGTCGGAGACCCCTCCCAGCTCCTCGCGACCTGGCGCGCGGCGCGCCAGTAAGAGCTGACCACCCGCCGTTTCGGCACGCTCCAACAGCGTCACGTGGTGGCCACGTAGCGCCGCGACGCGGGCGGCCTCTAGCCCCGCTACGCCGGCCCCCGCGACGACCATATGGCCAGGCTTCGCGGCGCGCTCGATCGCGCCCAACTCATGTTCCCGTCCGCTCGTCGGGTCCTGGATGCAGGTCATCGATAGGCCGCGAAACAACCGTCCCAGACAACCTTCATTCGCGCCGACGCAATAGCGGATAGCGTCGAAATCGCCGCGCCTTGCCTTGTCGGGTAAGTCGCGGTCGGCGATAAGCGCGCGGGTCATGCCGATCAGATCGGCATCGCCTGCTGCCAGGATCGCTTCCGCGTCGCGGGGATCGGTGATGCGCCCGACCGCCAGCACCGGCACGCTCACAGCCTCACGCACGGACCTGGCCAGCTGGCGCATATGTCCAGCGCGCAGGTACATCGGTGCATAGTGGCGGGGTAGGGAGGCGGCCGACGTATCGCTCCCCGAAGTGACGTTCACGTAGTCGAGACTGGCCAGATCGGTCAGGCGAGCGGCGATCTGACAGGTCTCAGGGAGGAACAATCCATCGGGATAATCCTCTTCGGCGGACAGGCGCAGGCCGACCACGAAATCCGGGCCCACGGCGCGGCGCACCGCCAGCGCCACTTCGCTGGCAAAGCGCAGCCGGTTCTCGAGACTGCCGCCATAGGCGTCCTCGCGACGGTTGGTATGTGGCGAGAGGAATTGCTGGATCAGATTGCCGTGACCGCCGTGCAGCTCGATGCCGTCCAGGCCTCCCTCGCGTACCCGCACGGCCGCAGTGGCAAAAGCGGCGACCAGTTCGTCGATCTCGGACAGAGTGATTCCGCGCGCCGTTTCCACGGCGATTTCAGGATCGATGGCGGAAGGAGCGACAATGCAGCCGAATGGGCCGCCGCTGCCGGACAGCGCGCCTGCGTGGTTGAGTTGTGCGAATACCAAGGCACCGTGACGATGGACCGCCGACGCCAAACGCCGGTAGGGCACAACTACGCCATTGTCCCAATTGGCGAGGGCCGGCTTCAGGCGCGATGAGGAGGATGGATGCACGCTGGTCGACCCGGTGACGATTAAGGCGACGCCGCCGCGCGCCCGCGCTTCATAGTAGGCGATCAGTTCTTCGCCGATTCGGGTGCCGTCGGTCAGGCCTGTGCTGTGCGCGGTGCTGACGATGCGGTTGCGCAGGGTAATCGGCCCAACCGCGAGCGAGGAAAACAGGCGCGTAAGCCGGATGCCGGCAGGTTCACCCATGGCGTTGTAACGGCCGGCTCGGTTAGGCGCTGCCCGCGGCGTAGAGATCGGCCTCAACGTGCTTTAGGACCTCGGCCTCGACCTCGGCCCAGACCCGGGCCTTGAGGTTGGCGAAGTCCGGCGAGAGCTGGATCGAGACATGGCGCGGGCGCGGCAGCCGGTTTTCGAAGATCGCCTTCACACGGCCGGGCCGTGCCGACATGACCACGATCCGGTCGGCAAGGATCAAGGCTTCGTCGATGTTGTGGGTGATGAACACGACTGTCTTGCCGCTTTGCTCGTGGATGCGCAGCAGCTCTTCCTGCATCACTTGGCGCGTCATGGCGTCGAGCGCCGCGAACGGCTCGTCCATCAACAGCACCTCGGGATCGGCGGCCAGGATGCGCGCGAGGGTAACGCGCTGCTGCATGCCGCCCGAAAGCTCGGGCGGGTAGTGGTCCTCGAAACCCCTCAGCTTCACCATGGCGATGAAGCGATCGGCGATGCGCCGGCGTTCCGCCGCCGGCACGCCGCGCATCTTTGGACCGAATTCGATGTTGCCGCGCACCGTCTTCCAGGGAAACAGCGCGTAGGACTGGAACAGCATGCCGCAACGCGGGTCGATCCCAACGATAGGCTCGCCGCGCAATAGGACCTGGCCGGTGCTCGGCTGAATGAAGCCGGCGAACATATTGATAATGGTCGACTTGCCACAGCCCGAGGCGCCCAACAGGCAGACGAGCTCACCCTCGCGCACCTCGAGCGTGAGATCCTGCACGGCGGTTACGGCTTGACCGTGCCCCGTGGTGAAGGTTTTTGAGACGCGATCGGCGGCGATGATGGCGGACATGGTGCTTCCTTCCGCCATTCAGACGCGCCGGTTCCGTTCCCATGGCAGCAACAGGCGTTCCAGCCTGTTGGCCAGGAAATCGGCGATCAGCACCGTGATCGAGATGCACACCATGCCGACCAACACCAACGGCAGGTTGCCCCAGTCCTTGGCGATCCAGATCATCGCGCCGAGGCCGGTTTGAGCAGCCACCATTTCCGCCGAAAGCACGCACGACCAAGAGATCGCCAGCGTCACCTTGAGGCCCGCGATGATGCCTGGCAGCGCTCCGGGCAGGATGACCTCGCGCATCACCGCAAAATCGTTTGCGCCTAGGTTGCGGGCGGCGCGGATCAGCAACGGGTCGACCCGCTTCGTGCTTTCGATCGTATAGAGCAGCACGTAAATCCACGACCCCATGAACACGATCGCGATCTTCTGGGTTTCGCCGATGCCAAGCCATAGCATAGTCAAGGGAATCCAGGTGATTGAAGGCAAGGGGCGCAACAGCGAGACGAAGGGATCAAAGATCGCCTTCGCCGGCCACCATACGCCCATCAGAATGCCGAGCGGCACGGCAACCACGCCGGCCAGCGCGAACCCCAGGAATACGCGGCGCGAGCTGTCGACGATTGAAATCAACAGATCGCCCGTCTGCATGAAACGGTTGGCTTCCATTACCACCATGGAAGGCGATGGCAGGAAGATCGGCGATATCCAGCCGAACTCGGTGGCGACCGACCACAAACCAAGGAAGGCCATGACCGACAATACGTTGATCGCCAGTATCGGACGGAAGGCCATGCCGCTGCCCCGGCGCTTCGCACCCGGTGCGCCGCCGGCGGGTGGGCGAATCGTTTGGGTGCGTTCGTTCGTTGTGCTGGTCACGTTGGCCGTCCCGGCACCTTCAGATGCACAGTTCTCGGAAATGACCGGCTCCCGGCGGCTACAATGCCGCCGGGAGCCGTGGCGAATAGTCTATTGCTTCGGAATGAATTTGTAATTCGCCCATTTCGATACGTTGGGCGCGGACGGGGTTTTACCGGTCGCATGCAGCCAGTTGGTCAGCTCCTGCAATTGAGCCTCATGCAGCTTCATGTGCCCTTGCCAGTCTTTGGCGCCGAAATATTGGAAAGTCTTAATGCCTTGCTGGACTTCGGCCGGCGTCTTCTTGAAGTAGTGCGCGATGGCGGCGGCTGCTTCGGTGGGGTTGCTAGTGGCGTAGTCGGCGCCCTTGAACATCGCGGCCGTCAGTTTTCCGGCGATGTCCGGTTTGCCGTCGGCCAGCTTACGCGAAATGATGACGAGGTCCGGCGAGGCCATCGTGCCGTACTTCTTGAAGGTCGTGGTATCTTTGTCGGTGCCCAGAAGCTTGCCCGTGGGGGCCGCGGCCTTCAGGCCGTCCAGCAGGGGCTGCCAGACGCACGCTGCATCGACATCGCCCTTATTGAGCGCGCCACCCATTTCGTTCGGCGGCAGGTTCACGTATTGGATATCCTTGGCGGTCATGCCATTGGCCTCTAGCAGGCCGTTCAGCGTGATTTCGGCCGAGGTGTTGGCGGCGACTTTCTTGCCCTTCAGGTCCTTGATCGAAGCGAAGCCGGCGCGCGCCCAGCAGCCTTCGTTGCCCGGCGAATCGTCGATGTTGGCGAAGTAGTAGAAGCTGTCGTTGCCGCGCGCCATCTCGGCGATCACCGCCGTGCGGCCTAGGTTGCTGAAGTCGATGTCGCCCGAAGTCACCGCACGAATGCGGTCGGCGGAGCTAAGGATAACCTTGAACTCGACATCGAGACCCTGCTGCTTGAAAAAACCCTTCTCGATGGCGACCATGACCGGCACTTGCCCGAGCCATGTCACCGATCCGCCGAAAGCAATCTTGGTCTGCGCCACCGCGGCATTCGAATAGGTCATGCCACCGAGCGACGATCCAAGAAGAAGAATTGCGGCTTGAAGAGCCCGGGCGGTAGTCGTGCGTCTCATTGCAGGTCTCCTGTTCTTTCCCCTCGAGGTGATCGATCGGCACACCGCTTGCGACGGGTGGCGAGATTGACGAGCGAAACGTAGAATTCCGCTTTTATCCCCATCCCACTAGTCGCTTGCGCGCGACAATCAGTGCAGTAAGAACAGTACGGTGTGCATTCAAGCAGGTCAATGGAAACGTTTCATTTGGCAAGTAAGCTTATAATGTGAGGACCCTAGCGGGTCCTAGCGGCTGATTGATTCATCAGATGCCCAAAAAATGGAAACGTTCCTATGGACCGGGCCGGGGCGACGTCCTTACCATTCGCCCCGGCGGTCCGTAGGCCATTGAAGGAAAATAGGATGTCGAAGCATGATTTTCCCGAGACCGAATTTGCAGAGAGGCTTGGCCGGGTGCGCCGGGCAATCGCGGATTCTGGGCTCGACTGGCTGGTGATATTCCACCCTGTCAGCTTGCTCTGGCTGACCGGAAGCGAGGCCAAAAGCTACCAGGCCTTCCAATGCCTTGCGGTCAGCGCTGCCCCGGGCCCCCTAGCCATGCTGACGCGCGCCTCGGAGCTGGCCGAGTTTAGGGCCGACGCGCGGGTTGATGAAATTTGGACCTGGGGTGGGGGCGAACCGGAAGATCCGCTCGAAGTTTTCGCCCGTTTGTCCGACCACCTTGGCCTGCGGCGCGCGCGCGTCGGGGTCGAAGTGCCGGCGTACTACCTGCACCCCCATCACTACGTGCGCCTGAAGGATTTGCTGGGTCCGGCATTGGTGGCCGAGCCGACCAACCTGGTGAACGACCTGAAGATGGTGAAGTCGCCGCGCGAACTCGTCTTTATCCGGCGGGCGGCTGCGATTGCTGACGATGCCATGGCGGCGGGGCTTGCGGACGTAGCCGAAGGCCGAAGCGAATTGCAGCTCGCCGGTTCCATCTACAAGGCCCTGCTCGACGGCGGCAGCGGGCTTCCAGGCAGCACGATCAACATCGTTTCCGGCGAACGCTCGGGCTTCGTGCATGGCGCGCCAACCGAGCGTCTTTTGCGCCGCGGGGATTCCATCAACGTCGAATTTGGCGCCGCATATCGGCGCTATACCGCGACGTTCGGCCGGCAACTCAGTCTTGGTGCGCCGTCGCCGCGCGTGCGGGCGCTGCACGACATCGTGCGTACCGCGGCCGACGCCTGCATCGCCGCGATCCGGCCCGGTGTGCCCGCGATCGTGCCGCATGAGGCGGCCAAGAAGGTGATTGCCGATGCCGGCTACGACCGCTACCGCCTGCACACCACGGGTTACGGCATTGCGCCGGGCTTCCCGCCATCCTGGGGCGAGCCGATCCACATGTTCGGCGGCAGCCGTTATGTGCTGCAGGCGGGCATGGTGCTGTCGGTCGAGCCGCCGGTCTTCATTGCCGAGGAAAAGGTCGGCGTGCGCTTGATCGACAATGTGCTGGTGACCGAGCGGGGGGCCGTAATCTTGTCGCGGATGCCCCGCGAGATTCTGGTGGCGGGCTAAGTGCTTAGACCCGGCCACAGGCCGTCGGCGACCAGGTTCCGCGCCACCTCCGCCGCCATGCCGGCGAATTCATCGACCAGCGGCGACCCGCCCTGTTGCTGCGGGCGCACGAGGGTCAGCGTCCAATGGACGGCCGGCTCGAACGGCCACGCGCGTAAGCGGCCGGCCGCGACGTCCTCCGCGATCGCCGCGCCGGTCAATAGGCTGTAGGCGAGGCCTTGCCGTACCAGGCCACGGATCACACCGTGGTCGTCGGCTTCGACGCGCAGGTCTATCGGCGCCGCCCCGCCCGCGGTCCACTGCTCCAACAGTCGCCGGGAAGCATTGGACCGGCTCGGTAGTACCAGCGGCAAGCTTGCCAGATCGGCGGTGCGCATCCGGCTTCCCGCCTCCAGAGGTGAATTCGGTCCGCCCACCAGGAACACCTCTTCGCGCACCAGCGGTTCGGCGACAAAACCGCGTTGCGGCAGCGGATCATGGACCAGGGCAAGGTCGACCTGGCCGCGCACGAGCCATTCATGGATGTAACCGCTGAAACCGCCGACCACGCGCAAGAATACGTTGGGAAAGGCCGCCCCGAAGCGCGCGACCAGCGCCGGAACCAGAACGGCGCCCGCGGCCGGTGGCACGGCGAAGGACAGCGTGCCCGAAGGGCCGCCGCGCGCGCCTGTGACTTCGGCCTTGGTCAGCTCGATCCGCCGCAGCAGCTCGCGCGCGCGCTCGCGCAATATCTGCCCGGCCTCGGTCGGAACGGCGCCGCGGCCGCGCCGCTCGAACAACGCAATCCCCAGCTCTTCCTCCAGCTTGGCGATCTGCCGGCTGACGGCCGGTTGCGAGATGCGCAGCCATTCTGCCGCTCGGCTATAGCTGCCGAATTCGGCCACGGCCTGGAAATAGCGCAGGGCGCGCGCGTCCATGGTTCACCAAGATCCCAACGATTTGGTTATCAACGGTATGCATATTATGCCTTGGACGCAAGGTGAACCGATTCATAACCTCCGTTACCCGCTGTTTTGCCCCGCCAAAGGAGCCGTGAATGAAATTCGGAATGATGGCGCAGATCCAGATGCCTCAGCCGTGGACGGAAACCACGGAGCGTCAGGGCTACTGGAATCTGATCGACCAGGTCGTGGCGGCCGAGCAGGCTGGGTTCGATTATTTCTGGATCACCGAACAGCATTTCTTCATCGAGATCGGCCATTGCGCCTGCCCCGACATGGTACTGGCCGCGCTCAGCCAGCGCACCACGCGCATCAAGTTGGGATTCGGCGTATTCCTGCTGCCGCTGCACCATCCCTTCTACATCGCCGAGCGGGTGGCGACCCTCGACGTGTTGAGCAACGGCCGGGCCCAGTTCGGCATCGGGCGCGGCACGTCGCCCTATATGGTCGAGGGCCTGGGCTTCGACCCCGCGGAGGGGCGCGAGGTCGGCCGCGAGGCGCTCGAGGCCGTCATGAAGATGTTCGAATCGGACGCGTTCCCCGGCTATCAGGGCAAGCGGTTCAACCTGCCGGCGCGGCATGTGGTGCCGCGGCCGATCCAGCGGCCGCATCCGCCGCTGTGGGTGGCGGCCACGAATTTCGAGACATACCAGCACGCCGGTCGCCAGGGTATGGGCGTGATCGGCGTGACGCGCTTCACCCCACAGGAAACCAAGCCCTTCATCGACGGCTACCGCGCCGCGATCCGCGGCGCCGACCACTCGCAATTCGTCGGCAAGTGCGCCAACGAGCAGGTCGGGGCCTTCGCCGTCGCCTGCTGCCTAGAGGACGACCATCTGGGCCGCGACGTCGCCTGCGCCGCCGCGCGCTGGTACTACGGCGACAACGACGCGGTCTTGAACAGTCAACGTTTCGCCACCGGCGGCGGGGTGACGAAGATCAACCAAGGCATCGCCGGCCGCAACAACGACGAACTGATCCGCGACGCCATGGCGATCGGCGGGAATCCCGACACTGTGTCGCACCAGGTCGAACAATGGGCGGGAGCCGGGCTCGATCAGATGGTGTTCATGCTGCAGGCGGGGAAAACTACCCATCAGCAAGTGATGCGCTCGATCGAGCTGATCGGCCGCCACGTGATCCCGCGTTTCGCCGAAGCGGAGCGGGCGGCCTGATGGCTGTCTGACGGGCGCCAGCTTCAGGCCGGCAGCTTCGGTTCCGGAAACAGGTTGCGCAAGGGCGCGTGGGCGCGCTTCCACACCATCACGCTGCGCGTGTAGTCGATCACCACCGTGCCGTCCTGCTTGACGCCGATGGTGCGCACCTTGACGATGCCTTGCTTCGGCCGCGACTTCGATTCACGCACCTCGACCACGCGCTGTTCGCAATAGAGCGTGTCGCCGGCATAGACCGGATTGGGCAAGGCGATCGCGTCCCAGCCGAGGGCAAAGCCGTTCTCGCTGACGTCAATCACGCCGAGCCCGGCGACCACGGCCAGCGTCACGACGCTGTTGACCAGCATCCCCTTGAAGCCCGTCTGCTTCGCATACTCCACATTGAAGTGGATCTGGTTCGTATTGTTGCTGAGCAGCGTGAAATAGATGTTGTCGGCGTCGGTAATGGTGCGCCCCAGGCGCGAGCGGTATACATCGCCGACGGTGAAATCCTCAAAGTAGCGGCCGGTCCAGCCTTCTTTCAACGCCATCGTTCCTCTCCCTGGTTCAGGCTGCCGCGGTCAGGCCGATACGCTGCGCAAGCCGCAACGTGGCCTGCGCTCGCTGGTAGATCGGACGGTCGACCAGCTTGCCGCGGAAATTGATGCTGCCGTGGCCGCCGGCGACCGCCTGTTCGAAATCTGCGGACAGCGCCTTGGCGTAGGAGATTTCCTCTTCCGACGGGCTGAAGGCCGCATTCACGGCGGCGATCTGGCCCGGATGCACCAGGGACTTGCCGAGGAAGCCGAGGGCGCGGGCCATCGCCGAATCCTGGTTAAGTCCCGCGTCGTCCTTGAGATCAGGCCAAACGCCGTCGATGGCCACGCCGCCCGCCGCCGTGGCCGCCACCACGATCGCAGACCGGGCATGGATGAAGTCGCGCGCGATGCCGGTGCGCACCGTGGGCAATCCGATATCGCGGCTATAGTCCTCGGCGCCGAACATCAAACCGCCCACGCGCGGCGAGGCCCCGGCCAATGCCGGCGCGGCGGCCATGCCGCGCGCCGTTTCGATCGCCAGCATCAGGCGCACCGTGCCGGGTTTCATGCCGCGCTGATGCTCCAGCAGGTCGAGCCGCGCAGACAGCGACGCGACTTCGGCCGGCGTCTCCACCTTCGGCACCGTGAGGCCGGCAAGGCCGGGCGCCACCACGGCCACAAGATCGTCCAGATGCCCGGGCGCGTCGCAGCCGTTGATGCGGACATAGCGCATCGGTCCGCCCGGGACTGCAGGCCTGCTGAGACCGGCCGCCACGATCGGGCGCGATGCCGCCTTCATCGCCGGCACCACCCCATCCTCGAGATCGAACATCACCACATCGGCGGCCGAGGACAGCGATTTTTCGATCATCTTTTCGGAATGGCCGGGCACGAACATCCACGATCGCATGCGGTCCATCGGCAAGGCTTCCTTCGGTCAGTAAGAGCGTTCCATTCCCAGCACGTGCTGGCCGACATAGGCCAGCACCATGTTGGTGGAGATCGGCGCGATCTGATAGAGGCGCGCCTCGCGCCACTTGCGCTCGATGTCGTACTCGCGGGCGAAGCCAAACCCGCCATGGGTCTGCATCGCCACGTCGCCGGCCTTGAAGCAGGCTTCCGACGCCAGCAGCTTGGCGATGTTGGCGGCCTCTCCGGCATCGTGCCCGGCGCTGAACAGCGCGGCGGCCCGCCGGCACATCAGATCGGCCGCTTCGATCTCGGCATAGGCCCGCGCGATCGGGAATTGGACGCCCTGGTTGCGGCCGATCGTGCGGCCGAACACGACGCGGCTGTTGGCGTACTCAACCGCCTTGTGGATGAACCACCGGCCGTCGCCGATCGATTCCGTGGCGACCAGGATGCGTTCGGCATTCAGGCCGTCGAGCAGATAGCGGAACCCCTTGCCCTCTTCGCCGATCAGGTTCTCGGCCGGCACTTCGAGTCCGTCCATGAACACTTCGGTGGCGTTGTGGTTGATCATCGCCGGCAGCGGGCGGATCTCCAGGCCCCGGCCCTTGCTTTCGCGCAAGTCGACCAAGAAGACCGAGAGACCGTCGGTTTTCTTGGCCACGGCCGAAAGCGGGGTGGTGCGCGCGATCAGCAGCATCAGGTCGGAATGCAGCGCCCGGCTGGTCCATACCTTCTGTCCGGTCACGACGTAGCGGTCGCCGCGCCGCTCGGCCCTGGTCTTCAGCCCCGTGGTGTCGGAGCCGGTGCTGGGCTCGGTCACGCCGAATGCCTGCAGGCGCAGGCTGCCGTTGGCGATGGCGGGCAGGTATCGGGCTTTCTGCTCGGCGCTGCCGTGGCGCAACAGCGTGCCCATGATGTACATCTGCGCGTGGCCCTGGCTGGCCGTGCAGCCGCTGGCATTGATCTCTTCGAGAATCACGGCGGCCGCCCGCAGCGGCAGTCCGGCCCCGCCATATTCCTCGGGTATCAGGGCGGCGAGGAATCCGGCCTTGGTCAACTCGGCGATGAACGCCGTCGGATAGCCGTCCTTGGCTTCCAACTCCCGCCAATAGCCGCCGGGATAGTTAGCGCACAGCGCCCTTACGGATTGTCGCAGCTCCGGATAGTCCTCGCCCAACTCGACTGACGGCATGGCTGTTGGAGTAGGCGAGCGTCCGTCCATCGGCGTTGCCTTTCGCGTCCCCAAATGTCGTGCGGCGGCTATTGGGCCGCGCCGTCGGCGGCATGCCGGCCGAACACCAGTCCGTTGTGCGCGCCGGGCTGCGGCGCGACGGCGCGGAAGGGCGGGCGCCGCCCGTCGAAACTCAGCGGCAGGCCGACCAGGCGCATGTCGCAGTCCGGCGCCTGTTGCAGGATGCCGAGGGCGGCGGTTTGCGGATGCGCCGCCACCTGGTCGATGGACTGGATCGGCGCGGCCGGCACGCCCGCACGATCCAAAATCTCCGACCATTCGGCCGTGGTTCTCGCCCGGAACAGTGTCTCCATCGGGCCGATCAGCGCTTGGCGGTTGCGCACCCGTCCGTCGTTGGTGGCGAAACGCGGATCGTCGGCCCATTCCGGCCGTTGCAGCGCAACCGCCAGCTTGCGGAACAACTGGTCGTTGCCGGCGCCGACCATCAGGTAGCGGTCGCGGGTGGCGAAGGCCTGGTGCGGCACGATCTCGGCGATACCCGAGCCCATCGGCCGGCGCACCTGGCCCGAAGCGAGATAGCCCGCCATCTGGATCGCGATCCAGGCGATCGCGGTTTCATAGAGTGACGTGTCGACGACGCAGCCCCGCCCCATCATCCGCCGGCCCTGCAGCGCCGCCAGGACGCCGATCGCCGCCCACATGCCACTGCCCATGTCGATCACCGCGGGGCCGACGCGGACCGGTGCGCCGCCTTCCTCGCCGGTGACGCTCATCAAGCCGCCGAAAGCCTGCATCAGCGGGTCGTAGCCGGGTTTGTCCTTCAGCGGCCCGGCGCGGCCGAACGCGCCGACATTGCAATAGACGAGGGTGGGCTTCTGCGCGATCAGGGCCTCGCCGGAAAGGCCATAGCGGTCGACCGCGCCGGGGCGTAGGTTCTGGATCACGACGTCGGCGCGATCGAGGATCAGGCGCAGCAGCGCTGCGCGCTGGCCGGGGTCGCCCAGGTCGCAGGTCACGCCCAGCTTGTCGCGGTTCAGGCTTTGGAACGCGGCCGACGTACCATGCCAATAGGGCGGTCCCCAGCCCCGGGCGTGATCGCCGTGTCCCGGGCTTTCCACCTTGATGAGCTCGGCGCCGAGCGAGGCGAGAATGAGGCCCGCATACGGGCCCGCCACGCTGTGGCAGATCTCCACGACGGTGACGCCGGAAAGCGGCAGGGCGGTTGCCACGGCGGCGGCGCTCACGGCAGGGGGAAGTCGCTGATCGGACGGCCGCTGAACTTGGCGCGGGTGTTCTCAACCTCAATTTCGTGTACCGTGATCGACGCACCCGGTCCGACTGGCGGGTCGGCCGTTGCCCTGGCTGCTCGTGCGTTCATCGCGGTCCTTCTCCTTGTCCTTCGGTTCGCCTTAGGACAGCGCCGCGCAGGCCGTGGCGATGCGGCGGCATGCCTCCCGCAACGTATCGTCGCTGGCTGCGTAGGAGACGCGCAGATAGGGCGACATGCCGAAGGCGGCGCCGAAGACCAGCCCCACCCCGGCATCCTCCAAGAGGTAAAGCACGAAATCTTCGTCGTTCGCGATCGTCTTGCCGCCGGGCGTCTTGCGCCCCATCAGTTCGGCGCAGGAGGGATAGACATAGAACGCGCCCTCGGGTTTGTGGCACTTGAGGCCCGGCACCGCGTTCAGCGCCGCAATCACCATATCGCGCCGGCGAGCGAAGGCCGCGACGTTGCCGGCAATGAAATCCTGCGGCCCGGTCAGCGCCTCGACCGCGGCGGCCTGGCTGATCGATGTCGGATTGGTCGTCGAATGCGACTGCACCGCCGCCATTCCCTTGATGATGTCGCGCGGTCCACCGGCATAGCCGATGCGCCAGCCAGTCATGCAATAGGTCTTTGACACACCGTTCATGGTCAGGGTGCGGTCGTACAATTCCGGTTCCACCTGAGCCGCGGTCGTAAACACGAAATTACCGTAGACCAGATGCTCGTAGATGTCGTCGGTCAGGACATAGACATGCGGAAACCGCATCAGCACGCCGGTCAGCGCCTTCAGCTCATCGCGCGTATAGGCCGCGCCGGACGGATTTGAGGGCGAGTTCAGGATGACCCACTTGGTGCGCGGCGTGATCGCGCGCTCCAACTCCTCGGGCGACAGCTTGAAGCCGCGCTGGGGCGAGCACGGGACGATCACCGGCACGCCGTCGCACAACAGCACCATTTCGGGATAGCTGACCCAATAGGGCGCCGGGATCACCACTTCGTCGCCGGGGCTCAAGGTCGCCATGAAGGCATTGAAAATCACATGTTTGCCGCCAACCGATACGATCACCTGGTCGGGTTTGTACGACAGCCCGTTCTCACGCTTGAACTTGAGGCAGACCGCTTCTTTCAACGCCGGCGTTCCGTCGATCGCGGTGTACTTCGTCTGGCCGGCGCGGATGGCGCGGATCGCCGCTTCCTTGATGTTATCCGGCGTGTCGAAATCAGGTTCGCCGGCGACCAGCCCGATGACGTCGCGGCCCTGGGCGCGCAACTGGCCGACGCGGCCGAACAGCGCGCCGGTTGGCGAGGGCTTTACGCGCCCCAAGCGTTCGGCGATGGCTGACATGACTTCCCTGAACTTTCCTTCGCTCCCCCAAGTCGAGGGCATTCTCCACGGGACGGCATTACACGTCAAGAAAACGTTTCATTCTAGAGATCTAACTGCGCTAACAATGACGCACTGGCTGATTAGGAAGCGTAGCGTTGGTTCACAATATTGTGCCATATTTCGCCATAGCTTTAGCCTATTCAGGCTGGCGTCCGGCCGCTGCTATGGCCGGTTGGAATATGATAACGGTTCATTTATAGGATAGGGCCTTGGCATGCCACCGCCTGTTCGGCCAGAAGCCAAATGATCAAGGACAAGGATGCGACCGCGCCGCTGCGCTTGCGACTTTACGAGGCGCATCTGCGCTATCCCGCCGGGCAGGAGGTGCATACTGCCGCCTCGGGCCGCATCGCGGCGCTGCACGAGATCATCTTGGAGATTGAGGACCGCGAGGCCGGCGTAACCGGTGTCGGCGAAGTCCGGGCCAATGCCGCCTTCATCACCGGGACGCCCAGCGAAAACGTCGCACTAGGTGTGATCGCGCTCTGCCGGTCGCTCGACATGTCGAGCGCGGAAAACCTAGCCGCCAGCTTTGCCGAACATGCGCCGTCCGTCCCGAAGATCTGCCGCGCGCTGGTGGACAACGCGCTTGTCGATCTCCTGGCCCGGCGCGCGGGGCTCGCCGCGGCGGCCTTTCTGGGCGGCGAGTGGCAACCGCAAGGGCTCGCCTGCAACAACTGCGTTTTCTGGGGTAACGATGCCGACATGGCGGCGAATCTCGGCCGCTACATCGCGCGCGGTTTTCGAAAGATCAAACTGCGTGTAGGCGTCGGTACGCCGGAAGACGACGAGCGGCGTCTAGCCTTCTTGCGCCGACAGGGCGGCGACGAGTTGGAACTGTCGCTCGACGCCAACGGCGCCTGGAGTGCCGACCAGGCGCTGGCTGCGCTGGACCGGTTGCGCCGCTACAGCCCGGCCTATATCGAGCAACCGACCCACAAAGGCGATTGGCGCGCCCTGGAACGCGTCGCTCGCGACGGCGGCCTGTTGGTGATGATCGACGAGGGCCTGCAGGATGAAGAAGACGTGGCGCGCGTCTGCGCCAATGCCGGACGCATCGCCGCGCACTTGAAAATCTGCAAGGCCGGCGGTGTACGCCCGCTGCTGGAAATCGGCCGCCGCTTCGACCGCGCCGGCGTTCGCTATGTGATGGGGCAGATGAACGAAGGCATGATCGCCACTGCCATCGCCGTGCATGCCGGCATGGCCTTGTCACCTCTGGTCGGAGAGCTATACGGCGCGCTCGGCATCGAAAACGATGTTGCCGATGGCGTCTCATACCGCGACGGGCGCGTATACGTCCCTGACGGCCCGGGTATCGGGGTCGCCCTTAGAGGACGCCCTGCAGCAATGCTATGGTCACGCCCGGAGGGCCTGGTGGGCCCGTCTGGCTACGTCGACGCTCGCGCCCGGGAAGGAGAACAAACAAGGCAATGAACGAAAAGCGCGGACATCCTCCGACTATCCGTGAGGTTGCGCAGGCGGCCGGTGTTTCGGTCGGCTCCGTATCGCGCGTGCTAAATGGCAAGGAATCGGTGTCGCCGAGCATCAGGGTGCGTGTCCAGCAGGCCATTGTGCAGCTCGGCTACACGCCGAACCTGGTTGCCCAGACCATGCGTAGCCATATCTCGCGCACTATTGCCTGCATTATCAGGGACATCGACATCTCCGGCTTCGCCAGTTTCGTGCGCGCCGCCGACGAGGTGCTGGTGCAGGCCGGCTATGCCTTGCTTCTGTCGAACTCGAAGGGGCAGATCGAGCGCGAGCGGGAGTTGATCTCGGTGATCAGCGCCCGGCGGGCCGACGCTTTGCTGATCGCGCAGTCGTCTGAAACCGAGAAAGAACTCGACGATCTGCTTCGGCGCATAGGCATTCCCGTGGTTCTGATCGACCGCGAAGTGCCGGAATGGGCCGATGCGGTGATGATCGACCATCGCGGCGGGGTGCGCCAGGCGACCGAAAAGCTGTTGCGTCTTGGCCATCGACGGATCGCGTTGCTGACGGGCAAGCGCAGCCTGTATCCGGCGCGCGAAAGGATCATCGGCTACGAGCAGGCACTGACGGCCGCCGGTCTGACCGTCGATCCGAGGCTGTTGCGGATGGGCAGCTTCGAGGCCGATTTCGGCTTCGAGGAAACTTCGGCTCTGATGACCTCCGCCGAGCGCCCGACGGCCATCATTGCCGGCGGTATCGAGATGCTGCCTGGCGTGGTACGAGCGCTGCGCGCGCGCGGGATGACGATTCCGGGCGATGTTTCCGTGGTGGCGGCGATGAACACCGACCTGACCGACCTGTTCGAGCCGCCCCTCAGCGTCGAGGACTGGGACTACGCCGAGGTTGGACGTATCGCGGCCAACCTTGCGCTACAACGCATCGCCGCCGGCGGCGGCGCGGCGGAGCCGCGCCGCGTGCTGGTGCCCACGCGCTTCCTGATGCGGGAATCCTGCGCCGCCGTGGCGCGCTGAGCAGAACGGGCTGGCGCGGAACGGGAACGGGGACCGGTGGGGTCCGAGAAATCATTTCATGAAAACCGACTTCGTCTCGCCTTTGATGGAATGCCCGGCGCGCAAGGCGCGGACATGACGGCCGAAGAAAAAAATCCATAAGCCGGGGCAACTCAAGGCTGGGACGACGGTGGGGCCGGGCCGAATGCCGGGCCCGTCTGGTGCCGGAAAGCTGCAAGTTTCATAGGCTTAGTGACGCGCCGGCAGAGCCATCCACCCGATTCGGGAGCAGACGTCTGCGCGAGCCGCACACGGATGACCAATCGTTCGGCCGACCGTTTGCGTGCTCGCTCCGGAAATCGAACAAGCGGAGAATGAGCGGCGGTCGGAAAAAACCAACCCACGGAGGAATTCAAGGGCCCGCGGTGAAACGATATATCTTGACAGACGGGAAGCATATTGTTCATCGTGCGGCACATACCTTGATCCTCGCGGGCGGTTGCCGAGCGGCGTACGGTGCCGTCCCTGCGAGAGCGAAGAACGCCGATGGAGTTTCACATGGATACCGGGCAATCGCCGCGCTGGCAGGACGAACTCTACAATTTACTGCGCAAGAACGATTTCAAGCAATTCGCGTACGTTCCCGACGCCGGACATTCAATCTTGATTGAGCGCTCGCTGCAGGATGCGGGCGTCCATTCGATCGGGCTGACAAGCGAGGAAGAGGGCGTGGCAATGATCGCCGGCGCGGATCTCGGCGGCGCGCGGGCCGTGCTGTTGATGCAAAGCAGCGGCGTCGGCAACTGCATCAACATGCTCTCGTTGATCAAGGGGTCGCGGTTTCCGTTCTTGACCATCGTCTCCATGCGGGGCGAATACGGTGAGGGAAACCCCTGGCAATTCGCGATGGGGCAGGCGGTCGAACCAGTGCTGAAGGCGATGGGCGTGATCTGCCTGCGCGTCGAACGGCCGGAAGACGTGGTTCCGACAGTCGACGCCGCGATCACGATGGTGTACCGGGCCGAGCAGTCCGTGGCGGTGCTTCTGGCGCAGAAGCTCATCGGGGTAAAGAAATTCTGAGGAGACGCAGATGACTTCCAAGAAAACTGCCGTTGCCGCTGCCGAGGCGCTGGCCCCGCGATTCCTACTCGATCGGAGCAAAGCAGTCCCGGCTCTCGTCGGACGCGCGGAGGATTTCTGCATCGTCAGCGGGCTGGCTGGGGCGTTCTATGAAATGGCCGCTCTGACGAACAACGGCAGCAACTACTACGGCTTGGGCGGCGCAATGGGCGCCGCATGCATGATGGGTTTCGGCTTGGCGTTGGCCCGGCCGGAGAAACGGGTGCTGGTCGTGACCGGAGACGGCGAACTTCTTATGAGCCTCGGTGCGCTGGCGACCATCGGCGCGATCAATCCGCCGAACTTGTCGATACTTTGCGTCGACAACGGCCATTACGGCGAGACGGGCTACCAGAAGAGCCATACATCCCGCGGCATCGATCTCGAAACGTTCGCCCAAGGAGCGGGCATCAAGATGACGTGCACGGTCGCCACCGAGGAACACATCCCGAACGGCGCGCGCATGCTGCGTACCGGAAACGGAACCGCCTTCGTGCTGTTGTCGGTCCGGCCAACCGACGGCCTCAAGGTCAAGGCGAGCCTGGATGGCGCCGCGTGTCGCCTGCGATTCCGCGACGCGCTGCTTGGCACTTCCTGATCGGCGTGTTCGGGCGTCGTCGATCGAGGCCGCGAGCCGATCGTCGGGCCGAGAGCGACGGCTTTGGGATGTTCGATACAGGTGGCGTAAACGCCCGTGAGTGACGGTCAAACCCTTGCGAAGTTTCGGCTGTACATCGACGGTACCTTCGCCGATTCGCGCTCCGGCGAATGGTTTGAGTCGTTCAATCCGTTTACGGGGCGGCCGTGGGCACTCGTCGCACGGGGAAATAAGGACGATGCGCATCGCGCCGTCGAGGCTGCGCATGCCGCGCTGACCGGCGGTCCGTGGCCGAAGCTGACAGCCAGCCAGCGTGGCGCGCTTCTGCGCAAGCTGGGCGACCTCATTGTCCGGGATGCCGATCACCTGGCCAAGATCGAGGTTCTCGATAACGGCAAGCTTCTCGCCGAGATGTCCGCGCAGCTCCGGTATCTGCCGCAGTGGTACTATTACTACGGCGGCTTGGCCGACAAGATCGAGGGGGCCGTGATCCCCGTCGACCGGCCGAACATGTTCAATTTTACATGGCACGAGCCCGCGGGCGTCGTTGCCGCGATCGTCCCGTGGAATTCGCCGCTGCTGCTGGCCTCCTGGAAGCTCGCGCCCGCGCTTGCGGCCGGCTGCACCGTGGTGTTGAAGCCGTCGGAATACACGTCGGTCTCGGCGCTCGAGTTTTGCAAGCTCGTCGGTGAGGCCGGGTTTCCCCCGGGCGTCGTCAATGTCGTTACGGGCTTCGGCGCCGAGGTGGGTGAGCCCTTGGTTCTGCACGACAAGGTGGCCAAGATCGCATTTACCGGCGGTGAAGCCGGAGGCCAGCGTGTGTACGAAGCCGCGGCGCGCGGCCTGAAGGGGCTGACGTTGGAGCTCGGGGGTAAGTCACCCAACATCGTCTTCGACGACGCCAACATCGACGACGCCGTGAAGGGAGCTATTTCTGGCATCTTCGCCGCGACCGGCCAGACCTGCATCGCCGGCTCCCGGCTTCTGCTTCACGATTCGATCCACGATGCATTCTTAGAAAAGCTCACCGCCTTCGCGCGAACTGCGAAAATGGGCGATCCCCTCAGGCTCGATACCCAGATCGGGCCGGTGACGACGCGGCCGCAGTATGAAAAGATTCTCCGCTACATCGATATCGCGAAAAGTGAGGGTGCAACCTGCGTTCTCGGCGGCAGGCCCGCCGCGCGGCCGGAATGCGGCGAAGGCTGGTTCGTCGAACCGACGATCTTCAGCGGCGTGCGCAACGATATGCGCATCGCTCAGGAAGAAGTATTCGGTCCCGTCCTTTCGGTCATCCGGTTCAAGGATGACGCCGACGCCGTCAGGATCGCCAACGACAGCCCCTACGGGCTGGCGGCGGGAATATGGACGAAAAGCATCAAGCGGGCGCTCGAGATTTCCCGCCGGCTCCAGGCGGGGTCGGTATGGGTCAACACCTATCGCGCGGTCAGCTACATGACGCCCTTCGGCGGATACAAGCGCTCAGGCCTCGGTCGCGAGAATGGGCAAGAAGCAATCTTCGAGTATCTACAGACGAAAAGTGTCTGGATTTCGACCGCGGACGAGGTCCCGAACCCGTTCATCATGCGCTAGTCGCGCGCTCTTACGCGTCGCATCGGCTAGCTTCTGCACCGTTCACGTTTTGCCGACGCGGTGCACGCGAATGGAACCTGTCCCTACCAATAACTAGGTCCGCCCAATCGGCGGTTGGACTAGCTGTCACGTTCACCCCAGGAGAAAACAGCGGCGTGCCTCTCCCCGAATACGGTATTGGCGCTCGAATCCACCTAGTGATGCTGTGACCAACGCAGCAAGCACCGGAAATGTCGGGGTCTTTTGGAGGAGAGGGAAATTCTCCGGCTCACCGGAGACTAGTTGGCGGAGGTGATGAGATTCGAACTCACGATACGGTTTTACCCGTATAACGGTTTAGCAAACCGCCGCCCTCGAGCGCTTCTGTGACTTACTCAGGCTGATGATGGCCGGCCGGAAGGGACTTGAGGCCTCGACCAAGGGACTATGATTCCTCTGCTGGCGGGCCTCGATGTGCCGCCTCGATCAGTTGCTTAAATCCGTGAATAACGTAGCCGGCAAGCTCCGAGAACCCGTCTAGCATCGAGAAATAGCTGCAAGCCCAGAACACCTTGATAATCGCGCCAGACGCGTCGCTGCGTCTGAATTGCCTATACATCGGGCAATAGTTCTTCGTGCGCATCTCGGCGCAGGTCTTATCGAGATTGACCAGAGGGCACCCGTATTTTATTGGATCAAATACGGCTGAACCGTCGTCCGGTTGTCGCGGCCCTTGTTCAATCTTGTCGTCCTTCACGTTCACCGGCTCCCTTGTAGCGGCGTTAGGTTTCGTCAATTTGGCGCCCCCAGGCAGTGCGATAGGCGTGGTCAAGGTTGGAGCGTCCAGTGCAGACAGATCCAACGGCGGCGCCTCCGCGATCTTTGTCAGAACTTCGCCCATCTTTGCCTGCGTGCCGATCAGCCGTTCCTGATTGGCGTTAAGCGTGTGGAGGAGGTCAGCGGCACGGTCGCCGCGCTTCTCGATCGCCGCCTGCACCGAGAGCGTGCGGCCGTTGAGCTCGGCCAGCAGATCGATCGTCCACTTGTGCGCGCAGGCCCAGTCCATCCCAACCATTTGTCCGGCGCCGTCGATCCGCTTGAACGCCTGCCAGCGCGGGCAGCAATGCCCGGCCCGCATCTCGGCGCAGGTCTTGGCCAGCGCTACCAGCGGGCATCCGTTCTCGTTCGGATCGAACGGTCCGAATGGATCGGACGGTTGCCTGGGCGGTCCTGCCGGCTTCCTGGCGCGTGCGGCCCGGGCCTTGCTCGCCATCAGTTGTGCACGCAGATGCAGCTATCGGCGTATTTCACGGCAAAGCTTGCTTCGGGGTGGAGATGGCCACCGCCGCCACCACCGCCAGCATAAGACGCAGTAGTGCCGGTGACGGCGCCGTTTGCGCCGGGCCGCGTGATGCTCAGGTTGTGGGAGTTGGATGGTGTACCGTACGGCGGCGATCCTGGCGCAGACGATCCGGTCCCGTTTAGGCCGATGATTTGGCCCGAGCTGATACCGTTTGCAGCTGCCGTGTCGACTAAGCTCCCAGCGCCGTGCGCATGCGGATCGGCCGGGACATCCGCCAGGGCCAACGTGTAGCTGCCGGTATTGCGCCCCGCCGCGAACGCCGTGCTGAAATCCAGCGATCCGCCGTTGTTGGCGCCAGGTGCTGAAGTGACCAGGCGAATAGCCGCGTTGTTGAGCGCGCTGGCAGTATCGACTGTCCAGTCGGGGGGCGCCGTTGCGATATGGGTGAACGGCTGCTTGATGCCGGTCGGCAAACCGCCCGTCTCGCGCCACACCGCCGCGGCCGCGCTGCCGGCCGTCTTGCAGCGCCATTCCTTCTGGTTCATCGTGTCGTAGAGATACTGGCCGGCATAGTCGCCAGCGACGAAGCCGTTGGGATTGCCGGCGTAGGTCTTCTTCCAGGTGTCGTTGAGCGCGGTGTCGATCGCGTCGAGGTTGGCGTTCCACTTGTCGCCACAATCGTTCTCCGAGCCGCCGATCTCCGGCTTCGTCAGGCCGAGGAAGCTTGTTGTTGAGTCGACCATTTTTCCTCCTGCACCGATTGATGGATCGCTATCGACCCGTTCCCCGGCGTTGTGACCCAGTCATTCCCTTCAAGAGACGCTCAACCGAGATGCCTGTTGACGCGGACGCCATGCTGCCAACCATTTCTTCGGCTGCGGCATCCGTTATCGCTCTGCCGCGTAGTTCACTAAGCTGCTTAACGGCAGATACAAACCAGGCTTTCCGTGCAGCAGCAGGTACGCGCCGAGAACTGGCGCCTTGGTAGTCGCGATCGACATTGTGGAGCAGATCCACGAGATCGGCGTCTTTGCCGCTTTTCAAGATTTCTGACCGCTGACTCTGAACGGCCATGCGCAGACGCATGCGCGCGATCCAGCCTTCCGGAGGCTCCTGCGGACCATCGACTGCACCGAGCCCGATCCGGCGTTCAAGCGCGAAAAGACGCTTGCCGATTTGGCTCATTTCTTCAGTTTCTCCTCAAGCGCCAACAGGCGCTTTTCATGTTCAAAGGTTTCGATCGCGCGCCGCTTAGCATCGATCAAACCGCCGACGAGCTGGCCCTCCTCGGGCGTCAACGCTCCCTGCCCCACCGCGCCGATCACGACGGCTTGCGCTGCCAGCACATCGGCGACCGTTTCGATCTTGGGCAGATCGATCTCCACCGGCCGACCGCGGCGGATCGGTGCAAGCCTGTCGAGGACGATGCGCGCGGCGCCCATGTCGCCACTTTTCGCCCGTTTGATAACTGCTCGGACGATGCCGTCGAGGTCGCCGGCCATGAGCGCTTCGGCGAGCATAGTGGCGCGGTGGCGTGTCCCTTTCGGCTTGCCCGCCAAGTTGCCGCTCTCGCCCTTGCGAAACCGTCCGCGCTCCTGCTTTTGCCCTGTAATTGCAGGAGGTGGGCCCTGGCGTTCCGACGCCATCATCGAGCTTTCAAGCTGCATTTGCGCGGCCACCGGAGACGGCCTGCAGGTCCGGCTTCGGTTCCGCCGAGCAATCCTCGCCCGCCTTGACGCGCCGGCCGATGGCCTCGATCAGCCCGGCGCGAGGATCGCGCGCCAGCCTGGGGCAGGCCGTCAGCAGCGTGGCGCGATCCGCTTCCGTCATGCCGGTGGCCAGCATCGTCACCGCGATTTCCTCGGACAGCGGGTTGCCGCTGGGCTGGTGAAGTTGCTGCCAGTTGCGGTAGCGTTTCAGGGCCGTGGCCTGCACCAGCCCGTGGCATTCCTTCACCAGCCAGGGCGGTAGCCGTGCCATCGCGGGATCGCCCGAAGCTGCTGGCGGGATGGCGCCGGGAGCACGGTCGCCCAGCTCAGTTGTCCCGGTCCGCTCTTCGCGTAGGCGGGCGATCGGTTTGTTGAAATAGGCCAACGTGTTGGGGATGCGGTAACCCGGCTTCTGAGCTACCGCACGGATGGCTGCCAAGATGTCGAGCTCGGGATGGAAGCCCTCGCGCAGCCAAAATTGGATTACCGCTGTGCTGCCGAGCCAGCGCGCGGGGTCGATGCCGGCAGCGTCGAGTATTTTGGCCGATAGCTTGTGGGCCTCGGCCGCGATTCGATCTTGGGCCTCTGGATCGAACCTGGGCTTGTCCAGCGGCCTTGCGTCGCCTCCTTCCCCGACTATCCCAATCCGCGAACCGCCACCGCCATCTTTCGCGCCGTCTGAAACTGCTGGTGGTGGTGGAGTCTTTCTTGGTGAAGGTGATGGTGAAGGTGGTGGTAGTGGGCATCGTTTTGCCATTGGCACCGGCATGGCGTCGCTATTGGCATCGCCATCAGCAACGTCATGGCGATGCCATCGGCTTCTGGCGCCCAACAACCCGGAATTGCTGCGTTTCTCTCGGCGCGACTGCGCCTGAGCGAGTTCAGCATCAACTCTGTTATGCCACCAGGATTCATTGCGGATTTTGAAAAAAATCTCGATCGTTTTGCGCATCTTTCGCCACCGGCCGAGCGACAATTTCGTGATCTGGGCCAATCTGCGGTCGTCGTCAGGTAGCGGCTTCCCGCTCGTCCAGTAGGCCCCGATCAACAGTAAATATGCGCCGTGCTCCTCGGTGTTGAGGTGGCCAGTATCACGCAGATAGTCACCCCAGAAAATAGGCATCCACGCGCTCACGTTCACGCCCACAGTGACCCCACGTCGGCGAATGGATCAGCGAATGGCCTGAAAGCTATCTCGTCGTCCGGCGGGTCGCTCACCACGACGCAGAAATGAAAAAACTCTCGCCGCGGCGCCCATGCGTCCAGCTCGACTTCGTTGAAGAACGCCAGCAACGCGTAACGCATCGACAGCCATTGGCCGAGGTTGAGCGAGACTTTTGGTGTCGAGATGTCCAGTCGTCGATATACGCTCACGACCCGCTGGGCATTGCTGACGTCGATTGGACAGTCGGCGCGGCCGTAGAATTCAAGTAGAGCCAACAGGACGTGGCGCGCCCGAGTATCCAAAGTTCGACGCGCCAGTTCATGCCCTTCGGCACTGATCGATACCGGACACGCCGTGGGGGATTCATTCCACCAAACCGGCAAGCTGTGCCAACGCCGATGTCGTCGAACTTCAGCGTGCGGCACGAACTGCGGCCGTTCCATGGCTTGGCACTCTGTGCTCTGCATGGCGCGTCACGCTACCCTTTGCGCGGGTTGGGAGCTTGATTGGCGTGGGAGCGTGAACTGTTTGCGAGCCCACTGCCTAGCCAGACCGGCGGGATAGAGCGGTTTGCCCTTGAAGTGAACTGCCGGCGGCCCGTCGCTTCTGGTCGAAAACCATTTCGCCAGCGTTGCGGGCCGATATTTCAGGCCGAACTCGTCCCTTAGAAATTCCGAAAGCTCCTTCCGCGTTAAATTCCGATCGTCGGGGATTGGTGAGCCACCGCCGCCGCTTTCTATATTCATTTCTCGCCTCCTCGCCGCAGACGCCCATCGCCCGCGCATCGAGGAACAAACTGCGGCTGATATGAATTTGCCCTCAACTGATATCCAGCGGAGCAACCTGTTGTTTCTGTTGTGATACAGAATATTTTTGAGATATCAGCGGTTCATTTTGGCGGTCGATTTCTGTGTCCACCGTGGCATTAGGCTCGGCGCCTTCTTCTGTTGGTCATACTCACCGCGCACGATCTTCAATAAAGTCGACCGGCTGCTGCGCCCCTGAGCTTCGGGTAGCTTGCCGGCCATGAACATGGCCGCGAGATCGTCTGCCATCTTGCTGTATCCGCCCTGGCTTGGTGCCCCATTCGGGTACAATTCCTCGATCTTTTCGACGAGTTTACGGAGTAGTAGATCACTGCCTTCGGGCGGGTCAGATGTCCTGTCCACTTGCGGCGTGGGGGCGGTAATCGCCTTCCCCTCAATTGTGGTTGCGGCCCGTTCAATCTCTGCCTCGGAAAATTCGACCAACACCCTCCATGTTCCTTGCGACCAGTTGCGCATAAACTCCATGTTTTGATCAGGAATATCTAGTCGCCCAGGTCGCTTCAGCCAATTCGCGCTAAACTTTTCTCGGCTGCCGTCGCCATAGGTCACCGTGATCGTATTGACACGTTGCTCCAGCGTAAATTGTCCTCGGCCGCGCACGACGAGTTCTCGAAAGTTGATAAATGATCGCCGATGGCCCTTGGAGAGCGGTGGCGCCCAATGGTCCGTAGTTAAATCTACGCGCGCTCCTGATGAGCACATCGCTATCGCCTTGCGAGTTCCCGATCTCAGCTCGCCAATTAGAGCTCGAATTGCGGTCTCTCCTAAAAACATCGTGAGCTCACGATACCAAATATGGTCCTCGCTCTCGCGCAATGGCTTCCTGGCGGCGCGGCGCAGCAACTCGTCTTCAATGACTGAGAGCCAACCCCTCAAGGACCCGCTTCCGAACTCGTGTTCGGTGGGCCCATGCTCGATCGCCATGGTTACCGACTTATGACTGAGGCCGTGAATATCCGCCACGAATGTTCCGTGTTCGCCTGTCAGATGGGCTTGGAGACGAGCGCTGAGGACATTCTCAATGATCCAGGCCACATGGTCGCTGGGCACTGTCTTGATGCCGGCAGCGACGATCTTCGACATGGCGTCGCTGAGCCAGACGTGGCCCACTGGCAGCATTGGCCGGTTCGATGAAGGTTGCGTTTCCAACAAGGCGCCTCCGCTGGTGCCCGCATGGTGGTCGACGCGGAAATCCGGTGCGGAGCCGGATTTGTCGGGAGCTACCCTATCCGCGCCGATGCAATCAGGCCGACGCCTGACGCTTCGCCTTCGCCATGTCGACCACGTTCTTGGTGTCGCCGCCCTTGAGCGCCGCCGCGATCCGGGCCGATGTGCGATCGGCAACCTCTTGAATAGGGCTGCGCGCCACGTGCGCATACCGTTCCGTTGAGCGCGCTTCGCGATGGCCCAGCACCTTGCCGGTCAGATAGATCGCCTCGCCCGAAGCCACGCTAACCGAGGCGAAGGTATGGCGTACGTCATGAATACGGACGCCGGCCACGCCGGCGCGCTTCAAAACGGCTTTCCAAATACGTGGCAGTCCCTTAGTCGAACCTTTTCCCCGACTGGCGGGAAAGACCCACTCGATGCCCTTGGTGCGCGGCAGGTTCGCCAGCAGTTGCAGTGCGGCAGAGCCAAGCGGCACTTCGCGCGCGCCGGTCTTGCTATCGGGCAATCGGAGCATGCCGTGATCGAAGTCGACATGATCCCATTTCAGCGTCGTGACCTCGCCGCGCCGGCACCCGGTCAGCAGCAACAGCCGCAGCGCGTCGATCACGGTTCGGTTCACCCCTTCGCCCTCGAGCCCCATCATGGCTTCACCAATCTTTGCCAATTCGGCGTTCGACAGAAAGCGCTCGCGTTTGCGCTGCTTCTCGCGCTCTACCTTCAGGGCCGGATTGTCAGGGCGAAGAGGCGGGCTGCGGCTCACGGCGAAGGCCAGGACCGTCGACAGCACCGCCAATGCCCTGCCCGCGGCCGCGGACCCACCCTCGACGATGGCCTTACCGCGCTTCTTGGTTTTGATGACGGCCTTGGTCTTGCCCTCCTTCACGTCGCGCTGGAACCCCTCGATGTCTGGAGCGGTCAAGCTCCGCTGCTTCCGACCACCGATCAGCGGCTTGATGTGGCGCTCGATATTCGATTTCTCGGTGGCCCAGGTAGACGCCTTCTTGCTAGGGAGCCAGGCCCTTCCGTACGGGCCCAGGTACAAGTCGCAGAGTTCAGCCACGGTTGGATCTTTGGCGATGGCCTTGCGCGCTGCGGACGGGTCCAGTTCCCCGGCCTTGATGCCCTGGGGTGTCCGGCTCTTGGCTGCCTGACCCAATTCGGCGCGCGCGGCTTCCCTGGCCTCATCCGGCGTCAGGCCTTGGCCGACAGAGCCAATTTTCAGCCTGCGGGTGTCCCCCTCGGCGTTCCGGTACTGGATGAAGTAAATGGCCGCCCGAGACGGCCTGGGCTTCAACCTGACGCCAAAGCCGGCCAATTCATCATCCCAGAGGAATACCTCTCGGTCGGTGCGGTACCGTTCGCGCGTATCGATGAACCTCTTGGTGAGCTTTGGCATGGGAAAAAGGCTCCGAGGCTCAGGGAAGCAGGGGGGAAGCAGGCCGTGGTAACTGGTCGGAAACGACCCCCACCCCGACCAATCACTACATGCTTGGAAAATAGTGGATTCTGGTATAAATAGCAAAAGATCGGAAACGGCGGGAAACCTGGGAAAAGCGGTGTGCTTCACATTCGCAATGAGGAGGTCAGCGGTTCGATTCCGCTCAGCTCCACCAAAACCTCCCGCCCGATCGCCATTTCACCCCCATGGAGGCGCGTCCGATGGGCGCATCGTTCCTGATCACCGACGCGACCATCGCGCCGGCCGCGCGCGCGATGCTGGACCAGCGCCAGGCGCGCCTGACCTTCGCGCCGCCCAGCACCACGCCCGTCGAGCTGCTGGCCTTGTGCAAGCGCGAGCGGTTCGAGGCGGTGATCTCGCGCACCATCCGCTTCTGGGGCGACGATATCGCCGCATCGCCGGCCTTGCGGGTGATCGCCAAGCACGGCGTCGGCGTCGACAACATCGACGTCGAGGCGGCGACCAAACGCGGTATCCCCGTGTTCAACTCGATGGCCGCCAACGCGCAATCCGTGGCCGAGCACGCGATCATGCTGATGCTGAACCTGAAGCGCAAAATGCCGTTTCTCGACCGCTCGATGCGCGAAGGGCGCTGGGAGCGCCCGGGCTATCTCGCCGGCGAGCTACGCGGCAAGAAACTGGCGATCGTCGGCCTGGGCAATGTCGGCCGCGCGACCACCGTGATCGCCCACGGCTTCGGCATGACGGTCGTGGCCTATGACCCCTATGTGCCGACCTCCCGCGTGCCCTCCGGCGTCAAGCTGATGAAGGACCTGGACGCGATGCTGGAAGAGGCCGACATCGTCAGCGTGCATTGCCCGCTGACCGACGAGACAAGGGGCATGATCGGCGCCAAACAATTTGCTCGATTGAAGCCAAGCTCATTGTTCATCAACACCGCGCGCGGGCCGGTGATGGACGAGGCGGCGCTGCTGGATTGCCTGAAACGCGGCGGCATCGCCGGGGCGGGGCTTGACGTTTTCACCGACGAGCCGACGCCGGGCGACAATCCGCTGCGCGACATGCCCAACGTCGTCTCCAGCCCGCATATCGCCGGCTCGACGCGCGAGGCGATGGACCGCGTGGCGACCTGCGCGGTCGAAAACTGCTACGCCATCCTCGACGGCACCGCGTATGATCCCATCTGCCTGGTCAATCCCGCGGTATTCAAAACCGGCGCGGGCGCCTAGATATGATAAAGCTCGCCTCGCGCCTCGGGCGTTTTCAGCAATCGGCCAGCCGCGTCGCCTCGCAACGCGCCGCCGAGCTCAAGGCCCAGGGGCGCGACATCATCGTGCTGACCGCGGGCGAGCCTGATTTCGACACGCCCGAGAACGTGAAGCAGGCGGCCTCCCGCGCCATGGCGCGCGGCGACACCAAGTACACCAACACCGACGGCACGCCCGAGCTGAAGCAGGCCGTCGCGGAAAAGTTCAAGCGCGAAAACGGGCTTACCTATGCCATCGACCAGATTTCCATCGGCAACGGCGGCAAGCAGGTGCTGCTGAATGCGCTGATGGCGACGCTGGAGCCGGGCGACGAGGTGATCATCCCCGCGCCGTACTGGGTGTCGTATCCCGACCTGGTGCGCCTGGCCGAGGGCACGCCGGTGTTCGTGCGCTGCCCGCAGAACCACGGCTACAAGCTGATGCCCGAGGCGCTGGAGGCGGCGATCACCCCGCGCACGCGCTGGCTGATGATCAATTCGCCCTGCAATCCGTCGGGTGCGGCCTATGACCGCGCCGAGATGAAGACGCTGACCGACGTGCTGTTGCAGCACCCGCATGTCGCGGTTCTGACCGACGACATGTACGAGCATATCCTGTACGACGGCAACGAATTCTGCACCCCCGCCGCGATCGAGCCCAAGCTCTACGACCGCACGCTGACCGTGAACGGCGTTTCCAAGACCTATGCCATGACCGGCTGGCGCATCGGCTATGCCGGCGGCCCGCGCGATCTGATCAAGGGCATGGCGAAAATCCAGATGCAAAGCACGTCGAACCCCAGCTCGATCAGCCAGGCGGCGGCGGTGGAAGCGCTGAACGGCCCGCAGGAGATCGTGCGCCAGCGCTGCGAGGAATTCCGCAAGCGCCGCGACGTGGCGGTGGAAATGCTCAACCAGGCGCCGGGCATCGTCTGCCCCCGTCCCGAAGGAGCGTTCTACGTGTTCCCATCCTGCGCTGGGGTGCTGGGCAAGCGCACGCCGGAGGGCAAGGAGATTGGGACCGACGAGGACTTCACCACCTATCTGCTCGAGCACGGCGTGGGGGTGGTGCATGGTGCCGCCTATGGCATGGCGCCGCATTTCCGCCTTTCCTTCGCCCTGTCGATGGAGCGGCTTGTGGAGGCCTGCCGGCGCATCCAAACGGCTTGTGCCGCGCTACGGTAGGTCGAGGGCGCCTCGGTTTGAATTTCCGGTTCGATGCCAAAACCCGCGGCAATGACTCGCGTGTACCGAAAACCTAAACCTACCTATTCCACTAGCACTGAAACCTGGCCGGGCCGCCCCTCGCGCCATGAGTCGCAAGACGTCTACATTGGCCCCCTGTTGAGCGCAGACCCTGGTCTTGGCTAAGCGCACGGTTTAGTATCACAATGGAAGCCAAATCGATTGGGGCTAGGGCCGTATTCGACCCGCTCCCTTAATTAGCGAGCCATCCCATGATCGATAGACGCAAGGTCGTTGCGCAGATTTCCGGCGCGATAGCGCTGTCGGCCGCCGCCGTGGCCGGATGGTTCAAGCGCGACGCCTTGGCCCAAGGGGAGAAAACAATGGCAATGACGCAGCAGGCGATGGTCGATTTGTTCCAGAAGCATGTCGGCGCGGAGTTGGCCGGCGACCTGGAAACGACCATGGCCACGATGACCGACAACCCGCATCTCCACAACGTGCCAACCCCGGTGGGGGGCGTCGGCCGCGAGGGCGTGCGCGCCTTTTATCGGGATCACCTAGTCGGCAAGTTCTTTCCGCCGGATGTGAAGATGGTTTCGGTGTCCCGCACGGTCGGAACCGACCAGGTCGTGGACGAGCTGGTGATCAGCTTTACCCATACGACGGTGATCGACTGGATGCTGCCGGGCATCGCCCCCACGGGCAAGTTCGTCGAGGTTGCCTTTGCCGTCATCGTCGGGATCAAGGACGGCAAGATCTCGCACGAGCACATCTACTGGGATCAAGCCAGCGTGCTGGTGCAGATCGGGCTGCTCAATCCCAAAGGCTTGCCGGTAGTCGGCGCCGAAAGCGCCCGGAAAGTTCTCGATCCGACGCTCCTAGCGCGCAAGATTTGATCGAAGCGGCTTGAGATTTCCATCGAGGGGGCAGAATTTTGGGCGATCCAAGTCCAAAACCGGCGCTCCGGGCACCAGGAGCGTTTGCATCCCATCCTGGCCTCTTGTTCCAGTGCGCCCTGCATTCCGACGGTTCGATCGGTTATTCGGACGTTTCCGGCGGGCTTCTGAATGTCCTGGGATTGGACGCGGATAAAGCGGCCGGTCGGCTTTCTTCCTACTTTCACGCCGACGATGCCCAGCGCCTGCACAAGGCGATCGCCCTTTCCGCGCGCGAGTTGACGCCCTTCGAAATCGACGTTCGTTTCCAGCTTGCGTCGGGCGAGACGCGCTGTTTCGACACGCACATGACGCCCAGCCGTAGCGCCGACGGGACGGTTCTATGGCGTGGAATCTGCGTCGACGTCACCGAGCACCGGCGCTCGGAGCAACTCCTTCGCCTATTGCATAACGTGAGCGTCGCCATTACCGAAGCGCCGGACTATCACACCGCCGTAAGCAAGACCCTGCAGTACATGTGCCTTGTCGCCGATGCGCAATGCGGCGAGGCATGGCTGCCCGATCCGACCGAAGCGCATCTCAGCCTTGGCCCGGCGCATCATAATGGGCAGGGAGGCTGGGCTGAATTCGAGGCCGGTACGCGATCGATTTCCTACACAATGGATGTCGGGGCCATCGGCCTTTCCTGGCGGACACGGCGCCCGCTTTGGGCAGAAGATGTCCGGTCGCTAGTCAAGGACAATCCGCGGCAGCCGCCGTTGCCGAAGCACGCGGGCAAACTTTCCGTTTTCGCACAGCCGATTTGTGCCGACGACAGCGTGCTTGGGATTTTCGTATTTTACCTGGATAAGCCCGGCCTGAACGGCGTCACCGACATGTTCGGCACGGTCGCGGCACAGCTTGGCACGGCCTTGCAACGCCGGCGGATCGAACAGGAACTCGAATACGCCAATATCATCGTCGAGCAGAGCCCGACCGTGGTTTACCGGGCGCTTGCCACCGAGGGCGCGCCCCGCGTCTACACCTCGCGCAACGTAACCCGGTTCGGTTACACGGTCGAAGATTGCAAGCGCGGAAAATTCAACTTCCCCGGGTTCGTGCATGAAGAAGACCGTCCCAGGGTCTTGCAAGACGTCCAGCGCATGCTGGAGGGCGGCAGCGACGTCTTCGAGCAGGAATACCGGCTTGTCACCGCCAACGGAGAGATTCGATTCATTCACGATCGCACGGTCGCGATCCGCGATTCGAGCGGGCAGATCACGCACTGGCAAGGGGCGCTGACCGACATAACCGAACGCTGGCTTTCGCAAGAGCGATTGTCGGAAACCAACCGGAAACTTGAGGGGCTTTCGGTGAAGCTGTCGAAGTATCTCTCACCGCAGATTTATGACTCGATTTTCAGCGGCCAGCAGGCGGCCGAAATCTCCACCCAGCGCAAGAAGTTGACGATCTTCTTTTCCGACATCGCCGACTTTACCCAGACCACGGACAACCTCGAGTCCGAAGAGCTGACCGGCCTGTTGAATCACTATCTGACCAAGATGTCGAAGATCGCGCTCGACCACGGGGCGACCATCGACAAATACATCGGCGACGCGATCCTTGCGTTCTTCGGCGATCCCGAATCGCGCGGCGTGCGCGAGGATGCGCTGGCGTGCGTGAAAATGGCCATCAAGATGCAACGCCGGATGCGGAAACTGCAGGACCAATGGAAGAACGTCGGAACCGAAAAGCCGTTCCAGCTTCGCATCGGCATCAATACCGGATTCTGCACGGTCGGAAACTTCGGCAGCGAGGACCGGATGGACTATACGGTCATCGGCGGCGAGGTGAACCTGGCTGCCCGGCTGCAGTCGCACGCCGAGCTGGGCGGCATTCTGATGGGCCATGAGACCTATTCATTGATCAAAAACGACGTGCCCGCCGAGGAATTGGCGCCGATTACGGTCAAAGGCTTCGCCGCCCCCGTCCGCATCTATCGCGTGCTCGATATCAATAAGGGCGGCAACGCCAACATAGCTAACGCCGTCCATTATCAGCGGCCGGGCGCACAGATCGATGTCGACCCCGGCCGGTTGTCGGCGGCGGACCGGCAGGAAACCATCAAGGTGATCGAAGAACTCGGCAAGCGGCTCCGAAAGGCGGAGTGATCCGCGGCTTCGGGTACAATCGTAAACCGAAACGCCACCTGTAGTTCCGCCCATATTGACCCCTCCGGGCGGCCCTGTAATGTTGCAAGATCAACGATATGGGGCCACGGTCGGGGCCGGGTCTTAAGGGGACAAAGGGGAGCCAAGCCATGAAATTCGCGGGACTCTGCTCGGCGGCCGTGCTGGCGGCGCTCATCGCCGCGTCGCCGGTTCAGGCGCAGAAACAGGTGGTGGTCTATTCCGCCAACGAGAACACGCTCGACCAGCTGGTCTATGCCGCGTTCGAGAAGGCGACCTCGATCAAGGTGCAGGGCGTGTCGGGCGGCTCGGGCGTGCTGGTCAAGCGCGTCGAGACCGAGAAAGAGCGCCCGCAGGGCGACATCATCTGGGGCGTCAGCCGCTCGCTGCTGGAATCCAACAAGCAGCATTTCACGGCCTATAAGTCGAAGAATGTGGGCGTCATCCCCGCCGAGTTCCGCGATCCGGGCGATCTATGGATCGGCAACAACCTGCACATGCTGGTGATCCTGCAGAACACCAAGCTGCTGCCCGCCGACCAGGGGCCGAAAAGCTGGACGGACCTGCTCGACCCGAAATGGAAGGGCAAGATCGCCTTCACCGATCCGGCCAATTCCGGCTCGGCCTATACCAACGCCACGCTTCTGGCGCAGATGTGGGGCAACAACGACGCGGCCTGGAAGAAGGTCGAGCAGTTTTTCGCCAACGCCAAGGTGCTGAACCGCTCGTCCCTGGTGTTCCAGGGTGTGGGCAACGGCGAATACCTGCTGGGTGTGTCGCTGGAATACGCCGGCTATCTGTGGGCCAGCAACGGCGCGCCGGTGAAGGTGATCTATCCCAGCGACGGCACGGTCGCCCAGATGGAAGGCTGCGCCATCATCAAGGGCGGGCCGAACACCGAGAACGCCAAGGCGTTCGTCGACTTCATCAACCAGAAGGACACGCGCGAGCTGATCCTGTCGAAGACCTTCCGCCGGCCCGCGCGCCAGGATTTGGACTTGTCGAAACTGCCCGGCAACATGCCGGCAAACTCGGCGATCAAGATCACCAAATACGACGAGGAAGCCTGGACCAAGGCGCGGCCCGCGACCATGCAGAAGATCCAGGACATCATCGCCAAGACGCGCTGATCCTCCATCGCCTCTAAGGGCCGGGATCGTTGACCGCGATCCGGATATCCGGCGTCGCGCGCTCGTTCGGCGCGGTCGCGGCCGTGCGTGGGGTGACGCTGGATATCAGCGACGGCGAGTTCTTCACGCTTCTAGGCCCGTCGGGCTGCGGCAAGACCACGCTGCTGCGCATGGTGGCGGGGTTCTGCGATCTCGACGCGGGTTCGATCCATTTCGGCGAGCGCCGCATCGACACCGTGCCGCCGCACAAGCGCAACGCGGGGATGGTGTTCCAGAACTACGCGATCTTTCCCAATCTAAAGGTGGGCGGCAACGTCGCCTATGGGCTGAAGGCGCGCGGCTTGGACGCGGGCGCGACCGGCGAGCGCGTCGCCAAGGCCCTCAAGCTGGTGCATCTCGACGATTACGGCGAACGCTGGCCGCACCAACTCTCGGGCGGGCAGTTGCAGCGCGTGGCCCTGGCGCGCTGCCTGGTGATCGAGCCCGAGGTGATATTGCTGGACGAGCCGCTGTCGAACCTGGATGCCAAGCTTAGGGTGGAAATGCGCGGCGAGATACGCCAATTGCAGAAGCGCCTGGGCATCACCGCGCTTTACGTCACGCACGACCAGGAAGAGGCGATGGCGATTTCCGACCGCATCGCCGTGATGAACGCGGGGGCGGTCGAGCAGATCGGCGCGCCCTCGGAGATTTACCAGCGCCCCGCCTCGCCGTTCGTGGCGCGCTTCATGGGTACGACCAATCTGCTCGGCGGCACGGTGGTCCGTCGCGAGGGTGACAACGCTGTTGTGCGCGTCGGGGCTATGGAGTTCACCATCGATGCCGCCGCAATCGCCGGGGCGAAACCGGGCGCCGAGGTTGGGTTCTCGCTGCGGCCTGAGTTGCTGTCGATTGCCGCGCCCGGCGCCAAGCCGCCTTCCGGCTGGGCCGGGCTGGAGGCGCGCGTGCAGCGTATCGAGTTCCTGGGTGCCTTGACCCGTATCGAGCTGGCGGTTGGCGGCGACCTTACCCTGCACGCCGCCGTGGTGGACATGCCGCAGGGCTTAAGCGAAGGCTTCGTGGCGGTGGCCTACGACCCCGCGCGCGTGACCGTGTTTCCCGGCCCATGCGTTTGATACCGGCGCGCTCGGGCTTTCCGCTAACCGTGGCGGCCCTCGCCTTCGGATTCCTCGGCCTGTTCCTGGTCTATCCGCTCTACACCGTGTTCCAGGCCAGCTTCTTCGATCCCAGCGGCAAGATCCCGACCCTCGCCAACTACGCCAAGATATTGGGCACGCCCTATTACCGCGCCGGGCTGGTCAACAGCCTGACCGTTGCCGCCTCGGCCTCGCTCGCCGCCATTGCCATCGGCGTGCCGATGGCGTTCTGCATCGCGCGCCTGCCGGTGCCGGCCAAGGCGGCGCTGCTGGCGCTGGCCGCCTTGCCGCTGGTGCTGCCGTCCTTTGTCGGCGCCTATGCCTGGGTGCTGCTGCTCGGGCGGTCGGGCATCGTGACGCAGGCGCTGCGCGCCATAGGCCTGGACGGCATCACGATCTATGGCAAGCAGGGGTTGGTGTTGGTCTACACACTCCAGACCTTCCCTTACGTTCTGTTGCCCACGCTGGCGGCGTTCAAGGCAGTAGATGTTTCCATCGAAGAGGCGGGGCAGAACCTGGGCGCGACACGTTGGCGCGTGTTCCGCACCGTGATCCTGCCTGTCGTGCTGCCCTCGGTGCTGTCGGGCGGCTTGCTGGTGTTCATGGAAACGCTGGAGAATTTCGGCGTGCCCTTTGTGCTGGCCGAGGACATGCCGATCCTGTCGGTGCAGGCCTACAAGCTGTTCGTCGGCGAGATGGGCGCCAATCCCGCCTCGGCCGGGGTGTTGGGCGTGCTGCTGATCTGCTGCACGACAGCGGCGCTGCTGCTGCAACGCTACTATTTATCGAAGCGCCGCTTCGCCACCGGCGCCCGCTCCGCGCCGCCGGAGATCGCCGTTTCTCCCTGGCTGCGGCGCCTCAGCGGCTGCTTCGCCTGGGGCGTGGTGCTGCTGGCCCTGGTGCCGTTCGCGGCGGTTGTGGTGATCTCGTTCCTGGAGTTCCGCGGGCCGGTGATGCATCTGAATCCCAGCCTGGGAAATTTCGTGCTGCTGTGGGAGCGCGGCGAACGGCCGCTGATGAACACGCTGTTCCTGGCCAGCGTCGCCGCCGGGGCCGCCACGCTGCTGGGCGTGCCGATCGGCTATGTGCTGACGCGCTATCGATCCCGCCTGGCTGATCTGCTGGACGTGGTGGCGATGGCGCCTTTTGCCGTGGCGGGAACGGTATTGGGCATCGGCCTGGTGATCTCGTTCAACAGCGGGTTTCTGATCCTCACCGGCGGCTGGCTGATCCTGGTGCTGGCCTACATGATCCGCAAGCTGCCGTTTAACGTGCGCGCCAGCGCGGCGATCCTGCACCAGATCGACCCGAGCCTGGAGGAAGCCTCGATCAATTTGGGCGTATCGCCCGCACGGACATTTTTCCAGCTCACCGTACCGCTGATGGCCGGCGGGGTGATCGGCGGCACGATCCTGACCTGGGTCACGATCACGTCCGAGCTAAGCGCCACGGTGGTCCTCTATAGCGGCCAATGGGCGACCATGACGGTGGAGATGTTCCGGGCGCTGGAAGGAACGGGTGCGGGCACCGCGGCGGCCACGGCCACGGTCCTGATCCTGGCGACGATCCTGCCGCTGGCGCTGGTCTATCGCGTGCTTCGCCGCCATCAAATCGCGCTATTATAGGAAAACGCAAACCGGGGAGCGGGCAATGGCCGACCGCGCGTGGCACGACATCGTGCGCGACGTCTTCAAGCAGAACCAGGTGAAGCTGGTCACCTATGTGCCGGACAACGTGCTGCGTCCTTTGATCGACGGCGTGCGCGCGGACAAGGATTTCATTTCCTTTTCCTGCGCGCGCGAGGAAGAGGCGGTGGGCGTGGTCTCGGGCGCGTGGATGGCGGGGATGCGCGGGGTGGTGCTGATGCAGACCAGCGGCTTCGCCACGCTGGCCAACGCCATCGCGTCGCTGGCCGTGCCGTTCCAGATCCCGGTGGTGATGATGATCTCGGAGCGCGGCACGCTCGGCGAGTTCAATTGGGGCCAGGCGCTGACCTGCCGCACCATGCGCCCGATCCTGGACTCGCTGGCCCTGGAACACCACACCATCGAGCGCCTGGACCAGGTGGAGTTCATCACCGACCGCACCATCAAGCAGGCGGTCATGACCCAGGCCCCGGCCGCGTTGATCCTGTCGCCGCTTCTCACGGGCGGCAAAGTGTTGAAGAAATGAGCCCGACCATGAACCAGGAAATCGAACAGCGCGGCCGCGGCAACGCCAAGGTGCTGAACCGCTTCGACATCACCAAACGGCTGGTCGCCAAGCTGAAGCGCGACGAAGCGGTGATCGGCGGCATCGGTAACACGAATTTCGATTTGTGGGCTTCGGGGCGCCGGCCGCAGAATTTCTACATGCTGGGCTCGATGGGCTTGGCCGTGCCGATCGCGCTGGGGGTGGCGCTGGCGCAGCCGCAACGCCGGGTGTTCGCGCTGGAAGGCGACGGATCGATCCTGATGCAACTAGGGGCGCTGACCACCATCGCCATGCTGCGGCCCAAGAACCTGGCGATCGTGGTGATGGACAACGGCAGCTACCAGATCACCGGCGCGCAACCCACCGCCACCGCCGCGGGCGCCGACATCGTGGCGATGGCCAGGGGTGCGGGCATCGACCAGAGCGCCTGGGCCGACGACGAGATATCCTTCGAAAAGCTGATGGACCGCGCGCTGGCGGGCGACGGCCCGTGGCTGGTGGCCGCGCGCATCGACGGCGAGCCGGCGGTGGAACAGACCGAGCGCGACCCGGCGCAAATCCGCGACCGCTTCATGCGCGGCATGGGCACCAGGAAATAGGGCGACGGGAAATCGATCGGGCGGCGGCGTCCCGCTGGATTAGTGCGGCTGCCAGCCCAGCGGCGGCAGGTGGCGGTAATCGGCCTCCACCTTGCTGACGTCGACCCATCTACCGCCCGTCAGGCCGAACTCGCGGCTATAGACCGACGCGCCGATCAGCCCGTCGGCGGTCCTGCCGTCGGAGGACAGCGGCAAGATCAGCCGCTCGCCGGGAATCTCGTCGCCACTGGCGTATTTCACGGCCACACCCATATGCGCGACGCTGGGGATGCCGACCACGCGCATGAACCAGCCACGGATGGTTTCGGACACCGGCAGCGTGAACAGCTCGTCCAGGAACCGCCTGCCGCCGCGCACGCCCGACGTGTTGTAGATATGCTCGCCGGCGAAGCGGTTGAAGAACCGCCCACTGTCGGAACGGAAATCGTAGACATAGATGTAAGGTAGGACATTGACGATCGCCGCGGGGTCGATCGCCGTGCGGCTGGGCATCGCGTGCCCGCCCCGCGCGGCCAGCCAATGCCGCCACAGCGCGGCGAGCCGCGCGTCCGAAACGTCGATGGTGAAATTCTCGTTCAAACGGCCCCCGCCATGCCCCGCCGGGCTACAACCATCGCTGGCATAGCCTAGCGCGAATCCCGCCTGCATTGCCAATACCCGCTGACGGGCAAATCCCAGCGGCGCGAGAGACCGGATTCCCCGGCGGTCCGGCGAGCACAAGGATTGGCGGCCAAGCCCGTGATTATTAAGGAAACCCGTGGGCTGCCGCCGAACCGGGATCGTCTTTCATGCGCTATGCCGCGCTTGTTCCCGCAGTGGTTGCCGCCGGGAACGCATGGCGATCGCCAGGGCATAAACGGCCGGGATCACCATCAGCGTCAGCACCGTGGACGACGCCATGCCGCCGATCATGGGCACCGCGATCCGCTGCATCACTTCCGACCCGGTGCCGTGGCTCCACAGGATCGGCAGCAACCCGGCGGTGATCGCGGCGACCGTCATCATCTTCGGCCTGACGCGCTCGACGGCGCCCTCCATGACCGCGGCGACAAGATCGGCGCTCCCCGGCTCGCGTCCCTCGCTTCGGCACCGCTCCAATCGTTCGCGCCAGGCGTGGTCGAGATAGACCAGCATCACGACGCCGGTTTCCGCCGCCACGCCCGCGAGCGCGATGAACCCCACGGCCACGGCGACCGACCAATTGAAGCCCATCCACCAGGTAAGCCAGAAACCGCCCACAAGCGCGAAGGGCAGCGACAGCATCACGATCAGCGTTTCGGTGATGCGCCGGAAATTGAGATAAAGCAGCAGGAGGATGATCAGCAGAGTGAACGGCACAACCACCGCCAGCCGCGCCTTGGCGCGCTCCAGGTACTCGTACTGGCCGCTCCACGTCACGTAATAGCCCGGCGGGAATTTCACCAGCGAGGCGACGGCCTTTTGCGCGTCGGCGACGTAGCCGCCGAGATCGCGCCCGCGCTGGTCCACGTATACGTAAGCTGCCAACTGCGCGTTTTCCGTGCGGATGCTCGCCGGTCCCTGGGCTAGACTGACCTTCGCAAGCTGGCCCAGGGGTATGCTGCCACCCGACGGCAACGGCACCAAGACCTGGGTTTCGATGGCGTGCGGATCGCTGCGCAGGTCGCGCGCGAAGCGGATGCTGACGGCATAGCGCTCGCGCCCCTCGACCGTGGTGGTGATCGTCTCCGCGCCCAAGGCCATCGCGATCACCTCTTGCACGTCGCCGACCATCAGGCCGTAACGGGCAAGCTGTCGACGGTCGGGGTCGATGTTCAGGTAGTAGCCGCCGATCACCCGTTCGGCGAAGGCGCTGGTCGTGCCGGGGACGGTCTTGATCGCGGCCTCGACCTGGCGGGCCAGCTTCTCGATTTCCGCCAGGTCGGCGCCAAAGATTTTGACCCCGATGGGCGTGCGGATGCCGGTGGATAGCATGTCGATGCGCGCCTTGATCGGCATCGTCCAGGCGTTCGACACGCCGGGAAATTGCAGCGCCCGGTCCATCTCGGCGATCAGGCCGTCCACGGTCATTCCCGCGCGCCACTCGCTCTCGGGTTTCAGGTTCACCACCGTCTCGAACATTTCGGTCGGCGCGGGATCGGTGGCGGTGGCCGCCCGGCCCGCTTTGCCCCAAACCGATTCGACCTCGGGGAACGACTTGATGATCTTGTTCTGCGTCTGCACCAGCTCCGCCGCCTTGGTGACGGAAAGGCCGGGCAAGGTAGTCGGCATGTAGAACAGCGTGCCCTCGTTCAAGTTCGGCATGAACTCGGACCCCACCCGCGCCAGCGGCCAAGCGGCGGAAGCCAGCACCGCCAGGGCCGCCACGACCGTCACGGCCTTGAAACGCAGCACGGCTTGGATCACTGGACGATAGAGCCAGATCAACGCGCGGTTCAGCGGGTTTTTGTGCTCCGGCACGATCCGACCGCGCACGAACAGGACCATCAGCGCCGGCGCCAGGGTCACCGACAGCAGAGCGGCCGCTCCCATGGCGAAAGTCTTGGTGAAGGCCAGCGGCTTGAACAGCCGCCCTTCCTGCGCCTCCAAGGTGAAGATCGGCAGGAACGAAACGGTGATGATCAGCAGACTGAAGAACAGCGCCGGTCCGACCTCGCTCATGGCGCGCACCATGACGTCGAATCGAGAATCGTCCGGCCCCGCGCGCTCCAGGCGCTTGTGCACGTTTTCGATCATCACGATCGCCGCGTCCACCATCGCGCCGATGGCGATGGCGATGCCGCCCAGACTCATGATGTTGGAACTCAGGCCCAGCGCCCACATGCAGAGATAGGCGATCAATATGCCAAGCGGCAGAGTGACGATGGCGACCAGGGCGCTGCGGACGTGCAACAGGAACACGAAGCACACCAGCGCCACGATCGCGCTTTCCTCGATCAACGTCGCTTTCAGCGTCTCGATGGCGCGGTAAATCAGGTCCGAGCGGTCATAGACCGCATCGATCGACACGCCCGCAGGCAGGCTCGGCGCGATCTCGGCCAGTTTTTCTTTCACGCTCTTGATGACGGACAGGGCGTTCTCGCCGTACCGCTGCAAAACAATCCCTGAAACCACCTCGCCCTCGCCGTTCAATTCGGTGATGCCGCGGCGCTCATCGGGCGCAAGCTCGATCCGCGCGACGTCGCGCAGCAGAACCGGGGCGCCTTGGTCGCTTTTGACGACGATCTGTTCCAGATCCTGGATGCCGCGCAGATAGCCGCGCCCGCGCACCGCGAACTCGATCCCGGCAAGCTCGACCGTTCGGCCGCCGACATCCATGTTGCTCAAGCGCAGGGCGTCGCGCACCTTCGCCAGGGGGATGCCCAGGGCCTGCAACCGTCGCGGATCGATAACGACGCTGTACTGCTTCACGAACCCGCCGACGCTGGCGATCTCGGCCACGCCGTCGGCCTTGGCGAGGCCGTAGCGGATGTGCCAATCCTGCAACGAGCGCAGCTCGGCGAGGCTTTTCTGCGCCCCGCGCACGACATACTGGTAAACCCAACCCACCCCGGTGGCGTCCGGCCCGATTGTGGGCGTGGCGCCGGCCGGCAAGCGGCGCGACGCCGCGTTGAGATATTCCAGCACGCGCGAGCGCGCCCAATACAGGTCCGTACCGTCCTGAAAAATGACGTAGACGAATGAAACGCCGAAAAACGAAAAGCCGCGCACCACGCGCGACTTCGGCACGTTCAAGAGCGCCGTGGTCAGCGGGTAGGTGACTTGATCCTCCACCACCTGCGGCGCCTGCCCCGCGTATTCGGTGTAGACGATCACCTGCGTATCCGAGAGATCGGGGATGGCGTCGATCGGCACGCGGGTCACGGCGTAGGTTCCCGCCGCCGCCAGGAAAACCGATGCCAGCAACACCAAAAAGACGTTGCGCGCCGACCAGGCGATGACCTTGGCGATCATTTCGGCTGCTCCGGCGGCGTGAAGCTTTGCAGCGCCGCCTTGAGGTTGCTTTCCGCGTCGATCAGGAACGTGGCGCTCGCCACCACTTCCTCGCCTTCCGTCACCCCCTCGATGATTTCGGCGAAGCCGTCGCCGCGCCGGCCCAGCTTGACGGGTCTCGGCTCGAAACGGCCTTCGCCTTTGGCGACAAAGACCACCTGGCGCGTGCCCGCGTCGATCACGGCGCTGTCGGGCACCACGAACGCGGGCGCACCGGCGGCGCTCGCCTCGATCGTTACGTCGGCGTACATATCGATTTTCAGGTGCAGATCGGGATTGGGCAGTTCGATGCGCACGCGGGCGGTGCGCGTTTCCGCCTTCAAGTGGTGATAGATGAATGAAACGCGGCCTTCGCGCGTCTCGCCGGGCAGACCACGCAAGCGCACTACGGCTCGATCGCCGACACGAACCGAGTGCACGTCTTGTTCAGGCACGTAGGCGATCAGCCATACCGTGCTGAGATCGGCGATCCGGTAAAGCTCGTCGCCGGCCTGAACGCGCTGGCCCTCGATCACCCGCTTTTCGATCAAAACGCCGGTTGAAGGCGACGGCCAATCGATGGTACGGGGATTGGCGCTGGCTTCGTTGACCTCGCGGATACGGCTTTCCGGGACGCCGAGATTGCGCAACTTCAGCATCGCCGATTGCAGCACCCGGTCCGCTTCCAGCGGCGTTCCGCGCGCCTTGGCGTCGCGTAGGGCGAACGCCAAGTCCACCTGGGCCAGTTGCAGCGGCTGGCTATAGACGCGGAACAGCGGCTCGCCTTCACGCACGAACTGCTCGGGTGCGTTGACGAACAGCTTCTCGATATACCCTTCGAAGCGCAGCGTCACGGACTTCATGCGCCGCTCGTCCAGCTGGATCGTGCCGGCCGCGCGCACCGGCGCTGCCATAACGCGCCGTTCCACGACAGCGGTCCGCACCCCGGCGCGCTGTATCCGCTCGACGCTGACTTTAACGCTGGTGTCGTTTGATTCTTCGCCTTCATGGACGGCGATGTAGTCCATCCCCATCCAATCTTTTTTCGGGGCCGGCGAGGTGTCGGCCAATCCCATCGGGTTGCGGTAATAGAGCACCTTGCGGCCCGGCGTAGCCGGCGGCGCCTTGTCGCCGGCCGCGATCGTCGCGCCATGCTTCGCATCGTGAGCAGGCATCGCCGGAAATGGCCAAGCGCCCGTGCCGGCGCGATAACCCGTAGCACCGCCCGCGAGGGCGAACAGAACAACCAACGTCGCAATCCAACCGACCCGCATGTGACCCACCTGCTCCGCGAAGGAGCGCATTCATGGCCCCGCCAGGGGGCCTGCTTCATGACGAATATGCGCGGCAGAAGGCAGGGCGAAACGCCCGGCTGCCGATGCAAGGCCGGCCGTAGCCCCGTTGAGCGGGGCCGGCCGGGGTCAGATCTGCGGGGGATGAAGCGGTGGAGGCTTTGTGAAGGTGGTTCGCTGGTAAACGGTGGCGGCATAGACCGCCGCGCGCCGGGGCGCGACGGCTTTCTTGGACGACGCGACGGAAGCGGGCTGCGAGAAGCAAGTCTGGTCGCAGGCAACGGCGCCGGGGCAATCGCCCACCGGCCCGCACGGGCAGGTTTTATCGTCGCAGGGCGCGGTTTCAGCCGTCAGAATCGGTTTCGCCGCGGCGGCGATGGAAAAACCCATTGGCGCCACCATCACCGCGAACGCCAGCAAAACGGCGAAGAACCTATGCATGCCAGTCATTTCTCTGCCCGCCAAGTACCAGTAAAGCAGCTTCCAGTCACTAGAAGGTCAACTGACGGAGCCGTGAGACTGGCCCCCCTTCCCACCCGGATTCCCGGCCGTCCGGCGAGCGCAGGAATTGCCGGCCAAGCCCGTGTATATTAAGGAAACCTGCCGTTTAACACCGAGTCAGGATCGACCCTTATGCGCCGTGTCGTGCTTGTTCCCGCAGTGGTTGCCGTCCTGGCCCTGGCCGGCACCGCCGCCTATTGGCTGGATAGCGGGCCGGAGGCCGGCGCCCAATACCGCACCGCCAAGGTGGAGCAAGGCTCGATCGTCAGCGCCGTCAGCACCACCGGCACGCTCAACGCCGTGACCACGGTGCTTGTCGGCTCGCAGCTCTCGGGCCAGATCAAAGAACTGATGGCCGATTTCAATACCGACGTTAAGGCCGGCCAGATCATCGCGCGGCTGGACCAGGACCAGATCAAGGCGCGGCTGGCCCAATCCCAGGCGGATCTGGAGGCGGCCAAGGCCCAGGTGATGCAACAAAGAGCCGCCGCCGAGCGCGCCAAGGCCGACGTGGAAAATTCGCGCGCCGCGATCGCCAACATGCGCGCCCAGGTCACGCGCACCGACGTGGCGCTGAAGGACGCGGAGCGCGACGACAAGCGCAAGCAGGAATTGCTGCCCAAGGGCGTGGTGACGCAAGCCGATGCCGACAAGACCCGCGCCGCGCGCGACACCGCCAAGGCCAACCTGGCCGCCGCGCACGCGCAACTGGGCTCGGCCGAGGCGCAATTCAACGCCAGCGAGGCCCTGGCCCGCGTGGCCGCGGCGCAGATCGACAACGCCATCGCCACCGTGTCGCAGCGCGAAGCCGCGATCACGCAGGTGAAGGTGGATTTCGAGCGCAGCGAAATCCGCTCGCCGATCGACGGCGTGGTGGTGCAGCGCGCGGTGGACGTGGGCCAGACCGTGGCCGCCAGCCTGCAAGCGCCGACCATTTTTACCATCGCCGAGGATTTGCGGCGCATGGAGGTCTATGCCTCTGTGGACGAAGCCGATATCGGCCGCGTGCGCGAAGGCCAGCCCGTGACCTTCACCGTCACCGCGCATCCCGCCGACACGTTCCGCGGCGAGGTAAAGCAGATCCGCCTGGCGCCGCAGACCATTTCCAACGTCGTCACCTATGTGGTGGTGATCGCCGCCGACAACGAACAGCGCAAGCTTCTGCCGGGGATGACCGCGACCGCCCGGATCGTCACCGACAGCCGCGACAAGGCGGTCAAGCTGCCGAACGCGGCCCTGCGCTGGCGCCCGGCGGGCACGCAGGCCGAAGGCGCGCCCCAGGGTGCGGGCGGCGTGTTGGGCGTCACCGGCACATCGGGCGGCGGCCAGCAGGGCGGGCGCGGCTGGGCCAATCTGGACACGATGGCGAAGACGCTGACCGAGGAATTGAAGCTGTCACCGGAACAGCAAAAGCAGATCGCCGCGATCGCCGAGGAAGGCAAGGCCCAGTTTGCCGAGCTGGGCAAATCGGGCCTCGAGCCCGAACAGCGCCGGGCGCGCGCCATCGCGCTGCGCCGGAATATCGGCCAGCGCGTGGCGCAGGTGCTGACCGACGAGCAGCGTCCGCGCTTCCGCGAACTGCAACAGGCGCGCACGGCCGCTTCGACCGCCGGGCAGGTATGGGTGCTGGGCGCCGACGGCAAGCCCAAGGCGATCTCCGTCAGGATCGGCATCGGCGACGGCGCCTTCACCGAAATGGTGGGCGGCGAGGTGAAATCGGGCCAGGACGTGCTGATCGGCGGCGGGCCCAAGGCGCCCGCCTCGGCCTCATCCCAGGGTCCCGGCGGCCTCAGGCTCGGCTTCTAGTCATGGGCGCGGCACTGATCGCGGTCCGCGACCTGGCCAAGGACTACGTCATGGGCGGGCACACGATACACGCCCTGCGCGGCGTTTCCGCCGAGATCGCCGAGGGCGAGTTCGTCGCGGTGATGGGCCCGTCGGGCTCGGGCAAGTCCACCTTCATGAACCTCGTGGGCTGCCTCGACCGGCCGACCTCCGGCGGCTACAGCCTGGCGGGCGACGAGATCGCGCTTCTGGATGGCGACCGGCTGGCGGCGTTGCGCAACCGACGCATCGGCTTCGTGTTCCAATCCTTCCATCTGCTGCCGCGCGCCACGGCCCTCAGCAACGTCGAGCTGCCGATGATCTATGGCGGCCTCAAGCGCGCCATGCGCCGCGAGAAGGCGATGAAAGCGCTCACCCGCGTCGGCCTGGGCGACCGGCAACACCATCGGCCAAACCAGCTCTCGGGCGGCCAGCAGCAGCGCGTGGCCATCGCCCGCGCGCTGGTCAACGATCCCAGCCTGATCCTGGCGGACGAGCCGACAGGCGCGCTCGATTCCCGCACCAGCCTGGAAATCATGACCCTGTTCCAGGAGCTGAACCGCGCCGGCATGACCGTGGTGATGGTGACGCACGAACCCGACGTCGCCTGTTTCGCCAAACGCGTCCTCAAGTTCCGCGACGGCAAGCTGATCGACGACGCAACGCAAACCCCGGCCGACGCGGCGGCGATGCTGGCCGGCATGCCGGCCGAGCAGGACGCGGCATGAACTACATCGAGGCGATACGCTCGGCGCTGGACGCGCTGCACGCCAATTTGATGCGCAGCATCCTGACGATGCTGGGCATCATCATCGGCGTCGCGTCGGTGGTGGCGATGGTGGCGGTGGGCACCGGCGCGCGCATGCGCGTGATGGACCAGATCCGCAGCCTGGGCTCCAACCTGATCATCATCGTCTCGGGTTCGGTCACCTCGGGCGGCGTGCGCATGGGATCGGGCTCGCGTCAGACCTTGAGCGAGGACGACGCGATCGCGCTGGAGCGCGAGATCGGCGCGGTGCAACTCGCCATCCCCACGGTGCGCGGTACGTCGCAGGTGGTGGCCGCGGGCCTCAACTGGTCGACCGTGGTGATCGGCGTCGGCAACGGGTTCCTGGACGCTAGGGAATGGGGCCTGTCGAACGGCCGCAATTTCCTGCCCGAGGAGGCCACCGGCGCCGGCAAGGTGGCGCTGATCGGCGAAACCGTGGCGACCAATCTGTTCCCCGACGGCGGCGCGATGGGCGCCGAAATCCGCGTGCGCAACGTGCCGCTGACCATTGTGGGCATCCTCGAGCGCAAGGGCCAGAGCATGAACGGCCAGGACCAGGACGACACGATCCTGATTCCGCTGTCGACCGCCAAGCGCCGCGTACTGGGATCGAGCCTGGCCAACGCGCGGGCCGTCGGCTCGATGCTGGTGAAAATCCGCGACGGCGAGGACATGGACCTGGCCCTGGCGCAGATCAAGGACCTGCTGCGCCAGCGCCACCGCCTGCAAGCCAATCAGGACGACGATTTCTGGATGCGGAACCTGAGCGAGATCGCCGCCACGCGCGACGCATCGTCGCGCACGCTGGCGTTCCTGCTGGCGGCCGTGGCCACCGTGTCGCTGCTGGTTGGCGGCATCGGCATCATGAACATCATGCTGGTGTCGGTGACCGAGCGCACGCGCGAGATCGGCCTGCGCCTGGCCGTGGGCGCGAGACCGCGCGACATCCGCGCGCAGTTCCTGATCGAGGCGACCACGCTGGCCACAATCGGCGGCGCCGTGGGTGTCGTGATTGGCGCAATAGGCGCCCATGTCGCCGCGTCGCTGGCGGGCTGGCCGACGCTGGTGCAACCCGAGGCGGTGGTTCTGGCAGTGGGGTTCAGCTGCGCGGTGGGCGTGTTCTTCGGCTTCTATCCGGCGCAGCGCGCCGCTAGGCTCGACCCGATCGAGGCGTTGCGGACGGAGTAGTTTCTAGCCGCGTTTCCTACTTCGTCATGGCCGCGCTTGTCGCGGCCATCCACGTCGTCATGATCCGACAGTTTACCGCTGGGCGGGACGTGGATGCCCGGAACAAGTCCGGGCATGACGAAAAAACGGTTGGTTTTTACCCGCGCTTCTTGGTCAGGTTGTCGATCTCGCGTTGCAGCGCGTTGAGGCGCTCTTTCAGCGTGTCGATGTCGCCTTCGCCTGATTTGGCGGCGCCCTCGGCCGCTGGGGCATCGCCGCCTTCGGGAGAAAACGGCGCGAACATCTTCATGGCGCGTTCGAGCAGCGCCATGTTCTGCTTGCCCATCTCCTCGAACTGGCCGAACGGGAACAGGCCGCCCAAGGTGTCCTTCATGTAGTCGCGCATCTGTTCCTGGTTGCGCGCGAAGGACTTCATCGAATGCTCGAGGTAGCGCGGCACCAGCCATTGCAGGTTGTCGCCATAGAAGCCGATCAGCTGGCGCAGGAAGCTGATCGGCAGCAGGTTCTGGCCCTTGCCTTCTTCCTCGACGATGATCTGCGTTAACACGGAGCGGGTGATGTCCTCGCCGGTCTTGGCGTCGTACACCACGAAATCCGTCCCCTCCTTCACCATCTGGCAGAGATGGTCGAGGGTGACATAGCTGCTGGTGGCCGTGTTGTAGAGCCGGCGGTTGGCGTATTTCTTGATCGTAACCGGCGGCTTCGCGGGCTGTTGCTGCTGTTCAGCCATTGTCGCCCCGTTTGTTTTCCCGTTCCCGGCGGTCATGCGGCCGCCGGAAACCCCTTGCGAGAGTAGGCTTTTTTACCGCCCCCGCGCAAGGCGAAGCTGCCGCGGCCGTTAACGTCAGCCCTCGCCCGGGCGGTACTCGATGGTGAACAAATAGCGGGGCGTGGCGACCAGCCCGTAGAACACCCAGCCCGCCACCGCCAGGACGATCAGCGCCAGAAGAAACCGCGCGTATTCGCCGCGCAGGCGCTGGCCGAAGGCGGCCCCGGCCTGCGCCCCCGCCACCCCGCCCAGGATCAACAGGAACGCCAGCACCACGTCGACCGCGTGGGTGCTGATGGCCTGGAGATAGACCACCGCGGCGCTGGTGACGGTGATCTGCAACAGCGAGGTGCCGACGGTGAGCATCGTCGGCATGCCCATGAGGTAGATCATCGCCGGCACGGCCAGGAACCCGCCGCCCACGCCCATGATCGCGGTCATCAGGCCGACGATGATGCCGATGCCCAGCGGCAGGAACACGCTGACGTACAGCCGCGACTTGCGGAACTTTACTTTCAGCGGCAGGCCGTGCAGCCAGGTATGCTGGTGCAGCTTGCCGCGCACCGCCGCCCCGGCCCGTGTGCGCAGGATCACGCGCCCGCTTTCCGCCAGCATCAGCCCGCCCATCATACCGAGCAGGATGACGTAGCTGAGGCCGATCACCAGGTCGATCTGGCCGATCGATTGCAACAATACGAACAGACGATTGCCGGCGAGCGCGCCGGCCAGGCCGCCGCCGATCATGCAGCCGGCCATCGCCCAATCCACGTTGCCGCGCCGCCAATGCGCGAACGCGCCGGATACCGACGCCGCGACGATCTGCAACGCGCCGGTGGAAACCGCCACGGCGGGCGGCACGCCCAGCACGATCAAGAGCGGGTTCATGATGAAGCCGCCGCCCACCCCGAACAGGCCCGACAGCCCGCCCACAAGCACGCCGAGGAAGATCGGCAAAATCCACGGCATGGCCATTTCGGCGATGGGAAGGTAGATGTCCATATACCCGTCTAAACCAAAGCTTCGGCTTTATGCCAGCGCGAATCCGGCCATCGAAGCCATCGGATAGGTGCAATGCGGCAGTTTTATGTTGCACCTGCTAGCAAAGCCGCCCCTGCCGCCCTATACTTTTTCCATGTCGCAGCCCACGGACAAGGACACTCCCGGCCTGGACCAATTGGCCAAGCGCTACATGGATCTGTGGCAGGACCAGTTGGGCGCGATGGCGGCCGATCCCGAGCTTCTGGCCTCGATGTCGCGGCTGATGACGGGGGTCTTTGCCCAGGGTTTGGCGGGCATGGCGCCGGTCTATACTCAGGCGCAGACGGCCCCAAGGCCGACGGCGAACGGGGCCGCCAACGGACCGGCAAACGGATCGGCTAGGCCGAATGGACATGACGGGCAGCACGGCAACGGACACGACAGGGACGCGGCGGCTGGGGCCGCGGCCGCTGCCGCTGCATTTGATGACCGCGGCCTGGGCATGTCTGAGCTCATCCGCCGGCTTGGCCTTATTGAAGCAAGGCTTGCTTCCCTTGAAGCCGGAATTGCGCGCGGACGCGGAAGCGCTGATAGCGGAGCTGAAGCGCGCCGACCCGCTAAAATTCGCAAGCGCCCTTAGCGACGAGGCGCGCCGGCTTCTCGACCAGCTCGCCGCCGGCATCCAGGCCTATCGCCGCCATCCCTATCGCCGCGACGTAACCGATCCGCCGGAGGTCTGGCGCCAGGGCACCACGCGCCTGGTCGATTACGGGGGCCCCGAGGACGGGCTGCCGGTGCTGATGGTGCCGTCGCTGATCAACAAGGCCTATATCCTCGACCTGTCGCGCGAGCGCAGCCTGGCGCGGCACCTCGCGGCACGCGGCTTGCGCCCGCTGCTGGTGGATTGGGACCGGCCGGGCGAACAGGAGCGCCGCTTCAGCCTCAGCGACTATATCGCCGGGCGCTTGGAAGACGCGCTCGACGAAACGGTGAAGCTCACCAAGCGCAAGCCCGCCGTGCTGGGCTATTGCATGGGCGGCAACCTCGCCCTCGCCCTCGCCGAACGGCGCCGGCGCGACATCGCCGGCCTGGCGCTGCTGGCCACGCCCTGGGATTTCCACGCCGGCACGCGCATCCGCTACGACCAGATCATGCCGGCGATGGCGCCGGCCATGGCCGCGTCGATGGAGGCGCTGGGCGAATTGCCGATCGATGCGCTGCAGATGATGTTCTTCTCGCTCGATCCTTTCCTGGTGGTGCGCAAATTCCGCCAGTTCGCTTCGCTCGATCCGGCTTCGGAAAAGGCGCGCGCCTTCGTGGCGCTGGAAGACTGGCTGAACGACGGCGTGCCGCTGGCCGGCCCCGTGGCCAAGGAATGCATGCAGGGCTGGTACGGCGAGAACCTGACCGCGCGCGGCGCGTGGCGCGTGGCGGGCAGGCCCGTGCGGCCGGAGCGCATCGAGCTGCCGACGCTGATCCTGGTGCCGGCGCGCGACCGCATCGTGCCGCCGGCCTCGGCCGCGGCGCTGCTGCCGGCGATGCCGGGCGCCATCGCGATCTCGCCGCCCCTGGGGCATATCGGCATGGTGATGGCGGAAACCGCGCCGCAATCCGCCTGGCGGCCGCTGACCGATTTCCTCACGGCGCTCGGCCCTAGGGGCAAGGCCGCCCGCGCTGGACGGGGCCACGGGGCGCCGGTATGAATCTTACCTCACGGGGAAAAACCGGCCGAATTCGGGGGCAACTCATTCCGCAAGGAGATTTGATATGACCGATATCGTCATCGCCGCCGCCGCGCGCACCGCCATCGGCGCGTTCAGCGGGGGCTTGAGCTCGCTTCCCGCATCCGCCCTGGGCATCGTCGCCATCGTCGAGGCGATGAAGCGCGCCAAGGTCGAGGCGAAGGACATCGACGAAGTGATCATGGGCCAGATCCTGATCGCGGGCGCGGGGCAGAACCCGGCGCGCCAGGCGGCGATCGGCGCGGGCATCCCGGTGGAAAAGACCGCCTACCAAATCAACCAGCTCTGCGGTTCGGGCCTGCGCACGGTGGCGCTCGGCTATCAGGCGATCAAGACCGGGGATTGCGGCATCGTCGTCGCCGGCGGCCAGGAAAGCATGAGCCAGGCCCCGCACTGCATCCATCTGCGCAACGGCGTGAAGATGGGCAACGCCGAAATGATCGACACGATGATCAAGGACGGACTGTGGGACGCCTTCAACGGCTACCATATGGGCACGACGGCCGAGAACGTGGCGCAGAAATGGCAGATCACGCGCGAGCAGCAGGACCAGTTCGCCGCAGCGTCGCAACAGAAGGCCGAGGCCGCGCAGAAGGCCGGCAACTTCAAGTCGGAGATCGTCGGCGTGACGATCAAGGACCGCAAGGGCGACAAGCTGATCGACACGGACGAGCATCCGCGCCACGGCACCACGCTCGAGGCCCTGGCGAAAATGCGTCCGGCCTTCTCGAAGGACGGCACGGTGACCGCGGGCAGCGCCTCGGGCATCAACGACGGCGCGGCGGCAGTGGTGCTGATGAGCGGCGCGGAAGCGGCCAAGCGCGGCATCAAGCCGCTGGCGCGCATCGTGTCCTGGGCCACGGCCGGCGTCGATCCGGCGATCATGGGCTCTGGGCCCATTCCCGCCAGCCGCGCGGCGCTGAAGAAGGCGGGCTGGACCGCCGCCGATCTCGACATGATCGAGGCCAACGAGGCCTTCGCCGCGCAGGCCTGCGCCGTGAACAAGGACATGGGTTGGGATTTGAAGAAGGTGAATGTCAGCGGCGGCGCGATTGCGCTCGGCCATCCCATCGGCGCCTCGGGCGCCCGGGTGCTGGTCACGCTGCTATACGGCATGCAGCGCACCGGCGCGAAGAAGGGCCTGGCCACGTTGTGCATCGGCGGCGGCATGGGCATCGCCATGTGCGTGGAACGCATGTAAGCGGCGAGCGTCGAACGAGTGTAAGAAAAACAAATGACCGGGGGAGGAACAACATGGCGCGGGTGGCAGTGGTCACCGGCGGAAGCCGGGGCATCGGCGAGGCGATCGCGAAGGGCCTGAAGGCGGCGGGCTGCAAGGTGGCCGCCACCTATCACGGCAACGACGAAGCGGCCGAGAAGTTCAAGAAGGAAACCGGCATCGCCGTCTTCAAATGGGACGTCGCCAATTTCGACGATTGCAAGGCCGGCGTGGCCAAGGTGCAGGCGGAACTGGGCCCGGTGGAAATCCTGGTCAACAACGCCGGCATAACCAGGGACGCCATGATGCACCGCATGACGCCGGAGCAGTGGCACGCGGTGATCGAAACCAACCTGACCTCCGCGTTCAACATGTCCAGGGCGGTGATCGAGGGCATGCGCGAGCGCGGCTTCGGCCGCATCGTCAACATCTCGTCGATCAACGGCCAGAAGGGCCAGATCGGCCAGACCAATTATTCCGCCGCCAAGGCCGGGCTGATCGGCTTCACCAAGGCGCTGGCGCAGGAAAACGCCAACAAGGGCATCACCGTCAACGCCATCGCGCCGGGCTATATCGCCACTGAGATGGTGCGCGCCGTGCCCGAGGACGTGCTGAAGAAGATCGTGGCGATGATTCCCGTGGGCCGGCTGGGCGAGGCCGACGAGATCGCGCGCTGCGTGGCGTTCCTGGCCGCGGACAATGCCGGATTCATCACCGGCTCGACCCTGACCGCCAACGGCGGCCAGTACTACGCCTGACGCCGCGCGCCGCGGCCAAAAGGAGCGCGTGAGCCGCGAGTATCCCAAACATCCGCTTGTCGGCGTCGGCATCGTGATCTTCCGCGGGCCCGAGCTGCTGTTGATCCGCCGCGCCAAGGCGCCGCGCACCGGGCAATGGTCCCTGCCCGGCGGATTGCAGGAGCTGGGCGAGACGGTGTTCCAATGCGCCCAACGCGAGGCGATGGAGGAATGCGCGGTCGAGATCGAGCCGCTTGAGGTGATCGACATCGTCGACGCCATCACGCCGGACGACAAGGGTGCCGCGCGCTTCCACTACACGCTGATCGAGGTGCTGGCGGAATGGCGCGCGGGCGAACCCCGGGCCGGCGACGACGCGATGGCCGTGGGCTGGCACGACCCCACCAAGGTGGACGGCCTGGGCATGTGGGCCGAGACCGAGCGCATCATCGCCCAGGGCCTTGCCCTGTGGAAGGCTAGAGGCGGTGGCAAGTAGCACGGCATGGCGCGTGCTGATCCACGCGCTTTCAAATACAAGCGCGGACGGATCAACGTCCGCGCAACTCCGATCGACGCTGATCGGCGGGATCGCGGTGCTGCTGTGGAGCGCGCTGCCGCTGCTCACCAGCTTCGCCACGCGCCTGCCGCCGTTCCAGCTCGCGGCGATGACGTTTGGCATTGCTGCCCTGGCCGCGCTGGTCAAATGGCTGGCGCTGGGCGAAAGCATAGCGAAGCATCTCAACCAGCCCTTGGCCGCCTGGGCGGTGGGCGTCGGCGGGTTGTTCGGCTATCACGCCTTCTATTTCGCGGCGATGCGCAACGCGCCGACCGTGGATGTAAGTCTCATCGCCTATCTGTGGCCGGTGTTGATCGTGCTGTTCTCCTCGCTGCTGCCGGGCGAGCGCGTGCGCTGGAACCACATCGCCGGCGTTGTCCTGGGATTCGCCGGCTCAGCCTTGCTGGTCACCAATGGCGGGCAGGTGGCGTTCCGCGCGGAATACACGCTCGGCTACATGCTCGCCTTCGCCTGTCCGATCATCTGGAGCGGGTACTCGGTGTTGAACCGCCTGCTGGGCGATGTGCCGACGGATGCGGTGGGCGGGTTCTGCGCCGCGACCGCGATCCTGGCGGCGCTGTGCCACGTTGCGTTCGAGACGACCGTCATCCCCGCGGGCGGCGAATACCTGGCGATCCTGGCCCTGGGCATCGGCCCGGTCGGCGCGGCGTTCTTCGCCTGGGATCACGGCACCAAGCACGGCGATATCCGCCTGCTCGGCGTGCTGTCCTATGCCGCCCCCTTGATTTCGACCCTGCTGCTGATCGGCTTCGGCCGCGCCGCCGCCACCATCGCCGTGGCCTTGGCTTGCGCGCTGATCGTCGGCGGGGCGTTGATCGCCTCCAAAGACTCATTGAAACGCAGGCAAACCGTCACCCCAACGTAAAACACCAGATATTGTGATTCTCCTCCGCCCAGGCTATCAATTGATCGGTTTTGGACGGCATCGGGGGATGCCGCTTACAGGAGGCGGATCGGGGTCGTGTCTGTCTCGGTCGAAAGTTGCCCGGCTTTGGTGCTGAACGCCGATTTCCGGCCGCTCAGCTATTTCCCCTTGTCCCTTTGGTCGTGGCAGGAAACGGTCAAGGCCGTGTTCCTGGACCGCGTCAACATCGTCTCGGAATACGACCGCGTGGTGCGCAGCCCCAGCTTCGAGATGCGCCTGCCCTCGGTGATCGCCCTCAAGGAATACATCCCCACCTCGCGCCGTCCCGCCTTCACGCGCTTCAACGTGTTCCTGCGCGACCGCTTCACCTGCCAGTATTGCGGCGAAAAATACGTCACCAACGATTTGACCTTCGACCATATCGTGCCACGCTCGCGCGGCGGGCGCACGATGTGGGCCAACGTGGTCACGGCCTGCGGCACCTGCAACCTGGCCAAGGGCAGCCGGATTCCCAGCGAGTGCGGCATGTACCCGCGCCACCTGCCGTTCCAGCCCTCGAGTTTCGAGTTGCAGGAGAACGGCCGCGGCTATCCGCCCAACTATCTGCACCAGAGCTGGCGCGACTTTTTGTACTGGGACAGCGAGCTGGAACAGAACTAGGCCGCTTGCGGCCTTTTCACTTCTGCGTAGTTTCCGAAGTTGCCGCGGCCCCCGGGCTGCGTGATACGCTTTTGCGAATACGGCCTGCCTGGATTCCGGCCACAGGCGGACGCGGAGCCGTGCCGGCCCATGCCCGTGTTCATGGTCAAACCGAGACGGAGGGGCGCATGTTCAGTTGGGTTTTGCTGACGGTATTCCTGGCAGCGCCGGGCGTGCCGCCGCAGCCGGAAATCCCCGGCAGCGTGTTCGCCGACAAGACCGCCTGCGAGATGGCGGCGGTGCGGCACAACATGACCAGCGGCCGGTCCTATCAGCGCTGCGTCGAGAAGCTCGGCGATACGCTGGTGACCGGCGCCTATCTGCCGAAAAACGCCTTCGCGGCCGCCACGACGGCGATGCCCGCGCGGATCGCGCTGCCGCCCACGCCGGCCCGCCCGGCGCCGATCGCGCCGCCATCGGCGCAACCCACGCGGCCCATCGCCGCCACGCCGGAAGCCGCGCCATCCAACGCCATCAACGAGGGCGCCGCCGCCGGCATCGCCACCGGGAGCGCCAGTGCGGCCGGCTCCAGCGCGATCGCCGCCCTGCCCACGGCCAATTGCGGCGGCACGCCGACGCCTTACTTCACGCGCGCGGCCTGGACGCCGGGCGTCAACGGCTGCGATCCGGGCGAGCGCGTGGACCGCACCACCGCCGACGACGCCAGGCGCATCATCGCCGCCGCCGGGTATTCGCGCGCGCGCGACCTGCGCAAGGGCTGCGACAATGTCTGGCACGCCAAGGTGGATCGCGGCATCTGCTACCTCACCGTCGCCGTGTCGCCGCGGGGCGAGATTATCCAGGAAAGCGACTAATCCTTTTCTTCCCGCTTGATCCGCCCGCCCTATGGCGGCCATCCTCGGTTCAGGTTGGCCTGAACCGGAGGCGTTGCATGATGATCGAGCATCGCGGGGCGAAACCGCGTTTGGGCAAGGACGTCTATGTCGCGCCCAACGCCACGATCTCGGGCGATGTCGAGATCGGCGCGGGAAGCTGCGTGCTGTACGGCGCGGTCGTGACCGCCGAGGGCGGGCCGGTCCGCATCGGCCGCAATTGCGTGGTCATGGAAAACGCGGTGCTGCGCGGCACGCCCGGGGCGGCGCTGACCCTGGGCGACAACGTGCTGGTGGGTCCGCGCGCGTACCTGACGGGCTGCACCGTGGGCGACAACGCATTCATCGCCACGGGTGCGGCCGTGTTCAACCAGGCCACGATCGGCGCGGGTGCCGAGGTGCGGATCAACGGCGTGGTGCATTTGAAAACCCGCCTGCCCGACGGCGAAACGGTGCCGATCGGCTGGGTGGCCGTGGGCGATCCGGCGCGCATCCTGCCACCCGAGCGCCACGACGAAATCTGGGCGATCCAGAAGACGCTCGATTTTCCCAAAACCGTGTTCGGCATGGATCGCCCGCCACCCGGCGGAACCATCATGCCCGAGGCGATGCGGCGCTACACAGCAGCGCTGCGCCGGCACCTCAAGGACCAGCCGGCGGATTGAGCCAGCCATCGGCGACGGCGGCCCTAACCAACCCTCGCCCCGTGAAACGGGGAGAGGGTGGTGAGCCTAGCGAACCGGGTGAGGGGTTCGCCGGAAAGCTGCGCGGCTAGTTTCTACTTCTTCGGCTGGCTGACGGCGCTGCCCGCGACCTTGGGCGCGTCGATAAGCTCGGCCGCCCAGGGCACGGCCGAGCGGCAGTAATATTGCGCCATCGGCTTCAACGCGCCGCGTTGCTTGATGGTGCCGACGCGCAATCCCAGCCGGCGCACCGGCGTGCCCGGCGGCGGGGCCTGGGTCGCCATCGGCTGGTCGGGCGAACGCGAATAGAGCGGCGAGCCGCAGGTGGCGCAGAAAGTCTGCTCGCGCAGATTGCCGCTGTCGGCCGTGGTCTTGACGTAGACCGTGGGCTTGCCCTGCTTGAGCTTGAAACTGTGCTCGGCCGCAAAGGCGACGGTGCGGAACGCCGAGCCCGACAGCGACTGGCAATCCGTGCAATGGCACACCACGACCTCGGCCGGATCGACCTCCGCCTCATACTGTATGGCGCCGCAATGGCATGAGCCGGTGATGTGCATGAACGATCCTCCAGCCGGTCGAGAATACCAGCCAGATTCGAATTTCATCAACTGATGAATACTTGTTGCACGAATGGAATTGCCCAAAACGCGCAAATGGCTTCGCCCCTGAATTGACACAACCAACACTGTCATTCTACCGTTATCCAACGAAGACAACCTGCCGGTGCTCCCATGCCTCGTCCACTCATCATCGCTGCGCTCGCCTCAGCGTTTCCCTTGGCTGCCATGGCGCAAAATACCGATCTTCCCAAAGAGGTCGGCCAGCAAATCGCCATAGGCCTTAATTTGACGGGAGAGCAATGCAACCTGCGACTGACGCGAAAAAACACAGGTGAACGCGGCTGGTGGGAAAACAGCTACAGCATCTATTGCGGGGAGTGGAACCAGCCTTCGGGAAATCTCTATCACTTCAAATCGAATGCCGAGTGGAGTCCTGCCCGGTATGTCGACAAATCGGGCTGGCTGAACGGCAACTTCGTTCAGTGCGGAGCGGTCGAAGATATCGCGATGGCGAGCGGCGCGAAGGGCAAAGCGCGACAATGCCATCGCACGGGCGGATGGGCGGTCCTCGCGGTCGCCTTGGACGCGGGAGGCGCAGGCTTTCTGTTCGATGCTTTGCCTGCCAACATGCCGGCGCTCGAACGCGCCGTCGCCGCGCTTTCCGGCAAGCCCATAGGCGACATCGACAAGCAGGGAACGCAGTCCGCCGCGATCCGTCGAGCCGAAGGCATCATGGGGCCGTCCGGAAAATTACTGAAGGCCGGCGACATTGCTGGCTTGGCCGACTTGCGCGAACTAGCTCTCTGGTACAATTGGTCGCGCTCGTACTACGACGCCGAACTGGCGTACCGCCGCGTGATTCAGGCACAAGAAACCACGGGCGGAATCGACAACCTCGGCAAGTCAAGAAGCTTTAGCGACCTTGCGCTCAACGTCAACAACCAGGGCCGGATGGCAGACGCGGAAGCCTTGTATGCCGAAGCCGAACGCCTAAGCCAAAAATCTGGCAAGCAAGACTTAGCGTACTTTCACCGCCTTAAAAGTATCTTTGAGCGGCGGCGCGGTAACTATGAGGTCGCGCGCGCACTCGCCGCAAGTTCGGCTGCCCAATTTTTTGACCTATACGGCCAGAACGCCACGAGCCGCGGCTCAGCACTATTGGATGAAGGCCGCGCACTGTTTTCCCTCAATCGCCTGGACGAAGCAGCGGAGAAATCGCGGACTTCGCTTCAGATCTATCGGGCCGCGCATGGTGAGCTTTATTCATGGACCGGGTTTTCCCTTGAAGCTCTGGCTGATATCTATTCCCGGCAGAAAAAATACGATGAGGCGTTGCGCCACAACAGCGAGGCGCTGAAAGTATTCGAGGCGCTCTATGGCAAAAACAGCGCGCGCGCCGCTGTAACCCATTTTCAGCGCATGGAAATCTTGATCGGGTCGAGTCGCCCGGATGAAGCCTATCGCGCCGGCTTTGAAGGACTGAAGATCGCATCAATCGATAAGCTCACCCGCGACAATTTCGCCTTTTTTGCCGACAGCTATAGCTTGAGACTCGCCAGCCGTTTCATTGCCGCCGCCGAAAAATCCGCCGATGTGGAGAAGCTTGGCAATGCGTTTTGGGTAGCTCAACTCGTCAGTGGCGGAACGACTGCCATGGCGGTGCGAAGCATGTCGGCGCGCATGGCCGCCGACGATCCGGCACTCGGCAAAGCGGTCCGAGAGTCCCAGGATGCGCGACGGCGCGAGTTCGAACTGCAATCAGCGCTCGGCACGGAGATGGCCCGACCGCCGAAACAGCGCGACCAACAAAACGAAGGACGCCTTCGCGCCGAAGCCAAGGCGGCAGCCGAGGAAGGGGATAGAATAGACGCGCAACTTGCCGGCCGCTTCCCGAGTTATTCCAAGCTAGTGTCCAACCTGCCGGCGAATCGAGAGGAAATCGAATCGGTGATGCGCCCGCTCGAAGCGCTGCTTAATATTGTTCCATTGGGCACCCACGGCGTGTATGCCATTTTCCTGCGCGACCGGACGATGCGCGTTCATCGCACCGGCTTGACCTCCCAGGCGCTGCGCGATCACGTGAACAAGCTGCGCGCGAGCCTTGACTGGACCACCGGGGAAAAACCATTCGAAGCAGGCAGCGCCCACGAACTGTACCGCGAATTGATCGCGCCGTTTGCCGATATGATGAAGGATGTTTCTCACCTGATCGTGGCAGCCTCGGGTCCGATCGCGAGTCTTCCTTTGGGCGTCCTGCTAACTGAACCCGCGCCTCCCGGAGCCGCGCCTGCCTCCATGGCATGGCTGGGTAAAGCCTATGCAGTCAGCGTAGTCCCGGGCGTTTCATCGCTGCGCGATTTGCGGGCCAGGGCGGGCCGCTCTTCCGCGCCGCAAGCGTTCATAGGCATAGGCGACCCTGCTTTTGCCGGAGCCAAAGGCAATACGCGGGCGGCTGACAAACTTGCCGAGCTGTGCCGCGGCAACGAAGGCGTGGACTTGGCGCTGATTCGTGATCTTCCTGCGTTACCCGAGACGCGAAATGAGTTGACCATGATTGGACGGGCACTAAAGGCTCGACCGGAGGATCTATTGTTCGGGGCGAAAGCAAGTGAAGCCACGTTACGTTCCACTGATCTTAGCCGTTACCGTGTCGTCGCTTTCGCCACACACGGGCTTTTACCCGGTGAGATCAAATGCCTGTCGCAGCCCGCGCTGGTGCTGACGCCCCCAGCTGCGAGCAAGGACGGAGACGACGGCCTACTGGACGCAGGTGAGATCGCGCAAATGAAGCTCGACGCTGATTGGGTGATCCTGTCGGCATGCAATACCGCGGGACCCGATGGCTCATTCCGCGCAGAAAGCCTAAGCGGCCTTGCACGCGCCTTTTTCTATGCGGGAGCCCGTGCGGTATTGGCCTCGCATTGGGCGGTCGAATCCAATGCAACGGCACAGCTCACGACCACGATGATCGAGACCCATGCCAAGGCGGGGAATACCGGCGGCCGCGCTCATGCCCTGCGTAGTGCGCAAATGGCGTTGATGGCGCAGCCCGCGACCGCGCATCCCGTGTTCTGGGCGGCGTTTTCTCTGATTGGCGACGGAGGCTGATAGCCGCAGATTCAATTTACGCGCTGTTCCTCCGCGCGTACTTCTCCGCCACGTATTTGTCGACCATCGCCTGGAAGTCGCGAGCGATGTTGGCGCCCCTGAGGGTCGTCACCTTCTGGCCGTCGATGAACACCGGGGCGGCGGGTTGTTCGCCCGTCCCCGGCAAACTGATGCCGATATTGGCGTGCTTGCTTTCGCCCGGGCCGTTGACGATGCAGCCCATGACCGCGAGCTGCATGGTCTCGACGCCGACATACTTGTCGCGCCATTCCGGCATTTTGTCGCGCAAGTATCCTTGAATGTCCTGCGCCAGTTCCTGGAACACGGTGGAGGTGGTGCGCCCGCAGCCCGGGCAGGCCGCGACCAGGGGGGTGAAATTGCGCAAACCCATGGTCTGCAAGATTTCCTGGCCGACGATCACTTCCTTGGTGCGGTCGCCGCCCGGCTCGGGCGTCAGCGAAATGCGGATCGTATCGCCGATGCCCCGCTGCAACAGGATGCCCAGCGCCGCCGACGAGGCGACGATGCCCTTCGATCCCATCCCCGCTTCGGTGAGGCCGAGGTGCAGCGCGTAATCGCAGCGCGCCGCCAGGCCGGTGTAGACAGCCACCAAATCCTGCACGTTGCTGACCTTGGCCGACAGCACGATATGCGACCGGGGCAAGCCGATCTCCTCGGCCGCTTTCGCGTTTTCCAGCGCCGAGACGATCATGGTTTCGCGCATCACATCAACGGCGTCCTTGGGCTGCTTGCTTTTGGAATTCTCGTCCATCATGCGGGTCAGCAATTCCTGGTCGAGGCTGCCCCAGTTGACGCCGATGCGCACCGGCTTGTCGTTCTTGACGGCGACTTCCACCATCATGCCGAACTGCTTGTCCTTTTTTTCGCGGAACCCCACGTTGCCGGGGTTGATGCGGTATTTGCCGAGCGCCTGGGCGCAGGCGGGATAGTCGGTCAGCAGCTTGTGGCCGATGTAATGGAAATCGCCCACCAGGGGGACGTCGCAGCCCAATTTGTCGAGCTTTTCGCGCACATGCGGCACGGCCTTGGCCGCGTCTTCGTTGTTGACGGTGACGCGCACGATTTCCGACCCGGCATCGGCCAGCGCCTTCACCTGTTTCACCGTGCCATCGATGTCGGCGGTGTCGGTGTTGGTCATGGATTGGACCATGACAGGCCAATTGCCGCCGATGATCACCTTGCCGATCTTCACCGCCACGCTTTTGCGGCGGGAAACCGGCACTCCGGTAGTGGCCATTGCTGCTCAAACCTCGGTTGCGCTGGGATATGCGGGGTTAGGTAGGGCCTGGGGCTACCCTAAGTCAAGGCGCGGGGCGGCGTGGCGGCTCTAAGACCATTGAAGAATAAGGGTTTTTACCGCCCCGCCGGCCGCGGCAATCAGTTCTTCCGGCAGGCGAGCGGCCATACCAGTTTCGTGCCGGCCGGCTCGCGCGCGCCGTCCACGGTCTGGTACGGAATCGGAACCCGCTTCCCGGCCTCGGGAAGATCGCGCAGGAAATGGTTGTCGAACGTCACCCGCGTTCGGATGTAGATAGCCAGGGGATCGAGAAACCGCCGGTCCACGGGCTGCACGACGGCGCCCTGGATTTCGTACTCCGCGCCGTCGCTGGCAAAGATCAGCAAATGAAGATGCGAATACCCGGCCGGGCCGAAATAGGAGCCGGCGGTGCCGGATTTGCCGGCGGGGCCGACATACTCCCCCGCCGCCAGGCGGGCGCCGTTGGCGAGCGTGCTCGGCCGGTCGAGGTGCTGATACCGGGAATAGAGATGCACGGGCAGGCCCGTGTCCTCGGGCGTATGGCGCAGCCAGACGAAGTTGCCGACCAGCAGCCCGCCCTCGCCCGAATGGACCACCTGGCCGGCGGCGATGGCGATCAGCGGCGTTCCTTCCCTAGCGGTTATGTCCATACCGTTATGGAAGCCGAAATGATCGTTGGCGCGTGGGCTGCCGTCGTAGCGGGTCTGCGAGCCGAATGGCGAGGAGATCTGCGGGCACGCCGCCGCCGTGGGATAGACCGGCACAAGCCCGACCGCGATCTGGCCGATACTCTCGAAAAAATCCTTCGATTGGGACGGCGCTGTGCCGCCGCCGCTCTTGCCCTTGCCTTTGAGCTGGGCATCCGCCGGCACCGACATTCCCGCGATCGAGGCGGCCGCACACACCGCCAGGACCGCTACGCGCGTTTTCATCGCCCAGCCCGGCATTGCTAGAGTCCGGGGACGAACGCCCGGCGCATTTTCAGATAGTCCGAGGCCAACTCGCAATACAGCACCGCGTCTTCATCGATGTACTTCAGGTCCTCCGGCCGTACGGCGCGGATCGGCTTGGCGGGGCAGCCCGCCCATACCTCGCCCGATTTCACGCGCTTGCCCGGCGGCACGACCGACCCTGCGGCCACCACCGAGCCGGTCTCCACGACAACCCCGTCCAGCACGATGGCGCCGATGCCGATCAGGCATTTATCTTCCAGCACGCAGCCGTGGATGATCGCGCCGTGGCCGATGGTGATGTCCGAGCCGATCGTGGTGGGCGCCGTGCCCTTGCTGATATGCACGATGGTGCCGTCCTGGATGTTGGTCCTGGCGCCGATCCTGATCCAATGGTCGTCGCCACGCACCAGGCAGTTGAACCACACGCTGGATTGGTCGCCGATCGTCACGTCGCCGATCACCGTGGCGTTGGGGGCGATGAACACATCCCGGCCGATGGTGGGCCACTTGCCCTTGTAGGGCAGGATCAGGCCGCCCGCTTTGGCGACATCCGGCGGTTTGGGAAAATCGTTCATATCCGCTCGGACAGCCAGATCGCCAGGCGCGATCCCGATTTGATCGCGGCGGAGAGCAGCGGATAGCCCGGCGCCTGCTCGGCCTCGTGCTTCAGGGCCGTGTCGCGGTGCTCCAGCTCGTCCTGGCGGAATTTCTCGATTTGCCGGCGCAGCGGCTTTTCGTCGTCGCTCAAGGCCTTGGCCTGACCGGCGTAATGCTCGTCGATCGCCTCTTCCACCGCCACGGTGCAGGCCATCGCCGCCCTGGGGCCGAGCAGCGCCGTGGCCGCGCCCAGGGCGAAGCCCGCGACATGCCAGAGCGGCTGCAAGACAGTGGGGCGCACGCCGCGCGCCGCCACCAGCTTGTCGAATTCGGCCAGATGCTCGGCCTCTTTCTTGGCCATCGCGCGCACGGCTTCTTTCGCCGGGCCTTCTTGCAAGACCGCGAGCTGCCCGGCATAGATGCGCACCGCGCCGTATTCGCCCGCCTGGTCGACGCGGATGATGCGCGCCACCAGATCGTTTCCCACCGGATCGCCGGGCATGGGCTTTGGGTTCAACGCGCGCTCCGTCCGCGTAAGGCCAGCCGCAGCGCGATCAGCGCCACGGCAGCCGAGGCCAGGAGATTGTATCCCGCCATCGAAACCCCGAACAGCGTGAAGGCCGGCTCGTCGCAGCGCACCACCTTGCGGCCGGTCAATTGCGCGCGCAACGCATCGACCGTGCCGCCGGTGATCGTGCCCGAGGCGCAGGAGGCCGGCCCGTCGAACAGCTTGTGCTCGACGCCGACGTGATAGACGGCGATCCCCACATTGGCGATCAGCAACGCGGCGACCATGCCCAACAGCGCGGCGCGAACGCAGCGCAGCTTCGCCAAGCCCAGGGCCAGGGCCATCAACGCGATCGACGCGTACCAGGGATAGCGCTGGTAATAGCAGAGGATGCAGGGATCGAGCCCGCCCCAATGCTGCGAGATGAGCGCCGAGCCGACCACAGCGGCGCTCAACCCCAGAACCAGGGCCGGCGCGGCATAGACGTTGGATTCCAGGACCGATTTCATGCCGGGGTAATAGGACGGTTCACGTGGGCCCGCAACCCCGCCGCCGAGGACCTCGCGCGGGCGTGACATTACTTGTTGTCGCAAGACGCCCCGGGCGTAGAGAATAGGGCATGACGCACAGGATTTGCGTAGTCGCCGCCATCGCGCTTGCGCTCGCCGTCGCGGCGGGGGCCGCCCTGGCGCAGGAAGCGCCGCTGCTGCGCAGCCGCTTCATGCTGCCGGTGGAAATCGGCGGCAAGATCTATCAATTGGAGGCGATGGAGATACGCCCACGCGGCGCCGGGCCGTTTCCCCTGGCGGTGCTCGCCCACGGCAAGCCCAGCGGCGACGCGGCGCGCAAGGCGATGACGCCTGGGATGATGACGGTGCAGGCCGCCGAATTCGCGCGCCGGGGCTACGCGGCGCTGACGGCGCTGCGGCGGGGCTACGGCAAGTCGCAAGGGCCCTACGCCGAGTCGGACGGGGACTGCAACGCCACGCGCTATCCCCAGGCGACCAGAACCGGCGCGGAAGAGACCGCGGCGATCGCGGCTTCCGGCATCAAGCGCCCGGGCATCGACGCGACGCGCGTGCTGGCGGCCGGCGAATCCGTGGGCGGCATCGTCGCCCTGGCGCTGGCGCAAAGTCCGCCGCCGGGCCTCAAGGGCGCGATCAACTTCGCCGGCGGGCGCGGCGGCAATCCCGCGCAGCGCGGCACGGTGTGCGAAAGCGGCAAGCTGGTGGCGGCCGTGGGCGAGCTGGGCAAGGGAGCGCTAGCGCCGAGCCTATGGATCTATGCCGAGAACGATACGCTGTTCGGCCCCGCCTTGGCCCGGGCGATGTTCAAGTCCTTTACCGATAGCGGCGGCAAGGCGGCGTTGACGATACTGCCGCGCGTGGGCCGCGACGGGCATTCCGTATTCGCGCAAGGCACGCAAGCCTGGGCCGATCCTGTCGACGGTTTCTTGAAGCGCCTGGGCCTGCCCGCGGGCATCAAGATCGCCCCGCCGCGCCAGGACCCGCCCCTGGCGATCGGCCCGAACGGCCACCGCTCCTTCGCCCAATACCAATCCACTGTCATGCCGTTCAAGGCCTTCGCGGTATCGGGCGGCGGCGGCTTCGCCTGGGCGGCCAGCACCATCTCGCTCGACGAGGCGCGGCGCGAAGCCATAAAACAGTGCCAGCGCAACGCGCCCGCCTGCCGCGTGACGACGCAGGCAAGCGAGATCGAGGACCGTTGATGGCGCATCTGGCCGAATCGCGTGTCCCCGTGCTATCCATGACACGGGGATGAGCGGCATTACTTGCAACATTTCCGGCGTGTTACGGCGCCTCGCGGCGGGCCTGGCCTTGGCCTTGGCGCCGCTACCGGCTTGGGCCGAGAACGGCCCCGCGCCGGTCGCCCGCAGCTTTTTCCGCCTGCCCGCGATTTTCGACGGCGCCGTGATGGCGCTGGAGGCGATGGAGCTGCGCCCGCGCCTGCCCGGCCCGTTTCCGCTGGCGATCATCGTCCACGGCACGCCCGGCACCGAGGACAAGCGCCGGCAATACAAGGTGGAGGCGTTCACGCCGCAGGCCATCGAGTTCGCGCGGCGCGGCTTCGTGGCGGTGGCGTTCCTGCGCCGGGGCTACGGCACCTCGGACGGCGGCTATGCCGAAAGCAACGGCGCCTGCGGGCGCATGAACTATCTGACCGCGGGCGTCGAATCGGCGCGCGACATTGCAGCCGCCCTCCGCGCGCTCGCCGTCCGGCCCTATATCGACCGGAGCCGCGTGCTGGTGGTCGGGCAATCCGCCGGCGGCTTCGCCGCCCTGGCGCTGACCAAGGACCCGCCGCCCGGCGTGCAGGCGGTGGTCAACTTCGCCGGCGGTCGCGGACATTTCCCCGAACGCAACGCGGTGTGCGAGCCGGAAAAACTGGTGGCGGCGACCGGCCAGTTCGGACACGGCGCCGGGTCGCCCACCTTGTGGATCTACGCCGAGAACGACAAATCCTTCGGCCCCAGCCTCGCCCGGCAGATGCTGAACGCGTACCTGGCGGGCGGCGGGCGGGCGGAAATGGTGATGGCGCCGCCGTTCGGCGAGGACGGCCATTTCCTGTTCGCCCTGGGCCTGGCGGAATGGCGCGCGCCGGTGGACGAGTTCCTGCGCCGCATGCGCCTGCCCACCATGCTGCCGCAGCCCAGGCCGGTGCCGCCGCCGGAAATCCGCGGCAAGGCCGAAGAGGCGTTCCGCAAATACGCCGACTCGCTGCTGCCGAACAAGGCATTCGCGGCCTCGCCGCGCAGCGGCGCGTTCGCGTGGAAATCCGGCGCGGGCTCGGTCGCCGCGGCGCGCATCGAAGCCCTGACGATGTGCCAGAAGAGTGGAACGGTCTGCGAGATCGTCCACGAGGTCAGCGACTTCGACGACGAGTAGAAACGGTCAGCGCGCAGCACCCGACCGGATCAGCGCCTCGATCTCACTCCCAGCGAAGCCCCAATCCTTGAGCGCGCTCCGTGTATCCGCGCCGGGCGCGGGCGGCGGATCGGCGACAGCGCCCGGCGAGCCATCGAAGCGCGGCGCGGGCGCGGGCTGCGCGACGCCGGCCACCGTGACGTAACTGCCACGCGCGGCGTTGTGCGGATGAAGCGGCGCCTCGGCCAGGGTCAGCACCGGCGCGACGCAGGCATCGCTGCCGTCGAAGATCGTTTCCCACTCCGCGCGGCTGCGCTTGAGGATGGCCTGGGCGATGTGTTTGCGCAGCTCGGGCCAGCGCGCACGATCCATCTGCCCAGGCAGGGCTTCGCCCGCGAGGCCCAATTTTTCGATCAGCTGGGCGTAGAATTTCGGCTCGATCGCGCCCACCGCCAGGAACTTGCCGTCGGCCGTGCGGTAGGCGTCGTAGAACGGAGCACCACCGTCGAGCAGGTTCGCGTTGCGCCCCTCGCGCCACAGCCCCTGGGCCGTAAGGCCGTGGATGAACGTGGCGAGCAGCGACGCGCCTTCGACCATTGATGCATCCACGACCTGGCCTTTACCGCTGCGAGCGGCCGATAGCAGCGCGGCGGCGACGCCGAAGGCCAGCAGCATGCCGCCGCCGCCGAAATCGCCCACGAGGTTGAGCGGCGGAACCGGCTTGTCGGTGGGACCGATGGCGCTAAGCACACCCGAGAGCGCGATGTAGTCGATGTCGTGACCCGCGTTGGGCGCCAGCGGCCCGGTCTGGCCGTAGCCGGTCATGCGGCCATAGACCAGGCGCGGATTGCGCTTGAGGCAGACATCCGGCCCCAGGCCCAGGCGTTCCATCACCCCGGGACGGAATCCTTCGATCAGCGCATCGGCGCGGCCGATTAGGCGCAACGCCGCGTCGGCGCCTTCCCGGCGCTTCAAGTCCAGCGCCACCGACCGCTTGCCGCGGCCGAGGGGATCGCGCGCCGGATCGTTGTCGCTGAAGCCGAGGCCCGATGCTGCGACCCGGTCGATGCGCAGAACTTCGGCGCCATGATCGGCCAGCATCATGCCGGCGAACGGCGCCGGGCCGATCGCCTCGATCTCGATCACCTTGATGCCGCTGAGCACGCCCATCCGCATCGCCCTAGACGACTGCCTATCGTTCGCAACACCATAACATGGCGGCGATGCCGAAACCGCGCTTGCGCCGCGCACGGCGGGCCGACAGGTTCACGCCCGCCTATGGAAGCCTTTCTCGTTTCAACCGCGGCGGTTGCCATCGCCGAAATCGGCGACAAGACTCAGCTCCTGGCCCTGCTGCTGGCGGCGCGGTTCCGCAAGGCCCTGCCTATATCGCTCGGCATCCTAGTGGCGACCCTGGCCAATCATGCGCTGGCCGGGTTGTTCGGCCAGGCGTTGGGACATCTGATGAAGCCCGAGGTCATGCGCTGGGTGGTCGGGCTGTCGTTCCTGCCCATGGCCGTCTGGGCGCTGATTCCCGACAAACCGGGCGATGGCGACCGGCTGCTGGATCGCTATGGCCCGTTCGCCGCGACGACGGTCGCGTTCTTCCTGGTGGAGATCGGCGACAAGACGCAGCTCGCCACCGTGGCCCTGGCGGCGCGTTACGATGCGCTATACGCGGTGGTCATGGGCACCACAGTGGGAATGATGATCGTCAACGTACCGGCGGTAGTGTTCGGCAACGTGATGGCCGGCCGTTTGCCGATGCAGGCGATCCGTATCGCGGCGGCGGCGCTGTTCGCGGCGATCGGCATTGCGACTCTCCTGGGGTTCGGCGGCTGAGGCGCTTAGCGCCGTGCAATCCGCGGTGCTAGGATCGCCGGCCTTCGCCCCAGCCGGAAAGGTTCGTCATGGCCGCGCCCGTTCTCCACATCCGTTCGCTCGACATCCGTCCCGTGCTGGTGCCGCTGCGCCGCCAGGTGGTCACCGCCAGCGGCCAGGTGGACAAGGCGCCGATGATCCTGATCGATCTTCAGACCAAGGAAGGCGTCACCGGCGTCAGTTACATATTTCTTCCCAACCGGCTGGCGGTGAAGCCGGCGGCCGAGCTGCTGCGCAATATGCTGTCGCTGATCGAGGGCGCGGAGCTGGCGCCCCAGGCGATCGAGCGGCATTTGCAGAAGAAATTCCTGCTGCTGGGCGGCACGGGGATCACGACCGCCGCCATCGCCGGCATCGACATGGCGGCCTGGGACGCCCTGGGCAAGGCGGCGGGCCTGTCGCTGGCGCGCCTGTGGGGCGGCGAGACCAAGCGCGTGCTGGCCTATAACAGCACGGGCCTGGGATTGATGGGCGCCAAGCGCACGGCCAGGGAAGCCGAGGACCTGCTGGAATTCGGCTTCAAGCACATGAAGCTGCGCCTGGGCTATCCGACGCTGGAAGAAGACCTGGCGGTAACGCGCGCGGTGAAAAAAGCCATCGGCCCGGGCATCGCGCTGATGTGCGACTTCAACCAATGCCTCAGCACGGCCGAGGCGCTACGCCGGGGCAACGCGCTGGATGGCGAGGGACTGTACTGGATCGAGGAGCCGACGCGCGCCGACGATTACGCCGGCAACGCCGCGATCGCGCGCGAACTCAAGACCCTGGTGCAGATAGGCGAGAATTTCTGGTCGACGCAGGACATGCAGAAGGCCCTGGACGCCAACGCCTGCGACCTGGCCATGCCCGATCCGATGAAGATCGGCGGCGCCACCGCGTGGCTGCGCTGCGCCGCCCTGGCCGAGGCGCGCGGGGTGCCGATATCCTCGCATCTGTTCCCGGAATTCAGCGCGCATCTTCTGGCAACGGCGCCCACCGCGCATTTTCTTGAATTCGTCGATTGGGCCAATCCGCTGCTGCAGCAGCCGTTCGCGGTGAAGGACGGCCACATGATCGTGCCGGACCGCCCTGGTAGTGGGATGGTTTGGAACGAAGCTGTTGTGAAAAAGCTGCTGATCTGATCCAGAGCCGCATGTCCCGCATCCTCGCCACCTATTGCGTCCGCAGCAGCCCAGCGCCATCGACACGCGCGACAAGGGCCAGCTGCCGGACGCCAGGCTGCTGAAACAAATGCGTAACGATCCGCGCGTCGCCGGGTTCCTGGATGGCAAACCGACGTAGCGGGAAAGCCGGGCTGGTCACGGCCCGCCGGCGGCTTGCGCATAAATACGAATGGACGTAATCAAACCACGCCAGCCATAGGCCGCAGGACGGGTCCGGCTGGCCGGAGGCCCATTCATGCATGGACGGATCGGACGGCGCGCGTTCTTGCACGGCGCGGGATGCGCCGCCTGCGCAGCTTCCCTGGGCTGGCATTTGCCCCGGGCCGGCGCCGCGGAAACGCGCGCCTTCGAACGCCTGGATAAGCGGGAACGCTTGCGCCTGGCCGATCTGGCGATGGACATGGCCAAGCGCGCCGGGGCCAGCCACGCGGATTTACGCATCTGCCGCTATCGCTGGCAGGAGCTGAACGCCCGCGACGGCAGGCTGGACAAGAACGACAGCGGCGTCAGCCTGGGTTTCGGCCTGCGCGTGCTGATCGACGGCGCCTGGGGTTTCGCCGGCGCCATGATCGTCGACGAGGCTGAGATCGGGCGGGCCGTGCAATCGGCGTCGGCCAACGCCGCCGCCATGCGCCGCCTGGGCGCGCAACGCGTGGAGCTGGAAACCCTCGACGCCCACCGGGCGGACTGGACCATGCCCACGCGCCGCGATCCGTTCGACGTGCCGGAAGCCGAAAAGATCGGCCACCTGCTGGCGGTGGACGCGGCGGCGCGCAAGGCCGGCGCCAGCTACACCAGCGTGTGGTGCGACGCGGTGCGCGAGGAGAAATTCTTCGCCAACACAGCCGGGTCGCGCATCGACCAGACGCGCACACGCATCGCGCCGGGCTTCTACATAACCGCCGTGGACAAGCAGAGCGGCAAGTTCGACGGCGTCAACTCGCTGGCTTCCCCGCGCAGCGCGGGCTGGGACTACGTGGAAAGCCTGAATATGGCGGCGGCGGCCGAGGAAGCCGCCGGCCAGGCGCGCGAGAAGCTGGTGGCGCAATCGGTCGCGCCCGGCAAGTACGACCTGGTGATCGATGCGACCAATCTGTGGCTGACGCTGCACGAATCGGCGGGGCATTCGACCGAGCTCGACCGCGCGCTGGGCTGGGAGGCGAACTATGCCGGCACATCGTTCGTCACGCCCGACAAGCGCGGGGTGTTGAAATACGGCAGCGAGCTGATGACCGTGACCGCCGACCGCACGCGGGACGAGGGATTGTCCACGGTCGCCTATGACGACGATGGGGTGAAGACCGCGGGCGCGGAATTCGCGATCATCAAGAACGGCGTGTTCCAGAACTACCAGATGGCGATCGGTCAGGCGCACCTGATCGGCGAGAAGCGCTCGAACGGCTGCGCCTATGCCGACGGACCGATGGCGTTCCCGCTGCAGCGCATGCCCAACATTTCGCTGGCGGCGAACGACAAGCCCACGAGCCGCGACGACCTGATCGGCGGGGTGGAGAACGGCATTCTGATCCTGGGCACGGGCAGTTGGAGCATCGACCAGCAGCGCCACAATTTCCAGTTCAGCGGCCAGCTGTTCTACGAGATCAAGAACGGCAAACGCGGCCGTATGTTGCGTGACGTTGCCTATCAATCCGAGACCACCGCGTTCTGGAACGCGATGGATGGGCTGGGCGACCGGACGACCTATCACCTCGGCGGCACGTTCAGTTGCGGCAAGGGCGAGCCCGGCCAGTCGGCGCCGGTGTCGCATGGTTGCGTCGCGGCGCGGTTCCGCGGCGTCGACGTGCTGAACACCGAACGCAGCGACATCTAGGGCGCGGGAGGGCATCGTGTATCTTTCCCGCGACGAGATCGAGGCGCTGACCAAGCGCATCCTGGCGATGTCCACCGCCGAGGCCTGCCGCGTGTGGCTCAATGGCTCGGAGTTCCACAACGTCCGTCTTGCCTCGCGCGGCGGCGCGTCGAACGCCAGCGGCGGCTATCCGCGGGTAAACGTGCAGGCGCAATACGGCCAGCGCCGCGGCAGCGCCAAGGCCTTCGCGCTGGACGACGCGTCGCTGCGCGAGGCGGTGGAACGCGCCGAGGCCGCCGCCAAGGCGTCGCCCGAGAATCCCGAGGTGCTGCCGCCGGCGCGCTCGATCGCCTATCCGCCGAGTGCGGCCTATTTCGACGCGACCGCCGGGCTGACTGTACCGCGCCTGGCCAACGCCGTGGCCCCGGCCGCCGCCGTGGCGCGCGCATCGGGCCTCGACTACGCGCTGTTCGCCACCGCCCAGCGCTTCTGGCGCGCCTATGCCACCAGCGCCGGCGCCTTCGGCTACGACCACGCCACGCAGACGAGCTTCAAGACCACCATGCGCAACAAGCGCGGCACCTGGTCGGGCTGGGCCGGCAGCCAGGAGAACGACGCCAGCCGCCTAGACGCGGGCGCCCTGGCGCGCGTGGCGGCGGAGAAAGCCTCGGCCGCGCCCGACCCGGTATCGCTCGATCCGGGCAAATACACGGTGCTGCTGGAGCCCGCGGTGGTGGGCCAGTTCGTGGCCGAGATGATGTGGAACTCGGGCGCGCGCTGGGCCGACGAGGGCCGCAGTTTCTTTTCCGCGCCCGGCGGCAACAAGATCGGGCAAAAGCTGTTCGACGAGCGCGTGACGATAGCCTCAAACCCCGCCGATCCCGACGCGCCGGGCCTGGCGCTCAGCAACGACGGCCAGGCCAACAAGCCGGTGATGTGGGTCGAGGGCGGCGTTTTGAAGAACCTGATTCGCCCGGTGTTTTGGGCGCGCAAGATGAAAGCGCCGGCGATACCGGAAGCCGATTTTTTCTCCATGCGCGGCGGCACGGACGCGACCGCCGACATGATCCGCGACGTGAAGCGCGGGGTGCTGGTCACGCGCCTGTGGTACGTGCGCACGCTGGACCGGCGCAAGCTGCTGGTGACCGGGCTGACGCGCGACGGCACGTTCCTGATCGAGAACGGCAAGGTCACGCGGCCGGTCAACAATTTCCGCTTCAACGAAAGCCCGGCCGCGGTGCTCAACAACATCCTGGCGATGGGGCCGGCCAGGCGCGCGCTGCTGGCCGAATCGAACACGACGCTGAGCGTGCCGGCGCTGCTAGTGAAGGATTTTACCTTCAGCTCGATCTCGCCGGCGGTGTAGCATCGGGGTATATATGGCCGCGACGGAGAAAACGCGGATGACGGCGCCCCAACCCATCACCGGCCCCTGCGCCTGGATCGGCAAGGACATGGCGAACTCGCCGCGCTGGGTCCGCGCGCTCGACGGTGCGGCGATCGGGAAAATCGACGCGGCGCTCGAAGGGGTGCGCGGGCTGGATTGGCGCGCCGTGACGCGCGCCGGCTTTCCTCTGCCCGGCCTGCAAGGCCTGTTCAAGGACATCGCCGAGGAATTGGAAAACGGCAGCGGCATGGTGAAGCTGCGCGGCCTGCCCGTTGAAAAATACCCGCCCGAGGATCTAAGGCGGATTTGGTTCGGGCTGGGCTGTCATGTCGGTACGCCGGTGTTCCAGAACCGCCGGGGCGAGCTGATGCGCGACATCCGCGACGAGGGCGCGGAGAACGCCGCGCAACGCTATGGCGAGGTGGAAAAGAAGGAGGGCGGCAAGTTCCTGTCCTCCTACGCGCGCACGCTCACCAACGGGCCTTTGCGCTTCCATACCGACCGCTGCGATGTGGTGGGCCTGCTTTGCGTGCGCCAGGCCCGCGCCGGAGGCTTGAGCCGCTTAAGCTCCTCGGCCGCCGTGCACAACGAGATGCTGAAGCGCCGGCCCGATCTGGCGGAGACACTGTATCGCGACGTCTATCGCAGCCGCTTCGGCGAGGAAGCGGAGAAGAACTCCGCTGTCTATCCGCTGCCGGTGTTCGGCGCGCGCGGCGGCAAATTCACCAGCCACTATTCGCTGACTTATATCGAGGCGGCGGAGATGGTGCCGGGCACGCCCAAGCTGACCCCGGAACAGCGCGAGGCGATCGACCTGCTGATGGCGCTGGCCGGCGAGCTCAGCTTCGACATGACGCTGGAGCCCGGCGACATGCAGTTCCTGAACAACCACGTGGTCTATCACGCGCGCACGTCGTTCGAGGACGACGCGGGCGCGGGCCAGGACAGGCTGCTCTATCGCCTGTGGCTGACCGTGCCGAACAACCGCGCCTTGCCCCTGGGCCAGGAAGTGCTGTGGCGCAATATCGACGCCGGCAAGCCCAGGGGAGGCATCGGCCAGTACACGATCTAGGCGGCGTCTTTCTCCGGCAGCAATTGGTAAAGGATGATCGCGCCGAAGGTGGCGGTGCCGATACCCGCGAGGGTGAACCCGCCGATGGTGATGGCGAGGTTGCCCGCCCCCAGGACCAGCGCCACACCCACGGTGATGAGGTTGCGCGCGCTGGAGAAATCCACCTTGTTCGCCACCCAGATGCGCCCGGCCGTGGCGGCGATCAGGCCGAACAGCACGATCGACAGCCCGCCTAACACCGGGCCGGGGATGGTGAGGATCAGCGCCCCGAATTTGGGCGAGAAGCCCAGGATGATCGCGGCCAGAGCGGCGACCACGAACACGGCGGTGGAATAGATTTTGGTTACGGCCATCACGCCGATATTTTCGGCATAGGTGGTGACACCCGTGCCGCCGCCCATGCCCGCGGCCATCGTCGCCACGCCGTCGCCCAGGAACGCGCGGCCCAGGTATTTGTCCATGTCGCGGCCGGTCATCACGCCGATCGCTTTTATATGGCCCAGATTCTCTGCCACCAGGATGATCGCCACCGGCGCGATCAGCACCATGGCATTGGCGGTGAACACCGGGGCGGTGAAATTGGGCAGGCCGATCCACGCGGCGGCGGCCACGCCCGAGAAATCCACCGGCTTGCCCATGCCCATACCATTGGTCGCGATCATGTAGACGATATAGCCGGCGATGCCGCCCAGAAGGATGGGCAGGCGCCGCGCCATCCCCGGGGCGAACACGGCGACCAGCCCCACCGCCAGGACGGTGATCAGGGCGATCCAGGTTTCGAACGGCTTGCCGTTGATGCCCATGACCGCTACCGGCGCCAGGTTGAGGCCGATCACCGCCACGACCGCGCCGGTGACCACCGGCGGCATCAGCTTTTCGACCCATTTGTAGCCCGCGACCATGACCACAAGGCCGATGATGGCGTAGAGCACGCCGGCCGCGACGATGCCGCCCAGCGCCACGCCCAGGTTGGCGTTCGGGCCCTTGCCGGCATAGGCGCTGGCGGCGATCACCACGCCGATGAACGAGAAGCTGGAGCCGAGATAACTCGGCACCCTGCCGCCGACGATGATGAAGAAGATCAGCGTGCCGATGCCCGAAAACAGGATCGCCACGTTGGGATCGAAGCCCATCAGGATGGGCGCCAGCACCGTGGCCCCGAACATGGCGACGACGTGCTGTATGCCCAGCACCACGGTCTGCCCCCAGGGCAGACGCTCGTCCGGCGCGATCACGCCGCCGGTCTTTTCTTTCCAGCTCGTCAGGATGCCTTCGTCGGAATTCGCGGCCATGGTCCCCTCCTTCTCCACGCGGAGAATCCAGGGGGTCACTCTACGGTGATTCGCGAGTCGCCCAAATTTTAATCGGCACGGGCGACTCGCTATCTGATCGCTCCGCGATCCTGCCGAATCATGTCGGCGGCCTTTTCCGCGATCATGATGACCGGCGAGTTGGTGTTACCCGAGGTGATGGTGGGCATCACCGAGGCGTCGGCGATTCGCAAAGACCCGATTCCGCGCACGCGCAGGCGCTCGTCCACCACCGCGTTGGAATCGGGCCCCATCTTGCAGGTGCCGACGGGGTGGAAGATCGTCGTGCCGATATTGCCGGCCGCCTTGGCCAGGTCGGCGTCGCTTTGCAGGTGCGGGCCGGGCCGGAATTCTTCCGGCATGAAGCGCGCCAGCGCCGGGGCGGCGCAGATGCGGCGCGTCAGGCGGATCGCCTCGGCCGCGACATGCTTGTCCTCCGGCGTCGCCAGGTAGTTCGGGCGGATCGCGGGATGCGCCAGGGGATCGGGGCTCTTGATGCGGATCGTCCCGCGGCTAGTGGGCCGGAGGTTGCATACCGACGCGGTGAACGCCTTGAACGGGTGCAGCGGATCGCCGAACTTGTCCAGGCTCAAGGGCTGCACGTGATATTGCAGATTGGGCGTATCGAAGCTGGGGTCGCTTTTGGCGAAAGCGCCGAGCTGGCTCGGCGCCATGGTCAAAGGCCCGCGCCGGAACAGGAAATATTCCAGCCCCATGCCCAGGCGCCCGATCATGGAGTTGGCGCGCTCGTTCAGCGTGTCGGTGTTGCTGATCTTGAACACCGTGCGGATCTGCAGATGGTCCTGCAAATTCTCGCCCACGCCGGGAAGCTCGTGGCGCACATCCACGCCGTTCTGTTGCAATACAGCGCCCGGGCCGATGCCCGAGAGCTGCAATAGCTGCGGCGAGCCGACCGAGCCAGTGGCCAGGATCACCTCGCCTTTCGCTTCGGCATAACTCAACATGCCGCCGCGCCAGAACTCGACGCCCACGACGCGCCTGCCATCGAGGCGCAGCGACTTGGCCTGCGAGTCCGTCATCACGACAAGATTCGGGCGGTTCAACGCCGGCCGCAGGAAAGCCTTGGTCGTGTTCCAGCGCACGCCGCGCTTCTGGTTCACCTGGAAATAGCCGCAGCCTTCGTTGTTGCCGCGGTTGAAATCGTCGGTCTTGGGAATCCCCGTCTCGGCCGCCGCCTCGCGGAACGCATCGAGGATTTCCCAGGTCAGGCGCATTTCCTCGACGCGCCATTCGCCGCCGCTGCCATGCGCGGCGTCGGGCCCATGCACATGATCCTGCGAGCGCTTGAAATAGGGCAGCACGTCGTCCCAGGCCCAGCCGGGATTGCCCATCTGGCGCCACAGATCGTAATCGCGCGCCTGCCCGCGCATGTAGATCATGCCGTTGATCGACGAGCAGCCGCCCAGCACGCGTCCACGCGGATAGTTGAGCGCGCGGCCGTTCAGGCCCGGCTCGGCCTCGGTCTTGAAGCACCAATCGGTCCGGGGGTTGTTCTGCGTATAGAGATAGCCGATCGGGATGTGGATCCAGATGTAGTTGTCGCGCCCGCCGGCTTCGAGCAGCAGCACGCGCGACTTCGGATCGGCCGACAGACGGTTGGCCAGCACGCAGCCCGCCGTGCCCGCGCCGACGACGATGTAATCGTAGCTGCCGGCCGAGGCCGGTTTTTCATTGCTGTCTGCCATGCCTAGTAGAGAATCGGCGAAATCCGGCCGCAACGCAACGCCGGGGCGTGTCTTAGTTTGAATATCCGCTTTGTGTCAGAAGTAGTCTTCGCGCTTCTCAATCGCAAATTCTGCTTCGTTCCGACGAGTAATATCCTGCCGGCCTAGAAATTCATCCGACTCAATCATTTCTCGGATTGTCCTTACATAATTTCAGGATATTTAGTGAGAGACTGCAAAGACATCTATTGGTTCATCCATGCCTTTCAAGTGCGGTCTTCCGCGTTCCGAGAATCTGAGGTCCGCGCCCGCGACGAGATCTTTGACCGTTCTGGAAACAAGACATTCTCCAGCCGCCGCTTGCCCCACAATGCGCGCCGCAATGTGGACGGCCATGCCGCGCACGTCAGTTTCCTCAAGTTCGACCTCTCCGGTATGAATTCCGGCGCGTATTTCAATCCCAAGAGTTCGGACGGCTTCGATGACAGACAAAGCGCAATGTGCAGCGCGTGCGGGACCGTCGAATGTTGCAAGAAAACCATCGCCCAAGCTTTTCACTTCCCTGCCCCGAAACCTGGCGAGTTCCCGACGGACGATGTCGTCGTGCGCATCCAGCAGCGCCTTCCAACGGCGATCTCCAAGAGTTTCAGCTCGTTCTGTAGAGGCTACGATATCGGTGAACAAAACGGTCGCCAGCACACGGTCAAAAGACGCCGGCATTTTGTAGCCGGTTAGGAACTCCTCAATGCGTTCGGCAATGACCTCGACGTCGTCGCCGGTCCAAGGCGTGTGGTCCGTGCCTTGAGATTCAAAGAGCTGTGCGTTGGGAATTAACAAAGCCAGTTGCCGACCGCCGTTGATATCCACGACTGCGTCGTGGCTGCGGTGAATAACCAAGGTTGGTACATGTACCGAGGGCAGGATGCCCGACACATCGAGTTGACTATTCATCTGCATGAGCGCAATCGCCGCGGATGGGCTTGCTGCTGCGCGTTCCCGCCGTGCCCACCAGTTACGGTAGGTCTGGTCGTTTTTGTGCGACGGCGAGAACTTCGCCATGTTGTCACCCGAGCCCCATTTCTCCCTGACATAATTGAAGAACGCGTCGAGGTCGTTTTGAGTCGGAAACCAGGATGTAAATTTGGCAAACGCGCCATGCAGGACCAGCGCCTGGCACCGTTCCGGATGCGTTGCGGCGAACAAAGCGGCAAGAGAACCGCCTTCTGAAATCCCGAGCACTGCGGCCCGCTTCGATCCCGCTGCATCCATGACGGCGCGAATATCGTCCATTCTCTGGTCCATGCCGGGCAGGCCGCCGCTGCGATCCGACAAACCCGTTCCCCGCTTGTCGAACATGATCACCCGGGCGAATCGGCCGAGCCTCGTGAGCCAACTGGAAGTGAGCGGGCAATCCCACCAGAGATCAAGATGAGACGTCCAACCTGGGACGAACACCAGATCAAATGTCCCGGTGCCAAAGACCTGATAGGCGACATAGACCTCGCCGGCTTTCGCGTATTGGGTAGTTGGTAAGTCTTTCATTTCATCTGGCCCGGCATCTTACGGAAGGTCTATCGGTTTAGATGAAGAGCGGAATAGTAAGCCATAATTGGCGCGACGATAATGACCGCTTGGGGTTAGAAACGGAAATTCAAACTGAGATATTGCCCAACGCTGTCAACCCTTGCCCCGGTGCAGCATGTTGTCGCCCGCGACCAGCGCCGCCGGTTCGATGTCGGGCATGGTCTTCAGTTGCGCGTAGTACGGCGTGAAGTCGGGCCGCGTTGCGTCGAATAGCTGCTGGAAATTATCGACCACGAAATACGTGGGCTGGAAATCGTCGATCTTGTACTTGGTGCGCATGACGCGCATCAGGTCGAAGCCGATGCGGTTGGGCTTGGAACTTTCCAGGCAATAGATGCTTTCGCCCTTCGACGACACGATCCCCGATCCGTAGATGCGCGGCCCCCGGGGCGTCTGGATCAGCCCAAACTCGACCGTGTACCAATAGAGCCGCGCCAGGTTGTGCAAGCTGCCGAGGCTGAGCGCCTTCAACCCGCCCTGCCCGTAGGCCTGCATGTAATCGGCGAACACCGGGTTCATCAGCATCGGCACATGCCCGAAAATGTCGTGGAACACGTCGGGCTCTTGCAAATAGTCGAGCTGGTCCATGCGTCGGATGAAGCAGGTCGAGGGAAAGCGCCGGTTGGCCAAGTGCTTGAAGAACACTTCGTCGGGCACCAGGCCTGGGACGGCGACGATGCTCCAGCGCGTGGCCTTGCCGAGCGCCTCGTTCAAGCGCCGGAAATCGGGAATGCCCTCAGCGGCGACGCCCAAATCCTCGATGCCGGCGATGAACTCGTCGCAGGCGCGGTTCTTCAGGATCTCGCGCTGGCGCTGGAACAGCGTGCGCCAGACCGCGTGTTCGGCGGGTGTGTAAGCATCCCAACCCTGCTCGATCCGAAAATCCGCCGTGGTCGCCGCCTGCGCCATCGGGCGCTCCCGCTTGTCACTTCCCCGCAAACACGGGCTTGCGCTTTTCCATGAAGGCGCGCCTGCCCTCGATATAGTCCTGGCTGGCGAAGCATTCCTTCACCACCCGGTCGCACATCGCCAAGTCGCGCTCCGCCGGGTCTTTCACCGCCTCGCCGACGATGCGCTTGACCGCGGTGACGGTCAACGGCGCGTTGCCGGCGATGGTGTCGGCGTAATCCCTGACGTATTTCTCAAGCTCTTCCACCGGCACCACGCGGTTGACCAGGCCCATGCCCTCAGCTTCGGCAGCGCTAAACTGCCGCGCGGTAAAGAATATCTCCTTGGCGAAGGACGGCCCGACCACCTCGATCAGCCGCTGCAACCCGGGCAGGCGGTAGCCGAGGCCGAGCTTGGCGGCGGGAATGGCGAAGCGCGAGCCGGTTTCACAGATGCGCAGGTCGCACGACACCGCCAGCGCCACGCCGCCGCCCACGCAGTATCCGCGGATCATCGCGATCGTGGGCTTGGGCAGACCACCCAGCAGCTTGTACAGCCGGTCGGTGGTGGCGTTGTATTCCGTCACCGCCTGTTCCGAGGCGCGCTCGCTCTCGAATTTCGAGATATCGGCGCCCGAGACGAAGGCCTTGCTGCCCACGCCCGCCAGCACGATCACGCGCACCTGGGGATCGCGCTCGAAATCGGTGAGGATCTTCTCCGCCGCCAGCCACATCTCCAGCGACACGGCGTTGTGCCGCTCGGGATTGTTGAAGATCATCCAGCCCGTGTTGCCTTCCCGGCGGGCGATCATTTTGTCGGTGAGGGTTTTGATGTCGGACATGGGACTTGCTCTCCTGAAAGTTCAAACCACGCCGCGCTTGCGCAAATCCGCGACCGCGGCGGCGTCATAGCCGAAATCGCGCAGAATTTCGTCCGTATGCTGTCCCACCTCGGGCGGCGCCACGACAGCCTTGCTGGGCGTACGCGTCAGCCGCATGGGCTGGGACAGGAATTTGGTCTTGGGTCCCTTCACGGGCGAGTCGAGCTCGTCGAAGGGCTTGAGGTGCCGCACCTGCGGATCGGCGAACACCTCGTCCATCTTGTAGATGCGCCCGCAAGGCACGCCGGCTGCGTTGAGCATGTCGATCAGCTCGGCGCTGCCGCTGTTTTCCAGGCGCTTGTTCAGCTCGGCATTCAGCGCGTCGCGGTTCTTCGAGCGGTCGGCGGCGCCGGCGTAATCCTTGTGCGTCATCAGATCTTCCGCGCCGATCGCCTTGCAGAACCGCTCCCAGATCTTGCGGCCGGTGACGGCGATGTTGATATGCCCGTCCTTGGTTTTATAGACGCCCGTGGGAATCGAGGTGGGATGGTTGTTGCCCGCCTGCTTCGGCACCTCGCCGTCCATCAGCCAGCGCGCAGCCTGGAAATCCAGCATGAACACCTGCGCCTGGAGCAGCGAGGTATGCACCCACTGCCCCTGGCCCGAGACTTCGCGCTCCAGCAGCGCCACGACGATGCCGTAGGCGCAGAAAATGCCGGCGGTCAGGTCGGCGATGGGAATGCCCACGCGCACCGGCCCCTGGCCGGCAAGGCCGGTGATCCACATCAGGCCGCCCATGCCTTGCGCGATCTGGTCGAAGCCCGGACGCCCGCGATACGGCCCGTCCTGCCCGAAGCCCGAGATGCTGCCATAGACGATGCGCGGATTGACCTTTTTCATCGCCTCGTAGCCGATGCCCAGGCGGTCCTTCACGTCGGGCCGGAAATTCTCGACGATCGCGTCGGCGCGCTCCGCCATCTTCTTCAAGACCGCCACGCCGTCGGGCGATTTCAGGTTCAGCGTCATCCCCCGCTTGTTGCGCTGCAGATTGTGGAAGTCCGAGCCGTGGCGCGGGCCGCCCGGCGCGTCGCCCGTCTCCATGCCCTCGGGCATCTCGATCTTGATGACGTTGGCGCCCCAATCCGCCAACTGGCGCACGCAGGTCGGCCCCGAGCGCACGCGCGTGAGATCGAGGATGGTGAAGCGTTGCAATGCTTGAGACGCAGGCACGAAGGGCATGGGTAGAATTCCCGAACGGAACCGGACAAGGCCAACCCATAGCAGCCTTTCGCGGCCCTGAGAACCGTTGACAACCCTACCGGTATTCCTGCCTGATAGCGCATCGCCGGGTAACGGCGGAAGCAACAAAACACCAGGGGAGGAGACCACGATGACCATGCGCAAGACGCATTTGCCGGCAAGCGCCGTCACCCGCCGCACCTTCGCCACCGGCGCCGCCGCCGTGGCTGGGCTGGCCTGGACGCCGCTACGCGCGCAGGAAAAATATCCCGACAAGACGATCGAGGTGGTGACGCATGCCGGCGTGGGCGGCGGCACCGACATCACCGCGCGCATGATGATGGTGCATGCGCCCGGCGCGTTTAAAACCGAATTCGCCGTGGTGAACAAGGTGGGCGGCAGCGGCGCCGCATCCCTGGCCTACGCCGCCAGCCGGCCGCGCGACGGCTATACCATCATGCTGATCACGCAGACGCATCTTCTGACCATCCTGCAGGGCAAGGCGCCGGTGAAATACGACGAGCTGGTGGCGCTGGCGCGCGCGACCGACGATCCACAGGTGCTGATGGTCGGCAAGAACAGCCCCTATAAGACGGCGCAGGAGTTTCTGGCCGCCGGCAAGACCAAGGCGATGAAGTTCGGCGGCACGCAATTGGGCGGCGTCGACCACCTGGCGGTCCTCGGCTTCGCCAAGAAGGCCGGGATGATGGCGCCGACCATGGTGCCGTTCCGCGGCGGCGGCGACATCGTCATCAACGTCGTCGGCGGCAATGTCGATGTCGGCATGCTGAACTATTCGGAAGCAGAATCGCAGATCAAGTCGGGCGACGTGCGTGCGCTACTGACTTTGGCGCCGAAGAAGCTGGGCCCCCTGCCCAACGTGCCGTGCTCGAAGGACCTCGGCCTCGACGCCAACTATTCCACCGTGCGCGGCTTCGTGACGCTGAAAGGCGTGCCCGACGACCGGCTGAAGATTCTGGAAGAAGGCCTGCTGAAAGCGATGAAGGGCCAGATGTACGCAAGCTACATCGAAACCTCGGGCCAGTCGCCGGACAGCGTGACCGGCCGCGCGGGCTGGCAGAAGCAGCTCGACGACTTCAACAAGGAAGGCGCGGACGCGCTGAAGGCGATCGGCCTGACCAAATAGGCCGTTACGCCCGTGTTGCAACCCAATCCCGCCGCGCCCCGGCGCGGCGGAACCGACCGCATCGTTGCCCTCGCCGTGCTGGCTTTCACCGCCGGCGTCTATGGCCTGACCTTCCGCTTCGACGAAGTGCCGGCCGCGCTCATGAGCGGCATGGGCGCCGATTTGTTTCCCCGGCTGGTGCTGGCAACGCTGGCGGTGCTGGCGGTGCTGATGGCGTTCAACATCGGTTCGGCCGCCATGGACCGGCCCACTCCCCTGCCCCGTTCTGTGTGGATCACCGGCGCCGTGCTGGTGGGGTTCATGGGCGCGGTGGAACTGGTGGGCATGTGGGCGAGCAGCTTGGCGCTGCTGATCGGCCTGGGGTGGTATTGGGGCGAGCGGTCGATATGGGCGCTCGCCGCCAGCGCCGGCGGTCTCGTCGTCGTACTCTATCTGCTGTTCGTGAAATTCCTGGGCGTGTCGTTCCCGCGCAGCCTGCTCGGCGCGCTGATCTGGCCGTAGGGGCGCGCGAGCGTGGACGCTTTCATCGCCGGCATGGCGGCCCTGTTGATCCCCAAGATGATGGGGCTGGTTCTGGCGGGAACGCTGCTGGGCATCGTCGTCGGCGCCCTGCCCGGCATTTCCGGCAGCACCACCACGGCGCTGCTGTTGCCGCTGACGGTGATGATGTCGCCCACTGAGGCGATCGCGTTCCTGGGCTCGATCTATTGCGCCGCCAATTTCGGCGGCTCGATCACCGCGATCCTGATCAACACCCCCGGCGACCCGTCGGCCTGCGCCACGGCGTTCGACGGCTATCCCATGGCGGCGCGCGGCGAGGCAGGCAGGGCGCTGGGCATGTCGGCGGTAGCCAGCGCCATCGGCGGCATCTTCAGCGTGTTCGTGCTGATCGCGGCCGCACCGCTTCTTGCACGGATGGCTTACCAATTCGGGCCGCCGGAATATTTCGCCCTGGGCCTGTTCGGGCTGTCGATGGTTGCGGCGATCGGCGGCGACTCGCCGGTGAAGAACCTGATTTCGGCCGGCCTCGGCGTGCTGCTGGCGACGGTCGGCCTCGACCTGACCACGGGCGTCGAGCGGTTCACCTTCGGCGTCTATTCGCTGTCCGACGGCATCGAGTTCATCCCAGTGCTGATCGGCCTGTTCGCGATCGCCGAACTATTGGAGCAGGCGGCGCAGCGCGGCAAGCCGCTGGAATATTTCAAGCTGACGACGGTGAAGCTGCCGAGCCTTGCCGATTTCCGCAAATGCGCCAAGGCGATCACATTGTCCAGCGTGATCGGCACGTTCATCGGCGTGCTGCCTGCCCTGGGCGCCACCACGGCGGCGATCATCTGCTACAACGAGACCAGGCGCTGGTCCAAATACAAACACGAGTTCGGCAAGGGCGCGATCGAGGGCGTGGCGGGACCCGAAGCCGCGAATAACGCCGCGGTGGGCGGTGCGATGGTGCCGACCCTGGCACTGGGCATTCCCGGCTCCACCACCACGGCCATCATCCTGGCGGGTCTGATCGTGCAGGGCGTGCGCCCGGGGCCGCATCTGTTCAACGAACAGCCGACGCTGCTTTACGTCGTGTTCAGCTCGATGCTGGCCGCGAACCTGCTTTATCTGGTGCTGGGCCTGGGCGCGGCGAAACTCTTTGCCCGCATTGCGCTGGTCCCCGCCGCCTATCTGTGGCCGGCGGTGTTCGTGCTGTCGGTTGTGGGCGCCTATGCGCCCAACCAATCCATGTCCGACGTATGGGTGATGCTGATCTTCGGCGCCCTGGGGTTCCTGTTCCGCCGCTACGGATTTTCGCCGGCGCCCCTGATCATGGGCCTGGTGCTGGGCAAGATGGTGGAAGAGACGCTGAAGCAATCGCTGCTGATCTTCGACCAAAACTGGCTGATGTTCCTGACCCGCCCGGTGGTCGTGACGCTGTTCCTGATCACCGCGGCGGGATTGTTCGCGCCATTGATCGCGCGGATCTGGCGCGAAGTCCGGGCACGCACCGCGCGCGCCTAAGCGGACGCCCAGCGTCCCTGTTCGACCGCGTGGAAGAATTCCGTCAGCGCCCGGTTGAATGCCTCCGGCTCTTCCAGGTTGAGCGCATGGCCGGTGCGCGGCAGCACCAGATGCCCCGCGCCCGGAATCTCGCGGCGCATGAAGAGGCCCGGTTGCAGGCAGGGCTCGTCCTGGTCGCCATTGACGATCAGGCACGGCACGCGAATTTTCCGCAGTTCGGCCGCAAGATCGTAGACCGAAGGGCGGCGCATCTGCACGCCGCGCAGCGTGTTGGCCGACCCCAGCGCGTCGTGCTCGGCCAGCCGCGCCGCGAACTCGGCCCAGCCGCGCGGGTCTTTCTCGCGCAAGGCATGGCGCGTCGGCACGTCCGCGTATACGGCTGCGGTCCGTGCACTGCCCTCGTTCTCGAAGCGCTTGGCGGTCGTCTCGCTGTCGCGGCGGAACTGCTCCTGCTTGTCGGGCTCGGAGCCGTAGCCGCAGCCCGCGATCACCGCCGAGCGCGCGAGATCGGGATGGTGGATTGCAAAATTCAGCGTCGCGTAGCCGCCCATCGACAGCCCCACGATATGCGCCTTCGCCAGGCCCAGGGCCGCCATGACCGCGGCGATGTCGGCGACGGCGCGGCCTTGCGAATAGGATTCCAGGCCCTTCGGCACGTCCGAGGGCGGATAGCCCCGCGCGTTGAATGCGACGCAGCGATAGGCCCGCGAGAAATACCGCATCTGCGGTTCCCAGCTGCGGCAATCGCCGGCGAATTCGTGCACGAAGACCACGGGAAAGCCGCTGCCCGCCTCTTCGTAGTGCAGCTTTACCTTGTCGTCGGCGATTATCTGCGGCATGTCCTGTCCCGTTTGCAGAGTCTGAACGCTTCGCCGGGCAAACTCAAATCCCGTTCGGCATGATACTATCGCGGCAAGCAAGAAGCCGCGATAGCGCTGAGGGGAATTGGCATGGCCGGGCAGATTTTGGGTTTCGTCGGCGTCGGCCGCATGGGCGGCCCGATGGCCGGGCGGCTGATCGACGCGGGCTATACGCTTTATATCCACGATACCGACGCAGCGGCGGTTCAGGCGCTGGTTGCGCGCGGCGCCAGGGTTTGCGCCTCGCCCGCCGAGGTGGGCGCCGGTGCTGCGATCGTGCTGGCGAGCCTGCCCACGCCCGGCATCGTGCGCGCGGTGGCCCTAGGCGAGATGGGCATCGCCCAGGGCAAGGTGGTCAAGACCATCGTCGATTTGTCGACCACCGGGCCGGGCATGGCCGCCGAGATCGCCGGGGCATTGGCCCCGCGCGGCATCGCCTGGGCCGATGCGCCGGTGAGCGGCGGCGTCGCGGGCGCTAAGGCCGGCACGCTGGCGGTGATGCTGGCCTGCCGCAAGCCTGATGTGGCGGCGTTAGAGCCGATCCTCAAGACATTCGGCCGTGTGTTCTTTGTCGGCGAGAAGCCGGGCATGGCGCAGACCGCGAAACTGGCCAACAACCTGTTATCCGCAGCGGCCCTGGCGGTTTCGAGCGAGGCCATCGCCATGGGTGTGAAAGCGGGTCTGGACCCTCTAGTAATGATCGAGATCATCAACGCCGGCACCGGCCGCAACAGCGCCACCCAGGACAAATTTCCGCGCAACATCATCCCGCGCACGTTCAATTCCGGCTTCGCCACCGGCCTTGCCTACAAGGACGTGCGGCTATGCGTGGACGAGGCCGAAGCCCTGGGCGTGCCGATGGTGGTGGGTGCGGCGGTGCGCGAGATGCTGGCGATCACCCAGGCGAAATACGGCGCCGCGTCGGACTTCACCTCGATCGCCAAGGTCGTCGAGGAATGGGCTGGGGTGGAGATACGCGGCGCGAAGCAGGGGAACTGAACGATGGATGACGGGGTCTACGAGGTCTATGCGATCAAATACGGCCGGCACGACCGACGGCGGGCGGAGAGTTTCGTCGGCGGCGATCCGCACGACGCGCCGATGCCGCTGTTCTATTACATCTGGGCCGTGGTGGGCGCGAAGCGCACATTCATCGTCGACACGGGCTTCGACGCCAAGATGGCGGCGCAACGCAGCCGCACCATCACCAAGCCCGTGGCCGAGGGCCTGAAGACGCTGGGCATCGATCCGGCCACGATCAAGGACGTAATCGTCAGCCACCTGCATTACGACCATGCCGGCAACGATGGACTGTTTCCCCAGGCGCGCTATCACCTGCAGGAGCGCGAGATGGATTTTGCCACCGGGCGCTGCATGTGCCACACCGCGATGCGCCAAGCCTTCGAATGCACCGACGTGCAGGCGATGGTGCGCCGGCTGTTCGAGGGCCGCGTGTGCTTCCACGACGGCGCGGCCGACCTGGCGCCCGGCATTTCCGTGCACCATATCGGCGGCCACACCAAGGGCATCCAGGTGGTGCGCGTGCGCACGCGAAGGGGCTGGGTGGTGCTGGCCTCCGACACCACGCATTTCTACGCGCATTATCTTGAAAAGCGCGTGTTCCCGATCGTCCACAATGTCGAGAACGTGCTGGAAGGCTACAACATGTTGGAGTCGCTGGCCGCGTCGCGGGCGCATGTGATCCCCGGCCACGATCCGCTGGTGATGGATTTATACCCGCCCGCCAAGCCGACCCTGGCGGGCTGGGTGGCGCGGCTGGACGCAGAGCCCAAACCGATGCCATCGAACTGAACGGCAAATGCTGTAGGATCGTCCCATGCCCCGCCGCGCAAAATTAGAGAGAACCGGCCGCCGCCGGATTCAATCGATCGAGGTCGGGTTCCGCCTGATCCGCGCGATGGAGAAGAACGAGGGCTTCCGCCCGCTGAAGGAAGTCGCCGCCGCGGCCGGGATGCCCGCCAGCAAGGCCTATCTCTATCTCGTCAGCTTCGCTAGGGAAGGATTGGTGGCGCAGGATTCAACCACCGGCCATTACGGCCTGGGGCCCTTCGCGACGCAACTCGGACTCTCCGCGATCCGGCAGCTCGACGTCATCGCCCCAGCGCGCGACGAGGTGGCGGGGTTGCGCGAGGCCACGCGCTGCGCGTCGTATTTGTCGATCTGGGGCAATCGCGGGCCGACCATCGCCCTCAAGATGGACGGCGACCGCCAGGGTTCGATGGCGATCCGCGTCGGCTATGTGCTGCCACTGTTGCATTCCGCCACCGGCCGCGTGTTCCTGACCTATTTGCCCGCGAGCGAGACCGATCCGGTGCGCCTGATGGAAGCGCCGGTGGCCAGTGGCTTGACGCCCGCGGGCGCGCGCCGCAAGCCGCGCAATCCCGCCACGATCATGGCCGAGGTGCGCCGCCAGGGCTATGCATCGAGCGCCGACCAGATGTTGAGCGCCGGATTCGCGGCGCTATCGGCGCCTATTTTCGATTACAGCGGGCGCATGGTGGCGGCACTGACGGTCCTGGGCCCGATCGGCGCCATGACCGCCGCGCACCGGCCCCTGTTCACCGAAATGCTGCTGGCGGCGGCCGCGCGCGTGTCGCACACGTTGGGCCATGCCCCGGAGAAGCCGGGATCGAAACGGCCTCGTCCTTCGAGACGCCCCGCCACCGCATCCTGAGGAGACCCCGAAGGGGTCGTCTCGAAGGAGAGTGGCGGGGCTCCTCAGGATGAGGGCCCTTTATTTTTTTGCGAACGCCTTAGAATAGACGCGCCGACAATTGTCCTCGAAGATTTTCTTGCGGTCGGCCGGCGTCAGCCAGTCGATGCTTTCGATCACCGGCTTCAAATCGTCGAAATCCCGGCCCGATTCCTTGTTGGGGGCCGAGCCGGTGCCCGGGCGCTCGGTGCCGAACATGCAATTGTCCACGCCGATGGTCTTGAACAGGAATTCCAGCGCTTCTTTCGAATAGTTACAGGTGTCGTAATAGAGCTGCCGGGCCAGATCGTCGAACGTGCCGGGCTTGTTGCGGCGTACATGCCAGGCGCGGAACCGCCCCATGTGATAGGGGATTGCCCCGCCACCATGCGAGACGACGATCTTGAGTTTGGGAAACTTCTTGAACACCTCGGACTCGAGCAGCGAGGAGACGGCGATGCTCTCTTCGTTGATGAACTTCAGCGTGTAGGATTCGCGGGGGTGGCACGAGCTGGCGGAATGGATCAGCGCCGGCACGTCGAGCTCGCACAGCTTGTCATAGAGCGGAAACCAGAACTCGTCGCCGAGGGAGGGCGGCGGCATGCCGTCGCCTTCCATCGGGTCGGGATTGAGCAGGCAGCCGACGAAGCCAAGTTCCTTGACCGTGCGCTCCAGCTCTTTCAGGCAGTTGTCCGGCGGCGTATCGCGGAACTGCGGCAGGCCGGCGACGCCGCGCAGGCGGTCGGGAAACAACTGGCATTGCCGGTGGATCAGATCGTTGACGTAGCGCGTCCAGGTCGCCGTCACTTTCGCGGGCTTGATGGAATGAAGCTGCGCATAGGGCCTGGGCGAGATGAACTGAACGTCGGTGCCCACCTTGTCCATGTTCTCGATGTGCTTCTTTAGGCCCGGCAGCATCACTTCATCGCTCGGAATTTTCGGCGATTCGATCGGGTTGGCGCGGCTGGCGACGAGCTGGGCCATGAACTTGTAGGCCTGGTCCGGCATCACGACATGGGCATGGAAATCGACGATCATCCCTCTACTCCTTCGCCACGGCCAAAGCTTCGAGCTGCACCAGCATGCCGCCGCGCAACGGCATGACCAGCGTGTGCCGCGCCGGCCGGCGGGCGGCGTCGGGATAGCATTGCAGCCAGTAGACGTTGACGGCGTCGCGGAACTTGTCGTCGGCGACGAACACCGTCAGCTTCACCACGTCGCCGAGATCGAGCCCGCCTTTTTGCAGCACGGCTGCCAGGTTGTCGAATGCCTGCTGCGCCTGCCCGTCCGCGTCGGGCGCGAGCTTGCCGGTCCTGGGGTCCTTGCCGCCGATGGCCGAGGTCGCCAGCACCGGCCCGACGCGGCAGGCCAGCGGAATCGGCGCGACATGGTTCAATCCCTCGATCTCGATGCTTTTCTGGCGCATGGCGGCGGCTACTTCTTTTTGCTTTGCAGGCTGTGATAGCCCAGTTGCTTGCGCGCATCACCCAGGCGCATGCCTCCGGCGATGGCGTCGCGGATTTTATTCTCGGTCTCCTCGATCGCCGCGGCGACTTCGGCGACCTCGGCCGCGCGCTTCGCCGGCACGGCGATCAGACCGTTGTCGTCGCCCACCAGCAGATCGCCGGGATCGACCGACACGTCGCCCAAATCCACCGGCACGTTGACGCCCACCAGCCGCACCCGGTCCTTGCCCGTGCGCATCCAGTGCGCGACCGAGAAGATCGGGTATTTCATGTCGCGGCTGCGGTCGACGTCGCGGCAGATGCCGTTGATCGCCGTGCCCGCCACGCCGCGCTTGGCCGCCAGGAAGGTCATGATGTCGCCCCAGACGGTGCAGTCCGTGCGGCCCGCGTTGTCGATCGCGACCACCGCCCCCGGCGGCACATCGTCGAGGAAATCGCCCACGGTGCCGCCCCCGGCGCCCACGGGCAGGTATTTCAGCGTGTAGGCCGGTCCGCACATATGCACGCGGTCGAACACCGGCATCAGCCCGCGGCACTGCCCGGCGATGCCCAGGCGGTCGAGCGCGTCGGAGATGGTGGAGGTCGGCAGCTTGCCGAACACGGCGCGTGGATCGGCCATTGCCTGTCAGCCTTTTTTCAACAGGGTTTCGTAATTCTGGTTCATCACGTCGCCGATGGCGCGGCCCGAGCCGACGGCGGCGCGGATGCCGTCTTCGAACGCCAGCAGCTCGCGCGCTGTTTTCAGAAGCTCGGCGACGCGCCCAGCGGGAATGAAGGCGACGCCACTGCCGTCCGCCAGCACGTAGTCGCCGGGATTGACGGTGACGCCCTCGACCATGACCGGCTGGTTGGTCGCGGTTTCCATCACGCGGTTGCGCGCGGTGACGGGCGTGGCGCCCCTGGCGAACACGGGCAGGCCCAGGTCTTCGCTTTCGTCGACATCGCGCACCAGCCCGTCGCACACCACCCCGGCCACGCTTTTCAAGACAGCGCTGGTGGAGAGCAGCCCACCCCAGCCCGCGCAATCATCCCGTGCGCGGTGCGAGATCACGATCACGTCGCCAGGCCGGGCGAGGCCGACGGCAGCGGCGCAGAGATGGCGCTTCGGCACGTCGCCGCGGAACTTTTCCAGCTGCACGGTAACGACCGGGCCGAATACGCGTTTTTTGGTGGTCAGACGCCTTATCGCGCCGATGCCCTGCGGCAGGCCGAGCTTTTCCAGCGCGTCCGACACCAGACAGGTATCGAAGCCCAAGAACTCGCGGTGTTGCACGGGGTCGAGCGTCATCGGATTTCCAAGGTCACGACCAGGCCGCGAAGCATAGCCCGATTCCCGTAAGCGCGGGCGTGCGGTAACCGGGGATGTACGACACCCAATCGAGGCCGAGCTTTTCGGCGGCGGCCGCCACCACCAGCCAGTTGCGGATTTCCGAACTGCCGGCCTGCAAGCGCTTGGGATCGAGTGCAGCCAGGAAATCGAGGTCCTTGCGCCGGACCGCGTCGATGATCGCGCGGTCGAGGTCTTCTTCCACCATGAAATGGCTGAGGCCGCCCGAGGCGATCACGCCCACGCGCATGTCCTGCGGGTACGAAGCGATCAGGGCGCCCAGCGCCTTGCCCAGGGCGATGCAACGCGGCGGTCTGGGCTGGTTCGGCCAATTGTAGGTGTTGAGGAACACCGGCACGATCGGCAGGCGGTTGCCGTTCAGGTAGCGGCGGTGGACGAAGGAATAGGCGTGGCCTTCGTATTGCCCGTCCTTCAGGTTCTTTGCGGCGGAAACGTCGAAGCCCTGCGTCACCAGCCCGTCGATGAAATGCAGCGCCAGTCCGCCGTGGCACGGATAGTGGACGTCGCCGCTCTCCTCCAGCCGCCGGCGGCGCGCGCGCTGGTACCAGTCGCCGTTCGGCACGGCGCTTTGCGGCGCGTTGCGGATGGTATCGCCGTAATAGATGGCGATCGCCGGCATGTGCTCGTCGTGGAAAATTTCGTGCTGGTCGTCGCCGACGATCACCAGCGCGTCCAGCCGCGCCGCGGCGATTTCGTCGCGCATCCGATCCATCGCCGCGTGCGTGTCGTTGTAGCGCCGCGTGATCGCCGCCGGCGCGATCATCTCTCCGGCGTTGGCGGGCGCCTGCCTCAGGTAGTCGTCGTAGCTCATGCGGTTGCCGGCGCGGTCATAGAGCGGCAGCGTGCGGTCGCGGTCGGGGAAGCTCGATATCCAATCCGCGAGGTCGGCCATCAGCATGATGCTGTGCGACGAGCCGTATGCGGCGACCAGGCGCGCCATCAGAGTCCGTTCCTCCCGGGCCGGGCCGCCCGTTTTTTCATTCCCGTGACGCCGCCCATCGAATGTGCCATTATATAATCTGGTTTGATAACAACAAGCACCGGCCGCGCCCGGACAATCCCGACATGAACCCCCTCGCCCTGGCGCCGACCTCGCTGCCCGACGCGCCGCCCCTGGCGTTCATCGAAGCCGCCGCCGCGGCCGGGTTCGACGGCATCGGCCTCAGGCTCAACAAATCCCCGGGCCTGCCGTTCCATCCCATCGTCGGCGATGCCGCGCTGGTCCGAGCGGTTAAGCGCGCGCTTACGGCATCGGGCCTGAAGCTTGTGGACATCCTCAGCTTCTATCTGCAACCCGCGACCAAGGTCGCCGAATTCGCCCCGGCGCTCGATCTGGGCGCGGAGCTGGGCGGGCGCTACGCCCTGGTGATGGGCGCCGACACCGACTGGCCGCGCCTCAGCGACAACTTCGCGCTGATCTGCGACGCGGCGGCGGAACGCGGGCTGATCGCCGCGCTGGAATGCGCGGTGCACCGGCCGCTGGCGACGCTGGACCAGGCCCAGCGCCTGATCGCCGAAACCGGCCGGAAGAACGCCGCGATCTGCATCGATCCCCTGAACTTCTTCCGCGCCGGCGACCGGCCGGCGATGCTGCGCGCGGTCGATCCCGCCCTGCTGCCTTTCGCGCAGATATCGGATGGGCTTTTGGGACCGGGCGAGCCGGACCTTGAGAACGCGCGGCGCAACGGCTTGAACCAGCGCCGCTTGCCGGGCCAGGGCGTCCTGCCGCTGAAGACCTATCTGGACGAATTGCCGCCCGGCCTGTTGCTGAGCGCCGAGGTTCCGCCGCCCGGCGACGCCGAGCCCGATCCGCGGCAATGGGCGCGGCGCGTGGCCGATGCGACGCGCGGCTGGCTCGACGAGTATCATCGCGGCAAGAACTGAACCCGGGGGATTGGAATGCGGAAACTGGCCTTTGCGCCTACCTCGCTGCCCGAAGCCAAGCCGTTGGACTTTCTGGCCGCGGCCGAGGCGGCCGGATTCGACGGCGTGGGACTCAGGCTCAACAAATCGCCGGGGCTGCCGTTCCATCCCGTGGCGGGCGATGCGGTTCTTGTGCGTGAAATGAAACGCAGGCTCAAGGATTCGAAGCTGTTCGTCCTGGATATCCTCAGCTTCTATCTGCTGCCGCAAACCGATTTCGACGGATTCAAGCCGGGCTTGGAATTGGGCGCCGAGCTGGGCGCCAAATACGCGATGGTGATCGGCGACGACCCGGACTGGCTGCGCCTCAGCGACAATTTCGGCCGGTTCTGCGACGAGGCCGCGCGCTTCGGCATTTCCGCCGTGATCGAGTTCGTGGCCTACCGGGCGCTGGCGACCCTGGAGCTGGCCCAGCGCATCGTCGCCGAAACGGGGCGCAAGAACGCGGTGATCTGCGTCGACCCGCTGCATTTCGCTAGGGGCGGCGGCAAGCCCGCTGATGTGAAGCGCGTCGACCCGAAACTGCTGCCCTATATGCAGCTCTCCGATGGGGTGCTGTTTCCGGGCGAACCGCCGGCCCAGCGCAAGGTGCAGGGGGAGCGGCGAATGCCCGGCGAAGGCACCTTGCCGCTCGCCGAATTGCTGGCCGCCATGCCCAAGGGCATTCCCTTGAGCGTCGAGGTGATGACGGCCGAGACCGCCAAGATGCCGCCCAACGACTGGGCCAAGCTGGTGATGGACCGCACCAAGCGCTTCCTGGCGGCGCACGACCGCTGATCTGCGCACTGTCTTAGGCCGGGGCATTGAGCGGCCCGGTTTCGGCTTTTTTGCCCGCCTCGATCGCCTCGTAATGATGGCAGGCGATACGATGCGCGTTGCCGGCATCGCGCATTGGCGGCGCTTCGGCCTGGCATTCCGCCGTGGCGTAGAGGCAGCGGGTATGGAAATGGCAGCCCGGTGGCGGGTTGAGCGGGTTCGGCAGCTCGCCTGTCAGGCGATGATGGCCCACGGGCTGGTGCATCGAGGCGACGGCGACCAATCGGCGGGTATAGGGATGCAAAGGCCGGCGCAGCACGTCGTCGGCCGGGCCGATTTCCACCAGCCGGCCGAAATACATCACCCCGACGATGGCGCTGATGTATTTCACGACAGCCAGATCGTGGCCGATGAACAGATAGGTGAGGCCCAGACGCTGCTGCATGTCGCGCAACAGCGTGAGGATTTGCGCGCGGATCGACACGTCGAGGGCCGAAACCGGCTCGTCCAGCACCAAAAAGCGCGGATCGACCGACAGCGCCCGGGCGACGGCGATGCGCTGGCGCTGGCCGCCCGAAAACTGGTGCGGATAGCGCTCGCCAGCGTCGGCGCTCAAGCCCACGATGTCCAGCAGCCGCGGCACCTGCGATACGACCGCGCCGCGATCCACCCCTTGCGCCAATAGCGGCTCGGCCACGATGGTCTTGATCTTGAGGCGCGGGCTCAGCGCGCCATAAGGGTCTTGCAGCACGGCCTGGACCATGCGGCGGTATTCTTTTTCTTCCGCCGGCGATTGCGCGAACACATCCTTGCCGCCAACCACGATTTCGCCGGCGCTGGGCCGCTCCAGTTTCAGGATCATCCTGGCGACGGTGGATTTGCCGCTGCCCGATTCCCCGACCAGGCCGAAGGTCGAGCCGGCAGGAATGTCGAACGACACGTCCTCCACGGCCGTGACGCGCGGCGCCGGCCCGAACAGGCGCGTGCGCCTGAGCTTGAACTCCTTGCTCAGGCCCCGGATGGAAATCAGCGGCGGCACGGCGGGGGCGGTCATATCGGCTCCTGCGCGCGAAAGCAGAAGGCGCGATGCCCGGGGCCTACCCAGGTTTCGCCTGGCGCCTTGGCGCGGCAGCGATCCTCGACCCGGGGACAGCGCTGGGCGAAGGCGCAGAAATCGCCCAACTCCGCCAGGTTCGGCACCTGGCCGGGGATCGGTTGCAGCACGACGTTCGCCCCGTCGAGCACGGGGATCGAGGCGAGCAGCGCGCTGGTATAGGGATGGCGCGGCTTGGTGTAGATCGTCTCGACCGACCCTTCCTCGGCGAGGCGCCCGCCATACATGATGACGATGCGATCGCAGATGCGCCGGATCACGCCGAGATCGTGCGTGACGATGACGATGGCCGTGCCGTGCTTGGCGCGGATTTCCTTGAACAGCACCAGGATCTCTTCCTGGATGGTGGCGTCGAGCGCGGTGGTGGGCTCGTCGGCCAGCAACAGCTTGGGCGCGGTGGCGCTGGCCATGGCGATCAGCACGCGCTGGCGCATGCCGCCCGAAAGTTCATGAGGATATTGGCCGAGCCGCGCCTCGGGCGCGGTGAGGTGCACGGATTTCAGCAGGTCGACGGTGCGCCCGCGCACGTCACCCCCGCCGCCGCCCCGCGCCGTCAGCACTTCGCCCACCTGGTTGCCGATGGTGAACAGAGGATCGAGCGAGGTCATCGGGTTCTGCAGGATCATCGTCATCTCGCGCCCGCGCATCCGGCGCAGGTCGCGCGGCGACATGGCGTAGATCGACTTGCCGCCGAACAGAATTTCGCCCTCGACCCTGGCGGTGCGCGGCAAGGCGCGGATCAGCGCGGCGCACAGGGTCGACTTGCCGCTGCCCGATTCCCCGGCGATGCCGACGATCTCCCCCGGCTCGATGGCGAGATCGAGATGCGAAACCGCGCGCACAGGCCTGGGATCGGCGCCGAAGCTGACGGATAGGTCGCGGACCTGAAGCAGCGCCATTGCCCCGCCTCGCCCTTACAACTGGCCGCGCGGATCGAAGCGCTGCTTCAGCCATTGCCCCAGGGCATTGAAGCTGAGCACCGCCAGCACCAGCGTTACGCCCGGCAGCATGGTGAGCCACCAGGCGAAGCCGAGGAATGTGCGCCCATCCGCCAGCATCAAGCCCCAGGACACGTCGGGCGGCTGGATGCCGACGCCGAGAAACGAGAGGGAGGATTCCAGGATGATCGCCCGGCCGACATCGAGGATCACCAGCACGATCACGGAATTGAGCGCGTTGGGCAGCACGTGGCGCAGCATGATGCGCTGGGGCGACACCCCGGCGATGCGCGCCAGCGTCACGAAATCGCGCTCCTTGATGCTCAACACCTCGCTGCGCACCAACCGCGCATAGCGCGGCCAGTTGGTGATGATCATGACGATGATGATGTTGCCGAAGCCCGAGCCCAGGGCCGCGACCAGCGCCAGGGCCATCAGGATGAAGGGCAGCGCCAGGAACGCGTCGACGATGCGCATCAGCACCGTGCCGACGAACCCGCCGAGATAGCCCGCGACCAGCCCGACCAGGATGCCGACCATGCCGCCCAGCACGGTGGCCGCGGCGGCGATGGCAAGCGACACGCGCGCGCCGGCGATCAGCCGGCTGAACAGGTCGCGGCCCAGCTGGTCGGTGCCGAACAGATACGCGAAGCTGCCGCCCTCTTGCCAGGCCGGCGGCTGCAAAGCGCCGGCGAGATTCATCGCCTCTTTCTTGTATGGCGCCAGGTTTTCGCCGAACACGGCCGCCAACAGCATCAGCACGCACCACAGCGTCGCCAGCACGGGCGGCCCCTGCCACGCGCCGCGCGGCTTCAGCATCAGCCAGCCTGCTACGCGCATGGTCATGCCCGCACCCGGGGATCGAGCAGCATGTAAAGGATGTCGACCATCAGGTTGATGACCATGATCAACACCGCGGTCACCAGCACCGTGGCCTGCACCACGGGATAGTCGCGGTTCAGCACCGCCTCGACCACGGTCTGGCCGATGCCCGGCCAAGCGAAGACGCGCTCGGTGACGATCGCCCCGCCCAGGATCAGCCCGAATTGCAGGCCGAGATACGTGACCACGGGCAAAGCGGCGTTGCGCAGCGCGTGTTTCAGGAATATGCGCGCATCGCTCAACCCCAACACGCGCTCGAGCTGAACGAAATCGCTGCGCAAGGCCTCTTGCATGTTGGCCTGGGTCAGCCGCGCGACCGCCGACGAGGCGAAGATCGCCAGGGTCAGCGACGGCAGGGCGTAGTTGCTGAGCTTGCCGTAGCCCGAGGTCGGAAAGATTGGCAGCCACAGCGCCAGCAGCATGATGAGAGTGAGGCCGACCCAGAACGGCGGCATGGCCTGGCCCAAACTGCCGTACCAGCTCACCAGCCGCTTGACCCATTCATGCCGCGTGACCGCCGCGAGGATGCCCAGCGGCAGGCCGATCAGGATGGACAGCGCCATTCCGGCGGCCGCGAGCTTCAGGGTCGGCCCCAGCGCCCGGCCGACCAACTCGATCGCCGGCTCGCGCCAGCGGAACGACATGCCGAAATTGCCTTCGGCGACGTTGCGCATGAAGGTCAGGTATTGCTCGGGCAGGGAGCGGTCGAGCCCGAACTGCTTGCGGAAAAACGCCCGGTCCTCGTCCGTCGCCTCTACCGGCGTCAACAGCGGCGTGGGATCGCCGGTCAATCGCGCCAGGCAGAACACCAGAAAGGTGATGAGCAGCAGCGTGACGGCCATTTCGCCGACCCGCCGCGCCAGATACGAAATCATGCGCCGGAAACCCGCCCCAGCCGGATTGCCCTAGAGGATGGGCGGCGCGACTTCAGCGCCGCCCCCGCCGCGTCAGACCTTAGCGACGTTGTGCACCATGGTATAGGCGAGATACCCCGGTACCTCGAAGTTGACCGCCTTGCCGGTGACGAACAGCGAATCGTTGGCCCATAGCGGCAGCATGTAGGCTTGGTCGTGGAACCGGCGCAGAATCTTGTTCAGGAACGCATTGCGTTCCTTCGCGTCGGTGAAGTCGTTCATCTTCGCCAGCATCGCGTCGTTTTCCTTGTCGAACACCCACGACGTGGCCAAGCCGGAATGCGTGTTGACCTCGAGCTTATAGGCCACGTCCTTCGACGGGTCGGGGCCGGTGGCATAGATGGCGCCGATGGTCTTGTCCTTCTCCTTGGCGGATTTCAGCGAATTCCAGGCGCCGAACTCCATGATCTGCAAGTCCACCTTAACGCCGATGCGCTTCCAGTATTCGGCGATCGCCTCGCAGGTTTCCTTGCTGGCGGCGACGCGGCCCGGCGCCATGCCGACGAACCGGAACGGCTTGTCGAAGTCGAACTTCGCCTGTTCCAGCATCGCGCGGGCCTTCTTGGGATCGTATTTGTAGGGCGTCAGGCCGGCCAGATTGCAGGCCGGCTGGGCCGAGGTGCACCACAACTCCTGCGGCTCGGCGTAGCCCAGCATGATGGTCTTGACCAAGGCTTCCTTGTCGATCGCCGTGCATAGCGCCTGGCGCACGAGCTGCTTGCCGCCCTCGGCATGGCCCGAGCCGTAATAGACCACCACGTTGAGGAACGACGGCACGCGCACCACCTTGACCGCCGGGTTCTTCGTCAGCATCCCGGCGATGACTGGCGAGGTGGGATAGGCCACGTCGGCCTCGCCCGCCATCACCTGGGCCAGGCGGCTCTGCTCTTCCGGCACGATGCGCAGGGTCACTTCCTGCACCTTGGGCACGTTGCCCCAGTGGCCTGCGAAGGCCTTCATCCTGGTGAATTCCTTGGGCCGGCGCTCGACGAACTGGAACGGGCCGGTGCCGATGGGTTTCTTGCCGAACTCGTCGTTGCCGACGGCCTTGATGTACTTCATCGGCTTGACCTGCCAATACAGGCTCATCTTGGCCAGGAAGTCGGCGTCGATCTTCTTCAGCTTGATGACGAAATTCTTGTCGTCGATCTTCTCGAAGCCCGCCATGTTCTCGCTCATCAGCTTGGCGCGCTGGCTGCGCAGCTCGGGATCGGCGGTGCGCTTGAGGCTGAAATCCACGTCGTCGGACGTCACCGGGTCGCCGTTGTGGAACTTGGCGTTGGCGCGCAGCTTGAACTTGTAGGCGAGGCCGTCCTTGCTGACCTCGTACGATTCGGCGACAGCCGGGGCCAGGTCGCCCTTGGCGTTGGGCGCGTACAGGCCCTCGAACATGTTGCCGTAGGCCCAATAGTCGTTCCAATTCGTGTATTTGTCGGGGTCGAGCGAATTGAAATCGGCGCCGATGGCGATCACCAGCTCTTTCTTGCCCTGCGCCAGCGCCTGGAACGGCAGCGAGGCGATGCTCATCAGCGGCGCGGTGGCGGCAGCGGCTTGCAGCACGCGCCGCCGCGTAAATCCGGTGTCGGTCTTCCTGGTCATGCGATCCTCCCAATCCCTACGTCTGTCCGCGCAACGCCGTTTGCCGGCGCTATCGCCCGGGGGTGACCGCGCCGCCGACAAACGGACGGCGGGGCCGAAAACCCCGTGTTGCACAGTTACCAATTAGATTTAACATATCTGAACTTGGGTGGAAAGGTGCCATTCCCGCCGCGCGCGTAACGTCAGGGGGAAACCACGCACCGCGACGATAGGGGTAGGACGGGAATGGAATACCGGCAACTGGGCAGGTCGGGATTGAAGATTTCGCTGGTCGGGCTGGGCTGCAACAATTTCGGTGCGCGGATGGAGCACGAGGCAGCGCGCAAAACGGTGCACAAGGCGCTGGACCTGGGCATCAATTTCCTCGATACGGCCGACGTGTACGGCAACAAGGGCGGGTCCGAGGAATGCCTGGGCCAGGTGCTGGGCCCGCGGCGCAAGGACATCGTGCTGGCGACCAAATTCGGCCAGGCGATGGATGACGCCGGAATGCTGAAGGGCCTGTCGCGCCGCAACGCCATGCTGGCGCTGGAGGCGAGCCTGAAGCGCCTGAAGACCGATTGGATCGACCTGTACCAGATCCACTGGCCCGACGGGGTGACGCCCATGGAGGAGACCCTGCGCGCGATGGACGACATGGTGCGCCAGGGCAAGGTGCGCTACATCGGCTGCTCGAACTTCACAGGCTGGCAATTGGTCGAGGCGCTGTGGACCTCGCGCCACCTGGCGCTCAATCCCTTCGTGTCGGCGCAGAACGAATACAGCCTGCTGGCGCGCGGCATCGAGCAGGAGCTGGCGCCGGCGATGCGCCAATACGGCGTGGGGTTCCTGCCCTATTTCCCGCTGGCAAGCGGCCTTCTCACCGGCAAGTACAAGCGCAACGCCGCCCTGCCCGCCGGCACGCGCATGACCAAGGTGCAGACCTTCGCCGATAAGTTCCTGACCGAGGCGAATTGGCTGAAGCTGGAGAAGCTGGACGATTTCTGCGCCAAGCGTGGCCGTAAGATGCTGGAACTGGCGTTCAGCTGGCTCGCCTGCCGGCCGGTGGTTTCCAGCGTGATCGCCGGCGCCACCAGCCCGGAGCAGCTGGAGCAGAACGTCGCCGCCGCGGGCTGGAAGCTGACGAGCGACGACATGAAAGAGCTCGACGCGATCACGGCGTAAACTCAGCCCACGCGCATCGCCTCGACCCGGATTTCCTCGGTCAGCCGCGCGCGGTAGGCCTGGAACTCGGGTGCGGATTTCAGCGTGTAGTGGCGCGGGTGCGGCAGATCGACCGATATGTCGCTTTTGATCCGCCCGGGCCGCGCCGACATCACGACCACGCGGTTGGCCATGAACACCGCCTCTTCGATGTCGTGCGTCACGAACAGCACGGTGGTGCGCTCGCTCTCCCAGATGCCCAGCAGCATTTCCTGCATCAGCCCGCGCGTCTGGTTGTCGAGCGCGCCGAACGGCTCGTCCAGCAGCAGGATCTTGGGCTCGTTGGCGAGCGCCCGGGCGATCGCCGTGCGCTGCTGCATGCCGCCGGAGAGCATGCGCGGCAGATGATCCTCGAAGCCTTTCAGGCCCACCCGGTCGATCCACTTCGTCGCGATGTCGTTCTGGCGCGCCTGGCTCACGCCCTTTTCGCGCAGGCCGAAGCAGATGTTGTCTTTGACCGTCAGCCACGGAAACAGCGTGTAGGACTGGAACACCATCCCCCGGTCCGGCCCGGGGCCGCTTATCGCCGCACCGTCCAGCGTCACCACGCCCGAAGTCGGCGTGTCGAGACCGGCGACGATGCGCAGCAGCGTGGACTTGCCGCAGCCCGACGGGCCCAGGACCGAGATGAAGTCGTTTTCCTGCACGTCGAGCGTGACCGGCGTCAGCGCCTCGGTCGGGCTTCCGCCGCGCACGCCCGGGAATACGCGTCCGACCGCGCCGATCTTCAGCGCCGCGCTCACGCCAGTCTCCAAGGAAACAGGCGCTGGTTCAGCGATTTGAACAGGTAGTCCGAGATCAGGCCGATCACGCCGATGACGATGATGCCGAAGATGATCTGCCCGGTATTCAGCAAGGCTTGGCTATCCGTGATCATGTGGCCGATGCCCGAGGACGAGCCGATCAGCTCGGCCACGATCACATAGGTCCAGGCCCAGCCCAGCACCAGGCGCAGGATTTCGGCGATGTCGGGCGCGGCATGGGGGATCAGCACGCGCCGGACGATGCCCCAGTCGCGGGCGCCCAGCGTATAGGCGGCCTCCACAAGGTCGCGTCGCGTGGAGCCGACCGAGACCGCCACCATCAGCACGAGCTGGAACACCGAGCCGATGAAGATGACCAACAGCTTCTGGGTTTCGCCGATGCCGGCCCACAGGATCAGCAGCGGAATGAAGGCCGAGGCCGGCAGATAGCGCGCGAACGAGACGAACGGCTCGAAGAATGCCTCCACAGGCTTGTAGGCTCCCATCGCCACACCCAGCGGCAGCGCGACCACGGCCGCCAGGATGAACCCGCCGAACACGCGCCAGACCGTCATGCCGATGTCGTCGAGGAAGCCGAAGTGGTAGAGCAGGTTCCACCCCTCCTCCAGCATCTTCAGCGGATCGGCGAGGAACAGAGGCGCGACGAATCCACCGAACGTAGCCAGCGACCAGCCCGCCACGAACAATACGAAAAACGCGATGCCCAGGCCGGTCTTGGCGCCCGGCCCGATCGGCTTCAGCGGTTTCATTTGGGAGTCCGCCGGGGCGGGACGTGGCAACGCATCCCGCCCAAGCGAAACATCAGTTCACGAAGCTGGCGTCGATGATCTTGTTGAAGTCCGGCACCGTTTTGATCAGGCCGAGTTCCTGCAACAGCCCAGCGGCCTCCTTGGAGAAGGCCTGCAGCTCGCCCGAGAAGAACGCCTTGTTGCCGTACTGATCCTGCCAGCGCAGATAGGCCGCCGACTTGGCGAACTGCTCGCCCGTCTGCTTCACCGGCTTGCCCATGATCTCGTACGATTTGGCCGGCTCGGCCTTGATCATATCGATGGCCGAGAAATAGCTGGCCACAAGCGCCGCCACCACGCCCTTGTTGGCGGCGATGAACTTAGGCGTGCAGCCGAACGTATCCATCACCATCGGGTAGTCGAGGGTGGTCGCCAGGATCTTGCCGGATTGCGGCGCGGCGCGGACGGTGGAGAGGTACGGCTCGTAGGTCATGGCCGCGTCGTTCTGCCCGGCGACGAAGGCCTGCGCGGCCGGTCCCGGCTCCATGTTCACGATCTTCACGTCCTTCACCGTGAGGCCGTTCTTCTTCAGGAACCAGGCCAGGGTGAAATAGGGCGCGGTGCCAGGCGCCGAAGCCGCGACGGTCTTGCCCTTCAAATCCTTGATCGAGGCGATGGTGTTGCGCACCACCATGCCGTCGGCGCCGTAGCTTTTGTCGAGCTGGTGCACCTGGGTGGTGGCGACACCGTTGGCGTTCCACACGATCCAGGTTTCCACGGTGGTCGCGGCGCACTGGATATCGCCCGAGGCGATGGCGAGGTGCCGGTCTTTTTGCGGGATGAATTTCACGGTCGCGTCGATGCCGTTCTTCTTGTAGATGCCGGCGTCGTTGGCGAGCACGATCGGCGCGAAGCCGGTCCAGCCGCTGATGCCGATGGCGACCTTGGTTTGCGAAAGCGCAGGCGTGGCGCAGGCGGCGACCAGCGCGGCGGATAGCGCGGCGCGAGCGAACGATTTCATTGGCGAAGACCTCCGTGTTCTAGCGGGCCGCCCGTGGCGGCCCTTCATTGCCGGCGATGGTAGCAAGCCTGGGCGGGGCAACGGAAGCCCGTCACTGCCGCTTATCGAGACAGTCCAGGGCGGCCCGCATCATCGCCTTGAGAGCCGGTCGCAGGACTATGGCGCGCGTTTCGTCGAAACGGAAACCGGGCGCGCCGTCCATATACGTGCCCTGGCTCAACTCAAGCTGGATCGCGTCGATGCCCTGGTCCGGCCTGCCGTAATGCCTGGTTATGTAGCCGCCGACATAGCGGCCGTTTAGCACCGAGGAATAGGCGGGGAAGGCTTGCGCGGCCTTCAGCACCGCTTCGCCCATCCCAGGCGAACAACTGGCGCCGCGCGCCGTGCCTATATTGTGGTCGGGCAAGCGCCCATCGAACAGGCGGGGAACCACCGGGGCGATGGAATGCGCGTCCCACAGCAGCACGCGGCCGTGTTTTGTCTTGATGCGCTGAAGCTCGGCTGCGATGGCGTCGTGATAGGGCTGCCAATACGCTGTCCGGCGTGCGGCAATTTCATTCTCATGCGGCGCTTCGCCGCTGCGATAAACCGGCGCGCCGTCGAACAACTCGGCCGGGCACAGGCCGGTGCCGGCCTGGCCGGGGTAAAGACTGGCGCCATCGGGCGGGCGGTTGAGGTCGATCGCGAGGCGCGACCAGCGCGCCACCAGCACGGTCGCGCCCAGCTCAGTCAGGAAATCGTAGAGCCTATCGACATGCCAATCCGTGTCGGGAACGGCGCGCGCCGCTTCGGTGAGCCTGGGGGCGATATCCACCGGCAATGCGGTGCCGACATGCGGCATACTGACGAGCAGTTTGCCGCCGCGGCGGGTAAGCGTGAAAACCTGCGTCATATCTTCCCGGCGACGAGCTCACCGGCGCGCAACACGGCCTGGGCGGGGTTGACGCCGATCCAATAAGCGAGATCGGCCGGGCGTTCGATATTCCACAGCACGAAGTCCGCGCGCTTGCCCGCTTCCAGCGTACCGTGCTCGCGCCCAAGGCCCAACGCCCGCGCCGCGTTGGCCGTCACGCCGCGCAGCGCCTCTTCCGGCGTCAGGCGGAACAGCGTGCAGGCCATGTTGAGCATCAGCAGCAGGGATTGCGCGGGCGACGAGCCGGGATTGCAGTCGCTGGCCACGGCGATCGGCACGCCGTGTTTCCGCAGCAGATCGACCGGCGGCAGTTTGGTTTCGCGCAGCGCATAGAATGCGCCGGGCAACAGTACCGCCACCGTGCCGGATTTTTTCATCGCCACGGCGCCCGCTTCGTCTAGGTGCTCCAGGTGATCGGCCGACAGCGCGCCATGCTTTGCCGCGAGCTCCGCCCCGTGCTGGTTCGACAATTGCTCGGCATGCAGCTTCACCGGCAGGTTGTGGCGCTTCGCCGCCGCCAACACGCGTTCAGTTTGTACGGGCGTGAATCCGATCGTGTCGCAGAACGCATCCACCGCGTCGGCCAGGCCCTCGGCGGCGGCGGCCGGGATGATCTTGTCGCAGACCAGATCGATATAGGCGTCGGCGCGGCCTTTATATTCCGGCGGCGGGGCATGCGCGGCCAGCAACGTGGTCCTGACCGTGACCGGCAATTCTCGCCCCAGGCGCCGCGCCGCACGCAACTGCTTCAATTCGTTGTCGAGATCGAGGCCGTAACCGGATTTGATCTCGACGACCGTCACCCCCTCGGCCAGCAGGCGCTTTATGCGCGGCGCGGCGGCGGCAACCAACTCATCCTCGCTGGCGGCGCGCGTCGCCTTGACGGTGGAGAGAATCCCGCCGCCGCCCCTAGCGATCTCCTCGTAGGTGGCGCCGTTCAGGCGCTGCTCGAACTCGGCCGAGCGGTCGCCGCCGAACACGATATGGGTGTGGCAATCGATCAGGGCCGGGGTGATCCAGCGCCCGCCGCAATCGACGGTCCGATCCGCGCGCGGCGCATCGCCGGCCGTGCCCACCCAGGCGATTTTTCCGTCCTCGACCAACACCGCGCCGTTATCGACCGCGCCCCAGCCCGGTGCCGCCAAAGTCGCCAGCCGCGCGCCGGTATAGAGAGTGCGGCTCATGATCCCAGCGACGGCAGCTTCAGCCCGTGCTCGCGCGCGCAGTCGATGGCGATCTCATAGCCCGCATCGGCGTGACGCATGACGCCGGAGGCCGGATCGTTGGTCAGCACTCGCTCGATCCGCCGTGCGGCTTCTTTGGTGCCGTCGCACACGATCACCATCCCGGCGTGCTGCGAATAGCCCATCCCCACGCCGCCGCCGTGATGGATGCTGACCCAGGTGGCGCCGCTTGCGCAGTTGAGCAGCGCGTTGAGCAGCGGCCAGTCCGACACGGCGTCCGAGCCGTCGCGCATCGCCTCGGTCTCGCGGTTGGGGCTGGCGACCGAGCCGGAATCGAGGTGGTCGCGGCCGATCACGATTGGCGCTTTCAATTCGCCCCTGGCTACCATTTCATTGAAAGCCAGGCCCAGCTTCGCCCGCTGGCCCAAGCCCACCCAGCAGATGCGCGCGGGCAGGCCCTGGAACGCGATGCGCGCACGCGCCATGTCGAGCCAGTTATGCAGATGCGGATCGTCGGGGATCAGTTCCTTCACCCGCGCGTCGGTGCGGTAGATGTCCTCGGCCTCGCCCGACAAGGCCGCCCAACGGAACGGCCCGATGCCGCGGCAGAACAGCGGCCTGATATAGGCCGGCACGAAGCCTGGGAAATCGAACGCGTCCTTCACACCCTCGTCCTGCGCCATCGCGCGGATGTTGTTGCCGTAATCCAGCGTCGGTATGCCCATGCGGTGCAGATCAAGCATGGCGCGGACATGCACGGCCATCGATTGCTTGGCGGCGTGCACCACCCCGTCGGGGTCGGTGCGGCGCTTTTCCTCGGCCTCGGCCAGGGTCCAGCCCACGGGCAGATAGCCGTTGAGCGGATCGTGCGCGCTGGTCTGGTCGGTCACGACATCGGGCCGGTAGCGCGGGTCGGTCTTGGATTTCTCGGCGATCAGCGGAAAAACCTCCGCTGCGTTGCCAAGCAGACCCACCGACACGGCGCGGTTCTTCGCGTGGCTGTCGCGGATGATGCCCAGCGCTTCGTCCAGCGTCCTGGCTTCGCGGTCGAGATAGCGCGTATCCAGGCGGCGCTTGATATGGCTGGGCTGGCATTCCACCGCCAGAAGCGACGCGCCGGCCATCGTCGCGGCAAGGGGCTGCGCCCCGCCCATGCCGCCGAGGCCGCCGGTGAGTATCCATTTGCCCGCCAGCTTGCCGCCGTAGTGCCGCCGGCCGATCTCGGCAAAGGTTTCATAGGTGCCTTGGATGATCCCCTGGCTGCCGATATAGATCCACGATCCGGCCGTCATCTGGCCATACATCATCAGGCCCTTGGCCTCGAGTTCGCGGAAATGCTCCCAGGTGGCCCAGCGCGGCACCAGGTTCGAGTTGGCGATGAGAACGCGCGGCGCGTCGGCATGCGTTCGGAACACGCCCACCGGCTTGCCGGATTGCACCAATAGCGTCTCGTCGGCTTCCAGCGTCTTCAGGCATGCCACGATGCGGTCGAACGCCCCCCAGTCCCGCGCGGCGCGGCCGATGCCGCCATAGACCACCAGCTCGTCCGGGTTCTCGGCCACGTCGGGGTCGAGGTTGTTCATCAGCATGCGCAGCGGCGCTTCGGTCTGCCAGGACTTGGCGTTGAGCGTGGTCCCCCTTGGGCTGCGGATGACGCGGCGATTGGCGCGGTCGGCGCTCATCTGGTTTTCCTTTCCTATAGCGCCAGCGCCGCCAGGGCCGGCCCGGTCGCCTCGGCGATCTTGCCCTGTTGCACCATTTCGGCCGCCGCCGCGAGGTCCGGCGCCATGAAGCGGTCGTCCCCCAGCTTCGCCACGCGGGCGCGCAGCACCGCCTTGGCCGCTTCCAGCGGGATGCTCGATCTCAGCGGCGCGCGCAGATCGATGCCCTGCGCCGCCGACAGCAATTCGATACCGATGATGTTCGCCGCGTTCGCCGCCATCTCGCATAAGCGCCGCGCCGCATGCGTCGCCATCGAGACATGGTCTTCCTGGTTGGCCGAGGTCGGCAGACTGTCGATGCTGGCCGGTGCTGCGCGCTGCTTGTTTTCCGCCGCCAGGGCCGCGGCCGTTACCTGCGCGATCATGAAGCCGGAGTTCAAGCCGGGATGGGGCGACAGGAACGCCGGCAGGCCGCTGAGGCTCGCGTCCATCAGCAGCGCGATGCGCCGTTCTGCCAATGAGCCTATCTCCGCCAGGGCCAACGCAAGCTGGTCAGCGGCGAAAGCCACCGGCTCGGCGTGGAAATTGCCGCCAGAGATCACGTCGCCGTCCGCGACGAACACCAGCGGATTGTCGGTGACGGAATCGGCTTCGGTCAGCAGCGTGGCGGCAACCTGGCGCATCAAATCGTGGCACGCCCCCATCACCTGGGGCTGGCAGCGCAGCGAATACGGGTCCTGCACGCGCGTGCAATCGACATGCGAGGCGCGGATCGGGCTGCCCTTGAGCAAATCGCGGAACACCGTCGCCACGGCGCGCTGCCCGGCATGGCCGCGCAACGCGTGGATGCGGTCGTCGAACGGCGCGTCCGATCCCGCCGCGGCATCGACCGACATCGCCCCGGTCACCACCGCCGACGCGAACACACGCTCGCCCTCGAACAACCCGGCCAGCGCCAAAGCGGTCGAAACCTGCGTGCCGTTCAGCAGCGCCAAACCTTCTTTCGGACCGAGGTTCAGCGGCTTCATGCCCGCTTTCTGCAACGCCTGGCCCGCGTCCATCTCGACGCCCTTGAGCCGCGCCCGGCCGACGCCGAGCAAGGCGGCGCTCAGGTGGGCCAAAGGCGCCAGATCGCCCGAGGCGCCGACCGAGCCCTGGCCGGGTATCACCGGCAGCAGATCGGCTTTCAACAGTTGCGCCAGCGCCTCGATCGTCTCCCACCGCACGCCGGATGCGCCCTGGGCCAGGGCTTCGATCTTGAGCGCGATGACGAGGCGCACGACAGCATCGGCCAAGGGAGCGCCCACGCCGACGGCATGCGACAGCACCAGGTTGCGTTGCAGGGTCGCAAGATCCGCCGCCGCGATCTGCTGCTGCGCCAACCGGCCGAAGCCGGTGTTGACGCCATAGACCGCGGCCTTGCCGACGGCGATGCGCCCCACCAGATCGGACGCCGCCTGGACCCGCACGCGCGAGGATTGCGTGATCGCCGCCTCGGCGCCGCGATAGATCGCCCGCCAATCCTGCAATCCCGGCCTGCGTTCCACCGCGGCGATTTCCATCGGCATGGCTCCCCCGTTGCCCGCCTTATTGTCTATAGTCGCGGCCGGGATGTCTAATGCGGAGGGACGATGCCGCGCGTGATTATGGAGCATGCGCTGGTCGGGGCGGACTGGCGGCGCAACGTTGACCTGGAATGGGACGATGCCGGGTGCATCGTCGCCGTTACGCCGGATTCCGTCGCATCCGGGATCGAGACGATCGCGGGCGTCAGTATCCCCGGCATCGCCAATCTGCACAGCCACACCTTCCAGCGCGCCATAGCGGGCGTGTCGGAATCCCTGGGCGTGGGCGGCGACACGTTCTGGACTTGGCGCCAGGCGATGTACCGCGCAGTGGAGCGCCTCAACCCCGACAATTTGCACGCGGTAGCGGCCCTCGCCTTCGCCGAGATGCTGGAGGGCGGATTCACGGCGGTGGCGGAATTCCATTACATCCACAACGCCCCGGACGGACGCCCTTATGCCGACCGCGCCGTCATGGCCCAGGCGATCGTGGAAGCCGCCGCGGAAACGAACATGGGGCTGACCTTATTGCCGGTGTTTTACGCACACGGAGGCTTCGGCGGAAAGCCACTGGAAACGGCGCAGCGCCGCTTCGGCAGCGACCTCGACGGTTTCGCCAAGCTGGTGGAAACCAGTGCCGCCGCCCTCAAGTCCCTGCCCGGCTCCGCTCTGGGCATCGCACCGCATTCGCTGCGCGCCGTCGCGCCCGCCGAATTGAAAACCCTGGCGCACAGTTTTTCCGGCAAGCCGATCCATATCCACGCCGCCGAGCAGGTGCGCGAGGTGGAGGAATGCGTCGCGTCGCTGGGACGCCGGCCGGTGGAATTCCTGCTCGACGAACTGCCGGTGGGCAAGGAGTGGTGCCTAGTGCATTCCACGCATCTGACCCCGGCGGAAACCCAGCGCCTGGCGCAAAGCGGCGCGGTCGCGGGATTGTGCCCGGTGACCGAGGCCAATCTGGGCGACGGAATTTTCCCAGCCGGCGCCTATCTCAAAGCCGGCGGCAGGCTGGGCGTCGGCACGGACAGCAATATCCACATCGACGCGGCGGAAGAGCTGCGGCAACTGGAATACTCGCAGCGTCTGCACCACAAAGCGCGCAACGTGCTGGCGGAACCGGGCCGGTCCACCGGGCGGCGCTTGTTCGACGCGGCCGTCGCATCGGCGGCGCCGGTGCTGGCGCGGCAAGTGGGCGCGCTGCAACTCGGCAACCGCGCCGATTTCGTCGTTCTGGACACCGGGCATCTGTCGATGCTGGGCCGCGCCGGCGATACTTGGCTGGATTCCTGGATCTTCGCTGCCGGCAAGGAAGCGGTGCGCGAGGTTTGGGCGGGCGGCAGGCGCGTCGTGAACCAGGGACGGCACATCGCCGCCGAGGCGATCCGCCGGCGCTATGCCGGCATTGTCAATCAACTGACGGACGGCAATTCCTGACATGGACAGTTTCGATTACATCGTCGTGGGCGCGGGCTCGGCGGGCTGCGTGCTCGCCAACCGGCTGACCGCCTCAGGCCGCCATAGCGTTCTGTTGATCGAAGCCGGGCCGCCGGACCGCGACCCGTGGATCCACATCCCGATCGGCTACGCCAAGCTGTTCAAGAAGCCGCGCATCAACTGGCTGTACGAGACCGAGCCACAGGCCGAACTCAACAACCGGCGCGTGTTCCAGCCCCGCGGCAAGACGCTGGGCGGCACGTCGTCGATCAACGGCCTGGTCTATATGCGTGGACAGCGCGAGGATTTCGACCATTGGCGGCAACTCGGCAACACCGGCTGGGGGTTCGAGGACGTGCTGCCCTATTTCAGGAAATCCGAGGATCAGCAGCACGGCGAGAGCGAATTTCACGGCAAGGGCGGGCCGATCCGCGTCAGCGACCCGACCTACACGCATGAACTGTGCGATGCGTTCATCCAGGCAGCGGGCCAGGTGGGCATTCCGCGCAACGACGATTTCAACGGTGCGACCCAAGAGGGTGCGGGATATTTCCAGACCACCTCGCGCGGACGGCGGCGCTGGAGCACGGCCGTCGGCTATCTCAGGCCCGCGATGAAACGCCCGAACCTGAAGGTGATAACCGAGGCGCTGGCGGCGCGCGTGACGTTCGACGGGCGCAAAGCCACGGGCGTGGAATACACGCTGGGGGGACAGCGCCATACCGCCACGGCACGGAAAGAAGTGATCCTGAGCGGCGGCACGTTCAACTCGCCGCAACTGTTGCAGCTATCGGGCATCGGCCCGGCCGATCTGCTGCGCGGCCACGGTATTCCCGTGGTCGCCGACATGCCCGGCGTGGGCGACGATTTGCAGGATCATTTCCAGGTGCGCGCGCTGTATCGCTGCACCAAACCTATCACCATCAACGACCAGTACAATTCTCTGCTCGGCAAGCTTGGCATCGGCCTCAGCTACATAGTCCAGGGCAAGGGGCCGATGACGCTCGCCGCCGGCTATGCCGCGGCCTTCTATCGCAGCGACCCGCGCCACGCCACGCCCGACACCCAGATTCACTTCATCCTGTTCAGTGCCGACAAGCCGGGCGAAGGCCTGCATCCCTGGCCGGGCTTTACCGTGTCGATCTGCCAGTTGAGGCCGGAAAGTCGGGGCTGGGTGCGGATCAAATCGCCCGACCCGACGGTGGCGCCGGCGATTCAGCCCAATTACCTGTCCACCGAATTCGACCGGCGCACCATCGTCGACGGTTTCAAGCGCATGCGCGCGATCATGCGCGCCCCGGCGATGGCACCCTATGTGGCGGAGGAGAAGCTGCCCGGCCCGGCGACCGTGACCGACGACGACGTGCTGCGCCACGCCCGCGCCACCGGCCTCACCATCTTCCACCCTACCTCGACCTGCCGCATGGGCCAGGACCAGCGCGCGGTGGTGGACGTGCGGCTCAAGGTGCACGGTCTTGGCAATCTGCGCGTGGTGGACGGCTCGGTCATGCCGACGGTCGTCTCGGGCAATACCAACGCGCCGATCATCATGATCGCGGAAAAAGCCGCCGACATGATCCTGGCGGATGCGGGCGGCGCCTAACTCCTAGCCGCTGTTGCGCAGGCCCGCGGCGATGCCGTTAATCGACAAATGAATGCCCTGCACAACACTGTCCGACGCGTCGCCGGCGCGGTGGCGCTTCAACAGCTCGATCTGCACGTGGTTCAGCGGATCGAGATAGGGAAAGCGGTTGCGGATAGAGCGCGCCAATAGCGGGTTGCGGTCGAGCAGCGCCTTCTGCCCGGTGATCGCCAGGAGCGCGTCGATGGTTTCCTGCCATTCGGCCTTGAGGCGCTTGAAGATCGCCGCGCGCAGGGCCTTGTCGGCCACCAGCTCGGCATAGCGCGAGGCGATGGCGATGTCGCTTTTCGCCAGCACCATGTCCATGTTCGACAGCATGGTCTGGAAGAACGGCCATTCCCGGTACATGGCCTTGAGCGTCTCCATGCCGTCCTTGGGGTGCTTGGCGACCCAAGCCTTGACCGCCGTGCCGACGCCGTACCAGCCCGGCAGCATCAGCCGGCATTGCGCCCAGCTGAACACCCAGGGGATCGCGCGCAGATCCTCGATGCGCGAGGAGTTCTTGCGCGAGGCCGGGCGGCTGCCGATGTTGAGCTTGGCGATCTCGCCGATCACCGTCGATTCGCGAAAATATTTCTCGAAGCCCTCGGTTTCGTAGACGAGATTCCGGTAGGCGCGGTAAGCCTGCTCCGACAGCATTTCCATCGCCTCGAGGAATTCCGGCCTAGGCCCGGCGATATCGGGCTTCAGCAGCGTGGCCTCGATCGTCGCGGCGGCGATGATCTCGAGGTTGCGCCTACCCACTTCCGCGTTGGAATACTTGGCGGCGATCACCTCGCCCTGCTCGGTCACGCGGATCGAGCCCTGCACCGCGCCCGCGGGCTGCGCCAGGATCGCCTGGTAGCTGGGCCCGCCGCCGCGCCCCACGGAGCCGCCGCGGCCGTGGAACAGGCGCAAGGTCGTGTTGCGGCGCTTGAAAGCCTCGATCAGCGCCAGTTCGGCCTTGTACAGCTCCCAGGTCGAGGTCAGGAACCCGCCGTCCTTGTTGCTGTCGGAATAGCCCAGCATCACTTCCTGCACGTGGCCCCGGCTTTCCAGGAAGCGCGCGTATTCCGGCAGCGCCAGCAGTTTGTCCATCACCGCGCCGCAATTGCGCAGATCGCCGATGGTCTCGAACAGCGGCACGATGTTGAGGTCGAGCACGCCGTCGCGCGGGCGCAACAGCCCGGCCTCGCGCAGCAGCAGCGCCACCTCCAGCATGTCCGACACATCGCCGGTCTGGGAAATGACGTAGTTCGGCACCGCGGCGCGGCCATAGCGCCGATGCGCGGAAGCGGCCTCGGCCGTGATCGCAAGCTCGCCCCGAGTTTCCTCGGAATAGGGCAGGAATTGCGACGCCAGCGGCCGCGCCGTCTTGAATTCCTCGCGCAGCAGGGCGATGCGCTTGTCCTCGGTCATGCCGCGATAATCGGTGCCGGGCCGCGCCATCTCGAACAGCTCGCCGACCACGCGCTCATGCACGTCGGAATTCTGGCGCAGATCGATGCCGGCGAGGTGGAAGCCGAATACGTCCACAGCGCGGCGCAGATGGCGCAGGCGCCCGCGCGCGATCGGCAGCGCGTTGTGCGACGCCAGCGAGTCGAACACGGTGTCGAGGTCCGCTTTCAGTTCGGCCGAGTCGGCATAGGGCGGCGCCTCGGCCACGGCGGGCCGGTTGACGTGGAAATGATCCAGCTCCCAGCCCGTGGCCGCCAGGCGCGCGTACATGCCCGTGATGGCGCGGCGGTACGGCTCGTCCTGGCGGCGTTCGGCGCGGTCGGGCGATTTCTCGGCGAGCGCCCTGAGCGTATCGGAAACCTTGACCAGCCTTCCGTCAATCGACAATTCGCCGCCGAGGCGGTGCAGGTCTTCCAGGTAATGGCCGATCGCCCGGCGGCTTTGCAGGCGCAGCGCCTCGCGCAATACCTCCGATGTGACATAGGGGTTGCCGTCGCGGTCGCCGCCGATCCAGCTTCCCATGACGAAGAACGACGGCACGGCGATGCCGTCCCAGGCCGGATCGGCCGCTCCCAGCCGGTCCTCGATCTCGGCATAGAAGCGCGGCAACTGGCGCAGGAAAACCTGATCGTAGAACGACAGGCCGTAGGCGACCTCGTCCAGCACCTTGAGGCGCGTGCCGCGCAGGATGCTGGTCTGCCATAGCGTCAGCACGGCGCGGCGCAGCGCGCGGCGGTTGGCCGCCAGCTCGTCCGGCGTCAATTGCATGCGGTCGCGCTCGTCCAGCAGGCGGGCTACTTCCAGCTCGCGGTCGATGCTGCTTTTGCGCCTGACCTCGGTGGGATGCGCGGTCAGTACCGGGCTGCACAGGGCGCCGGCGAAGAATACCTGGAGCTGCGCCCGCGACACGCCGGAATCGCGCGCATGGGCGAGCGCATAGGCCAGCGTGCCTTCGCGCGGCGCCGAGCGAGCGAGCGCGTGCGCCCGCGTGCGGCGGATATGGTGCTGATCCTCGGCGATGTTGGCGAGGTGCGAGAAATAACCGAACGCGCGGATGATGCTGATGGCCTGGCCGGGCGGCAGCTTGCCCAGTTCCGCCGCCAGATCGTCGCGGGCGGCGGCGTCGGCTTCGCGGTGGAAGCGCAACGAGGTCTGGCGGATGCGCTCGACCGTGGCGAAGACCGCCTCGCCCTCTTGGGCGCGCACCGTCTCGCCCAGGATGCGCCCGAGCAGCCGGATGTCGTAGCGCAGCGGAGCGTCTTTTTCCGGGATGTCCACCAAGCCCATCCGCTTCCAATATGGCTTGGCTTCGCGCGATGCAAGCGCCGGGCCGGTCGCGGCCCTAGCGGCGGGGATGCGCGTTCGTATTTGTCATTCGATTTCCTATTATTCGGGCTGGGGGTGAGCGTGAAGCTCCTGGTCAGGACAAAGCGCTGAGATCGGCGCGCAGGCGCTTAGGATCGGAGTGCTTGAGTAGCCGGTCGATCTGGGCATGGGTGCGCTTCCACGCCGGCACGGCCCGGGCCAGCAGCGCCCGTCCGGCATCGGTAAGCATCAGGCGCCTTCCGCGCTTGTCTTCCTTGTCCACCGCCACCTGCGCCAGTCCGCGGCGCTCCAGCGGCTTCAGGTTCGCGGTCAGCGTGGTGCGGTCCATCGCCAGCAGGGCCGATATGTCGGCCATCTTCGCCGGCTCCGGCCGGTTGAGCGACATCAGCAGCGAGAACTGCCCGTGCGTGAGGGCGAACGGCTTCAACGCCTCGTCGAAGCGCCGGGCCAATGTTCGCGCCGCGCGCTGCACGTGCAGGCACAGACAGGTATCGCGCACCATGCGCGTGACGGCGAAGGGAAGTTTTGACCCGGTTGACATGGCCCAATTATGTTGATATCAACTAAATTGTCAAGGTGAGAGGCGGGACCGCTACCGGAGGAGATAAGGATCGATGGCGCGCAAAACGAAGAAAACTGCGTTGAGAGCACTGGGCGCGGGACGCGCGAAGTCCGGGCGGGCGCTGCTGCTGGTCGCGACGCGCAAGGGCGCGTGGCTTTATCACGGCGATGCCGCCCGGAAAACCTGGCGGGCGGATGGACCGCATTTTCTGGGCCACATCATCAGCCATCTTGTGCTCGATCCGCGCGACGGGCGCACGCTGTTGGCGGCGGAGTCGACCGGCCATCTGGGCCCGACCATTTTCCGCTCCACCGACCTGGGCAAAACCTGGAAGGAAGCGGCGCGGCCGCCCGCTTTCCCCAAGGTGCCGGAAGGCCAGAAAGGCCGCGCGATCGGCCACACGTTCTGGCTTACGCCCGGGCATGCGAGCGAGCCGAACGTCTGGTACGCCGGCACCTCGCCGCAGGGGTTGTTCCACACCGAGGACGGCGGCGTCACCTGGGAACCGATAGCCGGCCTGAACGATCATCCCGGGTACAAACCCTGGATGGTCGATGAGCAGGGCGGCACGCCGGACGGCCCGAAACTGCACTCGATCAATGTCGACCCGCGCGATCCCAAGCACCTGTACCTGGCGATGTCGAGCGGCGGCGTGCACGAAACGCTCGATCGCGGCAAGACCTGGATACCCCTGGTGCAAGGCCTCGAGGTGGTTGAGGGCTTCGACGCGGCCAATTTGGGCTTCCACGACCCGCATTGCGTCCGGATTTCTCCCGCCAACCCCGACCGGCTGTACCAGCAGAACCATTGCGGCATCTATCGCCTCGACCGGCCGTCGACCAAATGGGTGCGGGTCGGCAAGAGCATGCCGAAACACGTGGGCGATATCGGCTTCCCGATGGTGGTGCATCCGCGCGACGCCGACACCGCGTGGGTGTTCCCGATGGACGGCCAGACCGTATGGCCGCGCACGACCCTGGGCGGCGTGCCCTGCGCCTATGTCACGCGCAACGGCGGGAAAACCTGGCAGCGGCTCGACAGCGGCATGCCGGGAAGCCAGGCTTGGTGGACGGTGAAGCGCCAGGCCATGACGGCGGATACGCGCGATCCCGTGGGCCTGTATTTCGGAACCACCAGCGGCGAATTGTGGCAGAGCCGCGACGAAGGCGGCAAATGGGCTTGCATCGCGCGGCATCTTCCCGAAATCTATGCGGTGGAGGCTGCGGAGCGGCGGTGAAGGCCGGGCCGAGGCCGGTATCGGGACTCGATCGATGAAAGTGTTGATCGCCGGTCCATTGCGTTCGTACACTAAAAAACGCGAAGTCGACGCGACCGGCGATACCTTCGCCGGCCTCATCGCCGACCTCGACCGCCAATATCCTGGCCTGCGGTTCCGTGTGATCGACGAGCAGGACAAGATGCGCCGGCACATGCGGTTCTTCGTCAATGGCGAGCAGACATTCGACATGGCGCATCCGCTTAAGCCCACCGACTCGGTGCAGATCGTGCAGGCGTTGAGCGGCGGGTGACAACCGGATTTCCACCGCGAGCACAGGCCGGTCAAGCGCCGGTAAATACTCAACACACGAAGGAGGACTTGAATGACCAGGTATGTCGACGGATTCATTGTGCCCGTGCCGAAGAAGAGCCTGCAGGCCTATCGCCGCATGGCGCAAAAGGCGGGGCAGGTGTGGCGCGATCACGGCGCGCTCGAGTTCCGGGAATGCGTCGCCGACGACGTTAAGGTGGGAAAGTGGACCTCATTCCCGCGCAGCGTTAAGCGCAAGCCGAGCGAGACGGTGGTGTTTTCCTATATCGTGTACAAATCGCGCGCGCATCGCGATCGCGTCAACGCCAAGGTGATGAAGGACAAGCGCCTGGCTGAGATGATGCGGCCCGGGGCGATGCCGTTCGATGGCAAGCGCATGATCTACGGCGGCTTCAAGGTCATGGTCGACGCGTAGGCCCGCGCGGAGCCATAGCCCCTAGCCCCTGCCCTGCGCCGCCAGGAATTTCAGCACCTCGGCGTCGAACGCATCGGGGTTGTCGCGCTGCATGGAATGCGCGGCGCCCGGAATCGTGACCAGCGGCAGGATCTTCGCCTTGTTGCAGGCCTGCATGTCGGTCATCGACGCGCGGTAGCGCGGCGGGCTGCGCTCGCCCGTCAGCAGCAGGGTCGGGCTTTTGATGCCGGCGATCTCGTCCCGCGTGAAATACGGGCGTTCGGCGCAGGCAGGTCCCGTGCCGATATTGTCGAGCAGAACCTGGCGCGCTTCCGGCATGCGCTTTTCCCATGCCCCGGGGCCGCCCAGGGAATCGACGAACTCGCGCGCGGCCTTCACCATGTCGCCCGCGGCGACGTCCCGGGCCAGCTTCGCGAACTGCGCCGCGCTTTCCGCCGCCATGCGCTTGCCTTCGGGCGTATCCGGCAACAGGCCTTCGAGGCCCGCGGGCTCGGCCAGGATCAGGCTTTTGACCAGATCGGGGTAGCGCAGCGCCAACACCATCGCCACGGCGCCGCCGCGCGAATGGCCGACGATGTGCGCTGATTTGAGGCCCATGCCGCGAATGAACGCGGCCGTGTCGTCGGCGTGCAGTCCCACGCTGTAGGCGCCCTTGCCATTCCAGGCCTCGGGATAGGAATGCCGGAGGCTGAGGGCGATGGTGCGGTACTTGGCGGAGAAAGCGGGGATCTGAAGCATCCAGGAGCGGTAGTCGCTCATCGAGCCGTGGATCAGGATCAGCGGCTCGCCCTTGCCGGTTTCCCGATACGCCAGGGGATAGCCGGCATGGTCGAAGAACGCGATGCCCGCAGGCTTGGCCCAGGGCGCGCGAACCGCCCCGCCGCCGCCCGCGCCGCTGTCGGGAGTTTGCAATCCAGCCTCCATCGATGGTGATCGGCGTGCCGGTTATGTCGCAAGCGCCGCCGCCGCACAAGAACGCGGCCCGTCCGGAACGCCTTCTCGCATCTGCACAGGCGGCATTGATGGTGGCGATAGTTGCCAAGCGCAAGAATCGTACTTTTACCTCCCCAAGGGATGGGGCAAGCAAGCCGGGCGTCTCCATCCGGTGGAAGTGCGTAGATTTCAGGCTTTGCGATGCGGTTTTCTATCGGGCCATGTGAGAAAAAATCGCTTGAAGCGCGGGGAACCGAATGGCTAGGTCAATCACAGACTTAGCGCGGGGTTCCGGGATGATGACGGTGCGGGAAAATGTGCGCGAAGCGGACGCCGGCGAAGCGCGATTCTTGATCCGCCCGCTCGGGCCCGTGATGGGCGCGGAGATCATCGGCGCGGATCTATCCAAGCCGCTTTCCGCCGCCACGCTGCAAAAATTCAAGGACGCGCTCAACGAGTACAAAGTGCTGTGCTGGCGCGACCAGTATCTGACCAAAGACCAGCTGATCGCCTTCAGCAAGCTGTGGGGGCCGCTGGGCGAGCACATCATGCCCGGCGCCGCGCACCCGGTTCAGCCCGAGGTCAACGTGCTGTCGAACGCCGACGCCAACGGCCGGCCGAACGGCAGGCACCCCGATCCCACGGCCAAGCGCTGGCACACCGACCGCTCCTATATGCCGAGGCCGGCGCTCGCCTCGCTGCTCTACGGCGTCGAGGTGCCGAGCGTGGGCGGCGACACGCTGTTCGCCAACGGCACGATGGCCTATGACGCCCTGCCCGACGCGACCAGGAAAAAGATCGACCGGCTGAACGCGATCCACTGGGTCGAGCATTCGCGCCGCACCGGCGGCGTGGCGCTGGCGACTTCATACGAGCTGGAAAAAGCGCCGCCGATCCGCCATCCGCTGGCCCGCCCGCACCCCGCGACCGGCAAGAAAGCGATCTACTGCGGCTGCCATGCCTGGAAAATCGAGGGCATGGACGAAAAGGAAGGCCGCGCGCTGCTGGACGAGCTGATGGCCTTCGCCTCGCAGCCGCGCTTCGTCTACGCCCATAAATGGCGCCGCAAGGACCTGGTGATGTGGGACAACCGCTGCACCTTCCACGCGGCGACCGATTTCGACACCGCCAAGGAGCTTCGCGTGATGCACCGCACGGTCGTGGAGGGCGATCCCACGATCCCGGTCTGAGGACTTGCGCGCACGAGGGCCGCATACGGCCCCGCGCGAACGCCGCCTACGCGCGGCAGAAAACCAATGGGAGGAAGAGACATGAAACACGAGATTCTGTCGGTCACCCGGCGCGACATCATGCGCCTGCTCGGCGTCGGCGGCGGCGCTGCCGTCGGATCGAGCATGCCGTGGCTCGAGGCCCTTGCCCAATCGCGCAAGGACACGCTGGTCATCGGCATGGACATCCGCGACACCAACAACCTCGATCCGGTGCGCGACCTGCACTACACGCCGCCGATGACGATCCACGCCACCTACGACACGCTTCTCACCCATGCGCCGGGCGACTACATCAACCTGAAGCCCGCGCTGGCGACCAAATGGGCGCGCACGCCCGACGGCAAGGGCTGGCGCTTCACGCTGCGCGACAACGTCAAGTTCGTCACCGGCAATCCGATGACGGCGCGCGACGTGAAATACTCGCTCGATCGCGTCAACTATATCGGCTACCAGGCGTCGCAATACCTCACCAACGTGACGGAAGTGAAGGTCGTCGACGACAAGACCGTCGACGTGATGCTGAAAAATCCGGCCGAACCGATCCTGACGATCCTGGGCGCGCCCAGTTTCTCGATCACCGACAGCAAGGTGGTTGCCGCCAACGGCGGCGACGCCACGAAGGATTCGAAGACCAAGGACAAGGCCACAGAATGGCTGAACCAGAACTCGGTCGGCACGGGGCCGTACAAGCTGGTGCAATGGCAGCGGGGCTCGCAGATCCAGCTGGTCGCCAACCCGAACTATTGGGGCGGCAAGGTGCCGTTCCAGCGCATCGTGGTGCGCCACTTCGAAGACGCGGCGGCGCAGCTTCTGTCGCTTAGGCGCGGCGACATCGATTGCGCCTTCAACCTGCTGCCCGAACAGCTCGCCACGCTGAAGAGCGAGAAGGATATCGGCATCAAAAGCGCCGCGAGCCTGGACTTCATCTACATCGCCCTGTCGCACAATCCGGAATTCAACAAGGCGCTGGCGGTGAAGGAAGCGCGCCAGGCGGTCGCCTATGCGATCGACTATGACGGCATCATCAAGAACCTGATCGGCGGCGCCGGCACAAGGCCCGTGAGCTTTATTCCCACCGGCCTTCTGGGTTCGACCGAGAAGCTGACCAAGGAGATCGGCTTCCGCGAGGATATTCCCCGCGCCAAGAAGCTGCTGCAACAGGCGGGCTTCGCCGACGGGTTCGAGTTCGAGATCATCTACGGCAACGGCGCCATCGCCGGCACCACCTATCACGTGCTGGGCCAGAAGCTGCAATCCGACCTGGCGCGCGTCGGCATCAAGCTGAAGCTGAACCCGATGCCGCAGGTGAACCTGCGTACGCTCTACAACGGCGGCAAGATGCAGGCCACGCTGGTCTATTGGAACCCGCCGGCTGTGGAGAACGCGCTGTGGTCGTGGGCCACGGTGCAGCGCGTCGCCAAGCGCCTGCACTGGAAGCCGCCGGAAGACCTGGTGAAGCTGGTGGACGCCGCCGCTGTGGAGACCGACCAGAAGAAGGCCGAGCAGCTCTACATCGAATACGGCAAGCGGATGGTGGACGTGGCCAATCTGATCGTCCTGTTCCAGCCGATCTATCAAGTCGGCGTGCGTAAATCGATCAAGGATTTTCCGCTCACCGCGGCCGGTTGGCAGCTCGAAGTCGGCGGCGTGAAGCCGGCGTAAGGGACTGCCGTCGTATAGACGAGCGCCTGCCCGTCGTCCCGGCTTTAAAGCCGCGGATCGACGGGCGGGCGGCACCCTTCTAGCGTAGACTTGCCAGTGCCCGCGACCCGGGGTGGACTTGCCGCCGGTCCGAAGTATTCAAGGAACCGTAACTCCGCAATGCCGCGCCCATGTTCCGTTATCTGACCAGCCGCATCATCGCCACGGTCGTCATGGCCCTGCTGGCGACACTCGTGGTGTTCTTGATCGCGAGCCTGGTGCCGGGCGATCCGGTGCTGGCGCAGCTCGGCGACATGGCGGCGTCCAATCCCGTGATCGTCAAGGCGTACCGGGCGAAATGGGGCCTGGACCTGCCGCTGCACGAGCAATACTGGATTTTCCTCCGGCAGCTCTTCCGTGGCGACCTGGGCATTTCGATCACCTCGCAGCGCCCGGTTTTGGCCGACATCGCGCAATACGCGCCGGCGACAGTCGAGCTCGGCACCATCGCGTTCATCCTGTCGGTGGTGGTGGGCGTACCGTTCGGCATCGTCGCCGCGGTGGCGCGGGACAGCTGGATCGACCACAGCGCGCGGTTCATCTCGCTGATCGGCGTGTCGTCGCCGGTGTTCTGGCTCGCCTTCATCGCACTGACGATCTTCTATGGCTGGCTGCAGATAGCGCCCGGCCCGGGGCGTCTCGATCCGATCGACCTGCCGCCGCCGCTGGTCACCGGCTCGTTCCTGATCGACTGCGTGTTGGCGGGACAATGGGAGCTGCTGCACACCGCCACGGCGCATCTGGCGCTGCCGTCGATCGTCTTATGCGCGGCGACATTGGGATTGATCACCCGCACGACGCGCGCCAGCATGCTGGACACCCTGGGGCAGGACTATGTGCGCGTGGCGCGCGCGAAAGGCCTGAAGGAGCGCGCGGTGGTAATTTCGCACGCGCTTCCCAACGCGATGATCCCGGTGGTGACGCTGGGCGGCCTCGCCTACGCCAATCTTCTGACCGGCACGGTCATGACCGAGACGATTTTTTCGTGGCCGGGCCTGGGCCTCTATACGTTCCGCTCGGCCCTGGCGCTCGATATTCCCGCGATCATGGGCATGACGCTGGTATTCGCCGTGGTCTATCTGTTGATCAACCTGGCGGTCGACCTGTCATACGCATTCCTCGATCCCCGGGTGCTGAAACGATGAGCGAAACCACGGCAGCCCTGCCGGCATCCGCACCGCCCGAACCGCGCGCCCTGACCAAGGCGCAGCGCTGGCGGCGGCGCTATGGCCTGGCGGCGATCGGCGCGGCGATCATCGCGTTCTGGATCGTCGTCGCCCTGTCGGCGCCGATACTGGCGCACTACCCGCCGCATGCGGTGGACGTAACCGTGCGGCTGTTGCCGCCCTCAGCCTTGCATTGGCTGGGCACCGATCCCCTGGGCCGCGACGTCTATTCGCGCCTGTTGTTCGGCGCGCGCGTGTCGCTGTTCGCCGGCATCACGGTGGTGCTGCTGGGCGCGGTTTTCGGTACGCTCTTGGGCGGCATCGCCGCCTATGCCGGCGGCAAGGTCGAAGAAGGCCTGATGCGCTTCACCGATTTGATGCTGTGCTTCCCGCCGATCATCCTGGCGATGGCGATCGCGGCGGCGATGGGCATCGGCACCGTCAACACCATGATCGCGATGCTGATCGTATGGTGGCCGAAATTCGCGCGCCTGGCGCGCAGCCTGGTGATCGTCCAGCGCGGCCAGGAATACGTGGAAGCGGCACACGTGATCGGCTATGGCCCCGGCCGTGTGCTGCTGAAACATATCCTGCCCAATTCCATCGGCCCCTTGGTGGTGCTGGTGACGCTGGACGTGGGCCACGCGATCATCGTGTTCGCGGGGCTGTCGTTCCTGGGCCTGGGCGTGGTTCCGCCGACGCCGGAATGGGGCGCGATGGTGTCGGAGAACCGCGAATTGGTGGAGCAATGGTGGGGCGCCACCTTCCCCGGCCTTGCCATCCTTACCGTGGTGATGGGTTTCAACTTCCTGGGCGACGGCATCCGTGACTGGCTCGATCCCCGTGCGCGCCGGCGCTAGTCCGGGCGCCGCTTCCGGCGCGTCGGACGAAACCGCCGCCAAGGCGCCGGTCCAGCCGATTCTGGAGGTGCGCGACCTGCGCACGCATTTCGACACCGATGCCGGGGTGGTGCGCGCGGTGGACGGCGTCAGCTTCACGGTGATGCCGGGCGAAACCCTGGGCATCGTCGGCGAATCGGGATCAGGCAAGAGCGTCACCGCGTTTTCGATCATGAAGCTGCTGCAAGACCAGAGCCGCATCGCCGGCGGCCAGATCGTGTTCCGCGGCCGCGACATCCTGGCGATGGGCGCGGACGAGGTGCGCTCGTTGCGCGGCGGCAAGATCGCCATGGTGTTCCAGGACCCGATGACCTCGCTGAACCCGGTCCTGCGCATATCGGACCAGCTGGTCGAGGCGATGGTGATCCACGGCCGGCACGACAAGCCCTCGGCGCTGCGCCGGGCGATCGAGCTGTTGGGCCGCATGGGCATATCGGCCCCGGCCCGGGCGGTCACCAGCTTTCCGCACCAGTTCTCCGGCGGCATGCGCCAGCGCGTGATGCTGGCGATGGGCTTTTCCAACGAACCGATCCTGCTGCTGGCCGACGAGCCGACCACGGCCCTAGATGTCACCATCCAGGCGCAGATCCTGGACCTGCTGCGGGAACTCAACGCCGACTTCGGCGCGGCGGTGATCCTGATCAGCCACGATCTGGGCGTGATCGCCAATGTGTGCCGGCGCGTGGTGGTGATGTACGCGGGCGAGGTGGTGGAGGACGGATCGGCCGAAGAGCTGCTGGCCGATCCCAAGCATCCCTATACCTGGGCGCTGTTGAACGCCGCGCCGCGCCTGGACCGCCATACCCCCGGCGAAAGGCGCCTGACCACGATCGAGGGCATGCCGCCCGATCCGTTGAACTGGCCCAAGGGCTGCCGCTTCGCGCCGCGTTGCCCCTTCCGCGTCGCGAAATGCGACGAGCACCCGCCGTTGCTGCCGGTGGGCGAAGAACGCCACAGCCGCTGTTGGGTGACGCAGAACGGCCAGCCCCTGCCGACGCGCGGCGTGCGCGTCGCCGCGAGGACCACGGGCGCGACGCATGTTGCCGCCCCGGTGCGCGAAAACCTTCTCGACGTAAAAGGACTGGTGAAGCATTTTCCCATTCCCAAAGAGACGATGTTCTCGAAGCAGCAGGCAGTGCACGCCGTGGACGGCGTGGACCTTGTGGTCGGCAAGGGCGAGACCGTCGGCCTTGTGGGCGAATCAGGCTGCGGCAAATCCACCCTCGCCCGGTTGATCGTCCGCATTCACCGCCCGGATTCCGGCCTGATCAACTTCGCCGGCCACGACATCACCTTCGCCGACAGCGCCGCGATCCGGCCGCTGCGCCGGCGCATGCAGATGATCTTCCAGGACCCTTATGCCAGCTTGAATCCGCGCATGATGGTGGCGGACATCCTGGCCGAGCCGGTGCGCTTCCACGGGTTGACGCAAGACGAGACCGCGACGCAAAAACGCGTGGCGGACCTGCTCGGCCTGGTCGGCCTGTCGCCCGGCGCCGCCGCCAAATACCCGCATGAATTCTCGGGTGGGCAACGCCAGCGCATTTCGATCGCGCGGGCGCTCGCCGTATCGCCCGAGTTCATCGTCGCCGACGAGCCGATTTCGTCGCTGGATGTCAACATCCAGGCGCAGATCATCAATCTGCTGATCGATTTGCAGGAGCGTCTCAGCCTCACCTACCTGTTCATCGCGCACGATTTGGCGGTGGTCCGGCACGTCTCGGATCGCATCGTGGTGCTGTACCTGGGCAAGGTGATGGAGATCGCCACGTCGCGCGCCCTGTTCGATGAGCCGCTGCATCCCTATACCCGTTCGCTGATCTCGGCCGTGCCGATCCCGGATGCCGCCATCGAACGCCGCCGCCAGCGCACGCTGATGCAGGGCGAGCCGCCCAGCGCACTGAACCCGCCGAGCGGCTGCCGCTTCCGCACGCGCTGCGCGCATGCGCGCGACCGCTGCGCGGCGGAAATTCCCGTGCTGGCCCAATACAAGCCGGGCCAGTGGGCCGCCTGCCACTTCGCGGGCCAGATTTAGACGTCAACCGAAGGAACCCCGAATGACCGCCCCGATGTTCGAGAACAAGGCGAAGAAGAAGCTGGCGGCGAACCAGCTGGTGCTGTCGATGGGCGTCAACCAGATGCGCTCGGCCGAGATCGGCATGATCGTGGCGGCCTGCGGGTTCGACGCGATCTATGTCGACCTGGAGCACGCGCCCACGTCTCTGGAAACCGCCTCGGATATTTGCGTGGCGGCGCTGAACGCCGGCATCACCCCCTTGGCGCGGGTTTCATCGCAGAACCCGCATCACTACGCCCGTATCCTGGATACCGGCGCGCAGGGCGTGATGGTGCCGCATATCGAAACCGCCGCAGAGGCGGCGGCGATCGTGCGCAACTGCAAATTTCCACCCGTGGGTCACCGCTCGGCCTTCGGCACCGGCCCGACCCTGGGCTATCGCCCGATGCCGCAAGGCGAGGTCAACAAGTTCCTGAACGACAACGTGCTGTTGATGGCCATGCTGGAGACGCCGGGCGCCGTCGAGAACGCCGACGCCATCGCCGCCGTGCCGGGGATCGACGTGGTGCATATCGGCTCGCTCGACGTCAGCAATGAGATGGGCATTCCCGCCGCCTATAACGACCCGCGCATGCGCGCGGTGTTCGAGAAGGTCGCCAAGGCCTGCAAGAAGCACGGCAAGGCGATGGGCGTGGGCGGCGCGCGCAACGATTTGAAGCTGCAGACCTGGCTGATCGAGCTTGGCGTGCGCTACCTGACCGCCGGCTCCGACATCAGCTACATGATGACCGCCGCGCGCAGCGAGGCCGCGGCGCTGCGCGCCATCAAAACGTGACAGACGACGCTGGAGGGAGATCGACCATGCCCATGTCCGTCCGCCCATTGCACCAGATGTTCGTTGCCGAGATCGACGGCGCGGATCTGCGCAAGCCCCTGGAATCGGAGGAGGTCGCCACCATCGCCGCGGTGCTGGACCAGTTCCCCGTCCTGGTGTTCCCGGGCCAGGCGATCACCGACGAGCAGCAGATGGCCTTCGGCGTGAATTTCGGCGAGTTGCAACGCGCGGTCGAATATCAGACCGGAAGGGGCGAGCATCGCCTCAACGCGGCGATGACCGATGCGTCGAACCTGAGCAAGGGCAACGACGCTTTCGGCGCCGGCGACCGGCGGCGCATGAACAACCTGGGCAGCCGGCGCTGGCACACCGACGGATCGTTCAGCCGCATTCCGGTGATGTTTTCGATATTGTCGGGCCGCGCGGTGCCGGGCCAGGGCGGCGACACGCAGTTCGCCGACATGCGCGCGGCCTATGACGCCCTGCCCGAGGACATGAAGGCGAGGATCGACGGCCTCGTCGCCATCCACAACCTGGTCCATTCGCGCTCGGTCGTCGGCTTCAAGGAGCACACGGAACAGGAAATCGCCAAGCTGCAGCCGATGCCGCAGCGCCTGGTACGCCGGCACCCCAAGACCGGGCGCAAGTCGCTGTACCTGTCGTCGCATGCCTGGCACATCAAGGACTGGCCGATGCCCGAGGGGCTGGACCTGCTGTACGAATTGAGCGACTTCGCCACCCAGCCGCAATTCGTCTACAGCCACAAATGGAAGCTTAACGACCTGGTGATGTGGGATTGCCGCGTGACCATGCACCGCGCCCGGCGCCACACGCCCGAGACCGATCCGCGCGACATGCGCCGGGTTTCGGTGCTGGACGTGGCGCCGACGCTGGAACAGGCGGCCTGACGGCCGGCGGCGCGGCGGCTAATTGCCCTTTTTGCCGGTAGCCTCGCGCACCCCGCAAAGCGTCGCGAAGTGCCCAACGAATGCATCCTTCGAAAACTTTACGGTGCCGCCGGAATTTTGGTACTTGATCTTGGCGCTTCCGTCGCTCTCGACGGCCCCAGAGCTTATCGACGTCGTACCTTTGGCGCCCTTTATCGTGCCGCTGATCTTATTGTCCTTGACGGTCATGGTCACGGATAACACGCCGCATTCGCCCTTGGCTTCGCCGGTACCGGACCAGTTGCCGTCAAATGCTCCGGCTGCGTACGCGGCCGTGCAGCCCGCGTAACCCAGCGCGGCGGCCAGAACAAAAGCCATCGATTTACGAGTCATTAGGATCACCCCAGATCGAATAAAGATAGCGTGCGGCGGCGTCGAAGAGGCCGGACTATACAGCTTCCGAGCCAGAGCGCACGCCGCCCCGATTCAGAATTAGCGCCGCGCAAAATCAACCGTCATGTCGCTGTGTCGGGGGCAATAGAATATAGTCGGTTATTATATATTGAAATTATTGCATGTAATAATTGGCGGAGAGGGTGTCCGCCTGACTATGCTCCGCCCTTGTTCGCCTCCATCCGTACCCCCAATACGAAAGTAAGGCTTTCCTTGGTGATTAATCTGTTATTGTCCGCCATAGGTCGCTATGATCCGCAGGCTAGTTGGGGGTAGGTTTGGGGGTACAGGGTGTCGCGCACGATAGGCCGCCTGACCGCGCTGAAGGTTTCACGGCTCAAGGAACCGGGCCGATATGCCGATGGAAGCGGGCTGCACCTGCAAATCAGCAGCGGCGGCGCGAGATCGTGGATTTACCGCTACATGCTGCACGGTCGGGCGCGGGAAATGGGCCTAGGGTCGCTGTCGGCCGTTAGCTTGGCCGATGCCCGGATCAAGGCCGGGGAGTGCCGGGGACGCTTACAGAACGGCGTGGACCCCATCGAGGCGCGCAAGGCGGAGTGGGCCCAGGCGCGGGCTGCCGCTGCCAAGTCGATTACATTTGCCAATTGTGCCGAGGCATATATCGAGGCCCACAAAACGGGCTGGCGGAACCCAAAGCACATCCAGCAATGGACTAACACGGTCAAGACCTATGCCGAGCCCATCATGGGCGATCTGCCCGTTAGTGAAATCGACACCGGCCTTGTCCTGAAGGTGATTGAGCCGATTTGGAAGGAAAAGCCCGAGACGGCCAGCCGGTTGCGAGGCCGGATTGAGTCCGTGCTGGATTGGGCGGCTGTCCGCGGCTACCGCCAGGGCGAGAATCCCGCGCGCTGGAAGGGGCACGTCGCCAAGCTGCTGCCCGCGCGGTCGAAGGTGCAGGCCGTCAAACATCACCCGGCGCTGGCCTATGCCGATCTTCCAGCATTCATGGCCCAGTTACGGGGGCAAGACGGCATCGCGGCGCGGGCGCTGGAGTTTCTTGTCTTGGCCGCCGCCAGGACCGGAGAGATCATCGGCGCGAAGCCTGATGAGATCAACGCCAAGGATCGAACGTGGACGATCCCGCCCGAGCGTATGAAGGCACGCAAGACGCACCGCGTTCCGCTGTCAGACCGCGCCTTGGCGATCATCGAAAAGATGAAGCCCCTTGGGAACGGCGACTACATTTTTCCCGGCCATAAGAAGGGCAAGCATCTAAGCAATGGCGCAATGCTCGCGTTGTTGGAGCGCATGGGGCGCGGGAGCATCACCCCGCACGGTTTCAGGTCATGTTTTCGGGATTGGGCGGCAGAGCAAACCAGCTATGCGCGCGAGGTCGCGGAAATGTCATTGGCGCATACCATTGGCGACAAAGTTGAGGCCGCTTACAGGCGTGGCGATTTAGTCGAGAAGCGCCGACGGTTGATGGATGCCTGGGCCAAATACTGCAATGCGCCTCCGGCCAAGACTGAGGATCGAGTCGTGCCGCTGCGAAAACGGCGATAGAACGAAATCGGCGGGGATAGGCCGGCCAGCCAACAAGCGCGGTATCCGCCCGCGCTTCCCCGCCGACCATAAGCGGAGCGCCAGCGGAGGCGCAATGACCAAAGCACAGCAAATAAAGTACCCTGGCGTTTTGAACCAGCCCATCATCAAGCCGACCAGTTTACTCCTAACACCAGAGCAAGCAGACGCTTATGTGTCAGACGCTCTCACGGAGCGATTGGCGGAGCTGCATAGGTTCTATGGAATAGACGCCCCCTGGCCAAAGTCAGCACCCATGCTGGCACTCAAGCTTGCGATGGCCCATGTAAGGGGCTTCAAAATTGTTTCGTCGCCCGCGAAAAGCGGGGCGGCTCTCAAATGGGGCGGCTCGCGCGGGCTGGAACTACTGGCCGATGTGATCGCTCTAATGAGACGAAATATGACGGGGCCTGCCGCCTGTCACCATCTAACGACGAACCCGGAGTTTGCCGGACGCTATAGCGGCGAGACGGGGAAATCGCTTTATCGCCGTTATCAGGACGCAAAAAAACTAAAAAGGGGCTTGGTCCAGGATTTAATTTCACGGCTCCAAGCCGAGGGGGCACCTGTCGAGGATTGGCTTGTAGAAAATTATGCGCTGAAAAAAGAATCGGGTCGCATTGTTAGAAAGAAATCAAAGGACGGTCAAAAAAAAGGTATGCGGGATTAGATTTGACGATACCGCACAACACATCCGCATAGGTACGGTCGCGACCGTTACAAGCCGCAATAGGGCGGCGCAGAACGGAGGCGAGCCAGTGAGTACCGAAACAGTTGCAAATACCATCGCGCGCATTATGGGGCGCCAGGGCCAGCGTCCGAGGTTGGCTGCGAAGCCGATCACGGTATCAGTTAGATCAGCGCAGGAAATGCTTGGCCTGGGACACACCCGTATTTACGAGTTGATCCGAGATAAAAAACTCGACTCGGTCCTTATCGGCAAGCGCAGGCTAATCGAGGTCGCTTCGATTGAGCGGCTAGTCGAGCAATCGCGTCAGGCCGCGTGATGCCATGCAGCTAGAACACGAAAGCCGGGCGGTGGCGACCGCTCCGGCTCTCGGTAGCAAGTTTCGTAATGGGAACGGCACCGAGAATAACCCCACCGCCCCGGTATTTCAAGACAGCGACCGCTTGGGCCTGTGGCGTGAGTTTTACCGGCTGTGCATTGCTCCGCCGAATAGCCTGCTATCGCGGCTCAAACTTTCCACCGCGATCATTGACGAGCGCGGGCCGTTTCGCATTGGCACGATTGCCGAGCCGAAAAATCCAGAGTGTTTCGAGTGGGGCGACGACCTGTTGGTGGGGGTTGTCCCGGCTTGGGGCTGGCATAACCCCGGCCTTGGCAATTGGTGGTCCGATCTAATCGGCTTCGACCTTCGGCACCCTCAACGCGCATGGTCGCGGCTAGGCATCGCCCGCGCATTAAACGAGAGCATGACGGACACGCTAGGCGCGGCTGATCGCTTGCCAGTCTACCGCGACGTGCTGAGTTGGCTTCGAGCGGAAAATGGCCCTGGTATTTTTATCCTGCACGGCGCGTCGGCCGCCGAACGCCGGATGCTGTTGACCGCGCCGCGCGAGATCGTTGTCGAAGATGACCCCCACGCCCAGCAGTTGGAACGGATGATGCGCGAGCCGATCTTCCGGCTACCGAAAATTCTTGTCCCCGAACATCGGAGGGCGGCATGACCGCCCAAGTGCAGCCGACCGCGACGGCCCTGCGGGAATACTTCCCTACTGACGGAAGCTCGCGCGAGCGTCCGACTTGGGGCAAGCGTGGCGCATTGCCAGAAACTACCAGCGCCCCAGAGCTATCACCTGGGCTATTGCCCGAGGGCTTGCGCCCGTGGCTGTGCGACGTGGCCGAGCGCGTGAGCATTCCCCTGGCGTTCGTTGCCTGCCCAGCCATCGTCGCACTTAGCGCCGTGGTAGGCAGGCAAGTAGGAATGAGGCCAGCCCGGCAAGACGATTGGACGGTAATCCCGAATACCTGGGGCATGATCGTTGGCAGGCCCGGCGTGATGAAAAGCGCCGCGGTTAGTGAAGCCCTGCGCCCCCTGCGCCGCCTAGAGGCGATTGCCGATGAACAATTCGAGCGGGAAAAAATAGAGGGAGAAATATCCGCGATATCGAACACGTCTCGCGCGGACGATGCCAAGGACCGGATCAAAGCGGCGATAAAGGCGAGCAATAAAACCGACCAGCTTGCCGCCGAGGCGGATTATCGAGCGGCCAAAGGAGGTGAGTCGGAGCCGCCGACAGCCCGCCGGTTTCTGACGAGCGACTCCACCGTGGAAAAACTTGGCGCGCTGCTCAACGAAAACCCGCGCGGCCTGTGTGTGTGCCGCGATGAATTGGCCGGCTGGCTGGCGCAAATGGACCGCCAGGGGAATGAAGGATCGCGCGAGTTTTTCTTGGAAGCATGGAACGGCGACGGCAGCTTTACTTATGACCGCATAGGGCGCGGGACGCTGAAAATTCCGGCTCTTACGCTTTCGATCATCGGGAGCGCGCAGCCCGGCAAGCTGGTGTCGCTGATAGACGGCGCGATTGCAGGCAACATGGGCGCTGATGGCCTGCTACAGCGTATGCAAGTTGTGGCGTGGCCCGACAGCCCTGGAGAGTGGCGCGAGGTCGATCGCTGGCCCGACAAGGATGGGCGCGACCGGGCGTTTGCGATTTACCAGGGGTTAGACCAAATCGACCCCGCCGCCATCGGCGCGATCAAGGATGAGTACGGCTTGGTTCCGTACCTTCGCTTTGCCGACGACGCCCAGGAATTGTTTTCGGCATGGCGGCGCGAGCTTGAAGGGCGGCTTAGGTCGAACGATCTAAAGACCACCCCGGCCTTTGAATCGCATATTGCTAAGTATCGTTCGCTACTCCCGAGCCTGGCCCTGATTTTTCATCTTGCCGATACTTTTGCGGGTTTTGCGGGTGGCCCGGTGAGCCTTGAAGCGACGAAAAAGGCGGCGGCATGGACGGAATTTTTAGAGATTCATGCGCGCAAGCTGTATGTGCGGGAGCTATCCCCCGGTATTCCGGCGGCTCACGCCATCGCGGACAAGATCAGCGCCGGGGCGATCACCGACGGCGCGACGATCAGGGAAATTTCGGAGCACGACTGGTCCGGCCTAAAGAGCGCGGCGACGATCCGGCAGGGTCTTGGCGTGCTGGCACAGGCCGGGTGGATAAGAGCCGAAAAGACGGCCAACAACGGCAGGCCATCGGAGATTATTCGTCTCCACCCCGAATTTAGAGGGGGTGCGTGATGGCGTTCCGTAGCAAGTGGCTGGACTGGCAATCACCCCCCGGAAAGCAAAATGGGCCTGGGGTCGAACCCGCAAAACCCTCAAAACCCCCTTTTGCGGGTTTTGCGGGTGCCGTGCCGGGGCCTTTCGGCCAATCTATCGAACCGGCCAGGGCCGACGCTGTGGCCGCCCTGCAACAGTCGCCGTTCGCCGTCATAGATCGCGCGGGCTACTGGCATTATGCGGCAAGGGCGGCGGCTCGGGGGCGCGTGACGCAAGATGCCCAGGCCGTGGTGATACTGGCCCGCCGTCAGGGTTTCCGGTTAGTGGCCGATAACGTGATTTTGCGGTTCGACACGCCCGCCCGACCCGATGACTACGCCCTGCGGCACCTGTGCGCCTTGGCCCCCGATGTTTTGGCCGTGCTGCATCGTGAAAGCGACCGGCGCTTAGGGCGCGACGGAGACGCGGCATGACGCGGTGCCTATGGTGCGAAACGCCGTACCAGTTACGGCAGACTGGCGGCAGCTCTAAAAGATTCTGTTCGCCAACTTGCCGCCATGCGCTGCACACTACCGCGCGACGGTGGGCCGTGGCTGAAATCGAAGCCGGGCGATTGGCCGTCGCTCAAATCAAATCGCCGCGCCTGCGTACACGCTGCGCTGAATGGCCCCAAACATCCAGCGCGCCAGTCACCCGCGACGAAACCACCAGCAGCGCACGGGCAACGAAATGACGGCCAAAACAAAAACAGCCGGGGCGGTGAAGCCGACAGAACAATACTCGGCAGGCCCGCTGCCGGTGAAGGCCGCCGGTCCGCCGCCGCCCAGCAAAAGACCCACCGCCAAGGAACTTGCGGAGGATGGCGTTCACTCGCTTGTCGTGAGTGACTTGACCAGGGCGATTGCCAGAAAAACAGCGCCAGGCGATCCGACCGGAGCGCGATGGCAGCACCGTGATGCAGATGACCTAGCGCAGAAAGCCAAAGATCGCCTTGAGCTGCCCGCCGAATATATCGAGGTTGGAGAGGGCGGCGAGCTGGTTCCTGTTGCGCCCGGCGATCTAACCCATCGCGGGCACTATTTCCGCGATACGGTGCGCGATAAGCCCGACATGACAGCGGCCCATGCCAGCTATCAGCGAATGACGCTCGCCCAAGATGCCCGCGCGCTCGGGGCAGGCATTGACATGGCGAACACAATCCGCGCCCGAAACAGCGTCGAAAAATGCATCGCCCATCAACTGGCCGCCCTTCATGCCGCCGGGATGGATGCCCTCGGCACCGCCGCCAAGTTTGCCGGCCGCGTGAGGGACCATTGGGAAAACCCGGCCATTCGAGCGGCTGCGAATGTCGAGACCGCCCGTTCAATGAACGCTGCGACTCGTTGCTTTGCGGCCTTCAACGAAGCGGCTATGGCGATCAAGAAGCTACGCGCCCGCAACGGTCAAACCGTGAAAGTTATTCACCAGCATATCGACAACCGAGGCGGGCAAGCCGTTGTTGCTGGTGACAGTATGGGGGGCCGAGGCAAGCGCCGGGGTAGGAAATGAAAAACCAACACCATCCCCATACGCCCCCGATTGATTGGCACATTGGTCTTGAAATGGCGCGGGCCGCCCCCAGGTGCGAAGCGCATTGCAGGACTACCGGGCACCCATGCAAAGGCCCTGGGGTAAGAGGGCGGCGGCGATGCAGGATGCACGGCGGCGCGAAGGGTTCCGGCGCACCATCGGGCGAGCGCAACGGCGCATGGCGTCACGGCGCGCGGTCGAAGGCCGCTATTCAATCCAGGCGCGAGACGCGGGAAATCATCCGTGCGGTGCGCGAGCTTGTAGGTTCTGCCAAATGACCGGGTGCCCTTGGGCTGAGTTCCGAAATCGGCCTAGAAGCGGACATTGCCGAAAAGAGCAGCTACTTCGCAGTTTGACCCATCTGCGACGTCAACGACAACCGCGCCCCCGATCGTTTTTGACTAGCGGAGATACGGTGGGACTGGCATCTGGTTGGTCGCCTTGTCCCAGGCATGGGCCGCGATCCGCCATTTACCTTCGGACTTGACCAAAAGATATCCGCTCACATCATGATTTATTTCAGATTCGTTTTCCAGCATCTCCGAGGCAGCAAGAACCACTGCCACATTTCCAAAAAGCAGTATTTGCATCCCGCGCGTGTGCTCTTCGAAGGTATGAAGAGACTTTCGAGCAACTTCGTTCATTCGCTCGATGAATGATTGGAGGGTCCGAACCTGCACCGGTCGGGCCGCTGGAAAAAGCAAGGCCTCAGGCAGAAAATCGGCCGAGAAGGTCTGCCAGTCTAGTGCTGTCAACGGTGTCCACCTCATAGCCTCGAAATGAGCCCCAATCAGCGATCTAATTGCATCCTCATCACTGGTGTCTTGATTCGCGGACATACAAATCTCCATAAGGACCATGCGGCGCTAATACACACTTGTCGCTATTAAGCTCCGAAATGTTGACCGTGTCTGCAAGTGCATCAACACCGCCGAGTTATAGGGGCCGAGCGCGTCTCTCGTCGATCTTGGCACAGATGCGAAGTGCCGCCACGTCCGCTTTGTCGCCGCTATTGGGGGATGAGCAGACTCATCTCGGACATGACGAAACTGGCGCCCCTGACCTTTTGCGGATTTCGCCCGCGTCAGCGCCTCGCGCGCGCGTATGTGTGCGCCAACGAGTTGCCGCCGGTTCTGGGCTAACCCGCTTCTATCCCCTTGGTCCGCGTTCGTACCTAACTTTCCTGCGGGGTTTATCCCCCTTCACGCTTGGCAACGACGAGCAACACGCCCCCTCGATGGCACCATTCTGAGGTCTTAGGAACGCATTAAACAGGCCTAGAGCCGCGCTTAGGGCATGGTCCCCATTCACGGAGAAAATGAGTTTTTTGTGCGGGCAGGAACGGGCTTTCGGGAAAATCGCTATTAGCGTCCGCAAACCACCCCTAGCCCATGGCTGAGGGGGTGCCGCCATCAAGTCCATAGGCCGGGGTGCTGGTTACGCTACCACCAGAACACGCCGCTTCATGGGCTGCCGGGCTTCCACTCGCGCGCCAGGCGCTGCGCCTCGGCGATTTGCTGCGGCGTCATCTTGCGGCCCACAAGGTCACGGTTCTTGACGGCCAGGTCGCGGTTTTCCTTTTCCGATGCCGGATAGCGCGATGCCGCAAGGTTGAACCACTTGTGCGCCTGAACGTAGTCCTGCGGCACGCCCTGGCCCTCGCCGTACATGAACCCGAGGTTGAGCTGCGCGCTGGCGTTGCCCTGCGCGGCGGCGAGGCGGTACAACTTCACCGCCTCGGCGTAGTCCTGTGGCACGCCCTCGCCCTTGTCGTACATTCGCCCAAGGTTGAACTGCGCTGCGACGCTACCCTGCGCGGCGGCGAGCCGGTACCACTTCACCGCCTCGGCGTAGTCCTGCGGAACGCCCCTACCGTCGTAGTACATTTTCCCGAGATTGAACTGCGCGCCGAAGAGACCCTTTGCAGCAGCGAGGCGGTACCACTTCGCCGCCTCGGCGTAGTCTTGCGTCACGCCCAGTCCGTCGGCGTACATGTCCCCGAGATTGATCTGTGAGAAGGCAAGGCCCTGTTCGCCAGCGCGGCGCAACCAAATTGCGGCCTCGGTATAGTCTTGCGGAACGCCGCTGCCCCGCAAATACATGGCTCCGAGTTGTTCCTGCGCATTGGAATAACCCTGGTTAGCAGCGAGGCGGTACCACTTCGCCGCCTCGGCGTAGTCCCGCGCCACTCCCTCGCCGTAGTCATACATGAACCCGAGGTTAAACTGCGCAGCAGCGTTGCCATTTTCGGCCAGCGGGCGCCATAGCCGCAGCGCGGTTGCGTAGTCACCGCGATTGGTGGCAGCCGTTGCATCCTCAAACGGCCCTGCGGCAACCGGCGCGGCTAGGCCGAGGAGCAGCACAATGGCGGCAGGTATGGCGCGTAGTTTCATTGCGCAATCATGCGCCGGATGGGGCTGGGATGCCAAGGCCTGGCAGGGCCGCCGCAACCCAGAGTATCAGGGCTATCCGACCTGACGGGCGCTGGAGTTCGGCCCTTTACCGACCTATAATTGCGTCGATGCCTGCACGGCATGGAGTTGTCCGGGCATTGGGGGCGACATGCGTAAGCTGTTGGCGCTCGGCATCGTTTTGTCAGGGATCGTGTCGGCGGCAGAAGCCCTAGCCACCGATGTCTCCAACTATACATTCAATCCATACGCCTACCGCACGATTGCGCCGTCCGCGCTACAGGCTACGCCGTCAGTGTCGCCGATCAGGCCATCGGTTCCACAGTCGGCGGCGCTACCCCTGCCGGACAACGGTGCCTGCGTGGGGCTGTGCCGTCTGTTCGAGTTGATGTGGCGGCTAGAACGCCAAACGCCGCACGGCCCCGTGCCGACAAGTTGAGAAATCGTGTATGCAGTAAACTCTCTTACGTTCTGGGACAAAGTATCGGGCAGGTCTGTATTACCTAATGTCACCGATTCTGTTCCCCATGACGATTGTCGTCGCGCTAGTCGTCGCGGCTTCGCCAAGTTCCGCGCAAAGCCCCACGCGCGAATCACTGGTGGCGTTCACAATCTCAGGCACCATCGTCAAAATCGAGGATGGCGATACCGTCACGTTGAAGCACAACAACGGAAAACGGTTCGGCATCAGAATGTCCGACATGGACACGCCCGAGACATCGCACGGCGCGGAGCGCCCCGGCCAGCCGGGCGGACAGGCGGCCAAGAAATCGCTTGAGGAATTTGTAGCTGTCGGGGATGCGGCGAATGTCGAGTGCTACGAGATCGAAAGCTACGGGCGTGCGGTCTGTCACTTGTTCGTTAAGGGAGTGAATCTCAATCTCGAACAGATCAAACGGGGATGGGGCTGGCTTCCCAAGACCGCGAGTTGGATACGCGACCCTGCGAGCAAAGCAGCCGAGGCCGAAGCGAAGGCGGCCAAGCGCGGAGCCTGGGGACTGCCCGATCAAATGACACCGGCAGACTGGCGCACGAAATGCTGGAAACAAAACACCTGTTCCGACACTGAGCCCTAACCATATCTCAGAATGCCGCCCTGCGGCACTTGTCGCAATGGAGCAGTCCATGAAAAATGTAACCATTTGTCTGTTAATAATTATCACAGCATGGCTGGCTTTTCGAGTTATTGACCTTGAGAACTATAGATATGCAAATAGCATTGGAATGTGTACGCAGAGCAAAGATGGCGCATTTTACTTTTCTGCGCTTGAACTAGTGCAACGCGAAAAATGCCTTTATGAAGCTGAAACAAGGACGAGCCCACATTGGCATCTATTGTACGGGCTGAAGGTCCTTTAGATTGCAGGGATGTTGTAGATGCGCTGGACAATCTCTTTGGCGTTTGCAGTCGCCATTCTGGCGCACTCTGCATTAGCCGCCCCAATGACATGCCGCGCAGCCCAAATGCATTCCTGCACCAAAGACGGGTGCGAAGCAAAGCCCACCGCCGCCTTCTCACGGGCCGATATTGCTACTGGTACATATGAACGCTGCGACTCGAAGGGGTGTGATCGTTACGAAGTTAAGTACCAAACGGCAGGAGTTTTCATCACGGCTATCATTGCCCCCGGAGCTTTCTTTAAGAAGGAAGCCGCCGGTTCGGGCTTCCTTGAAGTGGTCACGCTCGGGACGCAGGTATTCATCTATGCTGGTGATTGCAAGCCATGATGGGCGCGCGGAAGAAGGTGATTGTTATTTTGCTGTTGGGCATATGCGAGTCAGCGGCGTGCTTTGCGTGACGTTCAGATTCTGGCTCGGCATTCGTCGTTGAACATGACAATGCGTTATGTTGACGTGGACAAAGATACGATGCGGAATGTCGCGGAGCTGGTGTAACACGAGGCGTGCGATGCTCAGAACAGTTGCTCTGATTGCGTTCGCGGCGGCCCTATCATCTTGTACGGAAGACAAGGAAGCCTACACGCTCTACCGCAATAGCGTGACTAACGAGCACATGCGTATTCATGTGGCGACTTTTGATGCGCGGGCTGGACACGACTACAACATGGCAAACTGCAACATCGCACGAGACCTGTTTGCCAATCAGGGTGGCGTGACGGTTCGGTATTGGTGCGAGCGTGGCAGAATCAAATAGTTTGTGTTTCGTGTGAATGATTTGGTGCAGGCATGAAAATCGTACACACACGCATACCTTACGCTCTGATGTTGGCGCTGAGCATTGGGATAAGCGGGGGAAGTCTAGCGGCTCAGGAAATCGCCACCTGCAAGAATCCAGTTGGGCAAGCCTACTACCCGCATAGATACCCTATACCAAAAAATAAAAGTGGTTGGACAAATGACGCTATTACAGACGGCATAACTACGATTAGGCGGCTCAGTTCCGGGGAATACGATATTTTGTTTTTTGATGCCACCAAACAAATCATATCGACAGTGGCGGATGGTGGCGTTGTGGTGCGTATAAAAAGGTCTAATAACGACGTCTTGTTTGTTGTGCTGTACGCTCAGTCGGGTGTATTGGAGACGTATCATCTGTTTAAGGATGAGGGTGGCAATAATCAATACACGCATTTTAAGGACTCAGGGGCATCATCGCCGACAGCCCTAACAAAAAGCAGCCTGATGGTTGGAGAGTGTTCACAAATCAATTTCAATCTTATTGATTGAGCAATTCCTAGTTGGAGAGGCCCTGGCGCTGTACCGACGATGAACCTAGCAATGATCGCCCAATGCGCCATAGCCCCATGAATAGCGAACGTCTGGGGATTCTTGGGAAATCCCTTTCGGCGCTTGACCTAAATATCGATCTTGCCCGCGATTATTATCGCGGCGAAGCCAATCACGAAGGCTGAGCCGTAGATCATTACCGTCTGACCGTCAGTCGACATCGGCCTTTACGTTTAAGACTCGGTAAGTCCACTGGAATGTGCCTTTCACTTTCGGGAGGTTATGAAAGCCTACGTATCCGTCGACTGCACGCACTTGTCCCGGAGGTACCCGCGTCGACAAATAGGTGTCGTACTCTCCGATGGTTTCACACCTTTCCGCAGTCGTTTCTGGTTTACAGTCTTGCGCTGTAACCTTCAAAATCACCGATGACAGCGTTTCGCTTGGGGAGTTATTTTTCACGGTTCCATGCAGTTTGTAGGACCCATATGATTCGCCCAGTCTCAAGTCCCGAAGCTCAATCTCATACAGCTTGATTGCTGTGGCAGCCCTCTGGTCGTCCTTTTGGGATTTGGCCCAAAATATGCCCCCACCAATTGCCAGCAAGGCAACGATGCCCAGTGCGACCTTGCGAAGCGCTGGCGACCAGACCAGCAGTGCAATAATAACGCCGACTCCAACAATCCATTCCATTCGCCGCCCCTCCAGCGTGAGCATAAGTGGAATCGACGTGGTTATCCAAACTGGCGCTCTGCGCCCGCCATGTTGTTCCCGCGCATTGCCCTGATGGTGCGGCGCTATTGATTTTGCCTGTGTCGTTTATTGGGCGAAGAGCGTGCAAGCCACATTCAGAATGAATGAGCGCCGCCGAGCGCCATTCGTTAGTCGCTGTATTGGGGGTATGGTTGGGGGTATGAAAGCGTATCTAATATTAATACATTGATATAATTGGATTATTTTAGGTAAATGGCGGAGAGGGTGGGATTCGAACCCACGGTACCCCTCACGAGGTACAACGGTTTTCGAGACCGCCCCGATCGACCACTCTGGCACCTCTCCGCTGGCTCTATATAGGAGGCCCGGTCGGGCGGGCCGCGACCCTAGCCAAGACTTAGGGTGGGGGCAAGCGCGGAAAGCTGGCCGCCGGGACGAAGTCCGATTGCCCCAAGCCCGCGAAAGCTATAGACAATCGGCTGAAACCGGCCCCGGACCGGCGGGGCGCTTTCCCGCCAATCAGTCCAACGGCCGCCAGCAACCGCAGCGGACCCGGCCATCACGCCATGACGGACCAGCCGAAAAGCGATCCCGCGCGCATGGGCCTGTTGCCCGCGGGCCTGGCAGACGCGCTGCCGCCCACCGCCGGGCGCGACGCCGGCGTGGTCGCGCGGCTGTTGGCGTCGTTCGCCGGCCAAGGCTACCGCCTGGTGAAGCCGCCGCTGGTGGAGTTCGAGGAAACCCTGCTGTCGGGCACCGGGGCGGCGATGAGCCAGCATTGCTTCCGCCTTATGGATCCCGTGTCGCAGCGCATGATGGCGGTCCGGCCCGACATCACGCCCCAGGTCGCGCGCATCGCCGAGACGCGCCTGAAGCGCGAGCAGCGCCCCTTGCGCCTGTGCTACGCCGGCGAGGTGCTGCGCGTACGCGGCACGCAGCTGCGCCCCGAGCGCCAGTTCGAACAGGTGGGGGCCGAGCTGATCGGCGCGCGCTCCGCCGCCGCCGACGCCGAGGTGATCGTGTTGGCGGCATCGGCGGTGGAAGACGTGGGGGTGAAGAACCTATCGGTCGACCTTACCATCCCCACGCTGGTGTCCGCCGTGGTGGAAACCCTGGAGCTGGACCCCAAACGCGCCGCCGCCCTACGCGCGGCGCTGGACCGCAAGGACATCGCCGCGGTGCATACGTCGCTGGGCGGGCCCAAGGCGCAAGGGGCCAGGATCATGGACGCGCTGCTGGCCGCTTCGGGCCCGGCGGAAAAGGCCTTGGCGGCGCTTTCGCGCGTCACGCTGCCCCGGGCCGCTTCCAATGAACGCGCGCGCCTGAACGAAGTGGCCGCCCTGGTTCGCCAGGCCATGTCCAAGCTGACCCTGACCGTCGACGCGGCCGAGGCGCGCGGCTTCGAATACGAAACTGGCGTCAGCTTCACCCTGTTCGCGCGCGGCGTGCGCGGCGAGATCGGGCGCGGCGGGCGCTATGCCGCCTCGGGCGCCGAGCCCGCCACCGGGTTCACGCTGTTCATGGATACGATCGACCGCGCCTTGCCCGCAGACGGCGAGCCGCGCCGCGTGTTCCTGCCCGCGGGCACGCCGGCCGCCGCCGGCGCTAAGCTGCGCGCCCAGGGCTGGATCACCGTGGTGGGCCTGGACAAGGCGGGCGACATCCGCGCCGAAGCCCGGCGGCTGGGGTGCGGGCATGTGTGGACCGGAAAATCCACGGCGGCCTTGGGCAAAGGGAACTGACGCATGGCCAATGTCGCGGTTGTGGGCGCCCAATGGGGCGACGAAGGCAAGGGCAAGATCGTCGACTGGCTGAGCGAGCGCGCCGACGTGGTGGTGCGCTTCCAGGGCGGGCACAACGCCGGCCACACGCTGGTGATCGGCGGCACGACCTACAAACTCAGCCTGCTGCCGTCGGGCGTGGTGCGGCCGGGCAAGCTGGCGATCATCGGCAACGGCGTGGTGGTGGACCCCTGGGCGCTCTTGGCCGAGATCGAGACGATCCGCGCCCAGGGCGTGAAGGTGGGGCCGGAGAATCTGCGCGTCGCCGAGAACGCGCCGCTGATCCTGCCGCTGCACGGGGAGCTGGACCGCGCGCGCGAATCCGCCAAGAACGGCGCCAACAAGATCGGCACTACCGGGCGCGGCATCGGCCCGGCCTATGAGGACAAGGCGGGCCGCAGGGCCGTGCGCCTGTGCGACCTGGCCGACGCCAATTGCCTGAACGCGCGGATCGAGGCGCTGTTGGCGCATCACAACCCCTTGCGCAAGGGACTGGGCCTGGGCGAGGTCGATGCCGCCGCGTTGAAGGCGAAGCTCATGGAGATCGCGCCGCGCATCCTGCCCTTCGCCGAGCCGGTGTGGATGCGGCTGGACGAGCTGCGCCGCGCCGGGCACCGCATCCTGTTCGAAGGCGCGCAGGGCATCATGCTGGACGCGGACCACGGCACCTATCCCTACGTCACCTCGTCCAATGCGGTGGCGGCGATGGCGGCGGTGGGATCGGGCGTCGGCCCGCGCGCCGTGGGCTATGTGCTGGGGATCGTCAAGGCCTATACCACGCGCGTCGGCTCGGGGCCCTTCCCCACCGAGCAGCAGAACGCGGTGGGCGAGCGGCTGGGCGAGCGCGGGCGCGAATTCGGCACGGTCACGGGCCGCAAGCGGCGCTGCGGCTGGTTCGACGCCGTGATGGTGCGCCAGGCGATCAAGGTGGGCGGCATCAACGGCATCGCGCTGACCAAGCTCGACGTGCTGGATGGATTCGACGAGATCAAGATCTGCACCGCCTACAAGCTGGGCGGATCGGTGCTGCACCATTTGCCCGCGGCGGCGGCGGCGCAGGCCGCGGTCGAGCCGGTCTACGAGACGGTGGAAGGCTGGAAGGAATCGACGCACGGCGCCAAATCCTGGGTCGATCTGCCGGCCCAGGCGATCAAATACGTGCGCCGCGTGGAAGAGCTGATCGAGGCGCCGGTGGCGCTGCTGTCCACCAGCCCCGAGCGCGAGCACACCATCATGGTGCGCGACCCGTTCGCGGATTGACCCCGCCGAACGCCGGCGCCGTTAAGCGTCCAGCTTTTCGCGTTCGGCCGCTTTCTTGATCGCCTTTTGCAGCTTCTCGAAGGCGCGCACCTCGATCTGGCGCACCCGCTCGCGCGAGATGCCGTATTTCTGGCTGATGTCTTCCAGCGTCGTCGGCTCGTCCTTCAGCCGGCGCTCCTGGATGATGAAGCGCTCGCGCGGATTGAGGGCTTTCATCGCGTCGGTAAGCAGGCGCGTGCGCTGCTGCAGCTCGTCGCGGTCCGCCAGTTTGGTCTCCTGGCTTTCCGACGGATCGACCAGCCAATCCTGCCACTCGCCCTCGCCGTCCTGGCGGATCGGCGCGTTGAGCGAATGGTCGGGCGCGGCCAGCCTGCGGTTCATCTGCACCACGTCGTCCTCGGCCACGTCCAGGCGCTTGGCGATCTTCGCCACGCTTTCCGGCGGCAGGTCGCCTTCCTCCAGATGCTTCATCTGGCCCTTGATGCGGCGGAGGTTGAAGAACAGCTTTTTCTGCGCCGCGGTGGTGCCCATCTTCACCAGCGACCAGGAGTGCAGGATGTATTCCTGGATCGAGGCGCGGATCCACCACATGGCATAGGTGGCGAGGCGGAAGCCGCGGTCGGGATCGAAGCGCTTGACCGCCTGCATCATCCCGACATTGCCTTCCGAGATCAGCTCGCTGACCGGCAGCCCATAGCCGCGATAGCCCATGGCGATCTTCGCCACCAGGCGCAGATGGCTGGTGACCAGCTTGTGCGCGGCTTGGGAATCGTCGTGCTCGCGCCAGCGCTTGGCCAGCAAATATTCCTCGTCCGCCGTCAGCATCGGGAAGCGGCGGATTTCCTGCAAATAGCGGCTTAGGCCGCCTTCGCTTGAGACGGCAGGAAGCGTCGACGTGGTTGCCATCGCGGTCCTTCCTTTCTCGTCCCTCTGTTTGCCCGGCGGTACGGCCGGGCCCGGTCGGTCTTGCTGGTCGTTCATCTATATCCCACTAACGCAGTAAACTATAGCCACCCAGTCTAGGGCTTGTCTAAGGAATTAATTAAAATATTGATATCGCTGGGAACATCGCTGGTGAAACGAAGTTGCTTGCCGGACCGGGGGTGGCGCAATCCTAGTACTGCCGCGTGGAGCGCCTGCCGGCCCAGGCCCGCCGCCGCCCCGGCCGCGTCCTCGCCCGCCTGGGATTTGCGCCCGCGCCTTCCGGCATAGACCGGGTCGCCCGCCACAGGGTGGCCGATATGGGCCAGGTGCACGCGCACCTGGTGCGTGCGGCCGGTGCCGAGCCGGCATTCCACGATGCTGGCGATGCCGCCGCCCAGGCGCCGCACCAGCCGGTAGCGCGTCAACGCCTTCTTGCCGCCGCGCAGCGTCACGGCCATGCGCTTGCGGTTGCGCGGGTCGCGGCCGATGGCGCCGGAAATCTCGCCCTGGGCCGGGTTGGGCACGCCCCAGACCACCGCGCGATACAGGCGTTCGATCGTGCGATCCGCGAACTGTTTACTGAGCGACGCGTGCGCCAGATCGTTCTTGGCCGCGACCATCAGCCCGCTGGTGTCCTTGTCCAGCCGGTGCACGATGCCCGGCCGCCGTACGCCGCCGATGCCCGACAGCGTGTCGCCGCAATGCGCCAGCAGCGCATTGACCAGCGTGGCGTCGGGATTGCCGGGGGCGGGATGCACGACCATACCGGCGGGTTTGTCGATCACGATCAGGTCCTCGTCCTCATACACCACGTCGAGCGGCATGGCCTGCGGCTGCGGCGTTGCCGGGGTAGAGTCGGGAACGAAGATGGCAAAACTTTGACCCGGTTTGACCCTCGCCGAGGGGTCCTTTATCGTCGCGGCCGCAACATGTTGCGTCATCGCAGCCGCGACGTTGCCGGATTGGATCAGCGCCTTCACGCGGCTGCGCGACAACGCGGGCAGGCGTTCGGCGATGAAGCGGTCCAGCCGCTTGCCGGCATCGCCCTTGGTCGCGGCGACGCGGTGGCGGGCCTCGCCGTGTGTCTTGTTCTCGACCATCGTTCTACCGGATTCCCCTGCCCCACGGAGACTGGCCCGGAACCATGCTGACGCTCAAGATCATTGTCGGCGTGATGACCGTGCTGCTGGTGGCGGGGTTCGGCGCGCTGGTCGGCGGCCTGGCGATGCAGGCCAGGAACAAGCCGGAAGCCGCCTTCGCCAATGCCGAGATTCTGCTGCCCAAGGACGCGCGGATCGTCGAAGCCACCCCGGCCGGCGACCGGCTGGTGTTGCGCGCGGTAACGCCCGACGGGCAGGAACGGCTATACGTGATCGACCTTGGCAGCGGCAAGCCGGTCGGCACGATAGCGGTCAAACGAGCTCAGTAAAGGAAAACAGCAGCGATGGGCGCCAATTTCCGCAGCGACAACGTCACCGGCGCGCATCCCGCGATCCTGAAAGCCATCGCCGACGCCAATACCGGCCCGGCCATGCCCTATGGCAACGACGAGGCGACCAAACGGCTGCAAGCGCGCCTCGACGAGATATTCGAGACCAGGACGACCGTGTTTCCCGTGGCCACCGGCACCGCCGCCAACGCGCTTAGCCTGGCCGCCGCCGTGCCCGCCTGGGGCGCCATCTATTGCCATACCGAGTCGCATGTGCTGCTGGACGAATGCAACGCACCCGAGTTCTACAGCGGCGGCGCGCGGTTGGCGCCGCTGACCGGCGCGCACGGCAAGATCGCGCCCAAGACGCTGGAAGCGGCGTTGAAATCGGCGCCCCAGGGCGTGCATCACGCCCAGCCCGCCGCCGTCACCATCACGCAATTGAGCGAAGCCGGCACCGCCTATACGCCAACCGAGGTAAAGGCGCTGGCCAAGATCGCGCATAAGCGCGGGCTGACCCTGCACATGGACGGGGCGCGCTTCGCCAACGCCCTGGTGGGTCTGGGCTGCTCACCGGCCGAGGTCACCTGGCGCGCGGGACTGGACATCCTGTCCTTCGGCGCCACCAAGAACGGCGCCATCGCCGCCGAGGCGATCGTGGTGTTCAAGAAAGAGCTGGCGGAAAGCCTGGGCTATCGCCGCAAGCGCGCGGGCCACCTGTTTTCCAAAATGCGCTTTCTGTCGGCGCAGCTCGAAGCCTATCTGGCGGGCGATCTGTGGCTGAAGAACGCGCGCCACGCCAACAAACAGGCCGCGCGCATCGCCGCGGGCCTCGGCAAGATCGCGGGGGTGCGCATCGTGCATGCCGTGGACGGCAACGAAGTGTTCGCCGAAATGCCCGCCTCCCTGGCAAAGGCGCTGGACAAAGCGGGCTTCGCGTTCGAGCCCTGGGCGAGCTGGGAAGGCGGCAGCGCCGCGAAGCCGCTGTACCGGCTGGTGGCGGCGTTCAATACCGATCCCAGGGACGTCGACGCCTTGATCGCAGCCGCGCACAAGGTGAAGTAAGCGCGGAGCTTTCAGGCGATGGCGGCGCCCATGCGGCGGTACATGCCCGTATAGTCCGCGCGCCACTTCATCCAATCGCCGATCTGCGCCTCGGTCAGCCTGCCTTGGAAGGCGGCCAGCCGCGTGGCGTCGGAAAAATCATCCGGGTAATCCGCCATCGGATCGAAGGCGCCCGCGAGCCAGGCCTCGTCGAGCGCCGCGTTGCAGGCCTTGTGGTCGATCTTGTGCGCGACACCCTGCCCGCCCGAATCCACCCGCCCGGTCGAGGCGAAGGACGGCCGCACCACCTCGCGCCCCAGATCGCAGAAGCGCATGCGCTCGCCCGCGGCCTGGCGCTGCTGCAAGAAGCCGATCGCCCGGCTGATCACCGCCTTCTCGAACGTCCAATGCGGCACATCGCGGTAGCAATGGCACCAATAGTCCTTGCGGAAGATCGACTGCGAAATCGAAAACACCTTGTAGCCGTCGAGAAGCTGGCTGATCGCGGTGGAATAATAGCGGATGCGCGAGTCCGGGCCGAGGATGGTCCAGAACACCGTTTCGCCGATCTCCGCCATCTTCGGATTCATGTTCCAGCACAGGCGCAGGATCGCCACGTCGTTGGCGGCAAGGTTGAGCATGATGAGCGGCAGATCGATGGCGTGGGTGAACCAGGTGTCTTCTTCCAGGATCACGACGTGCGCGCCCGGGTCTTTCTCTATCTCGGACACCCAGAACTTGGCCGGATCGTATGCCGGCCCATCGAGTGCTACCGGGTCGGCGGGCGGGGCGGTCACTTTCAGCGAATGGCGGACCTGGATATCGGGATGCTGCCCGGTCAGCCGATCGAGATACCGGCCGGCGATGCCGTCGTTCAGCAGCATGATCGGGCCATGCCCGGCGACGTTGCGCTTGATCGACCGGATGCAGCGGTCGAGATACGCCGCGCGGGAATGACACTTGATGTAGATCGATGTGGCGGTCACGGCGCCGAGAATGCCATCGCCGCCAGGGGGCAACAAGCGCGGCAACACCCCGCGCCGGAGACGCCGGCGGCAACCTTGATCCACCCCGGGGATTGGGCTACAGCTTCGCCCTTCCGCCGGGAACGTTGCCCCGGCTTCGCGCGGGTCCCCTTCGTCTAGAGGCCTAGGACGGCGCCCTCTCAAGGCGCAAACACGGGTTCGAATCCCGTAGGGGACGCCAGCCGCATGGGAAATTCGGACCGATGGCCGCAGACAGCCCGCCCAAACGCTGCGTGATCGCCGGCGGCGGGCGCTGGGCCCGCGTCGTGTTGCGCGAGTTGCTGGGCATCCTGCCGGCAGAGACCGCCATCGCGGTCGTCAGCCCCTCGGCCGCCGAGGTAATGCGCGAGCATGTGGCGCGCGACCAGACCTTCCACGCCCATGCCGGGCGGGTCGACCTCAGGCGCGACCTGCCCACGGGCCCGGCCGGTGCCGGCGACATCGCCGTGGTCGTCAACAAAGCAGCGCAGCACCACGAAGCGGCCAGCGCGCTGCTGGAACGGGGCTATCACGTGCTGGTGGAAAAACCGTTCACGACCGACCCGGCGCATGCCCGCGCGTTGCTGGACCTGGCCCAGCGGCGCAACCGCGTCGTCGCGGCTGGGCTGGTATTCCTTGCCGCCGAATTCGTCCACGAGTTCCGCAGCCGCCTGCCCTTCGCGCCATCCCCGGCCGGCAGCATCGAGATCGACTGGGCCGACCCCGAGGTGGAAATCCGCTATGGCGAGGTCAAGCGCGTGCCGGAGGGCATGAACCTGGCGCTGGAGGTTCTGCCGCATGCCTGGTCGCTGCTGAAAGCCGTGCTCGGCCGCGACGCGCCGGTGGAGTTCCAGGCAGCGAACGTCAGGAAAGGCAAAAACACGCTCGACGTCGCCGGGAGCGCGGGCGGCATCCCGGTTACGATACGGTTCGATAGCGCCGCCGCGAAACGCAAACGCCTGTTGACGGTGAAAAATGCCCGGAACGGGGCGACGCTGGATTTCGCCGGCGATCCGGCAACCGTGACGATCGACGACGCCCAGCCGGTCGCATTTCCGGTCGCGGGCAAAGAAGGAAAACCGATGGCGCGGATGCTCGGCGGCTTCGTCGATTTCGTACGGACGCGCGACGCAACCGCGGCCTGGGAGCGCGGCATCGTCCTTGGCCCGGCCGTCGCCGGGCATATGGATCAGATCTGCGCCGTCGACCGCGCGCAGGGCGCGGCCGGCTAGCGAAAGATTCCCGGCTTCTCCGGGTCCGCCGTCAGCTCCATCAAATCCTCGCCGAACACGATGACGCCGTCATAGACCCGCGCCATCTCGGCGATCACCTTCTCGCGCACGCCGGGGCGGTCGAACTGGTTGTAGATATGCGACGCCACCAGGCGCCGCGCGCCGGAAGCCGCCGCGGTACGCGCCGCTTCCAGGTGGCCGCTGGTGCCGATGCGCGTGGCCTCGTTGTCGACCGAGCCGCTGATATACGCGCACATGTGGATCAGCACGTCGCAATTTTCGGCCAGTTTCTCCAGCGCCTTGCTGGGGCCGGTATCGCCCGTGTAGACCATCGACCCCGCGTCGCTATCCAGCCGCAACGCCAAGCAGGACAATTGCGGCTGGGCGTGGGGAACCTCGACCGCCCGCACGCGCCAGTTTTTCGTTTCGATCACGCTGCCCTTGCCGATTTCGGTCACCTCCGGCGCGGGCCGCCGCCGCGGCTCCACGCCGCCCCGGGCGCGATAGACATGCAGGCTGGCGTCCCAATTGGTCCGGGCATCCAGGTCGGGATCGAAGACGCCGTCGGGCCCGATCAACCTGTCCACCAGGGTTTTGATCGGCTTGGGGCCGTAGACCTTTAGCTCGGGAATCTTGCCGGCACCGTGGTCCCATCGCGTCAGCAGCAGGCGGGGAAAATCGACGAAATGGTCGTAGTGGAGATGCGAAAAAAACGTATGCGTCACGTCGGTGGCTTTGGTTCCCGTCTCAAGCAGGCGGTGATGGCTTCCCGGACCGTGATCGAAGACGATCACGTCGCCGCCGACCGACACCATGTATCCGGGGCCCATGCGCTTCAACGACGGCGCGGGGTTACCCGTGCCCAGCAACGTGATTTTCATTTGAATCCTTTTTTGAGGCGGTCCCGCGCCACCCGCCGCGATACTGGCGCGGCAGGCAGCGTTGGGCCGTCAGGCCGAGCTTCGCTCTAAGCGCCTTTGAATTCTTTGTCCCAGAAGTCTTTCAGCTCTGCGGCGCGCTTGGCGATGAAATCGAGATCGGGATTGACGAACAGCTTCGCCTCCTCATCCGTGAAGCCGATGCGCTTCTTGAGATCGGGCTTCACTTTCGCGTTGCCGACCACGGGGTTGTAGCCCATGTCGGCGGCGAAGCCTTCCTGCACCGAAGGCTCCAGGGCCGCATCGAGGAACGCGTAGGCGCCCGCCTTGTTCGGCGCATTCTTCGGGATGCTGAAGCCCGAGACGTAGGTAATCAGGCCCTCCTTCGGCGCGACGGTTATGATGTTGGCGCCGGCGTCTTGCCACTGCACGGCGCGGGCCTTCCACATGATGCAGAGCCCCACCTCTTCGGTTTGCAGCGCCTGGGCCAGCGCCTCGTTCGAGGGATAGATGCGCGGCTTCAGTTTCTTCAGGTCCAAGAGCGCCTTCTTGGCCTTGTCGAAATCGCCGGTCTTGCCGCCCGCGACCAGCGCCGCCGCCATCGTCGTGTAGACGTGCTGGATGTCCACCACGCCTACCTTGCCCTGGTTCGCCGGGTCCCACAGATCGGCGATTCCTGTGGGCACTTTCTTGATCAGCTTCGGGTTGTAGAGCACGACTTTGCCGCTGTAGATGTGCGGCGAGAGATAGGGCGAGTCGGCGATGCTGAACGTCTTGATGATGTTGTTCGAGTTCTTGAACCGGGTCAGGTCGAGTTTCTCCAGCACGTCGACGTTGCTGAGCTCGGCGATGTCGGTGGCGGTCAGGGCCTGAACGTCGGCCGTGCCCTTGGGCAGGCGCTTTTCGGCGATGGTCTTGGTCTTGCGCTGCTGCACCTGCGCCTCGTCGTTCACCACACTCCAGCCCTTAGGTCCTAGGACCGGCGTCGAGATGTGCTTGGTAAGCAGCTTCGAGTAGTCGCCGCCCCAGGTGCCTAGGATGATTTTCTTGTCCGTCGCTTGGCCCAGGGCCGGGAATACGCCAAGGGTGCTGGCGTTCAAAGCGCCTGCCCCCGCGACGGCCGCCGCGCCCTGAAGCACGCTGCGGCGGGAAATGAAAGGCTTCTTCGGTGTGGACATTGCGGTTTCCTCCTTGTTCATCGCTATTTCGTTCGAGTTTCTTGGCGGTTGCAGGATCAATTCATGGCGGCTTGATTGGGCTGCATCGACGCGCCGCCGGCGACATCCAGCTCGATCGGCCTATGCCCGGCCGTAATTTGCAGCGACTGATAGGTGGTCGCCTGCTGATAGGAAAATCCGACCACATCCCACACCGTTCCGAACGTCCCTGTGGGAACGATCAGGTGGCGGCAGGCCGCCGGCGACAGCGCGCGGCATTGCAGGCGGTGGGTGGTGCGCAAGGTCGGCAGATTGAAGTTCTGGCCGAGAATCTTATGGAACGATACGCCGTGCAGATTCTCGACCGGCTCCTTCAACAAGTGCCGGCCGTGCTCATGCGAAATATGGAATTGGCTGAAGGCCGGCGAGTCGCCCTCGACCCAGACCAGGCGTTCGACCCGCACGCAGCGCTGCGCGGTCAGGAATTCGCGCCACGGCCCGTCCGAATCGTCCTCGACCACCGACAGCACGCGCGTGAAGGGGATCAGGACCTTGCCCGTGGCCGGGTTCTTGAACCGGAAGACGAACACGTCTTCCGCCTGGCGGCCCGCGACGAAGGTGCCTCGGCGTCGCGTGCGTTGCAGAAACCCGCTATCGGCCAGATGGACAAGCGCCTTCTGAACGGTCCCCAGGCTGACCGAAAACAGCTTCGCCATCTTGGTTTCGGGCGGCAGCCGGTCGCCCGGGCTCAAGGCGCCCCGCTCGATGGCGCCAGCCAGGGCGTCGATGATGTGGCGGTAGCGCGGAAAATCGAGCTTCGCTTCCGCTCGGGCGGCGGTCCGGGCGATGCGCGCCATGGCGGCGACGGTCATGGAGGCCCCCCGATTACTCTGTCCGAATAAGATTAATACTATATAGTTTTCAGCGTCAACGGCAGCGCGATCCGTGGGAATTTTATCTGGCGCAGGCGGGGGTTAGCGCGCGCTGAAGGCGTAGGGCGACGCGCCTTTCACCTGTTCGTCCACCACCAGGCGGTGTTGCAGCGGCGGGAAGGCGCGCTGGCGGCAGTTCTCGCGCTCGCACAGGCGGCAGCCCAGGCCGATCTCGGTCGCGGCATCGAGGCGCTGCAGGTCGAGTCCGTCGGCATAGACCAGTTCGCCCGCGCGCTCTATGCCGCAGCCGATGCCGACGGCCTGGTGCGAGGCGGGGGCGTGAAACGCCCCGCCCGGCTTGTCCACCGTGCGCGCCAGGCAGAAGAACGTGGCGCCGTCGGGCAGCCGCGCCACCTGGGTGCGCAGCAGGCCGGGGGTGGCGAAGGCCTGGTGCAGAATCCAGCGCGGGCAGGCGCCGCCATAACGCGAGAAATGGAACCCCGCCGCCGAGAACCGCTTGGTGACATTGCCGGCGATGTCGGCGGCGGCGAAGAAGAACGGGATGCCCGCGTCGCCCGGGCGTTGCAGCGTGGCCAGGCGGTGCGCCGCCTGCTCGAACGACGCACCGAAGCGGTGCATCAATGCCTCGATGTCGTAGCGTAAACGCCGCGCGGCTTCGGCGAAGGCCCGGTAGGGCATCAGCACCGCGCCGGCGTAGTAATTGGCCAGGCCCACGCGGCACAGGGTTTCGCTTTCCGGCGAAGACAGCTTGGCCGCCTTGATATAGGCGTCGATCGCCGCGCGTCCTTCCATGAGGCCGAGTTGATAGGCGAGGTGGAACTGACGGCTGGTGCGCGGCAGAACCTCGGACAACGACAGCACGCGCGTGTGTGGGTCGTAGCGCCGCCGCGCGCCGTTCATTTTTTCCTGCGGTGCGACATCGATGGAAACGCCGTGGCGCGTGGCCAGACGATCGGCCAGGCCGCGCGCCAGATCGGCCTGGGCCAGCCCCGCCTCGCGCCACAACGCCTCGGCCGCCTGCTCCACTTCCGGGAAATGATTGCCGCGCGCCTCGAAAAAATCGCGCGCCTCTTCCGCCGGCAGCACCACGCGCTTGGTGCGCCCGCTCGGCAGGTTGAGATTGAGGGCCTGCGCATCCTCGCGCGCCAGGCGCCAGGCACGGTAGAGATCGGCGACGCCCCGCGCGGCGCGCGGCGCCGCGGCGACGAGCTGGCGTATTTCCTCGGGGCCCACCTCGCCGGCGTTCAAAGCCTGATCGGCGAACACCTCTTGCAGCGCCAGGGCGAGGCGGCGCTCGGCGTCGTCCGACAGTTCCTGCAAATCCACGTCGAAAGTCTTGCCCAGCTTCAGCAGCAGCGCGACCGTCACCGGGCGCTGGTCGTGCTCGATCAGGTTCAGATAGCTGGGGCTGATGCCCAAACGCTCGGCCATCTCGACCTGCGTCAGTTTCCGTTCCTGGCGCAGCCGGCGGATTTTGTTGCCGAGCAAGGCTTTACGGACCGCCATGACGCGCTCCTTTTACAAATTTACAAATCCATGCCTTGGATTGAAAACTTACCTACTGATTTACTTAGGAAAATACCATTTTCCGGTTGTCTTTCGCAAGTGCAGTGTAAATATATACATCAATGTAAACGACGCAGCCCAGAAGGATCATCGCCATGGACGGCAGCACCACCGCGCACGACAACGACCGTTTCCGCGGCATCAAGCGCGATTACACCGAAGCCGATGTGCGCCGGCTCGCCGGCTCGGTGCGCGTGGCGCATACGCTGGCCGAGCGCGGCGCGCGCAAGCTGTGGCATCTGCTCAATACCGAAGCCTTCGTGCCGACCCTCGGCGCCCTGACCGGCAACCAGGCGCTGCAACAGGTGAAGGCCGGCCTGAAAGCGATCTACCTGTCGGGCTGGCAGGTCGCGGCCGACGCCAACAACGCCGGGCAGATGTATCCCGACCAGAGCCTCTATCCCGTCAGCTCCGTGCCCGATGTCGTCCGGCGCATCAACCGCGCGCTGCAACGCGCCGACCAGATCCAGACGATGGAAGGCAAAGGCGACACCGACTATTTCGCGCCGGTCATCGCCGATGCCGAGGCCGGCTTCGGCGGCCCGTTGAACGCCTTCGAGCTAATGAAGGCGATGATCGAGGCCGGCGCGGCGGCCGTGCATTTCGAGGACCAGCTGGCCTCGGAAAAGAAATGCGGCCATATGGGCGGCAAGGTGCTGGTGCCGATGCAGCAGTTCATCCGTACGTTGAACGCGGCGCGCTTCGCCGCCGACGTGGAGGGCGTGCCGACCGTGCTGCTGGCGCGCACCGACGCCGACTCGGCGCAATTCATTACCTCGGACGTCGATCCCCGTGACAGGCCATTCCTAACCGGCCAACGGACGTCCGAGGGCTTTTATGCGATCAAGCCGGGCATGGGCAAGGACTATGCCATCGCCCGCGGCTTGGCCTATGCCGAATACGCCGACCTGATCTGGTGGGAAACGTCGGAGCCCAACCTGGACGACGCGCGACGCTTCGCCGAGGCGATCCGCGCGCATTTCCCCGGCAAGATGTTGGCCTATAACTGCTCGCCCTCGTTCAACTGGAAAATGAAGCTCGCGCCCCAGGATATCGCCGAGTTCCAGAAGCGCATCGGCGCGATGGGCTACAAGTACCAGTTCGTGACGCTGGCGGGGTTCCACCAGCTGAACCACGGCATGTTCGAGCTGGCGCGCGGCTATCGGGCGCGCGGCATGGCGGCCTATTGCGAGCTGCAGCAGGCCGAGATGGCGTCGGAATCCCAGGGCTATACCGCGGTCAAGCACCAGCGCGAGGTCGGCACCGGGTATTTCGACGCCGTGTCGCTGGCGATTTCCGGCGGCAAGGCCTCGACCACGGCGATGGCCGGATCGACCGAGACCGAGCAGTTCCACGGGGACAGCCACGGCCGCCCCCAGGCGGCGCAGCAAGCAGCGGAGTAACGACCATGACCATGCAGGCAAGCCAGACGACCATGACGGCCCGCGACTCCAGGCTTTTCTGGGTGGTGGGCGGCGAATACCGGGACACCAGCTTCCAGGCCCTGAGCGGCCAGCCCGAGGTGTTCGGGCCGTTCCCGGACTACGACGACGCGATGCGGGTGTGGCGCGAGCGGACGGGCGTCTCCAAGTCGGCGGCGCTGGTGCGCTACACCATCGCCGCAGGCTGAAGTTTTTTCCGACGCCGCCGGCGGGGCGCCGCTGAACGCCCCGCCGGCGTCATTTCCCCAGCACCGCGCCGGGCAACCAGGTGGTGAGCGGCGGCCATAGCGTGATGGCCGCCAGCACCGCCAGCAGCGGGATCAGATAGGGCATGGTGGCGCGCGCCACCCGCTCGAACGGCAGTTCGGCCACTTTCGCCACCACGAACAGCACGATGCCGATCGGCGGCGTCAGCGTGCCGATCATCAGGTTCAGCACGAACACCACGCCGAACTGGATCGGGTCGATCCCCACGTGCATCGCCACCGGCACCAGAATGGGAATCAGGATCAGCATGGCGGCGATCGCCTCCATGAAACAGCCGACGATCAACAGCAGCACGTTGACCAGCAGCAGGATTACCAGCGGATTGGACGATAGGCCGATCAGCGCGCTGCCGACATACTGCGGAAACCGGCTGATCGACAGCACCCAGCCGAACAGCACCGCGCACATCACGATCGACAGAACCACGCCCGTGGTCTCGACCGTGTCGAGCACGATGCGCGGCAAGTCGCGCAAGCTGAAATCGCGGTAGATGAACAATCCCAGCACCAGGGCATAGAACGCGGCCACGGCCGCGGCCTCCGTGGGCGTAAACACGCCCGACAGCATGCCGCCGATCAGAAGAATCGGCGCGACCAGCGCCCAGAAGGCATCGCGGAACGCCGTCCACAACTCGCGCAGGCTGGGCACTTTCTCGCGCGGCATTTCCTTCAGCGTCGCCTGGCGCCACACCATCGCCATCAGCGCCACGGCCATCAGCAGGCCGGGGATGACCGCGCCGATGAACAGCCCGCCGATCGACACTTCGGCCACCACCCCATAGATGATCATCGGCAGGCTGGGCGGGATGATCGGGCCGATCGTAGCCGACGCGGCGGTGACAGCGGCGGCGGTTTCCGCGTCGTAGCCCGCGTCCTTCATCGCCTTGATCTCGACCGTGCCCAGGCCCGCCGCGTCGGCCACGGCCGAGCCGGACATGCCGGCGAAGATCACGCTGCCGACGATGTTGGCGTGGCACAATCCCCCGCGCCACCACCCCACCAGCACCTTGGCGAAGCGGAATATGCGCTCGGTGATCCCCGCGCTGTTCATCAAGTTGCCCATCAAGATGAACAGAGGGGCGGCGAGCAGGGGAAACGAATTCGCGGCCTGCGCCACCTTCTGCGGTATCACCACGCCGGGAAACCCGCCCCAAAAGACGAACGCGGCGGCAGCCAGGCCCATCGATGCGAATACCGGCATGCCCATCAGCATCACCGCCAGCCAGACCGCCAGGATGACAAGGACGGTCGCGGTCATATCTGCGGGCCCTGGCCCAGGGGGCGCTCGACCTTGGCGACGCGCCCCGCCGCGATCAGGCCGTGAATTTCCGCCGCGGCGTACAGCGCCACCGCGACGGCGGCCACGGGCACGACGGCGTACAGCACGGCATAGGGCACGCCCAGCGTCACCGTGGGCAGATCCAGATTGCGCCAGGTCAGCACCGCGCCGTACCAGGCCAGCAACGTGGCGAACGCGACGATCGCGAGCTGCATGACGACGGCCAGCGCCAGGCGCGGGCCGGGCGGCAGCATGTCGGCGAACACGGTGATGGCGATATGCGACTTGCGCCGCGAACCTAGGCTCCAGGCCAGCATCGCCAGCCACACGAAAGCGAGCCGCGCCAGCTCCTCCGACCAGACCAGCGGGCTGTTGAATACGTAGCGGCAGACGACCTGGGCCAGGATCAGCGCGAAGACCAGCAGGAACACGGCGATCAACAGCCAGTCGGCGGCACGCTCCAGCGCGCGGACTATGGATTTCATGGCGTCAAGACGGGCGCGGCCTCATCCTTCGACAGGCTCGGGATGAGGCCGGCGCATTTTTAGCCGCCGCCGGCTACTTCACCGCCTGGATGCGCTCCCAGGTGCCCTTGCCCCATTTCGCCTCGAACTTCGGCGGCACGGCGGCGAGCGTGGCCTTGCGGAACGCTTCTTTGTCGGGCTCGATCACGGTCATGCCGGATTTCTTGAACGTGTCGACCAGCGACGCCTCGGCCTTCTGGATCTCCTGGTCCTGCCAGGCGATGCCCTCGGCGATCGCGTCGCGCAGAATCTTCTGGTCGCCGGCGGGCAGGCCCTTGAAGAACGCCTCGTTGATCACGACCAGCCTGGGCGTGATGATGTGGGCGGTCAGCACCAGGTATTTCTGCACCTCGTTGAACTTGCCCGACTGGATGGTGGGCAACGGGTTTTCCTGGCCGTCCACCACGTTCTGGCTCAGCGCCAGATAGAGCTCGTTGAAGTTCATCGGCGTGGGCTTGGCGCCCCAGGATTCGGCCATGGCGCGGAACACGTCGTTTTCGGGCACACGCAGCTTGAAGCCGGCCATGTCGGCCACCGACTTCACCTCCTTGCGCGAGGTGGTGAGATGCCGCGTGCCGTAATAGGTGGTGCCCAGGATGCGCATGCCGCGGCTGTCGACCAGCTGCTTGTTCATCTCCTCGCCGATCGGCCCGTTCATCGCCTTGGTCAGGTGCGCGGCGTCGCGCCAGATATAGGGCGCCTCGACCACCGAGATCGACGGCACCCATTGCCCGAAATTGGCCGCACCCTCGGTGACGATCTGCTGGATGCCGTTGGCCACGGCCTCGATCATGTCGCGCGAGCCGCCGATCTGCCCGCCGGGGAAGGACTGGATTTCCAACCGGCCCTGGCTTTTCTCCTTCACCGCCTTGCCGACGCGGTCGATCATCACGACCGAGGGGTGGGTGCCGCCCACCACATCGCCCCAGCGGATGACCTTGGTCTGCGCGGCGGCCGGCGAAACCGCGGCGAACGCCGCAACGGCCGCGAGCGATACCGCCGCGAGCCCATATCCGATTTTCATCGACGCTTTCTCCCCTTGCTCGGGCAGACATGAAGCCGCCCTATCGCCGGGATCATAGGGCGCAACCGGGCGGCGCGCGAGGGGGGTGCGGCGCAATGGCGGGACGGATGGACGGCTTCTGCCCGCGCGCTATAGTGCGTCGGCATGGACCGCATTGAAATCCTGCAACGCATCGCCGGCGCGTTGCAGGCGCGCCACTATCTGGAAATCGGCGTATCGAAGGGCGAATTGTTTTTTCCCCTGCGCATCGCGCGCAAGGTGGCGGTCGATCCGCATCCGCGCCTGAGCTGGCGCAAGAAGCTGCGCAAATGCATCGCCAATCCGCTGAACCTGTTCAACGACTATCATCTGGTCACCAGCGACGCGTATTTCGCCCGCGCCACGCCGCCGCCGGGCGGGTTCGATCTGGTGTTCATCGACGGGTTGCATACCTACGAACAGGCGCTGAACGACGCGGTGAATGCGCTGAAGGTGCTGAAGCCGGGCGGCGTGGTGGCGCTGCACGATTGCAACCCGCCGCACGAAGCGGCGGCGTTTCCCGCGAACTCGTACGAAGACGCCGCCACCGCCAAGCCGCCGGGCTGGACCGGCGAATGGTGCGGCGACGTGTGGAAGACGATCGTGCATCTGCGCGCCCATCACCCCGAACTGGAGGTGACGGTGCTGGACTGCGACTATGGCGTGGGGCTGGTGCGCCGGCGCAAATCTGCCCCGGTTGCGCCGCCGGCGGCCGAAGGCCTGGCTGAGTGGGACTATCGGCGCCTGGCCGCCGACCGGGCGGGATTGCTTAACCTCAAACCACCCCAGCACCTCGACGCCTGGATCGCAGGCCTAAAATAGTCAATTAATTCAATATATTGCCAGATGTCCTGATGCACCCTGGACACTGGCGCCGGGCCGGGCGGATACTCTTTTCCACAAGTCCGCCGTCGCTAAAAAGACCAAGACAAGACCACGGGGAGCCACATGAGGTGCACGGGACTGGGCGCCATTTTCGGCGCCGTTTTGCTTGTGTCGCTGGCGCCGGAAGCCGGCGCGCAGGTGCGCACGGTATCGGCCGAGTACGACGAAGGCTACATCGCCTATGGCCGCGGCGACTATGCCACTGCGCTGCGCTATTGGCGCACGGAAGCCGAGCGCGGCAACGCCTCGGCCCAGCACAATCTCAGCCTGCTTTACGACCGCGGCGACGGCGTGCCGCAGAACTTCGAAGAAGCGCTGAAATGGACCAAGGCCTCGGCCGAACAGGGCAACCACGCGGCGCAGTTACGCCTCGGCATGTTCTACGCTGGCGGCCGCGCGGTTAAGCGCGATCAGGCCGAGGCGGCAAAATGGTTCCAGCGTTCGGCCGAACGCGACAACGCCCAGGCGCAATACAACATGGGCGCGGTATACGAATACGGCCGCGGCGTGCCCCGCGATCTGGTCCAGGCGCATATGTGGTATAATTTGGCTGCGGCGAATTTCACCATCGGCTGGGATCGCGCCGACGCCTTCGTCAGCCGCGACCGTGTCGCCGGCCTGTTGACGCCGGCGCAACTGGCCGATGCGCAGAAGCGCGCCCAGGATTGGAAACCGGCGCCGCTGCCGCAGCAGGCGCAGCAGCAGCAATAGGCCCGGCGCGATCTATTCCGCTTTCTCCAGGATCTCGCGCAACCGGCCCATCGAAAAGAACAGATTGTAGTACGACCGCAGCGCCGAATATTCGGCCTGCACCAGGTCGGACTGCGCGTTAAACAGTTCGCTGCGCGTATCGAGCAGATCGAGCAGCGAGCGCTTGCCGAGATCGTATTGCTCGAGATAGCCGGCGACCGAGCGCGTCGCCGCTTCGACGGTGTCGTTCAGCGGGGCGATGCGCGCCACCGTGGCGAACAACTGACGATACGACACGCGCGTATCCTCGCGCACCTTGCGGCGCGTCTCGCCGTCGGCCTCGGCGGCGGCCGACGCCTCGAACGAGCGGCGGCTGATCGTGGCGACGTCGAACATGCCGTTGAACAGGTCGTAGCGCAGCCTCAGCAGCACCTGGATGTGGCTTTCGCGCCCCTTCACGCCGTCGACGTTCTGCGCGGTGGTGCCGGTCACCTCGAAATCGAGCCGCGGATACATCTTCGCCCGCGCCACGCTGATGTCGGCGCGGCGGGCGTCGAGCGCCGCCGTCGTGGCCTGCACGCGCGGATTGTCCTTGAGCGCGTTTTCGATCGCCAGGTCGGCGTCGATCGGCGTGAACCCCGACGGCGATTCCGGGCGCTGCAAATCCTCGGGCTTGGCGCCGATCAGCTCGATATAGCGCGCTTCGGACGCGCGGTGCTCGCCGCGCCGCTGAATCATCAGCGACGTGGCCAGCGCCGTGCGCGAGGTGGCGAGGTCCTGCTCGATCTGGTCGGTCAGGCCCTGTTGCGCGCGCTCGGTCACCTTGGCCAAGATTTCCCGGTGGTATTCCTGGTTCACCTCGGCAAGGCGCAGCAGCTCGGCGGTGGCCATCACGCCGAGATAGCGCTCGGCGACGTTTTGGGCGATGCGCTCCGACGTGGCATCGAGCCGCCGTTCGGCGGCGACGCGGTCGGCCTGGGCCGATACTTCGCGGCTGGTGGTCTCGAAACCGTCGAACACCATCTGCCGGAATTCGACGCGGCCGTCGCTGCGCCACAGGCTGCGGCTCGACTTGTCGTCCGGCTCTATGTCGGTGCGGGTGCGGGTGGCGGGGCTGTTGGTGAATTCCCAGCCGGTATCGGCGTCCAAATCGATCTTGGGCAGGTACCCGGCGAAACGCTCGTCCACCCGGTGCCCGGCGGCGCGCAGCAGCGCGCGGTCGCGCAGGATTTCGGGGTTGATGTTGATGGTCTGGCGCACCACTTCAGCCAGGGTTTTGGGCCACGCCGGCAGCGGCGCCGCCAATAGCACGCATATGCCCAAGGCCAAGGCCGGTCTGGCGTGACGCCGCACCGCCGTCCCCTGTCCCTACGTCTGTCCGGTTCCGCCCGCCCCCGCCTATTTCCCCGCCTTGATCTTGGACTGCGTCAGCTTGATGCCGAAATTGTCGAGCAGCACGCCCTGCGACGAGATCAGCTCGTAATTCGACAGCAGCACGCGGAACTCGCCGTCGGTCACGCCCAGGCGCGCCTGCAGCAGCTCGTTCTGCACGTCCAGCAGGTCCAGGAGCGAACGCTTGCCCAGCTCGAACTGGCTGCGATAGCCCTCGAGCACCTGCTTGGCCGAAGCGGCATGGTCTTTCAACGGCGGCATGCGCTCTTCCGCGGTCATCAGGTTGCGATAGGAAACGCGCACTTCCTCGCGGATGCGGCGGCGCTGCTCGCTGTCGTCTTCCTTGGCGGCGACCGCTTCATCGCTGACGCGATCGGCACGCGCTACGTCGCCCAGGCCGTTGAACACATTGAAGCGCATGCGCAGGCGCGTGTTGATGTCGCTGTCGCGGCCCTTGGCGCCGTCGAGATTCGAGCCGGTCGAGCCCAGCGTCTCGAAATCCAGCCGCGGGTAGAACGGCGCCTCGGCCGCCTTGGCGTCGGCCTTGCGCGATTGATAGAACGCCTGGGTGGCCAGGCCCGAGGGGTGATGCCCGAGGGCGAAGGCGATCGCCTCTTCCTCGCTGGTGGGGCGCTGGTATTGCGGCACGGCCGGCTGCACCAGGTCGGTCGGCATTTCGCCCACCACTTCGATGTAGCGGGCGATCGAGGTGTTGTGTTCGCCCTTGCGCTGCTCAAGCGAGGCGCGGCCCTGCGCCACGCGGCTGTCGGCCTGGTCGACATCCGAGCCGGTGCCGCGGCCGCCCTGGGCCAGCTGGCGGATCTGCCCCGCGATATCCATCAGCGCGGCGAGGTTGTCCTGCGTGATGTCGACGAACAGGCGGGTGCGCAGCACGTCGAGATACAGCAGCACCACGCGCAAGCCGATGCGCTCGCCGGTTTCCGCCACGGTGAAGTTGGCCGTGTCGAGGCTGTAGCGCGCCGAGGCGAGGCGGTTCTGCGTGTCGAACCCGTCGAACATCATCTGGCGGAAGGTGGCGTTGCTGTCGCGCCGTACGCGCGAGACGCTGCCCGGATCGATGCCGACGGTGCGCGTGGCACGCGTGCGGGTGGAGGGGCTGTTGGACCACTCGTAGCCGAATTCCTGGTCGAGGTTGAGGTTGGGCAGGTAGCCCGAGAAGGCCTGATCGACGCCCTTGTCGGCGGCCGAACTCAGCGCCTTGTCGCGCAGGATTTCGGGATAGCGCTGGACGGTGACGGCGACCGATTCTTTCAGCGTGCGCGCAACGCCGTCGCCCGTCCAGATGACGGCGCCGAACAGCGCCGCGCCCGCGACGGCAGCCCAGCGGCCAATGCCGGCGTTGCCTGCCCGAATCCGACCTGTGTCCCTCATGATACGCCGCCTTGCTATGGTTCAAGTCCAAGGAAAACGTATAATACTACAGTATTCCAATGGGTTAATATAGACAGTTCCCCAAACAAACCCAATCGCTTAGCCCGGGCTGTGGCTTTTTGGACGCAGGCGGGGACCCCGCCCAATGCTGCGGTGGAATTAGAAACAAGATATCCGAAGTTTTACCGGCGCGCAGGTCTGCCCGCGCAAGTCAAATGACGCCGGTGTTTACCGCGATGTCCTGGTCGACGACGATCTTCGCCGCGCTGTTGTCGTTCGACGTATAGAGATCGTAGCCGGAGCCGCCGCCGCCGACGCTTTGCGTCCAGGCGCCCGTCAAGTTGAGCGTATCGCCGTCGCCCACCGCCCCGGTGATCAGCAGCGCGTTGTCGACGCCGCTGCCGTTGACGTTGGTGACCTGGACGTTGAGGTCGAGGATATTCTGGAAGTCCATCTTGACCGTGTTGGCGCCGTTGCCGGTCAGGTCGAACACCTCGATATTGGCGACCTTGCTGGTGAGGGGCTCGATGCTGGTGAAATCGATCGAGCCGACGTTCGACAGATCGAGAATGTCGAACGTGCCGACGCCGCCGTCGACCTTGGCAAAGTTGGTGCCGCCGACCACAAGCTTGTCGTTGCCGTCCATGCCCAGCAGGCTGTCCGCGCCGCCGTTGCCGATCAGGGTGTTGGTGGAGTTGTTGCCCGTGAGCGTATCGGCCGCGGTGGAGCCGCGCAGGTTGTCGATGCTCGACAGCGTGTCGCCCGCGGCGTCGCCGCCCGAGGCGGTGCCGGCGTTCAGATCGACCGTTACGCCAGCGCCCGAGGCGGAATAGTCGGCCATGTCGTTGCCGATGCCGCCGTCGAGCGTGTCGGCGCCCGCTAGGCCCGCCAGCGTATCGTCGCCGTCGCCGCCTTCCAGCAGGTTGGCGCCGGCGGTGCCGGTCACCGTGTCGGCGAAGTCCGAGCCGGTGACGTTCTCGATGCTGGTGAAAGTATCGGTGCCACTGCCGGTGACTACCGTTCCGGCATTGAGATCGATGACGAGGCCGCTTCCCGACCCGGTATACGTTATTTTGTCGTTGCCCGCGCCGCCGTCCAGGACGTCGTTGCCGTTCGAGCCCCGAAGCTCGTCGTCGCCGTCGCCGCCTGTCAGCGTGTCGTCGCCGTCGCCGCCGTGGAGACGGTTGTTGGCGCTGTCGCCGGTCAGCACGTCGACGAAGGCGGAGCCGGTGACGTGCTCGATACCCGAGAGCACGTCGCCCGAGGCGTCGCCGGCGCTAGTCTGGGCGGTCAGCACGGTGAGATTGACCGTGACGCCCGCCGCCGACGCCGAGTAGTCGGCGAAGTCGTTGCCTGAACCGCCGATCAGCGTGTCCGCGCCGCCAAGGCCGATCAGCGTGTCGCTGTTGCCGCCGCCGTCCAGCACGTTCGCAGCGCCATCGCCCGTCAGCGTATCCTGAACGTTGGTGCCGATGACGTTCTCGATCATCGCCAGCGTATCGCCCTGGGCGTCGCCGCCAAGGCCGGTGCCCAGGGTCAGATTGACCGTCACGGCCGAGGCCGAGGCGCTGTAATCCGCCGTGTCGGTGTCGGCGCCGCCCGTCAGCACGTCCGCGTCCGCGCCGCCGGTCAACGTGTCGTTGCCGGCGTCGCCGGTGAGCGTATCGATCCCGGCGGCACCCAAGAGCACGTCGGCGCCGCCCGCGCCCGTCAGCGTGTCGTTGCCGCCCGAGCCGTCGAGCGTATTGGCGCTGCCGTCGCCGGTCAGCGCGTCGGCGTTGGACGAGCCGATAAGGTTTTCGATGGTTGCCAGCACGTCGCCCGAAGCATCGCCGGCGCTGGTCTGTCCCGTGGCGACCGTCAGGTCGACCGTGACGCCGGCCGAGCCCGCGTAGCTGGCGGTATCCGCGCCGTTGCCGCCCGTGAGCGTATCCGCCCCGGCCCCGCCCGTGAGCAGGTCGTCGTTGTCGCCGCCGTTGAGTGTGTCGTTGCCGCTGCCGCCCGACAACGTGTCGTTGCCGGCGTTGCCCGTAAGGACGTTGGCGCTGGTATTGCCCGTCAGCACGTCCGCGCCAGCGGAGCCGATGAGGTTCTCGATCGACGACAGGATGTCGCCCGAGGCGTCGCCGGCGCTGGTCTGGGCCGTCGTCACCGCCAGGTCCACCGTGACGCCGGCGCCGGACGCCGAGTAGTCCGCCGTATCGGTGCCGCTGCTGCCCACGAGCGAGTCGGCGCCGCCCAGACCCGCCAGCACGTCGCTGCCCAAGCCGCCGCTGAGCCGATTGTCGGCGCCATCGCCCGTTAGCGTGTCGGCGTTATCCGATCCCGTGACGTTCTCGATGCCCGTCAGCGTATCGCCCTGGGCGTCGCCGCCCACGCCCGTGCCGGCGGTCAAGTTCACCGCCACGCCGGAGGCCGAGGCCGAATAGCTGGCGGTGTCCGTATCCGCGCCGCCGTCGAGCGAATCCGCGCCCGCGCCGCCGGTCAGGGTGTCGTTCTCGGAGCCGCCGAACAGCTTGTCGTCGTCGGCCCCGCCGTCGAGCGTATCGGCGCCGGCGTCGCCATTGAGGGTGTCGAGCCCGGCGCCGCCCTTGAGTTCGTCCGCTCCGCCCGCGCCGCTGAGCGTGTCGTCGCCGCCCGAGCCATCGAGCAAGTTGGCGTTGCCGTCGCCCGTCAGCACGTCGGCATTGTTGGAGCCGATGACGGTTTCGATATTCACCAGCGTGTCGCCCTGGGCATCGCCGCCCAAGCCGGTGCCGGCCGTCAGGTCCACGGTCACGCCCGAGCCGGACGCTGAATAATCGGCCCTGTCGGAGCCGCTGCCGCCGTCGAGAGAATCCGCGTCCGCCCCGCCGATCAGCAGATCGACGTCGCCGCCGCCCAAGAGCGTGTCCGCTCCCGCCCCGCCCATCATCGTGTCGTTGCCGTCGCCGCCGGTCAGCACGTTGACGCCGCCGTCGCCCGTCAGCACGTCCATGTTGCCCGAGCCGATGACGTTCTCGATGCCCGAGAGCACGTCGCCCGAGGCGTCGCCCGCACTGGTCTGGCCGATGGTCACGGTCAGGTCCACCGTGACGCCCGAGGCCGAGGCGCTGTAATCCGCCGTGTCGGTGTCCGCGCCGCCGTCGAGCGTGTCGCCGCCCGCGCCGCCCGCGAGGCTGTCGTTGCCGGCGCCGCCTTGCAGCACATCCACGCCGCCGACGCCCGCGATCGTGTCGTTGCCGCTACCCGCGCTGATGCTGTCGTTGCCGGCCCCGCCGGTGATCGTGTCGTCGCCCGACGAACCGTTGATCGTGAAGGCCTCGGTCTGATTGGACAGGTTCAGCGCCACCCCGGCCGTCAGCGTCACGATTTCGATGTTGGCGATCTGGGCGTCGCCCGTGCTGGTGAAGCCGGCGCCCACCTGCAACGTATCCGTATTGGCCCCGCCGTCGAGCAGGGCGTCGTTCGCGGCACCGGTGATCTGGTCGTTGCCGTCGTTGCCGAGGATGCTGTCCGCTCCCCCACCGCCGGTGATCGCGTCCGCGCCCGAGCTGCCGGTGATGGTGAAGGCCTCGGTCTGGAGCGACAGGTTCAGCGTGATCGCGTTGGTCAGCGTGACATTCTCGATGTTGACAACCTTGGCGTCGGTGACGAAGAAGTTTCCGGTGTTACCCAGCGACAGCGTGTCTGTGTCCGCGCCGCCGTCGAGCGTCGCATCCTCGCCGCCACCGAAAATCGTGTCGTTGCCGGCGCCCGCGCTGATGCTGTCGCTGGCCGAGCTGCCAGTGATCGTGTCGTTCGCCGATGAGCCGGTGATGTTGAACTGATCGGTCTGGTTCGACAGGTCGAGCGCCACCGCGGCCGTCAGCGTCACGTTCTCGATATTGACGATCTGGCCGTTGCCGGTACTGGTGAAGTTTGCCCCCACCCGCAGCGTGTCCGTGTTGTTGCCGCCGTCGAGCAGGGCGTCGTTCTCAGCGCCGATGATCGTGTCGTTGCCGTCGCCCGCGCTGATGCTGTCCACGCCCGCGCCGCCGTCGATCGTGTCGGCCCCGCCGCCGCCGGTCAGCACGTTGGCATTGCCGTCGCCGGTCAGCGTGTCGGCCTGAGCGGAGCCGATCAGGTTCTCGATGCTGGCGAGCGTGTCGCCCGCGGCGTCGCCGGCGCCGCCCTGCATGGTGAGGGTGGCGAGATTGACCGTGACGCCCAAGCTCGAAGCGCTGTAATCCGCCGTGTCGGTGCCGCTGCCGCCTTGCAGCGTGTCGTCGCCGCCCAGGCCCGCCAGCGTGTCGTCGCCGCCCGAGCCGTCCAGCACGTTCACGATGCCGGTGCCGGTCAGCGTGTCGGCGGAGCCGGAGCCGATCACGTATTCCATGTTCGACAGAACGTCGCCCTCGGCATCGCCGCCCAAGCCCGTGCCGGCGGTCAAGTTGACCGTAACACCCGAGCCCGAGGCGCTGTAATCCGCCGTGTCGAAGTCGCCGCCGCCGTCGAGCGTGTCCGCGCCACCAAGACCGATCAGCGTATCCTTGCTGTTCATGCCGTTCAGCACGTTCACGCCGCTGGTGCCGGTCAGCACGTCGTCAAAGGCGGAGCCGGTCACGTTCGAGATACCCGACAAGATGTCGCCGGCCGCGTCGCCGCCCGATTGCGCGCCGGCATTGGTAAGATCGACCGTCACGCCGGCCGAGGACGCGGCGTAGCTCGCCGTGTCGGTGCCGCCGCCGCCGACCAAGGAGTCCGCGCCCGCGCCGCCTTGCAGGATGTCGTTGCCGCCCGAGCCATCGAGCACGTTGACGTTGACGTCGCCGGTCAACGTGTCGGCGAAACTGGAGCCGATCAGATTCTCGATGCTGGCGAGCGTGTCGCCTGCCGCGTCGCCGGCACCGCCCTGCGCGGTGAGGGTGGCGAGGTTGACCGTGACACCCAAACTCGAAGCCGAATAGTCGGCCGTGTCGGTGCCGCTGCCGCCTTGCAACGTATCGTCGCCGCCCAGGCCCGCCAGCGTGTCGTTGCCGCCCGAGCCGTCCAGCACGTTCACGAGGCCGTCGCCGGTCAGCACGTCGGCCGAACCCGAGCCGATGACGTATTCGATGCTGGTGAGCGTGTCGCCCTGGGCGTCGCCGCCAACGCCGGTGCCGGCGGTCAAGTTGACCGTGACACCCGAGCCCGAGGCGCTGTAGTCCGCTATGTCCCCGCCACCCCCGCCGCCGTCGAGCGTGTCCGCGCCGCCCAGGCCCGACAGCGTGTCGTTGCTGTTCAGGCCGTTCAGCGTGTCGACGCTGGAAGAGCCGGTGATCGCGTTGGCGTTGGCGTTGCCATTCACGACCACCGAGTCGCCGTCGCCCGCGGGATCCCAGTTGGCGCCGAAGGTCAGGTTGGCGAGGTTGACGCTATTGGCCGCGCCCAACTCGACGACGATGGTTTCTTTCGTGGCGTTCGACGGCACATCGATCAGCCAGCTCTGCCCGTCGATCTGCCCGGCGGCGAAAGTCGCGGTCGTACCGCCGGAAAGGAATGCCTGTTCGACGTTCAGGACCGTGCCTGATGTGAAATCGGTGCTGGTGGTGACGATCAACGTGTCGCTGTTCGCGCCGCCGTCGATGGTCTCGCCCGAATCCACGTCGCCGGTGTTGAAGAAGAACCGGTCGTTGTTATCGCCGCCCGTGAGCGTGTCGGCGCCGTCGCCGCCGCCGATCGAGTCGTTGCCGGCGCCGCCGCCGATGACGTTGACGCCCGTGGTGCCGTTCAACGTGTCGTCGGACGCCGATCCGGTGACGTTCTCTAGGTTCGACAGAATATCGCCCGCCGCATCGCCGCCGGCCTGGGCCGTGGCCTGCGCCAAATCGACCGATACGGCCGCGCCGGAGGCCGAATAGTCGGCCGTGTCGGTGTCGGCGCCGCCGTCCAGCGTATCGGCATCGGCGCCGCCCGCCAGCACGTCGTTGCCCGCGCCGCCGCTCAGCGAGTCGGCGCCCGCGCCGCCGCTCAGCAAGTCGGCGCCGCCGTTGCCGATGAGCGTGTTGACGCCGCCGGTGCCGGATAGCAGATCGGTCGAACCGGAGCCCGTGACGTTCTCGATGTCCGACAGAATATCGCCGGCCGCGTCGCCGCCGGTTTGCGCGCCGGCGCTGGCCAGATCGATCGCGACACCCGAACCCGAGGCGCTGTAATCCGCCGTGTCGACGCCACTGCCGCCTGCAAGCGAGTCGGCGTTGGCGCCGCCGATCAGCAGGTCGTCGTTGTTGCCGCCCAAGAGCGTGTCGTTGCCTGCGCCGCCGCTAAGCGTGTCGTTGCCGTCGGCGCCGGTGAACGTGTCGACCACCGACGTGCCGGTGAGCGCGTTGGCGTTGGCGTTGCCGTTGACGGCGACCGAATCCTCGGCCGAATTCCAGGTGCCGCCGAAGGTGAAGGCGGACAGGTCGACATTGTTGCCCGACGGACCGGTATTGACCACCAGGGATTCGGCGCTGCCGGAAGCCGGCACGACGACGTTCCAGGCCAGGCCGGTGATCTGATCGCCCGCGAAAGTGGCGGTGACGCCGGCCGCGAGCCTGATCTCCTCGATGCCCAGGACCACGGCGCTGCTGAAATCGGTGTTGGCGTTGACCACCAGGACGTCGTAGCCCGAGCCGCCGTCGATGGTTTCGCCCGCATCGACACCGCCAGCGGCGAACACGAACATGTCGTCGTCGGCGCCGCCTGTTAGATTGTCGGCGCCGTCGCCGCCGGTGATCGTGTCGTTGCCCGCGCCGCCGGCGATCACGTTGGCGGCGGTGGTGCCGGTGAGGATATCGGCCGAGCCCGAGCCGGTGACGTTTTCGATGCCCGACAGCACGTCGCCCGCCGCGTCGCCGCCCGTTTGCGCGCCGGCGCTGGAGAGATCGACCGTGACGCCCGAGCCCGAGGCCGAATAGTCGGCCGTGTCCGTGCCGCTGCCGCCGTCGAGCTGATCCGCGCCGCCGAGGCCCGCCAGGGTGTCGTCGCCGTCGCTGCCTTGCAGGAAGTTCGCGACCGCGCTGCCGGTGATGGTGTCGGCAAAGGAGCCGCCGCGGGCGTATTCGATGCTGCTGAGGGTGTCGTTGCCGCCGCCGCCCGTGGCGGTGCCGGTGGTCAGGTTCACGACCACGCTGCCGGTGGCGGAGATATAGCCGACCGAGTCGGTGCCCAGGCCGCCGTCGATCGTATCGTTGCCGCCTTCGCCCTGAAGGTCGTCGTTGTTGTCGCTGCCGGTGATCGTGTCGTCGAAGTTGGAGGCGATCACGCCTTCGAAATTCGAGATCGTGTCGGTGCGGTCGGCGCTCGTGGCCGATCCCGTCGCCAGGTTGATGGTTACCCCGGCCGTCGCGTCGGTATAGACGAGATTGTCGAAATCGGCGCCGCCATCGAGCGTGTTCACGCCTGCGCCGCCATAGACGTTGTCGCTGCCGGCGTCGCCGGCAATCGTGTCGTTGCCGCCCCTGCCGTCGAGCCAATCGTTGCCGTCGTTGCCGGTCAGCACGTTGGCGTTGACATCGCCGAACAGCGTGTCGGCGCCGGTCGAACCTATGATGTTCTCGATGCCCGAGAAGCTGTCGCCGGCCGCTTCGCCGCCCGAGGCCGTGCCGGCGTTGAGATCGATGGTGACGCCCGTAGCCGAAGCGCCATAGGACGCCGTGTCGGAACCGGCGCCGCCGGTCAGCGTGTCGCCGCCGTCGCCGCCATAGAGCGTGTCGTCGCCGTCGCCGCCGGTCAGCACGTTGACCGTGGAGCTGCCGATCAGCGTGTCGGCGTTGGACGAGCCGATCAGGTTCTCGATGCTCGAAATCGCATCGCCGGCAGCGTCGCCGCCCGCCGCCGACGGGTTCGCCAGAGAGACCGTTACCGCGGCCGAGGAGCCGACGTAGCTGACGGTATCGGTGCCCGCGCCGCCGCTCAGCGTGTCGCCGTCCGCGCCGCCGATCAACAGGTCGTCGTTGTTCCCGCCATTCAGCGTATCGATACCGCCGCCGCCCGTAAGCGTGTCGTTGCCGTCGTTGCCCGACAGCACGTTGACGCCCGAATTGCCCGTGAGCGTGTCGTCGAAGGCGGAGCCCGACAGGTTCTCGACGTCGATCAGCACGTCGCCGCTGGCGTACCCGCCGCTGGTCTGCGCGCCAACGACAGTGAGATCCACGGTCACGCCGGCTGTCGACGTGCCGTAGCCCGTTATGTCGGTGTTTGCGCCGCCGTCGAGCGTATCGGCGCCCGAGCCGCCGAACAGCGAGTCGTTGCCGTCGCCGCCCTGCAACGTGTCGTTGCCGGCCATGCCGGTCAGCGTATCGGCCCCCGCGCCGCCAGCCAGCACGTTGGCATTGGCATCGCCGGTCAGCTCGTCGGCCGAGGTCGTGCCAGTCAGGTTCTCGATGTCCGTCAAGACGTCGCCGTTCTCGTCGCCGCCGAAGCCAGATTGCGTCGCCAGGTTCAGGTCAACCACCACGCCCGCGCCGGAGCCGGCATAGGTGGCCGTATCGGTGCCGCTGCCGCCGTCGAGCGAGTCGGCGCCGCCGCTGCCGTTCAGCGTGTCGTTGCCGCCCTGGCCCGCGAGAACATTGACGCCGCTGTCCCCGGTTAGCGTGTCGTTGCCGGTGCTGGAGCCTGTGACGTTCTCGACCGTCCCCAGGGTGTCGCCCTCGGCGTCGCCGCCCAGGCCGGTGCCGGCGGTCAGATCGACCGTGACACCCGAACCCGAAGCGCCGTAATCCGCCGTGTCGGTGTCGGCGCCGCCATCGAGCGTGTCCGCGCCCGCGCCGCCGTCCAGTAAATCGTTTCCGTCGCCGCCGCTGAGCGCGTCGTTGTCGGCGCCGCCGATCAGCGTGTCGGCGCCGCCCAGGCCGTTCAGCACATCGTTGCCGGCGCCGCCGGTGAGGATGTTGGTCTGGTAATTGCCGTCCAGCGTGTCGCCGAAGCCGGAGCCGATCAGGTTTTCGATATTGCCGAAGGTATCGGTGCCAGCGGCGCCCGTGGCGGAACCGTCGCCCGCGACGGCGGTAATGCCGCCGCTCGCCGACGAGTAGTCCACCGTGTCGACGCCCGCGTCGCCTTGCAGATCGTCGTTGCCCAGGCCGCCGATCAGCGTGTCGTCGTTGTCGCCGCCCTGGATCAGGTCGTTGCCGCCTGCGCCGTTGAGCGTGTCGTTGCCGGCCAGGCCCTGGATCGTGTCGCGCCCGCCCGTGCCGGTGATCGCGTCGGCGCCCGCGGTGCCGACATAGGTGTCGTCGCTGCCGTCGATGTTGATTGTGAGCGTCGCCGTGTCCTTGGCGCCGTTGTTGTCCGAGATGGTGTAGGTGAACACCTCGGTGACGGTTTCGCCCGTGGACAGGGCCTGCGTCTCGGCGTCGGCGTTGACCAGCGTATAGGTGTAGCTGCCGTCGGCCGCGATCACGACCGTGCCGTAGGTGCCGGTGACCGTGGCGCCGGCGCCGGTGGACAGCGGACCGGCGACGCTGCCGGCCGCCACGCCCACGACCGAGCGCGTGTCGATCGCGTCCACGTCGGTATCGTTGGCCAGCACGCTGCCCGTGGCCGTGATATCCGCGTCGGCGGGCTGGTCCTGTTCCACCAGCGTCGTGGCGTGCGTGTCGGCGACCGCGTCGGGCGTGTCGTTGACGCCGGTGATGGTGATGGTCACGTCTTGCGTGCGCGTGTTGAGCGCGCCGCCGCTATTGTCGTCGATTGTGACGGTATAGACCTGCGTGATCGTCTGGCCCTGTGCCAGGGATTGCAGAATCCCGTTGCTGTTCGCCAGGGTGAAGGTCCAGTCGAACGAGCCGTTGATATCCGTCACGGTGCCGTCGGTCACGGGCCCGAGCGAGAACGTGCCGATATTGGCGACCGCCGGCCCCACGCCCTCGGCGAAGCCCGGCAGGTCGACAGTGGCGTCGGACGATTTCAGCACGAACGACACGGTGTGCGTGTCGATCAGGTCGATGTCGGAGAAGGTGATCGTGTCGGTGGCGACGATGTTGCCGCTGCCGTTGATGCTTGTGTCTTCCGTCACCGCCCCGGTGTGATCGGGAGCCCCGCTGGTGATCGCCGACTGGTCATTCTTGCCGTTGATCGTGACCGTCACATCCTGCGTGCGCGTGGCGACCGCACCGCCGCTATTGTCGGCGATCGTGACGGTATAGACCTGCGTGATCGTCTGACCCTCGGCCAGCGATTGCAGCATGGCGTCGCTATTCGCCAAGGTATAGGTCCAGGCGAACGAGCCGTTGATGTCCGTCCCGCTGCCGTCGGTCACAGCACCCAGCGTGAACGCGCCGATATTGCTGGTGCCGTCGGTGAAGCCGGGCAGGTTCGCAGTCGCGTCCGAGGTCGTGAACACGAACGACACGGTGTGCGTGTCGATCAGGTCGATGTCGGAGAAGGTGATCGTATCGGTGGCGACGATGTTGCCGCTGCCGTTGACGGAGGCATCCTCGGTCACTGCGCCAACGTGGTCGCCGGCCAGGCTCGTGATCGCGGCCTGATCGTTCTTGCCGTTGATGGTAACGGTCACATCCTGCGTGCGCGTGGCGCCAGACCCGCCGCTGTTGTCGGCGATAGTAACGGTATAGACCTGCGTTATCGCCTGGCCCTCGGCCAGCGATTGCAACGTCGCGTCGCTGTTCGCCAAGGTATAGGTCCAGGCGAAGGAGCCGTTGATGTCCGTGCCGCTGCCGTCGGTCACAGCACCCAGCGTGAGCGCGCCGATCGAATCGAAGCCCGGGGCCGTGTCGTCGAAGCCCGGCAGATTCAGCACCGCGTCAGAAGACGCCAGCACGAACGACACGGTGTGCGTGTCGATCAGGTCGATGTCGGAGAAGGTGATCGTGTCGGTCGCGACCAGATCGCCGGCCACGACACTCGTGTCTTCCGTCACTGCCCCGGCGTGATCGGCGATCTGACTCGTCACCGTCGCCTGATCGTTGTCGCCCGTGATCGTGATCGTCACGTCCTGCGTGCGCGTGGCGCCAGACCCGCCGCTGTTGTCGGCGATCGTGACCGTATAGACCTGCGTGATCGCCTGGCCCTCGGCCAGCGATTGCAGAACCGCGTTGTTGTTCGCCAGCGTGTAGGTCCAGCCGAACGAGCCGTTGATGTCCGTATTGCTGCCGTCGGTCACGCCGCCGAGCGTCAGATCGCCGATTTTATCGGTGCCGCTGGTGAAACCGGGGAGTGCGGTGCTGATACTGGATGTCGAGAACGCGCGCGACACGGTGTGCGTGTCGATCAGGTCGATGTCGGAGAAGGTGATCGTGTCGGTGGCGACGACGTTGCCGCTGCCGTTGACGGAGGCATCTTCCGTCACCGCCCCGACATGATCGGCGGGCAAGCTGGTGATGGCCGACTGGTCGTTCTTGCCGTTGATCGTGATCGTCACGTCCTGCGTGCGCGTGGCGACAGCACCGCCGCTATTGTCGGCGATGGTAACGGTATAGACCTGCGTTATCGCCTGGCCCTCGGCCAGCGATTGCAACGTCGCGTCACTATTCGCCAACGTGAAAGTCCAGGCGAACGAGCCGTTGATATCCGTATTGCTGCCGTCGGTCACGGCGCTGAGCGTCAGATCGCCGATTTTGTCGGTGCCATCGGTGAAACCGGGTAGGTCGGCGTTGGCGTTGGATGTCGAGAACGCACGCGACACGGTGTGCGTGTCGATCAGGTCGATGTCGGAGAAGGTGATCGTGTCGGTGGCGACGATGTTGCCGCTGCCGTTGACCGACGTATCCTCGGTCACCGCGCCCACATGATCGCCGGCGGCGCTGGTGATCGCCGCCTGGTCGTTCTTGCCGTTGATGGTAACGGTCACATCCTGCGTACGCGTGGCAACCGCGCCGCCGCTGTTGTCGGCGATCGTGACCGTGTAGGTCTGGACGATGGTTTGGCCCTCGGCCAGCGACTGCAATGTCGCATCGTTGTTCGCCAGCGTGTAAGTCCAGGCGAACGAGCCGTTGATGTCCGTGCCGCTGCCATCGGTCACAGCGCCGAGCGTGAGCGCGCCGATATTGGTCGTGCCGTCGGTGAATCCAGGCAGGTCCGCGGTCGCATTCGACGACGTGAACACGAACGACACGGTATGCGTGTCGATCAGGTCGACGTCCGAGAAGGTGATGGTGTCGGTGGCGACGATGTTGCCGCTGCCGTTGACGGAGGCGTCTTCCGTCACCGCCCCGGCATGGTCCCCAGCGGCGCTGGTGATGATGGACTGGTCGTTCACGCCGGTCATCGTGACGGTCACGTCGCGCACCACCGTGCCGCCATGGCCGTCGCTGATCGTCACGGTATAGACCTGGGTCAGGGTCTGGCCCTGGGCCAGATCGTCGATCACGCCGTCCACGACGCTGAATCCCCAGGTAACGGTGCCCGAGAAATCGTTGGTGCTGTCGTCGCTGACGGCGACGGTAAACGTGCCGCGTTCGGTACCCGGCGTGCCGTCGGTATAACCGGGCAGGTTGGCATTGGCGTCGGACGATTTCAGCACGAACGCGACCGTGTGCGAGTCCGACAGATCGACATCGACGAACGCGATCGTGCCGCTATCCGTCAACGTGGCCGTGTTTTCATCCGAAGCCCCGTCCGCGCGCTCGGTCAGGTCGGCCGTGTCGCTGGCGAAATCGGAACTGGCGTTGGTGACCGTGGGCGCGTCGTTGACGCCGGTGATGGTGACGAAGATGTCCTTGGCGGCCGAACCGCCGCGGCCGTCCTGGGCGATCACCGTGAACTTGTCGACGGTCGTCTCGTTCACGGCCATGAACTGCATGGACGCGCCGGGCGTGTAGGTGAAGTTGCCGCTTGAGGACAGCGCCACCGTGCCATAGACCGGCGCGATGACGACGTTGTAGGTCAGCGAATCGCCGTCGCCGTCGCTGCCGTTGACCTTGCCCGAAACGGCGTTGTCCTCGTTCGTGACGACGTCACTGTTGGCGATCACCGGGTTGGTGTTGTTGGGCGTGTTGGTGTCGCTCGGCGGGGCGATGTCGACCTGAGTAGGAGTGATGATAGCGAGCGGTTGTCCGTCTTTCGTAATGACGTTGATTTCAAAGGCGCCGATAATATATGTGCCGGGAGCTATACCGCCGCCGCTGCTGCTGTTGCCGCCGGCGCCGGGGTTGAGCGCCAGCAGCTTTTCCAGCGCCTGTTCGGCCGGCGACAAGTCCGAGCGGTCGCCCGAGCCCGAGCGGCCGAGGATGGTGAGCGCGTCCTGGTATTTCGACAGGTTGACCAGCAGCGCCGGGGTCTGGAACGCCCGGTCCATGCTGCTGGAGAAGGCGGTGAAATTGGCGGTGGCGATGGTGAAGGCGCTGCTGACGTTCGCCACGAAGATTTCGCCCACCGTGCCGTCGTCGTTGCGCAGCAGCGTAACCTGGCTCTGCTCGCCCTCGGTCGCGGCGAAGCCGGCCACCTTGGTGCCGCGGATGCCGATGGTCAGCGTCGGCAGCTTCACCTGCATCGCGTCGGGCTTGGCGTGCGCCACGGCGCCGCTGACGAACGAGAACGCGCCCTGCACCACGCTGAACAGCGCGCCGTTGTCGGGCCCGCCATAGACGAATTTGTCGACCGCCATGCGCGCGCCGGCGCCCAGCGCGAAGGTGGTCTTGTCGACGAACTGGATGCCGACCGAGGAGTTGGCGGACGTCACCACCACGTCGTTGAGGAACACCGGCGCGTTGACGATGCCGGTTTCCTTCAGGCCGTTGGCGTGGGTTATCTCGACGGTGCCGTCGGAGGCGGTGACCTTGCCGATCGGCTGCGCGCCCGCCACGCCGGCGCCGGCCTGCGCGTATTGCGCGGGAGCGAGCGGCCCGGCCAACAGCTTGACCGTGTCGCCCGCGATCATGGCGCCGCGCGCGGTGGCGAGATCGGCGGGATGGGATGCGGCGAAATAACCGTCGAGGACGATGCTGCCGCCGTCCTTGCCCGATGCGTCCTTGCCCGTCAGGTGCAAGTCGTGCCCGTGCCGCTGGAACTCGGCGGTGAGCAGGAACACGGAATCGGGAATGACGATGGCGCCGCCGGGCGCAGCTCCAGCGTTCACCGGAGGCGCAAACGACGCACTACCGGCGCCTGGGACAGATACACCTGTCCCGGCGTCTAACTTCGCTGAGAGAGACACCCTAACCCCATACCCCGCAGTCGATCGGGCGGCCGGCTAGCGAGGAAATCATAGTTTACAACACGGACCCTGCCCCCGACAACACTTGTTATATTACAACACCTTATTCAACGTCTTGGTTAATCAGACCCTATGAACCTAGCGCCAGCCCGGTGCTGTGAGTAACATCGTTACCTAGAACGGCGGGAAAACGGCGGAAACCCGGGGTTTTGCCCGCGCCCGGCCAGGGAGTACGCACGAAGATGTGGGCAAAGCTGGCCGCTGGCTTGGGGCGGCTATGGGCGCGCAGCGGCCGGGTGCTGGGCTTGGCGGTCCTGGTCGCCATGCTGGGCCTGCGCGTCTTGGACCCCCAGCCCATCGAATCGCTGCGGGTGAAGACCTTCGATTTGTTCCAACGCCTGAAGCCGCTGGAGCGCCCGGAACAGCCCGTCGCCATCGTCGATATCGACGAAGCGAGTCTCGCCGCCGCCGGGCAATGGCCCTGGCCGCGGCATTTCCTGGCGGCGATGGTGCAGAACCTGGTCGCGGCCGGGGCGGTCGTGATCGGCTTCGATATTTTCTTCGTCGAGGACGACGAGCTGTCCGGCAAGCGCTATGCCCGGCGCGGCTTTGGATTGACCCCCGAGTTGAAAGCTTCGCTCGAGGCCCTGCCCGGCACCGACGAGTTGTTCGCGCAGTTCATCGCGCAAAGCCCGGTGGTGCTGGGCCAGGTCGCCGATCAGGGCGCGCCCGGTCCGCGCGATTTGCGCCCGCCCATGGTCACCCCGGTGGCGACGCTCAACGGCGATCCGCGCCCGTACCTCACCGGCTTCCGCCGCGTTATCCGCAACATCGAGATACTGGAAAAAGCCGCGCCCGGCCGCGGCATGGTGGTGCTGGACCCCGAGTTCGATGGCGTGGTGCGCCGCGTGCCATCGATGGTGCGCGTCGGCGAGAACATCTACCCGGCGCTGGCGATCGAGATGCTGCGCGTATTCTCAGGCGCGCCGCAATATCTCGTGAAGGTCGATCCGCAGCCCGGCGCCGGCATCAGCAGCATCGTCGTCGCCGGGGTGGAAATTCCCACCGACCGCAAAGGGCGGCTATGGGTGCGCTATTCGCGCCACCAGCCCGAGATCTACATCCCCGCGATCGACGTGCTGGAAGGCAAGTTCGATCCGGCGAAGGTGAAAGGCAAGCTGGTGCTGGTGGGCGCCTCGGCGGCGGGCCTGCTGGATATCCGCGCCACGCCGATCGAGCCGGCGCTGCCCGGCGTCGAAGTGCATGCGCAGCTCATCAAATCGATCATGCTGAAGCAGCACCTGAACCGGCCCAATTTCGTGGACGGGATCGAGCTGTTCCTGGCGGCGGCGGCGGGGCTGATCCTGATCGTGGTGATTCCGATGGCCTCGGCCGTCGCCTCGCTCGCTGTGTTCGTGCCGATGGTCGCCGGGCTGATCTACGGCTCGTTCTATCTGCTGACGGAAAAATTGCTGGTGATCGACACCACCTTTCCCGCGGTCGCCGCCACGGCGGTGTTCCTGCTGCTGATGTTCGGCAACTACCTGCGCGAGGCGGCGCAGCGCCGCCAGGTGCGCGCGGCGTTCAGCCAGTACATGTCGCCGGCGCTGGTGGAGCAGCTCGCCCTGCACCCGGAACAGCTCAAGCTGGGCGGCGAAACCAAGAACATGACGATCCTGTTCTGTGACGTGCGCGGCTTCACCTCGATCTCCGAGCGCTTCAAGGAGAATCCGCAAGGGCTGACCGACCTGATCAACCGGCTGCTAACGCCGCTCACCGACGTGATCCTGTCGCGCTCCGGCACGATCGACAAATACATGGGCGACGCGATCATGGCGTTCTGGAACGCACCGCTGGACGTGCCCAACCACGCGGAGCGCGCGGTCGAAACCGCGCTGGAGATGTTCGCGGCGATGGACAAGTTCAACAAGCGCCGCGCGGGCAAGGCCGCCGCCGCGGGGATCGCGTTCAAGGGGCTGGAAGTCGGCATCGGCATCAACACCGGCGACTGCGTGGTCGGCAACATGGGATCGGAGCAACGCTTCGACTATTCGGTGCTGGGCGACGCAGTGAACCTGGCCTCGCGCCTGGAAGGCCAGTCGAAAGTATACGGCGTGGGATTGGTGCTGGGCGCCAACACCGCCGCGCAGGTGGAGGGCCGGTTCCCGCTGTTGGAGCTGGACCTGATAGCCGTCAAAGGCAAGGCCGAGGCGGTGCGCATCTTCACCGTTCCCGCCGCCGGCATCGCGCGCGACGATCCGGGATTCCTGAACTGGCGCGCCAGGCATGATGCGATGTTGACGGCATATCGCGCGCAGGATTGGAATGCCGCCGAACAACGCATCGCCGAATGCCGGGACTTGAGCGGCGGCAGGTTGACGGGGTTCTACGATCTTTACGCCGAGCGTCTGGGCGAATTTCGCGCCGAACCTCCGGGCAAGGACTGGGACGGCGTTTACCGGGCCGAAACCAAATAGCGCCGGGCGCATTTGGTTCGATGGCGCGGGCGGCACTCGCGCCATTGGTTGAAAATCACTATCAAGTGATCGCGCGTTTTCTTTGCGCCCGACGCGGGCGCCGTTATATAGTGCCTTCGCAGTAAAGACGGCGGTACGAAAAACGTCCGCCGCGCCTTCGTTTTCGTCGCGCGCCCGGATTGTCGGGCCGAAGTGCCGAAACCGCCCGGGGTCGTTCACTCTGGGTACAGCTACCCCCCGATATGATTGACGCCTTGATACGGGGGGCGAAAGCCGCCCGGCGAGCCAGGTCATTGGCTTTGGGAGACCGCGATGGACAAGTCAGTCCTAGAGATCGGGGGAAAAGCGATCTACGAGTTCCGGGGGCATCCTAAAAGGGCGCCCTGGGACAAGGCCGCGGCGGAAACGCGCGCGTCCTATCGCGCCCGGATGCAGGAATTGCTCAACGAATTGTCGGTAAGCGGCTATATCGTGGTCAAGCGCGCCAGGTCGGCGAAGACGTCGAAGTAACGGCGAGCCCGCGCGTCGGCGCGTCACGCGTCGGCGCGCCGGCGGCCCAAAACGAAATACCAAAGAGCGCTCATTACCTGCGCGGCCAGCAGCGCGCCGAAGGCGATTTGATAGCCGCGCGCATCGTAATGCGTCGCATCCGCGCCCGGCCATTGCTCCACGACCACGCCGATCAGCGCCTGCACCGCGAAGGCGGTGGAGAACATCAGCAGGTTCAAGCTGGTGTTCGACCGGCCGGCCAGCGCCGCGCCGAAATGCTGCGACAGCACCGGATAAACCAGGATCGCCACGTTGCCGCACATGCCGAACACGATCCATAAGGCGGGCGCAGCGGCGGTCCATTCCAGCACCAGCCCCAGCTCGCTCAAGAAAAAAATCGCGTAGGTCCATAACACCGTCGCCATCACGCCGACGCCGCGCTTGAGAAACCAATCGGCGACCACGCCCTGGATCAGCGTGCCGATGGAAAACGCCGCCGCCATCACCAGCATCAGCCACGCGGCGTCCTCGCGCGCCAGGCCCGCGACATCGCGCAGCCAGCCGCCGACCCACAGCGTCTGCACGGCGATGTAGCCGCCGGCGCCGGTGCAGACCAGCGGCGCTACCCGCCAGAACATGCGGTCGGTGAAGATGTGCCCGATCTCGCCGATCTGCCGGCCGAGCGGCGCCGGCTTGTCGGCCGAGCGGCGCTCGGGCACGGCGGTGAAGATGAAAACCGCCACCAGCGCCGAGACGGCCGCCAGGGCGACGAACACCGCGCGCCAGCCGAAAGCCTGGCTCATCATGTCGGCGGGGCGCGTGGCCACCAGCACGCCCATGCCGCCGAAAGCGCTCACCAGCGCGCTTGCCAGCGGCACGCGCTGCGGCGGAAACCACAGGACGACGGCCTTGAACGAGGACATCAACCCGCCGCAGAAGCCCAGGCCGATCAGCGCGCGCGCCAGCGCCAGGCTCAGCGCGCCCTGCCCCAAGGAAAACAACAGCGCGCCGCAGGCGGCGACGGCCACCAGCGCGGCCTGCACGCGGCGCGGGCCGAAGCGGTCGAGCAAAAGGCCGAGCACGGGCTGGAACGCGGCGAAGGCGAACAGATAGGCCGCGGTCAGCACGCCCAGGGCCGACGCGCCCAAGTCGAGCTCGCGTACGATGTCCGGCGCCAGCGCCGCGTTCACCGCGCGGAACAGATAGGACAGGAAATAGCCCATGCCGAAAGGCAGCAGCACGACCGCGCATAGCCGCGCGAAGCTCATGCCCGCGCCATGCGCGGCGCCCGGCGTCGCGTCCGCCTGCAAAGGTTTCCTCCCCTTTTTGTCGCGGTTCGTTGCGCCGATCATAGGGGGGCCGCCCGAAAGCGGCCAGGGCTCAACCCCCGCGCCGCGCGGCGATCAGGTATTCGCGGTTGCCGTCGGCGCCCTCGATCGGGCTGTCGATCGCGCCCAGCACCGTCCATCCGGGCTGTGCCGCGAGCCACGCGCTGATGCGCTCGCGCGCCTCTTCCCGCGCCGCCGGGTCGCGCACGATGCCGCCCTTGCCCACCCGGTCCTTGCCCACTTCGAATTGCGGCTTGATCAGCGCCACCAGATAGGCGCCCGGCGCCGCCAAGGCCATCGGCGCGGGCAGGACGGTTTCCAGGCCGATGAAGCTGGCGTCGCAGACGATCAGATCGGCCGGCTCCGGCGCCTGGTCGCGCGTCAGATAGCGCGCGTTGACGCGCTCCAGCGCCACGACGCGCGGATCGTTGCGCAACGACCAGTCCAATTGCCCGTGGCCGACATCGACGGCATAGACCTTGGTCGCACCCCGCCGCAGCAGCACGTCGGTGAAGCCGCCCGTGGACGCGCCCACGTCCAGGCAGATTTTATCCCTGGGGTCGATAGTGAAATGATCGAGGCCGTGCGCGAGCTTCAACCCGCCGCGCGAGACATAGGGATGCGGCTTGCCCCTGACCTCGACCGCGGCGTCTTCAGCGACCGTCACTCCCGGCTTGTCCGCGCGCTGGCCTTGGACGAACACCAGGCCCGCCATGATCAGCGCCTGCGCCTTGGTGCGCGACTCGGCCAAGCCGCGCTCGGTTAGCAACTGATCCAGGCGGCGTTTCATAGCACCACCCCCGAAACGCCGGCGGCGCGGAGCATCGCTGCGCCGCGCCGCCGCTTGCGAACGGTAAAGCCGGTGTTAAGCGCGGCTGGCCCGCGCCGCCTCGGCGGCGCCCAGCGCGTTGATCGCCATCTCGACGATCTGCGGCGCGTTCAAGCCCGCCTCGTCGTATTGCAGCTGCGGCTTGTTGTGTTCCTGGAACTTGTCGGGCAGGACCATCGGCCGGACCTTGAGGCCGGAATCCAGCAGCCCGGCATGCGCCAGGTAATGCAGCACGTGCGAGCCGAAGCCGCCGATCGACGCTTCCTCGATCGTGATCAGCACTTCGTGTTCCTTGGCCAGGCGGCGCACCAGCTCGGTGTCCAAGGGCTTGTGGAAGCGCGCGTCGGCCACAGTGGTGGACAGCCCCCTGGCCTGCAATTCGTCGGCCGCCTTCAGCGCCTCTTGCAGGCGCGTGCCGTAGCTTAGGATCGCGATCTTGGTGCCCTCGCGGATGATGCGGCCCTTGCCGATCTCCAGCACCGTGCCGCGTTCGGGCAGATCGATGCCCACGCCTTCGCCGCGCGGATAGCGGAAGCCCACCGGGCGGTCGTTGATCGCAACGGCCGTGGCGACCATGTGCATCAATTCGGCCTCGTCGGATGCCGCCATCAGTACGAAGCCGGGCAGGCAGCCCAGATACGCGCCGTCGAACGATCCGGCATGGGTCTGCCCGTCGGAGCCCACCAGGCCGGCGCGGTCCATGGCGAAGCGCACGGGCAATTTCTGGATCGCCACGTCGTGCACCACCTGGTCGTAGCCGCGCTGCAGGAAGGTGGAATAGATCGCGCAGAACGGCTTATAGCCCTCGCACGCCATGCCGGCGGCGAAGGTGACGGCGTGCTGCTCGGCGATGCCCACGTCGAAGGTGCGCGCGGGAAACTTATCGCCGAACAGGTTGAGGCTGGTGCCCGAGGGCATCGCGGCGTTGATCGCCACGATCTTGTCGTCGTGCTCGGCCTCTTTGATCAGCGCCTTGGCGAACACGTTCTGGTAGTTGGGTGCGTTGGCCGCGGGCTTGTCCTGCTTGCCGGTGATTACGTCGAACTTGTTGACGCCGTGATACTTGTCGGCCGATTTTTCGGCCGGGGCGTAGCCCTTGCCCTTTTGCGTGACGACGTGGATCAGCACCGGGCCGATCTCCAGATTGTCGCGCACGTTCTTTAAGACGGGCAGCAGGTGATCCAGGTTGTGGCCGTCGATCGGGCCGACATAGAAGAAGCCCAGCTCCTCGAACAGCGTGCCGCCGCCCATGACGATGCCGCGGGCGTATTCCTCGGCCTGCATCGCGCGCTTGCTGAGCTCCTTGGGCAGGATATGCACCAGGTCTTCGCCCAGGTGGCGCAGCTTGTGGAACGGCTTCGACGACAGGATTTTCGAGAGATACGCGTTGAGCGCGCCCACGGGCGGCGCGATCGACATTTCGTTGTCGTTGAGGATGACGATCAGCCGGCTGTCCATCGCGCCGGCGTTGTTCATCGCCTCATACGCCATCCCTGCGGACATGGCGCCGTCGCCGATCACGGCGATGCAGTGGTTCTTGCGCCCGTCCAGGTCACGCGCCACGGCCATGCCGAGGGCCGAGGAAATCGAGGTCGAGCTGTGCGCGGCGCCGAACGGATCGTATTCGCTCTCCGACCGCTTGGTGAAGCCCGACAAGCCGCCGCCCGCGCGCAGCGTGCGGATGCGGTCGCGCCGCCCGGTGAGGATTTTGTGCGGATAGGCCTGATGGCCCACGTCCCAGATGATCTTGTCCTCGGGCGTGTTGAACACATAGTGCAGCGCCGCGGTCAGCTCGACCACGCCCAGGCCGGCGCCCAGGTGTCCGCCGGTCACCGACACCGCGTCCACCAGTTCGGTGCGCAGCTCGTCGGCCAGTTGCCTGAGCTGGTTTTCCTTCAGCTTGCGAAGATCGGCCGGCACCTTGCACTGATCGAGCAAGGGCGTCTTGCTGGTCTGTTCGCTCATGTCCCGGTCATCCCTGTCGCCGTGGCGATTGTGTTCTTCTCGAAAGTCCCGGCTTGCGCTGCTCTTCATGGACGGCAGCGGCCGGGCCTGCTTGGCCGTGGCCGATCGAGGCCGATTTATAAGTTTATAAGCCCCCTTATGCGCGCCGCTCTACCACAAAGCGAGCCACATCGCGCAACAGTTTGGCTTTTTCTCCAAATAAATCAAGGTGTCTTGCCGCTTGGTCGGCCAAATGCCCGGCCTGGGCGCGCGCGCGGGCGCCGCCGAGGATGGAAACGAAGGTCGCCTTGCCCGCCCCGGCGTCGCGTCCCACCGATTTGCCCACTTCTTCCTCGGTGCCTTCGGCGTCGAGCAGGTCGTCGGCGATCTGGAACGCCAGGCCGAGATCGTGGGCAAAATTGTGCAGCCGGTTGCGGATTTCCGGCGGCTGCTTGCCCAGGATCGGACCGGCCTCGCACGAGAACGCGATCAGCGCCCCGGTCTTGAGGCGCTGCAGCCGCGTGATCGCGCCGATATCCAGCTTCATCTTCTCGGCCATCAGGTCGAATTGCTGGCCGCCGCACATACCCAGGGCCCCGGCGGCCTGCGCCAGCGCCGCGATCAAATCGCAGCGCACCTGCGGATCGCCGTGCGTCTTGGCGTCGGCCAGCACGCCGAACGCCAGCGTCAGCAGCGCGTCGCCGGCCAGCACCGCCGTCGCCTCGTCGTATTGCTTGTGGCAGGTGGGCTTGCCGCGGCGCAAATCGGCGTTGTCCATCGCCGGCAGATCGTCGTGGATCAGCGAATAGGTGTGCACCATCTCCACCGCCGCCGCGGCGCGCAGCGCGCAGCTCTCGGCCACGTTGAACAGCGCAGCGCCCTGCATCACCAGGAATGGGCGCAGGCGCTTGCCGCCGGCCATCGACGAATAGCGCATCGCGTCGAACAGCCGGTTCTCGGGCGTGTCGGTGCTGGAGATCAGCGCGGTGATGACGGCGTTCACCTTTTCCGCCGCCTCCGCCATTGCCGCATTCAAATCGGTCAAGAGTCCTCTCGGTCGATCCCCGCCGGAACGGTCTTGGGCGCGCCGTCGGACGCAAGGCCGATCTTCTCGATCTTGGCCTGCGCCTCGCGCAGCTTCGCTTCGCAGTGGCGCTTCAGCGCAGCGCCGCGTTCATAAGAAGAGATCGCGTCGTCGAGCTTGCCCTTCCCGTCCTCCAGGCGGCGGACGATCTGTTCAAGCTCGGTGAGCGCGTCTTCGAAGCTCATCGCCGCGATGTCGCGCGGCAATTTGCTGTCCGCCATTCCGGCGATCCCCTTGCCGTTGGTTCCCCGGCTCAGTCGGCGCCCGGGGGGTAAAAAGGGCGGCGGAGTGTAATGGCGCGGCCCCCGGGCGGGCAAGCAAGGCTTTATGCCCCTGCCCCGACCCCGGCAGCTAGAGTTAACCCTTTGATTGGAAAACGGGAAAAGCCGAACCGGCCGCCTCGGCTAGCGCGGCGCAACCACATCAGGCCAATGCTCCACGCGGATGCGGGCGATGAATTTGTACCTGCCCCGGCCCAAGGGCCGGAACACCGCCATCTCGGCCTCGTCGAGATGCACCTTGGCCAGGCTGTCCAACAGCCCGGAATGCCCGACCAGAGCGGTATTGGCGCCGCCGGCCGGCGCCGTGGATAAGAGTCTGGCGAGACCCGGCAACCGCGCCTGCTCCGCCGGGTCTTTCGGATTGCCGCCCGAAAAAAGCCCGGGGTCGCTCACCGCCGCGCCGAACGCCAGATACGCGGTTTCGCGCGTGCGGCAGAAGGGGCTGGCGCGAACGTCGCCTACGTATATTCCCAGGCGCTTCATCTCGCGGCCGATCATGCGCGCGGCGGCGCGGCCCTCATCGCTCAAATTGCGCTGCGCGGGACAGGCATCGAGATCGACCGGCTCGACATCGGGCTTGCGCTCGGTCATGGCATGCCGCAGATAGAGCACCAGCCCGCCGGCGCGCATCTGCTGGATCAGCGCGGGCGGCGGCGGTGGGCCCGGCTTGTGGTCGGCCAGGGCGGGCGCGGCAACCATCGCTAGGAGCGAAGCGGCGAATAGAAGTGAAATTGCGGCGCGTGTGTTCATGGGCGGGAATGCTAGCAACGGCGCGCGGTCACGCGCGGTAAAGACTGGGTGAGGGACGATCCGACATGATGGAGCTGTTCAGCCCCGGCGCGCTGGCCGCGCTGGCCGAAGTGCTGATGATCGACGTGGCGCTGGCTGGCGACAACGCGGTGGTCGTGGGCATGGCCGCGGCGGGCCTGCCGGCGGGGCAGCGCAAGCGCGCGATCCTGATCGGCATCACCGCCGCTACGGTGATGCGCATCGTGTTCGCCGCCTTCACCACGCAATTGCTGCAGATCGTGGGCCTGGTGCTGGCCGGCGGCATTCTGCTGCTGTGGGTCGCCTGGAAGATGTGGCGCGAGATCAGCGAGCAGCGCACGCACGCGGAGGAACGCGGCGAGGCGGCGCTGGAAGGCAGGGATGTCGCCACCGCGGCGCCCAAGACCTACCGCCAGGCGGTCATGCAAATCATCGTCGCCGACATATCCATGTCGCTGGACAACGTGCTGGCCGTGGCGGGAGCGGCGCGCGAGCACGCCTGGGTGCTGGTCCTGGGCCTGGTTGTATCGGTAGGGCTGATGGGCGCGGCCTCGACCCTGATCGCGCGGCTGCTGCACCGCCATCACTGGATCGCGTATGTCGGCTTCGCCATCATCCTGTGGGTCGCCGTGCAGATGATCTGGGACGGCGCGCACGAGGTGCACGGAGCGGTCGTTTAGAAGCGCCTTTGCTTTGTCCCCGGGGCGCGGACATGGGTCAGCTTTGTGCCAGGAGCGGATATTAGGCTGCTTGCTTGAATGTGGCTGCCCTAGCCTGGGGATTCCTTCCCATTTACCATCGAGAGGACCGTACGGGCAAGATCGGCAGGGGAATCCACCAGCTGGTCTGCGCCAGCAGTTTCAAGTTCGTCTCGGGTACCATAACCCCAGAGCACGCCAAGACCGCGCATTCCGACCGCATGGGCGCCGGAAATATCATGTCGGCGATCCCCGACCATCAGACTGTGAGACGGCGAAAGACTATGTTTAGACAGAATATGGGCGAGCAGTTCAGGCTTGTGATCCAGCTCGCCGCTCGGCACTGAGCCATAGATGCCATCGAAGTATGTGGCAAACTTCAGGTGGTCCAGAATGCGGCTTGCGAAAATCGCCCTTTTTGATGTCGCGAGATAGATTCGCAATCCGCTCCGCTTCATCTCTTCAAGGGATTTGCCAATTCCCGGATAAGGCACGCTTCCGAGATACCCACTTTCACCGTAATGTTGACGATAGGCAGCGGCTGCTTCACCGACTCTGTCGTCTCCGTATGACTGTAGCAAGATTTGCATAATATCTTCGAGCGGCGGCCCGATGGTACGTCTTATATCGAGGGTTTCATCCGGTTCATGTCCAAGGGCGCGCAGTGCCGCAAGGCAGCTTGCCAAAATGCCGGGGTACGAATCGATTAAGGTGCCGTCGAGGTCTAGAAGAACGGAGCAAGTCATGATCCGAAGATAACGGCCAAAAGCAAACGACTACAAGTTCGTTTGGTTTGGTTTCGTTTCTGCTTCGGGTCAGATGCAGTCATAACCGTTCAAATTGTGCCGCTATGCCATCATCCGCGCCGACTTCGGCGACCGCTCGGCAGGCCGACGCCTGCGCATTACGCCTTCTGCTTCTGTCCGGTGTCCGCGGCCGCCGTGATGGCATCGAGCAGGCGATGGCGAGTAACCGCCGCGTCGAACCCCGGGCTCATGGGTTTGCCGTCGCGGATCGCCTCGGCCAGCTTCACATAGACCTGCGCCACGTTGTAGGGCGATTCCCGGGACATCGCCTCGGGCACCCAGCGGTACTTGTCGGGGATCGGCAGGGCGGCGAGCGGCGCCTTGTCGCCTTGCGCGCCTTGCACGGTGAGTTCCTGGCGCTGCATCGACGCGCGCGAGGTGGGCGTGACCACGAGGTCGCCCTTGTCGCCGTGAATTTCGAACAGGAATGCGGTGCCGCGGTTGACGCCGCCGCGGGTCTGGAACGACACGACAGCGCCGTTGGCGAGCACGCCGCTGACCGCGAGCTGGTCGGGCGAGGTTTTCGCAATGATCTCGCCGCTCCCCTGCACCGGGATGGTGTCGCGCTGGCTGACCACTAGGGCCGTGAGCTCGCGGAATTCGCCCAGGCAATGGCACAGGGCATCCAGCGTGTGCCCGCCCGTGACGGTCATCAGGTTGGCGCCGTTGCTGCGGTCGGCCTGATAGGCGCCTTCAAGCGTGGCGCCCCAATTGGGCGCGCAGGTGACCATCGTCGCCGACAGCGGCTTGCCGACATAGCCCGCGGCGATCAGGTCCTTGACGTAATTGAGCGCGGGCGACGCCTGGCCCTGCAGCCCGACGGCATGGCGGATGCCCCGGCGCTTGGCCGCGTCGAGCATCTCGACTGCCTCGCCGGTGGTGCGGCCGAGCGGCCATTCGCAATAGACATGCTTGCCCGCTTCGATCGCGGCCATGACCGGCTTGTAATGGTCGGGCGCCTTGACCGAGACCGTGACCAGGTCGACTTCGGGATGCCGCGCCATTTCCTGGGCATCGGCGAACGCGAGGCCAACCCCGTAATGCTTCGCCGCCGCCGCGGCCGATTCCTTGCTGCTCGAGCACACCGCGACCACCTCGAACTGCGGCAGGCCCTTGAGCGCGGGGAAATGGGCGATGGAGGCGAAGCCCCGCTTCGGACTCGCGCCCACGATCCCTACGCGGATTTTCTTGTCGGTCGCCATCGCGTTACCCCCTCGATCCCCAGCGACGTTACCAAGCAGGGACCGGACTTCGTATCGCTATTTGGCGAACGCCGCTTCGTGCCGCGCGGCCGGGGCATTCGCGCGCCGGCCGGCCTCTGGGCGGCGTCGCGCGCGCTCAATCCGGCTTCGCGGGCTTCATCGAGTCCGTCGCAAGCAACAATGCCGCCAGGGCCGGCGACGCGAATTCCCGGCGATATACGACATAGGTCACCCAGGTCGTGACGGCGATCAGCAAGACGGGATGAAGGAACCACGTCACCACCGCCATGGAGAAATAGTAGGTGCGGATCGCGTCGTTGAAACTGCCGCCAGCGAGCGCGGCCACGCGCGAGGCTGCCTTGATGTAGGCGGCCATGGCTTCGGGCTTCGTTGCCGGCCCCGGCGCCGCGCCCACGACGATCGATAGCGCGTTGTATTGCCACGCCGACCAGGTGAACTTGAAGAAGGCGTAGACGAATATGTAGATCAGGATCAGAACCTTGATCTCCCACAGCCACAGCGAAAACGGCGCGGTGAACGGCAGCTGCGAGACGACCTCGGTCACCCGCTGGGCGGTGCCGAGCAGCGCCACGAGGCCGGCCAGGATGAATATCGTCGTCGAGGCGAAGAACAGGGCGCCGCGAAGCAGGTTGCTTAGAAGCGTAGCGTCGGCCTGGTGCTGCTCGCGCGCGCAGATTCGCTCCATCCACCGCCCTCTGAACACGCGCAGGGCGATCACGAGGCTGGGCGTCGAGCGGGACCGCCATTGGGCGAACTGGCCGTAGCCGACCCAGCAGGCGAGAAACCAGATCAGGGCGACGACGTCGAGGGGGGTGATGTCGGCCATGGACATGATGCGGCCTCCGCGACGGCGACCCGTCGACTCGCTACGTCGTCATCAGCGCGCGGACATGGGCGGCGGCGCTGTTGGCAAGTGCCGTCAGATCGTAGCCGCCTTCCAGCGTCGACACCACCCTGCCCTTGCAGGTTTCGTTCGCCAGCTTCACCAGCTCGGCTGTGATCCAGTGATAGTCGCCCTCGCGCAGGCGCAAGCTGGCCAGCGGATCGGCCTCGTGCGCGTCGAACCCGGCGGAGATCAGCACGATCTCAGGTTTGAACTTGCGCAAGGCCGGCACGATCTGGCCCGCGACCTGGTCGCGGAACGATTGCCCGTCCGTCATCGGCGGCAGCGGCACGTTGACCACGTTGCCGTGCCGGCCGCGCTCGTTCGCCGCCCCCGAGCCGGGGTAAAGCGGAAACTGGTGGGTCGAGGCGTAGAACAAATCGGCATCGTCCCAGAACATCGCCTGGGTGCCGTTGCCGTGATGCACGTCGAAATCCACCACGGCCGCGCGCTTGATGCCGTGCCTGGCGCGGGCGTGATAGGCGCCGATCGCAATGTTGTTGAAGACGCAGAATCCCATCGCGATTTCGCGCTCGGCGTGGTGGCCCGGCGGGCGCACGGCGCAGAAGGCATTGCGCGCCTCGCCCGTCATCACTGCGTCCACAGCCGCGCACACCGCCCCGGCCGCGCGCAACGCCGCCTCGCCCGACCCGGGCGAGACGATGGTATCGCCGTCCAACGCCGCGTAGCCGTCCTTTGGGATCGCCGCCAGCATCTTGCCGACGAAGAAGCTGCCATGCGCGCGCGCAATCCATTCCAGCTCCGCCCGCGGCGCCTCGCGCCGCTGCAACAGGGCGAATTCCTCGGCCTCCAGCGCGTTCATGACCGCCCTCAGCCGGGCCGGACTTTCGGGGTGGAACCGGCCGGGATCGTGCTCGACGCAGGCGGGGTGGGTGACGAGGGCGGTAGGCATGGCGACTCCAGGATTTCTGCGGTCCTGCCGGCGGCTAACTCTAGCATGGGCCTGGGAATTTTGGACTATTCCGGGCTTTTACGTGGCGGCGCAGGATTTCCCGATTACCCCCGTGTAATGATATGTCCGGTGCATCTGAAGCCACGAGCCGCCCGGACATGGAAGAGCGTAGCGACGAGGAGCTGATGGCCGCGATCGGCCGGGGCGACCAGCGGGCCTTTGCCGGCCTGGTAGAGCGTCATTCCCGGCGTGCGGCGGCCCTTGCCGCCCGGATCACGCTCAACCGCAGCGACGCGGAGGAAGTGGTGCAAGAGGCTTTTATGCGCGTGTGGGTCAAGGCGCCGGGCTGGCGGCCGCAATCCGATACCGGCGGCGCGCAGTTCTACACCTGGTTCCACCGCATCCTGGTCAATCTCAGCATCGACCGCCGGCGCAAGCCGGTCAACGAAGACATCGAGAAAGCCGGCGAGATCGCCGACGAAGCGCCCTCGGCGCTGGACGCCGTGGAAGGCGGCGAGACATCGGCGCGTGTGGCCGCGGCCATGGCCAGGCTGCCGGAACGCCAGCGCGCGGCACTGGCGCTGTGCCATTTCGAAGAAAAAACCAATATCGAGGCGGCCGCAGCGCTGGGAATCACCGTCGGCGCCGTGGAATCGTTGTTGGTGCGCGCCCGGCGCACGCTGAAGGAAAACCTTGCCGACCTGGCGCCTGCGGGCGCCGCGGCCAAATCTGGAGGATAGTTAGCGATGACGCCCGATCGTTTCAGGGACCTGATCGACGCTTATGGCGGCGATCCCCAGCGCTGGCCCGCGAATGAGCGCGCCGCCGCGCTGGCCCTCGCCGATGCCGACGCGCGCGCGCGCGCGCTGCTGGACGAGGCAAAAAGCCTGGATACGCTGATCGGCAGCATGCAGATCAAGCCGCCTGTGATCGACACGGCGCGGATCGTCGCCGCCGCTTCGCGCCTGGCGCAAGAGCCCGACACGATCAACGTCGTGCCGTTCGCGCGCAAGCGCGGCGCGATGCGCCCGATCGCCCTATGGGCGCGGGGCGCGGCACTCGCCGCCGCGACGGTCAGCGGTTTCATCATCGGCATGAGCGATCAGGGGACTTTAAGCGACGCCACCGCCCTCGACCTGCTCGACCAGGTGCAAACGGAGGACACGATATGGTAACCCCAGCCGCCGACACGCCGCCGTCCCCCTCGCGCTGGGCGCGCTGGCGCGGCCCGGTGCTGTTCATTTCGCTGGGCTTGAACCTGTTCCTGGTCGGCGCGATGGCCGGCGGCTGGTGGCATCAGCACCAAGGCCGCGCCTGGCGCCATCACATGATGGGCCAGCAAATGGGCCAGATGGGCATGCCCGGCCGTCCGGGCGAAGTCGGCGGCGCGCCGATGCGCGGCGGCTTCGCGGTGCTGCGCGACGCGATCCAGCAATTGCCCGAGGCCGACCGCAAGCTGTTCGAGGAAGCGATGGCCGCGCGGCGCCCAGACGTCCAGCAACTGCAACAGGACGTCCGCCATGCGCGATTGAAAGTGAACGATACGATCCGCGCCGAGACCTTCGACCGCAAGGCGATGGCCGACGGGCTGGCCGCCGTGCGCGACAAGATCATGGCCATGCAGGCCAAGCTGCATGAAGGTTTCGTCGACGCCGTTTCCAAATTACCCGCGGACAAGCGGCGCGACTTCGCCGAAAAACTCGCGGCTTTGAGATCGCGTCAGTGACGCTTCCCGCCCTGGTCGCCACCGCCCGCTTCGGCTTGGGCGCGGCGCCGGGCGAGATCGACGCGGCTGCGCGCGACCCGCGGGGCTGGGTGCTGGGCCAGTTGCGCCCGCAATCCATGCCGGCCGAGCTCATGGGACTTCCCACGGGCGTCGAGGGGGCGGTGATCTGGCTGGCGCGCATCCAGGCGCAAAACCAGGCGCGGCAGGCCGCGCGCCCATCGATGGAAAACGAATTCGAGCCGGCCAGCCGCGGAACGCCGCAGCTTCAGCCGCAGCGCTCCGGTCAATCCCAGGAACAAGCCCAGCCGAAGCCGGCCGTATTCGGCGACGGGCTGCCGCGCGAGACCTATCTGCGCGAGGCGGCGCAACGCACCCTGGCCCAGGCCCATACCAAGACCCCCGTGTTCGAGCGGCTGGTCGCCTTCTGGTCGAACCACTTCACGGTTTCCGTGCAGCGCCCGCCGGTCCTGGCCCTGGCCGGTGCGTTCGAGCGCGAGGCGATCCGCCCGCACGTGCTGGGACGGTTCGAAGACATGCTGCTGGCCGCGTCGCGCCATCCCGCGATGCTGCTCTATCTCGACAATGCCGGTTCGATCGGCCCCGGCTCGCGCGTCGGACAGATGCGCCAGCGCGGCCTGAACGAGAACCTGGCGCGCGAGATCATGGAATTGCACACCCTCGGCGTGAACGGCGGCTACACGCAAGGCGACGTGCGCGAGCTGGCGTTGCTGCTGACGGGTTGGTCGATCGCGCGGCCGCAGGACGACCGGCCCGGGCATTTCATGTTCCGCCAGATCGCGCATCAGCCCGGCGACAAGACGCTGCTGGGCCAGCGCTACGGCGGCGGCGAGGCCGAGGGCGTGAAGGCGCTGAAGGCCCTCGCGCGCCATCCCGCGACGGCAAAACATATCGCCACCAAGCTGGCGCGGCATTTCATAGCGGACGAGCCGCCCGCCGCGAGCGTCGATCGCCTGGCCGGGGTTTTCCTTGCCACGTCGGGCGACCTGACGGCGGTGACGCGCGCGCTGATCGAGGACGAAGCGGCCTGGGCGCGGCCGCTGACCAAGCTGCGCAGCCCGAACGAACTGGTGGTCGCCGCCCTGCGCGCCACAGGCGCCGCTGGGCTGATCGACAGACGCCAGCTTGTGGGCGGCCTGCGCCGGCTGGGCCAGGCGCCGTTCGCCGCCCCGTCGCCCGCGGGCTGGCCCGACCGGGCGCAGGACTGGGTGGCGCCCGAGGCGATGCTCAGGCGCGTGGAATGGGCCGGCCTTCTGGCCGGGCGCATCGCGGCCGACCGCGCGCCGCTGGACGTTTTCCAAGCCACCATCGCGCCCGCCGCCGAGGAGGCCACGCGCCTGGCGGTGGAACGCGCGCCCAGCGCGCGCGACGGATTGGCGCTGGTGCTGGCGAGCCCGGAGTTCCAGAAGCGATGAGCATGCTGACGCGCCGCCATATTTTGACCGCCCTCGGCGCCGGAGCCGGAGCGGCGATGCTGCCCGCTGGCCTGGCGCTGGCCGCCGCCCCCGGCGACAAGCGCTTCGTGCTGGTGATCCTACGCGGCGGCATGGATGGCCTCGCCGCCGTGCCGCCCTACGGCGATCCGGCGCTGAAAGACCTGCGCCGCGGCGCCCTTGCCGTCGCCGAGCCGGGACAACCCGACGGCGCGCTCGACCTAGGCGGACGTTACGGCTTGCATCCCGCGCTGGCGCCGATCCACGAGTACTACAAGCGCGGCGAGATGCTGGTAATCCACGCGGCGTGCAGCAACTATCGCGGCCGGTCGCATTTCGACGGGCAGGACATTCTGGAATCGGGCGCGGACACGCCGCACGGCGTGCGCGACGGCTGGGTGAACCGCGCGCTGGCGGCGATGCAATCCTCAAAGGCCGGCGCGCGCCAGGGATTGGCCCTGGGGCAGACCGTGCCGCTCGCCTTGCGCGGGCCGGTGCCGGTGGCGAGCTGGGCGCCGAACGCGCTGCCCGAACTCGAAGCGGGATTGATGCAGACCATCGCCGAGCTTTACCGCCGCGATGCGATGCTGGGCCCGGCTTTGGCCGAGGGCCTCAAATCGCAGGCCTTCGCCGACGGGGTGATGAACGACGGCCAGCGCATGAACCAGCCGCCGGCCCAAGGCGCGCAGCAATTCCGCCAGGCCGCGACCGCCGCCGGCAAGCTGATGGCGCCGGCCGAGGGACCCAGGATCGCGGTCATGGATATCGGCGGCTGGGACACTCATGCCAACCAGGGCGGCGCGCGCGGCAGGCTGGCGGGGGCGTTGCAGGTTCTAGCCGAGGGCTTGCGCGACCTGGCCGTGGCGCTGGGCCCGGCGTGGCAGCAGACCGTCGTGCTGGTGGCGACCGAGTTCGGGCGCACCGCCGCGGTCAACGGCACGGGCGGAACCGACCACGGCACCGCGAGCGCCGCGTTCCTTTTGGGCGGCGCTGTCGCGGGCGGGCGCGTGCTGGCGGATTGGCCGGGGCTCGATAGTAATAGACTCTACGAAGGCCGCGACCTGGCGGCGACCACCGATCTGCGCGCCGTCGCCAAGACGGTGCTGATCCAGCATCTGGGACTTACTACGCAGGCGGTCGAGACTCGTGTGTTTCCCGGCAGCGCCGCTTCGCGGCCACTCGCGAAGATTCTGCGCGTTTAGGCGCGCGAAGAGGCCGGCTCGAACGATATCCTCAACTTACTGCCGGTTGCCCGTGCAAAGCGCTCAAGCGTTCGCGTGGACGGCTTGACACGGCCGCTTTCCAGACGCGCCACCACCGTTTGCGTCGTTTGCATCCGCTTTGCCAAACCGGCCTGCGTGAGTCCCGCGCGCGTTCGCGCCTGAATCATCGCCGAAGCCAGCGCGAATTCGCCTTCCAAAGCGTCGAAAGCAGTCCGGTAAGCGGGATTCTTGAGCCATTTCCGATGCAGGGCATCGGCGCGAATACGTTTTTTCATCGTATCTCCTTGGCGCGTTGGAGCGCGATCTCTATCTCATGGCGCGGGGTTTTTTCCGTCTTCTTCACGAACACCCGCACCACAACGACACGCCGCCCCCGGGCAGCGACGTACAGTGCGCGCGCAATGCCGTCGCGGCCCGAAAGCCTCATCTCCCAGATTGCGCCCGCGACATGTTTGATGTGCGGCTCGCGCACCCGATCCAGCCCGTGTTGCTGAATCAACAGAACGATCCGCTGAAATCTAGCCTGCATATCGACGGGCAGATTCGAGAGTTCCACCATCACGGCCTGATTCAGCAACTCAACCGTCCACATTGAGGGAGTATAGCAAATTCGCTATATAAAGGCAATGCTCCGTTACCTGGAGGAGATCACGGCGGCGCGCATGGTTGACCCCGTCGCTCGCAGCGCCCTATAACCCGCTCATGGGCGATGCCGCGATCAACGTAAACGATCTGCGCGACAATGCGCGCCGCGCCAGCGTGTTGCTGAAAGCGATGAGCAACGAGCGGCGGTTGTTGATCCTGTGCCATCTCGCGGCCGGCGAGAAATCGGTCGGCGAACTGGAAAAGCTGGTGGGCCTGAGCCAATCGGCGCTGTCGCAGCACTTGGCGCGCCTCAGGCGCGACGGGCTGGTGGCGACGCGCCGCGCGGCGCAGACGATCTTCTATTCGCTGGCCGGCATCGAGTCTCAGGCCGTGATGGCGACGCTGCACGCGCTTTATTGCGGCGGCAAGCCGCCGCCCGCGCGCCGCAAGGCCCTGGCAGCGGAATAAACCGCTACAGCGCGTTCAGCGGCAGCTTCAGATAGATCAGGCCGTTCCGGTCGGGCGCGGGCAATTGCCCGGCCTGGATGTTGACCTGGATCGACGGCCACAGCAGCTGCGGCATAGCCAGGGTGGCGTCGCGCGTGCGCCGCATTTCGGCGAATTCGGCCTCGCCGATGCCGTCGCGCACGTGCTTGTTGCCGGCGCGCTGCTCGGCCACGCTGGCCTGCCAGACCGGCTTTTGCCCTTCCGGCGGATAGACGTGATTGACGAACACGCGCGTTTCCGGCGGCAGCGCCAACAGGCGCCGGATGGAACGGTACAGGGTTTCCGCCGAGCCGCCGGGAAAATCGCAGCGCGCCGTGCCGTAATCCGGCATGAACAGCGTATCGCCGCAGAACAGCGCGTCGCCCACGCGGTACGACACGCAGGCTGGAGTATGGCCGGGCGTGTGCATCACCTCGGCCTCGATCGCGCCGATCTTGAACCGTTCGCCGTCGGCGAAGCGCCGGTCGAAAATCTGCGGCGAGGGCTGCGGTATGCCGTATAGCGCGGCGAAGGTGCGCTGCACTTCGGCGATATGCTCGCCGATGGCGATCGTGCCGCCGAGGCGCCGGCGCAAGGTTTGCGCGGCGCTGAGATGGTCGGCATGGGCGTGGGTTTCGAGAATCCAGTCCACCGTCAGCTTCTGGTCCTCGACATGCAAGGCGATGGCGTCGGCCGATTTGGTCGAGGTTCGGCCCGAGGCCTGGTCGAAATCGAGGACCGAGTCGATCACCGCCGCGCGGCTGGTGGCGGGATCCGACACCACGTAGCTGACGGTTCCGGTGGGCGCGTGGAAAAATCCGGCGACAGTGGGATGGGCAGCGGCCATGATCGCTGCATTGTACATGATTTTACCGTTTAATTCGCGCGGCGCAGCGTCGTGCCATAGCAGCAAAGCGCCAGCCACCCCGCCATCAGCGCCAGGCCGCCGGCCGGCGCCAGCATCGCCACCGGCCGCCAGCCCGACAGCGCCAGGGCATAGAGCGAGCCCGAGAACAGCACCATGCCCGCGGAAAAGCAGATGCCGGCGACGTTGAGCCACCGCCCGGAAGCGCCGGCCTGCGTCCGCGCCGCGAGGCAAGCGACCAGCCCCAGCGCCAGGGCATGGGCGATCTGGTAGCGCTCGGCCGTCGCCAGCCATTCCAGGCCGGCGGGCGGCAGGTGCTTGCCCAGGGCATGCGCGCCGAGTGCCCCCATCAGCACCGCGACGAAGCCGTTGAACGCGGCGAAGACGACCCAGAAGCGCATGCGATTCTCCCTATCCCTATCGTTTCGCTGCCGCGATGAAATCGCGCAACGCCGCATCGATGCCGGCCACGACCCCTTGCCAATCGCCCGGCGCCTGCTGGCGGAACAACCGCATGGTCGGATACCACGGCGAATCGTCGCGGCCCACAAGCCAGCGCCAGGCCGGGGCGTGGCTGAGCATCAGCCAGGTCGGCCGCGCCAGCGCGCCGGCCAAATGCACCGGGCCGGTATCGACGCTGATCATCAGATCGACCGCCGCCATCAGCGCCGCGGTCTCGTCCATGTCGTCGAGGAATTGCCCGCATGACAGCGCGTTCGGATAGCGCGCGAGGCGGTCGAGTTCGGCCGGCGTCACGTCCTTCTGCAAGCCGACGATCTGCACGCCGGGATTCGCGAGCAAGGGCCGCATGTCGTCGAGCGTGGCCGAGCGGTCGAAAATATCCTTGCCCGAGCGCCAGATCAGGCCGATCCGCGGTTTGGTTGCGTCGAGCCTGGTCCGCCAGCGCGCCGCCTTCGCCGCGTCGGGCATCAGATACGGGCATGCACCGGGAATCGCGGCGTCGGAAAACGTCTTGAGCGCTAGGGGCAGGCTGAAAAAAAGAATCCGGCAATCGACTGCGGCCGGGCAGTCCTGGGGCGCCACGACATGCGCGCGCTTCAGGCTGCGCGCGAACAGGTCGCGCAGTGTATCGGGCGCCTGCACCCAGCATTCCGCGCCCAGGGCTTCGAGCACCGGCACATAGCGCGCGAGCTGGATGGCGTCGCCCAGGCCGAGGGTGATTTCGTATTGGATCAGGAGTTTCCTGCCGCGGACCGGCGTGTCGCCCGGCCAAAGCGGCCGGTCGATTTCCGCCATCGGCCGGGTCGGGAAGGCGCCCCAGCGGCTTTCCCACAAGCGCCATCCCTCCGCCAGCTTCGAGTGCCGCAGCAGGGCGAAGGCCTTGTAGTACTCCGCCGCCTTGTAACCGGGGCGCGCGGCCAGCGCCCGGTCGAATTCCGCCACCGCCGCATCGTCGCGGTTGAGGCTGTGCAGCGCGGTGCCGAGGTTGACGCGGGCTTCGGCGTAGTCGGGCTTGAGCGCCAGGGCTTTTTCGTAGTGGGCGATCGCGTCGTCGAAACGCTTCATGGTTTGCAGCACGGCGCCGAGATTGGCATGCGCCTCGGCGTAATCAGGCTTCAGCGCCAGCGCCTTTTCATATTCGGCAGCGGCTTCGGGATAGCGGCGCAGCTCCTGCAACGCCAGGCCCAGGCTGGCGTAGAGCCGTGGCGACTTGGGCATGTGCCCCAGCGCGTGCTGGAAATGCGCCGCCGCTTCTTCGTGCCGCCGCAGCGCCGACAGGGCGTTGCCCATGTTGGCGTGCGCCTCGGCCAGGCCGGGGTTCAACGCCAGCGCCTGGCCGATCAGTTCGGCCGCCTGGCGCGCGTCGTTCTGTTGCAGATAGGTGGCGCCTAGGCGGTGCAGCGCGTCGGCATGGCCCGGCGCCAGCGCCAGCACCTGCCGGTACAAGCCCTGCGCCGCCGCCAGCCTGCCCTGGCGGTGTTCAGCCACGGCCTCTGCGAAAAGCGCCTGTTCGCTCGGCATTGTGTGATTCGCGCCCGTTGTCCGGCGCCGACATTACTCGCCAGCGCGCCGGCGCTCAAACCAGGGCAGCCACCTTTTCCTTGAAAAAGGCGTCGAGAAACCGGCAGCACGCGGCGTTGTCGAGCAGGCGGTCGCGCTGGGATTTTATTTTTTCGCCCACAGCCGCGCGATAGGCTTGATCCGTGGCCAGCCGGACGGCCAGCGCCACATAGGCGTCTTCCGAGGCCGCGGCCAGTTCCTGCATGCCGATCTTGCCGAGCAGGCCCAGGGCATGGCGGCTGCGCGTGAATTCGCCCGGCAGCGTGACCACGGGACAGCCGCGCGCGAGGGCGAACATCGTGGTGTTGGCGCCGTTCCAGCCCGGCGTGTCGAGCACCACGTCGAACACGTCGAACAGATCGACGAACGCCTGGTGCGGCTGGGGCGGCACGATGCGCACGCGATCCTCGAAGCGCTGGCCGCGGCGTTCGAAGGCGCGGGCCAGGCGCTGGGTGAACAACCCGGTGACATGGGCCGAGCGGTGGCCGACGAAGGCGAACACGGCCTCGGGCGCCGCTTCGGCGATGCGCGCGAACAGATCGTCGCTGTGCGGCAGGTACTTGAACAGGTTTTGCACCGAGCCCAACAGCGTCTTGCCTTCGGGCAGGCCGAAGCGCTGGCGCTGGGGCGGCGCGCTTTCCCCGGGATGATCGTGGAAAAACGCCGGATTGGGAATCTTCACCACGGTTTCGGTGAAATGCGCTCCGCCGTTTTCCGGCTCCATACCCGCGCTGCTGAGGAAATAGTCGATCGTGGCCGAGCCGGTGGTGATGGGGTGCCCCCAGCCCAGGCATTGGATCGGCGCGAGGCGCGCCAGCGCGATGATGCGGCTGGACGGCGTCATTCCCACGTCGGGCAGGATCAGGACGTCGAGGGCGTCGGCGCGGATCGCCGACAGGGACTTGGCATAGCTGTCTGCGCGAAAGGGAAGCCAGCGATAGGCGCCGAGGGTGGCGAATTTTCCGGTCAGCCAATCCGTGCGGCCGTTCAGCGAATAGAGGAAGAATTCGTAATCGTCGCGCGGCAGCCCTGCGAGCCACGGATAGATCCAGTTGGCGCCGTTGTGGTTCATCAACAGCTCGGACGCCACGCCCAGGCGGATCTTACCACCGCCGGGGCGCCGGCCCACAGGCCGCAGGAACAGACCGAACCGCGGTTTCAGCAGCTCGACGGCGATGGCGCAATAGGATTGCAGCAAGGGCTTGTCGTCCCGCTGCTGGTAGCCGAGCAGGAAATGGTTGAGCTTGAACAGGCATTCGGCGATCAGCCCCTCTTCCGCCGTCGATGTCTCCGGCCGTTCGGCCAGAAGCGCCTTCAGGCGATCCAGCGCCGCCGCGAAATTTCCGCGCGAAGCCGCCACTTCCGCGTCGTCGCGGTAGATCGCGGGCAGGCCGATCAGGTCGATCAGCGCGTCGCAAACCGCGAGCGTCCAGGGCGACGCTTCGGCCGCCTTGGCTTTGAGAAGCAACGCGCGCTTGTAGTGGACGACCGTCAGATCGGTGCGGCCCTGCTCGTAATAGGCAGCACCCAGATTGTCCTGCACGGCGGGATCGCCGGGCTTAAGCTCCGCCGCACGGGCGCAGGACGCCGACGCCTCGTCCGGACGGCCCAAATCCTTCAGCGTCGTGCCGAGGTTGTTGTGCGCCTCGGCGAAATCGGGCCTGAGCTCGGCCGCGCGGGTGAAGCAAACGGCGGCGTCGGCAAGCCGGCCCAGCTCCTTCAGCGCGTTGCCGAGGCCCAGATGCATGGCCGCGTCGCCCGGCGCTATGGCGATGCCCCGGCGATATGCGGCTTCGGCCTCTTCGTGCCGGCCGAGCAGCAGCAGCACCGCGCCGCGATTGCCTATGGCCGGGGCATAGTCGGCCTTCAGCGCCAGGGCGCGCGTATAGGACGCCAGCGCGTCTTCGTGCCGGTTCAGCGCGCGCAACGCGTTGCCGTGATTGAGCCGCGCCTGCGCGATTTGCGGATTGATGGCGACCGCGCGCGCGAACAGCCGCTCGGCCCGCACGGCGTCGCCCCCGCGCGCCGCCACCAGGCCCGACAGGTGCAGGGCGTCGAAACTGTCGGGCTGGGCGGCAAGGGCGGCGGCGCACAGCCGCTCCGCCTCTGCCAGGTCGCCGGCCTGGAACGCGGCAAGAGCGTCCTGCAATCCCCGATTCAATGGATTTCCGCGGGACGGTCGGCCAGCGTCAGGTCCGGGGCGATCCAACGTTCGGCCAGCCAGATCAGACGCGTGACCGTGAAGTTGATGATCAGGTAGATGGCGCCGGCGGCGAAGAAGATCTCGAACGACCGGAACGTCTCGGAGATCAGCTTGTGCGCCAGGCCGGTGACTTCCATCAGCGTGATGGTGCTGGCGAGCGACGTGGCCTTGATCATCAGGATGACTTCGTTGCCATAGGCCGGCAGCGCCTGGCGCAGCGCGATCGGCGCCACGATGCGCCGGTAGAGCGTGAAGCCCGACATGCCGAAAGCGCGCGCAGCCTCGATCTGCCCGGCCGGAACCGATTGCAGGCCGCCGCGCACGATCTCGGCGCCATAGGCCGCGGTGTTGAGGGTCAGCGCCAGCAGGGCGCAGTAATACGGCGCGCGGAAGAACCACCACAGGCCCAGTTCCTGCAACTCGGGCCGGAACTGGCCGAGGCCGTAATAGATCAGGAACACCTGCACCAAGAGCGGCGTGCCGCGGAACACGAACACGAACGCGTCGCCAAGCCATCCCAGGGGGCGCAACGGCGCGCGCATCATCAGCGCCAGGATCACGGCCATGACGAGGCCGATGGCGACGGATTCGAACGCGAGCTGGAGCATCAGCGGAATCCCGCCCAAGAGGCGCACGAAGCTTTCCCAGATGAAGGCCGGGTCCATTCTTATACTCTTCGCATGCCGCGCGTCGCCCAGGTCTCGGCGCGGCGGAACGCCCAGGTCGAGCCGGTGGTCAGCACCAGATAGAACGCGACGGCGGTGATGTAGAACACGAAGGGCTGGCGCGTGGAGCCGGCCGCCACATGCGCCTGGCGCAGCAGGTCCGAGAACCGCGTCCCGTCGAGCAGCACCAGATCGCCCAGACGGATTTCCGGCAGGGTGATCGACAGCCCGACCACGGCGACCAGCGCCGCCTCCTTCAGTACCAGCTGCCAGATATTGCCCATGCTGGGCAGGCCGTAACGCAGCACCTGGGGCGCGATGATGCGCCGAACCAGCGCCGGGCCCGACAGGCCGAAGGCGCGCGCCGCGTCGATCTCGCCCGGCGGGATCGCCGCGAACGCGCCGCGGATCACCTCGGTCTGGTAGGCGCCCGACACGATGCCGATGGCGAGCGTGCCGGCGAGAAACCCGGGCAGGCCGATGAAGCCGGTGGCGCCGAACATGTGCCCGATCGCGGTCACGCCGGCGCTGCCGCCGAAATAGAACAGGTAGATGACCAGAAGGTCGGGCACGCCGCGGAACACCGTGGTGTAGCCGTCGGCCAGCCATTGCAAGGGCCGCGCGTTCGACAGCTTGGCGACCGCCGCGATCATGCCGAACAGAAGACCGAACAGGAATCCGGCGACCGCCACCGCCAGCGTCATGCCCGTGGCGAAGGTCATTTCGTCGAGCCAGCCCAGCGGCCCCCACTGCATCAGCTCGAGGAAGGATTTCGCCGGCATGGTGTTCGCTTAAGCCCGCCCGGAAAAAGGAAAGGGGCCGAAGGCCCCTTTCCCCTGGAAATCGCGGATCAGGACTTCGGCGTCATGTCGACCTTGAACCACTTCATCGACAACTTCTTGACGGTGCCGTCGGCGATCGCCGCTTTCACCGCCGCGTCGAACGCCGCGCGCAGGTCGCTGTCCTCCTTGCGCACGCCGACGGCCACGCCCAGGCCCAGCATGCCGCCCGAGAACGCCGGCCCGGCGATCGTCATATCCTTGCCCACTGCCGAATCGATCGTCGCCTTCATGGCGGAATGCGCCATCACCACCGCGTCGACGCGCCCGGCCGCGAGGTCGAGATCGTGCTGCTCGGTGGTCTTGTACTCGCGGATCTCGGCCGCGCCTTTGAAGTACTTTTCCGTCCAGGCCGAGTTGGTCGTGGACACCTGCACGCCAATGACCTTGCCCTTGAAGAACGGCTTCAGGCTTTCCACCGCCTTTTCCGCGGTGGCGGGATCCTTCGTCAGGTTGTATTCGCCACCCGGCATCTTGGCCAGCGACGAGGACTTCAGGACCATGAAGCCGTGCGCGCCCGCGGCGTAGGGCACGGTGAAGCTGATCGTCTCCTGGCGCTTGGGCGTGATGTTCATGCCGGCCATGATGACGTCGTACTTCTTGGCCAACAGCGAAGGCATGATGCCGTCCCAGTCCTGCGCCACGAATTCGCAGTCGAACTTGGCGCGCTTGCACAGGTCGGCGCCCAGGTCGAGCTCGAAGCCCTCGAGCTTGCCGGCGCTGTTGACGAAGTTCCACGGCGCGTAGGCGCCCTCGGTCGCCACCTTGACCTTGCGGTTCTGCGCCGACGCGTCGGCCGATGCGAAACACAGCGCCAGCGCGACGCCGGCGAATGCCGTCAGTCTAAATAGCTTCATTGGTGTACTCCCCCGTTGGTTCGATGGTTGACGATAGCCTGTTCCTGGATGGCGGCGCCAGCCGCGCCGGTTTCATGACCTGAGATGGCTGGAAACGAACTGGCGGCAGCGTTCCGACTTGGGCGCGCCCAGCACCTGGGCGGGCGGGCCGTCCTCTTCCACCTTGCCCTGGTGCAGGAAGATCACGCGGCTGGCCACTTCCTTGGCGAAACCCATTTCATGCGTGACCAGGATCATCGTGCGGCCCTCTTCCGCCAGCGTGCGGATGACGCGCAGCACCTCGCCCACCAATTCGGGATCGAGCGCCGAGGTGGGCTCGTCGAACAGCATCACCTGCGGCCGCACGGCGAGCGCGCGGGCGATCGCCGCGCGCTGCTGCTGGCCGCCCGAGATCTGCGAGGGGTAGTGGTTGCGCTTGTCGGAGATGCCGACTTTTTCCAGCATCGCCAGGCCTTCTTCCGTCGCTTCGGCCCTGGGGCGCTTCTGCACGTGGACCGGCGCCTCGATCACGTTCTCCAGCACCGTCAGGTGCGACCATAGATTGAAGCTTTGGAACACCATGCCGAGCTTCTGCCTGAGGCGGTCGATCTGCGCCTGGTCGGACGGCTCGCGCCCGCCGCCGCGCTTGGGCTTGAGCCGGATTTCCTCGCCGGCGATCGCCACGGTGCCGCTGTCCGGCACTTCGAGCATGTTTATGCAGCGCAGCAGCGTGGATTTACCCGAGCCCGACGAGCCGATGATGGCGATCACGTCGCCGTCATAGGCCGACACCGATAGCGCGCGCAGGACCTCAAGCTGTCCAAAGCATTTGGAGACACGGTCCACGGCGACGGCGGGACGGGAATTGGCGTCCATAAGGCATGATTCCACGGCTATTTGCCGCAATGCAAGAATGCAAGAAAGCGGCCAGCCGTGGCGCCGGCCCGCGGCCCTGGGGCACCTTGCGGCGGCGGACCGGCTATTGCCGGGTTTTGAGCCCCCGCCGGTTCCGCCTTGTGCGGGCAGTGAACCGCGCGGCGGCTATTCGCTGGAGGCTACCGCGGTTTCATCGAGATTTTTGAGATCGGCGAGAATGCTGGTGATCAGCGCTTGATGCCGCGGGTTCTGCGCCCCCGGGGCGGCGGCGAACAGGGAAATCAGGTAGCGGATTTTTTCGGCGGCTTCATGCCAGGTCAACGCCGGCGAGGCGACCAGGGATTTCTCGATTTCCACCTGCCGCAGCCGCAACAATTCCTGGTCGGCCGCGACCTCCACCAGGCAGCGGCGAAGCTCCGTCGCCTTCTGCGCCGCCATGCCCCTGTGTTTATCGAGCGCGACCGGATCGTCCGTCATGGTCGTAGGCCTGCCGGCGCCTGGGCTACCGGCGGCTAGTCCGCAAGCTTGCCGGCGCAGGCGTTTTCGACTTCGGGGTAGACGGCGGCGGCGGTGGGCTTCGCGCCCGGCATCGCGGTCGCGGCCCATTTCTTCGCCAGGTCGCTGCGCTCGCTCCAGCCGAGTTTGCCGGCGCCGGGAACATCAACCCGAGCCCTTGCCTCGCAGTACAGGGCCTGTTGCTCGACGATCCCGGCGCGGACCTGCGCCTGCGCCGTGCTGGTGGTGACCTGATAGCCGAAATAGTTCGTGAGCAGCGGCCCCAGCGCCAGGCCAACGGCCAACGCAATGATCCGGGGCTTGTACGCTGCCCAAGTCGATTTCACCGATTCCAAGAATGACATGCTGTCCTCCATGAGGTTTGTCGCGGGAGGCAAGGAATGCTGGAACTTGGTCCGTAATACCTTGCAATATTGGAATAATAATACTTTATAAAGCTGTGAATGACAAGAAATATAATGGCTTATTGATTGGGAGAATTGCAGATTTCAGCAAATAATATTTGAGAAAAACGATCGAGTTTTATTTTCAAAAGACTTGGCGGCCTCTTGAAAATCCGGCCGCGAACACCATATCAAGGAAGCCGGCTGGCTGTGGGTTGGTTTCGTGCCGGACCCCCGTGCAAACGGGATCGGCGCAGCCCCTTCGTCTTGAAGCCGTGCCCGCGGGCGCAGCGGTACTGCGCCATCTGAAAGGAACACTATGTCTATCGGAACTGTTAAGTGGTTTAACGCCCAAAAAGGCTTCGGCTTCATTCAACCCGACGACGCCTCCAAGGACGTCTTCGTGCATGTCTCGGCGATCGAGCGCGCCGGCATCGGCACGCTGGTCCAAGGGCAGAAAATCAGCTTCGACGTCGAACAGGACCGGGGCAAGCCCTCGGCCTGCAATCTCAAAGCCGTCTAACGCCGTCTTAGAGAATGCGGCGGGGCGGCGTATGCCTGCCCCGCTTCCTTCCTTCGAACTTCGCTTCGCGATGAGGTCGTCCCATGCTGAGAACCAGCGAAATTAGAAACCAAGAAGCCCGGCGCAAGGCGCAAGAACAGCTGGCGAAAATCAAGCAGCGGGATGCCGCGGCCGTGCAGGAATCGCGCAAGGCCCAGCGCGAGGAAGACGAGAAAACCATACGGCTTAGAGCGCTCCGTCTGGCGCGCGAAGCCGCCGACAAGCAAGCGGCGGCCGAGAAAGCCGCCCAGCCCGCCAAGCCGAAGCCCGCCAGTCGCAAGCGGTTCGACGACGCGTCGCGCAAGGTCGCGAGCGAAGCCGGCACGGGGCATTAACGCCCATAAGGCGCGATCCCACGGCTATTTGCCGCTACGCAAGAAAGCGGCCCGCCCTGCCAATGACTTGGCCGTTTTCACCTAGCCTCTAAAGTCGGCGGTTGCAGTCGCGACAACACCGGAATTGCCGGTCTAGGCCGATTCCCCGCGGTTTCTCCTGCGTTTTCTTGACGGGTTGTTAACCCTGGCTTGCTACCTCTTTAGGCTGGAATTCCAGGACCCGGCTGCAATGACCAAGACCGCCCCCCTGCCGACCCAAATGGCTTTCGCCCGCGACGCCCAAGCCGCGCCCGCGGACCGCTTCGCGTTGGCCGCCGAGGGCGCCAATGACGGCTTGTGGGACTGGAACCTGGCCAGTGGCCGGGTGCTCTATTCGGCGCGCTGGGCGGCGATGCTGGGCGTCAGGCCCGAGGAATTCGGCGACCGCCCCGAGGCGTGGCTGGAGCGGGTCCACCCCCAGGATATCGAAGGCCTGAAGCTGGCAATCGACGCGTTGATCGAAGGCGCGTCGCAGCAGCTTGAGCACGAACAGCGCGTGCGCCATGCCGGCGGCGCCTATCGCTGGATGCTGACGCACGCACTGGCCAAGCGCGATGCCACCGGAAAAACCCTGCGCATCGCCGGCTCGCAGACCGATGTCAGCGACCGCCATTGGCAGCGCGAGCAGCTTGCCTACGACGCGTTCCACGACGGGCTGACCGGCCTGCCGAACCGCGCGCTGTTCCTGGACCGCCTGGGCCAGTCCCTTGCGACCGGCCGCCGCCGGCCGGGGCCGGGCGCGGCCGTCCTGGCGCTGGATGTCGACCGCTTCAAGCTGGTGAACGACAGCCTGGGCCACGGCGCCGGCGACGAATTCCTGACGGTGCTGGCGCGGCGGCTGGAATCGTGCCTGCGCGAAGGCGATACGCTGGCCCGCGTCGGCGGCGACGAGTTCGCCATTCTGGCGGGCCAGACCGACGGCGTCGACCAGGCGATGACGATCGCCGAACGCGTGCGCGGCATGTTCGTCACGCCGATCATGCTGGACGGCCAGGAGATCTTCGTCAGCCTGTGCATCGGCATCGCCGTGGCGAGCGCGCGCGTGCGCGGCGCCGACGAGCTGTTGCGCGACGCGTTCCTGGCGCTGTACCGCGCCAAGGCGCTGGGCACCGGGCGCGTGGAGCTGTTCGACCAGGGCTTGCATGCCCGCGCCGTGAAGCGCCTGAAGCTGGAAAGCGATCTGCGCCGCGCGCTGGAACGCGACGAATTCGACGCCTATTACCAGCCGATCGTGGCGCTGGACAGCGGCCGGATCATCGGCTTCGAGGCCCTGGCGCGCTGGGTGCGCGGCGAGCGCGGGCCGGTGTCGCCGTCCGAGTTCATTCCCGCGGCCGAGGAAACCGGCGTGATCTCGGAGCTCGGCCGGCGCATAACCAAGGCCGCCGCGGCGCAACTGGTGGATTGGCAGCGCCGCGGCCTGGCCGGGCCGGAGATGACGGTCAACGTCAACGTCTCGGCCAAGCAGTTTTCACAATCCGACCTGGTGGCCGATATCAACGCCGTGCTGTCCAGCACGGGCCTGGCGCCCGGGCGGCTGAAGCTGGAGCTGACCGAAAGCGCGATCATGGAGAATCCCGATCTGGCGCGCGGAGTCCTGATGCAGTTGCGCGAGCTGGGCGTCAAGCTGTGCGTCGACGATTTCGGCACCGGCTATTCGTCGCTGAGCTATCTGCACCGCTTCCCGATCAACACGCTGAAGATCGAAAGCGGCTTCATCGCGCAGATCGCGGGCCTGCATTCCGAGCGCACGCTGATCAAGACCATCGTCGACCTGGGCCGCGCGCTGGGCCTGGAGGTGGTGGCCGAGGGCGTGGAAACCGACGAGCAGCGCCGCCAATTGCTGACGCTCAATTGCACATTGGGCCAGGGCTATCTGTTTTCGCCGCCCGTGCCGGCCGAGACCGCGGCCAGGCTTCTGGCCGACAACCTTGCGGGTATTTCATTGATTCCCAATGGAAAACCCGGGCACCGCGGAGTGACCGCCGTCACTGCGTGAGTTCCTCGCACCCCCTAGAGTGGCCGGCATGAACCAACAGGGGGTTGGTATGACCAGAAAAACCAAACGCCATGTGGCCTATCTGCTGGCCGCCGAGGTATCGATGATCCTGATCGGCGGAGCAAGCCTGGCGTGGCTGGGAGCCGACATCGTCGTGCGCGCATTGCGCATAACGATCATCGGCGACTCGGTCTAAAGAGCATCGGCAAAACGCCGGTGCCGGCCCGGGGAAATCCCCTGGGGCCGGCGCCGGCGTTGCCATTTCAGGCCCGGGAAAATCCGCGAAAAACTACGGCCCGTAGTAATAGGTCGGAGCGTAGTAGTACGGCGCGTAGTAGTATGGCGCCGGATACACCACCGGCGGCGGGGCGTAGACGTAAGGCCTGTACCACGGTGCGTACCAGCCCCAATAGGGGCGGTGGTAGTGGCGGTAGCCGTAATCGACTTGCGCGACGCCGGAGGCGGGTTTCGCGCCCTGCCCCACAGCGCCGGGCGCCATAGCCGAAGCCGGCGGCGCGATCGCGACCGTCACGGCCGCGGCGATGGCGAAAGAAGCGGCCGAAATCCAATGCATCCGCATGTCGCCCTCCCTGGCGATTATGGCCGGCCAGCCGGCCTGGCGATTGAGGCCGGTCTGCCGGCCACGGAAAATTTCGGATGCTTGACGCTAGGCGCGCGAAGCTGAACCCCGGATGAACCGAGGATGAAGCGGATGCGGCGGAATTGTGGCGGGCGCGGCCGGGGCCTAAGCCTTAAGCTAGCCGCGCGTGGCGCGAACCAGCGTCAGCGACGGCGAGTTCCTGGTCTGACCGCGCATCTTGGTCACGAGGCCCGAAAGCCCGGCCTTGGACAGCCAGTCCGAGAACTGGTTGGAGAAATGCGTGACCATGCTGTAGCCGTCCACGGTGATGTCGATGATCTTGGGGCCCTCCGGCGTGTTGCGCACGCGCCAGCCGGTATTCAGCGAATTGCCGCCGTCGGGAATCACCACCGTGTTGACCATCGCGTCGCCGTTGGGAAGCGGGCGCGCTTCGGCGATGTCGTACGAGCGGATCGGCATCGCGCCGAATTTCTCGATCGCCAGGTCGATGATGTAGGCGGAGAACAGCGTCGAGAATTCTTTGAAGTCGGCGCTGTCGGGCTTGCGGCCGTAACGGCCCAGGGTGTGCATCGACACGATGTCGAAATCGATGCCTTCGAGCAGGATGCGGCCGAGGTCCGCGCCGCGCTGCGGCGCCGGCGCGGACGATTGCAGGACGCTCAGGGTGCGCTGGCCCAGCCTGTCGATGAACGCGCGCGCCGCGTCGGGCGCGATCGCCGTCTGCTGACCCAGGGCGGGTGCTTGAACCTGGAGCAGGACCAACGCGAACAGAGCCCAAACGATACGCTGCATCACACCCCTATCCTCCAGGACCGCCCCGCTTTCACGTCCGCTTGGCCGCCCGGATCACTTCATCGCCTGCTGCACCGCCGGCATGGACTTGGATTCCTTGGTCAGATCTTGCAGCCGCTTGATCAGGCCGCCCACGGTGCTCAGGCCCGCGCGCTCGAACTCGCCGCGGTAGTGGATCGACAGGCTGTAGCCCTCGATCTCCATGTCGTTGATGCGCGGCTTGCCCTCGGTGTTGCGCACGCGCCAATCCACGGAGATCGGCTTGTCGCCGCTACGGTTGATCGCGGTGTTCACCTTCACGTCGCCGTTGGGCTGCTGCTTCACCTCGCCGATGCCGAAGCTGCTGATCTGAAGGTTGCCGAATTTCTCGATCGCGACGTCGATGACATAGGCGGCGAACAGCCGCGCGAACTCTTTCTTGTCGGCGGGCGAGATGTTGCGCGCCATCTTGCCGAGGGTGGAAAGCGACAGCGCCTCGAAATCCAGCGCTTCGACCATCAAGGTGGCGAACTCGGCGTTACGCTGGGCGATGTTGCCCTGTTTGGCCAGCGTGTTGACCGCGCGGGCGCCCATGTCGTTGATGAATTTCTTGGCGGATTCCGGCGCGATATTCTGCGCGTTGGCGGCGCCAGGTCCCGCCAGCACCAAGCCGATGACGGCCACGGCCGCCAAAACCCTTGCCAATGCTCCCGATTTCATCGCCAACGCCCCGTATCGTTAGGTGTTTATCCCCGGCGATACATATAGCGAACGCGCCGAATTAGGCCAAATGGATTTAGGTCAAAACTCGGTTTTTTCGGCGGGCAAGATTCGAACAATTCAACGGATTCCCTGGGGACTCGCCCCCGCTCTGTTGCCGGCCTGCCACGGAGGCCGACGGAGTGCTTCGCGAAGGGGGGATTTGTTTTGACGGAAGGGGCCTATCGGGAGGGACAATGCATCCACGTACCCCAGGTACGCCCAGTTGCTCGGGGGGGCAGGGAGCAGTCGACAATGGGGCGGTGCGGGCCGGAAACGAGCTTCGTGCTCGCAACATTGTCGGCTGCCATCCTGATGGCGGGCCCGGCTTCAGCGGCCGAGGGCGGCGGGTCCAACGGCCCGTATTTTCGCGTGTTCGGCGGCTATTCGCTGATCGACGAACCCAGCATCCAGGGCGACAACATCACCAACGGCTCGACCGGCAACGGCACCGGCCGGGGAAGTTTGCACCAGTCCAACGGCCCCTGGGGCGGGGCCGCGGGCGGGTATCACTGGGGGCCGTTCCGCCTGGAGGCGATGGGCAGCTACGAATCGCACGGCCTCAAATCGTTCGATTCGCCGCAGTTTTCCTACGTCGATACCTCGGGCACGCGGCGCACCGACCTGAACACCCATCCCACGCTGGATGGCGATCTTAAAATCTTCACCGGGTTCCTGAATGCCGTGCTGGACGTGAAGTTCGGCAGCGCCTTCGAGCCGTTCATCGGCGGCGGCGTCGGCTTCGCCAACGTGAAGATGGGCGACGTGAAGGGTGTCAGCAACGGCCACAGCTTCAACCTGACCGACGGCTCGGACACGGTATTGGCGTTCCAGGCCTTGGTGGGCTTCGCCTACCGCTTCACCCCCACCGTCGCCGCCGAGGCCGGCTACCGCTACCTGACGCTGAACAACCCGTCCTTCGACGACAACCTGGGCGGAACCTTCGACCTGGGCATCGATTCGCACCAGGTCTGGTTGGGAATGCGGGTGGATTTTTAGCCGCCCGGCTATTTCTTCTTTCGACTCAATACCCGGCCGACCGCCCAGCGCCAGCCCTTGAGCAGAGCAGCGCGCTCGGCCGGCTTCATGGCGGGATCGAACCGCCGGTCGCGCCGCCACGCCGCCTGGATATCGCCGAGCGAGCGGAACACACCCGCCTGAAGCCCCGCCAGCGACGCGGCGCCCAGGGCCGTGGTCTCGGTCACCACCGGGCGTTCCACAGGCAGCGCCAGCACGTCGGCCAGGAACTGCATCGCCCAGTCGTTCACCGCCATGCCGCCGTCGACGCGCAGGCCCGCCAGCTTGGTGACGCCGTCCTCGCGGATCGCGTCGATCAGGTCACGGGTCTGATAGCAGGCCGATTCGAGCGCCGCGCGCGCCACATGCGCCACGCCGCTGTCGCGCGTGAGGCCGAGGATCGCGCCGCGCGCTCCAGGGTCCCAATGCGGCGCACCCAGGCCGGTGAAGGCCGGGACCATGTAGACGCCGCCGGTATTCGGCACCGAGCGGGCCAGGGTTTCGGTTTCGCCCGCTGTTTTGATGATCTTCAGATCGTCGCGCAGCCATTTCACCGCCGTGCCGGCGTTGAAGATGCTGCCTTCCACGGCATAGGTGGCGCGGCCGTTGAGGCGGTAGGCGACGGTGGCGATCAAGCCGTTTTTCGACGCGACGATCCGGCTGCCGGTATTCACCAGCACGAAACACCCCGTGCCGTAGGTGCTTTTGATCGTCCCGGGCGCGAAGCAGGCCTGGCCGATGGCGGCGGCCTGCTGGTCGCCGGCCATGCCGAGGACCGGCACGGACGCACCCAGGATGCCCTGGTCGGCCGCGCCGAAATCCGCCGCGCAGTCCATTGCCTTGGGCAGCACCTGGCGCGGCACGCGCATGAGCTTCAGCAGCGCGTCGTCCCAATCGCATTTCCGGATGTCGTAGAGCAACGTGCGCGAGGCGTTGGTGGCGTCGGTGGCGTGCGTGCGCCCGCCCGTGAGGCGCCACAGCAGGAAACTGTCGATCGTGCCGAAGGCGAGCTCGCCCCGACCTGCGCGTTTGCGCGCGCCCGGCACGTGGTCCAGCAGCCAGGCGAGCTTGGTGCCGGAGAAATAGGGATCGAGCAGCAGGCCGGTCTTGCGCCGGACCAGCGATTCTTTGCCCGCCCTCTTCAGCCGAGCGCAGGCATCCGCCGTGCGCCGGTCCTGCCAGACGATGGCGTTGTGCACCGGCCGGCCGGTCGCCCTTTCCCATAGAACGGTGGTCTCGCGCTGGTTGGTGATGCCGATGCCCGCGAGCTGCCCCGCCCCGATTCCGGCGGATTTCAGCGCCGCGTGGCAAACCGCGACGACGCTTTCCCAGATTTCCTCGGGGTTGTGCTCGACCCAGCCGTCATGGGGGAAGATCTGGCGGAATTCCTGCTGCCCCGTGCCCAAGGGCTTCAGCGCCGCGTCGAACACGATGGCGCGGCTGCTGGTGGTGCCCTGGTCGATGGCGAGCAGATAGCCGGCGCTGGCCATTCCTTCCCCTCCCCTCGCAGTTCTTCATCGTTGCCGGGATGATCCGGTCCCGCGGCCCGGAGGGTCAAGCAACAAATCCGTCACATTTGTAGCTTGCGCTGCGGCCTCTTGCTACTGTGCCGCCGCCATGTCGGAAGAGCAGCAATTCGACCTCGCCATCATCGGCGGCGGGGTAAACGGCGCGGGCATCGCGCGCGACGCCGCGGGAAGGGGCCTCAAGGTCCTGGTCTGCGAGCAGGGCGACCTGGCGGGCGCCACGTCGTCGGCGTCGAGCAAGCTGATCCACGGCGGTCTGCGCTATCTGGAGCATTACGAGTTCCGCCTGGTGCGCGAGGCGTTGCAGGAACGCGAGGTGCTGCTCGCCGCAGCCCCGCACATCATCCGCCCGCTGACCTTCGTTCTGCCGCACGACGCGCATCTGCGACCGGCCTGGATGATCCGCGCCGGGCTGTTCCTCTATGACCATCTGGCGCGGCGCGAGCATCTGTCCGGATCGCGCGGCATCGACTTCACGCGCGACGCAGCGGGCAAGCCGCTGAAGCCCGGCTTCACGCGCGGCTTTTCCTATTCCGATTGCTGGGTCGACGATGCGCGGCTGGTGGCGCTGCTGGCCCTGGACGCTAGGGAGCGCGGCGCCCAAGTGCTGACGCGCACGTCCTGTGCATCGGCGCGGCGCGAGGGCGATCACTGGGCGGTCGCGCTGCAAGACGGCGATGCATCGCGCACGATCCGTGCCCGCGCGCTGGTCAACGCCGCGGGCCCCTGGGTGGGCCAGGTGCTGGAACAGGTATTGGGCCGCAACGACGCGCCGCCGCCCAGGTTGGTCAAGGGCAGTCACATTGTCGTTCCACGCCTTTATGAGGGCGAGCACGCCTATATTTTGCAGAACCGCGACCGGCGCATCGTGTTCGTGATTCCCTATCAGGGGAAATACTCGCTGATCGGCACCACCGACGTGACGTTCACCGGCGATCCGGGCGCGGTTTCGATTTCGCCCGGTGAGACGCAATACCTGTGCGACGCCGTGGGCGCGTGGTTCCGCGATCCGCCCGCGCCCGCGCACGTGGTCTGGAGCTATGCCGGCGTTAGGCCGCTGTTCGACGACATGAGCGACGATCCGTCGAAAGTGACGCGCGACTACGTGCTGACGCTGGACGGCGACCCGGGCCAGCCCACGCTGCTCAACGTCTATGGCGGCAAGATCACGACCTTCCGCCGCCTGGCCGAGCACGCGCTGGCGAAGCTCGCACCCCATCTACCGGCGATGAAGCCGGCCTGGACCGCGACGGCGCATCTGCCCGGCGGCGACCTGGGCGGCAAAACCTTCGCCGCGTTCGCCGCGGACGTCGAGCGCCGCTATCCGTTCCTGCCCGCGTCGGCCGCGCGGCGCCTGGCCCATGCCTATGGCAGCCGGATCGACCGCGTGCTGGGCAATGCGCGAAACCTGGCGGAGCTGGGCCGCGACCTCGTCGCCGGGCTGCACGAGTGTGAGGCGGAATATCTGGTGCGGCATGAATGGGCGCGCGGCGCCGGCGACATTCTGTGGCGGCGCACGAAGCTGGGCCTGCAAGCCACGCCGGCCGAGGTATCGGCGCTTGAGGATTGGCTGAAGCGCCGGAGCAAGGCGGCATGACCGCCGCCGCCTCGACAGCCACCCCCGAAGCGCGGCGCAACGAGCGCACGACGCTGGCGACCTGCGGCGCCACGCACGCGCTGCACGACGGCTTCGGCGACGGCATGCTGCTGTTCCTGCCGCTATGGCAGGCGGAGATGGGCCTGACCCTGGCTGAGACCGGCGCGCTGCGCGCGATGTCGTCCATCGCCATGTCGGCCCTGCAATTGCCGGGAAGTTTCCTGTCCGAGCGTATCGGCGGACGCATCACGCTTGCCGCCGGCACGATACTGCTGGGCCTGGGCTTCGTCTGCGCGAGTTTCAGCACCGGCTACACGATGCTGGCCTTGTCGATCCTTCTCACCGGCGCAGGCGCCAGCGTGCAGCACGCACTGAGCTCCAGCCTGATTTCGCACAGCGCCGAGGGGCCGCGCCTGCGCGTGGCGCTGGGCACCTACAATTTCCTGGGCGACGTCGGCAAGGTGGCGGTGCCCGCTTTGGCTGCGGTAGTGATTTCGATCTGGAGCTGGCGCGGGGCGATGGGCGGCCTCGGCCTGATCGGCATCGCTTTTGGCGTCGCGATCTTCTTTTTGTTGCGCACCGCCGGCGCGTCCATCGCAACCGCGCCCGCGCGGGAGGCGGTGGGCGGCGGCACGGCGTCGAACTGGCCGCGCTTCTGCCTGCTCGCGGCGATCTCGTTCGTCGACAGCATGGGGCGCTACGGCTTGCTCACTTTGCTGCCCTTCGTGCTGATCGCCAAGGGAGCGGATATCTCGACCGTGGGCCTGGCGCTCAGCCTGGTGTTCGCGGGCGGGGCCACCGGTAAGTTCGCCTGCGGCGTGATCGCGATCCGCCTGGGCGTGATCGGCACCGTGCTGATGACCGAGACGCTCACCGCCATCATGATCGCGGCCCTCGGCGTGCTGCCGCTGTCGGCCGTGCTGCCGCTGCTGCCGTTGCTGGGATTGACCCTCAACGGCACGTCATCGGTGTTGTACGGCACGGTGCCCGAGACGGTGGCGCGCGCCAAGCTGGCGCGGGCCTTCGGCGTGTTTTACACGATGGTTTCCGCCGGCACGGCGATAGCGCCGTTCCTCTATGGCCATCTCGGCGACCGCCTGGGCGTGCAGAACGCGCTCTACATCGTCGCGGCCGTGGTGCTGTTGATCCTGCCGATGGCGCTGTCGCTCAACCTCATCAAGGCAAGCCGCTAGATCTTCGGCATGTCCGTCCACGCGCCGCCGTTTTTCACCGAGCGATACGCCGTCTCGATGAACGCCGCCCCCGCCACCGCGTCGTCGATGGTCGGATAAAGTACGGGCTTGCCGGTGTTCTCGATCGTCTCGGCCAGGTCGCGATAGAGCGTGGCGAAAGCCTCGATCGTCCCCTCGGCATGACCGCTGGGAATGCGCGATGCCGCCCCAGCGGTTTCATCCAGTCCCTCCGCGCCGCGCTGGATCAGGCGCGTCGCCTCGCCCACCGGCGTGTGGCGCAGGATGTTGGGCTGCTCCACGTCCCATTCCAGCGTCCCCTTGGCGCCGGTCACGCGCAGGCGGATGCTGCGGCGCAGGCCCGCCGCCGCATGGCTGACCCACACCGCCGCGCGGCCGCCCCCGCGCAAATGCAGCAGCAGCCGCGCGTCGTCCTCCACCGGGCGGCCCGGCGTCACGGCATGGGCGTCGGCGCAAAGCTTCTCGACCGGCTGGCCGGTGACGAAGCCGACAGTGAACGCGGCATGGACCGCCAGGTCGGCGATCACGCCCAAGGGCGGGCGGCCGTCGGGCCGGCCCAGCGCCAGGCCTTCCGACGCGTGTTCGGCCTGCACCATGCGCACGGCGCCGAGCGTGCCGGCCGCGACCATCGCACGGGCCTGGCGCAGCATCGCAAACCCGGCGAAATAATGCGCCAGGGCGAAAGCGGTCTTGGCGCGGCGTACGGCGTCGCGCAAGCCCAGGGCGGGTGCCGTTTCCACCGCCAGCGGCTTTTCGCACATCACGTTGAAGCCACGTTCGACGAAGGCCCGGCTGATCGCGACATGGCTGTCGTTGCCTGTGAGTACCGATACCAGGTCGGCGCGGTCCGGCCGCTTGGCCTCGGCTTCGGCCATCGCCGCGAAATCGGCATAACAGCGTTCGCGCGCGACCGTCAGGCGTTCAGCCGCGGCGGCGTTGCGTTGGGCGTCGCGCGAGAAGCAGCCGGCCGCCAGTTCGTAGCGCCCATCCAGCCGCGCGCCCATCAGGTGCAGCTGGGCGATGCCCAGAGGATTGCCGCCGCCCACAAGGGCCAGACGCAGGCGCCGCTTCATGCGTCAGTTCGCCCATCCGCGCCGGCTGTAGAATTCCTGCAACTGGCGTTCGCCGATGTCGCAGCCCTTGTCGTACACATAGCCGGCCACGCGAACGAACGCGGGCGGCGGTGCAGCGCCGCGCCAGCGCGGGGGCGCAGCATCGCGCAGCGGATGCGCCGGCGCGGCGAAGCGCCGCGGGCCGTTGGGCGTGAGCCCGGCGATCTCCAATATCAGCTTGCGCTTGATCGCATCGCCGAAGGCCTGGAAATTGCCGGCGACGATCACGAACGATCCCTCGCCGGTGATGACGCAGCCCTCGTAGTACTTGTCGAGGTCGGGCAGGCTGGGGAAATCCATGCGGTTGGGCCGGTCGTTGATGATCGGCAGGCCGTTGATCGTGACACCCCCTGCGGCGGCGCGGTCGCGCGCCAGGGTGACCAGCCCGCCCGAGTTGTTGGGCCCGTCGCCCGAGATGTCGATTACCTTGCGGATGCCTTCGTAGCCGTTCCTGCCGAACATCGGCAGCGCGAATTCGATCGCCCCGCTGATCGAGGTGCCGACGCCACCGCGGATCGGCGCCGCGGCCAGCATCGCGGCAAAGGCCTGGGCCGAGGCGGGCCCGTCGATCAGCGCCCAATCCACCACTAGGCGCTGGTGGCCGTAGCTGCCCCATTCGGCGTAGGCGACGGCGATTTTCCCCAACACCCCGCGCGTGATCGCCTTGACCACCTCGGGATCGGTCAGCGCGGCGACGTAGCCCTCGCGCTGCATCTGCAATTCCTCGGCGTCGATGCTGCCGGAAACGTCGACCGACATCACCAGCTCGACGTCCACGGGCACGAGGCCGGCCAGCGACGGCGGCCCGGACAGAACCGCGCCGCCGCACGCCAGCACGAGAGACAGCGCCCACGTCCGAACGGACGGCACCCACGTCCGAAAGGCAGATCGGCGGCGCCAGCGCATTCCAAGTCCCCCGCGGCGGAAATACCGACTCATCGCTTGAATCCGAGGATACAGGAGCGCCGCCCATGCGGATCGGGGATTTGCACGGAGCCGGCGGAGCTGGCCGGGACGCGGGAAAGGAACATTGCTACCGCCAACAGCCCCGGACGCGGCATTTACTATCGGCCCGACGGCCGGGACTCGCTAACCGACTGGAAAACAATAAATAATACAATACCAATGAATCTTAACCAGAAATCGCAGGGGAATTTTAACGCCCCTCGGTGAGGATGCGGCATTGACCCGGCACGGGTTCAGCTTAACGCCAAGGCAGGATGGAACTCACGGCAATGAAGTCGCTGATCACCAAGTTCGCGGGCGACGAGTCGGGCGCGACAGCCATCGAGTACGGCCTGATCGCCGGCCTGATCGCCGTGGTAACGATCGCCGCCTTGCAATTCACCGGCACCACTCTTGCCAGCATCTTCACGACCGCGGCAGACGCGCTGGCCAAGAGCTGAGCCGCCCGGCGCGCACGGCGAGGCAATCCCAGGCCGGCCGCTTTCCGCGCAATAAAATTACTCAAAAAATTCAGGCCCAGCCGACACAGAAAATACCGGGATATTGTTTGTAAAAACCTGCGGAAGCCGTGCCAGCCTTCTTATAAGTATCTGATTTTACTGTAAAAAAATAGAACCTCTTCCCCCACCGAAACCTCCTCCCGCGTAAGTGTTTATTAATCAATCCCCCCCATTATCGCGTCACGGGTCGAGGTGATCCGTCCGGGTCGTGCGCGGCCCGGAGTGCAGCCAGGTAAGGAGAAGCATCCATGTTCGCGAAGTTCCTGAAGGACGAATCCGGCGCCACCGCCATTGAGTACGGCCTGATCGCCGCTCTGGTTTCGGTTGTTGCCATCTCTGCTCTGCAGGCGATGGGCGGCAGCGTTTCGAAGGCGTTCAACGCCGTGAAGGACGCGCTGGCGAAGGTCTAATTGGCCAAAGCCGCTAACGGCTACGGATGGGCATTTAGGCGTACGCGCCAAGTCGCGCGAACGCCTGGCGGAGCGGGAAGCCTTTCGGCACGCCCCGCCCGCCCGCCCGGTCCGGCCAGCCCCGGCGGCACGGCGACCGCGCCAGTTCCGCCCCATTCCCGCGAGTCACTGCCATGACCGCTTTCCTCTTCGCCCATTTGGTCACGCTCGCCCTGTTCATGGGGCTGCTGCTTGCGGCCGCGATGGGCGATCTGCAGACCTACAAGATTCCCAACACCTACAGCCTCGCGCTGCTGGCGCTGTACCCGTTTTTCGCGCTTACCGCGCCGCAGTCGGTCTCGCCCTTCCTGTCGCTGGGCGTGATGGCCGGCGTGTTCGCGGTCGGCTTCGCCATCTATGCCTATGGCGCGATGGGCGGCGGCGACGTGAAGCTGTTGACGGTCGCGGCGCTCTTTGCCGGACCGCACTTCGCCGTCGAATTCCTGGCGATCACCGGGATCGCCGGCGGCATGGTGGCGCTGCTGATGCTGAACCGGCCGTTCCGCGCCGGGCTTGCCGTGGCGCTGGATTCCATCGGCAACCGCACCCTGCGCGATGCGTTGCTGACCGACGTAATTCCCTATGGCGTGGCAATCGCCGCCGGCGGCGTCTACCTGACGCTCAGGCTGGTCGGCGCTGCCACTGACGCGGCCTGACGGGCCGCCAACGGAGACGACCCATGCGTATGCGAAACATCGTTCTCGTGCTCGCCGCCGTGGTGGTGGCCGGCATGACCGCCATGATGGCGCGCGGCTGGCTGATCGCCCAGCGCCAGGCGATGACGCCCGCGGCGACCGCCGAGGCGCCCAAGGCGCCGGCCACGCAGGTGCTGGTCGCCAAGTCGAACATGAAGCCCGGCACGTTCGTGCAGGCCGCGAACCTGGAATGGATCGCCTGGCCGAAAGAGGGCGTGGCCCCTGGCTTCGTGGTCAAGGGCGAGAAGCAGATGGAGGATTTCATCGGCTCGGTCGCGCGCATGTCGATCACGCGCGGCGAACCGATCACCGAGGCGCGGCTGGTGAAGCCGGGCGATCGCGGCTTCCTGGCCGCGGTGCTGCAACCCGGCAGCCGCGCCATGACCGTGCCGATCAACGCCACGTCGGGCAACGCCGGCTTCGTGTTCCCCGGCGACCGCGTGGATCTGATCCTGACCGCCAAATACACGCAGCAGACCGAGAAGAAAGAGGGCGAGAAGACCGAGCAGCAGCGCGAATTCGCCGCCACCGTGCTGACCGCCGTGCGCGTGCTGGCGATCGACCAGAAGACCGAAAGCCCCAAGGGCGAGACCGCCGTGGGCAAGACCGCCACGCTGGAAGTGACGCCGAAGCAGGCCGAAATGGTGGCCCTGGCCCTGACCGTGGGGCAACTCAGCCTCTCCTTGCGCGCGCTGGCCAACGACGCCGTCGCCGATACCGGATCGGATACCCCCGACTCGGGCGAATCAGTGGCCTTCGCCAATGCCGTTTCGAAACTGGTCCAACCCGCGAAACCCAAGCAGGATCAGGCCCGTAGCTATACGCTGGACAGGGAATTGATGTTCATGCTGGATGGCCGCGGTCAACCAGGGGGCAGGCGTGAAGTGACCATCCTTCGCGGTTCGGAGGAAAAGAAAAACAATAATTGACGGGCTGAGTTGGTGGGGTCTTTTTGGCCAATCGGGTTGTCGCGGGTGTCGCACTAAGCGTTCTCGTACTGGTCGGCATGCCGACCGGCCCGGTATCCCATAGCCCGCTGCGCGCCGAAACCGCCGATACCTCCTCCTCCACCGTCGTCATCCGCAGCAAGCCTCAAGAGGCGCAGCTGCGCTATCCCACGCAAGTCACCGTGCCTTTGGCGCCGCCGGCCGATACCCAGAGCCGGCAGCCGCGCCAGCCCCCGCCGCAAACCCAGGTTCTGACCGGCACGACCCAGACCAGCACCGCGGAAACCGCCGCGACCGCAACGCCGCCGGCGGCCGCCCCAATCCCGTTGACCGCGCAGGCGACCACCCCGCGCCCGCCCGCGACCGCCCAGGCGGCACCGCCCGCTCCCGCCAAGCCGACGCCGCTGCAACCCAAAGCGGCCGCGCCGCGCCTGGTGACGCCGCCGGCCGCCGCCACGCAGCCCAGCGCCGCTTCGGCTGCGGTGGTTACGTCGGTCATCAACCTCGAGATCAATCGCGGCACGCTGATCCGCCTGCCGCGCGCCGCCGCGACCGTGTTCGTGGCCAACCCCGAGATCGCCGACGTGCAGGTGAAATCGCCCAGCATCGTCTACATAACCGCCAAGAAAGGCGGCGAAACCACGCTGATCGCGGTGGACGAGGACGACAAGCTGCTGCTGGAATCGCGCGTGCTGGTGGCGCACAACCTGGGCCGCCTGCGCGACAGCCTGAAGCAGCTTTCGCCGGCGCGGCAGATCGAAGTCAGTTCCGTGGGCGAGCAGCTGCTGCTGGACGGCATGGTCGGCACGTCGACCGAATCCGAGGACGCGCGCCGCCTGGCCGCGGCCGTCACCGGCGACGAGAAGCTGGTGATCAACCGGCTGAAGGTGGTGGCGCCGCTGCAGGTGAATTTGCGCGTGCGCGTGGCCGAGATGACCAAGGACATCTCCAAGCAGCTCGGCTTCAACTGGACGCTGATGCGCAACGTCTTGGGCACCACATCCGAGCTGGCGGCGACCCTGGCGGTGGCGAACCCCGCTGCCGCCAGCATCCCCAACAAGCTGTTGATCACGGGCCGGCGCGGAAGCTGGGACATCAACACCGTGATCGACGCGATGGACAGGGAGGGCCTGCTGAAGATCCTGGCCCAGCCGAACCTGACCGCGCTGTCGGGCCAGATCGCAAGCTTCCTCGTGGGCGGCGAATTCCCGATCGTGGTGCCGCAGGGCGACAATACCTTCACCGTCGAATTCAAGAAATTCGGCGTGTCGCTGGCCTTCTCTCCCACGGTCTTGAACGAAAACCGCATCAACCTGCATGTGCGGCCCGAGGTCAGCGACCTGTCGCCGAACGGCGCGGTCTCGCTGCAGGGCTTCACGATCCCCGCGCTCTCCACGCGCCGGGCCGAGACGACGGTCGAGGTCGCGAGCGGCCAGAGCTTCGCCATCGCCGGCCTGTTGCGCGAGGACGTGACCCATACGGTCACCAAATGGCCGGGTCTGGCTGACATTCCGATCCTGGGCACGCTGTTCCGCTCGGACACGTTCCTGCGCCGGGAATCGGAGCTGGTGATCATCGTGACGCCCTATATCGTCGAGCCGGTGTCGAGCCCGCAACTGGCGACGCCGGACGACGGGTTCCGCCCGCCGCACGATCTCGACCGGATCTTCTACGGCGCATCGTGGCGGCGCGACCCCGCCCCGGGCGGGCCGGAGCAGATGGCCGCCCGCCGGCCGCGCCTGGTGGGCCCGGCCGGGTTCCAGTTGGAGTAGCGTCATGACGGTACGCAGCGCTTTGTCCGCGCTTAAAGCCGCGCCGTTCGCCGCCGCCCTGGCGGCCGTGCTGGCGTCGTGCGGCCCGCCGATGAAGGATTTCGCCAGCTCCGCGCCGCCCGAGCCGCGCGTTGACGTGGTGCGCGTGCAGCACGACGTGGCGTTCGCGGGCGACGAGCTGTACATCTCGGCCACTGCCGCGCGCGGGCTGGACGAGTTCCTGGCGACGGTGGGCCTCGACCGCCAGGATCATGTACTGGTGTTCGACCGCGACCAGGCCTCGCCCTGGTCGGCGCAGCGCGCGGAATCGGTGAAGGTCCACCTGGGCCAGCGCCAGGTCGCCGCGGTGCCGGCGATCGCGCCCAACGGCAGCAAGGCCAAGCCCGACACCGTTACGGTGATGATCGAGCGCTACGTGGTGGCACCGCTGGATTGCCCGGACTGGACCCAGCCGCGCGGCAGCAACCCCGAGAATTCGACGCACCGCAATTTCGGCTGCTTCCAAGCGTTCAACCTGGGCCAGATGGTTGTCGACAAGCGCGATCTGGCGATCGGCCGGACGCTGGGGCCCGCGGACGGCGAATTGCAGGCCAAGTCGATCTATAGTTACCGCCGCGACCTGACCAAGCCCCTGCCCGACACCGAGATCGGCGATATCGCCAAGGGCGGTAGCCAGCAGCAAGGGGCCGCCCAGTAACCTATTGATTTACAATGGTTTATTGCCAAGAAATTAATCGGCTTGGTGAGTTTTTGTTAACCATTGTCTGTTACTTAGATAACCATGAGCAACGCAGTTTATTCACCGGCCGATGCTGGCGGCGGCGCCTTGCGCCACCGTGACCCCTTCGCCGCGTTCGTAACCGACGACGCCTCGCGCCAGGCGGCGCTGACGGCGGCGAACGAACAGGGCTGGACCGGCGCGCTGATCGCCGAGGGCGGCATCGCCGGCGCCATCGAATCGCTGGCCGACGTGCCGACGCCGCGTGTGCTGCTGATCGACATTTCCGATTCGACCGACCCGTTCCGCGACATGGGCCGCCTCGCCGAAGTGTGCATGGAAGGCACCCGCGTCATCGCCCTGGGCAAAGTGAACGATGTCGAGTTGTTCCGCCGGCTGATCCAGTCCGGCGTCGACGATTACCTGGTGAAGCCGATCAGCGCCGCCACCCTGGCGCGCGCCTTCACCGCCGTAGGCCGCGACCGCGGCGCCGCGCGCGAGGCCTCGACGCAGGGCCGCGTGATCGTGGTGGTCGGGGCGCGCGGCGGCATCGGCACCACCACGCTGGCGGCCAATTTGGCCTGGATGGTCGCGCACGAGCAGAATCGCCGCTCGATGCTGGTGGACCTGGATTTGCAGTTCGGCGGTCTGGCCCTGGCGCTGGACATCGAGCCCAGCCGCGGCTTGGCCGAGGCGCTGCATAACGCCAGCCGCATCGACGACCTGTTGGTCGAACGCGCGGCGGTGAAGGTGGACGATCAGCTTTCGGTGCTGTGCGCCGAGGAAGGTCTGGAGCGCGCGACGCATGTCGATGGTGCTGCGATCGAAGCCCTGGTCGGGCGCCTGCGCACCGCGTTCGAATGCGTGGTGGTGGACCTGCCGCGCGCGATGCTGGCGGCGCACCCGCACGTGCTGGCCGCGGCCGATTTGGTGTTGGTGGTGACGGACTACACGCTGCTGGCCGCGCGCGATTGCCCGCGGGTGCTGAAGCGCGTGCGCGATGCCGGCCCCAAGGGCAAGGTGATGCTGATCGCCGACCGCGTGGGCGCGCCGGGGCACGGCGAGATCGCCCGCGCCGATCTGGAAAAGACCTTGGAAGCGACCATCGATTTCGAAATCCCGCACGATCCCAAGAGCGCCGGCAGCAGTGCCGAGACCGGTAAGCCGATCGCCGTGGTGGCGCCGCGCGGCAAGGCCGCCGCGGCAATCCGCGCCGTGGCCGAGCAGGTGATGGGCGGCGGCGACAATTCCGGCAAGACGTCGCTGTGGCGGCGTCTGATAAAGAGTAAGAAGGAGTCCTGATCGATGTTCGGACGCCGCGCAGGTACGGGCGGCTCGGCGGCACTGGCGGATAACCCGCGCAGGGCGCCCACGGCCGAAATTGTTCGCGTCAACCGCGCCCCCAGCGCCGACGCCGCGCCCGCCGCTGTCGAACCGGCTGCGCAGCAGGTGTTCAACTCCCCCCTGCCCTTCGAAGGCCAGGCCAAGCCCGCGTCATCGATCGCGGCGAGCGCCCAGCCCGCGCTGACCGCCTCGGTCGATGGCGTCAAGCGCCGCATCCAGCCGATCCTCTTGAAGCGCCTCGACCTGTCGGTCGCCGCCGCCCTGCCGCGCGACGAGCTGCAGGTGCAGATCACCGAAGTGGTGTCGGAGATCCTGGCCGAGGAACACATCAACATCAACATGTCCGAGCAGCGCCAGCTTGTGGCGGTGATGCTCAACGACATGCTGGGCCTTGGGCCGCTCGAGCCGCTTCTGGCCGACGAAACCATCACGGACATCATGGTCAACGGCCCGGACCGGGTGTTCGTCGAACGCCGCGGCAAACTGGAACAGACCGACATCAAGTTCCGCGACAACGAGCACGTGATGAACATCGCCACGCGCATTGTCAGCCGCATCGGCCGGCGCGTGGACGAATCGGTGCCGCTGGCCGATGCCCGCCTGCCCGACGGCAGCCGCGTGAACATCATCATCCCGCCGCTGTCGATCGACGGCCCTTCGATCTCGATCCGCAAATTCTCCAAGAAAAAGATCACGCTCGACATCATGGAGCGCCAGGGCAACATGTCGCCGCAGATGGCGCGGCTGCTCAAGATCGCAGGCCGCACGCGGCTGAACATCCTGATCTCGGGCGGCACCGGCTCGGGCAAGACCACGCTTTTGAACGCCATCTCGCACATGATCGACCCGACCGAACGCGTGGTGACGATCGAAGACGCGGCCGAACTTCAGTTGCAGCAGCCGCACGTGGTGCGCCTGGAAACCCGGCCGCCGAACCTCGAGGGCCTGGGCGAGATCAACCAGCGCGACCTTTTGAAGAACGCCCTGCGTATGCGCCCCGACCGCATAATCCTGGGCGAAATTCGGTCCGGCGAGGCGCTGGACATGTTGCAGGCCATGAACACCGGCCATGACGGCTCGATGGGCACCATCCACGCCAACAATCCGCGTGAGGCCCTGACCCGCATGGAAAACATGGTGGCGATGAGCGGCGTGAAGCTGCCGACCGAGGCCGTGCGCTCGCAGATCGCCGCCGCCGTCCACGTCATCGTCCAGATCAGCCGCATGCGCGACGGCATGCGCCGCATCACCCGCATTACTGAGGTGGTGGGCCTGGAAGGCGACATCATCACCACGCAAGACCTGTTCTGGTACGAATTCAAGGGCGAAGGGCGCGATGGCCAGTTGACCGGCGAATTCAAGACCTCGGGCCTGCGTCCGCACTTCATGCCGCGGGTCGAGTATTACGGGCTCGAACGCGCGCTGCTCGAGGCGGTGTCGTGACGCCCACGGGCGGAGACAGCGACCTTTTCGTTATGACGCTGGTGATTTTCGCCGGCGTCGCGGTGCTGCTGGGCGCCTTCCTGCTGGTGCTGGCGGGCGAAGGCTCGAGCCGCGCGCGCAAGCTCGGCCGCCGGGTAGAGGCGCTGCGCAAGCGCGGCGAAAACTCCGGCAACAAAGCCGCGGGCGCCGCCCCAGGCTCGTCCAACATCAAGCGGGGCGAATCCAAGAGCTGGGTCCCCGGCATGGAGGCGCTAGGCAAGCTGATGCCGCGCCGGGCCATGCTGACGCAGCGTCTGGCGCGCACCGGGTACAACATCTCGATAGGCACTTATGCGATGGCGTGCGTCGTCACTGCGGTGGTTTCGGCGCTGATCGAAATCGAGCTCATGCACATGCCTGTGGTGATCGGCGTGATCGGCGGCATCGGCGCCGGCATCGGCATCCCGCACGCCTTCACCGGCTACATGATCGGCCGGCGCGGCCGCGCGTTCCTGGCCCAGTTCCCCGAGGCGGTCGATTTGATCGTGCGCGGCATCAAATCGGGCCTGCCGGTGACGGAAGAGATCAACGCCGTCGGCCAGGAAATCGACGATCCGGTCGGCTTGGAGTTCCGCCAGATTTCCGATGGCCTGCGCTTCGGCCAGACGCTCGAGGAAGCGCTGTGGGCCGTGGCCAAGCGGCTGAATATCGCCGACTTCAATTTCTTCGTGATCAGCCTTGCCGTGCAGCGCGAAACCGGCGGCAATCTGGCCGAAACGCTTGAGAACCTTTCCGACGTGCTGCGCAAGCGCCGTCAGATGAAGCTGAAAGTGCGGGCGATGTCGTCCGAGGCCCGCGCCAGCGCGATGATCATCGGCTCGCTGCCGTTCATCATGCTGGGCATCCTGCTGATGCTGGCGCCCGAATATATCGGGCTGCTGTTCACCGACCCCCGCGGCCAGCTGGTGATGATCGGCGCCGGGCTCTTGATGGGCGCCGGTATGCTGGTGATGGCCAAGATGGTTCGGTTCGAGATCTGACCATGTTCAATTTAATCTCGCCCATCATGCTGCGCGAAGACGTCATCGCGGTGTTCGTGGCGTTGAGCGCGTTTCTGATCGTCCTGTCGGTATGGCGTACGCTCTTGCTGCGCAACCCGATGGCCGCGCGGCTGAAGGCGCTGGAGCGGCGCCGCCAGGGATTGCGCGACGAAATGCTGAGCCCGCGCCGGCGCGGGACCGAGCTGCGCGCCGAGCACGTGCACCTGATGCGCCGTGTCATCGACAAGCTGAACCTGATGCGCGGCGGCGTTACCAGCACCGCTGTGCTGAAACTCGAGCAAGCGGGCTGGCGCTCGCGCGACGCGCTGATCGCCTATCTGTTCCTGAAGCTGGTGCTGCCGATCGGTGCGGGCGCGTTCGCCCTGGTGATGATCAGCCTGCTCAACGTCTACGACCTGCAACCGCTGGCGCGCATCGTCGCCTCGCTGGCCGTGGTGCTGGTGTTCGCCTATGCGCCCGACATGTTCGTCAAGAACGCGGGCGACAAGCGCCGCGCCAAGCTGACCAAGGCGCTGCCCGATGCGCTCGACCTCATGGTGATCTGCACCGAGGCGGGCCTGAGCCTGGACGCCACGCTGGCGCGCGTGTCGCGCGAACTGGGCGAAAGCTTTCCCGAGCTCGGCGACGAGCTGTCGCTGGCGTCGCTGGAACTGGGCTTTTTGCCCGAGCGCGCGACGGCGCTTGAGAACCTGGCGCGGCGATCGGGCCTGGCGTCGATCCGGGGCCTGGTTTCGACCCTGATCCAGACCGAGAAATACGGCACGCCGCTGTCCAACAGCTTGCGCGTGCTGGCCTCCGAGTTCCGCAACGAGCGCATGCTGCGCGCCGAGGCCAAGGCGGCCAAGCTGCCGGCCACGCTGACCGTGCCGATGGTGCTGTTCATCATGCCGGCGTTGTTCGTCGTGCTGCTGGGACCGGCGGTAATCCGCACCATGGACAGCCTGGGCGGCCTGTAAAAAACCAAGCCGCCTCCCCTCGCCTGCCCCTTTTTTAGATTTCGTCCGTTGCGCGCCCGGCTAACGCCGGAGCTTGAAGCTTTTGCCCGGCTAACGCCGGGTGGGGGGCACAACAGATATCGGCTCGGCCGCGATCGCGGTGGGCAGCGCCGCCGTTTCGGCATTGGGCGCCAAGCCAGCGGTCGGCTTGGCCGGCGCTGGCGGCTGGCCCGGCGGATTTAAGGGCAGCGTCACCGCCGGCAGGCGGCCGACCGTATTGGCCGGCGCTGGCGGAAACGGCGGCGCGGCGCCGCCGGGCACCAGCGACGATGCCGGTTTCGCGGGAGCGGTAGCGGCCGGCTTCGCCTCGCCTCCGCCCGATGCGTGGAGCGCCGGTTCGGGCGTCGCGGGTTTTTCCGGTGCTGTACGCGGCGGCGGCGCCACGGGAATGACGCTGGCCGTGTCGGCGGATGCAGGCGCGGGCGCGGGCGGCGTCGCCGGTTTCGCGTCGCCGGTTTTCGCTTCGGGCGGCCGGGGTTCGGCCGGCTTGGCTTCGGGCGCGGGTTGCGGGGCCGGCTGGAGGGCGGGTTGGGGAGCGGGCTGCGGCGCGGGTTCGGGCGCGGGCGGGACTTTGGCCAGGGGCTGCGGCAGCACGGGCAGCCTCGGCGCCGCTTCGGGCACCGCCGCCGCCGGGGGTTGCGAGCCGCGCGCAAGCAACTGTTCGTAATAAGCCAGGTTGCGCTTCACCGATTCTTCGTCGAGATCGAGCCGCGCGATTTCGGCCGCGCGCTCCGGCTGGCCCATCAGCCCGTAGACCAGCGCCAGGTTCTGCCGCGCGCGCGCGGTGGCGCGGGGCGAATCCGCCAGCGCGCCGAGAAGCTGCGTCGATCGCGCGTAATCGCCGGTGAGCGCCAGCGACAAGCCCAGATTGTTGATCGTGCCGGTATCGTTCGGCGCCAGGGTCAGCGCGGCCTGGTACGCCGCCTGGGCCGCGCGGTGATCGCCCGTCATGTCGAGCGCCACGCCCAGGCCGTTATGCAGGCGATAATCGCGCGGCGCGCGCGCCAGCGCCCAGCGGAACTGCTCGGCCGCGTCGCGCGGGCGATCCAGCCCGACCAGCGCCACGGCCTGGCCGCGCACCGCGTCGGGATTGTTGGCGTCGAGCCGCAAGGCCTGGCGGTAGGCCTCGATCGAGCCGCGATGGTCGTCCATCGCGTTCAAGGCGGCGCCCAGCGCCAACGCCACCTGCACCTGATCGGGATCGAGCGCCAGGGAGCGGCGGTAGAGTTGCACCGCGCCCTCCATGTCGCCTTCGTCCAACGCCCGTTTGGCGACACGCGCCAGGCTGGCGGCGCTCTGCTTGGGCGTGGTTCGGGTGAGAATCGGGCCGTCGTTGTTGACCGGGGTCGCCACGTCGCCTTGCTGCACGCGGGGGGCGGGTTGCGCGGCAACCGTGGGCCGGGGCTGCTGCGCGGCGGAGCTGCGCGTGGGCTGCGAATCGCCGCCGCAGCCCGCCAGCAGTGCTGCCAGAACGGCCATAGCCAAGCCGCCGGAGACGACCCCGGTTGCGTTTCTCCGGCCCGCCGGCATGACATGCCCGCGCCGGAATCGGCTTATAACCGCGATTCTGGTCACTTGAACACAGCCCTAACCCCAATATGTAGTATAGCGGTTTAAGAGTTATCCACAAGATATTCCGGTATTTTCAGGCCTGTACACTATCCCTGGGGTAATTTAGCGAAAGCCCAGAAGAACCAATGGTATTCTGAAGGCAATGCCTGCCGGCTGTAATAATAATGCTCATGCAGTCAAAGACTCGGCATGAGTCGCCGATTCTAAGGCAAGTAAAGCCTAGATAATCGCGCCGGTTTTATTTCCAGCTATTTGGGGTTCTGTTAAGCCGCTGTCACCCCGCGCGGCAAGGCCCGGCGGTTGCGCCGTGGCGGCGTCTCGGCTTGATTCGGCGGCAGCGCGGCGCGTCAGTCCGTGACCCAGTGGGCGATTTCCCTGAGGAATCGCACCAACGCCCGCTGGCCAGCCTCGCGGGCGGTTTGCTCGCGGCGGAACGATACCGCGGCGGCTTCGATCACGGTCTGGTCCCTGACCTTGATGATCTGCCACCTGTATCGATCGGGCGCCGGGTCTGCGGCAGCTATTTTTACTTCGAACATCACGCCAAATGCCCCTCAATTCGGATTTTGCAAACAACGGGCCGAAAATCAAGCCTGCCGAACGCCCGCCTGGGCAAATTAGCCCCGGCCGCACGCGCGTTGACAGGTCGGGAAGCGGTCAAGATACTGCGCGGTTTCCCCCGGCCGGGGACTAACGCTTGTGGAATCGGAGCCGTGTTGTGATTTCTGCCGTCATGCCGACCTATGCGCGGGTGGATCTTGCCTTCGAACGGGGCGAGGGTTGCTGGCTTTTCGGCACGGACGGGCGACGCTATCTGGATTTCACCAGCGGCATCGCGGTGACCGCCCTGGGCCACTGCCACCCGCATCTGGTCAAGTCGCTGCAGGACCAGGTGGCGAAGCTGTGGCATTGCTCGAACCTGTTCCGCATCCCCGCCGGGGAGAAGCTGGCCGAGCGCCTGGTCGCGAACAGTTTCGCCGACACCGTGTTCTTCGCGAATTCCGGCGTCGAGGCGCTGGAATGCGCGCTGAAGATCGTGCGCAAATACCACGACGACACCGGCAATCCGGGCAGGTACCGCGTCATCACCTGCACGGGCGCGTTCCACGGCAGGTCGCTGGCGACGCTGGCCGCCGGCGGCAACGAGAAATACTTGAAGGGCTACGACCCGCCGACCGAAGGGTTCGACCAGGTGCCGTTCGGCAACCTGAACGAGATGCGCGCGGCGATCCGGCCCGACACCGCGGCGATCCTGGTGGAGCCGATCCAGGGCGAGGGCGGCGTTAGGCCCGCCACGATGGAATATCTGCGCGCGCTGCGCCAGATCTGCGACGAGTTCGGCCTGCTGCTGGTGTACGACGAGGTGCAGTCCGGCATGGGCCGCACCGGCAAGCTGTTCGCGCATGAATGGGCCGGCACGGCGGCGCCCGACGTGATGTGCCTGGCCAAGGGCCTGGGCAGCGGCTTCCCGATCGGCGCATGCTTGGCGACCGAAAAAGCCGCCAAGGGCATGACCGCTGGCAGCCACGGCACCACCTTCGGCGGCAATCCGCTGGCCATGGCCGCGGGCAACGCCGTGCTTGACGTGATGCTGGAGCCCGGGTTCCTGGAGCGCGTGCACAAGAGCGGCCAGTTCTTCCAGAAGCGGCTGGAGGGCATCGCCCGGCGTTTCCCGGCGGCGGTCGCTGCTTTGCGCGGCCAGGGGCTGATGCAAGGGCTGAAATGCGCCGTGCCGAACGGCACGATGGTCGACGCGCTGCGCGCCGAGGGGCTGCTGACGGTCGCCGCCGCCGACAACGTGGTGCGCGTGTACCCGCCGCTGATCGCCAGCGAGGCCGAGCTTGAGCAGGGCTGCGCGATGATCGAGCGCGTGGCCGAGCGCCTGTCGCGCGAAGCCGCCAAGGCCGGAGCCGCCGCCGGGGCTGCGTGATGGCGCCGCGTCATTTCCTGGACCTGGACCGTCTGGACGCATCGACCCTGCGCACGCTTCTGGACCAGGGGCGGATGATAAAGGCGCGCAAGGACGGCGACGCCAACGCCAAGCCGCTGGCCGGCAAGATCATGGCCATGCTGTTCGACAAGCCCAGCACGCGCACGCGCGTGTCGTTCGAGGTGGGCATGAAGCAGCTGGGCGGCGACGTGGTGATGCTGTCGTCCCAGGACACGCAGATGAAGCGCGGCGAGACCGTCGCCGACACGGCGCGGGTGCTGTCGCGCTATGTCGACGCGATCGTGATGCGCACGACGCAGCGCATGAAGCTGGAGGAGATGGCGGCCTTCGCTACCGTGCCGGTGATCAACGCGCTGACCGATAATTCGCACCCCTGCCAGTTGATGGCCGACGTGATGACCTTCGAGGAGAAGCGCGGGCCGATCAAAGGCCGGGTGGTGGCGTGGTCGGGCGACGGCAACAACGTGGCCGCGTCGTGGATCCATGCCGCGGTGAAATTCGGCTTCGAGCTGCGCCTGGCCTGCCCCAAGGAGCTGTCGCCGCACCCCGCCCTTTTGGAGTGGGCGCGCCAGAACGGCGGCAAGGTGGTGCTGACGCACGACCCCAACGCGGCAGTCAAGGGCGCGGATTGCGTGGTGACCGACGCCTGGCTGTCGATGGGCGACGAGAAAAAAGGCGAGGTCAACCGGCACAACCTCCTGGCGCCGTACCGGGTCGATGAGCGCCTGATGGCAGGGGCCAAGCCCGACGCGCTGTTCATGCACTGCCTGCCCGCGCATCGCGGCGAGGAAGTGACCGACGCGGTGATCGACGGCCCCCATTCGGTGGTGTGGGACGAGGCCGAGAACCGCCTGCACGCGCAGAAAAGCATCCTGGCCTGGTGCATGGAATGACCGCCCCGGGCATTGCCAGGAACGGCATCGCCGACGATCTGATCCTGCCGTTCCAAACCGATGCCGATGCCGTGCGCGGAAGGCTTGTCCGGCTGGGCCCCGCCGTCGACGCGATCCTGAACCGCCACGACTATCCCGAGCCGGTGGCCGTGCTGCTGGGCGAGGCGCTGGCGCTGGCCGCGTCGCTGGCCGCGACCCTGAAATACGACGGGGTGTTTACGCTGCAAACCAAGGGCGACGGGCCGGTATCGATGCTGGTGGCCGACATGACGACGGCCGGGGCGCTGCGCGGCTACGCGCAGGTGAACCGCGAGCGCTTGCGCGAAACCCTGGCGCGGCCTGGGCTGGGCGCAGCCAGCGGCCCGGTGCCGCGCCTGCTGGGCGCCGGGCACCTAGCGTTCACCGTCGACCAGGGCCCGTCGACCGACCGCTATCAGGGCATCGTGGAATTGAACGGCGCCACGCTCAGCGACTGCATCCATCATTATTTCCGGCAATCCGAGCAGTTGCAGGCCACCATCAACCTGGCCGTGGGCCGGGCGGAGGGCGTAGGCGGGAAAACCTGGCGCGCCGGGGCGCTGATGATCCAGCGTCTGCCCGAGGCGCGCGACGGCGACCCCGAGGCCGAGGAAGAGGGCTGGCGCGACGCGGCGGCGAAGGTGGCGAGCTGCACCCGCCGCGAGCTGTTGGACCCGGCCCTGCCGGCGGACCGGCTGCTCTACCGGCTGTTCCACGAAGGCGGGGTGCGCGTGCACCAAGTGCGTCGCTTGAGCGATTCCTGCCGCTGCTCGCAGCAGCGCGTCGTGCGCATGCTGCGCGGCCTGCCGGCGGCCGAGCTGGACGATTTGAAGATCGACGGCAAGCTGGTGGTCACCTGCGAGTTCTGCAATCGCGGCTATCGCTTCGCCGAAGACGAGCTGGCGCGCCTGCACGCGAATTCGTCCGACGCCGCCTGACGGGCCGGGCGCGCCGTCACGAAGACGCCATATTGGCCGCACAGTATCGCCCGGCCGCAAACCGGGATTGAGGCCGCGATGCATATCCGCCCAGCCCTCGCTCTCGCCATGCTGATCGCCGCGGCTGCGTTCGCGCAAAGCGCGGCGCAGGATCAGAAATTCGCCGACCTGACCTACGCGCATTTGCCCAGACTGGCGATGGATTGCGCTAGGGTGGAGGTGGTGCAGGAATTCAAGGCCGGCGGCGAAAAGCCCAACGTGGAGCATCTGTTTCCGGTGCCGCCGGCCGCCGCAGTGGCGCGCTGGGCGCAGGACCGGCTGAACCCGGTGGGCCGGTTCCGCCTGTGCCGCGTGGTGGTCAAGGACGCGGGCGTTGTGGAGGTGGCGCTGCCCAAGACCGGCGGCATCAAAGGCTGGTTCACCACCGACCAGTCCGAGCGTTACGACGCGTCGGTCGAGGCTGTCGTGGAAATCCGCACCGATACCGGCCGTAACGCCTTCGCCACGGCGCGGGTGAAACGCTCGCAGACCGTCGAGGACGGCACCTCGCCCAACAAGCGGCGCGAGATCTGGTACGCGATGACCGAAAAGCTGATGGCCGACCTGGACAAGGAGCTGGAACGCTCGATGCGCCAATACCTGGGCGCCTACATCAAGTAGCCGCCGCCGTTTATGCCGTCATGCCCGGCCCCCGAGCCGGGCATCCACGCCGATAAACCCAAGCGTGGATGGCCGGGTCAAGCCCGGCCATGACAAGAAGAGAAATCCCAGCGAAATTCCAACTAGACGTTCGCCAGGCGGTCGGTGTTGTTCTGGCTGATGATCGACATGAATTCGCGCCGCGTCGAGGGATCGTCGCGGAACGGGCCGGTCATGCGGCTGGTGATCAGGGTGACGCCCGGCTTGTGCACGCCGCGCGTGGTCATGCATTGGTGCGCGGCCTCGATCACCACGCCCACGCCCTGGGGTTGCAGCACTTCCTGCAGCGCGTTGGCGATCTGCGCGGTCATCTTTTCCTGGATCTGGAGGCGCTTGGCGTAAGCCTCGACCAGCCGGGCCAATTTGCTGATGCCCACCACGCGGCGATTCGGCAGGTAGGCGACATGCGCCTTGCCGAGGACCGGCACCATGTGGTGCTCGCAGTGCGATTCGAACCGGATGTCCTTCAGCACCACCATCTCGTCGTAGCCTTCGGTTTCCTCGAAGGTGCGGCGCAGCACATCGGCTGGATCGACCAGATAGCCGCGGAAGAACTCTTCGTACGAGCGCACGACGCGCGCGGGCGTATCGAGCAGCCCTTCGCGCTTCGGGTCGTCGCCGGCCCAGCGGATCAGCACGCGGACCGCGTCTTCGGCTTCGGCGCGGCCGGGCCGCACGGGCGGCTTGGTTTTGGGTGCAGAAGCGCCTGTCCCGGGGCGCGATTTTGCCATGGGGTAATCCTTCGTTCGCTGATTACGGTTTAGCGTCAGTTCAGCCGCATCGCCTGATGCGGACTGTCGAGGGAGAAGGCGGGAATGCGCACGTCGAAGCGCTCGCCGTCTTCACGCTCCATCTGATAGCTGCCCTGCATGATGCCCGAGGGCGTGGGCAGCGGCGTGCCCGAGGTGTACTCGAACGAGCCGCCGGGCTTCAGCACCGGCTGTTCGCCGACGACGCCGGCGCCGCGCACTTCCTGGGTGCGGCCGATCGCGTCGGTTATCACCCAGTGGCGATTGCGCAGCTGCACGGTGGCCCGGCTGCGGTTTTCGATGCGCACGTGATAGGCCCAGACGTAGTGGTTGTCGGGCGGCGAGGACTGGTCTTCGAGGAAGATCGGCCGCACCGAGACGGCGATGTCGCGCGTGGTGGCGGTGTAGCCGCTGGCGGCGTCGCGCGCCGGCTGGGCGGCGCCGGTGGAGGCCGCGTCGTCGGAACCGCGCCCGCCCGCGACCAGCGTCAAAGGCGGCTTTCCCGTCCGGTTGGAAGAAGTCATCGAGGCCGTCCTTCCTGCGATGCCGGTGGCGACGGCTTGGCGCCGTTATCGCTCCGCCAGCCGAGAGGACCCATGCGGAGTGCGCCGCGCACTCATACGATATTAACCCTCGACTCGCGTTTGTCCAGCGGGGCGGGAAAACCTGGAGGTTGGCGAATCGGCCCAAAGCGACGGACGGCGGGACAGATTCGCCGCAGGGCCGCCGCCATCGGCGCTTGAACGGGAGGCCCAAAAACAAACCCGCCCGCGTCGGTCGGACGCGGGCGGGAATGTTCAGGCGTATGCCGATCGAGATTAGCGGATATTGATCTCGACGCGGCGGTTACGCGCTTCCTTGACACCGTCGGCAGTCGGGACGGCCGGGCGATCTTCGCCGAAGGCCTGCTCCGTCACCACTGCTGCCGGTACGCCACGGGCCACCAGGGCCGACAGCACGGCGTCGGCGCGACGCTTGCTGAGACGCTGGTTGTAGGCCGAGCTGCCCGACTTGTCGGTGTGGCCGGCGAGCGTGATGCTGGCGCGGCCGCGCTTCTTGAACTCGGCGGCTGCGTCGTCGACGACTTTGATGCCGGCCGGGTTCAGCTTGTCGCTGTCGAAGTCGAAATAGACGATGAAGTTCGCCGGTGCGGCCGGAGCCGGAGCCGGCATCGCGGCCGGAGCCGGTGCCGGGCCAAGCGCCCGTTCGACCTCAGCCAACGCCTTTTCGAACTCGCCTTTGCAATAGGCGATGCGCGCCTTCTGCCAGGCTTCTTCCTCTTCCTCGACCCAGCAGTCGTACATAACCTGGGCGCGAGCCGCCGCCTTGGGCGCCTTGTCGCGGCCGCTCTTGTCGAGTGCGGCCATCAGGCGCTGACGGGCTGCTGCCAGCGGTCCGACCGCGGCTTCAGGCAGACCGTCCCAGGTCTTGCTCTTCGGATCTTCCGGCAACACGGCCTTGTTCGCCGCCGCCGCCAGGCCCTTGTCGGCCCACTTCTCCGAGTCCTGCCAGTCGTATTCGACCTTTTCTTCGTAGGTCGACAGTTCCAGATATTCCGCGGCCAGGTAGGAGTTGAACGTCGTGCCCGCCGGCTTCAGGGCCGCCAGGTCTTTGCGCGACGAGCCATCCGCCAGCAGTCCGCATGCACCGAGCAGCGCTGCCGCGGCCATGACCGTAGCCACTTTTAGGATTTTCATTTGCACACTCTCCCGCTCCAATACGATCAAGACCCGCCACCGCGCGATGCGCGATGACGCTGTTGGCCCTACCCTAGAAACCACCGATTTTCAGTTATTCCCTAGGCCTTCAACAATCAAGCTGAAATCCTTAATTCCTGCGGTCTTGCCGCCCATTCCCTGTGCGCTGTGGCACGGGAGGCACAGCCGTGGCTCGCCGACGGTGAAACCCTGCGAAGCCCTGGAAAATCAAAAGAATAGGGCAAGTCACGGAAACCACGGGGGCAATCCGGGTTATCCACTGGAAGACGGCCGTCAATCCCTTATCCAATGCCCAGAGGCGGCCGCTTGCGCCCCTAGCGGGCCTATCCTATGAGTCGGGCCGGCGAGCTTCGCGGGTGTAGCTCAATGGCAGAGCAGAAGCTTCCCAAGCTTACGACGAGGGTTCGATTCCCTTCACCCGCTCCAGCCCCCTAAACCACTGATAAAACTTGCCTTAAGCCAGAAGCAGCACCGCGCCGCAGGCGGCCACGGCGCCACCGGCCAGCCGCGTCACCGGCACGGCCCAGCCCTGGAATCGCGCCGATCCGAGGGCGATTGCGATGCCCAGGAGGTGCAACAGCCCCGTGGCGAGCACAAAACCCGCCGCATAGGCCGTTTCCGAGCTCATTTCCGGCAGTTCGGCGCCGTGAGCATGGCCGTGGAACAGCCCGAATACGCCCACAACCAGCATGGCCGCCGGCACGGGCAGGCCGACCCGAATGGCCAGCAAGGCCCCGAGCACGATCAGCGAGGCTGCGATTCCCTGCTCCACCGCCGGCAGCGGAACCCCGGCCATGCCGAGCGCGCCGCCCAGCGCCATGACGCCCATGAAGCTCAGCGGCAAGGCCCATAGCGCCCGCCCGCCCGATGTGGCGGCGAGCGCACCCACCGTCACCATCGCCAGCATGTGGTCGAGCCCCAGGAAGGGATGCGCCAGGCCGGCGCCGATTCCATCGCCGCTATGCAGGCCGGTATGCGCCAGCGCCGGTCCGGCCGCGACGAATAAAGCGCCGAACAGAATCCAAAATCCGATGTGCCGCGTCGAGCTGTTCATGTCCCCCTCCGGAATTTCCGCACGGCAATTGCGCGCGCCGCGCGGGTGGCTGTCAAGCGCATATCGGCGAGCGTGGCATCGCCGGCTTGTCGCGCTGTATGGTTGCAGTTACTGCAATCCGGGGGCCACTAGCGATGATCTGGTTCCGCAATTCGCTGCGCCTGATGCTCGCGGCGCTGTTTTTCTGGTTCGTCGCCTTCGCCGCGACGGCGGCTGATAGCTTCGGCCCGCAGGGCAGCCCAGCCGGCGATCTGCGCGAGCAGCTCTGGCTGATCCCATTGCCGCATGACGGCGATCGCGCCATGCATACCACCGTGCTGCGCCCGCCGGGCGAGGACAAACGGCCGCTGGTGGTGATCAATCACGGCTCGCCCGCCAAGGCCGAAGACCGGCCCAATCTGCGCTCGGTGTTCAAGACCGCGTCGGAATGGTTCGTGAAGCGCGGCTTCGTGGTGGCGCTGCCGTTGCGCCGCGGCTACGGCAAGACCGGCGGCAGTTGGGACGAAACCAACGGGCGTTGCGACAACCCCGATTATCGCCGCGCCGGGCTGGAGACCGCCAAGGACATCCGCGCCGCGATCGCCTACATGACCAAACAGGCCTTCGTGCAGCCCGGGCGCGTGCTGGTGGTGGGGCAATCGGCGGGCGGCTGGGGCACGGTCGCGCTGTCGAGTCTGAACCCGCCGGAAGTGGCCGCGATGGTGAACTTCGCCGGCGGGCGCGGCGGCTACAAGAACGGACAGCCCAACAGCAACTGCACGCCCGACCGGCTGGTCGAGGCCGCGGGCCAGTACGGCCGGACCGCGCGTATGCCGACCCTATGGGTGTTCACCGAGAACGACCTGTTTTTCAATCCCGGCCTGTCGCGCAAAATGGCCGAGGCCTATACCGCCGCCGGCGGCAAGGCCGAGTACAATCTGCTGCCGCCCTTCGGCAAGGACGGGCACTCGATGTTCGGCTCGAGCGACGGTTTGAGCCGATGGCGCGACCTGGTGGACAAATTCCTCGCCGCCAACGGGTATTAGGCGCGGCGGAAGGACCGGCCGGTTACGGCGCGGTGCCTTCTTTGCGCGTGGCATTGGCGCCCGAGCCGGTGGAGCTGGCGGTGGCGGAGAAGCTGCGCACATCGACCTGATGCGACGCGGTCTGCGCCAGCACGCCATTCATGTTCTGCAGCGTGATCCTGAAATCCGACGTGCAGGAGGTGCCGGCGCAAGCAGCGCCGGTGACATTGGTGGAGCCTAGCTGCTGGAACGTCGCCGTGCCGCCGAGCGAGGTGAAGTTCTGGACGGAGATCGGCACGGTGCCGCCATAGCCGGTGCCGGTGATGACGGCCTTGGAATTGCCGCCGCCGAACTCGCGCGTGGCAAAATTGATATTGGTCTGGAACGTATAGGCGCCTGAGCCAAGCGAACCCGCCAGCGTCGAGCCGCCGGTGTAATAGTACTTGCCCGCGTTCTGGACGCGCAGTTGGTCGAACGTGGCGTTGCCGTCGGCCAGCTTGGCGGAGTCGCTGATGATCCCGCTCGCCGAATTGGCAGTGCCGGAGCCGGTGAACAGCGAGACATTCTGGTCGGTCAACACTTCCAGGCTGTGCGACATCTTGCCTGCGATCTGGCCGTTGGTGTTGAGGAACGAGAGCAGCACGTTGATGTCGCAGACGCCGCTGGCGCCGCAGGCCGTGCCGTAGAAATCGCCCTGGCCGTCGAGGAATCCGGTCGCCAGGCCGTTGGCCGGCTTGTTCGAATAGTCCACCGGGAACGCATAGCCCACGCCGTTGACCGAGGACGTGACGATCCTGACCCATGAATCGGCGGTGCCGATTTTGCGCGCGCCGCCATCGACGTTGATGTTGATGTCGTAATGGCCGTCGCTGATCGGCACGTTGTACTGGGTGAAGTGGTAGGTGCCGGTGGCGAATTTCCGCAACTGCCCGAACGTAGTTTGGCCGTTGATCGCGTTCGGATCGCCGCCGGTCGTGTCGTTGCGCCGCTTGTCGCTGGTCGAATCGCCGACCAGGGTCTGGTTGAGGCGATTCATATTGTTGAGATTGCCCATGCTGTTGGCGCTGTTCTTGCCCTGGGTCTGGCCGGCGCCGGCGTTCTGCGATGCCTGGCCGCCCTGGCCCTGCTGCTGACCACCCTGGCCTTGCTGGCCGCCCTGGCCCTGGGTGGTGAAGCTGGTGAGGCGGTTCTGCAGCGCGCCGATCATCGCGGGCGTGAAGAACACCGGGGAGCCCCAGCCGCCCTGGCCGAACGTGCTGCCGAAGCCGGGCTGGTTGACGTTCTGCGAGCCGCCGCTGTTGCCGGTGAGGTTCAGGCCGCCTGCGCGGTTATTGCCCTCGGTGTCCTTGCCCGGGCCGACCAGCACGATTTGCGTGTTGTTCGGATCGGCCGAGCCCATGGCGATGGTGCCGCGGATGCCGATGGTGCCCACCGGCAGCTTCACTTCCATGTCCGACGGGTTGGTCTGCGCCACCTTGCCGGTGACGAAGCGGAACACGCCCTTGGCCACCGACGCCGACACCTTGCCGGCGCCGGTCTGCGGATCGAACACGAACTTGTCGATGGTGATCTCGCTGTCCGGCCCGATGGTGAAGGTGGTCTGGTCAAGCAGGAGAATCTGCAGGCCCGAATTCGGGCCGCTTTTGATCGCGTTGCCCAGATAGACCGGCTCGCCCGATTTCACCAGCTTGCCCACCGTGCCGGGAACCGAGGCGACCTCGACAGTGCCGCGCACAGCGGCGGTGACGCCGGCCTGCTGCGGCGCTTGCGCCGCGGCTGGCGCGGTGAAGGCCAATGCGATGGAAAGGGTTGCCGCTAGAGCGGCGGAACCACGGACGCATACCCGGTCGAGCGTAGGAATACGCTTCATGTCATAAACTCTCGACTTGTCGGGGGCGGCCGTCTGCTGGAGATGATGCACGGTTTAGGGCCGCGCGGCAAGCCCTTGCGGAAGCGCGGAAAAGCTGGGGTTAACCAACGTATTCCGGCGCATCGACGGCGGCATCCGGCGTTCGAGCGACGCCGGCGAGTCGCCGCCGGCGGAGTCTTAAAGATCGAGCAGCAGGCGCTGCGGGTCCTCGATCGATTCCTTCACGCGCACCAGGAAGGTCACCGCCTCGCGCCCATCGACGATGCGGTGGTCGTAACTTAGCGCCAGATACATCATCGGCCGCGCCACGACCTGGTCGCCCACCACCACGGCGCGCTTCTGGGTCTTGTGCATGCCGAGGATGCCGGATTGCGGCGGGTTGAGGATCGGCGTCGACAAAAGCGAGCCGTACACGCCGCCGTTGGAAATGGTGAAGGTGCCGCCGGTCATTTCGTCCAAGGTCAGCTTGCCGTCCCTGGCGCGGCGGCCGAAATCGCCGATGCGCCGCTCGATCTCGGCGAAGTTCAAGCCGTCGGCGCCGCGCAGCACCGGCACCACCAGGCCCTGCGGCGTGCCCACGGCCACGCCGATGTCGTAGTAGTTCTTGTAGACGATCTCGTCGCCGTAGATCTCGCCGTTGACCGCGGGAATTTCCTTCAGCGCCAAAACGCAGGCCTTCACGAAGAACGACATGAAGCCCAGCTTCACGCCATGCTTTTTCTCGAAGCCGTCGCGGAACTGCTCGCGCAATCCCATGACGTTGGTCATGTCCACTTCGTTGAAGGTGGTCAGCATCGCCGCGGTGTTCTGGGCTTCCTTCAAGCGCTGGGCGATGCGCTGGCGCAAGCGCGACATGCGCACGCGTTCCTCCAGCGGATGCTCGGCCCGGGGCGGCAACGGTCCCTTTGCTATCGGCGGGGCAATGGGCGCCACGGGTTGCGGCGCGGGCTTGGCTTCCAAGGCGGCGAGCACGTCGCCCTTGGTGACGCGGCCGTCCTTGCCGGTGGCGGGAATCGCCGAGGTGGCGAGCTTGTTGTCGGCCGCGATCTTGCGCGCAGCGGGCGAGGCGATCGGCTCGGCTTTCGCAGCCGGCGCCGGAGCCGGTTTCGCAGCCGGTGCCGGAGCCGGTTTAGCGGCCGGTATGGGAGCCGGTTTGGCAGCCGCTTGCCGGGCCACAGCACCCGCTCCCTCGGCGATGGAGCCCAGCAGCGCGCCGACGGCGACGTTGCTGCCCGGGGCGGCGGCGATTTTCGCCAGCGTGCCGGCGGCGGGCGCGTTGACCTCGAGCGTCACCTTGTCGGTTTCCAATTCCACCAGCGGTTCGTCGGCCGCGACAGCGTCGCCCTCCGCCTTCAGCCATTTGGCGACGGTGGCTTCCGTCACCGATTCGCCCAAAGCGGGCACGACGATTTGCGTGGTCATCGCTTTACTCCGCCGCCCGGCCGACCGCTGACCGGCGCGTGTCGGCGCCCGGAGCGCCGGTCAACGCCGCCGCGACCAACTGCGCCTGCTGCTGCTGGTGCCGGCGGTTCAAGCCCGTGGCGGGCGAGGCCGCTTCGTCGCGCCCGGCGAAAATCGGGCGCGAATGAGCGGCGCCGATCTGGATCAGCACCTCTTCGATGCGCGGCTGCGCGAAGGTCCAGCCGCCCATGTTCTTCGGCTCTTCCTGGCACCAGATGAAATCGGCGTTCTTGAACGGCGCCAGTTCCCGGCCGAGGGCATGGAACGGAAACGGATAGAGCTGTTCGACGCGCAGGATGCACACATCGTCGAGCCCGCGCTTCCGGCGTTCGTCGAACAGATCGAAATAGACCTTGCCGCTGCACAACACCACGCGCTTGACCTTCTTGGGATCGGGCGGTGCGTCGTCCCACAGCACGCGGTGGAAGCTGGTGCCGGGCCCCATTTCGTCCAGCCGCGACACGCACGCCTTGTGGCGCAGCAGCGACTTGGGCGCCATGACGATCAGCGGCTTGCGGAAGTCGCGGCGCACCTGGCGGCGCAGCGCGTGGAAATAATTGGCCGGGGTGGTGATGTTCACCACCTGCATGTTGTCCTCGCCGCATAGCTGCAAATACCGCTCCAGCTTTGCCGAGGAATGCTCCGGCCCCTGGCCCTCGTAGCCGTGCGGCAGCAGCATGGTCAGGCCCGACATGCGCAGCCACTTGCTTTCGCCCGAACTGATGAACTGGTCGATGATCACCTGGGCGCCATTGGCGAAATCGCCGAACTGCGCCTCCCACAGCACCAGCATGTGGGGTTCCGCCAGCGATACGCCGTATTCGAACCCCAGGACCGAGGCCTCGGCCAAGGGACTGTCGATCACCTCGAACGGCGCCTGGCCGAAGCGGATATTGGCCAGCGGCACGAATTTTTCCTCGTTCTCCTGGTCGACGAAGATCGCATGGCGCTGCGAGAACGTGCCGCGTCCGCAATCCTGGCCCGACAGGCGCACGGGCGTGCCCTCGCAGAGCAGCGTGCCGAAGGCCAGCGCCTCGGATGTGGCCCAGTCGATGCCCTGGCCGCTCTCGATGGTCTTGCGCTTGACCTCGAGCTGGCGCGCGATCTTGCGGTTGAGATGGAAGCTCGCCGGCGCATCGGTGAGCTTGAGGCCGACTTCCTTGAGGAAGGTGAGGTCAGTTCCGGTGTTGCCGCGCCGCTCGTCGCCATGCGCGGTGCCCAGGCCCGCCCATTTGCCCTCGAGCCAATCGGCCTTGTTGGGCTTGAAGCTGGCGGCGGCCTGGTAGGCCTGTTCCAGCTTGGCCTCGAATTCCTCGACCATGCGCTCGGGCTCGCCCGCCGCGACCACGCCTTCCTTCACCAGCTTTTGCCCATAGATGTCACGCGTCGTCGGGTGCTCGGCGATTTTTTTGTACATCAGCGGCTGGGTGAAGGCGGGCTCGTCGCCTTCGTTGTGGCCGTGGCGGCGGTAGCAGAACATGTCCACCACCACGTCCTTCTTGAATTTCTGGCGGAACTCGATGGCGATGCGCGCGGCATGCACCACCGCCTCGGGGTCGTCGCCGTTGACGTGCAGAATCGGCGCCTGGATCATCTTGGCGACGTCCGAGCAATAGGGCGAGGAGCGGGACTGCGCCGGCGAGGTGGTAAAGCCGATCTGGTTGTTGACGATGAAATGCACCGTGCCGCCGGTGCGATAGCCCTTGAGCTCGCTGAGTTCGAGCGATTCGGGCACCAGCCCCTGGCCGGCGAAGGCGGCATCGCCGTGCATCAAGAGGCCCATCACCTTGTCGCGGTCGGCGTCGCCGGACTGGCGCTGCTTGGCGCGCACCTTGCCCAGCACCACCGGGTTGACGGCTTCGAGGTGCGAGGGATTGGCGGTGAGCGACAGGTGCACCACCGTGCCGTCGAACTCACGGTCCGACGAGGTGCCGAGGTGGTACTTCACGTCGCCCGAGCCCTGCACGTCCTCGGGATTGGCCGAGTTGCCCTGGAACTCCGAGAAGATCGCCTGGAACGGCTTGCCCATGAAGTTGGTCAGCACGTTCAAGCGCCCGCGATGCGGCATGCCCAGGGCCACTTCGCGCAGGCCCAGTTGCCCGCCGCGCTTCAATATCTGCTCCAGCGCGGGGATCAGGCTTTCGCCGCCTTCCAGGCCGAAGCGCTTGGTGCCGGTGTATTTCTTGTCGAGGAAACGCTCGAACGTCTCGGCGGCCGTCAGGCGCTCGAGGATCGCGCGCTTGCCCTTGACCGTGAAATCGGTGTGGTTGCGCGCCGACTCCATGCGCTCTTGAATCCACGACTTATGGTCCGGCTCGGAGGAGTGCATGAACTCGACGCCGATCGAGCCGCAATAGGTTTCGTGCAGCACCTGCATGATGCGGCGCAAGGTCGCGGTTTCCAGGCCCAGCACGTAGTTGATGAAGATGTCGCGGTCGAGATCGGCCTCGGTAAAGCCGTAGGTGCGCGGATCGAGCTCGGGATGCGGCTTGACCGGCGTGAGGCCGAGCGGATCGAGCTTGGCTTCCAGATGCCCGCGCACGCGGTACGAACGGATCAGCATCAGCGCGCGGATCGAATCCATCGTCGCCTGGCGCACGCGGTCGCCCGAGACCTGCGCCACCGGCGCGGCGCTGTAGGAAGGCGCTGCCGCCGCGCGGCCGTTGCCGCTTTCGATCTCTTCGTGGCCGTTGCCGATGACGCGGCTTTCGCGCGGCGCCCAGCTCGGCCCCCGCATGTCGCCTAGGACGGCGCGCACGTCGTCGTGCATGTCGTCGAAAAAGCCGCGCCAACTCGGGTCCACCTGGGCGGGATTCTCCAGGAACCGCGCATAGAGCTCGGACACGAACACGGCGTTGTTGCCGTTGAGCAGCGACAGCGGATCGGGCGGCGGCGTCATCAGTGCTTCCTTGTTATCCGGCGCCCGGAAGCGCCGGTTTCAGGCACTAGATGTAGACGCCTGCCCTTAGGCTTTCAACGCTTCTTGCATGGCGGTGCCAAGGCCGGCCGGCGAGTCCGCGACCCGGATTCCCGCCGATTTCATGGCCTCGATCTTGTCCCCGGCCGTGCCCTTGCCGCCTGAAATAATGGCGCCGGCATGGCCCATGCGCCTGCCCGGCGGGGCGGTGACCCCGGCGATGAACCCCGCCACCGGCTTGCGGCGGCGGCCCTTGTTGTTGGCTTTGAGGAACTGCGCGGCGTCTTCCTCGGCGCTGCCGCCGATCTCGCCGATCATGACGATGCCTTTTGTTTCATCATCGGCCAGGAACAGCTCGATCACGTCGATGAAATTCGTGCCGTTGACCGGGTCGCCGCCGATGCCGACGCAGGTGGACTGCCCCAGGCCCGCGGCCGTGGTCTGCGCCACCGCCTCGTAGGTGAGGGTGCCGGAGCGCGAGACGATGCCGATCTTGCCGCGGCGGTGGATATGGCCGGGCATGATGCCGATCTTGCACGCCTCGGGCGTGATGACGCCGGGACAGTTCGGCCCGATCAGCCGCGACTTGGAACCGGCGAGCGCGCGCTTGACCCGCACCATGTCGAGGACCGGGATGCCCTCGGTAATGCAGACGATCAGGCGCAGCTCGGCGTCGATCGCCTCCAATATCGCGTCGGCGGCGAAGGGCGGGGGCACGTAGATGACCGAGGTATCGCAGCCGGTCCTGGCTTGGGCGGCGGCGACCGTATCGAACACCGGCAGATCGAGATGCCGCGTGCCGCCTTTGCCCGGCGTCACGCCGCCGACCATCTTGGTGCCGTAGGCGATCGCCTGTTCGGAATGGAACGTGCCTTGCGCGCCGGTGAAGCCCTGGCAGATCACCTTGGTGGAGGCGTCGACGAGGATGGCCATCAGTTCGCCTCCTTCACCGCGCGCACGATCTTTTGCGCCGCGTCATCGAGATTGTCGGCCGAGACGATCGGCAGGCCCGACTGCGCCAGGATTTTCTTGCCGAGTTCCACGTTGGTACCCTCGAGGCGCACCACCAAAGGCACATGCAGGCTGACCTCGCGCGCCGCCGCCACCACGCCTTCGGCGATGATGTCGCAGCGCATGATGCCGCCGAAGATGTTGACCAGGATGCCCTCGACGTTCGGATCGGCCAGGATGATCTTGAAAGCCGTCGTGACGCGCTCTTTCGTGGCGCCGCCGCCGACATCGAGGAAGTTGGCGGGCGCGCCGCCGTAAAGCTTGATGATGTCCATAGTCGCCATCGCCAGGCCCGCGCCGTTGACCATGCAGCCGATGCTGCCATTGAGGCGGATGTAGTTGAGCCCGTGCTTGCCGGCTTCCAGCTCTGACTTGTCTTCCTCGTCCTCGTCGCGCAGATCGGCCACGTCCTTGTGGCGGAACAGCGCGTTGTCGTCGAAATTCATCTTGGCGTCGAGCGCGATCACCCGTCCGTCGCCGGTGACCACTAGCGGATTGATCTCGCACAGGCTCATGTCCAATTCCTGGAAGGCGCGATAGAGCCCGGCGAGGAACTTGCCCGCCTCGCCCACCTGCTTGCCGTCGAGGCCGAGGGCGAAGGCGACCTTGCGGCCGTGGAAGGCCTGGAAGCCCACGGCCGGATCGACCGCGACCTTGACGATCTTCTCGGGCGTCTTGGCGGCGACTTCCTCGATGTCCATGCCGCCCTGGGTCGAGGCCATGACGGTGACGCGGCCGTTGGCGCGGTCGATCAGCATGCCGAGGTAAAGCTCGCGCTTGATGTCGCAGCCCTCTTCGATATAGACGCGCTTGACCGTCTTGCCCTGCGGGCCGGTCTGGTGCGTCACCAGAGTCATGCCGATCATCTTGCGCGCGGCCTCGCGCGCGTCGTCGAGCGATTTGACGACCTTCACGCCACCGCCCTTGCCGCGCCCGCCGGCATGGATCTGCGCCTTGACCACGTAGATCGGGCCGGCAAGTCCGCGCGCGACCTTCTCGGCTTCCTCGGGCGTATAGGCGACGCCGCCTTTGGGCACGGCGACGCCGTATTTCGCCAGCAGCGTCTTCGCCTGGTATTCGTGGATGTTCATGCTGTTCCGCCCCCGCGCCGGGGTGGTCTAAAGCCGCCCCGATCCCTGATATACATAATACTGTATTCTAGCGCTGGGCTCTTACTTTTTCTTCGGCAGGGCCTTGGTCACCTCGACCAGGGCTTTGACCGCCCCGACCGACTTTTCGAACATGGCCTTTTCCGCAGCGTTGAGCTCGATCTCGACGATCTTCTCGACGCCCCCGGCGCCGATCACCACAGGCACGCCGACATAAAGGTCCTTCACCCCGTACTGGCCGGTGAGCCACGCGGCGCAGGGCAGCACGCGCTTTTTGTCGAGCAGATAGGATTCGGCCATCTGGATCGCCGCCGCCGCGGGGGCGTAGAAGGCCGAGCCGGTCTTCAGCAGGTTGACGATCTCGGCGCCGCCGTCGCGCGTGCGCTGGACGATCTTGTCGAGCCGGTCCTGCGTGGTCCAGCCCATCTTCACCAGGTCGGGCAGCGGAATGCCGGCGACGGTGGAATAGCGCACCAGCGGCACCATCGTGTCGCCGTGCCCGCCCAATACGAACGCGGTGACGTCCTCCACCGAGACCTTGAACTCGTCGGCCAGGAAATGCCGGAAGCGCGCCGAGTCGAGCACCCCCGCCATGCCGACGACGCGGCCGTGCGGCAGGCCGCAAGCCTCGCGCATGATCCACACCATCACGTCGAGCGGGTTGGTGATGACGATGACGAAGGCATTGGGCGCGTTCGCCTTGATCGCGGCGCCCACGGTTTCCATGACGCCGGCGTTGATGCCGATCAAGTCGTCGCGGCTCATGCCCGGCTTGCGCGGCACCCCGGCGGTGACGATGATCACGTCGGCGCCCTTGATCGCGGCGAAATCGGTGCTGCCGCTATAGGACGAATCGAAACCCTGGATCGGCGCGGACTGCGCGATGTCCAGCGCCTTGCCCTGCGGCACGCCGTCCACCACGTCGCACAACACCACGTCGCCCAGGCGCTTTTGCCCGGCGAGCAGCGCGAGCGTACCGCCGATCTGGCCAGCGCCTACCAGCGCGATTTTCCTGCGAGCCATATGCGATCCCCGTAGATGAATGCTCTATCCGATGCCGCGTTGCGCGGACGCGTGGGTAGCTAATCCGAATCGCCAGGGCATAGCAAGCGCGGCCGTTACCGTTTCAGGCGGTGGGCGATGGATGCGCTGACGTGGCGCGCGAGGGCGGCGAGGCTGGGCCGGCGGATCAGCAGGTCGGCGGCGCTAGGCCAATCGGCGCCCGGCGGCAGCATGGCCTTGTGCGCGGTCAGGTCGTGAAACGCCGCGTCGCACATGCCGTAGAGTTCCAGAACGATCGCGCGCTTGATCAGTGCGTCGGCGTTACGCGGCGCGCCCGCGCGGCAGAACAGCGCGTTGCAGGTGGCGGGCCGCGCCCGCGACACCGGCAACCCGATGCCCAAGTGCCGCGCCCGCTCGACGAAGGATTGGGTGCGCACCCGGTCGAAGGCGATGTCCTGCAAAACGAAGCCGTGGGACAAAAGCCTTTCCGACACGGCCTGGAAATGGGATTGAGGGTAGGTCGCGCTGACGTTGAAATTGGTCTCGACCTCCACGGCGACGACGCCTTCGCCGAGCATCCCCCGCGCGCCGTCGAGTATCTCGGGCTCGGCGCCCTCGCAGTCGATCTTGATGAAATCGGCCCGCGGCACGGCGCCTTCGCGCATCAGGCTGTCGAGGCTGCGCACGGGCACAAGCCTCGTGCCCTTGGTGCGCTCTGCGGCGGCGTCGGTCGCATAGGGCGAGCCGCCCGACGGGTAGAACGAGGTGGCTGTGGACTCGGACGCCAGGAAAATCTCACGCTCGCCGTCCTGGGCTCCGAGCGCCAGGCAGTGATAGCGGCGATTCGGCGCCGGCGGGATCGCCGCGATCGCCTCGGCCAGCGGATCGAAACCGTGCGCCACGAGCCGCCCGCCCAGGCTATCCCAGCGGGGGTGAATCCCGCCCTGCGCCCCGGCATCGACCAGAACCAACGGCGCTAACGGATAGCCGTTGCGCACCGCCCATTCGGTGAATCGGGGCCGCCAGTTGCGCGCCAAGTCCATCAATACCTACCGCCGGGGGGGGGGCTGCCGGAAGCGAGGTCAATGCGGCCAGACCGGGCGGAATGTCAAATATGCGGCACCGGCCGAAAAAACGGCACATTCAGGGCCAAGATCGGCCATAATGCGGGGCCATGCTGCATAGTCATGGAAACCCATTCGCATCTTCCCCCCGTCCCTGCCCCTGCCGCGTTGCCGGCACCGGAAGGAATTGAGCCATTGCCCCAGACCATCGCCCTGGTCGACGACGACCGCAACATCCTGACCTCCATCGCCATGGCGCTGGAGGCCGAGGGTTTCACCGTGCGCACCTATGCCGACGGCGCCGAGGCCCTGAAGGGCCTTAGCGAGAAGCCGGTGGACCTGGCGGTGCTGGACATCAAGATGCCCAGGATGGACGGCATGGAGCTGCTGGGCCGCCTGCGCCGCCAGACACAGATGCCGGTGATCTTCCTGACCTCGAAGGACGACGAGGTGGACGAATTGCTGGGCCTGCGCATGGGCGCGGACGACTACATCAAGAAGCCGTTCTCGCAGCGCCTGCTGATCGAACGCATCCGCGCGCTGCTGCGCCGGGGCGAGGCGCGCAAAGACACGTCGGGCAACACGCCCGCGGGCGAGACCGAGCAGACGATGGTGCGCGGCGACCTGGTGCTGGACCCCAGCCGCCATTACTGCACCTGGAAAGCCCAGCCCGTGGCGCTGACCGTGACCGAATTCCTGATCCTGAAATCGCTCGCCGCGCGCCCCGGGCATGTCAAGAACCGCGACCAGCTGATGGACGCGGCCTATGGCGAATCGATCTATGTCGACGACCGCACCATCGACAGCCACATCAAGCGCCTGCGCAAGAAGTTCAAGCAGGCGGACGACGGTTTCGCCCAGATCGAGACCCTGTACGGCGTCGGCTATCGCTATCGCGAACGCTGATCGGCGCCCCCGATCGGGGTAATATGGGGGGATGGCGGTAGAAATCGATGTAGCGGCGGCCCCCGGGACCGCCCCAAAGACATTAGAAGAAATCGCGCCCGGGGACCGTCCCGGGCCCGCCCCCGATTCCCCGGCGCCCTCCCCGGCATCCAAGAAAAAACGCGGTTTCCGCCTTGTGGCCGAACGCGGCCCGGACGAAACGCCGCAGGGCGCAGCGCCACCGCGCCGCCGCCGCCGGCTGGTATCGCCGCTCATCCGCCCGATCCTGTCGATCAATCTTCTGGCCCTGGCGCTTCTGGGCGGCGGCTTGCTGTACCTCGACGACTATCGCAAGGGCCTGATCCAGTCGGAAATCGAGAACCTGCAAACCCAGGGCACGATCGTGGCCGGCGCGCTCGGCGAAGGCGGCATCGACATCGCCGCGATCGACCCGCCGGTGTTGCAGCCCGACGCTTCGCGCCAGCTGGTGCGCCGGCTGGTCACCACGCTCAATACCCGCGCGCGGCTGTTCGGCACGGACGGCGAGCAGATCGCCGACACGCGCATCCTGACAGGCCCGGGCGGCGTGGTGCAGATCCAGGAGCTGCCGGCGCCGCAGCAGGGCAATGCCGGCATGCGCGCCTTCGTTTCGGTCTACGACTGGCTGGCCGCCAAGCTGCCGGACCGCCGCCGCTACCAGCCCTATGGCGAAAGCCCAATCCCGCGCGCCGCCGATTACGACGAAGCGCGCCGGGCGCTGCGCGGCGAGGTTTCCGCCGCCGTGCGCCAGACCGACGACGGGTCGCTGGTGATCAGCGTCGCCGTCCCCGTGCAGCGCTACAAACAGGTGCTCGGCGCGCTGATGCTCTCGCGCACCGGCGCCGACGTGGAGCGCGCGATGCGCGCCGTGCGCTTCGACATCCTGAAAATTTTCGCGATCGCCCTCGCGGTCACGGTGCTGCTGTCGTTCTACCTGGCGAACACGATCGCGCGGCCGGTCAGGCGCCTCGCCGCCGCCGCCGACCGCCTGCGCCGCGGCCAGGGGCGCGGCATGGAGCCGATCCCCGACTTCACTAGGCGCGGCGACGAGATCGGCGACCTGTCCGCGGCCCTGCGCGAGATGACCGACGCGCTGTGGAAGCGCATGGACGCGATCGAGCGCTTCGCCGCCGACGTGGCGCACGAGATCAAGAACCCGCTGACCTCGCTGCGCTCGGCTGTGGAGACCGCCAGCCGCGTGACCGACCGCGAGCAGCAGCGCAAGCTGATGGCGGTGATCCAGGACGACGTGCAGCGCCTCGACCGCCTGATCAGCGACATTTCCGACGCCTCGCGCCTGGACGCGGAAATGAGCCGGTCGGAAACCGGCCCGGTGGATATTGCCGGCATGATGTCGGCCCTGGTGGACGTGCACGACGCCACGATCGCCACCACCAATCCCAATGCGCCGCGCCTAAGGCTCGACGTGGCCGCGAGTTCGGCCGCGCAGAATCTTTTGACCGTGCCGGGCATCGACAGCCGCCTAGCGCAGGTGTTCCGCAACCTGATCACCAACGCGATCTCGTTCAGCCCGCCCAAGAGCGAAATCCGCATGCGCGTGTTCCGCGACGGGCGCTTCGTGGTGGCGACGGTGGAGGACGAGGGGCCGGGCATCCCCGAGGGCAAGCAGCAGGCGATCTTCGACCGCTTCTATTCCGAGAGGCCCGCGGGCGAGAAATTCGGCACCCATTCGGGCCTGGGCTTGAGCATCTCGAAGCAGATCGTCGACGCGCACCGCGGCACGATCCGCGCGGAAAACCGCATCGGCCCGGACGGCGAAGTCCGCGGCGCGCGGTTCATCGTCAGGTTGCCGGTGGACTGAGGGGCGTCAGCCCCTCGTCTTCACCAGCGGCGGGCGGGCGTCGCGGATTTGATTCAGGAAATGCGTGAGCAGCTCGCGGGCGTCGGAGCCGTCCCAGTTGGCGTCGCCCTCGAACCGCCCGAGTTCGCGCCCCTCCTGGTCGAACACGATGGTGGTAGGCAGTCCCCGCACCCCCAGCGCGCGCTGCACCCCTCCCTTGGGATCGAGATAGGCGGGCAGAGACTTGAGGCCCAGGCGTTCGAGGAACGGCGCCACGGTCTTGGCCCCGCCCCGGTCTTGCGAGATCGCCAGCAGCACCAGCCCCTGGCCCGCGAGGCGCGCGTTCATCCGGTCGAGCGACGGCATTTCCTTGATGCAGGGCGCGCACCACGTCGCCCACAGATTGACCACCACCAGCTTGCCCTTGAAATCGGCCAGGGTAAGTTCCTTGCCGCCCATATCGGTGAAGCTAAGCGGCGGGGCGGGCTTGGGCGGCTTTTGCAGGGTGAAGTCGCGCATTTCGCCCTTGAGCGGCGGGTCGCCGGCGGCGTAAGCGGGGACGGCCGGGGCCGCCAAAAACAGCGCCAATGCCCCGAAAAATAACGTTAAAATGGCTCCAAGACCCGGGACAGAACAGGCCCGATCCCGTATAAAACCGCCAACGCGACTGGGAAACCGGCAGTTAGGCATCATGGCCCTACGTTCCTCAACCAAGCCCCGCCCCGTGGGCAAGAATACCGCGAAATCGGGCGGAAGCATGACGGCCCAAAAAGGGACGTCCGGCGCCAACGCGCTATGGGGCGGGCGGTTCGCCGTGGGTCCGGCCGCCGTGATGGAGAAGATCAACCCCTCCATCGGCTTCGACCGCAAGATGTACCGCCAGGATATCGCCGGCTCGATCGCCCATGCCGAGATGCTGGCAAAGCAGGGGATCATCGCCGCTGCCGACGCCAAGGCCATCGTCAAGGGCCTGAAGCAAGTCGAGCGCGAGATCGCCCGGGGCAAGTTCGCGTTCAAGGTGGCGCTCGAGGACATCCACATGAACGTCGAGGCGCGGTTGGCCGAGATCATCGGCGCGCCCGCCGGGCGGCTGCACACCGCCCGCTCGCGCAACGACCAGGTGGCGCTGGACCTGCATCTGTGGGTGCGCGGCGCGATCGACGAGATCGACCAGGCGCTGGAGCGCCTGCAATCAGCGCTGATTTCCCGCGCCGAGGAGCATGCCGGCACCGTAATGCCCGGCTTCACCCATTTGCAGCCGGCGCAACCCGTGACCTTCGGCCATCACCTCATGGCATATGTCGAAATGACCGGGCGCGACCGGGCGCGTTTCGCCGACGCACGCAAGCGCGTGAACCTATCGCCGCTGGGCGCGGCGGCGCTGGCCGGCACGTCCTTCGCCATCGACACGGCGGCGACCGCTAGGGCGTTGGGCTTCGACGGCACCTACGCCAATTCGATGGACGCGGTGGCCGACCGCGATTTCGCCGTGGAGTACCTGGCGGCCGTCGCCTTGTGCGCGGTGCACCTCTCCCGGCTGGCGGAGGAGTTGGTGCTGTGGAGCTCGGAGCAGTTCCGCTTCGTAAGACTCAGCGACGCCTTCACCACCGGCAGCTCGATCATGCCGCAGAAACGCAACGCCGACGCGGCCGAACTGGTGCGCGGCAAGACCGGGCGCGTGGTCGGCGCGCTTGTGGGTATGCTGACCATGCTGAAGGGCCTGCCGCTGACCTTCGACAAGGACATGCAGGAGGACAAGGAGCCGGTGTTCGACGCCACCGAGACGCTGCTGCTGTCGATCGCCGCCAGCGCCGGGATGGTGGGCGACATGACGGTGAACAAGAAGGCGATGCTGGCCGCCACGTCGGGCGGCTTCATCAACGCCACCGACCTGGCGGACTGGCTGGTGCGCCGGGGCGGAATGCCATTCCGCGAGGCGCACCACGTAACCGGAAGGCTGGTGAAGCTGGCGGAACAGCGCGGCCAGGCCCTGGGCGATCTGCCGCTCGAAGCCATGCGCAAAATCGAGCCGCGCATCACGCGCGACGTCTATACTGTGCTGAGCGTGGAATCCTCGGTGAAGAGCCGCACCAGTCCCGGCGGCACCGCGCCCGGCAATGTGCGCCGGGCCTGCAAGGAAGCGCGCGCCAGGTTTTTGAAAATGCTGGGGAGGCAAGCATGAGGCGTCTCGTACTGTTGGGCTGCATGGCGCTGTTGGCCGCCGTTCCCCTGGCGGCTTGCGGCAAGAAGGGCGATCCCGAATCGGATCCGCCGCGCACCAAGCTGCAGATGCCGGCCCCCAATCCGCCGCCGAGCCAGCCGCCGGCGCAACAGCCGGCAAAACCCGCGCAGTGAGCACGGGAGCGGAATTGCTGCGCTATGCGGGCGGCGAGGGCCATGTCGAGGACGTGGCGCTCGCCCGCATCGCCGATTCCGCCGGCACGCCGACTTACGTGTATTCGCGCGCGGCGCTGATCGCCAACTACACGCGCTTCCAGCGCGCGCTCGACGGCATGCGCGCCACGATCTGCTACGCGGTCAAGGCCAACGGCAATTTGGCGGTGGTCCGCACCTTCGCCGACCTGGGCGCCGGGGCCGACGTGGTGTCGTTGGGCGAAATGAAGCGCGCCTTGCAGGCGGGAATGCCGGCCAGGCGCATCGTGTTCGCCGGCGTCGGCAAGACCAGGGCGGAAATGGACGCGGCGCTGGACGCCGGCATCCTGCAATTCAACGTCGAGTCCGAGGACGAGCTCGCCACCCTGTCGGCGGCCGCCCAGGCGCGCGGCGACACCGCCTCGGTCGCGCTGCGCGTGAACCCGGATGTCGACGCCAAGACCCACGCCAAGATCACCACCGGCAAGAAAGAGAACAAGTTCGGCATCGACATCGACCGTGCCGGCGACGTGGCCAAGGCGGCGGCCGGCATGAAAGGCATCGCTTTCCACGGCCTGGCCGTGCATATCGGCTCGCAGCTGACCGAGGTGGCGCCATTCCGCAGCGCGTTCCAGCGCGTGGCCGAGCTGACGCTGAAGCTGCGCGCACAGGGCATCGCGGTGACGCGCCTCGACCTCGGCGGCGGCATCGGCGTGGATTACGAGGGCGGCGGGGCGATCGCCCCGGCCGATTACGCCCGCGCGGTGTCCGAGACCGTGGGCAACCTCGGCTGCGAGCTGGTGTTCGAGCCGGGACGCATGCTGGTGGCCGATGCCGGGCTGCTGCTGACCCGCGTGGTGCGCGTGAAGGACACCGGCGCGCGGCGCTTCGTGATCACCGACGCGGCCATGAACGACCTGGTGCGTCCGGCGATGTACGGCGCCTACCACCCGATTCGCCCGGTGAAGCAGCCCGCGGCCGGGGCCAGGGAAACCCCGATGGACGTGGCCGGGCCGATCTGCGAAACCGGCGACCAGTTCGCCGCCCAACGCCTTTTGCCGCCGATTCTCGCGGGGGAGTTACTTGCGATCCTGAAGGCCGGGGCTTACGGTTTCGCGATGGCATCCACCTATAACCTGAGGCCGCTGCCGGCCGAGGTGATGGTGGACGGCACGCGCTTTGCAGTTGTCAGACCGCGTCAGGACTATGGCGATCTGCTGGGCGCCGATATACTGCCGGACTGGAACCGCGCGGCGTCCGCGGAAAAGCCGCCGAAAGCGCGCGGGGCGGCCTGAAACACCCCTAGCTAGGGACCTCCGCTTGAGCGACGAGGACCGGCCCAAAGACCCAACCCTTCCCCTGCCGCCCGGGCGGCTTGCCCTGGCGTGGCTGGCGCTGTTCTGGGAGCGGCTGTGGCCGGCCTTGTGGCCGCTGGCGGCCGTGCTGGCCGCGTTCGCGGCCCTGGCGCTGTTCGACGTGCTGCCCGATCTTTCTTTCGCCATCCATGTGGCGATCCTCGCCCTATTCGCCGCGGGACTCGCCTGGGGCGGATGGCGCCTGGCGCAGGCCGGGCTGGTGCCCGGACGCCTGGCGGCGCGCCGCCGGCTGGAGCGCGACAACCGGCTCGATCACCGCCCGCTGGCGGCGCTGGAAGACACGCTGGCGGCGGGCAAGGCCGATAGCTTCGCCGAGGCATTGTGGCGCGAGCATCGCCGCCGATTGATGGAGCGGATGAAGCGCCTGAAAGTAGCGCTGCCCAGCCCCGGCTCCACGCGGCGCGACCCGATGGCGCTGCGCGCGCTCGTCGTCCTTCTGCTGGCCGTGGCTCTGGGTGCGGGCTGGTACGACGCCCTGCCGCGCATGAAGCGCGCGCTGACGCCGAGCGGCCAATCCGGCGCCGAGGCCGCGGCGGCCGCGCTGGAAATGTGGATCACCCCGCCGGACTACACCGGCCTGGCGCCGATTTTCCTGCGCGGCAGCGAGCGCGTTGCCGACGCCCAGGGCAAGCCCACGCCCGGCCCGGCCAAGCTCAGCGCCCCCGCCGGCAGCAAATTGCTGGCCCAGGTGCATGGCCGCGTCGGCGTGCCGCGCTTGAAACTGGGCACGAGCGGCCAGGATTTCGCCGCGATCGACGAAACCACGCACCGCATCGAGACGGTGTTGCAGACCGGCGGCGAGCTTGCCGTCGACGCGGGGCGCCGGCATTTCGGCAGCTGGACGCTGGACGTCGTGCCCGACAAGCCGCCGACGGTGGAATTCGCGCAGGCGCCGCAGCGCACGCAGCGGTCGGCCATGCGCATCGAATACGCGGCCACCGACGATTACGGCATCGCCGCGGTCAAGGTGGTGGTGCGGCTGATGGGCGAGGACGACAGCCCGCTGGCGCGCGAGGAGCCGATCGAGCTGGAAATGCCGCTGCCGGGCCTCAGGCTGAAGCAGGCCAAGGCCGCGAGCTTCCACGACCTGACCGCGCATGTCTGGGCCGGCCTGAAAGTGCAGATGAAGCTGGTGGCCCAGGACGAGATCGGCCAGACCGGCGAAAGCGACGCGCTGGTGACGGTGCTGCCCGAGCGCATCTTCAACCACCCCGTGGCGCGCGCGATCGTCGAGCAGCGCAAGATACTGTCGCTGGCGCCGGAGAATCGCCGCGACGTGTCGGCGGCGCTGTTCGGCATCTTGCAGCGCCCCGCCCTGTTCTTCGAGGACACGGTGGTGTTCCTGGCGCTGAAATCGGCGCAGGCGCGGCTGTTGCGCGACGACAGCAAGGACGGCATCCGCGCGGTGCAGCAGTTGATGTGGGACACGGCCCTCAGGATCGAGGACGGCAAGCTGTCGCTGGCCGAGCGCGATTTGCGCGACGCCGAGAAGCGGCTGATGGACGCGCTCAACAAGAACGCGACCGACCCCGAGATCGAGAAGCTGATCCAGGAATTGCAGCAGGCGCTGGACAACTACCTGCAAGCGCTGGTCGAGCAATTGCGCCAGCAACTGGCGCAGGGCATGCAGCCGCAGCCCTTGGACCCCAATTCCCAGATCATCGACAGCCGCGATTTGCAACGCATGATCGAGCAGGCGCGCGAGCTGGCCCGCCAGGGCAACCGCGACGCGGCCAAGCAGTTGCTGTCACAATTGCGCGAGATGCTGGAGAACATGCGCCAGGGCGCCATGTCGCAGATGTCGCAGCAGGGCCGCCAAGCGCAGCAGATGATGAACAACCTGCAAGACCTGATAAAGCGCCAGCGCGACCTTCTGGACCAGTCGTTCCGCGACGCGCAGCGCGACGGCAAGCTGCCGCAGGGCATGCAGCAGCAGCGCCCGGGCCAGCGCCCCGGGCAGCAGCAGGGCCAGCAACAGGGTCAGCAGGGTCAACAAGGCCAGCAGGGCCGCGGCGACAACGCCCAGCGCCAAGGCCAGTTGCGCGGCGATTTGGGCGACTTCCTGCGCCGCCTCGACGAGATGATGGGTAACATTCCCAAGCAGTTCGGCCGCGCCGACCGCGCGATGCGCGACGCGCAGGGCTCGCTGGAGCAGGGCGAGCCGGGCGACGCCGTCGGCCACCAGAACCAGGCGCTCGACCAGATGCAGGAAGCCGCGCGCGGGATGATGGAACAGATGATGCAGCAGATGGGCATGCGCCCGGGCCCGGGCGACGGCGAAGTGCCGCCGCAGAGCATGGGCGCGATGCCACCCAGGCCGAACCAGGGCCGCGATCCGCTGGGCCGGCCGCAGAACAATTTCGGCGGCGTCGACACCGGCGACGTGATGATCCCCGAGCAGTCAGACATGCAGCGCGCCAGGGACGTATTGGACGAACTGCGCAAGCGCCGCGGCGAGCCCGAACGCCCGCCGCTGGAGCGCGACTACATCGACCGCCTGCTGAAGCGGTTCTAAAGCGGCAAATGACTAAAGACGAAGCAAGGGCGGCAGTTCTGCGCGAATGGGAGAATTGGGCGAGCAAAAACTGCTCGGGACAGAGACCCAACGGAACCGATGGATTGAGGTTTTTCGGATACCTACAATCAAATTTCTCTAGTCTGCTGAGCTTCAGAGGCTCCGGCGATAAATGGCAAATCATTCATGCATGGTTGCTCAGGTCTGGCCGCGTTAGTGATTGATCATTATTAGAATACTGATCAAAATTTACAGTTATGGCCCGGCAATCCGAAGTTGAAATTGATCCCACTTGCCAGTCCAATCGAGTTCAAGAACCAATTCGTCTGAACCGGCGTTTTTGCTTACCGCTGAAACATAGAGCCTATAGATGCCGGGTTCACGAAAAATATCCTTGTTCATATCCAGGAGTTGTTCAGTAAACAGATGAATATCTGATGACGCTTCGTTTGTTTGAAAGACATCAACGAACTGCTTAATGCCCTTATAAAGAACAATGGAAGCATACTTACTGTCGTCGCGTGCTGACCAGGCCAATCGCAAACTTTCACCAAATGTGGTTGGCAAATAGCTACCGTTTGAATCCCTCCGTTGAATATCGTTTAAGTATGCGCGGCAACCTTCGGCGCTCTCTTGTCCAAGATTTATCAGCAAGACCCGGGCTTGGCAGTACTTCGTCGTTTGTTTGATCGTCTCATGCTCAAGAATGAGCATTGGACCAACATGCTGGCCGCGCCGCACAAAGGGATCGTTGTTTGAGAAATCGAACTTGATTCGCGGTTCAAGCTTTTTTCTGAGTGCCAACACTTCTTCAATAAGACATATGCACGAGATGATTGCAGTAGTGAGTAGAAAGAAAAACCATCCACTGAATGAAGGCAGGGGAATTCCGATGGCTCGATCAATTTCGTTTTGAAACCACGCGTATAAAACTGACACGCCAGTCGATACGCCAAATAGCGTGTACCGCTTGAACCCTAGGGCATGCAATAGAACTTTGAGTCGTTTCATAGAGCTCCGGGTATGGGTGGGTTGACTCAGGCTTTCTTCTTCTCTTCCGTCGCCTTGAAGGTGCCGGCCTGGCCGGCTTCGATCACGCCACGGCGGATTTCGCGCGTGCGGCGGAACAGCGTCTCGAGCTTCTCGCCCTCGCCCCATCGTATGGCGCGCTGAAGGGCGGTCAGGTCCTCGCTGAAGCGGCCTAGCATTTCCAGCACCGCCTCGCGGTTGTTCAGGAACACGTCGCGCCACATCACGGGATCGGAGGCGGCGATGCGCGTGAAATCGCGGAACCCACCGGCGGAAAACTTCACCACCTCGCTGCGGCCGATCACGTAGCCCGAATCCTTGGCCTCCTGCTTCAGGTGATCTTCGAGGTCGGTGACGGTGGCGACGATGGTGTAGGCCAGCAGATGCGGCAAATGCGAGGTGATCGCCAGCACCCGGTCGTGATGCGCCGGGTCCATGATCTCGACCCGGCTGCCCATAGCCTGCCAGAACCCGGCCAGGCGCTTCAGCGCCGCCGCATCCGTGCCCGGCGGGGGCGTCAGGATGCACCAGCGCTGGCGGAACAGATCGGCGAAGCCCGCCTCGGGCCCGGAATGCTCGGTGCCCGCCACGGGATGGCCGGGAATGAAATGTACGCCCGGGGGGATATGCGGCCCGGCGTCGCGGATCACCGCCTGCTTGACCGAGCCGACATCGCTGACCGTGGCGCCTTTTTTCAGCGCCGGCCTGATCGCGGCGGCGAGTTCGGCGTTGGCGCCGATCGGCGCGCATAAGACCACCAGGTCGGCGTCCTTGACCGCGTCGATCAGCCTGTCGTGCACGCTGTCGCAGATTTTCAGGCGCCGCGCGGCGTTGCGCGTCGCGGCCGAGCGCGACCAGCAGGCGACGTGGTGCGCCAGCCCCCCGGTGCGCACCGCCCTGGCGATCGACGAGCCGATCAGCCCGATACCCACCAGCGCCACGCGGCCATAGACCGCCTTGCCCGATCTAGCCGCCGGGTTCGCCGCCGCTTTCCTGGCGAGTTTTTTCTTGGCCGTGCTCATGCAGGCTTGCCGGCGAGGAAATCGCCGAGCGCCTCGGCGGTGGCGCGGCATTCGTCCTCGGTGCCGACGGTGATGCGCAGGCAGTCGGGCAGGCCATAGGGCGCCATGCCGCGCGGGACGATGCCGCGAGCTTGCAGATACGCGTCGGCCGCCGAGGCGTTTTTGGCCTTGTCGGCCGGGAAGCGCACCAGCAGGAAATTCGCCACCGACGGAAACACGTAGAGGCCAAGGGCGGCCAGTTTTTCGCCGAGCCACGGACGCCAGATGTCGTTATGCGTGCGCGTGCCGTCGGCGAAAGCCACATCTTCCAGCGCCGCCACGGCCGCGGCCTGGGCAGCGGCGTTGACGTTGAACGGCCCGCGCACGCGGTTGAGCGCATCGGCCACGCCGGCCGGGCAATAGGCCCAGCCCACGCGCAATCCCGCCAGGCCGTAGATTTTCGAGAAGGTGCGGGTCATGACCACGTTGTCGCGCGATTCCACCAGCTCGACGCCCGGGGAATAGTCGTTGCGCGCCACGTATTCGGCATAGGCCGCGTCGATCACCAGGAGCGTGGATTTGGGCAGGCCGTCGGCCAGGCGCTGCACCTCGTCGCGCGTCAGCATGCTGCCGGTGGGATTGTTGGGATTGGCCAGGAACACGATCTTGGTCTTCGGGCCGGCGCGCTTGAGCATCGCGTCGACGTCGCATTTGTAGTCCTTTTCGGGCACCGCCACGGGTGTCGCACCATTGGCGCGCGCGGCGATCGGGTAGACCAGGAATCCGTACTGGCTGTACACCACCTCGTCGCCCGGCCCGGCGAAGCACTGCACCAGAAGGCCGAGCAGCTCATCCGATCCGTTGCCGCAGACGATGCGCTCGGCATTCAATCCGTAATGCTTGGCGATCGCCCCGCGCAGCAGCGTGGCGCCGCCCTCGGGATAGCGGTTGAGCTTGGCCGCCATGTCGGCCAGCGCCTTGGCCGCCCGGGGGCTGGTGCCGAGCGGATTTTCGTTGGCCGACAGAACGGCGCGCAACGCTTTCAGTCCGCCCGATGCCTTGTGCGAGCCGGGGATGTAGCGCGCGATCTCGAGCACGCCGGGACGCGGGGTCGGGGCCATGATGCGGGTTACCTTGACGTGGATTCCGGCGGCACCAGCGGTTCGGCATAGGCGCCGATGACGGTGGTGCGCGCGATTTCGCCGGGTGCTGCGGCATCGAGTGCCGTCAGGCGCTGCTCGCCCGGTTTCAGGAACTGGTTCACTTCCACCAGGCTCAATTGGCCGGCGCCGCTGCCGGCGTTGCGCTTGGTCATGGCCAACACGGCGCCGTTCAAGCCGGCGCGGGCCATGAGCTCGGCCAGGCGCGCGCGGCTGAATTCGTCCTTGGCTTCGACCACCACCAGCGCGCGGTCCTGGCCCGTGGGCTCAGGCTCCAAAAGCGCCACGGCGAGGGCCTGGGGCCGCTCGCCGCGCGCATTGCCGGAACCGGCGAAGGGCAGGCGCACCACGACCCGGGGGCTCCGGCTAGTGGCGGCCAGCATCGGCCACCACGGCGCATCCTCGTTGTCGCGCGGCATGCCCAGGACGCCGATCATGGCAGCACCTTCGGCCACGGCGCTCAACACTTGCGCCGGCGAGCCGAGCGTCATGCCCGTGGCGTGGCTGCCGTAATGGTCGCGCGCCAGATCCCACACCCCGGGCTGATCGATCCGGTCGGCGACGGCGACGGTGAACGGCCCCTGCAGGCATAGATTGGCGCCCATCATCTCGCGCCAAATCCGCACCATGACGGATAGCGGCAGCGCGCCGCGATGCCGCGCCGTCAGGCGCCGCAGCACCTGGGCCTCGCGCTCGGGCCGGAAAGTCGGGCCCTTGCCCTTGGCGGTGCGCAGGCGGAACGCCACGTCGGCGCGGCGCATGACCAAGTCGTGCGCCTGCTCGTCGATGCGGTCGATCTCGCGCCGCAGCTCGTCCAGGTTTTCTTTGCCGGTATTCATCGCGGAATGGCCGAAAAGCGCCCCTGCCCTGCCCTTAAAAAAAGCGCCTAGGTGTAGTCGTAGACGCCGGTAAAGGCAAAGAAAACATTGACTCAGGCGCGGCGTTGAACCCTAGCTATGGCCCTGTTAAACCTAAAGAACCGCCAAGAGGAGCCGCCCGGCCATGTCCGCCGTGCTGAACATGCCCCCCGCCGCCCGGGCCAATCTTCCGGGCCATCGCGTGCTGTTGGGCGCGGACAAGAAGCTGCGGCTGGATTGCGGGCTGGATTTCGGCCCGTTCGCCCTGGCGTACCAGACCTATGGGCAACTGAACGCGGCCAAGACCAACTGCATCCTGGTGTGCCACGCGCTGACCGGCGACCAGTTCGTGGCCGACGAGCATCCGGTCACCGCCAAGCCCGGCTGGTGGGCCACGGTGGTGGGGCCGGGCCGGCCGCTGGACACCGACAAGTATTTCATCCTGTGCGTCAACGTGCTGGGCGGCTGCATGGGCAGCGCCGGCCCGATGGAGACCGACCCCGCGACCGGCAAGCCCTATGGCCTCGGCTTTCCCGTCATCACCGTCGCCGACATGGTGCGCGCGCAGAAGATGCTCATCGATCATCTCGGCATCAAGAAACTGTTCTGCGTGACCGGCGGATCGATGGGCGGCATGCAGGCGCTGCAATGGGCGTCCACATATCCCGACGCGGTGTTCTCGGCCGTGCCCGTGGCCACCGCCGCGCGGCATTCCGCCCAGAACATCGCGTTCCACGAAGTGGGCCGCCAGGCGATCATGGCCGACCCGGAATGGTGCGGCGGCGATTACCAGAGCCAGAACAAGCGCCCGCAGCGCGGCCTGGCCGTGGCGCGCATGGCCGCGCACATCACGTACTTGAGCGAAGCGGCGCTGCACCGGAAGTTCGGGCGCACCCTGCAGGACCGCAGCAACGTCACCTACGGCTTCGACGCCGATTTCCAGGTGGAATCCTATCTGCGCTACCAGGGATCGACCTTCGTCGACCGCTTCGACGCCAACTCGTATCTCTACATCACCCGGGCGATGGATTATTTCGACCTGGCGGCGGAGCATGGCGGGGTTCTGGCCAACGCGTTCAAAGACACCAAGGTGCGCTTCTGCCTGGTGTCGTTCACCAGCGACTGGCTGTTTCCGACGCGCGAGAATCGGGCGATTGTGCACGCGCTGAACGCGGCGATGGCGAATGTCAGCTTCGTCGAGATCGAGACCGACAAGGGCCACGACGCCTTCCTGCTGGACGAGCCCGAACTCGACCAAGTATTGACCGGATTCCTGGACGGCTGCGCCGAGCATGCCGGCCTGAACGACAAGAACAAAGAGTAGGGCGATGCCCTTGGACCGCGACGGTTTCACCGATCGGCCGATCCGCGTAGACCTTCAGGTCATCGCCGACATGGTGCAGCCCGGATCGCGCGTGCTGGATATCGGCTGCGGCGACGGGGCGCTGCTGGACCACCTGATGCATTTCAAGCAGGTGGACGGGCGCGGCATCGAGCTCAGCCAAAAGGGCGTCAACGCCTGCGTCGGCCACGGCCTGTCGGTGATCCAGGGCGACGCCGACACCGACCTGAAGGACTATCCCTCCGGCGCGTTCGATTACGCGGTGTTGAGCCAGACGTTGCAGGCCACGCGCGACCCGCGCATGGTGCTGCAAGAGCTGGTGCGCATCGGCAAGCGCGCGATCGTGTCGTTCCCCAATTTCGGCTGCTGGAAGGTGCGCGCGCACCTGATGCGCTGGGGCACCATGCCGGTGACCAAGTCCCTGCCCGAGAAATGGTACGCCACCCCCAACATCCACCTGTGCACGATCCTGGATTTCGTGGAGCTGTGCCGCGAGCTGGACATCTTCATCGAGCGGGGCCTGGTGTTCGTATCAGGCGGGCGCATGCGCCCGATCCATTCCAAGCGCGTGGCGAATTTCACCGGCGAGCAGGGATTGTTCCTGCTGCAACACCGCACGAAGTAAGGCGGCTACTCGCGGTCCCGGAGATTGCGGCCGACGCCGCGCGCCGCGGGTTCGGGCAGCGGCACCAGCACGCGCCTGCGCACCGGGCGCTCGGTGCTGGCGGCGTAGATCTGTTTGCCCGCCTCGATCAGCACCGCGCCCGAGAAGGCCGGAAACCAGCGCGCACCGACATTCTCGAGCGCCTGGGCCGAGCCCTGCATCATGCGGAAGGGCAGCGGCGGGGCGTAGAGCGCGCCCGCGGTCTGCAACGGCACGAACAGATTGTCCTTCAACAGCCGCGCCAACTGCCCCTGGCTATAGGGATGGCCATGACCGAAGGGCGTGCGGTCGAAACGCGCCCAGATGCCGCGCCGGTTCGGCACCACGGCCAGCAACCGCCCGCCGCTGGCCAGCACACGCCAGATCTCGCGCAGCAACGGCCGCACATGCTCGCTGTGCTCGAGCGCGTGGACCAACAGCACGCGATCGACCGATTCGTCGGGCAAGGGCAGGTCGGTATCCTCGGCCAGCGCCACCAGGCTTTTGCCGTCCCGGGGCCAGCGCATCACGCCCTGGGTGGCCGGCATGACCGCCACCACGCGCTGGGCCTCCTCGCGGAACTGGCTCAAGAGCGGCGTGGCGTAGCCCAGCCCCAGGACGGATTCGCCGCGCAAATTGGGCCACATCTGGCGGATGCGCCGGCGCAAGGCGCGCCGCGCGATCTGGCCCAGGCCCGTGCCGTAGAAGGCGTGCAGGTCGACGACATCGGCTGTCATGGCCCTAGATTAGACCCTGGCTTGGTTAAATTGAAGAGAATGCCCATATGCAAAATACGCGGATTGGAGAGGCAAGCATTGGGATGATACTGTTCGCGCATGCTTGAAATCGTTCAAATTCCCGTGCTGACCGACAATTACGTGTACCTGGTGCGCGAGCCCAAGTCGGGCGCCGTGGGGGTGGTCGACCCCGCCGTGGCCGAGCCGGTGGAGCAGGAGCTTGAGCGCAGGCGCTGGCGCCTGACCCACGTCATCAACACGCACCACCACGCCGACCATACCGGCGGCAATCTGCGCCTGAAGCAGCGCTACCAGGCGACGGTCGTGGGCCCTAGGGCCGACCGCGCCCGCATTCCCGGCATCGACGTGGACGTGGGCGACGGCGAGGATTGGCAGTTCGGCGAAGAAACCGCGCGCGTGTTCGACGTGCCGGGTCACACCCGCGGGCATATTTCCTATTGGTTCAAAGATAGCCGTGCGTTGTTCTGCGGCGACACGATCTTCTCGCTGGGTTGCGGCCGGCTGTTCGAGGGCACGCCCGCCCAGATGTGGACCAGCATCGGCAAGCTGCGCGCCCTGCCCGACGACACGCGGGTCTATTGCGCGCATGAGTACACCGAGAACAACGGACGTTTTGCACGAACAGTAGAGCCAGGAAATCCCGACCTGATGCGGCGGATCGACGAGGTGAAGCGCCTGCGCGCTAAAGGCCTGCCCACGGTGCCGTCGCTGATGGGACAGGAGCGCCGCACCAATCCGTTCCTGCGCGCCGACCAGCCCAGCTTGGCGGCCAATGTCGGACTGCCGGCCACCGATCCCGTCGCCGTGTTCGCGGAAGTGCGGCGGCGCAAGGACGTGTTCTGATTTTTTCAATTCTGGGGGAAATAAAATGAAACTGCGCTACTCGCCCACCTCGCCCTATGTGCGCAAGGTGATGGTCACGGCGATCGAGACCGGCCAGGCCGGCAAGATCAAGCTGGAGCCCGCGAACGTATGGGCCGCCGACACCGATATCGGCAAGGAGAACCCGCTGGGCAAGGTGCCGGCGCTGCACACCAACGGCGGCGAGGTGCTGTTCGATTCGCCGGTGATCTGCGAGTACCTCGACTCGCTGCACACCGGGCAGAAACTGATGCCGCCCGCGGGCGGCGCGCGCTGGCGGGCGCTGCGCCTGCAAGCGCTGGGCGATGGGATTCTGGACGCGGCGATCCTGCGCCGCCTGGAAGCGCAGCGCCCACCCGAAAAGCAATCGCAGGATTGGATCGAGCGGCAGAAGCGCTCGGTCGGCCGCGCGCTGGACGCATTGGAAGCCGAGGCCGAGACGCTGGAAGGCCCGCTGACACTGGGCACCGTCGCCGTGGGCTGCGCCTGCGGCTATCTCGATTTGCGCTACGCCGCCGACCGCTGGCGCCAAGGGCGTCCCAAGCTCGCGGCATGGTACGAAAAGACCGCCAAGCGCCAATCCTTCCTCGACACGGTGCCCAAGGACCCGGCGTGAGTTCCGGCGGCGCCGGTTCCACCGCCGCCGACATCATCGCGCGGCTCAAGCTCAAGCCCCATCCCGAGGGCGGGCACTACCGCGAGATCTTCCGGCATGCCGTACCCAGGGGCGGGCCCAAGGGCGAACGGGGCCTGGTCACCTCGATCTATTACCTGCTGGCGCGCGGCGAGACATCGGCGTGGCATCGCCTGACCGACGCGGTGGAGATCTGGCACTGGCATGCCGGCCAAGCGCTGGAATTGTCGGTCGCGGCGCCCGGAGCACTGGCGCAGATCGTGCGCCTGGGCCCGGATGTCTTGAGCGGCGAGGAACCGCAGGCCGTGGTGCCGGTCGGCCATTGGCAGAGCGCCAGGCCGCTGGGCGACTGGACGCTCGTGGGCTGCACCGTTTCGCCGGCCTTCGAGTTCGCCAAATTCGAAATGGCGCCGGAGGGTTTCGTGCCGGGGCGTAGTTAGCTCAGTTTCTCGATCAGCACCGCCTTGAAGTCGTTGACATTGGTGCGCGTCGGGCCGGTGACCACGAGATCGCCGAGGGCAGCGAAGAACCCGTAGCCGTCGTTGTTCTCGAGCATCGCGCGGGCGCTCAAGCCCAGCTTGCGCGCCCGCGTGAGGCTGTCGGGCGTCAGCACAGCCCCCGCGTTGTCCTCGGTGCCGTCGATGCCGTCGGTGTCCCCGGCCAGGCCCCAGATGCCCGCATCGCCGTCGAGAGCCACGGCCAGCGCGAGAAGGAACTCGGCGTTGCGCCCGCCCCTGCCCTTGCCCTTGACCGTGACCGTGGTTTCGCCGCCCGACAGCAGCACGCAAGGCGCCTTGCCCGGCTGGCCGTGACGGCGGACCTGGCGCGCAATGCCGGCATGCACGATGGCGACGTGCCGCGCCTCGCCCTCGATCGCGTCGCCGAGGATCACCGGCGTTACCCCCGCCCGGCGCGCGACTTTGGCCGCCGCCATCAGCGACGCCTGGGGCGCGGCGATCACATGCACTTCGCCGCCCCTCAGGCGCTTGTCGCCGGGCTTGGGCGTTTCCTCCAGTGCGTCGGCCAAGTGGCGCTTGACCGCATCGGGCGCGTCGATCCGGTAACGCTCGATCAACCCTCGTGCGTCGGCGAAACTCGTGGGATCGGCGACGGTGGGGCCCGAGGCGATCACGGCGGGCTCGTCGCCCGGCACGTCGGAGATCAGCAGCGACACGACGCGCGCGGGATATGCGGCGGCGGCCAGCCGCCCGCCCTTGATTGCCGACAAATGCTTGCGCACGCAGTTCATCTCGGAAATGTTGGCGCCCGAGAGCAGCAGCGCCCGGTTGACCGCCTGCTTGTCGGCCAGCGTGAGGCCGGGGGCGGGCAAGGGCATCAGCGCCGAGCCGCCGCCCGAGATCAGGCAGATCACCAGATCGTCTTTCGTGAGCCCCTGGACCGTTTGCAGAATCCGCGCCGCCGCCCTAGCCCCGTTGTCGTCCGGCACGGGATGCGCGGCCTCGACGATCTCGATGCGCTTCGTCGGCACGGCGTAGCCGTAACGTGTCACCACCAAACCCGAAAGGTTGCCGCGCCAATGGCGCTCCAGCGCGGCGGCCATCGCCGCCGAGGCCTTGCCCGCGCCGATCACCACGGTGCGGCCCTTGGGTTTTTTGGGCAGAAATTCCGGCAGCACCAGATCGGGCTGGGCGGCGGCCACCACCGCGTCGAACATCGCCCGCAGGAGTTTCCGCGGATCGCGCCTCACGCAATCAGCCCGGCGCGCTGCTGCGCGCGGTAGGGCAGGAACCAAGCCAGGGTCTCGGCGGTGGGACGGTCGGGCTTGTATTCGACGCCGACATGGCCCTGGTAGCCGATGCGATCGAGCAACGCGAACAGGAAGGGGAAATTGATCTCGCCGGTGCCCGGCTCGAGACGCTTGGGCGCATCGGCCATCTGGATATGGCCGATGATCGGCAGCCGGCGCTCGACCGTCGCCGCCAGGTTGCCTTCCATCACCTGCATGTGGAAGAAATCGTATTGCAGCTTGAGGTTCGCCACCTTGGCGCGTTCGATGATGCGCGCGGCCTGCTTCGATTTGCAGAGATAGTAATCCGGCACCGAAGGCCGGCTGAGCGGCTCGATCAATATCTCGATGCCGACTTTCGCGGTTTCCTTGCCGGCATGGCGCAGATTGTCGATGAACACGCGGTCCAAATCTTCCTCGGCGGCGCCCGCGGGCCAGATTCCAGCCATGACATGCAGCTTCTTGCAACCGACGGCGCGGGCATAGTCGATCGCCAGCGCCACCTGGTCGCGGAATTCGGCCTGGCGGCCCTCAAGGCAGCCCAGGCCCCGCTCGCCCTTGTCGGGATCGCCCGGCGGCGTGTTGTGCAGCACGACAGGCAGCTTCAGCTCGCGCTGCGCGGCGGCCAGGTCGCGCCGGTCCACGGCATAGGGGAACTGGTATTCCACCGCCGTGAACCCGGCCTTGGCCGACGCGGCGAAGCGGTCGAGGAACGGGATTTCCTGGTACAGCGTGGAAATATTCGCCGAGAAGCGCGGCACGGCGCGGCCTCCTTGTCCTGCCTGCTAGCCCTTGAACGTCTTTACCAGCGCGTTGGTGGCGTTGACCAGCAGGCCCGAATCGCTGCCCACGGCGCAGAAATTCGCCCCCGCCGCGATGATCATCTTGGCATCGTCGACATTGGGGGTGAGGAACCCCGCCGCCTTGCCGGCTTTGCGGATGCGCTTGATCGCGTCGACGATCACCTTCATCACCTCGGGATGGCGCGGCTGGCCGAGATAGCCCATCGAGGCCGACAGATCGGCCGGGCCGATGAAAATGCCGTCGACGCCGTCGATCTTGGCCATCGCCTCGATCCGGCCCACAGCGTCCAGCGTTTCGGCCTGGACCAGCACGCACATCTCGCCGTTGGCCTTCAGCGCGTAGTCGGCGATGCGGCCGAAGCGCGTGGCCCGCGAATTGGTGGCCACCCCGCGCACGCCCTCCGGCGGATAACGCATGGCCTTCACCGCCTGAGCCGCTTCGTCCTCGTTCTGCACATAGGGAAACAGCACCGTGTTCACGCCGGTATCGAGCAGGCGTTTCACCAGCACCGCGTCGTTCCACGCCACGCGTATCACCGCCGGGGTTTCGCCGCCTTGGATCGCCTGCAGCAACTGCATCACCGCATAAGGGTCGTTGGGCGCGTGTTCGGTATCGATCAACAGCCAGTCGAAGCCGGCGTCGCCTAATATCTCGGCGCCGACCGGGCTGCACAGGCCGCACCACAGCCCGATCTGCGGTTTGCCCGAGGCGAGCCCGCGCTTGAACGCATTCGGCTTCAATTGCATTTCCGAAGACCCCCCGCTATCCGGCAACCGGCTGGCGGCGCAACGCCGTGAGCCATACCAACATCGCGCCCACCATGCCGAAGCCGATCATATCCGTCGCCAGGCCCGGCTTCACCAGGCACAGCGCGGCGGCGATGATCCATGCGCGCTCTGCCCAATTGAGCTTGCGGATCAAAAAACCGTGCAGGCCGGCCGCCAGGCACACGATGCCGACGCTGGCCGGTATCCAGGCATAGGCGACCTGCTGCCAGGTGCCGATGGTGAGCAGCGCCGGCTCGTACACGAACATGAAGGGCGCGATGAACCCGGCCATGCCGATGCGCATCGCCGCCCAGCCCGTGGCCCATAGATCGGACTTGGCGAGGCTGGCGGCGGCGAACACGGCCAGCGCCACGGGCGGGGTGATCGCCGACAGCACCGCGAAATAGAGCGCGAACATATGCGCCACCGGCCGCGCGATCTCGATGTCGATGCCGCCCACGCTGCTCGCCAGCAGCTTGATGATCGCGGGTACCAAAAGGGCGGTCATGATGATGTAGGCGGGCGTGGTGGGCATGCCCATGCCCAAAACGATGCCGGCGACCGCGGTGACGACCAGCGCCAGGATCAGGCTGTTCTGCGCAAGCACCAGCAGGTATTGCGTGAACACGATGCCGAGGCCGGTCAGCGCGATGACGCCGATCACGATGCCGGCCGACGCGCAGGCCATCGCCACCGCCAGGGTGTTCTTGGAGCCGTCGACCAGCGCATCGATCGCCATCCGCCAGCGCAGATCCTTGCGCGTGCTCTGGCGCAGCATGGCGACGGGAAAGCACAGCAGCGTGGCGACCAGCGCCGCCAGCGGGGCGCTGTAATCGTTGAACATGCCGATCAGCACGACGACGATGGGAATGAACAGATGCCCGCGCGCGCTCAAGACGTCTTTCATTTTCGGGCATTCGCTGCGCGGCACGCCCAGAAGCCCCCGGCGCTTGGCCTCGAAATGCACGGCCGAAAAGCAGGCGAGGTAATAGAGCATCGACGGGATGATCGCCCAGATCGTGACCTGGAAGTAACTCACCTGCAGGAACTCGGCCATCACGAACGCGGCCGCGCCCATGACCGGCGGCATGAGCTGCCCGCCGGTGGACGCCACGGCTTCGACGCCCGCGGCGAAATGCGCCGGAAAGCCCGTGCGCTTCATCAAGGGAATGGTGATCGGCCCGTCGACCATGACGTTGGCCACGGCGCTGCCCGAGATGGTGCCGAACAGCGACGAACTCACGACCGACACCTTGCCCGGCCCGCCGGCGGTGTGGCCGGTCAGCGACAGGGCGAAATCCATGAACAGCTGCCCGGTGCCCGTGCGTTCCATGAAGCTGCCGAACAGCACGAAAATCATCACATACGACGCCGATACGCCGAGGGTGGAGCCGAAGATGCCCTCGGTTGTCAGGTACATCTGGTCCACCAGGCGGCTGAAGCCGACATCGGTGAAGAGCAGCGCATAGGCGAGGAACACCCCGGCCGTCAGCGGCAGCGCCAGGCCGATGACCCGCCGCGTCGCCTCGAGCACGATCAAGACCGCCAGCACCGCCATGACGGTGTCGGACGGCAGCGGATCGTCGACATAGAAGGTGCGGTTAACCAGGTAATTGTAGTTGATGAAGATGTAGAGGACGATCGACGCGCCGACGGCCAGCAGCAACAGATCGCCCGGGCCCGCGGTCGCGCGGTTTTTCGCCAGGGGGAAGCACAGGAACACCAGCACGAGGGCGAACAGCAGATGCACGCCGCGGAACACCAGCGCCTCGGGCGGCGCGACGGCGATCGCGTACATATGGTAAAGCGCCATCGCGACGCCGATCACGACAATGGCGCCGTCGACAATGCGGCGATAGGTCAAGAAATTTCCCCGGTGCCGGATTTGGGCGGACGGAGCCGGCGGCCGATAGCGTTGGGCGGCCGCCGGCTTGGGTCCGAAAGGTCAGTTGATGGCTTTGACTTCCTTGTAGAACTTCGTGGCGCCGGGATGCATCGGCACGCCGATATCCTCGGACATCATCTTCGGCGTCAGGACGGAGATGTCCTTGTTGACCGCCGATAGGTCTTTCGCATTTTCCGCCACCATTTTCGCCATGGTGTAGACCTGGGCCTCGGGCAGCTTGCAGCTGACCGCCAGGTGGGTGGAATAGCCGATCACCTTCACGTCCTTGTCCTGCTTGGGATAGGTGCCGGCCTTGACCGTCACCAGCAGGTAACCCGGGTTGATCTTCTTCATTTCGCCCAGCGACGAGCCGAGGTCGAGCAGCTTGACGTCGCGCCCGGCCGCCAGGTCCATCACCGAGGACGCCGGCACGGTGGTGCCGAGGGTGAACACCTGGGCATGGCCGTCCTTCATCAGCGACACGGCGTCGGTATAGGAAGCCTGGAAGTTGATCTTGGCGTCGGTGTAGCTGAGGCCGTTGGCCTTCATGATGTCCTGCGTCACCACCTCGGCGGTGTTGCCCCTGGGCTGCACCGCGATCGACTTGCCCTTCAGGTCCTTGACCGAATTTATTTTGGCGTTGGCCAGGGCCACGACCTGGAAATACTGCGGATAGAGCGAGGCGAGGTTGCACACGTTCTTGACGGGCGCGGGATAGGGCGGCCGGCCGGCCATGCCGTCGACCGTGGAGATCGAGTTGCCGAAGCCGATCTCGGCCTTGCCTTCCTCGATGCCGCGAATATTGGCGATGCCGGCGCCGGGCAGGTTCTGGATGCTGACGCCGGGAATCGCCTTTTCCCACAGGTTCTTCAAGGCGCCGCCCAGCGGCACCCAGACGCCGCCCTGCGGGCCGGTCATCATGCGGTAATTGTCGGCCGCGGACGCGGCGCCCGTGAACGCGACGCCAAGCGCCGCCACGACAGCGGCCGCGCGAATTCCATTGTTCATGTCGTTCCTCCCCGGCAGGTTATTCTTTGCGCCCCCTGATCCGGAGGCGATCCCCGGAGCATCTTAAGACACCGGGACACCGCCGCGCCACTATTCACTGACGTTGCCGGACATCAGGTTATTCCGTCATTCCGGCACCAGAAAGCGAATCGCCGTGCCGCCTTCGGCGCTGAGTTTTTTGTGCAGCGCGGGAAGCACGCGGCCCAGCGTTTCATGGAGCTGGAAGGGCGGGTTGACGATCACCATGCCGCAGCCGTTCAGGGCTTCGGGAGCGTCGTCGCCACGCACCAGCATCTCGGCCAAAAGCTGCCGGCGAACCCCGGTATTGGCCAGCTCGGCATGGAACAGGCCGGCCTCGGCCCGGCGCTTGACCGGATACCAGATCGCGTAAATGCCCTGGGGCCAGCGGGCATGCGCCTGGGTCAGCGCCTGGGCGACCTGGCGGCGTTCGCCCGGCGCCTCGAACGGCGGGTCGATCAGCACCAGGCCGCGGCGCTCTTGCGGCGGCAACAGCGCGGCCAGCGCCTCGTAGCCGTCGCGGTGATGCACCTGCGCCTGCTTGTCGCCGTGGAAATGGCGTTTTAGTTCCGCCGCGTCCTCGGGATGCAGCTCGCAAGCCATCAGGCGATCCTGCGGACGCAGCAACGCGCGCACCAGGACGGGCGAGCCGGGGTAATAGCGCCTGCCGCCGCCATGATTGGCGGCGGCGACGGCGGCGAGATACGGCGTCAGCTCGGCCGGCAAGTCCCCCTGCCCCGCCAGTTGCCCGAAGCCGCGGGCGAATTCGCCGGTCTTCTGCGCCTCGGCGCCTTGCACGTCGTAGAGCCCGGCCCCGGCATGGGTATCGAGCACGGCGAAGGGCGCCGGCTTGTCCTTCAGCCGCTGGACGATCAGCGTCACGACCGCGTGCTTGAAGACATCGGCGAAGTTGCCGGCATGGTAGATGTGGCGGTAATTCATACCGGCACAGGTATAGCAACCCGACATGAACGACGCGACCGTTCCTCTTTCGCCCGCCGAGTTGTGGCGCGAGGCCGTGGAGCACCTGAAGCGCCGCGACGCGGTGCTGGGGCGGATCATCGACGGCCTCGGCCCCTGCGGCCTCGCGCCGCGCGCGGGCGGGTTTGGGGCGCTGGTGGACATCATCGCCGCGCAGCAGGTCTCGAAATACGCGGCCGAGTCGATCCGCAAGCGCCTGCGCGCGAGATTCGGCGATCCGCCCGATGTCGCCCGGGTGGCCGCCGCGCGCACGCCCAGCTTGCGCGGCTGCGGCCTGTCCGGCGCCAAGGCCAAATACATCCTAGGACTGGCGCGCGAGATCATGGCCGGGCGGCTGGATTTCGACCACCTGCACGCGCAGGACGACGTGGCGGCGATCGAGCGCCTGGTGGCGCTGAACGGCATCGGCCGATGGACCGCCGAGATCTATCTGATGTTCGTTCTCACCCGGCCCGACATTTTCCCGATCGGCGACGGAGCGCTGCGCACCCTGATCCGCGAGCATTACGGCTTGCGCAAATCCGTATCGCTCAGGCGGTTCGAGAAGATCGCCGCGACCTGGTCGCCATACCGCACCGTGGCGTCCTGGTATCTCTATGCCTGGATCAACGCCGAGCGCGCCAAGAAACGCGTGGCCAAGGGGGCGGCCAAGGGCGCTGCGAAAAAAGCGGAATCGCTGGTCTAAACCCGCATTTGCCTTCGCGAACCGTTCGCAAGATTATGCCCCGGCATGATCGCCGCCGCCCAACCCGCCCCTGCCCGCGCCGCGCGCCATAGCGCCGGCCGCCCCTGGAAGCTGACCGCCCTGGGCGTGCTCGTTGCCGCCATCCTCAGCATCCCCGTGCTTGTCGTGTTCGCCAGCGTGCTGCGCCCCTCGGGCGGGGTGTGGGCGCATCTGGCTTCCACGGTCCTTACCGATTACATCGCCAACACCGTGCTGCTGGTCCTGGGCGTGGCGGCCGGTGCGGCCATCGGCGGCGTGGCGGCGGCGTGGCTTGTGACCATGACGCGGTTTCCCATGAGCCCGGTGCTGGAATGGGCGCTGGTGCTGCCGCTGGCGATGCCGACCTACGTGGTCGCCTATGCCTATACCGATTTCCTGCAAGTCAGCGGCACGGTGCAGACCATGCTGCGCGACTTCACGGGATGGTCGGCGCGCGATTACTGGTTTCCCGAGATCAGGTCGGTGCCCGGGGCGATCGCGGTGATGACCTTCACGCTTTACCCCTACGTCTATCTGCTGGCGCGCGCGGCGTTCCTGGAGCAATCGGTCTGCGCGCTGGAGGTCGGGCGCACCTTGGGCTGCGGGCCGTGGCGCAATTTCTTCCGCGTCGCCCTGCCGCTGGCGCGGCCGGCGATCGCCGGCGGGGTGGCCCTGGCGCTGATGGAAACACTGGCCGATTTCGGCACGGTGGAATATTTCGGCGTGCAGACCTTCACCACCGGCATCTACCGCACCTGGTTCGGCCTGGGCGAGCCGGTGGCCGCGGCGCAGCTCTCGGCCACGCTGATGCTGTTCGTCCTGGCGGTGATGGGGCTGGAGCGCCTGTCGCGCGGCCAGGCCAGGGTGCATCACGCCTCGGCCCGCTATCGCCCGCTGCCGCGCCCGCGTCTTTTGGGCTGGCGCGCGGCCCTGGCGTTCGCCATCTGCGCGGCGCCGCTGGTGCTGGGATTCCTGCTGCCCGTGGCGATCCTGGTGAGCCTGGCGCGCTACGACGACAGCGGTATGCTGGGCTCGCGCCTGCTCGGCTTCGCCGGCAACAGCCTGATCCTGGCGGCGCTGGTGGCCGTGCTGGCGGCGCCGGTGGCGCTGCTGATCGCCTATGCCCAGCGCCTCAACCCCTCGGTCCTGACGCGCATCGCGGCGCGCGTGGCTTCCCTGGGCTATGCCATTCCGGGATCAGTGATCGCGGTGGGAGTGCTGATCGGCGCAGGGTGGCTCGACAACACGCTGGACGGCGCGTTCAAGTCGGCTCTCGGCGTCTCCACGGGCCTGCTGTTCAGCGGCACCGTGGCCGCCGTCGCGTTCGGCCTGTTGGTGCGGTTCCTGGCCGTGGCCTTGAACCCGATCGAGGCAAGCCTGGCCAAGATCAAGCCGAGCCTCGATCACGCCGCGCGCAATCTGGGCCTGGGGCCGGCCGAGACGCTGGCGCGCGTGCACGCGCCCTTGATGCTGGGCTCGATCGCGACCGCGGCGCTGCTGGTGTTCGTCGACACGATGAAGGAACTGCCGGCGACCATCATCCTGCGCCCGTTCAATTTCGACACCCTGGCGGTGCAGGCGGCGAACCTGGCGAAGGACGAACGCCTGGCCTCGGCCGCGATACCGTCCCTCGCCATCGTGCTGGCGGGGATCATCCCGGTGCTGCTCTTGAGCCGCACCATCGCGCGCTCGCGGCCGGGGGGCTGAAAAGAAAGGGCCCCGCCTTGGGAGATGGCGGGGCCCAGTTTACGCGATCTCGGATGGGTGAGAGAGAGAAGCCGAAACCGCGGAAGCGATTCACATCAAGCCTCATCCTGAGCCTGTCGAAGGATGAGGCCCTCATGGTTCGACAAGCTCACCATGAGGGTGGGAGAGCCCCGCCTATTTCCAGCCGGCGCGATCCATGATCTTGAGCGCCTCGCCGTTGTTGCGCGCGAACACCTGGGCGTTCAGGCCGTCTTCCTTGAACTTGCCCCAGGCCGCGATCACGGGCGAAATCTTGGCGTCGGCCATCACCGGGTATTCGTAGTTGCCCTCGGCGAAATAGGCCTGCGCCTGCGGCGAGACCAGGTATTCGAGAAACTTGACCGCGTTCGCGCGGTTCGGCGCGTTCTTGGCCACGCCGCCGCCGCTGATGTTCACGTGCGTGCCGCGATCCTTCTGGTTGGGGAAGAACACGGCCACTTTCTCCGCCGCGGCTTTTTCCTCGGGCTTCTTCGAGGTCAGCATGTGCGCGAGATAGTAGGTGTTGGTGATGGCGATATCGGCCTCGCCCGCCGCTACCGCGGAGATCTGGTCGCGGTCGCCGCCCTTGGGCTGGCGCGCGAAATTCGCGGCGAAGCCCTTGGCCCAGGCCTCGGTCTTCTCCGGCCCCAGCGCCGCCAAGACCGAGCCGGTCAGCGACTGGTTGTAGATATAGGTGGACGAGCGGATCGCGATCTTGCCCTTCCACTTCGGATCGGCCAGCGCTTCGTAGGTGCTGAGGTCGGCGGGCTTCACGCGCTCCTTGGAATAGACGATCACGCGCGCGCGCTTGGAAAAGCCGAACCACAGTCCATAGGGCTCGCGCAGATGCGCGGGCACGGCGCTGTCGAGCACCGCCGACTTGACCGGCTGCAGCAGCCCTTCCTCGGCCGCGCGCTGGATGCGCCCGGCATCGACCGAGATGAACACGTCGGCCGGGCTGTTCGCCCCTTCGGCCTTCATGCGCTGGATCAGCTTGTCGGCGTCGTCCTCAATGCGGTTGACCTTGATGCCGGTCTTGGCGGTGAAGTCGGAATAGAGCTTCTCGTCGGTGTTGTAGTGGCGCGAGGAATAGAGATTCACCACGCCCTGCGCCGACGCCGCCACTGGCAGCAGGCCCAGCACCGCGGCGGCGATGCCGCCCGCGATTACCGTCAGACCCGCTATCTTTCTCACCCCAATCATGCCGATTGCTCCCGATTTTTTGCGAATAGTTCTCATTCACGGGCGTAGCGATACCGCAACTAGGAATGACTCGCAAGTAGTATTTTCGAGGGACCTTGCCGGGGCATCGGACCCGAAGCCAGGGGCGGATTGTCGCGGGCGGAAAGGGCCTTAGGACTGATCCCCCGCCGCGTCGGCCACGGGGGCCCACAGCACCTGCTCGATATCCTCGGCACCGGTGGCGAGCATCACCAGGCGATCAACGCCCAGGGCAATGCCGGCGGAAGGGGGCATGCCGTGCTCCAGCGCCGCCAGGAAATCCTCGTCGATCGGATAGATGCTGCCGGTCATGGCAAGGCGCTTGGCCTGGTCGGCGAGGAAGCGCCGGCGTTGCTCCCCGGCGTCGGTCAGCTCGCCGAAGGCGTTGGCGAGCTCCAGCCCCGCCACGTACAGCTCGAACCGTTCGGCCAGGCGCGGATCGGCTTCTTTCACGCGCGACAGCGCCGCCATCGACACCGGATAGTCGTAAAGAATTGTGGGCGAAGGCGATCCCAGCTTCGGCTCGATCCGCTCCAGAAACACGCGGAAGAACACATCGTCCCAGGCATCACCGTCGCGCGGCGTTATGCCGATGCGCCGCGCCTCGCCGGCAAGCCTTGCGGCATCGGGCCTATGCGGATCGGGCGCGGTCGCCATGAGGTCGATGCCGGCATGGCGCGTGAACGCCTCGGCCACGCTTATGTATTCCCAGTCCAGGCGCGGATCGCAGGCGATGCCCTTCCAGCGATAGACGCCCGCATCGCCTGCGGCGGCGCGCAGCAGCCCCTCGCAATCCCGCATGATGTCGCGATACCCCGCTCCGGCCCGGTACCATTCCAGCATGGTGAATTCGGGATGGTGGGTGGGGCCGCGCTCCTGGTTGCGGTAGCAGCGCGCGAGCTGATAGATGCGCGCCTCGCCCGCCACCAGCAGCTTCTTCATCGCGTATTCCGGCGAGGTGTGCAGATAAAGCGTGCCGCGCCCGCCCCGCGCCCCCTGGATTTCCGTGGCGAAGGCGTTCAGATACGGCTCGATTCCGGGCGAGGCCGCCAGCGCCGGGGTCTCGACCTCGACGAACCCCTCCCCGGCGAACCAGGCGCGGATCGCGGCCAGGATCAGGCCGCGCTGCCGCAGCAGGGGGCGCTTGGCCGCGAAGCGGTCGGGGCGCCACCACGGAGCGCCAATTCCGGCCATTGTGATCCTTCCGCTCGTCTGCTAATCAGGCGGCCGTTCTTTAACGCAACGCGCGCCCCAAGGCTATTCTGGCCCGGGGCCCCACTCCACGGGACCCTTGAATGAAAGTCCAAGCCAATACGCTGCGCGTCGGCACCGTCGTCGACCTTGAAGGCAAGCTGCACGTCGTCTCCAAGGCCGAGATCATCACCCCCGGCAAGGGCGGCGCCTTCGTCCAGGTCGAGATGAAGGGCATCCGCGACGGCGTAAAAAAGGACTTCCGCTACCGCACCGGCGACACGGTGGAGCGCGCGCAACTGGACGACCGCGAATACACGTTCCTGTTCGGCGACGGCGACACCTATACCTTCATGGACGCCGAGAGCTTCGAGCAGGTGGTGGTGCCGAAAGAAGTGATCGGCGATCCGGTACGCTGGCTGCAGGAAAACATGACCGTCTCGATGCGCACCTTCGACGGCATGCCGATAACCGTGGAACTGCCGCAGACCGTGACGATGGAAATCGTCGAGGCCGACGCGTCGGTGAAAAGCCAGACCGCCTCGTCGTCCTACAAGACCGCCAAGCTGGAAAACGGCCAGCGCATCATGGTGCCGGTGCATATCGGCGCCGGCACGCGCGTGGTGGTCAACACCACCGACGGCTCCTATCGCGAGCGCGCGAAGTAGGCCGTCCTTAGCGGAGGCCTCATGGCCGACCGTTTCACCGCCAGCCTCGCCGAGACCGACCCGGAAGTGGCCGAGGCCATCGCCGGCGAGTTGCATCGCCAGCGGGACCAGATCGAGCTGATCGCGTCGGAGAACCTGGTCAGCCGCGCGGTGCTGGAGGCGCAAGGCTCGGTCCTGACCAACAAGACGGTCGAAGGCCTGCCGGGCAAGCGCTATTACGGCGGCGCTGAATTCGCGGACAAGATCGAGACTCTGGCGATCGAGCGCGCCAAGCGCCTGTTCGGCTGCGGCTTCGCCAACGTGCAGCCGCATTCCGGCAGCCAGGCGAACCAGGCCGTGTACCTGGCGCTGCTCAAGCCCGGCGACGCGATAGTGTCGATGCGCACGGCGGCGGGCGGGCATTTGAGCCACGGCCATCCCGCCAACCAGTCGGCCAAGACCTACGCGATCCATTCCTATGGCGTGTCGGCCGGGGACGAGCGCATCGACTACGCGGAGATCGCGGACCTCGCGCGCCGCCACAAGCCGAAGCTACTGATCGCCGGCGGCTCGGCCTATCCGCGCCGGATCGACTTCGCTGGGTTGCGCGCGATCGCCGACGAAACAGGCGCGGTGTTGATGGCCGACATCGCGCATTTCGCCGGCCTCGTGGCGACGGGCCTGCATCCCCATCCCTTTCCGCACGCGCAAATCGTCACCACCACCACCTACAAAAGCCTGCGCGGTGCTAGGGGCGGCATCGTGCTGAGCAACGACCCGGCGCTGGCCAAGAAGATCGACAGCGCCGTGTTTCCCGGCGTGCAGGGCTCGGTGCTGCTGCAAAGCGTGGCGGGCAAGGCGGTGTGCCTGGGCGAGGCGCTGAAGCCCGAGTTCGCTGATTATCAGCGCGCGGCGCTGGAAAACGCCGCCGCGATGGCCGATGCGGTCGCCGCGTCGGGCCTGCGCCTGGTATCGGGCGGCACCGACGTGACGCTGATGCTGGTCGATCTCACGGCGAAAAAGATCGGCGGGCAGCGCGCCTCGGAAAGCCTGGAGGCCGCCGGGCTGACCGTGAACAAGAACGTGATCCCCAACGATAAGCGTCCGGCCACCGATCCGTCGGGCCTGCGCCTGTCGAGCAACGCGGGCACGGCGCGCGGCTTTGGCCAGGCGGAGTTCAAGCAGATCGGGCAATGGATCGGGCGCGTGCTGGAGGGCCTAGCGCGCCAGGCCAACGACAACGCGGCGACCGAGCGCGCGGTGCGTCGGGAAGTGGCTGCAATGTGCCGGCGTTTCCCCATCTACCCATGACAAAGCCCTTGACCTCAAAGGCTTTTCGCGCGACCTAACGGCGCCCCAACCCGGCCCCATTCCGGGCCTATTGGAACCGCGATGACCGATGCTCCCGTGCTTTCCGCCGTCGTGCCGGTGCGCGACGAGGCGGGCAACATCGACGCCCTGATCGCCGAGTTGCAGCGCGCGCTGCAGCCGTTGAAGGCGTTCGAGATCGTCTATGTCGACGACGGCAGCATCGACGGCACCGGGCCCGCTTTGGCGGTGGCGGCGGAACGCGTGCCCGAATTGCGCGTCGAGCGCCACGCCCAGGGCTGCGGCCAGTCGGCGGCCCTGCTGACGGGCATACGCGCGGCGCGCGCGGATTGGATCGTGACCCTGGACGGCGACGGGCAGAACGACCCGGCCGACATCGCATTGCTGCTGAAGGCCTGCGACGCGGAACTGAAGCGCATGGGCGATCCCGAGGCCGTTCTGATGATCTGCGGCCGGCGCGCCAGGCGGCGCGACACGCTGGTGAAGCGCATCAGCTCGCGCGTCGCCAACGCGGTGCGCGCCAAGCTGCTCAGCGACGACACGCCCGACACCGGCTGTTCGTTGAAACTGTTCCGGCGGCGCGACTATCTGATGCTGCCGTATTTCGACCACATGCACCGCTTCCTGCCCGCGTTGATGCTGCGCCAGGGCGGGCGTGTGCTGTCGGTCGCCGTCAATCACCGGCCGCGCATGAGCGGCAAATCGAATTACGGCGTCTTCGACCGGCTATGGGCCGGGATCGTCGACCTGCTGGGCGTGATGTGGCTGATGCGCCGCGCGCCGAAGACGGGGCTTGGCAAGAACACGGAGCGTTCATGAACGCGAACACGGTTTGGCTGGCGGTGGGCTTCATCGGCCAGGGATTGTTCTCGGCCCGGTTCCTGGTGCAATGGCTGACCAGCGAGCGGATGCGCCGCAGCGTGATTCCCGTGGCGTTCTGGTATTTCAGCCTGGCCGGCGGCGTGACGCTGCTGGCCTATGCGATCTGGCGCCAGGACCCGGTGTTCATCGTCGGCCAGGGCGCCGGCCTGATCGTCTATGCCCGCAATCTCTATTTCATCCGGCGCGAGAAGCAGGAAAACGGCGCGGCGGCGGCTGGCTGACGCGTCAGCGGCACTCCCCGCTGCCCGTGGGGAACAGCGCGTAACCGAGGGCCAGCGCGCGCTTGTCGGAGCGGCGGAAATTCTGGTTGATGACGCCGGTCTTGTGCGGCTCATCCGGGTGCACGCCGAGCCTGATCTTGACGAATCCGGCCATGTCGTCGGGCAGCACCGCGCCATCCTCCGCCACGTCCCAGATCAGCAGGCATTGCCCGCCACCGGTGCCGCGACGGGGCGGCACGAAATCGGGATAGCGCAGCGTGTACATCGGGCTGTCGGGAAATTGGGTGCGCAGATTGCCGCCGATGTGGTGATCGTCGGCGACGATCACGCCGCGCGTGAAGCCCGCCGCGCGCAGCTTGCCGGCGATGCCGGCGTAATCCCATTGCAGATAGCAGCGCCCGCAGCGGTCGGTGACCGCAAAGCCGCGCCAGACCACGGCGCCGCTGACCACGGCGACCGCCAGCGCCACGACGCCGACGCAGGCGCGGCCGCGCCATGAGCCGAGATCGGCGCGCAGGCCCAGATGCTTGACGCGCAGGAACAGCCAGACCGGCGCCGGCACCAGCGCCATGACCATGTAGTGGTATTTCACCACCGTGGCGCCGCCCACAAGCACCGCCCCGGCCATCGCCCCGTAGGCGAGGATCAGCCAGCGGTCGAACAGGCGGCGCGTGTCGCGCTCGGCATCCGGCGACGGCACGCCCGGCAAAAAGGCGCGCCAGAACAGAACCGCCCATATGACCACGCCCGGCGCCAGGAAATCGAACGACGAGCGGACGATGCTGACCAGGCCCGAGGCCACCCCCGCCCAATACCCGCCCTTCCAGCCGACTTGCAGCGCGCCGGTGAAGGCGCCGCGGAAATTATGCGGCCCGTACTTGATCCACAGCCAATGCGGCGCGAACAGCACCAGCGCGATCAGCAGCGCCGCGGCCATGCGGCGGTCCAGGATCGCGCGCCGCGCCCGCGCGTCCATCAGCCCCGCGGCCAGCAGCGTGACCGCGACCACCGGAAAATTGTATTTGGTCAACGCCCCCAGGCCCAGGACCAGGCCCAGCGCCAGATAATCGCGCCAGCTTCCGCCGTCGCGCAGCCTTAGCGCCAGGTACATCAGCGCCGACGACATGGTCAGCAGCAGCACGGATTCGGTGTAGTTCTGGGTGATGTCCCAGCCGTACATGTAGGTGACCAGCCAGGTGAACGTGGCCAGCGCCGCCAGGCGGCCGTCGTTCAGCGCGCGCTCGGCCGCCAGATAGAAAAAAACGTAGCCGAGATAGAGGCACGCGAACTTGACCAGGACATGCGCGGGAACGCCAGCGCCCAGCGCCTCGGTCGCCGCCATGATGAGCCAGGCATAGAGCGGCGGCTGGGTGGGGTTGTAGCCCAGCGCCCAGCCCTGCACGGTGATCGCCTCGATCAGATCGTCGCGGCCGAGCGAGGGAGAGCTCGCCACGCGCAACACCGCCTGCGCCACGACATAGGCCAGCAGCAGCAACAGGACGGTGCGGCGCTGGGAGATGGTTCTGTCGATCGCCGCCCACGCGCCGCCTTGTGCGGCGGCGGTCACGGCCGGCGGCACCAGAACTGGTACATCGTGCGGAACGTGCTGGGCCGCTGTTCTTCGACCTGGCGCCAGCGGTCGAGATCGGTGCGCTGCCGGTCGCCGGGAAACAGCTTGGCATAGATCAGCCGCGCGCCGTCTTCCACGACTTCGAAGCCGAGGAATTGCAATTTCAACGCATCGATCGCCTTGGCGATATCGGGCAAGGTGAAGCTGGTTTCCTGCACATGGAACAGCAGGTCGCGGCAGCCGCTGATCGAGGCGAAATCGAGCTCATCGGCGACCCGGCGCACCGGATCGTCGGCCGCCAGCGCGCGGATGGCCGTGCGCGCCGCGCGCACGCCCTCGGCGGCGGCGGCGAATCCGCCCCGGGCGACGAAGCCGCGCGCCGCGGCGATGGCCTGGCGCCCCAGCGTGCTGTACAGCCCGAGCTTGATGAACCCGCCCGGCTTCAACAGGTTCACCAGCACCGCCCAGCCCTTCAGGGGATCGGCCATGTGGTGCAGCACGCCCGAGGATTCGATCAAATCGAAGCGTTCGCCGATCGCATCGAGACCGAGGATGTCGGCCTGGCGGAAGCGGATGTTGTCGACGCCCAGCTCGTGCGCCCGGCGCATGCCGTAGGCCAGCGACGCGCGGCTGAGGTCGACCGCCAGGATGTCGCAATCGGCATAGCGGAACGCGACGTTCAGCGCGTGGCGTCCGGTGCCGCAGCCCGCCACCAGAATGCGGTGCCGCGGCGGCGGAACCGCAGCGGCGTCGATCGCGGGAAAAAGACTCTTGAGCACGTCGGCCAGGGGCCGCGCCGGCCGGCGCGTGATCGAGCGCCAGCGCGGATAGGGGTTTTCCTCGTACTGCCGGCGCACCGCCGCGGAAACCGCGTCTTGCACGTCGGTCAGGCTTTGTATGGCGTCGGCCAGCTTGCGCTCCTCGGCCGGTTCGTCGATCTGGCGTTTCAGCACCTCGTCCAGGTCCGCCGTCACGCGGCGCGTGCGCCGTGCGGCCTCGGCGGCGCCGCTCAAGCGCCCCAGCGGACGGTACATGGCGAGCGTCAGCAGAAGCTCGGCGGCGGCCTCGGCGTCGATCACTAGCGCCTCGCGCGCCAGGCGCCAGATCAAATCCTCCACCGCCTTGGCCTCGGCCGCGCTTTCCGTCGCCGCGTAGTTGGTGGCGAAGCCCTGGCAGGCGAGGGAGGCGGCGATGGCATGGTCGCCGTTGGCGATCTCCATCGGTTCGCCGGCGACCACGCGATCGAGGAACATGCGGCGCAACGCGGTCGCCAGGTTCTCCAGCCGTTCTTCGGCCAGGATGGTTTCGCGCAGCAGGCCGTGCAGCAGCGGATCGGCGGCGAGCGCACGGCCTTCGGCCCCGCGCCACCACGCCGCGAGCTTGGCCGCGGACCGCTCCCACGGCTCTGCCGCCAGCGCCAGCGGCTCGGCCATCGCCTCGCGCGCCAGGATCAAGCTTGATGTGATGCCCATCAGATCCTGGCGGTCGATATCGGGCGCCGCGAACAGGCTGACCACGCCTTCGACCACGGCGGGGCTGGCGGTCTTCAGTCTGACGGAACGAAGCCCGCTGGCCAGGGCCTGGGCGAAGTCGGCGCGGTCGCGCGCCAGGCGATAGGCCTGGAAATGATGCTTCAGCCCTTCCATCGGCCGGCCCGCGCCGGCTAGCGCCTGGCCCAGGTTGTGATGCGCGGCGGCGTAAGCGGGCCTGAGCTCGATGGCGCGGCGATAAGCGGCGATCGACTCGTCGCCGTGCCCTTCGGCGCGTAGCGCAACGCCCAGATTGTGGTGCGCCTCGGGATTGTCGGGGTGCGCCTTGACGATGCGCCGGTACGCCGCCACCGCCTCGGCCGCGCGGCCATGGCGCAACAACGCGGCGGCGTCACGCAACGCGGCGACCATGGCCGATGGCGGCGGCGTGCGGCCGCCGGATCCTGACCGGCTGGAGCGTGAAGTCATGGGAGGCATGGCCTAACGTATTGTTGCGTCACCCGCGCGGCGGCAAGGTTCGCGCGGCTGGGCCGCGATGTCCATATAGATACCGACGCTGGCGCGGCATGGATCGGTTGCGGTCGGCGCCTAGCGGAACTGCCTAGCGATTTTGCACCGGCATACGCCGTAGGCGTTCCATACGCTCGCGCGCGAAGGCCGAGGGCGGCAGCCGCCATTTGGCTTCGAGCGCCACGATGAAACCGCTCTGCTCCATCTCGGCCAACACCGGGTTGACCAGGGCGCGCGACGCATCGTCGTCGCGGCGCAGCGCCACCGCCCAGGGCACCACCATGAGCGAGCCGAGGGCGAGGCGGAAATCGGCGCTCCAATCGGCCTCGGTCAGGCGCGCGGCCAGCGCCGAATCGTCATAGGCGAGGCCCTCGCACTGCCCGTCGCGCAATGCCTTGAAAGCGGCGGGCGCTGCCGGAAAACGCAGCATCTCGGCGCCGAATTGCACAAGCTGGTCGTCATAGGCCGCCCCCTCGATCGCGCACACGCGGCGGCGGCGCAGATCGGTCCAGGCGCGCAAGGGCGCCTCCTTGCGCGCCAGTAGCCCGACGCCCGAGGCGTAATACGGCTCGCTGAACAGCACCTGGGCGCGGCGGTCGGCGGTCGTGGCGAGGCTGGCGATCACCAGATCGACGCGCTTTTCGCTTAAAGCCTCGATGCGGCGCGAGCCGGTGACCGGCACCAGCTTGAGCCGGTTCTCCGATCCCATGAGCCGGAGCGCCAGGAACCGCGCGATGTCGATTTCGAACCCGGCGTTGCGTCCCTCGCTGTCGATGAAGGCGAAGGGCGGATAGTCCGCGCGCACACCCACCAGCAGCCGCCCGCGTGCCTGCGCGTCTTCGAACGCGCCGGCCAGAGCGTGCGCGGAAACGGCAACGGCGAAGAACGCGCCGGCGGCGGCGCGCAACAAGGAAAGTCGCATTGGGAAACCTACCGGCGCGGCACGCGCCGGCCGGCCTTATTCCGCAGGCTTGGTCTGAGCTTCCACGGCGGCGGCGGCCTGCTGATCCGACGACGCGGCCAGGGCGCGCGCCAACTGGCTGAGCGCTTCCTGGTGCCGGTCATTCTTGATCATCGAGAAGTTGCGGGCAAGCTCGAGGCACATGCGCTGGCGCGTCGGGGCCTCTTTTTCGCTCTTGGAGCCCAGGCCGTCGTAGAAATAGCCCACGGGAACGTCCAGCACCTCGGCGATTTCGAACAGACGCCCGGCGGAGACGCGATTGATACCGCGCTCGTATTTATGCGCCTGTTGATACGTCACGCCGATCATGTCCGCGAGCTGCTGCTGGGTGTAGCCCAGCATAGTCCGGCGTTCGCGAATCCGAGCCCCGACATACTTGTCGAGTTCATGCGTACGAGTACCCATTTGCATTCGCCCCACAAAATCTTCTTATCATTGCGCGATCTATAATCGGCGGTTGACCCGCCGCCAGCCAAGGCGTCGCGCTTGATTACCCAGAAAGTTTACCAAATATTATCCAATATATACAGGGGGAAAGTTATTTCATGTGTGGCGCGGGGAAATAGCCGGAATCAAGGTGTTAACCTGTTACCTGGCTGCCTTAATTCTTAATGAAAACCGTAGCTTGCGCTTTCGGTATTAAAAATTAACAACCCGTGGCCGTACGACCTGGTCTGGATAAGACCGGGATGGACAGGGGAAAACCCGGCCCTGCAAGCGGCCCTGATTCGCTGATCCAGGGGGTGCCGCAGCGTCAACCCATGAGGACGGAGACAGCGGCGAAACAGGCCCATTTGCCCCCGCCGCAGGCCCGGTTAGGGTGGCGCCGTGACCGACCCAGGCGACTTTTCCCCGGACGGCGATCCCGCCGCCGCCAAGCGGCTGATGCAGGCGCTGCACGCCGGCGATCTGGCCTTCGCGTTCCAGCCGATCGTCGCCGCGGCGACGCTCCGTCCGGCCTATTGGGAGTGCCTGCTGCGCGTCGCCACCGACGGCGCCACGCCGATCGGCGGCACGGGCATGATCGGCGCGGTCGAGCGCCTGGGTTTCGCGCCGGTGCTCGATCGCCGGACGCTGGCGATGGCGCTGGCGGTTCTGGGCCGCACGCCCACGGCCGAGCTAAGCGTGAATCTTTCCGGCATCACGGTGGCGAACCGCGCCTGGCTGGCGGTTCTGACCAACCGGCTGAGAACCGACCCGTCCCTGGGCCGGCGCCTGGTGGTAGAGATCACCGAGACGGCGGCAATGAGCGATATCGACGAATCGCGGCGCTTCGTCGACCGCTTGCGCGAGCTGGGCGTGCGCGTGGCAATCGACGATTACGGCGCCGGGCACACGTCGTTCCGCACCTTGATGGCGTTGAAGCCGGACATCGTGAAGATCGACAGCACGTTCGCCGTGGGATCGGCCGGATCGCAGCTCTGCCGCGACTTCGTTCGCACGCTGGCGGTCGCGGCGCGCGATCACGGCTGGGCAATCGTCGGCGAGGGCGTCAGCGCCGACGAGGACGAAGCGTTCCTGATCGGCGAGGGCGTCGGATACTTCCAGGGCGGGCGTTACGGCGTGCCGCAGACCGACGAGCCGTGGAAAAGCTGACGCCCGGGTTCTAGCGCGTGGGGACCGGCGTTTCGCCGCTGTAGTCGTAGAAGCCGCGGCCCGATTTGCGGCCGAGCCAGCCCGCCTCGACGTATTTCACCAAGAGAGGACAGGGCCGGTATTTCGAATCGGCTAGGCCATCGTGCAGCACGTGCATCACCGCGAGGCAGGTGTCGAGGCCGATGAAATCGGCCAGCTGCAGCGGGCCCATGGGATGATGCGCGCCCAGGCGCATGGCCGTGTCGATGGCGGTCACCGAGCCGACGCCTTCGTACAGCGTGTAGACCGCCTCGTTGATCATCGGCAGCAGGATGCGGTTGACGATGAAGGCCGGGAAATCCTCGGCCACCGCCGCCTTCTTGCCCAGGGCCAGCGCGAACTCTTTCACCGCCTGGAAGGTCGCCTCTTCCGTGGCGATGCCGCGGATCAGCTCGACCAGCTCCATCAACGGCACCGGGTTCATGAAATGCATGCCCATGAACCGGCCCGGCCGGTCGGTCGACGCCGCCAGGCGCGTGATCGAAATCGACGAGGTATTGGTGCAGATCATCGCATCCGGCTTCAGGTGCGGGATCAGGACCTTGAATATCTCGCGCTTGATCTGCTCGTTCTCGGTGGCGGCCTCGATCACCATGTCGCATTCGGAGAATTGGCGGTAATCGATGCTGGTCTTGATGCGCTTGAGCGCCTGGGCCATCTCGTCGGCCGAAATCTTGCCGCGCTCGGCCTGGCGGCTCATGTTCTTCTTGATCGACTCGACGCCGGACTTCAGGCGCTCGTCGTTGACGTCGAGCAGCCGGACGGTAAGGCCCGCCAGGGCGGAGACATGGGCGATGCCGTTGCCCATCTGGCCAGCGCCGATCACGCCCACGATCTTGATCGTGCCCGCGGCCGGGAACGGGGTGACGTTGCCGGCGCCGGGCTTGCCGCCCGGGGCCTTGTCGGAAACCGCTTCGCGTCGCGCCGCAACCATTGTCGATAGCCTCCGGTTTTAAGTCTTATTTCGCCTTGTCGAGTTCTTGCGCCAGCTCGGGCAGGATTTGGAACAGGTCGCCGACCAGGCCGTAATCCGCGACCTGGAAGATCGGCGCCTCTTCGTCCTTGTTGATGGCGACGATCACCTTGGAATCCTTCATGCCCGCCAGATGCTGGATCGCGCCCGATATGCCGACGGCCACGTAGAGATCGGGGGCGACGATCTTGCCGGTCTGGCCGACCTGATAGTCGTTGGGCACGTAACCCGCATCCACCGCCGCGCGCGAGGCGCCGACGGCGGCACCCAGCTTGTCGGCGACGGGCTCGATGTATTTCTTGAAGTTCTCGCCGTTCTGCATCCCTCGCCCGCCCGAGACGACGATCCGGGCCGAGGTCAGCTCCGGCCGTTCCGAGCGGCTGAGTTCCTGGCCGACGAACTTGCTGAGGCCCGTATCCTTTTCCGCCGCCAGGTTTTCCGTGGCGGCGCTGCCGCCCTCAGGCTGCGCCGGCTCGAACGCCGTGCCGCGCACGGTTATCACCTTGATCGCGTCGGTGGACTGCACGGTCGCCAGCGCGTTGCCGGCATAGATCGGGCGGATGAAGGTATCCGGCGCCTTGACGGCGATGATGTCGGAGATCTGCTGCACGTCGAGCAGCGCGGCCACGCGCGGCATCAGGTTCTTGCCGTTCGACGTGGCCGGGGCGACGACATGGCCGTGCTTGCGGGCCTCGCGCGCCACCAGGGGGGCCGTGTTCTCGGCTAAAAGATTGCCGTACAGCGGATCGTCGGCCACCAGCACCTTGGCGACGCCCTTGATCTTGCCCGCGGCCGCGGCGGCGCCGGCGCAGTTATGCCCGGCCACCAGCACCACCACCTCGCCGCCGATGGCCAGGGCAGCGGTGACGGCATTGAGCGTGGCGGGCCGCAAGCCCGCGTTGTCGTGATCGGCGACCACCAGCACGCCCATTAGATCACCTTCGCTTCGTTCTTCAGCTTGTCGACAAGCTCGGCCACGGTTTTCACCTTCACGCCGGATTGACGCTTGACCGGCTCTTCGACCTTCACGACCCTGAGGCGCGGCGTCGGATCGACGCCTAGCGCCTCGGGCGTCAACGCGTCGATCGGCTTTTTCTTCGCCTTCATGATGTTGGGCAGCGAGGCATAACGCGGCTCGTTGAGGCGCAGGTCGGTCGAGATCACCGCCGGCATCTTCAGCGCCACGGTCTCGAGCCCGCCGTCGACTTCGCGCGTCACCTTGATCTCGCCGCCGTCGATCGCGAGCTTCGAGGCGAAGGTGCCCTGCGACCAGCCGAGCAGCGCCGACAGCATCTGGCCGGTCTGGTTGCAATCGTCGTCGATCGCCTGCTTGCCGACGATCACCAGGCCGGGCTGTTCCTTTTTCACGACAGCGGCCATCAGCTTGGCGACCGCCAAGGGCTGCAACTCCACGTCGGTCAGCACATGCACGCCGCGATCCGCGCCCATCGCCAGGGCGGTGCGGATCGTCTCCTGGCAGGATTGCGGGCCCAGCGACACGGCGATCACTTCGGTGGCGACGCCCTTTTCCTTCAGGCGCAGCGCTTCTTCCACACCGATCTCGTCGAACGGATTCATCGACATCTTGACGTTGGCCGTCTCGACGCCCGATCCATCGGGCTTCACGCGGACCTTGACGTTGAAATCGACGACGCGCTTGACCGCGACCAGAACCTTCATCGGTCTTCTATGCCTCGCCAGCCCCTATGTCCGCGCGGGTTTCGCGGCGGTCAGAACCTTCGTGCTCCCGGCCCTTCGATGACGAAGGAGCCGGAAATCCGTGGTCCCCCTATGCTTATGGTGCGGTGCACAATATGGCTGTGACAAAGGCGTGTCAACGCCGGGCGGGCCGAATTTGCTTAATTCCAAGGCAGGCCAAGAGGTTGGACGGATCAGCGATGGGCGCCGGGAACCCACAGAACGTCGCGTTTTCTCCTGCGGTTGCAGTGCCGCGCCAGGACGAACAGCAGATCGCTTAAACGATTGGCATAGCGGATCGCCGCGGGGTTGACCGTCTCGGTCTCGGCCAGCCGGGTCATCAGCCGCTCGGCCCGGCGCACGACCGTGCGCGCGAGATGCAGATAGGCCGAGGCCGGCGTGCCGCCCGGCAGCACGAACGACGCCAGCGGCTTCAGCCCGGCGTTGAGGGCGTCGATCTCGCGTTCCAGGCGCTTGACCTGCGCGTCGACGATCCTGAGCGCGCCTTTGGCCTTGCGGCCGGCGCTGGGCGTGCACAGATCGGCGCCCAAATCGAACAGATCGTTCTGGATGCGCCCGAGCATCGCGTCGGTTTTGCGATCGCGGCCGAGATGCAGGCGCGCCAGCCCCACCGCCGCGTTGGCCTCGTCCACCGTGCCGTAGGCGGCGACGCGCCGGTCGTGCTTGGGCACGCGCCTGCCGTCGCCCAGGGATGTTTCGCCCTTGTCGCCGCCGCGCGTGTAGATGCGCGTTAGCTTCACCATGTCAGCTTTTCACCAGCAGCATCAGAACAGCGAGGATCGCCAGCGCCACGCCCTGCATGACCACGCGCATGCGCATCATCTTGTTGGACCGGCGCGGATCGCCGCCGCGGACCATGCCCACCACGCCCACCAGCAGCACGCCCAGGGTGGCGATCAGCGCCAGCACCAGAACGACGGTCAGGAAAGTCTTCATAAGAAGGAAGGTAGCGCGTCACTCGCCCCACGGCCACCGCAAGTCGGCCCGGCCGCCCGATCGCAGTCAGTGCAGACTGTGGCGCCGAGGGGCGAGTTCCGCGAAACCGCCGCTGCCTGCCGCGGTGCGTCGCAGAGTCTTGAGCGAGAAATCGGGCCGCGCGACGGTGGCGTCGGCGGCGATGACGTCGACGTCGTTCCAGGTCGGCGCGCCATTGGTCCAGCGCGGATACCAGCCCGTGGCGTCGAGGTGATAGGCGATCGCCGGGGCGTAGATCTCGACGATCACATTGAGCGGCCGGTTGCCGTGGCGCATGACGTAGTGCCGGCCGAGATAGGGCCCTTGCGCGTTGAAGCGCTGGTCGAGCGCCGTGCCGCTGGCCAGGAACAGCGAGCAGATTTCGCGGCAGTACTCGCTCTGCGCGTTCTTCATGCTGGTGCCGATCGGCAGAGCCGGATTGGCCAGGAAAGTCTCGTAATCCTGCTGGTTCCACCACGACACTGCGTAGCTCACGACCGTGCCGGACACCGTCTTCAACATCACGGTGCGGCGCAGATGCGGCTTGGCGAGCATCACCGTTTCGGGCGGGGCGTTGCGATCCTCGGTCACCACGGCGGTTTCCTTGACGTCGGCGGCGATCGCCTCGCCGGTCAACAGCGTCAGGGATCGGGTGGCCGAGCCGTCGCTCAGCATCAACAGGCGCCAGGCCGGCGGCAGTTCGGCCAGCACGGCCTCGTCGCGGTTGGTCGAGCCGGACCAGACCACGCGCTGCTCGAGACCCGGGAGGTGCCAGAAGGAAATGGGGAAGTTGCGCATCGTGCGACCGTAGGCCTGCTTGGTTAACGGTGATTAACCATACTCCAGGTCGAAAATTAATTCAACGATTACAATGATTTGTCAGTAATACTTCTTAACCTATATAAAGTATGGTCCGCAACACCAGGACTCTACTTATAGCGAATCACCCCTGGCTTGTCTGGGGGCTTGTCTCGCCCCGAGATTTTATTTTGCTCGATCTTGAGCGTGAGGTCGGTGCGCTCGCGCGCCGCCTCGCCGATGGTGGCCACCAGCTTGGCGAGCGACGGGCGCATCGCCTGGGGGGTGGCGGCGGCGTTCTTGAGCACGATCTCCACCGGCCCTGCCACGTCGCGCGTGAGGGAGTCGAACAGCGCGTCGAAATTCTTGCCGAAATGCGAGGACAGGCGGAGCTGCTGGGCGAGCTCGGCGTACATCGTCTCGACGCTGACGAGCTTGGCGCAATCGATCTGGCAGCGGATCATCTAGGCGCCTCGTGGAGTTTCATATTCATGACATTGTTCTCATGTCGCATCCGTTTCGGGTCTAGGTCGATTTTTCAGCGCATCGAATTCGGAACGAATAATCCTTCGTCCGAGTGGATACCACGCGAGCGCACACAAGATAAGTACGCCATACAAGGCATAACTAAGTACTGCGGGGAATACTGTATTCAGGGTTCCAAAGGCTTGAAGTGCGAATCCTGCAACAAGCAATACCAAGCCATATCGGGCGTCAAACCGCTGCTCGATAAGCCCGTTCAATAGTGCGTTGTTACCATTCCAATACGTTCCACTCTGCTGAAGTAGTTGATGACCACGCACGAAGACCAAGGCTCGGCCTAAAATCACCACACCAAGAATGTCAAAAAGTAAGCCAAGAAAGTTGGCGCTTAGTGCGTTAGTCATGACTTACCTCCCGCCAGGGATCGCCGGTAAAATTATTTCGGCACCTCTTGATACGTCCAGTAATGGTCTATCGTGACGAACTTCAGGCCATCGCTGGAATAGACCAGGCGCTTGGCCCCGCGCGCACCGCAAGCATAGTCCAGATCGGCCTCGCGCCATACGCGGTTCTGCCGGTCGGGCAATTGCCGCTCGCGGTTCATGAAGCGGTCGCCGCCGATGGCGCGGCCGGGCGCGGCCTTGCACAGATCCTGGCCGGGCCGCCAGCCCAGCTTCTCGGCCTCGGCCTTGGTGGCGTAGCGCGGGGGCAGCCTTCCGGCGCGGTCGAGCGTCTGCACCGCCGCGACGAAGCCGTCGATGTCCACAAGCCCCAGCTTGCGCGCGAAGGCGGTGAGAGCCGCGTCGTCGCCGGCGAACGCACCCGGTGCTACCAGCAGCAGGAACGCGACGGCGAATCCCAGCCGCCGCATGGATCACACCAGACCGGCTGAGCGGGCGATGCGCATGAGGCCGCGCGAGGCGGCGTCGGCCGGCGCCACCTCGGCCGCTATGCCGCGTTGCTTCAGGGCCGCGTGGTAGGCGGCGCTGAGGGATGCGCCGCCGATCACCGTCACCGCGCCGGGCTTGCCGCCCAGCCACGCAGCCGCTTCCTCGATCTCGCTGCCGATCAACATCCCGCTGAGGTACGAACGCAGGGCTTGCGATGGAACTTTGCCGAACAGTCCGAGGGTGCGGGCGCTGAACAGGCGGTGTAACAGCCCGCCCCTGCCCTTCGGTTCCAACGCCGCGTGGCCGACGCCCCTAGCGAAGCCCGCCGCGTCGAACCCCTCGCCCTCGAACAGCCGGCCCAAAATCGTGTGGCCGGCGAGGGCGGCGAACGCCTCGCCGGTCATGAAAGTGGCAAAGCGCCGGATGCGGCCGTTTTCCACCAGCACCCATTTGCTATGCGTGCCCGGCAGCACGGCGATGGCGGATCGGCCGTCGGCGAACGCGCCGAGGATCTGGGTTTCCTCGCCGCGCATGACGTCGGGCACGCCGTCGGCGTCGATCGTGCTCATGCCCGGGACGATGCCGAGATTGTCGCCGGCGATTTTCAGAACGCCGCGCGCGACTTCATCCAGCCCCGCCGGGCATTCCACGTAAGGCGCCTCGCGCCAGCCCTGGCGGCTGCCGATCATGCCCGCGGCCAGCGCCGGCAAGGCCGGATTGTCCGCGCGCCACGTCCCGGTCACGCGGCGGAACGTTAGGGCGAAATCGCCGTCTTTTACCTGAAGAATGCCGAGGGGATGTTCGGCGCTTGCCAGCACCGCGCCGCCGGCGCCCAACAGGTAGGCGCGAAGCGATGTGGTGCCCCAGTCGAGAGCGATCAGGGCGGCGGCGGCCGCCATTGCCGTTGCGATGCTGTGCCCGCCGCTATTTCTTGCTCACCCGGTTGTCGACCAAGTCCTTCACCACGGCGGGATCGGCCAGCGTCGAGGTGTCGCCGAGGTTGGAAAAGTCGTTCTCGGCGATCTTGCGCAGGATGCGGCGCATGATCTTGCCCGACCGGGTCTTGGGCAGGCCGGGCGCCCACTGGATTTGATCCGGCTGGGCGATCGGCCCGATCTGCTTGCGCACATGCAGACTCAATTCCTTGCGCAGCTCGTCGCTCGGCACGATGCCCACCTTGAGCGTCACATAGGCGTAGATGCCCTGGCCCTTGATGTCGTGCGGGTAGCCCACCACGGCGGCCTCCGCCACCTTGGAATGCGCCACCAGCGCGCTTTCCACCTCGGCCGTGCCGATGCGGTGGCCCGAGACGTTGATCACGTCGTCGACCCGGCCGGTGATCCAGTAATACCCGTCGGCGTCGCGCCGGCAGCCGTCGCCGGTGAAATACATGCCCTGGTAGGTCGAGAAATAGGTCTGCACGAAGCGGTCGTGGTCGCGGAACACCGTGCGCATCTGCCCGGGCCAACTGTCGGTCAGGCACAGATTGCCCGAGGCGGCGCCTTCCAACAGCTTGCCCTCGCCGTCCACCAGCGCGGGCTTGATGCCGAAGAACGGCTTGGTGGCCGAGCCGGGCTTTTGCGCGATCGCCCCGGGCAGCGGGGTGATGAGAATCCCGCCGGTCTCGGTCTGCCACCAAGTATCGACGATCGGGCAGCGTCCGTCGCCGACGTTGCGGTGGTACCACAGCCAGGCTTCGGGGTTGATCGGCTCGCCGACCGTGCCCAAGAGGCGCAACGAGGCGCGGCTGGTTTTCTTCACCGGCCCTTCGCCCTCGCGCATCAGCGCGCGGATCGCGGTGGGGGCGGTGTAGAAGATGTTGACCTTGTGCTTGTCCACCACCTGCCAGAAGCGCGAGGCGTCGGGATAGTTCGGCACGCCCTCGAACATCAGCGAGATGGCGCCGTTGGCCAGCGGCCCGTAGACGATATAGCTGTGCCCGGTCACCCAGCCCACGTCGGCCGTGCACCAGAACACATCGCCGTCGTGGTAATCGAACACGTATTGATGCGTCAGCGACGCGTACACCACGTAGCCGCCTGTCGTGTGCAGCACGCCCTTGGGTTTGCCGGTCGATCCCGACGTATACAGAATGAACAGCGGGTCTTCCGCGTCCATTTTTTCCGGCGGGCAGTCGGCCGAGGCCTTGGCGGTAATCTCGTGATACCAGTGGTCGCGCCCGGCGGCCCAGCCGGTCTGGCCGCCCGTGCGCTTGACCACGATCACGCTCTTGACCGTCGGGCATTTCTTCAGCGCCTCGTCGGTGTTGGTTTTGAGCGGAATCGGCCGGCCGCCGCGCAGGCCCTCGTCCGCCGTGATCACCATGTTCGAGTCGCAGTCGATGATGCGATTGGCCAGCGATTCCGGGCTGAAGCCGCCGAACACCACGGAATGGATCGCGCCGATCCGGGCGCAGGCCAACATCGCCACCGCGGCCTCGGGGATCATCGGCATGTAGATGGTGATCACGTCGCCCTTCTTGGCGCCGAGCGTCTTCATGGCGTTGGCGAGCTTGCACACCCTGGCGTGCAGGTCCTTGTAGGTGATCCGGGCGTCTTCTTTTGGGTTGTCGCCTTCCCAGACGATCGCGGTCTGGTCGCCCTTTTTCGCCAGATGCCGGTCGAGGCAGTTGTACGACGCGTTCAGCACGCCGTCGTAGTACCAGCGGATATGCACCTTGCCGCTGTAGCTGACGTCCTTGATCTTGGTCGGCGCCTTGAACCAGTCCACGCGCTTGGCTTGCTCGGCCCAGAAGCCCTCCGGGTCGGTCACCGAGCGCTGGTACATCGCGTCGTATTTCTTGGCGTCGATCCAGGCGCGCTTGGACCATTCGGGCGAAACGGCGAAAAGGTCGTCGGACATGGCGTTTGAGACTCCCCCAAGCAGGCATTGTCGCGGGCGGCCCTTGTGGCGGGCCGTTGCTTGTTATCTAGTGGGGATTATTGACAAAACCGGCGCCGCGCACAAGATGCGCCGGCGCCAGCGGAGACCCCCGGAATGCGCCTGCATTTGTCCACCTGGCCCGAGGTCGAAACCTAATCTTAAGACCCGGGACCACATCATCGTGCCGATCGGCTCGACCGAACAGCATGGGCCCACCGGGCTTATCGGCACCGACGCCCTTACCGCCGAAATGGTGGCCGAGGGCGTGGGCGAGGCGACCGGCGCGCTGGTCGGCCCCACCATCGGCGTCGGCATGGCGGTGCACCACACGCAGTTTCCCGGCACCATCACGCTGCGCCCGTCGACGCTGATTTCCTATATCGCCGACTACGTCAACACCCTCGGCGGCCACGGCTTCCAGCGCTTCTTCTTCATCAACGGCCACGGCGGCAACGTCGCCACCGCCAATGCCGCGTTCTATGAAATCTACGCCGGCTACACCGCGACCGGCGGGGCGGCGCGCCAGACCAACCGGGCCGAGCCGCGCTGCCAGTTGGCGAACTGGTGGGAAAGCGCCGAAGTGAAATCGCTGTCGCGCGAGCTGTTCGGCGGGCGCGAGGGCAGCCACGCCACGCCGTCGGAGGTGGCGATGACCTGGTACCGCTATCCCGATCACATCAAAACCGCGAAGCTGGACCCGGCCCTGCCGCCGTCCGGCCGGTTCTATGGTGCTGCCGATTACCGCCGCCGCTTCACCGATGGGCGCATCGGCAGCGACCCGTCGCTGGCCACGCCCGAAAACGGCAAGCGGATGTACGAAGCGGCGCTGGCGGGGATGCTGCAAAGCTTCAAGGCGTTCGTCGAAGCGGCGTAGCGCGGTCGGCCGGAAGCCCTAAAAATACGGCTCTTCGTGCCCGGCCCTGATCCAATTGTGAAGGATGCGGATCAGCCCATCGATCCAGCGCTCGCGCAGGATTTTCTCGAACTTGGCGCGCTGGAACGCGCGCAAGGAATAACCGTCGAGCTGCAGGTCCTGCACGCGATACGTTCCCGGCTTCACCTCGCGCACGTACCAGCCGAGCTCGGCCTTGTCCTTCTCGCCGTATTCGATGTTCGTCACGATGAAGGTGGCGTTGTCGCCGGAATCCTTTACCGAGACGACCTCGAATTTCTTCAATTCGAATTTTCCCAGCATGTCGGGATAGGCCATCATCACATAGTCGCGGAACACGCCGATGTATTCCTCGACCTTCTTCGGGTTGGATTGGCGCAGGAACGAGCCGAGGGCGAATCGCCCCAGCGCCTCGATGTCCAGCCCGTCCTCGATCAGCTTCTTGATCGCCTCGCGGCGGTCCTGGCGCGTCTTGGCCGTGTTGATTGCGCGATCGCCCAGCCCCTGGACGAAGGCGCGCGCGCCGTCGCCCGAGGCGAGGGCGGGCGCAAGCGTGGGGCCGAAAACGGCGGCAAACGATAGCGCCGAAGCGCGGGCAATGAGGGTGCGGCGGGTGCAAAGACGCATGGGGTGGTCCATTCGAGTGGCCGGCGTGAAGGGAACGGCGCTATCCGCCCTTATATGCCAAGCCGATGTGGATAGCTTGTGCGTATTGGCCCCCGACCGCCCTACCTGAAGCGTCCCGGGCAGGGTGGCTGAGAAAGCCGGGGGCTTGCTATACTTGCGGTTGGGGGCCTGCCAGGGGGCCGGCCGCGAACGCGCGGCGCGCCCTTATCACGGAGGAACGGATACCAGATGAAAAAGATTCTCATCGCCCTAGCGGTGCTGGTGGTGGTGGCGTTGGGCGCCGTCGCCGCCCTGCCATTCTTCATCGACGTCAACGCCTACAAGCCCACGATCGAGGCCAAGGCCAAGGAAGCGCTGGGCCGCGACCTGAAGCTGAACGGGCCGATCAAACTGTCGATCTGGCCGAATATCGGCGTCGAGGCGTCGGACGTGGTGCTGGCCAACGTTGCCGGCGGCCAGGCCAAGGAGATGGCCAAGCTGAAGAGCCTCGTGGTGTCGGTGAAGCTGCTGCCCTTACTCTCCAAGACCGTCGAAATCGACAGCTTCGTGCTGAACGCGCCGGTCATCAACCTGGAGGTCGATAAGGCCGGCAAGCCCAACTGGCAGTTCGGCGACCAGAAGGCGGCCTCCCCCGCGGGCAAGCCGGCCGCCGGCGGCGCGCCGTCGGGAACCATCAAGCTGGGCGATGTGCGTTTGGTCGACGGTCTGGTGACCTATGCGAATCTGCAGACGGGCGACAAGCAGCAGCTTGAGGCGATCAACGTCAAGGTGTCGCTGCCCGACATGGACAGCCCGTTCAAGCTGAACGGCAGCGCCGTGTGGAACAAGGAGAAGGTCGATCTGGATATCGCCACTGGCGCATTGTCGAAGCTTCAGGCCGGCCAGACCTCGCCGGTCAAGGCCAAGGTCGCCAGCAAGCACCTGACGCTGGAATTCGACGGCACCGCCACGGTGAAGGACACATCAACGGCGGCCGCCGGAACGGTCTCGGTGGAAACCCCGTCGATCAAGGACCTGGCGGCGTGGACCGGCAAGCCGCTGGCGAACGTGCAGCCCAACACGATGGGCAAGCTGGCCATCAAGGGCAAGCTGGCGCTGAACGGCAAGAAGGTCGATTTCACCGACGCCAAGATCGCGATCGATGCGATCAACGCCACCGGCGCGCTGTCGGTGGATGCCAACGCGGCCAAGCCCGTCATCAAGGGCAATCTGGACGTCGACAAGCTGGACGTGAACCCCTATCTGGGGCCCGAGCAGCCGGCGAAACCCGCGCAGCCCGCCGCGGCCGGCAAGCCCGGCGGCCAGGACTGGAGCGACGATCCGATCGACGTGTCGGCGCTCAAGACCTTCGACGCCGACCTGGCGGCCAGCGCCGGGCAGGTCATCTTCCGCAAGATGAAGACCGGCAAGGCCACGGTGAAGCTGGCGGTCAAGGACGGCCGCATGGCGCTCGACCTCGGCGTGCCCAAGCCCGGCCTGTACGAGGGCGAAGGCACGGTCAACGTGGTGGTGAACGCAGCACAGACCCCGGCCGCCTATGAAGTGAAGGCGAAGCTCGCGGGCTTGCAGGCCGAGCCGTACCTGAAGGACGCGAACGACTCCGACAAGCTCAGCGGCAAACTGAATGTCGACAGCGCCATCACCGCACGCGGCGGCAGCCAGCGCCAGATCGTGTCGGCCACGAACGGCCAAGGCTCGGTCAAGTTCGAGAACGGCGCGCTCAAGGGCATCGACCTGGCGGGCGTGGCGCGGCAGTTGGGCGAGGCCGGCAAGGGCGCGGGCACGTTCGATCCGTCGCGCATGATGAGCGGGGTGAAGAACATGTTCGGCGGCGGGGGCGCTTCGGAGAAGACCGACTTCGCCGAGCTGGGCGGCACCTTCACCATCGTCAACGGCATCCTGACCAACAAGGACCTGGCGATGAAATCGCCTTTTGTCCGCGTGACCGGCGCGGGCACCGTGTCCATGCCGCCTAAGACCATGGACTACAAGATCAACATCTCGGCGGTGGCGACGACCCAGGGCCAGGGCGGCGGCGATGCCGGCGGCGTCGGCATCCCGATCAACTGCAAGGGTCCGTGGTCGGGCGACAGTTGCGGTCCCGATATGGCCGGCATGTTCATGGGCAACCCGGGCAACCTGATGAAGGGCCTGGGCGGGATGGGCGGCGCCGGTGCTGCCGGCGGCCTGGGCGGCGCTCTGCCCAAGGGAATGCCCGGCGGCGGCGCCATGCCCAGCGGGATGCCAAGCATGGGCGGCAGCACGGGCGGCACTGCCGCGCCGGCGCCGGCGGCACCGGCAGCTTCGCCGGCACCGGCTCCGGCGCCAGCGGCGCCCAAGAGCGGTCTGCCCGGCGGGGTCAAAGTGCCCGGGTTTTAGTGGGTGAAAACCACCCCGGGACTACCCAAATAGACGAAACGGGCCGGGGAAAACCTCGGCGAAACGGCTTAGCCGGCCCGGGCAAAAAACCCGGGCCGGCGGCGTTTTAGGGCTCCCCTTGAGCCCCGATAGAGCGGCTGACAATCAAGGGTTCGTATGGTATTCAAGGCTTAACTCCAAGATATGGTAGGCCTGCGGTAGGGTGTGACCGCTGGCCGCCGGAGTTAGGGGTCGGGTTTGAAACAACGCCTGAGCGGCAAGATGGGGCGTAGCCACGCTTCCTGGCTCGGCAGCGTCATGGTAGCCGGACTGGCCACGATGGCGCCGCAGGCAGGATCGCCCATTGGTGCGCCCGCCCTGGCCACCACGCTGGAAGAGGCCGTGCAGCAGGCGGTGCTGCGCAATCCCGATGTCGGCGCCGCGGCCGGCGACAAGCGCGCCGCCGATGAGCAGATACCGCAGGCCCGAGCCGGATTCTTCCCGCAAGCCGATCTGCGCAGCACGATCGGCCCGGAATGGGCCAACACGCCGTCCACCCGCTCCGGCCCGTCGGGCGATCCCGACCATACCTATTTCGAGGGCCGCAACGACCAGAGCTTCACCTTGCGCCAGATGCTGTTCGACGGCCTCACGGTGCTGAACAACGTCGACCGGCGCAAGCAGCTTTCCGATTCCGCCGCCGCGCAGGTGATGCAGACCTCCGAGCAGACCGGGCTGGACGCCATCGAATCCTATCTCGATGTCCGCCGGTTCGCCGACATCGTGGAGATCAACCGCGAGAACGTGCGCACCCAGGAATCCTATGTCCAGGCGCTGCAACGGCGCATGGATCTGGGCGCCGGCGATGTCAGCGACCTGCGCCGGGCCGAGTCGCGCCTGGCCTCCGCGCGCAACGGCCTGTCGCAAAGCGAAGGGCAGTTGAAAGACGCCCAGTCGCGCTACCAGCGCATCGTCGGCGACGCGCCGGTGAACCTGAAGCCCCCCGCGCCGCCCGAAAGCGCCGTGCCGCCCGACGAAGAGGCCGCCGTGCAGATGGCGATCCGCACCACCCCGCGCGTGCGCCGGGCGTTGAGCGACGTGGAGGCGGCGCGCGCCAATTTGCGCAGCGTGCGCGGCAGCTTCTATCCGCAATTGGACGTCGAGGTGAACGGCCAGACCGGCAAGAACCTGCGCGGCATCCGCGGCCGCGACTCTTCGGCCAACGCGCTGCTGGTGCTGCGCTACCCCCTGTCGCGCGGTGGCGAGGACCTGGGCCGCGTCAACGAGGCGGTCGAGCGGCTGTCGTCCGCCAACGAACGGCTGAGCGGCGCGCGCCAGGATTCCGAGCGCGATGCGCGCCTGGCGATGAGCGCCTTGAAGACCGCGCGCGAACGCCTGGTCTCAGCCAACGACCAGGTGACATCGGATGCGCGCGGACGCGACGCGTTCCGCCGCCTGTTCGACGTCGGCCGTACGCGCATTCTCGACCTGCTGGATTCCGAGCGCGATTATTATGCGTCGCTGTCACAGCGCGCGACGCAGGAGGCGACGACGGTATTCGGCGTCTACCGCGTGCTGCAATCCGGCGGCGTGCTGCTGCGCACGCTGAAAGTGCGGCCGCGCGACGAAGCGTTCGGCGACGAAGAAACCCCCTGGGCCGCCGAAGTGGCGGCGGCCGGCGCGCAGACCGGCGTCGAGCCGCCGGTATTCGACCAGATCCCGGGCGTGGCGCCGCCGCTGACCCCGGGCGACTTCGCCATCGTTCCGCAGGACCGCCCCGGCGTCTCGCCCACGGGCACGATGTGGCTGCGCGGCCGGCGCAGCGGCGGCTATCTGGGCCCGGCGGCGACCATCCCGCCGATCGACGACACACCCGAGGCGATCGCCACGACCTGGCCGCAGAAGATCGACGACCTGCCGCCGTTGTCCGACGTGCCCCCGCCGGCCACGGGCAGCCGCTTCGGCATGACCAGCATCCCGCCTTCGCCCGCGACCCCCTGGCCCAATACGCTGCGCCCGCCGCCCCTGGGCGACAGCACCAAACCGGGAGCGGCGGGAACGCCGGCGCCGGCGCCGCGCTGGCCGGCCTATGTGCCGGTATTGCCGTTGAACGGCAACGGCAGCGAAGCCCCGCCCATGGACCCGGCCCGGGCGATGGCGCCGACGCCCGGCGCCAAGGACTTCCGTTACGGCATGCCCCTGCCGCCGATCGGCGACGAGCCGTCGCCCAAATCCGCCGCCAAGCCGCAACGCAGTCCCGCGGTCGAAGCCGCCGAAGCCAGGGAAGCGGCCAAGGCGGCCGGGATCGTGCCCGCCGCCGGCCCCACGCCGTTCCAGCAGCCGCCGCCGGTCTATAGCCGCGGCGCGTGGCGTCACGGGCTGGACTTGCCGCCCCTGGGCGACCCCGCGCCCGCCCGCGGCCGCGCCCCCGCCGCCGCCAAGACACCCGCGCCCGAGGAGCCGGCGCAATGACCCTGGGCGGCACCGCGGCGGGCGACATGCGCCAGAATCCGCCCCCCGGCGGTCCGATCGGCGGCGGCGCCGCGAGCGGCGACGACTGGACGCTGCCATCCGGCATGCGCGCGGGCGAAGACCCCCTGGCGTTCTGCCTGATGACGGCCATGCGGCTGTTGGAGCGTCCGGCCTCGCTGCAAGCATTGATCGGCGGCCTGCCGCTGATCGACGGCAAGCTGACGCCGGAATTGTTCATCCGCGCCGCCGGCCGGGCGGGCATGGGCGCGCGGCTGGCGCAACGGCGGCTGGAGCAGATATCTCCGCTGTCGCTGCCCTGCGTGCTGCTGCTGCGCGGGCGCCGCGCCTGCGTGCTGACCCGCCTGGCCGAGGGCGGCAGCGACGCCGAGGTATTGCTGCCCGAGGATGCGGGCCAGCCCCGCCGCATGGCGCGGGCCGGCCTGGAAGGCCTGTATATGGGCCACGCGCTGTTCTTGCGGCCGGAATACCGGCTGGACGAGCGCGCCACGACCTCGCTGAACCCGACGCAGCACACCGCGGGCAACTGGTTCTGGGGCGTGATCGGCCAGTACCGCAAGCTTTACGGCGAGGTGCTTGCCGCCGCCGTGCTGGTGAACCTATTCGCGCTGGCCACGCCGCTTTTCACCATGAACGTCTACGACCGCGTGGTGCCCAATCAGGCCTACCAGACGCTGTGGGTGCTGGCGATCGGCGTGGTGGTCGCCTTCGCCTTCGATTTCATCCTGCGCATGCTGCGCGCCCATTTCGTCGACACCGCCGGGCGCGGCGCCGATTTGCAGCTTTCGGCGCGGATCTTCGAGCAGGTGATGTCGATGCGCATGGCCTCGCGGCCGCAATCGGCCGGGGCGTTAGCCAGCAACCTGCGCGACTTCGAGCATCTGCGCGAGTTCTTCACCTCGGCCACGCTGGTGGCCGTGATCGACATGCCGTTCGTGCTGCTGTTCGTGGTCCTGGTTTTCGTGATCGGCGGCGTTTTGGGTTTGGTGCCGCTGCTGGCGATTCCGGCGGTGCTGGGCCTGGGCTTCATTCTGCAATCGCCTCTGCGCCAGGTGACGCGCGAAAGCTTCGAGCAGCAGACGCAGAAGCACGCCGTGCTGGTGGAGGCGATCACCGGCATCGAGACCATCAAGTCGCTGAACGCGGAATCGCGGATGCAGCGGAACTGGGAAGGCTATGTCGACGCCACATCGCGCACGCAGACGCGCTCGCACGCGCTCTCGGTCCTCGCGGTCAGTTTCGCGCAAGTCGCCGCTAACCTGGTGAACGTGTTGGTGGTGGTGGTGGGCGTGTACCTGATCGCCGCCGGCAAGCTGTCGGTGGGCGGGCTGATCGCCTGCACCATCCTGTCGGGCCGCGCGATGGCGCCGATGGGCCAGGTGGCGGGATTCCTGGTCCGCTTCCACCTGACGCTGAATTCGCTGAAGGCGCTGGACAAGCTGATGCAGGCGCCGACCGACCGGCCGGCTGGGCGGTCGTTCGTGTCGCGGCCCCGGCCTACGGGCGCCGTCGAGTTCCGCAACGTCACCTTCGCCTATCCCGGCCAGCGCCAGCCCGCGCTGCAGAACGTGTCGTTCCGCATCAATGCCGGCGAGCGGGTGGGGCTGATCGGGCGCATCGGATCGGGCAAGAGCACGATCGAGCGCCTGATCCTCGGGCTGTACGAGCCGCAGGACGGCGCCGTGCTGATGGACGGCGTGGATTTGCGCCAGATCGACCCGTCCGACGTGCGCCGCAACGTCGGCAGCGTATTGCAGGAGAACTTCCTGTTCTTCGGGTCGATCAAGGACAACATCGTCATGGGCTCGCAGCAGGTCGACGACGCGGCGGTGCTGCGCGCGGCCAAGATCGCGGGCGTCGACGAATTCACCAGCCGCCACCCGCAGGGCCTCGACATGCCGGTGGGCGAAGGCGGCCGGGCGCTTTCCGGCGGCCAGCGCCAATCCGTGGCGATCGCCCGCGCCGCGCTACACGATCCGCCGATCCTGCTCTTGGACGAACCCACCAGCTCGATGGACAATTCCTCCGAGAACCGCCTCAAGGCGCGCTTGCAGGAAGTGATGCAGGGCAAGACCTTGGTTCTGGTCACGCATCGCGGCTCGATGCTGACGATGGTCGACCGGCTGATCGTGATCGACGGCGGCCGCATCGTCGCCGACGGCGCCAAGGAAGACGTGATGAACGCGCTGGCCCGCGGCCAGATCCAGGCGGCGCAGACGTGAGAAACCCGTTCAAAAACCTGCTGCAGCGCGCCAAGCCGGAGCAGAAACGCCCCGGCCGGCGGGCCGGTGGCGGCATTCCCACCGAGATGCCGGCATTCGCCGGCGCCGCAACCGCAACCGACGCGCCCGATCCCGCGTCGCGCCGCCGGCGCAATAGCGATGCCGCGCCCACCCCCGCGCCCAAAGCCGAATCCGCACCTGCACCCACCCCAGCGACCAAGGTAGCGACCAAGGTTGAACCTACGCCGGAGCCGTTGCGCGCGATGCCGCCCATCGAGCGTCCCGTTCCGCCACGCCAGACCGAGGAAATGTGGTCGCGTCTCGGCGGCAAACTGGGCGCTTTGCGGACCAACGAAAGCGGCGCCGCGCCGAACTGGCTGTCGTCGCTGATGCGACGCGCCGGGTTCGGCGGCGACGAAACCGCCGCCGACAATGTCTATCGCGATCACGACCGCGACTGGTCGGAGCGCCGCGCCCCCGCGACGCCCGGGACCACTGCGCCGGCCGCGGGCTACACTTGGCAGAAGCCGCGCGACGATGCCGCCGCGTCGCGCCCCAGGGCCGACCGCCGCGCCGCGCCCCAGCCCCTGACCACGCCCGTAAGTGCGCCGGTAGCGCCCGTGAGGGCTCCCGCGCCGGTCTCATCCACGCCGGATCGACGCATGTCGTTTGCCGGCGCCGGGGCCAGCACCCCGCGCGCGGGCGGCGGCACATCGCGCGGCGGCGCTGGCGAATGGTCCCTGCCCGGCGGCGCCCAGGGCGGCCAACAGCCCGGCTCCGAGTCGAGCTTGAGCAGCTCGTTGCCCAGGCCGCTGGCGGCGCTCACCGACCGGCTGACCAAGGCGGTCGAAGGCAACAAGGATTTCTCGCAGCGCTTCATCGACGCGCTGGAGCGCATCTCCCACGGCGCCAAGGGCCAGGACCGCGCCGGCGCGGCCCCGGCGCAGAGCGGCGGGGGCGGCTGGCGCGCAAGCCTGGCGGGCGCTGGTGGTGGCGGCGGCAAGGACGGCGGCGACCGCAGCTTCTTCGGCGGCGGCGCGTCGGGTTCGGGCGAATGGAGCGACGCCGAGCTGATCCAGGACGCCAAGGAAGCCAGCCGGCGCGAGACATCGCACCTGGCGCGCACGCTGCTGCGCTTCGTGCTGCTGTTCATCGTCGTGTTCGTGGTCTGGGCGGCCGTGTTCAAGATCGACGAGGTGACGCGCGGCGAGGGCAAGGTGATCGCATCGAGCCAGACCCAGGTGCTGGGCAACCTGGAAGGCGGCGTGGTGCGCGAGGTGCTGGTGCGCGAGGGCGACCGCGTCAACAAGGGCGACGTGATGATGCGCCTGGACAACGCCCAGGCCGTGGCCAATTACCGCGAGAACCGCGCCAAGTACCTGATGCTGACCGCGCAGATCGCGCGGCTATCGGCCGAGCTCAAGGGCACGCCGCTTAGCTTCCCGGCCGAGGTCACGACCGAGGCTCCCGACGTGGCGCGGGCGGAAGCGGCGCTGATGACGGCGCGCATCAGCCAGTTCGAGGCGCAGATGCAGATATTGCGCCAGCAGCGCACGCAGCGCGGGCAGGACCTGGCCGACTTGCGCAACAAGGCCGACAAATCCGGCCAGCAATTGCGGCTGGTGCGCGAGCAATTGCGTATTTTGGAGCCGCTGGCCGCCGAGGGTCTGGCGCCGCGGGTGGAAGTGATCCGCAACCAGCGCGACCTGTCGCAGACCGAGGGCGAGCTGGAATCGGCGCGCTTACAGATTCCCAAGGCCGAATCCGCCATGCGCGAGGCCGACCGGAAGATCGACGAGCGCCTGGACGGGTTCAGGTCGGACACGCAGAAGGACCTGAACGACAAGGCGTTGCAATTGGAAGGCGCGCGGGAATCGTCGACCGCCGACCGCGACCGCGTGACGCGCACCGAGCTGCGCGCGCCGCTGAACGGCGTGGTGAAGCAGATCTACATCAAGACCGTCGGCGGAGCGGTGAAGCCCGGCCAGGACCTGATCGAAGTGGTGCCGACCGAGGACACGCTGCTGGTGGAGATCAAGATCAAGCCCGCCGACGTGGGCTTCGTGCGCATCGGCCAGCCCGCGAGCGTGAAGGTCACAGCCTACGACTATTCGCTGTTCGGCGCGCTGGAGGCGAAGGTCGAGGACGTCAGTGCCGATACCTTCACCGAGGACCGGCCGGTGCCCGGCTCCGAGCCTTATTTTCGCGTGCGCCTGCGCACCAACAAGAACTCGCTCGGCACGCCCGACCGGCCGATGCCGATCTCGCCCGGCATGATCGTCACCGCCGACATCCAGACCGGTGAGCGCACGGTGCTGACGTACCTGACCAAGCCGTTCTTCAAGACCCTGGGCAGTTCGCTGGGCGAGCGCTAGTCCGCCGTTTCCGGCCTATTCGTCGTAGGAAACCAGCGCGGTGAACGGCACGTCGCCCAGCCGCTCGCGGCCTTTCAGGAACGTAAGCTCGATGATCGCGGCGGCGGCGCGCACGTCGGCGCCGCGTTCGCGCAACAGCTCGATCGCCGCGCGCATCGTCCCCCCGGTGGCCAGCAGGTCGTCCAGCAGCACCACGCGCTGGCCGGGCTTCACCGCGTCTTCTTGAATCTCCACCGTGTCGCTGCCGTATTCCAGCTTGTAGGTGTGGCGCACCACCTTGCCCGGCAGCTTGCCCTTCTTGCGCACCATCAGGAACCCGCAGCCGAGCTTGAGGGCCAGGGGTGCCGCGGTCAGGAACCCACGCGATTCGATGCCGGCCAGGATGTCGGGCTTGTGCTGCTTGATCGCGGCGGACAAGAGCTCGATGGTTTCCTGCCACGCCGCGGGGTGCCTGAGCAGCGTGGAGATGTCGTAGAACAGGATGCCCTTCTTCGGGAAATCGGGAATCCCGCGGATATGGTCTTTCAGGTTCATCGGTGAAATCGTCCCGCCGGTGGTTCAGATCGCCGTATCCTAGCGGCGGGCGGTCGCGGCTGTCGATGCCACTCTTAATTCGTCATGGCCGGGCTTGACCCGGCCATCCACGCCTCGGTCCGACAACATGACGGCGTGGATGCCCGGATCAAGTCCGGGCATGACGGCAAGTGCCGTCACTTGGTGGCCTGGCGCAGGTACTCGATCACCGCCGCGCGCTCCTTGGCGTCGGGCAGGCCGGGGAACGCCATGCGCCCCTGCGGCGCGAGGCTTTTCGGGTTGGCGAGGTATTGGTCCAGCGTCTTGTCGTCCCAGGTGATGTTCGCGCCGGTCATGGAGCCCGAGAAATTGAAGCCCTTTTTCGTTCCGGCCTTGCGCCCGAACACCCCGTTCAAATTGGGGCCGACGCGGTCGGGCCCGCCCGCTTCCAGCGTGTGGCAGGCCCGGCATTTGTTGAAGACTTTCTGTCCCAGGGCGGCATCGCCGGAAGGCGAAGCGGCGGCCGGTGCCGGCGCCGCCGCCGTCTGCGTTGGCGCGGGGGCGGCCGCTTTTGGCGCGGCCGGTGGTGTCGGCGGGGCCGCCTTGGCGGCGGCGGGAGCCTGTGCCGGCGCGGGGGCGGCAGGGGCGGCCTTGGCCCCGGGCTTGGGGGCCGCGAAAACCCGCGCCGTCGCCTCGGCCGACAAGGGCTGCAAACCCGCGGTCGCGGTCATGGCCGGCGGGTCTTTGTAAATTTGGGCCGGATGGTGAACGCCGGCACGCTCCACCACATAAGCGCCGACGGCGCCGATGGCCGTACCGGCAATGGCGCCGATCAGAAACGTTTTCATCACAACCCCTGGCTTTCGCTATTCAAGGGGCCATTATCCGAAGCGGCCCCGGCCTTGGCAATACCGCGCGCCCGCGCCGCTGCGGCCCCGCTTGGCCCATCGTCGCGGCAAACGGCCGAACCCTCTAAGATGGATCCCGTGAAAACGCTGGCCGAACGCTTCCGCTGGGGCAGCCGCACCTTCGTCATGGGCATCCTGAACGTGACGCCGGATTCTTTTTCCGGCGACGGGTTGATGCTGGGCGGCGATTGGCTGGGCGCAGTGGTCGAGCAGGCACGGCGCTTCGCCGCGGACGGCGCCGATATCCTGGACCTGGGCGGCGAGTCGACCAGGCCGGGGGCCGCGCCCGTGTCCGCCGCCGATGAAATCCGGCGCGTGGCGCCGGCGATCGGCGCGGTGGCGAAAGCGCTGCCGGACATGCCGATCTCGGTCGATACCTGGAAGTCCGGCGTGGCGGCGGCGGCGCTGGACGCGGGCGCTTCGATCGTCAACGACGTATGGGCGTTGCGCGCCGATCCGGCCCTGGCGGTGCTGGTCGCCAAACGCGGATGCGGCCTGGTGCTGATGCACAACCGGCTGACCCCCGCCGACCCCGAGGTCAAGGCGCGGCTGGGCGCGCGGTTCAAAGGCTCGGTTTACGGCGATTTGATCGGCGAGGTGAAGGCCGAGCTGGGCGAGGCCGTCGCGGCGGCGTTAAGCGCGGGCGTCGCGCGCGGGAATATCGTGCTCGATCCGGGCATCGGCTTCGGCAAGAACCGCGAGCAGAGCCTGGAGCTGATCGACCGGATCGGCGCGTTCAAGGAGCTGGGCTTCCCGCTGCTGTCGGGGCCATCGCGCAAATCGTTCATCGGCTATACGCTGGATCTTCCCGCCGAGGAGCGCGTGGAGGGAACCGCGGCTTCGGTCGCGCTATCCATCGCGCGGGGCGCGGATATCGTGCGCGTGCACGACGTGCGCGTCATGGCGCGCGTGGCGCGCATGACCGACGCGATCGTCAGGCGGTCAGGCGCCTAGCGCCAGCCCGTGTTCCAGACGCGTCATCGCCGGATCGGGCGTCAGCGCGGCCAGAAGCTGCCCGACGGTCTTGCCCAGGATGGGATGCGCGAAATCGCCCGCAACGTCGTTGAGCGGACGCAGGACGAACTCGCGCTCGGTGATGCGGGGATGCGGGATCGTGAGATACGGCAGGTCGACGCTCTGGCCGCCGTAGAACAGGATATCGATGTCGATCAGACGCGGGCCGTAGCGTTCGGTCGGCACGCGGCCCAATTCGCGCTCCAGCTGCTTGATGAAATGCAGCAGGTCGAGGGGCTGGAACGCGGTTTCGCCGCGGACGGCGGCGTTGAGGAACGGCGGCTGCTCGACGACATAGAGCGGCACGGTTTCGTACAAACCGGAAACCGCGGCGACCGCCACGCCCGGCTTCAGCTCCATGAGCGTGCGTTCGAGGTTGCGCCGGCGATGGCCGAGATTGCTGCCCAAGCCGAGATAGATCGTTGTCATTCCGGTGGCCGTTCCGACGCGCTGCGACAATCCTTCGTATTCTATAACATTTAATCGTATTTTATATAGGCATGACGGTCGTCCTTGGGCGTCCCCTCCAGCGCGCCGCCTTCCCTGCCCGGCTGCCACAGCACGGTTTCCTCGATCTTCTTCGCCAGGGCAAAATCCTTGTCGGTGATGCCCTTGGCGGCGTGGTTCTGCAATTTCACCTCGACCCAGGAATACGACGCGGCGATGTCGGGGTGGTGCCAGGCGGCCTCGGCCAAGTGGCCGACCGCGTTGATGACCATCAGCGTGGCTTTCCAGGATTGCGTGCGGTAGATGCGGCGGATGAAGCCGTCTTGCAGGCGCCAGTGCGGCAGCTCGGCCTTGAGCCGCGCGGCGACCTCGGCGTCGCTATAGGTGCGTTCCTTCGCGCCAGGGGCCACGGCCTCCTCCTGTTCCGTCCGGGTTGCCGGCGGACTGTAGCGCGGAAGAACCGTCCGGGCCACGCCGCGGCGGCGCCAAGCCGCTATAGTGTCGGCCGGACGCCAGGATCGAGGATAGCAACCGATGGAAGCCGCCGAGCTTCTGGAAGCGCAGGAAAGCCTGATCGCCGGGGCCCTGGCCGGGGTGGATGACGGCCGGCTTCTGCGCGGGTTGTACGAACGCCTGTGCGCGAGCGGCATTCCGCTGTGGCGCGTGATGGTGGGTATGGAAGAGCTGCACCCGCTGGTGGAGGGCCGCTCGGCGACCTGGCTGCGCGGCGACGCCGAGACCGTGATGAAGCCGTTTCATCGCGCGGAATGGAATGCCCGCGAGGAGGAATGGCAGCGCTCGCCCTATTATCGCCTGCACATGGACAAAGAGACGCGTCTGCGCCGGCGGCGCGGCGACAATTACCGCCAGGGCGAATTCCCGATCGTCGACGAGCTATTCGCAAAAGGCGGCGCCGACTATATCGCCTATCGCCTGCCCTATGCCGCCGGCACGCAGAGCAGCGATACGGATTGCCTGTTCGCTTCCTGGGCCGCGGACGGCGCCGAGGGGTTTTCCGATGCCGACCTGGCGGTGATCGACCGCTTCATGCCGGTCGTGTCGCTGGTGCTGCGCAGCCGGTCGGTGGTGCGCAGCGCCGAGAACCTGATGACCACGTATCTGGGCAAGGACGCCGGCAAACGCGTGCTGTGCGGCCAGATCGAGCGCGGCCGCACCGAGCGCCTGAACGCCGCGATCTGGTTCAGCGACCTGGCGGGGTTCAGCCGCATCGCCGACACCGAGCCCGACAAAATCGTGCCGCTGCTGAACGATTACGCCGACTGCCAGGTCGCGGCGATCCACGCCCAGGGCGGCCAGGTGTTGAAATTCATCGGCGACGGAATCCTGGCGATCTTTCCGATCGACGATCCCGCCGCCGCCTGCAAGCGGGCGCTGGGCGCGGCCGAAGCGGCGCTGGCCGGCCAGGCCGGGTTGAACAAGCGCCGCGCCGGACAAGGCCTTCCGGTCACGCGGTTCTATCTGGGCCTGCATGTCGGCGAAGTGCTGTACGGCAATATCGGCTCGTCCGACCGGCTGGATTTCACCGTGGTCGGCCCGGCGGTGAACGAAGCCAGCCGCATCGCCGCGCTGTGCCGGTCGGTCGAGCGCGACCTGGTGGTGTCGGCCGCCTTTGCCGGCGCCGCGCGCAAGTTGGAGCCCCGGCTGCTGTCGCTGGGCCGCTTTGCGCTGAGGGGCGTGGCCCGGGCACAGGAGATGTTCACGCTGGATACCGCCGGACCGGCCTGACGCGATGGGAAGCGCAGGATCGCCAGCCGATCGCGCCGACGCGCTGCGCCTGATGGAACAGGGCATCGCGTTGCGCCGCCAAGGCAAACTTGGAGAAGCCGAAGCCGCGTACCGGGCGGCGATCGCGCACGACCCTGATCTGGCGGAGGCGCATTACAATCTGGGCGTGGTACGCCACGCGCAGGGCCATGCCGCCGACGCGATGCAGAGCTGGAGGCGCGCGATCGAGCTGAAGCCCGATTTCGTCCCGGCCCTCAACAATTTGGGCAGCGCGCTGCTGGAATTGGGCGATATCGCCGGGGCGATGGCGCAGCACCGCCGCGCGCTCGCGGCCGATCCGCGCTCGCTCGGCGCGCGGATCAACCTTGGCAATGCCCTGCGCCTTGCCGGCGACGCGGAAGGCGCGGTGGCCGAATATCGCGCCGCCCTGGCGCTGGCGCCCGGCGCCGCGATGGCCGAAGCCAATATGGGCCTGGCGCTGCGCGACCTAGGCCGCCTCGCCGAGTCCGAGGCCGCCTATCGCCGCGCCATCGCGCTTAAGCCCGACTATGCCGCGGCCCATAAGGACCTGGGCATGCTGCTGCTGCTGCACGACCGTTACGACGAGGGCTGGCGCGAATATCAATGGCGCTGGCAGACGGCGCTACACCGGCCGCGCAATTACGACCGGCCGTGGTGGCGCGGCGAGGATATCGCCGGGAAGACGATCCTGCTGCACATGGACCAGGGGCATGGCGACACCATCCACTTCCTGCGCTACGTGCCGATGGTGGCGGCGCGCGGCGCTGGGGTGGTGCTGGAGGTGCAGCCCGCGTTGCAGCGGCTGTGCGCCCGGCTGGCCGGCGTGGACACGCTGATCGCCGCCGGCGAGACGCCGCCCAGCTTCGATCTGTTCTGCCCACTGTTGGACTTGCCCAGGATTTTCGGCACGCGGCTGGAAACCATCCCGGCGCAAATTCCCTATCTTACGGCCGAGCCCGGCGAAGCCGATGCCTGGCGGCGGCGTCTGGCGGCGAAACCCGGCCGGAAGGTCGGGCTGGTCTGGGCGGGCAATGCCGCGTTCTCCGACGATTTCCGGCGCTCTCCCGGCGCTGCGCCGTTGGCGCCGCTGCTCAAGGTCGAGGGCGTGTCGTTCGTGTCGCTGCAAGCCGGGCCGGAAGCCAAGGCGCTCGACGCCGTGCCGGGCAACGAGAAAGTCGAGCGCGCGGGAGCGGGTTTCCACGATTTCGCCGACACGGCCGCGTGCATCGCGGCGCTCGACCTGGTGATCTCGTCCTGCACTTCGGTGCCGCATCTCGCCGGGGCGATGGGCAAGCCGTTGTGGCTGGCGCTGGGCGACGTGCCGGACTGGCGCTGGGGACTGGAACGCAAGCACAGCCCCTGGTATCCGACCGCGCGCTTGTTCCGGCAATCCACCCCCGGCGATTGGGCCGGGGTGTTCCAGCGCATGGCCAACGCGCTGAAAAGCTACAAGGGCTGAGGCCCTCAGCGCACCGCGCGCAGGCGAACGGCGCGCACCGGCGCATGGCGTTCGATCTCGACGCCCACGGCGGCACCCTTGTAGACGTCGAGCTTTTCCACCCGCACGCGCGCCGCGGCGACGCGCCGGTCCTTCATCGCGAGTTCCGCGACGCGCTCGGCCAGGGTTTCCACGAGGTTCACATGGCCAGCCGCCAGCAGCTTTTTGATGCGCTTGACCACCAGCTCGTAGGAGACGATGTCGCGCGGCTCGGCGTCGTCCGGGCCGTTCGCGGGCAGCCGCGCCAGCAATTCGATGGTGAAGCGCACGCGCTGCGGCTTGATCTTTTCGTGGTCGTAGATGCCGATGCTGGCTTGCAGCACCAGATCGCGGATGAAAACCCGTGTCAGGCCCTGGTCGGCCAGGTCGGCGGCGGCGAAGCTGACCGGCCCGGGTTGGATGCGCTGTTGCGTCATGGCGGCGGCGGTTTCCGTTGTTTTGCCGGCGGACTATGCCTCAAGCTGGGGTCCAGGGGCAAACCGTTCAAGCGCCCGCCGTGCGGCCCAAGGCTTGGCCGGTCAGCCACACCACGGCGGCGTAGCGCGCGGCCTTGCCGACGCCCACCAGCAGCACGAATCGGGTGAAATCCTGGCGCAACATTCCCGCCGCGACCGTGAGCGGGTCGCCCACCACCGGCAGCCACGCGAACAGCAGCGACCATTGGCCCCACCGCCGGTACCATGATTCGGCCCGCGCCAGGGCCGGCGGCGAAACCGGAAACCAGGGCCGGCCCTGCCAATGCGCCAGGAACCGGCCCAGGACCCAGTTCGCGCAGCTTCCCGCCGTGTTCGCCAACAAGGCCACGGCGAACAGCACCCACGCCTCGCTGGGGGCCTTGGCCGCCACCAGCGCCGCCAGCACCGCTTCGGAAGAAAACGGCAACAGGGTGGCCGCCAGAAAAGCGCTCACCGCCAGGCCCGCGTAGCTCTCCATGCCGGGTACTTATCACGGATCAAGGACTTGCCCTGTGGATTGCGTGAGCAGCTACCGTCTGCCGCGCCGTCCTGCGGCAACATAACCGCAACAATGCCGATGACAGGTTCGGGGGCTTGCTGGCATAGTGCCGGATAAGAATGCGTTAGGCATTCCGGAGGGGCGCTGATTCGATGTCCGAAAGCCTGGCGATCGGCTCGGAAGAGCATAAGCGGCTCTTCTGCCGTACGCTGATCGACACCCACGATCCGTACGACGCGGCCAGGATTCAGTGGCCGGAAATCGACGACACCAGCCGCCGGCGAGTCGCGGGGATTCCGTTCTGGAACGACGCGATGTTCGACGAGCGCAATGCCAACGCCAAGCTGCAAATGCTGGCCGACGCGCAGACCGACCCCCTGCTGCAAGAGGCGATCGCCCTGCAAGGCCGCGAGGAAGGCCGCCACGCCCGGATCATCGAGGGCATGCTGCGCGCCTACGCGATTCCGGTCGATGCGGTGCGCGCGACCGTGCCGCCGCACAACCCGGAATGGGCGTTCGTCAAGCTGGGTTACGGCGAGTGCTTCGATTCGTTCTTTTCATTCGGCATTTTCAAGATGGCGGAGCGGTCGGGATTTTTCCCGAAGCCCCTGGTCGACGCGTTCGAGCCGATCGTGCAGGAAGAGGCGCGGCACATCCTGTTCTTCCAGAACTGGATCGCCTATGTGCGCGCCAACCGGCCGGTCACGCACCGGCCGGTCCATCGCCTGAATTGCGCGCGTGGGCTGGCGCTGACGGTATGGAGCCGCGTGAAGATCGCCTTCGACATGAAGGGCGGTCGCGGCCCGAAAAAGAACGGCGAGGAAAAGGAAGCCTTTGCCGGCGGCATTGCGCTGCGCCCGTTCCTGGAAACCTGCCTGGCGGAAAACAAGCGCCGCCTGGCGCCCTATGACGCGCGCCTGCTGCGGCCGACGCTGATCCCCGCCTTGATCCGGCAGGTGGTCAAGGTGCTGCCGCGCGGCCGCGCCGAAGCGGACGCGGTCGGCGCCGAGGCGGACTGACGCCCCTAAGCCCTGATCCGCGCGTTGCCGGGATCGTAAGGCGATTCCGGGATCACGACAGCCGGATATTTCCTGCCCAGCAGTTCGATTTCCAGTTTCGTTCCCGGCTTCGCGTGCGCCGGATCGACATAGGCCAGCGCCAGGCTTTTGCCCAGGGTATAGGCGAAAGCGCCCGAGGTGCTGCGGCCGATCATCTTGCCCCCGGCATAGAGCGGCTCGTTGCCCCAGGGGTCGCTGTCGGACTCTTGTCCCTTTTGGGCCGCCACCTCCACAGTGACGAAGTTGCGCGGCAGGCCCTTTTTTTTCTGCTCCACAAGCGCCGCGCGGCCCACGAACTCGCCCTTGTCCAGCTTCACGAAGCGGTCCATGCCCGCTTCCAGGATCGTGTATTCGGTGGTGAGGTCCGAGCGCCAATAGCGATAGCCCTTCTCGATCCGCAAACTGTCCATCGCGCGGATGCCCACGGGGCGGATGTCGAATTCCTTGCCAGCGTCCATCAGGCTTTGGAACAGGCCGAGCTGATAGGCCAGGGGATGATGCAACTCCCAGCCCAGTTCTCCCAGGAAGTTCACCCTAAGCGCCAAGACGGGCGCCACGCCCACGAGAATCTGCTTGCCCGACAGCCACGGGAAGGCGCTGCCCGACAAATCCGCGCCGGTCAGCTTGCGCAACACGTCGCGCGCGCGCGGGCCGGCCAGCACCAGCACGCCGCGATCGAGCGTCACGTCGCGCAGGGTCACGCTGCCGTCCCCGGGTAGCGCGCGCCACAGCACGTCGTGGTCGTGCGCATTGGCCGCCGCCGCCGAGACGACATAGAAGCTCTGCGGCCCTAGGCGCGTGACGGTGAATTCGCTCACCACCCCGCCGATCTGGTTCAAGGCATGGCAGAGCTGGATGCGGCCCTGGCCGCGCGGCAGCTTGTTGGCCACCAGCCCGTCCAGCATCTTCTCGGCGCCCGGACCCGAGACCTCGTATTTGGAAAATCCCGTGAGGTCTTGCAGGCCCACGCGTTCGCGCACCGCGCGGGCTTCCTCGCGCGCCGGCTCGAAGAAATTGCCGCGCCGGAAACTGAGCACGTCCCTGGCCGGCGTGCCTTTCGGCGCGAACCAGTTCGGCCGCTCCCAGCCGAATTTCTGGCCCCACACCGCGCCCAGTTCCGTGAGGCGGTCGTAGATCGGCCCGGTCTTGGCGGGCCTGGCGCCCGGGCGTTCCTCCAGCGGGTAATGCAGCACGTACATATGCGCGTAGACTTCTTCGTTCTTGATCTTGGTGTAGGTCTTGTTGGCGTAAGGGCCGAAGCGGCGTGGGTCGACGTCCCACGGATCGATCGGCGGATCGCCGGCGATGATCCATTCCGCGATCAGCTTGCCCGCCCCGCCGGCCTGGGTGATGCCGAAGCTGAAGCCTTCGCACAGCCAGTAGTTCCTCAGGCCCGGGGCCGGGCCGATCACCGGGCTGCCGTCGGGCGTGTAGGGAATCGGGCCGTTGATGCAATCTTTGATGCCGACCCTAGCCAGCGCGGGCACGCGGCGGATCGCGGCGTCGATATGCACCTGCAAGCGGTCGAGATCGGGCGGCAGAAGCTCTTGTCCGAACGCATCGGGCACGCCGTCCGCGGCCCAGGACGGGGCGTTGTTCTCGTACGGGCCGACGATCAGGCCCTGGCGTTCCTCGCGCAGGTAATACGAGGCGACGCTATCGCGTAAGACAGGCATTTCCGGCAGGCCCTTGGCCTTGCGCTCCTGCAATTCCTTGCACGGTTCGGTGACGATGTACTGGTGCTCGACGGCGATCACCGGAAGGTCGAGGCCGACTAGCGCCGCCGTCTGCCGCGCCCAGGAGCCGGTGGCGGTGACGACGTGCTCGCAAGCGATGTCGCCCTTGTCGGTTCTAACCAGCCATTCGCCCGAGGGCTTTTGCTGGATGCCGGTCACCTTGGTCTGGCGGTTGAGTTCCGCGCCGCGGCCGCGCGCCGCCTTGGCCAGGGCCATGGTCACGTCGGCGGGCGCCGCGTGGCCGTCCTGGGGGTGGAACAGCGCGCCCACGACGTCGTCCATCTCGCACAGCGGCCACAGCTCTTTCGCGCGCTTGGCGTCGATCACCTCGAACGGCACGCCGATGGTGTTGGCAATGCTGCAATAGCGGTGGAACTCGTCCATCCTCTCCCGGCTCTCGGCCAGGCGCATGTTGCCGGTGGCGTGGAAGCCGACGCTCTGCCCGGTCTCGGCCTCGAGCGATTTGTAGAGCTCGACCGAGTATTTATGAATCTGGCCGATCGAATAGCTCATGCTGAACAACGGCAGCAGGCCGGCGGCGTGCCAGGTCGAGCCCGCGGTCAGCTCGTTCTTTTCCACCAGTACCACGTCGGACCAGCCGAATTTGGTGAGGTGATAGGCGATCGACACGCCGACGATGCCGCCGCCGACGATGACCACGCGCGCCTGCGATTTCATGGATTGCCGCCCCTTGGCCCGTTCAATTCTGCCCCCACATGCTTCGCCCCCTTCGACAAGCTCAGGGTGAGGGCTCAGCACGAGGACCCATTTTATCGGCCTCATCCTGAGCCTGTCGAAGGATGGGGCCAACCATAGGCCCTCATCGACCTAGGTATTGGCTATAGAAACTCCGCCCCCGGCTTGTCAAAGCGCGACATGCGGCCTCACGTCGCGGCCGCTTCCCCGAACTTCCAGTCCCGGCCCGGGGCGGCGGCCAGCAGGGTGCGGGTGTAGTCCTGCTTCGGCGCGCGGAACAGCTCGGCCGTCGGCCCCTCCTCCACCACCGCCCCGCCGCGCATCACCACGACGCGGTCGCAAACCCTGGCCGCCACGCGCAGGTCGTGGGTGATGAACAGGATCGCGAGGTCGAGGCGCTTGCGCACGTCCTCGATCAGATCCAGCACCTGGGCTTGGACCGAGACGTCGAGCGCCGACACCGGCTCGTCGGCGATCAGCAGTTCCGGCTCCATCGCCAGGGCGCGGGCGATGCAGATGCGCTGGCGCTGCCCGCCCGAGAACTGGTGCGGATAGCGGTCGAGCGCCGCGTCGTCCAGCCCCACCAGCTTGAGCAGCGACCGGGCGCGGTCCAGCGCTTGCGCGCGCTTCACGCCGTAATTCATCGGCCCTTCGACCAGGGACTGGCGCACGGTGCGCCTGGGATTGAGCGAGCGGTACGGGTCCTGGAAGATCACCTGCACCTTGCGGCGGAACGCATTGAGCTTCGAGGCCGGCAGTTTCGCGATGTCCTGCCCGCCCAGGGTGATGCTGCCCGCGCTCGGATCGACCAGCCGGGCGATGCAGCGCGCGACCGTGGATTTGCCCGCGCCCGATTCGCCGACGATGCCCAGGGTTTCACCCCTGCGCACCTCGATGTTCACGTCCCTAGCGGCGTGGACGATGCGCGGCGCCCTGAGCCACCCGCCTTCGGTATAGGTCTTGGCGAGGCCCGACGTGCTGACCACTACCGGCCGCGCGTTGAGCGGCGCGCGGGGGGGAGGCGTCATCCCCGGCACGGCTTTTATCAGCATGCGCGTATAGGCGGCGCTGGGGCGTTGCAGCACCTCCTTGGTCGGGCCGTATTCCACCAGCCGCCCGTGCTGCATGACGGCCACGCGGTCGGCGATTTCGGCCACCACGCCGAAATCGTGGGTGATGAACAGCACCCCAGTGCCGAAGCGGCCTTGCAAATCCTTTATCAAGGCCAGTATCTGCGCCTGCGTCGTCACATCCAGCGCCGTGGTCGGCTCGTCCGCGATCACCAGCACCGGCTCCAACGCCAGGGCCATGGCGATGACGATGCGCTGGCGTTGCCCGCCCGAGAGTTGGTGCGGATAGGCGCCGAGCAGGCGTTCGGGATCGTCCAGGCGGACTTCGGCCATGATCTTCAGCACGCGCGCGCGCCGCGCCGGGGCGTCGAGCGTGGTATGGGCGCGCAGCACCTCGTCGATCTGCTCGCCGCAGCTCAAGACCGGGTTCAACGCCGTCATCGGCTCTTGAAATATCATCGACATGCGCGTGCAGCGCAGCGCGCGCAGGCGCTGGGGCGTGGCTTGCAGCACGTCCTCGCCCTCGAGCAGCACCTCGCCGGAAACGGCGTTAAGGCCGCGCGGCAGCAGGCCCATCACCGCCAGGGCCGTGACCGATTTGCCCGAGCCGGATTCGCCGACGATGCACACGATCTCGCGCTGGCGCACCTCCAGGCTCAATCCCTCGACCGCGAGTTTCCGCTCGGCATCCCTGGGCAGCGACACGCCGAGGTTCTTGATCTCGAGGATCGGGGCGCCGGCGGCCATCACAGCCGCTTCATCATGCGCGGGTCGAGCGTATCGCGCAGCCCGTCGCCGACGATGTTGATCGCCAGGACCGTGAGCGACAGGAAGATGCCGGGGAACAGGATGACGTGCGGATAGACGCGGAACAGCGCGCGCCCCTCCGCCATGATGTTGCCCCAGGTGGGAATCTCCGGCGGGATGCCGATGCCGAGGAAGCTCAGGATCGCCTCGACCAATATGGCGTTGGCGCATATGAATGTGGCTTGGACAATGAGCGGCGCCACGGTGTTGGGCATGACGTGGCGCCACAGCACCAGGGGCATGGGCGTGCCGAGCGCCACCGCGGCCTCGACATAGGGCTCGGTGCGGATCGACAGAACCAGCGAGCGCACCAGGCGCACGACCCGGGGGATTTCCGGCACGGCCACGGCGATTATCACGGTGATGAGGCCCGCGCCCCACAGGCTGACCAGGGCGATGGCCATCAAGATTCCGGGGATCGCCATCACCCCGTCCATCACGCGCATCGCGATACCATCGACCCAGCGCACATAGCCCGCGACCAGCCCGATCATGAGGCCGATGGCGACGCTGATGCCGGAAGCCGCCACGCCCACGATCAGCGACACGCGCGCGCCGTAGATCACGCGGCTATAGACGTCGCGGCCCAACGTGTCGGTGCCCATCCAGGCCGTGCGCTGGGCGCGCGTGCCGTCGGCCTGGCGCGCGCTTACCTCGGCGCCGGGGGTGCGGTTGCGTGCGGCCGGATCGATGGCGGAGGGATTGACCGTGCCCAAAGCGGGCGCCAGCAACGCGATCAGCAGCATCGCCGCCAGGATCAACCCGCCGGCGATCACCCCGGGATTGCGTCCCATGCGCTTCAGCGCCGACGGCCGGCACGACGCCACCTCGGCTTCGGCCGCCAGGATTTCGCCGAGCGCGCTCAATACCGGATCCTCGGGTCGAGGAACACGTAGCTGACATCGACCAAAAGGTTGATCAGCACGTAGACCACGGAGAACACCAGCACCACCGCCTGGATGGTGGGGAAATCGCGCGCCAGCACCGCGTCCACCACCAGCCGGCCGACGCCGGGAATGCCGTAGACGCTTTCGGTGACCACAACGCCGCCGATCAGCAGCGCCACGCCCAGGCCGATCACCGTGACGATGGGCACCGCCGCCGCGCGCAGGCCGTGATGCACCAGCACCTGCCGGTCGGTGAGGCCCTTGGCGCGCGCCGTGCGGATGTAATCCTCGCCCAAGACTTCCAGCATCGCCGCCCGGGTGATGCGCGCCAGGAGTGCCACATAGATCACCGACAAGGTGATCGCGGGCAGGATCAGCCGCTCGATGAACGGCCAGAAGCCGGCGTAGATCGAGCGGTATCCCTGCACCGGCAGCACGCCCAGCTTGATGGCGAAGACGTAGATCAAGAGATACCCGATCGCGAACACGGGCACGGAGAACCCGGCCACGGACAGGGCCATGACCGCGCGGTCGATCCAGGTGTCGTGCTTCCACGCCGCCAGCACGCCCAGCGGCACGGCGATGGCGACCGACAGCAGCATCGTCGCCACCGCCAGCGCCAAAGTCGGCTCGATCCGCTGCACGATCAGCTCGGTCACGTTCTTCTTGAAGAAAAACGATTCGCCCAGATCGCCCTGCAACAGCTTGCCCGACCAGATCGCGAACTGGGTCAACAACGGCTTGTCGAGACCCAGCTTCTGGCGGATTTCGGCGACCTGCTGCGTGTTGGCGTTGTCGCCGGCGATGATCGCGGCGGGGTCGGCCGGCGTCAGGCGCAGCATCAGGAACACGAACACCGCCACCATCGCCAGCACGGGCAAGGCGGCGAGCACGCGGCGGGCGAGGAACGCGAGCATGGGTCCCCGCCCGCTATGCCGGCAGCGCTTGCCCGCCCGTCACTGCTTCTTCGCGACGTTCCAGAACACCGGCGCGGGCGCCACCAGGATGCCCGACACCACGCCCTTGCGCTGTGCGCCGGCCTGGTACCACTGGCCGAGATGGATATGCGTGCCCACCTGCATGGCGCGGGTCTGCACCTGTTCGGCCAGCTCCTTCTGCTTGGCCGGGTCGGTTTCCTTGGCGAAGGCGTCGCGCAGCTTTTCCATCTGCTCGTCGCACGGCCAGCCGAACAGCGCCTTGTCGCAGCTGGAATTGAAGAACGCGGCCATCACCGGATTCAAGATATCGGCCGCCACCCATGAGGTGAGGAACGCGTTCCATCCCCCTGCGCTGGGCAGGTCCTTCTTCGAGCGCCGCGCGACCACGGTCTGCCAGTCCATCGACTGCATGTCGACCTTGAAGCCCGCCTTGCGCATCAGATCGGCCGCGACCGGCGCCAGGTTGGCCAGCACCTGCAGGTCGGTGGAATGCATCAACACCACGGGGGTGCCGTCATAGCCCGCGGCCTTCAGCTCTTCCTGGGCCTTGGCGGCGTTTGAATCGAGCAGGCCTTCCATGCCCTTGGTCGAGGCCAACGGCGTGCCGCAGGGGAACATCGCCTTGCAGGTCTTGTAATAGGTGGGGTCGCCGATCACGGCCTTCAGGAAGTCTTCCTGGTTGAAGGCGGTGATGACCGCGTGGCGGATTTTTTCGTTGTTGAAGGGCGGGTGCAGCCAGTTGAAGCGGAAGGCGTACTGGTTGCCCAGCGGGTTCCAGTCCACCAGCTCGATGTTCTTGTCGGCCTTCAACACCGGCAAAAGGTCGTGCGCGGGCGCCTCGATATAGTCGATCTCGCCGGCCAGCAGCGCGTTCACCGCGGTCTGCTGGTCGGGCAGCGCCAGCCATTCGATGCGATCGACCTTGGCGACCTTGCCGCCGGACATGCCCGATGGCGGCTCGGCCCGGGGCTTGTACTTGTCGAACTTCACATAGACGGTCTTGTCGCCGGGCTTCCATTCGTCGCGCTTGAACACGAACGGGCCCGAGCCGGTGAAATCGGCGATCTGCGTGTTCGGGTCGGTCGCGGCCACGCGCTTCGGCATCATGAACGGCACGTTCGAGCTGGGCTTGCCCAGCGACAGCAGCACCAGGCCGTAGGGTTCCTTAAGCGTCAGCTTGAAGGTCTTGGCGTCGGCCGCGGCGAGGCTGGCGGTCGCGGCCAAGAGCTTCTGGCCCATCGCGTCCTTGGCGCCCCAGCGCTTGATCGACGCCACGCAATCCTCGGCGGTGACGGGCTGGCCGTCGTGCCACAGAAGGCCGTCGCGCAAGGTGAAGGTATAGGTCAGCTTGTCGGCGCTGATCTCGTACTTGTCGACCATCTGCGGCTTCACGTCGAACTTTTCGTCCAGCGCGAACAGCGTGTCGTAGATCATGTAGCCGTGGTTGCGCACGATATAGGCGGTGGTCCAGATCGGATCGAGGATCTTCAGGTCCGAATGCATCACCACGCGCAGCACCGCCGGCTTCGCTGACGGCCGTGAATAGGTCCAGACGCCATACGCGCCGGCGCCGACCACCACCAAACCAATGAGAAGAAACAGTATGCGCTTCATCTTGAACCCCAAGGCGATACACCCACCCGCACAAAGTATGGACAAACCGGGGGCGAGCCGCAATGCTCGGGCGGTTTCCCGGAGGGAATGACCGACATGGCGGCAAATGCCGAATATTTGCGCGGCCCAATAGCGTCGAACAGCAAACGGAACCGGCATTGACCGAACCGGACGACCGCGAGGACCAGCCGTTTCCGCTGCGCCGGCATTTCCGCCGCCGCATCCTGCCGCTGCTGGCCGCCTTCATCGTCATGCTGGTCGGGCTGACCGCGCTCGGCGCGCGCCAGGCGATGGAGTCGGTCTATCTCGATCTCGCCCAGCGCCGCGCCGCGGCCGTGGCGCGCGCGGTCGCCGCCGACGCCCCGGCGGCATGGCAGGCGCTGCTGGACGGGCGTCTGGCCGATCCCGCCGCGCGCGGTCTGGCGGGCGATTTGCACAAGGCCTTCACCAAGAAGGTGGCTGAACTGCAATTGCTGAAACTGAAAGTCTACGGCCTCGACCGCCGCACCATTTACGACACCGACCCAGCCGGCATCGGCAAGGTCGAATCGGGCGACGCCTTGCGCGGCGTGATCGAGCGCGGCGCGGCATCGGCGGTCGACCATGCCGAGACAGACGGCACCCGGGTGTACGAACTTTACGTGCCGCTGCGCGACGCTCAAGGGCGGGTGCAGGTCGTATTCGAACTGTACGAGCCGATCAACCGCCTGAACGAGATTTTGGCGCGCGCGGCGGCGGCACCGCTGGTCGTGCCGGGAACGCTGATGGCGGCGCTGCTGATCGGGTTGTGGCACTTGGTCGGCCGGGCGCAAGCCGATATCGACGCGCGCACCGCGGCCATGAACGCGTTGCGCCGGCGCATCGAGACTTTCGTATCGGCCAGCGCCAAGGATGCCGCGCGCGGCGCCGGCGCCGGCGGCACGATCCCTTCGCGCAGGCTGACGCTATGCCTGCTGTACTCGGACGTCCGCTCGTTCACCGGCTTCGCCGAGGACAATCCGCCGGAGGCTGTGGTCGGTTTCCTGAACCGGCTGATGACGATCCAGGTGCGCGCCGTGCGCGAACGCGGCGGCGACGTGGATAAGCTGATCGGCGATGCGCTGCTGGCGCGTTTCGACGGAGGCGACGCGGCCCGGCGCGCCGTGGCCGCCGCCCAAGCCATTCTTGAGGAATGCGCCGCCGCCGGGTTGCCGCGCCGGGTCGGCATCGGCGTCTATACCGGCGAGGTTGTCTCCGGCGCCGTCGGCCCGGAGGAACGGCGCGATTTCACCGTGATCGGCGACGGCGTGAACCTGGCGGCGCGGCTGTGTTCGGCCGCCGCGGCGGGCGAGATCGTGGCCGACGAGGCAACCGCCGCGGCGTGCGGCGCGGCCGGGTTCGGCCCGGCCGAATCGCTGCAGGTCAAGGGACGGCACGAGCCCGTGCCGGTGCGCCGCTGGCGCGCGACGCGGGGCGCTGTCTAAAGCCCGAGCCCGGTGGACCCCCGCCGTGGCGCCGTGCCATGCTCCGCGCCGCCGCTAACGAGGGGACGGAATGACCGCGTTCAAGGAATATCCGCGCTGCGACGCGACTGAACTCGCCCAACTGATCGCCAAAAAACAGGTGAAGCCCGAGGAGGTGCTGGAGGCGGCGCTGGCGCGGGTCGAGGCGCTGAACCAGCCGCTCAACGCCATCGTCCACCGCATGGACGACCACGCGCGCCAGGCGGTGAAGCGCGGCGTGCCCGCCGGGCCGTTCGCGGGCGTGCCGTTCCTGCTGAAGGACCTCTATGCCTTGGACAAGGGCCAGCCCGTCAGCAACGGCAGCCGCTTTTGGAAGGGCTATGTCGCCGACCACGACACCACGCTGGTGGAGCGCTACAAGGCCGCGGGGCTGGTGGTGATCGGGCGCACCAACACGCCGGAGATGGGCCTGACCATGGCGACCGAGCCGGTGGCGCTGGGCGCATGCCGCAATCCCTGGAACCGCGAGCGCAGCCCGGGCGGATCGTCGGGCGGATCGGCCGCGGCGGTGGCCGCGCGTATCGTTCCCTTCGCTCATGCCACCGACGGCGGCGGGTCGATCCGCATTCCCGCGGCCAATTGCGGGCTGGTGGGGCTGAAGCCGACGCGCGCGCGCAACCCCAGCGGCCCCGACGTGGGCGAGGGCTGGAGCGGCCTGGCCACGGCGCACTGCGTTTCGATCAGCGTGCGCGATTGCGCCGCGCTGCTGGACGCGACGCATGGGGCCGCACCCGGCGATCCCTATACAGCACCCCGGCCCGACCGCCCGTTCCTTGCCGAAGTCGGCGCTCCGCCCGGCAGTCTGCGCATCGGCCTGGTGACCGCGGCGGCGGACGGCGCCCGCCCGCACAAGGACTGCATCGCCGCGGCGGTGGACGCGGGGGAACTGTGCGCGGAGCTGGGCCACCGCGTCGAGGAAACCGCGTTCAGCTACGACAAGGCGGCGTTCCAGGAGGCGACCTGGATCATCATCGCCGCCAACGTGGGCAACATTTTGAATCTGCGCGGCAAGGCGCTGGGGCGCGCGGCGGGCCCGAACGACGTGGAGCCGCTGACCCTCGCCGCCGCCGCGATGGCGCGCAAAATGCCGGCCACGGACTACGCGCGCGCGCTCATGGTCATGCACGGCCTGGGGCGGCAGATGGCTAGGATGTTCGAGCGGTTCGACCTGCTGCTGTCGCCGGTGCTGCACAGCCCGCCCTTGCCGCTGGGGCGATGCTCGATGCAGACGCCGACAGTGGAGGAATACGCCACGGAACTCGCGGCCGAGCTTCCCTTCACGCCGATCTACAACGCCACGGGCTGTCCGGCGATTTCGCTGCCGCTGCACTGGAACGCGGAGGGCCTGCCGATCGGCGTGCAGTTCGGCGCCGCGTTCGGGCAAGAGGCGGTGCTGCTGCGCCTGGCAGCACAACTGGAACAGGCCAGGCCGTGGAAGGACAAGAAGCCGCCTGGAGCCTAACGGCGCGGCGGCAACACCGCGTCGACGCTGGTGTCGACAACCACGAATTGCGGCCCGGGGCTGCTAAGGATCGCCGGCAGGCGGTCGAGGTCGGCCACGGTCTTGAGCCGCGTCACCGCCAGGCCGAAGGCGCGGCCGATCAACTCGAAATCCGGGTTATCGAAGCCGGTGCCGACGGCGCGGCCGGGAAATTCGCGCTCCTGCTGGATGCGGATCGAGGCATACATGCCGTTGACCGACAGGATCACCTTCAGCGGCAAGCCGCGTTGCTTCGCCACGGCCAGCTCGTTGCCGGTCATCAGGAACCCGCCATCGCCGACGAAGCACACCACCGTCTGCCCCGGCGCGCGCAAACCGGCCGCCACCGCCGCCGGCACGCCGAAGCCCATCGCACCGGAGATCGGCGCCAGCAGGCGCTGCGGCGGCGTGAAGGGGATGACGCGATAGACCGGTGCTCCGAACGTGCCGGCATCGACCGTGACGATGGCATCCCTGGGCAGATGCCTGCCGACGCGATCTACCACCAGCTCGAACGGAATGCCGTCGCTTACGTCGAACCGCCGCACCGCCGCGATTTTCTTTTGCTCGGCCTTCAGCCCGGCGATCCAGGCGTCGCGGCCGGTCGGCGGTGGCGCGGCCCGGCCCAATGCCGCGATCAGCGCAATCGGATCGCAGGCGATCGTGAGCTCGGGGGCAAAGCGCGTCGCCAGCACGGCGGGATCGGGATGAACGTGCACCAGCGTCATGCCGGGATGCGGCACGGGCGGGTATGCATAGCCTTGCGTGGTGATGTCGCTGAGCCGCGCGCCCAGAACCAGCAACAGATCGGCTTGGCGCAGCGCCGCCATCTGCCGGTCGGGATTGGCCAGGCCCATGTCGCCGGCATAGAGCGGATCGGCATTGGCGAACAAATCCTGCCGCCGGAACGACACGATCACCGGCAGGCGCCAGTCCTCGGCGAATTGCTTCAGCGCTTCGCGCCCGCCCGGCCGGTCGAACGCATTGCCCGCCAGCAGCGCCGGCCGCTCGGCTTGGCCCAGCCAATGCCTTAGCGTTTGGACGTCGCCGGGTTTTGGCGCGGCTGGTGATTTTGGCGCCGCGCGCAATTCATTGGGCGCAGGCGCGGCAGTCACGACGCCGGTCAGCACATCCTCGGGTGCGGCGACCACCACCGGGCCGGGCAGGCCCGAAGTCGCCTCCTCCACCGCCCGGCGCATGATCGCGCCCATGCGCTCGGGCTCGGTCACCTCCGCCGTCCATTTGGCGATCGAGCCGTACATTCCCGCGTAGTCGATTTCCTGGAACGCGCCCGCGCGCAGGTCGCGCTTGGGCACCTGCCCCACGATCAGGATGAAGGGCACGCCGTCCTGCTGCGCCGTGTGCATGGCGATGGCGGCGTTGCTGGCGCCCGGGCCGCGGCTCACCAGCGCCACGCCCGGACGGCCGGTCAGGCGCGCATCGGCCAGCGCCATGAAGCCCGCGCCCGCTTCGTGCCGGCACACTACCGTGTCGATGTCGTTGCGGCCGTACAGCGCGTCGAGCAGGCCGAGATAGCTTTCGCCCGGCACGCAGAACACGCGGTCGATTCCGTTGGCGGAAAGCGCGTCGGCCAATACCTGCCCGGCGGTGGATTGCATCGCTATTTGACGGCGGGTACGGGCGCCGCGCGGAACGCGACGATCTGGCTTATCAGGGCGGGGGCCGCGAGCACGGCGCCGATGCCCGTCGCGGTCCAGCTCGGCGCCATCATCAGCAAGCCGCCGGCGAGGATCGCCGCGCGCTCCCACAGCTTCAACGGTGAGAGCAGATAGCCGGTAAGTCCCGCTGCCAGCAGCACGATGCCGAGGATGCAGCCAGTGATCACTTCGATGAACGCGTACCAGGTGAAGCCTTTGGTGACGATCAGCATCGCCGGGGCATAGGCGAACACGAACGGCACCAGCGCCTTGGCCATGCCCAGGCGGAAGGCGGTGTTGCCCGTGCGGAACGGATCGGCCCCGGCCATGCTGGCCGCGGCATAGGCCGCCAGCGCCACCGGCGGGGTGATGTCGGCGAGCACCCCGTAATAGAACACGAAGAAATGCGCCACCAGGGGCTGCAATCCCAAGAGCACGAGAGCGGGCGCGGCCACCGTGACCATGATGATGTAGTTGGCGGTGGTGGGTACGCCGCAGCCCAACAGGATGCACACGATCGCCGTCATGACCAGGGTATAGAACAGCGTCCAGTCCTTGAGGTTGAACAGGAACTCCGGCGCCACGAGGCCGGTCCAGCCCGCCATGCTGCCGGCCATGGAGGTCACGATGTTCGAGATCTTGAAGCCGACACCGGTGAGCGTCACCACCCCGACGATGACGCCCACGGTTGCCGCCGCAGCACCCACGGCGATGGCGTATTTGGCGCCGACAACGAAGCTGTCGATCATGTCGTCGACGCGCTCGCGCCCCAGGGCGGAGCGCAGGACGAACGCGGCGGACACGGCCGCCGAGCCCGCCAGCAGCGCGCCCATGACCCAGGGATCGGTCAGCCACCCGGTGAAATCGGCCGCGACCACCGCCACCATCAACCCCACCGACACGACGGGGTTGCGCCCGGTCAGCCCCACCACCATGCAGGCGGTGATGCCCCAGAACGCGGCGAGATACGGCGTGTAACCCGAGAACAGCACGACGATCAGAATCACCAGCGGCGTGGCCGTGGGCCAGCCCGCGCGCAGCACCGCGCGCACGTCGGGCATCTCGTCGCGCGACAGCCCGCGCATGCCCAGCTTCTTCGCCTCGAAATGAACCTGGCAGAAAACGCCGAAGAAATGCATGAACGCGGGCGCCACGGCCGCCAGGATGATCTGCTGATAGGGGATGTTCAGGAACTCGACCATCAGGAACGCGGCCGCGCCCATGATCGGCGGGGTGATCTGCCCGCCCGTGGACGCGGTGCTTTCCACCGCCGCCGCGAAATGGCGCTGATAGCCGAGGCGGATCATCGCCGGGATGGTGAGCGAGCCCACGGTCACCGTGTTGGCGATCGACGAGCCCGAGATCATGCCGAACAGCGCCGATCCGAAGATCGACACCTTGGCCGGCCCGCCGGCGAAGCGCCCGGTCACCGCCGTGGCCAGATCGATGAAGAACTTGCCGAGGCCGACGCGCGTGGCCAGCACGCCGAACAGCACGTAATGGAACACGTAGGTCGCCACCACCCCCAGCGCGATGCCGTAGATGCCCTGGCTGGTGAGGTAGAGATGGTTGATCAGGCCGTTCCACGTGGCGCCGGGATGCACGAAGATGCCGGGGAAATACCGTCCGTACAGCGCATAGACCATCATCGCGACGGCGATCATCGGCAGCGGCCAGCCGACGCTGCGGCGCGTCGCCTCCAGCAGCACCGCCACAAGCACCGTGCCCATCAGCACGTCCATCGCCATCGGATTGCCGACGCGGAACGCCAGGTCGTCGAAAATATAGGGCACGTAAAGACTGGCTGAGACCGCACCGACCGCGCACAGCCAGTCGTGGATGCCGATGCCGAGCGGCGCCCACCAGCGCAGCTGCGGCTCTTTCTTGTTGTTTTCGCGCCGGATCGAGAACACCAGGAAGATCAGCCCCAGGACGAACGACATATGCACGCCACGATGCGTGGTCTCGCGCAGCAAGCCGAACCCGGCGGTGTAGTAGTGGAACAGGGACAGGGCGATCAGCAGGGCCGAGACCAGAATCGTGGCCGTTGGCAGCAGCGGCCGGAAGCGGATTTCGTGGTCGAACTGCTCTTCCAGCTTCTGGACGTCGGCGGCGAAACCGGCCGTGCCGGCGCCCGCCTTATCGGCGGTCATGAAAGTCCCCTTGAGCCCTGCGCGGAGGCGAAAAAAGCGGGCCGCCCCTTTTTATCGGGACGGCCCGCCGGTCGTCGCTATTCGGCGCCGCTTATTTCAGCAGCCCGATTTCCTTGTAGAACTTCTCGGCGCCGGGGTGCAGCGGAATGCCCACGCCCAGCAGCGCGGTCTCCTTGCGGATCGCCTTGCCCTTGGCGTGGCCGGCATCGAGCACCGCGCGGGTCTTGTCGCTCCACGTCGCCTTGGTCACGGCATAGACGACGTCGTTGCTGACCTTGGTCGAGGTGACCCATTGCGCGCCCACCGCGACGGTTTTGACGGCGGGGATGTCCTTGTAGGTGCCGGCCGGGATTTCATCGGCGGCGAAGAACTTCTGGCCCGCGCGCAGCTTGTCGGCCTGGGGGCCGGCGATCGGCACCAATTCGATGCCGCTGGTCGTCGCCAGCTCGGAGATCGCACCGGCCGGATAGCCGCCGGTGAAGAAGAACGCGTCGACCGACCCGTCCTTCAGCTTTTCGCCGGCCTGGTTGGGCTTCAGGTATTCCGGCTTGATGTCTTTTTCGGTCACGCCATAGGCCGCCAGGATCGCCTTGGCGTTGATCAGCGTGCCCGAGCCCGGCTCATCCAATGAAACGCGCTTGCCCTTGAGGTCGGCCGGCGATTTCACGCCCAGGCCCTTCTTGGCGACCAGGTGCACGCTTTCGGGATAGAGGTTGGCGATGGCGCGCAGGATATCGACCTTGGGCTTGCCGTCGTACACGCCCGTGCCGGTATAGGCCCAGGTGGCGACGTCGGCCTGCACGAAGCCGGATTCCGACTCGCCGCTGACGATGGCGTTGACGTTGGCGACCGAGCCGTTGCTGGCCACGGCCGTGGACACCAGCGTCGGGGTGGAGATCGCGTTGGCGATCATGCCGCCGACGGGATAATAGGTGCCGCCGGTGCCGCCGGTGCCGATGCGGAAGAACTGTTGCTGCGCCAGCGCCGCGCCGGCGAACAGCCCGGCCGTAACGCCGACGGCGAGAACGGCAAGCCCCCGCCTGTTGATCTTTAACGCCATGGTGCAAAACCTCCGGTTTTTATGGGTTGTCAGGGGCAAACCATAGCGGCAACCCGCGCGCCATTCCACCCCCGTTGCGATGGGCCACACCCATGGCGCAATCTTCCCGGCGCTGCGCCGGGAAGACGAAAGCAAAACCCTAGCCCCGGCTTTTGCCCTTGCGCTTGGCTTTGCCTGGGCGCTTGAAGCGCTTCAGTGGAATTTCGGCGACCGCGGTTATTTCGATCATGATGTCGGGGTGATACAGGCCAGCGACCTCAACCGTCGTGGTGACGGGATAGGGCGCCTTGAAGAACGTCTTGCGTATGTCGCCGGTCTGCATGAACCCGGCGATGTCGGTGGTGTGCTGGACCAGCGACACTACATCGCCCATGGTTCCGCCGACGCTTTTCAGCACCGCCTGGACGTTCGCCAACGTCTGTTGCACCTGGGCTGGCATGTCGCCCTTGCCGACGACATTGCCCGCCGGGTCCAGCGGCACCTGGCCTTTCAGATAGACCGTCCGGCCCTTGCCCGCGATCACGCCCATCGAGAAGGCGCCGAAGGGCTGCCAGATGCCCGGCGAATTGAAGGCGTCGATCATGCGGCAGGCTTTCAGACGACTTTGCCGCTTTCCTCGTCGATCAGGTGCATGTTTTCCAGGTGGACCACCAGCTTCATCGGCCCGCCGTCCTTGGCCCCGGCCTTGGGGTCGACGCGGCCGCACAGCTCGATCCCGCCGATGGCGAAGAACACGATCGTTTCCATGCCCATCGGCTCGGTCACGGTCAGCGTCACGTCGATGGCCTGCTGGTTGGGACCAACCGCGCCCCGCGCCTCGGTGATGTGCTCGGGCCTGAGGCCGAACAGCAGCTTGTCCTTGCCGGCATAGGGCTCATAGCGCTTGGTGCGCTCGGCCGGCACGTTGAATTCGATGCCGCCGGCCAGCCGCGCCTTCAAGCCCCCGCCGCCGGTCCTCTCGAGCTTGCAGGGCACCATGTTCATCGCCGGCGAGCCGATGAACCCGGCCACGAACTTGGTGGCGGGCGCGTGGTACAGGTCGTTGGGCTGGCCCACCTGCTCGATCCGTCCGTGGTTCATTACCACAACACGGTCGGCCAGCGTCATCGCCTCGACCTGGTCGTGCGTCACGTAGACCGTGGTGGTGCGCACCTTCTGGTGCACTTTCTTGATCTCGGTACGCATCTGCACGCGCAGCTTGGCGTCGAGGTTCGACAGCGGCTCGTCGAACAGGAACACCTTGGGATCGCGCACGATGGCGCGGCCCATCGCCACGCGCTGGCGCTGGCCGCCCGAGAGCTGCTTCGGCTTGCGGTCCAGAAGCTCGGTGATGTCGAGAATCCGCGCCGCCTCGTCCACGCGCTTCTTGATCTCGGGCTTTGGGAACTTCTTCAGGCGCAGGCCGAACGACATGTTCTCGGCCACGGTCATGTGCGGGTACAGCGCGTAGTTCTGGAACACCATGGCGATGTCGCGGTCCTTGGGCGGCACGTCGTTGACCACGTCGCCGCCGATCATGATCTCGCCGTCGCTGATGTCCTCCAGCCCCGCGATCATGCGCAGGGTGGTCGACTTGCCGCAGCCCGACGGTCCCACCAGCACCACGAATTCCTGGTCGGCGATGGAAAGGTCGATGCCGCGCACGGCCTCGACCGCCTCGTAGCGTTTCACGACTTTGTTCAGAGTGACTTCGGCCATCGCGCGGGGAACCTTTCGCTTTTCAGCCCTTGGTGGCGCCGGCGGTAAGCCCGGCGATGTAATAGTCCATCAGGAAGGCATAGATGATGAGGGGTGGCGCCGCGCCCAGAAGCGCGCCGGTCATGATCTGGCCCCAGTTGAACACGTCGCCCTTGATCAGCGAGGTGATGATGCCGACGGGCAGCACCAGCTGGTCGGCCGAGGTGGTGAAGGCCAGCGGATAGAGGAACTGCGCCCAGGAGACGGTGAAGGCGAAGATCGTCGCGGCGATCAGGCCGGGCAGCGCCACGGGAATGAAAATCATCACCAGCGTCTGCAGCCAACCCGCGCCGTCGATCAGCGCGGCCTCGTCCAGCTCTTTCGGGATCGAGGCGAAATAGCCGATCATGATCCAGGTGCAGAACGGCACGGTCAGCGTGGGATAGACCAGCAGCAGCACCCACCAGCGGTTGATCAGCTCGATGCCGGTCCATTCGTTGAACACCGCGAACATCTTGAACAGCGGCAGGAACAGCAGCGTCTCGGGTATCAGGTAGGTCAGGAACACGCCTGTGGCCAGCGTCGTCGAGCCCCAAAACCGCATGCGCGACAGGGCGAACGCGGCCGGCACGCTGATCAGCATGGTCAGGCACACCACAACGACCGACACGATGGCCGAATTGCGGAAGAACGTGAGGTACTGGTTCGAGGAAAGCAGCTCGATATAGTTGCCGAGCGTGGGATGGAACACCCACCACGGATTGGTCGCCGCCGATATCTCGGCGCTGGTCTTCAAGCTGGTGATCAGCATGTAGATCGGCGGCATCAGGAAGAAGATCGCGAACAGCACCAGGAAGAAATACGACCAGCGCAGCGCCCATTGGCGGTCGCGGCTCATGCTGTTCAATCTGCGCCTGGCCGGCGCTGCGCGCGCGGCTGCGGCCGATGCGGCGGCGGTCATGACTCGTTCCCCCGCTTGGTGATGTCGCGCAGGATGAAGACCGCCGCGACGGCCAGGATCGGCACCATGAACAGCGACACGCAAGCGCCGAGCGGAATGTCGCTGCCTTCGATCCCCACGCGGAACGACCAGGTGGCGAAGACGTGCGTGGTGTCGATCGGCCCGCCCGCGGTCAACACGCGCACGATGTCGAAATTGGCGAAGGTGACGATCAGCGAGAACAGCGCGGTGATGGCGATGATGTTGCGCATCATCGGCAGGGTTATGAACCAGATGCGCTGCCACCAGCTGGCGCCGTCGATCGCCGCGGCCTCGTACAGCTGCTCGGGCACCGATTTCAGCGCCGCCAGGTACATGATCATGAAGAACGGCGCGCCGATCCAGATGTTCACCAGAATGACCGAGAACCGCGCCCAATTCGTGTCGCCGGTCCACGCCACCGGCTCCACGCCGAACAGCGCCAACAGCCAGTTGAACGCGCTGTAGCTGGGGTCGAACAGCCACAGCCACGCCAGGCAGCTCATCGCCGGCGGGATCACCCAGGGCACCAGCAGCATGCCGCGCCATTTGCGCTGGCCCTTTGCGGGGATGTTGTGGACAAAATGCGCGACGATGAAGCCGATCAGCGCCTTGAACAGCACCGCCGTGATGGCGAAGATGCAGGATTGCTGCACCACCATCCAGAACGTCTCGCGCGTGAACAGGAAGAAGAAGTTGTCCAGTCCGACGAACCGCTCCATCGACTTGTTCAGCGTCGCCAGGTGCAGCGAATAGAACGCGGGATAGATCACCAGCACGGCGATCAGCGCGATCAGCGGAAACGCCATGAAGAACGCGATGCTGGACTTGCGCTGCAACGCGCGGCGCAGGCCCGTGCGCCGGCGCAGCACCGGCTTGGCGGCTTGCCCGCGTATCGCTACGTCAACCATCGAAATCCCCTGGCGCAAGGGCGCCGCCGTCCCAACGCTTGAGGGACGGCGGCTTGCCCGGTGCGGCTTTAAGTGCGCATGAAGCCTTCGCACTCGGTCTCGGCCCAGGCGAGGGTCTTTTCCAGCGCCTCGCCCCGCAGGTGGCGCACGACCATCTTGGTCTGCACGCCCTGCGTATAGATCTGCGCGGCGATCTGGGGCGGCGCCGGCGCCGCGGCCACCGATAGGATCTGGTGGTTGTGCGGGTTGGGATAGTGGTACAGCGTGCCCTTGGGCGGCGATTCTTCCGCCCAGGTCTTGAAGTCGGTGAACTTCGCGAAGGACGGCAGGTCGTAGCCGCCGCTCGCCGCCACCATTTTCTCGGCGGCGTCGCGCTGCGACAGGCGGGTCAAGAGGCTCTTGGCCGCGGGCTTGTTCTTCGAGAACGCCCAGATGCCCCAGAAATAGGGCAGGAACGGCGCGTAGCGGCCCTTGGGGCCCGACGGCATGCCGTGGGTCCAGCACTGCTCGGCTACTTTCGGCGCGTCGCGCTTGGCCACCGCCCAGGCGCTGGGCGGGTTCATGATCAACGCACCCTTGCCCGACACCAGCCACTTGTTGTTGGACGCATCGTCCCAGGCCGCCGCGTCCGGCGGCAGAACCGCGGCCAGCTTCTTGAAGTACTCCAGCGCCTGGCGCACCGGATCGGACTTGACCGTGATCTTGCCGTCCTTGTTCACCAGCGCCGCGCCGAACGACTGGAAGATGGCGCCCGCGGTGTCGACCGAATCCGAGGTGATGCCCAGTCCGATGCCGAAGGTGGCGCCGGCCTTGTGGCAGGCCTCGGCGGCTTTCAGGAACGCAGCCATGTTCCAGCTATCGGCCTTGGGCGGCCCGCCGGCGGGATACAGCGCCTGCACGTCGATGCCGGCATGCTGCTTCATCAGGTCGATGCGCGAGCACGGGCCCTTGATCTGGCTGCCCACGGTCGCGGGCACGACGATCCACTTGCCGGCGGCGCGGCCCAGGTATTCGACCGTCGCGTTGACGGCGCCGTTCTGCTTGATCAGCGGCTCCATGATGTCGCTGACCGGCTCCAGGTTCTTGACATGCGCCTGCGGTTCCCAGGTCGGGAAGGCGAAAATGTCATGGCCCGACTTGGCCTGCGACTCGGCGGCGATGGTCAGGCGGTTCTTGTTGCCTTGCGAGGTGATGTAGTCGATCTGCACCTCGACCTTTTCCTTGGCGGCCCAGTCGTTGACCAACGCGGTCAGCGTGTTGTTGGCGCCGGGCACCCAATGGTCCCAGAAGCCGATCGAAAGCTTGCCCGCGGCATGGGCGCCGCGCACATAGGGTGCTGCGATCGCCACGGCCGAAACCGCGGCCGTGGTGGCGACGAATTTACGGCGCGACAGATACGATTTTTTCATCAGATGTCTCCTCCCCGGAGCGTGTTTGCCGGCCCATTCGGGCGTGCGCTGCGCGGTGCCTTGCGGCCCGCGCATTTCGGGCATGATGCTACTGCGATGCTCGTGGGCCGTCTACCGGCGGATCGCGCAGCTTCGCCGGCCGCGCGGCGCTTGACTGATTTTTGTTCAACGCCATCACGGCAAGTCCCAGGCGCTGTCTGGGACCCCGTCCGATCCGTGGCATACCAAGATACAACTTATCGGCGGTGGAGGTTGAACCCGTCAATGCGCGAGCTTCAGGCCGACGCCGCCATGCGCCTGGTCTCGGTCGGCCCCAACCGGACGGGAAAGCCGGTAAAATAAGGGGTTAACCCCCTTTCCGCCCCTCTCCGAAACGCTTTCATCGCAGCCCGCAAAAGGTCTATAAGTCCCCCCGCCGCACCCCTATGCAGTGGAAGTTCAGCCCATGGCACGCACCCTCGACCGCTCCATCGCTCCCCTGACCGACGCCGAACGGGTCCATTGGCCGCAAACGGTGGTGGTGCAGATGGAAAAGGCGCATGTCGACGAGCGCGGCGAGATCCAGCCCCTGGTCGACCTGCCGATGAAAAGCTGCGTGCTGATCCATTCGCGCGCCGGCACGGTGCGCGCCAACCACTATCACAAGACCGACTGGCATTTCTGCTACGTGCTCAGCGGCCGGATCGAATACTGGCACCGGCCGGTGGGCAGCAAGGACAAGCCGCGCAAGGTGGTGATCAAGGAAGGCCAGACCTTCTTCACCCCGCCGCAGGTCGAGCACGCGATGGTGTTCCCGGTCGATACCAGCTTTTTGGCGTTGGGCCGCAACAGCCGCGCGCAGGATGTGTACGAGGCCGACGTGGTGCGCGTGCCCAGCATCGTGCCGCGCGCGGTCAACCGAGGCGCGGCTTGACGCCGGCCTGCCGGCGCCGGACCACCTGCCGCCTCTGCAATTCGTCCCAGCTGGACCTGGTGATGCAGCTGACGCCGACGCCGCCCGCCAACGCCTTCGTGCCGGAGAGCAAGCTGGACGAGGCGCAGGAGACTTTTCCGCTCGACCTGCATCTGTGCCGCGCCTGCGGCCACGTGCAGCTGCCCGACGTGGTCGATCCCGAAATCCTGTTCCGCAACTACGTCTATGTCTCCGGCACCTCGCCGGTGTTCGTCGAGCATTTCCGGCGCTATGCCGAAGATATGGCCCGGCGCTTTCTGCCCAAAGGGCGGCCCGGCTTCGTCGTGGATATCGGCTCGAACGACGGCACGCTGCTCAAGGCATTCCAGGCGCTGGGGCACCGCGTGCTGGGCGTCGATCCCGCCAGCGCCATCGCCCGGCAGGCGAACCAGGCGGGCGTGCCGACCCTGGAGCGGTTTTTCGATCCTGCCCTGGCCGATGAAATAAAGCGCGGGCATGGCGCCGCCGACCTGGTCTCGGCCAACAACGTGTTCGCCCATGCCGACGATCTGGCGGGCATCGCCGCGGGCATCCGCGGACTGCTGGCGCCCCAGGGCGTGTTCGCGTTCGAGGTGTCGTATCTCGGCGACGTGATCCGCCACATGCTGTTCGACACGATCTACCACGAGCACCTGGCCTATCATTCCGTCGCCCCGCTGCAACGCTTCCTCAGCGCGCACGGCCTTAACCTGATCGATGTCGCGCGCGTGGATACGCATGGCGGATCGATCCGCGGTGTGGCGGCCCTGGCGGGCTCGGCGCACAAGATCGCGCCCTCGGTCGCGGCGATGATCGCGGAAGAACAGGCCGCGGGCATCGGCCGGCCCGAGACGTTCCGCGATTTCGCCCGGCGCATCGACCAGCGGCGCGACGAGTTCCGCGATCTGGTGCGCGCGCTGAAGGCCGAGGGAAAGCGCATCGCCGGCTACGGCGCCCCGGCCAAGGCCACGACGCTGATGTACCATTTCGGCGTCGGGCGCGAGGTGGTGGAGTTCGTGGTGGACGACAGCAAGTGGAAGCAGGGACTATACACGCCCGGCCTGCACGTGCCGGTCCTGGCCGCCGAGGCCTTGTACGACCGCAAGCCCGACGAGGCCGTGGTGCTGGCCTGGAATTTCGCGGAGCCCATCATGGCCAAGCACGCACGCTTTAGCGCGGGCGGCGGGCATTTCATCGTTCCCCTGCCGACACTGGAAAGGCATTGACGCCGTGACCGAAAATTTCCACGCCGCCGACATCGCCGAGATCGTCAACCGCCTGGGCAAGAGCGCCGAGGCCTTCGCCGGCAAGCACGTGGTGCTGACGGGCGCGGTCGGATTCCTGGGCCTGTATTTCACGGCGGTATTCCAGGCCCTGAACAAATCGGTGCTGAAAAAGCCGGTGCGCGTGACCGCCCTGGACAGCCTGATCACCGGCAAGCGGCCCGAGGTCGCCCTGGCCGACAAGCACATCCGCTTCACCGAGGCCGACGTGACCAAGCCGGTCAAGGTGGACGGGCAGGTCGACTACATCATCCATGCCGCGGGCATCGCCAGCCCGTTCCATTACCGGCGCTATCCCCTGGAGACCTTGAGCGTGGCCGTCGACGGTACGCGCAACCTGCTGGAGCTGGCGCGCCACACCCGCGCGCGCTTCGCGTTCTTTTCCTCCAGCGAGATTTACGGCGACCCGGATCCGGCGCATGTGCCGACGATGGAGAGCTATCGCGGCTACGTCGCGTCGATGGGCCCGCGGGCCTGTTACGACGAAAGCAAGCGCGCGGGCGAAACCCTGTGCTACATCTATCACGACAGCTTCGACGTCGAGACCACCTGCATCCGCCCGTTCAACGTGTTCGGCCCGGGCATGCGCGAGACCGATTACCGCGTGCTGCCCAACTTCGCCAGCGCGGTCAAGTCCGGGCGTCCCTTGCGCATCTACGGCACGGGGCGGCAGACGCGCACCTATTGCTACGTCACCGACGCGATGGTCGGGTTCCTGCTGGCGGTCCTGAAGGGCCTGCCGGGCCACCCCTACAATATCGGCGCGGCGGCGCCGGAAGTGTCGGTGCACGAGCTGGTCTCGGCGGTCGAGCGGGCGCTGGGCCGCAAGCTGGAACGCCAGGTGATCGAGCATCCCGACAGCTACCCGGCCGACGAGCCGCAGCGCCGCTGCCCCGACCTGCACAAGGCGATGACGCATCTCGACTACCGCGACGAGCGCACGCTGGAAGAGGGCCTGAAGCGCTTCTTCGACTGGACCCAGCGCCATTACACCGGCGCGGTTTAAGGCCGCCGGCGGCCCCTGCCCGATGCCCAAGGTCTACGACTGTTTCCTCTATGACGGCGAGGAGGTGCTGGATTTGCGCCTGCGCCTGCTGTGGGACGTGGTGGACTGGTTCGTGATCGGCGAGGCCGAGATCACCCATGCCGGCCAACCCAAGGCGCTGCGCTTCGACCGGCAGCGTTACGCCTGGGCCATGCCCAAGATCCGCTATTTGCCCATGGACGCCACGGTCTTCGCCGGCCGCGCCGATCCCTGGCGGCGCGAGAACTGGCAGCGCATCCGCCTTGTCGACGGCTGCGCCGACGCGGCGCCCGACGACGTGGTGATGGTGTCGGACGTGGACGAGATTCCCGATCCCGCCCGCGTGGCCGGGCCGGCGAACCATCCCGGCCAGGGCATCCGCGTGTTCGATCAGCTGCTGTTCTATTTCTACGGCGACTATCTGTGCACCTCGGCGCCGATCTGGAAGGGCACGCGCGCGATCGCGGCGGCGACGCTCGGCAAGGTCAGCCTGCAGGACATCCGCACGCGCGACAAGGAGACGGGCCTGGCGCTGGTCCCGGTGCCGGGCGGCGGCTGGCATTTCAGCTATCTCGGCGGCATCGACCGCATCATCGATAAGATCGAGCGCACGGTGCATACCGAGGTCAACGTGCCGCGCTTCAAGAACCGCGCGCAGATCGTCGCGCGCATCGCGCGGGGCGAGGATATCTATTTCCGCGGCGCCGGCTATGGCCGCGCCACGGGCTACGATCTGGGCCACCAAGCGGTGAAGGACTGGTTCGAGGCGCGGCCCGATTTCCTGTCGCCGCCCGAGGTGCCCTACGCGGGCGACGCGGCCGCTGTTGCGCGGCGCCACCGCGGCGCGTTCCGCTTCCTGCGCAAGATCAAGCGCGCCTGGGAGCGCCTCGCGGGCTGATCAATAGCGCGACAGGCGCCGGCCGAGCTTGCGGATGCGCCGCGCCAGGGCCGAGGTCCTGGTTGCGGATGCCGCGATCTTCTCGACGATCACCTGATAGCCGCGATGCAGCACGCGGCACTCGCCGCCATGCCAATCCATGAACAGATCGACGGCGGGCTGCACCCGGTCGGCATCGGTGTATTGCTTGCCGCCGCCGTAATCGTCCCAGATCATCCGCCCGCCCAGTTTCAGCATCGGCCAGGCCAGCAGCGTGTCGACCAGCACGTCGTCGCGCCGGTGGCTGCCGTCGATATAGGCGAGGTCGAATTGCCGCCCCGCCTTGCCCAGCGCGTCCAGCGCCGCCACGGAGTTGGAGCGGATTTTCTCGACCCGGCCTTTATAGGCTGCGGTGTTGGCGTCGAAGCGCTGTTCGATCAGCGGCAGATTGGCGCGCCAGTCCGGGTTTTCCAGGTGCTCGTGCGCGCCGGCGAAGGTATCGACGCAGACGATGCGGCTTTTCGGCATGAGTTCGAGGAAGAACACGGCCGAGCGCCCTTCCCACGAGCCGATCTCCAGCACGTCGATCTCGACCGCGCGCCCGCGCCAATCCGCCAGCACGCGCGACCAGACGGGATAGTGCGCGGAGGTCCAGTCCTGGCTGAACTCCTTGCCCGCGAACCACGCGGCCCAGTCGTCGGAAGGGTTTGCGCTCACCCGGGTTTCTTAGAGGGGTGCTGCGAAAGGGGCAAGCGGCCGGCGATGGTGGCTGGTGCCGCCGGGGTGAATTGAACACCCGACCCCACCCTTACCAAGGGTGTCATATCTCGATTAGCAGTAGTTTTTAGTAACACAGAATTTTTCTGCCAGCCAGACTACACGAGGTAGGACTGAACCATCGTGCCAAGTATGGCAAGACTACCCAAGAGTGTTGCACATATCTTTACTAACCGATTCACCTTGTTCAATTTCTGTGGGCCAAAGTCCCATATCGCAATTATGCCATTTACGATCAGGCTCGCCGCAATCGCTGAGACAGTAATAAATATTTGAGAAACAACAAAGCCAAGTACAATGAGTACTGCGAATAAAGGCCATTCATCTGGGAACTGGATGCAAAAACCAAAACTTGCACCACACGAATTTACAGTCACTTGCCTCATGCCCTGCGCCAGCCAAAGGACTCCATTAATTAGCGCGCCGGTACATGCTAGGAAAGTTGAACTCGGTAAAGAGCGCACAAAAATACTGCGAATCGTGTCAGTGCTGCGCTGTTGGATTAGAATGCCAGCAACAATCGCATAGACGAAGTAAATCAGGATTGCGCTTCGGAAGTCGAGTTTTGAGCTTGTTAACAAGAAGCCTGTCAGAGCACCAATTAAACATGAAAGAGCAACGCCACCTTCTCCTCCAAGGTCTTTGCGCAGCGGGGTTGTAGATAAAGTAGAGGCCGGATCGCTGCCATTCGTGGATTTGATATTATTGGCTGCCATCAGGATGCAGTTTAACGGCTAGATTGTCGCCTACACAATCTAAATTGCTTGGCCGCAGGTCTGAACCTGAGAGCCGAAATGGTTCCTGGATTGGACCGATAGCGCCCATTCCAGAGAAACCTAATCTATTTCGGTGGGCCTTAATCTATTTTTCGATGCTCTGAATATGCAACAGGACAACCACATACCGATCTGCTTACCAAAAGCTTGATCAAATTATGGTGCCAGTTGGAAACTTTTGGCGCGGTTCGGACTTCGTGGATCAATGTGGGCAAGTTCGTACGAACTAAGATCCCTGGCCTACTTTCTGAATAGACAAGGCCAGATTTCTGTTTTTCGTCTGGAGGTGACCCGTCAGGGTTCAAACAGCCGGGCGCCACAAAATTCATCGTTGCCACGCGTAGTTCATTTTCATGGGAGTAATCTTCATTTTTGATAAACGCCCGCACACATGCCTGATTGGCTTCGTACGCTGTCATTTCGTGACGCGCGAAGTCAACATAGTTGATTTTTCCTATCCACCATTGATCATGAGATATAGCGAGTGAATTTGCCAAGGCACTAGCGGTGCTTTGAATTGCCACGCCCTCGACATTCCCAACATAGGTGTTCCACATTTGGATCGATTCTTGCGTTCCAATAAACCAACAATTTGCAACGATTAGCTCTCGACCATCATTTTCATTTTCTTCCACGAATTGCCGAGTCTGCTGCTTAAGGTGCTCTTCTTGAAACCAGCTCTCTATTTCGCGATGCCTTTGCTTCAACGCGGCACGCGCCGGCTCTGGAGTCAGCCCTTCTGAGCAATCGGAAAGAATTTGCAGCTTAGAAAACCATAGCGATTGCGTTACCAACAGAGAGATAAACTTTGGAAAAGTAAAATAGCGCCAAATCTGGACGGTCGGGTCCAGTTCGCCACGGCGAATTCGTTGAAATTGATCGACCACCAATTTAGTCCTGACCGCCGCCGAATCAGTCGCACCTGCAGGAACTGAACTATGACCGGAAGATATGGTGCCGCCGGGGTGAATTGAACACCCGACCCCACCCTTACCAAGGGTGTGCTCTACCACTGAGCTACGGCGGCGCTGCGAAACGGCTGGTAAAAGGCTGCCGGCTGCCCGGCGGCGCGGGACCATAGTATAGGCGGGAATCGGGCGCAACCCGGCCTTACTGCCGCCCCGCGATGCCCGCGGCGCGGCCTTACTTAAGCCTTGGGCCCGTGCCATTCTGCCCCCCGCGATGGCCGCCAAACCGACCCTCACCAAGCAGGGCCAGGAAGCCCAGGATGCAAGGCGCCGGCGCCAGGCCGAGGCGCTGCGCGCGAATCTGACCCGCCGCAAGGCCAAGGGCCGCGCCCAGACCGGGCTTGAGGGCGGGGCGGACTTGCCTGCCGAAGCCGCCGATTCCAAAGGCCCGGCGACCAAGCCCGGCCATGACGGAATAGGGAAAGACAGGTAGCGATGGACAGACTGCGCATTTCCGGCGGCAAGCAGCTAAAGGGCACGATCCCCATCGGCGGGGCCAAGAACGCGGCCCTGCCGCTGATGTGCGCGGCCTTGCTGACCGACGGCGAGCTGGTGCTGCGGCGCGTGCCGCGCCTGGCCGATATCGAAACCATGACCGGCCTATTGGTGCAGCACGGCGTCACCGTGACGCTCAAGAACGGCAACGGCTACACCATGCGCCTGAGGGCCGACGGGGTGGCGAACACCACCGCGCCTTACGACCTGGTGCGCAAGATGCGCGCCTCGGTCCTGGTGCTGGGGCCGCTGGTGGCGCGCCACGGCCAGGCCAAAGTGTCGCTGCCCGGGGGCTGCGCCATCGGCACGCGGCCGATCGATTTGCACCTGAAGGGCTTGCAGGCCCTGGGCGCCGAGGTGGAATTGGAAAGCGGCTATGTCACGGCTAGGGCGCCCAAGGGGCTGCGCGGCGGGCGCGTGGTGTTCCCGCAAGTCAGCGTCGGCGCCACGGAAAACCTGCTGATGGCCGCGGCGCTCGCCAAAGGCGAGTCGGTGCTAGTCAACGCCGCGCGGGAACCCGAAATCATCGACCTGGCGCGCTGCCTCACCGCGATGGGTGCCGTGATCGAGGGCGCGGGCACCGACCAGATCGCGGTGCGCGGCGTCGACGCCCTGCATGGCGCGGAGCACGAAATCGTCGCCGACCGGATCGAGGCCGGCACCTACGCCATCGCCGCCGCCATCACCGGCGGCGAGATCGAGCTGACCGGCATCGACCTCCAGCTGATGGAAGCCCCGGCCAAGACCTTGGGCGAAGCCGGGGTGGCGGTGACGGCGACGCAACACGGCGTGCGCGTGGCCGCGGGCAACCGCCGGCCGCAGGGTGCCGACGTGATGACCGAGCCCTTCCCCGGCTTCCCGACCGATCTTCAGGCGCAGATGATGGCGCTGATGACCGTGGCCGAGGGGGCGGCCATGATCACCGAGACGATTTTCGAGAACCGCTTCATGCATGTGCCCGAGCTGTGCCGCATGGGCGCCAACATCAACGTGCACGGCGCGTCGGCGATGGTGCGCGGCGTCGGGTCGCTCACCGGCGCGCCGGTCATGGCGACCGACCTGCGCGCCTCGGTCTCGCTGGTGCTGGCCGGCCTCGTCGCCAAGGGCGAAACCTCGGTCAACCGCATCTATCACCTCGACCGCGGCTATGAGCGGTTGGAAGAAAAGCTCGCGGCCTGCGGCGCGGATATCGAACGCGTGCGGGGATAGGCCGGCGCAAGTTACGGGTGGCGGGACGCCGCCGCCCGGCCTATCTCTACCCCATGAAAAAAGCCGCCACCCTGGATTGGGCCGCCATCGGCGCATCGCTGGACCAGCGGGGCTACGCCGTCGCCGGGCCGCTATTGACGGCAAAAGACTGCGCCGGTCTGATCGCTGCCTATGGCGACGATGCGCGGTTCCGCAAGCGCATCGTCATGCAAAGCCACGGCTATGGACGGGGCGAATACAAGTATTTCGCCTATCCCCTGCCGCCGATCATCGTGGCGTTGCGCACATCGCTTTATCCCAAGCTGGCGGAGATCGCCAATCGCTGGAACGTGGCGTTGGGTGAAGACCGGCGATTCCCCGCCACGCACGATCAGTACATCGCGCGCTGCCACAAGGCTGGGCAGACCAGGCCGACGCCCCTGCTGCTGCGCTACCAGACCGGCGACTACAACTGCCTGCACCAGGACCTCTATGGCGAGCATGTGTTTCCCCTCCAGCTCACCATCCTGTTGTCCGATCCGGCCAAGGATTTCACCGGCGGCGAGTTCGTCCTGACCGAGCAGCGCCCGCGCATGCAGTCGCGCGTGGAAGTCGTGCGCCTCGGTTTGGGCGAAGCCGTGATCTTTCCGGTGCGCCATCGCCCCGTCGCGGGTACGCGCGGCGTCTACCGTGTCACCATGCGCCACGGCGTCAGCGCCTTGCGCAGCGGCCTGCGCTTCACCGCCGGAATCATCTTCCACGACGCGAAGTGATGCGCTTACACTAGGCGCATGAGCGGCCACGCGCTGACGATGGAAGGCTGAGGCAATGCGCCATGCGGTCGCACGCGGGATTGGCGGGCGAGCGGTTTTCTTCTACAACAAGGCGGGATAGAAAAGCGCATGACCGCCGGATCCAAGCAAAAACGCCTGCGCCTCAGGGCCGAGGACGACGAGGACCTGACCGTGATCTCGGCCTGCTTGCAGGACGCCGTGGTCGCCGTGGGCGACATCGCCTATCTGCCGGCGGAAAGCCGCCTGGCGATGGTGATCAACCGCTATTGCTGGGAATGCGAGCCGGCGGCGGGACCGGGCAGCCAGCGCGTGCTGGCCGGCCTGTGCCTGGAAACCGTGCGCGGCGTGAAGACCCAGGGCATCGACCGGGCCAAGCGCGGGCAGCTATTGGAGCTGCTGTCGATCCGGACTATGCCGGGCGAAGCCGGGGCCGTGCCGGGGGCGTGCGTGGTGGAACTGCAATTTTCCGGCGGCCGGGCGCTGCGCGTATCGGCCGACCGCCTGGCGCTCCGGTTCGAGGACCTGGAGGAGCCCTACCCCACGCCCTGGCGGCCGCAACACAAACTGGACGAGACCCCCTAACCCCTCTACAAACCCGGGCGTCATGCCCGAAAAAGACAAGATAACCATAGCCCTGCCCAAGGGCCGCGTGCTGAAAGCCGTGCTGCCGCTGATGAAGCGGGCGGGCATCGTGCCGGAGCGCGCCTTCGGCGACGAGGACGACCGGCGCCTGCGCTTTGCCACCAACGTGGCGGGCGTGGAGATCGTGCGCGTGCGCAGCTTCGACGTCGCCACCTTCGTGGCGTTCGGCGCGGCCGAACTGGGCATCGCCGGCAGCGACGTGCTGGCCGAGTTCGAATACCCCGAGATCTACGCGCCGGTGGATCTGAAGGTCGGCAAATGCCGGCTGATCGTGGCCGAGCCCGAAGCGATGGTCGGCGGCGACGACCCGCAGCGCTGGAGCCATATCCGCGTCGCCACCAAATACCCGCAGCTGACGCGCCGGCATTTCGCCGATCGCGGCGTGCAGGCGGAATGCATCCGCCTATCGGGTGCGGTCGAGCTGGCGCCGGGCCTGGGCCTGTGCCGGCGCATCGTCGACCTGGTGGAAACCGGCCGCACGCTGAAGGCCAACGGACTGGTGGAGGTTGAGCAGATCGCCGAGGTCACCTCGCGCCTGGCGGTCAACCGCACGGCCTTGAAAACTCGGCCCGAGGCGATCATGGGCTGGATCGAGAAATTCAAGCGGGCCGCCGATGGCGCTCAGGCTTAACGCGAAGGACCCGGATTTCCGCCTTCGCTTCGACGCCTTCGCCGGCGCCAGGCGCGAGGCGCCCGAGGACGTGCGCGCCGTGGTGACGGAAATCCTCGCCGATATCCGCACGCGCGGCGACATAGCATTGCTGGAGCTGACCCGGCGCCTGGACCGGCTGAATGTCGCCGAGGTCGCGGCGCTGCGCGTCGGTGAGGCGGAGATCGACGCGGCTTCGGCTGAAGTGCCCGAGGCCACCCTAGCGGCCCTCGACCTCGCCGCGCAGCGCATCGAGGATTACCACATCAGGCAAAAGCCGCAGGACGCGAACTGGCGCGACGATGCCGGCGTGACGCTGGGCTGGCGCTGGACGCCGGTGGCGGCGGCCGGCATCTATGTGCCGGGCGGCACCGCCGCCTATCCAAGCTCGGTGCTGATGAACGCGATCCCCGCACGCGTGGCGGGGGTGGAACGCGTGGCAATGGCGGTGCCCGCGCCCGACGGCAAGCTCAACCCCCTGGTGCTGGCCGCGGCGAAGCGCGCGGGGGTGACCGAGATCTGGCGCATCGGCGGCGCGCAAGCGATCGCGGCGCTGGCCTATGGCACCGCGACGATCCAACCGGTGGACAAGATCGCCGGCCCCGGCAACGCCTATGTCGCCGAGGCCAAGCGCCAGGTGTTCGGGGTGGTGGGCATCGACGCCATCGCCGGCCCGTCGGAAATCCTGGTGGTGGCCGACCGGAACAACGAGCCGGACTGGATCGCCGCCGACCTGTTGTCGCAGGCCGAGCACGACCCGGCCGCGCAATGCGTGCTGATCGCCGACGATGCTGCCTTCGCCGACCGCGTTGCCGCCGCCGTCGACCGGCTGTTGCCAACGCTGCCCAGGCGCGACATCGCCGGGGCGAGCTGGCGCGCGCATGGCGCCATCATCGTGGTGGGCAGCGTCGAGCGCGACGCGCCATCCCTGGTCGACCAGTTGGCGCCCGAGCATGTCGAGCTGGCCGTGGCCGATCCCGAGACGCTGGCGCGGCGCCTCAAGAACGCCGGCGCGATCTTCCTGGGCCGCTACACGCCCGAGGCGATCGGCGACTACGTGGCCGGGTCGAACCACGTTCTGCCCACCCAGCGCGCGGCGCGCCATGCCTCGGGCCTGGGGGTGCTCGACTTCATGAAGCGCACGTCGATCATGGGCTGCCAGCCCGATTCCGTGCGCGTCATCGGCCCGGCGGCGGTGACGCTGGCCGAGGCGGAGGGGCTTGGTGCGCACGCGTTGTCGGTGAAACTGCGTCTGACGCCGCGATGAGAGCGGCGTCAAAACAAAGCCGGGAAAAATGAACCGCGGCGGCCAGGGCGACCCGGCTTCGCGCCGCGACCGCATCGCCGCCATCACGCTCGACGAAAAAAGCGTGGTGCGCCGGGCGCCCGAGATCGAGCACGAGCGCGCCGTGGCGATTTTCGACCTGATCGAGGAAAACAGCTTCCGCCTGCGCGCCGGCGCGGACGGGCCCTATGCGCTGCACTTGAGCGTCGCCGACAACCGCCTGGTGCTGGATGTGCGCGACGCACGCGACAAGCCCTTGGACAAGATCGTCCTGCCCTCGGCGTCGATGCGCAAGCTGATCAAGGATTATTTCCAGGTCTGCGAGAGCTATTTCGCCGCCATCCGCCAGGCCGCGCCCTCGCAGATCGAGGCGATCGACGTGGGCCGCCGCGCGCTGCACAACGAAGGCTCGGACCTGCTGCGCGAGCGCCTGAAGGACAAGGTGGAGATCGACCTGGCCACGGCCAGGCGGCTGTTCACGCTGGTCTGCGTGCTGCACGTCAGGGGATGACGCAGGCATGGCGCCCCTGCCTTCCAGCGTGCTGTTCGCGTGCACCGAGAACGCCGTGCGCTCGCCGATGGCCGAGGCGATCCTGAAGCATCTCGTGGGCAAGCGGCTCTATGTCGATTCGGCGGGGTTGCGCGCCGGCACGCTCGACGCGATGGCGGTGGAGGTGTTGCAGGAAATCGGCATCGATGCCGCCAAGCATAAGCCCAAGACCTTCGACCAGCTCGAGGACGGGTTCTACGACCTGATCGTGACGTTGAGCCCCGAGGCGCAGCACCGGGCGGTGGAGCTGACGCGCACCATGGCCTGCGACGTGGAATTCTGGAATACGTTCGACCCCACCATCGTCGAGGGCACGCGCGACCAGCGCCTGGAGGCCTTCCGCCAGGTGCGCGACACGCTGTTGAAGCGAATCAAAGAGCGGTTTAAGGCGGAATCCTAGGCGCCTTCCTCCAACTCGCCCGCGTCTTTCGCGTCGATCACCCTGCGGCAGATGTCGTAGTCGAACCCGGCGCGGGCCAGCACCGCCATGTCTTTCATGCGCCGGTCGCGGCGCAGCTTGGGATCGCCGAACGGCCCCAGCCGGCGCTTGCGCGCGAGCTTGGCCGCCGCGGCGAGATCGGCGGCACCGCCCGCCCCGCCGGATTCCTCCAATGCCGCTTGCGCCACGTCCTCGTCCACGCCTTTTTGCGCCAGCTTCTGGCGGATGCGGCGCGACGATGCCCCGCGCCGGCGCATGGAATCGGCCGCGGCCTCGGCGTAGCGCTTGTCGTCCACCAGACCCGCGCGCGCGTAGCGTTCGACCAGCGCATCGACCCAGCGCTGGCCAGCCGCCCGGTCGCCGCTAAGCTTATAGGCCCAGCGCTCGACCCGGCGCATCAGCACGCGGCGCAGGTTTTCCGCCGTGCTGGCGTAGCGCTCGATGTAATACAGCGCGGCCTTTTCCAGCAATTCCGGCGTTACGGGTTTCGGCCCCCTGCGGGGGCGGCGCGCAAAGGTCATGGCGCGACGATGCCACGCCGGCCCGGCCGGCGCCACGTATACGCCGGCTTGCCCGGCGCCATGCTAGGGTTTAAGACGCGTTCCCCCGGCCTCGCCCTTCGACAAGCTCAGGATGAGGCCGGAATTAAAAACTCCTCATGCTGAGCCTGTCGAAGCATGAGGGCCGGAGCCTTCGATCATGCCCACCCTGCGCCGATTCGGCCCCGTCAACTGGCTGGGCCTGTGGACCCTGTACCAGAAAGAGGTGCTGCGGTTCTGGAACATCGCCACCCAGACCATCGCCGCGCCCGTGGTGACCACCCTGTTGTTCCTGGCGGTATTCGCCCTGGCGCTGGGCAGCGGCAGCGTGGCCGTGGCGGGCCTGCCCTATATCGAGTTCCTGGCCCCGGGGCTGGTGATGATGGCGATGACGCAGAACGCCTTCGCCAACACCTCGTCCACCCTGGTGATCGCCAAGGTGCAGGGCAACATCGTCGATCTGCTGATGCCGCCGCTGTCGCCGGCCGAACAGACCGCCGCCCTGGCGCTGGGCGGGCTGACGCGCGGCATTGTTGTGGGCGCCGCGGTATGGCTCAGTATGATTCCGTTCGCGGGCCTGCATATGCACAGCCCGCTGGTCGCGTTCTATTACGCCGTGATGGCGTCGCTGATGCTGTCGCTGCTAGGCGTCTTAAGCGGCTTGTGGTCCGAGAAGTTCGACCATCTGGCGGCGGCGACCAATTTCGTCATAACACCCCTGGCGTTCCTCAGCGGCACGTTCTATTCGACCGAGCGCCTGCCCGAGCCGTGGCTGACGATCGCGCATTTCAATCCGTTCTTCTACATGATCGACGGCTTTCGCTATGGCATAACCGGCCATGCCGACGGCAATGTCGGCGCGGGCATGGCGGTGATGGCGGCGGCGAACGTCGCCCTGGCGCTGGCCTCGCATCATCTGTTCAAGACCGGCTACAAGCTGAAGCCGTGACAAGCCCTCTCGCCGGGCTGAAACTGCAATATGACGGTGTGACAGGCAGTTGATATAGTCGCCGCCTGGTTTCACGCGCGACATGCCGGGGGACATCATGGAGCGCCGGTTGGCCGCCATTCTGGCCGCGGACGTGGCCGGCTATAGCCGCCTGATGGGGGCGGACGAGACGGGGACGCTGACCCTGCTCACCCGCCATCGCACCGAGCTGATCGAGCCGGCGGTCGCGCGTCATCGCGGCCGCGTGGTCAAATTGATGGGCGACGGCATCCTGGCCGAGTTCGCCAGCGTGGTGGAAGCTGTGAGCTGCGCCGCCGAGATCCAGCGCGACATGGCCGAACGCAACGCCGCGGAGCCTTCTTCCGGCCGCATGGAATTTCGCATCGGCGTGCACCTGGGCGACGTGATCGCCGAGAACGGCGACATCTACGGCGACGGCGTCAACATCGCCGCGCGTTTGGAAAGCATCGCCGAGCCGGGCGGCATCCGCCTCTCGCGCCAGGCCTACGACCAGGTGGAGGGCAAGTTGGAGCTGAATTTTCGTTCGCAAGGGCCGCAGACGCTGAAGAACATCGCCAGGCCGGTGGACGTATTCGCGGTCGATCTGGGCGGCATCGTAGCCAAGCCGCGGACGGCGTTGCATCAGGAAATTAAATACTGCCGCACCGCCAAAGGGGTGCGCCTGGCCTATGCCGCGGTCGGCTCGGGGCCGCCTTTGGTCAAGACCGCGAACTGGCTCAATCATCTTGAATTCGATTGGGAAAGCCCGGTGTGGCGGCATGTGCTGCACGGGCTGGCGCGGGACCGCACGCTGATCCGCTACGACGCGCGCGGCAACGGCTTGTCGGACTGGGACGTGGACGAAATCTCGTTCGACGCCTGGGTGCGCGATCTGGAAACGGTTGTGGAGGCGGCGGGAATCAAACGCTTCCCGCTGCTCGGCATTTCGCAGGGCTGCGCGGTTTCCATCGCTTACGCCGCGCGCCATCCCGAGCGGGTGACAAAGCTGGTGCTGTACGGCGGCTTCGCGGTCGGCAAGGCCAAGGCCGCGCGCAGCGAAGCCGAGCGCGACGAGGCGGCGGCGATGCTGACGCTGGCGCGCGTGGGCTGGGGCAAGTCGAACCCGGCGTTCCGGCAGCTATTCACCTCGCAATTCATTCCCGACGCCACCAAAGAACAAGCAGACTGGTTCAACGAGTTGCAACGCAAATGCACCTCGCCCGAATGCGCGGTGCGCTATCTCGAGGCGGCCGGCGCGATCGACGTGTGCCCGTTGCTGGGCCAGGTGCGCGCGCCGACGCTGGTGATGCACGCGCGCGGCGATGAGCGCACGCCGTTCGAGCGCGGGCGCGAGATGGCGGCGGGGATTCCAGACGCGCGTTTCGTGGCGCTGGACAGCCGCAACCATATGTTCCTGGAGAACGAGCCCGCCGCGCAGCGGTTCTTCGAAGAATTGCGGCTGTTCCTGGGACAGGACAACTGACGCGCCGCTCCTATTCCAGCTTCTCGCCCAACAGCTTTTCCAGATCGGCGCGCAAGCTGGGCGACAGCGCGGGCGGGTGCAGCGTCATGCCGCGCGACAGCGCCGTAGTGACGATGCGCAGCACGTCGTCGCGCGCCCGGCGCTTGTCGTTGCCGTCCACGACATGCCAAGGCGCGTGGCGCGTCGCGGTCAGGCGCAGCATGTCCTGTTGCGCGCGGCGGTACTTGTCCCACAACAGATGCGCGCGAATGTCGGATTCGGTCAGCTTCCAGCGCTTGTACGGCACCAACGCGCGCTCGCGGAAGCGGCGGAGCTGCTCGTCGCGGTCGATGGTCAGCAACAGCTTGACGATCCGCACCCCGTCGTCGGCCAGCATTTTCTCGAAGCGGTTGATCTCGATATAGGCGCGCCGCCACGCGGCCTTGGGCGTCAGCTTCTCGACCCGCTCCACCAGCACGCGCCCGTACCACGACCGGTCGAACAGGGCGATGGTGCCGGGCTCGGGCAGGCGCTGCCAGAAGCGGTAGAGATAGTGGATCGCCTGTTCCGCCGTCGTAGGCGGGCCGGTGTTCCAGACCTTGAAGCCGCGCGGGTCCAGCTTCTCGGTCACGCGCTTGATGGCCCCGCCCTTGCCCGCGGCGTCGGTGCCTTCGAACAAAACGATTGCGCGCCATCCCGAGCGGTGGCAGGCCTGCTGGATTTCCAGCATCCTGATCTGCAATGCGTCCAGCGCGCCGTTGCCGCCCGAATTTTTCCGTTTCCCCGCCATGATGCATAGTGCGACGGCCACAGGGGCGGCACAAGCCAGCGCCCCTTGCGGGCGCGGGCGCCCCTTGCGGCGCGGGCGGATCATGCGCGATAACGTCGCGCCCCGTTGGGAGAACGCCATGACCGAAGCCGCCAGCCTTCCGCCCTTGCACGGCATCCGCGTGCTCGACCTGTCGCGCATCCTGGCGGGGCCGTGGTGCACGATGATCTTGGCCGATATGGGCGCCGACGTGATCAAGGTCGAGCCGCCTGTGGTGGGCGACGACACGCGTAGCTGGGGTGCGCGCATCGCCGGACTGGAGAGCACCTATTACCTCAGCGCCAACCGCAACAAGCGCGGCATCGCCCTCGACCTCGCCAAGCCCGAGGGGCAGCGCGTGGCGCAGGCGCTGGCCAAGAAGGCCGACGTGCTGGTGGAAAATTTCAAGCTGGGGGGCCTGAAGAAATTCGGCCTGGATTACGACGCCGTGGCCAAACTGAATCCCAGGCTGGTCTATTGCTCGATCTCGGGCTATGGCCGCAAAAGCCCGGCGGCATCGCGCGCGGGCTACGACGTGATCATCCAGGGCGAAGCCGGCCTGATGTCGGTCAACGGCGAGCCGGAGTCGCCGCCGATCCGCATGGGCGTGGCGGTCGCCGACCTGACCACCGGCATGTACGCGGCCCAGGCGGTTCTGGCGGCGCTGTTCGCGCGCGGGCGCACGGGGATGGGCCAGCATATCGACCTGGCGCTGCTCGATTGCGCCATGACGTATCTGGTCAACATGGCGTCGGCTACGTTGATTTCCGGCAAGCCGCCGGCGCGCTATGGCAACGCGCATCCCGACATTGCGCCGTACCAGACCTTCAAGGCCAGCGACGGCGACGTGGTGGTGGCCGTTGGCAACGACAGTCAGTTCCGCAAGTTCTGCGCCATCCTCGGCCTGCCCACGCTGGCCGGCGATCCGCGTTTCGTCACCAACCCGGTGCGCAGTAAAAACCGCGCCGAGCTGATCCCGTTGCTGGCGGCGAAGATCGCCGAAAAGCCGCGCGCCCATTGGATGCAGGCGATGCTTAGGGAAGGCGTGCCGGGCGGCGAGGTGCGCAATCTGGTCGAAGCGCTGAACTCGCCCGAAGCCCAGGCCCGGCGCATGACGCGCGAAGTGCCGCACCCCTTGACCGGAACCGTGAAGATCATGGGCTCGCCGCTGAATTTCTCCGGCACCCCCGTGCGCGAGCCCGCCGCGCCGCCCACCCTCGGCCAGCACACCGACGAGGTGCTGAAGGAGGTGCTGGGGATGGAGGCGGGGGAGATAAAGACGCTGCGGGCGTCTGGTGCAATCGCCTGACCCCTACCCGTCCAAATACCTTGCCTGCAAATGCGCCTTGAAGGCGGCGTCGCCTAGCGGCGCGCCGGTAGCCTGCTGCAACAGCTCGTCGGTGGTGAGCAGCGAGCCTTTCTCGTGGACGTTGCTACGCAGCCACGCCATCAGCATCTTGAAATCCCCCCGGGCGATGCCCGGCTCGATCTCCCGGTCCTGCCGTTTCGCCGCCTGGAACAATTGCGCCGCGGCCATCGCCCCCATCGTGTAGGTGGGGAAATAGCCCCAGGCCCCGTCAGGCCAGTGGATGTCCTGCAAACAGCCGCGTCTATCGTCGGGCGGCACCACGCCGAGCAATTCCTTCATCCCAGCGTTCCAGGCCTGGGGCAGGTCGGCGAGCTTCATGTCGCCGGCGATCAGCGCGCGCTCCAGCCGGTAGCGCAGGATGACATGCGCGGGATAGGTCACCTCGTCGGCGTCCACGCGGATGAAACCCCGCTCCACGCGCGTATAGACGCGGTAGATATTGTCGGCTTCCCAGGCCGGGCCGCCATTGTCCCGCGGGCTGCCGAACGCCGCGCGCATCAGGGGTGCGGCGTAATCGATGAAGCCGCGGGAGCGGCAGGCCTGCATTTCCATCAGCAAGGACTGGCTTTCGTGCAGCGCCATCCCGCGCGCCTCGCCCACGGGCTGCAAGCGCCAGTCCTTGGGCAGGCCGCGTTCGTACAGCGCATGGCCGGTTTCGTGCAGGATGCCCATCAGCCCGCGCGCGAAATCGCTTTCGTCGTAGCGCGTGGTGATGCGCACGTCGTCGGGCACGCCGCCCGAGAACGGATGCGCCGATTCGTCCAGCCGTCCGTGCTCGAAATCGAAGCCGATCGCCTGCATCAGCTTCACCCCCAGCGCGCGCTGCTGGGCGGCGGGGAACGGCCCGGCCAGGGCCACCGGCGCCGGACGCCGGGCTTGCGCCGCCAGCGCCCGGTCGATGAACCCGGGCAGGAATTGCGCCAGATCGCCGAACAGCGCGTCGATGCGCTTGGCCCGCGCGCCCGGTTCATATTGGTCCAACAAGGCATCGTAGGGATCGAGGCCGAGGGCCGCCCCGCGCGCCGCGGCCTTTTCGCGCGTCAGGCGCAGCACTTCCTCCAGGCTCGGCCGCAGCATCTCGAAATCCGCCGCGGGCCGCGCCTTGCGCCAGATCGTCTCCGACACCGAACACGCCTTCGACAGCGCCGCCACCAGATCGCTGGGCAGCGCCGTGGCGTTGCGCCACAGCCGGCGCATTTCCCGCAAGTTCGCCTGCTGCCAGGGACCGAGGCCCTTCGACTCTTTTTCGCTGGCCCGGTCCAGCAGCTCGCCCACGCGCTTGTCTGTGAGCATGTCGTGGCGCGTGACGGTGAGGGCGGCGAGCTGTTCGGCGCGCGCAGTCGTGCCGCCCGGGGGCATCATCGTCGACATGTCCCAGTGCAGCATGCCCTCGGCCTCGGCCAGCGCGCTGAGGCGCGCAAAGCGCGCTTCGAGTTCCTTATAGGCGGACATGGATTAACACTTCGCCCTTTCTATTTCGTCATGGCCGGGCTTGACCCGGCCATCCACGCCGAAAACAGATTAACCACCAAGGCACCAAGACACCAAGGGTTGGCAGGTATGCCCGGAGCGTGGGAAGTTTCCTCTTGGTGCCTTTGTGTCTTGGTGGTTTCTTCTCGGGAAGCGTGGATGGCCGGGTCAAGCCCGGCCATGACGGGAATGGAAGAAATAGCCTTCGCCCCTATTCATCCTGCTTCATTGCCTTCAAACCATAAATCACGGTCAGCGCCAGGGCGAGGGCGTACCAGGTGAGCGCGTATTGCAGGTGGTTGTCGGTGAGGGAAGATTCGGTCAGCCCGCCGATCGGCAGTCCGCCCTTGTTGGCTTGCATTCCCACCTCGATGAACACCGGCAAGGCGCCGCGCAACCCCGCCGCGCGCGCCATCGCCGGGGGATCGACATAGAACCAGAAATTCGCCGCTTCCTGGTTCTTGGGCGTGAACAGGCCGGGCACGTGCGGCATTCGGGCGATGCCCTGGACCGTCGCCAGCCCGTCGATCTGCCCATCGGCGCGGCTTTCCGGCAGCTTGCGGTCGAGCGGGACCCAGCCGCGATCCACCAGCACCGTACTGCCGTCGGCGCGTTGCAGGGGGGTGACGATGTGATAGCCGGGCTGGCCGCGGCGCGGCCGGTTGCCCAGGTAAAGCTCGCGGTCGTGCAAGAACCGCCCCGTGGCCTGCACGCGCCGGAACTCCAGCGCCTCGGGCTGCGCGATGGAGGCAGGCAAGGTCAGCGGCGGCGCCGACAAACGCTGCGCGCGTTCGGCGATCAGCGCGCGCTTCCATTCCATGCGGTCCATCTGCCAGGTGCCGAGCGCCAGCAGCACGCCTAGGGCCGGCACGAAGGCCAAAGTCAGCCCCCAGCCCGGGCGGAAGCGGCGGTACAGGAATTCGGGCCATCTCATGGCCGGGATTTAACCACGAAGGCACGAAGACACGAAGGCCGGAAAGAAGGGTTGAACCACCAAGGCACCAAGGCACCAAGGCACCAAGAGGAAAATAGATTTTTTTGGGCCGAAGACGCGGGAACTTTTCTTGGTGGCTTGGTGTCTTGGTGGTTTTGCCTTCGTTTTATTCTTCGTGTCTTCGTGCCTTCGTGGCCAGAATTTCTTTCTTCAGAGCTGCCTATGCCGGTATTGCAGCGCGATCAGCGTGGCCTTGAACGGCCTGAGCAGGCCCAGCGCGCCCGCCAGGATCACCGGCGGCCACAGCACCATGTGCACCCAATCCGGGGGATGGAACAGCTTTTCGACCAGGATGGCGAGGCCGACGACCACGGCGCCCAGGATCAGGATCACGAACACCGCCGGGCCGTCGCCGCTGTCCTCTTTCTGCAAATCCAGGCCGCAGGAGGAGCAGACCGGCGCCACGGTCAACAGCCCGTTGAACAGCTTGCCCTGCCCGCAGCGCGGGCAGCGGCACCTGAGGCCGGCGGAAAAGGGCGAGACGACGGGCGTCAGCTGCCCCACCAATAGATCACGCAGAACAGGAACAGCCACACCACGTCGACGAAGTGCCAGTACCAGGCCGCGGCCTCGAAGCCGAAATGGTGCTCGGGCTTGAAGTGGCCCTTGTACGCGCGGAACCAGCACACGATCAGGAACGTGGTGCCGATCATCACGTGGAAGCCGTGGAAGCCCGTGGCCATGAAGAAGGTCGAGGGATAGATGCCATCCTTGAAGCCGAAGGCGGCGTGGCTGTACTCGTAGGCCTGCAAGCTGGTGAACGCGATGCCCAAGAGGACGGTGAGGCCCAGGCCCTGCAACAGCCCCTTGCGGTCGCCTTCGATCAGCGCGTGATGCGCCCAGGTGACGGTGCAGCCCGAGGTCAAGAGGATCAGCGTGTTCATGAACGGCAGGTGGAACGCCTCGAACGGCACGATGCCCTTGGGCGGCCACACCCCGGTGCGCATCGCCAGCGACGCGTCGAAGAACGCCCAGAAGAAGGCGACGAAGAACATCACTTCCGAGGCGATGAACAGCGCCATGCCGTAGCGGTGGTGCAGGCGCACGACAGGCGTGTGGTTGCCCTTGAACGTGGCTTCGTCGATCACGTCGCGCCACCACATGAACATGGTGAACAGCAAGCCGATCAAGCCGGGCACGATCTTCCACGCGCCGCTCGCGTTCATGAACGGCTCCATGCCTTTCCCGAACATGTCCGGGTGCATGTACATGACGGTGCCGAACGTCATCGCCCCGGCCGCGGTGGCGCCGACGGCGGGCCACGGGCTGGGATCGACCAGGTGATAGGGGTGTTTCTGCGCGTGGGCGGTATCGGCGCTCATCTTATGTCTATCTCCCCAAAATCGGTCGCGTCAGTTCACGGGTTTGGCGGCGGCCGGCGCTATTTGGCTGGTGCGCGCGGGCGCGGTCTTCACGCGGTAGAACGTGTAGCTGAGGGTGATCGCGGTCACGTCGTTAAGGTTGGCGTCCCTGGCCATCGCCGGATCGACGAAAAAACTGACCGGCAGGTCGGCGCTCTGGCCCGGCGCCAGCGTCTGCTCGTTGAAGCAGAAGCATTGCAGCTTGTCGAAATACCCGCCCACCTTGTCGGGCGTCACGTTGAAGACGGCGCTGCCGGTGATGGTCTCGCGCGAAGTGTTGTGCGCGGTGTAGAAGGCCAGCGTCTGCTCGCCGAGCTTGACCTTGATCTCGCGCTGCGCCGGCTTGAACTCCCAGGGCAGGCCCGGATCGGTGTCGGCGTTGAAGCGCACGGCGACCGTGCGGTCGAGCACCTCGGCCGGCGCCTGGTCGGCGCGCAGCGTGGCGCCGCCGTAGCCCGTGACCTGGCAGAACAGGCGATAGAGCGGCGCCGAGGCGAAGCTCAACGCCACCATCGACGCGACGACGCCGGCGCAGATCAATCCGACCCGCCGGTTGCGCGCTTGTATATTCCGGCTTTTGCTCATCGCGGCCTCAAATGCCCTTCACCACGTTGCCGCCCATGCGCACGATGGTGATGAGGTAGAACAGCACGGCGAACGCCACCAGCACCAGCATCAGCACGATGTTCTTGCGCCGTTGCCTGCGATGTGCGTCGCCTTGCCACTTGCCGTTCTCCCCGCTCATCCCATCACGGCCCGGTCGGCGATCATCGCCGCGAACAGCACGAACAGATAGAGAATCGAGAAGCCGAACACCTGCATCGCGGTCTTGTTGTGGGCGTCGCGCATCAGCCGCAGCGCCAGGACGACGAAACACAGACTCAGCACCGCGGCGACGGCGGCATAGCCCAAGCCGGCGATGCCCAGCGCCCAGGGCCCGAGCGACAGCGGCGCCAACAGCACGGCGTAGATCGCGATCTGCCGCTTGGTCTCGCGGTCGCCCGCCACCACCGGCAGCATCGGCACGCCGGCGCGGCGATAATCCTCGTTCTTGACCAGGGCCAGGGCCCAGAAATGCGGCGGCGTCCACATGAAGATCAGCGCGAACAGCGCGACCGAGCTTAAGGTCACCTCGCCCGTGGCCGCCGCCCAGCCGATCATCGGCGGGAACGCGCCGGCCGCCCCACCGATCACGATGTTCTGCGGCGTGCGGCGCTTCAGCCACGCGGTGTAGACGAACACATAGAAGGCGATGGTGAGCGCCAGCAGCGAAGCGGCGGCGTAGTTCACCGCCAGGCCCATCACCATCACCGAAAGCAGCGCCAGGGCCACGCCGAAGCCCAGCGCGTCGCTGGGGTCGATGCGGCCGGCGGGCAAGGGGCGCTCGCGCGTGCGGGTCATGATCGCGTCGATGTCGCGGTCGTACCACATGTTGATGGCCCCGGCCGCACCCGCGCCCACCGCGATCGCCAGCACAGCGACCCCCGCCAGGAACGGGTGCATCCTGCCCGGCGCGAGGTACAGCCCCGCGAAGCCGGTGAACACCACCAGCGACATGACGCGCGGCTTGAGCAGCGCCAGGAAATCGCCGACGCTGGCTTCGTTTTGCAGCGCGGTCGCGCGGACCGCCGGGTTCATCGACACGTCAGACATGGTGGAAGCCGGAAACCGAACCACGAAGACACGAAGACACGAAGGAGGAAGGAAGTTTCCCCACCACGGCACGACGGACACCACGCAGGATTGCCGCGCGGCCATTGGCCGCGCAATCGCCCTTCGTGGTGATCGTGGTGTCGTTGTGGTTCATCTGTCTTCTACTTTTTCTTCGTGTCTTCGTGCCTTCGTGGTTCTCTTTCTTTGTCTTTCAATGCGCCTTTTCCGGCTCGATGCGCGGCAGCTCCTCGTAGGAGTGGAAGGCCGGCGGGCTGGGCAGGGTCCATTCCAGCGTCGTGGCGCCGGCGCCCCAGTAATTGTTCGCCGCCTTCTCGCCCGCGGTGAAGAGGCGATAGACGATGTAGATGAACAGCACCACGCCCGCGGCCGAGATGTAGGAGCCGAGCGACGACACCAGGTTCCAGCCGTGGAACGCGTCGGGGTAGTCGATATAGCGCCGGGGCATGCCCGACAGGCCGGAGAAGTGCATCGGGAAGAAGGTCAGGTTCACGCCGACGAAGGTCATCCAGAAATGGATGCGGCCCAGGGTTTCGTTGTAGAGCCGCCCGGACATCTTGCCGATCCAGTAATAGAAGCCGGCGAAGATCGCGAACACGGCGCCGAGGCTGAGCACATAGTGGAAATGCGCCACCACGTAATAGGTGTCGTGCACCGCCAGGTCCATGCCGGCGTTGGCCAGCACCACGCCGGTCACGCCGCCCACGGTGAACAGGAAGATGAAGCCGATCGCCCACAGCATGGGCGTGTCGAACTTCAAGCTGCCGCCCCACATCGTGGCGATCCACGAGAAGATCTTCACGCCCGTGGGCACGGCGATCACCATCGTGGCGGCGGTGAAATAGGCGCGCGTGTCGACGTCGATGCCCGCGGTGTACATGTGGTGCGCCCACACCACGAAGCCGACGAAGCCGATCGCCACCATCGCGTAGGCCATGCCGAGATAGCCGAACACCGGCTTCCTGGAGAAGGTCGAGACGATCTGGCTGATCATGCCGAAGCCCGGCAAAATTAGAATGTAGACCTCGGGATGGCCGAAGAACCAGAACAGGTGCTGGAACAGCACCGGATCGCCGCCGCCCGCCGGATCGAAGAACGTGGTGCCGAAATTGCGGTCGGTCAGCAGCATGGTGATCGCGCCCGCGAGGACCGGCATCGACAGCAGCAGCAGGAACGCGGTCACCAGGATCGACCACACGAACAGCGGCATGCGGTGCAGCGTCATGCCCGGCGCGCGCATGTTGAAGATCGTGGTGATGAAGTTGATCGCGCCCATGATCGACGATGCGCCCGCCAGATGCAGGCTGAAGATCGCCATGTCGACCGAGGCGCCGGGATGCCCCAGGGCCGAGGACAAGGGCGGATAGATGGTCCAGCCCGTGCCCGCGCCCGTGCCGATGAACGCCGAGAAGATCAGCAGCAGGAACGACGGCACCAAGAGCCAGAAGCTGATGTTGTTCATGCGGGGGAAGGCCATGTCGGGCGCGCCGATCATCAGCGGCACGATCCAGTTGCCGAACCCGCCGATCATCGCCGGCATCACCAGGAAGAACACCATGATCAGGCCGTGCGCGGTGACGATGACGTTCCACAACTGTCCGTTCGGGCTGCCGTCGGGACCGTTGAGGAACTGCACGCCCGGGTCTTGCAGCTCGATGCGCATCAGGATCGAGAACAGCCCGCCGATGATGCCCGCGATCACCGCGAACACCAGGTACATCGTGCCGATGTCCTTGTGGTTGGTGGAATAGACCCAGCGCTTCCATCCCGTGGGATGGCCGTGGCCGTCGGCGGCGTGGTCGGCGTGGCCCGTGAAGTAACCCATGACAGTCCCCTTGCTCTTCAGCCGCCTGTCGCGGCCGGAGTTCCGAGAAATTTTACATTCCTTTTGTCGTCATGCCCGGCCACCGAGCCGGGCATCCACGCTTCATTTTCAAGATTCGGCGTGGATGGCCGGGTCAAGCCCGGCCATGACGGGAAAAGGGTGTGGCGAAAAGCCACCTGCCTAGTCCTGCGTCTTCGGCTGTTCGGCCAGTTGCGGCTGCGGCGCGTTCATGGCGGCGGCCTTTTTCTGCTGCTCGATCCAGGCGGCGAACTTCGCCTTGCTGACCGCCTCGACCGCGATCGGCATGTAGGCGTGATTGATGCCGCACAGCTCCGAGCACTGGCCGTAATAGACGCCTTCCTTGTCGATGTTGACCCAGGTTTCCATCAGCCGCCCGGGCACCGCGTCCTTCATCACGCCGAAGGCGGGAATGCGCCAGGCGTGGATCACGTCGGCCGAGGTCATCAGCAGGCGGATATTGGTGCCGACGGGCAGCACCACGCGGCTGTCGACCTCGAGCAGCCGGCGCTGGCCGGGCTTCAGGTCCTTTTCCAGGATCATGTTGCTGTCGAACTTCACGTCGCCCTGGTCCGGGTATTCGTAGGACCAGTACCACTGGTGGCCGACGATCTTCAGCGTCATCTCGGCGTTGGCGGTGCGGTCGGTGTAGTACAAAAGCTTGAACGACGGCACCGCGATCGCCACCAGGATCACGATCGGCAGCACGGTCCACAGGACTTCGACCGTGGTGTTGTGCGTGGTGGTGGACGGCGTGGGGTTGGCCTTCTCGTTGAAGCGCACCATCACGTAGATCAGCAGGCCCAGGACGAACAGCGTGATGACGGTGATCACCCACAGCAGCAGATTGTGGAACGCGACGATGCGATGCATCGTCTCCGACGCCGCGGGCTGCAACGTCATCTCCCAGGCCCTGGGCTCCGACGCCAGCGCGGCGCCGCCCAATAGATCGGACCCGCCGAGCGCCAGCAACACCGGCCCGGCAAAGACGAACCACGCCGCGGCCGGAATGGCCGTAGCCACCGCTTCAAGAAATTTCCGCACCCTCATACCCTCCGCACGGCCGGCCGGGCGTACCCGTGTGAATCGGGCCAACCCGTTGATCCGGCTGCCTAACCGCCCGGCCCGTCCCGCTTTGGAGCGCATGGATTCAGGGCCTTGCGACGAGCGTTAACGTCTCACTTAACCGAGGCCCCCGATAGGCGACGAAATGCCGCATCGCCGGCCTCCCAACGCCCAATAACTGCAAAGAAAATACGGGTATTCGCCCCACGCTTTCATCGCGCCGCGGATCATCGAAACGCTTCGGCCGGGTCCGAAGCCTCGCGGCGCGGCTTCAGCCATTCTGCCGCCAGTTGCACCCCCGTGCTCAGGAGAGATCGATGACCGCAAAAAACGCGACGTGCGCCGGCGCTCGCTCGCCCGGCCTCGCGCTGCCCCTGCTTCTGTCCGCGATCTGGCGCTGGGGGGCGGAATGCGCCCAGCGCCGCCGCCAGCGCCTGGCGCTGGCCGAGCTGGACGACCGCCTGCTCGGCGATATCGGGCTGACGCGCGCCGACATGGGGCGCGAGGCCGGGAAATACCCGTGGCTGCGCTGATGGCGGCGATGCCCCCCCGCCCCCTGACTGACGGCGCTTTCACGCCTATATTATGGGGACGCGGCAGCCCGGATGCTCCGGGCATGGAGGCCCAATGTCCCACCTCGCCAAGACCGACGACTTGTTCTTCAACCGCGCCGGCCTCGACCGCGCGCGCGTGGAGCGCATCGTCGACGACGCGCTTCAGGGCTGCGAGGACGGCGAGCTGTTCCTGGAATACCGCCAGTCGGAATCCCTGGCGCTGGACGACGGCAAGATCAAGAGCGCGAGCTTCGACACCACCCAGGGCTTCGGCCTGCGCGCGGTAAGCGAGGACGCGGCCGGCTATGCCCATGCCTCGGAGCTGTCGGAAGCGGCGATCAAGCGCGCGGCCGAAACCGTTGGGGCGGTGCGCGCGGGACGGTCGGGAGTCTTGGCGGAAGGACCCGCGGGAACCAACCAGGGGCTTTACCGCGACGACAATCCCCTGGGCGGCCCGGGCATGGAAGCCAAGGTGGCGCTGCTCACGGGCATCGACGCGTATGCCCGAGGGAAGGACAAGCGGGTGCGCCAGGTGATGGCGTCGCTCTCGGGCGAATGGCAGGCGGTGCAGATCGTCCGGCCCGGCGGCTTGCGCGTCGCCGACATCCGCCCCCTGGTGCGCCTCAACGTCTCGATCGTCGTCGGCGACGGCGACCGGCAGGAGACCGGCAGCGACGGCGCGGGCGGCCGCACCTCCTACCAGCTTTATCTCGATCCCAGGCAATGGCGCGCGCAAGTGGACGAGGCGCTGCGCCAGGCGCTGGTGAACCTCGCCTCGGCGCCCGCACCCGCCGGCGAAATGCCGGTGGTCCTGGGGCCGGGCTGGCCGGGGGTGATGCTGCACGAAGCCGTGGGCCACGGCCTCGAGGGCGACTTCAACCGCAAGAAGACCTCGGCCTTCTCCGGCCTGATGGGCAAGCGCGTGGGCGCTAGGGGCGTCACCGTGGTGGACGACGGCACGCTGCCGGACCGGCGCGGCTCGCTGACCGTGGACGACGAAGGCACGCCGAGCCAGCGCACCGTGCTGATCGAGGACGGCATCCTCACGGGTTACATGCAGGACCGGATGAACGCGCGGCTGATGGGCATGAAGCCGACGGGCAACGGGCGGCGGCAGGATTTCGCCCACGCGCCGATGCCCCGGATGACCAACACCTGCATGCTGGCGGGCTCGCACGACCCGAAAGAGATCCTGGCCTCGGTCAAGCGCGGCCTCTATGCGGTCAATTTCGGCGGCGGGCAGGTGGACATCACCAACGGCAAGTTCGTGTTCTCGGCCAGCGAGGCCTACATGATCGAGGACGGCAAGGTCGGCCGGCCGGTCAAGGGCGCGATGCTGATCGGCAATGGACCGGACGCGCTCACCAAGATCTCGATGGTCGGCAACGACATGAAGCTCGACCACGGCGTCGGCACCTGCGGCAAGGACGGCCAGGGCGTGCCGGTGGGCGTGGGCCAGCCCAGTTTGAAGATCGACCTGTTGACGGTCGGCGGCACCGCCGCTTAATAGCGGCGGGGCGGCACGGCCGCCGCGTAACCGCGCGCCCGGCGGCAGACGCGATCGGATCGATATACGCAAGCGTCCGGCCGCGCGTATCGGGATCAGACTCGTATAGGGATCAGACCGGCGTCACGAGCACCGCCCGGCACAAGCGCACGGGCTGGGTGCGGCCGCGCACGGGTTGCGGCGGCAGATCGATCCATTCCACGCCGGGCAGCGGCCCGGCCGCGTCGACGGCCTCGCGCGAAACCAGCAGGTCGACGTCGTTCACGCGGGTCAGCCGCTCGATCCGCTCGGCGGTGTTCACCGTGTCGCCGATGACGGTGTATTCCAGCCGCTGCGGGTGGCCGATCACGCCGGCCATGACCGGACCGTAATGGATGCCGATGCCGATGCCGACCGGCCCGCCGCTGGCGGCGTCGCGGCGCCGGTTCCATGCGTCGATCTCGGCCAGCAGGTCGAACGCGGCGAGGATGGCCATGCGCGCGTCGTTGGCGGTGGTGGCCGGCGCGCCGAACACGGCCATCACGGCATCGCCCATGAATTTGTCGAGCGTGCCGCCATGGGCGAAAACCGCGCGGGCGGAGCGCGTGCGGAAATCGTTGAGGAACTGCGCCACCGCCTCGGGCTCCGTGCGCTCGGACATGGAGGTGAAACCGCGGATGTCGGCGAACAGGACGGCCGCCGTCAGGCGCTGCGGCCGTTCGATCGCCGCGGCCCCTTCGTAGCTCAGCGACGCGACCACGTTGGGCGGCAGGAACGGCGCGAGGTTCGAGCGCATGCGGCTGGCGACGATGTTGGACAGCCGGAGCTGGTGCTTGCGCGCGACCACGAAAGCGAGCACCGCGGCGGTCAGGGCGACGATCGCCAGCCTTACCGCCACGCCGTGGCTCGGGCCATGCATCGCCCCGGCGGCAAGGCCGCCAGAGGCCAAGCCGTCCAAATTCAGCCAGTCGAACGCGGCCAAGACCACGAGCCAGCCGCCGATGAACAGCACCGCGGTATGGATCACCAGCGCGGGGTGATAGCGGATCGCGGCGTGGGCCAGGAACAGGAAGATCAGGCCCGCGATCGGCAGCCCCAGGGTCTCGGCGAACGGGACATGCCCCGCCTTTGCGATCATGGCCAGCAAGGTCAGCAGCAGCAGCACGTCGAAGGTCGCCAGCACCCAGGCCAGCCACGCCGGTGAAACGCCGATCCGGCCGCGACGCATGACCCAGAAGCCGGCCGCGGTGACGATGCCGTAGCCGATCAGAATCGGAACGCCGAGATGGGCCGGCCCGTGGTGCTGGACGCCGAGCAGGACGACCGAAAGCCCGAGGAAGCTGAGCAGCCGGACGATCGCCGACACACGCTCGCTACGGTGCTCCGATTCGAGGATCAGACGGCGGATATGGGTCTTCATCTTGGTTCCCGCGGCATCGCCCGCAACCTGCCCGCATTGAACCGGGGACCGTGCTTCGCGCGACGGTCCCCGGCTTTCTTGGCGGCTGGCGCCTCTGCCCGCGATCGTCCGGGATGGAGCAAGGCCCAGCCGGATCGCCGCGATACCGGCGCGACGCTACGCGCTGCGTGCGGTCCGCCCCCACAGGCCCAGGCCGATCATAGCCAGGGCGAGCACGCCGAGAATCGCCAGCGTGAAGTTCGGCACATAGAAGGTCGTGTAGACCTCCCAGCCGAGGAGGCGCAAGACCTTCGCCACGTCGGTATAGATGCCGACGAGATGGCCGCCGAGCGTGCCGGTGATTCCGAGCAAAACGCTGCCCAGCAGCGCCAGCGCCGCCATGACCCAGCGCGTGATGCCTTCCCAGACGGCCTCGCCCTGGATCCAGCGCGTCGCCAGAAGCAGTGCCCAGTACGCGACGGTCCATGTCGCGACCAGCATGTGGTTGCGGCCGAGCGGCGTCGACGAGAGCGTCTCCCACGGCCAGACCATGAGACCAACCGCGTAGGCAACCACGCCCGAGGCAAGACCGACCACGAGCAGCGGCACCAACGCCCGGTCGACTGCCTTGGCGAGCGGGCCGCCGGACACGGCCCGCAACAGGATCGCCAGGGTCGCCGTCATCCAGAGGGCGATCGGGAAGTGGACGAGAACGACGTGATAGGCGGCCATGATCAGGCTCCTTGCTTGCGCTTGAGCAACAGGTTGATGGCGATGCCGAAGCCGACGATCAGGACGACGCCCGCAGCCAGCGTGAAGATCCATTGCCGGCGGATGGCGTCGGCGAACTCGGCTTCGATGCCGTAATTGGCGAGCTGTATTTCGCTGTGGCGGTATCTGACCGGCACGGCTTTGCCGATGCTCTCGGCGCCGGCATGCCTCGCGCTGTTCAGGTGCGGCCAGCTGACCTGGCCGGGATAGAACAGCGTGATCGTCGTGGCGGCCTGGCGCCAATCCGGCGCTTCGCCTTCAAAGCGGGCGGCCGGTATTTCCGCCTGGCGGCCGAATCCAACCGTGTAGGGCAGAGATACGTAGTGCCAACGCCCGCCCGTGGCCTGGCGATGGATCGCGAAAGCCGCCTGATAGACGCCGCCGTCGCGCAAAATCTTGTCCTCGGTCGGCTTCTCCGTGTTCATCTTGCGGCGAAGCGTGACCTCCCAGAAGCCGTCCGTCCAGCGGGCGCGGCCGCTGACGCCGATGTCGCCGCGCGACCCTTGTGCGGCGCGCAGAATGCGGCGGGGAATCGTATCGCCTTCTTGCCATGCGGCCTTGGGATCGAACGCGACAGACTGATCCTCGCGCAGGTAGTAGACGTCGTCCTGGCCGATCTTCTTGTTCACGAGAGCGTCCCATTTCAACGCGGTGCGCCCGGTCTTGGCCGGATCCAACATAAGGCGCGGTTGCTTGCGATCGCCATCCCAGTTGGTGGCATAGGGGCTGCGGCCCGAGTCGCCCAGGCGGCCAACGCCGACAAACTGGTCGTCCGCTTGGCCCACCGGGCTGGAGCGATGCGCCCGCCAGTGCCAGAGATCGAGGAAATATCCCGCGCCCCGAAGTTTATCCTGCTCGGCTTCGGGAACGACGGCCGACCAGTCGCCAAGCCCTTTCCGTGTCGCGGGCAGATATTTCGTCGGCTCGTCGAGACCGAGCTTCTTGCCGAGATAGGCGTGGTCGCGCACCTCGCGGCCGCTAACCTCGTCCGTGAAGCCGGCGAGACGATGGCCGATCGCGACGTAACCGCCATACCGGCCGAACTCCGGCACGCTGCCGTCGTCGAGCATCATCGACACGCGATCTTCATGCAGGCCATCCGGAACCGGGCCCGGAACGGCGCTTCCGCGCACAACCCAGGCGCCGTTCGTGAAGCGCAAGACATCGTGGAATATCCCGGCAGTGGGGGACGGCCATCGGTACCGGAAATACGCATCGGCGCCGTTGTAGGCGGCTTGCACCTGCAATGGCACCGTCAATAGCTTGGGCACGCTGATGTTCTTCTTCGGATCGTCTTTGACGACCCCGGTCCCGTGGGTCAACCACGACGCGCCCAGCCCACCGGCAAACAGGACCAGCGCCGCATAGATTCCGAACCGCCGCATTCGACTCTCCTATTCGGCAGGACGCTCGAGAAAAGGACGCGGCATCGGCTGTTAGATAAAATCCCGCGCGCTTCCTTCCTTCAGTCCCGCCCTTTCGCTAGAATCTGTCTATATCAGCGCACTGATTTTGGCTCCGCGCCCATTGCCCTGCATTGACTTGGATCATGGTCCATCTTCCTTCGGATCATTGCCGGATGAAGCCTGCTACGTGCCCGCTTCCATCGCACACCACCAGGACGCGCCGGCGGGCATGGGCCAGCCGAGCATGCCGATCGACCAGCCGACCGTGGGCGCCGCCGCGGCGGCTTGACCCCCGAAGCTTGACCCCTAGGGCTTGATCCAGGTCAAAGCGGATGGCACGGCTTGCCCGATTGTTGCGTCCCTTTGCGTCCGCCGCCGGGATGACGGAGCGGATGCGAACTTTACGGAGATGTCCCGTGGCGCCGAACGACAGCCCGCAGAAGAAATCGCGCAGCTATATTCTGCCGGTCGAGGACGTCGAGTTCCTGTTGCGCGACGAGATGCGCGACATCCGCTTCGCGCTGGAATTCTCCAAGGCCGAGCTGTCGCTGCGCGACTGGGGCATCCGCTCCACCATCATCGTGTTCGGCAGCTCGCACATCCCCTCGCCCGAACAGGCCGAGGCGCAAACGCTTGCGGCCAAGACCGAGGCCGAGCGCAAGGCCGCGGCGCTGCGCGCCGGGCAGGTACGCTATTACCAGGCGGCGCGCGACTTCGGCCGCCTGGCGTCCGAGCGGGGCGGCGCGTTCTCGCCGCAGCACCGCTGGCGCGACAACGTGATCGCCACCGGCGGCGGGCCCGGCATCATGGAAGCCGCCAACCGCGGCGCGTCCGAGGCCGGCGCGCCGACCATCGGCTTCAACATCACGCTGCCGGCCGAACAGGAACCGAACCGCTACACCACGCCGGAGCTGACCTTCCGCTTCCATTATTTCGCCATGCGCAAGATGCACCTGGCGATGCGCGCCAACGCCCTGGTGGTGTTTCCCGGCGGCTTCGGCACGTTCGACGAGTTGTTCGAGATTCTGACCCTGGTGCAGACGCGCAAGGCGCCGCCCGCGCCGATCGTGCTGTTCGGCGAGAGCTATTGGCGGCGCGTGGTGAATTTCGACGCGCTGGTCGAGGAAGGCATGGCCGCACCCGAGGATTTGGCCCTGTTCGAGTTCGCCGACACGGCCGAGCAGGCCTGGGCGGCGCTGGAACGCCGCGGCCTGAAGGCGCACAAGGGCGCGAACGGCTAGGCCCCCTGTCCCAAGGCCGTGGCCGGGCTTGTCGCGGTTGCCCGCCCAGGCCACACTCCGGCCCGCCACGGTTGGCACACGGTCTTGCAAGGAATCCCATGCGCGTCCGCCTGCTCGGCACCGGAACGCCCACGCCGTCGATGAAGCGCATGTGCTCGGGCTATGCCGTGGAGACCGGCGCGGACACGATCCTGTTCGACCACGGCTTCGGCGCGCATCACCGCCTGATCGAGGCGGGCATTCCCGCCACGCGCGCGACGCACCTGTTCCTGAGCCACCTGCATTACGACCATTGCGGCGACTATGCGCGCCTGGTGCTGACGCGCTGGGACCAGGGGGCCGGCAAAATTCCCGAGCTCAAGGTCTTCGGGCCGCCGCCGCTGAAAGCCATGAGCGAAAAACTGTTCGCCGAGGACGGCGTCTATGGGCCGGACCTGATCTCGCGTACGCGCCACGATTGCAGCCTGGGCATCTACCAGGCGCGCGGCGGGGTGCTGCCGCGCCTGATGCCGGCGCCCGAGGTGACCGAGCTTAAAAGCGGCGAGACGGTTAGATCGGGCAACGACTGGACCGTCACGACAGCCGCCGTGCGGCATTTCCAGCCCTACCTCACCTGCTACGGCTACCGGCTCGACACGTCGGAAGGTTCGTTCGTCTATTCCGGCGACTCGGGCCCGAGCGAGGGCATGCTGAAGCTGGCGCGGAATTGCGACGTGCTGGTGCATATGTGCCAATACGTCAGCGGCACGCAATTGAACGGGGCTTACGCCGAATCCTGCATGGGCCACCGCGAGCTGGCCGAGCTGGCGCGCGACGCCGGCGTCAAAAGCGTGGTCGCCACGCACGTGACCGAACAGTTCGACAAGCCGGGGGTGCGCGAGCGCGTGATCGCCGACATGGCCGGCATCTACCAAGGCGCCATCTTCTTCGGCGAGGATTTGATGGAAATTCCGGTCAAGCCGCCCGCCCTGGCGAAGTTGTTGTAGGGCGCGGCGGGCAATCAAGGGGGCAGATTCATGAAACGGACAATTCTGGCGGCGGCGCTGGCGCTGGCCTTCGCCGCATCGGCATCGGCCCAGGACAGCAAGGTCCGCATCGTGCAGCAATTCGGGCTTTCCTATCTGCCGCTGCACGTGGCGCTGGAGCACAAGCTGATCGAGAAGCACGCGGCGGCGGCGGGCGTGCAGAACCCGGCCGTGGAGGTATCGCGCCTGGCCAGCGGGGCGGCGGCCAACGACGCGCTAATCTCGGGTTCGGTCGACCTGGCGATGGCCGGCCTCACGGTGCTGATGAATTTGTGGGACAAGACCCAGGGCAGCAACCCGGTGCGCGGGATGATGGCGATCGCCGACTCGCCGATCTATTTCAACACTGTCGATCCGCGCATCAAGTCGATCAAGGACCTCGGTCCCGACGACCGCGTGGCGATGACCGCGGGCAAGGGCACGCAGCATGCCATCGTGCTGCAAATGGCGGCGGCCAAGGAATTCGGCTGGGACAAGCGCGAGAAGCTCGATTCGCTGGCCGTGTCGATGTCGCATCCCGACGGGGTGGTCGGCCTCCTGACGGGCGGCGGGGCGTTCAAGACCCACGCCACCACCGTGCCGTTCATCCAGATGGAGCTGGCCGATCCGCGCGTGCGCACGATCCTGAAATCCTACGACGTGACGGGCGGGCGGCAGACGCTGATCGTCGCCTACACCACCGAGAAATGGCGCAAGGAAAATCCCAAAATGTACGCCGCCACCTATGCCGCGCTGAAGGAAGGCATGGAGCGCATCAAGGCCGACACCAAAGCGGCGGCCGAGCTTTATATGAAGGTCGAAAAGCCCAAGCTGTCGGTCGACACGATCCACGGCATCCTGAAGGACGAGAACATGCTGCTGTTCACGCCCACGCCGTCGAAGGTGATGGCGTTCGCCGAGCACATGAACAAGGTCGGGCTGATGAAAAACAAGATGGCGGGCTGGAAGGACGCGTTCTTCGACAACATCCACGCCTTGCCGGGGAATTGAGCGGGCGGGGGCGAGGGCGAGGCCATCTCAGTGGACGTCATGGCCGGGCCTAGACCCGGCCATCCACGCTTAGTTTTGGCGGCGTCGTACCGCTGACTCGGCGTGGATGGCCCGATCAAGTCGGGCCATGACGCTTAATTACAATCAGTCGGCGCGGCCACTCAGCGGATTGCCCAGCCCTACCAGATCGCCACGTTGGCGTCGCCAAGCGCCGTCAGGCTGGCTTGCAGGATCGTCACGCCGTTGCCGCCGCCGGTATCGAACACCACGGCAGCACCCTGTTGCGAGGCATGCGCCAGCGCGTCGCCCACGCTTGCGTACAAGCCGCGGAACACAAGCTGATCCTGGCTGGCGTTGAAATCGGCCACGATGTCGTTGCCGTCCCGGACGTCGGTGATGAACTGGTCGCCGCCCTTGCCGCCATAGAGCATGTCGTCGCCGTCGTCGCCCTCGATCCGGTCGGCGCCGTTGCCACCATAGATCGTGTCCCGGTTTTCGCCGCCCCAGATCGAATCGTTGCCGGCTTCGCCGAACAGCAAGTCGTCGCCGTCCTCGCCCGAGAAGACGTCTTCGCCTTGGCCGCCCCAGATCGAATCGTCGCCGCCGCCGCCCAGCGCTATGTCATGGTCCTCGTTGCCGTAGATCGTATCGTTGCCGTCGCCGCCCCAGAAATCCTCGTTGCTGGTGCCGCCGTACAGCACATCGTCGCCGCCGTCGCCGTAGATGTTGTCGTGGCCGTTGTTGCCGCGGATCGTGTCGTTGCCGCCGCCGCCATAGACCGTGTCGTCGCCGTTCAGCCCCGCGATCGAATCGCGCTCGTCGCTGCCCCAGATCGTGTCGTCGCCGTTGGTGGCTAAGACCGGCGCCAGCGCAGCGGCGAGCGGCGCCATGGACTGGCTTGGGACATCGGTCTGGTTTAGGGCGTCGGATTGCGTCGCCGCAGCGGCCTGGCTCGGGGTTTCGGCCTGGCTCGGAATCTCGGGTTGGTTGGGAGTGCCGGATTGAGTGGCGGTTTCCGGTTGGCTGGGAGGCGGATCCTGCGCCGGGCCGCTCGCCGCGGAATTCGCGGCGTCGTTCGCCGCATCGTTCGCCTGGAAATTCGCCTGGAGATTCGCCGGGGAATCCGTCGCGGAACTGTCGTCCTGCTCTTCGGCGGTGGGCGGCGTGGGCGTGTCGCTGCCGCCGGCCTCGGGATTCAACCCCTGCGCGTCGCGCCACTGCTGCCAAAGCGAATAGAAGGAATGAAAGGAATGGTGCTGACCGTACATGGTCGTCCCCCTGGGCGGGCTATCGGTTTCGCGCTTCCTGCGCTGCGCAATCGATAGAGTTAGGTTAACTATTCGTCAATATTGATCTTTGGTTAACCGACAAAAATCGTCGCATATTAACCATACGGGGTAAGGCGTTCGCGTTTTCATCCCGCATCAGGCGATCGAAGCGACGGAAGCGGCGATGGCGAGGTGTCACCCTCAAGATCGGCGGAGGTCAGACAGCAAGACGATGGGGGGACGAAGCAGCCTATTAATTGTCTCGCGGGAGCATAAATTGCTTGGCAAGCGCAAGGCCCTGGCCCTGATAGTTCGATTTGATGTCCCTGCCATATAGGCGGTCGGGGCGTCCTGCCATCTGTTCGTATTTCAGCCAACCGATGGTTTGGCCATGCTCAAGCATGAAAGGAACCTCGTGCGATCTCACTTCCAGCACCGCCTTGCTTTCCGAAGCTGCGTCCCAACCGAACCCCGGATCGAAAAAACCCGCGTAATGAACACGAAACTCACCGACGCTGGTATCGTAGGCAACCATTTCAGCGGCGAAATCTGGCGGCACACGGACGGATTCTCGTGTCGCGAGTATATAGAAATCGTCCGGATCGAGGATGATCGCGGCTTCACGGTGAAACCGGATGGGTTCCCAAAACTCCAAGGGATCATAGGCGCCGACTCTATCGAGATCGATCCGATCCGTGTGCTTCATCGCGCGCCAACCGATCAGTGAATTCTGTCCGGCGCCTTCCAAGTCGATCGAGACGCCGATGAGCTTCTCCTTGATATTTTGCCGGCGATCGCTGCCGCTAACCAACTTTCCCTCCGCGTGAAGCCGGGTGAGTTCGGACGATGCGAGTACCGGCGACCCTCGCCGAAATCTGATCTGATTCAATCGCGATCCCATTCTAACCACGATACTGAATGTGCACGGCGCGACTTCCACATACAGCGGACCTTCATATCGCGGCTGCACTTGATCGAAGGAGATGCTCCGGTCGGTAATGAGGCGCGTAAGTACGTCGAGCCGGCCGGTCGAACTCTTCGGGTTCGCGAAGCCCGCCAGTCCGCTCTTCAAACTGAGGGACTCGAGAAGCGGGATCACATAAACGCACCCCTTTTCCAGAACCGCCCCTTGGGAGGTGGTCAGATCGATAGGGTATCCGTCGAGCTGTTTGATCTTCTCCATGACGGTCGCGCCGGGACCGGGAAGAAAGCTGGCCCGAACCCGGTACGCAACACGGCCCAGCCGGAGGTCGAGGCTGGCCGGCTGCAATTGCTCCGGCTGTATGTCGGTCAGCGCTTCAATCTCGTGCTCATTGACCATCGCGCGAATGTGCTGGAACGGCAGGATGCCGGTGTGCGATTCAACGCCGGGCTCTTTCGGGAAAAGCGTCTTCGAGAAGGCGGCGTCACTCATCTTTTTTCTCCGCTTTCCTCGTGCGCTCAAGGGTGACGCTTACGCATTGCTGCGTCGTGCCGTTTTGCTTGGCAACTCAACGAGCAGAACACCCCGTCTTTGAATTGTCCTGTGCCGACCTTGCTGGTCAGCGACCCTTGGCAAGCCGGACATATGTTCTGCCCAAGACATTGCCGCAGATAGCTGGTTTCCGATTTAGCCATTGTTTTGCCCCGGCTGCTTAGCAGTCTAGGCGGTTACAATGCTGTATCAACCGATTAGCGGCGGATTCGCTCCACAATTTTACGCATAGGCGAGACAAGCAGAGAGTGTTGTTAAGGCTCTTGCTTTCAACTTCTCCACATTTCCCACAACGCCGGCAATAACGCCGCCTAAAGCGTCATGGCGCCATAATCCAAGATTGAATTGATATGCGGCCGACGAATCGTATAACGCCGAACCAAATATAGCCCGGCGGGCGGGCGAACGGCCCGCCCCGTCCGGCTCGGGCTATTTCAGCGCGGTCTGTACCGTCGGCAGGGTGTTCGAGGCCTTGGTCAAATCCTTCAAGCGCGCGATCAGGCCGCCGACGGTGCTGAGACCCGCGCGCTCGAACTCGCCGCGGTAATGGATCGCCAGGCTGTAGCCGTCGACCTCGATGTCGTTGACCTTGGGCTTGCCGGCGGCGGCGTGCACGCGCCACTTCACCTCCAGCGGCTTTTCGCCGGCGGCGATGCGCGAATAGACCTTTTGGTCGCCGTTGGGCTCGGCCGTCACGCTGCCCAGGCCGAAGCTGCTGATCTGCAAATTGCCGAACTTCTCGATCGCCACGTCGATGACATAGGCCGCGAACAGCACCGTGAACTCGCGCTTGTCCGCGGGGGTGATCGTGCGGGCGATCTTGCCGAGGGAGAACGTCGCCAGGGCGTCGAAATCCAGATTGTCGAGCATGATCTTGGTGAACTCGCCGTTGCGCGTGGCGGCGCTGCCCTTCATCGCGTCGATCGTGCGGTTGCCGAGCGCGGTGAGGAACGCCTTGGCGGCGTCGGGCGAAATGGCCTGGGCGCCGGCGGGTGCGGCAAGCCCGATCATGGCGGCGGCGAAAGCGCCGGCGATCGCGGCGCGGCGCAACATCATGAACTTCGACATCTAGACGTTCTCCCTGGATCGGCTGGTCTTGTGAATAAGGTTTCCTAGGATACTCTGCTAGGCATGACCGAGTCGAATGATTCCCCCGCCCCCGCCGCCTCGCCCGCCCACCCGCTCGCGGGCGTCAGGGTGCTGGACCTGACCAACGTGCTGGCGGGGCCTTTTGCGGTCTTTCAACTCGCGCTTTTGGGCGCCGACGTAATCAAGGTCGAAGCGCCGGGGACGGGCGACCTGGCGCGCGAGCTGGGTGCCGACCCCGCCCTTAACAAGCTGAAGATGGGCACGTCGTTCCTGGCGCAGAACGGCGGCAAGCGCTCGATCGCCATCGACCTGAAGCATCCCCGGGGCCGCGGAGTGATGCTCGACCTGGTGCGCCGGGCCGACGCGCTGGTCGAGAATTTTCGCCCCGGGGTGATGCAGCGGTTGCGTCTGTCCTGGCAAGACCTCGCGGCGGCGAACCCGGCGCTGGTGTATTGCAGCATCTCCGGCTTCGGGCAGGAGGGCTCCTTGCGCGCCAATCCCGCCTACGACCAGATCGTCCAGGGCATGTCGGGGGTGATGAGCGTGACCGGCGACGCCGCGTCCGCCCCGTTGCGCGCGGGCTATCCCGTATCGGACACCACGGGGGGACTGACCGCCGCGTTCGCCATCGCCGCGGCGTTGTTCGACGTGAAACGCACCGGCAAGGGGCGCTATGTCGACGTGTCGATGCTCGCCGCCACCCTCGCCACCTTGGGCTGGCCGGTGTCGAACTGGCTGATCGCGGGGGTCGAGGGCAAGCCCCTGGGCAACGACAACATGACCGCCTCGCCCTCCGGCGCGTTCCGCTGCGCCGACAAGCCGATCAACATCGCCGCCAACAAGCAGGAGCAGTTCGAGGCGCTGTGCCGGGTGATCGATCGCGACGACCTGCCGCGCGACCAGCGGTTCATCGAGCGCGACGGCCGCATCGCCAACCGCGCCGCGTTGACCCTGGAGATAGAAAAATCGCTGACGACGGGGCTGGCCGATGGTTGGGTCGAGAAGCTCAATAAAGTGGGCGTGCCGGCCGGGCCGGTGCTCACGGTGCCCGAGGCCCTGGCCCTGGCCGAGGCGCAGACCGGCGATCTAACCCAGAGCTTCGCCCACCCGCCGGGGGTGGAGCGCGAATTGACGGTGATCCGCAGCGGCTTCCGCTTGGCGGGGGATGGCGCGGCCGAGCGCCCGAGGGTCTCGCGCCCGCCGCCCCTATTGGGCGAGCACAGCGAGGAGATTTTGCGCGAGCTGGGCTACGACGCGGCGAGGATCGCCGCGCTGAAATCGGCCGGGGCGGTGCAATAGCTCAATCGTAAAAGGCGGGCGGGCGTTTCGCCGCGTCGCCCTGCGCCTTGTCGTGGTTGATCCACAGCGCGGCGTTCTGTTCTTTCATGACCTGGGCAATCCGGTCCAAAGACGCGATGGTCTGCTCCTTGCTGGTATTCATCGCGGGGATGCGGCGTTTCTCCCAGTTGTCCTTGAAATGCACCGCGTCGCCGCTCAACACCACCACGCCGGTGTTCTTCAAGCGCACCACCGCGACCTGATGTCCCGGGGTATGGCCGGGGGTGGACAACAACCGCACCGAGCCGTCGCCGAACACGTCGTGATCGCCCGCGAGCTTCTGCGATTTCACGTCGGCGGGGAACGGGAAGCTCCTGGTGGGGGCGAACGCCCAATCCCACTCCGCCTTCTGGATCAGTAAAGTCGCCTTGCCGAACAACGTGACGTTGCCGATATGGTCGCCGTGGGTGTGCGACACCGCCACAAGCGTAATATCGCCGGCCGCGATGCCGATCTCCTGGAGCTGCGCCACGACTGTTTTGGGGCGCTTCCACACATTGCCGCCCCCCGCCGCGCTGAGGCCATCGGGCATCGCCGCCACGGCGTCGGGCACGCCCGTGTCCCACATCATCCATCCCCTCGCGTGCTTGATCAGGTAGCAATTGTCGCGCACCTCGAACGCCACGCCCTGGTTCTCGCCGGGCGTCCACCTCGACATATCGCCGGCCCGGCCCTGGCCGCAATCCAGCACGTAGAGTTTCTCGATCGTCCCTTGGGACTTTGCTTCTGGAGTGGCGACCAGCACCGCTAGGAGTGCAAAGGCCGGCAGGCGAAGTCTGTGCATGGCGTTCCCCTACCCTCGTTGCCCCGAGCCTATCCATCCCCCTAGGGGCAATGCAACGCACCACCGCGTGAGGCCTGGGGGACCGATCAGGAAAATCCTATCCCACCTAACCCCCCGGGATTCCTGGGCAACGGGAATAGTGCTGCAAGGATTTATATCCCCCCACAGAATGGCGGCCCAAAAACGGGGAGAAGCGGCTCCAGCACGGGCATGGTCGGGGATCATCGGCGGGCAGAACTTTCGGCGGCGCCCACGCGCGTTATCGGGGGCATGAGGGAATTCAGCCCGGACGGTCTGATCGATTATTCCGACGCTGAAATATTGTCCGAGCTCCGCCGCGTCGCCGCTCTTATCGCCTCCCCCACCCTCACGATCCACGGCTTCCGCCGCCACGCCCGGGTTTCCTACAACACCGTCCGGGCGCATTTCCGGGGCTGGAGGGAGGCGTTGGCGGCCGCCGGCCTTGCCCATCGCTACAGCGGCCAGAGCCTGGGCGGGAGGATGCGGGGACGCCGGCCCGCCAGGGGGATGAGCGGGGAGGAGATTCTCCTGGAGCTGCGCGCCCTCGCGGGGCGGCTGGGCCGCGACACTCTCCGCATGGCCGACCTCAAGGACCATCCCTTTCTCAGCGCTGTCACGGTATGGCGGCGGTTCGGGCAGTGGCGGGTGGCGATGAACCGGGCGGGACTCAAAACCGGGCGCTACAGCGGGACATGGAGCGAGGGGGAGTGTTTCGAGAATCTGCTTGAGGTCTGGACGCATCTCGGCCGCCCGCCCCGGTTCGAGGAAATGAAAAAGCCCCCCAGCAGGATCGGCCCGCATTGCTATGCCAGGAGGTGGGGGACGTGGCGGAGAGCCCTGGCGTGGTTCGCGGCGCGGGCGAATGCGGAGAGGCAAAGCGCTTCGGGTGGCGCTAGCGAACAAAGCGTTTTGATCGGGGCGACAGCGGTTTGCTCCGAGCAAACCGCGAAAGCAGCCGTCAAAACGCAACAACTGGCAGGAACCACACCGACAACTCGCAATCCCCCCCAGGAAACCACCCGGCATGTCCCCATCAGCCTCCGCTTCCAAATCCTCCAACGCGACCGCTTCAGATGCACCCTATGCGGCAACACCCCCGCGACAGACCTAAATTGCCGCCTCCACGTCGACCACGTGATTCCCTATTCACGCGGCGGCCGGACCGAGCCGGGGAATCTCACCACCCTGTGTAAGACGTGCAATTTGGGGAAGGGGGATGCATTGCCCTCTTAAGCTAGGATGAAATCGTCCTCGTGTAGGCTGGCTTTGGCGACGCCCAGCAGAACCACCTGATCGGCCATACTTAGTTGAACGACCGCATTAGGGCCGGAATCGCTGGTCGCCGCCAGCAAGGCGGTGAAATCGGCAAAGCCGAAATCGCTGACGTCTACGCGGTCCACTGACCCGGTACCGGCGATGAAATCCGTGATTGTGTCGCTGCCGGTTCCCGTGTGCATGATGAACAGATCGTCTCCGTCGAATCCGGTGCCGCCGTCGAAGCTGATGTCGCCCGTTAACTGGTCGTTGCCTGCCCGCCCATCGAGCGTATCGTCGCCGCCATTCCCCCATAAGGTATTGACGCCCGCATCGCCGAAGATTGTGTCATTGCTAATATTCGAGCCATAAGCGAGCTCGATACCGATAAGGGTATCGACTCCATCAACACTGCTGGCGGTCCCCGCAGCGAGATCGACGACCACGTTGCCTAGCGTCTCGAAATAGCGCGCCAAGTCCTGGCTGCCGCCGCCACCGTCAAGTATGTCGTTACCCGCACCGCCTCGCAGATTGTCGTTACCGTCGTGGCCGCGCAGCGTGTCGTCCCCAGCTTCGCCGCCGAGGAAACTTGGTCCGGCATCGCTATCGATAATGTCGTTGAACTGGCCGCCTATCGCGGATTCTATTCCGATCAACGTATCGTTGCCATCGGCGCCCGTTGCGGTGCCCGCCGCGAGATCGACGAATACACTCCCCGGAGCATCGACGAATACAGCGGTGTCGTTCGTCCCCGCACCACCATCGAGCGTATCGTTTCCAGTTCCGCCATTTAGCTGGTCGTCTCCTCCCAGCCCGTATAGCGTATCGCTGCCGCCATTACCCTGGAACAGTTCGTACCCAGCGGTGCCGGTCATTGTGTCATTGCCGGACCCGCCATGTACCCGTTCGATACTGATTAGAACATCAGAGCCGACATCTATGCCGCCCACTACCGTGCCGGCAGCAAGGTCGACCACGATGTTGCTGGTGGCATTGTTATATTGCGCCAAGTCGTTAAAGCCGATGCCACCGTCCAGCGTGTCGTTGCCAGCGCCGCCATCCAACTGGTCGTGGTCGCCAATTTCGCCATAAAGCGTGTCGTCCCCGGCACCGCCGAACAGCTGATCTCGGTCGATGTAGTCATTCCCCCCACCGCCGTAGATAATGTCATTGTCGGCGCCCCCATCGAGGTAGTCGCCACTGCCCAGCCCATAGATCGTGTCGTTGCCTCCCAGCCCATAGATCGTGTCGGATGCTTCAGTGCCCGTCAGAAGGTCATTGCCCGAGGTGCCCGTAACCGTACTCGTTGGCGCGCCAACGATGACCGTTAGATCAGAGAACGCTGCGTAGGTGATCCCCTGTAGAATATCGGTGCCATCGCCACCCGAGATCGTGACATTGCCTCCGGTTACAACCGTGTAGCTGGCATAGGGATTTGCGAACACGGCAGTATCCACTCCGCCTCCGCCAATCAGGGAGTCGTTGCCATCCCCACCGAATAGAGAGTCATTGCCCGCGCCGCCTTCGAGACGGTCGTTGCCTATGCCACCATCGAGCGTGTCGTTCCCATCTTCGCCCCGCACGCTGTCGTTGCCGCCGAGACCGGACAGAACGTCGTCGCCGCTATTGCCGCGCAACGAGTTGGCATTGTTGTCGCCCGTCAGGACGTCATTGTGTGTGGAACCGCGCAGGTTCTCGATATTGACCAGCGTATCGGTTCCCTGCGATGTGCTAGTGAATTGTGGTGTGCCTGGCGTCATCAGCGTGACAGTCACTCCATCGGGAGAAGAATGGTATTCCGCCGTATCCGAGCCGTTGCCACCATCGAGGTAGTCGTCGTTTTCGTCGCCGCGCAACCGGTCATTACCGTCGAGCCCGTATATCGAGTCGTTGCCGGTGCCGCCACGGATTGCGTCGGAGGTCACGAAGCCGCTCATCGGCGACAGGCTGGAGCCGGTGATGACATCATCGCCGGCATAGCCGTAAAGGTAATCTTGGAAGCCACCGCCGCCGGTAATCGTGTCGTTCGCGGACCCGCCGTTCACCAACTCGGTATAGATTCCCTGGTCGTTGCCCGTTAGGCCAACGGGCGTATAGATGCGCGAGAATTCGGCGCCGCCGAATGTGTAGCCGCCATCGTTCGGCAGGTCGGCTTCGAAATAGTCCAGCGGATCGACCGTGCCGGAATACTGGCCCACGATCCGCAAATAGCCGGTCAGGGTATATTCGTAGAGTCCATCGATCGCCGATGCGATCAACAGATCGTTGCCGTCCCGCGACCAGTTGATATCGAATGCCGGCGATCCCAGGAAAGCCGTGTCGAGGCTTGCCGAATCGCCGCTAGTCTGTATGACCGAGTCGAAGCCGTCGCCGAGGTTATGAACATAGCGGTCCGACCCGGTCCCGCCCGACACCGTGTCGTTCCCGCCTCCCCCGGTCACCGTGTCAGCGCCGGAACCTCCGTACAACGTATCGGCGGCGCCAGCACTGGACAGTGTGTCGTCGCCCATGCCGCCGTAGAAAGTATCGCTGGCCGGTGTGCCGGCGAAGGTATCGTTGCCACTGGCAGCAACTGCGACCGTAAACAAGGTATCGCTACCGAATAGGTTGCCGTCGCTTGCATGCACTAGGATGTCGTGGCTTGTGGCATTCTCATAGTCGATCAGCGTGTAGTCGGCGACCGTTACCACGCCGGTGTTGGCGTCGATGGCGAAACGCCCGCCGGCGTCATCGGCGAGACTGTAGGTGACCCCGCCTCCGGCTGGATCGCTTGCGGACGCGGCAATGCCGACCGCCGTGCCGTTCGCGGCATGCTCCAGGACCGAATTGACCGTTCCGTCACTGTCGGCAGGCGCCGACGGCGCGACGTTGCCGACCGTGATGACGAATCCCGCGCTGTTGGTCAGGAGCCCGTCGCTAGCCTGGACTGTAATGGAGTGGCTCGTGGCGGCTTCAAAGTCGAGCAATGCGCCGTTCGCCACCATTACCACGCCGGTATTCGAGTCGATGGCAAAGCGCCCGCCCGCATCGTCGGTAAGACTGTAGACAACGGGCTGAAAATCGGGATCCGAGGAAAACGCCGTGATGCCGACGGCCGTGCCGTTCACGGCATTCTCATTTACCAGGTTGGCGCCTGGGTCAGAGTCGGCCGGTAAGGTAGGTGGTGCATTGGTGACCACGATATTGCCGGCGGTGAAATGCGCCAGTATCGCGTTCTTGACGGTAACCGAGTTGCCACCGCCTGTGTCGAACACGATATCGGCGCCCGAGGGGCTGGCATGGGCCATAGCGTCGGCGAAGTTCGTAAAGATGCCTTTGAACTCGATCGTATCGGCAGTACGAACGAAGTCCGTAACCGTATCCTGCCCATTGCCATAGGCGATGACGAAGCGATCCGAGGCCGAGCCGCCGGAGAGCTGATCGTCGCCCACGCCACCCAGCAGCGTATCGGCGCCGCCGCCGCCCAGGAGCGAGTCGTTGCCGGTGCCGCCGATAAGGCTGTCGTTGCCGCCGTCGCCTTCGAGAATATCGTTGGCGCCGCCGCCGTCGATTGTGTCGTTTCCGGAACCGCCAGACACCGTGTCGGAGCCGTCGCCGGGTCCACCATCGTCCGCGATAATAAGATCGTCGCCGCCGTCGCCGTTCAGCGTGTCGCCGCCGTCGTTGCCCTGAAGCGTGTCGTTTCCGGCGCCCGCGTCGAGCACATCGTTGCCCGCGCCGCCCAAGAGCGTATCGTTGCCACCGACGCCAGACAGCGCGTCGTTTCCATCGCCGCCCAACAGCGTGTCGTCGTTGTTGCCGCCGTTGAGATCGTCATTCTCGGACCCGCCGGAAAGCCAGTCATTGCCGGCCGCGCCGACAAGCGTATCCTGACCCGCGTCGCCCGAGAGCGAATCGTCGCCGCCACTGCCGTCCAGATCGTCGTCCTCGCTGCCGCCGGAAAGCGTGTCATTGCCGTCGCCGCCGGTAAGGTCGTCCGCGCCCGCTTCGCCCGCGAGCGAATCGTCGCCGTCGTTGCCCTGAAGCGTGTCGCTGTCGTTGCCGCCAAAGAGGCTGTCGTTGCCGGCTTGGCCGAATAGCCGGTCGTGTCCGTCACCGCCGAACAGCGTATCGTCGCCGATGCCACCATCTAGCCGGTCGTCGTTAAGCTCGCCATTGAGGATGTCGTTGCCGAACCCGCCATAGAGGCTGTCGTTGCCCGCGCCGCCATAGACCGTGTCGGCGCGCAACCCTTCGGTAACGTCGCTGCCCGGCGCGCCACCGTTCCATCCCGCGGGGCGGTATATGTCGTCGCCGCCGCGCAAAAACACGCTCGCTCTGGCGTATTGCCCTTGCAGGCGAACCGTATCGTCGCCGGTGAACAGGGGCCCTATGTCGGAATCGATGATCCACTCGTTCAACGGATCGGCGCTGTTCATCAGGATCGAGCTGTTGCCATCCGCGGCGGTGAGCGTGAACGTGGCCATGATTCCTCCAAACGCGGAGAGCATGCCCCGTCTTCATGACAGCAGCGGCACACCTCCTGTCATATTTTTGATTTGTCGCCGAATCCTGGCTTCTATGAATAGAAGGTACTGCGAGGTTGATCGAATGTCCATTAGCAGCACTCCCAATAGTGGGAGTTGCATTTGTTGGCGTCGAAATACCCAGGTTTCGGGATTGCGCTCAGCCTCGACTAGAACGGCGACGGCCGGATTTATGACTGGTCCCACCCCCTTCCCCACCCCCGCCCTTCTGGCTCGGGTCTGCCCTCTTCCCCCTCCGCCACCGCCCCGCTACTCTCCCCGGCATAACCCGTGCCGCTGGGCCGTTTTACCCTCGTTAAAACGGCCTCGAACCGGCCAATGAACAACGCCTTAGACCTAGGGAGGAAGACCCCCATGACCACGACCCGCCGCCAGCTTCTGGAAACCACATCTGCCGCCTCCGCCCTCGCCCTGCTGGGCGGGCTGCCCTTCATGGGCCGCGAGGCCCACGCGCAAGCCGTCGACACCCTCAAGATCTTCGTGCCCGCCGCCCCCGGCGGGGGCTGGGACGGCACGGCCCGGGCGATGGAACAGGCGCTGAAGGCCACCGGCGCGGTCAAGGCCGTGCAGTTCACGCACAAGGGCGGGGCGGGCGGCGCGGTCGGCCTGCCCGAATTCGTCAACCAGTGGAAGGGCCAGCCCAATGCCCTGATGGTCGCGGGCATGGTGATGGTCGGCGCCCTCATCACCAACAAATCGCCGATGCGCATAACCCAAACCGTGCCCATTGCGAAACTTACCGAGGAACAGGAGGTCGTGGTGGTGCCCGCGGCCTCGCCCCATAAGGACATGAAGTCGCTGGCCGCGGCGCTGAAGGCCGATCCGGGCAAGGTGTCGATCGCCGGCGGCTCGGCCGGGGGCACCGACCATATATTGGCGGGGCTGATCGCCAAGGCCGTGGGCCAGGACCCGAAAAAGCTCAGCTACGTCGCCTATGCCGGCGGCGGCCCGGCCACGGCGGCGATCATCGGCAACCAGGTCGCGGCCGGCATATCGGGCTGGGGCGAATTCGCCGAGCAGATCAAGGCGGGCAAGATGCGGGCACTCGCCGTCTCGGGCGAAAAGCGCATCGCCGGTGTGAACGTGCCGACCCTGAAAGAGAGCGGCGTTAACGTGGCGCTGGTGAACTGGCGCGGGGTGTTCGCGCCCCCGGGCGTGGCCGACAAGGACAAGAAGGCGATGATCGACCTGGTCTCGAAGATGGCCGGGTCGAAGGAATGGAAGGCGATCTGCGAGAAGCAGAGCTGGGACATGAGCCTGGTGGCGGGCGACGCCTATGCCAAGTACATCGACGCCGAGAACAAGCGCATCGGCGACGTGCTGAAGGACCTGGGCCTGGCGACGTAAGGGGCGCGCAAGTCGGGACCGGGCGAGACGCTTTTGTCGCCCCTCGCCACCCCCAGGGGGGAGAGGACGGCCTGCGGAGCAGGCCGGGTGAGGGGGGCGTCTCGCCATGCCCGCGGATAAATCGGCGACGAAGCCCGCCGGCAAGCCGGCCTGGCCCGACACCCTGGTGGGCGCGGGCGTGCTGGCGCTGGCCGTCGTGGTCCTGGCCGAAACCGCGCTGTCGCCCGCCTCGCCGATCTACGCCAAGGTCGGGCCGGCGGCGTTTCCCTACGGCGTCGGGGTGGCGCTCGGCGTGCTCGGCCTGTTGCTGGCGATTCAGGGCTGGCGCGGGGGCTGGCGCGATCCGGCGGCCGAGGCCGAGGCGGGGATCGGCAAGCCGCTTCTCGCTCCGTTCCTGTGGGTGACGGCGGGACTCCTGATCAACGCTGTCCTGATCGCCTGGCTCGGGTTCATTCTCGCTTCCACGTTGCTGTTCATCTGCATCGCGCGCGGTTTCGGCTCGCGTAAAATTCCGCGCGATCTCGCCTGGGGCTTCGGTCTCGCGCTCGCCGCCTATCTCGGTTTCGCCAAGCTGCTCGCCATCCGCCTGGGCGACGGCTTGATCGAAAGCTTCTTGTAGGATGGACACGCTAGCCCAGCTCGCGCACGGCTTCTCGATCGCCCTCACGCCGATCAACCTCGCCTGGGCTTTCGCCGGCGTTTTTCTCGGCACCGCCGTCGGCGTCCTCCCCGGCCTCGGCCCCGCGCTCACGATCGCGCTCCTTTTACCTCTGACATACCAGGTCGGCGCCACCGCGGTTTTTATATTGTTTGCCGGCATATATTATGGCGCGATGTACGGCGGATCGACCACGTCGATTCTGCTGAACACGCCCGGCGAGTCGGCGACCATCGTCACCGCGCTCGAAGGCAACAAGATGGCCAAGCGCGGGCGCGCGGCGGCGGCCCTGTCCACCGCGGCGATCGGCAGCTTCGTCGCGGGGACGATCGGCACGCTGGGCCTGACTTTTCTGGCGCCGGTGGTGGTGGAATTGGCGCTGAAATTCGGCCCGGCGGAATATTTCGCGCTGATGGTGCTGGCGTTCGTGACCGTGGCGGCGGTGCTGGGCAATTCCGCGGTGCGCGGGCTGACCGCATTGTTTTTTGGAATATTCCTGGGATTGATCGGCGTCGATTTGCAGACCGGCCAGGCGCGCTTCACCTTCGGCGTGCCCGAGCTGCTGGACGGCATCAACGTGATCGTGGTGGCGGTCGGCTTGTTCGCGGTGGGCGAGACCATCTTCCTGGCGCTGCACCCGCAAAAGAGCGAGGACACGGTGCTGGCGGTGACGGGCTCCCTGTGGCTCTCGAAAGAGGACTGGAAGCGCAGCTGGCCGGCCTGGCTGCGCGGGTCGCTGATCGGCTTTCCGATCGGCGCGATGCCGGCGGGCGGCGCCGAGGTGCCGACGTTCCTGAGTTACTACGTGGAAAAGAAGCTCTCCAAGCACCCGGAAGAATTCGGCCACGGCGCGATCGAGGGCGTGGCCGGGCCCGAGGCCGCGAACAACGCCAGCGCCGCGGGCGTGCTGGTGCCCATGCTCTCGCTCGGCCTGCCGACCTCGGCCACCGCGGCGATCATGCTGTCGGCGTTCCAGAGTTACGGCATCAACCCCGGGCCGCTGCTGCTGACCAACCAGGCCGAGCTGGTGTGGGGCCTGATCGCCAGCCTGTACATCGGCAACGTGATGCTGCTGGTCCTCAACCTGCCGCTGGTGGGATTGTGGGTGAAGATTTTGCGCATTCCCACGCCGATGCTCTATGGCGGCATTCTGGTGTTCGCCACGATCGGCACCTACGGCATCAGCCAGAGCCCGGTCGATTTGATCCTGCTCTACGCGGTGGGGGCGGCGGGCTATGCGATGCGGCGGTTCGATTTTCCGGCCGCACCCGTGATCATCGGCATGATCCTGGGGCCGCTGGCGGAACAGGAATTCCGCCGCGCCATGACCATCAGCCAGGGCGACCTGACCGTGTTCGTGACGCACCCGATTTCGCTGGCGCTTTTAGTGTTGGCGGCAGTGGCGTTGTTATGGGCGCCGGTGACGAAGCTGGTCCGCAGGGGGCGGTGAGGAAGCCCGGCCGGTGGGTTGGGTTGTCTAAGGTTTTTTCCTATTCGTAGCTACTTACATTGTATTTATGATTGCTGAATGACTTGCTCGGATATACCTATATCAGTACTCTCTTCTTGCTTCGTAGGATAAGTGGGGCGCATCGCTCCATTCAACTTTGCGGCCAAAAGCAATGCCTCAAAGCGTATCGAAAAAACTAGAAGAAGCGCGACAGCAATTGCTTGACCTAACGTCGCGCAATCGCTCGCTGAATATTCCCAAAAAATCTTCCAGCCGCAATATTCACATACACGACGAGTTGACCGGTGAAATTTATCGGCTGCTTGTCGATGAGAAAAAATCGCTGACTTTTAAAGCGGCGAAGGAATCTGGCGAAATAAAATTCGGTAATGAGAAAGCAGCGCCTAATCAGCTAATGGAAAGCATCAAATCGGCTCAATCACAGAGTGAACCCGAAAAGCGTCATCTTGATGGCAGGCTTCAAACCGAACTTACATCAGAGGTTCTACAGCGTCGGTTACTGCAAATGTATTACGATGCCCGCACGTATATCGAAGAACAGGGAATCAACATTTTATATATCACTTTCGGACAGCTAAAATGGTTCGAAAATGAAACGTCGGAAATCGCGAGATATGCTCCGTTGATTTTTTTGCCCGTCGCTCTAGAGCGGCGCAGCGCAAAGGAAAGGTTCTTTTTAAGTGCTCTGCAAGACGATGCAGCAGAAAATCTTTCTTTGAGCGCCAAACTGCGAAAGGACTTCGGAATCATTCTGCCAGACTTTGATTCCGAAGAAGACTTCGACCCGATTAAATATCTAAAAGCCATAGCCGATATTGTCGGAGGGAAAGAGCGTTGGGAAGTTCTTCCGAACGCAATCACCGTCGGCTTCTTTTCTTTCACGAAATTTTTAATGTATCGCGACCTAGACGCAGAAAATTGGCCAAAGGATAAAGCCGTCGATACACATGAGATCGTTGTCGGGTTGATGCAGAATGGTTTCCATGGCGACGATTCTGGGCTAGATGAGCATCCAAATATCGATCAGATTCTCCCTACATCGCGAAGCAATCATATCCTTGATGCTGATAGCTCGCAGGCGTTAGCTATTGAGCAAGCCCGCAGCAAGCGACACCTCGTTATACATGGCCCGCCGGGTACAGGTAAGTCGCAGACCATAGCGAATATCATTGCCGCATCGGTAATCGATGGGCGGCGTGTACTCTTTGTTGCAGAAAAACTTGCAGCGTTAGAAGTCGTTAAGCGGCGGCTCGATAACCTTGAGCTTGGCGCAATGTGCCTTGAATTGCACAGTCAGAAATCAAATAAACGCGTCGTACTTGAAGAACTGAAATCCACGCTCAACCCCGCCCGCATATCGGCTCATGATACGGAAGATATTGTTAACAGGCTTACGAAATTGCGCGACAAGCTGAATGCTCATGCCAAACTTATGCATGCACGACTGGAACCTAGCAATCTAACCCCCTATGTGATCATCGGTAATCTTATGGCGCTGGCTAATAAGCCAACGTCGGGTCAGGCGCCTGTTCTTGAAAAACCTGAAACATGGACACGCGCAGATAAAGCTGAACGTGAGAGCTTGATCCAAGGTATCGTCTCACGAATCAAAGAAATTGGTTTACCTGATAAGAATTTGTGGCGCGGCGTAACCCGAGAGGCTGTCTTACGTACTGATGTAGACCGTATTCGTGAGCGCATTGTAATTTTGATTACAGATATATCGAGCTTAGGCGACGTCGTAAAACACCTTTCGAGCATTCTTGGGGTTAAGATACCCCAGACAGCAGATGATATTTTGAAGTTAATAGAACTGTCTAAGCGTATCGCAAACGCACCGGCATACGATCCTGCTGCCATTAGCGATTCGGCATGGTCCGAAAAACTGACCTTGATCGGTGACCTGCCCAAAGCAGGAAAGGCGGTTGCTAAAGCACGTACAATTATTGGCAATAATGCATCTGAAACAGCGTGGACGATCGATCTTTCAGATGCTCGTTTGCAGATACGCCGTCATGGCCGGTCGATTTTTCGTCTATTACGCGGCTCATATCGACAGGCTTTGGCGCAATTCCAGTCAGTTCTTGTCGAGACTGTTCCGAAGAGTTATCGCGAACGCCTTGTGCTGCTAGACGCATTGATAACAGGCAAGAAAGCTTTGGAATGGTTGCGATCAGCGGATCGCATGGGACGCGCAGCATTTGGCAGCTTTTGGCAAGGAACAGCCACCGATTGGACACGGGTTGAATCGCTGATTCAATGGGTGGGGGCAAATAGCGGGCCCGAGGGTCCACATAATATTCGTATCGTCTGCTCACGGATTGGCGACCGTAAAGATTTGGTTATGCTGTTGAAGGCCATTGAAAACTTATTGCCAAAAATATTAAAGGAAACTGAAGAGATTGTTGCGTTTTTACAGCTTGATTTTAAAGCGGCGTTTGGAATTGAAAACTTCTTAAACACACCCCTATTAAAGTTTCAACAACGTCTTATTGAATGGAGAGACGGAACAGAAGAGTTGTCAAAATGGATCGCGTATTGCGTCCACTCAAAACGATGTAAAGAACTGGGCCTGCGCGATCTGATTTGGCGCATAGAAAATGGAGGCCTTTCAGCAGAAATGGCCCCGCTTGCCTTCAATCACGCTTACTATGATGCCATGTTGCAGCAAGCGATAACTCTTTATCCAATGATAGGTCAGTTTGATGGTGCTTCTCATGACAGGGTGGTTGACGATTTTCAACGATCCGATATCAAAAGAATTGAGTTGGCGCGCGCTGAGACACGCGCGGCTCATTCCCAAAGTATTCCTAAGAGCGGCCCGAAAATGCAGGAAATGGGTATTATTAGAGGTGAGATAGCACGCAGACGCGGCCATATGCCGATTCGCAAACTGTTGCGGTTAGCCGGATCGGCGGTTCAAGCTATAAAACCTGTTTTTATGATGAGCCCGCTTTCGATTGCGCAGTTTCTAGAACCGGGCACTGTAGAATTCGATATTGTCGTGATCGATGAAGCAAGCCAAGTTGAGCCGGTCAGTGCGCTGGGAGCCATTGCCCGTGGAAAGCAACTTGTCGTGGTCGGAGATGATCGCCAGCTTCCCCCGACGCATTTTTTTCAGCGTATGACGAATGATGATGATGACCGCGATGGTGCCGACGATGACGATCAAATCGCTGGGCCAGCTCAGATAGAAAGTATCCTTGGTCTTTGTATCGCAAAAGGTATGAGCCAGGCAATGCTACGCTGGCATTATCGCAGTAAGCATCATTCGCTGATTACCGTGTCTAACAAAGAATTCTACAACAGCGATCTATTTGTCGTTCCAAGTCCGTGGGCGGATGACGGCGATCTAGGTTTGAAATTCAACCATGTGCCGAGTGGAGTTTTCGATAGGGGCGGCTCTGCCGCCAACGCAATTGAGGCTAAAGAAATAGCAAAAGCTATTCTGAATCATGCCCGCATGAAACCCGATCTATCGTTGGGGGTCGTTGCGTTTTCTATCAAACAAAAGCAGGCCATTCTCGATGAGCTTGAGTTGCTGCGACAACAGTATCCCGAAATTGAAGCGTTCATTTCACTTCATTCCGATGAGCCCTTTTTCGTAAAGAATCTTGAAAATATTCAAGGCGATGAGCGGGATGTAATCTACATATCGATAGGATATGGACGTGATCCGAGCGGCTATATGACTATGCATTTCGGGCCAGTCAGCCAGGAAGGTGGCGAAAGGCGTCTTAATGTTCTGATATCTCGTGCCAAAAAGCGCTGCGAGGTTTTTTCGTCGATTACAGCCGATGATATCGACTTGAATCGGGGCCGTGGCCGCGGTGTTGCGGTATTGAAGACCTTTCTGAATTTTGCTCGAACCGGCCGCCTCGGTACTCCAGAGGAGACCTATGGAGATCCTGAATCACCATTTGAAGAAGCGGTCAAACGTGCATTGGAAAGCGAAGGCTATGACGTTCGGTCACAGATAGGCTCAAAGGGCTTTTTTGTTGACCTTGCAGTAAAGGACCCATCTGCACCGGGACGGTTCTTAATAGGGATAGAGTGCGACGGGGCGGCCTACCACAGCTCACGCTCTGCACGCGACAGAGATCGGCTTCGCCAGGCTGTATTAGAGGACAACGGTTGGGTTATTCACCGCATCTGGAGCACCGACTGGTATCAGCGTCCTCAAGAACAACTTCGTAAGACCGTCGGCGCAATAGAAGCTGCGAAAGCGAGGCAATCCATATGACGGGGGCGAGGGGCGAATAGCGAGTTATTCCGCCTACGCCTCACGCCACTTTGCGCGCGAAGGATTTGACGCGGGCGGTGGAGATACGCTTGCGCGCCCGCGCCAGGTCGAAATTCACCTGCATCTTGAGCCAGGTATCGGCCGTGCCGCCGAACGCCTTTTCCAGGCGCAAGGCCATCTCGGGACTGACGGCGCTGCGGGTGTTGACCACGTTGTAGAGCTGCTGGCGCGTGACGCCGAGGCCCCGCGCGGCATCGGCGACGCTCAAGCCCAGATCGTCCAGGCTTTCCCTGACCAGCTCGCCGGGATGGATGGGGGATTTCATCGCCATGATCCGGTTCCTTCAGTGATAGTCCACCAAGTCGACGTCGTAAGCCTTGCCGTTCTCGAAGCGGAACACGATGCGCCAGTTCGCGCGCACCGTGACCGCCCACCGGCCCTTCAGATCGCCCTTCAATGGATGTAAACGGAAGGTATGGACGTTCATACCCTCGATCGTTTGCGCCGCATCCAATATGGATAGTATCAAGCGTATGCGCCGCAGGTCCTGGGCCGAAAGCCCGCGCGCGTCGTCGTCATCGTAAAGCCGCTTGAGGCCCTTATGGCGGAAGCCGACGATCATTCGTTGCGCATTGTAAACTGTAAAGTTACGGTTTACAAGAGGCATTGTGGGCCCGAAGGCGGGCGGCCTTCGACCCTTCGACAGGCTCAGGGTGAGGGACGAGGAAACGAAAACCCCTCACCCTGCCCGCTTCGCGGGCTTCCCTCTCCCCCTTTCAGGGGGCGAGGGGTAAAATGGCCATCGCAGATCGCCAATAACTCCCGAGTAACGCGTGCCCCCCTCCTCCTCCAAACCCGTCGCCCTCTCCACGTCAGCCGCGCGGCGCATTTGGCTGCGCGCGCAGCGGCTGGACGAGATAGCACCCTTCGGCGGCGGGGCGGAGGCCACGCGCAAAGCGGTGGAGCATCTGGGGTACGTGCAGATCGACACGATCAACGTGATCGAGCGCTGCCATCACCACATCCTGTACACCCGCATCCCCGGCTACCGGCGCGAGCATCTGGCCCAGGCGCAGACCCGGGACAAGACCGTGTTCGAATACTGGACCCATGCGCTGTCCTATGTGCCGGTGCGCGACATGCGCTTTTATACCGGCGCGATGAAGCGGGAGTGGCAACGCCGCAGCGCGTGGTTCGGATCGGTGACGCGCGGGGATTTGCAAAAAGTGCTGGGGCGCATCCGCCGCGACGGGGCGCTGACCATCCGCGACATCGACGACGACGTGCTGGTGGAAAAGGACCACGACTGGGCCAGCCGCAAGCCGTCGAAACGCGCGCTGCAACTGGCGTTCTATCGCGGCATCGTTACCGTCAGCCGGCGCCTGGGCATGCTGAAAACCTATGAGCTGACGGACCGGCATTTCGGCTGGGATCGCCCGCCCCGGCCGGCGACCGACCGCGAGCTGCGCGAGCATCTGCTGGACCGCGCCTTGCGCGCGCAGGGGATCGTGAGTTTGGAATCGGCCTGTCACCTGGAGGCCAGGCATAAGAAGGCGATGCTGGATCTGATCGAGAAGCGCGTGCGGTGCGGCGAGCTGGCGCCCATCGCGTTGCAGGGTGCCGGGAAATCGGCGCATTGGGCGCGGCCTGAAACGATCGAGGAAGCCGGCGGCATGACGACGGGCGAGCCCGTGCACATCCTCTCACCGTTCGATCCGCTGGTGCACCGGCGCAAGCGCCTGGAGCTGTTCTTCGGCTACGCGCACCGCTTCGAGGCCTATCTGCCCAGGAACAAGCGCGTGTTCGGCTATTTCGCCCTGCCCGTGCTGGTGGGCGACCGGATCGCGGCGGTGCTGGACCTGAAGACCGACCGCGAAGCGGGCAAGCTGCTGGTGCGGCAATGGACCTGGACCGGCAAGGGCGGGCGGCGCGCCGACAAGGCGCGGATCGAAGAGGCGCTGCACCGCTTCGAGCAATTCCAGCTCGGCCGCTGAACGCCCTTTGCCGCGCGGGGCGGTTTGCCGATAAACTGCCGGCATGGGGAAGATTTCATCACCGGTGGCGGCGCTACGCGCCGTGCCGGCGCGGGCAGGACTGGCGCTGCCGCCGCATGACAAGGGCTTCGGCCTCGGCCAAGGGTTCTATGCCGACCCGCAAGTGTTCGCTGGGGAGATGGAGCGTGTGTTCGCCCCAGCCTGGATGTTCGCGGGCCACGCCTGCGAGATTCTTAAGGCCGGCGATTGGTTCACCCACGAGATCGGCGCCGAGTCGATCGTCGCCGTGCGCGGGGCGGACCGGAAGATCCGCGCGTTCCATAACGTATGCCGGCATCGCGGCTCGCGCATCTGCTTAGGCGCGAGTGGGCAGACCCAGGCTTTCGTGTGTCCGTATCACGCCTGGGCCTATGACCTGAACGGGCGGCTGCTGCGCGATACCACATCCGATCACGGCATGGCGCCGGGCGAGTTGTCGTTGCGGCCGGTCGCGCTGCGCGAAGTGGGCGGGTTGATTTTCATAAATCTATCCGCGGCGGTTGAAGGAAAAGGCGTGGATGGCCGGATCAAGTCCGGCCATGACGAAGAAGAAAAAGAGTGGCAAGCCGCCGAGGCCGTGCTGGGGCGGGCGTTGCGGCCGCAGGGACTGGCCCAAGCCAAGATCGCGGCGCGCGCCGATTACACGGTCAACGCCAACTGGAAGCTGGTGTGGGAGAACAACCGGGAATGCATGCACTGCCCCACCGTGCATAAGGAATACATCCAAGCCAATTACGACATTTATGTCGGCGACAAATCGCGCGAGGCCGAGATCGCGGCGCGCACCAGGGAATGCGCCCGGGAATGGGCGAAGAAGGGCCTGGAGGCGCCGAGCCTGAAATCCGACATGACCGGCGCGTGGTATCGCGCCAACCGCACGCCTTTGCGCCCGGGATGGGTGAGCGAGACCCTGGACGGCAAGCAGACCGCCCCGCTGATGGGCCAATATCCCGACGCCGAGGTCGGCACGCTGCGCGCGACCATGTTCCCCGGGTTCTGGATGCACGGCAGTTGCGATCACGCCGTCACCACCAGGGTGTCGCCCCTGGGGCCGGCGCAAACCCGCGTCAGCGTCTATTGGCTGGTGGACGGGAAGGCCGAAGAAGGCCGCGACTACGACCTGAAGGCGCTGATGCCGTATTGGCAGCGCACGTCGGAGCAGGACTGGGCGCTGGTGGAGAACGTGCAGAAGGGCGTGCTGTCCAGCGCCTACCGGCCGGGGCCGTTGAGCAAGTCCAAAGAATACAACGTGGCGCAGTTCATCGACTGGTATCTCCACCGCATGGGCGCGGAAGAAAAGAAAAGTTGAACCACGAAGACACGAAGGCACGAAGAAGAAAAAAGAAGAGCTGGGATGGAACGAAACCACCAAGACACCAAGTCACCAAGAATGATTGGATTGCGCGGCCATGGGCCGCGCGGAAAGTCATTTCTTCCCTCCCCTTCGTGTCTTCGTGCCTTCGTGGTTGACCTTCTCTTTTTCGCATGACAATTCCCAGCCACGCGGAGATCGTGATTATCGGCGGCGGGGCGGTGGGCTGCGCGGTCGCCTACCAGCTCGCCAAGCTCGGCAAGCGCGACGTGCTGGTGCTGGAGCGGCTGGGATTGACGCAGGGGGCGACCTGGCACGCGGCGGGCCTGATCGGGCAGCTTAGAAGCTCGCGCAACCTGACGCGCATGATGCAGGCGAGCGCGCGGCTTTATGCCGGCCTGGAAGCCGAGACCGGCCAGGCCACGGGCTGGCACGGCGTCGGCAGTCTGCGCGTCGCGGCGAGCGCGGAACGCTGGCTGGAACTGAAGCGTCTCGGCACCATGGCGAAAAGTTTCGGGTTCGAGCTGCATCTGGTGTCGCCACTAGAGGCGCAAAAATTGTTTCCGCCGCTGAACCCGGCCAACATCGTCGGTGCTGCGTGGGTGCCATCGGACGGTTACGTCAATCCCGCCGACGTGACGCAGGCCCTGGCGCGCGGCGCACGCGGCGGGGGCGTCAAGATCCGCGAGGGCGTCACCGTCACGGGAATCAAGACTTCTGGCCGGCGCGTCACGGGCGTGGAAACGAACCAGGGCGCGATCGCCTGCGACGTGCTGGTGAATTGCGGGGGTATGTGGGGCGGCGAGATCGCGGCGCTGGTCAACCAGCCCGTGCCGGTCGGCGCGGTCGAGCACCAGTATCTCGTCACCGACAAGATCGCCGGATTGCCCGCCGGCCTGCCGACCTTCCGCGACCCGGACGGGCGCTTCTATGCCAAGCCCGAAGTGGGCGGCATCGCCTTCGGCGGCTGGGAGGACGCGCCGCCCGCGTTCGGCCGCGGCGGCATCAGGAAGGATTGGGGGCCGGAGCTGCTGCAACCCGATTTCGACCGCTTCACCCCCCTGGCCGAGGCGGCGCAGCACCGCATCCCCGCATTGGAAAGCGCGGGGGTCAAGACGCTGATCAACGGGCCGATACCCATCAGCGCGGACGGCGAGCCGGTGATGGGGCTCAGCACCGACCTCGACAACATGTTCCTGTGCTGCGGCTTTACCTCCGGCATCGCGGCGGCGGGCGGCGCGGGCCTCGCGATGGCGCGCTGGATCGCGCAAGGCGATCCGGGCATGAATTTGTGGGCGTTCGACGCGCTGCGCTTCGGCGCCGTTCATTGCCGGCCCGACGTGATGTACGCCCGCGCGGTCGAGGCTTACGCGAATTACTACACCGTCGCCTGGCCGGCGATGGAGCAAGACAGCGCGCGCGACCTGCGCCTAAGCCCCCTGCATGCGCGCCTGAAACAGATGGGTGCGGTGCACGGGTCGAAATTCGGCTGGGAGCGGCCGAACTGGTTCAGCGACGGGGCGGGAGCGCGGGACAAGCCCAGCTTCTTGAAACCCAACTGGTTTGACGCGGTGGGCGCCGAGCACAAGGCGGTGCGCGAGCGCGCGGGCATTTTCGACATGGCCTCGTTCAGCAAGCTGCGCATTTCCGGGGCGGGCGCTTGCGCTTTCCTGCAACGCCTGTGCTGCAACGACATGGACCGGCCCACAGGGGCGGTGATCTACACGCAGATGCTGAACCAGCGCGGCGGCATCGAGGCCGACGTGACGGTCACGCGCCTCGCGCCCGAGCTTTACTACTTCGTGACGGGCAGCGCCTTCGGCGTGCACGACCGCGCGCATCTCTCCCGGCACATGCCCACGGATGGATCGGTGGCGATAACCGATGTTACCGACGACAACGCGGTGATCGGGTTGTGGGGGCCGCGCGCGCGCGACATCCTGGCGGCGGTCGCGCAAGACGACGTGGGCAACGCCGCCCTGCCCTATATGCGCGCCAGGACCATCGCGGCTAATGGCGCTGAAGTCCTGGCGCTGCGCGTCACCTATGTCGGCGAGCTGGGCTACGAGCTGCATGTTCCCAGGGACGGCGCGTTGCAGCTCTATGATGCTTTATGGCAGGCGGGCCGCAAGCACGGCCTGGCCAACGCGGGCTATCGCGCCGTTTCCAGCCTCAGGCTGGAAAAGCAGTATTTGTACTGGAGCGCCGACATCACACCGGATTACTCGCCGCTGGAAGCGGGCCTCGGCTTCTGCGTGGCATGGAACAAGGGCGATTTCATCGGCCGCGCCGCGCTGGAAAAACAAAGGGCCGGGGGCGTGAAACAGAAGCTGCGCTGGTTCTCGCTTCCCGGTCATGTGCCGGTGCACGGCGGCGAGGCGATCCTGCGCGACGGCAAGGCGGTGGGCCTGGTCACCTCGGCTGGGTACGGCTACAGCGTGGGCAAGTCGATCCTGTGCGGCTATCTCGGCCCGAAGGATTGGGACGCCGGGGCTGTGGAGATCGAGGCGTTCGGCGAGCGCCACGCGGCCACGCGCCACGACCAGCCGCTCTACGATCCCGGCCGCGGCCGCATCGTCTCCTAGTGGATAAAGCCTAACGCTTGGCGCCGGCGCTGGCGCCGCTCGCCGCACCTTGCCGTTTACCGGCGAGTACGTCCCGCTGCTCGGCGAACAGCGCCTTCATCCAATCGATCACCGCGCGCACGCAGGCGGCGCGGCGCAGATCGCGGTGGACGATGATCCAGTAATCGGCGGCGATCTCCGGGATTGGCGGCGTCAGCCGCTCGAGCAGGGGATGGCCGTCGCCGACATAGCAGGGCAATACGCCGCGCCCGGTTCCGGCGCGGATCGCTTCCAGATGCATCAGCATCGATGAGGCGCGCAGCGCCACCGGCTTGCCGGTTTCTTCGACCTGAAGCTGCACCCAGCGGGCCGGCGCATAGTGGGCTTGCTCGTCGGTATAGGTGACCCATGCGGCGGCATCCGCGCCGCGGCGGCGGTAGACCGAACAGGCGAAGGTGCCCGCCTTGCAGACGTAGAAATCGCCGCTGTCCGGCGGCTCGTGACGCAACGCCATGTCGGCCTCGCGCCGCGTGAGGTTTTTCCCTTGCCGCTCATCGATCAGTTCCAGGGTAATGCCAGGCGGCAGCGCGGTCGCGGTCCGCTCCGACAGGCAGCGGGCGAGGAACCCGGCGGCGCACTCGCCGGCCGATACCGTCACCGTGCCGCTCAACGCCGGCGAAGCCGCCGCGCGCCGCCGCTCCAACGTCAGCACCGCATCCTCGACGCTTTCGGCCGCCGGCACCAACTGCTCGCCGGCGGCGCTGAGGCGCAATCCCTCGGGCAAGCGGTCGAACAAGGCCGCCCCGCGAAAACTGGCCTCGAACGCGGCCAATCGGCGGGCGATTGTGGGTTGGCTTAAGCCCAACGCGCGCCCGGCGGCGCGCATCGAGCCCTGCCGGGCGATGGCGAGGAACACCCGGACATCGTTCCAGTCCATCGCCCCGCGACCCGGTCGCGGCGGGCGGGCCGCCGGTTCATTTCGCTTATGGCGCCGCGCAATCGCCGGCCTGTCGGAAGCAGCCATGAACATGCCCCTTATATAGCCAGGCTCGATGTGTCGGCTTCGGACGCTGAATCGTAGCACCAGTTCCGTGCCACGAAAACGTTTCACCGGTCAACAAAACTGGGGATCGATGCAATTAAACTGTGGCGCTACGATTACCCGGTCGAACGAGTTCCGGTTTCGCCAGGAAATGGGAGAAATTGGCGATGGGTACGCCGAGCAACACTGTACCGCCGGTACAAGACTCGACATCGCCGGGCCGGACGTTCTCGCTCAAGCTGCGGGGCGGCGAGACCGGCGGCAGCATCATGATGTTCGAGCAGACCGTTCCCGCCGGGACGAAGAGCACCTTCCATCTGCATCGCGACAGCGACGAGGCGGCCTATGTCCTGAGCGGCGAGATCACTTTCTTGATCGGCGATGACGTCACGGTCGGCGGTCCCGATACCTGCGCCTTCATTCCGCGCGGCGTGCGGCACGCCTGGAAGAGCACCGGCGCCGAAGCCGGGCGCGTGCTGTTTCTCTATACGCCGGCCAAGGCCGGCGGGTTGATCGAAGAGCAACAACGGACTGGCCGCAAATTCGGATCGATGAACGAGCGTGAGCTGGCGGAGATATTGCAGCGCCACGGCTGGGAGCTGCTCGGACCGTCGCCGTTGTAATCCCTGTTGCTTTGGGAGGTACGATGACAGTGGACTCAATTGGTGCGCCGCACGTTTCACGAGATCGGCCAACGCACGGTCGGCCTTCAAGGCGCGAATCGGGTAAAGACCCAGTCGTGCCCTTTCACGTTGGCCTGGTGGCAAGGGAAGCATGCTTTGTGCTCCGCCTCGTCCGTTGGCTTGCCGTCGACGAATTTGCCGAATCCCCAACCGCCCGTGGCGGCGTATTTTTTCGCGTCCTTGACCATGATTTGGACCGTCGTGACGGACCCGGGGACGAAGGCGCCGGCGAACTCGGCCGACGGCGCGTATTTCCAAGCCAGCTTGGCAAGCATCGCGCCATCCGGAAAGGGAAGCGTCCCCTCCCGATAGGCCTTCATCGCTATGGCATTCCCGAGAATGCCCCGGAGCTCGTCGAAGCTTGGCACGTGGGACGGGCCGATCAACTCCCACTGGCGGTATCCAGCGGGAATTGCAACGCCGAAGATCGGGGAACTTTCGCCATCGGCGCGTCCGGGCGTGATTGCCATTGAAGCGACGACACATGCGGCCGTCGCCGCCGCGAACATCGCGATGGATATCCGTTTCATGGGGCGTCCTTTCGACTTACATCGCTTTCGGAATCGCCAAGGTAACGACTCCGTTGCCGAAAGTCCGGTGGTTCGCGACGACGAGCTCGATCGGGATTTTGTGCGACCCCGCCGGCTCGCCCGGCCGTTTCAGGCCGCGGGGCGCAGCAGCGCTTCATCGGCGCACACGCCCCAGTCGGGCGAGCGGTTCTTGCCCGCCAGCCAGTTCCACGCCTGCCGCGCGAGGCAGGCGAACGCCTCGGCGCGCAGGGCATGCGCGCGCGCGACATGCGCCTGGATCAAATCGGGGCTGAGGTGCACCGGGCGCGTGGCGTTGCCGCCGGTGGGGCTGAGCGACAGGGCGATGCGGGGATGGGAAGGGTTGGCGGTCATGGCTTGTCTCCTTCGCGGGGTTTTCTCGTTGGCTGACCCGGACGGTAATTGATGATCGCGTATTGGATAATCCCTCCATTGGGCATTATATTGCTGACACAGGTTCATCAATAGCCGGCGGAAATCCGGGGTTTCATGAGTATCGCGGGCGACATGGAAGTGTTCGTGCGGGTGGTGGATGCCGGCGGGTTCACGCCCGCCGCCCGCGCTTTGGGCATGACGCCCTCGGCGATCAGCAAGCTGATCTCCAGGCTGGAGGACCGCCTCGGCGCGCGGCTGTTCCAGCGCACCACGCGGCGCCTGAGCCTGACCGAGGAGGGTGCCGCCTTCCACCTGCACGCCAGCCGCATCGTCCAGGACATCGCCGACGCCGAGCGCGCGGTGACGCGCCTCAGCGACGCGCCGCGCGGGTTGTTGCGCGTGTCGGCGGCGGTCACCTTCGGCCTGCACCAGATCCAGCCCCTGGTGCCGGAATTCCTGGGGCTGTATCCCGAGCTGCGGCTGGAGCTGTCGTTAAGCGACGTGTTCGTGGACCTGGTGCAGGAGGGCTACGACGTGGCGATCCGCGGCGGGCCCTTGAGCGACACGGGCCTGATCGCGCGCAAGCTGGGCGATTTCGGCCGGCCGATCGTGGCATCGCCCGCGTACCTGAAGCGCCACGGGCGGCCGAAAACCACCGAGGATTTAGCCAAGCACAACTGCATCATGTTCCAGCAGCCGCAGTTGAACCAATGGCCGTTCCGCGACCCCAAGACCGGCGCCGCCAAGATCGTGCAGGTGCAGGGCAACGTGGTGGCGAACAACGGCGAGACGGTGCTGCAGATGGCGCTGCTCGGCGTCGGCATCGCCCGCCTGGGCGAATTCAGCGCCGGTCACGCGATCAAGGCCGGGCTTCTGGTGCCGCTGCTCAAGGAATACGACAGCCACGACCGGCTGATGATCTCGGCGGTTTATCCCACGCGCCGGCACCTGCCGCCCAAGGTGACGGCGTTCGTCGATTTCCTGGCGAAGAAATTTTTGCCCCGCCCGCCCTGGGCGGACAAACTCTAAGCAATCCCGCCCTGGGCGGGATGAACAGAAGAGCTTTTCCCTAAACCGTCATGGCTGGGGTTTCGCCGCCGCCGCGGCAACCGGAAGTCATGATCCAGGTCAATGCATCTCCCGGCCGGCGCCCTAGTTTATCGATGGAATATCCAGCAACGGATCGACCGGCGCGCGAGTTTCCAATGCGGCGAGCGGCATTGTCCACGCCACCAGTTGCGAGGCCGGATCGCAGCCGGCGCCTCGGCTAGACCGGGCATGTGGCCGGGCATGCGCCGATGTTTTGTCTACGCCGTCGTGGCGGTCGCCGGATTGTCGCACGCGGCTTCGCTTGGCGCGCAGAGCGCCGCTTCCGGCGTCTTCGATCCGGCCGATAAAGCCTATATTTCGGCCGACGACGAAGATATCGATCCCACGATAACGCGCAGCCTGCGGGTGGCGGCGCCGCACCGGGCCTATCTGCCGGTTCAAGCCGACCTTTCCGGCCGCATGCCCCCGCCCGGCGACCAGGGAAACCTGCGTTCATGCGCGGCATGGGCCACGGCGTATGCCGCGCGCAGCTATTACACGGCGACGATCGAAAGACGCGACCTCAATCAGCCGCGGAACGTGCCGAGCCCCAGCTACGTCTACCATTTGGCGCGGGGCGAGGAGTGCGGCGGCACAAACGCTTTCAAGATCGCGGAGGTCCTGAAGCAAGGCGGATTGTCCCTAGCGGATTTTCCCTACAGCGACCGCTGCATACCGCCGCCTTCCCCGCAACTGGTCGCCAGGGCGAGGGATTTCCGCGTGCGCGGCGTCGTGCGCGTCGATCATGGCGCGATCGACAACATCAAAGGCCAGGTCGCCACCTCCAACCCGGTGATCGTCTCATTTCACGATTCGCCGGCGTGGCACCGGCATCGCGGCGGCGCGACCTTCACTGATGCAAGGCTCGATCCCGACGAGAACAAGAACGGCTGGCATGCGATGGTCGTGACCGGCTACGACGATCGCCGGCAGGCTTTCAGGCTGATCAATTCATGGGGGCGGGGCTGGGGCGACGGCGGTTACGCCTGGATAGACTACGACGTCTTGAGGACGCGCATACGGCTGGCCATGGTGCTCGCCATAGCAAGGCCCGAGCCGCCGGCGCCGATCGCCGAGCCTGCCCCGCCTTCGCCGCCGCCCGCCCCTCCCGCGCAGCAGCCGGCGCCTGCGCCGAAACCGGCGCTTGCTCCGCCCGCTCCGACGCCGCTTCCTCCGGAACCGCGCGTGCAGCTCGCGAGCCTGCACGACCTTCCCTGCGCCAGCATCAAGTCCGAGCCGCTGGGCGGGCGCAACGTCCTGTCCGGGTATGTGTCGTCAACGGCGGATCTTGAAACGGTGAGACGCGTCGCCGCGACCGTCCCCAATACCTCGGTCGAGAAGGTCATCGTTGCGCCGTGGCCGCAATGCGAGGCGCTGCACACGCTCGAGAATCCACTCGCCAGGGCCGACAGGCCGACGGTCGCCATCGACGCGGCGGGCGAATTGCATGGCGGCGACACCTTGCGCATAGAGATCAAAACCCCTCGCCAGATCGGCTACCTCTATGTCGCCTATATCCAGGCCGACGGATCGGTTGTGATTCTCGCGCAGCCCAAGGGGCTCGTGCCCGAACCCACGCTGCCCGATCGCACGCTGATTTTCGGCGACGGGATCGACGGCAGAGCCAAGTTCACGGTCGGCCCTCCGTTCGGAGCGGAGATGATCGTCGCGCTCTCCGCCCGCAGCCCTTTGTTCGAGAAGGCGCTGCCGCCACAGCTGACGGACCGCGAGTTTCTTTCGGCGCTGCGGCGTTCGCTGATGTACAAGCCGTCTCCGGGCATGCCGGACCGCGAGGTCGGCGCCACGGTCCTGACAGTGCAGACACGGGAGAAGCAGCCATGAAGCCGTTCGCAACGATTCTGCTCGGCGTCTTGCTCGCGCTCCATGCGCTGCCGGCGCCCGCGAGCGAGGTTTCCAAGGACGACATCGTCTGCAAGCTGGACCCGAAATGCGCGAAACCGCTCAGCCGCAGCATGCCGCGCGGGGTCACTTCAAGCGGGGGCGCAGCCGGGGAAGCGCCGCTTTCAGTCAATCTCTATGTGAACTTCGCCTTCGATTCGGCGGAACTGACGACGGACGCGCGCATCACTCTCGATCAGCTCGGCTCGGCATTGCGCGACCCGCGCCTAGCCGGTTTCACGTTCGTGATCGCAGGCCACACCGACGCGAAGGGCAGCGCCGACTACAATCAGAAGCTTTCCGAACGTCGCGCCGAAGCGGCGCGGCGCTATTTGATCTCGCAGCACGGCATCGCGCCCGCGCGGCTATCGGCAATCGGCCACGGCAAGTCGCTGCTGCTTGATCCGGCGCGGCCGGAAGACGGCGTCAATCGCCGGGTCCAGGTGATCAATATCACGGCATCCGGCCAACGCTAGAGTTGAGACCCGATCGCGCCGCCGGCCGGCGCTACAGCGCCAGTTCCTCGCCGAACAGCAGCTTCCAGGCCGCCTTATGGGCGACGATCTCACGCACGCCGGGCGACAGCGCGCCGAGGAAGCGGCGCAAGGTCGCGGCATTTGCCTCGACCCGATCCATGCGGTCGCCGCCGATATCGAGCGCCGCCAGGACGCGATAGGGGTATTTCTCCACCAGGTCGCGCCAGTCCTTGCGCACATTGCCGCCGTCGTCCCAGACCCGGGCATGGCGCTGGCCGCTGGGCTTGTACATGGATTGCGGCCCGCCGAACGCGGCGTCGACGTAGAGACCGGCGTGGCGGACGAACAATCCGGCCAGGTACGCGGGCCCGAATTTCTTGGCGCGCTCGGCATAGCGCACCTGGGCCAGATGGCACCAGATCACCTTGGCGCCGGGATAGCGCGCGAGCATCGCTTCGAGCGCGGGCAGCAACGCGTCCTCGACCTCGTAGTGGATCTGGAAGGGAATGCCGCTCTGCTCGGCGAAGGCGAACAGGCGGTGGCCGTCCGGCCCATCCAGGGGAATCGCGATGTCGCGGCCCCATTCCCCCCGGTCGACCTGGCGCGGCGACGGGTAGTGGCGGAATTCGAACTCGCCCATCAGCGGATAGCCTTCGGCTGCGATGCGCCGTTGGTTCGTGGCGACGAACGCGGCCGGGTTGTGGAACCAGGCGGGCGACGCCCCGCCATTGCCGCAGGGAATGAAATGGCCGGGGTAACGCGCGATAAGCTCGTGGCCGTGATCGCTCCACGAGTCGCCGGCGCCGACAAGCTTGCCCGGCAGGTCGACCGACAGCGCCGTTTGCGCCACGCCGGCGCGGTTCATCGCCGCGACGAAGGCGGTAAGATCGATCCTGAGCGGGTCGTACGAGCTTTCGATGTCGATGACCGGCAGCGCGCCGCCGGCGCGGATGGCGCCGAGCCGGCGCAGATAGCCGGGCTTGAGGCCAGCGAGATCGAACCGCCCGGCGGCCAGGGCCGGCAACGGCCGGGCGGCCCAGCCGAAGCCGAGTGCGGCGAGGCCGAGCGCGAGCGCGTCGCGCCGGCGCATGGCCGCCGCGCGGGGCCGATGGAGGCCGCTAGTAGGCATACTCCCGATACACCGGGTCGACGCTGCCGCCCCAGGCGCCGTGATAGCGCGCAAGCAGGCGTTCGGCCGGGGTTTCGCCGCTATCGGCGATTTCGAACAGGGTCTCCAGGAAACACGATTCGTCGGGACAGCCCACTTCGCCCTTGGCGCGGCGGCGCAATCCGTCCTTGGCGATGGCGAGGACTTGCAGCGCCAGTTCGCGCACCGTGCCGCCGCCGCCGGCCTTGGCGAACTTGGTTTTCAGCGCCGTGCGCGGCACCTGGTCGCGCAGATGCCGGTGATCCTCCAGCGTCCAGTCCTTGACCAGTTGCAGGGCCTGGTCCTGCGCCTGGCGGTCGTAGATCAGCCCGACCCACAGGGCCGGCAGCGCACACAGGCGCCGCCACGGCCCGCCATCGGCCCCGCGCATTTCGAGGAATTTCTTCAGGCGCACCTCGGGGAACACGGTGGTTACGTGGTCGGCCCAATCGTTGATGGTGGGAATTTCGCCCGGCAGCACCGGCAGCCTTCCCTTCATGAAGTCGCGGAACGACAGGCCGGCGGCGTCGATGTATTTGCCGTCGCGGTAGGCGAAATACATCGGCACGTCGAGCAGGTAATCGACATAGCGCTCGAAGCCGAAGCCCGGTTCGAACACGAACGGCAGCACGCCGCAGCGGTCCGGGTCGGTGTCGGTCCAGACATGGCTGCGCAGGCTTAAATATCCGCTCGGCTTGCCCTCGAGGAACGGCGAGTTGGCGAACAGCGCCGTAGCCACGGGCTGCAAGGCCAGAGACACGCGGAACTTCGCCGCCATGTCGGCTTCGGATTCGAAATCCAGGTTGGTCTGCACCGTGCAGGTGCGCAGCATCATGTCGAGGCCGAGCTTGCCGCGCTTGGGCATGTAGTCGCGCATGATGCGGTAGCGCCCCTTGGGCATCCACGGCACGTCGGCGCGCGGCCATTTCGGATCGAAGCCCAGGCCGATCATGCCGATGCCGAGCTCGCTGCCCACCGCCTTCACCTGGTCGAGATGCTCGTGCACCTCGTTGCAGGTGTCGTGGATCGAGATGACGGTGCGGCCCGAGAGTTCCACCTGCCCGCCCGGCTCGAGCGTCACGCTGCCGCCGTCGGGGCGGGACAGCGCGATCACCTTGCCGTTTTCCTCCACGCCCTGCCAGCCGAACTGCATCATGCCTTTCAGCAGTGCGCCGATGCCGTCGGGCCCGTCATAGGGCAGGCGCTTCAAATCGCTTAGGCGGAAGGCGAATTTTTCGTGCTCGGTGCCGATGCGCCATTGCGCGGGCTTCTTGCTGCCCGACGCGATCCAGTTCACGAGCTGGCGCTTGTCGGTGATCGGTTCGCCGCCGGATGTGGGCGGTGCGGACATGCGGGCGTTTCCTTCTCAAGCCTTTTACCGGACGTTGCGCCAGTTGCCGGCGGCGGCATGGAACACCGCCACCGCCGCCAGCGCCGCCGTGTCGGCGCGCATCACCAGCGGCCCCAGCGCGACCGGCGTAACAAAGGGTAGAAGCTTGAGCGCGTCAAGCTCGCCGTCGTGGAAGCCGCCCTCCGGGCCCGTGAGGATCGCAGCCGGGGCATCGGCGGGGTGACGCTGGGCCGCTTCGCTTAAAGCAACCGCCGGGCCCTTTTCGGCGCAGAGATAAAGCCGGCGGTCTTTCGGCCAATCGACGAACGCGCGCTCAAGCGGCACGGCCTCGCGCACCTCCGGCACGCTTAAAGCCCCGCATTGCTGCGCCGCCTCGATCGCGTTGGCGGCGAGGCGGTGGATGTTCACCCGGCCGACCGCGGTGTGGCGCGTGATCACCGGCCAGAGCAGCGTGACGCCGAGCTCGGTGGCTTTCTCGGCCAGGAAATCGATGTGCCCGCGCTTGATCGGCGCAAACAACAGCCATAGATCGGCCGCGGGCCGGGGCGGCGCGGGTTGCGGGCGCTGGCGTTCGCCCACCGTCGCCGACGCTTTGCCCTTGCCCAGGGCGTCGATGCGCGCGGCGAATTCGCCGTCGCGGCCGTTGAACAGCGCGATCGCGGCGCCTGATTTGAGGCGCAGCACGTTGCCGAGGTAATGCGCGCGGTCCTGATCCAGCGCCACGGCGGCGCCGGGCGCTAGATCGGCGGCGACATACAGGCGGGTTTCGATGTTTTTATCGGCCATCCTTTAAACTATAGTCCGGGCACGATGAATCGGCACGACCCATGACCCAGGCCAGCGACATTCCCAAGGGTGGATGGATCGACCGGCTGCCGGCGGCGGCGCGGCCTTATATGCGCCTGGCGCGGCTGGACCGGCCGATCGGCACCTGGCTGCTCTTGATACCGTGCTGGTGGGGCACGGCGCTGGCCGCCGGCCAGGGGCAGTGGGGCGGCTGGCCCGATCCGGTGCTGCTGGCGCTGTTCGCGCTCGGCGCAGTCGCCATGCGGGGTGCCGGCTGCACCTTCAACGACATCGTCGACCGGCATATCGACCGCAAGGTAGCGCGCACCGCCGACCGGCCGGTGGCCAGCGGCGCGATCAGCGTGTTTTCCGCGCTGTTGTTCATGGGCGCGCAGATGCTGGTGGGCCTCGGCGTATTGCTGTGCCTGAACCGCGCGGCGATCTGGCTCGGCCTGCTGTCGCTGGTGCTGGTCGTGCTGTACCCGTTCATGAAGCGGTACATGTGGTGGCCGCAGGCGGTGCTGGGCCTGGCGTTCAACTGGGGCGCGCTGCTCGGTTACGTCGCGGTGACCGGCAAGCTGGAACAGCCGGCGTATTGGCTGTACGCCGCGGGCATCGCCTGGACCCTGGGCTACGACACGATCTACGCGCACCAGGACAAGGAGGACGACGCGCTGATCGGCGTGAAGTCGTCGGCGCTGTGGCTGGGCGAGTTGCTGACCCAGCCGTTCCTGGGCCTCACCTACATGGCGGCGATCCTGTTCCTGGCGGTCGCGGGCGTGGAGGCCGACCTGGGCTGGCCGTACTATGCCGGCCTCGCGATCGCGGCGCTGCACCTGCTGTGGCAGGCCTGGAAGGTCGAGACCGACGATCCGCAGGATTGCCTGCGCAAGTTCCGCTCGAACCGCGACGTGGGGCTGCTGATCTTCGCCGCGATCGCCCTAGGGCAACTCGTGGGGTGAGCGAGCCCGACCCTGCCCCATTCATCCGCGCCTGGACCATCGTGGGTCCGCCGCCGTTATGTCCCGAACTCAAGCTGCATCTCGCCGGGCCGGTCACGCCGCTATGGGAAGCGACCGAAAAGACGCTGGAACGCGAGGGCCTGCCGCCGCCCTATTGGGCTTTCGCCTGGCCCGGCGGCCAGGCGCTGGCGCGGCATTTGCTAGACAACCCGGGCATGGTGGCGGGCAAGCGCGTGCTGGATTTCGCCGCGGGCTGCGGCATCGCCGGGATCGCCGCGGCCCGGGCTGGGGCAGCGCGCGTTACCGCATCGGATTTGGATGCATTCGCCAGGGCGGCGATCCGGCTCAACGCCGGCCTGAACGGCGTTGCGGTGGAAGCCAGCGCCGAGGATTTCACCAGCGGCGGCGGCGCGGCGTTCGACGCGATCCTGGCGGGCGACGTGTGCTACGAGCGGGCGATGGCCGAGAGCGTATGGCCGTGGCTCAAAAAACAGGCCGCGTGCGGCGTCGATGTGTGGCTGGCCGATCCCGGCCGCGCCTACCTGCCGCAGGAGGACTTGCGCGAGGTGGCGCGCTACGCCGTGCCCACAACCCTCGAGCTCGAGGACCGCATCGAACGGCAAACCGCGGTCTATCGCGTGACGAATGCGTGACGAACGCAAGAACGCGATTGCCAGGGCGGCGTAAATTCCTATAGTGCGGCCATGACCCAAACCCCCGATCTCTATCGCCGCATCTACGCGCGGTTCCAGGCGCCTGTGTCGCGCTACGACTGCGGGCGCAAATGCGCGCCGCTCAACGGCGGCACGCCGGTATGCTGCGATACCAACAACGCGATCCCGATCGTCGATAAGTCGGAATGGCAATTCCTGCAGTCGCGCAGCGATTTGTGGCATTTGTACCTGAAGCGCGACCCCGACACGCTGCACGAACGCAAGGATATGCACCGCGACTGCCGGCTGGTGGAATGCAAGGGCGTGCAGCATTGCGAGCGGGAGAACCGCAGCATGTCGTGCCGGGCATTCCCGTTCTTCCCGTACCTGACAGCCCAGGACGAATTCATCGGCCTGGCGCCGTTCTGGGATTTCGCCGACCGCTGCTGGCTGATGAACAACATGCAGGTGGTGGACCGCGACTTCGTCACGGAGTTCGTGGCGGGGTACGAAATGCTGTTCGACGCCGACAAGAAGGAGCGCGAGGCCAATTTCGACCATTCCGCCGTCATGCGCCGGGTGTTCACGCGCTGGAACCGCCTGATCCCGCTGATCGGCCGCGACGGCGAGCACATGGCGGTGGAGCCGCGCACGCACCGCCTGCGCAAGGCCGACTGGCGCGAATACGTCCGCCACGACCAGTTCAAGGACGAAAAGCCGGCGCGGCCCTAGGCCGCTTGCGACGACACCAGTCGATCGGCGAAGCCGTGATTGACGTCGCGGTGCCCGGCCTCGTCCGCGCGGATCACCAGGATCACGTCGCGCAGCGTGGTGCCGGGTTTCAGCTTCCAGTAATCGAGCGCCACTTGCGGCGCCAGGGGATTGGGAAGCCGGCCCCGGTCGATCTCGGCCAGGTATTCGGTGTAGCTGATCACCGCCTCTTCCTCGAAATAGCCGATCAGCCGGTGCGCTGTTTTGGACGACAGCAGGTAAAGTAAAAAGAAGCCGTTGTAGAACGCGCCCTGCGCCAGGATCACCAGCAGCCGCTCCAGCGCCGTGGGCTTGGCCACCTCGATGAAGGTCATCAGGTGCATGCGCTCGTTCTCGGCCTCGTCCAGGAGCTGGCGGATCCAGCCGTCGTGATCGCGGCGCATCAGCCTGAGCGATCGGAGATGCTGCATCGCCCCGCCCACCATGCCCGGCACGGCGGCGACGGTTTCCAGCACGATGGCGCGGTGGCCGTAGCGCTTGGCGAAGAACGTGTCGGCGAAAAACCGCAGGAACTTGGTGATGCCCAGGGCCACGCGGTCGGATATATCGCGCGGCTGGCGGTGGGTTTCCAGGGCTAGGGCTGGGACCGGGTTGCTCATGGCTACCTCTCCCTTCCGGCAACCATAATGACATATTCCGCGAAAGCGTGCTCTGCGAAGGCATGGCGGCTTAAGCGCGCTGGTCTTGGCCGGTGGGGCGGGATTAGACTTGTCGCCTGGGACGGCAACGCCGGGGGACGCGTGGGCGATGCAACCTTGAAATACGGCGAGCAGCCGGGATTGCGCTTCGCCTGTGTTCTGGACGGCAATGGCGGCTGCCGCGATATGACGTGGCCCGACATCGAGGCCTGGAAGCCCGCGGACGGCGTTTTGTGGGTACATCTGGAGCGCGACCATCCCGACGCCCAGGCGTGGCTGCGCGCGCGGTCGAGCATCGACCGTTTCGCGGTCGAGGCGCTGCTGGCCGAGGAAACCCGGCCGCGCGTCGAGGATTACGACGGCGACGGCGTGCTGGCGATCCTGCGCGGCGTCAACCGCGCGGCGCCCAGCGAGATGCTGGACTTGGTGCCGATCCACCTGTGGGTCGACAACCAGCGCGTCATCACCCTGCGCGACAAGGACCATTACCTGATGGCGCTGCGCGACATCCGCGAGGCGCTGGCCAAGGGCAAGGGCCCGGCGCGCGGCGGCGCGTTGTTCGCGCGCATCACGGAAAAGCTGGTGAAGAACCTGGAGCCGGTGATCGAGGAGCTGGAAGAATCCGCCGACGCGCTGGACGAAAGCCTGCTGCAGAAGCCGACGCATGAATGCCGCATGAAATTGAGCGAGCTGCGCCGCCAGTCGATCAATTTACGCCGCTATTTGGCGCCGCAGCGCGAGGCGCTGTTCCGCATCCAGGAAGAGGACGCCGCCTGGCTGCACAAGCGCGACAAGATCAGGCTGCGCGAGGTGACCGACAAGCTGCTGCGGCATTTGGAGAACCTGGATTCGATCCGCGACCGCGCCACCATCCTGCACGAAGACCTGGCGGCGCAGACCGCCGAGGAGCACGCCAAGGCGTCGAACCGCCTGACCCTGGTGGCGGCGCTGCTGCTGCCGCCCGGGCTGGTGGCGGGCCTGTTGGGCGCGAACGTGGGCGGGATTCCCGGCAACGGCGACAACCCCTGGGCGTTCGCCGTGGTCGTGGTCCTGGTGCTGGCGGTCTTCCCGCTGGAAATCTGGGTGTTGAAGAAGCTGAAGTGGTTTTAGCGGCGGCGCGGCGAGCGCGATTGAAGCCGCAGCCGAACCTTTCCGCGAGGCCGCGATAGCGGAGCGCGCTGGCCCAGTGCGACGGTTCAAACCGCGAGTTTCGAGGCTATATCTCCGATCCCGATCCACTCGGCCAGGAAAGTCAGGACGCTTGACCCGGCGAGATACGGCCAATATTTCCCGATGAATTTTCTGGCTGTATATACGAAGTTGAATTCGACCTGCATCGAGTGAGGAACGGGCTTCAAATCGGTCGGGTGCTCGCGCAGATGCACGGCAGTATGCAGGAAAATCGAGTGCCGGCCGGATTTTTCTGGCTGAACCTCGAAAGCCCACACCGCGCCGATACCCGGCACGAGCTGTTGGGTTTTATCGCCATGCGCCGTGATCCTGAAAACATCCGTCTCGCCGGTCAGCCATACGCTCATGACGTCGCCGGTCTGCGCCGCTCTAGTCTGTTCCACTGCGGCGCCCGGCGGCGCAGCCGAACGCCCGGTACTGTGGTCTTGGTTGATTTCCACAGCGACCGTGGCCGACTCTCCCTGCCGCATTTCCCCCGGCAGATCGTGACTAAGGTGGCCGGCCTTCACGCGCGGGCGCGGCGTCTGTTTCTTCCGAATCCGGCCCGCCTTGCCGTCCCGCTGGACGCCAAGGCTTCCCATTACGAAAAAAAGAGGCGCTCCTGCCCAGGAGACCAAATATGGCAGGACGGCGGTCAGAGCCACCACGATGATCATGCCGAGCGCAAGAACTATAACTTCCCACGGCTCCATCCTGAGGGCCGCGGGTAATCGTAAGCTCAACTCAGCCCTCCCGCGTCGTCGCCTGCCGATACTATCAAAGCCTGTAAAAGTAGTCGAGAAAGTCAGGCGGCCATCGCATTGCCCGAGACGCGGCTCAGATAGCCTTGCGAACCGTGGTCACTTAATATCGGGCGCGGCGATCCAAGTCGCCTTGCCAAGGCTAGCGCGGGGTATCCGCGCCGGACTTCCGGGCGGCGGTTCTGACGCGAATTGGCAGGCGTGGATGCCCGGATCAAGTCCGGGTATGACGTAAAAGGAAGACATGCCCTATTCCTCCCTCCGCGATTTCATCGAGCGCCTGGAAAAATCCGGGCGGCTGGTGCGCGTGCGCGAGCCGGTGTCGCCCAAGCTAGAAATGACGGAAATCCAGACCCGTCTGATCGCCGAAGGCGGGCCGGCGGTGCTGTTCGAAAACGTGGTCGAGGACGGCCGCAAATTCGACATGCCGGTTCTGGTCAACCTGTTTGGCACGGTGGAACGCGTGGCCTGGGGCATGGACCGCGAGCCGCACCAATTGCGCGAAGTGGGCGAGACGCTGGCGTTCCTGCGCCAGCCCGAGCCGCCGCAGGGCTGGCGCGACGCGCTGGAACTGTTGCCGCTGGCCAAGACTCTGCTGTCGACAAAACCGAAGACCATGTCCAGCGCGCCATGCCAGGAAGTGGTGCTGCAAGGCGACGATATCGACCTCACGCGCCTGCCGATCCAGACCTGCTGGCCGGGCGAGCCTTCGAAGCTGATCACCTGGCCGCTGGTAGTGAGCAAAGGCCCGGGCAAACGCCGGGAAGACGATTACAACCTCGGCATCTATCGCATGCAGGTAATCGGGCGCAACCAGACGCTGATGCGCTGGCTGAAGCACCGCGGCGGCGCGCAGCATCACCAGCGCTGGAAGCAGGAAAAGACCGAGCCCCTGCCCGTGGCGGCGGTGATCGGCGCCGATCCCGGCACGATATTGGCGGCGGTGACACCGGTACCCGACACCATGTCGGAATACGTGTTCGCCGGCCTGCTGCGCGGGCGGCGCGTCGAGCTGGTGGATTGCAAGACCGTGCCGTTGAAAGTGCCGGCCGAGGCCGAGATCGTGCTGGAGGGCCATGTGTCGCTGGAGGATTACCGCGACGAAGGCCCGTATGGCGACCACACTGGCTATTACAACGCGGTGGAGCAATTCCCCGTGTTCACGATCAGCGCCATCACCATGCGGCGGAACCCGATTTACCTCTCGACCTACACGGGCCGGCCGCCGGACGAGCCCAGCATCCTGGGCCAGGCGCTCAACGAGGTGTTCATTCCGCTGTTCCAGCAGCAATTCCCCGAGATCGTGGATTTCTGGCTGCCGCCGGAGGGTTGTTCCTATCGCATCGCCGTGGTGGCGATGAAGAAGGCCTATCCCGGCCACGCCAAGCGCGTGATGCTGGCGGTGTGGAGCTATCTGCGCCAGTTCATGTACACGAAATGGGTGATCGTGGTGGACGACGACATCGACGCTCGGGACTGGAAGGACGTGATGTGGGCGGTATCTACCCGCATGGACCCGGCACGCGACATCACGCTGATCGAGAACACACCGATCGACTATCTCGATTTCGCGTCGCCGGAATCGGGCCTCGGCTCGAAGATCGGTCTCGACGCCACGAATAAGTGGCCGCCCGAGACCAAGCGGGAGTGGGGCACGAAAATCCGGATGAGCGACGAGGTGATAAAGACCGTCACCGAAAAATGGCCGCGCCTTGGGTTGCCCGGCAGCGGCAAGCCGGTGTGGAAATGACGGCGCTTGGCTGAGTCTCGCGCCGCTTTCGATCTGCTTTCCCCGTAGCCGTCATGGCCGGGCCCAGACCCGGCCATCCACGCTTCTTTCTGCGCCATATGGCGGCGTGGATGCCCGGATCAAGTCCGGGCATGACGATTAGAAGTTAGGCGCAGTGCCGGCATTCTCCGCAACCCAGGGGGTTGGCGGTATAGGCGGCGGGGCGTAGAGTCCTGCCACCGTTTCGGTCCTTGGGGGGAACTGCGGTCATGAACTGGTTCTTGGGCTGCATGTCGGGGTTCCTGGGCTGCCTGTGCCGCATCTTCGGCGTGACGCCGGACAAGATCAGGGAAGAGCGCGACAAGAACCCCTCGCCTTCCCGCGAGAAATAGCCGCCCACCATTTGGGGTTGACACTGGGGCGGCAGAAGCTACTCTCCCGCCCATGACACACTTTAACCTGGACCTGCTGCCCATTATTCGACTGTGCCGGTAACGGCACGGGCGGCCGCCCCATTGCAAAAGCGGCCTTTCGATCGCAGCAGCAAACCAGGTCCAGCGTGTCATGCATCCCCGAAATTCCGCCTATCCCGTCGATTTTTTCACTTCAGCCACGACTCCTCATCCTGAGGAGCCTTTTCACCTCGTCCTTCGAGACGGCCGCCTTCAGCGGCCTCCTCAGGGTGAGGTGAAAAGGCGTCTCGAAGGATCGCTGCGACTGATTACCGGCCGGCGGCGTCCCTAGAAGGGCATAACCGCCGGCCATCCCAGGGCGCAATTGGCGCGCCCGACCGAACCCCAAGCGCAGCGGCTTTTTTATGAAGCGAGCAAACCCATGACCATGCAACGCGACCCTTCCGAGAAATACACGGCCTTCCAGCAAGTCGACCTGCAGGACCGGCAATGGCCCGGCCGCACGATCACCAAGCCCCCGGTGTGGTGCAGCGTGGATCTGCGCGACGGCAACCAGGCGTTGGTCGAGCCGATGGACGCCGAGCGCAAGACCCGCATGTTCAACCTGCTGGTCGAACTGGGGTTCAAGGAGATCGAGGTGGGCTTTCCCGCGGCGTCGCAGACCGATTTCGATTTCGTGCGGCGCATCATCGAGCAAAAGATGATCCCCGACGACGTGACCATCCAGGTGCTGACGCAAGCGCGCGACGAGCTGATCGATCGCAGCTTCGAAGCCCTGAAGGGCGCAAAACGCGCGATTATGCACCTGTACAACTCGACCTCCACGTTGCAGCGGCGCGTGGTGTTCGCCCTGGACCGCGCGGGCATCGCCGACATCGCGGTTAGGGGCGCCAAGCGCGTGCTGAAGGGCGCCAAGGCCATGCCGGGCACGCAATGGGTCTTCCAGTATTCGCCCGAGAGCTTCACCGGCACGGAGCTGGATTACGCGCGCGACGTGTGCGCGGCGGTGGCCGAGGTGTGGCAGCCCAGCCCGAAGCACAAGATGATCGTCAACCTGCCGGCGACGGTGGAGATGGCCACGCCCAACATCTATGCCGACCAGATCGAGTGGTGCCACCGCAACTTCAAGTACCGCGATTCCTTCATCCTGAGCCTGCACCCGCACAACGACCGCGGCACCGGCGTGGCCGCGGCGGAGCTGGGCGTGATGGCGGGTGCGGAGCGCATCGAAGGCACGCTGTTCGGCAACGGCGAGCGCACCGGCAACGTGTGCGTCGTCACCCTGGCGCTCAACCTCTACAGCCAGGGCGTCGATCCCGGCCTGGATTTCTCCGACATCGAGGGGGTGCGGCGCACCGTGGAGCACTGCAACCAGTTGCCGGTGCACCCCCGCCACCCCTATGGCGGCGATCTGGTGTTCACCGCGTTCAGCGGATCGCACCAGGACGCGATCAAGAAGGGCTTCGACGCGCTGAAATCGAGCAACAGCAAGCAGTGGGAAGTGCCGTATCTGCCGATCGATCCCGCGGATCTAGGCCGGAGCTACGAGGCGATCATCCGCGTCAACAGCCAGTCGGGCAAAGGCGGCATCGCCTATGTGCTGAAGCAGGATTACGGGTTGGACCTGCCCCGGAGGTTGCAAATCGAATTCAGCAAGACCATCCAGGGCATCGCCGACAAGACCGGCAAGGAGATCATGCCGCAGTTGATCTGGGACACGTTCAAATCGGAATACCTGGAGCGCGAAACGCCGCTGAAATTCGTCGACCATGCCACCTGGCCGGCGCGCGACAAAAGCGGCAGCCGCGCGATCGACGCCGAGATCGTGGACCAGGGCGCGCCCCGGCGCATCCAGGGTGCGGGCAATGGGCCGATCGCGGCCTATGTCGACGCCCTGGCCAAGCACGCTGCCGTGAGCCTGAAGGTGAAGGACTACCACGAGCATGCGGTGGGCGGCGGCGCCGACGCCACGGCCGTGGCCTATATCGAGGCCGAGACCGCCGGGGGCGACACGGTGTGGGGCGTCGGCATGGACCCCAATATCGTGGCCGCGTCGCTGAAGGCCGTCACCTCGGCCGCGAACCGGGCGGATAATTCCTAGAACAGGAAAACCACTACGACACGACGACACCACGAAAGAACCGGAAATGCGCGCTTGAGTCCGGCGTGGTGTCCGTGGTGCCGTGGTGGTTCGGGCTTTTTGCCGCTTCTGGCTTGCTGACGGCGGGCGGCAATCGCGCTAGAATCGGCCGGCTTGGACAACCGCCCGGACGGATTTGCATGTTCGACTCGATTTTACCCCTGTTTGGCGCGATCGCGGCGATGGGGTCGATTTGGTACATGTGGTGGTTCATCGGCAGCAACCGCTCGCGCCACCCCGACGTCGCCAATCCCGAGATCGACCGCGTGCGGTTCCGCATGCTGATGACCGTGGGCGCCATCGCGGCGGTGATCGCCGGCTTCTATATGTTCGGATAAGGCAGGCATGGCCGAAAGCCCCGATCCCAGCGGCCTTCTCACGGGGCTGATCGACCGCGCGCGCCGCGCCGGGGCCGATACATGCGACGCGGTGTTCGTGCAGTCGGCCTCGCTCAGCCACGCGCGGCGCCTGGGCAAGCTGGAAAAGCTGGAGCGCGCCGAATCGAGCGATCTGGGCCTGCGCGTGTTCATCGGCCGGCGCCAGGCGATCCTGAGTTCCACCGATATGTCGGCTAGAGCGTTGGACGAGCTGGTGGCGCGCGCCATCGCCATGGCCCGCGTGGTGCCGGAAGACCCGTATTGCGGCCTGGCCGAGCCGGGCGACATTACCAAGGTGCCGCCGCCCGATTTGGACATGGAGGATGCGGCCGAGCCCGCCGCCGAACGCCTGGTCGAACTGGCCGCCGCGGCCGAGGACGCGGCGCTGGCGATTAAGGGCGTCACCAACAGCGAGGGTGCCGACGCCGGCTGGGGCCGCACGCGCGTCGCGCTCGCCGCCAGCAACGGCTTTACCGGCCAGTACGCGATGACGCATCACAGCCTGTCGGTGGCGGTCCTTGCGGGCAGCGGTACGGGCATGGAGCGCGACTACGACTTCTGCACCACGGTGCATGGCGGCGACATGCTGGACGCCGCGACCTTGGGCCGGAACGCGGGCGAGCGCGCCGTAGCGCGCCTCAACCCACGCAAGGTGAAAACCGCCGCGGTGCCGGTGGTATTCGACCGGCGCGCGGCCGGGGGATTGCTGGGGCACTTGTCGGGCGCGATCAATGGTGCTGCCATCGCGCGCGGCACCAGCTTTTTGAAGGACAAGCTCGGCAAGCCGGTGTTCCGGCACGGCATCAACGTGGTGGACGATCCGCACCGCAAGCGCGGGCTGCGCTCGAAGCCGTTCGACGCCGAGGGCATCGCCAACACGCGCCGCGCGCTGATTGAGGACGGCAATCTCACCACCTGGCTGCTGGATCTGCGCTCGAGCAGGCAATTGCAGCTCGCCAGCACCGGCCATGCCTCGCGCGGCACGGGCGGACCGCCCTCGCCGTCGCCCACAAACCTTTATCTCGAAGCAGGGCATGTCACGCCCGGGGAGTTGATGGACGACATCCGCCAGGGCTTTCTGGTGACCGAGCTGATGGGCATGGGCGTCAACGGCGTGACCGGCGATTACAGCCGCGGCGCCACCGGGTTCTGGATCGAGAACGGCAAGCCGGCCTATCCGGTCAGCGAAGTGACCATCGCCGGGAATTTGAAGGACATGTACCTGAACCTGTACCCGGCCAACGACCTGGAATTCCGCAGGGGTACCGACGCGCCCACGCTGCGCATCGAGGGCATGACCGTGGCGGGGAAATAGGCGAGAGGCCGGCGGCCGTTACGCCCTTATCCCATGCCTTGCATTTTCCCCGCACCCCCCCTACCTTACGGTAAGGAGGTAAGGAAATGGTCGTTCTAGCCAAGCTGACGTCCAAGGGCCAGACCACGATTCCAGAGGCGATCCGCAAGCGGCTGAAGCTTACGCCAGGCGACAAGATCGCGTTCATGCTTGAAGACGGAAAGGTGACCCTGAGGCGCGCCGAACCGTTGGACGCGGCGTTCCTAAAGCTCGCCGCGGAATCCTTTGCCGATTGGAACACGAAGGAAGCCGAAGAGGATTTTCGTGGCTTTTAATCGCTGGGATGTCGTCGCGGTAAATTATCCGTTCATCGAAGGCCACGAAGCGAAGCATCGTCCGGGTGTGGTTGTTTCTACCGACCGGCTGCATGAAACGCATGGGCTTTGCATCGTCGCGATGGTGACGACGGCGCGAGCGGGAATCAAGAAGGACGACATTCAGATCGGCGATACCGCGCGAGCGGGTTTGCCGGTTCCGTGCGTGATTCGATGCGCCCGGTTGACCACCCTGAACGAAGCCATGATCGCGCGCCGAACCGGCACCTTGACGGCAAAGGACCGCAATGCCGTCGCGGCTATGCTTAAAGCCTATCTGCAATAAACTTGTCGCACCGACGCGCCCACGCTGCGCATCGAGGGCATGACCGTGGCGGGGAAGTGACGGCGCTGATCCGATAGCCGCGTTTCGTTGCCGCAGCATTCCCCTTAGCCGTCATGGCCGGGCTTGACCCGGCCATGACGTGGGTGGGGTGGGGTAAAGCGTCCGCTAAATCCCCGCCGTGAATTCGGCGACCAGGAAATCCACCACCTTCACCAGCGCCTCTTTCTCGGATGCACCCGCCTTCACCGCGCCGGTGTAAACTGCGAGCTGGCGGTGCGAGGAGGTGCCGCGTTTCAGGATATCGCGCGCCGACGCGACCTCGGCGATACAGCCGAACTCCCGCGCGTCCTCGGCCACCAGCTCGACGATCTCGTCCAGCAGATCGGCATAGGGCACGATCGCGCCCTTGCCGAAATCCACCAGCCCCTCGTCGATGCCGTAGCGCTGCGCGCGCCAGCGGTTCTCCTCGATCAGCATGTTGGCGTAGAGCCGCCAGCGCTGGTTCGAGCGGCGCAAGCGCCACAGCATCGCCAACAGGCAGCGATAGATCGCGGCGATGGCGATGGCGTCGTCGAGCCGCGAGCAGCTGTCGGCGATGCGCATTTCCAGCGTCGGGAAGCGCGCCGACGGCCGCACGTCCCACCACAGCTTGGTGGCGTCGCCCACCAGGCCGGCGCGCACCAGCATGGCGACGTGGCGCTGGTATTCGCCCCAACTATCGAAGCGTTCCGGCAGGCCGGTGCGCGGCAGCTCCTTGAACACGCTGACGCGGTACGACTTCAGCCCCGTGTCGCGCCCGCGCCAGAACGGCGAGGAGGTGCTGAGCGCCAGGAGATGCGGCAGGAAATAGCTGATCTGGTTCATCAGGTCGATGCGCAAATCGTCGTTCTCGACGCCGACATGCACGTGCATGCCGCAGACCATCAGGCGCCGCCCCACGGCGGCCAGGTCGCGCGCCAGGGCGACGTAGCGTTCCTTCTCGGTCGCGCGCTGGCTTTCCCAAACCGCGAAGGGATGCAGCCCCGCGGCGATCGGCGCCAGGCCGTGCCGCGCCGCCACCTCGGCCACGGTGCGCCTGAGCCGCGCCAGATCGGCGCGCGCTTCCTGCATCGAAGCGCAGGGCCGCGTCGCCACCTCGATCTGCGCGCGCAGGAATTCGGGCATCACCTGGCCTTGCAGCAGCGCTTCGCATTCCTTCATCATCGCGGGCGGCGGATCGCCTGCCAGGTCGCGCGTCTTCACGTCGACCAGCAGGTATTCCTCTTCCATCCCCACGGTGAAAGCGGGGCGCTGCGAAGCCGGCGGCTGGGCCGATTTCGGATCGGTCATGGCGCGGCCCCGCAATCCGCGAAACGCTTATAGAGCCCTTCGTTCTTCAGGATCGGTGCGAAGGCGTCGCCCAGGATCGCCGCCCACTTCGCCACGCCCTCAGGTGTGCCAATCAGATCCTGGCGGATTTCGATCATGACATGCGGCAGGCCAGCGCCATTGGCATGCGTGTCGATGGAGTAGCCGGAATGGCTGCGCGCGGAATAGGGCTGGTTGTCGCCGACGCAGACATCGCCCAGCACGCCGAGCGTGCGCATCAGCGGCTGGGCGATACGCCCGTCTTTGTCCCACAAGACGCCGATATGCCACGGGCGATCGACGCCGCGCAGATTGGGCGTGCAGGAATGGATCGACAGCACCGCGGGGGCGGTGGCGTTCCGCTCCAGTCCCAGCAGCGCGCGGCGCACCGCGCGGTGATAGGGGTGGTAGCAGGCATCGACGCGCTGGGCGATGTCTTCGGCCACCAGCCCCCGGTTGCCCGGCACCACCACCCCGTCGCTGATCATGGGGATCGAGGTGGGATCGTCGGTGGGCCGGTTGCAATCCACCACCAGGCGCGAATAGCCGCTGAACACCGCCGTGGCGTCGAAGCGTTTGGAGAGATGCCGCGCCACCTCGGCCGCGCCGATGTCCCAGCCGATATGGCGCGACAGCACCTCGTCGTTCAGGCCGAGCTTGCCCAAGCGTGTGGGCACAACGCGGCTGGCGTGATCGCAGATGATGAGGAACGGCGCTTGGCCGTCCGGGTTCACAACCTCGAACGGCGGCGGATCGGCGGCCGAGAGCAGTGGTAGGGATGGCGCTTGCGTCACGGCCTTAGACCAGCTTCCCGTCGGGGGTGAATCTGGCCTGGCGGTCCTCGATCTCGATCACCCACAGATCGGGGTCGCGCTTGACCTGGCGTTCGACATAGGCGTCGGAGATCGTTTCCTGCACCGGGTCCGGTCCGGTGCCGCGCATCCACGCCGCCGTGCCGTCGGGAATGCGGGTCTGGGTCCAGACCGTAACCCCCGCCGCGAAACGATTGACCTTGAGCAGCATGGCGCCGCGATCCTCGTCGCCGCGGTGCACGACGGTGGCGAACAAGCCCGCGACCGAGCAGCGCCGCACCAGCGCCTGTACCAGCAGGCGCGTCGCCAGACGCGATTCGGTCATTCCCGCCTCGCCTCGTCGTCCTTCGAGACGGCGTCCTCGCAACGCTCGGCCGCCTCCTCAGGATGACGAGTCCTTGAAACAACCGGCGTCATCCTGAGGAGCGAGCCATGCGAGCGTCTCGAAGGATGGCGCAATGTCACTCCGCCGCGGCGCGGGGCTGGGCGGGCGCCAGATACCGGGCCATCAGACCGGCTTCTTTCGCCCGGACCTCCGCCAGATGACGCGTCTTGACGTGGCCGAAGCCCCTTATGTGTTCGGGCAGCGTGGCGATCTCCACGGCCAGCGCATGGTTGTCGTGCGTCAGGACTGCCAGCAGCGCTTCGACGGTTTTTTCGTAACTCCCGATCAGCGCCCGCTCGGTGCGGCGCTCCTCGGTGCGGCCGAAGATGTCGAACGCCGTGCCGCGCAGGAATTTTAGCGTCGCCAGCAAGCGGAAGGCCCCGAGCATCCACGGGCCGAATTCCATCTTCTTGGCCTCGCCGGTCGCGTCGTCCCTAGGGGCGATCAACGGCGGCGCCAAGTGGAAGCGCAATTTGTAGTCGCCGGCGAAATTGGCGCGCACCTTGGCCAGGAACGCCGGATCGGCATAGAGCCGCGCCACTTCGTATTCATCCTTGTAGGCCAGGAGCTTGAAATAGTACTTCGCCACGGCCAGCGCCAGGCCCACCATGCCCTTGGCGCGGTCGGATTCCGCGCGCTGCACGCGCACCACCAGGTCCTTGTAGCGCCGGGCCAAACCGGCGTCCTGGTAGCCCGTGAGGAAGCCGATGCGGCGCTCCACGACCTGGTCCAGCGTCTCAGCGATATCGGCCCGGGCCATCGCCAGGGGTGTGACGGGCGCGGCGGCGCGCTCGACGGCCGCGAGATCGTGCGCGGCGCGACGGCCCCAGCGGAACGCGGATTTATTGGCCTCCACCGCCACGGCGTTGAGCTCGATCGCGCGCAATATCGAGGTCTCCATCAACGGGACGAGTCCCCGCTGCCACGCGAAGCCCAGCATGAACGGGTTGGTGGCGATGCTGTCACCCAGCAGCGCCGTGGCCAGGCGCGTGGCGTCGACGAAATCGGCCGCGTCCCGGCCCGTCGCGTCGGCGATCGCGCCGATCATCGCGGCGCTGGGGAATTGCAGATCGGGATTGCGAGTGAAATCGCCCGTGGTGGTTTCGTGGCTGTTGATGACCGCGCGGGTCGAGCCGCGCTCCATCTTCGCCAATCCGTCGAACGACGCGGCCACCACCAGGTCGCAGCCCAGCACCAACCGCGCCCCGCCCGCGGCCACGCGCACCGCCTGGATGTCCTCGGGCTTGTTGGCCAGGCGGATATGCGAAACGACCGCCCCGCCCTTTTGCGCCAGACCCGCCATGTCGAGCACTGAACAGCCCTTACCCTCCAGGTGCGCCGCCATGCCGAGCAACGCGCCGATCGTGACCACGCCCGTGCCGCCCACGCCGGTGACGAGTATGCCGAAGGGCTTGTCGAGAACCGGGAGCGTTGGTTCGGGCAGCGTCCATTGCCCATCCTCGCTGGCCATCAATTTCTCGGGCTTGCGCAGGCCGCCGCCGTGGACGGTCACGAAACTGGGGCAGAAGCCGTTGACGCAGGACATGTCCTTGTTGCACGAGGATTGTTCGATCGCGCGCTTGCGGCCGAATTCGGTTTCCAGCGGCACGACGCTGAGGCAGTTGGATTTCACGCCGCAATCGCCGCAGCCCTCGCACACCAGATCGTTGATGAACGCGCGCTTGGGCGGATCGACCATCAGCCCGCGCTTGCGCCGCCGGCGTTTTTCCGCGGCGCAGGTCTGGTCGTAGACGATGGCGGTGACGCCCGGTATGTCGCGCAGGGTTTTCTGCAAGCCGTCGAGCTCGTCGCGGTGATGCACCGTGACGCCCTGGGCGAAATCGGCGCCCACGGGATATTTGTCCGGCTCGTCCGACACCACCACGACCTTCTTCACGCCCTCGCCGTAGAGCTGGTGGGTGATGCCCGCCACGTCGAACTTGGCGTCGTTGCGCTGCCCGCCGGTCATGGCCACGGCGTCGTTGAACAGCAGCTTGTAGGTGATGTTGACGCCCGCGGCCACGGCCATGCGCACGGCCAGGATGCCGGAATGGATATAGGTGCCGTCGCCGAGATTGGCGAAGACGTGCTTTTCATCGGTGAACGGCGCCTGGCCGACCCAGGTCACGCCCTCGCCGCCCATCTGGGTGAAGGTGGCGGTCGAGCGGTCCATCCACTGCGCCATGTAGTGGCAGCCGATGCCGGCCAGCGCGCGGCTGCCCTCGGGCACCTTGGTGGACGTATTGTGCGGACAGCCCGAGCAGAAATAGGGAATGCGTTTCATCTGCGGCCGGTCGGCCGCCAGCGCCTTTTCCTTGTCCGCCAGGAAGGCCAGGCGCTTCTGGATGCGTTCGGACGTGTGGAACCGCGCGATGCGTTGGGCAATCACCCGTGCAATACGCGCGGGCGTCAACTCGTCGGTGGACGGCAATATCCAGTTGCGCTCCTCGTCGAACTTGCCGATCACCCGTGGGCGCACGTCCTCGCGCCAGTTGTAGAGCTGTTCCTTCAACTGGTTTTCGATGACCGCGCGCTTTTCCTCCACCACCAAAATCTCTTCCAGCCCCTCGGCGAAGCGGCGCATCCCCTCGCGCTCCAAGGGCCAGGTCATGCCGACCTTGTAGACCGTGAGGCCGATATCGGCGGCGTGCTGGGCGTCGATGCCCAGGTCTTCCAGCGCCTGCATGACGTCGAGATACGACTTGCCGGCGGTCACGATGCCGAACCGGCGCTTCGGGCTGTCGATCACCGTGCGGTTGAGGTTGTTGGCCCTGGCGAAGGCAAGCGCGGCATAGAGCTTGTACTTGTGCAGCCGCATTTCCTGGTCCAGCGGCTGGTCGGGCCAGCGGATGTTCAAGCCGCCCTTGGGCATGTCGAAATCGTTGGGCGTGACGATGGCGATGCGCGACGGATCGACCGTGACCGAGGCCGAGCTGTCCATCGTTTCGGCGATGGTCTTCATCGCCACCCAGCAGCCGGAGAAGCGCGACAGCGCCCAGCCGTAGATGCCGAGGTCGAGGATGTCCTGCACGTTGCTGGGGTTCAGCACCGGGATCATCGCGTCCATGAAGGCATATTCGCTCTGGTGCGCCAGGGTGGACGACTTGCAGGTATGGTCGTCGCCCGCCAGCAGCAAAACGCCGCCGTTGGGCGACGAGCCGGCGTTGTTGCCGTGCTTGAACACGTCGCCCGAGCGGTCGACGCCCGGGCCCTTGCCGTACCAGATCGCGAACACGCCGTCGTGCCTGGCGCCGGGGAACAGGCCGATCTGCTGGCTGCCCCACACCGCCGTCGCCGCCAGCTCTTCGTTGATGCCGGCGCGGAAATGGATGTGGTTCTTCTTGAGGAACTTGCGCGCCGACCACAGAGCCAGATCGAACGCGCCGAGCGGCGAGCCGCGATAGCCGGAAATGAAGCAGCCGGTGTCGAGGCCCGCTTGCGTATCGCGCTGGCGCTGGATCATGGGCAGGCGCACCAGGGCCTGGGTGCCGGTAAGGTAAACCCGGCCCCGGTCGAGCGTGTATTTGTCGTCCAGGCTGACGCTATTCAGGCCTGCTGTGTTCGCACTGGCCGCCGCGACCATCGTCTCTCACCCCGATCACGCCCCGCAAAGCCCAAGGTAATATTAGTACAAAGCCAATACAACGTGCCGCCGCCGGCCCGGCGGGTATGGCAGCAAGCTTGCGCCGGGCGGCTTGCGGGCGGTGAATCCTTGCCCGCGGCGGGGGTTCCCAGGCCCGAAAATGTCGGGTGATTTCGGCTGGGAAGGCGGCTATACGAGGCCCCGCCGTCCTTTCCGGGAATCGAAATGACCGTCCTTGTCACCGGCGTTGCCGGGTTCATCGGGCACTATGTCGCCCTCGCCCTGCTGGCGCGCGGCGAGCGCGTTGTGGGCATCGACAACCTGAACGACTATTACGACGTGCGGCTGAAGGAGGCCCGCCTCCGGCGATTCGAGGGCCGCAACGGCTTCACCTTCCGCAAGCTGGACATCGCCGACCACCGGGCCGTGATGGCGCTTAAAGACGAGTTCAAGGACATCGACCGGATCGTGCACCTGGCGGCGCAGGCTGGGGTGCGCTATTCGCTGGTCAATCCCTTCGCCTATATGGACGCCAACGGCACCGGCCACCTGGCGATGCTGGAATTCGCGCGGCACCTGCCCGAATGCAAGCACATGGTCTATGCCTCGTCCTCCAGCGTCTATGGCGGCAACACTAAGCTGCCGTTCTCGGTGGACGACCCGACCGACAAGCCGATCTCGATCTACGCCGCCACCAAGAAAGCCTGCGAGCTGATGAGCCGGTCCTACGCGCATCTCTATCGCACCAAGCTGACGGGCCTCAGGTTCTTCACCGTCTACGGGCCCTGGGGAAGGCCGGACATGGCCGCGTTCCTGTTCGCCGACCGCATCATGCGCGGCGAGCCGATCGAGGTGTTCAACAACGGCGACATGAAGCGCGACTTCACCTATATCGACGACATCGTCGCCGGCATCCTGGCCGCGCTCGACCGCCCGCCGGCGGACGGCGGCGTCGAGAGCCCGCCGCACCGCGTCTACAATCTGGGCAACCACAAGAGCGAGAAATTGCTGGATTTCATCGGCATCATCGAGCGCGAGCTGGGGCAGAAGGCTAGGCTTGACATGAAGCCGATGCAGCCCGGCGACGTGAAGGAAACCTACGCCGACATCGCCGCGAGCGAACGCGATCTGGGCTTCAAGCCCACGACGCCGATTTCCGTTGGCCTGCCGCGCTTCATCGAGTGGTACAAGCAGTACTACGGGAAGAATTAGCGCCCGGCCCTACTCCGCCGCTTCGCGCAAGTCGGCCGCTTCCAGGTCGTCGAGGAACTGCCGGCGCCAGGCGTTGGCGTCCTGCGTGTTGACGCGGTTCCACATCGCCTGCCAGCGCGACTTGCGTTCGTCCAAGGGCATCTTCAGCGCCTGGTCCAGCGCCTCGGCCAGGGCGTCGGCGTCCACCGGGTTGACGATCAGCGCCTCGGGCAGCTCGTGCACCGCGCCGGCGAAGGGCGAGAGCACCAGCACGCCCGGATCGGCCGGGTCCTGCGCCGCCACGAATTCCTTGGCCACCAGGTTCATCCCGTCGCGCAAGGGCGTGACCAGCCCGACCCGCGCGATGCGGAAATACCCGGCCAGGGTTTCGCGCGGCGTCGCGCGCGTGATGTAGCGCAGGGGTACCCAATGGGGCGTGCCGTATTTGCCGTTGATGCCGCCGGAAAGCCGGTCGAGATCGTTTCTGATCGCCTTGTATTGCGGCACGTCGTCGCGCGAGCGCGCGGCGATCTGCAGATAGGTGACGCGGCCGCGGTAATCGGCCCAGCGGCCCAGCAGCCGCGCATAGGCATCGAAGCGGTTGGGCAGGCCCTTGGAATAATCGAGCCGGTCGACGCCGATGATCAGCGACCTTCCGGTGAGGCTTTGCCTGAGGCGCCCGGCCTCGGCCCCGTGGGCGCTTTCCGCCGCGGTCGCGGCGAAGGCAGCGGCGTCGATGCCGATGGGATACGCGGCGAAGCGCGCGGTGTGGCCGTTGGTCGCCAGGCGGCCGTCGGCGTCGGGACCGCGGCCCAGATGCTCGCGCACGCAGTCCAAAAGGTTGCGCAGGTCGGGCGCCGTCTGCACGCCCACCAGATCGTAGGCGGCGAGCGACTTCAGCAACGCCGGGCCGTCGGGCAGGACCGCGAACACGCCGGCGGGCGGAAACGGCACGTGCAGGAAGAAGCCGATGCGGGCGTCGACGCCAAGCTCGCGCAACATGGCGCCGAGCGGAATCAGGTGATAGTCGTGCACCCACACCGTGTCGCCGGGCTGCAACAGCGGCTGCAACGCCCGGGCGAAGGCGCGGTTGACCGCCAGATAGGCCTGGTACAGCGCGCGGTCATACGCCATCAGCCCCATACGGTAATGCAACAGCGGCCACAGCGTGGAATTGGCGTAGCCGACGTAATAGTCCTCGTAATCCTGCTTGCCGAGGTCGATCGTGGCGTAGGTGACGCCGTGCGCGCGCTTGATCCGCGCCGTTTCGGAGGCCGCCTCGGCGATTTCGCCGCTCCAGCCGAACCACAGTCCGCCCTTGACCGCGTCGCTGAGCGCAGCGGCGAGCCCGCCGGCGCGCGCGGCGCGATCCGTCGGCGACGGTACGCGGTTGGAAACCAGGACTAGGCGCGCCATAGCCCATCCTCCCATGAATTGCTGAGCCGCATGGCCGAAACGATCAGGCCGACCAACGAATAAGTCTGCGGAAAATTGCCCCATAGCTCTCCGGACTGGGGCGCTACGTCTTCCGACAAAAGGCCGAGATGGTTGCGGAACGCCAGCGTGCGCTCGAAAATCCCGCGCGCTTTGTCTTTCATCCCAGCGGCGGCCAGCGCGTCGATATACCAGTAGGTGCACACCAGGAACGCGGTTTCCGGCAGGCCGAAATCGTCGGCCACGTCGTAGCGATAGACCATACCGTCGCGCAACAGCGATTTTTCCAGCGCCTGCAGCGTGCCGAGGAATCGCGGGTCCGTGGCGGATACGATGCCGATTTCGTGCAGCAGCAGCAGCGACGCGTCAAGCCCGCTTGCGCCCTGGGGATCGTCGAGCGAAGCGGTGAAGCTGTTCAATTTTTCGCTGAAGGCGCGTTTCAGGATTTCGGCTTGCAGGGTTTCGGACGCGTGGGCCCAGGTCTGGCGCTCCTGTTCCTCGCCCAGGCGCTTGGCGATGCGGCGCAACAGGTTGACGCCGGCCCAGCACATCGCGGCCGAGAAGGTGTGCACCCGCGCGCGGCCGCGATATTCCCAGATGCCGGCATCGGGCGTCAGCGCCGCCTTGATCGCGCGCCGCCCCACCACCGCCAATTGACGGTAAAGCTCCATGTCGCCGGGCACGGGCAGGCGTTGATCGAAGAACATCTGCCCCGCCGCCATGATGACCGAGCCGAAGATATCGTTCTGCGCCTGCTCGGCCGCGGCGTTGCCCACGCGCACCGGGCCCATGCCGAGAAACCCCTTTAAGGCCGGCGCCTCGCGCTCGGCCGTGGGCGAGCCGGGCACGATGGGATAGAGCGGCGCGAACGGCTTGTCCTCGCCGCCCAGCACGGCGTTCAGCAAATAGCGGACATATTCTTCCATCGTCTTGGTGGCGCCGAGGCGGTTGAGCGCCAGGACCGTGAAATAGGCGTCGCGCAGCCAGCAGTAGCGATAATCCCAGTTGCGGCCGCTTCCCGGCGCTTCCGGGATCGAGGTGGTCAGCGCCGCGACGATGCCGCCCGATTCCTCGAACGCGCAGAGCTTCAATGTGATGGCCGCGCGGATCACCGCCGACTGCCATTCGAACGGCACGTTGAGGAACCGCGTCCAGTCTTGCCAGTAATCGACCGTCTTTTCCATGAAGTCGCGCGCCACGGCGCTGGGCGCGTCGGAAACGGTTTCGTCCGGGCCGATCAACAGCGCGCCGGGATGGTCGAGCAGGAATTCGGCTTCCTGCGCCAGGAACGACACGGGCAGGTCGGTGGTCGCGCGCAGCGACTGGCCCGAGGCGACATAGCGCAGATGGTTGCTGCCGATGCGGATTTCGGGGGTTTCGACGCCGTAGTCGAAGCGCGGGCGGATGCGCAGGCGCACGCGCGGCCGGCCGCCCATCGGCACGATGCGCCGGATCAGCATCGGCGGTCGGAACACGCGCCCGAACTGCCGGAAACGCGGCGCAAAATCGACGATCGCGAGCTTGGCCCCGTCGCGGTCGGTCAGCACGGTTTCCAGCACCGGCGTGTTGTGCAGGTAGCGCTGCTCCGACCCGGTCTGGTTGGCGAGCTGGATGTCCATGAACCCGCCCGCGGGATCGGCGCCGTCCACCAGGGCGCAGAAAACCGGATCGCCGTCGAGCCGGGGGTAGCAGAACCACACGTGCCGGCCGGCCGGATTCACCAGGCCGGCGACGTTGCAATTCCCGATCACGGCAAGATCCAGGTGCTTCATGCCGTCATTCCGCCTGCAAAATTTTCAGCACGCCCTCCAGCCATTCGCGCACCTCGGCGGCGCCCCCGGGGAAATGCCGATGGACCTGCAGCCCATATCCGCCCAGCGCCTCGGCCGCGCGAAAGCCGTCTTCGTCGGTAACGTCGTCGCCCACGAACACCGGAATGCGGCCGGCGAACGGTTGCAGTTGCATCAGCGTTTCGACCGCCACGCCCTTGTCGACGGCGCGCGGGCGGATTTCGAGCAGCATCAGCCCCGGCATGGCGGTGAAGTCGCGCGGGCGCTGGGCAGCCAGGCGGCCGAGGACATCGTGCACGCGCCGCTCGCTTGCCGGCGCCTGGCGGTAATGCACGGCGATGCCCGTGGCTTTCTGTTCGACCACGATCCCGGCGATTTCGGACGCCAGCGCGTCGGCCGCCAGGCGCCAGTCCACAGGCACCGCCGGCAGCGGCCGCGCCACCGCCAGATCGCCCGAGGGCAGGCGGCATTGCGCGCCGTGCTCGCCCGCCGCCGCCGGCCGCCAGGGCGTGAGCAGCGCGTCGAGCTGGCCGAGCGGACGGCCGGAGATTACCGCCAGAGCGCCGCTCAGCGCCGTGTGCAGCCGCAGCAGCAGATCGAGCAGCCTGGGGGGCATGTGCACCAGTTCGGGCCTGGGGGCGATATCGACCAGGGTGCCGTCGAGATCGAGGAACATCGCCCAGCGCTCACCCGGCGCGGGCTGCGCGTAGCCGTTCACCGCGGCGACGGGTGCGCGCAACCTTACGCCCCCATAGCCTGCATGGTCGTGCGCTTCACGCCGGCGCCCAGCATGTCGGACCAGGCCTTGGCCAGCGAGCCGTTCACATCGATGGCGCGGCAGGCATCCTCCACCACCGTCACGTCGAAGCCGGCGCGCGCGGCGTCCACAGCCGACCAGGCGACGCAGAAATCGGTGGCGAGCCCCGCCATGTACAGGACCGTCAAGCCGCGCTGCCGGAGATAGCCCACAAGGCCCGTGGGCGTCCGGCGGTCGGCCTCGAACAGGGCCGAGTAGCTGTCGATGCCGGTATGATAGCCCTTGCGGATCACGAGCTGCGCCTGCTTCACGTCGAGGTCTTTGTGCAGGGCCGCGCCCGGCGTGCCCTGCACGCAATGATCCGGCCACAGCACCTGATCGCCGTAGGCGAGGCGCATGGTTTCGAACGGCTTCTTGCCGGGATGGGAGGAGGCGAACGAGGCGTGGCCCGGGGGATGCCAGTCCTGCGTCAGCACGGCGTTGGCGAACAGCCGCGCCAAGCGGTTGACCGCCGGGACGGTTTCATCGCCCAGCGCGACCGCCAGGCCACCGCCCGGCATGAAATCGTATTGCAGATCGACCGCCAGCAGCACGCTGCCGGGACCGGGATGCTTGGCCATGACACCTTCCAATATGGGGTGCGGCGCCCGGCCGCACCAGACGCGTCATCCAATTGAAATGTAAGGCAAATTCTTGGGCCAGGCACGGAAACAGGCCCGGCCCCGCGAGCGGCCTATTGCGGCGGGGCAATCTGGAAGCAGTTGGAACCGAACCAGCGCCCCGCCTCTTCGCCCGCGGCCATCGGGTTGCCGCTGATCTCGCCGCGCATGGTCATGCGCGTGGCGACGGCGACGATGCGCTGATGGATAGCGTTGGCGTCGGCCCGGCACATCCCGGTCAGGTCACCTTTCGTCTCCTTTTCCAGCGCATCGACGATGGCGCGACCGTCGCGGCTCAAGCCCGTCTTGAGATCGCGCTTGGGCAAATCGCCCGGCGGCGCGGATGCAGGCTTCGCCAGGGCCGCGACGCGGCTGCGCGCCAGGCCGGCGAAGGTGCCGTTGGGATACTGCCGCAGGTATTCCTCGAAATCCTCGGCCCGGTTGCTGTACTGCACCGACTGCCAGAACACTGTTTCACGATCGGGCGCGGCCGACGACGGCGCGCCGGCGCTTGCGTTGAAGATGAAATCGCCGCGCAGCGACGACGACACCCAGGGCGTCTGCGCGCCTTTCGAGCGATCTTCGACGCCCGCCGTCACGAGCTTGAACACCTCCTCGACCTTCAGGTTGGGCAGGGCCAGGGCCTTGGTGAGCTCCTCGGTGAACAGGCCGTTCTTGCCGTCGCCGTCGGCGGCGACCGAGCCGGGAGCGGTGGCATAGGCGATCAACGTGCCGCGCGCGGCGTCGACAGCCGCCAGGCCCGGCGCAGCGCCGCGCATGCGCCGTTCGAACGGGTTGTTGCGGCAGGCGTCGAGCATGACCATGTTGAGGCGATTGCCGGCCTCGCGCATGCGGCCCAGCACTAGGTCCATGTCGATGGCACGGAAAGCCAGCGCGTCCTCATGGTCGATCTGGGCGTCCACAGGGATCAGGTAATTGCGGCCCTTGGATTGGACGCCGTGGCCGGCATAGAAGAACAATCCTACCCCGCCCTGCCCCAACTCGCGCCCGAAGGCGAGGATCGCATCTTCCGTCTGGCGCTTGTCGGCGTCGGTGCGCGTGGTGACGGTGAAGCCGAGCTTTTTCAGCGCATCGGCCATGCTGCGCGCGTCGTTCGCGGCGTTGCGCAACGGCTGTTCCTTGTAGGCGGCGTTTCCGATCAGCAACGCCACGCGCCGTTCGCCCTGGGCCACCGCGGGCGAAACGACGGCGAAAATCCAGGCGAATATCGAAATCAAGGCCAGAAAAGCACGCATCGGCGATCTCGGTGCCTCCATCCCCTGCGGGCCTAAAACACCAGCAGGCGGACGACGTAGACGATCGGAATCGCCAGCGCCGCGGCGGGCAGCCACAGGCGGCTGATGACCGTATAGAGCGCATCGAACGCGCCGCGCGAAGCGGGACCCTTGCGCCCGCCGCGCATGGAATGCCACCGGCGCATCATCGCCGGCATCATCACGACAGTGGCGAGAACCAGGGCCAGCGCGAACCAGCCGGGTATGACGTTCATGGGTCCCCGAAGCGGCGAAACGCGAATCACCGGATTCTACAGGATCGGGCGCTATCGGGCCAGAAGCCGGGCCGGCCGGCACGCCGGCCCCAAACAGCACAGCGGCGAAGCATCGTCATGACGCTTCGCCGCTGTAACTTGCGCAGATATGAAGAAGGCGATCCTACCTGGCCGCCCACCGGCTTGGCCGGGCCATCCTGGCCCTCGCCCGCCGATTTGCAGTCCGCCGGAAGCGGGTGTTCGGGCCCGCCGCCAACGCCCAAACCCTAGGCTTTTGGCGTTAACACTTTCCTAAACCGTAGGTAGATTTAACCGCCTGATTTACCTAAAGTTTTAGGCAACTGCCTATTGCGTAGCCGCGCCAAAGAGTTACGCCTGGAGCCGGCGGAAACCGAATTATTCCGCGGCCCGCGCCGGCACGGCGATCTTTTCCACCCGCGCCGCGCAGTATTTGAACTCGGGGATTTTGCCCAGCGGATCGAGCTGCGGCGAGGTCAAGAGATTGGCCGCCGCCTCGGCGTACCAGAACGGGATGAACACCATGCCCGGCGGCACGGCGTCGTCGACGCGCACCTTCAATTCGATCGCGCCGCGGCGCGTGGCGACGCGGATCGTGTCGCCGCCGCGCACGCCGAACCGCGCCGTATCCTTGGGCGAAAGATTGGCCGTGCCTTCGGGCTCGATCTCGTCGAGCACGCTGGCGCGGCGCGTCATGGCGCCGGTGTGCCAATGCTCGAGCTGCCGTCCCGTGGTCAGCACCATCGGGTAATCGGCGTCCACCGGCTCGCCCGGCCCGTGATAGATGGCGGGCACCAGCTTGCCGCGCTTGGTCGATGTCGGGAATCCGTCGCCGAACACGATGTCATGGCCCGGCTGGTCGGGCGCGGGGCACGGATAGGTGACGACCGATTCGCGCAACAGGCGCTCCCAGGTGATGTTGGCGAACGACGCCATCGCCTCGGCCATTTCGGGGAAAATCTCGTGCGGGCCGGCGTAGTTCCACTTCAAGCCGATGCGCCGGGCGATCTCCTGCGTGATCCACCAATCCTGGCGCGCGTCGCCCGGCAGGGGCAGGGCTTTGCGCCCCATCTGCACCTGGCGGTTGGTGTTGGTGACGGTGCCGTCCTTTTCGGGCCAGGCCGAGGACGGCAGGATCACGTCGGCATGGAACGCGGTTTCGGTGAGGAAGATGTCCTGCACCACCAGGTGCTCGAGCTTCGCCAGCGCCTCGCGGGCGTGGTGCGCGTCGGGATCGGACATCGCCGGGTTCTCGCCCATGATGTACATGCCGCGGATCACGTCTTTATGGATCGCGCCCATGATCTCGACCACGGTCAGGCCGCGCTTCTGGTCCACAAGCGTCGTGTCCCACAGCTTTTCGAACCTGGCGCGGATTTCCGGGTTCTCGACGGATTTGTAATCCGGCAGCACCATCGGGATCAGGCCCGCGTCCGACGCGCCCTGCACGTTGTTCTGGCCACGCAAGGGGTGCAGGCCGGTGCCGGGACGGCCGACCTGGCCCGTGGTCAGCGACAGGGCGATCAGGCAGCGCGCGTTGTCGGTGCCGTGCACGCTCTGCGATATGCCCATGCCCCAGAAGATGATCGCGGCCTCGGCCCTGGCGTAAAGCCGCGCGACCTCGCGGATGGTCGCGGCCGGTATGCCGCATTCCGGCTCCATCTTCTCCGGGCTGAAATCCTTCACATGCTCCTTAAGCTGCTCGAAATTCTCGGTGAAGGCCTGGACATACTGCTGGTCGTAGAGATTCTCGCCGATGATGACGTGCAGCATGGCGTTGAGCAGCGCCACGTCCTTGTTCGGCTTGAATTGCAGCATATGCGTGGCATGGCGCTTCAACGCCTGGCCGCGCGGGTCCATGACGATCAGCGCCGCGCCGCGCTTGGCCGCCTGCTTGAAGAACGTGGCGGCGACCGGGTGGTTTTCAGTCGGGTTGGCGCCGATGACGATGATGACGTCGCTGTCCTTGCACGCGGTGAAGGGGGCGGTGACCGCGGCCGAGCCGATGCCGTCCATCAGCGCCGCGACCGACGAGGCGTGGCACAGCCGCGTGCAGTGATCGACGTTGTTGGTGTGGAAGCCGGTGCGCACCAGCTTCTGGAAGATATAGGCCTCTTCGTTCGAGCATTTGGCCGAACCGAACCCGGCCAGGCCCTTGCCGCCGTGCTGGTCGCGGATTTTCTTAAAACCCTGGGCGGCGCGGTCGAGCGCCTCGTTCCAGGTGGCCGTGCGGAAATGCGTCCAGGGATTGGCGGGATCGACCACGTCCTCGCCGTGCTTTTTCACGCCGTCCTTGCGGACCAGGGGCTGGGTCAGCCGGTGCGGGTGGCCGACATAATCGAAACCGAAGCGCCCTTTTACGCAGAGCCGGTTCTCGTTGGCCGGGCCGTCGCGGCCTTCGACATAGAGCAGCTTGTCGTCTTTGACGTTGTAGGTGAGCTGGCAGCCGACGCCGCAATAGGGGCAAACCGACTCGACTTTGCGGTCGGGGTATTCGACGCGTTCATTGGCCGCGTTCACCAAGGTCGCGGGCATCAGCGCGCCGGTGGGACAGGCCTGCACGCATTCGCCGCAGGCCACGCAAGTGGAATTGCCCATCGGATCGTCGAAATCGAACACGATCTTGGCGTGGGCGCCGCGCGCGGCCATGCCTATCACGTCGTTGACCTGGACCTCGCGGCAGGCCCGCACGCACAAATTGCATTGGATGCAGGCGTCGAGATTGACCGCCATCGCGGGGTGCGAGCGGTCGGCCTGGAGCATGGGACGTTCGCCGAAGCGGCTATCGGCGATCGAGAGCTTGTCGGCCCAATTCCAGAAGCGCGAGTCGGGATCGTGCGAGGTCTTGCGTTCGGGCTGGTCGGCCAGCAGCAGCTCGAACACCATCCGGCGCGAGGCCTTGGCGCGGTCGCTGGCGGTCTTGACCTTCATGCCGGGCGCAGGCTTGCGGATACACGACGCGGCCAGCACGCGCTCGCCCTCGACCTCGACCATGCAGGCGCGGCAATTGCCGTCGGGCCGGTAGCCGGGCTTGGGCGAATAACAGAGATGCGGGATCTCGGTGCCCTGGCGCTGGGCGACCTGCCAAATCGTCTCGCCGGGCGCTGCCTCCACAGCCTGCCCGTCCAGGGTGAACGCGATGGTTTTTGCCGGTGCCTTGTCCATGATCGCCTATAGCTTCCCCAGCGGCTTGGTCAGGTCATCGCGGAAATACTTGAACACCGAGACCAGCGGGTTCGAGGCCGCCTGGCCCAGGCCGCAGATCGAGGCGTCGCGCATCGCGGCGCTGAGTTCGGTCAACAGCCCCTCGTTCCACGGGCCGGTAGCCATCAGCTTGACGGCTTTTTCGGTGCCGACGCGGCAGGGCGTGCACTGGCCGCAGCTTTCATCCTCGAAGAAGCGCATCAGGTTCAGCGCCACGGCCTTCATGTCGTCCCGGTCCGACAGGATAACGACGGCGTGCGAGCCGACGAAGCAGCCGTATTGCTCGAGCGTGCCGAAATCGAGCGGCAGGTCGGCCATCGCGGCCGGTAGGATGCCGCCCGAGGCGCCGCCGGGCAGGTAGCCCTTGAACGCATGTCCCGGCGCCATGCCGCCGCAGAATTCCTCGATCAGCTCGCGCGCCGAAACGCCGGCCGGGGCCAGCACCACGCCCGGCTTTTTCACGCGGCCCGACACCGAGAAACTGCGCAGGCCCTTGCGCCCGCGCCGCCCATGCGACGTGAACCAAGTGGCACCCTTTTCCACGATGTCGCGCACCCAGAACAGGGTTTCGATGTTCTGCACCAGCGTGGGGCGGTCGAACACGCCGACTTGCGCGACATAGGGCGGGCGGTGGCGCGGCAGGCCGCGCTTGCCCTCGATCGATTCGATCATCGCCGATTCTTCGCCGCAGATATAAGCCCCGGCGCCCCGGCGCAAATGCACCTTGGTGTGCAGCGACAAACCCGCTTTCTCGGCCCGCGCGATCTCTTCCAGCAGCATCAGCCGGAGTGCCGGGTATTCGTCGCGCAGATAGAGGTAGATGTCGGTGGCTTCCACCACCCAGGCCGCCAGCAGCATGCCTTCGAGGAAACGGTGCGGGTCTTTCTCTAAATAAAACTTGTCCTTGAACGTGCCGGGTTCGCCCTCGTCGCCGTTGACCGCCATCAGGCGCGGGCCCTTTTCCGCACGCACCAACGTCCATTTACGCCCCGTGGGGAAGCCGGCACCGCCCAGGCCGCGCAGGCCCGCGGTATCCACCGCCTTGATCGTGTCCTCGCGCGTGCGTTTGCCGGCGAGGCAATCCTGCAACAGTTTGTAGCCGCCGCCCGCGGCATAGGCGTCGTAGGGAACTTCGGGCTTATGCGCATGATCGGCGTGATGCGCGGCGCAGGCCGATTTGACGCGTTCGACGCTGGCGTTCGCCAACTCGCCGTGGCCCACGGCGACCGCCGGGGCCTTGTCGCACAATCCCATGCACGGCGCGCGCACCACGCGCACTTTGGAACCGAGGGCCTGCGGCAGATCGGCAAACAACTTCAGCGCCCCCGCCATTTCGCACGACAGCGAATCGCACACCCGCACGGTGAGCGCCGGCGGCGCGGCGGCGCCGTCTTTCACCACGTCGAAATGCGCGTAGAACGTCGCGACCTCGTACACCTCGGTCAGCGCCAGTTTCATTTCCTGCGCCAGGGCCGCCATGTGCCGGTCGGACAGATGGCCGTATCGGTCCTGGATCAGGTGCAGATGTTCGATCAGCAGATCGCGCCGGCGCTCGCGCGCGCCGAGCAGCGCCTGTACGTCCGCCAATGCTAACGGATCGACCTGCCGGCCCTTGGGCGTGCGGCGGGCTTGGCGCCCTGGTTGCTTCGCGGCGCCGGTTTGCTGATGTCCGCTGGTGGTCATTTCTCTCTCTTCCCGGCCCCAAAAAGCGGGAAATCCGGCCCAGGCGCAACCCCGTGAACCCCGTCGATTGATAGAGATTTTCTATCACTGCCCCTATAAAATCCGGGATTCGCGGATGAAGGAAGCACGGCTTGATCGATAAACTCGATTTTCTGCTGGCCCTGGCGCGGGAACAGCATTTCGGCCGCGCGGCCGAGGCCTGCGGCGTGACCCAGCCCACCCTGTCGGCGGGGGTGAAGCATCTGGAGGAGCAGCTGGGGGTGCTGCTGGTCAACCGCGCCTCGCGCTTCCAGGGCTTCACGCCGGAGGGCGAGCGCGTGCTGGGCTGGGCGCGGCGCATCGTCGGCGATTCGCGCGCGCTGAGGCAGGATATCGAAGCGCTCCGGCGCGGCCTTACGGGCCGCCTGCGCATCGCCGCGATTCCCACCACCCTGGCGATGGTGGCGGCGGTCACCACGCCCTATCGCGCGCGGCACCCCAATGTGCAGTTCACGATCCTGTCGCGCACCTCGGTCGAGATCCTGGCGCTGCTGGAGAACCTGGAGATCGACGCGGGCATCACCTACCTGGACAACGAGCCCCTGGGCCGCGTGACCACAATCCCGCTGTACCGCGAGCGCTACCGGCTGTTGACCGCGGCCGACGCGCCCCTGGGCGACCGGGCGAGCGTCACCTGGGCCGAGGTTGCCCGAGTGCCCTTATGCCTGCTGACGCCCGACATGCAGAACCGGCGCATCATCGACGGGCTGTTGCGCGCGGCCGGCGGGCTGAACGAGCCGACCTTGGAATCGAATTCGATGATCGTGTTGTTCGCCCATGTCCGCACCGGGCGCTGGGCCAGCGTGATGCCGGCGAAGCTGGCGGAGACGCTGGGCCTGACCGACACGATCCGCGCCATCCCGATCGTCGAGCCCGAGGCGATGCACACGATCGGCCTGGTGCTGCCGGAGCGCGAGCCGATGACGCCGCTGAACGCGGCCCTGGCGGCCGAGGCGCGGCGCGTGGCCGCAGCGATGCAGGACTGAAGGGCCGCCGGGAGCGGCCCGACCCGCGTTACGCCACTTTCATGCTCAGATGGCGGAACATGGCGTTGCGCGCCTCGTCGTCCATCTCGGTCTTGAACTTGTGCTTTTCCTTCAGCGCGACTGCGCGCTGGGCGGCGGGCCGGGCGCTGATTTCGTCGGTCAGGCGCTTCAGGTTCTTGAACTTGTCCCAGGCGCCTTCGCCCAGCACGTTCGGGATGAGCCGCGCCCAGCCCCATACGTTCATGTCCAGAACCGTATAGGCGTCGCCGAGCATGTATTTCCGCGTGGCCAAACGCGCGTCGAGGATGCCGAAATGGCGCTGCGCCTCGTAGGCATAGCGGTTGATGGCGTAGGCGATCTTCTCCGGCGCATAGACGCGGAAATGCACCGACTGGCCCGAATAAGGCCCGACGCCGGAGGCGACGAACATCATCCACGACAGCAGTTCGCCGCGCGCCTTCAGCGTGTTCGCGGGCATGAACTTGCCGGTCTTTTCGCCGAGATAGAGCAGGATCGCGCTGGAATCGAACACCGTCGCGTCGCCGTCGACGATCGCCGGCACCTTGGCGTTCGGATTGATCGCGAGGTAGTCCGGCTTGTGCTGGTCGCCCTTGCGGGTGTCCACGGCGATCGGCTCGTACGGCAGGCCGGTCTCTTCGAGCATCAACGCGACCTTGGTCGGATTCGGCGCGCCGGAATAATAAAACTTGATCATTGCTTCTTCCCTTCGCTTAAAACAGCCCGGTGATGCGCCCGTCGGCGCCGACGTCGATGCTGTCGGCCGCCGGCACCTTGGGCAGGCCGGGCATGGTCATGATGTCGCCGCAGATCGCCACCACGAACTCCGCGCCCGCCGACAGGCGCACTTCGCGCACCGGGATGATGTGGTCCACGGGCGCGCCTTTGGCGTCGGGGTTGGTGGAGAAGCTGTATTGCGTCTTGGCGATGCACACCGGCGCCTTGCCGAAGCCCATCGCCTCGAACTGCGCCAGCTGGTCGCGCACCGATTTGTCGGCGGCGATGTCCTTGGCCCGGTAGATTTCCTTGGCGATGGTGCGGATTTTCTCCAGCAGCGGCATGTCGTCGGGATAGAGCAGCTTGAGGTTACTCTTGCCGCTGTCGATCACCTTGACCACGGCGCGCGCCACGTCGGCCGCCCCCTTGCCGCCTTCGGCCCAATGGTCGGCCATCAGCGCCTCGACCCCCAGCTTGGCGCAGGAGGATTTCACCAGGTCGATTTCCGCCGCCGTATCGGCCGAGAAGCGGTTGATCGACACCACCGGAACGATGCCGAATTTCTGCATGTTCTCGACATGGCGCTGCAAATTGGCCATGCCCGCGGCCAGGGCCTTCAAATCCTCTTTCTTCAGGTCTTCCTTTTTCACGCCGCCGTGCATTTTCAGCGCGCGGATGGTCGCCACCAGCACCACGCAGTCGGGCTTCAATCCGGTCTTGCGGCACTTGATGTCGAGGAATTTCTCGCCGCCGAGATCGGCGCCGAAGCCGGCTTCGGTCACCACGTAGTCGGTGAGCTTGAGGGCGGTGGTGGTGGCCAGCACCGAGTTGCAGCCGTGGGCGATGTTGGCGAACGGCCCGCCGTGGATGAAGGCGGGCGTGCCTTCCAGCGTCTGCACCAGGTTGGGCGCCAGCGCGTCCTTCAGAAGCGCGGTCATCGGCCCATGCGCCTTGAGCTGGCGCGCCTGCACCGGCTTGCGGTCGCGGGTATAGCCGACGATCACGTTGCCGAGGCGCTGCTTGAGGTCGTCCAGGTCTTTCGCCAGGCAGAAGATCGCCATCACCTCCGACGCCACGGTGATGTCGAACCCGTCCTCCCTGGGAAAGCCGTTGGCGACGCCGCCGAGGGACGAGACGATCTGGCGCAAGGAACGGTCGTTCATGTCGATGGCGCGGCGCCAGGCCACGCGGCGGCCGTCCAGCCCCAGGGCGTTGCCCCAATAGATGTGATTGTCGATCAGCGCCGACAGCAGGTTGTGTGCGGTGCCGATGGCGTGGAAATCGCCGGTGAAATGCAGGTTGATGTCTTCCATCGGCACGACCTGGGCATAGCCGCCGCCGGCCGCCCCGCCCTTGACCCCGAAGCAGGGACCGAGCGACGGCTCGCGCAGGCACAGCATCGCCTTCTTGCCGATATGGTTGAGCGCGTCGGTGAGCCCCACGGTGGTGGTGGTCTTGCCCTCGCCCGCGGGCGTGGGGGTGATCGCCGAGACCAGGATCAGCTTGCCGTTGGGCTTGTCCTTCAGCGACTTCACGTAGTTCATCGACAGCTTGGCCTTGTAATGGCCGTAGGGCTCGAGGTTCTCGGGCGCGATGCCGAGCTTTTCCTTCGCCACGTCCAGGATGCGGCGCGGCTTCGCGGCTTGCGCGATGTCGATGTCGGATTTCGGAGCTTGATGTTGCGTGCCGGCCATGGGCCGAATTCCTTCCCGTTGAATGCCGTTGAATCGAGTGTGGAGTGAAATCAGCCCAGGCGCGCGCCTGCCGCCAGCTTGGATGCGGCGGCGAATTCGCCGGCGGCGACTTTCTGTCCGCCCTCGGCCTTGACGCGCAGCACCTTGATGCGCCCGTCGGCGACCGCGACGGTGAAGCCGTCGGCCTCGACGGCCACGACCTCGCCCATCTTGCCGGCGATGCCCTTGGGGTCGATCGCGGGCAGGGGCTTGGATTCGAATACCTGCAATTTCTTGCCGTCGTGCATGGTCCAGGCGCCGGGTGCCGGATTGCAGCCGCGGATCAGGTTGTGGACCTGCGCCCAGGGCTTGCCCCAGTCGATGCGCGCGTTGTCGGCGGCGCACCAGCCCTCATACGTCGCCTTGGCGTGGTCTTGCTTTACGCGCGGCGCCTTGCCTGATTTGACCAGGTCGACCGCCTCGAGCATCGCCGCCACGCCCATCGGGAACAGCCGGTCGAAATAGATCGAGCCCAGGCTGTCGTCCGGGCCAATCGGCGTTTTCTTCTGGAGCAGGATGTCGCCGGTATCGAGGCCGTTATCGGGCCAGAAGATCGACAGTCCGGTTTCGCTTTCGCCCTTGATGATCGGCCAGTTGATCGAGCTGGGCCCGCGGAACTTGGGCAGCAGCGAGGGGTGATACTGGATCGACCCCTTGGTGGGGATGTTGAGGAAGTCTTCCGGCACGAACAGTGTGACGAAGGCCATGACCTGAAGGTCGGGCTTCAGGCCCTTGAACTCTTCCCACACCTCGGGCTTGCGGTAGGAGGCGGGCTGGTGCACCGGCAGCTTCAGCGCCACGGCCGCTTCCTTCATCGGATCGGGCTTTTGCCCCGGCTTCTCGGGCGCGACATAGACGGCGACCACGTTGTCGCCGCGCTTCACCAGCGCCTCCAGCACCGCCTTGCCGAAGGCCTGCTGTCCGTGGACCACGATGCGCATTGTAAGAGAACTCCCCCGGCGGTCGACCGCCCTACTCCGCCGCCTTTTTTTCCGCCGGCGGGGGCGGCGTGATGGCGCCCGACACCTTGATCGCCGCGACCTCGGCCGCCTTGTAGCCCAGCACCTTGCCCAGGATCTCGTCGGTGTGTTCGCCCAACAGCGGCGAGCGCGTCACCTCGGAGATGCTGTCCGAGAGCTTGATCGGGTTGCCGACGCTCAAGTATTTGCCGCGGGTGGGATGGTCGACTTCAACCACCGTGCCGGTCTTGCGCAGGCCCGGGTCCTCGGCGATCTCCTTCATCGACAGGATCGGCCCCACGGGAATATCGACCGCGTTGCAGATATCCATGACCTCGAACTTGGTCTTGGTCATGGTCCATTGCTCGATCGTGCCGAAGATGTGCTTGAGCCTGGGCAGGCGCGCCGGAGGGGTGGCGTAGTCCGGATCGGTCTTCCATTCCGGCTTGCCGATCAGATCGCAAATCTGCTTCCACACCGGCGCCTGGGTGATGAAATAGATATAGGCGTCGGGATCCTCGGGCGCGCCCTTGCACTTCAGGATCCAGCCGGGCTGGCCGCCGCCGGAATCGTTGCCGGCCCGGGGCACCGCCTTGCCGAACGGCACGTTCTCGCCGAACTGGCTGTATTCCTTGAGCGGCCCTTTCTCGATGCGCTGCTGGTCGCGCAGCTTGACGCGGCAGAGGTTCAACACCCCGTCCTGCATCGCCGCCAGCACGCGCTGGCCGCGCCCGGTGCGGTTGCGCTGGTAGAGCGCCGAGACGATGCCGAGCGCCAGATGCAGGCCGGTGCCGCTGTCGCCGATCTGCGCGCCGGTGACCAGCGGCGGGCCTTCGCGGAAGCCGGTGGTGGAGGCCGCGCCGCCGGCGCATTGCGCCACGTTCTCGTACACCTTGCAGTCCTCGTACGGGCCAGGGCCGAAGCCCTTGACCGACGCCACGATCATGCGCGGGTTGAGCTTGTGGATGTGCTCCCAGGTGAAGCCCATGCGGTCGAGCGCGCCGGGCGCGAAGTTCTCGACCAGGATGTCGCACACCTTGATCAGCCGCTCGATGATCTCCTTGCCGCGCGGATTCTTGGAATCCACGGTGATCGAGCGCTTGTTGTGGTTCAGCATCGTGAAATACAGGCTGTCGGCGCCCGGCACGTCGCGCAGTTGCCCGCGGGTGATGTCGCCTTCGCCCGGCCGCTCGATCTTGATCACGTCGGCGCCGAGCCACGCCAGCAACTGCGTGCAGGTGGGCCCGGACTGGACATGGGTGAAATCGAGGATGCGCACGCCGGTGAGCGCCTTGCCATCCGCTCCCCAGGGCTTCTTGCTGACGCGCGGCGCCGGCCTGGCTTTCGCCGGCACCTTGCGCTTCACGGCCTTGGGCTTCGACTTCGCCTTCGCCTTGGCTTTCTTTTTCGCCATGGCCTACTCCTTTATTTCTTCTTCAATACGCTTTGCGGGTTGAGATTGCCGATGCGGCCGCTTTCGCTGCCGGCCGCTGGGTCGATCACCGCGTTGATCAGGGTCGGCTTGCCGGAGTCCATCGCCGCGTTCACGGCGCGCTTCAGCTCGTCGGGCGTCGTCGCGTTGACGCCGACGCCGCCGAACGCCTCCATCATCTTGTCGTAGCGCGAGCCTTTGACGAACACCGTCGTCGCCACGTCCGAGCCGCCGCTGGGGTTGACGTCGGTTCCGCGATAGATGCCGTTGTTGTTGAAGACGACGACGCAGACCGGCAGGTTGTAGCGGCAGATCGTTTCCACTTCCATGCCGGAGAAGCCGAAGGCGCTGTCGCCTTCCACGGCCAGGACCGGCTTGCCGGTCTCGATCGCCGCCGCGATGGCAAAGCCCATGCCGATGCCCATGACGCCCCAGGTGCCGACGTCCAGGCGCTTGCGCGGCTGGTACATGTCGATGATGCCGCGCGCCAGGTCGAGCGTGTTGGCGCCTTCGTTGACCAGGATGGCATCCGGCCGCTCTTTGACGATGGTCCTGAGCGCGCCGAGCGCGCCGTGATAGTCCATCGGCGCGTTGTTGTTCATCAACCGCGGCGCCATCTTGGCGACGTTCTCTTCCCGTTTCGCCTTGACCGCGCCGGTCCAGCCGGCCGGCGGGGCCGGCCACTTGCCGCCCATGCCCTCAAGCAACGCGGACACGCACGAGCCGATATCGCCGACCACGGGTGCTGCGATCTCGACGTTGCTGTCCATCTCCTTGGGCTCGATATCGATCTGGATGAATTTCTTCGGGGCCTCGCCCCAGGTCTTGCCCTTGCCGTGCGACAGCAGCCAGTTGAGGCGGGCGCCGATCAGCATGACGACGTCGGCGTCCTTCAGCACCGTGGAACGCGCGGCGCCCGCGCATTGCGGATGCGTGTCGGGCAGCAGGCCCTTGGCCATGCTCATCGGCAGGAACGGAATGCCGCTTTTTTCGACCAGCGCGCGGATCGCGTCGTCGGCCTGCGCGTAGGCCGCACCCTTGCCGAGGATGATCAGCGGACGCTGGGCGCCCTTCAGGACATCGAGTGCGCGCTTAATGGCGGCCGGCGCGGGAAGCTGGGCCGGCGCCGCGTCGATTACCTTGACCAGCGACTTCTGCCCGGCCGCCGCGTCCATCACCTGGGAGAAAAGCTTGGCCGGCAGATCGAGATAGACACCGCCAGGACGGCCGGACACGGCGGCGCGGATCGCGCGCGCCACGCCGATGCCGATGTCGGCGGCATGCAGCACGCGGAAGGCCGCCTTGCAAAGCGGCTTGGCGATCGCCAACTGGTCCATCTCTTCGTAGTCGCCCTGCTGCAGGTCGACGACCTCACGTTCGGACGAGCCCGAGATCAGGATCATCGGAAAGCAGTTGGTCGTGGCGTTGGCCAGCGCCGTCAGGCCGTTGAGAAAGCCGGGCGCCGACACCGTGAGGCAGATGCCGGGCTTTTTCGTCAGGAAGCCGGCGATCGCGGCGGCGTTGCCGGCGTTCTGTTCATGCCGAAAGGAAATAACGCGGATGCCGGCGGCCTGCGCCATGCGGCCGAAGTCGGTGATCGGGATGCCGGGCACGCCGTAGATCGTGTTGATGCCGTTGAGCTTGAGCGCATCGATGACGAGGTGAAAGCCGTCCGTCAGCTCGCCTTGCGCTTCGGCTGCGGGCTTCAGTTTCGTTGCTGTGTCGGCCATTGTGCTCTCCGGTCGTCTTTACAGACGCGCGCGTTGTCCCCCGCGCGGCGCCGCTCAGGTCCGTTCAGTCCAGATAATCGACGTGCTTGTTGACGTGCTGGGCCAGGCCCAGCGCGTGCTGGCGCACCAGGTCCTCGGCGCGCTCGGTGTCGCGCGCCTCGAGCGCCTGGATGATGTTCAAGTGGTCGCGAATCGAGCGGTCGACGCGGTCGTCCTCGCCGATGGTCTGGCGGCGGATCATGCGCATATGCGTGAACAGGTTTTCCGCCAGGCGGATCAGCGTGTGGTTGCCGCTGAGCTGGATGATGGCCTGGTGGAACTGGATATTGACCTCGGAATATTCGTCCAGCTTGGCGTGCAGCTTGTCGCCCTCGAAGGTGGCGAACATGCGCCGCAACCCCGCGATGTCGGCATCGAGCGCGTTTTGCGTTATCAGCCGCGCGGCCATGCTTTCCAGCGCCGCCCAGGCCTCGATCATCTCCACAACTTCGCGCTTGGTCTTGCGCACGACGTAGATGCCGCGCCTGGGCACCGAGCGCACGAAGCCCTCGCGCTCGAGCTGCGCCATCGCCTCGCGCACCGGCGTGCGGCTGATGCCGAAATCCTGGGCCAGTTGGCGCTCGTCGAGCCGGATTTCCGACTTCGAACGATAGACGTCCATCGACACGATGACGCTCTTCAAGGCGATGTACGCCTTGTCCTTGAACGTCTCGCGGCTGTCGATCGGCTGCACCACCAAACGTGTTTCGCTCATGGCCCCCGTGCCCGCACCCCCGGCCGGTACGGAACCGGCCCCTGGAGGGGTGCGTTTGTGAGATACATTATTCATTATGCCACCAAACCCATTCTCTGTTCAATGCATCGGTCGATCATGCCAAGCGCCCACGCGGTTCAAAAGGAGCGTCATGCCTTTCCGTCCGCCGGCTTCCGGAAATAGGACGTGAACCGCGAGATCGCCGGCCAGAACAGGGCGAGCACTCCCAAACCCATGATGGTGCCCACAAGCCAGTTGGAGAAAAAGACGCCGAGGCCGCCCTGCGAGCCGAGCAGCGCCTGGCGGAACGATTCTTCCGCCTTGTCGCCCAGGACGATCGCCAGCACCAGCGGGGCGAGCGGATAGTTGCACTTTTTCAGTACATAGCCGAGGACGCCGAACACCAGCATCATCACCACGTCGAAGGTGTTGTTGTTGACCGTGTAGGCGCCGATCGAGCAGATCACCAGGATGACCGGCGCGATGATCGAGAACGGCACGCGCAGGATCGCCGCCAGCAACGGCACGCAGGTCAAGACGATGATCAGGCCGACCAGGTTGCCGACATACATGCTGGCGATCAGGCCCCAGACGAACTCCTTCTGCTCGACGAACAGCAGCGGGCCGGGCTGCAAGCCCCAGATCAAGAGCCCACCCAGCAGCACCGCGGCGGTGGGCGAGCCGGGCACGCCGAGCGCCAGCATCGGCAGCAAGGCGGAGGTGCCGGCCGCGTGCGCCGCGGTTTCCGGCGCCACCACGCCCTCGATCTCGCCGGTGCCGAACTTGTCGCCGCGCTTGGAGGTGCGCTTGGCGATGCCGTAGCTCATGAACGAGGCGGGGGTGGCCCCGGCCGGGGTGATGCCCATCCAGCAGCCGATGATGCACGAGCGCAGCGACAGCGCCCAGTATTTGGTCAGCTTGCGCCAGGTCTGGAACACGATGCGCGGATTGATCGCCGCCGACTTGCCCTTGAAGCTCAGGCCTTCTTCCATCGTCAACAGGATCTCGCCGATGCCGAACAGGCCGATCACCGCCACCAGGAAGTCGAACCCGGCGAGCAGATGCTCGAAGCCGAAGGTCAGGCGCAACTGCCCGGTCACGCTGTCGAGCCCCACGGCCGCGAGCGAGAAGCCGATCATCATCGCCGCCAGGGTTTTGGTCGGCGGTTCCTTGCTCATGCCGATGAAGCTGCAAAAGGCGAGAAAATAGACCGAGAAGAACTCGGGCGGCCCGAACTTGAGCGCGAAACTCGCCACCAGCGGCGCGATCAGCGTGATCATGATGACGGCGAACAGGGCGCCGACGAAGGACGAGGTGAAGGCCGCGGTCAGCGCCTCGCCCGCCCGGCCCTGCTGCGCCATGGGATGGCCGTCGAAGGTGGTGGCGACCGACCACGGCTCACCGGGAATGTTGAACAGGATCGAGGTGATCGCCCCGCCGAACAAGGCACCCCAGTAGATGCAGCTCAGCATGATGATCGCCGAGGTCGGCGGCATGGAGAAGGTGAGCGGCAGCAGGATGGCGACGCCGTTGGCGCCGCCCAGGCCCGGAAGCACGCCGACGATGACGCCGAGCACGATGCCGATCACCATCACGCCGAGGTTGTATGGCTGGACCACGAGGGCGAATCCCTCGAACAGATTGGCGATCTCTTGCATCCCCCACCCCTGCGCCGCGTTGCCGCGCGCGCGAGTCTTCTAGGCGCCGCTTCGGGCGCTACAGGTTGAAATAGTCCTCGACCGGTCCCTTCGGCAGCGGGACCAGAAACCACTGCTCGAAGGCGAAATAGGCGAGGACCGTGACGCCGACCGACACGGACACCACCAACTTCCAGTCGTAACGTCCGAGCCAATGCATGAACCCGCCGATCAAGAGCGCCGAGGCGATGTAGAAGCCGATGAACGGCACCAGTGCGACGTAAACCGTGGTCGGCGCCACGACCGACATGACTTGGCGCAACTGTCCCCAGTCCGCGAACAGCTTTCCGCCCTTCCCGCCCCGCGCGGACACCCAGGCGCGCGCGAAATTGATGATGCTGGCGCCGAGAATGAAAAGGCCGAGATAGAAAGGTATGAACCCGGCCTGGGGACCTTCGATCGCCCAGCCGATGCCCGCCTTGATGCTGCCGATGATCACGATCGCCGCGAACACCGCCGTCAGCACGGCGACGCCGATTTCCACCGACCGGTGGGAAGGCCCCATCCTGCCGGCTCCGCTCGATATCTCAGGCATGTCCTATTGTCCCATCGGCCGAAGAAGGGGCCGCCGGCGGTAAAAGGCCCGCCGGCGGCGTTGCGCTAGGCTGCGGCTACTTCGCCAGGAAGCCGGCAGCTTCCATCAGCTCCTTATGCGTCTTCTCGGCCGCCGTGACCCACTTCACGTAGTCGTTGCCGGTCATGAAGGTCTGGTTGAAGGCGCCGTTCTTCATCAGGTCCTTCCATTCCGGGGTCTCGCGGACCTTCTTCATCAGGTTCACGTAGAACTCGACCTGGTCCTTGGTGGCGCCCGGCGTCATGAAGATGCCGCGCAGCATCAGGTACTCCATGTTCAGACCCTGCGACTTGCAGGTCGGAATGTCGTTCCAGCTCATGTCGCCGGCGATCTTGTCCTTGTAATCCAGCTTCTTGCCGTCGAACACGCAGAGCGGACGCAGCTTGCCGCCGCGCCACTGCGCCACGGCTTCGTTCGGATTGTTGACGGACGAGTCGACATGGCCGCCCACCAACTGGGTTGCGACCGCGCCGCCGCCCGCGAACGGGATGTAGGTGAACTTCGTGCCGGACGATTTCTCGACCGCCACGGTGATGATCTGGTCTTCCTGCTTCGAGCCGGTGCCGCCCATCTTGAACTGGCCGGCCGGGGCCTTCTTCACCGCGTCGATATAGTCCTTGACCGTCTTGTACGGCTTCTCGGCGTTGACCCACAGCACGAACTCGTCCAGCGCCAGCATCGCCACCGGCGTCAGGTCCTTCCAGTTGAAGGGAATGCCCGTGGCCAACGGCGTGGTGAACAGGTTCGACAGGGTGATGACGATTTTGTGCGGGTTGCCCTTCGCATTCTTGACGTCGAGGAAGCCTTCGCCGCCGGCGCCGCCCGCCTTGTTGATCACAACCATCGACTGCTTCATCAGGCTGTGCTTGGTGACGATGCCCTGGATGGTGCGCGCCATGATGTCGGCGCCGCCGCCGGTGCCGGCGGGGATGATGAATTCGACCGGACGGGTGGGCTCCCACGCGGCCTGGGCCGGACACACGCCAAGGCCGCCGAGCAGCGCGGCGCCCGCGGCTAAAGCGAACAGATTGCGAGTCACGGAATAGGTCATTGGTGTTCTCTCCCTAAAAGCGTTTCCCAGTTGTCGCGGCGCCGGTTTTTCGTCCGGTTTGTCGCCGGCAGCGTTTGGGCCGTTTTGGCCTCGTTATTAGATACAACGCTGCATATCTCTGCCGTCATCCGTACGATTACGACGGTATTTATAATACGGTATACCAAGAGCCAGTGGGATGCCAGCATCCCACTGCAAAAATTTTGGCGATCGTCGGAGTGCGCCGGAAATTTGCCGGGCCTTGCGAGGAAGGATGGTGCCCCAAGCCGGATTTGAACCAGCGGCCTACCGCTTACGAAGCGGTTGCTCTACCACTGAGCTATTGGGGCGCGCCCGTTCGACATGCACCGTGGCGCGGCGCGCGGGTGTTATAGGAGCCGCGGCCGAACCCCGCAAGAGCGCCGGGCCGGGCCGGGTAGCGCTCCCTGGGATCGGGACGAAAGCGGCTTTTCCCTGTTTTTTCTAGGGCTTATTGCCGCTTGCCGCGTTGCGGCATTTCCGTCAAGGTAAGAACGGCGTAGAAAGGGAGCGGGCCGACGCGGCACGCCCCTTAAAAAAATCCGCCGGCGAAGCCCGCTTTCTAAAAGTTGCCTGCTCGAAGGATCCTGGAAACCGCTCGATGCCCGAAGGCCAGATCACTCCGCCCGTTCCGGCGACGGATGGACGCAGCGCCTACAAGCCGCGCAATGTAAGACGCATCCTGTGCCTGTCGCCGCGCTACGCACCGAGCTTCGGCACGTTCCAGTATTCGTTCAAGCTGCTCGACGTGAAAGCCTTCATGCCGCCGCAGGGGCTGCTGCTGATCACCGCCTATCTGCCGGCCGAATGGGACGTGCGCTTCATCGACGAGAATTTCGAATCCGCCACCGACGCCGACTTCCGCTGGGCCGACGCGATCCTCACCTCAGGCATGCACGTGCAGCGCCGCTATATCGACGACATCACCGAGCGCGCGCACCGCTTCGACAAGCTGGTCGTGCTGGGCGGGCCATCCGTGTCGGGCTGCCCGGAATACTATCCCAACGTCGATATTCTGCATGTCGGCGAGATCGGCGACGCCACCGACAAGATCATCGAATACCTGGACGACGGCCCGCGCCGCCCGCCCGCGCAGTTGCGCTTCACCACCAACGACCGCCGACCGCTGGACGCGTTCCCGACGCCGGCCTACGACCAGGTCGACGTGGGGAAATACTTCCTGGGCAGCGTGCAATATTCCAGCGGCTGCCCGTACCGTTGCGAGTTCTGCGACATCCCCGCGCTTTACGGCCGCAACCCGCGCTTGAAAAGCCCCGAGCAGCTGATCCGCGAGCTGGAGTCGATCCGCGCCAACGGCGCGGTCGGCCCGGTCTATTTCGTCGATGACAATTTCATCGGCAACGCCAAGGCCACGCGCGCCATGCTGACGCCGCTGATCGCGTGGCAAAAGGCCAACGGCTATCCGCTGCGCCTGTCGTGCGAGGCGACGCTGAACATCGCGCAGAACCCGGAAATCCTGACCGACATGCGCGAGGCCGGGTTCGACACGATCTTCGTCGGCATCGAGACGCCCGAGGAAGACGCGCTCAATTCGATGCTGAAGAAGCAGAACCTGCGCCAGCCGATCCTGGAATCGATCGAGACGCTGAACCGCAACGGCATCGAGGTGGTGTCGGGCATCATCATGGGCCTGGACACCGACACGCCCAACACCGGGCGCAACATCCTGAAATTCATCGAGGCATCGGGCATCCCGATGCTGACCATCAACCTGCTCTACGCCCTGCCCAAGACCGCGCTGTACGCGCGGCTGGAAAAGGAAGGCCGGCTGATCGGCGGCGAGAACCGCGTGTCGAACGTGATGTTCAAGATGCCGTACGACGACACGGTGAAGATGTGGAAGGAATGCGTCACCGAGGCTTATACGCCCGACGCCATCTTCAAGCGCTTCATCCACCAGACCCAGCACACCTATCCGAACCGCCTGAAGGTGGTCCGCAAGGTCGGGATGCGGGAGCTGAAGCTCGGCCTTACCGTGATCAGCCGCGTGCTGTGGCATGTCGGCCTGCGCACCGATTACCGCGCCAAGTTCTGGAAGACCGTGATGCCCCTGCTGCGCCAGGGCCGCGTGGAAGAAGTGATCCACATCGCCGTGGTCACCTATCACCTGATCCATTTCGCGCGCGACATCGCTTCGGGCCGCCTGGAGGCGTCGTTCTACGCCGATCCCAGCAAGACGCCGGACGCAACCCCCGCCGCCGCCGTCAACCGCATGGCCGCCGCCGCCGAATAGGCGGGCAAGCCTTCTCTAACCGGCTTTTCCGAATTCCGGCCCAGCGTCGGCCACGGCAGGGATGGCGATGTCGCCTTCCGCCGCCGGCGCGGCGATGGCCACGAGCGACGCCACGTGCCGGGGCGCGCGCCACTCCAGCGTGGCGAAGCCGCCGCAGGCCGGGCACAGCGCCGACCAGCTTTGCGCCGCAGCGCCGCACTTGCCGCAGGTCCAGGCGGGATCGGGCGGCGCGGTATCGGCGAGCGCGCGCCAGCGCTCGGCCGCGACCGCGTCGGCATGCTCGGCCTTCTCGATCTCGGCCATCAGCCGGCAGGCGCGCGCCGACGCCGGGCCGCTTTCCGCCGTCAAGGGCTGCAAATGCCGCCGCGCCTCGCCCCACAGCTCGGCGCGCAAAGCCGCGTCGGCCAGCGCCAGGCGGGTTTCGACATGATCGGAATTGGCGGCGGCCAGTTGCTCGAATGCGCGCAGGCGTTCCAGCGCGCTGGCGCCGCTTAGGGCCGACAGATACGCCGCCGCGACATCGGGATGCGGTGTTGCCGCCCAGGCCGCGCGCGCGGTGCGCGAGGCCTTGCGTGTGCGTCCGTCCTTGCCCAGGCGCGCGATCGCCAGCGCCGCGGCCGGCGCGAAACCCGGATCGGTTTTATAGGCTTTCCACGCCAGGTCCGACGCGGCCGCCCCGTCGCCCGCCGCCTCGGCGGCGCGCGCACGTTCCACCAGGATCGCGGCCTGCTGGCGGGGCGCCGCTTCGGGCGAAACGGATTTCCGTTTCGCCGCGCGCGCCAGGGTTTCGCCCGCCTTGTTCCATTGCCCGGCCGCGGCTTGCAGTTCCAAAAGCGCGGGTTGCAGCCACGGCGTTTCCGGGCGCTTGGCGAAGGCCTGCTCGGCCAGCTTCAACGCCCCGGCCTTGTCGCCCGAATCCAATGCCTGGCGCAAAAGACCGCGCAGTCCCAGGAACGCGGTCTCCTCACGCTCGAGCATCTGCGTGAAGAAGCGCTTGGCGGCCTGTTCGTCGCCGTTCAATTGCGCGGATTGCGCCGACAACAAAAGCGTCAGCGGCGGTTCGTCCAGCAGCGACGCGGCCTTGCGCGCTTGCCGGCGCGCCTCGTCGGGATCGCCGGCGGCGACCGCCACCATGCCTTGCGTGAGCGCCTTGTAGCCCTTGGTGCGGCGGTTGCGCCGGCGTGCCTCGCCGATGCGCTGGGGCGCGGTCCACAGAATCCGCAGGATGCGCCAGACGATGGTGACGGCGATCGCCAGCACCAGCGCCACTATCGCCAGCACCGCGGCCGAGGTTTCGACGCGCCAGCCCAGCCATTCCAGCGTCACGTCGCCCGCCTGCTGGTCGGACAGCCACACCGCGCCCGCGCCGAGAGCCGCGGCGAACAGCAAGAACAGCAGGACGCGGATCATTTGCGCGCCACGGCTGATGCGGCGCGGGTTTCCAGCGCCGCCAGCGCCTGTTCGGCGGCGAGCCTGGCCTTGGCGCGTGCAAGCCACGGCTTGGCCGCGTCGGACGCGGGCGAGCCCAGGCCTTCCAGTTGCGCGATCGCGCCGGCAAGGTCGCCCCCCGCCAGCATCGCCTCGGCCCGCGCCACGCGCGCGGCGGGACTGTCGCCCTGGGCGGCGCCCACCGGGCGGATGGTGATCAGCGAATCGAGCCAGGCGACGAAGCGCTGCCAGGCGCCCGACTCGCCGTCGCGCTTGCGGCCGGCATGCATGATCGACGCGGCCGCCGGCTTGAAGGACTGCGCCAGGGCGGCGCGGGTGGCGACGCCGGAGGCAGCGAGCGGCGCCAGTTGATCGAGCGGCGCACCTAGGGACGCGTCGCCACCCATGAGCGATCGGCTGGCGGACAGCTCGGCCGTGAACGGCGAGCCTTGATCGACCGCGCGCCTGATCTGCCCGACCGACAGCGCCAAAGCCGCCTGGGCCATGCCTTCGGCGCGCGCCGAGGACGCGATCTTCTCCGCCGCCTCCAGGCGCTTAGCGACCGCATCGAGCTTGGCCGTGAGGTCGTTCAGGCTGTTGCGGATGGCGGCGAACGCCGCCGGGTCGAAGCCTTTTTCCAATGTCTCGATACGCTGGGCCAACGCGGCACCGGCCTTGGCCTGCTCGGCGGCCCCTGCCCTAGCGGCCTGCGCCACTTCCGACAGCGACGCCGTGGCCGCCTGGCCATCGCGCTTGGCCTGGTCGCGCGTGGCGTAGAGCGCGTTCTGCAACTCGGTCAGGCGCTTGTCGAGATCGGCGATGCTCTCGGCGAGTTTCGGATCGGGCGCTGCCACGGCGGCGCCGGGAGCGGCCGGCCGGACAGCGGCGTCGCGCTCCATCTTGCCGAGGCGCGCGGCGAAAGCATCCAGCACCGCCTTATCGACGCTGGGTTGCGAAGGTGCGGTCGCTGGCGACGTGGCGATGTCGCCCAGCCAATGGTCGCGCGTGTAATAGGCGCCGGCGAACGCCCCGGCGACGATGACGATGCTGACGAACGCGGCGCCCGCCACGCCGAGGCCGCCCGACGGCGGCGGCGGCACCTGGGTTATCAGCGGCGGCGGGATCGGCGGCGGCCGGTCCGATACCGGAGGCGGCGCGGTTTGGCGCAGGGGCGTCGGCTGCGTCGGCTTCGCCGCCGGCACAGGCTCGACCACGGGGCCTTCCAAAGACACGCCGTGCGCCGCCGCCAAAGCGGCGATTTCGGCATGGCGCGCTTCGGGAATATGGCCGCGTTCCTTCCAGCCCTGCACCGTGGAAAAGGAAATGCCCAGCTTCGCGGCCATCGGGCGGATGCCGCCGAAGCGCTGGATCACGTCGCCCGCAGGCAGCGCGATGGTTTTCTTGTCGGTGTCGGCCATGTCCGGTCGCTCCCCCGTCCCCCCGCCGCTATTGCCGCCCTCGCCGGGCAGCGCCTGCAACAGCGCATCGACCATGACGCCGATGCCCGATCCGCCCGCCGGATCGTCGCCCGGCGGTTTTGCCGTCGCGACCCGGCGCCATTGCACGGCGCCGGCGGCCTCGGCCACGGCTGAACTGAGGCAGACCGCCACTGTGGAACGGCAGTACGCTTCCAGCCCGGCCGTACGTACTAAGCTAACAAACGTTCGCGCCGTACGGGGAGAAAAAAACAGGGCGGCGCCCAAGGCCCCGCGCGCCAGCGTATCCCTGGTGTTCTGCGACAAAGAAGTCGCGGCCTTGGCCGTATAGAGGGCGAGCGTATGGACGGTGAAGCCCTTGGCGGCGAGCTGCCCGGCCAGGTCGCCCGCCACATGTTCCCCCGCGATATGCAGCAGTGCGCCCGAGTCGGGCGTCAGCACCCCGGAAACCAGTTCGGTCAGGGCCGCGACATCGCCCCTGGCGATTTCGACCTTGGCGAACCCCGCCGCGCGCGCGGCATCGCCGGTGATCCGGCCCACGGCGTAGACCGGCAGATCGCGCGACGTCGTGGCGGCGGCAAAGGCGCGCACCCCGTTGGCTGACGTGAACAACAGCGCCACGGCATCGCCCGCCCCGGCCACGCGCTGGGCCGCGTCGGGCAGAGGCGCGATTTCGAGCAGCGGGTCGATCAGGAAGTCGTAGCCGTGCTCGGCCAGGGCCATCGCCGTGCGCAGCGCCTCTTCCGCCGGCCTGGTGATGAGCACGGTGGGCTTCATTTGAACAGCGCCCCGGCCGCGCGGCGCAACTCGCGGCCCGCGTCGCTGCCCATGCTCTCTGCGTCGGCAGCCCCGCCTTTGCGTTCCGCGCGCCACAGTTTGGTGCCGTCGGGCAACGCCACCAGGGCGCGGAGGTACAGACTTCCATTGCTCGTGAATACAGCCAACCCCCCAATGGGCGTGCGGCACGATCCGTCGAGCGCCGCCAGCAGCGCGCGCTCGGCCGCGACCGCGATGGAACTTGGCTTATGGTCGATCCTAGCCAGCAGGGTGGCGACGCGATTGTCGTTCACACGAGATTCCACGCAGATCGCCCCCTGGGCCGGGGCGGGCAGCATGTCGTCGACCGACAGGACCGCGGCGCCCGCCGTGCCGAGGCCCAGGCGCTTCAACCCGGCAAGCGCCAGGACCGTGGCGTCGACCTGGCCTTCCTGCAATTTGCGCAGGCGGGTTTCGACATTGCCGCGCAAGGGGCCGATCTTGAGGTCGGGTCGCTTGTTCAGCAGCACAGCCTGGCGACGCAGGCTGGCGGTGCCCACCCTGGCGCCCCGGGGCAAGGCGTCGATCCCGCCGCCGCCCTTGGAGAACAGCACGTCGCGCGGATCCTCGCGCTCCAGCACCGCGCCGATATGCAATCCCGGAGGCAGCATCGTCGGCATGTCTTTCAGCGAATGCACGGCGATGTCGATGTCGCCGGCCAGCAGTGCCTTCTCGATCTCCTCGGTGAACAGGCCCTTGCCGCCGATCTCGGCCAAGGGGCGGTCCTGCACCTTGTCGCCCGTCGTTCGAATAGGCTCCACGAGGATCGCGCCTTGTGCCGCGAGATCGCGATGCGCCCCAGCCAATGCGGCGGCGACGATGCGCGCCTGCGCCAGCGCCAAAGGGCTGCCGCGCGTGCCGAGCCTGAGGAGAGGCTTTGCCATCGCTAGTGTTTAGCTCTTTCCCTGCTATCCACCAAGACTCCAAGGCCTGGGCTATAATCCGGACATGATCATCCTTGGCATCGAGACGAGCTGCGACGAGACGGCGGCATCCGTGGTGGATGGCGCTATGGAACCGGCACGGCGCATCCGCGCCAACGCCGTGCTGTCGCAGCTCAGCGAACACGCGCCGCATGGCGGGGTGGTGCCGGAGATCGCCGCCCGCGCGCATCTTGAACATCTAGACGAACTAATCCGCCGCGCGCTCACCGAGGCGGGCGTAACCCTGGGCGACGTCGGCGGCATCGCCGCCACGGGCGGGCCGGGGCTGATCGGCGGGGTGATCGTGGGGGTGATGACCGCCAAGGCGATCGCATCGGCGTTGAAGCTGCCGTTCCTCGCGGTCAATCACCTCGAGGCGCACGCGCTGACCGCTAGGCTGACCGACGATTTGCCGTTTCCCTATCTGCTGCTGCTGGTGTCGGGCGGGCATTGCCAGTTGCTGAGCGTCGAGGGCGTGGGCAAGTACCGGCGCTACGGCACCACGGTGGACGACGCGGCCGGCGAGGCCTTCGACAAGGTGGCGAAGCTGATCGGCCTGCCCTATCCCGGCGGGCCGGCGGTGGAGCACGCGGCGCTGAACGGCGATGCAAAAAGATTCGCCCTGCCCAGGCCGATGAAGGGCCGGCCAGGCTGCGATTTTTCGTTCTCAGGCTTGAAAACCGCCGTGCGCCACGCAGTCGCGGCCCTGCCCGAAACTCTGTCGCCCAAGGACCGCGATGACGTCGCCGCGTCGTTCCAGGCCGCCGTCGCCGAGGTGATGGAGGACCGCAGCACCCGCGCCATGCAGCGCTTCCTGGACGAACACAACGGCATCACCGCGCCCACTTTGGTCGTCAGCGGCGGCGTGGCGGCGAACCAGTATTTGCGCGGCGTTTTGACAAAGACGGCGGAGAAACAGGGCTTCAGGTTCCTGGCGCCGCCGCCGAAACTCTGCACCGACAACGCGGCGATGATCGCCTGGGCGGGCTACGAACGCTTGCGCCTGGGCCTGGTCGACACGCTCGACTTCGCCCCGCGCCCCCGATGGCCGCTGGAGGAACTCGGCGCCTAATTCACCACGCCGTGTGTCGCCAACACGCTGCGCATGCGCGCCGCGGCCAAGTCGGGATCGGCCAGCAGCCCCGCCTTGTCGGCGAGACGAAACAGCTCGGCCAGATGCAGCAGCGACCTGGCACTTTGCTGCCCGCCGACCATGACGAAATGGTCCTGGTGGCCGTTGAGATACGCCATGAACACCACGCCGGTTTTGTAGAACCGCGTCGGCGCCTTGAAGATGTGGCGCGACAGCGGCACGGTGGGCGCCAGGATGTCGTGGAAGGTCTTTTTGTCGCCCTGGGCCAGCCGCCCCAAAGCGGCCGAGGCGGCGGGGGCGATGCTGTCGAAGATTCCCAGCAGCGCATCGCTATAGCCCACGTCGTCGCCGTCGATCAGCTCGGCGTAGTTGAAATCGTCGCCCGTGTACATGCGCACGCCCGCGGGCAGGCGGCGGCGCATGACGATCTCTTTGTCCTTGTCCAGCAGCGAGATCTTGATGCCGTCGATCCTCGCCTTGTTGGCCTCGATCACCCCAAGGCACACCTCCATCGCCTTGAGGTGGTCCTTGTGGCCCCAATAGCCTTCGAGCGCGGGGTCGAACATCTCACCCAGCCAATGCAGGATCGCCGGCTGCTTCAACTGTCCCAGCACACGGGCATAGACGCGCGCGTAATCGTCGGGCGACTTGGATGCCGCCGCCAGCGCGCGGCTGGCCATCAGGATGATGCGCCCGCCGAGTTTTTCGATCGCCGAGCATTGTTCTTCGTACGCCGCGATCACCTGGTCGATCGTGATGGCGGGCGACGGCGCCAGATGATCGGTGCCCGCCCCGCAGGCGATGACGGCGCCGGGAATGCCGCGCGACGCCTCGATCCCCCGGCGGATCAGCTCCAGCGACATGGGCCAGTCCAGCCCCATGCCGCGCTGGGCCGTGTCCATCGCCTCAGCCACGCCGAAGCCGAGCTTCCACAAATGCCGGCGATAGGCGATGGTCCTGTCCCAATCCACCGCCACGCCCAGCCACGGATCGATGTCGGCCAGCGGATCGGCCACGACATGCGCGGCGGCGAACGCCACGCGGTTGAACTTGCCCACGGGTTTGGGGAACGCGCTGGGCGGGCGCGTGACATAGCGTTCCAGTCCACCGCCCGCGACGGGCAGATCGAGCGTCGGCATCTACGGATTCCTCTGTCTGGCGGGGGCGGCTATTTCAGCTCCACCGCGGGCATGGCGGCATAGCGCGTGGGCCCGCCCGCGGGGGTGCCGGCGATTTCCTGGATCAGCTTCGAGAGGATCGCGTCGGCGAATTTCTCGAATCCGTCGGCCACGACGATGAACGAGCCGGGACCGCCGATCACGTGATCTTCGTAATACTTGTCCAGGTTGCGCTCCGGCATGCCGCCCCAGTTGGTCGGCCGCTCGTTGACGATCGGCAGGCCGTTGATCACGATGCCCTGGGCCACCGCCTCGTCGCGCGCGAGGACGACGGAGCGGCCGTTGTTGTTGGTGCCGTCGCCCGATACGTCGATCACCCTGCGCGTGCCCTCGAACGGGCTTTCGCGCAGCAGGCGCATGGCATAATCGATGGCGCCGCTGATCGAGGTCCAGCGCTGGGTGGTGGGCGGAATGTCGGCCAGCTTGGCGACGAACTGGCGCGCGGCATCGGCGCCGTCGATGATCGTCCAGTCGATCAGCGTGCGCTGGTAATGCGCGCCCGCCCATTCCATGTAAGTCATGGCGATGCGCCGGTTGGGGCCGGTTATGATGGCGTTGATGACCTTGGAATTGGTGAAGGCGGCGTAATACCCGTCGCGCTGCAATTGCGCCTCGACCGGATCGATGCTGCCCGATACGTCCACAGCGATCACCAGCTCGAGGTCGACCTGCGGCTTGCCCTTCTGCGCCTCGGCCACGGGCGCGGCGAAAATCGCGGCGGCGAGCGCGAGGGCCCCTGCTACATGTCGAACAATCCTGCGGAATGCCATGACCGGACCCCACCTGATTAAAGGGCTGAGCGATTATGCTAACCCGATTCGGGGCGCCTCGTCTCGCGCCGGGAAGGCCCGGCCGGCCTAGGCTTTCAGGGCCTTGTGGAGAAACCGGCCGCCCAGGATCAGCCCCTGCTCGTCGATGCCGTGCTGCAGGCCGGGGCGGATATGCAGTTCGACCGCGATGCCCTGGGCGGCAAGTGCTGCCTTGGCGGCGTGCGATGCCTGTACCGGCACCATCGTGTCGGCGTCGCCATGCACCAGCAGCACGGGCGGGCGCGATTTTATCTCCTGGACCAGAAGCTCGGCGCCGGCCAAGGCGCCGGAAAACCCGACCACCGCGGCCACGGGTTTGTCGCGGCGCGGCGCGGTGTAGAGCGACATCATCGTGCCTTGCGAGAAGCCCACCAGGGCCGTGTCGGCTTCGGTCAGATCGAAGCGCTTTAGCTGTGCGTCGATGAAGGCGTCGAGGATCGGCCGCGCGGCTTGCACGCCGCTTAAGATCACGGCCGGATCGCGGTCTTGCAGGCTGAACCATTGAAAGCCATAGGGCGCCATGTCGCAGGGAAACGGCGCGTTGGGCGACACGAACACGGCATCGGGCAGCGCCTTGGCCCAATGCGGCGCCAGGCCGATCAGATCGTTGCCGTCCGCACCCAGGCCGTGCAGCAGCAGCACCAGCTTTTTCGGCGCGCCGCCGGCTTCCGGCCCGTGCTCCGGCCCTTCCAGATCGAACGGTCCCTTCATTTCGCGTGTCTCCTCATACCCGCGCCGCTTCTAGCCTAGAGCCGCTATAGTGTCACGCCATGCCTGAGGTGACCCGCTTCGCTCCCAGCCCGACCGGGTATCTGCATCTGGGCCATGCCCATTCCGCATTGTTTGCCGCAAAAGCAGCGGGTGACGGCGGACGCTTCATCCTGCGCATCGAGGATATCGACCACACACGCTGCCGGCCCGACTACACGCAAGCGATCATCGACGATCTGGCGTGGCTGGGCCTTGAATGGGAGCGGCCGGCGCGGCGGCAATCCGAACACATGGCCGACTACCGCGCGGCGCTGGACAAGCTGCGCGCACGCGACCTGCTGTATCCTTGTTTCTGCACGCGCGCCGAGATCAAGGCCGAGATCGCGCGGGCGGGCGAAGCGCCGCACGGCCCGGACGGGCCGCTTTATCCCGGCACCTGCCGGACTTTAAGCGCGCAGGCGCGCCGCCAGCGCGTCGCCGCCGGACAGCCCTTCGCGCTGCGCCTGGATGTCGCCCGCGCCCTGACGGAGACCGGCAGGCTGGAATGGCACGATCGCCAGCGCGGAACGATCGAAGCGGCGCCCCTGGCGTTCGGCGACGTGGTGCTGGCGCGCAAGGAACTGCCCACCTCTTACCATCTCGCCGTCACGCTGGACGACGCGCGGCAGGGCATCACGCTGGTGACGCGCGGCGAGGATCTGTTCGACGCGACGCATATCCATCGCCTGCTGCAAGCCCTGCTGGGTCTGCCGACGCCCGACTATCACCATCACGGGCTGATCCGCGACGCCGAGGGGAAACGATTGGCAAAGAGAGACCAGGCGCCGGCGATCCGCTCCCTGCGCGGAGCCGGCAAGACGCCGGCGGAAGTGCGCGCGATGGCAGGGTTCGCGGACTAACGCGCCATCAATTGAATCGGACGTACTCGAAATCGACGGGCTGGCCTTCGATGCCCTTGCCGGGCGGGGCGATCCAGTTGGCGAACTTGCCCGGTTCGACCACCCGGCCCATCAGCGAGTGGACATAGGCGCGGTCCTGGTCGCTGGGGAGGAACGCGCGCGCCCGGGCGTTCCATTCCTCGGCCGACAGCACCTCGCCCGTGGGGGTGACGTGCAAGCCCGCGAACGCGCCGATCTTGCGGCAGAACGCCTTGTGCGGCGTGCGGAAGGCGAAATCGACGCCGTAGCCCCGCACGATCCGGTTCCAGCGTTCCATGCCCGCGTCGGTGTCGCGGATGAAATCGTCGCGCAGGCGTTCGTTGAGCGCGTTGACCGCCGGGGCCATGCGCCGCACCAGCTTGCCGTCCTCGACCGCCAGCAATGGATATTCCGCGCCCAGCAGGACATGATCGTCGCCGAGCTTTTCTTCCTGGAAGCGGCCCTTGAGGCCGGAGGTGAAGAACGTTGCGGCATTGGACGACGACTCGGCCCCGAACAGATCGAGCGTCACTGAGAAATGGAAATTCAAGTACCGCTGCACCGTCGGCAGATCGATGACGCCGAGCGCCCTGAGTTTCGCCGGGTCGTCGGTTTTAAGCTCGCGCATGACTTCGCAGGTGCGCTGGATCACGCGGCGGATGCCGGTTTCGCCCACGAACATGTGGTGCGCTTCTTCCGTCAGCATGAAGCGGCAGGTGCGCGCCAGCGGATCGAAGCCGGATTCGGCCAACGCGCAGAGCTGGAACTTGCCGTCGCGGTCGGTGAAGAAGGTGAACATGAAGAACGACAGCCAATCCGGCGTCGCCTCGTTGAAGGCGCCGAGGATGCGCGGGTTGTCGCGGTCGCCGGAGCGGCGCACCAGCAGGGCCTCGGCCTCCTCGCGCCCGTCGCGGCCGAAATGCGCGTGCAGCAGATAGACCATCGCCCAGAGATGCCGGCCTTCCTCGACGTTCACCTGGTACAGGTTGCGCAGGTCGTACATCGACGGCGCGGTGAGGCCCAAATGCCGCTGCTGCTCGACCGAGGCGGGTTCGGTGTCGCCTTGTGTGACAACGATGCGCCTGAGCGTGCCGCGATATTCGCCCGGCACGTCCTGCCAGGCCGCCTCGCCCTTATGCGCGCCGAACGGGATGGTCCGGCCGGCCTGGCGCGGCTCGAGGAAAATGCCCCAGCGGTAGTCGGGCATTTTTACGTGATCGAAATGCGCCCAGCCGCCCGGCTCGACACTGACGGCGGTGCGCAGATAGACCTCGTGGTTCAGCGCGCCGACAGGCCCCATTTCCTTCCACCAGTCGAGGAACCGGGGCTGCCAGTGCTCAAGCGCGCGTTGCAGCCGCCGGTCGTCCGACAGGCCGACATTGTTGGGAATGCGCTCGGAATAGTTCACGCTGCTCATGCGACTATCCTATATCCTCTCGCGCTTGAAGTCGGGCTTGCGGCCAGTGCCGTAGAGCTTGAGCGCGCCTTCCTCGCCCACCGCGTTCGGCCTCTGGAAAATCCAGTTCTGCCAGGCGCTGAGGCGCCCGAAAATCTTGGTCTCGAGCGTTTCCGGCCCGGCCATGCGCAGATTGGCTTCCATGCCCGAGAGCGCGTCGGGAGAAAAGCTCGCCCGCGCTTCGACCGCGATGCGCAATTCATCCTCCCAGTCGATGTCGTCGGGCGTCGAGGTGACGAGGCCGAGGGACATGGCGTCGGCCGCCTCGATCGCTTCGTCCCTGGCCGAAGCGGCGCGGTCGAGCGACGCTGGATCGGCCAGGAACCGCGTGGCGAGGCGCGGCAGACCGTTGCCCATCGGCAGCGGGCCGAAATTCATGCCGGTCAGGCCCAGGATGGCCGGCGGTTTGTTGTCGCCTTCCATTCGCCCGTCCAGCATGAAGCTCTGGTCGGCGGCAAGCACGAGTTCCAACAGAAACCCGACGAAGCAGCTGCCCGGTTCGACCAGCGTCAGGATACTGCGCGAGGTGACGTCCAGGCGCTTCAGCGTCCGCTTCCACAGCAACACGATCTCGCGCACCAGCCAATCCTTGGCTTCGCTTTGCAGCAGGCCGTCATAGGCCGCGACTTGGTCGGGGTCGCCCGCTGATTTGATCAGCCACACGCCGATCGCTGGTTCGTTGAAGCGCAGATGCAGGATCGCGTCGTCGAGCTCGCGCGCCAGGGCCAGGGGCCAGAAACGCTCGCCCGCCGCGTGGATGCCACTAGCGTCCACGGGCGGCAACACCACCGGGCCTTTGACCGTCAGGGTGGCGATGCGCGCTTCGCGGTCGATGGCGATGTCGAGAAAGGGATAGGTAAGACTGTCCGCGCCCTGCCAGCGTTCGATCCTGGGCAGGGCGACGCCTTTAGCCTTCGCTGGCCGGTCGGAGCGCTGGGCCAGCTCCGCGGCGCGTTTTTTCACCACCGCACGGAACGACGACGAGGGTGCAAGTTCGTCCACGAGTTTCCAATCGAGCGCGCGCTTGCCCTTGATGCCTTCCTCGGTCGTGCACAGGAAATCGGCGTGGTCGCGCCTGACCATGCGCTTGTCCACCAGGCGCGTGAGGCCGCCGGTGCCGGGCAACACCGCGAGTAGCGGCAGTTCGGGCAACGACACGGCGGTCGAGCCGTCGTCGACCATCAGGATCCAGTCGGTCGTGAGCGCCAGCTCGTAGCCGCCGCCTGCGGCCGTGCCGTTGACCGCGCACAGATAACGCTGGCCCGAACAGCACGAGGCATCCTCGATCGCCAGGCGGGTTTCGTTGGTGAATTTGCAGAAGTTCACTTTGTGCTGGTGGCTGGATTGGGCCAACATTTTTATGTTGGCGCCGGCCGAGAACACCCGGTCGCGCTGGGAGGTCAGCACCACCGCGCGTACTTCAGGGTGCTCGAAGCGCAGGCGCGTGACGGCGTCGGCGAGCTCGATATCGACGCCGAGATCGTAGGAATTAAGCTTGAGGTCGTAGCCCGGCTCCAGGCCGCCTTTTTCGTCCACGGCGAGTTCCAGCGTCGCCACGGCGCCGTCGGTTTTTAGCTTCCAGTGCCGGTATTGGCCCGGTTCGGTGCGGAAATCGATCATATATGCATTATAATGCATGTTGCTGGGCATACAAGCCGCGAATTGGCAATATCGTTACTTTCCTATTCCGTCACCGGCATCGCTTGGCGGCAGAGCGTAACCAGCTCGTCGAGGCAGGCCTCGACACTGCGGCCAGAGGTATCGATGACCGCGTCGGCTCGACGGTAGAACGGTTCGCGCTCGGCAAGGATCCGGCGCAAATCGTCCATGGCGTCGCCCTGTTCCGCCATGGGCCGGTGATCGCCCTGCGCCATGACCCGGGCCATGTGTTCCTCTGGCGAGGTGCGCACCCATACGGTGAAGCAGGAGGCCAGCAACAGGCCGAAGGTGGCCGGCTCCGCCACCAGGCTGCCGCCGGTTTCAATCACCACCCGCGGGTTCGACTCGATCGTCTGGGCAAGTGCGCGGTGTTCCAGACGGCGATAGGCGTGCTGGCCCGACAGCGAATAGATCTCGTTGACGGTTATGCCGGCCAAACGTTCGATCTCGCCCACAAGCCGGATAAACGGCACTTCCAGGTGACGCGCCAAGCGTTCGCCCAGCGTGGTCTTGCCGGCGCCGCGCAACCCGATCAGGGCGACGCGCCGCTCGCGGCCCGCGGGCGCGCCGGCCTGGTCCATGACGCTACGCAGGAGCGCCCGCCGCCCTTCCACGGGCAGCCGCTCGAAGAATTCGGCGAGCAGCGACAGCTCGATGGATTGCTCGCTGCCTTCGCGCGCCAGCTCGCTTAAGGGCACGCCCAGCGCCTGCGCAACCTGGCGCAACAACAAGATCGACATGTTGCCGGCGCCGTGCTCAAGCTGGGCCAAGTAACGCTCCGAAATATCGGAGGACTGCGCCAGCATGCGCCGCGTCATGCCGCGCCGCGCGCGGTGCCCGCGCACGCGATCGCCAAGCAGGCGCAGATAGACCGCCGCCACCGCGTCGGGCTCCTGTCCCTTGGGCTTGCCTTCGCCCATGATGACCCCGCTTCGTCTTGAGTTCTTAAAAGTTAATCAGAGAACCGTAGGCAAAATAGTGCTGGTATTGCAATATGCTTCATAACGCGTATGAGTTAAAGAAGCCTGGGAAGGAGGGGGGGATGAGCGAATTTGCTCAGGTCGATGCCAGCGCGTCGCCGCCGCGCGTGACGATCCCGCGCGACTACAACGCCGCCGCCGACCTAATCGACCGCAACATCGAGCGCGGCAACGCCAAGCGGACCGCCCTGATCGACGACGACGGCAGCTACAGCTACGGCGAGCTGGCGGAGCGCGTGAACCGCGCCGGCAATGCGCTGCTGGCCCTGGGCCTGGCCCAGGAAATGCGCGTGGCGATGGCGATGCTGGACACGGTGGATTTCCCATCCGTGTTCTTCGGCGCGATGAAGGCGGGGCTGGTGCCGATTCCGCTCAACACCATGCTGACGGCCAAGGACCTGGGCTACATGCTGCGCGACAGCCGCGCCCGGGCCGTGGTGGTGACCGAGGAGCTTTACCCGCGCATCAAGGAAGCCGCCGCCGAGGCGCCGCTGCTGAAGCACATCGTCGTCAGCGGCAAGGACGGGCACGGCGCCAAGCGCCTGGACGAATTGATGGGCGCCGCGTCGCCGACGCTGGCCGTCGCCCGCACGCAGTGCGACGACGTGGCGTTCTGGCTCTATTCCTCCGGCTCCACCGGCTCGCCCAAGGGCGTGATGCACTTGCACAACGATCTGGTGCCCACGGCCGCTTTGTGGGGCCTGGGCGTTTTGGGCATCACACAGGACGACGTTACCTATAGCGCGGCCAAGATGTTCTTCGCCTATGGCATGGGCAACACGTTGACCCTGCCGCTCTACCTGGGCGGCACGGCTGTCGTGACCGCGCAACGCCCGACGCCCGATGGGGTGATGGCGATGCTGAAGAAGCACCGGCCGACGATCTTCTACGGCGTGCCGACGCTGTATGGCGCGGTCCTGGCCAATCCGCAGAACGGCCGATCGAGCGGATCGGACCGGCTGCGCTTGTGCGTTTCCGCCGGCGAGGCGCTGCCCGAGGACGTGGGCAAGCGCTGGAAGGAGCGTTTCGGCGCCGACATCCTCGACGGCATCGGCTCGACCGAGATGCTGCACATCTTCCTCGCCAACCGGCCGGGCGAGGTGCGCTATGGCACCACCGGCAAGCCGGTGCCGGGCTACGAGGTGAAATTGCTGGACGAGCACGGCGCCCCCTGCCAGCAGGGCGAGATCGGCGAGCTGGTGGTGAACGGCCCATCGGCGGCGATCGGCTATTGGAACCAGCGCGACAAGACGCGCAACACCTTCCGCGGATCCTGGACCTATACCGGCGACAAATACACGATGGACGAAGAGGGCTACTACACCTATTGCGGCCGCACCGACGACATGCTGAAGGTCAGCGGCAACTGGGTGTCGCCTTTCGAAGTCGAGGCCACGCTCATTGCCCATCCCAAGGTGCTGGAAGCGGCCGTTGTTGGACATGAAGACGAGAAAGGCCTGACCAAGCCGCGCGCCTTCATCGTGCTGAAGGACGCGGGCACGGACCAGACAGTCCTGACCAAGGAATTGCAGGATTTCGTCAAGGCCAAGCTGGCGCCTTACAAATACCCGCGCTGGATCGACTATGTCGACAGCCTGCCGAAGACCGCCACCGGCAAAATCCAGCGCTTCAAGCTGCGCCAGCCGGCGGTGAGATAGTTTACGGCTTGTGGCCGGTCCGGTAATGCTGACCGAGCGCATCGGCGCCGAAATCCGCCGCCAGGTCGCGCCACAGCGAATGGATATGATTGGCGCCGTCCTGCGTGTTGTCGAATTCGATCAACGTGACCGGCCCATGCAGGCGGAAATAATGGCCCTGGCCCGGCGTCATCGCCCCGGCCCAGGCGAAGCGCAGCGCGTCGAGCCCGGCTTCGCTGAGGCGCTGCGTCTGCAAGGCGCGGAATTCGGCGTTGAGCGGCTTCAGCATCCCCTCGATCACCGCCAGGGCCTGGTTGCGCTGCGTTTCGGCGAGGCGGGCGAAGGCGACACCCCTGGGCTGTTTCAATTCGTCGCCGCGCCCCGGCCCGGCCACGATGTCGCCCAACGCGCGCTCGGCGATCACCGCCTCGGTGCGCTGCGCCGGATCGAGCGAGCGCACCAGGGCGAAAGCCGCGTCGGTCTCCGCGCCCAGCAGCCGCATGCCGCGATGCTGGCCCCCGCGCACTTCCGCCGGGTTGGCGCCCCAGAACGCGGGCGTCGCGCTGGCCTTGCCCGGGGCGGGAAAGGTGAAGTTGAGCGAGACGTGATGGCCCTCGTAGCGAAAGCCCCAGGGATGGACGCCCGGCTCGCCGAACAGGGCCACGACGTAATTGTCGGGATCGCGGAAGCTGCTCTGGCTGTCGCCGCGCAGGACCGATTCCAGCACCCGCACGCCCTCGATGCGCGCATAGCCTTCGTCGCTGAGCGTAGCGCGCAGCAGCGCCACCACCGCCGCACGCTGTTGCGCGGTCATCGATTTGAACGGCAGGCCGGGGCGCGAACGCGGAACGTAGTGCCAGTCCGTGCGCGCATCGGACGCGAAGGGATAGACGGCGCTGCGGCGCTGCGGCGCGTCGAGCAACCCGGCGTAGGTCCTGGCGCGGCGTTCCAGCTCGGCGATGAACGCCTGCGCTTGGGCGCCGCCCGCCATCAGCACCACGGGAACCGAAACAGCACCCGCCAGCACGCGCCGGCGCGTAACCAGGGCGCCATGCCCGTGGCCGTGCCCGCGATCATGGGAATGATCATGGTCGTGGTCATGGTCGTGCCAGGTTCCGTCCGCGTGCCTATGGGCAACCATCGCGTTCTCCCGCGTCGTGACGCCCATGATCGCGCGGGATGCCGCTTCCCGCCAATCACCATCCGTTGAGGCGATGACCCAGGGCTTTCTCGACATCGCCGGGCAGCGCCTTGAGTACCGGCGCACGGGCGCCAGGGCCGCAAGCGCCCCCGAGATCGTGTTGCTGCATGAAGGCCTGGGCTGCGTCGATATGTGGCGCGATTTCCCCGACAAGCTCGCCGAGGCGACCGGCCGCGGCGTTTTCGTTTACAGCCGCGCGGGCTACGGCAAGTCATCGCCCGTGCCCCTGCCCCGCCCCACTGGCTATATGCACCGCGAGGCGCTTGACGTGCTGCCGCGCGTGCTGGACACGGCGGGCATAAAGGACTGCGTGCTAATGGGCCATAGCGACGGCGGCTCGATCGCGCTGATTTACGCCGGCGGCGTGAAGGACAACCGCGCCAGGGGCGTGGTGACGATGGCCGCGCATGTGTTCAACGAGAAGCTGTGCGTCGATAGCATCGCGGCGGCGGGGCGCGCGTACCGGGAAACCGATCTGCGCCAGCGCCTGGCGCGTTATCACGCCGACGTGGACAACGCATTTCGCGGCTGGAACGACGTGTGGTTGAGCGACGAGTTCTGGCGCTGGAACATCGAGGAATATCTGCCTGGCGTCGCCGTGCCCGTGTTGGCGATGCAGGGACTGGACGACGAATACGGCACCTTGCGCCAGGTCGAGGCCATCGTCTCGCAGGTCAAGGGCCGCGCCGAGAAACTGATGCTGCCGCAGTGCAAGCACTCGCCGCACCGCGACCAGCCCGAGGCGACGCTGGAGGCGATCGCGCGGTTCGTAAAATCGCTATAGCCCAATATGCCTTTGTAAAATATCCGGCTTGTGGCGCAGCTCGTCGCTGGGGCCGTCGAACACCACCTGGCCCTTGACCAGAATCACGTTGCGGTCGGCGATCGCCAGCAGGTCGCGCACGTTCTTGTCGACGATCACGGTGGCGAGGCCGCCGGCTTTGAGGCCCCTGATCACCGACCAAATCTCGCGCCGGATCAACGGCGCCAGGCCTTCGGTCGCCTCGTCGAGAATCAACACATCGGGATTGGTGCACAGCGCACGGCCGATCGCCAGCATCTGCTGCTCGCCGCCCGACAGCGTAGCGCCGCTGGCGGACAACCGTTCGGCCAGGCGCGGGAAGGTCTCCAGCACCCGCGCGACCGTCCAATCCGTCCGGCCGCCTTTTCCGGGCCGCGCCGCCATCGCCAGGTTTTCGCGCACGCTGAGACGCGGAAAGATCGCGCGGCCCTCGGGCACGTAGCCGAGCCCTAAGCGCGCAATGCGATGCGGGGGGCTTCCGGTCATGTCGCTGCCCTTGATCGCCACGCTGCCGCGCCGAGGCGGCACCAGGCCCAGGATCGCGCGCAGGGTCGTGGTCTTGCCCATGCCGTTGCGGCCCATCAGCGCCACGGTTTCGCCTTCGGCCACGCGAAAATCCACGCCATGCAGCACATGGCTTTCCTGGTAGAAGACGTGCAGGCCTTTCGCGTCGATCAGGGCGGTCACGACACGCCCTCGCCGAGATAGGCTTCCTGCACTTGCGCGTTGGCGCGGATATCCCCGGGCGAGCCGGTGGCCAGTACCCGTCCGTTGACCATAACGGTGATGCACTGGGCTATGGCGAACACCGCGTCCATGTCGTGCTCGATCATGACCAGCGTGTGCCCGGCCGCCAGGCGCTTGAGCAGCGCTAGGACCGCCGTGCTTTCCTCCGGCCCCATCCCGGCCAAAGGCTCGTCGAGCAGCAGCAGCTCGGGCTCGGCCGCCAGCAACATGGCGATCTCGATCTGGCGCTGCTCGCCGTAGCTGAGTTCCGCCGCGCGCCGGTCCGCGCGATCGGCCAAGCCGCACATTTCCAGCGCCTTCACTGCGCGATCCTGCGCCTGCCGGTACTTGCGCGCGGGGCGCAGCATGTGAAATGCGCCGGGCAGAAGCGCCTGGGCCGCCAGCCAGCAATTCTCGAACGCGGTGTAGTCGCGGAAGATGTTGGTCTTCTGGTACGACCGGCCGATGCCGAGATGCGCGACGCGATGCGCGGGCCACGACGTGATGTCCCGGCCCTTGTAGCGCACGGTGCCGGCGCTGGGCCTGAGCTCGCCCGAGAGGAGATTGATCAGCGTGGTTTTGCCGGCGCCATTGGGCCCGACGATGGCGTGGACCCGGCCGCGTTCGACAGACAGGCTTACGTCCTGCACCGCGGCCAGGCCGCCGAACTGGCGCGAAAGCCCCACGGTTTCCAGCAACGTCTCAGCCATCGCCGTCCCCGCGCTTGCGTTGCAGCAGCGCCGCGAACGATCGCGGCAGGCCGGCGATGCCCTGGGGCATCAGCAGCGCCACGGCCATCACGAACAGGCCTTCGATCAGCAGCCAACGGTCGGTCAGCGTGGCGAAGAAATCCTCCATCAGCAGGAGGACAAAGGCGCCGATCACCGGGCCGAACAACGTGCCCATGCCGCCCAGGATCACGATCATCAGCACATGGCCGGATTCGTGCCAGCCCAAATAGGCTGGCGTGGCGAAGGTGGCGCGCGAGGCTTCGAGGAAACCCGCCAGGCCCGCCAGCGTGCCCGCCACTGTGAAAGCGATCAGCTTGTAGCGCTGCACGTCGTAGCCGAGGGCGCGCATACGCCCCTCGTTCGCGCGGATGCCCACGAGCGCGTGGCCGAACGGGCTGCGCAACATCACGCTGAGCAGCGCCAGGGCGCCGGCCAGGCACGCCAGCGCCAGGTAATAGAACTGCACGCGGTTGTTGAAATCGATCAGCGTGAAACCGCCCAGCATGGCCGTGGGGCGCGCGGTGATGTTCATCCCGTCGGTGCCGCCCCAATAGAGCTGGTCGTTGAAGAAGTAATAGGCCATCTGCGCGAGAGCCAGGGTGATCATGATAAAATAGACTCCGGCCGTGCGGATCGAGATCCAGCCGATCGCCGCGGCCAGGACCGCCGCCGATCCCAGCGCCGTGGGCAGCACCACGAACACGTCGGTGATGCCCGCCATGTTGATCAGGCCCGCCACGGCATAGGCGGCGACGCCGAAGAACGCGGCATGACCGAGACTCACCAGCCCCGCGTAGCCGACCAGAAGATCGAGACTCATCGCGAACAACGCGTAGATCATGATGCGCGTGAAGAAGCGGATATAGAACGTGTCGCCCCATAGCGGGAACAACGCGAGCAGCAAAATGCCGCCGGCGATGAGAGCGAGAGTGGCCCGGGAATAGCTGGGCATGTGCCGGGTCAGACCGTGCGGCCGAACAGGCCCTGCGGCCGCCACAGCAGCACCAGGGCCATCACGGCATAGACCGTGACGCCCGCGCCCGTGGGCAGCAGCACGCGCCCGAAGGTATCGGCCACGCCCACCAGCATGGCCCCAGCCAAAGCGCCCTTGATCGAGCCGAGGCCGCCGATCACCACCACCACGAAGCTGAGGATCAAAATCTGGTCGCCCATGCCGGGATAAACGGTGTTGACGGGGGCGGCGATCATGCCTGCGAAGGCCGCCAGCGCCACGCCCAGGGCGAACACCACCATGAACAGAAGCGAGATATCGAAGCCCAGGGCCGAAACCATGTCGCGGTGCGTGGAGCCGGCGCGGATCACCATGCCCAGGCGCGTGCGCTGGATCAGCAGATACAGCCCCGCCGCCACGCCGACGCAGGCGACGGAGATGAACAGGCGATAGACCGGATAGGTCTGCGCCTCGCTGAGCCGGATGGTGCCGGCAAGCCATTCCGGCGCCGGCACGCCGTGCACGTCGTTGCCGAAGGCCACGCGCTGCGCCTCGTTCAAGACCAGGATCAACCCATAGGTGAACAGCACTTGGTAGAGATGGTCGCGCTGGTACAGGAAGCGGATGCCGAAGCGCTCGATCAGCAGGCCCAGCAGGACGGTGATCGGCAGGGCGATCAGGATGCCGAGGAACAGATTGCCGGTCTTGGCCGCCATGAACCAGGCGAGATACGCGCCCACCATGTAGAACGCGCCATGCGCCAGGTTGATGACGCCCATGATGCCGAAGATCAGCGTCAGCCCGCTGGCCACCAGGAACAGCAGGAACCCGTATTGCACGCCGTTCAGCATCTGGATCAGGAAATACGACACGCTACCGCCCCCTGGGCCGAAGGATGCCTAATACACGGGCTTGCGGCGGTATATCAATGAAAAGGAAACCTCATCCTTCGACAGGCTCAGGATGAGATTTAGCAAAACTCCCGCAGGTCCTCATGCTGAGCTTGTCGAAGCATGAGGACCCAATATGCGGAAAGACTTACGCCATCTTGCAGCCCGTGCCCGGATCGGCCAGGGCCTTGTGCGCCACGCCCAGATAGCGCTCTTCCCCGCCCCAGACTTGGCGCAGATAGATGTCCTGGATCGGCTCATGCGACTTCGAGAGCGTGAAGACGCCGCGCGGGCTGTCGATCTTCGCGGTCTCCCAGGCCTTGATCAGCGCCTTGTCGGCGCCGAGGTCGCCCTGGACCGCCGCCAGGCCCTGCACCAGGAACGTGCCGGTGTCGTAGCCCTGGACCGCGTACACGTCGGCGTCGCGTGTGGTCTTTTTCTTGAACTCGGCGCGGAATTTCTTGTTCAAGGGGAAATCCAGGTCGTCGGCGTAATGCAGCGTGGTCTTGATGCCGCCCGCCGCCGCGCCCGCCTGCTTGTACACGCCGTCGGTCAGGAAGCCCGGCCCATAGAGCGGCGTGCGTGCCTTGATGCCCGCCGCGTCGTAGTCCTTCATGTATTTGAGCGCGCCGGCGCCGGCGAAGAACACATAGACGCAATCGGGCTTGAGCGCCGCGATTTCGGTGAGGCCGGCCTGGAATTCGACCGAGGGGAAATCGAGCAGGATTTCTTTCAGTATCTTGCCGCCGCCCTTGGTGAACGAGTCCTTGAAGCCTTGCGCGCTGTCGTGCCCGGCCGGGTAGTTCCAGGTCATGATCACGGCGGTCTTGTGCCCGTCCTTCAGCGCCACGTCGCCGCACGGGAAGGCCGGCTGCCAGTTCGAGAACGAAGTGCGGAACAGCTTGGGCGAGCAATTCTGGCGCGTGAGCTGCACCGCGCCCGCGTTCGGGATGACGAAGAACTTGTTCTCTTCCTTGGCCACCTGCGCCATGGCCATGGCGACGCCGGAATGCACCGTGCCGATCAGCAGGTCGCATTTGTCGCGCACCAACAGGCGTGCGGCGTTGTCCTTGCCCTTGGGCGGCGCCGATTCGTCGTCCAGCTTGACGATGTCGAGCTCACGCCCGCCCAGCTTGTTGCCGGCCTCGGCGATGCGCAGGTTCATGGCGTCGGTGATGTTGTGGCCGAGCGCGGCATAGGTGCCGGTATAAGGCAGCATCAGCCCGATTTTCAGCTTGGCCTTCTGGCCGATGGCGAAACGCGTGGGCACGAAGGCCGCAGCGCCCGCAAGCACCGCGCCGGCGCCTGCCTGTTTAAGGAATGTCCGCCGATTGCGTGTCATTGAAGTCCTCCCCTTCCCCGCAGCCTAGTAGGTTTTCCACTCTAAAGACTGCTGTGTTGTTTTGAGCAGGAATTATAGTTCATCTAACATGGAGTCACAAGGCGGAACTATAATTCACCGACAGATAAGCCTGCGGCGAGGGAGATTAGCGGCATTGGCCGAACCCAGGCAATTCCGGCAATCATTCGTTTTCCACGGCAAGGGGGTACTGAGATGCTGCAGGAGTTCAAGGCTTTCATCGCCAGGGGCAATGTCATCGACCTGGCCGTGGGCGTCATCGTCGGCGCGGCGTTCACCGCGATTGTCAATTCGCTGGTCACCGACGTCATCATGCCGCCGATCGGCGTGGTCCTGGGCGGGCTCGACTTCTCCAACCACTTCATCACGCTGAGCAAGGGCAGCTACCCGACGCTGGCCGAGGCGCAGAAGGCGGGTGCGGCGACGCTCAATTACGGCCTGTTCGTCAACGCGGTGATCAAGTTTCTGATCGTGTCCTGGGCGGTTTTCATCCTGGTGAAGCAGGTCAACCGCTTCCACCGGCGCGAAGAACAAAAGGCGCAGCAAGCCCCGCCGCCGCCCCAGGAAGCGCTGCTGGCCGAAATCCGCGATCTGCTGAAGAAGCGCGCCTAAAGGAGCCCCGGCACGGAACAATCAGGCGATCCCGCCCGTTTAACCGGCATAGTGATGTCCGAATCCGTCACCCCCACCGACCGGCTATACGACCGGCTGGCCTTCGGCCTGCTGGCGGTGCTGCTTGCCGTCGTGCTGCTGACGTTCCGCGATTACGGCATCGCCTGGGACGAGCCGGTGCAGAACATCTACGGCAAGATGGCGCTGAACTATTACCTGACGCTGGGCGCCGACCGTTCGTCCTTCACCTACATCAACCTGCATTGGTACGGCGCGCTTGTGGACATGATCAACGCGGCGGTCAACAAGGTCTCGCCGTTCCGGGAATACGACACGCGGCATCTGGTGTGCGGGCTGATCGGCGTCGCCGGCGTCGCCGGCACCTGGCGGCTGGGGCGGTTTTTCGGCGGGCCGCGCGCGGGCTTCATCGCCGCCCTACTGTTGGCGCTGACGCCGATCTGGCACGGCAGCACCTTCATCAACCCCAAGGACATTCCCTTCGCCGTGGGCCTGGTGTGGTGCACGCTGTTCATGGCGCGGATCGCGCGCGGCCTGCCGGCGTGGCGCTGGGGCGATTTCATCGGCGTGGGCGTGGGTGCGGGCGTAGCACTGGGTGCGCGCGTCGGCGGGCTGATCGCGCTGGTCTATCTACTGGCGCTGATCGGCATGTTCGCGGTCCTCGCGCTCATGGACCGCGTGCCGGCGTCGCGCGTGGCGCGGCATTTGGGCGCGCTGATCCCGCCCGCGGCGGCGGCTTTCGCCATCGCCTTGGCGATCATGTACCTCGCCTGGCCCTGGGCGCAGTCCAAGCCGATCGCCGGACCGATCGAGGCCTTCAAGTCGTTCAACCATTTCCCGATTGAGTTCTCCTTCCCGTATTTCGGGATGATCGTCAGTTCGATCGACGTGCCTTGGTATTACGAGCCGGCATTTTTCGCCGTGATGCTGCCCGAGCTGGCGACGCCGGCCTTCATCGCCGCCGCGCTTTTGGGCGCCGCGGCGTTGTGGCAGCGGCGGCGCGGCCCCTATCTTCCGCTGCTGCCGTATTTGCTGCTGGTGGCGACGATCGTGTTTCCGATGGCCTACGCGCCCCTGACCTATTCGGTGCTGTTCGACGGGCTGCGCCACATGTTCTTCGTGGCGCCGGCGGTCATGGTGGCGGCGGCCCTGGCGCTGGACCGGCTGATAGGCGCCGGCGCCGTGGGGCGTGGACTGGCCGCGGCGCTGCTGACCGCGACGGTGCTGAACCAGGCGCAGCTCTTGGTGCGCAGCCATCCCTATCAGTACGTCGTCTACAACGCCTTCGTCGGCGGCACCAAGGGCGCAGAGGGGCGGTTCGAGCAGGACTATTGGGGCATCGCGTTCCGCGAGATCGTCGAGGAGATGGACCGGCGCCTGAAGCTGGACGGCACGCCGGCCACAGCCGAGCGGCCCTGGCGCATCACGGTGTGCGGGCCCGAAGCGTCGGCCCAGCTGTTTTTCCCGCCCAACTACGTGCTGGTGCCGTGGCAGGATATCGCCAACGCGGACTTCTTCATCAGCAACACGCGCTATCAGTGCCGCCCCTCGCAAACCTTAACGTCGACGCCGGTTTTCCTGGATGTCCGGCGGTTCGACGCCGTTTTGGCCCGGGTTTACGACCTGCGCGCCGCCCCCGGACGCCAGCCAACCCGTTGATTTGAAAGAATCCGTTGACTCTCGATCACGGAATTGTGGGAATACATCCGCGCCCTGCCCGTTTTCATGCAGGACCGACCGAAGCCGGGCGAACCGGCCGTATTAGGGAGAGACTGCCGCGATGACCGACCGTGCCGCCCTGAAGCCCGACCAGCCCGTGTTGTCGGTCGTCGTTCCCATGCGGAACGAGGCCCAGGGCATCGACGCGTTCATGCACCGGCTGCTGCCGGCGCTGGACCGTTTGGGCCTGGGCTACGAAGTCTTGTGCGTGGACGACGGCAGCACCGACGCCACCTGGGGCGCCCTTTTGTCGTGGCGCGCGCGCGCGCCGGCGCTCCGGCTGCTGTCGCTGTCGCGCAACTTCGGCAAGGAAGTCGCCCTGACCGCGGGGCTGGATGCCGCGCATGGCGAGGCCGTGGTGCTGATCGACGCCGACCTGCAGCATCCGCCCGAATTGATCGAAGCGTTCGTCGCCAAATGGCGCGCGGGCTACGACATGGTCTATGCCCAGCGCCGCGGCCGCGCCGAGGAAGGCTGGCTGCGCCGCAACGCCGCGCGCGCCTTCTATTGGGCGTTCGAGCGCCTGGCCGACGTGGAGATTCCCGACGGCGCGGGCGATTTCCGCCTGCTGGACCGCAAGGTCGTGGACGCGCTGAAGGCGATGCCCGAGCGCGCGCGCTTCATGAAGGGCCTTTATGCCTGGGTCGGCTTCCGCCATACCGGCGTGGCCTTCGATCCCGATCCGCGCTACAGCGGCCGCAGCGCCTGGCGCTTCGGGCGGCTGCTGCGTTTCGCGTCCGACGGGCTGGTGTCGTTCAGCATCAAGCCGCTGACGGCCTGCGCGTGGCTGGGCGCGGTCGTCGCCGCGTCGGCCGTGGGCATGGGCCTGTACTTCCTGTTCAAGACGCTGATCCTGGGCGTCGACGTGCCGGGCTATGCGTCGATCATCGTCGCGGTCATGGTGCTGGGCGGGGTGCAGCTTTTCTGCCTGGGCCTGTTCGGCGCGTATCTGGGACGGCTGTACGAGGAAGTGAAGCGCAGGCCGCTGTACATCCTACGCCAGGCCGAGGGATTCGAGAGCGAAGCAGCGGGCGGGCCGCAGACCCTGCCGCCGCTATGGGTGGCGGCCTTCGGCAAGCAGCCGGCCAACGACCCGCCGACCGAGCTGGCGCGCGAACGCAGGCGCCGCCAGGGCGCGGCGGAGTAGCGGCGCCGGTTCTCCGTCCGGCGAATCCGTGCTACGGCCTCGTCCTTCGATCCGCCTGCGCTGAAGCTTCGGCGGATAAGCCTTGGGACGAATCGATGTCAGACACCGCCGGTTCCTGGCGCGATTTCTGGAATCGCCGCAACCGCATCTATGTGAATGACCGGCATTTGGCCGCGCATTGCCGGCGCGTCGCCGACGACATCCTGTCGCTGCGGATTCCGGCGGGTGCTGCCGTGCTGGATTACGGCAGCGGCGAGGCGCTGGAGGCCGGGCGCGTGGCCGCCGCGTGCGGCAGGCTGTGTCTCTACGACGCGGCTCCGGCGACGCGCGCCAACCTGGCGCGGCGCTTCGCCGGAATTCCGGCGATCGCGGTGCTGGACGAAGCCGGGCTGGGCGGCTTGCCCGCGCGGTCGCTCGATCTGATCGTCGTCAATTCGGTGCTGCAATACGTCGCCAAGGACGAGCTGCCCGGGCTGCTCGCGCGCTGGCGCCGGTGGCTCAAGCCCGGCGGCCGGCTGGCGCTGGCCGACATCATTCCGCCCGGCGACATGATGCTGCCCGATACAATGGCGCTGCTAGGCTTCGCGCGGCGCGAGGGGTTCCTGCTCGCGGCGCTAGCCGGCCTTGCCGCCATGTTCTTTTCCGATTACCGGCGCTTGCGCGCAAAGCTGGGGCTTAGCTGCTATGGCGAGGCGGAGATGCTGGCGCTGCTGACGGAAGCGGGCTTCGCGGCCGAGCGCCGCCAGCCGAATTTCGGCATCAATGCAGCGCGGATGACCTTCGTCGCTACACCAGTTCCCTGAACCGCGCCAAGCGCAGGCCCGCCGCCGCCAGGTCGCCAGGGAATTCCTCGCCCGCGAGATAGTCGTATTCCCCCTGGCGCTGATCGGTGACGTGATCGAGCGCCGCCAGATCAGCGTCGGGATGCCCGGGATGGCACATCACCGCGAGGCCGCTGGGCGAATCCGCGATGAAGCGCCGGAACAGGTCGCGGTAGGCGGCGGCTTCGGTGAAATCGCGCACGCCCGAAAACCGCCGGTTGGCGGGAATTCCCTGGGCAGCGGCGCGCCGGCGCAAGCCCTGCCCCAGCAGCGAAATCACCGCCGCGCGCGGCATCGCGACGCCGCGCTTCAGGATCGCGCCGAACGGCTCGGCACACACACGCAGCGCCGTGCCCCGGGGCAGGCGTGTGGCATAGCGCTGGAGCAACGCGTCGCGCACAACAGGCAATTGCTGGACGTGGTGATGCCCGTCGACGTAATCGGGCGCGCGGCCGAACGCGCGCTCGAACGCGTCGAGTTGCCGGTCGATCTCCCCGCCGATTTCGCCCAGGTCCAGGCGGCCGCCGAGCGCCAGCAGGATCAGCTTGCCGGTATCCGGCATCCGGCCGCCCGGCGCCAAACGCGGCATGGGGCCGAGAGGCGGGAACTGCGTGAACGCTAGGTGCAGGCCGATATCGGCGTCATGCGCCAGATCTTTCAACGCCGGCGCGTCGCGCGAGAAATGCGGCGACACCACCAGGCAGGACGTCGCCGACAGTCGCCGCCGCGCCAGCAGCTCACGGATGCCCGCGCTGACGCCGGGCGACACGCCGTAATCGTCGGCCCCCAGGACGAAGGGCACAGGCGCGTTCATCGCCCCGCCTTGCGGGCCGAGCCGAAGGTCCAGAAGCGGTTGGCGGCGAAGGACCACAGCATCACGACCCCCGTGGTCAGCACCTGCGCCAAGAACCAATGCAAGCCCAGGCGGCCGGTCAGCACGGCCATCACCAGGCCGGTCAGTGCGAAGCCGACCGCCGCCACGGCGAAGAACTGGGGTGCTGCCGCGCGATGCGCCTTATCGGACGCGAACACCCAGCGGTAGTTGAGCAGATACGACAGCACGCCGCCCGCGAGATATCCCGCCAGGGCGGCGGGCACCGGCGACGCGTTGAAACCCGCCACCAGCAGGATCAATGCGCCGTAATGCGCCACCGCCGCCAGCACGCCGACGCCGCAAAACCGGACGAATTGCTCGATCAGGCCACGCATGGCGTGCGGCGCGGCGCGGCCGTCAATCGGCGGGAACGGCGAAGCGCCGGAACTCAGCCGCGATGCGGGAATAGATCTCGCGCTTGAAGGGAATGACCGCACTGGGCAGATCGTCGAGCTTCATCCAGCGCCATTCGACGAACTCGACCTCGCCGTGGGTGTTGAGATCGATATCCGCGTCCGTACCGGCGAAGCGCAACGCGAACCAGCGCTGGCGCTGGCCGCGAAACCGCCCGCGCCATACCTGGTCGGCCAGCGCCGGCGGCACGTCGTAGGCGAGCCATTCTTGTATCTCCGCCAACACCCGGGCGTTGGCCGTGCCGATTTCCTCGCTAAGCTCGCGCAAAGCCGCCTGTTCCGGCGTTTCGCCCGCGTCGATGCCGCCCTGCGGCATCTGCCAGTGCCGCGCCGGATCGTCGGCGCGCCGGCCCGCCCACACGAGTCCACGTCGATCGAACAACGCGCAGCCGACGCAGTCGCGGTAAGGCCGCGCGTCGTAGGGCAGCGGGGCGGTGGAGCGGTCCGGCTTAATTTACCGACCGCCCCTTGAACAGCGTGACCCCGCGCAGAAGGTCGAGCGCCCGGTCGAGCTGGTAATCCTCGGGCCGGTCGGCCTTGGCGGTCTTCATCGGGGCCGCTTTCTTGTCGTCCTTCTTGGCGCCTGCCGCGTCGGGCTTGGCGGCGTCCGGCGCCTTGGCATCGGGCTTCGCCTCGGGCTTGGCTTCCGGCTTTGCTTCCGGCTTGGCTTCGGCCGGCTTGCTCTTCTTGTCGTCCGGGTTGGCGAGCGCGCCGCGCAAGTCTTTCTCGCTGCGGCTACGGGCGTCCTTCTCGGCCTCGAGATGGCCCTGCTCGACCAGGATATCGGGCTCGATGCCCTTGGCCTGGATCGACCGTCCCGACGGGGTGTAGTAGCGCGCGGTGGTCAGCCGCATGGCGCCGTGGCCCGGCAGCGGGATGATGGTCTGCACCGAGCCCTTGCCGAAGCTCTTGGTGCCCAGCAGCACGGCGCGGCGATGATCCTGCAGCGCGCCGGCGACGATTTCCGACGCCGAGGCCGAGCCGCCGTTGATCAGCACCACCACCGGCAAGCCGCCGGCCAGATCGCCAGGCTTGGCGTTGTAGCGCTGGCCCTCTTCGGCCTGGCGGCCGCGGGTGGAGACGATCTCGCCCTTGTCGAGGAACACGTCGGACACGCCGATCGCCTGGTCCAGCAGCCCGCCCGGGTTGTTGCGTAGGTCGAGCACGTAGCCGATCAGCTTGCTGCCGATATCCTTCTTCAGGGACTCGATCGCGCGCTCCAGCCCCTTGTCGGTCTGTTCGTTGAAGGTGGTGATGCGGATATAGCCGATATTGTCCTCGGCCCGGCTGCGCACGGACTGGATCTTGATCACCGCGCGCGTCAGCGTGACATCCAGCGGCTGTTCGCGCCCTTCGCGGCGGATCGTGAGCTTGATGTCCGAGTTCACCGGCCCGCGCATCTTCTCGACCGCTTCCTGCAGGTTGAGGCCCATCACCGCCTCGCCGTCCAGATGGGTGATGAAATCGCCGGGCTTAACACCGGCGCGCGAGGCGGGGGTGTCGTCGATCGGCGAGACCACCTTGACCAGGCCGTTCTCCATCGTGACTTCGATGCCGAGGCCGCCGAACTCGCCGCGCGTCTGCACCTGCATGTCGCGGAAGTTCTTGGCATTCATGTAGCTGGAATGCGGATCGAGCGCCGTCAGCATTCCCTGGATCGCCGATTCGATCAGCTCCTGGTCGCCGGTCTGCTCGACATAGTCGGCGCGCACGCGCTCGAACACGTCGCCGAACAGGTTCAGCTGCCGGTAGGTTTCGGAGCTGTTCGACGGGGTCGGCCCGGCATGGACCGTGGGAATAACGAACGCCAGCATCGTCAGCGCGGTCAGTCGGAGATAACGCATGTCGGTCACTCTCGCTTTCGCTCAATTGATCGCCCGGCGGCGGGGCCGGACCGGGCGGAAAATGCGCCTAACCGTTCCCGGCGGCAAGCCACGGCAGCGGGTTGACGGGTAGTCCATCGCGTCTGAGCTCGACGTACAGGCCCGCGCCGCTCTGCTCGCCCATCACGGCGACGGGTTCCCCGGCCAAGACCCACTGGCCGACGGCACAGTCGATCCGTCCCAGGCCGGACAGCAACGTATGATATCCACCGCCATGCTCGATGATCAAGATGCGGCCATAGCCGCGGAACGGGCCGGCATAGACCACCTGGCCGTCATAGGACGCCACCACGCGGGAGCGCGCCTCGGCCCCGAACACGACGCCCTTGCTGGCCGAGCCTGAATCGTCGGTTTGGCCATAATTGCGCAGGATGCGGCCGGGGACCGGATTGGCCATGCCGCCCCGGACCGGCGGGCCTTGGCGCAGGTCCTTGGGGCGTTCGGCGCCGTGGAGCTGGGGCGCTGGAGGCGGCAGGGATGCCGTCTGGCGCTGCTCAGCCGCCTTTTTCTCCTCCTCCCGCGCCTTGCGCTCGGCCTCCTCGCGCGCCTGGCGCTGTTGCACCAGGGCGGCGATCAATTCCTCGTTATCGCGGGCTTCCGCCCGGAGCTTCTCCGCCTGTTCGGCCAGCTTCTTGCGCTCGCCCGCGGCGCGGCGCTGATCGTCGGCGCTCTCGATCAGCATGCGCTCGATCCGCTGGGTTTCGCCGGCCAGCGCCGCGCGCTCCACGCCGGCGCGCTTGCGCGCCTCCTCGGCCACACCGCGCACGCGCTTAAGGTCCTCCAGCGCCGCGGTCAGCAGCAGCGAGCGGCGCTCAAGCTCCTGCTCCATCGCCCGGAACGCCAGCGCGCCCTGCACGTTGTCGAGCGGCCGGCCCGGCAGCGCCACCAGGAACGCGGGCTCGTTGCCGGCCATGCGCAGCAATGCGGCCAGCACCTGCTGGCGGCCGGCGTCCTGGCGCCGCAATGCCGCGCGCTTGGCGAGCTCTTCCTCAGCTAGACGCGCAATCTCCGCCGCGATCCGCGCAACCCCTTCGGCGTGCTTCTGTTCGCGCGCAACGGCGTCGCGCCGTTCCTGGCGCAACTGATGCTCGCGCTTGGCGGCTTCGTCGGCCAGGCGCTGCTGCTCGGCCGCGCGTTCTCGCGTATCGCGCACGCGCAGCTCGATCGCCTTTTTGCTTTCATCCAGGCGCTGTTCTTCGGGCGTCTCGGCGGAAACGGCGAAGGCCAGGGATGCCAGCGCCGCGACCAACACGGCGCGAAAGGCATGGCGCGCGTCAGGCGATGGCACGCGCTTGGTCCATCACCAGCAGCGAACGGCCGGTCATTTCCTTGGGCTGTTGCAACCCCAGCAGCCTGAGCAGCGTGGGCGCGACGTCGGCCAGACTGCCATCGGCGATCCGCTTCACCCCGGCCGGCCCGTTGACCAGGATCGCCGGCACCAGGTTCATGGTGTGGGCGGTGTGCGACTGGCCGGTTGCGTGGTCGTGCATCAGTTCGACATTGCCGTGATCGGCGGTGACGAACATGGCGCCGCCCGCCTGCTTCACCGCCACGTCGAGCCGCGCCAGGCAACGATCGACCGCCTCGACCGCCTTGATCGCGGCCGCGAGATCGCCGGTGTGGCCGACCATGTCGGTGTTGGCGTAATTGACGACGATCAGGTCGAACTTGCCCTGTTCGATCGCCGCCACCAGCTTGTCGGTCACTTCGGCCGCCGACATCTCGGGCTTCAGGTCGTAGGTCGCCACGCGCGGCGAGGGCACCAGGATGCGCTCTTCGCCGGGGAACACGTCTTCCTTGCCGCCGTTGAAGAAGAAGGTGACATGCGCGTATTTCTCGGTCTCGGCGATGCGCAGCTGCGTCATGCCGGCGTTCGCCACCAGCTCACCCAGGATGTTGGTGAGCGGGCGCTGCGGGAACAGCGCGCCCATGAATTTGTTCAGCGCCGACGAATATTCCACCAGCCCCACGGCGCCGGCGAAGCGCACGACGCGGCCGCGCTGGAACCCGTCGAACGCGGGATCGAGCAAAGCGGTGAGGATCTGGCGCGCGCGGTCGGCGCGGAAATTCGCCATGAACAACCCGTCGCCGTCCAGCATGCCCCGGTAGTCGCCTGGGATGAACGGCTTGACGAATTCGTCGGTGACGCCGGCCTTATGGCTGTCGCGCACCGCCTGGGCCGGATCGGCGATACGCGGCGCCGCGGCATCGACGATCGTGTCGTAGGCGAGCGCGACGCGATCCCAGTGCTTGTCGCGGTCCATGCCGAAATAGCGCCCGCTCACGGTCGCCAGCGTCGCGTTCTTGGCCGGCGCGATGTCGCGCAGGAATTTCGCCAGATGATCGGGCGCGTTCTTGGGCAGGGTGTCGCGGCCGTCGAGCAACGCGTGCACCGCCACCGTGATGCCGGCGTCGGACAGGATACGCGCGATGGCGGCGATCTGGTCCTGGTGCGAATGCACGCCGCCGGGCGACAACAGGCCGAGCAGGTGGCACGTGCCGCCGCTTTGCTTCAATGCGGCGATGAAGTGCAGCAGGCGCGGGTTCTGCGCCAGGCTGCCGTCGGCGATCGCCTGGTCGATGCGCGGCAGTTCCTGCATCACCACGCGCCCGGCGCCCAGGTTCATGTGTCCGACCTCGGAATTGCCGACCTGGCCGTTGGGCAGGCCGACCGCGAGCTCGGAGGCGTTCAACAGCCCGTGCGGCTGAGTCTTGAGCCAGCGGTCGAAGGTGGGGGTGTGCGCCTGGAGGATCGCGTTGTCCGTGCGCTCCGGGCGGTAGCCCCAGCCGTCGAGGACGCACAAGACCACCGGCCGCTGCCGGTTCGCGTCGCCAGGAGACGTATTCGCCATGCCGGTTATATAAGGGTTTTTTGCCCTACCCGCCAGCATAAGAGGGCGGATTGTCAGGGATTTCCAGGGCTTGCGCCGGTCGCGCCGGGATCTATTCCCGGTGATAGGGGTGGCCGGAGAGGATCGATTGCGCGCGGTAGAGCTGTTCCGCCAGGAGAACGCGGCACAAGAGATGCGGCCAGGTCATCGCGCCTAACGACAGCAACAGCGAGGCGCGTTTCTTCAAAGCCGGATCGAGACCGTCGGCGCCGCCGATGACGAAAGCGACATCGCCGACCCCCTCGCCCTGCCATTTGCTCAAGGCTTGCGCGAACGCGGCGCTGGCAAGCGCCTTGCCGCGCTCGTCCAGCGCCACGATGCGCGCGGCTTTCGGAATTGCGGCGGTGAGAAGCACGGCTTCGTTCGCCATGCGCTTGGCGGCCGGCAATTTGCGGCGTTCCTCGACTTCCTTGAGCGTGATGGGCCAGGCGAGCCGCCCGGCATAGTCGCGATAGAGCCCCAGCATGGGTCCGTCGTTCAGGCGGCCCACGCAAGCGATGGTCAGGCGCATGAAATGCCGTTTTAAGGCATCAGGCCATGTTGGCCGCTTCCGGCAATTGGCGGCCCCACATTTTTTCCAGGTTGTAGAAGCTGCGGACTTCCGGCCGGAACACGTGGACCACCACGTCGCCCGCGTCCACCAGCACCCAGTCGGCATGCGGCAGGCCTTCCATCATCGGCTTGGCGAAGCCGGCCGCCTTGATCCGCTGTTGCAGATGCTCGGCCATAGCCGCCACCTGACGGGTCGAGCGGCCCGTGGCGATGACCATGAAGTCGGCGATGTCTGATTTTCCGGCGAGATCGATGACGACGATATTTTCGCCCTTGTCGTCATCCAGAGACTTTTGGACGAGCGCGCGCAGCGGCGCGCTGGGGTGGGCGTTGGCCCGGTTGCGTTTAACGATGTGTCACCTCGCGGTTCTGGTTTCACCCAATCCGCTACCGGGACCTTCCCGTTCGGCGCCCGGCGCGAATCGCGCTGGCTGAGATGGGGTTCTGCTTCGTGAACAAGAACGCCCAGGCCGGCGGTTTGTTCCGCGCCAACAGGCTGGCCGCCGATGCGGCCAAGCGCCGATGGGCGAAACGCCGCGCCGCCTTTCCAGACAACGCCCGGAAACAATAGGTCGGACGGGCGAAAATCGCAATGGAAACAATGTGAAAGATTTGCTGCCAGTCCTCCCAGCGGGAAATTTGCAACAGGTTGTCGGCGCCCATCAGCCACACGAACCGGGTGCGCGGGAAGGCGCGGACCAGGCGCTTGAGCGTATCGGCGGTATAGCGCGTGCCGAGATCCTGTTCGATGCCGGTGGCGCGCAGGCGCGGATGGCGCATTGCGGCGTGGGCGCTTTTTAGCCGCTGGGCGAGCGGCGCCATGCCGCGAACCGGCTTCAGCGGGTTCTGCGGCGAGACCAGCCACCAGACCTGGTCGAGCTTGAGGCGCTCCAGCGCCGCCAGGGTGATGTCGACATGGCCCTGGTGCGCGGGGTTGAACGACCCGCCCAGCAGGCCGACGCGCGGCGGCGCGAAGCGGCTTTTCGGGTTGATGGAATTGCGGCTCATGCCGGCCCGCGCCACAGCAGCGGCGGGAAGCGCCACAGGCGCACCGGGCCGAGATACAGGCGGTTGCCGTCGCGCACCGACAGGGGCACGCGCAGGACCGGCGGCCCGCCGTCGCTGGCGGGGCGCGACAGCGCGCCGAGCACGCCCTTGGCGATGATCGCCTCGGGCACGCGCATCTGCCCGGTCTGCACCATCGCGTCGATCAGCGCATCGCCGCCGCGCACCTGGCTGTCGAGACGGATGTTGGGTTGCAGATCGGCGTCGAGCCGCGCCGAGCCGCTGCCCCTGATTTCGACCCGGCCCCAGACGATCGTGGTTTCCTTGATCTCGATATAGCCGCCCGAATCGCGCCACTTCACCGCCGCCGCGCGCGTGCCGTCCTCGGGCGCCTGGCCGATGACGTTGGCCAGAAGGCCGATGGTGGTGATGCGCGGCCCCAGCGGCCCGGCCTTATCGGGCGGCAGGTCGATGCCGTCGAGGCGGGAATCGGTTTCCAGCGTCACGTCGGCCGGCGCTGTGGATGGCACGCGTCGCGCGACGGCGCGGGCGGTCGCGACCCGGAGCCGGTCGGGCGTGCCGGCGAGGCGCGCGTCGATTGCCGTGGCATTGAACGCGGCGGCGCTGGCGCGGCCGCGCTCGTCGAACCTGAGGTCGAGCCGGCCCGTGCCCAGCACCGCGTCGATCAGCTTGGGCTGGCCGTCGGCGACGCCGGCGAGCGAATGCTTGCCGGGAAATTCCAGCACCAGGTCGTGCAACTGCCAGGGCTTGGCGCTGAGCGTCAGCGCCTCGGCGCGCCATTCCAGCGGCGGGTCGGGCCGCGCGATTTGCGGGCGCGGCAGGGTGAAGGATAGCGCCAGGGGAAAGCCGCCGCGCTCGGCCGGGCCGTGGCCGATCGCATAGCCTTCGGCCCGGCGCTGGGCCTCCCAGCGGGCGATGCCCTGCTCGACCTGGCCGGCCAGCGCGAACCAATAGGCGGCATATCCCGCGGGCGCGCCGAGAAGAACCAGCGCGCCGGCGGCGATCGCGAGGGAACGGCCCACTCTCATCGGCTGTATTGTGACATCGGCTTCAAGCCCGCGCATTATAGCGGCGTGGCAACCGCATGACAGCCATGCCTAGGGGCGGTTCCGCGCCTGGGTTCGGCCATCTACAGTGGTGCTGCTCATGACCGCATCCACCTTCCTTTACCGTGTGCTGGCGCCGGGCTTGTTCGTCCCGCTGTGGAGCACGGGGTTCATCTTCGCCAAGATGGGCATGCCCTATGCGCCGCCGCTGACGTTTCTGCTGCTGCGCTGCGCGCTCGTCATGGCCTTGATGCTGCCCGTGGCGCTGTTGGCGGGGGTTGCCTGGCCGCGCGGAATAACGGCGCTGCGCGTGGCGGCCGTTGGGGTGCTGATCTACACCTGCTACCTGGGCGGCGTGTTCGTCGCCATCGGCCGCGGCATGCCGGCGGGCCTGGCCGCGCTGATCGTCGGCGCGCAGCCGCTGCTGACCGCGGCGTTGAGCGCTAGGGTGGCGGGCGAGCCGATCCGGCCCTTGCAATGGGCGGGGCTGCTGCTGGGCTTCGCGGGCATCGCCCTGGTGCTGGGCGACCGCATCACCGGCCCGGGCGCGGACGTTCTCAGCGTCGCCACCTGCATCGCAGCGGTCGTGGCGATCACGGTCGGCAGCCTGTACCAGAAGCGCCACAACACCGCGATCGACCTGCGCTCCGCTTCGGTCATCCAGCATGCCGCCGCCTGCCTGCCCCTGTTGGCGCTGGCGCCGCTGCTGGAGGACATGCGGGTGGACTGGGCGCCGGGCTTCGTTTTCGCGCTCCTGTGGCTGGCGCTGGTGCTGTCGATCGGCACGATGAGCCTTTACTACGTGCTGATCCGCCGGGGCGCGGCGGCCGGCGTGGCCAGCCTGTTCTATCTGATCCCGCCCACGACAGCCGTGATGGGCTATGCGCTGTTCGGCGAGACCTTGTCGGCGGCTGCGATCTTGGGCATGATTCTGGCCGTCCTGGGCGTAGCATTGGTGAATCGATCCCCGGGCGCCGACAAGCCCGCGAGGACCGGCCAGCCGGGTTGACCCTACGGTGAGCAAGCCCAAATCGACCGCCAAGCGCCTGTACGCCCGCGAACCCGGCCGGGATTTCTGGGTATTCGGCTATGGCTCGCTGATGTGGAATCCGGGCTTCGACTACGCCGAGCGGCGCGTCGGCATGTTGCGCGGCTATCACCGCAGCTTCTGCATCTATTCCCACCAGTACCGCGGCACGCCCGAGAAGCCGGGCCTGGTGCTGGGGCTGGACCGCGGCGGGTGCTGTCGCGGCGTGGTCTATCGCGTGCACGCGCATAGCGCCGACGAGGCGTGGCAAAACCTGTGGGAACGCGAGATGAACCGCGCGACCTATCACCCGCGCCACGTGCACGTGGCGACCGACCAGGGCACGGTCGCGGCGCTGGCCTTCGTGGTCCGGCGCGAGCATCCGCAATATGCCGGCAAGCTGCCGCTGGACACGCTCGCCACCTGCGTGATCCAGGGCACGGGCGGGCGCGGCACCTGCCGCGAATACCTGGCGAACACGGTAAAGCACCTGGACGAGCTGGGCCTGACCGACGGGCCGCTGCACGATTTGCTGAAGTTGGTGGAAAAGCGCTGCATCGGCAGCGACTGGGAAACGCCGGTGAAGACCTGACAACGGGAAGGAAACTGGAGACAATGGCCGAATACACGCTTTATTGCTTCGCGCAATCCGGCAATTCCTACAAGCCGGCGCTGATGCTGAATTTGTGCGGCGCGGATTGGACGCCGCGCTTCGTCGATTTCTTCAACGGCGAAACCCGCACGCCCGAATACCGCGCCAAGGTCAACAATATGGGCGAGGCCCCGGTACTGGAGCACAAGGGCGCGAAGTTGGCGCAATCCGGCGTGATCCTGGATTACCTGGTGGCACAGTTCGGCAAGTTCGGCTGGAACAACGACGACGAGCGCCGCGAAATCCTGCGCTGGCTGTTGTGGGACAACCACAAGCTGACCAGCTACACCGCGACCTATCGGTTCTTCAAGAGCCTGATGGCCGGCGCCGACCCGGCGGTGGTCGAATTCCTGCGCCAGCGTTCGCAGATCGCCCTCGGTATCCTCGACCTACACCTATCCAAGAACGATTTCGCCCTCGGCAAGCGGCCGACCATCGCCGACATCTCGATGTGCGGCTACATGTTCTTCAACGACGAGTTCGGCGTGGTCTGGGAAAAGGACTATCCCAGCATCGGCAAGTGGCTGGAGCGCATCAAGGCCCTGAAGGGCTGGGTGCATCCCTATAAGCTGATGCCGGGACATCCCCTGCCGGCGAAGAAAGCATGATTTTGTCGTCATGGCCGGGCTTGACCCGGCTATCCACGCTTCAATTCGGCTCAAAACCCGGCGTGGATGCCCGGCTCGGAGGCCGGGCATGACGAAATAAAAAAGTCTTACGCTCGCGGCCTCACGAACACTTCGAGTAGCCGCAATCCTGGCAGTTGTCGCAGCCTTCTTGGCGCACCAGGTTGGCGCTGGCGCATTTCGGGCATTGCCGGATGGTCGTGCTGGGTGCCGCGAAGAAACGGCCGGATGAACCCGAAGCTTCGCCGGCGCGCGGTTTATCCGCCTCCGATGCAGAAGCCGGCGGCCCTTGCGGCAATACCTCACCCACCAGCGCGATCGCGCGGCGTTCGGGCAACTGGCCTTCGCGGCGCTCGCGCGTGCCGGGCATGAAGCCGATCGCCACCATGTGGCGTTCGATCACGTCGCCGATGGCGGCGAGCAGCGAGGGCACGTAGCGCCCTTCCATCCACTGTCCGCCCCGCGGGTCGAACACGGCCTTCAATTCCTCCACCACGAACGAGACATCGCCGCCGCGCCGGAACACCGCGGAGATCATGCGCGTCAACGCCACGGTCCAGGCGTAATGCTCCATGTTCTTGGAATTGATAAAGACTTCGAACGGCCGGCGGCGGCCGTCCTGCACCACGTCGTTGAGGGTGATGTAGATGGCGTGGTCGCTGTCGGGCCATTTGATCTTGTAGGTCTGGCCGGGTAGGGCCTCGGGCCGGTCCAAGGGCTGGGTCATGTAGACCACGCCGCCCGAATCGAACTCGTCCACGGGCTTGGACGCGGCCTGGGGCTGGGGCAGCGGCAATTCGGCCTGGGCCTGGTCCTTGCGCTTCTTGTCGAGCGACAGCACCGCGCCGGTAACGTCATTGGGCCGGTAGGTGGTGCAGCCCTTGAGGCCCAGATCGTAGGCCTGGGCGTAGACGTCCTTGAACGCGTCGAACGGCAGCGCGGCCGGGCAGTTGATGGTCTTGGAAATCGAGCTGTCGATATAGGGCTGCACCGCGGCCTGCATCACCAGGTGGTCGCCGGGCGAAAGCGACTGCGCGTCGACGAACGCGTCGGTCAACGGCGCGTTGGCGCCGAACATGCGCTTGAACAGGCGATAGGCGTGGTCGCTGACCTGTTCCTCGCGGCGCGTGCCGTCGGGCATCAGGATCGAGCGGGTGAAATTGAAGCTGAACACCGGCTCGATGCCCGAGGAGATGTTGTCGGCCAGCAGCGAGATCGTGCCGGTGGGCGCGATGGAAGTGAGCAACGCGTTGCGGATGCCGTCCCTAGCGATGCCGTCCTTCAGGTCGTTCGGCAGGCCGGCGACGGTTTCGCCCGCCAGATACTTGTCGCGGTCGAAGAGCGGGAACGGCCCCTTCTCCTTCGCCAGGTCGATAGACGCGGCATAGGCATGCCGGCGCAGCGCCTGCATCCACAGCTCGGTCAGCTTCACCGCCGCCTCGCTGCCATACCTCGCGCCGCACATGATGAGCGCGTCGGCAAGGCCGGTGACGCCGAGGCCGACCCGACGCTTGGCCTGGGCTTCGTGCTTCTGTTCCGGCAACGGGAAGCGCGACGCGTCGATGGCGTTGTCCATCATGCGCACGGCCAGCACGGCGGTGGCGCCGAAACGCTCCATGTCCAGTCGCGCCTGGGCGGTGAAAGGATCGAGCACCAGGGCGGCGAGGTTCGCCGAGCCCAGCAGACAGGCGCCGTAGGGCGGCAATGGCTGCTCACCGCACGGATTGGTCGCGTGGATGGTCTCGGCGTAATATAGGTTGTTGCGCTTGTTGATGCGGTCGATGAAGATCACGCCCGGCTCGGCATACGCGTACGTGGCGCGCATGATGCGGTCCCACAATTCGCGCGCGCGCAGCACCTTGAACGCCGTGCCGTTGAACGTGAGCTGCCACGGCGCGTCGGACTTGACCGCGTCCATGAACGCGTCGGTCACCAGCACCGACAGGTTGAACATGCGCAGGCGGCCCGGCTCGCGCTTGGCGTCGATGAACGCCTCGATGTCGGGGTGGTCGCAGCGCATCGTCGCCATCATCGCGCCGCGGCGATAGCCCGCACTCATGATGGTGCGGCACATCGCGTCCCACACGTCCATGAACGACAGCGGGCCTGACGCGTCGGCGCCGACGCCCTTCACCGGCGCGCCCTTTGGCCTGAGCGTGGAGAAGTCGTAGCCGATGCCGCCGCCCTGTTGCATGGTCAGCGCCGCCTCGCGCAGATGCGCGAAGATGCCGCTCATGTCGTCGGGAATCGTCCCCATGACGAAACAGTTGAACAGCGTGACGTCGCGCCCGCTGCCCGCCCCCGCCAGAATCCGTCCCGCGGGCAGGAAGGCGAAGTTTTCCAACGCGGTATAGAACCGCTGGGCCCACTCCCCAGGGTTGCGCTCGGGCGCCGCCAGCGCCGTGGCGACGCGCCGCCAGCTATCGGCGACGGTCTTATCCACAGCCTCGCCGCCCGGCCCTTTGAGCCGGTATTTCATCTCCCAGACCTGCTGGGAAATTGCGTCGAGGATGGCCATTCGGCTTCGCGATCCCTGAAGCCGCGCAAGACCGTTTTCGGCCGCGCTGGGCTATAGCAACAAAGTTTCTGAATCCGGCCCGAGGGCCGGGGGGCGGGAGTGTAGGAGGCCCGCCCCTGGGGGTCAACGCATTTCGTTCTCGTTATGTTTCATGTCCGGCTGGAGCGGTTTTGCCCGCTCGGTCCCATCCACAGCCTTGTCCACAGGCCAGAATCTAGCCTTTGGCTGGATTGCCCGCTTCCTGGGCCAATCTGTCGCTGGCTTCTTCGATGCGGCGCTCCAGCTCGGCCATGAAGTCGGGACGCTTGAGGCCGGGCGGGATCGGATCGAGGAATTCCACGACGATCCTGCCCGGGCGCTTCATGAAGGAGCGCCGCCCCCAGAAAATCCCGGAATTGAGCGCCACCGGCACGACCGGCAAGTCCAGCCGGTCGTAGAGCGCGGCCACGCCCGGCAGGTACGCGCGCTTGGTGCCCGGCGCCGTACGCGTGCCTTGCGGGAAGATCACGATCTTGCGGCCGTCATCCGCGCGCGCGCGCGCCTCGGCCACCATGCGCTTCAGCGCCGAGGCGCCGGCGGAACGGTCGACCGAGATCATGCCGCAATGCCTGGCATGCCAGCCCCAGACCGGAAGCAGAAACAGCTCGCGCTTCAGCACCACCGCCGGATAGTCGAACCACAGCGGCAGGGATATCGTGTCCCAGGCGGATTGATGCTTGGCGGCGACGATGCAGCCGCCCGCGGGCAGGCGCTCGCGCCCGCGCATCTCCCACTCAAGCCCGATCAGCAGATCGAGCAGGCGCATGACCGTGCGCGCCCACCAGGTCACGGCCGCGTACATCGCACGCCAGGGCACGAGCAGCATCGGCAGATAGAGAACCGTCAGCAGCGGCGTCCAGATCCAGAAGATCACGTTGAACAGAAACGCACGCAGCGCGGTCATGCCGGAATCCCCTTCACGCCGCCGGAACGCCGGGCGCCGCCAGGCCCAGCGCTATGCGCGCGACCGCGGCAAGGTACTTGGTGTATTCGGCCGCGGCCAGGGCCACCGCCCCGCCCCGCGTCCACCAGCCCTGGGCCGGAAACGTGTCGGGAAAAACCGGATGCGCGACCAGCGCCGCCGCCGGCATGGCGGCGCGGAATTCGGCCAGCGCCCTGGGCATGTGATAGCCCGAGGTTACCAACCGCAACGACCGATACCCCTGTTCCTTCATCCAGCGCGCGGTTTCCGCCGCGTTGCCCGCGGTGTTGTCGGCCTCGTGGCCGAGCGCGATGCAGCACTGCACTTCCTGCGGCGATTGCTGCGCCGCGCGCAGCAGCTCGGCCACGTCGACGCCGCGATGCACGCCGGAGACGAACAGCTTCTTGGCGCGGCCTTGCAGCAACAGCGTCAACCCCTCGTTCAGGCGCTTGCTGCCGCCGGTCAGCACCACGATGGCGTCGGTTTTGGCCGCGGGGTCGTCGACGCGCTGCGGCATCCCCAGGGCGAACCACAGGAACCCGCCGGCCCACAGCGCCGCCAGCGCCAGCACCGCGGCGAGCGTGCGGCCGCCGATGCGAAACGCGCTGGCGAGCGCGCGGATCATGGGCGCCCTATACCAGCCGCGCCAGGGCGCGGCGCACGGTGCGCCGGGCGGCCGAGGAGGCGATCGCCATCATGCCGGCAAAGGCGATAAGCCCGGGCAAGGCGCCGAGCACGCCCCATTGCCAGGCCCCGAGGCCGATGCGCGGCAGCAAGGCCGGATCGAGGTTCTGCGCCGCCTGCCACAGGAACGCCTCGGTCGCGCCGAGCAGCACCAGGCCGATCAGCCCGCCCAGGAACGACAGCCACATCGTATGGGTGCGGAACTGGCGCGTGATGTAATCGTCGTGCGCGCCGATGAAATGCAGCACCTCGATGGTTTCCCGGTGCACCGCCAGGCCCGAGCGCACGGCGAACACCACCACCACCGCGCCGGTGAGCGCGATCAGCAGCACCGCGAAGCCCGCCAGCGCCATCATGCGCGCGGCCAGCCGCGCGATTTCGGCGCGCCAGACCCCGTGATCGTCCACCACCGCGCCCGGGGCTATGTCGGCAAGCACCGCGCGCATGGCAGCGAGATCGGGTCTGACCGCGGGACCCAGGCGCACGACCAGAAGCCTGGGCAGCGGCAAATCGCCGGCCGAGGCGCCCGAGCCCAGCCACGGCTCCAACCGCCGCGCCACCTCGGCGGCTTCCAGCACTTCGACGCCGGCCACGCCGGACAATCCTTTCAGCGCCGCGCGCGCTTTTTCCAAGCGGTCCTGCGGCTGGGCGGCGGCGTCTTCCAGCGCCGGCGGCAGCAGCACGCTGACCGCGCCCGATACCTCTTCGGTCCATCGCCAGGCCAGCACCCCCAGCGCGAGAGCGCCCGCCAGCGTGAGGGCCGCGAGATACGACATCAGCGCCACGATCCACGGCACCAGGCGGCCGGAACCGTCGCGGCCCAGCGGCAGGTCGTAGCGCCGGCGCAACATGGCTTTATCCGCGTCCCAGCGGCAGCGCGCCCTGGCCGGCGGCGCGGGGCTGCGCGGGATAGGGGTCTTCCGGCAACGCCACCGGCAGGATGTTCAAGCGCCCGGCGTCGAGATGCAGCTGCGGATAGTTGTAGCGCGCCACAAGCTGGGCGTTGTGCGTGGCGACCACGACCGTGGCGCCGTAGTGATGCGCGTTCTGGAACAGGCGCATCATGCGGTTGGCGTTGTGATCGTCGACATTGCCCGTCGGCTCGTCGGCCACCAGCAGGTCGGGCCGCGCGACGACCGCCCTGGCGATCGCCAGGCGCTGCTGCTCGCCACCCGACAGGGTCTGCGGCCGCGCGTCCATCGCGTCGGCCAGGCCCACCCAGGTCAGCAGCTCGGTCACGTGCTGGCGGATCTCGGTTTCGCCCACCGAGGCGACGCGCAAGGGTAGCGCCACGTTGTCGAACGCCGAGAGATGCGCCAGCAGCCGGAAATCCTGGAACACCACGCCGATGCGCCGGCGCAGCACCGGCGCTTCCATGCGCGACAGCGAAACCGTATCGCGGCCGAACAGGCGGATGGCGCCGCGCGTGGGCCGCTGCGCCAGGTACATCAGGCGCAACAGCGAGGTCTTGCCCGCGCCCGAGGAGCCGGTGAGGAAGTGGAACGTGCCCGGCTCGAGCGTGAAATTGACGTCGTGCAGCACCTCGGGCCCGTCGCCGTAGCTGAAGCCGACCTGCTCGAACCGCACGAATGCGCCGCCGTCCGACATGCCCTGTTCGCGGCCGATTTTCCGTGGAAACCGGGCGCACCTTGGCATGGCCGGACGGGCCCCGTCCAGAATCAGCGGGCCGGATCGGGCCTTGGGCACCGTGGGCGGCGATTCGCGCGAATCACCTTCTACCGGGGTTTTGTGGGTTTCCTTGCCCCGGAGGAGTCCGATTCCTATAAACGATTCGGGGTACGCCCGTATTTAGGTGGCTGGCCTTAGAACAAGGCTTGAAACGGACATGATCGTCTCCTGTCCCCGTTGCGCGACGGGTTTCGCGCTCAACGACGCGGCGCTGGGCAATTCCGGGCGCAAGGTTCGCTGCGGCAGTTGCGGCCATGTGTGGCTGCAACTGGCGCAGAGCGGGCCGTCGCTGGATTCGCCGGTGACGATGGAACCGGCGCTGGCGGTCATCAGCGACGCGCCGGGCTGCCTACCGCCCGACCTTCTGGAAGTCGACGAGCCGATCGGCGCGGGCGCGCTTGATGTGGCGCCGATCGACCTGGTGGTGCCCGACGCCGGCGCGGAATTCGCCGGCGAGGGCGAAGAAGCGATGGCCCTGGAACCGTCGGACGCCGAAATCATGGAACCGGAAACCGCCGGCGCGGAAGCTGGGGAAACAGCCGCTGCGCCGGCCGAAGCGGAAGCCGCTGGCAAGCCGGCCGTGGCGGAAAAGGGCAGCGCCATTCCCGCCGCCTGGCGTTCGCCCAAGCTCGCGGCCCTGGCCCCGCTGGTGGCGGCGATCGCCGAGGACAAAGCGCGCCATGGCGACCTACCGGCGCAGGACGCAGCACCGGAAGCGCCCACGCCCCCAGCGCCCGATCAAAGCGAACCGCCGCAAGCATCCATCGTCGTCGTGGCCGAAGCGTCGATACCGGAGACCGCGGCCGACGCGGCCCTGGAGGGCGCGCAACCGGAGGCGACCACGCCCGAATCCGCCACGCCCGAGGCAAGCGAGACAATCGCCGCCTTCGTGCCGGTGGAAATCGCGGCGCCCGAACTGGCGTTGCTGGCCGCCACGACCTTCACGCCGACGACGATGCGGGAAGCCGCGCCCGAGACCGTGGCCCTTCCGCCGATCGACATACCCGGGCCGCCCGAGCCGCCGGCGATCCTGGTCGCGCTGCGCGACGACCGCGCCAAAGAGGGCGACGGGCTGGATGCGATCGCCCCGCCGCCGGCGCCGGTGATCGACGACGATTTGCGGCCGGAGGAGACGGTCGCGCCCGAAATCGCGGCGGCCAATCTCAGGCGGCACCGGCGCCTGCGCTATGGCGCGGCGATCGGCGCGCTGGCGCTGATCATGGGCGGGCTGGTGGCGAATGAGGCGACGCAATCCGACGGCACCTCGCTGCTGGCGGCGATCAAGACCGGCGGCGCGCCGCCGGCCGAAACCGGCCTCGGCTTCGCCAATGTCAGCACGCAGCGCACCGCCGTCGGCGGCGTGCCGATGCTGATGGTGACGGGCGAGGTGGTGAACGACTCGCACCGCCCGCGCGCCGTGCCGATACTGCGCGGGGCGTTGCTGACGGGCGAGCGCGAGGTGCAGATCTGGACCTTCAATGCCGGGATGCCGCGGCTGGACCCGGGCCAGCGCGCCAGCTTCGAAACCGTCCTGCGCAATCCCGCCAACGGGGCCACCGACGTGCGCGTGACCTTTTCCGCGCCCGGCTCGTAACCCGCACGAATAAAATATAGTTATTTGAATCAGCGGTTTACTGGCGGTGTTAAGGTCCTGTTAACGCTTTAGTAACCACTTGTAAACTACCCTCCCCGGCAATCAAACAATCAAAGGCATGAGGCCGGCTGAGGTTGCTTATGGCTAGAATTTTGCTGGTAGAGGACGAAACCGGTGTGCGCGAGTTCGTGCGCCGGGCGCTGACCCATAGCGGGCACCAGGTGACCGCGGTGGATGGCGGCCGGCCGGCGTTGACCGCCCTTACCGAATCCGAATTCGACCTGTTGCTGACCGACATCGTGATGCCGGGCATCGACGGCATCGACCTGGCGTTGCACGCCGCCGAGGCGTGCGAGGACATGGCGATCCTGCTGATGACCGGCTATGCCGCCGAGCGCCAGCGCGCGCACCGCGTCGAGCAGCTTTCCTATCGCGTGATCGCCAAGCCGTTCAGCCTGCGCGACATCTGCGCCGCGGTGAACGAAACCCTGGCCAAGCGCCCGGCGCGCAAGGTCGCTTAAGGCGACTCCGCGAGGCTACGGCCTTACCTGTCCCGAACCGCGCACGACGTATTTGAAGCTGGTGAGCTGTTCGGCGCCCACGGGCCCGCGCGCATGCAGGCGGCCGGTGGAGATGCCGATCTCGGCGCCCATGCCGAACTCGCCGCCGTCGGCGAATTGGGTGGAGGCGTTGTGCAGCACGATGCCGCTGTCCACTTCGTTCATGAAGCGCTCGGCCGTGCGCGTGTCGGCGGTCACGATGCTGTCGGTGTGATGCGAGCCGTGGCGGTTAATGTGCTCGATGGCGCCGTCGACCCCATCGACCACGCGCACGGCGATGATGGCGTCGAGATATTCGGTGTCCCAATCCTTCTCGGTCGCCGGCACGACGCGCGGATCGGCCCGGCGCACGGCATCGTCGCCGCGCACTTCACAACCGGCTTCGAGCAGGTCCTTCACCAGGGGCTTGAGATGCGTGGGCGCGACTTTTCGATCCACCAAGAGGGTTTCCGCCGCGCCGCAAATCGAGGTGCGGCGCATCTTGGCGTTGACCGTGATCTTGCGCGCCATCTCGAGGTCGGCAGCACCGTCGACATAGATGTGGCAATTGCCTTCGAGATGCGCCAGGACGGGTATGCGGCTTTCGTTCATTACCCGCTCGATCAGCGACTTGCCGCCGCGCGGCACGATCACGTCGATGAATTCGGGCATGGTCAGCATATGGCCGACCGCCGCGCGGTCGGTGGTGGGCACCAGCTGGATCGCCGCTTCCGGCAGGTTGGCCGCGCGCAGGCCCTCGGCCAGGCATTGGGCGATCGCGCTGGAGGAATGGAAGCTTTCCGACCCGCCGCGCAGGATCACCGCGTTGCCGGCCCTGAGGCACAGCGCCCCGGCATCGGCCGTTACGTTGGGGCGCGATTCATAGATGATGCCGATCACGCCCAGCGGCACGCGCACCCGCGCGATATCGAGGCCGTTCGGCCGCTGCCAGCGCGCCATGACCGTGCCCACGGGATCGGGCAGAGCGGCGATCTCTTCCACGCCCCTCGCCATCGCCTCGACGCGCTTGTCATCGAGCGACAGGCGCTCGACCAGGGGGGCCGCCAGGCCCGCGGCCCTGGCGGCGTCCACGTCCAGGCGATTGGCGGCGAGAATCTCTTGCGCGCGGGCGCGGATCGAAGCCGCCGCCGCTTTCAACGCGCGGGTTTTCGTATCGGCGGCGACGATGGCAAGCGCGCGGGCGGCCGCGCGCGCGCCCGACCCGATGCGCCGCATCGCGTCTTTAAGATCGGTCTTGTCGTGCGTGGCGACGCTCATGACTCCAGCACCAGATCGTCGCGGTGGATCATTTCGTCGCGGCCACGGTAGCCCAGGATAGCGGCGATTTCACCCGATTTATGCCCGATGATGCGCTGGCAATCCAAGCTGGAATAGGCGACCAAGCCGCGCGCCAGCAGCTTGCCCGCGCGGTTCTTCACCAGCACGGCGTCGCCGCGCTCGAACGCGCCCTCCACAGCGACCACGCCCGCCGGCAGCAGGCTTTTGCCCTTGCCCAGGGCCGCCGCCGCGCCGTCGTCCACAACGACCGTGCCGGCGGCGTTCAGCGACCCGGCGATCCAGCCCTTGCGCGCGGCGGGCGGCGAGGCGGCGGGCATGAACCAGGTGCAGCGCGCGCCTTCGATCAGCGCCTTCAGCGGGTTCATGCCGCGGCCGTCGGCGATCGCCATGCGGCAGCCCGCCGACATGGCGATGCGCGCGGCGGCAAGCTTCGTCACCATGCCGCCCGAGCTGTAGCCGGGCGCCGCCTTGCCGGCCATCGCCTCGATTTCGCCGCCGATTTCCGTCACCTCGGGCAGATGTTGCGCCGCCTTGTCCTTGCGCGGATCGCCGGTATAGAGCCCGTCGATATCGGAGAACAAGATCAGCGCGTCGGCGCTGGTCATCTGCGCCACCCTGGCGGCCAGGCGGTCGTTGTCGCCGAAGCGGATTTCCTCGGTCGCCACCGTGTCGTTCTCGTTGATCACCGGCACGGCGTTGAGGCGCAGCAATTCGCCGAGCGTGCCCCTAGCGTTCAGATGCTTGCGGCGCTGCTCGGTGTCGTCGTAGGTCAGCAGCACCTGCGCCACGGTGATGCCGTGCCGCGCCAGGGCTTCCTCGTAGGCATGGGTCAGGCGGCTTTGCCCGGTGGCCGCCGCCGCCTGTTTTTCCTCCAGCCTGAGCGTGCGCCAGCCCTGCCCGCCCGTGAGTCCCAGATGCAGGCGCCCGACGGCGATGGCGCCGGACGAGACGATCAGCACTTCCTGCCCGCGCTTGCGCGCCGCGGCGATGTCGTCGGCCAGGGCGTCGAGCCAGGGGCGGCGCACCTTGCCAGTGGCTTCATCGACCAAGAGCGCCGAGCCGATCTTAAGCACGATGCGCCGCGCCGACAGCAGCGGCGAGATGGCGGCCTGGTTTTTCGCGGGCGCGCTCACTGCCCGCTCCGCGACCGCGTGAGGGGATGCCAGGCATCATCCGCCGGCACGGCGGCGGCTCTTTTCTTCCTGCTCTTGGCCGGAGCGGAGCGCTGCGCGCGCACGTGCTTCAGCAGCGCCGACAGCACTTCCTTCACGCCCTTGCCGGCCGCGCCCGAGAGCAACAGCACCGGCTTCTTGGCCGCCTTCGACAGTTTGTCGCGGCGCTGCTTGATCGCCTCTTGCGTCAGCGCGTCGATCTTGTTGAGCGCCAGGATCTCGGGCTTTTTTTCCAAACCCGCGCCGTAATCCTTGAGCTCCTTGCGCACGGTGCGATAGGCCTTGGCCACGTCGCCGTCGGTGCCGTCCACAAGATGCAGCAGCGCGTTGCAGCGCTCGACATGGCCGAGGAACCGCGTGCCGAGCCCGGCGCCTTCATGGGCGCCCTCGATCAACCCGGGAATATCGGCCAGGACGAATTCGCGCCCCTCGGCATAGACCACGCCGAGCTGGGGCCGCAGCGTCGTGAACGGATAATCCGCGATCTTGGGCCGGGCGCGCGAGGTGGCGGCAAGGAAAGTGGACTTGCCCGCGTTGGGCAGGCCGACGATGCCGGCATCGGCGATCAGCTTGAGGCGCAGCCACACCCAGCGTTCTTCGCCCGGCCAGCCCTTGTCGGCGCGGCGCGGCGCGCGGTTGGTGGACGACTTGTAATGCGCGTTGCCGAAGCCGCCGTCGCCGCCCTTTAAGAACACCACGCGCTGGCCCGCCTCGGTCAGGTCGAGCAGCACGGTTTCCTTGTCCTCGTCGATTATTTGCGTGCCGGGCGGCACGCGCAGCACGATGTCGGCGCCCTTGGCGCCGGTCTTGTTGCTGCCCCTGCCGTGGCCGCCCTTGTCCGCCTTGAAATGCTGGGCATAGCGGAAGTCGATCAGCGTGTTGAGGCCGTCCACGGCTTCGATGACGACGTCGCCGCCGCGCCCGCCGTCGCCGCCGTCGGGCCCGCCGAATTCGATGAATTTCTCGCGCCGAAAAGCCGCCTGGCCCGCGCCGCCGTCGCCGGAGCGCAGAAACACTTTGGCTTCATCGAGGAATTTCATGGTGGATCCCGCACCCGCTGTCCGCCGGGGCCTTCCGCCCCACCGGACCCGCGACCGGGACCGTCATGCCCCCGGGCTGCCGGGGGCGGGGCGCGAAGGGACCTACTCGGCGGCGTCCTTCATCGGCAGGACGTCGACGAAAGTCCGGCCGCGCGCCGCCGGTCGGAACGTCACTTTGCCGTCGATGCGCGCGAACAGCGTGTGGTCGCGGCCCATGCCGACATTGCGGCCGGGATGGAAGGTGGTGCCGCGCTGGCGCACCAGGATGTTGCCCGCGGGGACCACCTGATCGCCGAAGCGCTTCACGCCGAGCCGCCGGCCCGCAGTATCGCGGCCGTTGCGCGAACTGCCGCCTGCTTTCTTATGCGCCATGACGAATGTTCCTTCTTACCTAGCCGCGCTGGATCGAGGTGATCTTGAGCACCATCAGATCCTGGCGGTGGCCCTTCTTGCGCCGGTAGTTCTTGCGCCGGCGCTTCTTGAAGATGATGACCTTGGGTCCGCGCGACAGCTCGACCACCTCGGCCGTGACCGACGCGCCCTTCAACATCGGCGAGCCGATCTCGACCTTGCCGCCGTCCGAGAGCATCAGCACGTCCTTGATCTCGACCGACTTGCCGGCCTCGGCGCCCGTGCGCTCAACCTCGATCACGTCGTCTTTGGCGACCTTGTATTGCTTGCCGCCGGTTTTGATGACTGCGAACATGATCGGCCCTGTCGAACGGGGTTAAAAGCGACGCGGATTATCCAACGATCCCAAGGGGATATATTAGGCCGCGCAAGGCCCGGAGGCAATCCGTCCAGGCCGCCGGAAGCGGGGAATATAGTCGGGAAGCCTTGAGAGTCAACGGGTTTCGGGGGGTGGGGCGCCTCGCCGGAAGCCCCGGCCCTAGTTGTAGTTCAGCGTCATCTTCTGGCCGAGTTGCACGCCGCGCCGGGAGAGTTCGTAAACCGTCTGGGGCGTCATGTCGCCGAGCACCCACAGGGTGATCGGCACGCGCTTGTACGCCAGGATCGCGAACAGCAGCTTGTCGGCGGCGGCCTGGCCTTCCGGCGTCCAGTACATCCGGTCCGCGGGCAGGGTGAAGAAGGCGCCGGCCTTTTCCGAGATCGCCACGGGCATGCCTTCGATCAGCGCGATCTCTTCCACCGGCGCCGTGCCGAAATGGAACGAGCTGATGATCTCGATCATCTGCTGGTAATAGAGCGCGGCGGCCTCGGAATCCGCGGTCAGCGCGGCTTCCATGAATTTCTCGCGGCCCTTGGTGTCCTTCATCGGCGACAGAAGGCCGGCGATGATGGTCTTGCGGCGCGGCGAGTAATAGGGATGGTCGAGGAACTTGTCGGTCAGGCCCGCCGGCATGCCCATCGTTTCCAGCGTGTGGCGGCTGCGGCGGCGCAGTTCCGACGCGGGCTGGGTGTTGACGATTTCCTGCAGCGCGTCGACGCGGCCGAGATTGCTGACCACCGCCCCCGCCGTGCCGGTGACCGCCAGCATCGCCACATCAACCGTGATGTTGCCGCCGGCCGATGCGCGGCCGATGCGGTCGAGCTCGGCCTGCATCAACTGGTTCGAGGAATAGACGTCGACGCCCATTTCCGCCGCGAGCTCGCGCTTCTTGCGCGTCACGCCGGCGATTTCCGCGAACATGCCGTCCTCGAATTGCGACTTGTCGCTCTTGAAGCCTTCCTGGGTGCGGCCGACGAAATCGCCGACGCCCTTGGGGATGCTCTTCAGCGTCTCGACCGGGCTGGTCAAGATCGCGCCGACGCCGCGGATCGGCGCCATGGCCGCGTTGGCGACGCCCCCCGCCGCCGTCTCGCCGCTGGCGATCGCCTTCAGCTTGGTGATCGCGGCGATTTCGCGCGCGCGGATCTTGGCGAAGCTTTCGTTCGGCGCCTCGACCGTGCCGTAGATCGACTCAACGGAGGTCAGGTTCCACAGGCCCATCGGGGTGTGCGACGGGGTGGGCTTCACCGGATCGGCGAAGTGATACACGCCGGTCCGCACCAGCTCGCGCGGATAGACATCCGCGGCTGGGCGGTCGGCAATCGCGTCGAACCCGGCGGGAGCGGCGGGTTGCGGCTGCGCCTGGGCGGGCCGCGCCGGGGCGCCGGAAGCCGGCGGCGGGGGCGGGGCGAACTGGCCGGGATGGGGCTGGGCGGACGTGGCGGGAGGCGGAGCCGATCCGCCGGCCTGCGGCAAACTGGGCAGGCCCTGTTGCGCCAGGGCGGGGCCGTCACTACCTAGAAAAAACGAGCCCGCAACGACCGCCAGGTAGGCAGCCGTGAAGCATCCGCCCCAATACGCAACTCTCATATCCTGCCCCCCGAACGGATGCCCGGGCCGGTTTCTACAGCCTTTTGAGCCGTCCGCCAGGGTCGTTGTAAGCGGCTGTTTTAACAGGAAGTTTTACCCCTGTCCATCGCCTGAAGCGGCCGATTTCAGTCATCTGGGGTTCATCCCCGGGTCACCCTGGGTTCAGGCCCGGGGTCATAAAACCACTGCGTACTTTGGGGGTGCGCAGACATGAGCAAGTTCTTGGCTAACACATCGTTTAAATCCACCGCGGCGCCGGCCACCGGCGCCGACGCTTTCCGGACGCGGCTGACCGACCAGGTGCTGGCGAACATGCTGGAGCACTGGTGCGCGATGAGCCAAGCGGCGGGCGGCGCCACGCCGAAGCGCAGCGACCTGGACCCGGCGGCGATACCCACGCTTCTGCGCCACCTGCAAATCCATCAGCGCGAAGCCAACGGAAGGTTCCGCTGCCGCCTGTCGGGCACGGCTGTCGTGCAGCAATTGGGCCGCGACGCCACCGGCAGCTATCTCGACGAAGCGATCCGGCCGGAAGCCGTGGCCGGGCGCACGCGCATCTTCAACCGGGCGCTGGAGACCGGCATGCCCGTGATCTATAGCGGCGTGATGGAAGTTCCGGGCCGGGGCATGAAAGCCTATCAGCGCCTGCTGCTGCCGCTGGCCGACGCCGGGGGCAATCCCAGCTTCGTGCTCAGCGTCATGGCGTTCAAGATGCTGGGGCCGATGGACGCGGCGCGGCTGAACGACGCGCAGCAGGTTTTCGAAATGCAGCGCGACAGCGAAATCCATTCCGCGCCGGCAACCATCGTCGCGGTCGCCCACGCCGCGTAATCGCCGCGTCCCTACTCCGCCAGGCTTTTGCTGGCGATCTCGAACACGTCCTTGCTGAGGCCCGGTGCGCCCACCACGCGCTCGAGCGCCCGGCGCATGCTCTCGGCGCGCACGGCATCGTAACGCCGCCAGCGCGTCATCACCCCCAGCAAGCGTGCCGCCACTTGCGGGTTGAGCGCGTTCAATTCCAGCACCCGGTCGGCCAGGAACTGGTGCCCCGCCCCGTCGGCCCGGTGGAAGCCCACGGGATTGCCCGCAGCGAAGGCGCCGATCAGCGCGCGCACCTTGTTGGGGTTCCTGATCGAGAAGCCGGGATGGCGCGTCAGCTTCTCGACGGTTGCCAAGGTGTCGCCGCGCGGCGCCATGGCCTGGACCGCGAACCATTTGTCCATGACCAGCGGCTCGTCCTTCCATTTGGCGTAGAAGGCGTCGAGCACTTGGGCGCGATCGGGCGAATCGGTTTCACACAGGGCCGTCAGCGCGCCCTGCACCTCGGTCATGGTATGCGCCTCGCGCGCTTGCCGGACGCACAGCGACAGCGCCTCGCCGTCGCTGAGCGACACGAGATAGCCGAGCGACAGGTTGCGCAAAGCCCGGCGGCCCGAGGCGACGGGATCGCGCGAGGTGGGATCGTTGGCCGACGCGGCGCGATAGACCGTGAGCAGCAGATCGCGGTGTGCCATGGCCAGCGCGCGGCGGAACGCCTCGCGCGCCTGGTGGATGGCGTCGACGTCGATCCTGGCCATCTGTTCGCCGAGATAGGATTCCGAAGGCAGGGTCAGCATCAACGCCAGCAGCGACTTGTCGGCGGTTTCGTCCGCCAGCACGCGGCCGAAGGCCTGGATGAACGCCGGATCGGGGTTTACCGCTTCGCCCCTAGCCGCAGCCGCTATGGCGCGCAGGATCAGGCCGGTGGCAAGGGTCTGCCCGGCCTCCCACCTAGCGAAGCCGTCGCTGTCCTGCTGGAACATGCGCAGCATCTCGGCGTCGCTGTAGCCCGCGTCGAGCCGCAGGGGGGCGGAAAATCCGCGCAGCAGCGACGGCAGGGGCGGCGCGGGCACGTCGTTGAAAACGAAACTCTGGCGCCGTTCCTTGAAGTTCAGCACGCGCGTGGCGCCGCCCGATTTGGACTCGCCTTCCAGCCGCAACGGCATGTCCCTGCCCCCGGCGTCGATCAGGCCGACCGCGACGGGGATGTGGAACGCCAGCTTGTCGGGCTGCCCGGGCGTGGGCGGGCAGGTCTGTTCCAGGGTCAGGGTGTAGCGCCGGGCGGCCGCGTCGTATTGCCCGCGCGCTTTCACCACGGGGGTGCCGGCCTGGGAGTACCAGCGCCGGAACTGCGAAAGGTCGGCGCCGTTGGCGTCTTCCATCGCCTTCGCGAAATCGTCGCAGGTGACGGCCTGGCCGTCGTGGCGCCGGAAATAGAGGTCCATGCCCCTGCGGAATCCGTCGCGGCCCAACAGCGTCTGCATCATGCGCACGACCTCGGCGCCTTTTTCGTAGACCGTCTTGGTGTAGAAGTTGTTGATCTCGATATAGCTGTCGGGGCGCACGGGGTGCGCCATCGGCCCGGCGTCCTCGGGAAATTGCAGCGCGCGCAAGCTGCGCACGTCGGAAATGCGCTGCACGCCGGCGTCGTTCATGTCGGCCGAGAATTCCTGGTCGCGGAAGACGGTCAGGCCCTCCTTCAACGAGAGCTGGAACCAATCGCGGCAGGTGACGCGGTTGCCGGTCCAGTTGTGGAAGTATTCGTGCGCCACCACGCTTTCGATGCCGTCGAAATCGTCGTCGGTAGCAGTGTCGGCGCGCGCCAGGATGTATTTGGTGTTGAAGACGTTGAGGCCCTTGTTCTCCATCGCCCCCATGTTGAAGTCGCCCACGGCGACGATCATGAAGATGTCGAGGTCGTATTCCAGGCCGTAGCGGTCTTCGTCCCATTTCATCGCGCGCTTCAGCGAGCGCATGGCGTGATCGCATTTGTCCTGGTTGCCCGGCTCGACGAAGATTTGCAGCTTCACGCGCCGGCCCGAGCGCGTGACGAATTCGTCGTCCACCGGCACCAGCCGTCCCGCCACCAGCGCGAACAGGTAGCAGGGCTTGGGGTGCGGATCCTCCCAGCGCGCGAAATGCCGGCCGGCCGTCAAATCGCCGGCTTCCACAAGGTTGCCGTTCGACAGCAGCACGGGATAGCGGGCCTTGTCGGCGCGGATCAGCACGGTGAACTTGGCCATCACGTCGGGCCGGTCGGGGTAATAGGTGATGCGGCGGAACCCCTCGGCCTCGCACTGCGTGCAGAAATTGCCGCTGGAGAGATACAGGCCTTCCAGCGCCGTGTTGGCGGCGGGATCGATGCGCGTGACGATTTCCAACGTGAAGGCGTCGGGCGCTGTGGCGACCGTCAGATGATCGGCGTCCACCCGGTAGTCGTGGGGTTGCAGCGCCTTGCCGTCGATGGCGGCCGACACCAGCGCCATGTGTTGGCCGTCGAGCACCAGCGGCAGCCCGGTCGGGCGCAGCGCGTTGCGCCTGAGCTTGAGGCGCGAGCGAACGATCGTAGCGTTCTCCGCCAGGTCGAATTCCAGGTCGACGCTATCGACCAGGAAATCCGGCGGCGTGTAATCGCTTAGCCGGATGGTTTTCGGCGCGTCCTGCTTGGCTTCCATGTGTTTTGGTCCGTTCCCAAACCCAGGCGATCAACATAATGTGTCGGGGCCGGATCGCAACCGCCGCCTTCAAGGAGACGCCGCCATGCTGTTCATCGTGCAGTTCGAGGACAATGCCGACAAGGCCGACCAGCGCACCAAGCACATGGCCGCGCATTTGGCGTTCCTGGAGAAAAACCTGGACCGGGTGAAGGCGGCAGGCCCCCTGATCGATCCCGCCACGAATGCCGGCGCCGGCGGACTGTGGCTGGTCGATGCGGCCGACGCGGCCGGCGTCCGCAAGCTGGTGGAAACCGACCCGTTCTGGCCGACGGGCCTGCGCAAGTCGGTGAAAATCCTGCAATGGAAGCAGGTGTACCGGGACGGAAAGCGGCTGGGGTAACGCCATTCAACTTCATGCGTCATGCCCGGCCTCCGAGCCGGGTATCCACGCTTCGCTTTTCAAATCGGCGTGGATGGCCGGATCAGGCCCGGCCATGACGAACTAAGAGGCAAACGCCTAGTACAGCCCGTCCAACGCCCGCCCGTAGGTCTGGCGCACAACGTGGCGGCGGACCTTCATGGTCGGCGTCATCATGCCGTTGGCGATGCCGAACGCCTCGCCCGCGACGACGAAGCGCCGCACATGTTCGATCACCGACAGGCCGGCGTTGACTTCCGCGACCGCCGCCGCCAGCACCTTGTGGAAGTCGGCGTCGCGCGCGAGGTCGGCCAAGATCGGCTTCTTGCCGTGCGATGCCGCGAACTGCTCGATGAATTCCTGGCGCGGCACCAGCACCGCCACCAGATAGGGCCGCTTGTCGCCCGCCACCATCGCCTGGGCGATTTCCGGCCGCATGGTGAGGAACCCTTCGATCCGCTGCGGCGCCACGTTGTCGCCGCCGGAATTGACGATGATGTCCTTCTTGCGGTCGGTGATCTGAAGACAGCCATCGGCATCGATCACGCCGATATCGCCGGTATAGAGCCAGCCGCCGCGCAATACTTGCGCGCTGTATTCCGGCTGGTTCCAATACCCCTGCATGACGTTTTCGCCGGCGATCAGGATTTCGCCGTCGTCGGCGATGCGGATGCCGACGTCGGGGATCGGCGGGCCGACCGTGTGCATCTTGATGTGGGCCGGCACGTTGACGCTGGCCACCGGGCCGGATTCGGTTAGGCCGTAGCCCTGGAGGATGCACATCCCCAGCGAATGGAAGAACAAGCCGATCTCGGGATTGAGCGGCGCGCCGCCCGACACCAGCGCCTTCAGCCGCCCGCCGAAGCGCGCGCGCACCTTGTCGCGCACCAATTTATCGAGCAGCCTGTCCAAAAGTTTTTCGCCCAAAGACAGCGTGCCGGGCGCGTCGTATTTCTTGCGGCCGAGCTTGACGGCCTTATGGAACAGCTTGGCCTTCAGCCCGCCCGCACGCTCGACCCCCGCCGATATGCGTTGGTGGAACGTCTCGTACAGCCTGGGGACGGCGGTCATGATGGTGGGCCGCGCCTCGGTCAGATTGGCGGCCAGCTTGTCCGCGCCTTCGGCGTAATAGATCTGCGCGCCGATGGAGATCGGAAAATAAAGTCCCGCCGTGTGCTCGTAGGAATGCGACAGGGGCAGGAAGCTCAAGAACACCTCGTCGTCGAGGCCGAGGCCCTTCAGCACCTCGGTGGCGCCCCTGGCGTTGTGCAGGATCGCGCCGTGGCTGAGCATCACGCCCTTGGGCACACCGCCGGTGCCCGAGGTATAGATGAGGCAGGCCGTGTCGGTGCGCTTGCGGGCGTTGAGTAGGCCGGCGTCGCCGCCCTGCCCCAGCGCCAGCGCTTCGTCCCATTGCAGCAATCTGGGCTTGAAGCCGGGCGGCGCCTTCACCCCCGGATCGATGGCGATCGCGGCTTCCACCGCCGGGCAATCGGCGAGGGCGGCGAACAGGGGTTCCGCCAGCCGCGCGTTCGAGACGATCACCACCCCAGCGCCGCTGTCCTTCAGGATGTGGCGGTGGTCACCCACGGTGTTGGTGACGTAGGCGGGAACCGACACGCCGCCGGCCGCCATGATGGCGATATCGGCCACCGCCCATTCCGGCCGGTTTTCCGCCACCAGCCCCACCCGGTCGCCGTCCTTGAGCCCCAGCCTGCGCAGGCCCAGGGCCAAGCTTTGCGCCTGGGCGGCGGCCTTGGCCCAACTGAGCGGCATCCAGCGTCCGTCATGCTTCGCCCAGGCGAAGGGCTTTTCGCCCATCGCGACGGCAACGGTGAAGAACATGTCGGTTAAATTCCGCTGACGCGCCGCGTCGACGGCGTTCGGCATGGACGGTCCCCCTATGTGGCGCTTGTTCCCGCGCCCATCCAGCCTTATATCGCGTCCCAGGCCCACGGAGGAAGATGATGCCATTGCCGCCCCGGACCGCGTTCGCCGCCCCCACCGACCCGTCGGGCCCGAGCTATAGCCCCCTGACCGGAACCCAAACCTCGTCGAACGTGCCCTCGGCCACCGCCACGGCGGTGTTGCCGGTATGGAGCCTGGTGGACCTTTACGCGACCACCGACAGCCCGCGCCTTAGAAGCGACCTGACGAACGTGGATCTGGCGGCCAAGGAGTTCGAGCGGCGCTACAAGGGCAAGCTGGCCGGCTTGCCGGGCGCGGAACTGGGCGCGGCCATCGCCGACTACGAGACGATCAGCGAGACGCTGTCGCGCCTGTCCTCGTACGCCCAGTTGCTGCACGCTGGGAACATGACCGAAGCCGAGATCGGGCGCTTCTACCAGACCATGCAGGAACGGGTGACCGATATCTCCTCGCGCACGCTGTTCTTCGCCCTCGAGATCAACCGCATCGACGACGCGGCGCTGGAAAAACAGTTGCAGGACCCGGAGGCGGCGCATTACCGCCCGTGGCTGCGCGACGTGCGCGCGTTCCGCCCGCACCAGCTGGCCGACGACCTGGAAAAGCTGCTGCACGAAAAAGCCGTGGCCGGACGCAACGCGTGGATCCGGCTGTTCGACGAAACCATGGCGAGCTTGCGCTTCGACGTCGACGGCAAGCGCCTGACCTCGACCGAGGTGCTGCATCTCTTGTCGCACAAGAAGCCCGACGTGCGGCGCGAGGCGGGCCGCGCCTTCGGCATGGGCCTGGGCGAGAACATGCGCACGTTCGGCCTGGTCATCAACACGCTGATCAAGGACAAGGAGGTCGAGGACCGTTGGCGCGGCTATGCCCGCCCGGTTTCCGCCCGCAACCTGGGCAACTTCGTCGAGGACGAGGTGGTCGACGCGCTGGTCGCGGCGGTGAAGGAATCCTATGCCGGCCTGTCGCACCGCTATTACGCCATGAAGGCGAAATGGCTGGGCGTCGAGCAGTTGGACTATTGGGACCGCAATGCGCCGCTGCCCGAGGACGACGACCGCGAAATCGGCTGGGAGGAAGCGCGCGACACGGTGCTTGGCGCCTATGGCGCGTTCTCGCCCGACTTGGCGAGGATCGGCAAGAAATTCTTCGACAACGCGTGGATCGATGCACCCGCGCGCGCGGGGAAAGCCGGCGGCGCCTTCGCGCATCCCACGGTGCCGAGTGCCCATCCCTATCTGCTGCTGAACTACCAGGGCAAGGCGCGCGACGTGATGACCCTGGCGCACGAGCTGGGCCACGGCTGCCACCAGATCCTGGCCGGATCGCAGGGGCATCTGATGGCCGATACGCCGCTGACGCTGGCCGAAACCGCGTCGGTGTTCGGCGAGATGCTGACCTTCCGCGCGATCCTGGCGCGCGAAAAAGACCCGAAGCGCCGCCGCGTGCTGCTGGCCACCAAAGTGGAAGATATGCTGAACACCGTGGTGCGGCAGATCGCCTTCTTCGACTTCGAGACGCAAATCCACGACGAGCGGCGCAAGGGCGAGATCACCGCCGAACGCATCGGCGAGATCTGGCTGGCGGTGCAGCGCGAAAGCTTAGGCCCCGCGCTGCGCTTCGAACCGGAATATCACCACTATTGGAGCTACATCCCGCATTTCATCCATTCGCCGTTCTATGTCTATGCCTATGCGTTCGGCGACTGCCTGGTGAACTCGCTCTACGCCGTGTACCAGGACGCGCATCCCAACTTCGTCAGGAAATACATGGACATGCTGCGCGCGGGCGGCACCTTGCGGCACAAGGAGTTGCTGACGCCGTTCGGCATGGACGCGGGCGATCCGAAATTCTGGCGCCGCGGCCTCGATGTGATCAAAGGCTTCATCGACGAGATCGAGGCCGCCAGCTGAACGAACGCCCGCGCCGGAAATCGCCGAAAGACACGCGACCGCCGCGCGACCGCGACTCCTTGAGCGGCCGCGTCAAGCGCTACGCCAAAGTCTCGGCGACCATGGGCGGCTTGGCGGCGCGGCTGGCCGGCGCGCGCTATCTCGGCCTCGGCCTGGACCGCGCCAAGCACGCGGGCGATCTGCGCATGGCGTTGGGGGGCCTCAAAGGCCCGCTGATGAAGGTGGCGCAGTTGATGGCCACCATTCCCGACGCCCTGCCCAGCGAATACGCCGCGGAACTGGCGCAGCTTCAGGCCGACGCGCCGTCGATGGGCTGGCCGTTCGTCAAGCGGCGCATGACCGCCGAGCTGGGCCCGGACTGGGAGAAGAAATTCGCGCATTTTGAACGCACTGCTGCTCATGCCGCGTCCCTAGGCCAGGTGCATCGCGCGCGCCTAGCCGACGGCGCCGAGCTTGCCTGCAAGCTGCAATACCCCGACATGGAATCGGCGGTGGAAGCCGATCTGGCGCAACTGAAGCTGATCTTCCGCGTCTATGAACACTATGACCGCGCGATCTCGACCGAGCAGATCCATGCCGAGATATCGGCCCGCCTGCGCGAAGAACTGGACTACGCGCACGAAGCAAAAAATATGCGGCTATACGCCGGGATGCTGAAAGACGAAGGCGGCGTGCATCTGCCCGAGTTGATCGACCGGCTTTGCACCAAGCGTCTTATCACGATGACTTGGCTTGAGGGCGTGCCGCTGCTGAAAGCCGGCGAGCTGCCGGCGGCCCGGCGCAACCGCGTCGCCATGAACCTGTTCCGCGCCTGGTATGTGCCGTTCTATTTCTACGGCGCGATCCACGGCGACCCGCATCTCGGCAATTACACGATCCGCCCGGACCAGAGCGTCAACCTTCTGGATTTCGGTTGCGTCCGCATTTTCAAGCCGAGCTTCGTGAAAGGCGTGATCGACCTGTACGAGGCCTTGCGCGACGACGACCAGGCGAAGGCCGTCGCGGCGTACCAATCCTGGGGCTTCACCAGGCTGGACAAACGGCTGATCGAGGTCTTGAACCTGTGGGCGCGGTTCGTCTACGCGCCGCTGCTGGACGACCGCCCCAGGCGCATCCAGGACGCCGAGACCGGGCAATACGGCCGCGCGGTGGCGGAGAAGGTGCACGAGGAGCTGCGCCGCCTGGGCGGCGTAAAACCGCCGCGCGAATTCGTGTTCATGGACCGCGCCGCCATCGGCCTCGGCTCCGTGTTCATGCGCCTGAAAGCCGAGATCAACTGGCACCGCCTGTTCCGCGAGCTGATCGAGGGCTTCGACGTGAATGCCCTGGCGCGACGGCAGGCGAAAGCCCTCAAGGCCGCGGGCCTGCCGGCGGCGGAGTGAGAATGAGATATAGTCCGCGCCGGGAGAGAAACCGGACATGAGCGACAAGGATCTTCTGGCCGCGATCGAGCGCGGCGACGCCAGCGCCGCGAAGCAGGCGCTGGAGGCCGGCGCCAAAGCCGGCGCGGTGGCGCCGAACGGCGAGACGGTGCTGGCGCTGGCCGCCGCATCGGGCAACGAAGCGATCGTCGAGCTGCTGCTGGCCCGAGGTGCGGCGGCCGATAGCGCCGGCGAGGCCGGCAATTCGCCGCTGATGCACGCCGCCGCGCGCGGGCATCTCGGCGTCGTGCGCGCGTTGCTGGCGCGTGGCGCCGATCCGGCGCACAAGAACCGCTGGGGCATGGATGCCGGGCAATGGGCCAAGTGGCCGGCCAACGGGCCCGAGATTCAAAACGCCATTCAAGACGCCCCGAAACGCTGAGTTCTGGGGAAAACTGCCCTGCGCCCAACGCCTGAGCAGCATGCGCCATATTTGTGCGGCGCAATAATTAATGAATTGAATGACTTGGGTTGAATGTGGCGAAAATTTGATAACTAGCTGAAACAGAAAATTTTTTTCCGAACTTTCTTGATTTGGGTCTGCATGGATGTCATATTGTGCAGTGCCAAATGAAGGCGCGCGACAGTTCCTGTCGTGCTCTTCCTTGGGCGTTTCCTCCCTAAACTCGGGCCGCGTCTTCGGACGCGGCCCCTTTTCTTTTCTGGGTAGTTATACGCAAGGCCACGCGGCTGATTTTCAGCCCGGCGGCTTGCCGTCGCCCGGCCCCAACGCCAGTTGCATCATCAGCGTGTCGAGCCAGCGGTCGAACTTGCGGCCCACCGATTTCAGCAGCGCCGCCTCCTTGAAGCCCAGGGCCTGGTGCAGCCGCGCCGAGCCCGCATTGTCGTAGCCGCCGCCGATCACCGCCACCATCTGGCGCTTACCGGCCGATGTGCAGCGCTCGATCAGCGTGACCAGCAACGCGCGGCCGATGCCGCGCCCGTCGAAGCCCGGCGCGACGTAGACCGAATTCTCGACGGTGTGGCGATAGGCCGGACGCGGGCGAAATGGCGCTGCATAGGCATAGCCCACGACCTTGCCGTCGAGCTCGGCCACCAGATAGGGCAGCGCCGCATCGGCCACGGCGCGAAACCGCTGGATGATTTCGTTGAGGTCGGGCGGCTGTTCCTCGAACGAGCCGAGGCCCGTCAGCACGTGATGCCCGTAGATCGCCTGCACGGCGGCAAGGTCGCCTTCGCCCGCGTCGCGGACGATGGCGTCGCCCGATACCGCGCGTTTGGCGGCGGCTGTCGGCCCCGCGCTCATGCGGCGGCGAGCAGGTTCCGGCCGATCGCGCCGAGCGCCGCCAGCACGCCGCGCATGTCGCGGCGCAAGCGCGCGATCGAGTCTTCGTTGCGCTCGATCGTCTCTTCGTCCATGTACAGGCCGCGATTGACCTCGATCTGCAGGGCGTGGATGCCGCGCCGCGGCCGCCCGTAATTCTGCGTGGTGAAGCCGCCGGAATAAGGGTTGTTGCGCGTGACCGCATAGCCCAGGTCGCGCAAGGCGCGCTCGGCCGTGTCGGTGACCACGGAAGCGCACGACGCGCCGTGCACGTCGCCCAAAATCACGTCGACGCGCGCCCGGCCGGCGTCGGCGTCCATCGGCCCGCCCACGGAGGGCATGGAATGCGCGTCCACCAGCACGCAGCAGCCGAAATTCTCGCGCGTTTCGGCGATCAGGCGCCTGAGCGCCCCGTGATAGGGCTGGTAGACCGCGTGGATGCGGTCGAGCGCGTCGGCGGTCCTGAGCTTGTCGCGATAGATCTCGCGCCCCGTGGCCACCACCCGCGCGATGGTGCCGAGGCCCGCCGCCACCCTGGGCGAGCGCGTGTTGGCATAGCCGGGCAGCGCGTCGGCGAACATCGCCGGATCGAGCTCGTAAGGCTCGCGGTTGGGATCGACATAGGCGCGCGGGAACGTAGCGCGCAACAGCGGCGCGCCGAGGCCCGGCGCCGCGCCGAAAATGTCGTCGATGAAGCTGTCCTCGGACCGGCGCAGCGCCACGGGATCGAGGCGCGATGCCGCCACGAATTCGGGCGGGTAGTGGGTGCCGCTATGGGGCGAGGCCACCACCAGCGCCAGGCGCTGGGGCTGGGGTTCCAGCACCTCGAGCGGCGGCGGGTTGGCGGCGCTGACGCAAACGGCGGCGGTATCCATGTCCCTGTGATTTAAGGCAATCGCACCGATCTGTCATCAGCCCGCATGGACGCGGGGCTGGCCGCGACCCGAATTCCCGGTGCCGGTTGCGCCTTGCCCGGTTTTGGTGCTATTTCGCGGCGTTTCCCGCCTCCGGAAGCGATCAAAACCGGCGGATTCCCGGGCAGGTCATTCCTGGTCAGGGCGCGTAGCTCAGCGGGAGAGCACTACGTTGACATCGTAGGGGTCACAGGTTCAATCCCTGTCGCGCCCACCATTTCTTAGGATCGCCGCTGCGCGAGCGCGGCTAGTCCTTTATGCAGGTGCCCTTGTTCGGCCCCTTGGGGAAGCAGTTCTGGCCCGGCTTCCAGTTGCCCGCGTCGTCCCGGATATTCTTGCAATAGACCAGATAGGTGTTGTTGGTGCGGTTGATCACCGTGGTGAATTCGGTGATCGTCTTGCCGCTGGTGCAGCCCGAGCCCAGATGGCATACCGGCTGTTCCTCGACCTGCCTGATCGTGATCTGGCTGCCGGCGAACAGGACGTTGGCGCGGCGCAGCTTGCCGTCGTCGAAATAGGCTTCGGGGCTGGCGGTATCGAAGATCCACACCGACGGCTTGGTCTCAAGCTCGTTCTGGCACTTGATCGAGATCTGCGCCGCCGAAGCGGAGCCCGCCGCGATCCCCAGCGCCAGGGCGGCCGTCATGCCCGCTAGGCCGAACGCCCGGCGGGCGGCGGCGCCGATCGATGCCGTCATGCACTGGTGCATGTGCTGATGCTCCCCTTGGTTTTCGACCCTGAGCGGGCGATTGCTTGTGGTTGGCCCTCGCCATATCACAAGCCGCCCCATAGGCTCAACCCGGCGGATTCCCGGGGTGGAAATCGGGGCATTTCCAGGCCCAAACCGCAGGTTTCTACGGGCCGCCGAACGGCCGCGAAAGCTTGCAAACCCAAGGCATTTCTATATTATCCGCGCCCGTCGCGCCCGGCCGGCAACGGTTTCGGGCACACCGGCCCGCGGGAGTAGCTCAGGGGTAGAGCATCACGTTGCCAACGTGAGGGTCGAGGGTTCGAATCCCTTCTCCCGCTCCAGTTTCCCCGATCAAAATCGCTTGATAGCCGCCCTTTGATTGCCGCCCGAGGGGCGGCAGGCGCTGGTCAGGAATTCCGGCCCACGATCACGGATTCGCGCCGGGCGAGCTGTTGCATGATGGTCTCGATATCGGCGGCGTCGACGCTGAATTCCTGCAGCGTCACGCGCACGAGTTCCACGATCGCCAGAAAATCGTCCCGCCCGATGTTGTGCGGCGCGTGCGCGCGCCGGAGCGCCTCGTCGGTGAACGACGGCGGCCCGCCCATGATCGACGCGATGAACCGGGTCTGGTGCGTGATCAGGCGTTCCATGTCCACAGTCGCGAAATACGTGCTGAGCGTGGGATGCTCCATGACCTTGTCGTAGAACTCCGACACGATCTGGTGCACCGTCGCGAATCCGCCATAACGTTCGAAGATCGATGGCGGCATCGGCCGCGTTCTCCCGGAATCGCCGGCGCATTGGCGCGCCCGCGCGATCCACGCTAGCATCGCTACCCCTATTTCAGCAAAAGCCGTGCCGCACCGTGCCGCAACTCGCCGCACCCCCATCGCGCCAGAAGGACATGCATTGGGCCGCGATGGCGGCCTATGTGACGTTCTGCGCCGCCGTGTTCATCAGCCAGTACCAGCGCACGGGGATGACGCTGCTGGTTCCGCACTTGGCGCGCGAGCTTGCCCTTACCGCCGACCGCCTGGGCTTCGTGTCGGCGATCTATTTCGCGGCGTTCGCGCTGATGCAGATACCGACGGGCCTGCTGCTGGACCGCTTCGGCCCCAGACGCACTACAGGGGGGCTGATGCTTATGGCGGTGGCGGGCTCGGCGATCTTCGCGCTGGCCGGCAATTTCGCCGCCCTGGTGCTGGGCCAGGTGCTGATGGGCATCGGCACGGCCGCGGGTTTCATGGGCGGGGTGGTGTTGTGCGCGCGCTGGTTTCCCGCCCGGCGCTTCGCCACCATGTCGGGGCTGATGCTGGGCATCGGCAATTCCGGCGGCATCATGGCGGCCACGCCCCTGGCCTTCGGCATCGAGGCCTGGGGCTGGCGCGCGATGATGCTGGGCCTGGCCGTGGCGATGGCGCTGGACGCGCTGGCGATCGCGCTTGTCGTGGGCGACGCGCCGCCCGGGCACGCGCCGCGCGCGCCCGAAACGCCGCGCCAGGTGTTCGCCGGCCTCAGGCTGGTGCTGACCTCACGCCAGGTCTGGCGGCTGATGGCGCTGGCCTTCGTGGGATTTTCCACCGTCACCACCGTGCGCGGATTGTGGGGCGGGCCCTATCTGCTGGACGTGCACAGCCTTAGCCCGATCGGCGCCGGCAATGTTTTGCTGGCGATGTCGCTGGGCATCATCATGGGCGCCATCGTCTATGGGCCGCTCGACCGGCTGTTCGACCGGCGCCGCGCCATCGGCCTGGCGGGCGGCGGCGGATTGATGCTGTGCTTCGCCCTGCTGGCGCTGTGGCCCCAGCCGCCGCTGTGGCTGGCGACCGCGGCGTTCGTTTTGATCGGCGTCTGCGGCCAGACCTATGTGATCGTCCTGGCGCATGCCCGCGCCGGATTCAACGACCGGCTGATCGGGCGGCTGATCACCACGCTGAACACCGCCGTGTTCCTGGGCAATTTCGTCATGAATGCGCTGAGCGGGCTGATCCTGCGCGCGTTCCAGGCCGAGGGTAGTGCTGTGCCGGAGACCGGCTATCGCCTGGTGTTCGGTTTCCTGGGGCTCGCCGTGGCGGCGGCGCTGACGATCTATGCCACCGCGGACGAAGCCCGACCGAGCGGGGACGCTACGCGACCGAAAATCGGTTAGACGCGTATCCGCGCGCCCGTAGGATCGTACAGCGGCTTGGTGTGGACCTGGCAGGGCACGCGGGCCTGCGCCACGTCGAGCTGCCAGTTTCCCGAATTTAAGAACGCGGCATCGACGCCCGCGTCGTTGCGCACATAGCCGTAGCCGATCGCGCGCTGGAGCGTGTGGCCGAAGCCGCCGCTACTGAGCCAGCCCACGCGCACGCCGTCGCGGTAGATCGTCTCGCGTCCGTGCAGGAACACATCGGGCGCGGCGGTCACGCCGACCAGCCGGCGCACGAGCTTGCCGGCTTTTTGTTTCTCCAGCGCGTCGCGGCCCTGGAACGGAATGTCCGTGCCGAGCTTGACCGCGAAGCTTAAGCCCGCTTCCAGCGGCGTGTAGTCCGGGCCGATATCGGCGCCCCAGGCGCGATAGCCTTTTTCCAGGCGTAGGGTTTCGATCGCGCGATACCCGGCGTTGCGGATGCCGTGAAGCGCGCCGGCCGCCATCAGCGCGTCGTAGACCGCTTCCACCCCGGCCATCGCCATGTGCAGCTCGAACCCCAGCTCGCCCACATAAGTAACGCGCAGCGCCGCCACGCGCTGCCCGGCGATGCTTATGGAACGGCCGGTCATATACGGCAGGGAAGCGTTCGACACGTCGTCGTTGGTGACGCTTGAGAGTACTTCGCGTGAACGAGGCCCCATCAGCGACAGCACCGCGTTGTCGCCCGTCACGTCGCGGATGCGCGCGTCGAGGCCCGGCTTGATATTGCGCTGGATCCAATCGAAATCGCGCTGAGCGAAGCCGGTGCCCGTGGTGACGTAGTATCGGTCGGCAGCGCGGCGCCACATCGTAAGGTCCGCTTCGATGCCGCCGTGTTTGTTCAATAGCTGCGTGTAGATCACGCTGCCGACGGGCTTGCCCATATCGGCTGACGCGATCCATTGCAGTGCTGTCTCGGCGTCCCGGCCCGTCACCTCGAACTTGGCGAACGAGGTCTGGTCGAACAGCCCCACCGCCTCGCGCACCGCGCGATGCTCCGCGCCCACCGCGTCGAACCAGTTGGCGCGGCCGAACGACGGCGCATCCTCGGGCGACGCGCCCGGCGTGCCGAACCAGTTCGGCCGCTCCCAGCCGAATTTCGAGCCGAAACACGCGCCCGCTTTCTGCAAACGCCCGTACAGCGGCGAGACGCGCACGTCGCGCGCCGACTTGTATTCCTCGTTCGGCCAGGCGACGTGATAGTGCTTGCCGTAGGCCTCGAGCGTGCGCGTGCGCACCCAGGCCTCGTCGCATTGCGCCGCGCCGAAGCGGCGGATATCGACCGGCCACAAATCCATCGGCGCTTCGCCGCCCGCGACCCATTCGGCGATGGCCTTCCCCGCCCCGCCGCCACCTGCAATACCGAACGCGTTGAAGCCGCAGGCCAAGTAGAATCCGCGCAAGCCCGGCGCCTCACCCATCAGGAAATTGCCGTCCGGCGTGAACGATTCCGGCCCATTCAACAATTGCTTGATGCCCGCCGTTTCCAGCGCCGGCACGCGGGCGATGGCGGGCTCCATCATCTGCTCGAAATGGTCCCAGTTGGAATCGAGCAGCGTGAAATGAAACCCCGGCGGAATGCCGTCGAGCGCCCAGGCGATCGGATTGGGCTCGTAGCCGCCCATCACCAGGCCGCCGACCTCTTCCTTGAAATAGATCAGCTTATCGGGATCGCGCATCGTGGGCAGGTTGCGCGGCAGCCCGGGGATCGGCTCGGTAATCAGATATTGGTGCTGCACGGATTGCAGCGGCACATCGACGCCCGCGAGCCTGCCCACTTCCTTGGCCCATTGCCCCGCGCAGTTGACAACCACCTCGCAGGCGATTTCGCCCTGGGGAGTCGACACACCAATCACGCGGCCGTCCTTCACCCGGATCGCCGTGACCGGGCAATCCTCGACGATCTTGACGCCGTGCATGCGCGCGCCCTTGGCCAGCGCCATGGCGATGTCCGAGGGATTGGCCTGGCCGTCCGAGGGCAGGAACACCGCGCCCACCACGTCGTGGATCGCCATGGCCGGCCACAGCTTGAGCGCCTCCTCAGGCGTCAATACCTGCACTTCCAGGCCGAAGCTGGTAGCCATCGTGGCTTGACGCCGTAGTTCGAGAAAACGGTCGGCGGAACAGGCCAGACGCAATCCGCCCGTGCGCTTGTAGCCCGAGCTCAAGCCGGTTTCTTTTTCCAGCGACTGGTACAGATCGACGCTGTGCGTCAACAGCCGCGTGATATTGGCCGAACTGCGCAGTTGGCCGACGAGGCCCGCGGCGTGAAACGTGCTGCCGCTTGTGAGCTTCGCGCGCTCCAATAATACCGTGTCCTTCCACCCCAGCTTGCCGAGGTGATAGGCGGCGGAGCAGCCGACGATGCCGCCGCCGATCACGACGGCGCGGGCTTGGCTGGGAAGCGTCATCGTCCCTCGGTTTCCTGAAATCCGGCCCAGGCGGCGTCGAACCGCGCGAGATTGTCTTTCGTGTATTGAGGATAATCGATCTTCAGGCGGGAATGTATCTCCTGCACCATGCTCCACATCGCTTCGCGCAGCAGCGAGGCGCAGATCATGGCCCGGAACGCGCGGCGTCGCGCAGCATCGGGCGCGCGGCCATCATAGGACGCAAGCAGGAAATCCGCCTGATCCGGCGGCAGCTCATTGTTCGACGCCAAATTGCCCAGGTCGAACAGCGGCGAATTGAAACCGCCGTATTCCCAATCGATCAGCCACAGGCGCTTGCCGTCGTCGATCAGGTTCGCGGCGAGCAGATCGTTATGGGCGAACACAGGTTCTGACGGGCCGGAAGCGCGTTCCAGATTTTTCGCCGCCGCCATGAGGCGCGGCAAATCCGGCATCATGCGGCTGTCGCCGCGCCTGAGGGTTTGGGCGTAATCGCGCAAGACCTGGAACACGCGGAACTCGGGCCGCGCGTCAATGAGATGTCCCGGTATCGCTTCATGCGCGCGTTTCACCAGGTCGAGCACGCGCGACAGCATGGCGGCGGCGCGCACGTCGCCGGCCGTCAACGTGCGTCCCGCGACGAAGCGGAACACCAGCACGCCCGGCTCCGCATGGGTCACGTGGGGCGAAACGCCCGCCTGGGCGGCGGCGCGCGAGGAGATTTCTTCGTTGCGCCTTACGATGCCGTGTTCCGGCACGTCGCTGCCCAGGCGCACGACATAGCGCCCGCCCGCGTCCGTCACCGTGTAATTGCGGTTGCTGAGGCCGCCGCTGAGTGGCGCGACCTCTACGCGGCCGCGCCAGCAGCTTAGGCGGGCGATGCGGGCGATTTCCTGCGGGGAAGCATCGGTTGGGACGGGCGCGGCCATCCCCGATGCATACACTGCCAGGGCGGTCTAACGGTAGAGCCGGTCCACCGCCGCAGAGAGCTCCTGCGGATCGAACACCGGCAGCGAGCAGATGCGATTGGAGCAGGCGAAAGCCGCCGCTTCACCCAGGTCGGGGTATTCCACGTCGTGGTTCGGCAGCTTGCCCTCCGCGGGGTCCCACCACTCCGCGCGCTTATAGAGTCCGGGATAGCTCAGCGCCGCGCGATAGAGGCGTTCAGCCGCCGCGTCGCCCCTGTGGCCGACGACGGTGATATGCGCGGGATCGCGCTGCAATTCGCGTTCAGCCGACAGCACGCCGGGCAGGAAATCCGCCGCTTCCAGCACCGCCGGGGAGGCCAGATACCCGAAGCCGCGCTCCGCCGCCCAGCGCCAGCGTTTGTCGCCCGAGAACTGGAACAGCAGGTTCATGAACCTGACAGCCGCTATGTTTTCGTCGCGCGATTTGACCGGCTTGCCGAAGACCGATGACCAAGCGGCGCCGGCGAACCAGCCGCCGGTGGCCGGATCGATGAAACGGCCCTCGATGAAGCCCGCCGCCGCCGCGGCACGCGCCAGGAATTGCCGGTCGGAGGTGGAGCGATAGAGCGCCAGGAACGCCTGACCCATCGCCAGCGTATCGCCGAGGAACGGCCCGCCCTTGTCGGCGGCGCCATGCGCGAAGCCGCCGCCCGGAAGCGCGCGGTTTTTAGCGATCCAATCCGCCGCCGCCAGCGCGCGCTTCAGCGCATCCGTATCGCCGGACGCGTCGTGATAGGCCGCCAGCGCGGCGATCGCCCAGCCGTTTTCGCGCGCGTAGATATTCTTGTCGATGCGCGGCATGGGCAAGGCGCGGCGCGCGGCCCCGTCGAGGGCGAAGAATTCCGCCGCGTGCTTGCCCTGCACCGAATCCGCGTCCTGGCTGGTGTAGAACGCGCCTTCGGGTGCCATGAGAAACGCGCCGAGATAGCGATAGATTTTTCCCGCCGCCTCGCGGTGCTCGGCTGTGTTCCATTGCACATAGGCCTGCGAATAGAGCGTCAGATACGCAGCCTGGATATTCATGATCTTTTCGAAGTGCGGTGATTTCCAATCCACCTTGTCGGAATACTGGTACGCGCCGCCCCAGGCCGGATCGATGAGGTTGAAGGATTGCGCCAGGGTTTGCCGCGCCATCGCTTCCTTGTCCTTGTCGCCGCGCTTGGCGGCGGCGAGCGCGTATTCCATCGCCTGGGCATCGACGAATTTGTGCACGTCGCCCCAGCCGCCATTGGCGCGGTCATAGGCCTTGTCGAGCGCGGCTTCGAGCTCGCCCCGGCGCTCGGCCGGCAGTCGCGCCGTGGGATTGGCCTCGGTTTCGGCCGGACGGTCGCCGTAATTCACCGGCGAGGGATCGGCGACGATCTCTTTCAGGATCGCCAGGAAATGCTCGGGCTGGCGATAGCCGCGCAGCTTGGCGATCTCGGCGCCGTCGGGCCCGAACACCACCGTGGCGGGCCAGCCCCAATCTTCGTAGCGCAGCGACAGATCGGGCCGCGAATCCTGGTCCACGCGCACCGGGATGTAGTGCTTTGCCATCTCCTCCAGCACGCCGGGATCGCGATAGGTGGTTTCTTCCATGACGTGGCACCAATGGCACCACACCGCCTTGAGGTACAAGACGATGAAACGGTTTTCGCGCTTGGCGTCCGCGAACACCTGGTCGGAAAAATCGCGCCAGGCGATTTTCGAGTCGGCGGCGGACGCGGGCGAAGCGGCGAACATCATCGTGGCAGCACAGGCCATCATGGCGCAACGGCGCATGAGCGTTTTCCCCGGTCGGTTCTTCATTGCCTCCGTCATACGCCGGGACGCGGACAATCGGGAATCACAACGAGTCAATTCGACGCGAGCGGACTTATGTACGCGCGCCGGTAATCCAGCCCTGCTGCACCCAGCCCAAAAGCAACGCCGCGGCGCGGTTGCCCGCTTGGTCCTCGGGCACGAAGGCGGCGAGAAGTTCGCACAACGACGCGAAAGCCTGGCCTTCGCGCGCCGACGCCAAAACCGCGGCTTCATCGTCCGGCAGGGAGCGGAACAGGGTCTGCGCTTCGTGCCGCCACAGTACGAAGGGCACGGGCTTTTGGCGTAACGAAGGTTTCGGCGCGGGCGCGTCGTCCCTCGCGGTTTCCAGCGCGTTCCAAAGTTCGGGCACGGTCCAGCGCGAGACGAAAACTCTGAGCGAGGGATGGAAGGCCAACGTCATGCCCGGCCAGTCCGTGGGCGCGATGGCGCCGATGGCAGGTGCCTCGACCGGCCTGGCGTCGGCCGCGTCGAAGCATGAGGCAAGCGCCCATTCGAAGCCCGCGAGTTCGGCCAGCGCCGGCGCATCGCGCCAGGGCGCTGTCCCGGCCAGGTATTGCGGCAACTTGTCGCCGTACCAGCGGATCGAGAAATGCCTGGGCGGCGTGGCGGCGATGTAGCCGCGGCCCATGCGGTCGAAATCGTCGTCGCCGAGGACGAGCTTCAGCCTGGGGAAATTCGTGCCCAATGCTTCGAGCAGGCGCAGCGGGAAGGCGTTGCGATAGACGCCGAGCAGGGTTTCGGCATCGGCCTTCAGCGTGGCGCGGGTCTTGCCGGCCATCGCCGCGTCGTCGCCCCGGATATAGGCCATGAAATCGGCCTGCAGGCGTTCGAGCGGCGGCGTGTTGGCGCGCAAACCGCTCATGCCGCGCGCTCCGCCAGGGCCGATTCGGCGACACGGCGCATTTCACCGACCTCGGCCAGCAAATCCTCGAGCGGCGGGATGTTCGCGTCGCGCTCGATCATCGCCGGCCTGGGGCCGATGCGGCGCACGGCCTCGGCGAACAAACGCCAGACCGGGTCGATCACCGGATGGTCGTGGGTATCGACGATGTGGCTGCCGTTGTTTTGATGCCCCGCCAGATGGTACTGGCGCACGCGTTGGGCCGGCACGCCGGCGAGGTAGTCCAGCGGATCGAATTCGTGGTTGAAGGAGCTGACGTAGATGTTGTTGACGTCGAGCAGGATGTCGCAATCCGCGCGCTCGGCCACGGCCGCGAGGAATTCCCATTCCGGCACGGCGGAGAAGCTGTAATCGACGTAACTCGACACGTTTTCCAGCGCGATGCGGCGCTTCAGGAAATCCTGCACCCGCGCGACGCGCTGGGCGATATGCGCGACTGCCTCTTCTGTGTGCGGCACGGGCAGCAGATCGTGGCTGTTGATGCCGGCATGCCCGGTCCAGCACAGATGGTCGGAGATTATCCGCGGCTCGATGCGCCGCGCGAGATCGCTGAGTTGCGTCAGGTAATCCATATCCAGCGGATCGCTTGACCCGATCGACAGCGACACGCCGTGCATGGCCAGCGGGTAGCGCTCGCGCGCCAGCTCCAGATTGGCGAGCGGCGGGCCGCCGGGAACCAGATAGTTCTCGGTGAGGACTTCAAGCCAATCCACGGGGCGCGCGTCGCCCACAAGCAGCTGGGCCTGGAAATCCGTGCGAAGGCCCAGGCCGAAACCCTGCCAATCTTGCAGCGGCGATCCGTCGGTCCTTGGCATCGGCATGCATCCGCCGGAAAAGCAGCGAGCGCCCGGACCCAAAGGCCCGGGCGCCCGCAAGCTTAGCTCAAGAAGCCGACGGAACCAGCTTCAGGAAACCTTGCCGCCGGACTTGGTGCAGGCGTCCTTGTCCTTCGATTCGACCCAGCCCTGGCCCTTGCAGGCGTTCATGCCTTTGCAGGAGCTGGAGGCGGTCTTGCAGGCGCTCATGCCCTTGCAGGCGTTGGCGCCGGTGCACTTCACGCCCGCGGCCTGGGCCGGGGAGAAGGAGCCGACGATGCCGGCGGTGGCGAACGCGGCGGCCGCGGTGGCGGCCAGAATGATGCCCGTCTTCTTTTTCATAGTGAATTTCCTCATGAGTGATTGCTGCGTGCGGCTCGTTAAGAACCGGGGTCACTATAGGCGCATGGCATGTATGCCAGAATCAAGCAGCCGTGAGCGGCGCGTCATCGCCGCCGCGCGACGATCAAGGCAACCCTTTGGAATCCGGCGGGTTTGACCGGATCACGGCGGCGATGCAGCGTCACGCCCCGGCCAGCGGCGCTGTCACAAACGCGTGCGCCGGCAGTGACATCGCAGCCGCGTTGCGGCCGCGATTATTTGCCGAGAATGTTGCTGAGCGGAATGGAATAGGAGAGCGTCAGGGTTTCGACGCCCGGGTTCTTGTCGCCGAGGCTGGCGTTGGACAGATGCGCGATGCCGAGGCTTACCCGCGAATAATCGTCGAAGCGGTAGGCAAGCTCGGCCGAGGAGCGGAATTCGACGATGAAGCCGAGATCCTTGCCCTTGCCTTCGTGATAGAGGCCGGGCGAGAAGCTGGGCGTGAACACGAAGCGGTTGCCGATGAAAACGTCAATCCGCACGCCGGCATAGACATAGGCCGAGCCCTTGTTCGTGCCCCAGGCGCCGATCTGCGGCGTGAAGTACCAGAGCTTTTTGTTGGAATGGTATTCGAGATTGAAGATGCCGGCCGCTTGCGCGTCGTCCTTGTTCTTGGCGGCGCGAAGTATGTCGTAATAGCCGGCGCCGAAGGCGATCGCGTCGGGCTCGTCGTCGGCCCGGGCCGGCGCCGCCAGCAGCGCCAAAACCATCACCAGGACGCAAACAACCGCCCCAGCCGCAGCCGTGTTTAGGCGCTGACGCACGTCCAACTGCTCCCTGCATGCCTCAAGTCGAGGGGCCCGCGCCCAAGTCTGTTGCCCGGGTCGCTTGTACCGGGCGTAAGAATACGCTCGCAACCGACTGATTTTCCACGCCGAATCATCGGTGTCATGGCAATATCGGCCTTCCGTGGCAGAAATACCACGGATAAATTCCATTAAATCAAGCGTTTGAACCGCTCGGTGGCGCCCACAAGGGCGGCGCGGATGCCCGGCTCCATCGCCGAATGGCCGGCATCGGGCACCACGATGTACTCGGCCCCGGTCCAGGCGCGCACCAGCCGGTCGGCGGTGGCGATCGGGCAGACCATGTCGTAGCGCCCATGCACCACGACTGCCGGCAGGTGCCGGATGCGCGGCAGGTCGTCCAGCAACGCGCCCGGCGGCAGGAAGATGCGGTTGACGAAGTAATGCGCTTCGATCCGCGCCAGGGCGAGGGCGACGCGGTCTTCGTTCACCGCGGCCACGTTGTCGGCGTTGGGCAACAGGGTCGAACACGCGGCTTCGTAAGCGCTCCAGGCGCGCGCGGCGGGTCGGTGGCGCTGGGGATCGGGGTCGGTCAGGCGCTTGTAGTAGTTGGCCAAGAGATCGCCGCGCTCGCCCTCGGGCAGGAACCCGGTGAAAGCGCGATGCGCCTCGGGGAACACCAGGCCCATGCCGTTGAGGAACCAGCCCACCTCGCTGTCCTGGCTGAGGAAGATGCCGCGCAGCACGAAGCCCAGGCAGCGTTCGGGGTGGCGCTGGCCATAGGCGAGCGCCAGCGTGCTGCCCCAGGAGCCGCCGAACAGCAGCCAGCGCTCGATGCCCAGTTCTTTGCGCAGCGCTTCGATGTCGGCGATCAGATGCGGCGTGGTGTTGTCGGCAAGCTCGGCGTTGGGAGTGGACCTGCCGGCGCCGCGCTGGTCGAAGATCACGATGCGATAGAAATTCGGATCGAAGAACCGGCGATGCGCCGCGGTGGCGCCGGCGCCGGGTCCGCCGTGCAGGAACAGCACAGGCGTGCCAGCGGGGTTACCACATTGCTCGTAGTATATGCGGTGCCGGGCGTCCGGACGCAGCGTTCCCGTGCTATACGGCTCGGTCGGCGGGTAAAGGTCGGTGCGGGCCATGCGGCGGGTGGAAAGCGTTCCCCGGTTTGGGCCGGAACGGCTTGGGTCCGCCGCCGGCCTTTTTGTTTTAACCCCTGGGTTATCGCCCAACATGCGCGCGAGTTAAACAGGGAAATGCGCCCGCGCCTTGGTCTTCTTTCCGCGGCCGGCCTGGTAGCGGCGGCGCTGGCGGCTTCCGCCGCGGCGGTCGAGCACATGCGGGCGGAAGCCGCGCTCGACGGCGACACGCTGGCCCTGGAAGGCGGGGCGGTGTTGCGGCTGGCGGGCATTCGCGCGCCGAAAGGCGAGGCCGAGGCCCGGTTCGCCGAGGCCGCGCGCGCCAAGCTTGCCGCCCTGGCGGCGGGGCAGGCATTGACGCTTCAGATCGCCGGGCCGGCGCGCGACCGCCACGGGCGCATCCCGGCGCAGGCCGTGCGCTGGGACGGGGTGTGGCTGCAGGGGGCGATGCTGGAAGCGGGGCTTGCCCGGGTCGAGACCTTTGCCGACAATCCGGCCCGCGCCGCCGAGATGCTGGCGCTGGAAGCGGCGGCGCGGCAGGCACGGCGCGGCCTGTGGGGCGACCGGCGCTACCGCGTGCTGACGCCGGAGGAAGCCGAGCGCGTGGGCGACGGCTTCCAGTTGGTAGAGGGCCGGGTGCAGCGCGTGACGGAACGCCGGGGGAGGTTCTATCTGGATTTCGGCGCGGATTGGCGGCGCGATTTCACCGTGGCCATCGCTCTGGGCGACCGGGCGCGGTTTCGCGCCGCGGGCCTGGACCCGGCGGGGCTGGAGGGCGCCACGTTGCGCGTGCGCGGCTGGATGCGGCGGTTGAACGGCCCGATGATCGAAGCCACCCACCCCGAACAGATCGAGCGCCTGGCGCCATGAAGCGCGGGCCGCTAACCCTGCTGGCCGCGGCGTCGGCCGTGCTGCTGGGCGCCTGCGTGGTGGACCCGGCGGCGGGGCCCGGCGGCCTGACGCAGCTGGTGACGCGCGCCGACGAGCTGGCGCTGGGGCGCGAGGAGCACCCGCGCATCCTGAAGCAATTCGGCGGCGCCTATGACCGTCCGGGGTTGAGCGCCTATATCGCCGCCGTGGGCCAGAACGTGGCCGGGACGGTCGAGCTGCCGGAGGTGACGTTCAGCTTTACGGTGCTGAACAACCCGGTGGTCAACGCCTTCGCCCTGCCCGGCGGGTTCGTGTACGTGACGCGCGGCTTGCTGGCGCTGGCGGGCAACGAGGCGGAATTGGCCTCGGTCCTGGCGCATGAAATCGGCCATGTCGCCGCGCGGCACGCGGCCCAGCGCCATCAGCGCGCGGCCCAGGTGGCGGTCGCACCCGCCCCTTCCGGGGCGAAGCCGGCGCAGAATTCCGGCGCCGGCAACGAGATCGCCGAGCGCGCGCAGGACCAAGCCGCCTATGTGCAGAGCTATTCGCGCGAGCAGGAAAACGAAGCCGACACCCTGGGCATCCGCTATCTGGCGCGGGCCGGGTACGATCCCGGCGCGATGGCGAGTTTCCTCGCCCGGCTGAACGCTCAGGCGACGCTTGAGGCCGAACTCTCGGGCCTGCCCAGCGGCGAGGCCGATACGATGAGCTTCTCGTCGACGCACCCCCGCACCGTCGACCGCGTGCGCGCGGCCGAGGCGCTGGCGGGCGAGATCGCCGGCCGGCCCGTGGCCTTGAACGAAGAAACCTATCTGCAGCAGATCGACGGCATCCTGTACGGCGACGATCCCGACCAGGGGTTCGTGCGCGGCCAGTCGTTCCTGCACCCAAAATTGCGCTTCCGCTTCGACGTGCCCCAGGGCTTCCGATTGTTCAATTCGTCGTCGCGCGTGATCGCGCGCGATGCCGGCGGGGCGGTGATCCTGTTCGACCAGGCGCCGGCGCCGAAAACGCTGGGCGTGGCCGACTACCTGACCCAGGTATGGTCGCGCGATCTGGCGCTGGCGGACGTCGAGAGCATTTTCATCGGCGGATTCGCCGCCGCGACCGGCTGGGTGCGCGTGGAAACCAACCGCGGCCCGCGCGACCTTCGGCTGGTGGCGATCCAGTTCGACCCCGACATGATCTACCGCTTCACCTTCATTACCCCGCCGGCCCTGACCGAAGCGCTGGCGCTGGAGTTGCGGCGCGCCACCTACAGCTTCCGGGCGCTGAGCGAGGAAGAGACGGCGGCGCTGCGCGCGTTGAAGCTGAGCGTGGTGCGCGTGCAGGAAGGCGACAGCGCGGCCACGCTGGGCGAGCGCATGCCGGTGGCGGAACGGCGCGAGGGCCTGTTCCGCGTTCTGAATGGCTTGAAGCCCGAGGAACAGCCGGCTCCCGGGCGGCTGGTGAAGATCGTCGCCGAGGAATGAGGCCGGACTTGCCGCTCCGGCGGACGTGCTATTCTCGACCCATCCGATGCCAATGAGCGATTGCGACATGCGCGCCATAGGAACCGCCCCGCGTCTTGCCGCGGCCCGGCTTTTCGCCGCCGCCGTCTTGGCGGCAGCCGCCGCGGTTTTCCCCGCCGCCGTCCATGCCCAGAGCGGCGGATGGCTGGACGGGCTTACCGGCGCGCTGGACCGCCTGTCCGAAACGCTGGTGACGCCCGAGCAGGAGCGCCAGATCGCCGAAACCGAGCACCCCAAAGTGCTGGCGCAGTTCGGCGGGGAGTACGACAACCCGACGATCAAGGACTATGTGACTGAGCTGGTGAAGGCGCTGGGCAAGGCGTCGGACCGCCCGGACATCGAATATCGCGTCACCGTTTTGAACTCGCCCGTCGTGAACGCCTTCGCCCTGCCCGCCGGCTACGTCTACACCACGCGCGGCCTGTTGGCCCTGTGCAGCAGCGAGGCCGAGCTTGCCGGCGTGATGGCGCACGAGATCGGCCACGTGACCGCGCGCCACACGGCGCAGCGCTACGGAAGGTCGGTGCTGGCGTCGGGCGCGTCGGGCCTGGCGGGCATGCTCAACATGCCCATGCTGCAACAGGCCACAGAGATCGGCTCGCAGCTTTGGATCCAGGGCTTCAGCCGCGACCAGGAATTCCAGGCCGACCAGCTTGGCGTCGCCACGATGGTGCGCGCGGGATACGACCCGAAGGCGATGGCGAGTTTCCTGGCCAAGCTGCAGCAATATTCCGAGTTGCAGGCGACGCTGGCCGGCCGCAAGCCCGGCGAGGCCGATCAGTTCAACCTGTTCGCGACCCACCCGCGCACCGCCGAACGCGTGGAGCGCGCGACCGAACAGGCGGGCCATTCCGGCGCGAAGAGCCGCGAGGAGCGCGACCCGTATTTGCGGCGCATCGACGGCATCATGTACGGCGACGACCCGGACCAGGGCTTCGTGCGCGGCCGGGTGTTCGCGCATCCCGGCATGAAATTCCGCTTCGAGGCGCCGGAGGGCTTTCAGCTTCTGAACGGATCGTCCGATGTGACCGCCGCCGGGCCGAATGGTGCTGCGATCCGGTTCGACCTTGCGCCTGAAAGCCAAAGCTATCGCGGCACCGTGCGCAGCTATGTTTCCGACGTATGGGCGCGCGGCCAGAAATTGGCGAGCATCGAGGCGTTGACCGTCAACGGCATGGAAGGCGGATCGGGCGTGTTGCGCTTGAACGCGCAGAGCGGGCCGGCGGATATGCGCCTGACCGCGATCCGCTTCGCGCCCAATCTGATCTTCCGCTTCCAGTTCGTGGCCCCGTCGCAAAGCGCGGCGCAGGTTTGGCCCGAGTTCGGCACGGTGACCGGAAGCTTCCGGCGCCTGACCGACGCCGAGGCGGCAGCGATGAAGCCGCTGCGCCTGCGCCTGGTGCGCGCGGGTCGCGGCGACGCCGTGGAAACCCTGGCGCAACGCATGGCCGTCAACGACCGCCACGCGGAGCGCTTTCGCGCGCTGAACGGGCTTAAGCCCGACCAGCAGACCGCCGCCGGGCAGACCTACAAAATTGTCGCCGAATGACGCGCCTGAAGGCGGGGCTTCGCGAGCCGCCGCGCCGCCGGACCTGGCCGCCGCCAACGGCGCGCGGCGGCGCTTGCGCACGGTGCCGATCGCGCTGGCTTTCACCCTTGGCCTGGGGTTGTTCGTCGCCTTGGCCGTCAGCATGGAAATGCTGATCGGCTATGTCGGCGCGCAACGCACGACTTACGAGCTGGTACGCGACCGCACGGTTTCGACTCTGGATTCGATCGTCCAGCGCATCCGCTTTCATTTGCAGCCGGCACTCGACCAGGTACAGTTCCTCATGCGCCGGATCGAGACCGGGACGCTCGATCCGAACAATCAGGACCGCACGACCGAGGCGCTGAGCTATTCGATGGCCGGCGCGCCGCAGGTTTCGTGGATCACCTTCATCGCGCCGGACTTGAGCACCGTGGGCGTACGCCGCAACGGCGACCGGATCGAACGGTACCGCTTCAACCTGGCCGAGCTGAGCGACGGGTCCGCGGTGATGGAAGAAATGCGCAACGCCGCCGGCCCGTATTGGGGCGAGGTGCGGCTGGCGCCGGCGGCGGGGCTGGCGATCGTCAACCTGCGTGCGCCGTTGCACCGCGGCGGCCAGTTCATCGGCGCGCTGGCGGCCGCGATAACGATCTTCGACCTGTCGCGCCTTTTGGCGGAGATCAGCCAGGACCGAACCGAGCGCCCGTTCATATTGCTGGGCAAGGAACGCGTGCTGGCGCATCCCAGCAACGTGTTCGGTCTGCCGGGCGAACCGAAGCCCGACACGCCGCTGCCGGCGGTGGCCGATTTCGGCGATCCGGTTCTGGCCGCTTTGTGGCATCCCACGAAAAGCCAGCTGATCGAACGCCGGGGCGACACCGAGGCCCGCTTCGTGGAGGCCGAAGGCGTCAGGCGCGTGGTGGTGTTCCGGCAGATCGACACCTTCGGCAAGGAGCCGTGGATCGTCGGCACGCAGTTCCTGGCGAGCGAGCTTGGCGCCGAGTTCGACCGGCTGAACCGCATGGTCTATGTCGGCCTGGCCGTGCTGGCGCTGGCGGTGTTCGCGGCGGCGATGCTGGGCCGGCGGATTTCGCGGCCGATCTCGCGCCTGGCCGACGTGGCCGACGCGATCCGCCATCTCGACCTGGAGGGACTGAAGCCCCTGCCGCGCAGCCGCTTGAGCGAGATCGACCGCGCGGCGCGGGCGTTCAACGCCATGATAACCACCATGGGGTGGGTGGAAACCTATCTGCCGCGGCGCTTGGTGAAGCAGCTTATGCGCCGGCAGGCGGGCGTGGTGTCCGAGGAACGTGAGGTGACGGTGCTGTTCACCGATATCGTGGGCTTCACGCTACTGTCGGAAAACCGGCCGGCGCGCGAAACGGCTGGACTGTTGAACGAGCATTTCGCGCTGGTGGAGAAATGCATCGCCGACGAACTTGGCACGCTGGACAAATACATCGGCGATTCGGCGATGGCGTTCTGGAACGCGCCCGAACCGCAGCCCGATCACGCACTGCGCGCCTGCCGCGCAGCCCTGGCGATCGCCAAGGCGATGCACGCGGACGCAAGACGGCGGCGCGAGGCGGGCGAGCCGGTGTTGCGCGTGCGCGTGGGCCTGCACACCGGGCCGGTGCTGGTGGGCAATATCGGCGCGCCCGGCCGCATGGGCTACACCATCGTCGGCGACACGGTGAATACCGCGCAGCGCCTGGAAAAACTGGGGCGGCGCTTCGACGACGGCGAAGTGCCGGTCGTGGTCCTGGCGAGCGAGACCACCGCGCGCGCGGCGGGCGGGGAAATCAAAATGACCGCACTGGGCATGCGCGGCCTGGCGGGACGCGAGAAGCCGATCACGGTGTACCGGCTGGACTGACCTTCAGGGCCGAAAACGAAACGCCCGCCGTAGGGGCGGGCGCCGTTTTAGCAAAAGCCGCGGAAACTTTAGGCGGCGCGCAGCACGCTTTCCAGTTTCTGCGCCGCGGCCATCTCGTCGATCTTCTCCACGGCCGCCAGCTCGCGCGCCAGGCGGTCCAGCGCCGCCTGGTAGATCTGGCGTTCGCTGTAGGACTGATCGGGCTGGCCGGCGTTGCGGTACAGGTCGCGCACCACCTCGGCGATCGACACCGGATCGCCGCTGTTGATCTTGGCTTCGTATTCCTGCGCCCGGCGGCTCCACATCATGCGGCGGATACGCGAGCGGCCCTTCAACGTCTTCAGCGCGGTTTCCATTTCCTTGCGGCTCGACAGGCGCCTGAGGCCGGAATTGGTGGCCTTGCCCACCGGCACGCGCAGCGTCATGCGCTCTTTCTCGAAGGTGATGACGATCACCTTCAGGCTGGTGCCGGCGATCTCCTGGTTCTCGACGCCCTGGATGCGGCCGACGCCGTGCGTCGGATACACCACGTAATCGCCGGCCGAGAATTCGGGTTCCTTGCCGGTGTAGGGCGCGCGCGGCGCCAGCACCGGACGGAAGGCGCCGGGCATGCCCGGGCGCATCTGGCCCGGCTTGCCGGGCATGCGCGGCGGCATGCCCTTGCCGGGCGTGTACTTGGCGTTCGCGTTCGCCGCGGCCGGCCGCATGGGCTGGGCCACCGGCTTGGCGATGGCGACCTTCGCGGCAATGGCCCGCATGGGCGCCGTCTTGGGTGCCAGATTGCTGGTTTTCATTCCATTCCTATGCTTGGCCGAAAACGCCGGCCGGTTAATTTTCGCCTGAACCGCTTTCGCGGCCGGGCGCTTGTTTTTGCCGGGCGTTCCGTTGGCGGCCTTATGCGCCGCCTTCTTGTCTTTAGCCATGACCCGCTCTCATCCCGCCACCCATGGGGTTCCCTAACCCCGGATAGCGCACAAAGCCCCATCCGCCGATCCGTCCCCACGGAAGCCGACGAAAAACGGCGTCCTCACCTCAAGAAAGCGCTGAGATTGGCCATTTTTGAGCTTCTTGGGCGCTCTCAGCACTGGTTCTTATATTAGTATCACAAAATTTCGCGGAAGTCAGCGGACGCGATACTAGCCATGCGTCAAGCGCATGCCAGAGCGAAAAACGCTTTAATCGAAGTGAATTAACGTTTGGCCGGGTTGGCGCTGAAATGCTCGGCGAACTTGTTCGGCTTGCCCTTCCAGGCTTCCGCGTCGCCCGGCTGCTCACCTTTTCTGGTGATATTGGGCCAGCTTTGTGAGTATTGGCGGTTGACCTCGGCGAATTTCTCGGCCGATCCGTCGGTATCCGGTACGATCGCCTCGGCCGGACATTCCGGCTCGCATACCCCGCAATCGATGCATTCGTCCGGGTGGATGACCAGCATGTTTTCGCCTTCGTAGAAGCAATCCACCGGGCAGACTTCCACGCAGTCCATGTACTTGCACTTGATGCAGGCTTCGGTAACGACGTAGGTCATCCGCTCTCTCTCCCGGTTTTTTTGGCGCGCCCGGTCATGCCCCCATCCGGGCCGTCGCGGCCGCTGGCGAATCGGCGAACCGCGACGGCGTGTGGGGTAGCACGCTAGCCGCAGGGCACGCAACCCTTGGGCAGATAGGGGCAATCCGGCCCTTGGGGTCAGCGTCCGCGCAGGCGGTCGGTCGCGCGCCGTTCGGACTTGGTCGGCCGTCCCGCGCCGGGATCGCGTGCGGCCAAGGACACAGGCTGCGGCGTGGGTACTGCCGGCGGCGGCGCCAGGTCGTCGTACAGAAGCCGCGCTTCGCTCGCCGGTCCGCGGCGGCTGGCCAAGGCCTTCACCGCGACCACGCGGATATGGAGCCCAAGGGGAAACGTCAGCACGTCGCCCGCACGCACGGCCTGGTGCGCCTTGCGCACGATGACCTTGTTCAGCCGCAAGCCGCCCGATTCGCAAAAAGCGGCAGCCAGGCTTCGGCTGCGGCAGAACCGGGCGTACCACAGCCATTTGTCGAGGCGCAGCGATGGAGCGTTCATTCGCCCATCAACGCGGCCGCCGCCGCACGAGCTCGCCCAGCTTCGCGAAAGGCCCATCCGTCGCACGCGCGTCCTGCCGAGCCACGCGCTGTTCGGGGGCCGCGGACTTCCGCCGCTTCGCGTGCTTGCGGCGGCGTTCGGCGAAGGTGATGCCGCCGGGTCCGGCTTCGGCGCGATAGCCCAGCGCCTTCAGCACGCCGGCGATGTCGCCCTCGGCGCATTGCGCCAGCTCACGCAAGGCGGGGGTGGCGGCGAACGCACCTTGCCGCGCCAGGCGCCGGCACGCGGCCGCAAGCTTTTCCACCCGGTCGGCGCGGATGGCGCGCGGGCCCAGCCGCCGGAAGCCCAAAGCCAGCTCCAGATCGGCGGGCCGCGCCGGGTCGGCCGGTATCGACACGGCGTTGGGCTGGGGCGGCGGCGGCAAGGCGCGGCCGGCATGCACCGACCATAGCGCGGTCTTGATCGCCGCCGTTGCCGGCTTGATCATCGCGGGCAGGAAAACCGTTTCAACGCCCAGGGCGACGCCGAGCCGGGCGAGGGCCTGCGATTCTTCGGGTGACAGCGCGGTGATCTGCTGCGCCACCAGCGCGCGCGGCACCACCCCCACGGCCTCGATCAACTGGAACGCCAGTCCGCGCGCCGCACCCGTAAGCGGCGCCTTGGACAAGCGCGTCAGCGGCGCGAAAGCGCGATCAAGCTCGGCCGCGAGCCACACCTCGAGCCGCCGGCGCAGCCTGACCTTGAGCGCGCCATCGAGCAAATCGCTTTGCAGCGGCTCGATCCTGGGCTCGCGCGGGGTGTCGCCGGGCATGAGCCGCGCCACGGGGGCGCCGCGCCACAGCACACGCGCATCGGCGGGGCGCAGGGTGAAGGCGGCATCGGGTTCGGCGTCGAACATGCGCACGCGCCTGGGCATCTCGCCCATCAGCGCGCGCCGCGCCACCGCCAGCACCGCGGGCGAATCCTCGGCCTTGTCCGGCGCGAACACGAAACCTTCCAGGCGGCCGACGGTCTGGCCTTCGACCACCACGTCGTCGTCGCGCGTGACCCCGGCCAGAAGCTCGCCGCGCTCGCTCAAGCGCCGCGAGATGCCGGCCGCGCGGCGGTCGATGAAGCGCTGCGTCAGCCGTTCGTGCAGGGCGTCGCTGAGCTTGTCCTCGATCGCGCGGGTGCGGTCCTGCCAGTGCTGGGCGCGCGTCAGCCAGTCGAGGCGGTGCGCGACATAGGTCCAGGTGCGGACATGGGCGATGCGGTTGGTCAGCGTGTCGATGTCGCCGGCGATGGTATCGAGCCGCGCCACGTGCTCGGCCACCCAGGATTCGGGCAGGCGTTCATGCGGGCCGATCAGATGCCGGAAAATCTGCGCCAGGAATTTGGCGTGGGAATCGGTCATGGTGCGGCGGAAATCCGGGATCTGGCAGATCTCCCACAACAGCCGCACCGTAGCCGGGGCCCAAGCATGCTCGCCGATATCGCGCTCGCGCAGCAACGCCGCCAGCGCCAGCTGGTCGTCGGCCTCGCGCGCGCGGATCAGGAACGGCGCGGGCGAGCGCGTCTCGAGCGAGCGCTGCAAGGAAAAAGGCGTGGAGTAATCGAGATCGCCGTTGCGCCAGAACAGATATTCCAGCGGATCGAAGCGGTGCGATTCGATCGCCTCGACCGTGGCTTCGTCGAGCGGCCCCAAATCCTGCGTGGTGCCGAAAGTGCCGTCGTTCATGTGCCGCCCGGCGCGCCCGGCGATCTGCGCCAGCTCGGCCGGATGCAGGCGGCGGCTGCCGCGCCCGTCGAACTTGCTGAGGCCCGCGAAGCAGACATGGTCGAGGTCCATGTTGAGGCCCATGCCGATGGCGTCGGTCGCCACCAGGTAATCGACCGCACCCTCCTGGAACAGCCCGACCTGCGCGTTGCGCGTCCTGGGGCTGAGCGCCCCCAGCACCACCGCGGCGCCGCCGCGCGTGCGGCGGATCATCTCGGCGATTTCGTAGACCTGCGCCGCGGAGAACGCGACCACGGCCGAGCGGGGCGGCAGGCGGGTGAGCTTGCGCGGGCCGGTGTAAAGCAGCGTGGAAAAGCGCGGGCGCTGCTGGAATTCGGCGCCGGGCACCAGGCGCGACATCAAGGGCCGGATGGTCTCGGCCCCCAGGAACATGGTTTCCTGCCGCCCGCGGGCGTGCAGCAGGCGGTCGGTGAAAACATGGCCGCGCTCGGGATCGGTGCAGAGCTGGATTTCGTCGATCGCCAGGAATTCGACCGGCCGGTCCAGCGGCATGGATTCGACCGTGCACACGAACCAGCGCGGATCGGGCGGGACGATCTTTTCCTCGCCCGTGATCAGCGCCACGGCGCGAGCGCCCTTCATCTTGACGACGCGGTCGTAGTTTTCGCGGGCGAGCAGACGCAGCGGGAACCCGATCATGCCCGAGGCGTGGCCGAGCATGCGCTCGATCGCCAGATGTGTCTTGCCGGTGTTGGTCGGCCCTAGAACGGCAAGCACGCGGGACGCGGACTTGAACGCCATAGCCTCCCTAAAATCGGGCTTTCCCGGTCCCGGTTCAAGAACTGTTTATTGGCCGCTACCCGCCCTTCACCAGCGGCACGAAGGCCACGGGCAGCACGGCGCGGCGGTCGAGGCTGCCGTCGGCTTCTTTCCGGATCAGCACCAGCTCCTGCTCGCCGCCCCTGGGGCCGATGGGAATGACCAGCCGGCCGCCTGTCGCCAGTTGCTGCACCAGGGCCGGCGGCACGCCGGCTGCTGCGGCAGTGACGATGATGCCGTCGTATGGCGCGTGCTCGGGCCAGCCCAGATTGCCGTCGCCGTGCTTCACCTCGACATTGAGAATTCCAAGGCGCTTCAGACGCTCCGCGGCCTGGGCGGCCAGCTCGGGCACGGTTTCAATGGAATAAACCTGGGCCACCAGCCGGGCGAGGATCGCGGCCTGGTAGCCGCAGCCCGTGCCGACCTCCAGCACGCGGTGGCGCGCCTCGGGCCGCAGCAGGTCGGTCATGATCGCCACGATATAGGGCTGCGAGATGGTCTGGCCCTGGCCGATGGGCAGCGGCCGGTTGTCATAGGCGAATTCGGCCAGGTCTTCAGGCACGAATTCCTCCCTAGGCACCGCGCCCAAAGCCGCGATCACCCCAGGGTCGAGGGCGGTCTTGCCGAGATAGCGGTTGGTCCACAGCACCTCATCGGCCACGATCTTGACCATGGCGGCGCGGGCCTGGGCCAATTCTTCGGGTATCGGGCGGGTCATGGGGCTTGCCCTGTCATGGCCCCATACCATATAGGCCGTTGCCCCAGAGCCGAAACCAGGCCGGGGGGCTGGAGACGGGGACATGGCGGAAATTAACACCGAGGAGAAACTTCATTTCCAGGCAGAGGTGGGGCGGCTGCTCGATATCGTCGCCCACTCGCTCTACAGCGACAAAGAAATCTTCCTGCGCGAGCTGATCTCGAACGCGTCTGACGCCTGCGACCGGCTGCGCTATCTGGCGCTGACCAAACCCGAACTGGCGGCCGACGACCCCGCCTACAAGGTGAAGATCGCCGTGGACCGCGCGGCGCGGACCATGACCGTGTCGGACAACGGCATCGGCATGAACCGCGACGAGCTGGTGGCGAATCTCGGCACCATCGCCAAGTCGGGCACCGCCGCGTTCGTGAAAGGCCTGACCGGCGACGCCAAGAGCGACATGAAGCTGATCGGCCAGTTCGGCGTGGGCTTCTATTCCGCCTTCATGGTGGCCGACCGCGTGAGCGTCGTCAGCCGCAAGGCGGGAGAATCCCAGGCCTGGCGCTGGACATCGGAGGGCAAGGGCGAGTTCGCGGTCGCCCCGGCCGAGCGCGAGCAGCGCGGCACGACCATCGAGCTGCATCTGCGCGAAGCTGAGGACGAATTCCTGGACCACGAGCGCCTGCGCGCGATCGTGCGCACCTATTCCGACCATATCGCCCTGCCCGTGGTGCTGATCGAAAACGGCAAGGAGCAGACGCTGAATGCCGCCGCGGCCCTATGGACCCGGCCGCGCGGCGAGATCACCGAACAGCAATACCGCGAGTTCTATCGCCACGCCGGGCATCTGGGCGACGATCCGTGGCTGACCGTGCATTTCAAGGCCGAGGGGCAGATCGAATACACCTCGCTGCTGTTCATCCCCTCCACCCGGCCCTTCGACCTGTTCACGCCCGAGCGGCGGCACCGCGTGAAGCTGTATGTGCGGCGCGTGTTCATCACCGAGGATTGCGCCGATCTGGTGCCGTCATGGCTGCGGTTCCTCAAGGGCATCGTCGATTCCGAGGACCTGCCGCTGAACGTCAGCCGCGAAATACTGCAAAAGAACGCCGTCGTGGCGAAGATGCGCCAGGGGCTGGTGAAGCGCGTGCTGGCCGATCTGGAAAAGAAAGCCGAGAAGGAGCCGGAGGAATACGCGAAATTCTGGGAGAATTTCGGCGCGGTGCTGAAAGAGGGCCTGTACGAAGAGCGCGAGCGCAGGGACGAGCTGATGAAGCTGGCGCGGTTCCGGTCGACCCACGGCGAGGGTTGGGCGTCGCTCGACGATTACGTCAAGCGCATGAAGCCAGGGCAGGACGCGATCTATTTCATCACCGGCGACGACACCAAGGCGCTGCGCAAAAGCCCGCAATTGGAGGGCTTCGCCGCGAAAGGCGTGGAAGTGTTGCTGCTGAGCGACCCGATCGACGATTTCTGGATCGCCATGACCGGCGAGCACGACGGCAAGAAGCTGCGCTCGATCACGCAAGGCGGCATCGACCTCGGCAAGATCGAGGGCGGCGACAAGAAGGACGAAGCGGCCGAAAAGCCGGCGGCGGACATTGCGCCGCTGGTGGCGATCTTCAAGCTGGCGCTGAAGGACGAAGTGAAGGACGTGCGCGCCTCGCAGCGCCTCACGGGCAGCGCCGTGTGCCTGGTGGCCGATCAGGGCGACATGGACATGCGGCTGGAGCGCATGTTGCGCATGCACAAGCAATTGGGCGCGGCGGCGGCCAAGCGCATTCTGGAGATCAACCCGCGCCACGCGCTGATCGCCAAGCTCAATTCGGCCGTGGGCAAGCCCGAGCAGGCCCATGCGCTGGACGACATGGCGCATCTGCTGCTGGATCAGGCGCGCATCACCGAGGGCGAGGCGGTGCCCGACCCCGCCGCCTTCGCGCGCAGGCTGGCGGGCGCCTTGGAGCGCGGGCTGGCTTAAACGCTAGGGCGACTGTCCGATCGGGCGCTCCGTGCCCGACGGCAAGGGCGCCGAGCGGCCGGCGATCCACGCCGCCACATCGCCGCGCACCGCTTCGGCGCCGAGATCGCGCAGCAGCATGTGGAAGCCCTTGGGGTATACCGCCAAGCGCTGACGCCCCGCCGCTTCCCCGGGCAATCCTTTCAGGAACGAATCCACCGGCCCCTTCGGAATGAGCTGCTCGTTGCCGCCGAGCAGGATCAACGCCGTGGCGGCGAAGCGGGGTGCGGCCTGTTGCGCCGCTTCCATCAGATTCACCAGGCCGTAAATCGCGTCGATACGGTTGTATTTCAGCACCAGCTTATCGTTGCCGAGCTTGCGCAGCATCGGCACGTTGTCCGACGGCACGCGGCCGGTGCCGCGCCCATCCACCGGAAACCAGGGCATGGCATGGGCGAGGAAATCGAGCGAGCCGCTTTGGATGCCCGGCATGTATTGCCGCCCCCACAGGGCGGGTGCGGCGAGGATCACGCCGTCCACCGGCGGCGGGCGGTCGCCGGCCATCGTCAGGATCGCCACCGCCCCGCCCATGCTTTCGCCCAGCAAGAACAGCGGCAGCGACGGATCGCGCGCGCGCAACAACCGCGCCATGTCGCCCGCGTCGCGCACCAAAGGCTCGGTGCCCGCCCAGATGCCGGGATCGGGCGCCTCGCCGAAGCCGCGCTGGTCGTAGGCATAGGTGACGATGCCCTGCCCCGCCCATTCAGCCGCCGAGTCGTCGATGAAATTGCGGTAGTCGTTGAACCCGTGCAGCGCCAGGATCGCGGCCTTGGGCTGGCCCCGCGGCCGCCAAGCCTTAACCTTCAGCTCGATGCCGTCATGCGTGACGAAGCGGCCTTCGTCCAGGCGCTGCGCGTCGATCCCGGTGCCCGGCGGCTGCAGGCTGGGCGCGCAGGACGCGAGCGCCAGGAGCAAGACAAGGCCCGCGCCGCGCGCGGTCACGAAGCCCAGTCCTCTTCCCGCGCGGCGCGCGTGAGCTGGAGGAAGATGTCTTCCAGGTCGCTTTCGGTGGTCGTGATATCCACAACCGGCAATCCGCTGGCCTGGACCGCCGCGAGTATCTCAGCCACCGGCGCGGCGCTGGGCTTGTAGCGGATCACCAGCGTGCGCGGCCCCTTCAGCGTCGCGCCGAACGGCATCAAAGCACCGGGCACGGCGGTGGCGTCGACGCCCAGATGCACGGTCAGTTCTTTCGCGTCGATGCGCGCCAGCAACGTTGCCTTGTCCTCGCAAGCCAGAACCCGGCCGCGATCGATGATGGCGATGCGGTCGCAGATCTGCTCCGCCTCTTCCAGATAATGCGTGGTCAGCAGCACCGTGGTGCCGCGCCGGTTGAGCTCGCGCACATGGGTCCAGAGCTGCTGGCGTAACTCGATGTCCACGCCGGCCGTGGGTTCGTCCAGCACCAGCACACAGGGATCGTGCACCATCGCCTTGGCCACCAGCAAGCGGCGGCGCATGCCGCCCGAAAGCCGGCGCGGATGGACCTCGGCCTTGTCGGCCAGGCCCAGAGCGCCGAGGATTTCCATGGTGCGGCGCTCGCCCGCCGGCACGCCGTACATGCCGGCCTGCAATTCCAAGAGGGCGCGGGGCGTAAAGAACGGATCGATATTCAATTCCTGCGGCACCACGCCGATGGCGGCCTTGGCCGCGCGCGGATCGCGGTCGATGTCGATGTCCCAGACCTTGGCCATGCCGGAGGTTTTCAAGACCAGCCCGGCCAGGATGTTGATGAGCGTCGATTTGCCCGCCCCGTTCGGACCCAGCAGGGCGAAAACGCTGCCGCGCGGGATTTCCAGATCGACCCCGTGGAGCGCCATGCGTTCGCCGCCGCGGCCGGAATAGACCTTGGTCAGGCCCTTGACCTCGACCGCCAGGGCGGGGGGCGCGGCCTGCGGCGCGGCGCCGGGCGAATGCTGATGATCGGCGAGCTTCGCGCTCATTCCGTAAACCGGATCCCGTGAGTATTGATTGTGGCGGCGTCATGCGTATCATCGCGCCGACTCCCCGGTCAAATTCGGGGGCGCTCGATCGGGGAAAGCAGATGAATCCGCCGGAAATCGTGGAAACCGACAAGACGACCGTCGCCTGCGACGGCAACGGACCGGCCCTGGGCCACCCCCGCGTCTACCTGACGCTGGTGGACGGCAAGGTCGACTGCCCCTATTGCGGCAAGCAATTCAGGCTGAAAGCTGGCGCGGCGGCGGCCGCTCACTGAGAACGGCGCTCCACGCGGTCCAGCGCCGGATCCGGCCAAACACGCTGTCCCTCGCCGCTTTGCCGGTTGGCGCCGGTCTTGGGCTTCGGACTTATCGCCGTTGGCCTTGTCCATCCAGGTTGCGCACGCAGCCTATCGCGAGGCCGCGACTGCTGCTGCTTGCCGTCTATCTCGCCTTCGTCATCTCCCCGACGCCTGCCTGGCTGCCATGAGCCTTCGCAGCACGAACTTCTCCAGCTCGGCCGCCAGCAACAGCAGCATGCCCGCCGTCAGCACCAGCGCCCAGTCGCTGGGGCCGAGGCCTGCCGTCTGGAACAGCTCCTGCATCGGCGGAAGGTAGGTGAACCCTATTTGCACCACGGCCGTCAGCGCGATCGTCAGCAGCGCCGGGCCCAAGCCCCTTAGCGCAGGCGGCGAAATGCCCGTAGCGAGGATGAAGCGCGCGGGGATGAGGTAGAAAGCCTCGCACGCCACCAATCCGTTCACCGCGACGGTTCGCGCCAGCTCCAGGCTGCCGCCCGCGTCCAGCGTGCGGTGGAACAGCCAATAGGTCAGCGCCAGCATCAACGAGCCAATGAACGCGATGCGCCATAGCACCAGGCCCGACAGCAGAGGTTCTTGCGGCGGGCGCGGCGGCCGGCGCATGACGTCGTCTTCGGCCGGCTCAAACACCAGCGCCAGGCTCAAGGTGACGGACGTCACGAGGTTGACCCAGAGGATCTGCACCGGCGAGACCGGGAGCGCCCCGCCCAGAAGCACAGCCGTGACCACCAGCAGCGCCTCGCCCAGGTCGGTGGGCAGGAGAAACATCAGCGTCTTGCGCAGATTGTCGTAGACGGCGCGGCCTTCGCGCACGGCATGGGCGATGGTGGCGAAGTTGTCGTCGGCCAGAACCATGACGGCCGCTTCCTTCGCGGCCTCGGTGCCCTTGCGGCCCATCGCCACGCCCACATCGGCGCGTTTCAGCGCCGGGGCGTCATTGACCCCATCGCCGGTCATGGCCACCACATGGCCGCCGGCTTGCAGCGCCTTGACCAGCCTGAGCTTATGCGCCGGATCGGTGCGCGCAAATACCGCCGTGCCTTCCACGGCGGCGACAAGGGCGGCATCATCGAGCCGGTCGATGTGCTGCCCGGTCAATGCGCCGGCTCCATCGATGCCCAGCTCGCGGCCGATCGCGATCGCGGTGGCGACGTGGTCGCCGGTAATCATCTTGACCGCGATACCCGCGCGCCGGCAGTCGGCGACCGCGGCGATCGCTTCTTCACGCGGCGGGTCGATCATCGCGAACAGGCCAAGCATGGTGAATCCGTCGCGCACGTCGCCGGGAGCCAAATGGTGCTTTGCAAACGCCGCGTGCTTCGAGGCGACCGCCAGCACGCGTTGGCCGGCCGAACCGGCAGCGGCGGCCGCGCGGTGCCAGAAATCTCGATCGATGGGCTGGGGGCCCCCCGCCGCCAGCTCGCGCGAGGCGACAGCCAACACGGCCTCGGGTGCGCCTTTCAGGAAAATTACTCCGCTGCTGCCATCGCGGTTGAGCGTGGCCATGAAGCGGTGCGCGGCGTCGAAGGGGATTTCGTCCAGGCGCGGGTGCGCCATGGCCTCGCTACGCGGATTCAAGCCGCCCTTCATCGCCACCGACAGCAGCGCACCCTCGGTAGGATCGCCGACCAGGCGCCACTCGCCGCCATCCTCGTGCAACTCGGCATCGTTGCACAGCGAAGCGGCCAGCAACATGGCGGGCAGGGTTGGGTCCGCGGCGCGTGCGTCCAGGCACTCGATCCGGCCATGCGGCGCATAGCCCGTGCCCGCGACCTCATGGCGCGCCGAAGCCGTCACGACGGCGCGCACGGTTAATTCGTTGCGGGTGAGCGTTCCGGTTTTGTCGGAACAGATGACTGTGACCGAACCCAACGTCTCGACCGCCGGCAGGCGCCGGATAATGGCGTTGCGTCGCGCCATGCGCTCGACCCCGATCGCCAGCGCGATGGTGATGATTGCGGGAAGGCCCTCTGGGATCGCGGCCACGGCCAGGCCCACCGCAGCCATGAACATTTCGCCCGCCGGCTGCAAATGGACAAAGGTGCCGATGGCGAACGTGGCGGTGGCCACGGCCAAAATCGCCGCGGTCAGCAGCCTGCCCATGGCCGCCATACGTCGAACCAGCGGCGTCGCCAGCACATCCGTTTCGGCCAGAAGCGTGCTGACATGCCCAATCCGCATATCGAGGCCGGTCGCCACCACGACACCGGTCGCCTGGCCGGCCGCGATCGACGTGCCGGCAAAGGCCATCGAGGCTTGCTCGCCGAGCGCGGCATCCGGTGCCACCGCCTGACCGGACTTGTCTACTGGCATAGACTCGCCGGTCAGCGCCGCTTCTATCGCGCGCAGACCCTTGGCTTTGATCAGCCGTAGATCGGCCGGCACCCTGTCGCCGGGCTGCAGGGTCACAACATCGCCCGGCACCAACACGGACGCATCCACCGTGTGGCGCCGGTCGCCGCGCAGCACAACCGCCTGCGGCGACAGCATGTCCCGCACGGATTCCATCGCGCGCTGGGCCTTGCCTTCCTGCACGAAGCCGATAGCGGCGTTGAGCAGCACCGCGCCCAGGATCACACCGGTATCGACCCAATGGCCGAGCGACGCCGTCACCGCCGACGCGGCCAGCAGCACATAGATCAGGACATTGTGGAATTGCCGGACGAAGCGCAGCAGCGCACCGGGCGGCCGCGGCGCCGGCAGCAGGTTGGGCCCGTGGGTTGCCAGACGACGCTTGGCCTCGGCCGCGCCGAGACCGTGGATCGAGGAATCAAGACGCCGTAGCGCCTCTTCCGCCGTCAGCGCGCACCAAGGTTCCGACGGCGACGAATGGTTCATGCCCTCACGCCGGTTCGCTGCGGCCGCATGATGCCGGTCCTCGGCCGTGCGGTCCATACCGGGTACGATACCGGTAAATGCAGGCAACCCGCACCCTGCCTGCCATACCTTGAAAAATGGGCACGTGGACGTGACAGAAGCGCAAGCCGGATGCTGAGCCGAAAAACGCGAACGGCGGGAACCGAAATTCCCGCCGCCCGTTTCGCCCGCGATCGCCTTCTACGTGAGGCTTAGGCGGCCTTCTTGGCTTCGATGGTCTGGGGCTTGCCCGCGCCGTTGGCGATCTGGATGGTCCGGGGCTTTTTCGCCTCGGGCACTTCACGCACCAGATCGACGGTCAACAGGCCGTTCGCCAGGTTGGCGCCCGTGACCTTCACGAAATCGGCCAGGCTGAAGCGCCGCTCGAACGCCCGGCCAGCGATGCCGCGATGCAGGTATTGCGCGCTTTCGCCCGGCTGGCGGCCCTTGCCGCCGACCACCAGCGTGTTCTCGTGCTGCACCACCGACAGGTCGTCCTCGGTCATGCCGGCGAGCGCCATGGTGATGCGGTATTGGTTTTCGCCCGCGAGTTCGATGTTGTAGGGCGGGTAGCCGTCGCCGTCGGACGCGCGCTGCGCATCGTCCAGCAAATCGGCGACGCGGTCGAAGCCGACGGTGGAACGGAAGAAGGGGGAAAAGTCGAAGTTCGTCATATCCAAGTCCTCCACATGAGCAACATGGTTGTTTCAAAAGCTCCCCGCGACCCACGCGGCGGAACCCGGTGAATGCCGCGAACCCCCTGGGGGCATCCGCGGCGAGACTGTAATTGGGTAGCCCGCGCGCGCCGTTCAAGGGGTGGGCCGGATATGAAAATCTTCATGCCGATCAACAATTTATCCACAGAGCCGGGCGCTGGCGGGTTGCGCTAGACTGGCCCGGTCATGGCCGCCAAATCCAAAACCAAAACTGCGGAAAACCCCGCCGAAAAATCGGCCACCCCGCCCGCCGGGAAGCTGCGCCATCTCTATCTGTTGGACGGGTCGGGCTTCATTTTCCGCGCCTTCCACGCCCTGCCGCCGCTGACGCGCGCCGACGGCACCCCCGTGGGCGCGGTCCTCGGCTTCTGCAACATCCTGATGAAGCTGCTGGACGGAACGGATTGCGACGGCATCGCCGTGATATTCGACACCGCGCGCAAGACGTTCCGCAACGACATCTACAAGGACTACAAGGCGCACCGGCCACCGCCGCCGCCCGAGCTGATCCCGCAATTCGCGCTGGTGCGCGACGCCACCGCGGCGTTCAACGTGGCGGCGGTGGAGATGGCGGGATACGAGGCCGACGATTTGATCGCCACCTATGCCACCCAAGCCAAGAAGGCCGGTACGGAAGTGACCATCGTTTCGTCCGACAAGGACCTGATGCAGCTGGTCGAGCCGGGCGTGTCGATGCTGGACCCGATCAAGAACCGGCCGATCGGCCCGGCCGAGGTGCGCGAGAAATTCGGCGTCGACCCCGACAAGGTGATCGACGTGCAGGCCTTGGCCGGCGACAGCACCGACAACGTGCCGGGCGTGCCGGGCATCGGCGTGAAGACCGCGGCGCTGCTGATCGCCGAATACGGCGATCTGGATACGCTGTTGAAGCGCGCGGGCGAGATAAAACAGCCGAAGCGGCGCGAGGCGCTTGTGGGCAACGCCGAATTGGCGAAAATCAGCCGCGAGCTGGTGACGCTGAAGCGCGACGTCCCGGGCGCGCCCGGCCTGGGGACGCTTGCGCGCAAAACGTTGGACCGCGACAAGCTGCTGGCATTCCTGTCGGAGAACCAGTTCCGCTCGCTGTTGCAGCGCCTGCAAAACGGCAGCGGCAAGGACGCGCCCGCCGCCAAGGACGAAGGCGCGTCGCTGCATGCCGACACCGCGACACCGCGCGCCCGGGACACAGCGGCGCCCGCCGCGACGCATGCCAAGTCGGCCGCCATCGACCGATCGAAATATGAGCTGGTGCAGGACATGGCGGCGCTAAAACGCTGGATCGCAAGCGCGACCGATACCGGGCTTGTGGCGGTGGATACCGAAACCACGTCGCTGGACGCCATGCGCGCCGAGCTGGTGGGCGTGTCGCTCAGCACCGGCCCGGGCGAGGCGTGCTATATCCCCCTCGGCCATGTCGGCGCCGCCAAGCCCGGCGAGATGGACCTGGGCGGGGCGGAAAAGCCCAAGCAGATTCCGCTGAAAGAGGCGTTGGCGGCGCTGCAACCCCTGCTGGCCGACCCGGCCGTGCTGAAAGTCGGGCACAACATCAAATACGACATGGAAGTGCTGGCGAGCTACGGCGTGACCGTGGCGCCGATCGACGACACGATGCTGGTGTCCTATGTGCTGGAAGGCGGCATGCACGGCCACGGCATGGACGCGCTGTCGGATATACACCTTGCCCACTCGACGATTAAATTCGAGGAGGTGACGGGCAGCGGCAAATCGCAGATCACCTTCGACCGCGTGCCTCTGGACAAGGCGCTGGAATACGCGGCCGAGGACGCGGAGGTGACGCTGCGCCTGCACACCGCGCTGAAGCCCAGGCTGGTGACCGACGGGCTGGTATCGGTCTACGAGACCATCGAGCGCCAGATGCCGCAGGTGGTGGCCGACATGGAACGTGCGGGCGTTCTGGTGGACCGGGTGGAGCTGGCGCGGCTGAGCAAAGATTTCGCCGAGCGCCTGGCCGAGTTGGAAACCAAAATCCACAAGCTGGCGAAAGAGACGTTCAACATCGCCTCGCCCAAGCAATTGGGTGAGGTATTGTTCGACCGCCTCGGCCTGCCCGGCGGCGAGAAAACCAAGACCGGCGCCTATAGCACCCATTCCGACATTCTGGAGCCGCTGGCCGCGGGCGGGCACGAGATCGCGGCCAAGGTGCTGGACTGGCGGCAACTGGCGAAACTGAAAAGCACCTATGCCGACGCGCTGGTGGAGCAGATCAACCCCACGACCGGGCGTCTGCACACCTCGTTCGCCCTGGCCGCCACCAGCACCGGGCGCCTGTCGTCGACCGATCCCAATTTGCAGAACATACCGATCCGCACCGAGGAAGGCCGCAAGATCCGCAAGGCCTTCGTCGCCGCCAAGGGGCGCAAGCTTCTGTCGGTCGATTATTCGCAGATCGAGCTGCGCCTGGTGGCCGAGATCGCCGGCATCGAGGCGCTGCGCCAGGCGTTCCGCGACGGGGTTGATGTGCATGCGCTAACCGCCTCGCAGGTGTTCGGCGTGCCGATCAAGGGCATGGACCCGATGGTGCGGCGCAAGGCCAAGGCGATCAATTTCGGCATCATCTACGGCATTTCCGGCTTCGGCCTGGGCCAGCAGATCGGCGTGTCGCCGGGCGAAGCCAACGCCTACATCAAGGCCTACCTCGACCGCTATGCCGGCATCCGCGAATACATGGAGCGCATGAAGAAGGAGTGCCACGCCCGCGGCTATGTCGAAACACTGTTCGGCCGGCGCTGCCATATCCAGGGCGCCAACGACCGCAATATGGCCAGGCGCAGCTTCGCCGAGCGCCAGGCGATCAACGCGCCGATCCAGGGCACCGCCGCCGACATCATCAAGCGCGCGATGATCCGCGTGGCCCCGGCCTTGAAGAAAGCCAAGCTTGACGCCGTGATGCTGTTGCAGGTGCACGACGAATTGCTGTTCGAAGTGAAGGAAAGCGACGTGAAGAAGACCGGCGAGCTGGTGCGCGAGATCATGGAAAGCGCGGCCGGCCCGGCTGTGAAGCTAAGCGTGCCGCTAGTGGCCGATGCCGGTATCGGCCAGAACTGGGGCGAAGCGCATTAGCGCAGCGACGAAAATGGGCAGCATAAATAACGATGAGAAGGAAGACCAACGGGGCGTACTTCCTGCATATGATATTCAGACACGAATCAATCATTCCCCACATGTGTTCATATTAGGAGCTGGCGCCAGTAGGGCTTGTTGCCCAAGCGGAGATAGGAATGGTCGTAAGCTTCCTCTAATGAACGATCTCGTTACATGCCTTGGAATCGATCCCTTAGTTCAGTCTCTGGGTTTTGACCCAGATGTCAATTTTGAAACGTTGTTTAGCGACCTATATCGAAAGGGTGAGACTGAGCAAATTAAGAAACTTGAAGAGGCGACACGAGTATATTTTTCTGCTTTACGTATACCAGAGTCGCCGACGATTTATGATTTTCTGCTCTTGACGCTTCGGGAGAAGGATCTAATAGCAACCTTTAACTGGGATCCTCTGCTTCCACAGGCTTATATGCGATGCAGGGAAATCACGAACAGGCTACCTCGCATCGTGTTTCTTCATGGAAATGTTGCAGTTGGTATTGATAGAAATCAGAAGACCAAAACCTTTTGGGATGAAAGAGAATTACATCCGAGCAGCACTTTTGAACCAAGCCCGCTCCTGTTCCCAATTGAAAAGAAGTCGTACAATGATGATGCGTTCATCAAATCAGAATGGGATGAGGCTGCTCGCTGGATCAATCATGCTTACTTGCTAACATTCTTTGGCTATAGCGCACCAAAAACTGATGTTGAAGCCCGAGAGCTGCTACTTAATGCTCTACAAAAGAATCGAACGCGAAAGCTAGCGTATTTAGATTTCATAGATATCGCCAACACGGAAGCGATTGAAGCCAACTGGAGGGAGTTCTTGATTACATGGCGACATGGAATTGGTGATAGTTATTGGCAAAATTACACGTTGTATCATCCGAGAAGGTCGTGTGAAGCGTTCGCTTTTGCGACCCTTCAACAAGATCCGTGGAAAGACGATCCAATTCCCCGATTTTCAAATTTTGATGAAATAAAAAAATGGATTCAACCATACAACACCGAAGAAGAGGCCAAAAAATTTTCTGGCAGGCCTCTTTCAAAATCATAAGTGATAGCTTCGCCGGCATCTACGCCACCGCGCGCGCCTGTTTCACCAGCCGCACCAGTTCGCCCCGCGCTTCATCCGCATTCGTAATACGGCGCGTGAAATCCAGCCGCGCCACGCGGCCGGCGAGTCGCAGATCGCAACCCTCGGCGTCGATACCCGTCATCGTCCACGCGCCCGGGGGTTGACCCAACAGCTTGGTCGCGTAGAGCGCGAGGGCATCGGCATGGTCCAGGTTCATATGCGCGACGATGCCGCTTTCCGCGGCGGCCAGTTCGGCCGATTCTTGCGCGCCATCCAGCAATTCGTTGCCGGCGATCCAATGGATGCGCCCAAACCCGGCGACGAGATGCGCGCGCTCCACGTCAACGCGGAAGAATCCGAAATCCTTGAAATCGGCATACATCGCCGCACCGGGATGCCGCGCGAGGAAGCGCTGGCGGTGGCGCGGCTCCGCCGTTTTTTCGATGCGGCCCAACAGCGTCGCGCGCGCGCCGGTCAGCGGCTCGTCCAGCCCAAAGGTTCCATCGACTAGCAGCGCCGCGCGATTATCGGCGGCGATATCTTTTGTATGCTCGGCGAGGCCCGAGATCAACAGCAGCGGCGAAGCGTCGTGATCCACCGCCAGCAGCACCAGCGCCGCGTAAGGCCAGTCCGGCGCCCCCACGCCCGCGCGCCGGTGCGTGGCGAGATAGGCGCGGTCGGCGGACCGCAGCAGGCGGCGCGCGGATTGGCCGGGCGAAAGCTCGGGTTTGTTCTCAGGCTTGTTCATGGCGCTATTCAAGCCCCAGGACCGGGCGCTGGGTCAACCCGCCTAGGACTGGCCCTTGAGACAGGGCTGGTCTATGTGTCGATGGATGGGGAAATGGCTGCCGGTCGTCTTATTGCTGCTGGCCGCGCCGCAAGCGGAAGCGGCCGAACAGCGCCTGGGCAATCTGGTGATCGCCCAGGCCTGGGCCGCGCCGTCTTCCACCACCAAGAGCACCGGGTCGATCTATCTGACCATCCGCAACGCGGGGGCGGAGCCCGATTGGCTGGTCGCCGCGCATTCGCCCGCGGCGGTCAAAACCGAACTGCGCTCGCACCGCGCGGGGCCGGTGGTGGGGCCGGCGCGCAAGGTGATCGGCGTCGCCCTGCCGGCGGGCAAGACGGTGACGCTGCAGCCCGGCGGCGAACTGATCGCGCTGATCGACATCACCGAGCCCTATCGCCTGGGCGGGTCGGTGCCGGTGACGCTGATTTTCCAGAAGGCGGGAGAAGTGTCGATTGCCGCCCCGGTGCGGGCCGCGGCGCCGAAGCCGTAAAGCCGGGCGTCAGCGCACGCGCGAATAAACCGCGCCCGAGACCGCGCCCAGGACGGCCCAGAACAACGCGGTGACCATCAGCGACAGGACGATGAAGCCGGTGACGATATCGGCCGGTATGCCGCCCGTATCGTGGCCGCCGGGAAGATGCGGCGCGCCGATGACATGCGGCACGACCAGCGCCGCGACGCCCAGAACCTTCCACGGCCAGCCCTTGCCGAACACGATCAGCGCCAATCCCGTTGCCGTGGCGACAGCCGTTCCCAGCCACCAGGTCTGGCGCGGCAAAAGCCCGGCCGCGGCCATGCCCGGAAGTTCAGGCGGCAGGCCCAGGGCCGGCGCCAGGGCGAACACGGCAAAGCCCGCCGCGCCCCAGGCCAACCCGCGCTTCCAATCCACCTCGCGGCCCGATGCCGTGAACCCAGCGACCAGCAGCAGCGCGAAGCCGACGCCGAAACCGAGATTGGCCAGGGCGGTATAGGCGATGCGTTCGATGCCGTCCCCGGGCTTCCAGCCTTCTTCGTCGTGCTGGTGCGCGGGCTGTCCCGCTTCGTGCTGGTGCTGCGCCGGCGGCGCCTTGGCGGCCGCGGCCTCTTCGAATTCCTCGGCCTTCAGGATCAGCGGCACGACGACGGCCTGCTGCGCGGCAGTGACGGCGATGCAGGAAACGAAACCCGCCACCAGGGCGGCGATCAAAGCCCGGCGCATGATCGAACCGTCAGTGGCAGGGCGTGGCGAAGGCGTGGCGTGCGTCGTGCGCCGCGTTGTGCAGCAGATCGGGATGCGCGAAGCCGGTGACGAACACCAGAACCGCGCCGGCCAGGGCCAGCAATCCGGCCTGCCACAGGCGGTCGGTCGAAACGGCGAAGGGAAGCGAGGCGGCGAAGCGGCTCATCGGTAACCCCCGGAAAGCGTTGCCGGACCATAAAAGCCCGATGCGATGGCTGTCAATGCCGGGACCGGCTTGGTACGGCTTGGATGCGACATAGATTCAGCGGTTCTTGAACTGCGGCGGACGCTTTTCCACGAACGCGGCCATGCCTTCCTTCTGGTCCTCGGTGGCGAAGGTGGAATGGAACACCCGGCGCTCGAACTTGATCCCCTCGGCCATCGAGGTTTCGTAGGCCCGGTTCACCGCCTCTTTCGCCATCATGACGATGGGCCTGGACAGGCCGGCGATCTTGTCGGCCGCTTTGAGCGCCTCTTCCATCAGGCTGGGCAGCGGCACCACGCGGCTGACCAGCCCCGCCCGCTCGGCCTCGGCCGCGTCCATCATGCGCCCGGTCAGGCACATCTCCATCGCCTTGGACTTGCCGACGAAGCGCGTCAGGCGCTGCGTGCCGCCCGAGCCCGGGATCGTGCCGATGGTGATTTCGGGCTGGCCGAACTTGGCGTTGTCGGCGGCGATGATGAAATCGCACATCATCGCCACTTCGCAGCCGCCGCCGAGCGCAAATCCCGCCACCGCCGCGACGATCGGCTTGCGGACGGTGGAAACGCGTTCCCAGCCCTTGGTGATGAAATCGCTGAGGTAGACGTCCATGTAGCTGCGCTGGACCATCTCTTTTATGTCGGCGCCCGCCGCGAACGCCTTCTCGCTGCCGGTCAAGACGATGCAGCCCACGCCGTCATCGGCCTCGAACGCGTCCAGCGCCTGGCCGAGCTCGGCGATCAACGCAGCGCACAGCGCATTCAGCGCCTTGGGCCGGTTGAGCGTGACGATGCCGACGCGCCCGCGCTTTTCCGTCAGGATGTGTTCATAGGCCATGTAGCGGTGCTCCTTGTTCTTGCTTTCGCTTTCGTGGGCGCTAATACCCTAACGCTGGCAGGTCGGACAATAGAAAGTCGACCGCGCGCCCTGGACCAGGCGCTTGATCTTGCCGCCGCAGCCCCGCTTCGGGCAGGGTTTGCCTTCGCGGTCATAGACCCGGAAGCGGTGCTGGAAATAGCCGAGTTCGCCCGAGGCCTGGCGGTAATCGCGCAGGGACGAGCCGCCCGCGGCGATCGCTTCGCTGAGCACCGCCTTGATCGCGACGATCAGCCGCGTGGCGCGCTCGCCCTTGATCGTGCCTGCGAGTCTCTTGGGGGAGATGCCGGAGCGGAACAGCGCCTCGCAGGCGTAGATATTGCCGATGCCCACGACCACGCGCTGGTCGAGCAGCGCGGCCTTGATCGGCGTCTTTTTTCCTTTCAGGCGACGTTCCAGCTCGGCCGCGTCGAAACCCGCGTCCAGCGGCTCGGGCCCCAGCATGCGGATCAACTTGTGCGCGTTGAGCTCGGCCGCCGGCACCAGGTCCATCATGCCGAAGCGCCTGGGGTCGTTGAACCGGACCGCCCAGCCCTGGTCGGTGGTCAGCACGACATGGTCGTGCGCGTCACGCTGGTTATGCGCGTGGTGGAATTCCCCCAGGGTTTGCGCTGCGCCCCGGGGCGCTTCCAGCACCATGCGGCCGGACATGCCGAGATGCACCATCAGCACGTTGCCGTCGTCGAGATCGAGCAGCAGGTATTTCGCGCGCCGGCTGATGGCGGTGACGCGCCGGCCGGTCAGGCGCCGGGCGAAATCCCGGGGCAGGGGAAAGCGCAGATCGGGCCGGTGCTGATCCACCCGCGTCAGCACATGGCCGACCAGGCGCGGCACGAGGCCGCGGCGCACGGTTTCTACTTCGGGAAGCTCGGGCATAGGGGCGGCAACCTAGCAAGATGGGGGCCATAGCGCTATCGTCCGCCGCGATGAGCGCAGCGCCCAAAAACCGGGGATCCGAGGTCCCGTTCGGCTTCCGCGACGTGGCCCCGGCGGAGAAGCCCGGCCTGGTGCAGGGCGTTTTCGGCAGCGTCGCCCAGCGCTACGACTTGATGAACGACCTGATGAGCGCGGGCATCCATCGCCTGTGGAAGCGGGCGATGATCGACACGCTGAACCCGCGCAAGGGCTGGACGCTGGTCGACCTGGCGGGCGGCACGGGCGACATCTCCTTCGCGTTCCTGGAGCGGATCAAGGGCGAGGGCCGGGCCATCGTCTGCGACCTGACGCCGGACATGATCGCGGTGGGGCGCGACCGGGCGCTGGACCGCGCGATCCTGAGCGGCATCGACTGGGTAGCCGGCGCGGCCGAGAAAATCCCGCTGGCCGACCGCACGGCCGACGCCGTGACCATCGCCTTCGGCCTGCGCAACGTGACCGACATGGACGCGGTGCTGCACGAGGCGCATCGCGTGCTTAAAGTCGGCGGGCGGTTCTTGTGCCTGGAATTCAGCCGCTGCACCTTGCCGGGCATCGACAAACTGTACGAGTTCTACTCGTTCCACGTCCTGCCGCAGATCGGCCGCGTCGTGACCGGCGACGAAGCCGCCTATCGCTATCTGGTGGAAAGCATCCGCCGCTTCCCGCCGCAGGAGGAGCTGGCCAAGCGCTTCAGCGCGGCCGGCTTCGCACGCGTCGATTGGCGGAATTTGAGCGGCGGCATCGCCGCATTGCATTGGGGCTGGCGCGTTTAGCGCACCGCCATGCTGCGCGCGATCCGCAACATCGTCAGGCTCGGCCATATCGGCTGGATTCTGGCGCGCCACGACGCGCTGGTGCTGCTGGAAATGTCGGGCACGTCCCCCGCCCTGCTGAAACTTGCGCGGCGCTTCGCCAAGCCCGGTATCGCCGGCCGGCCCGGACAGCGTTTGGCGGCGGGGCTAGAGGCGCTGGGGCCCGGCTTCATCAAGCTGGGGCAGATTCTTTCCACCCGCTCCGATCTGATCGGCGAAGAAGTGGCCGGCGACCTTGCCATGCTGCGCGACAGCCTGCCGCCCTTCCCCGCCGCCGAGGCGCGGCGCATCGTGGCCGAAGAGCTGGGCGCGCCGGTGGCGGCGCTGTACCGAAGCTTCGACGACAAATCGGCCGCCGCCGCGTCGATCGCCCAGGTGCATTTCGCCGTCACCGAGGACGGGCGCGAGGTGGCGGTGAAGGTGCTGCGCCCCGGCGTGGTCGAGGCCTTCGCCCGCGATCTGGACCTGTTCTATTGGGTCGGCGGGTTGATCGAACGCTGGCGCCCGTCTTTGCGGCGCCTCAGGCCCACGGAAGTGGCTGACACGCTGGCGCAGACCGTGATGCTGGAAATGGATTTGCGGTATGAGGCCGCCGCCGCGTCGGAGCTGGGTGAGAATTTCCGCGGCGATCAGAATTTTCGCATCCCCGAAGTCGATTGGCGGCGCACCGGCAGGCGCGTCCTTACCATCGCGCGCATCGCCGGCATCGCCATCGACCGGCGCGAGGAGATCGAAGCGGCCGGGCACGACGCGAAGATGGTGTTGACGCACGCCGCCAACGCGTTCTTCCGCCAGGTGTTCCGCGACGGGTTCTTCCACGCCGATCTGCATCCCGGCAATCTGTTTGTGGCGCCGGACGGGGCCATCGTGGTGATCGATTTCGGCATCATGGGCAGGCTGGACCGCAAGACGCGCGACTACCTGGCCGAGATGCTGATGGGGTTCCTGACGCGCGATTACCGCCGCGTCGCCGACGTGCATTTCCGCGCCGGCTATGTGCCGCCCAGCAAATCTGTGGATGCATTTACCCAGGCTTGTAGATCGATCGGCGAGCCGATCCTGGGCAAGCCGCTGCATGAAATCTCGATCGCGCGACTCTTGGGGCAACTGTTTCAAATAACCGAGCAGTTCGACATGCAGGTGCAGCCGCAATTGCTGCTGCTGCAAAAAACCATGCTGGTGGCCGAGGGCGTGGGGCGCAAGCTCAACCCCGACGTGAACATGTGGGAGCTGTCGCGGCCGCTGATCGAGGAGTGGATGATCCGCAAGCACGCGCCCGACCAGCAGATCAAAACCGTCATCGAGGATGCGAAGGAAAGCCTGCAACGCCTGCCCCGGCTGATGGCATCGACCGAACGCGCGGCCGAGGCGATCCTGGAAGGCGGCATCAAGCTGTCGCCCGAGACCGTGCGCAGCCTGCGCGGCGACGACGGCGGCAGGCGCGTGCCCTGGACCCTGGTAGTCGCGGTCGTGGCCCTGGCCGCTGCCGTGGTCGCCCTGGCGCGCTAATCCCCTAAAAACGCTGGAATTTCTATTGGCTTGCGCTGCGGCGTCCCAAAGCCTATTTTATCCACAAGGCAAACATGTGATTTGCCGTGAATTTTTACGGGAGCACCGCCGCCATGCTGGCCGGCAAGCGCGTCCTGATCGTGATTTCGGGCGGCATCGCCGCTTATAAGGTGCTGGAGTTGATCCGCCGCCTGCGCGAACGGCGCGTGGCCGTGCGCTGCATTTTGACCGCGGGCGGCGCCGAGTTCGTCACCGCGTTGTCTTTGCAAGCCTTGAGCGAGGACAAAGTTTACACCGACCTGTTCTCGCTCACGAGCGAGAGCGAGATGGGACATATCCGTTTGTCGCGCGAGGCCGATCTGGTGCTGGTGGCGCCGGCCAGTGCCGACATCATGGCGAAAATGGCCACGGGCATGGCCAACGATCTGGCGACCACGGCGCTGCTGGCGACCGACAAGCAAGTGATGATCGCCCCGGCCATGAACACGATGATGTGGCAGCACGCGGCGACACAAGCCAACCTAGCGACGCTGAAAGCGCGCGGCATCCTCACCATCGGCCCCAATGCCGGCGACCTGGCCTGCGGCGAAGTGGGCGCCGGCCGCATGGCCGAGCCGATGGAAATACTGGCGGCGGTCGAAAAATTTTTCACCGGCGGTGCGGCGCAACCGCTCGCCGGATTCAAGGCGCTGGTGACATCGGGCCCGACGCACGAAGCCATCGACCCGGTGCGCTATATCGCCAATCGCAGCTCGGGCAAGCAGGGCCACGCCATCGCCGCGGCCTTGGCCAAACTGGGCGCGTCCACCACGCTTGTGAGCGGCCCAACGCAACTGGCCGATCCGCCGGGCGTGTCGGTGGTCGCCATCGAATCCGCGCGCCAAATGCTGGAAGCCTGCAAGGCCGCCCTGCCCGTCGACGTGGCGGTGTGCGCCGCCGCCGTGGCGGACTGGCGCGTCGATGCCGCCGCCAACAACAAGCTGAAAAAGAAAGGCGGCAAGCCGCCGGCGCTGGAACTGGTGGAAAACCCGGACATCCTGGCCTCTCTCGCCGCCGCCGGCAACGCGCGCCCCAGGCTGGTCGTGGGCTTCGCCGCCGAGACCGAGCAGGTGGTGGAGAACGCCCGCGCCAAGTTGAAGAAGAAGGGCTGCGACTGGATCGTGGCCAACGATGTGTCGCCTGCCACCGGCACGTTCGGCGGCGACAGCAACACCGTGCATGTCGTCAGCGCCGGGGGCGTCGAGGACTGGCCGCCCCTGTCGAAGGAAGACGTGGCGCAGCGCCTGGCCCGGCGCATCGGCGAACAACTGTCCGGCGCGCATTGACGCAAGCGACATGAGCGCCAAGCCGATCAGCGTGTCGATCCAGCGCCTGCCGCATGCCAGCGGCCTGCCCTTGCCTGCCTATGCCACGGCCGACAGCGCGGGCATGGACCTGTCGGCGGCTGTGGCCGGCGAACTGGTGCTGAAGCCGGGCACGCGCGCCATCGTGCCCACCGGCTTCGCCATCGCGCTTCCCAGCGGCTATGAGGCGCAGGTGCGCCCGCGCTCGGGCCTAGCCGCCAAGAACGGCGTCACCGTGCTGAACACGCCCGGCACCATCGATGCGGATTACCGCGGCGAGGTTGGGGTAATCCTGGTCAATCTCGGGCCGCAGGATTTCACCGTCACGCGGGGCATGCGCATCGCCCAGATGGTGATCGCGCCCGTGACCGCGGCGGCTTTAAGCGAAGTATCCGAACTGCCGAACACCGCTAGGGGCGCGGGCGGCTTCGGCTCCACCGGAACGGGCGGGAGGTAGCCCATGCTGCGCCTGCCGCGCCGGACCACCTATGCCATCGAAGCCGTGCTGGACGTCGCCTACAACGCCGGCGACACCCCCGTGCGCAGCGGCGAGATCACCGAGCGCCAGGGCATTCCGCCGCGCTATCTGGAGCCCGTGCTGCAACAGCTGGTGCGCGCGGGCATTCTGGTCGGCGTGCGCGGTCCACGCGGCGGCTATCGCCTGGGGCGCGACCGGCGGCGCATCACCGTCGGCGACATCGTGCGCGTGGCCGTGGGCAGCGACGAGGACGAGGCGGCCGAGAGCGGCGGCGGCTCGGCCCTGGGGCGCGCGGCAGTGAAGCCGCTGATGCAGGCGCTGGAAACTGACGCCATGGCGCGGCTGGACGCCGTGACGATCGACGAGCTGTGCGTCAAGGCGCGCGCGGCGGGCGTGGAAAGCGTCAACACCGCACCGATGGACTTTACGATCTGATGAAAAAACCCGAATTCCGCGGCCGCATCTACGACGGCATCACCGAAACCATCGGCGCCACGCCGGTGATCCGCCTGCGCAAGCTGGCGGCCGATGCCGGGGTGAAGGCCGACATCCTGGCGAAATGCGAATTCTTCAACCCGCTGTCCTCGGTGAAAGACCGCATCGGCCTGGCGATGATCGAGGCGCTGGAGCGCGACGGAAAACTGACGCGCGACTCGGTGGTCGTGGAGCCGACCTCGGGCAATACCGGCATCGGCCTGGCGTTCGTGTGCGCGGCCAAGGGCTATCGCCTGATCCTGACCATGCCCGAGAGCATGTCGTTGGAGCGGCGCAAGATGCTGCGCCTGCTGGGCGCGGAACTGGAGCTGACCCCCGCCGACAAGGGCATGAACGGCGCCATCGCCCGGGCGGAAGAGCTGTTGCGCACCCTGCCCAAGGCCGTCATGCCGCAGCAGTTCAAGAATCCGGCGAACCCCGAGATCCACCGCAAGACCACCGCCGAGGAAATCTGGCGCGACCTGGACGGCAAGCTCGACGCCATCGTTTCGGGCGTCGGCACGGGCGGCACGTTCACGGGCTGCGCCGAAATCCTGAAGCCGCGCCTCCCCGATCTCAAGATGATCGCGGTCGAGCCCGAGGAAAGCCCGGTTCTGTCGGGCGGCGCCCCGGGGCGGCACATGATCCAGGGTATCGGCGCGGGTTTCGTGCCGGACATCATGAACGTGAAGCTGATCGACGAGATCATCAAGGTGCCGAGCCACGCCGCCTTCGCCATGGCGCGCAAGGCGGCGCTGCTGGAAGGCCTGCCGATCGGCATATCGTCGGGCGCGGCCTTATGCGCGGCGCTGCAAGTGGGCGCCAGGCCCGGCATGGCGAACAAGCGCATCCTTGCCGTGCTGCCGTCCTCGGCCGAGCGCTATCTGTCCACGGCGCTGTTCGAGGGGCTGTGATGATACGCAGCCGCTTCGCCTCATCCCAATTCGTCATGGCCGGACTTGATCCGGCCATCCACGCTTCACGCAGCGGCACGGCGTTACCCCGGCGTGGATGGCCGGGTCACGTCCCTTCGGGACGGCCCGGCCATGACGGTCTGGATTGTTTGTTCGAGCGGCGAACCCCATGCCGCTAACCGAGCAGCAGGAATTCCGCTATGCGCGGCACTTGATCCTCGACGAGGTGGGCGAGGAGGGCCAGGAAAAACTGCTGAAAAGCCGCGTGCTGGTGGTGGGCGCCGGGGGGCTCGGCTCGCCGCTGCTGATGTATCTCGCCGCCGCCGGCGTGGGCACCCTAGGCGTGGTGGACGACGACACGGTGGACCTCACCAATTTGCAGCGCCAGATCGTGCATTCCACGGAAGCCGTGGGCACATCGAAGGTGGATAGCGCCGCTGGCACGTTGCAGCAGATCAACCCCGAAGTCCGGGTGGAGCGCCACAAGCTCAGGCTGGACGCATCGAACGCCGAGAGGCTGGTGGCGCAATACGACCTGGTGGCGGACGGCAGCGACAATTTCGATACGCGCTATCTGCTGAACGATGTCTGCCACCGCCTGCACAAGCCCCTGGTCGCGGCCTCGCTTTATCGCTTCGAGGGGCAGTTGACGACCTTTGCGGCCTGGCGCGGGAACGGCGGCCCCTGCCTGCGCTGCGTGTTCCGCGACAAGCCGCCGCCCGACGAGGTGCCGCGCTGCGAGACCGCCGGCATATTGGGCGCGGTCGCCGGCGTGCTGGGCACGATGCAGGCGACGGAAGTCTTGAAGGAAATCCTGGGCCTGGGCGAATCGCTGTCGGGACGGCTGATGCTCTACGATTCGCTCAGCGCCGAGACGCGCATCATCAAACTGAAGCGCGATCCCGACTGTCCCACCTGTGGCAAGGGCAAGGCCGCGGCGGCCTAATACATCGTCTCCAGCACCCGGTCGGGCGGGCGGTGGCCGTCGGCGAAGGTCTTGATGTTGACGATCACCTTCTCGCCCATCGCCACGCGGCCCTCGATCGTGGCCGAGCCCATATGCGGCAGCAGCACCACGTTGTCGAGCTTCAAGAGCTTGGGATTGATCGCCGGTTCGTTCTCGAACACGTCGAGGCCGGCGCCCGCGAGCTCGCCCGAACCCAGCATGCGCGCCAGGGCGGTTTCGTCGATCACCTCGCCGCGCGAGGTGTTGACGATGAAGGCGTTGGGCCGAAGCATCTTCAGGCGCCGCGCGCTGAGCAGATGGAACGTCGCGGGCGTGTGCGGGCAGTTGACCGAGACGATATCGACGCGCGCCAGCATCTGGTCGAGGCTTTCCCAATAGGTGGCATCGAGCTCGGCCTCGGTGTCGGGATGCACGCGCTTGCGGTTGTGGTAATGCACAGCGAGGCCGAAGCCGCGCGCGCGCCGCGCCACCGCCGTGCCGATGCGCCCCATGCCGATGATGCCCAGGCGCTTGCCCCAGATGCGGTGGCCGAGCATCCCCGTGGGCGACCAGCCGGTCCATTCGCCGCTACGCACCAGGCGCTCGCCCTCGGCCAGGCGACGCGGCACGGCCAGGATCAGCGCCATGGTCATGTCGGCGGTATCCTCGGTCAACACCCCCGGGGTGTTGGTGACGATGATGCCGCGCTGGTGCGCCGCCTTGAGGTCGATATGGTCGACGCCCGTGCCGAACGAGGCGATCAGCTTCAATTGCGGCCCGGCCCCGGCGATCAGCGCCGCGTCGATCCGGTCGGTGACCGTGGGCACCAGCACCTGGGCCGATTTCATCGCCGCGGCCAGCTCGGCCCCGGTCCATTTGCGGTCGTCGAGGCTGAGGCGCGCGTCGAACAGCTCCATCATCCGCGTCTCGATCGCGTCGGGCAGCTTGCGCGTGACGATGACGACGGGCTTCTTGCGGCTGGGCGCCATCCCTTTAGGGTCCTTCGCCGATTTCACTGGGGGCCGGCGCTGGCCATACCAAGCCACCCCCCGCTTGTCCAGGGCAAGGCTACCGGGACGGGTTTGCGGACTTGCGTTAACCCCCTGTAATATCGATCATATGCGAAACGGCCCACAGCCTCAGGGGTGACGGGATTGGCTGCCCGGTCATCGGTTCCGTCGTTCATGCGCGCCGCCGCAGCCCTGGCGCTGGCGGCGATCCTGTGCGCCGCGCCGGGGCACGGCTTCGCGCAGAACGAAAAGCCCGACAAGGGCGGCAAGCTGCCGCGCTATGCCTCGCTGCGCTCGGGTGAGGTGAACGTGCGCACCGGCCCGGGGCCGCGCTACCCGGTGGAATGGGTGTTCATGCGCCGCGACATGCCGGTAGAGATCGTCGCCGAATTCGAGACCTGGCGCAAAATCCGCGACTGGCAGAACACCGAGGGCTGGGTTCATCAATCCATGCTGTCGTCGCGCCGGTTCGTGATGGTGGTGGCGGACGAGGTGCAGCCCCTGCTGCGCCGGGCCGAGGACACGGGCCAGCCCGTGGCGATGCTGGAGCCGGGCGTGGTGGCGCAACTGTTGCAATGCGACCTGCAATGGTGCCGATTGCAGGCCAGCCGCGTCAGCGGTTGGGTGAAGCGCAAGGCGATCTGGGGCGTCTATCCGGATGAGGACGTGAAGTGAGTGTCGTGTTGAGCCCGGCCGAAATCGAGCGGTTCAAGCGCGACGGATACCTGACCGGCATTCCCGCCCTGTCGCCCGGCGACGTAGCGCGGTTTTTGGAAGCCACCGAACGCTTCGAAGCGGAGCATCCCGGGGATGTTTCCTGGGCGTTCGACATCAAATGCAACCTGGTGTTCGACTGGGTCTACGCCAACGCAGCGCATCCCGGCATCCTCGGCCCCGTGTCGCAGCTCATCGGCCGCGATATCCTGCTGACCGATTCCGTGTTCCGCATCAAGGAGCCGGGCTCCGACGTCAATTATGGCTGGCACCAGGATTCGGCGCGGATCGTGGTCGATCCCCTGCCCGTCATCGTCTATGTGGCGTTCAGCGAGGCGACGATGCAGAACGGATGCCTGGCGGTGATTCCCGGCACGCATAAATCCGTGGCGCCGTTCGACCTGTTCAGCAATCCCGCCCAGCCCAAGCGCCGCGTGGCGCGCGTGCGCGACCCCGATATCGCCCGCGCGGTGAACCTGGAACTTGAGCCCGGCCAGATCGCCATCTTCAGCGCCAATCTGGTGCACGGCTCGGCCCCCAACCGCGCGCGCACGCGGCGCGTGGCCGTGCTGCACGACTACACGGCGGCGGCGGCGCGGCAGTCCCGCGGCAAGGGATCTGGGCAGTTGGTGATGGGCGAGGACCGCTACGGCCATATGGGACGCGAGCCCGTGCCCGGCCCGGATTTCGAGGTCAACGCCGCTTCGCGGCGGCGCATCCTCAGCGCGTATCCCGAGAATATCCTGATGGGGCCGCTGGAGCCGGGCGAGAAGCCCGACTTCACCGACCGGCCGGGCGTTTAGGCGAAATCCTTCGCCAGCTCCGCACGGCTCAGTTCGGGCAGTACCGCCATGTGGCCGTAATTCGGGTGCTTGAAGCCGAGGACCACCTGCGTGCCTGTGGCGCGAAACTTGGCGACCTGCCCTTGGCTAAACTTAAAATGAACAAAGTGCACGGACGACGCCTTGCCGTCCTCCCTGGTGCGTTCCGCATCGTCTTCGGGCGTCGCGACGACCGTCTCGCCGCCGAACGACATGAACATCGCGTTTTCGATGCCGCCGATTCGCGCCAGGAAATTGTGGCGCTCGACCTCGTTGTCGATCTCGAACATCACCGTGGCCACCAGGTCGCTGCCCTGCGGGATCAGCGCGTTATAGGCCTGAAGCTCGCCGTCGATCTGTTCCTCGCCGCCCTTTTCGATGAATAGCATTTCGTGAATTTGCAGCCACATCGTGTCGTAGTTCTCGAAATAGAAGCAGGCCGACGGGCCGACCTCGATCCGGCGCAGCTTCTTCACCGGCAGCAGCGCGCGGCGGCGCTCCTGCCGGAGCTTGGCGAATTCCGCCATCGGGATCACGTCGGCGCGGGTAATGCGATGCCGTTCAGCCGTCATGACTGCCGTTCTTTCAGGCCAGGCCATAGGCACGGGCGAAAATCTGGATCGGGTGCTGCGGCGCCGGCGGCGTGCCGCCCTGCAACTCGATCCCTTGCGCGATATGCTCGCCGGCCAGCGGACATTCGGAGGACAGGTATTTCTTGCCGCCGTCCTTGGCCTGGCGGGCCACGGGACGGCCGAACTTCACCGCCACGTCGAAATTCTCCTTCATCACGCCCCACGATCCGCCGTGGCCCGAGCAACGCTCGATCACCTGCACGTCCGCGCCGGGGATCAGCTTCAGCATCTCCGCCGCCTTCTGCCCCATGTTCTGGGCGCGCGAGTGGCAGGCGATGTGCAACGCCACGCCGCCATCGAGCGCTTTGAGGCCCGGCGCCAAACCGTTGCGCTTGGCGATGTCGACAACGTATTCGCTGGCGTCGAACGTGGCGTCGGCCAGGCGCTTGATGCCGGCGTCGCCTGGCAGGATCAACTTCCATTCGAATTTCAGCATCAGCGCGCAGGACGGCACCAGCGCCACCACGTCGTAGCCCTTGTCGACATAGGGCAGCAGCGCCGCCGCTACCTTGCGCGCGTTGTCCGCCACGCGGGCGATATCGCCCTGCTCGAGCTGCGGCATGCCGCAGCAGGCAGGGTAAACCACCTCGGTCTCCACGCCGTTATGCGCCAGGATGGCGCGCGCGGCCATGCCGATGTCAGGTCCGTTGTAATTGACGAAGCAGGTGGCATAGAGCACGGCCTTGCGCCCGAAGCCGGGGGCCTTCTCGTTCACCTCGATCGGCTCGGTGCGCGCGCGCAGCTTGAAGGTGCGGCCGTGGAACTTGGGCAGGGCCGCGCGCCGATCGACGCCCGTCAGGTTTTCCATCACCGGCCGCGTCAGCGCGTTCTGGTTGGACGACGCCCAATTGGCGAGCGGCGCCACCACGGCGGCCAGCTTGCCGTTGCGGTCGGTTTCCACAAGTTGCTTGTGCGCGAAGGTCGCCCCGGCCTTGCGCCGCTCCACCGCGCGGTAGCGCAGCATGAGATGCGGGAAATCCAGGTTGAATTCATGCGGCGGCACATAGGGGCACTTGGTCATGAAGCACATGTCGCACAGCGTGCAGGCGTCCACGACCGGCTTGAAATCCTTGCTCGCCACGCCGTCGAGTTCGCCCGACGGCGAGTTGTCGATCAGGTCGAACAGCCGCGGAAAGCTGTCGCACAAATTGAAGCAGCGCCGGCAGCCGTGGCAGATGTCGAACACCCGCCTGAGTTCGGCCTCCAGCTTCGCTTCGTCGTGGAAATCGGGTTCCTGCCACGCGATCGGATGGCGGGTCGGCGCTTCCAGACTGCCTTCGCGCATGACGTTCACCCCGGCCGCGCGGTTCTTGGCGGCGGCCTTCTCTAATTGTCGGTCGACAGCGCCGCGCCCGGCGGCGCCGGCATCCCCGCGTTGAGGATGCCGGATGCCGGCGGCCGGCGGCCGGACGAGGCGGTCTTTAGGTCGGAAGGCTTAGCCGAGCGTGTCGAGGGCCTTCTGGAAGCGGCCGGCATGGGACTTTTCGGCCTTGGCCAGGGTCTCGAACCAATCGGCGATTTCGTCGAACCCTTCCTGGCGGGCGGTGCGCGCCATGCCCGGATACATGTCGGTGTATTCGTGCGTCTCGCCGGCGATCGCGGCCTTCAGGTTCAGCCCCGTGCTGCCGATCGGCAGGCCCGTGGCCGGGTCGCCCACGGCTTCGAGAAATTCGAGATGCCCGTGCGCGTGGCCGGTTTCGCCCTCGGCGGTGGAGCGGAACACGGCGGAGACATCGTTGAAGCCTTCGACGTCGGCTTTTTGCGCGAAGTACAGGTAGCGGCGGTTGGCCTGGCTTTCGCCGGCGAACGCGGCCTTCAGGTTGCCTTCAGTCTTGCTGCCTTTGAGTGCTGCCATCGATCCCTCCTCGTCTTCTGTGTTTGAAGCTCACCCTTGGATGCGGCGCGCCGGTAACCGACGCCTAAATGGTTCATAGGCCTTATCAGGCCATTAGTCAATAGATTAGAATTGTTATAATAAGGAGTTGGAGGCCGGGGAAATCCGGTCAGCGCGAAGAGTTCTTCACCCGGATGATGACGTCCACGCGATCGATCGCCATGCCCGCTGGCGGCGGCGGCAGCGTGGCGACCGCCAGGCGGTCGCTGGAAATGTCTTCCAGGCGCCCATCGGCGGGGTGATAGAAATGATGATGGTCGCTGGTGTTGGTGTCGAAATAGGCGCGGCCCGGTTCGACCACCACTTCGCGCAGCATGCCCGCCGTGGTGAATTGATGCAGCGTGTTGTAGACCGTGGCCAGGCTGACGCGCATCGACGCAGCCAGCGCCTCGTCGTGCAATTGCTCGGCCGACACATGCCGGTCGCCCGCGTCGAACAGCAGCTTGGCCAACGCCAGGCGCTGGCGCGTGGGCCTGAGGCCGACGGTCTTCAAACGGTCGAGCGCGCGCGCATAGGGGCGATGGTCGGACATGGCGCCTATATATGGACGAAATTGGAATTAGTCAAACAGACAGGGTAACGGATTGATTTAACTGTCAATCTCCGGTCGCAATCCGCTCCACCAGTTGCTTTACCGAGGGAACGAAGCCGTTGGAGTAGAACGGATCGTCCTTGAAGCGGAAGGCGTTGTGGCCGGCGAACATCAGCTGGTTTTCGATGTCTTCGCTATGCGCGATGTCCTGCAGCGTCTTCTGGATGCAGTAGGAGCGCGGGTCCGCTTTCTTGCCGGTGGTGGCGTTTTCGTTCTGCGCCCAGTTCGAGAACTGGCAGGCGGACAGGCAGCCCATGCAGTTGATCTGGTCGGTGCGGATTTCCTCGGCCTCGGCGGGGGCCACGAAAATCAGCGTCGAGTCGGGCGTACGCAGGCCCTCGGTAAAGCCCTGCGCCACCCAGCCGAGCGCACGCTCGCGGTCGCTGGGCGTGACATACACCACGCGCTTGCGCGCGCCGATCTCCAGCGGCGTCATGTGCGCGCCCACCGGCGCGATCGTATAGGCGATCTGGCGCTCCGAGCGGCCTTTCATCCGGCGCAGAAAATCGTTCTCCACCGCCGAGGAATAGAACCCCGTGGGGCTGAAGCGGTTGAGGTAGACATCGCCTTCCTTCAGCGTCAGCAGACGTTGCTTCCAGGCCGGCGAGATCGGGCTTTCCTGGGTCAAGAGCGGCCGCGTACCGAACTGGAACGCCACCGGACCGATTTCGGGATTGCCGAGCCAGTGTTCCCATTCCCTCAAGAACCACACGCCGCCGGCCATGAAGATCGGCGTGTTGGTCAGACCGAATTCGATCATCAGCTTGCGCAGCTCGGCCACGCGCGGATAGGGGTCTTCGGGCTTTTCCGGGTCTTCGCTGTTGGACAGCCCGTTATGGCCGCCGGCCAGCCACGGATCTTCGTACACCACGCCGCCCAGGTATTCGCGGAATTTGTGATAGGCGCGCTTCCACAAGGCGCGGAACGCGCGGGCGCTGGAAACGATCGGGTAATAGTAGATGCCATAGGACGCCGAGATTTCGGCGATACGATAGGGCATGCCCGCGCCGCAGGTGACGCCGTGGATCAGCCCCTTGGCGCCTTCCAGCACGCCGTGCAGCACGCGCTCGGCCGCCGCCATCTCCCACAACACGTTCATGTGGATGCGGCCGAGGCCCGAGGCGCGCTCCCAGGCGATGCGCGCCTGGTTGATGCCGCCCTTGATGGCATAGGCGATCAGCTCTTCGTGGCGCTCGCGCCGCGTGCGGCCGAAATAATCCTGATGGATCAGCTTGCCCTCGGGATCGTAGCTGTCGGCGTTGACGCCCGAGAACGTGCCGACGCCGCCTGAGGCCGCCCAGGCGCCGGAGCTTTCGCCGTTGGACACGGAAATGCCCTTGCCGCCTTCGACAAACGGCATTACCTCGCGGCCCGAGATAATCAGCGGATTAAGTGCCAGCGCCAACGCCTGTTCTCCCGTGCGTTCGCCGTCGCTTCCGATTCTACCAGACGCCGGCCCGGTTTGTCCGGGCCTTGGCGTCCGTAGCCTCTACCGGCCGCGGAACTGGCGGCGGGGCGGCGGCCGCTCGCTGCTCACCGGCCCGCCCAGATCGGCGCCCGTGGCCTGGTCCACCTGTTTCATGCTGAGCTTGACCTTGCCGCGGTCGTCGAAGCCGATGACCTTGACCTTCACGGTTTCGCCCTCTTTGACGACCTCATCCACGGTGTTCGGCCGGCGGTCCGAGACCAGCTCGCTGATATGGACCAGGCCGTCCTTGGCGCCGAGGAAGTTAACGAAAGCGCCGAAATCGACGACCTTGACCACCTTGCCGTTGTAGATCATGCCCAGTTCCGGCTCGGCGACGATGCCCTTGATCCAGTCGATCGCCTTCTGCGCCGCGGTTTCGTCCACCGCCGCCACCTTGATGGTGCCGTCGTCCTCGATGTCGATCTTGGCGCCGGTCGCCTCGGTGATTTCGCGGATCACCTTGCCGCCGGTGCCGATCACTTCGCGGATCTTGTCCTTCGGGATGCTGATGACGGTGATGCGCGGGGCGTTGATGCTGACCGCGTCGCGGGCATGGTCGATCGCCTTGCGCATTTCACCCAGGATGTGGATGCGCCCGTCCTTCGCCTGGGCCAGCGCATCCTTCATGATCGATTCGGTGATCGAGGTGATCTTGATGTCCATCTGCAGCGCGGTGATGCCCGTCTCGGTGCCCGCGACCTTGAAGTCCATGTCGCCGAGATGGTCCTCGTCACCGATGATGTCCGACAGCACGGCGTAGCCCGTGTCCTCTTTGATCAGGCCCATGGCGATGCCGGCGACCGGCCGCGGCAGCGGCACGCCCGCGTCCATCATCGCCAGCGACGCCCCGCAGACCGACGCCATCGACGACGAGCCGTTGGACTCGGTGATCTCGGAGACCACCCGCAACGTGTACGGGAACGCTTCCTTGGCGGGCAGCAGCGGCCGCACCGAGCGCCAGGCAAGCTTGCCGTGGCCGATCTCGCGCCGCCCGGGCGAGCCCATGCGCCCGGCCTCGCCCACCGAATAGGGCGGGAAGTTGTAGTGCAGCAGGAAGTGCTCGCGGAATTCGCCGTCCAGCGCGTCGATGATCTGCTCGTCCTGGCCGGTGCCGAGAGTGGCCACCACCAGCGCCTGGGTTTCGCCGCGGGTGAACAGCGCCGAGCCGTGGGCGCGCGGCAGCACGCCGACCTCGCACACGATCGGGCGCACGGTCTTGCCGTCGCGGCCGTCGATGCGCTTGCCGGTGGCCAGCACCGAACCGCGCACCACGTCGCTTTCCAGGTCCTTGAAGATGCCGCCGAATAGATTGGAATCCGGCGCGGGCTCGCCCAGCCCCGCCAGCGCCGCGGCCTTAACCTCGGCCACCTTGTCCTGGCGATCCTGCTTGGCGGTGATGGAATAGGCCTGTTTCAGCCCCGCTTCCGCCAGTCCCTTCACTTTGGCGCGCAGCGCCTTGGCCGCCGCGCTTTCTTCCGGCACGGGCCAGGGATCCTTGGCGCAGGCTTCGGCCAGCTGCACGATCGCCTCGATCACGGGCTGGAACTGCTTGTGGCCGAACATGACGGCGCCGAGCATCACGTCCTCGGGCAGTTCCTTGGCTTCGGATTCGACCATCAGCACGCCTTCGACGGTGCCGGCGACCACAAGGTCGAGGGACGATTTGGGCAGCTCGTCGCGCAACGGGTTCAATTTGTACTGGCCGTCGATATAGCCGACGCGCGCCGCGCCGATCGGCCCCAGGAACGGAATGCCCGAGATGGTGAGCGCCGCCGAGGTTCCGACCAGCGCCACGATGTCGGGATCGTTTTCCAGGTCGTGGCTGAGGACCGTGCAGATCACCTGGGTTTCGTTGCGGAAGCCATCCATGAACAGCGGGCGGATCGGCCGGTCGATCAGGCGCGAGGTCAGCACCTCTTTCTCGGTGGGCCGGCCTTCACGCTTGAAGAAGCCGCCGGGAATTTTTCCGGCCGCGAAGGTCTTTTCCTGGTAGTGGACCGAGAGCGGGAAGAAATCGATCCCCAGCTTCGGCTTGCGCATGCCCACGACCGTGCACAGCACGGCGGTTTCGCCGTAGGTCGCCAGCACCGCGCCGTCGGCCTGGCGCGCCATCTTGCCGGTTTCCAGAACCAGGCGGCGGCCGCCCCAATCCAATTCTTTGCGGAATACATTGAACATCGTCGTTACGTCCCTTCCACGTCCATGGGCGCGGCGCCGGATTGCGCCATGCACCCCCGCTTGCCCTCAGGCCAAGCGGATGAAACGGCGGCACGCGCGCGGCATCGGCCGGGCCCACCATGGGCTTGGCCGAAATTCCACGCGACGCGGTTCCGCCATGAGCCGCGCGAAGCGCGGCAGGCCGGACAATCCAGGAGTCATCTCCACGGGTCCGGCTAGCGACGCCGCGATCAGCGGCGCAGCTCCAAGCGAGCGATCAGATCCTCGTACCGCTTGGCGTCCTTGCGTTTCAGATAATCGAGCAGCCGGCGGCGCTGACCGACCATCACCAGCAGCCCGCGCCGCGAGTGGTGGTCTTTCACGTGCGAGCCCAGATGCTCGGTCAAATTCTTGATGCGTTCGCTGAGCACCGCCACCTGGACTTCCGGAGAGCCGGTGTCGTTTTCCTTGGTGGCGTATTGCTTGACGATTTCCTGCTTACGTTCGGCTGTAACCGACATCGTCATCTCCCTTCCTGAGCCTGGTTCAACAAACGCACCGGGCGAACCGTGGCTCCGTCGCGTTTGGCCAGCGCAACCGCGCGGCCATCCGCCATGACACAGAGCTCCGCGCCGTCTTCCAGGCCTTCCAGCCTTTCCAGATCGGCGCGACGCAGGAGAGCGATGGATTGCCCGCTGCGCAGCCGGTTTGCTTCGGCGCCGGTCACGGCCAGTGCCGGGATGTCGTCCAGCACGGTCTCGACCGGGGTAATTGGCGGCGGAATATGTCCTAAATCCCTGAGCTTATCCAGCGATATCGCGCCCGTTTCGGCGAAGGGGCCGACCTGCAACCGGCGCAGGGCTGCCACGTGGCCGACCGTGCCCAGAACCCGCGCCAGGTCGCGCGCCAGCCCCCGCATATAGGTGCCGCTGCCGCATTCCACCAGGAATTCGGCATGGTCCCGGTCGGGCATGCTTAACAATTCGAAACGGTAAACGGTCACGGTCCTGGCGGTAAGCTCGAGCACCTCGCCCTCGCGCGCCAGGTCGTAGGCCCGCTCGCCGCGGACCTTGACCGCGGAATAGTCGGGCGGCACCTGGGTGATGGCCCCGGTGAAGCGGGGCAGCGCCACCAGGATCGCCGCCTTGTCCGGGCGCAGATCGCTGGTCGCGGTGACGGCGCCTTCGGCGTCGTCGGTCGTGCGGCTCTCTCCCCAGCGCAGCGTAAAGCGATAGACCTTGGGCCGCAGCGCCAGATGCGGGATGGTCTTGGTGGCCCGGCCGAGCGCGATCGGCAGCACGCCGGTCGCCAGCGGGTCGAGCGTGCCGGCATGACCGGCCTTGGCCGCGTTCAAGAGGCGGCGCACGGCGCCCACGACCTGGGTCGAGGTCATGCCCGCCGGCTTGTCGATCACCAGCCAGCCGTCCACGGGATTGCCGCGGCGTTTACGCGCCATCTTTCCCGCCCCCGCCGTCTTTTGCCGCGCCCGCTTCGCGGGATGGCGCCACTTCGCTCAAGATCCGCTCGATGCGGCTGGCGTTGTCGAACGACGTGTCCAGCACGAATTTGAGTCGCGGCGCATTGCGCAGGCGTATTTCACCGGCCACGAGCCCGCGCAAATAGGCCTGGGCGTGGTTCAGCGCCTTGACCGCCTCCGCGCCGCCCTTGCCGCCCAGCGGCACGACGAAAGCCGTGGCGTTTTTCAGGTCGGGGCTGACGCGCACCTCGGTCACGGTGATGGGAAGTCCGCTCAACGCCGGATCGCTGAGCGCGCCGCGCTCAAGAAGCCGCGCGATGACGTGGCGCAGCTCTTCGCCCACGCGCAACTGACGCTGGCCGGGAGGGGCGGATGCGGTTCGCTTGCGGGTCATGGCGGCATCGCTCCTCGGGCGCTCACGAAGCCGGGGAGCGCCCTACGGAAACAGCGCGTCAGGCGAGCTGACGCGCCACTTCCTCCATCTCGAAGCATTCGATGGTGTCGCCTGCCTGGATGTCCTGGTAGTTCTCGAAGGCCATGCCGCATTCGAAGCCTTCCTTGACCTCGCGCACTTCGTCCTTGAAGCGCTTCAAGGTCTTCAAGCTGCCTTCGTGAACCACCACGTTGTCGCGCAGCAGGCGCACCTTGGCGCCGCGGCGCACAACGCCTTCGCTGATCTTGCAGCCCGCGACCTTGCCGGACTTCGACATGGTGAACACCTGCAGGATCTGCGCGTTGCCCAGGAACCGCTCGCGCACCGTGGGCGCCAACATGCCGCTGAGCAGCGCCTTTATGTCGTCGATCACGTTGTAGATGATCGAGTAGTAGCGGATATCCACGCCGTCGCGCTTGGCCATTTCGCGCGCCTGCGGGTTGGCGCGAACGTTGAAGCCGATCACCGCGGCGCGGCTGGCGTTGGCCAGCGTGATGTCGGATTCGTTGACGCTGCCCACGCCCGAATGAAGGATGCGCACGGCCACTTCTTCGGTCGACAGTTTCTGCAAGGATGTGCCGATCGCCTCGATCGAGCCTTGCACGTCGGCCTTGATCACCACCGGCAGTTCCTTGGCCTCGCCCGCCTTGATGCGCGAGAAGATCTGCTCGACCGTGCCGCGCGCCGTGGCCGCCGCGGCGGCGCTGCGCCGCTTCTGCTGGCGGAACAGGCTGACTTCCCTAGCGCGGCCTTCGCTCTCCACGGCCAGGAACTCGTCGCCCGCCATCGGCGTGGCGTTGAGGCCCAGCACCTCGACCGGCGACGAGGGCAGGGCTTCCTCGATCTTGCGGCCGCGGTCGTCGTTGAGCGCGCGCACGCGGCCCCATTCGGCGCCGGCCACCACGATGTCGCCGACCTTCAGCGTGCCGCGTTGAACCAGAACCGTGGCCACCACGCCGCGTCCGCGGTCGATCTTGGCTTCCACAACCGTGCCTTCGGCCAGCCGGCCGGGGTTGACTTTCAGGTCCAGGATTTCGGCTTGCAGCAGGATGGCTTCTTCCAGCTTGTCTAGGCCGGTCTTCTTGGTCGCCGAGACCTCGACCGACTGCACTTCGCCGCCCATCTGTTCGGTCTGGATTTCGTGGCGCAGCAGTTCGGTGCGCACCTTGTCGGCATCGGCGCCGGTTTTATCCATCTTGTTGATCGCGACGATGATCGGCGCGTTGGCCGCCTTGGCGTGGCGGATCGCCTCGATCGTCTGGGCCATGATGCCGTCGTCCGCCGCGACCACCAGCACCACGATATCGGTGACGTTGGCGCCGCGCGCGCGCATTTCGGTGAAGGCGGCGTGGCCCGGCGTGTCGATGAAGGTGATCTTCTTGCCCGCGGCGAGCTGCACCTGATAGGCGCCGATATGCTGGGTAATGCCGCCGGCTTCGTGCTTGGCCACGTCGGTTTCGCGTAAGGCGTCGAGCAGCGATGTTTTGCCGTGGTCGACATGCCCCATGATGGTGACCACAGGTGGACGCTGCACAAGGCTTTCGGCCGCGTCGTCGATGCCCTTGAGCCCGATTTCGACGTCGGATTCGGCGACGCGCCGGTGCTTGTGGCCGAATTCGCCCACCACCAGCTCGGCGGTGTCGGCGTCGATCGACTGGTTGATGGTGGCCATCACGCCCATCTTCATCAGCGCCTTGATCACGTCGGCGCCGCGTTCGGCCATGCGGTTGGCCAGTTCCTGCACGGTGATGCTTTCCGGGATCACCACGTCGCGGACGATCTTTACGTCGGCCTGCTGCTGCTGCAGTTGGCGCTGGCGTTCCTTTTCACGCGCGCGCTTGACCGCCGCGAGCGAACGGACGCGTTCTTCGTCGGTGTCGTCCAGCGCGCGGGTGACGGTCAGCTTGCCGGCGCGGCGGGCGCGGTCGTCGGCCGGGCGCGGCGCCGGGCGCTTGGGCCGCTGATCGGCCTTGAAGCCGCCACGCTTGGCGCGCGACTCCTCTTCCTCCTCCTCGACCACGCGGACGGGGGCGGCGGCCGGTTTGGCGCCGGCGCCGGGCTTGCCCTTGGCCTCGCGGTCGGCAGGCGCACGGCGCGGCGACTGGTCGTCGTCGGTCCGGCGGCGCTCTTCCTCGGCCTGGCGGCGGCGGTCTTCTTCCTCGGTCTTGCGCCGCGATTCCTCGGCGGTGCGCTTGTCTTCATCGGCCTTGCGCTTGCGCTGTTCTTCATCGCTCTGGCGTTGGACTTCCATATCGGCCAGGCGCTTGGCCTCGTCGTCCTTGATGGCGCCTTGCAGCGCGCGCAGGCGTTGCGCGCGCTCGTCCTTGGTCAGGATATGAGCCGTCTTGTGCGCGTCGGCGCCGGCTATGTCGGCCTCGGTCAACGGACGCGCGCCCGCCTCAGCCGTGGCCGGGCCGATGGTGCGCTTGCGCTTGACCTCGACCGTGACCGTCTTGCTGCGGCCGTGCGAGAAGCTCTGCCGCACCTGGCCGGTCTCGACCGTCTTCTTCAGCTCCAGCTTGCCGCGCGGAGCCAGGCTGAGCTTTTTCTTGTCGCTCTGGGTGTCTTTGGTTTCGCTCATGCTGGTTCGCTGCCCCGTTCCTCGGCGCTTGCCGGGCGCAGGCCCGCAAGGCGTATTGAATCGTCGATCAAGCGCCGGCCAAGCTCGCCCGCCGCTACCGCGGCATGCACCGTGCGGTCGCGGGCGAAGGCGCGGCCGATTTCTTCCGCGCTTAGGGTTGCAACCGTCGCCAGGCCGTGCGGCGCCCGGCGCTTCGCATCGGCGCCGGCGTCGCTCGCCAGCAGCAGCACGCGCGCCCGGCCGGCGGCCGTGAATTCTGCGACCTTCTCGGCGCCGCTGACCGCCTGGCCCGCGCGCCGCGCTAGGCCCAGCACATCGACCATGCGCTGCACCAGCAGGCGTTCGATCAGGACCGGCAGATCGGCGGGAACCGACGCGGGCGCGGAAAAGGCGCGGTTGAACAGCTTCTTTTTGACCGCGCCGGCGATGGCATCTGCGCTGGGCGCGACCCAGGCCCCGCGGCCGGGCAGGCGCCCGGCCAGGTCGGGCGTCACCACGCCGTCGGGCGACAGCACGAACCGCAGCAAGTGCCGGCGCGGCGCCTCGGCGCCGGTGACGATGCAACGGCGCATAGGCTCGGCATGCGCAGCGCGCGCCGCCGTCCCATCGTTCCGTTCCATGATCGCCATAGCCGTCATCGCCGCATTCCGTTCCCTGGCCTGTTCTTAGCTTTTGCTTGCCGCTGCTTCGGCGGCTTTCTCGTCCTTGTCGAACCAGTGCTGCCGCGCGGCCATGATCACGGCATTGGCCTGTTCCTCGGTGAGCTCCATCCCTTTCAGGGTCTCCTGGAGTTCGTCCGAGGCCAGGTCGCCGACATCGTCCAGCGTCTTGACGCCGGATTCGCCGAGCTTGGCCAGCATTTCCGAGGTGATGCCGGGCAGGGCCGCGACTTCGTCGGTCACGCCCAGCTCCTTGCGCTGGGCGGTGAAGCGGGCTTCCCGCTCTTCCAGCCAAGTCGCGGCGCGTTTCTTCAATTCCTCGGCGATGCTTTCGTCGAAGCCTTCGATCGCCGCGAGCTCTTCGGTCGGAACCATTGCAATTTCCTCAATCGTGCTGAAGCCTTCGGTGACCAGGAGGTGCGCGATCACCTCTTCGACGTCCAGCGCGTCGATGAACAGTTGCGAGCGGGTCTTGAATTCTTCCTGGCGGCGGTCGGATTCTTCGCGTTCCGTCAGGATGTCGATGTTCCAGCCCGTGAGCATCGACGCCAGGCGGACGTTCTGCCCGCGCCGGCCGATCGCCAGCGATAGCTGCTCATCGGGCACCACCACGTCGATGCGGTGCGCGTCTTCGTCCAGCACCACCTTGGCCACTTCGGCCGGGGCCAGCGCGTTGACCACGAACGTCGCGGGGTCCTGCGACCAGGGAATGATGTCGATTTTCTCGCCCTGAAGCTCGCTGACCACCGCCTGCACGCGGCTGCCGCGCATGCCGACGCAGGCACCCACGGGATCGATGCCGCTGTCGTTCGAGATGACGGCGATCTTGGCCCTGCTGCCCGGATCGCGGGCCACGGCCTTGATCTCGATGATGCCGTCGTAGATCTCGGGAACCTCTTGGGCAAACAGTTTCGCCATGAATTGCGGATGGGTGCGCGACATGAAGATCTGCGGGCCGCGCTGTTCGCGCCGCACGTCGTAGACATAGGCGCGCACGCGGTCGCCGCGGCGGAAATTCTCCCTAGGCAGCATTTCGTCGCGGCGCAGGATCGCCTCGGCGCGGCCCAGATCGACCGTGACGTTGCCGAATTCCAGGCGCTTGACCAGGCCGTTGACGATCTCGCCGACGCGGTTCTTGTATTCCTCGAACTGGCGATCGCGCTCGGCCTCGCGCACCTTCTGCACGATCACCTGCTTGGCGGTCTGCGCGGCGATGCGGCCGAAATCGATCGGCGGCAGCTCGTCGACGATGAAGCCGCCGGGCTCGATCGCCGGATCGAGCTTCTTGGCCGCGGCCATCGGCATTTGCGTGGCTTCGTTTTCCACCGTCTCGGCCGCCTGCCGGTAGCGCGCCAGGCGCACCGAGCCGTTGTTGCGGTCGATCGTGGCGCGGATGTCGTGCTCGTGCCCGTACTTGGAGCGGCCGGCTTTCTGGATCGCCAGTTCCATCGCTTCCAGCACCTGCTCGCGCTCGATGCCTTTTTCGCGGGCTACAGCGTCGGCAACCTGAAGCAGTTCGATGCGGGGTATCGTTACGGTATCCATTTTCCTTCTTGCGTCGCGGTCGACGTCCCTTGGTCTTTCAGTGTTGCACGCCGCGGCGCAGGCTGGCCGCGATCAGTTCGTCCGTCAGCACCAGCTTGGCACGCTCGATCTCGGCGAGCGGCAGTGCGATCTCGCCTTGCTCGGTCTTGATCCGAACAGCGTCGTTGTCGAGGCCCAAGAGCCGGCCGAGAAAGCGCTTTTTGCCGCCCACGGGCCAGCGCGTTTCGACCCTCGCCTCGTAGCCGGCGAAGCGCTGATAGTCGGCCGCCTTGACCAGCGGCCGGTCGATGCCGGGGGAACTCACCTCCAGCATGTAGGAACTCGGCAGCGGGTCCGCCACGTCCATAAGCGCGGAAACCGCGCGGCTGACCTCGGTGCAGTCCGTAACGGTCATGCCCGCGCCGTCGGCGCGCTCGGCCATGATCTGCACCGTGGGGCGCTGCTGGCCGCCCATCAATTGCACGCGCACGAGCTGATAGCCCATCGCTTGAAGCGACGGTTCGATCAATTGGGTAATGTCGGCCACCGGATCGCTCAACCCGTATCCTCGTCCCAAACCATTCGATTGCGGCCGGGCCTGTTCCGCCCGAACCCCAGTCCCATCAATGGGTTAGCTCGAAAGAGCCAGCCCAGGCTTGGGACACAAAAAAATGGGCCTTGGGCCCATTTTCGTGTTTGGGGCCCGATGTCAAACCCGGACCCTATGCAATGGCGAGGCTTTTAGACCATTTCCCCCCATCCCGCAAGGGAAGCTGCCGCCGCGACCGGCGGCTTGTACCGGATTCCGGGCCGCCGGATACTGCGCCTGCATCGCATGGTTCAGCGAGGTTAGGTGCATGTCCGCCTTCAGCCTGACGCCGGAACAGGAAAAACTGCGGCGGCGCGCGCGGGAATTGGCGCAAGGGCCGATCGCCCAGCGGGCCGCCGAGGTGGACCGCAGCGAGCAATACCCCTGGGACAACGTGAAGGCGCTGGCCCAGGCCGGGTTCCTGGGCATGACGATTCCGAAGGACCTCGGCGGCAAGGGGCTGGGGTTCCTCGACGCCGTGCTGGTGATCGACGAGATGGCGCAGGCCTGCGGCGTGACCGGACGCATCGCTGTCGAGACCAACATGGGCGCCATTTCGGCGATCCTGCGCTATGGCAGCCCGGCGCAGCGGAAGCTCGCGGCGGGGATGGTGCTGGATGGCGACAAGCCGGCGATCTGCATCACCGAGCCCGATGCCGGCAGCGCCGCCAGCGACATGACCACTAGGGCCGACCGGCGCGGCGACACCTATGTGCTGAACGGCCGCAAGCATTGGATCACTGGCGGCGGCGTATCGCGCCTGCATCTGATCTTCGCGCGGGTGTTCGACGCCAAGGGCGCGGAACAGGGCATCGGCGGCTTCATTGCCGTGCGCGACCAGACCAAGGGCCTGAGGATCGGCAAGCGCGAACCGGCGATGGGCCTGCGCGGCATACCCGAGACCGAGATACTGTTCGAGGACATGGTGGTGCCGGCTGATATGGCGCTGGTGCCCACAGGCGGTTTCGGCCGCGGCTTTGCCGAGCTGATGGACGCCTATAACAGCCAGCGCATCGGCGCGGCCACGGTGGCCCTCGGCATCGCCGAGGGAGCGTTCCGCCGCGCGCTCGATTACAGCAAAAAGCGCGAGCAGTTCGGCCGGCCGATCTGCGAATTCCAGGGCCTGCAATGGATGCTGGCGGACATGAGCATCCAGCTTGAGGCCGCGCGGCTGATGATCCATCGCGCGGCGGCCAAAGCCGATCCGTTTCCCGATGCCACCGAGGCGGCGCAGGCCAAGGTGTTCGCCGCCGACATGGCGATCCGCGTGACCAACGACGCGTTGCAGGTGTTCGGCGCGCGCGGCTATTCGCGCAACGAGCCGATGGAGCGCATGGCGCGCGACGCGCGCATGTTCACCATCGGCGGCGGCACCGCCCAGGTGCTGCGCACGCTGATCGCCGGGCGGCTGCTGCAACGCAAGCTGCCGCAGACACGCGACGGCTATGTGCGGCGCAAGCGCACGGACCTGGCGGCCGAATAGCTAACGCGGCTTCCGTTCCAGCTCGATGAATACCGGCACGTCACCCTTGCGGCGCGCTTTCTGTTCGTAGCGGCTGATCGGCGCGTCGTCGGGGCGCCAGCCCGTGGCCTGCATGCCGCCGCCCAAGCGCGCGAAAGCGGGGTGCGACGCGGTTAGCGCGTCCATCTCGGCTGCATAAGCCATGTCGTCGGTCGCCAGGCGCAGCCGACCGCTGTCTTTCAGTATCCGCGCGAAATGGCCGAGCATCGCCGCCGACACGATGCGGCGCTCGTGATGGCGCTTCTTGGGCCAGGGATCGGGGAACAGGATGAACAGCCCAGCGATCGACGCGTCTATAAGGGCGTCGATCAGCGGCCGCCCGTCATCGGGATGGATGCGCAGATTCGCGAGCTTCATGTCGGCGACGTGGCGCAGCAGCGCGGCCACGCCGTTCTCGAACGGCTCGCAGCCAATGAAGCCAGCCGCCGGATGGGCCTGGGCCTGCGCCGCCAGATGCTCGCCGCTGCCGAAGCCGAGCTCGAGCCAGACTTCCCGGGGCGGCTGGTCGAACAGCGTGCGGGGATCGAGCGTTCCCGGCGCGCGCTGGATCGCCGAAACCGGGACGGCAAGACGCGGCAGCAAATCGCGCAACAATCCGGCGCGCTGCGGACGCAACGGGCGCCCGCGCCGCCGGCCGTAAGTCCTGATCTGGCCGTGCTTGGCGGGATCGGTCACCGATGCCCGTCCGCGTGGTCGCGCCGGCGCCTTAGCGCCCGTTGAACGCGGTTTTCAACTGCGGCACCAAGTCAGTCTTCTCCCAGGAGAAGCCGCCGTCCTTCGACGGCTCGCGGCCGAAATGACCATAGGCCGCGGTGCGCCGGTAGATCGGCTTGTTGAGGCTGAGATGCTCGCGGATGCCGCGCGGGCTCAAGTTCACCAGCTCCTGCAGCACGGTCGACAGCTTCTGCTCGTCCACTTCGCCCGTACCTTGCGTGTCGACATAGACGCTCAAGGGGTGCGACACGCCGATGGCGTAGGCCAGTTGGATGACGCAGCGCCGGGCCAGGCCCGCGGCGACCACGTTCTTGGCCAGGTAGCGCGCGGCATAGGCCGCCGAGCGATCGACCTTGGTGGGGTCCTTGCCGGAGAAAGCGCCGCCGCCATGCGGGGCCGAGCCGCCATAGGTATCGACGATGATCTTGCGGCCGGTCAGGCCGGCGTCGCCGTCGGGCCCGCCGATCACGAACCGGCCGGTCGGGTTGACGTAGAAATGACCTTCGTTGGGCATGCCCACGGCATCGAGCACTTTTTCGACATAGGGACGCACGATCGCCTTGATGTCGCCGGCCTCGAGCTCCTTGCCCTTCTTGTCGTTCGCCGCGTGCTGGGTCGAGACCACCACGGCGGTGCAGGCGGCCGGCCTTCCGTGCACGTAGCGCAGCGTGACCTGTGATTTGGCATCGGGCAGCAGCAGCGGCTCTTTGCCGGCGTGGCGCGCTTCGCTGATCGCGCGCAGGATGTTGTGCGCGTACTGGATGGGCGCCGGCATCAGCTCGGGCGTTTCGTCGCAGGCATAGCCGAACATGATGCCCTGGTCGCCCGCGCCCTCGTCCTTGTTGCCGGCGGCGTCGACGCCCTGGGCGATGTCGGCGGACTGGCCGTGCAGCTTGACCAGCACCTTGGCGTTTTTCCAGTGGAAGCCCTTTTGCGTGTAGCCGATGTCCTTGATCACGTCGCGCGCCAAGGCCTCGATCTTCTTGGCGTTGATCTTGCCGTTCTTTAGCATCGGCGCCCGGGGGCCGCAGGCCTTTTTATTCAGGCGAACTTCGCCGGCCACGCAGACGAAATTCGTGGTCGCCAGCGTCTCGCAGCCCAAGCGCGCCTGCGGATCGACCGCCAGGAACGCATCGACCACCGCGTCGGAAATCTGGTCGCAGACCTTGTCCGGATGCCCTTCGGCCACGGACTCGCTGGTGAAGACGTAATCGGTGAGCGGCAAGGCTTAGCCCCCCCTTAAGTTGCATAAAAACGCGGCGCGAACCGGCGGGTCTTGTGACGGGCTTTGCCCCGTCCGTCAAGGGGAATGGGGTGGGCATGCCCGTGGGACAATTCCCAGGGTTTTCCGGGGAAATCCAGGCACCGACGGGCCCACACGCGGGTGGGCCGGATATATTAAGGCGTCAGGCCGCGGCTTGGCCCATCGCCCGCACCAGGTCGAACACCCGGCGGCGAACATCCGCATCGTCGATATGATAGTAGGCGCGCACCAACTCCAGCGTTTCGCGCTTGGTGATCGGCGTGCCCGCGGCGGTGTAGCCGGTGCGATCCTCGGCGGCGCCCCGCTTGCGCGACTTGGAAGCCGGCTTGTCGTCCATATCCTCGAAGAAAAACGCCATCGGTACGTCCAGCACGCGCGCCAGATCGAACAGCCGGCTGGCGCCCACGCGGTTCGAGCCGCGCTCGTATTTCTGCACCTGCTGGAAGGTCAGGCCGATCATCTCGCCCAGTTTTTCCTGGCTGAGGCCCAGCAATGTGCGCCGGATGCGGATGCGCGAGCCGACATGGACATCGATCGGATGGGAACCGCCGCCGCGGCGGCGGCGTGGACCTGGACGCTTCGCTTTCGCTCGAACTGCCATAGTTCCTGACTGCTCCTGAGAGGGGTCTGTCCCCGCATAAACCGTATGGATAAGTATCCGTGCTTTTGCCGGAATACTGTTGCGGACCTGGGGTTATCTAGCCCGCAACGCGAGCGAAAATGCTTCATCTCGCCGGAAAGCGCAACGATTATGTGTCCTATTTTTCGGCGCTTTTTCTATTGTGAGTTTGTGTGATGCTGAGCATGACTGAAACTAATACTAAGGTAACTAAGATGATAAGCACGCACCGATCGCCCCATCGGCCGTAGAGCGGCGCGTCGATGGCGCGCGGCAGGCCGGCGTCGAGCACGCCGGTTTGGCCGAGTTCCAGCCGCGCCACCACGCGCCCATAAGCATCGATAACGCCGGAAATGCCGGTATTGGCCGAGCGCACCAAGGGCAGGCCTTCTTCGACCGCGCGCAGGCGCGCGATGGCGAAATGCTGGCGCGGGCCGGGGCTGTCGCCGTACCAGGCGTCGTTGGTAATGTTGATGATCCATTGCGGCCGGTCGGCGCTATCCACGACATTGCCGGGGAATATCACCTCGTAGCAGATCAACGGGCTCACCGGCGGCAGGCCCAGAAGACGCAGCGTGCGCGGGCCCGGACCGGCGGAAAAATCGGACGCGCCTTCGACCACCTTGGTCAGCGGCAGATAATCCTTCAGCGGCACGTATTCGCCCAGCGGCACGAGATGGAACTTGTCGAAGCTGGCGGTCACGCGGCCGAAGCCGTCGATGGCCAAGAGGCTGTTCCACAGATGCCGTTCGCCCCCGGCAATGCCGCGCCTGGGCGCGCCGGTCAGCAACAGCCCGCCCATCGGCGTCGCCTGGGCGACGGCCGCCAGCGCCAAGGGCTGTTCCGCCAGATAGAAGGACGCCGCCGTTTCCGGCCAGACGATATGCGTGACGCGGTCGTAGCCCGGGCCGGTGCTGAGCTCGAGATGATGCCGGAAATTGGCTTCGTGCCGCGCCCGGTCCCATTTCGCGGTCTGCGACACGTTGGGCTGGACCACGCGGATCACGACGCCGGGCACGGCGTCGGCGCCCAAAGCCGGTGCGCCCGCCAGCCGCGCCGCGCCGAATGCATAGACCGACGCGAGGACAAGCACGGCGCCGCCGATGGAAACCAGGGCCGTCCTGGCGCGCCCGGGTTCGGCCAGCAGCGCCGGCATGGCGAAACAAGCGACCGTCATCAGGCTCAACGCGTAGACGCCGCCGAGCGAGGCGATCTGGATCATCGCGTCGGAGAAGGTCCAGGCATAGCCGGCGAGGTTCCAGGGAAAGCCCGAGAACAGATGGCCGCGCAGCCATTCGAACGCCACCCACCACACGGCGAAGCCGACGATGCGCGCCGGCCCCTTGAACGACGCCATGTGCAAAGCGACCGCCGCCAGGCCGATGAACACGGCGAGCAGCGCCGGCAGGAAGCCGATCACGATCGGATAGACCGGCAGGAACTGCCAGCCGAACAGCAGCAGGGCGTTGACGATCCAGTAGAGACCGACCAGGAAATGCCCGAAGCCGAACAGCCAGCCCAGGGCGAACGCGCCGCGCGGGCCGCGCGCCGAGTCGATGAGCCACACCAGGCCGGTCAGCGCCGCGACGCCCAAGGGCAGCAGGTGGAACGGCGGCAACATCAGGGCGGACAGCGCGCCTAGGACGAGTGCCGCCAGAACCCGCCGCCACCCCGCAAGTCCCGTCAACCGCGATTGCAGCGCCGCGACGGCGCCGGCCAGTCGATTCACGCCGCGTCCGCGGGCTCGATCATGCCGCATCCGCGGGCTTGGGCGGGATGTTGCGCACGCGCACGCGCTTGACCCGCCGCGGATCGGCGTCGAGCACCTCGAACTCCAGGCCCGAGGGATGGAACACCAGCTCGCCGCGGCTGGGCACGCGGCCGGCCAGCGCGAACACCAGCCCGCCCAGCGTGTCGTTCTGCTCGCGCTCCTGGGCGCTGAGCACCGTGCCCACGCGCTGCTCGAATTCCTCCACCGTGGCGCGCGCATCGGCCAAAAGCGTTCCATCGGAGGAAGGCACCAGCTTGGGGCCCTCGTCGACGTCGTGCTCGTCCTCGATTTCGCCGACGATCTCTTCCACCAGGTCCTCGATGGTGATGAGGCCGTCGACGCCGCCGAATTCGTCCACCACCAGCGCCATGTGCTGGCGCGTGCGGCGCATCTCCAAAAGCAAATCCAGCACGCGCATCGACGGCGCCACGAACAGCACACGCCTTAGGATCGCTTTCAGGTCAAAGGGCCTTCCGGCGGCGACGCAAGCCACCAGGTCCTTGACGTGAACCATGCCGATCACGTCGTCCAGGGTTTCGCGATAGACCGGCATGCGCGAATGCTGCTGGGCGACGAAGACGCTGACCAGTTCGTCCAGGCCGACCGCCGACTCGACCGCCACGATGTCGGCGCGGGGCACCGAAACGTCCTCGGCCGTCAACGTGCGGAACTTCAGCAGGTTGGCCAGCAGCACGCGCTCTTGCGGGCTTACCTTGACCGGGTTTTGGTCGTCGTGCGTTTCGATGATCTGGTCGATGGTCTCGCGCAGTTCGTCGCCGGCCCTAGGGCGCAGGAAGCCGCGCATCAGCCCGCGCCAGGCGCGGCCCATGCCGCTTTCATCGGCGCGGGGCTTCGCTTCGTCGCGCGCGGCGGCTTTGGGCGCGGCGGGATTGGTGGTGTCGGCGGTCATGCGGCGCGGCGCGGCGGAGACGGTTTGGCGCGTCCGGAATGAGCGCGGTAGGGATTGGCCACGCCTAGAGTCCGCAGCACCTTGATCTCCAGCGCTTCCATGCGCCTGGCCTCGGCCTGGCGCCCGTGATCGTAGCCGAACAGGTGCAGCACGCCGTGCACCACCAGATGCACGAGGTGATCGGCCGGCGGCTTGCCCTGCTCGGCGGCTTCGGCCAGCAGGGTTTCGCGCGCCAGAATAACGTCGCCGAGGGAGTCGCCGCGCGCAGCGCCGCCGAGCGGGAAGGACAGCACGTTGGTGGGCTTGTCCATGCCGCGATATTCGCGGTTGAGGCGCCGGAGCGTCGCGTCGTCGGCCAGTACCACGGCGATTTCGCCCCGCGCCTGCGTCCCGGCGGCGGCGGCTGCGGCCACACCCGCGGCGCGGCGCGCGAGCCGCGCGGCGCCGGGAATAGCGCGGGTCCAGGGCGTGCCGTTCACCAGCACGCTCACCTTTACACCGTCAGCGCCCATTTTTGCGGTCGCCGAGATCGAGCGGCGGGTTCTCGGCGGCTTCGTAGGCGCGCACGATGCGCGTGACCATGGGATGGCGCACCACATCCTTGTCGGTGAAGCGGATGAAGTTGACGCCTTCGACGTTGCGCAGGATGTCCTGCGCTTCGCTTAAGCCCGACACGGCGCCGCGCGGCAGATCCACCTGGCTCGGGTCGCCGGTCACAACCATGCGGCTGTTTTCGCCCAGGCGCGTCAGAAACATCTTCATCTGCACGGGCGTGGTGTTCTGCGCCTCATCGAGGATCACGAACGAATTGGCCAGCGTGCGCCCGCGCATGAAGGCCAGGGGCGCCACCTCGATCTCGCCGCTGGCCAGGCGCTTGGCCACCTGGTCGGCCGGCAGCATGTCGTACAGCGCGTCGTAGAGCGGGCGCAGATAGGGATCGATCTTGTCGCGCAGATCGCCGGGCAGATAGCCCAGCCGCTCGCCCGCCTCGACCGCCGGGCGCGACAGGATCAGCCGGTCGACGCGGCCCGCCAGCATCATCGCCACGGCCATCGCCACGGCGAGATAGGTTTTGCCGGTGCCGGCCGGGCCCAGGCCGAACACCAGCACATGGTCGTTGAGAGCGCGGATATACGCGGTCTGCGTGGGCGAGCGCGGAAAGACATGGCGCTTGCGCGTTAGGATCGAGCAATCCGCGCCGACGAACCGCGCCAGGGCATCGCGCCCCGCGCCCTTGGACGCCGGTTCGATTTCGGCGGCGGCAGCCGGGTCCGCGCCGGCGGCGGTCATGCGCAGGGCCGCGTCGACCTCGGCGCCGCTGACCGGACGGCCGCGGCGCAGACTGTCGTACAGCGCGTTGAGCGTGGCGCGCGCCATTTCCTGGCTGCCGGCCGGACCTTCGATCGCCAGGCGATTGCCGCGCGAGACCAGCGAAACCCCCAGGCGCTGTTCGATGCGCGCGAGGTGCTGGTCGTGCTCGCCATAGAGCAGCGGCAGCAGCGAATTGTCGTCGAACTGCATCAGGATCGGCGCGCCGACCACGGCCGGGCCGGGGCCGCTCATGCCGCCACCCCGGCGAGGCTGTTGGTGAGCGATTTGACGATGCGCACGGGCTTGAGCTGGCCCACCGGCGGGCCGTCATCGACATGCACGGGCTGCAGCCACGGGCTGCGCCCGAGACTCTGCCCCTGGCGGCGGCCCGGGCGGTCGAACAGCACGTCGATCACGCGGCCTTCGCAGCCCCGGTTGAACGCGTCCTGCTGGCGGCGGATCAGCGCCTGAAGCTGTTGCAGGCGCGCGTCTTTCACGTCCTCGGGAATCTGGTCCGCCATGTCGGCGGCCGGGGTGCCGGGCCTGGAGCTGTATTTGAACGTGAAGGCCTGGGCGAAGCCGACCCCTTCCACCAGTTTCAAGGTCGCCGCGAAATCCGAATCGCTCTCGCCCGGGAAACCGACGATGAAATCGGACGACAGCGCCAGGTCGGGACGCGCCGTGCGCAGCCGGTCGATGATACGCAGATAGTCGGCAACGGTGTGCCGCCGGTTCATGCGCTGCAACACGCCGTCGGACCCGGACTGGACCGGCAGATGCAGGAACGGCATCAGCGCTTTCACGTCGCGATGCGCGGCGATCAATTCTTCGTCCACGTCCAGGGGATGCGAGGTGGTGTAGCGGATGCGCCAAAGCCCGTCGATCGCCGCCAGTTCGCGGATCAAGCGGCCGAGGCCCCAGGTTTTTCCGTCCAGCCCCAGGCCGTGATAGGCGTTGACGTTCTGGCCCAGGAGCGTGATCTCGCGCGCGCCGCGGTCCACAAGCCGGCGCGCCTCGCCGATCACCGCGCCGGCGGGACGCGACATCTCCGCGCCGCGCGTATAGGGCACCACACAGAACGTGCAGAACTTGTCGCAGCCCTCCTGCACGGTCAGGAACGCGGCGATGCCCTGCGGCGCCGTGCTTTCCGGCAGCGCGTCGAACTTGGAGTCAGCGGGAAATTCGGTGTCGACCGCCCCACCCTCGCGTAGCGCCCGCGCCACCAACCCGGGCAGGCGGTGATAGGCCTGCGGCCCGCACACGATATCGACGAACGGCGCGCGCCGGAGCATCTCACGGCCTTCGGCTTGCGCCACGCAACCGGCGACGGCGATCAGGAATTCCCGCCCCTCGCGCCGGCGCTCGGTCTTCACGCGGTTGAGCCGCCCGAGTTCGGAATAGACCTTCTCGGCCGCCTTTTCGCGGATATGGCAGGTGTTGAGCACCACCATGTCGGCGTCTTCCAGCGTATCGGCCGCGACGTAACCGAGCGGCGCCAGCACGTCCGCCATGCGGGCGGAGTCGTACACGTTCATCTGGCAACCGTAGGTTTTGATGTAGACGCGTTTCGGCACGGGTTCTCTATGCCTGCGCCGCCGCGGCGGCCGGACCCGCAGGCCCAGGGTCGCTAACCCCTTGTCCGGCCCACCGAATCGCGGCGGCCCGAAACCCGTAAACCCATGAAAACTTTGTCATTTTAAGAGGATAGCACCCACTCCGGCGCCGGGCAAGCCGCCCCGGATCCCGCCGATGCCCGCGATCACGGCCACCAAGCCGGGGAATGGGGCGCTAGCGCTTGTCCTTGCTTTCGTCGCGCTTCAAGGGCACGGCGAACAGCTCAAGCCGGTGGTCGACCAGCCGGTAGCCCAGCTTCTCGGCCACGACGCGCTGCAGCGCCTCGATATCCTCGTTGCGGAACTCGATCACCTTGCCGCTTTCGATATCGATCAGGTGGTCGTGATGCGATTCCGGATGCTCTTCATAGCGCGCGCGGCCGTCGCCGAAATCGTGCTTTTCCAGGATGCTCGCCTCTTCGAACAGGCGCACCGTGCGATAGACCGTGGCGATGGAAATATGCGAGTCGATGGCCGTGGCGCGGCGATGCACCATTTCGACATCGGGATGGTCGCCGGATTCCGACAGCACCCGCGCGATGACGCGGCGCTGATCGGTCATTTTCAGGCCTTTTTCCTGGCAAAGCTTCTCGATCCTAGACCCCAAGTCCCTTGCCCTTCCTTCGTTTTTTATGGCGGCCCGGCGTCCGTTTTTTAGGCCGAAGGTTTGTCAACTATAGCCCGGGCGAAGGGTTAGCCCAAGCCGCTAAAACCGCGAACGAGTCTCAACTGCGGGCACGGCGCTTGCCGGTGCCCAAGCCGCTTTCCTTCGCCAGGCGGCTGCGCTGCTTGGCGTAGTTGGGCGCGACCATGGGATAGTCGGGGGGAAGGCCCCAGCGCTCGCGATACTGCTCGGGCGTCAGTCCGTAAGCGCTTTTCAAATGACGCTTCAGCATCTTCAGTTTCCGCCCGTCTTCCAGACAGACGACATAATCGGGAGCGACCGAACGCTTGACCGGCACCGCCGGCACGGGGCGTTTGGCCGTAGCCGCATGGCCGCCGCCGAGTGCCGAGAGCGAGCGGTAGACCTCGTCGATGATCCTGGGCAGGTCGCCCACCGGCATCGGGGTTTTACCTACATGGGCCGCGACGATGCGCGCGGTCAGCGATAACAAATCCTTGGCCGCGGGTGCGTCGGTCATCGACTCCTCCCCGTTACATGCCAGCCAAGGCGAAAAAAGGATAACGATGCCCGGCGCGCCGTCAACCCGGCTGCGGCCCAGTCATACGTCCCGCGACATCAGCAGCGCGTCCCTGCGCTGCTGGCCGGGCTTGCCGTAATAGGCGGGACGCCGGCCGATCTCGGCGAAGCCGAGCGCGCGGTAAAGCCCCTGGCCTGCCGTGTTGTCCTCGGCCACTTCCAGGAACATGCGCGCGGCGCCCGCTTCGGCGGCCGTGGCGATCGCGTGATTGACCAGCATCGTGCCGAGGCCGCGGCGGCGCGACCCGGCCGCCACCGCGAGCGTCAGGATTTCGGCCTCGTCGGCGGCGGCGCGCGCCAGCACGAACCCCGCCGGCGTGTCTTTCGCGATGGCGACGAACCCGAATGTACCGGGCAGCGCCAGAAGTCCGGCGAAGGTTGCGACCGTCCACGGATCGTCGAACCCGCCGCCGTGCAGCGCCGCGAGCACCGCAGCGTCGGCAGCGGATAGCGTGCGGATGGTCCACAGGCCGGGCAGCTTCATCGCCCGGTCCGGGGTTTGGCCGCGGGTTGCGGCGTTACGTCGGGCGGCCGCAGATAAAGCGGACGCAGCGGCGGCAGGGAGTCCCCGCGGGCCAGCAGCGCTTCAGCCATCGCCGCAACCACAGCGGCATCGGTGGCCCCGGCGGATTGCGCGAGCGCCGCATCGCGCCCGGCCTGCCGTAGGGCGGCGAGGAGCGCGCCGCCCGCATCGCCCGCGACGATCAGCGCGCCCGGGGGCGACGCGGCCGCGGCGTCGCCCGGCGTCAGCACCATCGGCTGGGCGAGCGCGGCGAGATCCTCGCTGAACGCCTGGACGAAAATCTCTTCGCGCCGGCTGTCGATGGCGGCGAGCACGGTTTTCCCGCGGCGTTCGTCCGGCGTCACGGCCTGGGCCGCGGCTTCGAGCGTGCTGACGCCCACAGCCTTGAGCCCTGTGGCCAGCGCCAGGCCGCGCGCGGCGGCAAGCCCGGCGCGCAGGCCGGTGAACGAGCCGGGGCCCACGGTCGTGGCGATGGCGGCGAGCCCGCCGTAGCCGATCGCGGCATCGGCCAGCGTGGCTTCGATCATCGGCAGCAGATGCTCGGCCTGTCCGTGCCGCGCGTCGCGCCGCCGGCGGGCGATGATCTGCCCCTGGCGCCACAGCACGACGGAACATGCCGCCCCGGCGCAGTCGAACGCGAGGATGGCGCCGGCGGGATTCATGCGCTTTGCCGTGCTACTCTTGAGCCATGCCCGATACGGCAATCGAGCCGACCATGACCGCCGCGCTGGAGGAGATAGCACCCTCCGCGTTCGACCTCACCGTCGATCTGCGTTACGCGACGGATGACAATCTGACGGGCAAGCCGATCTATCGGCGCGCGGGCTGTTATCTGCATCCCGACGCGGCCGTGTTGTTGCGGCGCGCGGCGGACTTGGCGCGGCCCTTGGGCCTCAAGCTCTATGTCTTCGACGCCTACCGGCCGCCGGCCGCGCAATGGGCGCTGTGGAACCATATGCCCAATCCCGATTTCATCGCCGACCCCAGGCGCGGATCGCACCACAGCCGCGGCGTGGCGGTGGACCTTACCCTGGCCGCGCCCGGCGGCGCCAAGCTGGATATGGGCACGGGGTTCGACGCGATCACGCCGATGTCCTATCACGCCGATATTGCCGTGTCGCCTGAGGCGCAGAAGAACCGCCTGCTGTTGCTGGGCCTGATGTCGGCCGCAGGCTGGGATTTCTATGCCAAGGAATGGTGGCACTACCAGCTGTTCCAGCCCAGACGCTATCCCCTGATCGACGACGGCGCGGTCGCGCCGAAGCTGATGTGACGGCCGCGGTGCGCGCGCCGGTGATCGCCGCCGCGGTTGCGGCCCTGATGCTGGGAACGGCGCAGGCCCGGGCCGGCGACTCCGCCGTGATCCTGGCCTATCCGCGCATCGCCGCCGGACCGGCGCATAGCACCGTGACCCAGGCGCAGTTCGAGGCGCATGTGAAAGAGCTGGCCGGCGGCGCATACACGGTCATGCGCCTGGGCGACGTGGTGGACGCGATGAAGGCGGGCCGCGACCTGCCCGACCGCGCTGTGGTGCTGACCTTCGATTCCGGCGACCGCGCGATCCACCGCACGATCTGGCCGAAACTGAAATCGATGAGCCTGCCTTTCACGGTGTTCGTCGGCACGGACCGGCCGGGCAGCCGCGCCAACTACCTGGGCTGGCAGGAGTTGAGCGAGATGGCCGCGGCCGGCGTCGAGATCGGCATCGAGGGGCCGGGAGGCCCCAGCCTTGCCCTGATGCCGGCCGAGCGCATGAAGGCCGAGATCGCGCGCGCGATGCAGCGCATGCGCCAGGAACTGGGCTCAGCGCCACGATTCTTTTCCTATCCGCAGGGCGAATACACCCGCGCGACGATGGCCGCGGTGGCCGAGGCGGGACTGGAAGCGGCGTTCAGCGACCAGTCGGGCGTGGCGCATCGCAGCCTTGGATTGTTCGCGTTGCCGCGATTCCAGTTGAGCCAGACCTATGGCGACATGGAGCGGTTCGCCGTCGTGGCCAACGCGCTGGCGCTGCCGATCCGCGACCTGACGCCGGCCGACACGCTGGTCGGCGTGCAGAACCCGCCGGTCCTGGGCTTCACCACCGACGCGCCCGTGGGCAAGCTGGAACAGCTCAGTTGTTTCGCGGTGGGATTGGGGCGCGCGGCGATCGAGGTGCTGGGCGAGGTGCGCGCCGAGATACGCATGCCTGGGCCGTTCCCCCCGGGGCGGATGCGCGTCAATTGCACCCTGCCCGGCCCCGACGGGCGCTGGCGCTGGCTCGGCCTTTCCTTCGTGGTGCCGAAACCGCAGTAGAAGCTGGCGGCTTTTCAGACCGCGCGGACTTCCGTCACCTCGGGGATGTAGTGCTTCAGCATGTTCTCGATGCCCATCTTCAAGGTGGCGGTCGAGCTGGGACAGCCCGAGCATGAGCCGTGCATCTGCAGGAACACCACGCCGCCCTCGAAGCCGTGGAACACGATGTCGCCGCCGTCCTGCGCCACGGCCGGGCGCACGCGGGTTTCCAGCAGTTCCTTGATCTGCGTGACGATCTCGCTGTCGGCCTCGCCGCCTTCGGCGGCGGCGGTGGCGGCGGATTCCACGATCACCGGCCGGTTGGCGGTGAAATGCTCCATGATCACGCCCAGCACCGCCGGCTTCATCAGCTGCCAGTCGCGGTCCGCGGCTTTGGTCACGGTAACGAAATCGGAACCCAGGAACACGCCGGTAACGCCTTCGACGTCGAACAGCCGCTCGCCCAGCGGTGAGCGCTTGGCCTCCGCCGCCGCGGTGAAATTGGCGGTGCCCGACGCCATCACTTCGCGGCCGGGAATGAATTTCAAGGTCGCGGGGTTCGGCGTTTCTTCGGTCTGGATGAACATGGCGACATCTCCCTGGCGGGCCGCGGAGCGCTTGTGCCGGGCCGCCGCAATTCCTATCTCAATACCGGCGAACCGATCTTATCGACAAATGAGCCCGCGGCGGCGCAAAATCAAGACCGATTATGGATCAAGACCTTAACCTCAAAATGGGTATCGCGACCCCGGCCCCTGCCGTCGAGGCGAATTGCCCCGATGCGGACGTGCAATGGATCGTGACCACCGGCCGCAGGCAGGAAACCCTGCGCGGCGTGGTGGCCGAGCTTTGCCGGCATCTGGTCGAAACCGGGCTGCCGGTGGCGCGCATGATGCTGAGTATCCGCATGCTGCACCCCCTGGTGGCGGCGCGCGGCATTTACTGGCGCCAGGGCAATGCCGGCTGCACCGAGCAGATCGACCGCGGCCACGGCGTGCTGCAGGACGACACGTACCTGAAAAGCCCGTTGCGGCCGGCCTATGAGCAGGGCCAGACCGTGCGGCGGCGCCTGACCGCCCCAGGCGCGGGCGACGAATTTCCGATCCTGAAGGAACTGATCGACGAGGGCATGACCGACTATCTGGTGCTGCCCGTGCGCTTCACCGACGGCATAAGGGCGCTGACCACCTGGGCCACCGACGCGAAGGACGGGTTCTCGGACGCCGACATCGCGCGCATCGGCGCATTGATGCCGGTCCTGGCGCTGCTGTTCGAGGTGCATACGCGGGGCGAGCTGGCGAGCACGGTGCTGGAGACCTATATCGGCGGCGACGCCGGGCGGCGCGTGCTGAACGGCAATATCAAGCGCGGCGATTCCAGCGTGATCAAGGCGGTGCTGTGGTATTGCGACCTGCGCGGCTTCACGCCCTTGTCGGAAAAGTTAGACGGCGCCGAACTCATCGCCATCCTCAACGAATATTTCCAGCGCATGGCCGCGCCGGTGACCGCCCATGGCGGCGAGGTGCTGAAATTCATCGGCGACGCGATGCTGGCGATCTTCCCGCTGGCCAGCCGCGACGCGGAGACCGCCTGCAACGCGGCGCTGGCCGCCGCGAACGAGGCCCTGGCGGCGATGAAATCCTATAGCGGCGAATGCGATGCCTGCGGCAAGCCGGGATTGAATTTCGGCGTGGCGCTGCATCTGGGCGAAGTGACCTACGGCAATATCGGCGCGCCGGACCGGCTGGATTTCACCGTGATCGGCCCGGCGGTGAACCGCGTGGTGCGCATCGAAGAGATGTGCCGGCAGTTGAACATCGAGCTTCTGCTGTCGGCCGACGTGGCCAAGCATTGCGGCGCCGAACTCGTCTCCGCCGGCCGCCATCCCTTGCGCGGCGTGGGCGAGGCGCTGGAGCTGTTCACGCTGCCCGGCACACGCCCCACGCGCACCGCGGCGGCACAATAAGCGCCGCCGGTTCGATCTTGCTCACGCCTTGGGCTTTTTACCGTTGCGCGTCTTTCGACTGGCCGCCACGACGATTTTATGTTTGGGAAGCAGTTTAAGCCGGTGCTGGCGGATCAGTTCAGCACATTGCCGCCGGAAGCGCTGGTGCGTATTCGTTTCCAGAAACACAACGCGATCGGCGAACTGCATCAAGAATACAAGCGTGTCCGATCCCCTGCCGCCGAGATGCAAATGCATCACGCCGTAATCGCTCAGCAGCGGATCGCTTTCTGGATGACCGGCCGTAGCGCTGTAGAAATCATCCGGAATCTCGTCGCCGGCCTCTATCGACAGCAGCAAAACTTCAAGATCGGATTTCTCGCGCGGCGTTAACGCTTTGTGCGTCCAATACGTGCCGCTCCGATCGACCGGCCTGGAAGCACCCGACAGAATTCTCGGATATCGAAGCGGCCGTGCCACGCTCAATCGTCGTTCTTGCCGGGACGAATTGGCCCTGTGAGAAGCGCCAACGCCTCCTTCCTCGGTAAACCGGTCAATCGGATGGTCTTTACCCTGCCCTCGGTGATCGCCTTGGCGCGAGCGATCAGCCGGTCCACCAGTGCTGTCGAGACACGCTTCGGTTTGCGGCGAGGCCGCGTCTTCAGCGCCCGGCCGGGCTTCTTAGCGGCTATGAACCCCACTCGGGTTTCTCGGGCTTTTAAGCGTTCTTTTGCCATGACAGCAACCTATGCGGACCGCAATGGCAATTCAAGTTCAATGGCTATTTCACGGCCGCCGCGGCTTCGGCGATCCGGGAGCGGGCGCGCAAGATCGAATAGCCCTGCCCTGCCAGGTGGCTGGGCAGCAGCATGCTGTCGGGCGCGCCGTTGATGACGATCCAGGGACGCAGTCCCGCCGCCTCGCGCAACGCGTCGAGCATCTTGCGCCATGCCGGCTCGGCTTTCTTTTCCGCCAGCACGCGGTCGAAATCCTGGCCCAGCTCGCGCAGGAACAGCGCATAGGCGTAGAGCCGGCCCTTGGCCGAATAGAACAGATCGTCGGCCGTGAAATCGAGCATGTTGCCCGCGCGCTCGGCGATTTGCGTTTCGATCAGCGCGGCCATCGTGTCGATATCGGCGGCGACGGCATCGAGTGCCGCAACCAGCGCCTCGGGCCGCCGCTCGAACACCGCGCGCTTGGCCGCAACCCGCTCGTTGTACGCCAGCAGCGCCTTCCCCGCCGCGCGGTATTGCGCCTCGGTCGAGGCGGTGGCGCCGAAGCCCGCGCCAAGATCGAAGATCCACACATTGCCCGGGTATTTGAGCAGGCCGATGGCGCGGTCGAGATCGGCGTCCAGCCGCGATTGCCCGCGCGGCCTTCCCGCCTGTTCGGCCAGCGCCTGCGTCATGCGCACCAGCCCCGTGACGATGCCCATCTGGAAATTGGGCAGATCGTCGAGCATCCAGCCGGGCGTGAAAAACGGATCGTTCGCGGCCCAATGGCGCAGATCCACCTCGCGCTCCACAAGCGCCGCGGCGATGGCGACCGCGCGGCTGGAGCCGATCGGCGGCGCGGGGGTCGAAAACTCGAGATCGTCGTCGATCGACGGCAATACCAGCATGCCGATGGGATAGTAGAGCCCCAAGGCCACGAGCAGCAGAATGAGGAATCCAAGGCCGGTGCGGCGCATCCGGCGGGGCGGCGGCGCTTCGGGCGCGTCGAAGCCGGGTTCGTCGAAATTGGGCTCGCCGCTGTGCATCCCGGCGCCGCTATTCGCCCATCTGGATGAACAGCCCGCGCCTGCGCGCGAGCAATACCGCATAGAGGAACGCCAGGATGCCGAAGATCATGTAGAGCACGTTCAAGGCGGCCGCATAGGCGAGGTAATCCAGCCGCACGACATTGTCGAACATCACGGCGCGCATGCCTTCGAACACATAGGCCGAGGGCAGCACCCAGGCCACGGCCTGCAGCCAGCCGGGCAGGATCGCGACCGGGTAATAAATGGCGCTCACCGGCGCCAGCAGGAAGATCGCCAGCCACGCGAGGCTTTCCGCGCTTTGGCCGTAACGCAGGATGATCCCCGACAGGGCCAGGCCCATCGCCCAGCCGAACACCAGGAGATTGACGAAGAAGGCGAGCAGCGGCAGGCCCATCGTGAAGATGTTGTAGTGATAAAGCGGGATCGCCAGCAGCGCCGCGGGCACCGTGCCGATCAGCGTGCGGATCAGGCTCATGATCGTCAGAGCCGCGGCCAATTCGACCGGGCGCAGGGGGCTGGTGAACAGATGCCCCAGATTGCGCGACCACATCTCTTCCATGAACGAGATCGACACGCCGAGCTGGCCGCGGAACAGCACGTCCCACAGGATGACCGCGGCGATCAGCACTCCCGCGGCCTGCGCCACCCAGCTTGAGTTCTGGCGCAGGAACACGCTGATGAATCCCCACAAGATCATCTGGATGGTGGGCCAGTAGACCAGCTCGAAAATCCGCGTCCACGAATTCTTCAACAGCAGCGCATAGCGCGCGACCATCGCCAGCACGCGCCGGAGCGACAGCACCGGCGGCGAGGTCCACAGCACGGCCTCGGTCCCGGTCCTGGTCATTGCGCCGCCTGCCCGACCGCGGCGACGCCGCGCTTGCGCGCGATGTCGAGGAACACTTCCTCGAGGTTCGTGCGCCCGTAGCGCTGGATCAATTCGGCCGGCGAGCCGCGGTCGACGATCCGGCCGTTGCGCATCATCAGCACGGCGTCGCACAGGCGCTCGACCTCGGACATGTTGTGCGAGGCGAGCATGATGGTGGCGCCTGTGGTGCGCCGGAAATTTTCCAGATAGCCGCGCACCCAATCCGCCGTATCGGGATCGAGCGAGGCCGTGGGCTCGTCCAGCAGCAGCACGTCGGGCGTGTTGAGCAGCGCCTTGGCGAGCGCGACGCGGGTTTTCTGCCCCGCCGACAGCTTGCCGGCGGCGCGGTCGATGAAAGGCTCGAGCTGCAGGTCGCGCGCCAGTTCCTCGACCCGCCGGTTGACCCGCGCCAGGCCGTAGAGATGGCCGTAGATCGCCAGATTCTCGCGCACGGTCAGCCGGTGCGGCAGGTCGAGATACGGGCTGGTGAAGTTCATGCGCGGCAGCACGCGGTGGCGGTGCCGCGCCATGTCCTGTCCCAGGACGTCGACGCGCCCGGACGTGGGCAACAGCAGGCCCAGCATCATCGAAAGTGTGGTGGTCTTGCCCGCCCCGTTGCCGCCGAGCAGGGCCACGACCGTTCCGCGCTGGACCGTGAAATCGATCGCATCGACGGCCAGCACGTCGCCGAAACGCTTGGTAAGGCCGGTGGCTACGATGATGGAGTCCCGATGGTCGCTCATGGCGGCGCATCATGCCCCGGCGCTGCTTCATGCGCTAGACAGCCCGCTGACCCAAGCGCTTGCGCGGCCGGGTAAGGCCGTGCAGCCTTCCCGGCGACATGGAACTGGCTTCCTTATCGCGCGGCCTGCCGGCGCCCGACACCGGGCGGCTACGCTTGCGCACGCTGGTGCTGATCCGCTGGGTGGCGGTGATCGGCCAGGCCGGCGCCGTTTTGGTGGTGCATCTCGGCCTCGGCTTCGATCTGCCCCTGGCGCCGGTATCGGCGGCGATTTTCGCCGCCGCCGTCACCAACGTGGCGATGGCGATCGCGCGGCCGGCCCAGGCGCGCTTGAGCGACCGCGAGGGCGCGGTGTATTTCGCGTTCGACATTCTGCAACTGGCGCTGCTGCTGTTCCTCACGGGCGGGGTGCAGAACCCGTTCGCGATTCTGCTGCTGGCGCCGGTGGCGATGGCCGCGGCCACGCTGTCGGGCCGCAGCACCTTGTTCCTGTCGACGCTGGCGCTGGTTTCGATCGCGGCGCTGGCGCGGTTCCATTTCAGCCTGCCCTGGCCGGGCGGCGGGGTGGAAATGCCGCCGGTCTATCAGATCGGCATGGCCGCGGCGCTGGCGACGGCGACGCTGTTCATCGCCTTCTATGCCTGGAGCCTGGCGCACGGGCAGCGGCGCATGTCGGACGCGCTGGCGGCGACGCAGGCGGCCCTGGCGCGCGAGCACCGCCTGGCGGCGTTGGGCGGCCTGGCGGCGGCGGCGGCGCATGAGCTGGGCAGCCCCTTGTCCACCATCGCCGTGGTGGCGCACGAACTGAAGCGCGCCGTGCCCCAGGGCAGCCCGTTGACCGAGGACATCGCGCTGCTGGTCAGCCAAAGCGACCGCTGCCGCGCCATTCTGGCGATGCTGGCCGAGCGTCCCGAGCAAAGCGGCGGTGCTCCCTATGAACGGCTGCCGGCGACCGTGTTGGTGCAGGCCGCCTTGCCGGTTTCGCCGGGCGCGGCGGAAGCGGGCATCGCCGTCGAATTCCATGCCGCGGCCGCCGATGCCAGCCCCGAGCCGATCCTGGCGCGATCGCCCGAGGTGCTGCACGGCCTGGGCAACCTGCTGGAGAATGCGCGGCAGTTCGCGCGCACCCGCGTCGACGCCACGACGCGGTGGAGCGCCGATGAGCTGTCGGTCGCGATCGAGGACGATGGGCCCGGGTTCGATCCGGGCATCCTGGGCGAGTTGGGCGAGCCGTACCTGACATCCCGGCGCGGCGGCGGGCATATGGGCCTGGGCGTGTTCATCGCCAAAACCCTGCTAGAGCGTACCGGCGCCGCGATCGCCTTCAGCAACCGGGAAGGCCAGGCGGGCGGCCCCGCCGCCGGTGCTACGATTGCCATTCGCTGGCGACGTGCCGATATTGAAGTCGGCAGGGGAACGGTATGATGGCTGAAAAACAGGCTCTGACAGCGGCGCAGGCGGCAAGCGAGCCGGCGCGAACCCTGCTGTTGGTGGACGACGATGCCCCCTTGCGTGAGCGCCTGGCGCGCGCCTTGGCGCAGCGCGGTTTCAGCGTCGCCGTGGCCGACAGCGTGCGCGCGGGCAAGGACGCGGCCAGTAGCGGCCGGCCGGCCTATGCCGTCGTGGATCTGCGGCTTGGCGACGGCAGCGGCCTGGATGTGGTGGAAGCGCTGCGCCAGGCACGTACGGACGTACGCGTGGTCATGCTGACGGGGTACGGCAACCTTGCCACCGCTGTGGCGGCAGTCAAAGCCGGGGCGGTTGATTACCTGCCCAAACCGGCGGATACCGACGCGATCGTGGCGGCACTGATGGCTGAAAAGGGCGCCTTGCCGCCGCCGCCCGACGAGCCGATGTCGGCCGACCGGGTGCGCTGGGAGCATATCCAGCGGGTCTACGAGCAATGCGAACGTAACGTCTCGGAAACGGCCAGGCGCCTGCGTATGCACAGGCGTACGCTGCAACGTATCCTCGGCAAGCACGCGCCCAAAAATTAACTTAACTATCTGAAATATAACAGAATTTACCTAAGTATTGGGTCATGGCGCTGGAACCGGACGATAGACTATACGCAATCGGCGACGTACACGGCCGGATCGACCTGCTGGACCGGCTCTATGGCCTGATCTGCGCCGACGCGGCCAAGGCCCCGCCGGGGCGCCGCAAGGTGGTCCATCTCGGCGATTACGTCGACCGGGGACAGGACAGCCGCGCGGTGATCGAGCGCGTGATGCGGTCCAGCCTGCCCGGTTTCGAGTCCGTCGCCATCCTTGGCAACCACGATCTGATGATGCGCGGGTTCCTTGAGGACCCGATGGAATGGGGACCGGGATGGCTTGCACCCGTCAACGGCGGCGACGCCACCCTGGCAAGCTATGGCGTCAGGCCGCCGCGCATCCCGGAGGACTTCCGCCGCGCCCGCGACGAGTTAGAGCGCGCCCTGCCCCCGGCGCACCGCACGTTCCTGGACGATCTGGCGCATTACCACGAAGACGGGCCCTACGTGTTCGCCCATGCCGGCATCAAGCCGGGCGTGGCCCTGGAACACCAGAGCCTGGACGATCTGCTGTGGATCCGCGAGGAATTCCTGGAGTCCGACGCCGATTACGGCTTCATCGTGGTGCACGGCCACACCACCGTGCCCGCGCCCCAGCGCCGGAAAAATCGCATCGGCATCGATACCGGGGCCTGGAGAACCGGAACCCTGACCGCCGTGGTATTGAGCCCCGGCGAGCCGCGGTTTTTAAGCACCTGATCCACTTTATTAGCCGGCGCGGCGGTGCTAGTTCTGAACGCCCCCGGCGCCCGGCCGGAACGGCGGGAGCCGCATGACCGTCCACGCCTTCACCGCAACGATGCCGGCATGAGCGAGCGTTCCACCCTAGCCGGGCTGGTCGCGCGCCTTGCCGGCGCGCGCGTGGTGTGCGTCGGCGACGCGATGCTGGACCGCTTCGTCTTGGGCACGGTCGACCGCGTGTCGCCCGAGGCGCCGATCGCCGTGCTGCGCGTGGAGCGCGAGCACGCGATGCTGGGCGGCGCGGGCAACGTGGTGCGCAACCTGTCGGCCCTGGGCACGCAGGCGCGGTTCGTCGGCGTGATCGGCGATGATGCGGCGGGCGCCGAGGTGATGACGCAATTGACCGAGCAGCCCGGCGCGGAGCCATCGCTGGTGATATCGCCAGGCCGCCGCACCACGATCAAGGAGCGGTTCGTGGCGGGGATGCAGCAATTGCTGCGCGCCGACCGCGAGGCCGCCGGACCTTTAAGCGCCGAGGCCGAGCAGGCGCTGCTGTCGCATATCGGCAAGATCGACGGCGCGCTGGCGCTGTCGGATTACGGCAAGGGCGTGCTCAGCGACACCGTGCTGAAAGGCGCCATCGCAGCCGCCGGCAAGCTGCCCATCGTGGTCGATCCCAAGGGCGCCGATTTCCGGCGCTATCGCGGCGCCACCGTGGTGACGCCGAACCGCAAGGAGCTGGCGCTGGCCACCGGCATGCCCGTGGGCACGGATCAAGAGGTCATGGCCGCCGCGCGGCGGATCATCGAGACCTGCGGCATCGCCAACGTGCTGGTCACGTTGAGCGAGTACGGCATGATGCTGGTGCCGGGCCGCGATTCGACGGAAAAAGCGCCGACGCATCTGCCGGCCGAGGCGCGCGAGGTGTTCGACGTGTCGGGTGCGGGCGACACGGTGGTGGCGGCGCTGGCCGCCGCGCTGTCGGCCGGGGCGACACTGCTCGAGGCGGCGCAACTGGCCAACGTCGCGGCCGGCATCGCCGTCGGCAAGGTCGGCACCGCCGTGGTCTACCCCGACGAAATATTGCATGCGCTGCACGCGCAGGAGCTGATGGGCGGCGAGGCCAAGGTGCTGGGCCTAGGCGCTGCGATCGACCGCGTCGCGCAATGGCGGCGCAAGGGCATGAAGATCGGCTTCACCAACGGCTGCTTCGATCTGTTGCATCCCGGGCACGTATCGCTCCTGGCGCAATCCCGCGCGGCCTGCGACCGGCTGGTGGTGGGATTGAACAGCGATGAATCGGTTGGGCGGCTGAAGGGCAAGGGACGGCCGGTGCAGCCCGAAGCCGCGCGCGCCGTGGTGCTGGCCTCGCTGCAAAGCGTCGACCTGGTGGTGGTGTTCCCCGAGGACACGCCGATCGAGTTGATCAAGGCGATCAAGCCCGAGCTTCTGATCAAGGGTGCGGACTACACCGTGGACACGGTTGTCGGCGCGGACATCGTGCAGGCCTATGGCGGGCGCGTGATGCTGGCCGACATCCTGCCCGGCCATTCCACCAGCGCGACGATTAAAAAACTCGCACGCTAAAGCGCGCTGGGCAAAAAGATGGGGCGCTGAGGTTCAAGCAGCATCCCCGGGAGACCATATCCGTAACTCTACGGATATTTGGCAACGATCACGCCGGCGGATCGGTGAATTCGCGCAGCCGGTCGGCGGCGATCCCGGCGAAGCGCAGCACCAGGGCGCGCCGGCGGGCCGCGTTGACCGCGATTTCGTCGCTTTCCCGGATCAGCGCCGCGCCGTACGCGTCGGCCACGAACAGGCCGCAGGGCTCCCGCACCAGATCGAGCGGAAACCCCTCGGGCACGGCGAAATAGAACCTGTCGCAGTATTCGCGGTATTCGCTCCACTTCTCGTCGCCGCGGAAATCCGCCACCGAGACCTTGATTTCGATCACGGCGATCGAGCCGGCCCGGTCGATGCCGATCACATCCACGCGACGGCCGTTGGGCAGGATCAGTTCAGCCAGCGTGGAATAGCCGGCCTGGGCCAGATAGCGGCCGAGGCCCCGCGCCAGCTCTTGGGCAGTCGGCGTCATCGGGCGGTCGTCGGGCATCGCTAAACGCTAGCACAAGAAAACGGCAGGCCGCGAGACGCAGCATGTTGTGGCGGCGCGCACCAGGCCGGCCGGGCGCGGGCCATCGGCCGGATACCCCCTGTAAACCTGGGCCGGAATCGGTTAAACTGATTAACGGTCTGTGGGCAGGCGGCCGACGTGTCCGCTCTTCTCCTGCAGCGAAGAGCAAAGTTTGGTTCGTTCGACTGCGATTTTCCTTCAGAGAAAAGGGCCTCTCCGCCTTCCATGCGCGAGTGCTCATGGGGACGGATTCCGTTCGACTATCGGAACGGTCGCATACCCGCGCCCGTTTCCAGCCCGCTCCTCAGACCAATGACCCCCACACGTAAGGATTCAGTCTGATGTCTAACAGCAAATTGTTCGTCGGCAACCTGCCCCATGCCCACACATCGAAGGACCTGGAGACGATGTTCCAGCCCTTCGGCACGGTGAAATCGGCCCAGGTGATCCTGGACCGCATGACCGGCCAGTCCAGGGGCTTCGGCTTCGTCGAAATGGAAACGGATCCCCAGGCCGAGGCCGCGAAAGCGGCGCTGAACGGTTCGGTCGTCGGCGGACGCACGCTGACCGTGAACGAGGCGCGCGAACGCACGCCCGGCGGCGGTGGCGGCGGCGGCTTTGGCGGCGGCGGCGGTGGCCGCGGCCCGCGCGGCGGTGGCGGTGGCGGCTACGGCGGTGGTGGCGGCGGCTATGGCGGCGGCGGCGGTGATCGCGGCGGCTATGGCGGCGGCGGCGGTGGCCGCGGCGGCTACGGCGGCGGCGGCGGCGGTTATGGCGGCGGCGGTGGCGATCGCGGCGGATACGGCGGCGGCGGCGGTGGCCGCGGCGGCCCGCGCGGCGGTGGCGGCGGCGGCTATGGCGGCGGCGGCGGCGGCGGCGGTTACGGCAACCGCTAGACTTTAGCCTCTTCGTCTTTCATGAAGCGGCGCCCCGGCCGGGGTTGTTACCGGCCGGCGGCGCCGTTTTCTTTGCTGAACAGCAGATTCACATAGGCCTGCGGATGAGCAAGATCGATGCGCGCCAGCGCGTCGATGCCGGCGAGCGGCCGCCGGTTGCCCGGCCGGCCGCTTTCCACGATCGCCATCGCGTAGCCCAGCTTCAGCAGGCCTTCGACCAGCCGCATCGGATCGGCGCCCGTGGCGCGGATGCCGTGCGGCCAGAACTCGATCAGCAGATCCGGCATGTCGCGCGCCAGAGTTTTCGCGGCGCCCACCAGGACCGCCGCCTCGGCCCCTTGCACGTCGATCTTGATAAAATCGATTTTACGTCCGGCGAGATTTTGCGCGGCGTAATCGTCCAGCGCCACGACGCGCACGGCCGATGCCCCCGCCTGCTTCTGCACATTGGCCTGGATCAGCGAATGCCCGCCGCGATTGGCATCGTCGCGATAAAGCGTTAGCTCGGCCGGCCCGGCGCCCAGCGCAAGCTTCTCCGCCTTGGCGTTGGAAAATTCGTTAAGCGCCAGATTGGCGCCAAGCGCGGCGTGGTTTTCGTCGTCCGGCTCGAACGCCGCGACCCGGCCCGACGGACCCACGGCGGCGGCGGCCACCATGGCGTAATGCCCGATATTGGCGCCGGCATCCACCACGGTCATACCGGGCCGCAAACGGTCGAGCACCGCCTCGGTCTCGGCCGCCTCGTATTGCCCGCGATGCAGGATGGCGCGCGCGATGTCCTTGCGCTTCTTCGGGTGCACCCACAGGCGATACCGTGCGGTACGCATGACGAACGGCGCCTGCGGTGCGACGGCGTAGAACAGGATTTTCCAAACCGCGCGCAGGCGCTTGTCGCGCGCGATGGCGGGCGAGGGAAAGCGATCGGCGATCCACTGGAACAGGCGGGTGCGTGCATCGGCCATGAGCCACGATAGCGCGCCTGGGCAGCCCGCTCTAGCGGACCCGCTTCACGCCGCTATTGCGCGGCCGAGACCGCCGCGCCAGCGAACCGACCTCCAGGGCATGACCTGGCCGGTCATGCCGCCTAGAGCGCCGAAGCATAAGGCCCGCGCCAGCACCCGCTCGGGCTTTTCGCCGGGCACGGCGATGCCGTGGTCGGATGCCGGCGTGAAGCCGAACCGGCCGTAATAGGATTGGTCGCCCACCAGCAGCACGGCGCGATGCCGCGCCCAGGCCGCCATGTCGAGACCCTGGCGGATCAGGGCACCGCCGATGCCGAGCCTGCGCCAGTCCGCCGCGACCGCCAGCGGCCCCAGCAGCAGCGCGGGATCGCCGCCGTCGCCCACAGTCACCGGCCAGAACCGCAGCGTACCGATGACGCTGCGCCCGCCCGGCCGGTGCCGCTCGCGCGCCACGAGCCGCAATTCCGGGATCGGCTCCACGCTTTCCCTGAAGCCGTAGGAGGTTTTCGCATAGCGGTTGGCGCCGAAGGCGGCGTCGAGAAGGGTTTCGATGGCGGCTTCGTCTTCGGGCCGCTCGGTCGTTATGTCGAACATGGTTCAAGCTCCGACGAATAGGGAACACGCGCGAAAGCCAGGCGGCCTGCGCTTAAGTCGTCGTCGGAAGCTGACGGGAGGTGGAACTAGAGCGGGAAAATACCGACGGCGGCCCTTAGCGCTTTGCGCCAGAGGCGGGGCGTCGTCGTCGCGAGATGTAATGGCTCCTGCTCATGGCGGGATGAATTAACGGCATGAAGCTGGGGTGTCAAGATAAACACACCATAAAGCCGTCATGGCCGGGCTTGACCCGGCCATCCACGCTTCCTTCCGCAACACTTTGCCTATGACGCGGCGTGGATGCCCGGATCAAGTCCGGGCATGACGCCAGAGGAAGGGGCTTAGACCTGCCGGAAGGGCTCGCGCGCCAGGACACGGCGCAAGGCCGGCTCGAACGCCTGGACCGGCATGGTGTCGTAATTGGGGTCGAAGGCGGCCTGGTCCCAGCGCTGGCAGAAATCGACGCAGTCCTGGAAATAGGGATGGCCGCGGAAGCGCTCGCGCTCGTTGCGGTCCTGGCCGATGTGATGGAAATAGTAATAGCCCTGGAAGATGCCGTGATGCTGCACCACCCAATGCGTCTTGTCCGAGACATAAGGGCGCAACAGGGCGGCGGCGAGCTGTGAATGGTTGTCGGGCGCGAGGGTGTCGCCGATGTCGTGCAGCAGGGCGGCGACCACGGTTTCCTCGTCGGCGCCGTCGCGGAACGCGCGCGTGGCAGTTTGCAGCGAATGCTGGTAGCGGTCGATCCGGTAGCCGCTGTCGCCAAGCGCCAGGGTCTTCAGCTGCGCCAGCAAATGCTCGGGCAGTTTTTGCGCCAGCGCTTTTTCGCGCCCGATGATCAGGTCGTATTCCTGCTTGGTGCCGTCTTCCATGCGGGTGAAGGCGACGGTTTGCATCCCAGCGGTGTCGGGCATCGTGGTCCTCGTTGGTAGAAGTCTGCGGTCGAATCTAGCACGTCACCGCAAGCCGTCCAGCCGTTGGCGCAGCGCCTGGTATTCGGGCGAGTTGGGTGGAAACTGTGCGATCAACCGGCCCCACAGCTCGGCAGCACCCAGTTTGTTGCCCCCCTGGGCTTCGGCCAGGCCCACCTGGAACAGCGCCTCGCGGTCGTCGGGCTTGAGCAGCAGCAACTGGCGCAACGCCGACAGGCGGTCGGGCGCGGCGGGCGTTCCGGCGCGGATCGCGCCCGCGTCCAATGCCGCGACTTGTACGGACGCGGGCGTGGGTGCTGCGGCAGCCGCACCCGTCGAGATGCCAAGTTGCTGCGCCTGGGCGGCGATGCGCATGCGCTGGGCCGGATTGGCGGCGGCGGCCCTAGCGGCGGCATCGGCGGCTTTCTTGTCGTCGCCCTGCACCTTGTAGGCGCGCATGAGCTTGATCCAGCCCTCGACGTCGCCCGGTTCGCTTTCCAGCCGCTGGGCCAGGCCTTCGACCATGCCGCGGATCATCTGCTGGCGCGCCTCGGGCGACATCGCTTGAGCGGCGGCGATATCGGCGGCGCTGGGCCCGCGTTCGGGCTGGGCGGCGGCAGACGGCGGCGGTGCTGCCAGCGGCGGACGCGGGGCGGTGGGTTGCGGCACCAACGCCAGAACCTTGTTCGCGTCCTGCTTCATTTCCTGCGCCAGGCTGCCGATGCGCTCGCGCAGCATCGGCAGATAAGGCGCGTCGGCCGGCGTTTCCCGGCCCATCGCCACGAGCCGGTCGAGCGCGCCTTGCAGATTGCCGGCCTGCGCCTCGGACAAGGCGATATAGAACCGCGCGCGCGGGTTCTTCGGCTCGGCCTTCAGCACCTCCTCGAATTCGGCGCGGGCCTGCGGCGGCACCGTGCCGTTGGCGGCCATGATGCGGGCTTCGCCAAGGGCAGCGACATACTGCGGATCGCGTTTCGACGTGGCGGCTGCGCGTTCCAGCGCCGCGATGGCATCGCGGTGGCGTTCCAGTTGTTGATAGGAACGGGCAAGCAATGACCAGCCCTCGGCATCGTCAGGATTGGTTTCCAGACGCTTGGCTAAACGCTCGACCAACACATCCATCGATTCGGCCGGGCCGGCGGGATGGCCTTCGCCCTGCGCTACCTGCCCGGCCGGGGCGCGGCGGTCGGCGAAGGGCTGGCCCGGCAGGCCCGGGGCGCCGATTTGCAAATACAGCAGCAACGCCAGGACAGGCACGGCGACGGCGACGCCGGCCGCTAGGAGCGGCGCATTGGTGCCGGGCGTTGATCCGCCCGGCCTATTCAAGAGTTGCGCGGCCGGATCAGCGGCCGCGCCGCGCGGCGCGGGTTTCGCCGCATCGCGGCCGGACACCGACAGCAGACGGCGCTCGATCTCCAGACGCGCCGACGCGGCCTGATCGTCGTTGAGCGTGCCGCGCGCGCGGTCGCGCCCGATCTCGGTCAACTGGTCGCGATAAACAGCCGCGTCGAAGGCGTCGCGGTCGGGCGCGGTGCCACCCGCCGCGCGGATCAGCGGCCGCGCCAGGGCCATGCCCAGGCCCACCGCCAGCAAAATCGCCGCGATCCAGAAGATCATCGCGAGCTGCCTGTTGGATCGCCGGGCGCGGACAGGATTTTATCCAGGCGCCGTCGTTCTTCCGGCGACAAGGGCTGGACCGCGTTGCGCGGGCGGCGGCGCGCGACCCGCCATAGGCCGAACGCACCGAGCGCCAGCACGAGGAAAGGGCCGAACCACAGAAGATAGGTCTGCGGGCCGATCGGCGGCTTCAGCAGCACGAAGCTGCCGTAGCGCTTGACCAGGTAGTCCAGCACCTGCGGGTCGCTGTCGCCGGCCGTCAGGCGCTCGCGCACCAGCACGCGCAGATCGCGCGCCAGAGGGGCGGCGGAATCGTCGATCGACTGGTTCTGGCAGACCAGGCAGCGCAGATGCTGGCTCAGGCTCCGCGCGCGGCCCTCGAGCGCCGGGTCCTTCAGCATCTCGTCCGGCTCGACCGCCCAGGCGGCGGGAACAGCCGCGAACAGAAGAATGAAAAGCAAGGCGCGCAAGCGCGTCATTTCCTAAGGCTTTCGATCAGCGGCGCTAGGCGATCGGAATATTCGTCCGGCGTGATCGGCCCCACCACCTTGTAGCGGATGCGCCCCGCGCGATCGATCACATAGGTTTCCGGCACGCCGTAGACGCCCCAATCGATGCCCACCCGGCCGCTCTGGTCGAAGCCGATCCGGCCGAACGGATCGCCGAGGCCGGCGAGGAAGGATTCGGCGTCCGGTTTGCGATCCTTCCAGTTGATGCCCACGACATCGGCCTTGCCGTCGCGCGCCAGGCGCATCAGCATGGGATGCTCGACCCGGCAGGGGATGCACCAGGACGCCCAGACATTCACCAGCGTGACGCGGCCTTTCAGGTCGTCGGATTTGAGGCCCGGCTTGCCCGCGAGCAGCGGCGGCAGGTCGAATTTAGGTGTTTCTTGATCGATAAGCGCCGAGGGCAGCTTGCGCGAATCCAGCGTGAGGCCCACGGCGAACAAAGCGACGAGGGCCGCGAACAGCGCCACGGCCAGAAGCGGCAGCAGCGCGCGGCGAGACGTTCGCGCGGGGGCCGGAGCGGCTTTGTCAGTCATCGCTGGCTTGCGCTTGGGCGGCCATGCCAGCGCGCCGCGCGCGCACCGGGGCGCCGACCCGGAACCGCCGGTCGCTTAAGCTGACCGCGCCGCCCGCCACCATCAGCACGGCGCCTAGCCAGATCCACGTCACCAGCGGCTTGTGATAGAGGCGCAAGGTCCAGCCGGTCTGCGGGCTGCCGTCGCCCAGGGCCGCGTAGATATCGGTGAAGCCCACGGTCAGGATCGCGCTTTCGTTGGTGGCCTGGCGCTGCACCGGATAGAAGCGCTTGGCCGGCTCGATCACCGCGATCTGTTTGCCGCCGCGGGTGACGGCGAGCGAGGCTTGTTCGGCGACATAGTTGGGGCCTTGCAGGTTCTGCTGCACGCCCAGCAGCGTGAATTCGTAGCCCGAGAGCACCGCGCGGTCGCCCGGGCGCATCGCGGCGATATGCTCGCTCTCCCACGAAGCCGTCGCGGTGATGCCGGCGACGGTGAAGGCCATGCCGGCATGGGCGATCAACATGCCGTAGGCAGCGCGCGGCAACAGCGTGGTGCGCTGGACGCTGTCGCCCAGGGGAACGCGGAACAGGCGCACACGCTCGGCGAATTCGGATGCCGTGCCGAAAAACAGCCACGCCGCCAGCGCCATGCCGAGGACCGCGAGGACCGGCCCGCCGCGCGTTATGTAGAGCGTGACGAGCGCGACAATGGCGGTCGCGGCGAACGCGGCCATCAGGCGCTGCAACGCGCCCATAAGGTCAGCGCGCTTCCACGACAACAGCGGCCCGACCGCCATCGCCACGACCAGCGGCGCCATGATCGGCACGAACGTGGCGTTGAAGAAGGGGGCGCCCACGGAAACCTTGTCGCCGCCCAGGGCGTCGAGGAACAGCGGATAGAGCGTACCGAGGAACACCGTGGCGGCGGCGGTCGTCAGCAGCAGGTTGTTCAGCACCAGCGCGCCTTCGCGGCTGACCGGCGCGAACAGCCCGCCCGTGCTCATGGCAGGCGAGCGCCATGCATAGAGCGCCAGCGCGCCTCCTGTCGTGATCGCCAACAGCCCGAGGATGAATACGCCGCGCGCCGGATCGGTGGCGAAGGCGTGAACCGAGGTCAGCACGCCCGAGCGCACCAGGAACGTGCCCATCAGGCTGAGCGAAAAAGCGATAATCGCAAGAAGGATGGTCCAGCTTTTCAGCGCGTCGCGTTTTTCCACCACCGTGGCGGAATGCAGCAGCGCCGTGCCGATCAGCCAGGGCATGAACGAGGCGTTTTCGACCGGGTCCCAGAACCACCAGCCGCCCCAGCCCAGTTCGTAATAGGCCCAGTAGCTGCCCATGGCGATGCCGGCGGTGAGGAAACACCAGGCCAGCAGCGTCCACGGGCGCACCCAGCGCGCCCAGGCCGCGTCGACCCGCCCTTCGATCAGCGCGGCGATGGCGAAGGAGAACGCCATCGAGAAGCCGACATAGCCGAGATAGAGGAACGGCGGGTGGATCGCCAGGCCGATGTCCTGCAGCAGCGGATTGAGATCGCGCCCGTCCGCCGGCGCGGGGCTGATGCGCCAGAACGGATTCGACGTGAACAGAATGAACAGCAGGAAGCCGATGGCGATCCAGGCCTGCACCGACAGTACGCGCGCGCGCAAGGCCGGCGGCAAATTGCCGCCGAACAGCGCCACCGCCGCGCCATACAGCGCCAGGATCAGCACCCACAGGACCATCGAGCCTTCGTGATAGCCCCAGGTGGAGCTGATCTTGAAGATAAGCGGCATCTGCGAATTGGAATTCTGCGCCACCGCGAGGACGGAAAAATCCGACGCGACGTGGCACCACATCAGCGCGAAAAACGCGACCGCGATCAGGACGGCCTGTCCCAGCGCGGCGGGCACGGCGAGGTCCATCCACGCGCGCTCGCCCCTGGCCGCGCCCAGCATCGGCACGCTGCCCTGCGCCAGGGCCGCGACCAGCGCCAGGATCAGCGCGAAATGCCCGATCTCGGCGATCACGGCTTGCCCACCGGCGCGGCGCCCGGCTTGGCGCCGACGGTGGGAGAGTGCTGTTTCGCCTCGCCTTCCTTCCAGCGGCCGGATTTCTTCAGCGCCTCGGCCACTTCCTTGGGCATGTAGTTTTCGTCGTGCCGCGCCAACACGCTGGAGGCGACGAACACGCCCGCGGCGCTCATGCGCCCATCGGCGACCACGCCCTGCCCCTCGCGGAACAGATCGGGCAGGATGCCGCGATAGGTGACTTCGACCACCCTGTTGAGGTCGGTGACGCGGAACGCCGTGGTCGTGCCATCACCGAGTTTGCGCACACTTTTTTCTTCCACCAGCCCGCCCAGGCGCAAGCGCTGGTCGGGCGCGGGTTTCAATTCGGCGATCTCGGTCGGACTGCGGAAGAACACGATGCTGTCCTGGAACGCCAGCAGCATGAGGCCGGTGGCCGTGGCGAGGCACAGCATCGCTGCGGCGACGACGTAAAGCCTGCGGCGCTTGCGCGTCATGACGCTTCGCCGCGCCGTCGCGGATCGGCCGCCGCCAGCTCGGCCTCTGTCGCCCGCATCGCCCGCCACGACGCGACCCATAAGGCCCCCAGCACGGCCGCGGCCACCGCGAAAGCCGGCCACACATAGGGCCAATATCCGCCCATGGAGAAGAATGTCGAGATCGCGTCCACGCCGCCTCGGTTCGATCACGCTTGAGCTTGGATCGGGGCGCATTCTACCGCCCAAGGACGCCAAGTCGAGTGGCCCCGATGCCCTTGATTACGCTTGGATAAACACTGGCGGCTGGGGGCTATTCCATCACGCCGCCGCGCGCGCGAGGGCCAGCATGCGCAACCGGCGCTGGGCCAGCTCGGTGCGCATGCGCATGATCAACACCGCCACGTAGAACGCCTTGAACGCGACCGCCATGATCAGGAGCGGCCACAGCATCGACGGGTCGATCGCCGGCCCGCCGAGCTTCAGCACGCTGGCAGGCTGGTGCAGCGTGTTCCACCAATCCACCGAGAACTTGATGATCGGCACGTTGACGAGGCCCACCAGCGCCAGGATCGCGGCGGCGCGGCCGCCGCGCTCGACGTCGTCGAAGGCGTTGGCGAGCGCGATATAGCCGAGATAGAGGAAGAATAGCACCAGCACCGAGGTGAGCCGTGCGTCCCACACCCAGAACGTGCCCCACATCGGCTTGCCCCAGAGCGAGCCGGTGACCAGTGCCACGAAGGTGAAGCAGGCGCCGATCGGTGCGGAGGCGCGCGCGGCGATTTCGGCCAAGGGGTGCCGCCAGATCAGCGCCACGGCGCTGGCAACGGCCATCATGGTATAGACGAACAGCGCCATCCACGCGGCGGGCACGTGCACGTACATGATGCGTGCGCTATCGCCCTGCTGGTAATCGGGCGGGGCCACGACCAGGGCCAGGATCAGCCCCAGGACCAGCGCCATCGCCAGCACCGCGATGGCGGCGGGCTGAACCACCGCCGCCATGCGCAGGAACCGGCCGGGATTGGCGAAACGCTGCATGGGCAATGTTATGCGACGGCGCTATGCGCGTGACAAGGCCCGCTCACCGGAATGCGAACGGCACGCCCCATCCAACCCAGGATTGACGGCCGCGCTAGAAGATCAGGTCGGAGCCCGCATGGGAGATGAACTGGCCGAGCGTTTGGCCCCTGATGTCGAGCACGTTGCCGCCGCCGAAGTTGATGCTGAAGCCCCCGCTCAAATTCGACAGCACGACCGAGCCTTGGAAATTGGCGAAGCCGGAGAAGCCTAAATCGCCGAGATCCAGCTTGTCGGTCTTGCCGAAATCCGCCACCTGGTCGCGCCCATCGCCCGGATTGAAATCGAAGACGTCGTTGCCGGCGCCGCCCAGCAGCCGGTCGGCGCCCGCGCCGCCGCTTACCCTGTCGTTGCCCGTTTCGCCGGAAACCGCATCGTCGCCGTCGCCGCCCAACACCACGTCGTCGCCCTTTCCAGCCTTGATGATGTCGTTGCCGCCGCCACCCGATAGCCTGTTGGAGTCCGGCGACCCGACAACTACGTCTTTATGGCTGGAGCCGATATAGTTCTCGATCGAATAGAGCGAATCGGTTCCGACGCCGGGGCCGGACGCAGTTCCCGGCACGTAGGTGCCCAAGATATTTGTATATCCGAGGGTCCCGTTCATAGGTCCGGTCGCGTCGGAGTAATCGGCGGTATCCATTCCCTCGCCGCCGTCCAGCGTGTCGTTGCCGCCGTTCCCCTTGAGGAGGTCGTTGCCGTCGTTGCCGACGAGCCGGTCGGCGCCCCCGCCTCCAGCCAGCGTATCGACTGCGGCGCCGCCGGTAAGCCTGTTGGCCGAATCGTTGCCGGTGAGCGTGTTCGAGCCTATGTCCGAGCCGGCTATGTTCTCAATTCCGATCAGCACGTCGCCTTGCGCGTCGCCGCCGACCTCGGGCAAGCCGTCGTTCAGGTTTACCGTCACGCCGGCCGCGGCCCCGTCGTACCGCGCGTCGTCGATGCCGTTGCCGCCGTCGAGCGTATCCGCACCCGATCCGCCCCATAGACGGTCGTTGCCGTCGTTGCCGGAGATCGTGTCGTTGCCGCCCAAGCCGAAAATCAAGTCGTTGCGGGTGGTGCCGCCCAATACGTTGTCGTTGTCGTCGCCGGCAAGGGGCCGATACACGTCGCTGGCAAGGGGCCCATTCACGGCCGGCGGCAGCGTACGGAAAATGAAAGTTTCGAAGCCGGATACCAGGTCGGTGCCGTCGCGTCCGGCGACACTGTCGAGAATCTGGAACTGTCCGGCCCCCATATAGGTGAAGGTGTAATCGTCGATGCCGCCCGAAAAAACCGCCGTATCGTTACCGCCGCCGCCGTCCAGGGTATCGAAGCCCGCGTCGCCGAACACCGTGTCGTTGCCCGTGCCGCCGAACAGCCGGTCCGCGCCCGCGCCGCCTTCGAGCGAATCGTTGCCGTCCTCGCCGTAGATCAAATCGTTGCCACCGTTGGCATAGATCGAATCGTTGCCGGCGCCGCCCCAAATCGTGTTGGCCGAATCCGTGCCGGCGATGCGGTCGTTGAAGGCGCTGCCGATGCCGTTTTCGATCGATCTCACGTTGCGCAGGTCGAAATTCTGCCCGCCGGTAAAGCTGGAGCAGTCCAAGGCGTCGTTGCCGTTGCCGCCGTCGAGCGTGTCGTACGCTCCCGTGGAGAAGACGATCCGGTCGTCGCCATCCTCGCCGAAGACTCTTTGGGCCAAGCCGGCGAAGACGTCGGCCGATAACAGGTCGTTGCCGGCGCCGCCGCGGATGGTGTCGTCGCCGTTGCCGCCGAACAGCGTGTCGTTGCCCGCACCGCCGGTCATCACATCGCCGAAGCCCGAGCCGTAGAAGACCTCGATCCCGGTGAAAGTGTCGCCGTTCGGATCGCCCAGGAGAGTATTCGTGTTCAAGTCGATGGTGAGGCTGCGGGTCGACTTTTCGTACGATACGGTATCGATGCCGGCGCCGCCGTCGAGCACTTCGTTGCCGGTGCCGGCGACCAGGAAGAAGTCGTCGCCGTCGCCGCCGTGCAGCACGTCGCTGCCCTCGCCGCCTTCCAGGGTGTTGGCGCCGCTGGTGCCGGTAAACGTGTCGTTGCCGGTCGAGCCGACGAGGTTCTCGATCGCGATCGTATATATGTTGTTGCTGTTGACCCCGGTCGTAAGGTTGATCGTGATCCCGCCGCCCAGCGCGGAGAAATTCACCGTGTCGTTGCCCGACCCGCCGTCGAACACGTCGCCGCCGGCGCTGACGGGGGCAATCAGCGTATCGTCGCCGCCGAGGGCGATGAAGTAGTCGTCTTCGTCGATGCTGCTGCCGAGCGTGTTGGCATTGTCGTCGCCCACGATGGGGCGGTAGGTGGTGTGAGGGCCGGCCGAAAAGCGCAGCCACTCGATGCCGCTCAGCAAATCCACGCCGTCGCGCCCGGGGACGAGGTCGGTGGCCTGGAGCTGCGAGCCGACGGAGATGAAGCTGTACTGATCCACCGAGCCCGAAAACACGGCGTAGTCGTTGCTGCCGCCGCCGCCGTTGAGGCTGTCGTTGCCGCCGCCGCCCACCAGCGTGTCGTCGCCGCCGTTGCCGTTCAGCGTGTCGCTGACGTTGCCGCCGTAAAGCGTGTTGGGCGCGTTCGTGCCGTCGGTGCCCGACAGCGTGTTCGAGCCGGTGAGCGAGCCGTAGACTATCTCGATGCCGCTCAGCACGTCGCCTTGCGCATCGCCGCCCACTTCGGGCAGGCCGTCGTTCAGGCTCACCGTCACGCCGGCCACGGAGCTTTCGTAATGCGCCGTGTCGAACCCGGTGCCGCCGTTCAATATGTCGGCGCCGGTTCCCCCATAGAAATGCTCGTTGAACTGGTCGGCGCCGTTAAGCGTATCGTTGCCGTCGAGACCTTCGAACGTGTCGTGTCCGCCGAACCCGGTGATCGTGTCGTCGCCGGCCGTGCCGGTCAGGGTTTCGGTCCCGGAGGTCCCGTTGATGACGGCCATGGTGAACTGCTCCACGCTTCGGCACCGCGCGCACTATCCATGCACACGCGGCGGTTGATCTCTGCCGTGCCGACTGAACGCCAGCGATTTTTGGGAGCTACCTGGACCCTGCCGTGTGAAACTTTATGGTCGACCGGTTGATCTCGCAACCAATCCAATCGCCCGATTTGCGAACGGGGCGCCCCTGGTGGAGCGCCCCGCCCTGTTTTTCAGCCTCCCGGAACGTCCGGTTATTCTAAAGGGCGGCCTCGCCCGCGCCCCGTGGCGCGGATCAGAAGACGAAGTCGCCGTTGTCGAGGGTAGCGACCGACTTGCCGAGGATGGTCAGCGAATTGCCGCCGCCCAGATCGATCAGCACGCCACCGCGTACGTTGGTCGCCGCCGCCTGC